>JAESGH010000018.1_pt1 | contig 822356 bp, 810 predicted proteins | sample 9269641 | NCBI WGS metagenome assembly JAESGH01 (sample SAMN14515345, study PRJNA621665) | algae metagenome | isolation source: Phormidium tanganyikae FI6-MK23 and co-occurring heterotrophs from granitic... | place: USA: Fort Irwin, California | collected 1998-05-24 | reverse complement strand
GGCTCAGCCCCTCGGAGGCCCAGGGCCACTTGCCTGCGTCCTCTGAGGCACTGATCGCCTACATCTTCATGAAGTGAAGTCCGCTCCCGGCCCATAGGCGACGGTCTGCTCTCGACCCATTGCGGACATCCACTGCTCCGCTAGGGTCGGTTCATGACCGCCGCCTATGACAAGCTGCTGAAAGACATCTGCGTCCGTCTCGGCTTCTGCGGGTCTGTCGTGGGCGGCGAGCCGCTGCACGTTGACCAGTTTCTCTCTCGATCCGGGACCCTGACCGACGAGGGGTTCGCGGATGCCGTGTTCAAAGCTGAAGGATTGGCCCCAGACAGCGCAGAGGCTCGAAGGTTCCGCCCCAGCGTGCGCGATGCCTTCGTTCGACACATGGGCGGGTCGGAGATCGACGCCAGCTTGGCTTTCCGGATGGACACGGAAGACCTTCGCCTCGACCGAGAGCATGTGGCTCACCTGCTCTATGAGTGCCGCGATGGTCTCCATCCCGCTACGCAGGAAAATCAGGCGGACCTCCAGCGCGAACTGGAGGAACTGGATGCGAAAATCGCTCGCCTGACCAGCAGCGCCTAACGTCCGCTTCGCTTTTCAGGCGGCGACCCAAAGCGTTCCTGATGAACGAGAACGCTCGACCTAAGTCATGAGCCCGCTTCCCACCCTTAAGTGACGGTGACCGGGCCCGTTTTCGGGCCCGGCCGTGTCACAGATCGATCTGTTCTGACATCTCTAGGGCGTCATCCACCTCGATGCCGAGGTACCTGACGGTGCTCTCCAGCTTCCTGTGACCGAGCAGGAGCTGACAGGCGCGGAGGTTGCCGGTCTTCTTGTAAACGAGCGACACCTTCGTACGCCTGAGGCTGTGGGTCCCATAGGCCTGAGGTTCCAAGTCGATCATTTGAACCCACCTATCGACGAGCCGCGCGTACTGGCGGGTGCCAATGTGCTGGCCGGGCCGACTGCGGCTCGGGAACAGCCAGTCATCTTCACGTTCGCCGCGCACCTTGAGCCAGGCTGCGATCGCGTCGCGCGCGGGCTCCGTGATCTCGAACGGCACCGGCCTTCCGGTCTTCTGTTGGATCACGATCGAACGCTGGCGAAGCGCGCCGCCGGGCGCGACGTCACTAACTCGAAGCCGGACCAAGTCACAGACCCGCAGCTTGGCGTCTAGAGCGCAGTTGAACATCGCAAGGTCGCGAACCCTCGCTATCTGGCTAGGAACCGGTTTGCGCCTTTGTCGTAAAGAAGTGGCCTCCGAAGTGCGAAGGCGGTCAGACCCTCGACGGGCGGCATAAAGCCCCTATGCAAGGATGCCGCTGAGGCGGGCGTCCGAAGTTCTACGACGCCGCCGTCAGATCACGATACGGCTCGCCCGCCTCGCCGGCTTCGGCGCGCGTGAACACCCTCGTCTCAGCCGTCGAACTGACTGCAACCTTGATCTCCCTGATGCGGATGCCGTCAGCAATAGTGCGCGGCCGAGGGCGTTCGATAGCGGCGATGCGGGCAATCCAGTCGTCCGTCTGCACGGTGATCAGGCCGGGCAGCTCGTTGGGATCGCCATCGGCCTCTGCCGTCATAGCGTCCAGGCGTGCGTTCAGTTCTTCGGGGGTCATTCGCCAGCTGTTAGACCGAGTCGTCAGCCGATTGTGACAGGGCGATCCGGCAAAGTCGCCCGACCGATCACCTAGCCGTCGCCAGACACGGTTGACCCGCCAGGCTTCGTATCCCGAGGGCAGTAGGCCGGCTCCGTGGACCAGGTCTCCCTGGCCCTTCAAGCCTTAAAGTCAAGCGCGGTCGGCCTTCACCCGCAATTCCGCGATCCTGGCCTCACACAGACGAGCAACGATCTCGCGCAGCGCCCTGGCCCGCATCATCAGCCACTCCAGATCTTCCGCAGACGCGTCGTACTGGTCGCTGTATCGGGCTTCGACATAGGCCCGCTTCAACAGCTCGAAGCGGCGCCGATCGGCCCGCTGCTCGCGGGGCCAGGCCTCGACCAGCTGCGTGTCCACATCCTCGGCCAGGGAGCGCAGGAACTTGATGTTGTGAGAGCGCGGAAAATAGAAGGTGTGGACCAGCAGGAAGCAGGCGTAGGCCGCTTCGACCGCTTGGTGCAGACTGAAGGCCGCCAACTTCCGGAAGCCGCCATCTGAGGCCGCCTTGAGCATCTGGTATTCGGCTGTGTCGATCCATCTCTCGAGGTCGGCCACCTTGGCCGCATGATGACGGTTTGCCATCTCGGCAGCATCCGCCGACGTCATCGGCTGCGGCGTCGCCAATGGATGTCCCGGCACGCTGTAGAGCGAGATCCCGTCACGCACGATGTCAGCCCAGAAGTATTCCCCGCGCCTCAGGGCATCGTTCACGTCCTGCAGATCGTGGACGATGATGTTCACGGTCCGGCCGATGGCGGGATCGCGCAGAATCTGATCCTCGGCGCTCCACCAGTAGTCGGCGATGTTGGTCAGCTTTGCATTGTTGACCACGATCAGCAGGTCGAAGTCCGACAGATAGCCGTTCTCCGGCTCGTCGACCCAGTCGCCGCGCGCATAGGAGCCGAAGAGGATGATCTTCAGCACCATCCCGCCGCGGCGCCACTCCTGCGTGCCGCCCCCGCCGCCGTTCTTGGCCGCCTCGAACCCGGCCAGCAGGGTGTCCCGCACGCGCTCAAGCTCGCGCTGCTGCCGCTCCGGGAGATGGTGCAAATCAGACCGCATCAGGCGAGTCTAACCGATAAAGGCGAGGCTGCGCCAACCCGCGTTCACAGGACCATTCAAGAGTCTGCGCCAGATCCAGGATGGCCTGGGGGGCCGACGCACTAGCGAAAAAGAGTTCACAGGCCGCAGCGCCTTCATGACGCACCGGGTTTGTGACGTCGCAGAAGCGGCGGCGGGAGCGCGGATGTCAGACGACTTCCGCCAAGGCGCTGGCGAGATGAATCCGCTCGTTCGCCATGGGCTTGATTGCATCTTGCTGGATCATCTCCTCCAGCAGATCGAGGAAACGATCGATGTCCGCCGGATCGACCTGGGGCAGATCGACGAAATTGTAATCCCACCACCTAAGACGCATGAGGCGTTCGATGCGGTCGGGGCTGAACCGGTACCGAATGATCTTGGCCGGAAGGCCTCCGACTATGGCGTAGGGCGGCACGTCATGGGTGACAAAAGCCCTGGCGGCGACAACCGCTCCATCCCCGATCGTCACCCCCCTTTTGATCACGGCGTCGTTGCCGATCCACACATCATTGCCGATTACAGGCGGCGGTCCGGTGAAGACGTGGCTTCGTTGGATGACCGGGCGCCCAAACTCTTCCCGGGCCATCCGGCCGAGATGCGCATGGGTCGTGATCGGGTGCGTCGTGAAGCGGTCGGTCGGATGCTCCTGATAACTCAGCGAGGCGGCCGGGCCGATGCTGCAATAGCGGCCGATCCGGAAGTCGGCCGGCATCCGGCCGCTCCGGCAATAGGAAAATGCGCCCGCCGAATAGAATTGGCCGCGAGCCATGCAGGCGTACGGCTCGACCTCGACCAGCCGCGAGATACGAACCGACGCGCCCAGCGGAATGATCCCGTCGATCCGGTTCGGGTAGTCGAGAAAAATCCGCTTCTCCACGAAGAAGTCCTGCGCGGCCTGAGACCATGCGAACTGCAGGTCTGTGGGCGGGGCGGGCTTCTGATCGTCAGGCATGGTCTTCGTCTCGATGGCGGCGAGCCGCACTATTACCACTCGGCTGCCGCCGGTGAACCACCAGATCGGCATTGGAGCGGGGGCGACGCCGTGACCCTGCCTTGGCGTCGACGACCTGGCCCGCGACACTCTTACGACGAACCGCGCTTCGTGGACTCCGAGCGCGGCGGCGGGGGATGTTACCAAGGATGGGTCGTTGACGTCTTCTCCGGAAGACAGGCGTGATCCCATCGGCGAGCGGTACAAACCGCCTCATGGAGGAGCCTTCATTGCGCCAGACCGTTGGCCCCTGATGGATTTTGCAGAGATGCTTTTTCAGGGCTGGCCGGGTTTGGCCCGGACTGCCCTGGTTGGTGCGCTAGCCTATGCAGGGCTCGTCGCTTTCCTGCGCCTATCAGGCAAGCGAACCCTCTCGAAGCTCAATGCATTCGATCTTGTGGTCACCGTCGCCCTCGGGTCGACCTTGGCGACAATCACGCTCAATGAGAATGTCGCCCTGGCCGAGGGGCTGGTTGCTTTCGTCACTTTGATCGGCCTGCAGTGGCTGGTGGCCTGGTCATTGGTCCGGTGGCCGGCGCTTGCTGGAACAGTGCGTGCAGAACCGACAGTGCTGGCCCGCGACGGCCAGTCCATATCCGCCGCCCTGAAGCGCGAACGAATCACCGAGGAGGAGTTGCTCAGCGCCGTGCGCGACGCCGGCGGGCGAGACCTCTCTCAGGCAGAGGTCGTGATCCTTGAAGGGGACGGCGCGCTCACGGCCATCCTCAAGCGATGACTTTGCATCGTCCCGTAGAGGCTCGCGTCCCGGGGCCTGCCGGATAAGCCGAACACCACCGCATGAGTTCAGCCCCGAAGCCCGAACCTCTCTCGCCTTGGGTGGCGCCATAAGGATCGTCCGCCCGCAGAGGCCGCGTGCGCCGAGCGGACCACCTTGGGAACCCAGCCCGGATTTCGCGGTTTCAGCCGGCGCAATCGAGAGAATTCCAGTGTCGCCTTACTTTTGTGTCGTGAACCTGCCCGGCGCCCCCGTCAGGGAGATTGCGGGGGTCAGAGCCTGCGATGACGCTGAAGCGTCGGCCGGGCTGATGCGGCTCGCCGCCCAGTGGCCGGGGTTCGAGACCATTGTCCTGTACGCGGGCGAACGGTCCGTGGCGGTCCTCTCCAACCCCTCTCTCGGCTTTGCCGAAACGCCCCTGGAATGGAGGAACGAGGCGGCGTGACGCCTTCTCGGATCGTCATGCTGGGCGACTCTCTCACCGCCGGCTTCGGCCTCCGGCCGGAGCAGGCCCTGCCCGCACAGCTTGAAAAGGAGCTGAAGCGCCTCGGCCGGCCGGCGACTGTGATCAACGCCGGCGTGTCGGGGGACACGCTGGCGGACGGCTTGCGCCGAATTGACCGCGCCGTCCCTGCCCGGACGGATTTGTGCATCGTGTGCCTGGGCGCCAACGACATGATGCAGATGGCGCCCGTCGATCGCATCCGCGCCGAACTTTCAGCGATTCTGGATCGGCTCGCCGCACGGAACATCGCCGCAATGGTCTGCGGCATGCGCGCCCCGCCGTGGTTTGGCGCCTACGCCGTCGCCTTCGACCGACTGTTCGGCGACGTCGCCCTCGCAAAGCGCGCGGCTCTCGACCCGTTCCTTCTGGATGGCGTCGCCCTGAACCCGGCCTATGCGCTCGCCGACCGCATTCATCCAAACGGGAAAGGGATAGAGATCGTGGCGCGCAGGCTTGCGCCGCACGTCAGGGCCTTGCTTCAAGGGATGGCCGCCCAGCCCTGACAGCGGCTCCTCAAACAGGCGCTTGGGTCAGGCGGCGGGATGTGAAATTCGCTGGCGAACACCCGATGCGAGGCGTTCTGCCGCTGCGCCGCGCCGCCAAACCCGCCACGACGATGCCGGACGGCGCTTTGCGCAAAGCGGAAATTGAGACCTCCAGGCTTTCGACCGCGTCGTCTTGCGGCGTGCGATCCGGGGGGCCGCCATGACCCGGAACAGCGCCTTTGGGTCGCCGCCCCTCGGTCGGGCCGCGCGGTCAGGTCGGCCTGGCCGCCAGCGCCGCTAGCTCCGCATGGATGGCGTCGCCGCTCCGGCTTTCCGCATTGCGCCAGCCGGTCGCGGTGTCCGGATTGACCAGAACGCCCTCGGCCGTGATCACCAGCACATTGGGAAGGCCGGGCAGCTCCGGCAGGCCGAAGCGGCGGGCGATGGCCAGATTGTGCCCGTCGCCGGTCCGCGGCATGCCGATGTTGACGAACACCAGCTCATATTCGCGCTCCAGCAGTGCGGCGAACCGCGGCGTGGCCAGCCAGCCCGCCAGGGCGCGGCTGTCGCTGCACCAGTTCGCCCCCATCACCAGCAGCACGCGTCTGCCCGACGCGCCGGCGCGCGCCAGGGCGGCGTCGACGTCGGCGGAGGCGTCTTCGCTGACAAGATAAGACCGGGCTTCGGGCGCCGGCGTGGTCGCGGCGGCGGGCGCCGTGGTGGTCACGCCGACGGGCGCGCCGGCGCAGCCTGAGACGGCCAGGGCCGAGGCGATGATGAGGCCGTGCGATTTCATCCTGACCCTCCCCAGGTCGGCGCCGGACGGCGCGCGCCCCGCTTGGCCGCGCCCGCCCCCGCCGTCAAGCCGGACGCAAGACCCTCGCTGCAGCCCCTGACAGCGAAGCGGCGTGTATCGGCAGGTGGAATCGGGGTCACCGCTTAGCGCAACTGGCCTCGATGGATGGGCCGCCGCTGCGCCCGGGCCGCCGTGCGGAGGGCGAAGGCCTGCCGGCCTCGTCCATGTCGTCGCGGCGGGCGTCGCGCCAGCCATCGAGCGCTTGATCGCCAGCCCCGTGGCCGGCCTTGAATCCTCGGCGGCCAGGAAGGCGTGGCGGTGCGGTTCGGCGAAGGCGACCCTGTCGCAGCCGCCGTCGTCAGGCCTGCCGTGCGATCCGTCGCTCGACGATGACCGACACTGCCCCCTCGATCACACATCCCAAATCTCGCGGCGCTGAGCCACAATGCATGTTCTTCCAACACAGCAGGCGGGATACGCGCGTCATGGACGACACCCATAACGACGCCGACCTCATCGGCATGACCGCGGAAATCGTCTCGGCCTATGTTTCGAACAACCGGGTGGGGGCGGACGCCCTGCCGGCGATGATCGCCAGCGTGCACCAGGCGCTGGCCGGCGCGCCCCGGACGGCCGAGCCGGACCCCGAGCCGCTCACTCCCGCCGTGCCGATCCGCAAGAGCATCACGCCGGATCATCTGATCAGCCTCGAGGACGGCCGCCCCTACAGGTCGCTGAAGCGGCATCTCTCGGCCAAATACGGCCTGACGCCGGCGCAGTACCGCGAGAAGTGGGGCCTGCCGGCCGACTATCCGATGGTGGCGCCCAACTACGCCAAGGCGCGCTCCGAACTGGCCAAGGCCGCAGGCCTGGGACAGGGCGGCCGCAGGCCGGCCAAGGCTCCAGCCCGGCGCGGCCGCACTCCCGCCGCCTGATGGCTGCAACCCGCCGGATCGGCCTCGCCTGCGAACAGCGGCCCGGAACGTCCCAAACCGGAAGCGTCGCACGCCATCAGGGAGGCCTGGTTCCAATCGCGTCGGCGGCCGCAATTTACGGCCGCGTGCGGATTTCCCAGTCCACCGTCCAGCGGTTCGGCCCCGCAGGCTTCAACTCGCTCCGCGCGGCCGTCACCTCCCTGTCGAAACCGTCCAGGACGACCGAGCCGCCGCCGACCGAGGCCACGGTGGCGTTGGTCTGCCAGAAAGGCCCGCCGGCGGCCCGCATCGAGAAGCGGACCTGCACCACGTCGTTTGTCTTGGGCATGTCGCCTCCGGGACTCTGCTCCGCCCCGACCCCGGCCGGGGGGCGAGGCTGCAGCGGCGCGGCAGGCGTTACGCCCGCCTCACCCAGGCTGCAAACCGATCCATCCAGTCCTGCGCGAACTGACGGCTTCCCTCCCCGATCCGCCCCTCCTCGTCAACCAGCCCGTCGGTCCATTCGATGAAGGCCTCGGGCTGCCCCAGGGTCGGCATGTCGAGGTAGGCCAGGATGGCGCGCAGATGCTGCTGGGCCGCCGCCGTGCCGATCTTGCCCACGGACACGCCGACGATCCCCGACGGCTTGCCGGCCCACACGCTCCGCCCATAGGGCCGCGACCCGTGATCGATGGCGTTCTTGAGCACGCCGGGGATCGATCGATTGTATTCCGGCGTGGCGAACAGCACGCCGTCCGCCTGGCGGATGGCGGCCCGGAAGCGGTCGACGGGCTCCGACGGCTCCGCCTCGACATCCTGGTTGAACAGGGGCAGGTCGCCGATGGCGACGGGATCGAACGTCAGGTCGTCCGGCGCAAGGCGGATCAGCGCCTCGGTGAAGCGCCGGTTGACCGACGCCTCGCGCAGACTGCCCACCAGGGTTGCGATACGCAGCGTCATTTCCGGCCTCAGCTCCTGCGGATGGAAGGGTGGTCCCCGGGCCGGCCGGCGAGGCGCCGGCCGCTCAGGGTCCCGAAGGACCGAATGACACCCGCCGCTGGAGGTTCCGCGCCGTCGGCCGCCGCGGGCCGTCGGGCAAGGCGTCAGCCCGTTTCGCCGGCCCGCCGCGCCAGGGAGGCGAACAGCTTCAGGGCCGTGGCCTGGTCCTCGGACCTGAGCCGCCGCCAGGTCGCCAGCATCTCCAGGTCCGCCGGACTCAGCGCTACCGGCGCGTCCGCCAGCCCCATCAGCGACGCCGGCGAGGTGTCCAGCGCGCCGGCGATGTCGACCAGCGTGCTGACCGCGATGCGGTTCGCCGCCGTCTCATATTTCTGGATCTGCTGGGACGCCACGCCGATGCGGCGGGCGAGTTCGCCCTGCGCCATGCCCGCCTGCCGGCGGGCCGTGCGGACCGCCAGTCCGAGCCTCACATCATAGGGCGTGACCGCGCGTGACATGCGCGGATTAGGCCCTAACGCGCCCCGTGCGCCAAGGGGCGGCCGCGACTTTCAGCCCACAGCCGGTCCAAAAGCCGATCGGCGGCGGACCGGCCGCCGGCCGATCGCCGCCCGGCGCGCGTCAGCTCATCCGCAGCCGGACGGAGATGGCGCAGTGGTCGCTCAGCGCCGGCCCCTCGAACAGGGTCTCGTCGAACTGCTCCAGGCGCTGCGAGGCCCGCCGGTCGAGGACGATGTGGTCGATGAACTCTGGAAAGCGCGGATTGCAGCGGGCCTTTTGCTCCCCGGCGGCCAGGGTCAGGTCGGCGTCGGCCGGATCGCCGTCGTCCCAGTCCGTCCACACCGGGTCGTCCGGCAGGGCGAGGCGGCGGTTGAAGTCGCCGAGCACGAGGAACGGCCGGGTCTCGCGCGCCCGCGCGTCGATCCAGGCCTCCAGCTTCGGCGCCTGCTCGAACAGGACCGGGCAGGCCGGCTGGGCCTGGCCCGAACTGCAGCCGGACTTCAGATGCACCGACAGAAGCCGCAGCTCCGGCCCGGCCGCAGGCCGCACCAGGAGGTCGACGCCGGAGCGCAGGTCAGCGCCGCCGAGCTGCAGGGCCGTGACGTCGGGCAGGCGCTCGAAGGCCAGGCCGCGCCGCACGGCGAAGCCGGTCTTCTGGTCGGTGAGCGTGCTCCCGGCCAGGCCGCGGCACGCGCTCGACCGGCCCGAGCCGGACCGGGTCTCCACCACCACGACCCAGGCGTCCGGGGCGAAGACGCGCTGCGCCGCCTCGGCGGATTCCACTTCCTGGAGGGCGACGACGTCGGCTCCGATCCGGCCGACATAGTCGCGCAGGGCGGCGTAGTCCGCCTCGACGCGCGGTCGACAGCCCTCTCCGTCCCGCTCCGCCAGATGCTCCATGTTGAAACTGGCCAGGACCAGGGGCGCTGGAGCGCCGTCATCCGGGCCGAGGCCGGCGCAACCGGCCAGGGCCGACAGGGCGAAAGCGAGCGAGACGCGGCCGAGGGCGCGCAGGGGGGCGGCGGAGGTCATGGCGTCCTATCGCCCGTCCGGGCCCGCCTGACCAGTCCGAGCGCCTGCGGCGGATCGGGCCTCGCGCCCCGGCGGCCGGCGGTCAGGCCGCTGTCGCCGCCTCGGCGGCAAAGCTCGAGAGCAGCCGCTGCACGAGCGGGAGGGTTGCGGCGGCCTGTCCACGCGAAGCGACATGGGCGATCAGGCGCTCCATGGCCTCGCCGGCGTGGCGGCCGTTCACCTCGCCGTCCTCAAGCACGGCCCTCAGCACGGTGGCGACCTGGACGGCCGCGAGATCGTCGGTGACGGGCCGGCCGAGAACGGCCAGCTCGCAATAGTCCAGCATCTCCCCATCGAATTCGTCCTCGTCGACCGTCAGGCGGAGCTCCACCCAGGTCTCGAAGGTCTGGTTCAACGTCATCTTCATGGGCATCGCCCGCTCTCCCCCGTAAGTCGCCAGGCCGACATTAGGGGGCCGAATCGGTAAACGATCAATGTCTGGTTGTTTTTGGGCCGCGGCTCGGACCTGGGCGCATTGAGCTGTCCCTTCTGTCACGACTGGGGTTGCCCGAGCCCTGTCACGCCGCCCTGACCCTCGAAGGACGCTGCGGCGCCGTCAGACGCCAACCCCCGCCCAATCCTAGACTGCTTCGCAGGCGTCAGCCTCGACGAGCGGCGATGGTGCGGGTTCCGGACTGAAGGGCGCGGGCCGCACGCCCTATCACCGTCCTGCGGACGGCCCTGATCCTGACGCGGCGGGCGGCCGACCTGTGTGATGGGCCGGAGCCCCGGTGAAGGGCGTCCCGCGACATGATGAAGCCGGACGCATCCCGCACGCATCGGGCACTGGACGCGCCCGCAGGTTGCATTTACCAAACCCGACGTCGGGCGCGTTCGGGCGTCGACGTGTGCTCCCCTTTCCAAAGGCGTCCGTCGGCGCCCAACTCCTGTGGAGACGCCATGAGCGAAACCCTTGTGCCTCCCGCCCCTTCGCGAGGCCGCATGACGGCCGGCGTCGACCCCGTGGATGTGGCGGTCGGAGACCGTATCCGCGCGGCGCGGCTGGAACGCGGAATGACCCAGTCCCAGATCGCCAAGGCGGCGGGGGTGACCTTCCAGCAGATCCAGAAATACGAACGCGGCGCCAATCGCGTGTCGGCCTCGATGCTGGTGCGGATCGCCAAGGTGCTCGATCGCTCGCTCGTCTCGCTGTTTCCGGACGAAGCCGCCGATCTCACCGGCGACGCCCAGCCCAGCCTGGGCGCCGTGGCCGGCGGCCATGAACTGACCACCGCCTTCCTGGCGCTTTCGCCCGGCAACCGCGCCCTGGTGGTGTCCTTGGCCGCCGCCCTTGCGGCGTCCGAATCCAGGTGACCGGCGTCGATGGCGAGGGCTCAGACGTCGGGGCCGACGTTTAGCGACGGGATCACTTGAGCCCCAGAGCCAACAAGGCGAAGCTCGGCCGTGAGGTACGAGCGGGCCGAGACCGGATTCCCCCTGCGCCTGGAGAAGCCGCCATGTCGCCCGCCCTGTCGCCCCGCCAGCGAGATTGCCTCCAGCTCGCCGCCCAGGGCCTGACCGACAAGGAGATCGCGGCGCGGCTGGGCATGTCGCCCCGGACGGTCGGCGCCCATCTCGGCGAAGCCTATCTCCGCCTGGGCGTCACCAACCGCCGGGACGCCATCCGCGCCCTCGGTATCGTCTACGCACCGCAACCGCTCCCGATGGCGGCCCCCGGCCCCGTCGGGCCTGCTGACGGGGCGTCGGCGGACACGGTCGACGGCGATCCGCGGAGCTGGCGGGCCCTGGTTGGGTCTCTGCCGGCGCCGCCGGGACGACGGGTGCGGCTCCTGCTGATCCTGCTCGTCGCGGTCGGGGTCGCCGTCGTCATCGCCGGGATCGTCCTGATCATGGCCTCCGCGATCGAGCGGGCGGACCTTCTGGCTCCCGGCAACGCCCTCTGACGCGAGACATGAACGCGCAAAGGGCCATTCCATGACCACCTTCCACACCGGCGTCCGCATCGCCCGCTGCCTGCACAGGGCCGAGCATTCCCTCGACCAGGCCATTCTCGACGCCAACGCCCTGATCCAGGCCATGATCGAAGGCCGACGCGAACAGTCGCTCGCCGCCGAAGTCGGCCAGGACGCGCTGGACGGCGCCGTCGCCGGTCTGACGTCCCTCGCCGCCGCGCGCCGCGAGGTTGTGACCAGCCACGCCGCGCTCGCCCGCGTCGCGTCTCACAAACAGATCGGCTGGCGCATGGACGGTCCGCTCGAGAAGAAGATCGAGCCCAGGGCGCATCTCGAGGCCGTCGACGCGCGGCAGGCGGGCTGAACCCCGGCCGTGACCGTCGCGCAATCCCTGCTCCTTTTGGCCACGCTCGCCGCCTGGGTCTTCATGGCCTGGAAGGGCCGCGCGCCGGAATGGCTGGCGGCCCTGGTCCTGATCGTCCTCACCTTCGGCGCGCCCCTGGTCGCGTCCCAGGGCTGGTGGGCCGCCTGGGCCCTGTCCGGTTCAGGCTTTCTGGCCCTGACCGCCCTGGCCCTCTGGCGCCCGCGCTGGTGGCTGATCGGAGCCGCCGGCGTCCAGCTCGTGGCCGTGCTGACCCATGTCGCCTGGGCCGGGCTCGAGATCGAACGTGTCTGGCCGGCGGTGACCCTGCGCCTCTTCCTCTGGACCCTCATCATCCTTCTCGCCCTCGCCGGCGTCGCGGAGGCCTGCTGGGCCCCCTACGCCCGCGACGAGGGCCGCCGAACCCACAGGCCGTCATGAACCATCTCACAGCCGTTGCGACCTGGCGTTCGCTCGCAAACGTCGAGGAGCTCACTTCCGACCTCGAAGCCGATCTCGACAAGGCGGAGCGGATCATCCTCTCGCGTCAGCCGGAGTCCGTGGACGACCTGATCGATCAGCTGACCGTGATCGCCGCCCAGGGCGGCGACGGACGCACCGACGGCCTGGACGTGGAGGCCCTCGAACGCCTGGTGGCCTTCGCCCAGACCACCCTCAAACGGGCCTGATCGACGCAGCCGCCTCTGGCGACAGCCGCAAGCGTCCGGCGTCCGGCGCGGATCATGCGGATGCGGAGCCGGCGTCTTCCGTCACGGCCGTCGACGTCCCGCAAGCGGCCGGCGTCGGGCGCGCTCGAGCTCGGCGACGAAGGCCTGATGAGAGGCCGCATCGCCGCTGATCAGGGCGAGGGCCTCGGCCTCGGCGAGGAGGCCGTCGATGGGTTCGCCTGCGCCGTGCAGGTGTTCGATCCGAACCTGCAGAAGACGCTGCGCCGCCTCCGGACGGCGCGCCCCGATCCTCGCCGCCCAAAGGGCCAGATCGTCGTGATCTCCACGCAGCTCGCCGCTCCGGGCCTCGATCGCATCGGCGGCCTCCCCGTGCGCGCCCCACGCCATGAGCAGGGCCAGGCCGGCCATGAGGTCTGACGCCCGCGCGGCGATCTCCAGGCCCCGGTTCGCCGCCTCCACGTCCTCGAAATCCGCCAGCCTGTCCGTGATCGCCCTGAGGCTCTCCACCGACAACCGCGTCTCGAACCGCGCCCATCTCGCCGCGGCCGCCTCCTCAGGCCGGCCCTCGGCCTCGAGCACGGCGATCTCCGCGTCCTGGACGGCCCGCCTGACCTTCACGACGTCCCCGCCGGGCGCGGCGAGCGCGCGGTCGAGCGCGGTCCGGGCCTCCTGCGGCTGCCCGGCCGACGCGAGACGGGCGGACAGGTCGGCGAGGATCTCGGGCTGTCTCAGCTCGTCTGGCGTCAGGGTGGCGCGCCAGGCCTCCAGGTCGCCGACCTGGTCGGCGAGCCGGCGCCTGAGGCGTGTGATCCTGCCGCCCCCGACCTGTCCAAGCCGGTCCAGGAGCGCTCTCGCAGCCCCAGGCTCCAGCTCGGGCGACGCCGAGGCCAGGATCGGAACCCAGGCGTCCGGCGACGCCAGCGTACGACCCGCCACGAGGTCATGGCCGGCCTCGGCCGGCGCGGCGGCCAGGGCGGCGACGAGCGCCGGCCCTATGTCCAGAAACGCGTCCGTCAGCTCGCCCCGGGGATCCTTGACCCGTCCCGAAAGGGGGCCGGAGAGGTCGATCAAGCCGGCGAGCGTCTCGAGCGCGAGCGACGGCGCGTCCGGCATAATCCGCTCCACGACCAGACGCCGAAGGTCCCGGATTTCGCGCACGAGCTCCGGGCGCTTTCGCCAGGAGATGCGCGCCCGGCTCCCGGAAAGACCGGCCAAGCGCTTCCCGATCTCCAGGGCGAGATCCGGAGCGCCGATCTCGGCCGCCAGCTCCAGCCTGAGCCGCCGCCTGAAGGCGGGCTGGGACGTCGCGGCGTCGACCAGGAGCGCGGCCAGCCGCGCGCTCCCGAGCTTCTCGAGATTGGCGGCCGAGACGGTCTTGGAGAGCTTTACGGGTCTGGCCATTGCGCCTTTGGGGGTTCAGCGCCTTCCTGGGCCGCGCCGCACGCCGCCGCAAGGGCTCGGCGCTCGATCTCAAGTCGGTCGGCGACGAGACAATCCACCGCACTTGCGCCCAAGCGTTCAGCAATGTGCGACGCTTGTCATCGCTTTGCCCCCCGGCAGAAATCGGACCAGCATTCCAAGACGACGGTCCGCTTGCGGAAGGCGTCTCCGCGTCGATAGGCGCGCTCGGTCTCGTCGCCGACCTGATGGGCCAGGCACGCCTCTATGGTCTCGCGTGCGAAATCGGTCTCGTCTCCAGCCCAGTCCCTGAAGGTCGAGCGCATCCCGTGGGGCGTGGCGTCGGCGCCCATCTCCGACAGGACCTTGTCCATCGCCGAGTTGGACAGGGGCCCGCCCAGCTTCGGTCCGGGAAACAGGAGCTGGTTCGGCCGCGTGTGATCGGGTCGGACACGCGCCAGAACGTGCTTGGCGCCCGTGGACAGAGGCTGGCGGAACGCCCGCATCTTCATCCGCTTCGCCTCGAGGCTCCAGAGTTCGTCATGGATCTCGCCCCAGGTCGCCTCGAGCGTCATGGACTCCCTGGCGATGGTCAGGATGGTGAACTCCAGCGCCCGCGCGGCCATTCCCTCGCGCTTTCGCAGTCGGCGCATGAAGTCGGGGATGTCCGCGTACGGCAAGGCGCGCATATGGCCGCGCTGAAGCTTGGGACGCGGCGGCAGGATGTATTCCAGATTGCCTTTCCAGGCCGCCGGATTGTCGCCGCTCCGCAACTTCTTCACCCGCGCGTAATCCAGCACACGCTCCAACCGGTCCCTCAGCTTGCCCGCGCTCTCGGCCTTGGTCGTCCAGAGCGGCCTGAGCACCAGCAGGATGCCGTCCAGATCGATCTGGTCCACCGGCCGATATTTGATCGCCGCCGCATGACTTTCGATGGAGCGCATCCAGCCCTCCTTGGTCTTGGCGCCGCGCCAGACCTGTTCCTGGCCCGCGACATAGTCTTCCCAGCACGAGAGAAGCGTCGGCGAAGGCCGAGCGATCACGGCTGCGGGATCCTGAACGGCGGCGAGGTCTGCGCCTGAAGCGCCAGCATGACTTGGCGGCTGGGGCGGTCGCGCCCGGTGTTCGATAGGATCGATGCCGGACTTCGCCAACTTGCGGGCCGCATCGCGCTTGTCACGCGCCTCCGCGAGGCCGACGTCATGCAGCGACCCGAGCCCCATCTCGCGGATCCGCTTGTTCATCGCATACCGGAAAATCCAGGTCTTTCCTCCTGTCGGAAGCACCTGAAGATAAAGTCCCAGGCCATCGGCGTGGTAGCCGGGCGTGCGCAAGGCGCGAACCGCCCGGTCGGTCAGTCTGTATATCTGTCTAGCCATCACACACCTATTCTATGGCGATGAACAAGACGCTTCTAGATCAGGGTCAACTTTCCAAGCAACCGTGGTCGCCACCCCCTTTTTTGAATACGCTTAATTGAATGCTCCTGAAATGTGGAGACGTGTTTTTGTGCCTTTCACATTGACGTTATTGTAATTTCTGACATTTATCCGGCGAGGCGTGAAATGCAGTGAAAAGCGTATTCTTGCTACCCGCGGAGCCACTCGGGCATAAGTTGTTGTTGTTGAGATTTAATCTCCGACAACGCCCTGCCCCTCACCACTGCGAAACTTGCGGTTTTACGTCGCTTTCTCTCTGCGGACCCCGTTCAGGGTTCTAATGGCGACGCAGCAATTCGCTCCAGCGGATGCCGCCTGCGATGTCGGCCTGCCGACATAGGAACCGGCAGAGCCCGAGCGGCTTAAGCTTCTGCTGCCGGCGCGGCGGTACGCCTCGCCGCCGAAGGCACCTCTATCGCGCCTCTCTGACCACCCAATTCCCTTGCGTTGGCCTCGCCCCGACGCCGCGCGACTACGCCGTTCTTCTTCGCAGGCCTTGTCAGGACAACCACCGATGACCTCCAAACAATCCAAGACCAACGCCGCATCGCCTGCCGCCACTGAAACTGGACATGGCGGAGAACTGCATCAGAGCGCCTCGGCCCCCGAAGCCCGCACCACGACCAACCACGGCTCGCCGATCAGCGACAATCAGAACTCCCTCAAGGCCGGCCCGCGCGGATCGACCCTGCTGGAAGACTTCATCCTGCGCGAGAAGATCCAACACTTCGACCACGAGCGCATTCCCGAGCGGATCGTTCACGCCCGCGGCTCGGCCGCCCACGGCTATTTCGAGCTGACCGAGAGCCTGGCCGACTACACCACCGCCAAGGTGCTGACCGAGGTCGGCAAGAAGACCGAAGTCTTCACCCGCTTCTCCACCGTCGCCGGCGGCGCCGGCTCGGTCGACACGCCGCGCGACGTGCGCGGCTTCGCGGTCAAGTTCTACACCACCGAAGGCAACTGGGACCTGGTGGGCAACAACATTCCGGTCTTCTTCATCCAGGACGCGATCAAGTTCCCCGACCTGATCCACGCCGTGAAGATGGAGGCCGATCGCGGCTATCCGCAGGCCGCCAGCGCGCACGACACCTTCTGGGACTTCATCGGCCTGATGCCCGAGAGCACGCACATGGTGATGTGGGCGATGTCGGACCGGACGATCCCGCGCTCTCTGCGCATGATCGAGGGCTTCGGCGTCAACACCTTCCGGCTGATCAACGCCGATGGCGAAGCCAACTTCGTCAAGTTTCACTGGCGGCCCAAGCTGGGCACGCAGTCGACCTGCTGGGACGAGGCGGTCAAGATCGCGGGCGCCGATCCCGACTATCACCGCCGCGACCTGTTCGAAGCCATCGACCAGGGCGACTTCCCCGAGTGGGAGTTCGGCGTGCAGTTGCTGAGCCAGGCCGAGGCCGACGCCCTGCCCTTCGACATCCTGGACGCCACCAAGCTGATCCCCGAGGAGGATCACCCGATCCGCGTCGTTGGCCGCATGGTTCTGGACCGCAACCCGGACAACTTTTTCGCCGAAACCGAACAGGTCGCCTTCTTGCCGACCAACATCGTGCCCGGCATCGACTTCTCGGAAGACCCGCTGCTGCAAGGCCGTCTATTCTCCTATCAGGACACCCAGCTGTCGCGTCTGGGCACGGTCAACTTCCACCAGATTCCGATCAACCAGGCCAAGGGCTGCCCCTTCCAGAACTTCCAGCGTGACGGCCAGATGCAGACGCAGGTCTTCAAGGGTCGGGCCAACTATGAGCCGAACAGCCTGGCCGAGGCCGGCGAGGACGGCGGCCCGCGCGAGGACCCCAAGGGCGGCTTCCGCACCGCGCCCATCCCGCAGGAAGGCGAAAAGGTCCGCCTGCGCGCCGAAAGCTTCGCCGACCACTACAGCCAGGCGCGGCTCTTCTTCCGCTCTCAGACCGAGATCGAGCAGGCGCACATGGCCAGCGCCCTGGTGTTCGAACTGTCCAAGGTGTCGCTGGCCCATGTGCGCGAGCGGGTGATGTCCAACCTTCAGAACGTGGACGATACCCTGGCCAAGCGGGTCGCGGACGGCCTGAACCTGCCGCTGCCCGCGCCGTCAGACCCGGCGGTCGCGCCCATCGATCTGGACGCCTCGCCGGCCCTTCGCATCGTCGGCAAGTATCCGGACACTCTGGAAGGCCGCAAGGTCGCCATCCTGGTCGCCGACGGGTCCGACGGCGCGGTGGTCGATGCGGTTCGCAAGGCGGTCGAAGGCGACGGCGGCTCGGTCTTCATCGTTGCGCCCAAGATCGGCGGCGCCAAGCTGAAGGACGGCTCCACCCTGGCCGCCGACGGCCAGCTGGCGGGCAGCCCCTCTGTGCTGTTCGACGCGGTCGCCATCGTCCTGTCGGACGAAGGCTGCGCCATGCTGATGAAGGAAGGCGCCGCAGTCGACTTCGCCAAGGACGCCTTCGGCCACCTGAAGGCTATCGGTCATACGCCCCAGGCCCAGCCCCTTCTGGACAAGGCCGGCGTCCAACCCGACGACGGCGTGGTGGACGTCGCTCGCGACCTTCAGGGCTTCCTGGAGCCCGCTCGCACCCGCCAGTGGGCTCGTGAGCCGAAGGTCAGGATGCTTGCCTGAACCTCTCTGTCGCCGCCGGGCCGACTTTGGTGGTCGGCCCTGCGCGGTTCCGCAGCCCGGCGGGCGGAACCGAAGTCGCGGATGACCATTCGATTTACGACTGGGAGATCGAAATGCTGGAACTGTTCTTCGCCGCCGCCCTCTTCGCCGACGCTACCCCAAAGGGCGCGGCCGAGGTCCAACCGCGCAAGGTCGCTGCGGCGGCAAAGGGTGGCAATGAAGCGGTCCTGGCCGGCGTCGCGGTCACCCTCGAGTGCACAGCCCGCGCAAGCGGCCATGTGGAGAACTGTCAGGTCTTGGGCGAGACCCATCCCGGTATGGGTTTCGGCGAAGCCGCCATCGCGCTGATGCGGGACGCCGAGGTGACACCCCCGCGCCAGGACGTTCAGTTCGCGCACACCATTCAGTTCACGCCGGCTCGCGCCGACTAGGCGGCCGCCCCGCCTTCAATCCGGGCGATCAGCTGCTCGCTGGCGGCGCGAAGCTTCATGTCGACGCGGGCCGCACGGAGCGTGAAGCGCAGCTGATAGGTCAGCAGCCGCCAGTTCAAAGGCTTTGTCACAAAAGCGGTGGCGCCCGCGCGGAAAGCGCGATCGATGGCCTCGACGTCTTCGCGGCCCGTTTCGACCACCACCGGCAACCGCTTCAACCTGGCGTCCGCCCGAATGGCCGCCAGCAGTTCGAAGCCATCCATGCGCGGCATTTCAAGATCGGTCAGCACGAGATCGTACCGATCACGGCGAAGCATCTCCAGCGCCTCGACGCCATCTTGGGCCACATCGACGCTGGCGCTGGCCGAGGCCAGGTTAACGCGGGCGAACTCGCGCAGAATGGGATCGTCATCGACGAAGAGAAGGCGCGCCTCCTCATCCAGGACATAGAAAAAATCACTCATGCCGTTCGTCCCGGAGGCGCTCGGCCTCCTGCTGATCCCCCGACCAGGTCTGAAGCTTAAGTCTCGGGTCATTAACGGCGCGTATCGTCGGCCACCATCAGCCGCTTCGGAAGCATTCGTGCCGCGTTTTCGTCCGCCCCCCGCCGGCTCAATCGGCCGCCGACTGGTCATGCTGGTGCTCGCCGCGCTGACGGCGTCCTTCGTCGTCACCGCACTGGTGTCGACCTGGATGGACCTGAACCGCCAGGCGGCGCTGGAGACGGGCCGGTTGACCCAGACTGCGCGCGTGATCGCCTCCCTCTCGGTCGAGGCGGTCAGCGAAAACGATCGCGGGCGGGCCTTCCAGGCCGTCCGTTCCATCGCCCAGATGCCTGGCGTCAGCTATGCGCGCGTCGATGACGCTCTTGGCGACCTGATCGCGGAGACAGGAACCGGCGCCCGGCTGGTCTCGGATGCTCGCGCCTCCGGCGGCGGTCAGCCGTCGCTGTGGTCTCTGCTCAACACCGGTTCGCTCGAAGCAAGCGCTCCGATTCTCGTCCAGGGCCAGTCTGTGGGCACGGTCACGGTCTTTGGCGAGACCACGGATCTTCGCAATCGCGTGCTGTCGACCATCTGGGCGACGCTGGCCGGCGCAGTAGCCGCCCTTGTCGCCGGACTGGTCGTCGCGGGGCGCATGACCCGGCGCATATCATCCCCCATCATCGCTCTTGCGGGCCTGATCCGCGGCGTCGACCGCAGCGGCGATTATTCGACGGCCGTGGACATCAAGGCCGAAGGCGAGGTCGCCGACCTGGTCGCGGGTTTCGACACGCTTCTGCATGGCATCCGTGAGCGTGACAGCCGTATCGCGGCCCATGTCGAGACGCTGGAAAGCCAGGTGGCGGAACGGACGGCCGAGCTGGTGGTCGCCCGCGACGCGGCGGAACAGGCCAATGCGGCCAAATCCGACTTCCTCGCCGTCATGAGCCACGAGATCCGCACGCCTCTTAACGGAATCCTGGCGCTCAGCGACCTGCTCGCGGCGTCGGACCTGCCCGCGCGGCAGCAGCGCCACGCCGACGTCATCGCCAAGTCGGGCCGATCCCTGCTGGGCGTCATCAACGACATCCTGGACTTCTCCAAGGTCGAGGCCGGCAAGATGGAGCTCGAATCCATCCCCATGGACCTCGCCGAGATCGCAGAGGATGTCGCAGGCCTGTTCTACGAGAAGGCTCTCTCCAAGGGCCTGGACCTGGCGGTCTTCGTCGATCCCCGCCTGCCCCAGGTTCTGGGCGATCCCACCCGGCTGCGCCAGGTGCTCAGCAATCTGGCCAACAACGCCATAAAATTCACCGAGACAGGCGGAGTCCTGATCGCCGCCTATCGCGACCCCAGGGCGGCGGGGCGGATCATGCTGGCGGTGCGGGACACCGGGCCCGGCATCCCCGAGGATCGGCTGGCCACCCTGTTCGAAGCCTTCACCCAGGTCGATCAGACCACCACGCGCAAGCACGGCGGCACGGGCCTTGGCCTGGCGATCTGCGACCGCCTGGTGAAGGCGATGGACGGCGAATGGCGTCTGAACAGCGCCTTGGGACGAGGGTCCAGCTTCGCCTTCTCCGTCCCCCTGCGACCCGCTGAAGCCGCGTCGGTCAGCCCGCCCTTCCGATCCGACTGGGCGGTGGCCGTGCAGGTCGGCGGACAGACTGGCAAGGCGCTGGGGCTCTATCTGCAGGCGCTGGGCGTCAAGCGAGCGGAAGACGGGGGGCAGGCCCGTTTCGTCGACGACGCGATCGGGGCCGATCCGATAACGAGCGTTGTTGTTCGAGACAGCGAGCATGCCGCCGACGCCACACGGGCCGCGACGCCTGACGCCTGCGTGCTGGCCAAGCCCCTGCGTCGCGACGATGTCCTAGCCCTGCTTCACCAACTGCATGGCGGCGAGCGGCCGCATCTGTCCGAAGCCAAGCCCCGCCAGGCGGCCGGCCCAGCCTTCCCCGGGCTGCGCGTCTTGGTGGTCGATGATTCCGAGGTCAACCGCGAGGTCGCCAGCGAGGCCCTAGGCCGGCTGGAGGTCGAGACCTTCACCGCCGGAGACGGCGTCGACGCCGTCGAGCGTCTGGGCGTCGAAGCGTTCGACCTGGTGCTGATGGACGGCTCGATGCCGATCATGGACGGTTTCGAAGCAACACGCCGCATCCGCGCCGACGAAGAGCGACTGGGCCGGCCACGCGCCGTGATCGTGGCCCTCACCGCCCATGTGGTCGGCGCCGGCGCCCAGGCGTGGCGCGACTGCGGCATGGATGATGTCATCCACAAGCCATTCACCCTGGACGACCTGCGCCGGGTTCTGGGCCGCTTCCATCCTGACCGGGCCGCCGAACCGAAGCCGACGATCAGCCCTCCCGACAGAGCGCCGGCCGACCCTGTGGAAAAGCCGGCGGCAGCGATCGATCCCGCCCTCTTCGACCCGATTGTGCGCGGCGAGCTGCTGGCCATGAAGGCCGCCGGACGAGCGGACTTCGTCGAACGCGTTCAGGCGCTGTATCTTGAGAACGCGCCCCTGCGCATGGCTGAGGCCGAAGCCGCCGCGGCTCAGGGCGACAGGTCCGAGCTGGCACGCGCCGCTCACGCCCTGAAATCCATGAGCCTCAGCCTGGGCGCACGCGCCGTGGCCGAAGAGGCCATGGCGGTCGAGACGGCGGCCCGCGAGGCCGAATCGCCCCCTACCCAGCCCCTCAAATCGGTCCTTGAGGCGACCCTGGCCGCCCTGAACGACGCGCAGTCCGCCGCCGCGCCCTCGATGAGCCTTCAGGTAGATGAAGCCCTCGCCCGCGGCGCGCTGCACGTCGCCTATCAGCCGCTGTTCGAGCGGACTGGCGGCTTTTCCGGCAAGGTCGAAGCCCTGGTGCGGTGGACCGAGGCAGACGGCCGGCGGCGCTTCCCGGACGACTTCATTCCACAGTTGGAAGCCGAGGGAGCGGTGTCGCGCCTGACTGACTTCGTGCTGGAGCGCGCCATGACGCAAGCGCGCGGGCGGCCCGATCTGCGCGTATCGGTCAACGCCTCGGCCTCCGAGTTCCAGGAGCCTGGATTCGCTCGGCGCGTCTCAGATCTGGCGCGACGCTGCGCCTTCCCTCCGTCACGCCTCGAGATCGAGGTCACCGAAACGGCGATGCTGGACATCAGCCGCGCCCGCGTCTCGATCGAAGCCCTGCGCTCGGCCGGATTCGGCGTGGCCCTGGATGACTTCGGCGCCGGCTACACCAGCCTGCACGCCCTTCGCGAGCTCAAGTTCACCACACTCAAGATCGATCGCAGCTTCGTGGAAAGATGCAGCGTGGACACCGCGTCCGCCGCCATCATCCACGCCGTGGTCGGCGTCGGGCGCGCCTTGGGCATGAAGGTGGTCTGCGAGGGTGTCGAGACAGCCGAACAAGCTGAATTCCTGCGCATCGCCGGCGCCCACTATCTTCAGGGCTATTACTTCCAGAAGCCGGTCTCGCTTGATGAGCTGCCCGCCTCGGCTCAAGCCGCATAAAAAAAGCCCGGCGCCATCTGCGCCGGGTTTGAAGAGTGGTTCGGTGATGGTGGATGTCCTCGAACGCAAAATCTGAAGACGATTCTGTCTTCGTCCGCTTTGGTTAACGCCAGATTAAGGCCGATCCGGCAGCCACGCCGCCTGGCCCGCCCCGCCCGAGGGCGACCAGCGGATGAGCCATCCGTCGCCCGCGCGGGCCACGGCGGCGTCGCCCGCAGTCAGGGGGGGAACCCGGTAGGCCCGCCCGCCGACTGCGACCGCGGACCCGCCGGCGGGCGCGGCGACAGTCCACCGGCCTTCGGAGTCAGCGGCGATCTCGCGCCGCGCCCCGTCGATCTCGAGCACGACAGTCTGATCGCGCGCCGCCCGTCCCGACAGGATCATGATGCGCCCGTCACCGTCGGCCGCGTCCAGGCCACCGGGCCCGCTGTCAAGGCGGCGGGTCGCGTCGCCTACGGTCAGCACCGCCGCCGCGCCGGACGCCAGCAGCGCAAGTCGATCAGGCGAAGTCGCCGTCTCCTGCCCGTTCTGGACCTCAGGCGTCAGGATCAAATCCGTCGAGCCCGGGTTCAGGCGCACGTCGAAGCGGCCAGACGCATCGGCCGACGCTGCGAAGGCCTGGCCGGCCGTTCCTCGCAGCACCACCCGCGCACCCGGCCCAGCCTGCCCCCTGACCGACAGGCCCGTCGATGTTCTTGTCACCTGTTCGACGACCGGCGGCTGCAGCCAGGCGTCCGCCTGACTGCCGGCGGCCCCGGCCCGCGCCTGGTCGGGCGCCGGCGAACACGCGGCCGCCAGGATCGCCAGGACACCGGGACACAGACGTTTCATCATGGCGCGCGACCCTCTATGCCGTGTTCGCATCCAGATAGCGCGACCGGCGGGCTGTCTGCCATCCCGACGAGGTTCCATGCCGCTTTCTCCCGTTCCGATCGCTCCCTTCGACGGCCCTTCCGTCTGCTTGTTCTGCGGCGCGTCGGAGGCGGTGCGCGCCGACTATCATCAGGCGGCGGCCGATTTCGGCGCAGGGGTGGCCCATGCGGGCTGGCGGCTGGTCTATGGCGGCGGGGGCGTCGGCCTGATGGGTTCGGCGGCGCGTGGCGCGCATGACGCGGGCGGACGCGTGCTCGGCATCATGCCGGCCTTCCTGCGCAGCCGCGAGCGGCTGTTCGACGAGGTCGAGACCGTGGTCGTCACCTCGATGCACGAGCGCAAGCAGCTGATGTACGATCAGTCCGACGTCTTTGTGGTCGCGCCCGGCGGTGTCGGCACGCTGGAAGAGGTGGTCGAGCTGCTGTCGTGGAAGCGGCTGGACCTGCACGCCAAGCCGGTGATCTTCCTCAACATCGACGGCTTCTGGAACGGCTTCTTCGCCCTGATGCGACACAGCGTCGCTGAGGGCATGACCCCTGCGGGCTTCCTGGACGCGTGGATCGTGCGTGATGACGTGGCAGGCGTTCTGGACGCTTTGACGGAGATGCGCGGCTCCGCCGCACTTGCGACATGATCAGCGATAAGTAACCATTGGTCAGTCTCGTCCGTGCGTTTTCATTCGAAACGCGCCTTGACAGTTTTCTTGGAAAACGGACATTGACGCGGTGGGGCCCTGTCGCGCCCCGGTTCTTTGTCGGAGACGCCTCATGCGCGCCCTTCTCGTCGCCGCCGTCCTGTTCGCGGCCGCTCCCGCCTTTGCTCAAGCCCCGGCCAGCAGCGCCACCCTGGCGGACGCCGCCAAGGCTCCGGCCGGCCGCACCATCATCGACGGCGCCACCTGGCGCTGCGAAGGCACGGCCTGCACCGCCACCGGCGGTTCCAACCAGCCCGCGCCGCGCGCCTGCCGCCGCGTCGCTCAGCGTCTGGGTCAGCTGACCGCCTTCACCTACAAGGGCGTCGCCCTGACCGAAGCCGAACTGGCCGCCTGCAACGCCTAAGCGTTCAAGCCGCAGAAATCAGAGGGCCGGGCTGGAGCATTCCAACCCGGCCCTTTTTCTTGGTCAGCCCGCCTCCCCGCGCAGCCGTTTCTGGATCGCCTCGCGGCCGATCAAGGGCGTGATCGCCGCCATGTCGGGGCCATGCGCCTGTCCGGTCAGCGCCAGCCGCAGCGGCATGAACAGGGCCTTGCCCTTGGCGCCCGTCTCGGCCTTGACCGCCTGGGTCCAGACACTCCACGCCTGCTCGTCCAGCGTCTCGGGCAGCAGACGCAGCGCCGCCTCGGCGAAGGCGGCATCTTCGATGACCGGCGCGACCGGGCCGCGCACGATGACGGCCATCTGCTCGACCTCGGCGAACTTGCCCAGGTTCGGCTTCACCGCATTCCAGAACGCCTCGCCGAGATCGCAGCCCAGCGCCTGCAGCCGCGGCTGGGCCTCGGCATAGCTGAGGGCGTGCAGCGCCTGGGCGTTCAGACGATCCAGGTCCGCCGTGTCGTAACGCGCCGGCGACCGGCCCATCTTGGAGAAGGCGAAGCCCTGGCCCAGCGCCTCGATCGAGGTCGCGACCTCCAGCGGATCCGAAGTGCCGATCCGCCCCAGGTGGCTGGTGATGGCGATCGGCTCATAGCCCTGGTCGCGCATGTCGGCGATCGACAGCGAGCCCAGGCGCTTGGACAGGGCCTGGCCGTCGGCGCCGACCAGCAGCGGCATGTGCGCGAAGCCCGGCAGAACGCCCGCCCAGCCCGTCGCGATCAAGGCCTCGAAAATCTCGATCTGCGCGCCAGTGTTGGTCACGTGATCCTCGCCACGGATCACGTGAGTGATTGCCATATCCAGATCGTCCACGACCGACGGCAGGGTGTAGAGGAACAGCCCGTCCTCACGGATCAGGACGGGGTCGGACATCGAGGCCGTGTCGACCTCGGCGTGGCCGCGCGACAGGTCTTCCCAGGCGACGCGGCGGCCGTCCAGCTTGAAGCGCCAGTGCGGCTTGCGGCCCTCGGCCTCGAACGCGGCCTTCTGTTCGTCCGTCAGGCTGAGGCCCGCGCGGTCGTAGATCGGCGGCAGGCCGCGCGACAGCTGCACCTTGCGGCGGCGGTCCAGCTCTTCGGACGTGTCGTAACAGGCGTAGAGACGCCCGGCCGCCTTAAGCGCCTCTGCCGCTGCCTCGTAGCGATGGAAACGCTTGGACTGGTTGTGACGTTCGTCCCAGACCAGACCCAGCCAGGTCAGATCATCCTCGATCCCCCGCTCGAACTCGGGTGTGGAGCGGGCAAGGTCGGTGTCGTCGATGCGCAGCACGAACTGGCCGCCCTGCCCCTTGGCGAACATCCAGTTCACGAGGGCGGTGCGCACATTGCCGACGTGCAGCCGGCCCGTGGGCGACGGGGCGAAACGAACCTTGACGGTCATGGGATCGGAAACCTTGGAATGCGAGGCGGCTAGGTCGCGCCCCCGTCCCGCCAAGTCAAGCGATGCAGGGCTGCGTCAGCATCGGACGCACCGCTTCAGACGGCGGCTGACGCCTTGCCCGGCCATGCTGTAAACACCCCCCATGGCGAGAGACGGTGCGATCTATGTCTGCCAGTCCTGCGGGGCTGTGCACGGGAAATGGTCCGGGCAATGCGGGGCCTGCGGTCAGTGGAACTCCATCGTCGAGGAGAGCCGGTCGGCCCCGCCCGGCGCGCTGAAGCCGGCGGCGGTCAGCCGGACGCGCGGCGTGCAGTTCGAGACGCTGCAGTCCGACACGCCCGAGCCGCCGCGCATCCTGACCGGGGTGACCGAGTTCGACCGGGTCTGCGGCGGCGGCGTGGTGCCTGGTTCGGCCCTGCTGCTGGGCGGCGATCCCGGCGTGGGCAAGTCCACCCTGTTGCTTGAGGTCACCGCCAAGGCGGCCCTGCGCGGGGCCAAGGTGGCCTACATCTCGGGCGAGGAGGCGATCGAGCAGATCCGCGCCCGCGCCAAACGCATGGGTCTGGAGACCGCGCCGGTGAACCTGGCCTCCGCCACCGCCCTGCGCGAGATCATCGCTACGCTGAAGCGCGAGACGTTTGACATCGTCATCATCGATTCCATCCAGACCCTGTGGTCCGACGCCCACGAGGCCGGGCCCGGCTCGGTGACCCAGGTGCGCGCCTGCGCCGGCGAGCTGGTGCGGCTGGCCAAGTCGCAGGGCGTCGCCGTCGTCCTGGTCGGCCATGTCACCAAGGACGGACAGATCGCCGGCCCGCGGGTGGTCGAGCATATGGTCGACGCCGTCCTCAGCTTCGAAGGCGAGCGCGGCTATCCCTTCCGCATCCTGCGCGCCGGCAAGAACCGCTTCGGTGCGACCGACGAGATCGGCGTGTTCGAAATGGGCGACGCGGGCCTGCGCGAGGTCGCCAATCCGTCGGCCCTGTTCCTGGGCGAAGGCAAGGACCGCGCGCCGGGGGCCGCCATCTTTGCCGGCATCGAGGGCTCGCGTCCGGTGCTGGTCGAAATCCAGGCCCTGGTTTCCAAGTCCGCCTACGGCACGCCGCGCCGGGCCGTCATCGGCTGGGACACGGGGCGGTTGAACATGGTGCTGGCGGTGCTGGAGGCGCGTTGCGGCTTCGGCTTTGGCGACCAGGACGTCTATCTGAACGTGGCGGGCGGCCTGCGGATCAGTGAACCGGCCGCCGACCTGGCGGCCGCGGCCGCCCTGATCAGTTCGGCGGTGGATCTGCCGCTGCCCCAGGGCTGCGTCGCCTTTGGCGAGATCAGCCTGTCGGGAGAGGTCCGCGCCGTCGGCCGCGCCGAGGCCCGTCTGCGCGAGGCGCAGAAGCTCGGCTTCGACCAGGCCCTTACGCCGCCCCTTACCGTCAAGGCGCCGGGCGTCAGCCTGACCTCGATGACGCGGCTGACGGAAGTCGTCGAACGAATCTCGCAGAACCGCTACGACTGAAGCCGTGACCGGATACGATCTCTTCGTCGCCATCGTGCTGATCGCCTCGGTCGCGGCCGGAGCGGTGCGCGGCGGTGTGCGCGAACTGGTCAGCCTGCTGAGCGCGATCCTGGCGGCCTTCGTCGCCCTGATCGCCCTGCCCGTCACAGCCCCGGTCATGCGCGGCCTGATCGATCCCGACTGGATCGGCTCTGTCGTCGCGGTGATCGTCGGCTTCTTTGTCGTCTACTTCCTGCTGCGTCTGGTCGGCTCGGCTCTGTCCAAGGGCGCCAAGGCGCACGGCGCGCTGGGCGCGATCGACCGGCTGTTCGGCGTCGTCATCGGCGCGGCGCGGGGTGTGCTGCTGATCGGCGCGGTGCACCTGACGGTGGCGGCGGGCCTGCCCGGCGACCGCTCTCCGCGCTGGCTGGACGAGGCGTTCTCCTATGGACTCAGCGTGCGCGCCGCCCATGCCATCCAGTGGATCCTGCCGGGCCTCGGCCGGGGCGTCGACGCCGTCACTCCCCTGGTCGATGGATCGATCCGACGTGGCTTTTCCGACGATCCGGACTTGCCCCAGCCCTAATCCAGGAATACCTCGCCCTCGCGCCCCCAAAACAGGTCAATCGGAGTCTCACGATGGACCACATGATCGCCGAACCCGTCGTTCACCGCGCCCACGCGCGCGATCCCGAGGATGACTCGCTGCGCCTTGAGTGCGGCGTCTGCGGCGCGTGGGGCGCCGAAGCCGACGAAGCCTCGTCCATCGTCGCCCTGGGCCTGCACGCGCTTCAGCATCGCGGCCAGGAGGCTTGCGGGATCGCCAGCGTCAAGGACGCCCGGTTCCACACCGAGCGGCACATGGGCCTGGTCGGCGAAGCCTTCGGCGGCGCGGACCTGTCGCAGCGCATGCCGGGCTCGGCGGCGGTAGGCCACACCCGCTATTCCACAGCGGGCGGCAGCTTCCTGCGAAACATCCAGCCGATGTTCGCCGACCTGGACCAGGGCGGCATCGCCATCGCTCACAACGGCAACCTGACGAACTTCCATTTTCTGCGGAAGCAACTGGTCGGCGAAGGCGCCATCTTCCAGTCGACCTCCGATTCCGAAGTGATCCTTCATCTCATCGCTCGGAGCCGTAAGGCCAAGATCGTCGACCGCTTCATCGACGCCCTGGGTCGGATCGAGGGCGGCTACGCCCTGGTCGCTCAGACGCGCAGCAAGATGATCGGCGCGCGCGATCCGCTGGGAATCCGTCCGCTGGTGCTGGGCAAGGTCGGCGAGACCTGGGTGCTGGCGTCAGAAACGTGCGCGCTGGACATGATCGGCGCCGAATTCGTGCGGGACGTCGAACACGGCGAGGTGGTTGTGATCGACGATCAGGGCCTGCGCTCGCTCAAGCCTTTCGCCGTCGGGGCCGCGCGCCCCTGCCTGTTCGAATACGTCTACTTCTCACGCCCCGATTCCATCGTGAACGGCCGGTCCGTCTATGAGGTCCGCAAGGAGATGGGCCGCGTTCTGGCGCGCGAACACGCCGTCGAGGCGGACATCGTGGTCCCGGTACCCGATTCAGGCGTGCCTGCCGCACTCGGCTACGCCCAGGAAAGCGGCATCCCGTTCGAGATGGGCATCATCCGCAGCCACTACCTGGGCCGCACCTTCATCCAGCCCAGCCAGGGCGCGCGTCAGAAGGGCGTGCGCATGAAACACAGCCCCAACAAGGCGGCGCTGGCCGGCAAGCGGGTCGTGCTGATCGACGACTCGATCGTGCGCGGCACCACCTCGCTGAAGCTCGTTCGAGCCGTGCGCGCCGCCGGCGCGGCCGAGGTCCACCTGCGCTCGGCCAGCCCGCAGATTCTGTATCCGGACTTCTACGGCATCGACATGCCAGAGCGCAGCCAGCTGATGGCCGCCAACCGGACGCTGGAGGTAATGACCCAGGAGCTGGAAGTCGATTCGCTTGGTTTCCTGTCGATCGACGGCCTTTACCGAGCGCTGGGCGAAGACGGCCGCCACGCGACCCAGCCCCAGTTCACAGACCACTATTTCACCGGCGACTATCCCACCCGACTGCTGGATCGCGAGATCGAGGAAGGCGGGCGCGAGATGTCGGCGCGCCAGCTTTCGCTGCTGGTCAGCGCCTGACCTTCCAGTTGGCCCGCATCAGGGCCAGTTGTCCCGCGAGGACGAGCGCCAGGCCCGCCAGCGCGCTCGGTCCGAAGCGCGCGCCCTCGAACAGCACCGACACGCCCATGGCGATCGGCGGCGTCAGGGCGGAGATATAGCTGGCCAGCGCATAGCCCCGCGCTCTGGCGATGGTGAAATACAGGCCGAACGCGATCACCGAGCCGAACAGGGATAGATAAAGCAGCGAGACCACATAGGCCGGCGTCCATTCCACCGCCCAGGACACGCCGGTCGCTAGCCCGAACAGGGCCAGAAGCCCCGTGCCGTAGGCCATCGCCCAGGCCGTGCCCGCCAAAACGCCAGCGCCCGCCTGCTGTCCGCGCCAGGCGAACCAGTTGCCGAACGCCGAGGCGATCACAGCCACGATCGAAAGACCGACGCCCAGCGCCGCCCGTTCGCTGAGCCCGGCGCGCAGGATTTCCCCGCCCGACAACACCGCGACGCCGATGACGCCCAGCGCAGCGCCCAGCCAGGCCGACGGCGCCGCCTTCTGGCCCGATGCCAGACGAAACAGCACCAGGTTGACGAAGGCCAGGGCCGCAAAGATCACCGCGACAATCGCCGAGGCGATGTTCTCCTCGGCGCGGTAGACGCAGAGATAGCTGACCGAAAAGGCGAAGCCGCCCTGCCCCAGCACGGCCAGGTGCTGACGCGTGGTCAGGCCGATGCGCCCGCCCGTGAACTTCACCACCGCGAACAGGATCGCCGACGCGAGACCGAAACGCATCACGACGGACACCACCGGGTCCACAGCGCCGAGCTGATGGGTGATGGCGTACCAGGTCGTGCCCCAGATCAGGGCGCAGACCGCCACGCCTCCAAGGGCGAAAACGGAAGCCGGCATGGCGGTGCGATTCGAGGTGCTCACGACCGGCCTCTAGCACCCGATTTTCGCCCGCGCGCTACACGTCTCGCATCCGTCTGTGACGAAGATCGTTTTCCGCTAGACTGGCCCCACAGGAGAACCTCGCATGCGCCTCGCCCTTATTGCGCCGCTCGCCGCCGTCATCGCCGGATGCGCCGCCACGCCGCCGGCCCAGCCCGAACAGAGGACAGTGGACGTCACCGTCACCTATCGCGAGCGCATCCTGCTGCCGCCGGGCCATACGCTGAAGGTGACCCTGGCCGACGTCAGTCTGGCCGACGCGCCCTCGCGCACTCTGGCCGAAGCGACGGTGGATCTGGAAGGGCGCGGGCCGCCCTATGCCGTGCGATTGTCGACCGACGCCGCCCAGTTGGATCCGCGCCATGACTACGCCGTGCGTGCGGAAATCCGCGACCCGGCGGGCGCGCTCCGATTCACGACTGACACCCGCCATTCCGTGCTGACGCGCGGAGCGCCGGATCGGGCTGACATCGTTCTTGTGGGCGTCAGCGCCCCTTGAGCGGACTGGTCAAGCGGTCGGTCCTGCTGTCGGGGCACGCCACCTCGGTCGCGCTGGAGCCTGAGTTCTGGGCCGTGCTGGATCGGATCGGGACGGAACTCGGGCTTGGTCGCTCGGCGCTGCTGATCCGTCTGGACGAGCGCCGCGGCAGACGGCCTTTGGCCTCGGCTTGCCGCCTGCTCGCGCTGGAATGGACGGCCGGGGACCGAAGCTTCGCCGCAGATTGACAGCCGCACGGGACGAGCGCCTGCTGCGGTGATGATAATCGCCCGCCCCGGCCTCGCGCGCGCCTGGCGCACCCTGTTCGCCCTGATCGGCGCGGGCGCCCTGGCGCTGCAATATGGCCTGATGATCGGCGGCCAGCCGGCCGGCGCTGTAGGCGACGCCACCCTTCGGTTCTTCAGCTTCTTCACGATCCTGACCAACGTCCTTGCGGTCGTGGCCCTGGCCGCGCCGGCGCTGTGGCCACGCACACGGCTAGGGCGCTGGGCCGGCGGCGAGGGCGTGCGCGCCGCCGTGGCGCTCTATATCGGCGTCGTCGGGCTGATCTATCACCTGCTGCTGGCGCGGGTCTGGGATCCACAGGGCTGGCAGCTGGTCGCCGACGTGGCGCTGCACACCGTCATGCCGCTGGCCTTCTGGGCCGACTGGCTGTTGTTCACGTCCAACGGCCGACTGCGCTGGATCGACCCGCTGAAATGGCTCGCCTATCCGCTGGCCTACACCGGCTGGACGCTGGTTCACGGCCTGGCGAGCGGTTGGTGGCCTTACTGGTTTCTGAACGTCGACCAGCAGGGCTGGGAGCGGACGGCGGGCTGGGCCGGCCTGATCCTCGCGGTCTTCTTGGTCATCGGCCTGTTCCTCGTCCTGCTGGATCGCGTCTTCGGACGAGGTGACACGGACCGCCGGGCCGCCTAAGCGTCAGCCCATGGCCTACAAGTCCCTGCGCGATTTCATCGAAATTCTGGAAGCGGAGGGCGAGCTGGTGCGTGTCACCGAGCCCGTCTCGACCCACCTGGAGATGACCGAGATTCAGACCCGGCTGCTGCGCAACGGCGGCCCGGCGGTCATCTTCGAAAAGCCGATCATGCCGGACGGCTCGATCAGCCCCATCCCCTGCCTGGCCAATCTGTTCGGCACGGTGAAGCGCGTCGCCATGGGCGTGACGCTGGAGAAGAAGAACCGCACCACCGCCGCCGAGCTGCGTGAGGTCGGCGAACTGCTGGCCTTCCTGCGCAATCCGACGCCCCCGCGCGGTCTGGGCGACGCCATGGAGATGCTGCCCCTGATGCAGACCGTCATGGCCATGCGCCCCAAGACGGTGAAGAAGGCGCCGGTGCAGGAGGTCGTGCTGACCGGCGATCAGATCGACCTGACCCGCCTGCCGATCCAGGGCTGCTGGCCCGGCGAGCCGGCGCCCCTGATCACCTGGGGCCTGGTGGTGACCAAGGGGCCGTCCGACGACCGCGAGGACGACTTCAACCTGGGCATCTATCGGATGCAGGTGCTGGGCAAGGACAAGGCCATCATGCGCTGGCTGGCGCATCGCGGCGGGGCGCAGCACTACGCCCGGCACAAGAAGGCCCGGCCAACCGAGCCCCTGCCCTGCGCGGTCGTGCTGGGGGCTGATCCTGGGACCATCCTGGCGGCGGTCACGCCTGTGCCGGACACGCTGTCCGAGTATCAGTTCGCCGGCCTGATGCGCGGCGCCAAGGCCGAGCTGGTCCCGTGCAAGACCGTGCCGCTGATGGTGCCGGCCAACGCCGAGATCGTGCTTGAGGGCCATGTGCTGCTAAACGAGCACGCGGCGGAAGGCCCCTATGGCGACCACACGGGCTATTACAACTCGGTCGAGACCTTCCCTGTGTTCCAGGTGACGGCGATCACCATGCGCAAGGATCCGATCTATCTGACCACCTTCACCGGCCGGCCGCCGGACGAGCCGTCCGTGCTGGGCGAGGCGCTGAACGAGGTCTTCATCCCCCTGCTGCGCCAGCAGTTTCCAGAGATCGTAGACTTCTGGCTGCCGCCCGAGGGGTGCAGTTACCGGATCGCCGTGGTGTCGATGAAGAAGGCCTATCCGGGCCACGCCAAGCGCGTGATGCTGGGCGTCTGGAGCTATCTGCGCCAGTTCATGTACACCAAGTGGGTGATCGTGGTGGACCACGACATCGACGCCCGCGACTGGAAGGACGTCATGTGGGCCATCTCGACCAAGATGGACCCGGCCCGCGACATCACGGTGATCGAGTCGACCCCCATCGACTATCTGGACTTCGCCAGCCCCGAGAGCGGCCTAGGTTCCAAGATCGGTCTGGACGCCACTGACAAGTGGGAGCCCGAGACAAAACGGGAATGGGGCGAGGAAATCCGCATGGACAAGGGCGTGGTCGAGCGGGTGTCCGATATGTGGGATCGCCTGGGTCTGCCCGGCGACGCCAGCCCAATCTGGTCGTCAAAAAAGGAATTGTGACAAAAAAGGCGCTTGCACATGACGGCGATGTAATCTGAACTCGACTTCCGCTCCCAGCCGCAAAGCCGAGTAGTTTCATGATCCGTATCGCCGCCGCCGCACTGGCCCTCACCCTGGCCGCTCCGGTCGTGTCCGTCCCCGTCACCGCAGAGGCTCAGGTCCTGGCCGGCCGCAACGCCGCGCGCGCCAACTCACAGCCGCCGCGCGAGACGCGCGAACAGCGCCTGCAGAACCGCCTTTACGAAGCCGAGGATCGCCTCATCGAAGTCGAAAGCTCCATCGCGGAGCTGGAAACCGCCCGCGAAGGCGGCGCGGTCCTGACCGCAGCGCAGGAACGTCGCCTCTCGCAGCTGAATCAGCGTCGCGAGCGCGAGCAGCGCGAAGTCGAGCGCCTGAATCAGCAGCTGGAAGGCTGATTGTCTGACCTGGCGTGGCTTGCCACGCGCGCCGAGAGGGCGGATGAACGCGCGCATGCGCCTAATCTCCCTCATCGCCGCCCTCGCGGCCCTCGCAGCGAGCCCCGCCATGTCCCAGGACCGTTCCGTTCCCAACGCCGCGCCTTGGGATCAGGCCTTCCTGCCGCCAGCGCCGGAATGGAACGGCGCCAGCCGCGCTCTGCTGCGCGAGCCCGGCGATCGCTGGGCGACGGACTTTGAGCGTGACCCCGCTCTCGATTTCAGCCCCGACTACGCCGAGACGCGCGCCTGGTTCGACCGGCTGGACCAGGCGTCCGAGCTGATCCGCATGGAAGAGATCGGGGTTTCGCCCGAGGGGCGTCCGATCTACGCCGTCATCGCCTCCAAGGACGGCGCCCAGTTCGATCCGTCCAAGCCGGTGCTGCTGGCCCAGGCCGGCATCCACCCCGGCGAGATCGACGGCAAGGACGCCGGCATGATGTTGCTGCGCGACATGGCCTTCCACGGCAAGTCGGACCTGCTGGACCGCGTCAACCTGATCCTGGTCCCTATCCTGAGCGTCGACGGACATGAACGCGCCAGCCCCTATTCCCGACCGAACCAGCGCGGTCCGCGCGTTCAGGGCTGGCGGCATACCGCGACCAACCAGAACCTGAACCGCGACTACATGAAGCTGGACCAGGTCGAGATGCAGGCGGTGCGCGGCCTGATCCTGAAATACCGGCCGGACCTCTATGTCGACATCCACGTCACCGACGGCATGGATTATCAGTACGACGTCACCTACGGCTACAACGGCGAGAACGGGGTCTGGAGCCGCAGTCCGGCGACCGCCGCCTGGCTGGACGAGGCGTTCAAGCCGGCGATGAATTCGGCGCTCGAAGTCCAGGGTCATATCCCTGGCGAACTCGTGTTCGGCGTCGACTACGACAATCCGCGCGCAGGGCTGAACGACGGCGGGCTGGGCGAGCGGTTCTCCAACGGCTGGGGATCGGCCGCCCACGTCCCCACCATCCTGATCGAGAACCACAGCCTGAAGCCGTACGCGCAGCGCGTGCTCGGCACCTATGTGTTCCTCGAGACAGCCATGAACATTCTGGCCGAACGCGGCGCAGGTCTGAGAGAGGCCGTGATCAGCGACAGCGCCCTGCGTCCGGCCCAGGTTCCGGCCAACTTCGAGAGCGATCCCGAGCCGGCCTATACCCGCGCCTTCAAGGGCATCCGCTATGAAACCTATCGCAGCGAGGCGTCCGGCCGTGACGAGATCCGCTGGCTGGGCGAGCCGGACCCGCAACTTTGGCAGCTGCCCTTCTACGGCTCGCGCCCGACCCTGATGCTGGATCGGCCGCGTGCCTATTGGGTGCCGGGCCATCGGCCGGACCTGATCGAGCGGTTGCGGCTTCACGGGATCCAGATGGAGACCCTGGAGGCTCCGCACACGGTCGCGGTCGACATGCTGCGTCTGGTCGATCCGGTGCTGTCGGGCCGCACCAATGAAGGCCACGTCCCGATCAGCGTGAAGACGGTGAAGGTCGAACGGCACGACTGGACCTTCCCGACCGGCTCGGTCCGCGTGCCGACCGATCAGCCGCTGGGCGATGTGGCGATCCTGCTTCTGGAGCCCCAGTCGGCCGAGGGCTTTTTCGCCTGGGGCATGATCCCCGAGGTGCTGAACCGCGTCGAATACATCGAGGCCTACGCCATCGCCCCGCTGGCCGACAGGATGCTGGCCGCCGATCCGGCGCTCAAGGCCGAGTTCGAGGCCAAGCTGGCCGCAGAGCCGCAGTTCGCCGCAAACGCGGCGGCGCGCCTGGCCTGGTTCTATGAGCGCACGCCCTTCTACGATCAGCGCTTCCGCCTTTATCCGATCGGACGCGAGCAATGAGCGTCGACGTTCTAGAGGCCATTCACGGGGTCGATCTGGCGCTGCACGCGGCGGCGTTGTGGGCGGGTCTGCTGATCCTGTTCCTGCTGGGCATGTCCGGCCTGGTCGTCAGGCGCAGGCGGCGGCATCTGGTGGCGTTCGGCGATGGCGGTCATCCCGAGATGACGGCGGCCGCGCGCGCCTTCGGCAACGCGACGGAATATGTGCCGTCCGGCTTGGTGGCGCTGATCCTTCTGGCCCTGGTCGGTTCGCCGGTGTGGATGATCCATGCCCTGGGCGCGACCTTGCTGGTCGGCCGGGCCGTCCATGCGGCGGGCCTGCTGTTCCAGAAGGGTCCGTCCCTGGGCCGGGTGCTGGGCATGCTGCTGACGTGGCTGGCCCTGCTGACGGCGGCGGTGGCGCTGATCGCCTTCGCCGTCATCTGAGCCGCGCGGTTGCGAGGCCCCGCCCTGTCCGCCATATCGGGGCATGACTGAAGCCCTCCCCGACCTGCTGTCCGACCTGATCCAGTCCGCCCTCAAGGCCGGTGCCGACGCTGCCGAGGCGGTCACGTCCGAGCGGCAGGCCCTTTCGGTGGGCGTGCGAAACGGCCAGCTTGAAGACGTCGAGCGCGAAGAGGCGCGCGACCTGGGCCTGCGCGTGTTCATCGGCCGCCGTCAGGCCTCGGTGTCCGCCTCGGACCTGTCGGACGCGACCCGCACACGGCTGGTCGAACGCGCGGTCGCCATGGCCAGACTCGCACCGGAAGATCCCTACGCCGCCTTGGCTCCCGAGGACCGGCTGGCGCACGGCCCCTACCCCGACCTTGATCTGTACGATGCGTCCGAACGCTCGGCCGCCGAGCTCGAGGCCGCCGCCGCCGAGACCGAAGCCGCCGCCCTGGCGGTCGAAGGCGTCGCCAAATCCGAAGGCGGTCACGCTTCGTGGTCGACCAGCGCCTGGCGTCACCTGACCTCGCACGGGTTCGAGGGCGTCTATCGCGGCAGCGGCTTCTCGCTGGGCGCCGGCGTCATCGCCGAAAAGGACGGCGCCATGGAGCGCGGCGGCGAATACCGTTCGTCGCGGCACTTGTCGGACCTGCCGGGCGCCGACGAGATCGGCGGCGAGGCCGGCCGGCGCGCGATCGCGCGCGTGGGTCCGCGCAAGATCGCCTCGACCACCGCTCCCGTGATCTTCGAGAACCGCGTTGCGACACAGGTGCTGTCGCCGCTGGTCGGCGCCATCTCCGGCCCGTCGATTGCGCGCGGCGTGTCCTTCCTGAAGGACCGGATGGGCCAGGCGGTGCTGCCCGCCGGCGTCGATCTGATCGACGACCCCTTCCGGCCGCGCGGCATGGGCTCCACCCCCTTCGACGACGAAGGCGTCGCGGTCGAACGCCGCGCCCTGGTCGAGGATGGGCGGCTGACCACCTGGCTGCTGAACTCGGCCGCCGCCGCCCAGTTGGGCCTGGCGTCGACGGGTCACGCCTCGCGCGGTCTCGCCGGCCCGCCCGGCGTTTCGACGCACAATCTGCATCTGGACCCCGGCGAGCGCGCTCTGGCTGCCCTGATGGGCGACGCCGGGACCGGGCTTCTTGTCACTTCCATGTTCGGACCATCGCTGAACCCCAACACCGGCGACTGGTCTGCCGGCGTGTCCGGATTCTGGTTCGAGAACGGCGCGGTCGCTTACCCCGTCAGCGAAGTCACCGTCGCAGGCAAGCTGATCGACCTCTACGCCCGCCTGCAGCGCGGCTCCGACCTGGAGTTCCGCGGGTCCTTCAACAGCCCGTCGCTTCTGTTCGACGCGGTGGCCATCGCCGGCAAATGACCGAGGCCGCCGCCGCGCAGGACCTGCTGGATCGACGCGCCGACCTGGAACTGATCCGCGCCGCCGTGCTGACGGCCGGCGAGCGCGCCCTGACCGAGCGGGACGCGGGCCTGAAGGTCTGGTCCAAAAACGGCGGCTCGCCTGTCACCAGCGCCGATCTGGCGGTCGACCAGTTGCTGCGCGAGGCCCTGTTGAGCGCCCGCCCCGACTACGGCTGGCTTTCCGAGGAGACGGCCGACAGCGCCGATCGGCTTGAGGCCCGGCGCATCTTCGTCGTCGACCCGATCGACGGCACCGTGGCCTATATGAAGAACAAGCCGTGGTGGTGCATTCCGATCGCGGTCGTTGAGGACGGCCGGCCGGTCGCGGCGGTCATCCATGCGCCGGCTCTGAACGAGACCTTCGAGGCCGTGCTGGGCGGGGGCGCACGGCTGAACGGCCGCCCCATCACGGCCTCTGACACCGAGACGCTGGACGACGCCTCGGTCCTGGCCGACGCCCGGCTGATGGAGGGGCCGCACTGGCCCGAGCCCTGGCCCGTCATGCGGCTGGAAAAGCGCAACGCCTTGGCCTATCGCATGGCCCTGGTCGCCGCCGGCGCGTTCGACGCCGCGATCGCGCTGTCGCCGAAGTGGGACTGGGACGTCTGCGCCGGCGCCCTGATCGCCCAGGAGGCGGGGGCTTGCGTCAGCGACCACCACGGCCGCCCGTGGCGCTTCAACCGCGCCGATCCGCGCCAGGCCAGCCTGGTCTGTTCGGCCCCGGCCCTGCACCCGCTGATCCTGAAACGCTGCGCCTCCATTCCGCTGGGCCTTTGAACACGGCCCCAAGGCTCGCCTTTGCGGCGATTTCGCTCTAATGCGCTGCCGCATCCTTCCAGCCTGACTTTCGGAGACGTCCATGGCCGACGCCCAAGACCCGCAACTGCTTCACCTCGTCATTGGCGGCGAACTGCGCGCCGTGGACACCCCTGTGTTCCGCGACCTGTCGCAGGTCGAATTCGTCGGCGCCTTCGGGAGCTACGACGAGGCCAAGAAGGCTTGGAAGGCGCGGGCCCAGGCGACCGTGGACAACGCGCACATGCGCTTCTTCATCCTTCACGCGCACAAGCTGATCGACCCGCGCGGCGACGCGCCGCACGCCTGATCAAGCCTGGATCCGGAACCGCCCTTCCCCTCGCGCGCTGCCCCAGCGTAGGCTCGCGAGGGAGGCGACAATGGACACCCTTTTGATCATCCTGGCGCTCGGGGCGCTTGTCGTGGGCGTCATCGTCTGGATCAGCCGCAGGAAGGCCGTGCGCACGCCAGACCAGCGCCTGGAGCAGGATACCGCCTGGAACGACCCGGTTCATTCGGCGGAGCAGCCGACCGTCGATCCGCTTCCGCCTCGCACTGTCGATTCGCCTTCCGAGGATCCCGGAGCGCCGCGCTCGTGATCCTGTTTGGACAGACCTTCGACGCCCAACAGCTGATGGGCCTGGTCAGCATGCTGTTGCTGCTGGCCTTCTGGATCGTCGTGCTGGGCCGCGAGCGTCGCTACGCACGCTGGTTCAGCCAGTGGGAGGCCGACCGCAAGGCTCGCAGACAGGCGGAGATCGCCGGTGAGGCCGGCGGCGAAGACCGCCATACCGGTCCGCGCGGTCCTTGGGGCTGAGCCTTATTCGCGCCTCAGCAGCCGTTCGGTCAGCAGCGTGCCCCACCATTGCGCCTTGAACTCGGCCCGGATGGCCTTGGGATCATAGGCGCCGCTGTCGATCCAATCGGCGAAGGACACGCCGGTCGGTTCGACCTCGCGCAGGTATTTCTCCAGCGTATAGTCCAGCACCCCGGTCAGGCCCTCGCGATGGTGCAGGTACTTCTTGTCCAGTTGCTTGATCGCGACCGACATCGGCTCGCCAAGGTGGAAGTGGCGATACAGCACCGCCATCAGGCCCGCCCGGTCCGCGCCCGACTTGCAGTGGATCAGGGCTGGATAATCGATCGTGCGGAACAGATCGCGCGCGCGCCTGACCCTGTCCGGCTGGGGCGGGTCGCGTGAATCCAACGGCGCGTCGATCAGTGTCAGGCCCAGGCGGGCGCAGGCGTCCTTTTCCAGCGCATAATAGGCCTCATCGCGCACGCCCCGCAGATTGACGACCGTCTTTATGCCCTGAGCCTTCCAATAGGCCAGTTGACGCGGGGATGGCTGGTTCGTCCGAACCAGGTCAGGCCCCAGCCAGTGGGCGTTCAAGAAGAAGCGCCGAAGAAAGGCGTGGTCCTTCCAGACATAGTCCCAGTGCGCCCGAAAACGCCCGCCTCGTGTCGTCAGATCGTATCGCCCCATTATCGCTTCATAGAACCGCAGACCGCCGTCGTCACCGGCGCGCTTGACTTGGCGGCCGCGCCGTCCGACCTCCGTCCGATGACGACGCCGCCCGCCGAGGACGATCGAGAGCCGCTGCGCCCGCTGCTGCGGCGGATATGGCGCGACTATCTTTCGAACCATCAGACCGCGCTGTACGGCTCCATGGCGCTGGCGGCCCTGGCCGGCGGCTTGACGGCGCTGCTGCTCAAGTTCCTGGAGCCGGCGATCGACATCCTGTTCACCACAGCGCCGCAGACTGAGCGAATCTGGGGTGTCTTCAGCGTCACGCCAAATCGCGCCCTGATCGTGATCCCGCTGATTATCGTGGTCCTCTCGCTTATCCGCGCCTTCGCCATGGCCGGTCAGGCCGCGGTCGTGAATCGGCTGGGCCATGGGGTGGTCGGCGACATCCAGAAGCAGCTCTTCTCGGGCATGGTGCGGGCCGACCTGGCCCGGCTGCGCAGTCAGCACTCAGGCGGCTTCGTCTCATCGGTGCTGTTCGACGCCAATCTGGTGCGCGAGGCCTTCACCACTGGAGTGGTCAACTACACGCAGCACGGCCTGACCCTGGTCGGCGTCATCATCGCTATGGCCTTCATTGACCTGCCGCTGACGCTGATCGTCCTGCTGGGCATTCCGGCGGTGAACTGGATCATTCGCCGTTTCGGCAAGAAGTCGCGTAAGGCCGCGCGTGGGGCGATGGCAGAGACCGAGACCCTCTCCAGCGCCCTGATGGAAAGCCTGGACGGCGTGCGGGTCATCAAGATCGAGAACCGCGAGGCCGCCGAGGAGGCGCGCGTCGCCGCCGTGATCGACCGCCGCCAGCGCCACGTCATCAAGGGCGCCGATTCGCGCGCCTTCGCCGGCCCGGCCAGCGACATCGTCGCCTATGTCATCGTCGCCGCTGTCATGGCCTATGCGGGCTGGAGCGCCAGCCAGGGCCAGATGACGGTCGGCGCCTTCGCCGCCTTCATCGCCTTGGTCATGCTTGCAGGCCAGTCGCTGCGCCAGGTGACCAACTTGGCGACCGTCATGTCCGAAGGTTTCGCCGCCGCGCGCCGTCTGTTCCGCGCCCTCGACATCCAGCCCGAAATCCGAGAGGCCGCGTCGGCCGAGCGCATCCAGCCGGGCCCGGCGACGGTGGCGCTGGAGGGTGTGGACTTCAGCTACGGCGGCTCGACCGTCACGCTGTCGAATGTCTCCCTCCACGTCGCGCCCGGCGAGACCGTCGCCCTGGTCGGCCCCTCGGGCGGAGGCAAGTCGACGGTGCTGTCGCTGCTGCCTCGTTTCTACGACGTGACCGGCGGGCGGGTCGCTCTGAACGGCCGCGACATCCGCGACCTCAGCCTGGCCGACCTGCGCGCCCACATCGCCCTGGTGACGCAGGAGCCCTTTCTGTTCGACGACACCATCGCCGCCAACATCGCCTACGGCCGCGACGGCGCTTCCCAGGACGCGGTCGAGCAGGCCGCCCGGGCGGCTGCCGCGCACGACTTCATCACGGCCCTGCCCCAGGGCTATGAAACCCGCGTGGGCGAGGCGGGCCTGCGCCTGTCGGGCGGCCAGCGCCAGCGCATCGCCATCGCGCGCGCCTTCCTGAAGGACGCGCCCATTCTGCTGCTGGACGAGGCGACCAGCGCGCTCGACACCGAGAGCGAGGCTCTGGTCCAGGCCGCGCTCGAACGGCTGATGGACGGCCGCGCCACCCTGCTGATCGCCCACCGCCTGTCGACCGTGCGCAACGCCGACCGCATCTATGTGCTGGATGCGGGCCGGGTGGTCGAAGAAGGTTCGCACGACGTCTTGGTGGCTCGCGGCGGCCTCTACTCGCGCCTGGCCCGACAACAGTCGCTGGACGGCGAACGCGACGACGTGGCGACCCTGGCATGAGACCGCTGAGAAACCCCGTCATCCAGTCCGCCCTGGCCTGGACTCTTTCGACCTGGATGCGCTTCTGCTTCGCGACTATCCGCTGGACGCACGAGAACCAGGCGTTGGCCGAGACCGAGTGGGCGCGTGGTGGCGGTCTGTTGTGCGCCTTCTGGCATTCGCGCATTGGGCTTGCGCCGGCTTCATGGCCCCTGGATCGGGCGACGCCCACGAGGGGGCTTATCTCCCTCAGCCCCGACGGCCAGTTCCTCGCCAAGGCCGTGGGACGCCTGGGCTTTCCCGCTATTCGGGGTTCCTCGGCCAACAAGGACAAGGCGGACCGCGCCAAGGGCGGCACGCGGGCCCTGCGTGACGGTCTGAAACAGCTCAAGGTCGGGGGTCTGGCCATTACACCCGACGGCCCGCGCGGTCCCGCGCGCCAGATGGCCGAAGGCTTGCCATTGCTAGCCAAGCTGTCGGGCGCGCCGGTGCTGTTCATCGGCGTCTCCTGCAAGCCGGCCATTCGTCTGAACAGCTGGGACAAGGCTGTTCTGCCGCTGCCGTTCGGGCGAGGCGCGATCGTCTGGGACGTGGCGACCTATCCCGCGGGAGCGGACCTGAGCGAGGTCGCGGCCGACTGGACGGCGCGCCTGAGCGCGGTCGAGGCGCGCGCCGACGCCCTGACCGGACTGGAGCCTGGCTGATGGCCTTCAGTCCCGCCCTGCTGGCCTATCGCCTTTTGACCCGCGCGCTCGAGCCGCTGGCCCCTCGCCTGCTCGACGCGCGCGTGAAACAGGGCAAGGAGGATACGCGGCGCGTCGACGAAAGGCTTGGCCGCACGCACGCTCCTCGTCCGGACGGCCCTCTGGTCTGGCTGCACGGCGTCAGCGTCGGCGAGGCCCTGTCGATCCTGCCGCTGGCCGAGCGCATTCGACGCGAGCGGCCGGATGTGACCGTGCTGGTCACCACCGGCACCCTGACGTCGGCCGAGGTGCTGAAGACGCGGTTGCCGGCGGGCGTCATCCACCAGTTCGCCCCGGTCGACGGCCCCGCCGCGGTCGCCGCCTTTCTGGATCACTGGACCCCGACGCTGGGCGTTTTCGTCGAAAGCGAGCTGTGGCCCAACTTGCTGACAGCGGCGCAGGCGCGCGGCGTTCCGCTCGCGCTGGTCAGCGCCCGCATCACCCAGAAGACCGCCGACGGCTGGCGGCGCGCGCCGGCCATGGCCAGGCGTCTGCTCAACACCTTCGCCCACGTCTGGCCCCAGGACGAGGCCAGCGCGCAACGCCTGTCGTCCATGGGCGCGCGGGTGGACGGCCAGGTCAATCTGAAGCTGTCGGGCGGGGAGCTGCCCTATGACAAGGCGGCCTTTTCGCAGTTGTCTGCCCTGATCGACGATCGCCCCGTCGTGGTCGCCGCCTCGACCCACGACGACGAAGAGATCGCCATCGTCCGCGCCCTGGATCGGCTGGCCGACCGTCTGTTCCTGATCGTCGTTCCCCGCCACCCGGAACGCGGTCCCGCCATCGCCCAGGCGCTCAGCCGCGACGGCTATGGCTTCGCGCGCCGCTCGGCCGGCGAGCCGGTGACCGAGGAGACGGACCTCTACATCGCCGACACCCTGGGCGAACTGGGCGTCTTCCTGCGGCTGGCTGACGTGGTGGTCATGGGCGGCTCCTTCGCTCCGGCGCTCAGCGGCCGCACGGTGGGCGGGCACAATCCGCTGGAGCCCGCGCGCCTGGGCAAGCCGGTGGTGACTGGGCCAGACGCTTCCAACTGGGCCGAGGTGACCCGCGCCCTGCGCGACGCCGGCGGTCTGGCCAGCGTGCCCTCGCCCGCCCAGTTGCCCTCCGTCGTCGGCCCGCTGCTGGCCGATCCCCAAGGCGCCCGCGACATGGGCGAGCGAGCGCGGCGCGCCGCCGCCGAGGCCGGTTCGGGCCTGGATCGGCTTTGGCTGACGCTTCAGGCGCATCTGCCCGCAGCCCCGGTCAGGCGCGCCCGATGAAGCTGTCCACGCCGCGCTGGTGGTACACCCGCGAGGGCCGTCATGCGCCGGTGACGCGGGCGGCGCTCAAGCCTCTGTCGTGGATCTGGGCGGCCGCAACCGCGCGCCGGATCAGCAGGACGACGCCGGTTGACCCCGGCGCGGCGGTCATCTCCATCGGCAATCTGACGGTTGGCGGCTCGGGCAAGACGCCGGTGGCGCGCGAAGTGCTGCGCCTGCTTCGCCAGGCGGGCGTGGACGCCCAAGCCCTGTCGCGCGGCTATGGCGGCAAGCTGGAAGGCCCGGTGCGGGTCGACCCGTCCCGGCATTCGGCCGAGGATGTGGGCGACGAACCTCTGATGCTGGCCGGCGACGCGCCCGCCTGGATCGCGCGCGACCGCGTGGCTGGCGCTCGTGCGGCGGTGGCCGCCGGGGCTCAGGCCCTGGTGCTGGACGACGCGCATCAGAACCCGACCCTGGCCAAGGCCTTGTCCCTGATCGTCGTGGACGGCGAGACCCGCAACGACGAATGGCCCTTCGGCGACGGATCGGTCTTCCCGTCCGGGCCGATGCGTGAGCCGCTGAAGGCCGGGCTTGCGCGCGCGGACGCAGCGGTCATCCTGCTGCCGACCGACCTGGACGCCGTCGATCCCGAGCTTGTGGCGCTGTTTGACGGCCTGCCGGTCTTCATTGCGCGGCTGGAGCCGCTGGGCCCGCCGCCGCCCGGTCCCCAGGTCGGCTTCGCCGGCGTGGCCAAGCCCTGGAAGGTCGAGCGGTCGCTGATCGCGGCCGGCTGTGACCTAAAGGACTTCGCTCCCTACCCTGACCACGCCGCCTGGAAGCCGTCCGATCTGGCCTTCCTGGAGAACCGCGCCGCCGTGTTCCAGGCGGGCCTCGTCACGACCGAAAAAGACTGGGTGCGGCTGCCGGTCGACTGGCGACACAAGGCTGTGTCCTGGCCGGTCGTGGCCCGGTTCGAGGACGAGGCCGCCTTCACGGCGCTTCTCTTCACCCGCCTCTAGCCGATCGCCCCCACGCAGCCCTCGGCTTCACCCGGCGAAAGCGGCGCGTCCGTCAGGGCAAGGGTCCAGCCGTGGTGCGTATTCAGACCCCAGCGGCGTGCGCCCGACCCGTCGCCCGCATCGCCGCCTGCGCTTACGATCACCCGCCGACCCGTGGGCAGGGCGTTTGGGTCGATCCGGCCGACCGCCAGCGCCGTTGGCGTCTCGCCGCCGTAGCCGTCGAAGACGCTGAGCTGGGCCCAGTCCCGCCGCAGGCCGATCCACCAGGGGTCGTCCGTATTAATGGCCATGACCGCGACGCCGCGGCCCTGGGCCGCGTGGGCCAGCGCCGCCTGCGGGTCGCGGACAATGCGGATGTCAGCCGCAGCGCCAAAGCGAAGCCGCGCGCCGTCGAAAGCTCTCGCCGGCTCGACCGGAGACCAGACCTGGACCTGAAGCCGCCCTTGTCGCGCTAGGCCCCAGCCGACGATCTCGCGCCACAGGTGCTCGACGGCTTCGGCGTTGTTGGGGCGGCATCGCTCCAGCATGCGCGACAACACCGCCTGTTCGCGATCAGGCCTCAGCTTGGCGTGGGGACCCGACGGAGCATCCTTGGCGCGGCCGACGCGGGCCGCCAGCGCCAGTCGGCGCTCGAACAGCGACAGCATCTGATCGTCCAGATCATCGATCTCGTGGCGCAGGGCGGCCAGCGCCATCTGCTCGGGGCTTATCTCGGGCAGGTCGGGCCAGGACGGTTTCAGGGCGGAATGGGGCATGGAAGGCTCTCGGCGAATTTCGATGAAGGAAACCGCCCGCGCAAAGGCGGGCGCGTCGCCGTCCCGGTCAGAGACGGTCGCCGGCGAGGCGGTCAGAGCTGAAGTGAGCTCGACGCCTCAGCCGGCGTATCGAAAGCCGGTATAGAGCTGGCCGAAATAGAAGCCGGCCACCGCGCGCGAGGTGGTTTCAAGGGTCATAAAGGCGCGCAGCGAGGACATGGGTCCGGTCCGGTTCGTGGGATCAGAGGCGATCCGACGTCTGTGATGACTGGAAAATTCGCGCGCCGTCAAGCGCTGGCGGCGTGAAGCAGCACAAACCGTGTTCGATTATCCGTCGAATCCTGAAGGTCGTTGCGCAGAACCACCAGCCCATACACATCCGCCGCACCCGCCGGCGCCACTGCGGCGCGCGCCGGGTCGCCCGCGTCCGACACTGCGCGAGCGGCCCCAGCCGTGTCGAACGCTTCCACGGCGGTGATCTTCAGTTCGGCCAGGCCGCGCACGCATTGCCCCAGCGCCGCTGGGTGGCTTTCGGCCGTGCGGATGTCCGCCAACCGCGCACCCGGCGCCGCCATCAGCGCCAGCCGGATGGGCCGCCAGACCTCGCTTACGATCTGGAACCCCGCTTCGCGCACCAGACTGGCGGCGGGCTCGACCACGCCGATGGTGGTGTTCTCGACAGGGATAAGGGCGCAGCCGCAGTCACCCGAACGCAGCGCCTCAATTGCGTCGGCGAAGCTGTCGAAGCCCACGGCTTCGTCCCATGGCCTCAGGGCCAGACAGGCCTCGTGGCTGAATGAACCCGGCGCGCCCTGATAGGCGACGCGGCCCGGTGTCGCGGCGTCGCTCACGGCGGTCAGGCCGCCGCCGCGCGCGCCAGGCGCCCGCTCTTCAGACGCTCGGCCACCAGGAAGGCCAGCTCCAGCGCCTGGTCGGCGTTCAGGCGCGGGTCGCAGTGGGTGTGATAGCGGCTGGACAGGTCGTCCTCGGTCACCGCCTGCGCGCCGCCCAGACACTCGGTCACGTTCTGACCTGTCATCTCCAAGTGCACGCCGCCGGGGTGGACGGCCTCGGCCTCGGCCACGTCGATGAAGGTGCGCACCTCCCCCATGATGCGGTCGAACGGTCGGGTCTTGTAGCCGTTGGCGGCCTTCAGCGTGTTGCCGTGCATGGGGTCGATCGACCAGACCACGCGTTTGCCCGCCGCCTTGACCGCCCGCATCAGCCTGGGCAGGCGCTCACCCACCTTCTCGTGGCCGAAGCGCCCGATCAGCGTGAGACGGCCGGGCGTGTTGTCAGGGTTCAGCACATCGATCAGCGGCAGCAGATCGTCGGGCTCCATCGTCGGCCCGCATTTGACGCCGATGGGGTTCTTGATGCCGCGCATGAACTCGACGTGGGCCCCGTCCAGTTGACGCGTACGCTCGCCGATCCACAGCATGTGGGCCGAGGTGTCGAACCATTCGCCCGAGGCGCCATCCAGGCGGGTCAGCGCGCTTTCCAGGTTCAGCAGCAGGGCTTCGTGGCTGGTGAAGACCTCGACACGGCTCAGGTCGGGATGGGTCTCGGGCGTGACGCCGACCGCCTCCATGAAGGCCAGGGCCTCGGTGATCTTGTCGGCCAGGTCGCGATAGGCCGCCCCCGACCCGTCGGCGGCGAAGCCCAGCGTCCAGCGGTGGATGTTGTGCAGGTCCGCATAGCCCCCGCCGGCGAAGGCGCGCAGCAGGTTCAGGGTCGAGGCCGACTGGTTGTAGGCGCGGATCAGACGCTGCGGATCGGGAATGCGGTCCTTGGGCGTGAAGGCCATGCCGTTGATGATGTCTCCGCGATAGCTGGGCAGCTCGACGTCGCCGATCTTCTCGACGCCCGAGGAACGCGGCTTGGCGAACTGGCCGGCGATCCGGCCCACCTTCACCACCGGCTTGCGGCCGGCGAAGGTCAGAACCACCGCCATCTGAAGGATCAGGCGGAAGGTGTCGCGAATATTGTCGGTCGAGAACTCCTTGAAGCTCTCGGCGCAGTCGCCGCCCTGCAGCAGGAAGGCCTCGCCCGCTTCCACCTGGGCCAGCTTGGACGTCAGGGTCCGCGCCTCGCCGGCGAACACCAGGGGCGGCAGCGCCCGCAGCTCATCCTCGACCGCCGCCAGGGCGCGCGGATCCGGATAGTCCTGCGGCATTTGCAGGACGGGTTTCGATCTCCAGCTCTCTGGGCTCCAACGCGTGGTCATGTCGCCAAGATAGGCGCGTGTGCGCCGCCGAACAATCGGCCAGAAGAACGCGGGCCAGGCTTCGGGCGTCTGTCAGGACGATCATGCGCCCCTCCATGCGAGTGCGAACCGTTCTCAGGTTTGACCGGATCGTCCGTTCGCGCAAGCCTCTGCCTTCCAGAAAGGCCGCCGATTGTCTGTGCTGAGCGCCCCGCCCCCTCCGAAGACCTGCGGCGACTGCGGCCTTTGCTGCAAGCTGATGGGCGTGGAGGCCCTGGCCAAGCCGGCCGGGCGGTGGTGCCGCCATTTCCGCCGCGCCTCGGGCTGCGACGCTTATGAAGCGCGGCCGGACGCCTGCCGGATCTTCAACTGCACCTGGCTGCTGACAGAGGCGCTGGACGCCGCTTGGAAGCCGACCACCGCAGGCTTTCTGATGCATTCGGAGCCAGGCCGCCTGATCGTCGAGTGCGACCCGGCTCGCCCGCATGACTGGCGACGCAGCCCCTATCAGGAGACCCTGACCCGCTGGGCCGGCGATCCGGCGCTGGACGTGCTGATCTTTGCGGGACGCCAGGGCCTGAGGCTTCAGGCCGACGGCGTAGCATCCCCGGTCCGACGCGCTTGAACCTCCGGCTGGGGCCGGTGCACCAGCGACACCAGCACCACGCTGATCATCATCAGCAGAAACCAGCTGCCCAGCTTGGCGATCGACACCGGCGACCAGCCATCGGCTTGATCGGGATATGTCCAGGCCCGCGCATAGGTGCCGATGTTCTCGGCGAACCAGATGAACAGCGCGACCAGAAAGAAGCCCAGCAGGAACGGCATCGACCGCCGGCGCCGGTCCGGCGTGAAGAAGAACCACCCTCGCCCGAATAGAAGCGCGGTCGCCAGGAACAGCCCGCCGCGAATGTCCGGCAGCCAGTGATGGGCGAAGAAGTTCACATAGATCGCCGCCGCCAGCAGCCAGGTGGTCCACAGCGGCGGATAGTGGGTGAAGCGGATGTCGAAGATGCGCCAGATGCGGGCGATATAGCTGCCGACCGCCGCATACATGAAGCCCGAGAACAGCGGCACTTCGCCGATCCTGAGCAGGCTGGGCTCGGGATACAGCCACGACCCTTGGGCGGTCTTGAACAGCTCCATCACCGTCCCGACGACGTGGAAGACCAGAATCACCCTCGCCTCGTCCCAGCTTTCCAGCTTCAGCGTCAGCATGGCGACCTGGATCGCCACGGCGCCCAGCGTCAGGAAGTCGTAGCGCGCCAGCGGCGCGCCCTGCGGCCAGAACAGATAGGTCCCCAGCAACAGAAACAGCATCAGCCCGCCGAACAGACAGGCCCAGCCTTGCTTGATCCCGAACATCAGGAACTCGAACGCGTATCCGCGCCACCGCCCGCGATCGGCCCAGCTCTGCGCGCCCGCCAGCCACCGCCGCCCCCAGGCCTCCAGCGGCAGACGCCGGGGCTCGGTCACGCGTCAGCCCCGTCCGCGATAGGTCGGCACGCCCTGGTCGGGCAGCCACAGGCCCTCGGGCGCCGGACCCGTCTGCCAGAAGACATCGATGGGAATGCCGCCGCGCGGATACCAGTAGCCGCCGATCCGCAGCCAGGTCGGCTCCAGCAGGTCCGCCAACCGCTTGCCGATCGCCACGGTGCAGTCCTCGTGGAAGGCGCCGTGGTTGCGGAAGCTGGTCAGATACAGCTTCAGGCTCTTGGATTCGACCAGCCATTCGCCGGGCGCATAGTCGATCACCAGATGGGCGAAGTCGGGCTGGCCGGTCACCGGGCAAAGGCTTGTGAACTCCGGCGCCGTGAAACGCGCGGCGTACAGCGTCCCCGGATGCGGATTGGGCACGCGCTCCAGCTCAGCCGTCTCGGGGCTGACAGGCGCTTCGATCTGGCGGCCGAGCTGCGAGAGGCCGGAGGTGTCGGTGGTCATGATCCGCGCCGTAGCACGACCGAACGCGCTTCGCCATTTGCCTTCCCCGGCGTCGTCCCGCTAAGCGTAGCGAAAGACAACGGAGGAGACGCCCGTGGCCATTCCCGCCTCGCTGCAAGCCGGCCTCAAGCTGCCGGTGATCGCCGCGCCCATGTTCCTGGTGTCCGGTCCGGACCTGGTGGTCGAGTGCTGCAACGCCGGGATCATCGGCACCTTCCCGTCCCTGAACCAGCGCACGACCGAGGGCTATCGGGAGTGGCTGCACGACATCAAGGCGCGCCGGAACGCCGATGCGGCGGCCTTCGGGGTCAACCACATCGTCCACCCGACGAACCCACGCCTGATGGCCGACCTGCAGGTTTCGGTCGAGGAGAAGGTGCCGCTGATCATCACTTCGCTGGGCGCCGTGCGGGATCTGGTGGACGCGGTGCACGGCTATGGTGGCGTGGTCTTCCACGACATCGCAAACGTGCGCCACGCCAGAAAGGCCGCCGAGGCGGGCGTCGACGGCCTGATCATGGTCGCCAACGGCGCGGGTGGGCACGCGGGGGTGGTGAACCCCTTCGCCCTGATCGAGGAAGTGCGCCGCTTCTTCGACGGGACGCTGATCCTGTCAGGCTGTCTGTCGACCGGCCGCGATGTGGCGGGCACGCGGATGCTGGGCTGCGACTTCGCCTATATGGGCACCCGCTTCATCGCCACCGGCGAAAGCAGCGCGCCCGAGGCCTACAAGCAGATGGTGGTCGAGGCCGGCTCCATGGACATCACCTACACGCCCGCCGTGTCGGGCATTCCCGCCAACTTCATGACCCCGTCGCTGATCCAGAACGGCGTGGATCCCAAGTCCCTGCCCGAGCACAAGCTGGACATGGGCGACGAGGCCAAGGCCTGGAAGACCGTGTGGTCGGCCGGTCAGGGGGCGGGTGCGGTGCACGACATCCCCTCAACCGCCGATCTTGTCGCCCGCCTGCGCGATGAATACGCCCAGGCCGCTTCGGCCTTCGCATCTTCGTCACACTTCGGCTAAGAGGACCGCCGACCGAACTATCGGAAGGCCTGTCATGCTTCGCTCTGTCACGATCGCCGCCCTCGCCGCCGCCCTTGCGACGCCTGTCATGGCTCAGGAAAATCCCTCGGCGGGCGGCTGGACCTTCGGCGTCGGCGCAGCGACCGACAACCGCTCCAAGGACGCGTCCAAGTCCGACGGCGATCCCTACGCCTGGGCCCTGGCCGAATGGACCAGCGCAGACGGTCTGTTCTACGTCTCGCCAGGCGTCGAGACCATCAAGGCCGGCGGCTCCAAGGTCGAGGCCGATTTCACCGCCGGCGTTCGACCGCAGGCGGGCGGCTTCGATCTAGACCTCAGCGCCACCCACAAGTGGCGGCTGGGGGCAGACGCCGGCTATGACGACGACTACTGGGAATTCACCGCCAACGTCTCGCGTGCGATTGGTCCGGCCGAGGCGCGGTTGCAGCTTCAGCACTCGCCCGACGGCGGCGGTTCGACCGAGGCGTGGACCTGGGTCGAAGCGCGCGTGGGATGGGACTTCACGGACCGGCTGGGCGGGACAGTCGCCGTCGGCCGCCGCGAGCAGGACAATGCCCCCGACTATACGGGGTGGAACGCGGGCGTTACCTACGCCTTCATCAACAACCTCGAACTGGACGTCCGATACCACTCGACCGACGTCGATGATCTGGGCAGACAGTATGATGACGCCGTTGTGGCCGGGGTCAGCGTTTATTTCTGACGCCGCAGCCCCTATCTTGGCCGTATGACTTTTCGTGCCACCACTCTCGAACGCGCCTATCAACTCGCTGAAAGCGGATCCTGCCGAACCGTCGGCGACGTCAAGCAAGCCCTGAAGAACGAGGGCTACGATCGGATCCAGGACTCGCTTTACGGCTCGACCATCACCTCGGCCCTGCGAAAGCGCTGCCAGGAGGCCTGGGTAGAGCCTGACGGCGACGCCGAGGCCAAGGCGGCCGAGGAAGACGCTGCATGACGTTTGCGCCTGCGCGATGATCGTTGATCTGCCCGCGTCGGATCCAGAGCAGACCGCCTTGGGCGGCCGGCTCCGACGCTGGCGGACACATCGCGGCATGGAGATCGAAGAACTTGGCCGACAGATCGGCCTTAGCCCCGCCGAACTCCGCCTGGTCGAGGCGGGTCGGCTGAGGCTGGACAGCGCCCACGTTGAGGCGGCGACGCGCGTGCTTCACCTTCCCCTGTGGGCGCTGAACTCGGACACACCGGCCTATTAGGTGGCCGGGGCCGGGCTGGGCGTCGGCACGGTAGGCGGATTGACCGTCGGAAGCTCGGGCCGCGGCAGATCGACATCGACGTTGATCTCGCTGGGCGCGGCCTCCATCGGCGCGGGGACGGAGCCCCGCCAGACCAGGAAGGCGATCACCGCCACGGCGACCACCAAGCCGCCGATGATGAAGGCCAAGGCGCCGCCACCGCTCTTCTTTTCGGGCGCGGTGGTGTGAACCGTGGTCTGGTGAACGACGCGATCCGGCTCGCGTGGCGGCAGGTTGGGATCAGTCATGATCAGTTCCCGCTGGGAGCGGCAGGCGCCGACACTTCCGGCAGACTGACGTCGACATCGACCTGTTTGGTCTCAGGCGCGCCGCCGCGTGCGAACACGAACCAGGCAACGATGGCGACCACGACCAACAGGCCGCCGACGATGAAGGCAAGGCCGGCGTTGCCGCCGCCGCTCGAATTCTCAGCCATAAGGGTTTCTCCTCCCAGTGAATGACGCTGCCGAAACGACGGCTCCGAGCTTACGGTTCCGCTTGTCTCGGCCCCGTGGAATTCAAGCGGCCTGACTTTGGCCGCCGTGCTGCTTATGTTCTCCCTTCGATTCCGATAGAGACCGCTTTTGACCTACCTGCCCGCCCCCCGCATCTCCGACCTCGCCCGCGCCCGGCCGCCCGCTGGCGAGGCGCAGGACTATCTGTCCGGGCTGAACCCCGAGCAGCGGCTGGCGGTCGAGACAACCGAGGGCCCGGTGCTGGTGCTGGCCGGCGCCGGCACGGGAAAGACGCGGGTGTTGACGACGCGGCTGGCGCACATCCTGGCCACCGGCCGCGCGCGCCCGTGGGAGCTGCTGGCCGTCACCTTCACCAACAAGGCCGCGCGAGAGATGCGCGAGCGGATCACCGCCCTGATCGGCCCGTCGGCCGAGGGCTTGCGGTGGCTGGGCACCTTCCACTCGATCGCCGCGCAGATCCTGCGTCGCCACGCCGAGTTGGTCGGGCTGAAATCCAGCTTCACCATTCTGGACACCGACGACCAAGAGCGGCTGCTGAAACAGCTGCTCGAAGCCGCCAACATCGACACCAAGCGCTGGACGCCGCGCTCGCTGGCCGGGCTGATCGATCACTGGAAGAACCGCGGCTGGACGCCCGAGAAGCTGCCGCCCGGCGAAGATTTCGCCAATGGCAAGGGCCACTCGCTGTACGGCGCTTATCAGGCTCGGCTGCGCGCGCTGAACGCGTGCGACTTCGGCGACTTACTGCTGCACAACCTCACGATTCTGTCACAACACTCCGATCTGGCTGAGGAATATCGCCGGCGGTTCAAATACATTCTAGTGGATGAGTATCAGGACACGAACGTCGCCCAGTATCTGTGGCTGCGCCTTCTGACCTCGTCCACGGGCAACGTCTGCTGCGTGGGGGACGACGATCAGTCCATCTATGGCTGGCGCGGGGCCGAGGTGGACAACATCCTGCGCTTCGAGAGGGACTTCCCGGGCGCCAAGATCGTCAAGCTGGAGCGCAACTACCGCTCGACAAGTCACATCCTGGGCGCCGCGTCCGGCCTGATCGCGGCGAACCGCGACCGACTGGGCAAGACGCTGTGGACCGAGGCCGAGGGCGGCGACAAGGTGCGCGTGCGCGGTCTGTGGGACGGCGACGCAGAGGCCCGGCTGATCGCCGACGAAATCGAGACCGCCCGGAAACAGGGCCGGCGCTATGGCGACATGGCCGTGCTGGTGCGCGCCTCGTTCCAGATGCGGGCGTTCGAAGAGCGCTTCGTCATGCTGGCCATCCCCTACACCGTCATCGGCGGACCGCGCTTCTTCGAGCGCGCCGAGATCCGCGACGCCCATGCCTATCTGCGCCTGGTCCAGTCCGAAGACGACGATCTGGCCTTCGAGCGCATCGTCAACGTGCCCAAGCGCGGCATCGGCGACACCTCGGTGCAGAAGATTCTGCACATAGCCCGCGTCGGCGGCGTCTCGGCGATGACGGCGGTGCGCCAGCTCATCGGGTCCGACGAGTTGCAGGCGCGGACCCGCACGGCCCTGTCGAACTTCGTGCGCGATCTCGACCGCTGGCGCGCCCTGGCGGCCGACACCACCCACTGGCAGGTGCTGGAAACCGTGCTGGAGGAAAGCGGCTACACCGACATGCAGAAGGCCGACCGCACCAGCGGCCAGACCCGGCTCGACAACCTGAAGGAGTTGGTCCAGTCGATGCAGCAGTTCGACACGCTGCAGGCCTATCTGGAGCACGTCTCACTGGTCATGGACCTCGACCGCGGCGAAAGCGCGGATTCGGTTCAGATCATGACCCTTCACGGCGCCAAGGGGCTGGAGTTCCCGCTGGTCTTCCTGCCCGGCTGGGAGGAAGGCGTCTTCCCAAGCCAGCGATCGATCGACGAGAAGGGCGAAAAGGGCCTGGAGGAGGAACGCCGCCTCGCCTACGTCGGCGTCACCCGCGCCCGCGAGGACGCCCGCATCAGCTTCGCAGCCAACCGCCTGGTCTACGGCCGATGGACCTCGCAGCTGCCGAGCCGCTTCGTCGACGAACTGCCCATCGCCAATGTCGAGGCTCAATCCGACACCGGCTATTACGGCGCCTCGACCGGCATGAAGGAGGCCAAGAGCCGCTGGGACGAAGCGCCGTCTTTCGGCTCGGGCTATTCATCGCCCGGCTGGAAGCGCGGCCAGGCCTTCGCCTCGGCCCAGACGCCGCGCTCAGGCTCTGGCACAGCCCAGGCCCGCCACGCCCTGATCGAGGGCGACGGCCGCCTAGTCGCCACCGCCGACCCCAAGGCTGGCTCGGGCTGGAAGCGCGGCGACCGCGTGTTCCATCAAAAGTTCGGCTACGGCGCCGTGCGCGCCGTCGAGGGCAACAAGCTGATCGTCGCCTTCGACAAGGCCGGCGAGAAGAAGGTCATCGACACCTTCGTCGAGAAACAGTGAGGCGTAACCGGCCTCAGTCCTCGCGGAACTGCAGTCGGGCCAGGCGGGCGTAGAGGCCGCTGCGGGCCATCAGTTCGGCGTGGGTCCCCTCCTCCGCCACGCGGCCGTCCTCCATGACCACAATCCGGTCGGCGCGCAGGACGGTGGCCAGCCGGTGGGCGATGACGACGGTGGTGCGGCTCTGCATCGCCTTGTCGAGCGCGGCCTGGACCAGCCGCTCGTTCTCCGCATCCAGGGCCGAGGTCGCCTCGTCCAGCAACAGCATCGGCGCCTGACGCGCCAGGGCGCGGGCGATGGCCAGACGCTGGCGCTGGCCGCCCGACAGGGTCTTGGCCCGCTCGCCAAGAGGCGTGGCGAAGCCCTCCGGCAGGGCGTCTATAAAGCCCAGGGCCTGGGCTTCCTCGGCCACGGCGCGGACTTCTTTTTCTGTCGCGGCCTCGCGGCCGAAGCGGATGTTCTCCAGCGCCGAGCCAGAGAAGAGCGGCGCCTCTTGCGATACCCAGGCGAAGCGGTTGCGCACCGCCGTCGGATCGGCCTGCCGAATATCCACGCCATCGACCGACACAACGCCCGACTGAGGATCATAGAAGCGCAGCAGCAGCCGGAAAACCGTCGACTTGCCCGCACCCGACGGCCCCACGAGGGCCACCGTCTCGCCAGGCCGCACAGTCAAGGAAAAGCCCTTCAACGCCGGCAGGTCCGGACGCCCGGGATAGGTGAACTGGACCGCCGACATCGACAGCTCGCCCAGCGGCGGCTCGGGCAGGGTCACGGGCGCGGCCGGCGGGGCGATGGACGGCCTGGCGCGCATCAGTTCGTCGATCCGCTCCATGGCGCCCGCCGCCTTCTGCACGTCGCCCCAGGCCTCGCCCAGCGCGCCCACGGCGCCTGCGGTGAAGACCGAAAGCAGCACGAACTGCAGCAGGGCGCCTGGCGTCATCCGCCCGGCCAGCACGTCCTGCGCGCCCAGCCACAGCACCAGGGTCACTCCACCGAACATCACTGTGATGATCATGGCGGTCATCCAGGCCCTGGCCCGCATGCGCGTCAGCGAGATGCCGAACGCCATCTCCACCGCCTGGCCGAATCGCGTTCCAGCCGAGGCCTCGCGGCCGAAAGCCTGCACCGTCTCCAGCGCATCGACGCTCTCGCCGGCGAAGCCGACAGCGCCCGCGAATTGGTCCTGAGACTGGACGGTCAGACGGCGCACGCGCCGGCCGAACAGGAACAGCGGCACGATCAGCAGCGGCACGATCAGCAGCACCAGGCCGGTCAGCTTGGGACTGACGATGAACAGCAGGACCGTCCCGCCGACCAGGGTCAGGAAGTTCCTCAGTGCGAAAGACACCGAGGTCGTCAGCAGGGTGTCCACCAGCTGGATGTCCGTCGTCAGGCGCGACAGGACCTCGCCCGTGCGGATCCGCGCAAAGAATGAGGGATCAAGCGTCAGGATGCGGTCGAACAGCGCCTTGCGCAGGTCCGCGATGATCCGCTCGCCGGTCTTGGTCACATAGAAGTACCGGACCGCCGAGGCGACGCCCAGAGCCAGGGCGTTGACGCCCAACAGCATGAACCAGAAATTGATCTGGCCGCCGCCGCCCTCGAATCCGTAATCGATGGCGCCGCGCGCCGAGGCCGTAAGCGCCAGAGAGGCCACGGTCGCGGCAAGCAGCCAGAAGGCCGCGATCAGGGCGTCGGCCTTATGCCGCATCAGAAAGGGCCACAGCCGCGCCAGCGGCCGGATGTCTCGACGCTTCTGGCGACGCTCGCCCGCCTCGCCGATCTGTTCGACAAGCTGCGCGCCGGCGCTCGGACGCTCGCGGACGTCAGGCGTTGCGAAGCGTTCTGCGGCGGGGGCGTCGGTCATGGCCGCCTCTTGCCCCCAAACAGCCCTCGGTGTAAACGCCGCCGCTCATTCCCTGCGGGCTCGCTCGACGGGGCTCTCATTTTACGCGCAAACGACGGTCGGGATCGTCGACGCGCAGAGATCGGACCGACGACCATGAAAGCGGACACGCACCCCGACTACCACTTCATCACCGTGGTGATGACGGACGGCACTTCGTACCAGACCCGTTCGACCTACGGCAAAGAGGGTGCGACCCTGAACCTGGATATCGACCCGTCGACGCACCCGGCCTGGACCGGCGGCAACCAGCACCTGATGGACCGCGGCGGCCGCGTCTCGCGCTTCAACAACAAGTTCGGCGGCTTCATCAAGAAGTGAGCCATTCCTGCCGCAGTCTCTGCGGCAATCGGAACACAGAGGGCGTCGGTCGCAGGGCCGACGCCTTTTTGTTTACCCGGAACGCCGGTAAGTTGCGCCGCGTTGGCCAATGGGCGCGGGCGTCGGGCCGCCGCCGGATCAAACAAGAGCGACTGCGATGAATCGACGGGAACTGGGTCTGGGCGCGGCCATGGCGGGGCTGATGGCCGCCGGCCAGGCGACGGCTCAGCAGGTGCGCATCGCGCCGCAGGGCGGCCAGGCCCAGGCCTTCTACGACAACTTCAACGGCCAGTTGAGCCGCCTGCCCCAAACGCTTCAGCCCGATGTGCGCGCGGTTTATGAGATCACCGGCTGGCGACCGATCTGGACGGCAGACCGTCTGCGGGCGCTGCAGACCGTCGCCAGCGGCGCCGAACGCCATGGCTTGGCGGCAGACGACTTCTTCGACTTCGTGGGGCTGGCGGCCGATGCGAACTCAGCCGAAATCCGGGCCACCGCCGCAGCCCTGACCTACGCCCGCGTGCTGGCCGAGGGCCGAGTTCGGCCCGAGACCGTCGAAGAGCTGTGGGAGATGCAGAAGAACCGCGTCGACCTGCCCAAGGGCCTGACCGACGCGGCGGCCGCAAACCGACTGCCCGACTGGTTCGAGGCCCTTGCGCCGACCGACATCGGCTATTCCAACCTGTCGTCCGGCTATGTCCGTTACAGCCGTCTGGTGCGCGACGGCGGCTGGCCAGCCTTTGCGGCCGGGCCGATCATCGAGCCGGGATCCAGCGATCGGCGCGTCACCGCCCTTATCCGCCGCCTGGTGGCCGAGGGTGATCTGTCGCCGGCCGACGGCGCGCGGCTGACGGCTCAGGGCGTCACCTATGGCGCCGAGCTTCAGGCCGCCGTGCGCAGCTTCCAGACGCGCCACGGTCTGGGCGCGGACGGCCGCATCGGCGCGGCCACCCAGCGGTCGCTGTCGGCCTCGGCCGCAGATCGCGCTCGCCAGATCGCCCTAAACCTGGAGCGTCGCCGCTGGCTGAAGCGCGACGTCAATCCCGAGCGGATCGAGGTCAACACCGCCGCCGCCATCATGGTGTACTGGAAGGACGGGCGCCCGGTTCACTCCAACCGCGTCGTCGTCGGCACGCCTGAAAACCAGACCCCCAGCCTTGAGAAGCCGTTCGCGTCGGTCGTGGCCAACCCGCCGTGGTACGTGCCGGCGGGCATCGCACGGCGCGAAATCCTGCCCAAGGGACCGGGCTATCTCGCCGCCAACGACATGTATGTTCAGAACGGCACGGTCATTCAGCGCGCCGGGCCGAAGGCGGCGCTGGGCTATGTGAAGTTCGAGTTGCAGGACAGCTACGCCATCTTTCTGCACGACACGCCGTCCAAGGCCGCCTTCAACAATGCATACCGCCATCGCAGCCATGGCTGCGTGCGGGTCCAGGGCGCGGTCGATTTCGCCCGCCTGCTGCTTGAACCCGATCCGGCCAAGCTGGGCCAGTTCGACGACGCCCAGGCGAGCCGCCGCACGACGCGTGTCACAACGGGCCGCGAGATCGGCGTGCGCCTGCTGTACTGGACCGCCTTCGTGGACGGCCAGGGCCGCGTCGCCTTCCGCGAGGACGTCTATCGCCGCGACGAGACGCTGGCCAAGGCGCTGGGCATCGCGGTCAGCCTGCCGCGCCCGATCGACGACGGCCAGCGCGACGTCAACGACGTCGGGCCGTAGGACCTAGCCTCCGAAGGCCGCCTGAAGCCGGTCGAACTGGCTTAGGACCGGGTTGGCCGGCTCCTCGGCCGCGCCGTCCAGATACATCTGGCGGTCCAGATGCAGCACTCGGTCGTGCAGCTTTTCGGCGCGGACGAGATATTCGATCAAGGCGATTGGCAGCTCGGGGTGCGTAGGGCTTTCCTCGACCGCGCGAGGCGACAGGCGATAGCGCGTCTCGCAGGCGGCGTCGGGCGTCATGTCGCCTTCGCGCACCGCCCGTTGCACCAGCAGCCAGGAAGCAACCTGCATCAGCCGGGTCGTCAGCTTCATGCTCTCGCCCGCATAGGCCAGGGCCGCCGTGCGCGACAGCAGACGCGACTCGCGTCGGCCATCGCCGTCCAGATAGGCGGCGGTCTCTTCGACCAGCTCCATGCCTTCCTGGAAGGTGCGGTCAAACAGTTCGGACCGGGCGAAATCGTGCAGCACGGCCGAGCGCGAGCGCCCAGCAGATGCGACGGTGGATCCCGGATCCCTCATACTCATGGCCATGGAATACTCATCAGGCGCGGATCGATACGGGCCACACTCGGCGCCGGTGGGTGGGTCGTCTGCAACCGTCATGCCACGAGCCTGGATTCGACGCCATCACGAGCCGAAGTTGAACAGAGCGTCGGCGGCTGACTTCTTGGAGGCCTTGGTTTCGATCGCCGCCCGGCACCGTTCCATTTCCGCCTCCAACGCCTCGATGCGCTCCCGCAGTTCCTCGACGGCGTAGAGATCGAGATCCTCTCGGCCCAGGGCCTTCAAGGCGGCGCCTCGCTGCGGTCGCGGGTCCAGGTCGTCGAACGTCATGGTCGCCTCCGTGGTCAGACGCCGGTCGAACCCCTATCTCAGCGCTCTAACCAGACTTTTGGCAAGGGTTGAGCGATGCAGGTGGTCGAGATCAAAGGCGGCAGCGGACCGGCCGAGGCCCTGCAAATCTCAGAGCGGCCGACGCCCCAGCCCGGTCCGGGCGAGGTGCTGATCCGCGTGCGTGCATCAGGCGTCAACCGACCCGACCTGCTTCAGCGCCAGGGCGGTTATCCGCCGCCTGCGGGGGCTTCGGATATTCTGGGCTTGGAGGTGGCGGGCGAGATCGAGACGACCGGCGAAGGCGTGACCCGGTGGCGGACCGGCGACCGGGTTTGCGCCGTGCTGGGCGGCGGCGGCTATGCAGAATTCGCCGTGGTTGACGCTCGTCATGCGCTGCCGATCCCAGCCGGGCTTGATTTCGTCCAAGCGGCGGCCCTGCCCGAAACCGCCTTCACCGTCTGGGCCAATGTGTTCGAAGCGGGAGGGCTGAGGGCCGGGGAAACCCTGCTGCTGCACGGCGCCACCTCGGGCATTGGCGTGGCGGCCATTCAGATGGCGAAAGCGGCCGGCGCGCGCGTCATCGCCACCTCTCGCGGCGCCGACAAGGCCCGCGCAGCCGCTGACCTGGGGGCCGACGTCAGCCTGGACGCCCGGACTGACGACCTGGCGTCGCGTATCGCGGCAGAAGGCGGCGCAGACGTGGTGCTGGACATGGTGGGCGCCGACTATGCCGAGTTTAACCTGAAGGCGCTCAAGCCGGGAGGGCGCTGGGTCGTCATCGCCACCCTGACCGGCGCCATGGCCCAGATCGATTTGATGCGGGTGATGCTGAAACGGATCATCCTGACCGGCTCGACCCTGCGGTCACGGCCCGCCGACGAGAAGGGCCGTCTGGCCGAGGCGGTGGAGACAATCGTCTGGCCATGGGTCGAACAGGGAAAGGTCGCCCCGAGGATCGAGGCGACCTATCCGCTGGCGCGCGCGGGCGACGCCCATGCGCGGCTGGAGGCGGGCGGCCACGTCGGCAAGGTGGTGCTCACCCTCGACTGACCGCCCGGTCAGATCACCAGCGACCGCCGCCCCGCGCGGGGCGCAACGACGAGATCTTGTCGTTAAAGGCGCGATCCAGGTTGCGGACATCGCCCGTCACGATCCGGCATTCCCCGCGGAAACGGGCGTCGGTGCAGACCTCCCAGGCCCCGCCGCGCAGTTGCATGGAGCTGATCTGGTCGTTCAGCCCGCTGTTGCGCAGGTCGGGAATGGCTTCGCCGAAGCTCATGGAGCGGCCGCGATAGTTGGAGTCCTGATAGACGGTGATGCTGTTGCGACCGCCGCCCCAACCTGGACCGCCCTGCCCAGGCCCGCCCCAACCACCGCCGGGACCGCCGGGGCCGCCGGGGCCGCCGGGGCCGCCGGGGCGACCTCCGCCTTCATAATCGCCGCGCCAGCGACCACACACTAGCAGGCCGTTCACATTAGCGATGTCGGCGTCCGAACACCGGTTCAGCTCTATGGAGGTGCCGCGGATCTGGCCGCGTTCGTCACGGCAGTCCGCATAGAGGCGGCCTTGGTTGGTGTAGGCGCCCGAACAGCTCTGGGCGTAGCTGCCGCGCGGCGCGGCTCGCGTTTGATACTGCGGCAAAGGCGCCGCCGGCGTCATCATCATGGCCATGGCGGCCGCTGCACTGAGGAACATGGTCGATCTCCCTCTCCTGTCCCAGACGCCCAACGCGCCGTGTGAGAACACAGTTCAACATAGCCGATGAACCGTGGCTGTATGCAGATGTCGGACGCCGTTTTCTTTTGGCTGATTTCGGCCTATGATCGGCTATCGCGCCCGGCCGAAAGGTCGGGCGCCGTCGTATCCGGCGCCCCGGCGGGCCGCCAAAACCATGAACGGGATCAACCCCATGACCGACATCCTGATGCCCAAGGCCACCGCGGTGTGGATGGTGGACAACACGTCGCTGACGTTTGAGCAGATCGCCGATTTTTGCGGTCTGCATCCGCTGGAAGTGCGCGGCATCGCCGACGGCGACGTCGCCCGCGACATCCGCGGCGCCGATCCGCTGGTCAACGGTCAGCTGACCCGCGAGGAGCTGGACAAGGCACAGAACGACTCGACCTATCGCATGAAGGCGGTCGTCAGCCGTCACGCCGAGCTGCTGAAGTCGGCCAAGCCGGCGCCGCGCTACACCCCCGTGTCGCGCCGTCAGGACCGTCCGGACGCGATCGCCTGGTTCGTGCGCAACCACCCCGAAGTGACCGACGCTCAGATCGCCAAGCTGCTGGGCACCACCAAATCGACCATCGAGAGCGTGCGCAGCCGCACACACTGGAACTCGGCCAATATCAAGCCGGTCGATCCGGTGACCCTGGGCCTGGTCGGTCAGCTGCAACTGGACGAAGTGGTCAGGAAGGCCGCTGACAAGAAGGCCAAGGACGACGCCAAGAACGGCGGCGCCGCTCTGCAGCCCGTGGAGGCCGAACCGGCCGAACCCGAGTTCGTGCCCGAAGCCCGCGAGCGTCGCGGCGCCGAGCCCACGGCCGAATCAGTCTTCGGCAAGCGCGACTGAGCCTGCGCGCATCTCCAATGAAAACGGCCCCGGGGATTGCTCTCCGGGGCCGATTCCGTTTTCAGAGGGGAGACCGGGTCAGTTCAACCTGGCCTCCAGACTGGTGATTTCCTCCTTGAGCCGCAGCTTTCGCTGCTTGAGCTCCCTGACCTGCAGCGAGTCCACGGACGGTCGCACCATCTCCTGTCGGAGGGTTTCCTCCAGCTGGCGGTGACGATTTCCCAGTTCGCGGATACGAGCATCGATGGTCATGGCTTGCGCCTCCATGGCTAAGGGACCACACAGTGAGCGCCCGGATTGACACGCTGTGGAATCACAAGTTGGTGACGCCGCGCCCGCTCCGGACTTCAGCAGCCTGACGGTGAAAATGGCCGAGAACGTGAACGGAGCCGTACAAAACCCGCCTCGTCGGATTGTTGTCGGCATTTCAGGCGCTTCCGGCGTGATCTACGGCGTCCGCACGCTTGATGCGCTGCGCGAATTGGGCGTCGAAAGCCATCTGATCGTCTCAAAAGCGGCCCTGCTGACCTTGTCTCAGGAGACGGACCTGAGCGCGGACGATCTCACCGGCCGGGCCGATGTGGTGCACCGCCTGGCCGATGTAGGCGCAACCATTGCGTCGGGCTCGTTCAAGACCCTGGGCATGATCGTCGCGCCCTGTTCGGTGCGCACCATGGGCGAGATCGCGACGGGCGTGACGACCACCCTGCTGACGCGCGCCGCCGACGTGGCCCTGAAGGAGCGTCGCCGGCTGGTGCTGATGGTCCGCGAGACGCCGCTGCACCTGGGCCACCTGCGCACCCTTACGGCCCTGGCCGAAATGGGCGCCGTCATCGCCCCGCCCCTGCCCGCCTTCTACGCCCGACCCGATTCGATAGAGGCCATGGTCGATCAATCCGTTGGCCGCGCCCTGGACCTGTTCGGTCTGGACTGGGCCCCCGTCACCCGCTGGTCGGGGCTTAAGGCGTGAGCCTGTGGGAGTGGGCGCTCAAGGCCTATGCGGCTGACGACGTTTCCGAGACCTGCCTGGCCCTGCAGGATGTCCACGGCCAGAACGTCTGCCTGCTGCTATACGCCGGCTGGTGCGCATCAACAGGCCGGTCGCTGGACGAGGATGACGTCGAGGCCGCGACCGACACCGCCCGGGTTTGGGCCGACACGGCGATCACGCCGCTGCGCCTGATCCGGCGCGACCTCAAGACCCGCCGCCCCGATATGGACGACGCCGCGCGCGAGGCCGTGCGCAGCCAGATCAAGGCCGTCGAACTGGCCGCTGAACGCCGTCTGCTGGAGGCTCTGGAAAGCCTCGCCCCCACGCCCAGCGGCTCGCCCGAACAGCCGCTCAAGGCTCTGGTGGCCGTGTCGCGGAACTGGGGCGAGACGGTGCCGCGCCCGGCGCTGACGCGGCTCGCCGACGCGCTTCCGGCCTGACCGGGCGTCGGCTATACAGCGGCGGTCCGGGGCCAAGATGATGAACGACGACGATCCGATCAATGAAGCCGAAGAGGCTCTGCGCGCGCGGCTGAAGGTGCTGCAGCAGGAGCACGCCGACCTTGACGCCTCCATCGAGGCCCTGGGCCATATGCCGGTGCCGGACCAGCTGATGATCGCCCGAATGAAGCGCAAGAAGCTGACCCTGCGCGACGAGATCGTGAAGATCGAAGGCCGCATCCTGCCCGACATCATCGCCTGACGCGATTACCGCCCGCGCTTCCTGACCCACATGGCCGCGTCGGCTTCGGCCAGCCAGACTTCGGGATCACCCTGCCCGGCATAGGCGCGAACGCCGAAGGAGCCGCCCAGCATCGCGGGCTCGCCCTGCCAGACAAACGGATCGGTCTGGAACGCCGCCTTCAGACGCTGGGCCTTGTCCCGGCCCTCTTCGGCCCCGGCGTTCATCATGAGCACGGCGAACTCGTCGCCGCCCATGCGGCCGACCGCATCGGATTCACGCAGATTCTCCATCAGCATCCGCGCCACCCACACCAGAGCGGCGTCGCCCGCCGCATGGCCCAGCCGGTCGTTCACGCCCTTGAAGCCGTCGAGATCGAGATAGAGCAGCACCGCCGGCGTCTCGTGCCGCTGGCAATAGGCCATCTGGCGCTGCAGCACGGAGACAAACCCTCGTCGGTTCAGCGCCGGGGTCAACACGTCGTGGTCCGCCGCAGCTTCCGCCGCCTCGGCCCGCAGGCGCAGGGCCTCGACCTCGGCGCGCAGGCGCTCGAGCTCGCTCTTCAGGTCGGCTTCGGCCGTGTCGGTCAAGGCGAGGCGGGCTCCGCAGAACGCGACTCACCCCCGAGCCGCGCGCGCTGATGCTAACGCGGTTGGTTGCGGGCGCAACGCGGCTGCTGTAACCGGCCCCTTTCCCGCTGGAGGGCTGATCTCATGGCGACCTCGACCCCGCCCGTTGCCATCATCATGGGCAGCCGTTCCGATTGGCCGACGATGAAGCACGCGGCCGATGCGCTCGACGAGATCGGCGTGGCCTGGGAGGCTCGCGTGGTCAGCGCCCACCGCACGCCCCAGCGGCTTTACGACTTCGCCACGGGCGCCAAGGCCGCGGGCTTCAAGGTCGTCATCGCCGGCGCCGGCGGGGCCGCCCACCTGCCCGGCATGGCTGCGTCGATGACCGAACTGCCCGTGCTGGGCGTGCCGGTGAAGTCCAAGGCGCTGAAGGGCCTCGATTCGCTCCTCTCCATCGTCCAGATGCCCGGCGGCGTGCCCGTCGCCACCCTGGCCATCGGCGAGGCGGGCGCGACCAACGCCGGCATCCTTGCCGCCCAGATTCTGGCCCTGTCGGACGAGGGCGTGGCCCAGCGCCTGGCCGCCTACCGCCAGGCCCGCACTGACGCTGTGGCCGAAACGGTCGAGGACTGATGCGCCAGACGCCCGCTCCCCTGCCCCCCGGATCGATGCTCGGCATCGTCGGCGGCGGCCAGCTGGGCCGGATGATCAGTCAGGCCGCCTCGCGCCTGGGCTTCGATGTGGTGATCCTGGACCCCGAGCCCGACAGCCCGGCCGGCCGCGTCTCGGCGCGGCAGATCACAGCCGCCTATGACGACCCCGACGCGCTGGACGAGTTGGGCCGCCTCTGCCCGGTCGTGACCTTCGAGTTCGAGAACGTGCCCGCCGCCTCGCTGGAACGGCTGGCGGCCGTCGGCGCCCGCGTTGCGCCCGGCCCGCGCGCCCTGGCCGTCGCGCAGGACCGGATGGAAGAGAAGACCTTTCTGAACGGCGTCGGCGCGCCAACGGTCGACTTCGTCGCCGTCGACGGCCTGTCCGACCTGCAGCAGGGATTAGAGCGCCTTGGCCTGCCCGCCGTGCTCAAGACGCGGCGCGAGGGCTATGACGGCAAGGGCCAGGCCTGGATCCGTTCGGCCGACGACATCGCCCCAGCCTTCGAGGCCATGGCCGGCCGCCCGGCCGTGCTAGAGGCCGCCGCGCCTTTCGTGCGCGAACTGTCGGTGATCGCCGCGCGCAGCGACGACGGGCGCACCGCCGTCTATCCGCTGGGCGAGAACGTCCATTCGGGCGGCGTCTTGGCCGTCACCACGGCCCCCGCCCTCGCCTCCGAGGCCGTCCAGCGCCGCGCCCGCGCCATCGCCGAGGCGGTGCTTGAGGGGCTGGACTACGTCGGCGTCGTCGGCATCGAACTGTTCGACCTGTCGGCCGACGACGGCGAGGCGGTGCTGCTGGTCAACGAAATCGCCCCGCGCGTGCACAACACGGGTCACTGGACCCAGGACGGCTGCGTCTGCGACCAGTTCGAACAGCACGTCCGCGCCGTCATGGGCTGGCCGCTGGGCCCGACCGAGGCGCGCGCCCGCGTCGAGATGACCAACCTGCTGGGCGATGCCGTCGAGCAATGGCGCGACCTGGCCGCCAAAGACGACGTCCGCCTGCACCTGTACGGCAAGGCCGAGGCCCGCCCCGGCCGCAAGATGGCCCATGTGAACCGGGTGCTGGGCCCGATCTGAACCTCGCCGGGGCTTACAGCCCCAGCTTGGCCTTCAGGATGTCGTTGACGGCGGCCGGATTGGCCTTGCCGCCCGTGGCCTTCATGACCTGGCCCACGAACCAGCCGATGGCCTGAGGCTTCTCGGCGACGGCGGCGGCCTTGTCCGGGTTGGCGGCGATGATCCCGTCCACGGCCTTTTCGATCGCGCCGGTGTCGGTCACCTGCTTCAGGCCGTGCTTGTCGACCACCTCGGCGGGCGAGCCTTCGCCGTTCCAGACGTGATCGAACACCTCCTTGGCGATCTTGGAGGAGATGACGTTCGTCTCGATCAGCTCGACCAGCTGCGCCACATGGGCGGCCGGGACCGGGCTGTCGGCGAAGTCGCGGCCGTCGGCGGACAGGCGCGCGGACAGTTCGTTGGTGACCCAGTTGGCGACCAGCTTGGCGTCGCGGCCTTTTGCGGCGGCTTCGAAATAGTCCGCCTTGGCCTGTTCGGAGATCAGCACGACCGCGTCGTATTGCGACAGGCCGTATTCGCTCATCAGGCGCTTGCGCTTCTCGTCGGGCAGTTCGGGCAGATTGGCGCGGATCTCTTCGATCCAGGCCTGCTCCAGCTCAAGCGGCAGCAGGTCGGGATCCGGGAAATAGCGATAGTCGTGCGCCTCTTCCTTGGACCGCATCGACCGGGTCTCGCCGGCGGTCGGATCGTACAGCCGGGTCTCCTGATCGATCTTGCCGCCGTCCTCCAGGATCTCGATCTGGCGGCGCGCCTCGTAATTGATCGCCTGAGAAATGAACCGGAAGCTGTTGACGTTCTTGATCTCGCAGCGCGTGCCCAGGTGGCTGAAGTCGCCGGTCGCCTTGAACTTCTCATAGCCGCCCTCGCGGCAGACCGAGACGTTCACATCGGCGCGCAGATTGCCCTTCTCCATGTCGCCGTCGCAGGCGCCCAGATAGATCAGGATGGTCCGGATCTTCTTGACGTAGGCGACCGCTTCTTCGGGGCTGCGCAGGTCGGGCTTGGAGACAATCTCCATCAGCGCCGTGCCGGCCCGGTTCAGATCGACATAGCTCTCGGACGGCGACAGGTCGTGGATCAGCTTGCCCGCGTCCTGCTCCAGGTGCAGCCGCTCGATGCCGACGTTGAAGAAGCTGCCGTCTTCGGCCTCCACCTCCACCACGCCCTCGCCCACGATCGGGTGATACAGCTGGCTGATCTGATAACCGGTCGGCAGGTCGGGATAGAAATAGTTCTTCCGGTCGAACTGGCTGAAGGTGTTGATCTTGGCCTTCAGGCCCAAACCGGTCTTCACCGCCTGTTCGACGCAGTGCTTGTTCAGCGTCGGCAGCATGCCGGGGAAGCCGGCGTCGACCAGCGACACCTGCTCGTTCGGCCCCGCGCCGAAACCGACGGCCGCGCCCGAGAACAGCTTGGCCTTCGACGCCACCTGGGCGTGGATCTCCAGCCCCATGACGATTTCCCAGGCGCCGGTGCGGCCTTGGATGAGTTTGGTGTTCTCGCTCATGCTCACCACCACTTGTCCGGACGCGCGGTGAAGCCCGCGGCCTGTTCCAGCGTGTCGGCGACCTGGAAAACGGTCGCCTCGTCCAGCGCCTTGCCGATAACCTGCAGCCCCAGCGGCAGGCCGCCGGAGTCCACGCCCGCCGGCACCGAAATGCCCGGCAGGCCAGCGAGGTTGGCCGTCACCGTGAAGACGTCGTTCAGATACATCGTCACCGGGTCGATCTGCTTGTCGCCCAGCGCAAAGGCCGCCGACGGCGTCGAGGGCGTCAGGATGGCGTCCACCTGGCCCCAGACATTGTTGAAGTCTTGGGCGATGCGTCGGCGCACCTTCAGCGCCTTGACGTAATAGGCGTCGTAGAAGCCGGCCGACAGCACATAGGCGCCGATCGTCAGGCGACGCTGGACCTCCTTGCCGAAGCCCTCGGCGCGGCTCGTTTCATACAGGTCGGTCAGCGACCTGGCGCCTTCGGCGCGGTGGCCGAAGCGCATGCCGTCATAGCGGGCCAGGTTCGACGACGCCTCGGCCGGGGCCACGATGTAATAGGTCGGCAAGGCGTATTTGGTGTGCGGCAGGCTGATGTCGACGATCTCGGCCCCGGCGTCGCGCAGCCATTGCACGCCCTGGTCCCACAGCGCCTGGACCTCGGCCGGCATGCCGTCGACGACATATTCGCGCGGCACCCCGATGCGCAGGCCCTTCACGCCCTTGCCCAGCGATTGCGTCCAGTCCGGCGTCTCGATGTCGAGGCTGGTCGAATCCTTCGGATCGAACGAGCACATGGAGCGCAGCAGCACCGCCGCGTCCTCGACCGTCTTGGTGATCGGCCCGGCCTGATCCAGAGACGAGGCGAAGGCCACCATGCCGAAGCGGCTGGCGCGGCCATACGTCGGCTTGATCCCAACCGTGCCGGTGAAGGCCGCCGGCTGGCGGATCGAGCCGCCGGTGTCCGAGGCCGTGGCGGCCAGGCAAAGATCGCCCGCGACGGCCGAAGCCGATCCGCCCGACGATCCGCCCGGCGTCAGCTCCGCGTTCGAGGTCTTGGACTTCCACGGGTTCTTCACCGCGCCGAAGGCCGAGGTCTCGTTGGACGAGCCCATGGCGAACTCGTCCATGTTCAGCTTGCCCAGCATGACCGCCCCGTCGCGCCAAAGATTGGCGGTGACGGTCGATTCATACGGCGGGACGAAGCCGCGCAGCATGTTCGACCCGGCCGAGGTCTGGACGCCGTCGGTGCAGAACAGGTCCTTGATGCCCAGCGGCGCGCCTTCCAGCGCCCCCGCCTCGTCCGAGGCGATCCGGGCGTCGGACGCGCGCGCCATGTCCAGCGCCTTGTCCGCCGTCACCTCGACATAGGCGTTGAGCGCCGGATTGGCGGCCTCGATGTTGGACAGGAAAGCGCGGGTGATCTCTTCGGACGAGAAGTCCTTGGCCTTGAGGCCGTCCAGGGCCCCTTTCAGGGTCAGTTTGGTCAGGTCGCTCATGACTATTCGACCACCTTGGGAACCACGAAGAAGCCGTCGGCGCTCTTGGGCGCGTTCGACAGGACGGCGTCGATCTTGCCGCCGTCAGTGACCGCGTCGTCGCGCAGGCGAAGCGGCTGGCTGACGTTCGAGGTCATGGGCTCAACGCCTTCGATATCCACCTCGTCCAGCTGCTCGATCCACTGCAGGATGCCGTTCAGCTCTCCGGCCAGGGTTTCCAGCCGGTCCTCGGGGGTCTTGATGCGGGCGAGGTGCGCGACCTTGCGCACCGTCGCGGCGTCGATGGCCATGCGGCTCTCCAGACGTGACGGGGTCAAGCTCGCGGGACTAGCCGTACAGGGGCCAAATCACAAGCGACGGAGCGGCCCAAACGCTTTGACACCGGGCCTTCGGGGGCCTAGCGCAGCCCATGCCCGTGTTCGACCTCGCCGACCTGCCCGCCGCCTGCCCTCCGAACACGCCGTGGCTGGGCCTGGACCTGGGCGAGAAGACCATCGGCGTGGCCGCCTCCGACGCCAGCCGCATGATCGCCAGCCCGCTGCAGCTGGTGCGTAAGGTCAAGTTCACCCAGGACGCCGAGGCGGTGCTGAAGCTGATGGCCGGGCGCAACGCTTCGGCTCTGGTCATCGGCCTGCCGCTGAACATGGACGGGACAGAAGGGCCGCGCGCCCAGTCCTGCCGGGCCTTTGCGCGCAATCTGGACCGCATCCGCCCCACGCCCGTGGCCTTTCAGGACGAGCGGCTGTCGACCAGCGCGGTCGAGCGCTTCCTGATCGACGAACTGGACCTGACGCGCAAGCGCCGCGCCGACGTCGTGGACCGCACCGCCGCCGCCTGGATCCTGCAAGGCGCACTGGACCGGCTGCGCGGCTGAGCCGGGCGCGATCGGCTACGGGCTGAGGAAGTCCGACTTCCTGCCGGACGCGACCTGGCGGCCCATCGAAAAGCTGGCGATCAATCTGCTCTATCCCGGGTTTCTGATCCCCGCGATCTGGCACGCCGACCTGTCGGGCCCCAGTGCGGGGGCGGCGGGCGGGGCGGCGGTCGTGTCCGTCATCCTGGTGGGCACGCTTGCGCTGGCCGCCAAGCCGTTTCTCACTCTCGACGGCCCGGCCTATACGAGCGTCTTTCAGGGCGTCATTCGTTGGAACAGCTTCGTGTTCCTGCCTGTGGTGCAGAGCCTGTTCGACGACCGCGGCCTGGCGGTGGCGGCGGTGATGATCGCCTGCATCATCCCCGTCACCAACATCGCCTGTGTCGCCGTTCTGGCGCGCTGGGGCGCCGACCAGCGAGGCGTGTCGCCGCTGGCCCTGCTGTCGGCGATGGCCAGGAACCCGATCCTGATGGCCTGCCTGATCGGCCTCACGCTGAACTTCACCGGCGCGCCCGGCTTTCCGGTGCTGGATCGCACGCTGGAGCTGATCGGCGCCGCCGCCCTGCCGCTGGGCCTGATCGTGGCGGGCGCGGGGCTGAGCTTCGCCGAGGTGGTGCGTCGGCGCACGACCGTCTTTTGGGTTTCCGTCGTCAAGCTTGTGGCCATGCCGTTCCTGATGTGGGGCGTTTGCCGGGCGATGGGCGGCGATCCGTTGGCTCAGTCACTGGCTCTGCTGTGCGGCGCGACACCCGGCGCGGCGGCCTCGTACATGCTCGCGCGGCAGATGGGCGGCGACGCTCAGCTGATGGCCGGCGTCATCGCCCTGACCACTGTGGGCGGGGCCGTCACCATGCCGCTTCTGCTGGTGCTGTTTCATTTCGTGTGAGTCCCGCCTATAGCGCCGTCTCGATGACCCAAACATCGAGCCTTGCCGAACACGCGCTTCTGGAACGGCCTTCGCCGTTTCCGCGACCGCATTTCCTTTCGGCCGCCGATCTGAACCCGGCCACGGCGCGCGATCTGCTGGACCTGGCCGACGCCTTCGTGGCGCGAAATCGTGCTGGCGCCGCGCCGCTGGACCTGATGCGCGGACGCACCGTGGTCAATCTGTTCTTCGAGAACTCGACCCGCACCTCGGCCTCGTTCGAGATCGCGGCCAAGCGGCTGGGCGCCGAGGTCGTGACCATGCCGGTGGCCGCATCCTCGGTGAAGAAGGGCGAGACGTTGATCGACACGGCGGTGACGCTGAACGCCATGCGGCCTGACGTGCTGGTGGTGCGCCACGCCGCCTCGGGCGCCGCCGCCCTGCTGAGCCAGAAGGTCGGCTGCGCGGTGGTCAACGCCGGCGACGGGCGTCACGAACACCCGACCCAGGCGCTTCTGGACCTTCTGACCCTGCGCCGCGCCTTCGGCGACGTGACCAGCCTGACGGTGGCGATTTGCGGCGACGTGGCCCACAGCCGCGTGGCCCGCTCAAACGTCGCCCTGCTGCAGATGATGGGCGCGCGGGTGCGGCTGGTGGGGCCGCCGACCCTGATTCCCGGCGACGCCGACCGCTGGGGCTGCGAGGTCTTCCACGACATGCGCGAGGGCCTGGCCGGGTGCGACGTGGTGATGATGCTGCGCCTTCAGCTCGAGCGGATGGAGGGTGCGCTGATCCCTTCGACGCGAGAGTATTTCCGCTTCTGGGGTCTGGACCGCGAGAAGCTGGCCTGGGCCGCACCGGGTGCGAAAGTCATGCACCCGGGCCCGATGAACCGGGGCGTCGAAATCGACTCGGACGTGGCGGACGACCTGTCGGTCTCGCTGATCCAGGAGCAGGTCGAGATGGGCGTGGCCGCGCGCATGGCCGTTCTGGCGTCGCTGTCGGCGCGCACGGAGGCCGAGCAATGAAGCCGCTGGCGATTATCAACGCCCGCCTGTTGGACCCGACTTCGGATTACGACGGCCCCGGCGCCGTCCTGATCGCCGACGGCCGCATCGTGGAGGTCGTCCACGGCCAGGCCACGCACCGCCCCGAGGGGGCCGAAATCATCGATGCTCAGGGCCTGTGCCTCGCGCCTGGCCTGATCGACATCCGCGTCACGACCGGCGAGCCGGGCGCCGAGCCCAAGGAGACGCTCAAGTCCGCCGCCCTGTCGGCTGCGGCCGGCGGCGTCACCACCATCGTCGTCCAGCCGGACGCCGAGCCTGCGGTGGACGACCCGGCGATGGTGGAATTCATCCAGCGGCGCGGCGCGGCGCTGGACCTGGTCAACGTCCGGGTCGCCGGCGCGGCGACGCAGGGCCGGGACGGCAGGCGCATGGCCGAGATCGGCCTGATGGACGAGGTTGGGGCCCTGTATTTCACCGACGGCGACCGGGTCATCGCCAACAGCCGCACCCTGATGCGGGTAATGAGCTACGCCGCGGCCTTCAACGCCCTGATCGCCTGCCGCCCGGCCGAGCCGTGGCTGAGCGAGGGCGCGGTGGCCACCTCGGGCGAACTGGCCAGCCGCCTGGGCCTGGCGGGCCAGCCGGCCATCGCCGAACGCATCCAGCTGGAGCGCGACCTGGCCCTGGTCGAGCAGACCGGCGCACGTTTTCTGGTGGATCAGATCTCGACCGAAGGCGCGCTGGAGGTTCTGGCGCGGGCCCGCGCGCGCGGGCTCGAGGTCGCGGCCTCCGCCTCGATCAACCACCTGTGCTTCAACGAGGTGGACATCGGCGACTATCGCACCTTCTACCGGCTTGATCCGCCGCTGCGGGCCGAGAGCGACCGTCGCGCCCTGGTCGAGGCGCTGCGCGACGGGCTGATCGATGTGATCACCTCGGCCCACACGCCAGCCCCCGCCGAGGACAAGCGCCGCCCGTTCGCCGAGGCCGCCGCCGGCGCCGTGGGGCTGGAGACCCTGCTGCCCGCCGTGCTGACGCTGCATCACCAGGAGGGCGTCGATCTTCTGGACGTGCTGCGCCCCCTGACCCACGGGCCGGCGGCTCTGCTGGGGCTCGAGGCCGGCGTGCTGGAGGCCGACGCGCCGGCCGATCTTGTCCTGTTCGATCCGAACGCGCCGGTGGTGATCGACGCCGACGCCCTGCGCTCCAAGTCCAAGAACTCGCCGTTCGACGGTCGACGTCTGCAGGGTCGGGTCGAGCGAACCGTCGTGAGCGGCCGCAGCGTCTTCACACGCGACGCGCGTTAAGCGGCCTGATAGGCTCGCTAAAGCGATTCAGGGGGACGATGTGCAGGATCTGGCGGGCGCCGCGCTCGTGACCTTCGGACTGGTGGCGGTGGCCGGCTATCTGCTGGGCTCGATCCCCTTTGGCGTGATCCTGACGCGCGCGGCCGGAACCGGCGACGTGCGCAACATCGGCTCGGGCAACATTGGCGCGACGAACGTGCTGCGCACCGGGCGCAAGGACCTGGCGCTGGCCACCCTGATCCTGGACGCGGGCAAGGGGGCGGTCGCCCTGCTGCTGGCGCGCCACCTGCTGGGGTCCGAAGCGGCCGGCGCCGTCGCCGGCGGCGCGGCCTTCCTGGGCCATCTGTTTCCGATCTGGCTGGGCTTCAAGGGCGGCAAGGGCGTGGCCACCTTCTTCGGCCTGATCCTGGCCGCGGCCTGGCCGCTGGGCCTGCTGGCGGCGGCGACCTGGCTGCTGGTGGCCGTCCTGCTGCGCTTCTCGTCGCTGGCGGCCCTGGTCGCGGCGGCGGCGACGCCGCTTTACGCCCTGCTTCCACTGCCGGCGCTCGGCCTGCCGGCCGCTCCGCCGATCCTGCTGCTGGCGGTCTTCACCGCCGTGCTGATCTACATTCGCCATCACGAGAACATCGCGCGGCTGCTCAAGGGGCAGGAGCCCCGCATCGGGGCGAAGAAGGCGTGAGCCTGGCGGCGGCCGAGCGGTTCGCCCGGCTGAGGCTGGCGCGCACCGACCGGGTGGGGCCCGTCGCCTTCTCTCAACTGATCGGCCGGTTCGGCAGCGCCGAGCGTGCGCTTGAGGCCCTGCCCGACATGTCGCGTCGCGCAGGGCGCGAACTGACCCCGCCGCCCGTCGCCCGCGTCGAGGCCGAACTGGCGTCTGGCGACAAGCTGGGCGCGCGTCTGATCGTTCTGGGCGAGGCCGACTACCCTCCGCGCCTTTCGGCCGTGGATCCCCCGCCGCCGTTGATCTGGACGCTGGGCGGCGCCGCACTTCTGTCGGGCGACTGCGTGGCGGTGGTCGGCGCCCGGATAGCCTCCGCCGGCGGCCAGCGCATCGCCCGGGGCCTGTCGCAGCAACTGGGCGAGGCCGGGCATGTGGTGGTGTCGGGTCTGGCCCGAGGCGTGGACGCCGCAGCGCACGAAGGCTCTCTGCCGACCGGCACGGTCGCCGTCCTGGGCGGCGGGATCGATGACATCTATCCGGCCGACAACGCGGACCTCTACCGCCGTATCGCCGAGCGCGGCTGCCTGGTGTCCGAAAGTCCGGTCGGCGCCCGCGCCCAGGCTCGCGACTTCCCGCGGCGCAATCGCATTATCTCGGGCCTGTCGCGCGCAGTCGTCGTGGTCGAGGCCGAACTGCGGTCAGGGTCGCTGATCACCGCGCGTCTGGCCGCCGAGCAAGGGCGAGAGGTCTTGGCGGTGCCCGGCTCGCCGCTCGATCCGCGCGCGCGGGGCCCCAACGAACTGATCCGCCAGGGCGCGGCGCTGTGCGAAGGCGTCGAGGATGTGCAGCGCGCCCTGTCCACCCTGCGCCGTCTGGCCGAGCCGCCTGCTGAGCCGTTCGCCGACCTCCCCGATGACCTGGATTCGGCGTTGATAGAGCGCGTCGCCAGCCTGCTGTCGCCGACGCCCACGCCCCGCGACGAGTTGGCCCGCGCGGCCGGCATCAGCGCCGCCGAGGCCGCCTCGGCGCTTCTTGAACTCAATCTGGCAGGCCGCGCCGAGCTGCTGCCCGGCGGACTCGTCGCCGCCAGCTAGGTGCGACCCGTCCGCTGCGGGTCCTCCAGCATCATCGGGCCAGGCCGCGGCGCAGGCTGCTCGCACAAGCGGGTCGCGGCTTCCAGCACGTGCGCCAAGGCCTCGTCCCCGTCCCAGCGCGCCATGCGCGCCAGTTCGGCGGCCATGGTCCCGATATATTCCCGAACGGGATATTCGTCCGCCCCGTCGTCTGATGGCTCGGACCGTAGCGTCGGATCGGGCGTTGCGAAGTCCTGCGCTCGACTGGGCATAAATCATCTCATGGCTGTTGCTGGATGATAATCACAACCTTACAGTGCGCCGCAAGCGCTAGTTGAGCTTCCGCCGCGGCCTTTTCGACCGCCTGATTGACACAACGCCCCGCGCCAACCACGTTCCGCGCCCTCTTCAGGAACGTGACACCATATGAATCTCGTCATCGTCGAGAGCCCCGCCAAGGCCAAGACCATCAACAAATACCTGGGCCCGGACTTCAAGGTCCTGGCCTCCTATGGCCATGTCCGCGACCTGCCGTCCAAGGACGGCTCGGTCCTGCCCGACGAAGATTTCGCCATGTCCTGGGAGGTCGACGCGAAGGCTTCCAAGCGTCTCAGCGAGATCGCAGAGGCGGCCAAAGGCTCTGACCGCGTCATCCTGGCCACCGACCCCGACCGCGAGGGCGAGGCCATCAGCTGGCACGTGCTGGAAATCCTGAATAAGAAGAAGGCGGTCAAGAACGCCGAGGTTCAGCGCGTCACCTTCAACGCCATCACCAAGGCCGCCGTGCTGGAGGCCATGGCCAATCCGCGCCAGATCGACATGGAGCTGGTCGAGGCCTATCTGGCCCGCCGCGCGCTGGACTATCTGGTGGGCTTCAACCTGTCGCCGGTTCTGTGGCGCAAGCTGCCGGGCGCCCGCTCGGCCGGCCGGGTCCAGTCGGTCGCCCTCCGCATCGTGGTCGATCGCGAGATGGAGATCGAGAAGTTCAAGGCCCAGGAATACTGGTCCGTCGAAGCCGACCTCGCCGCCGACAGCCCGCCCTTCACGGCCCGGCTGGTCAAGCATGACGGCAAGCGCGTCCAGCGTCTGGACATCGTCTCCGAAGCCATGGCCACGGCCGCGCGCGAGGCGATCGCCGCCGGCGACTTCACCATCCGCTCGGTCGAGAAGAAGCCGGTCAAGCGCAGCCCCGCCCCGCCCTTCACCACCTCGACCCTTCAGCAGGAAGCCGCGCGCAAGCTGGGCTTCACCGCCCAGCGCACCATGCAGGCGGCCCAGAAGCTTTACGAAGGCGTGGACGACACCGGCGGCCTGATCACCTACATGCGGACCGACGGCGTCTATGTGACGCCCGAAGGCATCGCCCAGGCCCGTGAGGTCATCGCCGGCCGGTTCGGCCCCGCCTACGTCCCGTCCGAGCCGCGCTATTACAAGGCCAAGGCAAAGAACGCCCAGGAGGCCCACGAGGCCATCCGCCCGACCAACATCACCCGCGCGCCCGAGACCCTGCGCCTGGATGGCGATCTGCAGCGCCTCTACGAACTGATCTGGAAGCGCATGGTCGCCTCGCAGATGGAAAGCGCGCGCCTGGACCGCACCTCGGTCGACATCGAAACGCCCGACGGCCGGACCGGTCTGCGCGCCACCGGCCAGGTCGTCGCCTTCGACGGCTTCATCGCCGTCTACGAAGAAGGCCGCGATGAGAAGCAAAAGGGTGCCGAGGGCGAGGACGACGACGACAACGCCCGCCTGCCCGCCCTTAAGGAAGGCGCCAAGGCCAAGGTCGAGGCGATCCGCTCGGACCAGCACTTCACCGAACCGCCCCCGCGCTACTCGGAAGCCACTTTGGTCAAGAAGCTCGAAGAGCTGGGCATCGGCCGACCGTCGACCTACGCCTCGATCCTGACGACCCTGCGCGACCGCGAATATGTCCGCATGGACAAGAACCGCTTCTATCCCGAGGACAAGGGCCGGCTGGTCACGGCCTTCCTGGAGCAGTTCTTCGCCCGCTGGGTCGAGTACGACTTCACCGCCGCGCTCGAGACGCGTCTGGACGAAGTGTCGGCCGGCGATCTGGACTGGAAGGTCCTGCTGCGCGAGTTCTGGACGGACTTCCACGCGGCGACCCAGGCCGCGGGCGAGCTTCGCACCACGGCGATCCTGGATCACCTGAACGACGCGCTGGGCCCGCACATCTTCCCCGACAAGGGCGACGGGACGGACCCGCGCGAATGCCCGACCTGCAAGGAAGGGCGTCTCAGCCTGAAGACCAGCCGTTTCGGCGCCTTCATCGGCTGCTCGCGCTATCCGGACTGCAAATACACCCGCCCGGTGGCCTCGCCCTCGGCCGAGGACGGCTCAGCTGACGGCGGCGACCGTGAGCTGGGCGTCGACCCGGCGACCGGCCAGCCCGTGCATCTGAAGATCGGCCGCTTCGGCCCCTATGTCGAAACCACACCGCCCGAGGCCGAGAAGCCGCGCCGTTCGTCCCTGCCCAAGGGCTGGTCGCCCGCCACCATCGATCTGGAAAAGGCGCTGCGGCTGCTCAGCCTGCCGCGCGACGTCGGGGCCCACCCTGAAGACGGCAAGATGATCACCGCCGGCCTGGGACGCTACGGCCCGTTCATCCTGCACGCCGGGACTTACGCCAATGTGTCCGACATCGACGAGGTGTTCGACATCGGCCTGAACCGCGCCGTCGCCCTGCTGGCCGAAAAACGGGCGGCGGGCCCACGCGGGCGCGGCGCCTCGGCGGCGCCGCTCAAGGATCTGGGCGCTCACCCGGAAACGGGCGAGCCGGTGCACGTCATGGCCGGTCGGTTCGGCCCCTATGTCAAATCCGGCAAGATCAACGCCACACTGCCCAAGGGCACGACGCCCGAAGAGCTGACAATGGATGCGGCCCTGCCGTTGCTGGCGGCCAAGGCCAGAGCAGCGCCCAAGAAAAAGGCCCCTGCCAAGAAGGCGGCGCCGAAGAAGGCCGCCGCCAAGGCGCCTGCTGCAAAGAAACCGACCGCCAAGAAGGCCCCCAAGTCGAAGGCGGCGGAGTGATCTGACGATATGTCCGACGCGTCTATCGAGGCTGCGAACCGACCATGAGCTACATCGCGCGCGACGACCGCCCCGCCGACAAGGCGGAACGCTATGCCGAGGTCGAGGGAGAGATACTGGCCGTTCTGGATGGTGAAACCAATCGAACGGCTCGGATGGCCACCGTGGCCTCCATGCTGGCGGACGCCTTTCCGGCCTTCTTCTGGACCGGCTTCTACGCGGTCGATCCTGATCGTGCGGGCGAACTGGTCGTGGGCCCCTATCAGGGCACGCTGGGATGTCTGCGTATCCCGTTCGGTCGCGGCGTCTGCGGCGCGGCCGCCGAGACCGGCCAAACCCAGGTGGTCGAGGACGTTCACGCCTTTCCCGGCCATATCGCCTGCGACAGCCGCTCTGAGAGCGAGATCGTGGTCCCGGTCTTCGACGGCTCAGGCCTTCTGATCGCCGTTCTGGACATCGATGCGACCGAAAAGGCCGCCTTTGACGCGGTCGACGCCGCGGCTCTGGAACGGCTGATGGGCAAGGTGTTCGGCGCATGACGCCCCTGGCGCGCAGCGTTCTGTTTCTGCCCGCCTCCAACGCCCGCGCCATCGACAAGGCGCGTAGCCTTCCCTGCGACATCGCCGTGTTGGACCTTGAGGATGCGGTCGCGCCCGAGGCCAAGATCGAGGCTCGGCAGGCTGCGCGCGCCGCCCTTCTGGACGGCGGCTTTCGACCCCGCGTCGGCGTCCGGATCAATGGGCTGGACACCCCGTGGGGCAAGGATGATCTGACCGTGCTGGGCGAGGTCGCCGACCTGATCGTCCTGCCCAAGGTCGAGAGCCCGGAAACCGTGCGCCAGGCCGCCGTCCTGGCCCCCACAGCCGCCCTGTGGGCCATGATCGAGACACCGCGCGCCTTGCTCTCGCTCGACGCCATCGCGGGGTCTGGCGTGCCGCTTGAGGCGCTGATGGTCGGCGTCAACGACCTTTCGGCCGCGCTCGGCTGCGGGACCAACGCCGGGCGCGAGCCTTTGAAGCCGTGGTTGGCCGCGACCGTCGCGGCAGCCCGCACTTACTACCTGCTGGCCATCGACGGCGTGTTCAACCGCCTGGACGACGCCTCGGGCCTGGCCGCCGAATGCTCGCAGGGCCGCCTTTATGGTTTCGACGGCAAGAGCCTGATCCACCCCGCCCAAATCGACGCTGCAAACGCGGCTTTCGCCCCCTCGGCTGACGAGGTGGCGCGCGCCCGAGCGATCATTGCGGCCTTCGCCGCGCCCGAAGCGGCCGGCAAGGGCGCTATCCGGATGAACGGCGGCATGGTCGAGCGCCTGCATCTGGAGGCCGCCGAACGCCTGATCGCCCGCCACGAAGCATGCCGGGCCGCCGATAGCGCTTGATCGCAGACGCATTCGCCGTCATCAGTCGCCGCGTCAGACGGCCGGGCGGTCGCGGCGGGGACTTGTCCCTGTCGAGGAAAGTCCGGGCTCCACGGTGAAAAGGCGGCGGATAACGTCCGCCCGGGGCGACCCGAGGGATAGCGCCACAGAAAGCAAACCGCCTCCCGTTCGCGGGCGGCAAGGGTGAAAGGGTGGGGTAAGAGCCCACCGCGGCCTCGGTAACGCGGCCGGCATGGCAAGCCCCGCCTGGAGCAAGACCGAATAGGGGCGTCACGCGAAGCTCGCTTCGCAGGGCTCACCGCCCGAGACGCCCGGGTAGGTCGCGAGAACCGGTCAGCGATGTCCGGTCCAGAGGAATGATCGTCGCCGCTCCTGCACTTCGGTTCCGGGGCGGAACAGAACCCGGCTTACAGGCCGTCTGACGCTTTTCAGAACAAGCCGATCTTGGTCGGGCCTGGTGACGGAAGTCGACGCCGGCCGCGATGCCCCGACCCAGCGTCACCTCGCCAGGCCCGGCGTGGAGACCAGGCCGACCGCCCAAGTTCAAACCTACATCCAGCCGGAACTCGGGCGATGCGCATGAACGCGGTCGATCGCCGTGTGGCAGGCGCCGGCTTAGCCCTCCACGACGTCGTCGCTGAACTCGTCCGCAGGCACGAAGGCCGCACCCTCGTGATCCAACACCCACATCCCGACGAACGAGGGGTGTTCGGGATTGAGGTCCTCATCAAGACGGTCGCCCTCGTACAGGCCGACATTGCTGTAGTCGAAGTCGAGCAAAAGCTGAGCGGCGAGACTGACGACTTCCTCAGCCATCCGGCGCGAATAGCCCAGGGCTTCACTCTCGTTGGAGAAGTCGTCGGTCAGGACGTTGAGCTCGGCGGCATCGCTGCCTTCGGTTGCGCTGGTCGTGACGATGGTGAACGCGGGCATGGGAGTCTCTCTTGAAGCGGAACGCCCTCCCTAACCCGTTTGCCCCGAAAGACAGGACAGATTCTGCAGCGCCGGCTTATTGCGCCAGGAAGCGAAGAGCGGCCTGATCAGCGCAAGCCGCCGCGGTGGTCTCGCTTGCTGGCTCTGTAGGCCTTCTGCACCGCAGCCAGTCGGCGTTTTTCTACAGCCTTCGCAACCCGCTCCGCCTTCTGCTCGGCGGCGGCAAGTTCAAGCGTCAGCTTCTGAAAATGCGCCCAGCGTTCGGGTGCGAGACTGCCATCGGCAATCGCGGCGTTGACGGCGCAGCCTGGTTCGCTAGCGTGCCCGCAGTCGTTGAACCGGCAGTTCCGAGTAAGAACCTCCACGTCGTCAAACACGGCGTTCAGCCCGTCCTCGGCGTCGATTAGCCCGACCTCGCGAATACCGGGCGTATCGAGGATCAGTTGTCCCCCAGGAAGCAGGATGAGCTGCCGATGGCTTGTCGTGTGGCGCCCCTGGTCATCGGCTTCCCGGATGGCCCTGGTCGCCATGCGATCTTCGTTCAGGAAGGTGTTGACCAGGCTGGACTTGCCCACACCCGACGAACCAATAAGGACACAGGTCTCGCCCGGCTTGACCTGATCCAGAAGAGCGTCGAGGCCCAAGGCCGTCTTTGCCGAGACCATCAAGACCGGACAGCCCGGATCTGACGCCGCAATCTCGGCCACCTGCTGCTCGGGATCCGAGCTGAGATCGGATTTCGTCAGAACCACCACCGGCCGGGCGCCGCTCTGCCGGGCGGCTGCGAGATAGCGCTGGATCCTTCGCAGACTGATGTCGGCGTTCATCGAGCTAACGACAAACACCACATCGATGTTGGCGGCCAGGATCTGAAGCTGGCGCGTGCTGTCCACAGCCGCCCGGCGTACGAAGGCCGTATGACGCGGCAGCACGGCGTGAATGGTGGCGCTGCCGTCTTGCGGGTTCAGCGACAGGGCGACCCAGTCTCCCACGGCGGGGTAACCGATCTCCTGGGCCTCGTACGCCAACCGGCCCGAAGCCTCGGCCTTGAGCTCCGCCTTTTCCGTGGCGACCAGATAGCTGTCTCGGTGTTGGAGAACGACACGCCCAGGCGTCAGACCGGCAAGGGCGTGTTCGGCGAAAGCCGCTTGTTGCCGATCGGACCAGCCGTATTCCTTGATCAACTCGCGGGCGTCCCAAGCTTTTGCGGACCGCGTTCGGTCCGACCAAAGTCTGTATGAAGCGGCCGCGCGTCCAGCGCCAGAGACTGACGAGCCGGTCACAGTTGCGCCCGCATGGGCCCCAACTTGCGCCAAAGCCAAGCCGCTGCTTCACGACATGAAGTCGAGACACTCGCGTTATTGGTCGGGGCGGCAGGATTCGAACCTGCGACCCTCTGCTCCCAAAGCAGATGCGCTACCAGGCTGCGCTACACCCCGAACCGAAGGAGCGGCTTATTGGCATGACGCCGAGCCGCCCGCAATGCGTCAGCGGTCAGGGACGAAAGAAGGGGTGGGTGACGACGTCGCCCGGTTTGGCCCCGATCTCGTCGGCCCGGCCGGCGCGCACTTCGAGAACGCCGTTGGCCGCGCCATAGGACGGAATCGGCGCGTCCGACATGGGCGTGACCTGTTTGGCGATCGAGACGATGCGGCCGCGCGGATCGATGTAGATGATGTCCAGCGAGCTGGGCGTGTTGCGCATCCAGAAGCTCTGTTCGGTCGCCTGCGGAAACTGGAACAGCATGCCCCGGTCGTCAGGCAGAGGATCGCGGTACATCAGTCCGCGCTGGCGCAACTCCTCGGTGTCGGCGATCTCGACCATGAAGTCGTGCTTGCCCGTGTCGGTGGTGACGCTGAGCGGCTCCAGCGCGCGACCAGCCGCGTCGACCGGCGAGGACGACTGGGCGCAGGCAGCCGTGCCCGCAGCAGCCAGGGCCATGGCCCCGATCATCATGATGCGACGTGTGAAGCTCATCTGTTCCGCCCTCTCGTGGGGCGGATCAGCCGCCCGGTCTGATTTCGGCCACCACCAGCCCCTTGGGGCCTTCGGCGAACCGCACCTGCACCACGTCGCCGGGGATCAAATCGTCCAGGCCCGAGCGGCGCAGCGTCTCTATGTGCACGAAGATATCGCCACCCTGGCCTTCGCGCACCACGAATCCGTAGCCCTTGGTGCGATTGAACCATTTGACCACCGCCGGCTCCAGCGGCCGGTCGTCCGTATCGGTCGTCTCCGCCAGGACCGATCGCGCCGTTTCAGCCGCACGGCGTGCTGCGGCCGGGGCCTCACCCTCTTCCAGCTCAACGATTTCGGCTACCTGCCAGCCCTTCGGCCTGCGCACGCAGACGAATTGAATGACCGCGCCCTCCGACGCGTGATCCCGGCCCAGGCCCCGCAGGCTGCTGATGTGCAGCAGGACATCCTTGTGATCCGTCCGAGTCGGGTCGTCGGGAACGATGAATCCGTACCCCTTGCCCGCGTCAAACCACTTTACCTGGCCGGATAGGCGCACCGCGCCTTCGACCTCCCCGATCTCTGACAAGACGTAACCCCCGTCTGCGAAAATGAGCAGACGGTTAATCCCTTAACACGGTTCCACGAACCAGCGAAAAGCGAAAAACGACGATTTCACGGCAGCCCTCAGGACACGCCGTTCGGGCCGTCCAGCAAGAGGCGTACGCGGCGCGCCAGATCGGCGCGCCTGTACGGTTTGCCGATAAGATCAAAGCCGCCGCGATCCTCCTCATTGTCCAGAGCACGGTCAGCCCAGCCGGTAGTCAGCAGAACCCGGGCGTTCGGTCTCCGTCGGCGCACCTCGTGGGCCAAGGTCACGCCATTCATCCCGCCAGGCATGACGATGTCGGTGAACAGAAGATCGAAGGGCTGCCCCGCCTGAATGCGGTCCAGCGCCTCGCGTGCGGTGGTCGCCGTGATGACGGTGTAACCGAAGTCGGCCAGGATCGACTGACCCATATCCATGACATCCGGATTGTCTTCCACCATTAGGATGGTTTCGGCCCCACCCTTAAGTTCACGCTGCGGCGGACGCTCGAGCGCGGCGGCCTCGCCCGAAACGGCCGGGAACAGCAGCGAGACGGTCGTGCCCTGCCCCGGCTCGGAATCCAGATGCAGCTGGCCCTGGCTCTGGCGCATGAAGCCATAGACCATCGCCAGGCCCATGCCGGTACCCTTGCCGACCTCCTTGGTGGTGAAGAACGGCTCCGTCACGCGCTTGAGCACGGCCTCGTCCATGCCTTCCCCGCTGTCTGTGACGGACAGCATGACGTAGTCGCCCGCCGGCGCGCCGGTCGGATGACCCTCTTCGCCGACCACAAGGTTGCCGGTCGCGATCGTCACATCGCCCCCGCCTGGCATGGCGTCCCGGGCGTTGATCAGAATATTGAGCAGCGCCGTTTCGGCCTGGACGGAATCGATCCGCGCCAGTTTCAGATCGTCGGCCAGATCCGTGCGGATCACGACCTGCGAGCCCAACGATCGCGCCGCCATGCCCATGGTCGCCTCGACCAGGCTGTTGAGGTTGGTGGGCCGTCCATCCAGCCGCTGCTTGCGAGCGAAGGCCAATAGCTGGCTGGTCAGCGTCTCGGCCCGGCGCGCGCCTTCCATGGCGCGCTCCAAACGACGGCGGATCAACTCGTCATCGGTCTTGTCGATGGCCCCTTCCACATTGCCCATGATGACGGTGAGCATGTTGTTGAAGTCGTGGGCGATGCCGCCGGTCAACTGGCCCACGGCCTCCATCTTCTGGGCCTGGCGCAGGGCGTCCTCGGCGTCGCGGCGGCGCGTCACATCCAGCTGCGAGGCGAAATAATAGACGAGCCGCCCGTCCGGGGCGAACACAGGGCTGACGAACAGCGCATTCCAGAAGGCCGAACCGTCGCGTTTGTAGTTCAGGATTTCGACCGCAATGTCGGTGCGGTCTTCAATCGCCTGGCGCACCTGACTGACGGTGTCGCGGTCCGTGCCCGGACCCTGCAGGAAGCGACAGTTTCGGCCCAGTATCTCGGTGTGGGAATAGCCGCTCATCTCCACGAACGCCGCGTTGGAGAAGACGATCGGATTGTCCGGCAGATTGGGGTCCGTGACGATCATCGGCATGCGCGTCATCTCGACGGCGGCGAAGAAGATGTCGTCGGTTCCGCCAAAGCCCTCGGCGGTGACCATCGGATGGCTGGGATGGCCGACCGGCGGCTTTTCGGGCGTGTCTGTCATCTGGCTTCCTGAGCGGCCGGGCTTGACCGGTTAAGGCAAATCCACAAGGCCCGCAAAGGCTCCGGGGTCGCACCAGGATGTGATGAGAAATCTCCCGCGTGGCAGTCCCTAGGGGAATCGAACCCCTCTTTTCAGGTTGAAAACCTGACGTCCTAACCGATAGACGAAGGGACCGCTGCGCGGGAGAGCCGGCGATATAGCGGGCGATTCCGGTGGTTGCAAGCGCCGGTGCGACGAAAATCGACGCTCTTTCTCCGTCACGCCATTCGGGGATCGGCGGCGTCCTCGATTTCGAACTGCACGCCCCGGCGACCGTTCCAGTCGTCGGCCTTGAGGCGTCCTGCGACACTGAGGCCGCCCTGCCCCGACAGCAGCGCCTTGCCGCCCGGCAGGTCCGCGCAGCGCCACCAGATCGCCTTGACCGATGCGCCGTCCGGCCCGACCAGCCGGCAACGCACATGGCCGCCGTTCATGGCCACGGGCTCGCGCGCCTGGACCCCTTCCAGGGCGAAGAGCGGCTCGGGGTTGGCGGGGCCGAAAGGGGCCAGCTGCTCAAACGATTCGAACAGATCCCGCGTCGCGCCGCGCGGATCGATCAGGGCGTCGATCTCCACCCAGTCCTGGGCAACGGCCGCGCCCCGCTCGTCGGCCAGGCGGTCGTTCAAGAAACCGCGCAGCGGACCGACGCCGCCGCGCGCGACCGTCAGGCCCGCCGCCATGGCGTGGCCGCCGCCAGCCAGCAGCAGGCCCGCCTCCCAGGCTCCCTGCACCGCACGGCCCAGGTTCATGCCGGGCTGCGACCGGCCCGAGCCCTTGCCGACGCCCGTGACCGGGTCCACGCCGATGACCACCACCGGCTTTCTGAACCGTTCGCGCAGACGGCCCGCGACGATGCCGACCACGCCGGGGTGCCAGTCGTCGCCTTCGACCACGACCAGGGCGCTGTCGTCGGCATGGGCCCCCGAGGCCTCGGCGCGGCGCAGGGCCTGGTCGGTGACGGCCGCCTCGACCTCGCGGCGGGTGCGGTTCAGCGCGTCCAGCTCCAGCGCGATGGCGCGGGCCTCGTCGGGGTCGTCGGTGGACAGCAGCCGTGCGCCCAGGTCGGCGCGGCCGATCCGCCCGCCGGCGTTGATGCGCGGCCCCAGGATGAAGCCGGCGTGATTGGACTTGGCGACGCCCTGCTCGGCTCCGGCGGCGGCCAGCAAGGCCGCCAGACCCGGATTGGCCCAGTCCGACATGACCTTCAAACCCATGCCCGTCAGCGCCCGGTTGAAGCCGGTCAGGCCGGTCACGTCGCAGATGGCGCCCATGGCCGCCAGGTCCAGCCAGCGGCGGATGTCGGGCTCGGGCCGGTCGGGGCCGAACAGGCCTCGGCGCCGCGCCTCGCGGTTCAGCGCCGCCAACAGCACGAAGACCACCCCCGCCGCGGCCAGATTGCCCTGGCCAGAATTGCAGCCCGGCCGGTTCGGATTGACCACGGCGCGGGCGCGCGGCGGCTGGGCGCGCATCATGTGATGGTCGATCACCACGACCTCGAGCCCGATCGCGGCGGCGTGCTCCAGCGCCTCATTGGCCGCCGCGCCGCAGTCCACGGTCACGACCAGCTCTGCGCCCTGAGCCTTCAGGGTGTCGAAGGCGCGCGGGCTGGGGCCGTAGCCCTCGGTCAGGCGGTCCGGCACATAGATCGGCAACTCCGCGCCGAACGCCCGAAACCAGCGCACCAGGAGCGCGGCGCTGGAGGCGCCGTCCACGTCGTAGTCGGCGAAGACGTGAACCTTGGCTCCACGTTCGGCCGCCTCGACGATCGCCTCGGCCGCAGCGTCCATGTCGGTGAAGCAGGATGGGTCGGGAAACAACGCCTTGAACGTCGGACGAAGGAAGTGCTCGCCCTGATCGGCCCGCACGCCGCGTGACGCCAGCGCGCGCGCCAGCGGCTCGTCCAGCCCCAGCGCCTGCATGTGGGCGCGGGTGACGGCGCTTTCCGCCGGGCGCAGCCGCCAGGCCCGGCCCGACAGGGACCGCTCGACGCCCAGGAAGGCGGCGGACTCCGCGCGGGCGTGTCCGCCGTCCGCCATCAGGCCGGCCGCGTCGTGCGGACGCGCCGCACGGTGCGGGTGAAGGAATCCATCACCAGAGTGTGCGTCGTCACCTGGCCGTTCGAGAAGCGCACGCCGTCCAGCATGGCGCCCTTGGTCACGCCCGTGGCGGCGAAGACGGCGTCCTTGGAAACCAGGTCGTGCAGGTCATACTTGCGGTCGAAGTCGGTGACGCCGGTGCGCGAGGCGCGGGCCCGCTCGTCGTCGTTGCGGAACAGGAGCCGGCCCTGGAAGTGGCCGCCGACGCATTTCAGCGCGGCCGCCGCCAGCACGCCCTCCGGCGCGCCCCCCGAACCCAGATAAAGGTCGATGCCGGTCTCCGGCTCGGCCGTGTGGATCACCCCGGCCACGTCGCCGTCGGTGATCAACATGACCTTGGCCCCGACTTCGCGCAGGGCCGCAATCAGCTCGGCGTGGCGCGGGCGGTCCATGACGCAGACGGTGATCTCGCGCGGGTCGACGCCCTTCGCCGAGGCGAGCGAGCGGACATTGTCCTGCGGGCTCATGTCCAGATCGACGGTGCCGGCGGCGTAGCCGGGGCCGATCGCTATCTTGTCCATATAGGTGTCGGGCGCGTGCAGCATGCCGCCGCCGGGCGACATCGCCAGCACCGTCAGGGCGTTGGCCATGGCCTTGGCCGTCAGGGTCGTGCCTTCCAGCGGATCCAGCGCGATGTCGATGGCGGGGCCTTTGCCGGTGCCGACCTTCTCGCCGATGTAGAGCATGGGCGCCTCGTCGCGCTCGCCCTCGCCGATGACGATCTTGCCGTCGATGTCGAGGCTGTTCAGCGCGGTGCGCATGGCGTCCACCGCCAGCTGGTCGGCGTGCTTCTCGTCGCCGCGCCCGATCTGGGCATGAGAGGCCATGGCGGCCAGCTCGGTCACCTGCGCCGCGTCAGCGGCCAGGGTCGTGGCGTAGGGGGCGGTCGTGTCGGCCATGGAATCTCCTGGGGTCATGATCCCCGGATTCTCATGTCCGGGCGACAGGGTCGTGAAGAGCGCGGCCTCAAGGACGCGGAGGGTGCCGGTCGATAGGCGGCGGCGCGGCGGCGCGGACGCGCTGGCGGCGCGCGAACTCATCGATGTCCGACAGGGTGCGGATCGAATCAGGCGACACCGGCACGGCCTCGACGCGCGCGCGCGTTTCGGCCTCGAAGGCGGCCGGGTCTTCGAGGATTTGCGGATTGGCCGCGATCTCGGCGGCCAACGCCCCTTGGGTGACCCGCAGAGTGTTGACCCGCGCGGCGACTTCGACCGGCGCCGGCAGGCCTGTCGGTGCGGCGGGGAAGTTCTCCCAGCGGGGATACTCGCGGTTGGCGTCCACCAGTTGCTGAACACGCGGCGCAAGCGGCGAGGCCGCATCGGTGGCCGGGTCGAAGCCCAGGGCGCAACCGCTCAGGCTTAACCCCAGAGCCGCCAGCGCGCCGGCCGCGAGGGGCGCCTTCGACTTTCTGATGGAAAACGCGTTCATTTCAGGATCGGTCATATGCCATGATCCCCCCGGGCGAAAGGCGCACCCCGCGCGCCCGCGACCGATTTCGACGGAGGACACCCCCATGGCCAAGCGCCCCGCCGACACCGCAGACAGGCCAGCGCGCAAGGCCGGCCGCCCCACCTCGCCCAAGCCGCCGCGCCCGCGCGCCGCGGCCAAGGCGAAGAAGCAGGCCGAGGCCCAGGCTCAGCCTCAGACCCAGACCGCGCCCGAGCCGTCCGCTGCGCCGGCTGCGCCCCCGCCCTCCCCCGCCGGCGCCAGCGCCGATCAGCGTCAGTTGATCGAGACCCTGTCGCTGAACCTGGCCAAAGCGGCCATGACCGCCCAGTCCGCGATCGCCGAGGCGGCGCTCAGCCAGGCCGACCGGCCCGCCGCCCTGTCGCCTGACCCCTTCAATGTCGCGCCTGCGATGACCTCGGTCATGACCAGTCTGGCGGCGCGGCCCGAAAAGCTGTTCCAGGCCCAGGCCGATCTGTTCGGCCGCTACATGGACCTGTGGGCCTCGACCGCGCGTCAGGCGGCGGGTGAGCCGCCCACGCCTGCGCCCGCCGACAAGCGGTTCAAAGACCCGGCCTGGTCAGAGAACCCGATGTTCGACGTCATGCGCCGATCCTATCTGGTGACGTCGGACTGGATGAACGGACTGGTCTCCTCGGTCGAAGACGTCGACCCCAGGGTGAAGCGTCGGGCCGAGTTCTTCACAAAGCTGCTGACCGACGCCTTCTCGCCCGCCAACTTCCTGGCCTCCAACCCTGCGGCGCTTAAGGCCCTGGCCGAAACCAGCGGCGAGAGCCTGGTGCAGGGCATGCAGAACTTCGCCGCCGATCTGGAGCGCGGACAGGGCAAGCTGAAGATCAGCCAGGCCGACTACGGCCGCTTCACCGTCGGCGAGAACGTGGCCACCGCGCCGGGCCAGGTCGTATGGCGCGACGAGTTGTTCGAGCTGATCCAGTACGACGCCGCGACCGAAAAACAACGCGCCATTCCGCTGCTGATCTTCCCGCCGTGGATCAACAAATTCTACATCATGGACCTGCAGCCGGCGAACTCGCTGATCCGCTGGCTGTCGGCCCAGGGCTTCACCGTCTTCGTCTGTTCGTGGGTCAATCCGGACAAGGACAAGGCCGAGTTCGGCTTCCCGGAATATCTGGAGAAGGGCATCTACCGCTGCGTCGACAAGGCGCTGGAGCAGTCGGGCGCTAAGCAGTTGAACGCGGTCGGCTACTGCATCGGCGGCACCCTGCTGGGCGCGGCCCTGGCCCATATGGCGGCGCGGAAGGACAAGCGCATCGCCGCGGCCACCTTCTTCGCCGCTCAGCACGACTTCGCCGAGGCCGGCGATCTGCTGCTGTTCACCGACGAGCACTGGCTGGAGCAGGTCGAGCAGCAGATGGACGCCGCCGGCGGCGTGCTGCCTGGCGCGGCCATGGCCGAGACCTTCAACGCGCTCAGGGCCAACGACCTGATCTGGTCGTTCTTCGTCAGCAACTATCTGATGGGCAAGGCGCCGCCTGCGTTCGATCTGCTGTTCTGGAACGCCGATCAGACGCGCATGCCCAAGGCGCTGCACATGGACTATCTGCGCTCCATGTACGGCAGGAACGCCCTGACCCAGGGCCTGTTCGAAATCGGCGGCGAGCCGATCGACCTGACCAAGGTCGCCATCCCGCTCTACTTCCAGGCCAGCCGCGAGGACCACATCGCGCCGATGAACTCGGTCTATCGCTCAGCGCGGGCCTTCACCAATGCCGCCGTGACGCTGACCCTGGCGGGATCGGGCCATATCGCCGGGGTCATCAATCCGCCCTCGGCGAACAAGTATCAGCACTGGATCAACGACGCCCTGCCAGAAACGCTTGAGGAGTGGCGCGCCGGCGCGGCCGAGCAACCCGGCAGCTGGTGGGGCCACTGGGGCGAATGGCTGCATTCGCGCTCGGGCGACTGGATCGCGGCGCGCGATCCGTCCAAGGGTCCGATGGAGCCCATCGAGCCCGCGCCGGGCAGCTATGTGAAAGTGAAGTCTTGAACCGCGTCGAACCGAACCTGCTGCTGGCGCTGGCCACCGCCTTCCCTTTCGCCCTGGTGCTGATGACGGCCTCGATCTACGGGCCGGAAGGGCTGTGGCTGCGCTATGTGATCATGTCGGCCGTGGTTGTCCTGGCCTTTCTGCCGATGAACGCCTTGCTGTCCAAGCGCCTGGGCGTCAGCCGGCCGCCGATGATCCTGCCGGACGCGCCGTCCACCTTGGTGTGGGCCGGGCTGTTCCCGCTGATGAACATGATCATGGCGCTGATCCCGCTGTTCTGGCCCGGGCGCGATCTCGGCCTGCTGGTCATCATCGCCGCCATCTGGTTCGCCCTGACGATCGAGTCCGCGATCAAGGCGCGCAAGGGCTTCACGCCGCGTTGAAGGTCAGCGCCACGCCGTTGTTGCAATAGCGTTTTCCGGTCGGCCGCGGGCCGTCGTCGAAAACGTGGCCCTGGTGCCCCAGGCACCGCGCGCAGTGATATTCGGTGCGCGGAAAGACCATGGCGTAGTCGGTCTTGAACCCGACATTGGCGCGCTCGACCTGCCAGAAGCTCGGCCAGCCGGTGCCGCTGTCGTACTTCCATTCGGAGCGAAACAGTCTCAGCCCGCAACCGCGGCAGGCGAAGGTTCCGGCGCGCCCCTCGCGGTCCAGGGGGCTGGTCCCGGCCCGTTCGGTCTTCTCGCGGCGGAGCACGTCATAGCTGGCGCGCGGCAGCTGGGCGCGCCACTGATCGTCGGTCAGCCGCCGCCACGATGAGCCGGCGAAGCGCCCGTCGGACGCATCGGCCTTTTGCGGCGAGCACCCCGCCATCAGAGCCGCGCCGCCAAGCAATAGGTTTCTACGCAGGATCGGGTTCATGCCGACAGATACGGCGGAGGGCGGACCGCGGTTGCATCGCTTCACCTGGGCCCGCGCGCGGTCTAGACAGCGGCCATGACCAGCCAGCCCTTCGCCCCCGCGCCCTTCCCACTCGCACGCCCGCGCCGCCTGCGGTCAAGCCCGTGGGTGCGCCGCCTGACGGCCGAAACCCTGCTGACGCCGGCCGATCTGGTCTGGCCGCTGATCGTCCATGACGGCGCCGACGACCGCCAGGCCGTCGCCTCCATGCCGGGCGTCTTCCGCCTGTCGCCGAAGGAAGCCGCAAAGGCGGCGGTCGAGGCGCGCGACCTGGGCATTCCGATGGTCGCTCTGTTCCCCAACGTGGATGGCGCGATCAAGGACGCGGTCGGGACCGGCGCGACCGACCCCGACGGCCTGATCCCCGACTGCATCAAGGCGATCAAGGACGCCGCGCCCGAGGTCGGCGTCATGACCGATGTGGCGCTGGACTGCTACACCGACCACGGCCACGACGGCGTCGTCGAGGACGGCCGCGTGGTCAATGACGCCTCGCTGGACCGGCTGGCCGAACAGGCCTTCATCCACGCCCATGCCGGGGCAGACGTGGTGGCTCCCTCCGACATGATGGACGGCCGCGTCCAGGCCATCCGCGAGGCGCTGGAGGCCAACGGCTTCCAGGACACGCTGATCCTAGCCTACGCCGCCAAATACGCCTCGGCCTTCTACGGCCCGTACCGCGACGCGGTGGGCTCGGCCAAGATGCTGGTGGGCGACAAGAAGACCTATCAGATGGACTACGCCAACTCCGACGAGGCCCTGCGCGAGGTCGCCATGGATATCGCCGAGGGCGCCGACGCGGTGATGGTCAAGCCGGGCCTGCCCTATCTCGACATCGTCCGGCGCGTGTCCGAAACCTTCCGCGTGCCCACCTTCGCCTATCAGGTGTCGGGCGAGTACGCGATGATGAAGGCCTCCATCGCCCAGGGCTGGCTGGACGAGGATCGCGCCGTGCTGGAGACCTTGTCGGCGTTCAAGCGCGCGGGCTGCGCCGGCGTGCTGACCTATTTCGCGCCCCAGGCGGCGCGGCTGCTGGGACGCTGAGCATGAGCGATCAGGACTACGTCTATGACGAAGCCTCAGGCGAGTGGCTCAGCCCCGCCGAAGCCGCCGACAAGGCTGCGGCCTCTAGCGTCAAGGTGGTCGACGCGGTCGGCAACGCCCTGTCCGACGGCGACGCCGTGACCCTGATCAAGGATCTGACGGTCAAGGGCGCGGGCCAGACCCTGAAGCGTGGGACGGTCATCAAGTCGATCCGCCTGACCGGCGACGATCAGGAAATCGACTGCCGCCACCCGAGCATCAAGGGATTGGTCCTGCGCGCCGAGTTCGTGCGCAAGGTCTAGGCCGACTGTTTCGCCCCCGACGGCGCGCGCTTTCGGGGGACCTGAGGGGCGCTCTTCTCCAGTCGAGCCAGACCGATGACCGCCTCGATCTGCCGGGCCCGCCATAGGGTTCCGAAATAGGCGATCATCTGCAAGCCCATCGCCACGGTGGCGGCGGCGGTGAGCAAGCCGTAGGTTGGCAGGAAATCATCGACGAACTGCCGCATCAGGGCCGGGGCCACCTGGATGATGGCCAGAACCACTGTCACCGGCACGGTGATGTAGAACAGGGCGTACATCCGCCACAGCGCCTCGTTGCGTCTCGCATTGATCTCCGCCAGCTCCGCCAGCCTGTCCAGCAGCGGCAGCGGAACCGGCCGCAGACGCTCAAGCGCGTCTCGAGAGGCCGGCATGGATTTCAGCGACGAGACCACATCCAGCCTGTAGAGGCCCCAGCCGGACATGGTGGTCAGCATTCGCCACACCATGCGGCCGACCCGAAAGTCGCTGATCAGGCCGCGCCACAGCGGCCATATAGGATCCTCGGCTACCGCTTGCGGTCCTGCAGCCGCGCCGCCAGGCTTGACGTGTCCCATCGCGATCCCCCCATCGCCTGTACTTCCGAGTAGAACTGATCCACCACCGCCGTCAGCGCCAGGTGCGAGCCGTTGGATCGCGCCTCGTCCAGCACCAGGCCCAGGTCCTTGCGCATCCAGTCGACCGCGAAGCCGAAGTCGAACTCGCCCCGGGCCATGGTCGCCCAGCGGTTGTCCATCTGCCAGCTCTGCGCCGCGCCCTTGGACACGGCGTCATAGACGGCGGTCGGGTCGAGTCCGGCCTGTTCGGCGAAATGCACCGCCTCGGCCAGGCCCTGAACCACGCCCGCGATGCAGATCTGATTGACCATCTTGGTCAGCTGCCCGGCGCCCGAAGGCCCCATATGCTTGATCGCCTTGGAATAGGTTTCCAGCGCCGGCCGCGCGCGCTCCAGCGCCTCGGCGTCCCCGCCGGCCATGACGCTGAGCTGGCCGTTCTCGGCGCCGGCCTGCCCCCCGGACACGGGGGCGTCGATGAAATGACGGCCGCCCGCGCCGGCCCGCTCTGCCATCTCGCGCGCCACCTTGGCCGATGTCGTGGTGTGATCCACGATCACTGCCCCGCTCGCCAGCGCCGGCAGGGCCTGCTCCACCACGGCGCGGACGTCGTCGTCGTTGCCCACGCATAGAATGAACAATTCGGCGCCGTCTGCGGCGTCCTCTACCGTTTCGGCGAACCGCCCGCCCGTGGCCTCGGCCCAGGCGCGGGCTTTTTCGGGTGAGCGATTGAACCCGGCGACGTCGTGGTTCGCCTTCACCAGATGCCGCGCCATCGGCGCGCCCATGACGCCCAGGCCCGCGAAAACGATCTTCATGTCTCAGACCTCTTGGGATCGTCCGCGCGACCATAGGCGCCGCGGAAATAGGTCAGGGCGTCCCCGCTGTCGGCGGCTTCGTAAGCCGTCACGCGGCCCACCACGATCAGGTGGTCGCCCATCGGAATGCGCTCGTGCGTCAGACAGTCCAGACGCGTCAGCGCGTTCTTCAAGCGCGGCGGGGTTGGATCGCCGACCTCGAACTCGTCATCGGACAGTTGGCAGACACCCCAGGCGAACCGGTCCGACATGTCTCGGTCCTCGACCGGCAGCACATGAACGGCGAACCGCTCGGCGCCGGCGAAGGCGTCATGGCGGTCCGACCCCACGTCCAGGCACCACAGCACCAGAGGCGGGTCCAGCGATACCGAGGTGAAGGAGTTGACGGTGATGCCGAACGGCCCCTCGGCCGTATGGGCCGTGACCACGCAGACGCCCGTGGCGAAGCCGCCCAGCGCCCGGCGATAGGCGCGCACGTCGAAGGGGGCGGTCTGATCGTCGCTCACCCGCCGGACCTAGGGCGTCGCGGTCCGCACGGCAAGCCGTCCGCCGTCCTGATTTGAAACCGATCCTTAAGGCGGGCGTGGGATCAGGGTTTACGGATATCCCTTACGCCAGGTTCGCCCATGTCGGTCTCTGACCGCCCCATCATGATCAAGAAGGTCAAGAAGGTGGCCGGGCACGGCCACCATGGCGGCGCGTGGAAGGTGGCCTACGCGGACTTCGTGACCGCGATGATGGCCTTCTTCCTGCTGATGTGGCTGATCAACACCACCGACCCTGAGCAGAAGCGCGGCATCGCCGAGTATTTCGCGCCTGCCAGCGTCAGCCAGACCACGTCCGGCTCGGGCGGCATTCTGGGCGGCACGGCGCTGGGCGACGCAGGCGCCAAGGGCGCGGGGTCCATGTCCGTCTTCAGCCAGCTGGCGCCCGAGGCGCCGCCGGACGCTCCGCCCGAGGCTGGTCAGAGCTCCAACCTCGCCGCAGCCTCCGAACAGGACCTCCGCGACGAGATCGCGCGCCGCGAGGCCGCCGACTTCGCCTCCGCGGCTGAATCCCTGCGCCAGGCCATGCAGTCCATGCCCGAACTGGCCGAGCTGTCGAAACAGCTGATCATCGACCAGACGCCCGAAGGGCTGCGTATCCAGCTGGTCGACCAGGAAGGCCGATCGATGTTCGACATGAACTCGGCCCGGCCCAACGCGCGCGCCCAGTTGCTTCTGCGAGCCGTGTCGCGCGTGATCAATCAGCTGCCGAACCGCGTCACGGTCACCGGTCACACGTCCGCCGTGGCGGGTTCAAGCCGAGCCTCGACGCCGGGCGACTGGCCCTTGTCGGCGCAAAGGGCGGACGCCTCGCGCCAGATCCTCCAGGGGGCCGGCGTGGACGCTGACCGCATCTATCAGGTCTCGGGCAAGGCAGGCTCCGACCCCTTGTATCCCGACGATCCCAGCCTGGCCGGCAATCGCCGCATCGCCATCGTGCTGCTGCGCGAAGCGCCGGTGCTGCCGCGCGACACCAGCCTGTGACCATGAGCGCCGCCCTCTTGCGGCGCGGCGCGGGACAGCGCCTATATGCGGCATGCTTAACGGTCGGCCACACTGTCGGCGAAATCGGATGCGGATGCTGACGCCGTGACCCAGCACGTCCCCAGCCGACAACTCCGCTTCTTCATGACGGCCGCCGCGCCCTGCCCGTATCTGCCCGGTCAGTTCGAGCGCAAGGTCTTCGCCAACCTGCCCTTTCACGACGGGCCGCACGTCAACGACCAGCTGACCAACGCCGGTTTCCGGCGCAGCCAGAACATCGCCTATCGCCCCGCCTGTGAAAGCTGCAACGCCTGCGTTTCGGTTCGCCTGCCCGTCGCCGATTTCACCTTCTCTCGGTCTCAACGGCGCGTGCTGGCGCGCAACGCCGACCTGTCACGCGACCTCGTCGAGGCCGAGGCCACGGTAGAGCAGTACGATCTGCTCCGGCGCTACCTGCACGCCCGCCATCCCGACGGCGGAATGAGCGAAATGGGCTGGCTGGATTACGTCGCCATGGTCGAGGACACGGCGGTGCGCACTCACCTGATCGAATACCGCCTGCCCTCTGCCGACGGCGGGCCCGGCGATCTGGCGGGCGTCTGCCTGACCGACCTGCTCGGCGATGGCCTGTCGATGGTCTACAGCTTCTTCGATCCGGCTCTGGAAGCCCGGAGCCCGGGTCGGTTCGCCATACTGGACCACGTGCGGCAGGCGGCGGTCGTGGGCCTGCCCCACGTCTACCTGGGCTATTGGGTCCAGGGATCCATGAAGATGGACTACAAGGCCGCTTTCCGCCCCCTCGAAGCCTTGCGCCCTCTTGGCTGGGAGCGGCTGGACTGAACTAGGGCTGCGCGACCGAAAGACGACGTGCCAAAGGTTCATTCAAGCGCGTACGACCGCCAGCAGCGGCAGGCCGTTGCTGTTCATCCAGCGTCCATCCAGACCGAAAACCGATTTCAGGATTTCCTGCCTGAGGGCCTGAAGCGGCGGAGCGTCGGCGACGATCCGACCTCGGTTGATGACCGCCACCCGTTCAGCCAGGCCCGCCGCGAGGGTCAGGTCATGCAGGGTGATCAGCACGGCGCGCCCCGCCCTCGCCTGCTCCCGAAGAACCTCGCCGACCAGGAGTTGCGCTTCTGGATCCAGCCCGGCCAGCGGCTCGTCGGCGATCAGGGCCGGCGCATCCACGACCAGGGCGCGCGCCAGCAGGACCCGGGCGCGCTCTCCGCCAGACATCTCGGCGACGCCTCGATCAGCCAGCGCACCGATCTCGAGCCGCTCCAGCCAGAAGCGGGCCCGCTCCAGGGCCTCGCGCCCGGCCAGGAAAGGCGCGCCTAGCGCAGCCAGTTCGATCGCCGGCAGGTTCCAGGCGATGCGTCTTTCCTGCGGCAGATAGGCCAGGCGCTCGGCGCGCGCCCGCGGACCCAGGCGGCGCAGATCATCTCCGTCAAGCCGCGCCGCGCCTGTCGAAAGGGGCAGAAGCCCTGCCACGGCGCGCAACGCGCTGGACTTGCCCGCGCCGTTCGGCCCGACCAGAGCGACCAGTTCACCCGGAGCGACCGCCAGGTCGACCAATTCAAGCACCTGCCGCCGGTCCAACTCGGCTGAGGCCTTGTGCAACGAAAGGGCGCTCACAGCCGCCATTCCCGCGCCGCACGCCAGGCGATCATGGCGAACAGGGGCGCGCCGATCAGGGCGGTGAAAACGCCCAGTTTCAGTTCCTGGTCCGTTGGGATGATCCGGGCCAGCAGGTCCGCCGCGGCCAGCATGACGGCGCCCGCCAGCGCAGAGGGCAGCAGGATGCGGCGTGGATCGCCGCGCACGGCGGCGCGGACCAGATGAGGCGCGGCCAGGCCGACGAAGCCGATCACCCCGGATACGGCGACGGCCGCCCCAGCCGCGACAGCGGCGGCAAGCAGCGCCAGGACCCGCATTCGCCCCATCGACAGACCCGACGTCGCCGCCGCCTCTTCTCCGAGCGTCAGCAGGCGCAACCCAGGCGCGGCCCGCGCGGCCAGCACGCCCGCTGCGACAACGGCCGGCGCAACCCAGGCGACGTCGACCCAGCTGCGGTTCTCCACCGAACCGAGCAGCCAGTTCATCACCTCGGCCGTGGCGATGGGTGATGGGGACAGGTTGAAGATCAGGGCCGTGGCGGCTCCCGCAAAAGCGGACAGGGCCACGCCGAACAGGATCAGCGCTTCGGGCGTCCGCACCTTCATGGCCACGACGGTCAGCAGGACGCCCGCCACGGCGGCGCCGATCAGGGCCGCCCCCTCGACCGCGCCCGGGACGGCGGCGGCGCCCAGCACGATGGCGAGAGCTGCGGCCAGCGCCCCCGTGGCCGACACGCCCAGCACGCCCGGGTCGGCCAGGGGATTGCGCAGCAAGCCTTGCAGCACCGCTCCGGCCAAACCCAGGGCCGCGCCTACGAGGGCGGCGCAGGCGGCTCGAGGCGCCCTCACCTGCCACAGAACCACGCCCGGCCCGCTGGTCGGCTCAGCGAAGGCCTGGCCGTACTGGCCGCTGGTCAAGGAGGCTTCTCCGAACCCGACGGCCAGGCCCAGCGCCGCCAGCAGCGCCGCGGCCAGCAGCAGCACGAGCCGGGTCACCGCTGTCCCTCGGCCATCAGAAGGGCGGCGTCAGCGGCGAACCAGGCCGGACAGGTCAGGGCGGCGGCCGGCACGCGGGCGGCGATCCGACCCCGAGCGGCCGCACGCACCACAGGGTGGCGGCCGGGTCCGCGCCAGTCGGCACGGATCTGATCGTAGAAGCCCAGAATGAAGGCGGCCGGAGGCGCCAGGGCCAGACGCTCAACGCTGATCGGGGCGAAGCCTGGCGCGACCGCCAGATTGGTCAGGCGGGCCGCGCGCATCATGGCGTCCACCAGCGTCCCCCGGCCGGCCGTGAAGCCGCCGGGCGTCATATAGAGCCCTGTTCGCGGCGCCGCCCCTCCCGCCTGCTCCAGACGGCTGTCCATGCTTGCGATAAGGGCTTCAGCGCGATCAGTCGCGTCAACCGCCTCGCCGACGGCGCGCAGATTGGCCCGAATGCCGGCGAAATCGGCTGCGTCCTGGATCGACGCTGTCCGCGCGCCACCCCGTTCGACCGCGGCGAGCAGGCGTGCGTCACCGCCCCAGTACCGCACCACCACGTCGGGCCGGGCCAGGGTCGCCGCCTCCAGCGTCGGCCGGAGTTGCCGGCGCCCCTTGGCCGCGCCGCGCATCCAGGAATCCGGATCGTCGGCGCGCCGAGACAGGATGAGATCGGCGTCGGGCCTCAGAGCCAGGACGTACTGGTCGGCGCACTGATCCAGCGCCATGATCCGCAAGGGCCGCGCCTCGGCCGCGCCGGCGCACGAAGCCATGGCCAGCAAGGCCGCCCCGGCCGTCCTCACGGCTTCAGCAGACCATCAAACAGGGCGTCCAGCAGGGTTCGCGTCAGCACCTCGGCCTCGACCCAGTCGAAATAGGGCTTGGTGATCATCAGCGAGACCACGCCATGCGCGCCGGCCCAAAGGGCCTGGGCCGTGGGGCGCGCTTCGCCTCTGAGCCTGCCCGCCGCGCCTGCCTCGGCCACGACGGCCTCGAACGATCGATAGAGCTCGCCGCCGATTTCCTCGGCCGCGCTGCGGGCGGCGTCGGCCTCCTGAGGGCGGGTCAGGTAGATCAGGCGATAGGCGTTGGGCTGCTCGAAGCCGAACCGGACATAGTCCTCCAGCATGAGCCGCAGCCGGGCCTCGGGCGCCACGGGCTGCGCGACCTGCCCGCGATTGCGCGCGATCAGCATCTCGAAGGCCTGGCGGCAGATTTCGTGCAGGATCTCGCCCTTGTCGGCGAAATGCATGTACAGCGCCGTTGAGGACAGGCCGACCGCCTCGGCGATCTTTCGGATGGTGGCGCCTTCGTAGCCGTGCTCGACGAATATTCGCTCGGCCGCCTCCAGGATTTCGGCGCGCCGCGCGTGTCCTTCACCCTTGGGCTTGCGGGTCGAGCGGGCGGAAGCGACAGGCGACAAACGGCATCCTCCGGCGGCGGGGCGGCGACCCGATGTCGCATCCATAGCCGGGCCGCGCGCCGCGCGGCAACCGCTTGCCCTGCCTCGTTCGCCGCATTAGCGATAACGTCGGGATGGGAAACGGGGTGTATGCACGGGCGAGTTGAGCTTCCGACGGCGGCCGTGAGCGGCCCCGCGCCGCACGAGAGCGCGCTGTTTCGCGGACTGACGAGCGGTCAGGTCTGCGCGCTCTCAGCGTTCGCGGGCGCCGCTGTCCTGGCGTTCTGGCTGGCCCCTTTCGCTCTGGGCCGCGCAATCCTCTACGTTCTGTGGGCTGGCTTCGCGGCCGCGTCGGCCTGGCGGATCATCCTGTGCCTGGCCAGCCTCAGACGCCCGCCTTCGTCGCCCCAACCGGATCGCTGGCCGCGCTACACCATCCTTGCGGCCCTGCATGACGAGGCGGAAGTCGCGCCTCTGCTGATCGAGTCCCTGTCGCAGATCGACTATCCGCCGGACCGCCTGGAAGGCTTTCTCGTGCTGGAGGCCCATGATGAAACAACGCTCGGAGCCGTTTCGGCGCTGCCTCTACCGGCTTGGCTTCAGATTCACATCGTGCCGCCCGGCGGTCCCTGCACCAAACCCCGCGCCCTGAACCACGCCCTCTCGCGCGCGACCGGTGAACTTGTGACCATCTACGACGCCGAGGATGATCCCGATCCGCTTCAGCTGCGCGAAGCCGCGTCGCGCTTCATGACCGAACCGGATCTCGTTGCGGTCCAGGCGCCCCTGAGAATCCGGCGTCGAGGCAAAAGCCCTTCGACCTTCGTGGATCGGCAGTTCGCCGCCGAATATGCGGGCCTGTTCGAAGTCGCCTTGCCAGGCATGGCTGCGCTCGGTCTGCCCTTCCCGCTGGGCGGCACCAGCAATCACTTGCGCGCGGACGCCTTGAAAGCTGTTGGGGGCTGGGATCCCTACAATGTCACCGAAGACGCCGACCTGGGTTTTCGCCTGTGGCGGCGCGGCGGCCGACTGGGCGTGATCTCGCGTCCCACCTACGAGACGCCGCCTGACGGGCTGCACGCCTGGCTGCCGCAACGCACGCGGTGGCTGAAGGGCTTTCTGCAGACCCTGGGCGTTCATACGCGTCGACTGGAGGGTCTGGGCGTGCGCGGCGTCTTCAGCCTGGCCGCCACCCTGGGCATGACGGTGACGTCCGCCCTGCTGCACGGTCCCGCCCTGGCCTGGCTGGGCGCGGCGCTGCTCGTGCCAGTGATGGCGGGGGTTTCGCCGCTTGTGCCGCTCGAGGCCATGGCTGTGCTTGCGATCGGCTCTGGCGCAGCCTGGCTGACCTGCAAGCTCGGAGCCGTCCGCGCCGGCGCACCTTACGGATTGGGCGACATGCTCCAGGCGCCGCTGTACTGGGCCCTGACGAGCCTGGCTGTCGCGCACGCCCTGGTTCGCCTGGCCACCGAGCCCCACGCTTGGGACAAGACCCCGCACCGGGCCGATGTCGAGCCCGTGTTGCCGGCATTGCCGTCCGACGCTGGACGACAGGCCGCCTGAGCGCCTATCGAGGCGGCCATGTCGAACCGTCTCGCCGCCCAGCCCCAGGTCCTGATGACGCGGGCCTGGCCCGACTACGCCCTGCTGGACAGCGGCCATGGGCGCAAGCTGGAGCGCTATGGGCCCCACACCGTGGTGCGGCCCGAGCCCCAGTGCGTCTGGGCGCCGCGCGATCCCGACGCATTCGACGCCGCCCACGCCGTGTTCGATCCCCAAGACGAGGACGACGGCGGCCGCTGGCGTTTCTCCGGCCGTTCGGTCGAGACCTTTCCGCTGGCCTGGCGCGACGTGCGCTTCACCGGCCGGTTCACGCCGTTTCGCCACCTGGCCTTCTTTCCCGAGCAGGCCGCCAACTGGGAATGGCTGGACCAGCGGATCCGGGGGCTGAAACGGCCGCGCGTGCTGAACCTGTTCGGCTACACCGGCGTGGCCAGCCTGGCCTGCGCGGCGGCTGGCGCGGAGGTCACCCACGTCGACGCCTCCAAGAAATCGGTCAACTATGCCCGCGAGAACGCCGAGCAGTCTGGCCTGTCGGACCACCCGATCCGCTGGATCGTCGAGGACGCGCGCAAATATGTGGCGCGCGAGGTTCGTCGCGGCTCGAAATACGACGGCGTCATCCTGGATCCGCCCAAGTATGGCCGCGGCCCCACGGGCGAAGTCTGGCGCCTGTTTGAGGACCTCCCCGGCCTGCTGACCGACTGCGCGGCCCTGTTGTCGGACAACGCGGACTTCCTGCTGTTGAACGCCTACGCCGCGCGCATCTCCGGGCTGTCGCTGGCGCACCTGATGGACGAGGCGACCGTAGGGCGCGGCGGCCGCATCGAATGGGGCGAACTGGCGCTGAGCGAGGATGGGGCTGACGCACGGGCCATCGGCCTCAGCTTCTTCTCGCGCTGGGAGGCTGTGCGATGAGCGAGCGGCTGATCACCTCCCTGACCAACGACACGGTCAAGGCGGTGCGCGCCCTGCATATGCGCAAAGGCCGCGAGGCGACCGGCCAATTCCTGGCGGAAGGTTTGAAGTTCATCGGCGAGGCCCTGGATCAAGGCCGGGCCCCTCGCCTGCTGCTGGTCGGCCAGGATGCGCGGCCGCACCCGCTGCTGGATCGCGCCCGCCAAGAGACGCTCAAGGCCGGCGGCGAGGTCGTGATCGTCACCTATCCGATCCTGGAAAAGATCAGCCGTCGGGAAAACCCGCAGACGGTGCTCGGCGTGTTCGACCAGGCCTTCACGCCTCTGGACGCCATCAAGGCCGACAGCGCCCCGGCCTGGATCGCCCTGGAGCAGGTGCGCGACCCCGGCAATCTGGGCACCATCGTGCGCACGGCCGATGCGGCCGGCTGCGGCGGGGTGATCCTGATCGGGGACTGTGTCGATCCGTTTTCGGTGGAAGCCGTGCGGGCGACCATGGGCTCGGTCTTCGCCGTCGCAATCTGCCGAACCTCGGCGGAAGAGTTCTTGGCATGGCGCGCAAGCTGGCCCGGTTCGGTCGTCGGCACGCGTCTGGACGCGACTGTCGGCTATCGCGAGGCCGAGATCGCCCACCCGGCGCTGATCCTGATGGGCAATGAGCAGGCGGGGCTGACCGATCAGCTTGCCGCCGCCTGCGACGTCAACGTGAAGATCCCCATGCGCGGACGCGCCGACAGCCTTAACCTGGCCATCGCCACCGGCGTCATGGCCTATGCGGTTGTGGACGGCGTCTGAGGCGCTGACGGATCAGCCCTTCTCGCGCATCAGCCGCGCCTTGTCGCGCTGCCAGTCGCGGGCGGCCTCGGTTTCGCGCTTGTCGTGGTTCTTCTTGCCCTTGGCGAGCGCGATTTCGAGCTTGGCCTTGCCGGACTCGTTCAGATACAGCCGCACCGGAATGATGGTCCGGCCCTCGCGCTGGACCGCGCCGATCAGCTTGTCGATTTGCTTTCTGTGCAGCAGCAGCTTGCGATGCCGCCGGGGCTCGTGATTGAAGCGGTTGGCCTGTTTGTAGGGCGGGATGTCGGCGTTCACGAGCACGATCTCGCGCCCCTCCACCGCCGCATAGCTCTCGGCGATGTTGGCCCGACCGTCGCGCAGCGCCTTGATCTCGGTGCCCAGCAGCTGGATGCCGGCCTCAAGGTTGTCTTCCAGGAAGTAATCGAAGCGCGCGCGCCGGTTCTCGGCGATCGTCTTGGACTTGGGTTTCTCGGCGGCCATCAGCCCACCACGCCCGCATCGGCCATGGCGCGCTCGATGTCGGGACGGACCGCCTCGCGCGTCGGCGCCAGCGGCAGACGCACCTCTTCGCCGCACAGGCCCAGCCGCGATAGGGCGAACTTGGTCGGCGACGGGCTGTTGTCCAGAAACAGGCCCTTGTGCAGGCCGATCAGTCGATCCTGCCATGTGCGGGCCAGGGTCAGATCGCCCGACTGAACCGCGTCGTACAGCGCCACCATGCCTTCCGGCGCGACATTGGACGTGACTGAGATCGCGCCGTGCCCGCCTTGGGCCAGATAGCCCAGCCAACTGGGATCGTCGCCCGAGATCAGGGCGAAGTCGGAGGCGACGTGATTGCGCATCCAGCTGACCCGCCCCAGATCGCCGGTCGCGTCCTTGATGCCGACGACATTGGGGTGATCGGCCAGGGCCGCCACGGTTTCATTGGCCAGATCGACACCCGTCCGTCCGGGCACGTTGTAGACCAGCATGGGGATTTGAACGGCGTCGGCCACGGCGCGGAAATGCGCCTCAAGCCCAGCCTGCGAGGGTCGGTTGTAGTAGGGCGTCACGACCAGCGTCCCGTCCGCCCCCACCGTCTTGGCGAAACGGGCCAGGTCGATCGCCTTGTCGGTCGCCGAGGCGCCGGCGCCGGCGATGACCCGAACGCGACCGGCGGCGGCCGTGACACAGCGCTCGACGACGCGCTTGTGCTCGTCCAGCGTCAGGCTGGCGCTCTCGCCGGTGGTGCCCATCGGCACGACACCGTGCACGCCGGCCGCGATCTGACGCTCCAGCAGGCGATCGAACGCCGCCTCGTCCACATTTCCATCACGAAGAGGTGTGATCAGGGCTGTGATCACACCCTTGAACAAGGGTGCCGTCATTTGGGAACTAGATGCCTGCGCGCGAACTGGCGTGGGACGCCGTTTTCAAGACGGGAAAGGGTAGGTCGCCGACCCGCCCGCCGCAACCGGGATGAATGAGGATCAAGCTTATCATGACAGCGACCACCCTGGCCGCCGCCCTGGCGATTCTCTCGTCGACGCCTGCTGACCAGACCGGCTCACTCAACAGCCAGGCCACGCCTTATGCGCAGTCGGCGACCGCCGGCTCCGTCATCTCGGCCCAGGACGCCGCCCTGTTTCGCCAGGGCCTGACGCAGGCGCGCGCCCGCGACGTCATCGGCGCCCAGGCCACCATGGCCCAGATCGGCGATCCGACGACCCGCAAGCTGGTCGAATGGGCCCTGATCGACACCTCTGCGACCCAGCTGTCCTACGCCGAGCTCGCGCGGGCGGCTCAGACCCATGGCGACTGGCCGCGCGGGGACAGCCGCATGGCTGCGACCGAGCTGGCGCTGGACCGCGCCGGCGCTGGACCCGACGCCGCCCTGGCCCTGTTCCGCAACACGCCCCCTGTCACGGCTGAAGGCATGATCGCCCTGGCGTCTGCGATGGATCAGCGCGGTCGCCGCGACGAAGCCCGCGCCCTGGTGCGCGACTGGTGGCGCACTCGCTCGTTCGAGGAAACGCAGCAGACCCGAGCCCTGACGCGGTTTGGCGGCTGGCTGACCCAAGACGATCACGAAGCCCGTCTCAACATGCTTCTGCTGGGTCCGCATGGCCCGGCGACGAGAGCCATGATCGCCATGGTTTCGCCAGAGCAGCAGGCTGCCGCCAATGCGGCGCTGGCGCTGCGCACGGCCTATTCGCCCGACGCCATTGTGGCCGGTCTGAGCCCGGCGCAAGCCATGCATCCGGCCGTCGCCCTGGAGCGGGTGCGCCTGCTGCGTTCGGCCGGCCGCCAGTCCGAAGGGTTCGCGCTTCTCGCCGCCCTGCCCTCGGCGCCCAGCCACTCGGAGGGGCAGAACACGCTGTGGAGCGAGCGCCGGAACTATTTCCTGGACGCCCTGCAGGCCCGCAACTGGCGAGCCGCCTACGACGCCTTCAACGGCCACGGCTTCCCCGGCGGGGACCGCATGGTGGACGGCGAGTTCTTCGCCGGCTGGGTGGCGCTGACCAAGCTGAACGATGCGGGCGCCGCGGCGGGGCATTTCGAAACTCTGCGCCAGGCCTCTTCTACCCCCATCACCCAGGGGCGCGCCCTCTACTGGCTGGGACGCGCGGCAGAGGCGCGCAACGATCAGGCGGCGGCCCAAGGCTTCTATCGCCAGGGCGCCGAGCACATTCAGACCTTCTACGGCCAGCTGGCGGCGGAGAAGGCGGGGGTCAATACGATCACCCTGCCGGGTGAGCCTGACCCGATGGACAGCGACGTAGCCCGCTTCGAGAACAACGAGGTCGTGCGCGCCATCCGCATCCTGGCCCAGTCGGGCGAGCAATCGCTGGTGCGGGTCTTCGCCTATCACCTGGACGACCGGCTGGAGCGGCCTTCCGACCTGGCCCAGCTTATGGATCTGGTGCGCCTGTCCGGCGATCAGTTCGGCTCGATGATGGTGGGTCGGGCCGCCAGCCAGCGCGGGTTCCTGCTGCCCGAGCGCCAGTATCCGCTGCGCCTGCCGCCCCCCGTCCAGGGCGCGGCGCCGGTCGAGTTCAGCCTGGCCATCACGCGCCAGGAATCGAGCTTCGATCCCATGGCGCGCTCCAGCGCCGACGCGCGCGGCATGATGCAGTTCCTGCCGGCCACCGCCCAGGCGGTCGCGCGCCGCATGGGCCTGTCCTATTCGGCCGACCGGCTGTGGGACCCCGACTACAACATGACGCTGGGCAGCTATCACCTGGCGGAGCTGACCAACAACTTCGGCGGTTCGATGCTGCTGGCGACGGTGGGCTACAACGCCGGGCCGGGCCGGGCGCGCGACTGGCCCATCCGCTGCGGCGATCCGCGTGGCGGCTCGAACGGCGTCGACCCCATCGACTTCATCGAATGCGCGCCCTTCACCGAGACGCGCAACTACATGATGCGGGTGATGGAGAACATGCAGGTCTATCGCGCACGCCTTAACGGCGGCTCGGCCCCGCTGACCCTGTCCAGCGACCTGGCTCGCGGAAACGCGCCCCAGGCCGGGCCGAGACCGTATCAACCCTAGGGCGCGATCCCTTTGCCCGCTGGAGAAGGGCGCGTGTCTACATCCTGAAGACGCCGAAGCGCGTCTCCGGGATGGGGGCGTTCAGGCTGGCAGAGATGGCCAGGCCCAGCACGTCGCGGGTCTGGACCGGATCGATAATGCCGTCATCCCACAGGCGGGCGGTGGCGTAGTACGGACTGCCCTCGTCCTCGTAGCGCTGGCGCACCGGGGCCTTGAAGGCCTCGGCCTCTTCCGGCGTCCAGGTCTCGGCGTCGCGGTGCACAGTAGCCAAGACCGAGGCCGCCTGCTCGCCACCCATCACCGAGATGCGGCTGTTGGGCCAGGTGAACAGGAAGCGCGGCGAATAGGCCCGGCCGCACATGCCGTAATTGCCGGCGCCGAAGCTGCCGCCGATCAGCACGGTGAACTTGGGCACCTCGGCGCTTGCGACGGCGGTGACCAGCTTGGCGCCGTGCTTTGCGATTCCCTCGGCCTCGTACTTGCCGCCGACCATGAAGCCCGAGATGTTCTGCAGGAACAGCAGCGGAATCTTGCGCTTGCAGGCCAGTTCGATGAAGTGCGCGCCCTTCTGGGCGCTCTCGGAGAACAGGACGCCGTTGTTGGCCAGGATGGCGACGGGCTGGCCCCAGATGCGGGCGAAGCCGCAGACCAGGCTGGTTCCGTAAAGCGCCTTGAACTCGTCCAGCTCGGAGCCGTCCACGATGCGGGCGATGACCTCGCGCACGTCATAGGGGGCGCGGACGTCGTCGGGGATCAGGCCGTACAGCTCCTGCGGGTCGAACAGCGGTGCGCGCGGCTCGCGTACGTCCAGCGGCTGAGGCTTTGTGGTGTTCAGATTGGCGACGATGGAGCGAACGATCTCGAGCGCATGTTCGTCGTTCTCCGCCACATGGTCGACCACGCCGCTCCGTCTGCCGTGGGTCTCGGCGCCGCCCAGTTCCTCGGCCGAGATGACCTCGCCGGTCGCGGCCTTCACCAGGGGCGGGCCGGCCAGGAAGATGGTGCCCTGATTGCGCACGATCACCGTCTCGTCCGACATGGCCGGCACATAGGCACCACCCGCCGTGCAACTGCCCATGACGCAGGCGATCTGGGGGATTTCGGCCGCGCTCATGCGCGCCTGGTTGAAGAAGATGCGGCCGAAGTGGTCGCGGTCGGGGAAGACCTCGGCCTGGTGCGGCAGGTTGGCCCCGCCGGAATCGACCAGATAGACGCACGGCAGGCGGTTCTGCTCGGCGATCTCTTGTGCACGCAGGTGCTTCTTGACCGTCAGGGGGAAATAGGCCCCGCCCTTCACCGTCGGATCGTTGCACACGATCATGACCTCGCGGCCCGAGACCCGGCCGACGCCGCAGATCATGCCCGCGCCCGGGGCCTCGTCGCCGTACAGGCCGTTGGCCGCCAGCTGGCCGACCTCTAGGAAGGGCGAGCCGGGGTCCAGCAGGCGCTCGACCCGATCGCGCGGCAGCAGCTTGCCGCGCGCGACATGGCGCTCTCGCGATTTTTCCGGACCGCCCAGCGCGGCCTTGGCGATCCTGTCGTGCAGCTCCTGGGCCAGGGCGCGGTTGTGGGCGTCCAGGGCCTTGAAGCCGGCGCTGGAGCGATCGAGGGCGGAGGTCAGACGAGGCATGGCCAAGGTCTAGCGAAGCCGGCCCCTCGCGAGAAGAAAAAACGCCCCGGAGACGGTGCTCCGGGGCGCGGTTTTCCCAGTTTATCCGGGCCTCAAGCCGCGCGAAGCGCGATAGGCCCTGACATCAGACGATCCTGCCGGACGCCAGCACCGCCAGCAGCAGCAGGGCCACGATGTTGGTGATCTTGATCATCGGGTTCACCGCCGGACCGGCCGTATCCTTGTAGGGATCGCCCACGGTGTCGCCGGTGACGGCGGCCTTGTGCGCCTCCGACCCCTTGCCGTGGACCACGCCGTTCTTGTCGGTGAAGCCTTCCTCGATGACCTTCTTGGCGTTGTCCCACGCGCCGCCGCCCGAGGTCATGGAGACCGCCACGAACAGGCCGGTGACGATCACTCCCATCAGCATGGCGCCCAGTGCGGCGAAGGCGTTGGCCTTGTCCGGCTGGATAAACAGCACCGCCACGAACAGCACGATGGGCGACAGCACCGGCAGGAGCGACGGCACGACCATCTCCTTGATCGCGGCGGACGTCAGGATGTCGACCGCCTTGCCGTACTCGGGCTTGGTCTCATAGGTCATGATGCCGGGGTTTTCGCGGAACTGACGCCGCACCTCGGCCACGACGGCCTCGGCCGCTCGTCCGACCGCCATCATCGACATGCCGCCGAACAGGAAGGGCAACAGCCCCCCGAACAGCAGGCCGACCACGACGTAGGGATTGGTCAGGCCGAAATCGATCGGCCCCATGCCCGCGAAGAAGGGATAGGCCTCGGCATTGGCGGCGAAATACTCCAGGTCCGACGTGTAGGCGGCGAACAGCACCAGAGCGCCCAGGCCCGCCGAACCGATGGCGTAGCCCTTGGTCACCGCCTTGGTGGTGTTGCCCACCGCATCCAGGGCGTCGGTCGAATGGCGCACGTCGGCCGGCAGGCCCGCCATCTCGGCGATGCCGCCGGCGTTGTCAGTGACGGGTCCGAAGGCGTCCAGCGCCACGATCATGCCCGCCACGCCCAGCATGGTCGTGGTGGCGATGGCGATGCCGAACAGGCCGGCCAGCTGGAAGCTGGCGATGATGCCGACGATGATCGTCAGCGCCGGCAGGGCGGTCGACTCCAGCGAAACGGCCAGGCCCTGGATGACGTTGGTGCCGTGTCCCGAGACCGAGGCGTTGGCGACCGACCGCACCGGGCGGAAGTTCGAGCCGGTGTAGTATTCGGTGATCACCACGATGGCGGCGGTGACCGCCAGGCCGACGACGCCGGACCAGAACAGGCTCATGGGCGTGATCGCCAGGCCGTTGGCCGTTTCGACGACGCCCGGAACCAGGCTGTTGATCACCCACCAGACGGCGCCGACCGACAGCACGCCCGTCACGATCAGCCCCTGATACAGGGCCCCCATGATGTTGTTCTTCTTGCCGAGGCGCACGAAGAAGGTGCCGATGATGGAGGTCACGATGCAGATGCCGCAGATCGCCAGCGGCAGCAGCATCATCGCCTCGGCCACTCCGGGGTCGCTGCGGAAGAAGATGGCGGCCAGGACCATGGTTGCGACCGTGGTCACCGCATAGGTCTCGAACAGATCAGCCGCCATGCCGGCGCAGTCGCCGACGTTGTCGCCCACATTGTCGGCGATGGTCGCGGCGTTGCGGGGATCATCCTCTGGGATGCCGGCCTCGACCTTGCCCACCATGTCGCCGCCCACGTCGGCGCCCTTGGTGAAGATGCCGCCGCCCAGCCGCGCGAAGATCGAGATCAGAGAGGCCCCGAAGCCCAGCGCCACCAGGCCGTCGATGACCTCGCGGCCCACGCGGTCCAGGCCCATGAACTCTGTCAGCACGGCGTAATAGCCAGCCACGCCCAGAAGCGCGCCGCCCGCGACGAACATGCCGGTGATGGCGCCGGAGCGGAACGCCAGGTCCAGCCCGCCGGCCAGGCTCTTGGACGCCGCCTGGGCGGTGCGGACGTTCGCCCTGACCGAGATCAGCATGCCCGCGAAGCCCGCCGCGCCCGACAGGACCGCGCCGATCAGAAAGCCGACCGCAGCATAGGTCCCGATAAGAAAAAAGGCCGCGATGAGAATCACGACCCCGACCATTCCAATCGTCATGTACTGCCGCCGCAGATAGGCGGAGGCGCCTTCCTGGATCGCCGCGGCGATCTCTCTCATCTTGTCGTTGCCGGCGTCGGCCTTCAGCAGCGCGGCGGTCTGGACGGCGCCGTACAGCACCCCCAGCGCGCCGGCCGCGATGACCAGCCAAAGATAGTTCGTCATGGCGTTTCCAAGCCCTCGTGCAAAAACGCACGGATCCTTGGCGCGGTGGGCGTTATCGCCTCTGTCCGCCTTCCGGTCCCCCCGTGCGGTACGGACGCGATCGTGCGTCCCGCGGGAATTGCGGCGGAACCGTGCCATAGTGCGACAGGAAGACGCAACCGCCCCTGAACGGGGTTATCAGCGCGCGCGGACCCCGGTGCGACGGCGCGGCGTCTGCGAGACGATTTCAGCGCGCGTCACGGCCCCGCGCCCGCCGGCCGCCACGCCCGCGCGCACAAGGGCCGCCGCCAGCGCCTGTTCATCCAAACGCGCCCAGTCGCCCGCCACGGTGAAGGGTGTTCGATGCGCCGCCTTGACGACGGCGTCGCGGATATAGGGCTCCTTGAGCCGCATCTGCTCTACGGTCTTGCCGGCCCCCAGGTGAAGGCGAATCGCCACGAAGACGTAGTTGCGGATGCGGCCGTCCTCGATCACCGGCAGACCGACGCCCGCGATATTCAAGGTGGCCGGACCCGACGGGGCCTTCTTGTCGTCCGCACACACAGGCCCGGCGGCCAGGGCGGCGCCGGAAACGGCGGTGAGGGCGAGCAGGGCGCGGCGATCCATGCCGCACCCCTACCAGCCCTGCGTTGACGAAGCCTTGCTACTCGGCGGCCAGGGCGGCGGTGCGCTCGGCGGCCAGCCGGTTTGTCAGGCCCGCATGCTGGTCCCAAAGCGCTTGGGGCAGGCGATCGCCGAACCGCGCGTAGAAGTCCGGGATCAGCGCGGCTTCCTCAGTCCAGACCTCGGCGTCCACGTCCAGCAGGGTCGCCAGCGCCTCGTCCGACAGGTCCAGCCCGTCCAGGTCCAGCCCGTCACGCGTCGGTGTGCGCCCGACCGGCGTGTCCAGCGCCTCGGCCTCGCCGTCGATGCGTTCGGCGATCCACTTCAGCACGCGGGCGTTGTCGCCGAAGCCCGGCCACACGAACCGGCCGTCTTGGTCCTTGCGGAACCAGTTAACGAAGAAGATGCGCGGCAGTTTCGCCGGGTCCCTGCCCTCGCCCATCTTCAGCCAGTGAGCGAAGTAATCACCCATGTTGTAGCCGCAGAACGGCAGCATGGCGAAGGGATCGCGGCGCAGCTCGCCGACCTTGTTCTCGGCCGCCGCAGTGCCTTCCGACGCCACGGTCGAGCCCATGAATACGCCATGCTCCCAGTCGAAGGCCTCGGTCACCAGCGGCACGGCCGAAGCCCGCCGGCCGCCGAACAGGATGGCGTCGATCGGCACGCCCCTGGGGTCTTCCCACTCGGGCGCAATGGCGGGGCACTGGCCGGCGGGCGCGGCGAAGCGGGCGTTCGGATGCGCTGCAGGCTCGCCCGACGCGGGGTCGTGCGCCACGCCCTTCCAGTTGATCAGGCCCTCGGGCGCCGTTTTGGACAGGCCCTCCCACCACACGTCGCCGTCCGCAGTCAGGGCCGTATTCGTGAAGATGGTGTTGGAGTTCAGCGTGGCCAGGGCGTTCTGATTGGTGTTGCGGCTGGTGCCCGGCGCGACGCCGAAGAAGCCGGCCTCCGGATTGACCGCGTACAGCCGGCCGTCGTCGCCGAAGTTCATCCAGGCGATGTCGTCGCCCACCGTCTCGGCCTTCCAGCCGTCGAGGCTGGGCTGAAGCATGGCCAGGTTGGTCTTGCCGCAGGCCGAGGGGAAGGCGGCGGCGACATACTTCTGCCGGCCCTTCGGATCCGTCAGCTTCAGGATCAGCATATGCTCGGCCAGCCAGCCTTCGTCGCGGGCCATGATCGAGGCGATGCGCAGGGCGTAGCATTTCTTGCCCAGCAGGGCGTTGCCGCCATAGCCCGATCCGTAGGACCAGATTTCGCGCGTCTCGGGGAAGTGGACGATCCACTTGTCGTCGTTGCACGGCCAGGCCACGTCGGCCTGACCCTCGGCCAGCGGCGCGCCCAGCGTGTGGACCGCCGGCACGAAGACGCCGTCGTCGCCCAGCTGCTCCAGGGCCGCCGCGCCCATGCGGGTCATCACGCCCATCGACACGGCGACATAGCCGCTGTCGGTGATCTCGACGCCCAAGGCGCTGATCTCTGACCCCAGCGGGCCCATGCAGAAGGGCACGACGTACATCGTCCGCCCGGCCATGCAGCCGTCGAACAGACCGTCCAGACGCGCGCGCATCTCGGTCGGCTCGGCCCAGTTGTTGGTCGGGCCGGCGTCGGCCTCGTTCTCGGGGCAGATGAAGGTGCGGCTTTCGACGCGGGCCACGTCGCGCGGGTCCGATGCGGCATAATAGCAGCCGGGGCGCTTGGTCTGATCGAGAGCCGTCAACGTGCCCTTCTCGACGAGGTCGGCGATGATCGCCGCCTTTTCCGTCTCGGAGCCGTCGCACCAGTGCACGCGCGCCGGCTTGGTCAGGGCGGCTATCCGCCCGACCCATTCAATCAGACCGGCATGACGGGTGGGCGCGGGCGACAGCCCGGGGGTCGAGTCTATGGAAGTCACCTGAACGCTCCTGAACCTGTAGCGGCCGGCGATCTGACGCCGCCGTGCCGCGAAGACCTTCGCGCCTCCGATTCCGGATCACGCAATGTTTCAGGGCCAATGACACTCAGGGCGACGTTGCGTCAACCGACGCAAGTTTCTGTCCCGCGGCGCAAGCGGCGCGGCTGACCTCGGCATTTTTTCGTCGCGGCGCCTGCGCGCGGGGGCTATCCGACAACGATGACGCCAAGCTTGTCCGCACCGCCCCCTAACGCCCGCTTCTCGCCCGCCGCCGAGCGGAACGCGGGACCAATCCTGGAGGTGCTGAGAGCGCATCTGCCGGCGCAGGGCAGCGTGCTGGAGATCGCGGCCGGCACCGGTCAGCACGCCTGCGCCTTCGCACGCGCCCTGCCCGGCCTGGACTGGACGCCAAGCGATCCCGACCCCGAGGCGCGCGCCAGCATCGCGGCCTGGCGCGGAGCGGCCGAGGCGCCGAACCTGCGCGCCCCGCTGGCGCTGGATATAAGAGAACGGCAGTCGTGGCCCGACCAGCAATGGTCGGCCATCGTCTGCATCAACATGGTGCACATCAGCCCGTGGGCGGCCACGGAGGCGCTGATGGAGATGGCGGGGCGCACCTTGGAGCCCGCCGGCCTTCTGGCCCTGTATGGCCCCTATCGCGAGGCCGACACGCCGCTGGCGGATTCGAACGCCGCCTTCGACGAGAGCCTGAAGGCGCGGAATCCTGCCTGGGGCCTGCGCGACCGCGACGACGTGATCGCCCAGGCCAAGGCCGAGGGACTGGCTTTCACGCTGCGAAAGGCCCTGCCGGCCAACAATCTGATGCTGCTGTTCCGGCGGGCCTGACGTTCAGACGGACTAGCTGATCGCGCCGACCACGGCCGCGAGCTGGGCGCGGTCGTTCATCAGGGCGACCTTGCCGTTGTGGAAGGCGGCGCCTTCGGCTTCGGCGGACACTTCAAGACGCTCGGCGACCATCGCCACCGCGTCGCCAAAGGCCAGGATCGGCAGGTCTTTGGCGCGCGCCGCGTCGACCAGCGACAGCACGGCCGCCATGGAGGCTTCATCCGTCGAGCCGCCGGGAATGACCAGGCCCTTGACCGCGCCGCTGGTGATGTCGGCCACGGTGGCGGTCGGCAGCACCGTAACGCCGCTGGCGGTCAGGCTGGCGTCGCCAGTGGACATCGGGGCCAGAGAGACGCCTTCGCCGCGCAACGCGGGCTCCATGTCTCCAAGCGGGCCGAAATCCATGTCGCGCCGCATGACCAGACCCATGCGCAGGCGGGTCGGAACGGGGCGGTTATAGCCGGTGCGGGAACGGGGGCCGGATGATGCGTTGCGTTGAGCGTACAAGACGTCTCCTTCGAGGGTTTTCGATCAGTATTTGACCATCCGATCATCAGGGATCGGACGAAGACCAAGCGAACTGTCTCGAAAACGAGAGGCGGCGCGTCTCGGCCGAAACCGGACGCGAACTCGACCGGTTCGCTGGGATGGTGGGGATATAGGGGGAATAACGCCCGATTTCAACGCCGGCCTGACCGCGATAGTGTCGATGATCTCATAGCTGCGCGCTCTTGCGGCGACAGGCCGCGCGACCGTACACAACCGCCCGCACGGGAACCCGACCATGGCCTTTATCCGCACCTACGACGGCGACGAGCCGGTGCGCCTCAACAAGTGGCTGGGGCAGTCCGGCGTCTGCTCGCGGCGCGAGGCGGAAGCCCTGATCACCGCCGGCCTGGTGTCCATCGACGGCGAGACGGTCACCGACGCGGGCCGCAAGATCAGCGCCGGCCAGACCCTGACCCTCAGCGACAGCGCCCAGCAGGCCCTGGCCGAGGGCGTCACCATCGTGATGCACAAGCCGCTGGGCTATGTCTCGGGCCAGCCCGAGCCGGACAAGATCCCGGCCGTGCGCCTGCTGACCGCCGAGAATCTGATCGGTCCGGGGGAGGCTCCGGCGCGCGACGCCTCCCTGCCCCCGATCGGCCGGCTGGACGAGGACTCGCGGGGCCTGCTGCTGCTGTCGTCGGACGGCGTGGTGGCCAAGGCGGTGATCGGCCCGCAGTCGGATCTGGAAAAGGAATATCTGGTCCGGGTCGCCGGCGACGTCACCGAAAAGGCTCTCGCCACCCTGCGTTACGGCCTGATGCTGGACGGGCGGGTTCTGCGCCGCGCCCGCGTCAGCCGCATGGATCCGCACCGCCTGCGCTTCATCCTGAAGGAAGGGCGCAACCGCCAGATCCGGCGCATGTGCGAGATGGTCGGTCTGGAGGTCACCGACCTGCTGCGCATCCGCATCGGGCCGATCCGTCTGGACAATATGCCGGAGGGACGCTGGCGCCTGCTGACGGCGGACGAGCGCACCGCCCTGACGCAGCCCCTTCCCGCCCCCGCGCCCCGGTCGTAAGGCAGACGCATGAGCCTGCGCCCCCTGTTCGTCACCCAGGTCTATGAGGCCTCTCTCGCGTCCGGCCGAGGTTTCGAAGCCTTCAACGCCGGCCTGATCGACGCCTGCCGCCTGCTGGCCGAAGAAGATGAGGCGGGCCGCCGCTGGTGCCGGATGAACGGCTATCGCGGCTACACCTCCTACGGTTCGCTGTCAGATTTGCCGCAGCGGATGCCCGAGTTCGCCGAGTTGAAGCGGCATCTGGACAAGCACGCCCTGGCCTACGCCCGCGCCCTGAACTTCGACCTGGCGCGCAAGCCGCGGCTGGACAGTCTGTGGGTCAACATCCTCAAGCCCGGCGGCGGCCACACCGGCCACATCCATCCTCACGCCTTCCTGAGCGGCACGGTCTATGTCGAAGTCCCCGATGGCGCTTCGGCGCTGAAGCTGGAAGACCCCCGTCTGCCGATGATGATGGCCCGCCCCGGCGTCCACGCCGACGCCCCTGAGGCCGAACGCCCGTTCGTCTATCTGGCCCCTCAGGCGGGCACAGTCCTGATGTGGGAAAGCTGGCTGCGCCACGAAGTCCCGACCAACGCCGCCCGCGCCGACCGCATCTCGATCAGCTTCAACTACGCCTAACGCCTTCAAACCGCCCCGGCGGGGCGCTACCGGTTTGCCCATCCGGCGCGCAATCGCTACATCCCGCGCCAACCTCCCCATTCGATCAGACGACAGGGCGCACCGCACCTCATGGCGCAGCAATATATTTTCCAGATGCAGGGCCTGACCAAGGCCTTTCCCGGCGGCAAGAAGATCTTCGAGAACATCTGGCTCAGCTTCTACAACGACGCCAAGATCGGCGTTGTCGGGGTCAACGGCTCGGGTAAATCGACCCTGCTGAAGATCATGGCCGGCTTGGACAAGGAGTTCACCGGCGAGGCCAAGGCCGCAGACGGCGTCAAGCGCGGCTATCTGGAGCAGGAGCCCCAGCTCGATCCGGCCCTGAACGTCCGCCAGAACGTCGAGGCCTGGTGCGAAGAGAAGCAGTGGGTCAACCGCTTCAACGAAGTCGCGGGCGAACTGGGCGAAAACTACACCGACGAGCTGATGGAGGAGATGACCGCCCTCCAGGAGAAGATCGACGCCGGCGACGTCTGGGACATCGACAGCCGCATCGAAATGGCGATGGACGCCCTGCGCTGCCCGCCCGACGACTGGGAAGTCACCAACCTGTCGGGTGGTGAGAAGCGCCGCGTGGCGCTGGCTCGCCTGCTGCTGTCCAAGCCCGACATGCTGCTGCTTGACGAACCGACCAACCACCTGGACGCCGAGTCGGTGGCCTGGCTGCAGCATCACCTGGAGAACTTCCCCGGCTGCGTCATCCTGGTGACCCACGACCGCTACTTCCTGGATCTGGTGACCAAGTGGACGCTGGAGCTGGACCGCGGCAAGGGCCATCCGCACGAGGGCAACTACTCCTCGTGGCTGGAAGCCAAGCAGAAGCGCGTCGTTCAGGAGAACTCGGAGTCCGAAGCCCGCCAGCGCGCCCTCACCCGCGAACTGGAATGGGTCCGTTCGGGCGCCAAGGCCCGCCAGGCCAAGTCCAAGGCCCGTCTAGCCGCGTATGAGCGGATGGTCGACGAGCAGGAAAGCATGCGCGGCGTCCAGACCCACGCCCACATCCAGATCCCGCCCGGCCCGCGCCTGGGCAATGTCGTGCTGGAGGTCGAGGGCCTGCAGAAGTCCTATGGCGACAAGCTGCTGTTCGACAATCTGACCTTCAAGCTGCCCCCCAACGGCATCGTCGGCGTGATCGGCCCCAACGGCGCCGGCAAGTCGACCATGTTCAAGCTGATCACCGGCCAGGAAACACCCGACGGCGGCTCCATCAAGGTCGGCGAGACGGTCAAGCTGGCCTATGTCGACCAGTCGCGCGACGACCTGAAGCCCGACGAGACCATCTGGCAGGCCATTTCGGGCGGCACCGATGTGATGATGGTCGGCAAGCGCGAGATCAACACCCGCGCCTATGTGGGCAGCTTCAACTTCAAGGGCGGCGACCAGCAGAAGAAGGTCGGCCAGTTGTCGGGCGGTGAGCGCAACCGCGTGCACTTGGCCAAGACGCTCGCCTCGGGCGGCAACCTGATCCTGCTCGACGAACCGACCAACGACCTAGACATCGAGACGCTGCAGAACCTGGAAGAGGCGCTGGAGCAGTTCGCCGGCTGCGCCGTGGTCATCTCCCACGACCGCTGGTTCCTGGACCGCCTGGCCACCCACATCCTGGCCTTCGAGGGCGACAGTCACGTCGAGTGGTTCGAGGGCAACTTCGAAGCCTACGAAGAGGACAAGAAGCGTCGCCTCGGCACCGACGCCCTGATCCCGCACCGGATCAAGTTCCAGAAGTTCGGACGCTGATCCCGACACGCTGACAGAACGGCCTTCCGACACGATCGGGAGGCCGTTTTTCTTTGGGCCGACGTGGACTAGTCTGCGTTCATGACCCAACGCCCCGCCGTCCTGATCATGCAGCGGCATCTGGCGCCGCTGACCGGCTTTCTGGAAAGCCAGTACGATGTCTATCGCTTCTGGGAAGGCCCGCCGGTCGAGGCGCAGGCGGACATCCGCGCCCTGATCGTGGCGGGTGAGTTCGAGCTGGACAAGGCGCTGGTCGAACGACTGCCCAAGCTGTCGCTGATCGCCTGTTTCACCTCGGGATACGACGGGATCGACGTGGCCTGGTGCCGCGCGCGGGGGCTGGAGGTCACCCACGCGCCCGGCGTGAACCACGAGGATGTGGCGGACCACGCCCTGGGCCTGATCCTGGGTTCGCGCCGCGCGATCGTCAGTGGCGACCGCGCCCTGCGCGCCGGCGGCTGGACGCCGGAAAGCAAGAGCCTGAGCCCGTCGCTGGCGGGCCAGAAACTGGGCGTCGTCGGCCTGGGCGGCATCGGCGAGGCCGTGGCGCTGAGGGCCCAGGCCTGTCGCATGGCGGTGTCGTGGTGGGGCCCGCGAGACAAGCCGGATGCGGCCTGGCCCAAGGCCGCCAGCCTGCTGGACCTGGCCCGCGACAGCGACGTGCTGGTCATCGCCTGCAAGGCCGACGAGACCAATCGCGGTCTGATCTCGCGCGAGGTGATCGAGGCGCTGGGCCCCGACGGCCTGCTGGTCAACGTCGCGCGCGGACAGCTGGTGGACGAGGACGCCCTGATCACCGCCCTTAAGGCCGGTCGTCTTGGCGCGGCCGCGCTGGACGTGTTCGAGACCGAGCCGACCGATCCCGCCCGCTGGGCCGATGTGCCCAACACGGTGCTGACACCGCACACGGGCGGCGCGACGACGGCGGGGGTTCAGGGCATGCTCATGCTAATGCTCCAGAACCTGGCCGCCCATTTTGCCGGCGAGCCGGTCAGAACCCCGGCTACATAGGCAATTTCCCCTTGCATAATCATATAAGGATATCCTTATATGACTGAATGACCCTCAGCGCCGATCAGACGGTTGAAGCCCTGCGCGCGGCCGGCGAGCCGACCCGCCTTCGCGTCCTGTCTCTCCTCGCCGCCGAGGAACTTTCGGTCATGGAACTGTCCAGCGTGCTGGAGCAGAGCCAGCCGCGCGTATCGCGTCACCTGAAGCTGATGGCGGACGCCGGTCTGATCGAGCGCTTCCCCGACGGCGCGCGGGTCTACTACCGCCTGTCGCACGACGCCTTGCTGCGCGGTCTGATCGACACGGTGCTGGACCTTCTGGACGACGCCGCGGGCGAGGCCGATCACCGTCGGCTTGAGCTGGTCCGCAAGGACCGCGAGCAGGCCGCCACGGCCTATTTCGAACAGGTTGCACCCCAGTGGGACCGCCTGCGCTCCCTCTACGTCAGCGAAAGCGCGGTCGAGGCCGCGCTGGAGCGCGCCGCCGGGCCCGGACCTTTCGAACGGGTCGTGGACCTGGGGACAGGTTCCGGCCGGATGCTGACCCTGTTCGGCAAGAAGGCGAAAATGGCCGTCGGCCTCGACCTCAGCCAGAACATGCTGAACATCGCCAGGGCCAATGTCTCCAAGGCCGGGCTGGACAAGGTCGAGCTGCGCCACGGCGACATCTTCGCCACCCGCCTGCCGGCCCAGAGCGCCGATCTGGTCGTGGTGCACCAGGTGCTGCATTACCTGGCCGACCCGGCCTCCGCCGTGGCCGAGGCGGCGCGGCTGGTGTCGCCGAGCGGACGGCTGCTGATCGTGGATTTCGCCCCGCACGATTTCGAGCACATGCGCGAGGCGCACCAGCATCGCCGGCTGGGCTTTGCCGACGCCGAGATCGCCGGCTGGCTGGCCGACGCGGGCCTGACGTCATCAGCGCCGATCGCCTTGCCGCCCGACAAGGAGGGGCTGACCGTCACCGTCTGGACGGGCGAACGCCCCATCGTCGCCGAACGCAGGAGCGCCTGATGACCTCCCTGGCCCAGGCCCGCGCCCTGTTGCTGTCGCCGCTCGGCCCTGTGGCGCGCGCAGGCTCGAACCACGACGCCGTGCGCGTCTCCTTCGAGTTCTTCCCGCCCAAGACCGACGAGGCCGAGGCCAATCTGTGGAAGGCGATCCGGCGGCTGGAGCCCCTGAACCCGGCCTTCGTCTCGGTCACCTACGGCGCCGGCGGGTCGACACGCGAACGCACGCACCGCACGGTTCAGCGGATCATCGCCGAGACCGCGCTTCGCCCCGCCGCTCACCTGACCTGCGTGGAAGCCAGCCGCGACGAGGTGGACGAGGTCATCGCGGGCTACAAGGCCATCGGCGTCGATCACATCGTCGCCCTGCGCGGCGATCCACCGGGCGGGGCTGGCATCGGCGGCGTCTATCGGCCCCGCAACGACGGCTACGCCAACGCCACCGAACTGACCCGAGCGATCAGCCGCGCAGGCGGGTTCGACATCACAGTCGGCGTCTATCCCGAACAGCATCCCGAGAGCCCCTCCATCGATCACGACATCGATGTGCTGAAGGCCAAGGTGGACGCCGGGGCGACTCGCGCGGTCAGCCAGTTCTTCTTCGACATCGACGCCTTTCTGCGGTTCCGCGACCGCGTTCGGGCGGCGGGCGTGACCATTCCGCTGATCCCCGGCGTGATGCCGGTGTCCAACTTCGCCAGCCTGACGCGCATGTGCGGCGCGTGCGGGGCCAGCATCCCCGACTGGCTCAAGGCGCATTTCGACGGGCTGGACGATGACTCCGAGACCCGCAAGCTGCTGGCCGCCTCGGTCGCCGCCGAGACCTGCGCGCGGCTGCAGGAAGAGGGCTTCTCCGACTTCCACTTCTACACCCTGAACCGGGCGGACCTGGTCTACGCCATCTGCCGCGTCCTGGGCGTTCGAGAAACCAAGGCGGTCGCCTAGATGACGTCTCCCCTCACCCGCCCCGAGCGCATCGCCGCCCTTCACGCGGCGGCCAAGGCGCGCATTCTGGTGCTGGACGGCAGCTGGGGCGTGATGATCCAGCGGCGCGGCCTGCAAGAAACCGACTTCCGCGGCGACCGCTTCGTCGCCGCCCACGGCTATGACGAAAAGGAGCAGATGAAGGGGAACAACGACATCCTCTGCATCACCCGCCCCGACATCATCTCAGACCTGCACGACCAATATTTCGAGGCTGGCGCCGACATCAGCGAGACCAACACCTTCTCGGCCACCACGATCGCCCAGGACGACTATCGCCTGGACGCCCAGGCTGTGTGGGACATCAATCTGGAAGGCGCCAAGCTCGCCCGCGCCTCGGCCGACCGCTGGACGGCGAAGGAGCCGCACAAGCCGCGCTTCGCCGCAGGCTCGATCGGCCCGCTGAACAAGATGCTGTCCATGTCGTCGGACGTGAACGATCCCGGCGCGCGCCTGGTGACCTTCGATCAGGTCTATGACGCCTATCGCCATCAGGTGCAGGCGCTGAACGAGGGCGGCGTCGACCTGTATCTGATCGAGACCATCACCGACACGCTGAACTGCAAGGCCTGCATCAAGGCCATCAAGGACCTGGAGGACGAGGGACTGGAGCCCCTGCCCATCTGGATCTCGGGCACAATCACCGACCGGTCGGGCCGCACCTTGTCGGGCCAGACGGCTGAGGCGTTCTGGAACAGCGTGCGCCACGCCAAGCCGTTCGCCGTCGGCTTCAACTGCGCCCTGGGGGCCGATCTGATGCGCCCCTTCATCGCCGAGCTGAGCCGCGTCGCCGACACCCTGGTCGCCGCCTATCCCAACGCCGGCCTGCCCAACGCCATGGGTCAGTATGACGAACAGCCCCATGAGACCGCCCACTTCATCGAGGAATGGGCCGCGTCGGGCCTGGTCAACATCGTCGGAGGCTGCTGCGGCACGACGCCGGATCACATCCGGCACGTGGCGGAAGAGGTCGCCCGGCTGAAGCCGCGAGCCATCCCAGAGCGTCCCGTGGCGATGCGCCTATCCGGCCTGGAGCCCTTTGAGTTGGTGGCATGACCAAACCCGCGTTCAACTTCGCCGACCCGGACTTCGTCGCCAAATACATCGAGAAGGGCCCGCGCGCCTTCATGCCCGGACAGCCCGGCGTACTGCAGATGGCGGGCATCCTGCTGGGCGAGCGCGTGCCGGACGATGGCCATGTGCTGGTCGTCGGCGCAGGCGGCGGATTGGACACCCAGGCTCTAGCCAAGGCGGGCCCCGGATGGCGCTTCACCGGCGTCGATCCAGCCGGAAAGATGCTGGATCTCGCCCGCCACATCTTGGGCGAAGAGACGATGGCTCGCGTCGAGCTGATCGAGGGCGGTATCGAGGCTGCGCCCGAAGGCCCGTTTGATGGCGCGACGATGATCCTGGTGGTGGGCATCCTGCCGGACGACGGCGCCAAGCTGGCGACGCTGAAGGACATTCGCCGCCGCCTGAGGCCGGGCGCGCCCTTCGTTCTGGTGGATCGGTGCGACCGAGCGGACAATCCGCTGTTCGACCGCAACATGGACCGCTACGTCGCCTTCGCGGCGGCCAATGGCGTCGATCCCGAGACGCTGAAGAACGCTCGCGCCAGCCATCGCGGCAACCCGGGCATGGTCCCGGCCGATCGCGACGAGGCGCTGCTGGCGGAAGCCGGTTTTGCCGACATCGAGCACTTCTATCACGCCATGAACTGGCACGGCTGGGTGGCGTACGCGTGAGACCTGTCTTCATCAACGTCGGCGAACGCACCAACGTCACCGGCTCGGCCAAGTTCAGGAAGCTGGTTGTCGAAGGCGACTATGCCGCCGCCCTGGACGTCGCGCGCCAGCAGGTCGAGGCGGGCGCCCAGATCATCGACGTCAACATGGACGAGGGCCTCTTGGACGGCGTTGTCGCCATGCGGACATTCCTGAACCTGATCGCGGCCGAACCCGACATCGCCCGCGTTCCGGTGATGATCGACAGCTCGAAGTGGGAGGTGATCGAGGCGGGCCTGAAGTGCGTCCAGGGCAAGCCCATCGTCAATTCCATCTCCATGAAGGCGGGCGAGGCCGAGTTCCGCGAGCAGGCGGTCAAATGCCTGCGCTATGGCGCCGCCGTCGTGGTCATGGCCTTCGACGAGGTGGGCCAGGCCGATACGGCCGCGCGCAAGATCGAGATCTGCACCCGCGCCTATCGCATCCTGGTCGACGAGGTCGGCTTCCCGCCCGAGGACATCATCTTCGACCCCAACATCTTCGCCGTGGCGACGGGGATCGAGGAGCACGACAACTACGCCGTCGACTTCATCGAGGCGACGCGCGAGATCAAGGCCACCCTGCCCTACGCCCGCGTCTCGGGCGGCGTGTCGAACGTGTCGTTCAGCTTCCGGGGCAACGAGCCCGTGCGCCGGGCGATCCACAGCGTCTTCCTGTACCACGCCATCAACGCGGGAATGGACATGGGCATCGTCAACGCCGGCGACCTGCCCGTCTATGACGACATCGACCCGGTGCTGAGGGAAGCCGTCGAGGATGTTATCCTGAACCGGCCGCAGCGGACCAATGTGTCCAACACCGAACGGCTGGTGGACATGTCGCCCAACTACAAGGGCGAGAAGGGCGCGGCCAAGGTCGTGGACCTGAAGTGGCGCGAGGCCCCCGTCGGCAGGCGGATCGAGCACGCCCTAGTCAACGGCATCACCGAATTCATCGAGGTCGACACCGAAGAGGCCCGCCTGGCGTCCGAACGGCCCCTGCACGTCATCGAAGGTCCGCTGATGGACGGGATGAACGTGGTCGGCGACCTGTTCGGCTCGGGCAAGATGTTCCTGCCGCAGGTGGTGAAGTCCGCCCGCGTGATGAAACAGGCCGTCGCCTGGCTGGAACCCTTCATGGAGGCCGAAAAGGCTGGAAAGCCGCGCGAACAGGCCGGTCGCATCCTGATGGCCACGGTCAAGGGCGACGTCCACGACATCGGCAAGAACATCGTCGGCGTCGTGCTGCAGTGTAACAACTATGAGGTCATCGATTTGGGCGTCATGGTCCCGGCCGACCGCATCCTGGACGCCGCCGTCGAGCACAAGGTGGACATCATCGGCCTGTCCGGCCTGATCACGCCGTCACTGGACGAGATGGTCTTCGTCGGCGCCGAGATGGAGCGGCGCGGCTTCGACATTCCGCTGCTGATCGGCGGGGCGACGACCAGCCGGACGCACACGGCGGTCAAGATCGAGCCGGCTTATCGCCGGGGCTCCACCACCTATGTCATCGACGCCAGCCGCGCCGTCGGTGTGGTGGCCGGCCTGCTGTCGCCGACAGAAAAGGCGAAGAACGAGGCCGCCACGCGCGACGAATACATCCGCATCCGCGAGCAGTACGCCCGGGGCCAGGAGGTCAAGGCCCGGGCCACGCTGGAGCAGGCGCGCGAAAACCGCTGGCGGACCGACGCAGGGCAATCTCCGGCCCCTGCCCCCTCATTTCTAGGCGTGCGGGCTTTCGAGAGCTGGGACCTGCAGGACCTGGCCGACTACATCGACTGGACGCCTTTCTTCGCCAGTTGGGAGTTGATCGGCCGCTATCCGCTGATCCTTGAAGACGAGATCGTGGGCGAGGCCGCACGTGACCTGTTCGCGGACGCCTGCGCCATGCTGAAGCGGATCGTCGAGGAAAAATGGTTCACGGCCAGGGGCGTGGTCGGCTTCTGGCCCGCGCGGGCCGAGGGCGACGATGTGGTTGTCTTCGGCGACGAGGATCGCAGCGACGAGATCGCCCGCTTCCACACCCTGCGTCAGCAGATCAAGAAGTCGAACGGCAAGCCCAACCTGGCCCTGTCGGACTTCGTGAGCGAGGGTGACAATGACTATATCGGCGCCTTCGCCGTCACGGCCGGCCACGGCGAGCTGGAGGTCGCCAAGCGGTTCAAGGACGCCGGCGACGACTATTCCGCCATCATGGCCACCGCCCTGGCGGACCGCCTGGCCGAGGCCTTCGCCGAGCGGCTGCACAAGGAAGTCCGCACCCAGCTATGGGGCTATGCGCCGGACGAGGCGACCTCGACCCAGGACCTGATCGAGGAGAAATACCAGGGCATCCGCCCCGCCCCCGGCTATCCGGCCCAGCCGGACCATACCGAGAAGGCGACCCTGTTCCGCCTGCTGAACGCGGGCGAGAACGCCGGCATGGCCCTGACCGAGAGCTTCGCCATGACGCCCCCGGCCTCGGTGTCAGGCCTCTACTTCGGCCATCCGGGCAGCCACTATTTCGGCGTCGGCAAGATCGACCGCGACCAGGTTCAGGACTACGCCGCCCGCAAGGGCTGGGACCTCGCCATCGCCGAACGCTGGCTGGCCCCCATCCTGAACTATGACCCTCAGGCCCTGCGCCGGGACACCGCCGCTTAGCGATGGTCGTTCAGGCGACCCAGCCTGAAGATCACCGCTCCCATCATTCAAAGAAAAAGGGCGGCGGCCCGAAGACCGCCGCCCCAATCCTGTCGGTCAACCGTCGCTTAGAAGCGGGCGGTCAGGCCGATCGAATAGCGCCGACCCAGGGTGTCGTAGGTCGACGGGTCGGTGTTGGCCTGGACGCCCGGCGCGTAGATCGCCGGCTGCTCGTCGCCCACGTTGTTGACGGTGGCGCGCAGGCTGACAGCGTCGTTGATGTTCCAGCTGGCGAACACGTCGAAATAGTCCTTCGACGGGATCTCATTGGCGGTCCCGAACTGCGTCATGCTGTCGATGTGGCGCCAGCGGCCGCCGACCGAGAACGGTCCTTGAGCCCAAGTGACCGAGGTCAGGCTCTTCCATTCCGGGAAGGTGTTGCCGAAGGTGCTGTCGATCGTGCCCGTGCGGTCGATGAACGGACCGCCGGCGACGTCCTGGCGCTCCCAGTTCTCCAGCCAGCCCAGCACGACGTTGAAGTCCAGCGAACCCCAATCCGGCGCGCCGATGTCGGCCAGAATCAGACGCCAATCGACCTGCAGGTCGATGCCCGAGGTCTTGAGCGTCGCCAGATTGCCCTGGATTTCACGCGCGTCGATCACCTGACCGGAGAGCGGGTCGCGACGGAACAGCTGGCAGAAGCCGTTGGCCGGATCGTAGGTCGGGTTCTGACCTTGAGCGTTGAAGCAGCCCTGAAGCTGGGTCGACGCGGTCACGCTGCCGATCACGTCCTCGATCTTGATGTTGTAGTAGTCGATCGAGGCCGAGACGCCCGAGAACCAGGGGCTCTGCACCGGTGACTGGAACACAGCACCGATGTTGTAGGAGTCCGAGGTTTCTTCGAACAGGTTCGGATTGCCGCCCGAGATCCCTTGCACCTGAGCGTTGGTGAAACGGAAGTTCTCGTAGGCGTCGGCGGTCAGGCCCTGCGCAAGACACAGGGCCCGGACCTGATCGGCGTTCGGACCTGCGCGATAGCTGCTGCGGACATCGCAAGGGTCGCCGGCCAGGCCGGTAGCCGAGGGATTGCCGATGTTGGGGAAGTTGGCGCCGCCGGCGGAGAACAACTCGCCGATCGAGGGCGCCCGAACCGCGCGTTGATAACCGCCGCGCAGCCGCAGGGCGTCGAACACCTGCCAATCCAGGTCCGCCTTGTAGGCCTGGGTGAAGCCGACGGTGTTGTAGTCCGACAGACGGTAGCCCAGGTTCAGATCCAGCTGCTGAACGAAGGGCAGGTCGGCGATCAGCGGGACCAGAAACTCGGCGAAATACTCGACCGAGTTCACGCTGCCGTTCAGCGCCGGGCTGGCGTTGAAGCCGGCGATTTCGGTGCCGCCGGTCGTGCTGCCATCCGGAAGAGTGACGACCGGGTTGGTGCGCGCCAGAGATGCGTCGGGACGGAAGTCGTAGGTGTTTTCACGGTACTGGATGCCCGCCGCGAAACGCACGTCGCCCGCCGGCAACTCGTACAGGCTGCCCTGCACCGAGGCCTCGACGACATTGGTCTCCTGCACCGCGACGTTCTGTGACGTGCGTCCGATGTAGGCGATGCACTCGGCCGACAGATTGGATTCGCCGAAGAAGTCGAAGCCGCCCTCACAGATCGAAGCGCCGCCGTCAGGCGCGTCCAGCAGGGTCTGAACCGACGATCGGGAGACGTTTCCGGTCTGGACCGTCACCTGCTCGCTGCGGCCGCGCTGCGCATAGATGTCATAGGTCCAGTCGCGCAGCCCGACGAGATCGCCGCGGACGCCGACCGTGGTTTGATAGACGCTGTAGTCGTACTGCGCGTTTCGACCGCCCAGTTCATTGAAGCGCTTGTCCAGGCGGAACGTGGCGCCCGGATTCGGGCGCGCGGCGAGGAAAGCGGCCAGATCAGGCGTGATGAAGGGGTTCGTGACCGGAACACGGAAGCCGGTCGCGCCAGCCGTAGGCGAAGCCGCCAATTCCTGTGAAACGCTGTACTCAGAGAAGATGAAGTCCGAGTAGAGGCGCACATTCGGCGTGACCTCATAGCTGAGCGCGCTGTAAGCGTTCCAGGAGTCCAGCGGAAGCTGCAGGTAGTTCAGCGCCCCGGTGTTGTAGGCGTAATCCGCCTGACGATTCCGGAAGCCGTCGTAGTCAATGCCGCCGGGGCTCTGGAAGTTGACCTGGTTCTGATAGGCGAACAGGCTTCCGTCATTGTTGAAGCCGAAGCTGACGCCCGAGTTGCTCAGACCCTGATCGCCGAAATAGCCGCGTACAAAGGCCAGGTCGGGAAGATTGTTGTTGTCGAAAACGGTGTTGCCCAGCGGCGTGGCGCCGGAAGCCCCCGACACGGCCGCGAAATCGCGCGCGCCGTTGAAGATCTGTTCGCGAGTCGAACGGCCGATCGAAAAGACGGCGTTGCCGCGTCCCTCGTCGAAGTTGCCGCCGATGGCCACAGAGTAGCTTTCGGTCGCGCCGTCGTCGCGATCCGTGATGCCGTATTGAGCGTCCATGCGGACGCCCTGGAACTGGTCGTCGAGAATGAAGTTGGCGACGCCGGCGACAGCGTCCGAGCCATAGGCGGCAGAAGCACCGCCAGAGATGACTTCGACGTTGCGAATGAGCGCGGTGGGCAGGATGTTCAGGTCCACGGCGCCGGTGGCGTTGGGAGACACCACGCGACGACCATTGACCAGCACCAGGGTGCGGTTGGTGCCCAGGCCGCGCAGATTGACGTTGGCCTGCCCTCCGTTCGAGGGGTTGTTCGACGTCTGGTTAATCGACGGAACGAACTGCGGCAGGTCGTTGACCAAAGCGTCGATCGTAACCGCACCGGTGGCTTGGAAGTCCTGTTGGTCGACCGTCACGATCGGGCTGGCCGACTGGTAGTCTTGGCGCGTGATGCGCGAGCCCGTGACCACGATATCACTGACCTGAGCGGTCTGTTCCTGGATCGGGGCTTCCTGAAGCGGCGCGACCTGCGCGGACGCCATTCCGGGCGTGAGCGCGACGGCCGCCAAGGCTCCGCCTATAACCGTCGACTGCAATAGACGCTGCCGCGTGGTGCGAATCTTCACGCCAATCCCTCCTGATAAAATCACCGCAACAATTCGCTGCGGCAATTCACGGAGGATAGACAGCCGATACATCGAGGCTAGGAGTCGACACTTAACGAACACAGAAACGTCAAACAGTGTCACGCGTTCGACACACTACTTTAACTCGCTGAATATGAAGGCAAATATTTACGACCTACAAGCTTTGCAGCACTTAAGCTTTACTTTACTGAAGCCATTAGAGACAGTTTGTCGCACCCCAAATACTATCAACCGTCGGTTTTTCAGTCCTGCTCCAGCCCGACATCGCGCGGCGTGGCAGGCGCCGTCGTGACGTTCTCTCGCACACGTCGCGCGGCGTGCTCGCACCGACCGGGCAGGCCATAGAACAAGCCGAAGGTCTGGCTGCGGACCGCCTCGTCGGGATTGGCCAGGACCGGCGCCCACTTGGCGCGCGCTTCTGTGGCTGCAGCGGCGGCGGCGCGCTTCATCTCCGGCGTCGCCCGGCTTTCGGCTGCGGCCAGGGCGCCGCGGAAGTCCGCCGCCTCCAGTCGGCCCAGGCGCATGATGTCGCGATCCAACTCATCGGGCTCAGTCAGGCTTTCGCCCGTCGCGACATGGCCCGACACGAGGGCCTCGCACCAGGCGACAAGCGGATAGTCCGCTTGCGGGGCCCCCGGCGGCAGGGGTTGAGCATAGGCGATCGCTTCGCGCGTGCGTTCGGACATGACCGTCTCGGCGCGGGATGCGGTTGCGATCGGCCCATCCTGCGGGGGCTGGGCTTGCCCCAAGGCGGCGACCAAGGCGAGCGCGTGTATAATCATGTGGCTTCAGTTCCCGAGTGGCGGTCTGGCGATCGATAGCAGGTCCCAACGCTTGAGGCGGCCCGAGGGTTTGTCCCCCAGCGCAAAAAAAGACGGCGGGCCGAAACCCGCCGCCTCCTTGGTCGAACCTGAACTGAAATCAGAACTGATACGACAGACCCACGCGCACATAACGCGGCGTCTGGTAGCGCGAGATCCGGCCGTAGTCGGGGTTCAGATCATCGCGGGTCAGATCGCCGGCCTCGACAAAGTCGGTCGCGCCCTCGAAGTCGAAGACGTTGAAGACGTCGGCGCGCAGTTGCACGCGGCCGGGGATAGCCGTGACGGGGAGGTTCCACGAAACCGACAGATCGACCTGCTTGAACCACTCGCCTTCGAACTGACTGCCGCGCGGCGTCAGCCTGTTGTTGCAGTACCAGGCGGTCATCGTGTCGGGATTGGCGCGACCGTCGCCCGTGGCGGCATCCTCGTTGAACGGATACGAGCCGTAGCAGCCGTACTTGCGCGGGGACTGCAGGATTGCGTTCATGCCGACCGTGATGTCCTCGGTCACGGCGTAGGAGCCGAACACCTTGTAAGTCTGGCCGCGGTGGTTGGGCAGGAAGCCATAGGCGCCGTCGGTCCAGCCCGGCTCGTCGAAGTCCTGGGTCAGGCCGGTGTCGGCCTGGCCGTTGTCAGACTTCACGCCGCCTTCGATGTTGCCCTTCGACTCGGCGAACACGGCCGAGCCGCGCAAGCTCCAGCGACCATCCCACGGACGTTCGAACGTCAGTTCCAACGCCTTGTAGGTGCGCTTGGCTTCCGGAATGTCCAGGATGTCGGCCGGGATGGTTATCGTCTGCCCCGCCAGGAACGGGAACGACGACGAATCCGGCTTGATGATGAGATCGGAGCCGGGGTTCAGCAGCACATAACCGCTGGCGTTGATCTGCCCGCAGTCAGCCGCCGAGATGCCGGCCGAGGCGCAGTAGGCGTCGATGATGTAGCTGGTGTCAAAGTCCTCCATGACCTTCTTGAGGTCGCGGTAGATCAGGTTGGCGCCGACCGTCCAGCCGTCGGCGAAGCCCCACCCGGAAACCGAGTGTTCGATGCCCAGAATATACTCGTCTTGATACTGGGCCTCGAGGTTCTGGGAGACCAGCGACTGAGATTCCGGCACGATCCCTGGCGAGAACACGGCAGACTGGACAGGCGCGCCGACAGTGGTTGGCAGACAGTTGTTCCGCGGTGACGCGTTCAGACACGCATCCAGTCCCGCGGCGGTCGCCGGGAAGGAGCCGCCAATTCCCGAGATATTGTAGAAATCCTCGGTGAACAGCTCATTGCCCGCCATCCGGATATTCGTGTTGGCGGCGATCGGGATGTAGTAGCGGCCGAAGAAGCCCTTGAGGCTGGTCGACCGATCGCCGAACACGTCATAGGTCGCGCCGACGCGCGGAGAGATGTCGTAGTCGGTCTCCACGAAGATCTCGCCCGCGGCATTGGAGTTGGCGAACTTCTCGGCCCGCAGCCCCAGTTGCAGCGACAGACGATCCGTCACATCCCACGCGTCCTGGATGTAAAAGGCGGTCTGCTCGGTCTCGTACTCGCCACCCGACAGATAGACGCGATCACGGGCGTAGATTGCGCCCGGAGCGACCGCTCCTCCGAAGGCTCCGCCGGCGCCGGCCTGATAGAAGCGGAAGTAACGTCCACCGGAATAGGAAGATTGGGCCGACGAGAAGAGGTCTTCACGATCGTAGCCCATCCGCAGGTGGTGCTCGCCCATGAAGTCGAAATAGAGGTCCGCATCGATGCGGTACATCTTGCGCTCGTCCTCGCCCGTGGAGATCAGCAGCGCCGGGTTGCCGCGCACGGTGTTGAGGCCGAGGTCGACGATGGAGACTTCGGCGTCCAGATCGCCTTGGACCGTCTGGTTGAAGGACCCTTCGCCATACAGCGCCGACAGGGTGAACCAGTCTGTGAAGCGCCCGGTGTACTTGGCGATCTTGGTTTCGCCGCCGAAGAAGTTGGCTGTGCCTGCCGAGTCGCCGTTGGCGAACCGCTGGTTAACGTCCTGAGACTGATCGTCCGAGAAATACGTCAGTTCCAGGCGATGATCAGGGTTGAGGTAGAAGTCGAGCTTGCCGCCGTAGAAGGGATCATCGGACGTGCTGGTCGTGATCGTGCCTGAGGTGTCTTCGGTTTGGCTCTCGAAATCACGCCAGTTGTAGAAACCGAAGAAGTAGATGTGATCGCGCAGTATGGGTCCGGACAGCCAGACGTTCGCTTCTTTCCGGTCCGACGTGTTGAGTGAGTCGAGGTTCAGCTGCGAGTCCGGCCCCACATAGGTGTCGGGTGTCGAATCCCGCAGGCTGTTCGGCTCCCAATAGACGTTGGCGCCGCCATGGAAGTCATCCGAGCCCGAACGGCTGACCGCGATCACAGCGCCGCCGGTCGAGCGACCGAACTCGGCCTGATAACCGCCGGTCTTGACCTCAACCTGCTGGTAGAACTCGAACGGCACGGTGTTTCCGCCCACGAAGTTGCGGAAGTTCGTGATGTTGAAGCCGTTCAGATAATAGACGTTCTCGGCCACGGAAGATCCGGCGATCGATATTTCGTTGCCGAAGGCCGCGTCGCCCTGGCTGGTCGAGGGCGCCAGCAGCTGGATCGCCGCCAGATTGCGCTGCGTCGGAACGCGGTCGAAGGTTTCCTGCACGTCGACGGTCAGGCCGGTGGTCGTGCGGTTGAAGTCGATGCCAGCTGAGCGCGTGCCCACGACGACGACGTCGGACACCGTAGCGGTGGCGTCGCCCGCGCGTGCGACAGTGAACTCGAAGTCCGCCGAAGAACCCAGAGCCACATTCACACTGCTGTCGGTATAGGGCGACACGCCGGCGCCGGAGATGGCCACCGTATAGGATCCGACCGGAAGCTGGGTCGCCCGGAAACGGCCTTGTGCGTCGGTCGTCAGCGTGCGGCTCTGTTGGCGGCCGTTTTGTGTGACGACGACGCTGGCGTTAGGAACGAGCTGGCCGCTGGTGTCGCGCACCACGCCGTTGAGCGAGCCAGTGGTGAAGTCTTGAGCCGTCGCCGTTGACGGCGTCAGCATGACGACGGCGGGTGCGGCGGTCAGCGCCATCAGCGCGGCGCCGCCAAACATTGTGGAACGCAGCAAGCGCTCCCGGAAGGTGCGGGTTTTCAAACGTGGTCCTCCTGAGGCGGACCGCCCTGCGCGAGACAGAGCCGTCCGCAACCTTGCCGGACCGCCCCAATGCTGCCCGACTATGCGACCTTATGCCCCACTGCGGCCATGTTACAGCCCTGTAATGAGGAATACTGAAGCCTGTCACTTCATTGACACAGTCTCTCCAGCGGACTGTTATTAAACAGGATATTACGGCTTGGCTCATCTCGCTCGCCTTGAGGACCACGTATTCGCGGCCGCTCAACTACAACCCGTTGAACTGCAGATGCTGGGCGCATTGGGTGTGACAAGGGTGGTGAGCCACCGGCCTGATGGCGAGGAGCCCGGGCAGCCCGCCGCCGCGGATATGGCGGAAGCGGCCAAGGCGGCCGGGCTGGTGTTCGTGCATGTCCCGGTGACCGGCCTGCCGGATCAGGCTGCGGTCGATGCGACCGCCGAGGCCATGGAGGCGGCCGGTCCGGAATCGGGCGTACTTCTGTTTTGTCGATCCGGCATGCGGTCGAGCGCGGCTTGGGCCATGGCGCGCGCGCAGCAAGGCGAGGCCCCAGACACCTTACGGGCGGCGGCGGCGAATGCGGGCTACGATCTGTCTCGCGTTCCGCTTTAGCGGATGATCGCGGCGCGTGTGGCGTAGGGCGCGGGCTCCGGCGTGCAGGAAGCCGCCATCAACTGCGCCGCCATGAGACACAGCACGGCCGCCGCGACGGGCTGGAGCCGGTTTGACACAGCGAATAGGGTCGATCGCAGCATGAAACGCCTCGGGCAGAGATTACCGAGACGTTAACGCAAGGCTCGGGCCAGACCGCATGATCCCCTTCGTCCGCCACTTCGATTTCGCCTATGGCCGCTGTGACCGGGTGTCGCCGTTGATCCGACGGGTGGTGGCGAACAACCCCGGCGCCTTCACCTTCACCGGCACCGGGACCTACATCATCGGAGGCGAAGGGCCCGACGCGCGTGTGGCGGTGATCGATCCCGGTCCGCTGGACGATGCGCATCTGACCGCGCTTCTGGCCGCGGTCGGGGGCCAAAAGGTCAGCCATGTGCTGGTCACCCACACCCACCGTGACCACGCCCCCCTCGCCCGCCCCTTTGCTCAGTTGGTCGACGCGCCGATCCTGGCCGCGCGGCCGCCCTTGAAGGAGACCCATGCCTCAGGTGGCCTGGACGAAGAAGACGACGTCGACTTCCAGCCCGACGTGATCCTGACGGGCGGTGAACGGATCGCCGGCGACGGCTGGACGCTGGAAGCCCTGTTCACGCCCGGCCACGCCTCGAACCACATGGCCTTCGTGCTGGAGGAAGAGAACGCCCTGTTCTGCGGTGATCACGTCATGGGCTGGTCAACGACCGTCGTCGCGCCGCCCGACGGCGACATGGCCGACTATCTGGCCAGTCTGGACAAGGTGATCGCGCGCCGCTTCCGCACGCTCTGGCCGACGCACGGCGCGCCGGTCACCCAGCCCGAGCCCTTCCTGGCGGCCTATCGCGCTCACCGCCTGGCGCGCGAGGCGCAGGTGCTGGAGCAACTGGCGCGCGGCGCAACCACCATCGCCGACATGGTGCCATCGCTGTATGCCGCGATCGACAGCCGCCTGTGGCCCGCTGCGTCGTTGTCAGTGCACGCGCATCTGATCAAGCTGGTCCAGGACGGCCGCGTCTCGGCCGATCCCGCGCCCTCGCTGCAGGCGACCTATCGGCTGGCCTGACCCGCCATCTCGTCCAGAATGCGCTGCGCCAGGCGGCACGCGACGTCGCCCTGGGGCTGGTCCTGATGGGCGATCACTCGGACATCCGTGCGGCCGGGTCTGATCCGCACCACCGCGTCGTGGCCCAGGCCGAAGAAGTAACCGTCCCGGTCGCCCTCGGCGCGGAAAGCGGCGAAGCCCATGACGTTGAACCCGGCCTGACGCACCGCCCAGCCCGCCACCTCGGGCGCGACCTGGGTCGGCAGGGGTTCAAGTCCCTCGCAGGCGACGCTTTCGCCCAGCGGCGACGCCCCGGCCGCCGTGCGCACGGCCAACAGCTGACGAGAGAGAGAGGGCGGATCGGCCGGATTGGTCGTCACGTCGTTTGGACCGGGAACCGCCTTGGCCGACTGGCTGAAGAAGACCAGCGCCGAGCCCGCCGCCAGAACCAGGGCCGCCAAAGCCCAGACACCGCGATCACGGATGTCCGTCCGCGCGATCAGCACCGCCGCCAGCGCGGCCAACAGGGCCACGAAGATCAGCACGCGCACCACCGTCAGGACCAGCAGGCCCCGCGCCGTTGCCACGTCCAGCAGGCCGAACTGCCCCCCGAACACGGCGACGACCGTGACGATCAGCGGCAGCGCCGCGACCAGCACCAGCGCCTTCAGCCGCGATTGGGCCTTCTTGTCGGCGGCCGGATCAGCCATGCGGGATCAGCCCGCCGCCGGCAGACGATAGTCCTTCATCTGCTCGCGCAGCAGCTTCTTGTCGATCTTGCCGGTCGCGCCCAGCGGTATGTCGTCGACGAAGACCACATCGTCCGGCATCCACCATTTGGCGATCTTGCCCTGCAGGAAGTCCAGGTGTTCCTGCTTGTCCTGGCTCTCGCCGTCCTTCAGCTTGACCAGCAACACAGGCCGTTCGTCCCACTTGGGATGCGCCGCGCCGATCACGGCGGCCAGGACGACCTTGGGGTGGCCCATGGCGAGGTTCTCGATCTCGATGGAGCTGATCCATTCGCCGCCGGACTTGATCACGTCCTTGGCGCGGTCGGTGATCTGCATGAAGCCCTGGGCGTCCACCGTCGAGACGTCGCCTGTGTCGAAGAAGCCTTCGGTGTCCAGGATCGCGCCGCCCTCTTCCTTGAAATAGGCGCCGGCCACGGTCGGACCCTTCACCATCAGGCGGCCGTAGGTCTTGCCGTCGTGCGGCATCTCTTGACCGGCGTAGTTCTTGAGCTTGAGCTCGATGCCCAGCGGCGGCGTGCCCTGTTTGACCCGCCACTTCAGCTGTTCCTCGAACGGCAGGGCTTCGATCTCGGGCGGCATATTGGACAGGGTGCCGATGGGCGAGGTCTCGGTCATGCCCCAGCCCTGCAGCACCTCGACGCCGAACTCGTCGTTGAAGGCTCGGATCAGGCTTTCGGGCACCGCCGATCCACCGATCAGCACGCGCTTGACTGTCGAAAGCTTCAGACTGTTGTCGCGCAGGTGGGTCAGCAGGCCCTGCCAGACCGTGGGCACGGCCGCCGAGAAGGTGACCTTCTCTTCCTCCAGCAACTCGTAGATGGCCGCGCCGTCCATGCGCGCGCCGGGCATGACCAGCTTGGAGCCGGCCGCCGGTCCGCCGAAGGCGATGCCCCATGCGTTGGCGTGGAACATCGGCACGACCGGCAGGATCACTTCCTTTGGCGTCGCGCCCAGCACGGTGGTCTGAAGACCCAGCAGCGTGTGGATGAAGTTCGAGCGGTGCGAATACAGCACGCCCTTCGGGTTGCCCGTCGTGCCCGAGGTGTAGCAGAGGCCACAGGCGGTGTTCTCGTCGAACCCGCCCCAGGTCACGTCCTCGGAGCCCTGCTCAACGACGGATTCATAGCACTCGACGACCGGCAGATGGGTCTGCGGCATGTGGTCGGGATCGGTCATGACCACGACCCGCTCAACCGACGGGCAGTGCTTCAGGATCGCGTCCAGCAGAGGCACGAAAGTCAGGTCGACGAAGATGATGCGGTCTTCGGCGTGGTTGATGATGTAGACCAGCTGCTCGGGGAACAGGCGCGGGTTCAGGGTGTGGCACACCGCGCCAATGCCCATGACGCCATACCAGGTCTCGATGTGGTTGCCGGTGTTCCAGGCCAGGGTCGCCACGCGATCACCCGGCTTGACGCCCCATGCCAAAAGCGCGCTGGAGACCCGCTTCGCCCGGCGATGGATTTCGGCGTAGTTGGTGCGAACGATCGGGCCTTCGACCGAGCGCGTCACAACTTCGCGGTGACCATGCCAGTTCTTGGCGTGGTCGAGGATCTTGTCGACCGTCAGCGGCCAGTCCTGCATCAAACCCAGCATCGCGCATTCCCTCGGCGTTGCGCCGACCTTGATTGCGGCGCTTGATCTCACGCTAAACGAAGTGATCAGCGTTAAGCAACGTGACGCAGCGTCAGGCTGGCGCGACGGATGGTCCCGCGCCCGACCCTGTGCCAGAAGGCGCGCCATGACGCTTCTGATCGCAATCACCGGGGGCTCGGGCTCGGGCAAGAGCACCCTGGCCGAGACCGTGGTCGCCGCCCTGCCCGCCGGCCGGGCCGTGCTGCTGCGCGAGGATTCCTACTACAAGGACGCCGCCAGCCTGCCGGACTTCGACGCGACGACGTTCGACTTCGATGACGTAGCGGCGCGCGATCACGATCTGCTGATTCGCGACCTGACGGCTCTCAAGTCGGGGCGCGATGTCGTCGCTCCGGTCTATTCCTTCATCCATCACGGGCGCGAGCCGGGCGGGGAACCCCTCGCCGCGACCGACGTGGTGTTGGTGGAGGGCGCGCACCTTCTGTGCACGCCCGACCTGGCCGCCCTGTTCGACATCAAGGTCTTCGTGGACACCCCCGCCGACATCCGGTTCATCCGCCGGCTGCTGCGCGACCAGGCCGAGCGAGGGCGCACCGCCCAATCGGTGATCGAACAGTATCTGGGCACGGTCCGACCCGGCCACGAGCGCCTGACCGAGCCCACCAAGGTGCTGGCGGACTTCGTCGTGGCCGACGCCACCGCCGCCGTGCGGCTGACCGATCCGCACGCCGTGGTTCGGCTGGCGGCTCCGGTTCTGGCCCACCCTCTGCTCTCGCCGTTCATGGAACGCTGAAATTCGGACTTGCGGTTGTTCTCAGGCGGCGCGATCATGAGCGCGCTGTCAGTGAGCTCACATGATCATCGCCTCGAACGTCGACGACGATCCGCGCCGCGATACGGTGCTTCGCATCGCGCGTCGGTCCTTCACCGCCGACGGCTACGCCGTGACGCGGATGGAGCCCATCGCGCGAGAAGCAGGCGTATCGACGGCCACTCTATATGCCCTGTTCCCGTCCAAGGAGCATCTGTTCGCCGCCGTAATCGAACGCGCGGCCGATGATTTCGCCGAGCGGATGAGCCGTGTGCGCGACGAGGCGCAAGGCGACGCGCGTCAACAACTGGTCAGGTTCATGTCGGGCTACGCAGGCTTCATGGGCGACCCGTTCATCCGCTCAATTTTTCGCCTGGTGATGGCCGAGCGAGCCCGGTTCCCCAAGTTGGCGCTTCATTTCTTCGAGCGCGGCCGTTCTGACTTCGGCGGGGTGCTGATGCAGGCGCTGCAGCGGCTTTGCGCGGCCGGCGAACTCGTCGTTCCAAAGCCGTCATGGGCGGCCGGCCAGCTGATGGGGATGATTGAACACCCGGTGTTTTTCATGCCGATCGTGACGGGTGACGAACGCATAGCCATGCGCGGCCACGACCAGATCGTCGAGGACGCCGTGGAGACCTTCCTGGCCCGCTACGGCGTCCGCTGAGGATCAGTATCTGCGCCGGCCGCTCCAGCGCTGACTTGGGGCCGTAGTCTGCCCGCCAGCCTTGCGTTTCCGGCTGCCGCGGAAGACCTGCCAAGCCAAGGTCGCCAGCGCCAGCTTGCCGGCGTTTCGTCCGGCCAGACGGCGTCCGCCGCGCGACAGCAGCAGGCCGCCGATGATGGTGGCGATACGGGGGACGAACATGGCGGGTTTCCTCTTTGACCCGCAGCTAACGGCCCAGTCCCCCTTAGGTTCAGTAGCTTTGCAGCGGCCTTACATCCAGGTCGCCGGCGCGGATCGCCGCAATCCCCTGTGCCGCGGCCAACGCCCCGGCCGCCGTGGTGTAATAGGGGATCTTCATCATCAGAGCGGTTCGGCGCAGGCTGAAGCTGTCGGTCAGAGACTGCTTGCCCTCGGTCGTGTTGATGACCAGCTGGACTTCGCCGTTCTTCATGGCGTCGACGATGTGCGGACGGCCTTCCAGCACCTTCTTGACCAGGCCGACCTCTTCGCCCTGCTCGGCCAGATAGCCGTGGGTGCCTGAGGTGGCGATGACGCTGAATCCTTGGGCCTTCAGCGAGCGGACGGCCTCGAGGATGAAGGGCTTGTCGCCGTCCTTGACCGACACGAAGGCGCAGCCTTCCGTCGGCAGCACGGTGCCGCCGCCGATCTGTGACTTGGCGAAGGCGCGGGCGAAGGCGGGCGTCATGTCGGCCTCTCCGTCGCGCTTCCAGTCCAGGCCCATGACCTCGCCGGTGGAGCGCATTTCCGGCCCCAGCACGGTGTCGACCCCGGCGAAGCGGGCGAACGGGAAGACCGCCTCCTTCACCGCGATGTGGTCGTAGGGTTTGTGCTCCAGGCCAAAGGACGACAGCTTTTCGCCGGCCATCACCTTGGCGGCGATGGCGGCGATCGGCTGGCCGATGGTCTTGGCCACGAAGGGCGCCGTGCGGCTGGCGCGCGGGTTCACTTCCAGCACGAAGATGCGCGGGCTTTCGCTATGCGGCTCCTCGATGGCGAACTGCACGTTCATCAGGCCGCGCACCTTCAGCGCCCTGGCCATTTCGGTCGTCTGGCGCATCAGCTCGGCGACCGTGTCGGCCGACAGGGAATAGGGCGGCATCGAACAGGCGCTGTCGCCCGAGTGCACGCCGGCTTCCTCGATATGCTCCAGCACGCCGGCCACGAAGACCGTCTCTTCGTCGCACAGGGCGTCGACGTCCACCTCGGTGGCGCGGTTCAGATAGTGGTCGATCAGGACGGGATCGTCGCCGGACACGCGCATGGCCTCGTGGACATAGCGGTCCAGTTGCTCGCGATCGTGCACGATCATCATGCCCCGGCCGCCCAGCACATAGGACGGTCGCAGCACGACGGGATAGCCGACCTCCTCGGCCTTCTGCGCAGCCTCCTCGGCCGAGCGGGCCAGGCCGTTGGGCGGCTGGATCAGACCGATGTCGTTCAGCATCTGCTGGAAGCGCTCGCGATCTTCGGCCAGATCGATGGAGTCAACCGACGTGCCCAGGATCGGCACGCCGTCTTCCTGCAGCGCATGGGCCAGCTTAAGCGGCGTCTGCCCGCCGAACTGCACGACCACGCCGATCAGGTCGCCCTTGGACCGCTCGACGTCGATCAGCTCCAGCACGTCCTCGGCCGTCAGCGGCTCGAAATACAGGCGGTCCGAGGTGTCGTAGTCCGTCGAAACCGTCTCGGGGTTGCAGTTGACCATGATGGACTCGACGCCGATGTCCGCAAAGGCGAAGGCCGCGTGGCAGCAGCAGTAGTCGAACTCGATCCCCTGCCCGATCCGGTTCGGGCCGCCGCCCAGGATGACAGCCTTCCTGCGATCCGACGGCTCGGCCTCGCAGTGCGGTGTCTGGCCCAGCACGCCCGTCTCATAGGTCGAATACATATAGGCGGTGGCCGAGGCGAACTCGGCGGCGCATGTGTCGATGCGCTTGAAGACCGGGCGGACGTCCAGGGCGCGGCGCGCCTTGCGCACCTCGGCCTCGGTCTTGCCGGTCAGCTGGCCCAGGCGCGCGTCGGCGAAGCCCTTGGCCTTCAGGCGGCGGAACTCGGCGGCGTCGCGCGGCAGACCCTTGACCCGCAGATGCCCCTCTTCGCGCACGATGTCGGCGATCTGACGCAGGAACCAGGGTTCGTAAGCGCAGGCGGCCTGAACCTCTTCGACCGTCAGCCCGTGGCGGAAGGCCTGCGCGATGACGCGGATGCGGTCGGGCGTCGGACGGCCCAGCGCGCGCACCACCGCGTCGCGGATGGAGGTTTCCTCCTCCATCTCGGTCACGCCTTCGATTTCGATCTCGTCGAAGCCGGACAGGCCGGTCTCCAGGCCGCGCAGGGCCTTTTGCATCGACTCCTGGAAGGTGCGGCCGATGGCCATGACCTCGCCGACCGACTTCATCGCGGTGGTCAGGAGGGGCTCCGAACCCGGATACTTTTCAAAGGCGAAGCGCGGAATCTTGGTCACGACGTAGTCGATCGACGGCTCGAAGCTGGCCGGCGTGACCTGGGTGATGTCGTTCTGCAGTTCGTCCAGCGTGTAGCCGACGGCCAGGCGCGCGGCGACCTTGGCGATCGGGAAGCCGGTGGCCTTGGACGCCAAGGCCGAAGAGCGCGACACGCGCGGGTTCATCTCGATCACGACCATGCGGCCGTCCGCCGGATTGATCGCCCACTGGACGTTCGATCCGCCCGTCTCGACCCCGATCTCACGCAGCACGTTGATCGAGCCCGTGCGCATCCGCTGATACTCTTTGTCCGTCAGCGTCAGGGCCGGGGCAACGGTGATCGAGTCGCCGGTGTGGACGCCCATCGGGTCCACGTTTTCGATGGAGCAGACGATGATGCAGTTGTCCGCCGTGTCGCGGACGACCTCCATCTCATATTCCTTCCAGCCCAGGACGCTTTCCTCGACCAGCACCTCGGTCGTCGGCGACAGGTCCAGGCCCCTCTCCACGATCTCGCGGAATTCCTCGACATTGTAGGCGATGCCCCCGCCCGTGCCCGCCAGGGTGAAGCTGGGACGGATGATCGCCGGCAGGCCCACGAAGGCCAGGGCGTCGTCGCCCTCCTCCACCGTATGGATGGCGCGCGAGCGGGGGCTTTCGAGGCCCAGCTTGTCCATGGCGTCGCGGAATTTCTGACGGTCCTCGGCCTTGTCGATGACCTCGGCCTTGGCGCCGATCATCTCGACACCGTGGCGCGCCAGGGCGCCGGACTGCTCCAGCGCCAGCGCCGTGTTCAGCGCCGTCTGGCCGCCCATGGTCGGCAACAGGGCGTCCGGCTTCTCCTTGGCGATGATCTTCTCGACCATCTCGGGCGTGATCGGCTCGATGTAGGTGGCGTCGGCCACCTCCGGATCCGTCATGATGGTGGCGGGGTTCGAGTTCACCAGAATGACCCGGTAGCCCTCGGCCTTCAGCGCCTTGCACGCCTGCACGCCGGAATAGTCGAACTCGCACGCCTGGCCGATGACGATCGGGCCGGCGCCGATGATGAGGATGGACTGGATGTCCGTACGCTTGGGCATCTGAAGCCTCTTTCCGTCAGTTCGTCACGACCGCGCACTCCCAGCCGTCATACTCCAGCTGGAAGGCCGCGGCCCAGGATTGCATCATCGAAGACACCGGCGCGAAGGACGTTTCGTCCACCGCCATGGTCGTCTCTAGAACCGTCTGGTCGTCGGCGCCGCGCGTGACGAAGCCGGCGCGCCGCGCCACCTCGTTCAGGTCATCGTGGTCGCCGTCGCCGTGGAAATAGAAAAGCGTGTGCCGCGGGGTGACCCCGCTGTCGCCATGTTCGGCCAGCGCCGCGCGCACCATGGCGTCGCGCTCGTCATGAGGAACATCGTGGGACAGCGCCGTCAGCCTTTCGCGCACGCGCGCGACGGCCGCGATCATCGCTCGCGCCCGCCGTCGCCGGATTGTGGGTCAAGGGCGCGGTTTAGAGGCGGCGCTCCGACTAGGCAACGAAAAAGGGCGGCTCTTTCGAGCCGCCCTTTCCTTATCGAAGTTCCGCTGATTACCAGGGGCGGAAGTTCAGGCCGACGAAGAAGCGACGACCGTAGGGATCGAAGTTCGAGTAGAGCGTGGTGCCGAGATAGGTGGCCTGCTCTGCGTCAAACGCGTTCACCACGCCGGCGCGGACCGTCAGATCGTCCCGGACATTCCAGCGCACGGTGAAATCGTGGCGCGTGAAGTTGCCGGTGTTGAACTCTTCAAACGGGCGTTGATCGGCGTTGAACACGGCGTCGCGGAGTTGGACGCTGTCCTGGGCGGTCTGCCAGTCGGCGGTCCAGTTGACGCTCCAGACATCGTTGGGCGTGTAGGTCAGCGACGAGGTGAAGCGCACACGCGGATAGAAGGGCGTGCTCGACAGCTCGGCGAAGTCCGACGCGTCATCGGCGTTGAGGAACTGCTTCTGCTCGATCAGCCACAGGCCGCCCAGCGAGTAGTCGAGACGGCCCCAGTTGCGACCGATCATCTCCTGCAGGTCCATGGCGTAGCGAGCCGTGAAGTCCAGACCGCGGGTTTCCAGCTTGGCGTAGTTGACCGAGCCTTCGATGAAGCCGCCGATCGGGTCGTTCACCGGCGCACCGATGTAGAACGAACGGCCGGCATTGGGGTCGTTACGGAAGATGGTGGCGCAAGCCGCCTCGTTCAGGGTCGCGCCGCTCACGCAGTTGTTGGCCACCGTCTGAGCCGAGACCGCTGCGATCACGTTGTCGATGCTGATCTCGTAGTAGTCCAGAACCAGCGAGAAGTTCGGGATGAACCGCGGCTCGAACACCGCCGAGAAGGTGAAGCTGTCCGACTCTTCCGGCGACAGGAACGGGTTCCCGCCGGACACACCGGCAACGCCCGAACCATAGACCGGGTTGAAGTCGTCGGCATTGGTCGCAGTGGCGCCGGCGAAGTCGAACGTCAGACCTTGAGCCTGAGCCAGAGCCGTACAGTTGGCGATCCGGTTCTCGCGCGTTTCAGCGTCCTGGGCGGCGATCACCAGCGTGGCGCAGGGATCGACGATGTCGTTCAGGAAGGTCTGGCTGAACGGAGCGAAGTTTTCGCCCAGGTCAGGCACGCGGATCGAGGTGTTGTAGCTGGTCTTGAACGCGATGTCCCGGATCGGACGGTAGACCAGGTTCACGCCATAGACGTCGATGTTGCCCACGGTCGAGTAGTCGGCGTAGCGGTACGAGCCGCTCAGCTCGGCATACTCACCGAGCCAGCTGTCACGGAACAGCGGGATCGACAGCTCGGCGAAGACTTCCTCGCTGGTGTACTCGGCTTCCGGGAAGTCCGGGCCGGCGTTGAGGAACAGCAGCGGCCGCCCGGCGGTGTCGCGGTCGCGGCCAGTGGCCGAGGTCGCTTCACGACGGTATTCCGCGCCCAGCGCGATGCCGATGGAGCCTGCGCCCCAGAAGTCCCAGAGCTCGCCCGAGACCGACGCGATGGCTTGTTCCTGCTCGTTGCGCTCGTTCACAGCGACGAGAGCGTCAACATAGGCAAGCGCCTCGGCCGACTGGTTGCCCTTGCCGAAGACGTTCAGCGGCGTGCACTGGTCGATCGACTGCTGACCATAGGCCGTATCGCGCAGGTTCGGACCGGCCGGGCCGGTGTCGAACGCGCTGTCGTCGGCGCCCCGCGCGTCCAGCAGCTTCACGCGGCAGACGACCTCGCCCGGACGGCCGTTGACTTCGCCGGCAGTGTCGACGACGGCGTCGGCGGCCAGGGCGAAGCGCAGGCTGTCGGTGCCGCGTTCGCGGTTCTCGACCTCGACTTCACCATAGGTGTAGCCGACTTCCCAATCGATGTTCCGGACGAAAGCGACGCTGTCGAGCGAGCCACGGAAGCCGCCGACGAAGCGGGTCAGCTCACGCGTGTTGTCCTGTGTGCGATCCGGGCCGAACATGCTGTGACGCGCGTTCTGCAACAGGATCGGCGCCAGCGGCGCGCCGGCCGCACCGTCGGTGGGCTGGGCGTAAGGCGTGACCAGGTTGGTGCGGATCGCATCCTTGACGTTTTGCGGCAGGAAGGCGTTGTCGGTCCAGCGCAGGTCGAAGTTGGCGACGTTATAGATCGGGTTGACCGAGCCGGCGCCGTACGAGTTCACCAGATCGACGTCGTAGAAGGTGGGCTGCGACAGATCGAAGGTGTCTTCGGTGATGTACTTCGCTTCGGCGAAGGCTTCGATGTTCGACGTGATCTGGAAGGTGGCGCCGGCTTGGAAGCGGGCCGATTCCGAACGCGGAACGCGCGAGCCAGTGCTGAACTCGGCAGGGTTTTCGCCGTCGCCGCCGATGTTGAACGGACGGTTGATGCCGGTTTCACCGACACGCTGGCCAAAGTCGGCCAGGCGCGCGGTCGCGCCGTCGTACCAGAACGTCTTGCCCGGCTGAACGCCGAAGCAGTTGGGGCTGTACGAGAAGCCAGCGGCCACACCCGTGCCCGAGAAGCAGTCTTCGTAGGGGACGTTCGGGTTGTTCAGCGGGCTCGGCTGGGCGACGTTGGCCAGGGTGGTCTGACCCCACCGCGGGTTGTCGATGCGACGAACGCCCGTGAAGGTGCGCGAATCGATGATGCCGTCGTAGCGAGCCGTGGTCGGGTCGGCGTCCGTGCCGATGCGGACCGGGGCGTTACGCAGCCAGTCGATGTCCAGCGAGGTGACTTCGTCGACTTCCTCGTACTCACCGTGGACATAGACGTTCAGGCGGCTGTCCAGCAGGTTGGCGCCGGCCAGCGCCGAGATACGGCGGTTGGCTTCGCCATTCTGATTGATCATGCCGTAGTTGGCGTCGATCTCGAGGCCTTCGAAGTCACGCTTCAGCACGAAGTTCAACACGCCCGAGACGGCGTCGGCGCCGTAAACCGAGGCGGCGCCGCCGGTGATGATCTCGATGTTCTGGATCAGCAGGCGCGGGATGGTGTCGACGTCGACCGACAGCTGGCCGCCGCTGGAACCGACGTGGCGACGTCCGTCGACCAGGGTCAGGGTGCGGTTGGAGCCCAGCGAGCGCAGGTTGGGCAGCGACAGACCGCCGTCGCCCAGGCCGGAACCGGTGGTGTCGGACGGAACGACCGAGTTCGACAGCGCCGGGATGGTGGCCAGATAGTCGATGACGGTCGATTGGCCGGTGTTCAGCAGTTGCTCGCCGGAAACCTGGATCAGCGGGGTCGGCGAGTTGGTCGGGTCGCGGCGGATGCGCGAGCCGGTAACCACGATTTCCGACACTTCGGCGACCTGATCCTGAGCAGGCGCGGGGGCCGGTTGCGCAACGGCCTGAGCGAAGGCGGGAGCGGACAGCGCAATGGCGCCGGCGATGACGGTCGTTCCGAGTAGGCGAGAGCGGACAGCGTTCACGAAGACCTCTTGAGACACAAAATACGGCAGACCGCCGCGTGTGGGACGGATGGCCGCCACAAACTCTCCTCAAGTAAGGCGGTCAAGCTTTACCTTAGTGAATGTGAAGGCAGTGTGACTTCGATGTCGCGGTTTTTAAAATGGGGCAAAAAATAGGCACTCCATCACAGCCCGCTAAAATAGTAGTGTTATTTTTAATAGGTCAAAATTACGACGATCGCCTGAATGATGCGCTTTTGACTACGGCTGCAGTCTAGTTGCTATCCAACCTTCGGGACTGTGCTGAAAAGACAATCGATCATGAAGTCTAAAAGGACGGTCGCGCCAGAACTCGACGGCGTTGGGGACCAGCCGCCAACCCGTCCAGTGCTCGGGCCGCCTCACCTCGCTGTCGCCGAACCGCGCGGTTTCACGGGCGACTGCGGCTTCGAGCGCGTTCCGGTCCGCAATAGGCCGCGACTGGTTCGAAGCCCAGGCGCCGATGCGGCTTTCACGCGCCCGGCTGGCGAAATAGGCGTCCGCTTCTTCTGCGCTGACCGATTCGACCCGCCCGCGCACCCGCACCTGCCGGCGCAGCGACTTCCAATGAAACACCAGGGCCGCCGACGGGCGCGCGTCCAGTTGCAGCCCCTTGGCGCTCTCTCTGTTGGAGTAGAAGGTGAAGCCGCGCGCATCCACGTCCTTCAACAGCACCATGCGCGCATCGGGCAGGCCGTCGGCGTCCACGGTGGCCAGGGTCATGGCGTTGGGATCGTTGATTTCGTGCGCCCTCGCCTGCCCCAGCCATTCGATGAAGAGGCCGATCGGCTCCTCGCGGCTCCAGATGCTCTCGTCGCCATTGGCGGCCAGGGCGGCGGCGTAGTCGCGCGCGTACTCTTCACGCGACGGGCTGGGCGGTATCACGGGCGTTGTCATGCTCGATGTTTAGGCCCGGGCGGCGGGCGTCGCCAAGCGATCACGGTTAAGCCGCTATTCACCCTGTTCAGCCAAGGCTCGGACATGGGCGACACGTCAGCCATGCCACCGCCTCTCAGCCTGGCCCAGGCCCGCGCCGTGCTGGGCCTGGACCGAGCGGACACCCCCTCGCCGGCCGCCGCCTTCCGCGCCGCCGCCAAGGCCAGCCACCCCGACCGGGCGGGGGGCGACGCCGAGCGCTTTCGCCGCGTCGTCGAGGCCTGGACCGTCGTACGCGCGGCCGATCCGGGCGCAACGCGCCACCTCCTTCCCGCGCCTGCGCCCGTGCTGCGTCTGACGCCTATGCAGGCCCTCCGCGGCGGCGAGGTCCGCAAGGGCGCGCATCTGCTGACCGTGCCGGCTGGCCTGCGCAGCGGCGATTGGGTGCGCGGCCCCGACCGTCAACGGCTTGTCGTTCTGGTGCAGCCGGCCGACGGCGTGAGCCTCGTGGGAGACGACCTCTATATGGACTGGGCCGTCGATCCGCGCCGCTTGGCCGATGGAGGCCGCATCGAGATCGACACTCACGCCGGCCTCCGTCCCGCCTGGATCGCGCCCGGCGCCGGCACGGGGCGGTTGCGCCTGGCCAATCTGGGCCTGCCCGCACGCGGATCACGCGCTCAGGGCCATCTGTTCGTCGCGCTTAAGCCCTGCGCCGAAGCCGCCAGCGAGGCCGAGGATCTGCTGCTGCGGTTCAGCCGCGTCTGGACGCCGGCCCGCCGCGCGGCCTAAGCCTGAAGGCCATGTCGCACAACACCTTCGGCCATCTGTTTCGCGTGACCACCTGGGGCGAGAGCCACGGCCCGGCCATCGGCTGCGTGGTTGACGGCTGCCCGCCCCTGATCCCGCTGGCGGAAGGCGACATCCAGCCCTGGCTGGATCGCCGCAAGCCCGGCTCCAGCCGCTTCGTCACCCAGCGGCGCGAGGACGACCAGGTCCGCATCCTGTCGGGCGTGTTCGATGACGGCGCCGGCCCCGTGACCACCGGCACGCCGATCAGCCTGATGATCGAGAACACCGACCAGCGGTCCAAGGACTATGGCGAGATCGCGCGCGCCTATCGTCCCGGCCACGCCGACTACGCCTATCAGGCCAAATACGGCGTGCGCGACCATCGCGGCGGCGGCCGATCCTCGGCGCGCGAGACCGCCTGCCGCGTCGCCGCCGGCGCCGTGGCTCGCCTGATCCTGGGGCCGGACGTCCGCATCCGCGCCGGCGTGGTCCAGATCGGCCCGCACCGCATCGCTCCGAACGCCGTCGACTTCGACGCGGTCGAGGATAATCCGCTTTTCGCCGCATCGTCCGAGGTTGTACCCCCCTGGGAGGCCTACCTCGACGAGGTGCGCAAGGCTGGCTCATCCATCGGCGCGGTTGTCGCTCTGGAGGTGACAGGCGTTCCCGCCGGCTGGGGCGCGCCGCTCTACGCCAAGCTGGACGCCGAACTGGCCGTCGGTCTCATGTCGATCAACGCCGCCAAGGGCGTGGAGATCGGCGCAGGTTTCGAGGCGGCAGAGCTTTCCGGCGAGGACAACGCCGACGAGATGCGCCTTGGACCCGACGGCGCGCCTGTCTTCCTGTCAAACCGCGCAGGCGGAGTGCTGGGCGGCATCTCGACGGGCCAGCCGATCACCGCCCGCGTGGCCTTCAAGCCCACCTCCTCGATCCTGACCACTCGCCGCACGGTCACCCGCGACGGCGCGGAGACCGAGTTGCGCACCAAGGGCCGTCACGACCCCTGCGTGGCCCTGCGCGCCGTGCCGGTTGTCGAGGCCATGGCCGCCTGCGTCCTGGCCGACGCAATGCTGAGGCATCGGGCGCAGGTCGGCGCCCCCTTTTCGCAACAGTACTAGTTACCTATATAGACCTCAGACCGGCGCGGACCGCGCCAGACACAGGAGGACCACCATGATCGACGTCCGCCGCTTCGACACGCTCGGAGGCGCCAACCACGGCTGGCTGAACGCCCGCCATCACTTCTCCTTCGCCAACTACTACGACCCCTCGCGGATGGGTTGGGGGCGGCTGCGCGTCTGGAACGATGACGAGATTGCGGCTCGGTCGGGCTTTCCGCCCCATCCCCACGCCGACATGGAGATCATCACCTACGTCCGCACCGGCGCGATCACCCACGAGGATTCGCTGGGCAACAAGGGCCGCACCAGCGCGGGCGACGTTCAGGTCATGAGCGCGGGCACCGGCGTGCGTCACTCCGAGTTCAATCTCGAAGACGAGACGACCACCCTGTTCCAGATCTGGATCGAGACGGATCGGCCGGGCAGCCGGCCCGGCTGGGGCCAGCGTGCGTTTCCCAAGTCCGATCGCTCGGGCCGGTTCAGCGTGCTGGCGTCCGGTGACCCCGCCGACGACGCCCTGTCGATCAACGCCGACGCCAAGGTGCTGGGCGCCACCCTCAAGGCCGGCGAGAGCCTGACCTATGACCTGGCCCCGGGCCGTCGCGCCTATCTGGTCTCGGCCGTCGGCGCGGTCGAGGTCAACGGCGTGGCGCTGAACGCCCGCGACGGCGCCGCCATCGCCGAGGAGGCCGCGATCACCGTGACCGCCACGGCCGACGCGGAACTGGTGATGGTCGACAGCCGGTAAAGCTCCGGAACGGCGCGCGGGCTTGCGCTCGCGCGCCGTACAGCCGATCTACCGGGCCAGTTCTTCACGAGGCCCGCCATGTCCGATCCCGTCGTCATCTGCTCCTTCGCCCGCACGCCCATGGGCGGCTTCCAGGGCGCCCTGTCCGGCGTCAAGGCGACTGAGCTGGGCGCGGCGGCGGTCAAGGCGGCGGTCGAGCGCGCGGGTGTTCCTGCCGAGAAGGTCGATCAGATCTACATGGGCTGCGTGCTCCCGGCCGGCCTGGGCCAGGCCCCGGCGCGCCAGGCCGCCATCGGCGCCGGCCTGGGCCAGCATGTGGAGGCGACCACGGTCAACAAGATGTGCGGCTCGGGCCTGCAGGCGGCCATGATGGCGCACGATGCGCTCAAGGCCGGATCAGCCGACGTGATCGTGGCCGGCGGCATGGAGTCCATGACCGGCGCCCCCTACGTCATGGCCAAGCATCGCTCGGGCGCCCGCATCGGCCACGACGTCATTTCCGACAGCATGTATCTGGACGGGCTGGAAGACGCCTACATCCCCGGCAAACTGATGGGCGCCTTCGCCGAGGACTCGGCCGGCCAGTATCAGTTCACCCGCGAGCAGCAGGACGACTACGCCATCGAGAGCCTGCGCCGCGCCAATGCGGCCATCGCCTCGGGCGCCTTCGAGGCCGAAATCGTTGCCGTCGAGGTCAAGACCCGCAAGGGCGTCGAGACGGTCAGCCAGGACGAGCAGCCGGGCAAGGCCAACCCTGAAAAGATCCCGACCCTGCGCCCCGCCTTCGCCAAGGACGGCACCATCACTGCGGCCAACGCCTCTTCGATCTCGGACGGCGCGGCCGCCCTGGTCATGACGCGCGAAAGCGTCGCCCAGTCGCTGGGCCTGCCCATCGTCGCGCGCGTCGTCAGCCATGCCGCCCACGCCCATGAGCCCGGCCTGTTCACCACCGCCCCCGTCCCGGCGATGAGGAAGGCGCTGGACAAGGCGGGCTGGAGCGTCGCCGACGTCGATCTGTGGGAGATCAACGAGGCCTTCGCCGTGGTCGCCATGATCGCCCAGAAGGAGTTGGGCATCGATCGCGACAAGCTGAACGTCAACGGCGGCGCCACCGCGCTGGGCCATCCGATCGGCGCCTCTGGCGCGCGCGTGCTCACGACCCTGCTCGCCGCGCTTCAGGCGCGTGGCGGCAAGAAGGGCGTGGCCAGCCTGTGCATCGGCGGCGGCGAGGCCGTGGCCATGGCGGTCGAACTGGCCTGACGCGCCTTCAGAAGCGCTGACTCAGGTTCAGGCTGATCACCCGCCCGCGCGGATCGGCGACAACGGGGTCGTAGGCCAGGGCGAACTGGGCCAACGGCGGATCGCGGTCGGTCACATTGACGACGGCCAGCCTGATCTCCAGATCGTGTCGCACCGTGCGGGCGTAGCTCAGGTCCAGCGTCGTCCAGCTGGCGATGTCCGCTCGCGTGATGCCCGCGCGATCGTTGCGATAGCCGTGGGTGTAGTTGACTGACAGGCCCATGCGGTCCCGCGCGCCCTGCCAGACAAGTGACGCCTGTCCTCGATTGCGCGGCATGGATCGGGCGAGAGTGTTCAGATTGGTCGAGCCCACCGCGGAAACCGGCGTCGCGTCGGGCGACAGGCGGACGTCGTAGCGGTCGATGTAGGTCCAGGTCGTCGTGGCCGAGATCTGCCCCCCAGCCAATGGCCGCTCATAGCGCGCTCCCAGGTCCAGCCCCTGGGTGGTCACAGCCGAGGCGTTCACGAAGTTCAGCTGCACGAAGGTCAGGGCGCCGTCAGGACCCCGCGTCAGGCGCGCCTGAGCCGGCGTGCCGGTCAGACCGTCGGCCATATCGCGCGCCGCCTGGTCGATGACCGCCTGGGCCGATTCCTTGACGACCAGGTCGTCGTAGTCGAACCGCCAACCGTCCAGCGTGAGCGCCAGCCCCTCGACCGGCGTCCACACTGCGCCAAACGTGGCGCTTTGCGAGGTCTCGGGCTTCAGGTCAGCCGAACCGGAAGTCAGAGTGTTGACGAAGACAAAGGCGCCGCGGTCGAACACCGAAGGCTGCGCCGCCTGGGCGCCTTGGGTGACGAAGACTGATGGGGCGCGGAAGGCCCGCCCCCAGGACGCTCTCAGGGCCAGTTCCTCCGTCGCCTGCCAGCGCGCGGCAAGCCGGGGGCTCACGGCGTCCTGCCCACCCTGTGTTTCCTGACGAAGCGCGGCCTGGCCTTCGAGGGTGTCGCCCAATCGTCCGCGCAGCTCGGCGAACACGGCGTAGGCGGTCTGGCGACCGTCAAAATCCGGCGAGAAGCCCGCCGTCAAAAGCTCACCCGCGTTGACGAGGTCGCTCCAGTCGTGGCGAAACCGGCTCTGTCGCCACTGGGCGCCGACCACCGCGTCCAGCGCGCCCCAACCGCCCTCGAACAGCCGACGATCCGCCTGCACATCCATCGTCGTCAGACCGGCGGCCCCACGAAGCCCTGTCGAGCCGATCAGACTGTCTATCAGTTCGGGCGAGTTGGCCGTGCCGGTCCCCAGATAGGCGCTGCCAAAAGGGTTGAAGTAGCGGCAGGTCCCGACACCCGGCGCGCCCGTCGCAACATCGCAATCGCCCCCGACCAGGCCGTTCAGAGCGTTCTGCAGCGCCGAACCGATCACGTCGGGCTTGTCGTAGGCCACGTGCTGCCGGCTGGCCGTCGCCGAAGCGGCCCAGCTCCAGCCCGCCGTCTCGCCCGACAGGCCGCCCGCCAGACGCCAGGTGCGATAGTCGAACTCCGCGTCGGAAGCGCCGGCCTCGGCCCCCAACAGCCGCCCCCGGAACAGCACCGCCTCGCCGAAGGGGTTGTCGGGATGCGAGGCCGGCACGGTCAGGCTGCGCGCCAAGATCGGCAACGAGGGCGACTGTCGCGCGCGCGTGAAGGTGTCGGAGACCGCCGCCTGGGCCCAGACCTGGACCTGGCCCGCATCGCCGCGCAGATCGGCGTACAGCTGGGTTCGCGTCTCCTCTGGAGCAAGATCGAAGAAGTCCGAGTAGTCCAGTCGACAGAAGACATCGCCCGGCCCGTTGCGAAAGGCCTCGGCGAACGCCGGGCTGTCGCAGTCGGGGTCAGGCGCGAAGCCTCCCGTGCTGGGCCGAAAATAGGATCCCGGCTGGCCATAGCTGGTCACCGCCGTCCATGCGGCGCGGCCGTAACGCTCAGCCTGGGTGAAGCCCCGCTCGTCGGACCCCAGCGCAGAGCGGTGAAAGTGCGACGCCGCCAGCGTCAGGTCGACGCCCGCCAGGTTCAGACCGGCAAGGGCCTGGACCGTCGTCTCGCCGAAGCCGCGCCCGAAATCGTGAGAGACGCTGAACTCGGGGCGCTCCACGCCGCGCCGAGTGACGAAGTTGACCACCCCCGCCACCGCGTCCGAGCCATAGACGGCCGAGGCGCCGTCCTTGACCGTCTCGATGCGCTGGATCGCGATCATCGGAACAAGCGAGTTGATGTCGGTGAAGGCCGAGCCGTCGGTCGCGACGACCGCACTGTTGGTCCAACGGTGCCCATCGACCAGGACCAGGGTCGAGCCCAGGCCCAGGTTGCGCAGGTTGAACTGGGCCGTGCCGGAGCTCTGCGGCTGGTTCAGCTGATCGACCTGCGCTTCGGACCCCGAATTGGCCGTCAGTTGCCGAACCAGGCGCGAAGCATCGCCGCCGACCGCCAAGACCGCGTCTCGATCCAGGATCTCGACCGGCGCCAGCCGCTGGGCGCCCGACAGGCGCGAGCCGGTCACGACGATCTCGTCGACCTGGGTTGGGGGCGCCGCCTGGGCCCAGACGGGTCCGGCGAGCAGGCTTGAACCGAGCACGGCGGCCTTGAGGCCGAAGCGAAGACGAATCGAGGAGGCGGACATGGTCGCGGCCTATAGGCCTGTCCGCCTCCGGAATCGACTAGGCCGTTTCGTCGCCCCAACCACCCGCCAGGGCCTTGAACAGGGCGATCTGCAAGGTCACGACCTGAGCGTCTGAAGCGGCAAGCGCCGCCTCGGCCCCGGCCAGGGTCCGCTGAGCGTCCAGCACGGTCAGGAAGCTGTCCGCTCCGGCGTCGAAGCGCAGGCGCGACAGGCGCGCGGCTTGCGCCGCCTGATCGCGCGCCTCGGTCAGGGCGTCGCGGCGATCCAGCTCCTGCGCATAGGCCGACAGGGCGGTCTCGGTCTCTTGCAGGGCCGCCAGCACCGTCTGATCGAAGGTCGCCAGCGCCGCCTCGGCGTTGGCCCCGGCCGCCGCGATGCGCGAGCGCGCCACGGCGATGTTGGGGAAGGACCAGCTGATCAGCGGCCCGAAGCTCCAGCGGAACGAGGCGTCGTCGCCTAGGTCGCCCGCGTCCAGCGCCGTCGAGCCGATCGACCCGCCGAGGCTGATCGACGGATAGAGCGACGCGGTGGCCACATTCACTCGTGCGGCGGCGCCGGCCAGGTTGCGCTCGGCGCGGCGCACGTCGGGACGACGCGCCAGAAGCTGGGCGCCGTCCCCCACCGGAATGGCCTGGGTCAGGCGCGGCAGGCTGGTGCAGGCACGCGCGGCCTGGCTGGCCTCAGCCGGGGTGACCCCGGTCAGGGTCGCCAGCCGGAACAGGGCGGCGTCGCGCTGGGCGCGCAGCGGCGGGATGGTGGCCGCCGTCTGAGCCACGGCCGCACGGGCGCGCGAGGTGTCCAGGCCGGTCCCCGCCCCCGCATCGAGCAGCCGCTGGGTCAGGCCGGCGGTCTCCTGCTGGAGGCTGAGCGACCGCTCGGCCACCGCCACCTGCATGTTGAAGGCGCAGGCGTCGGCATAGGCGCGGGCCGTTTCGGCCGCGACCGTGATGCGCACCACGTCGCGCGCCGCGGCGGCGGCGTCCGCATCGGCGCGCGCCGCGCGGATGGTAGAGCCGACGCGGCCAAACAGGTCGATCTCATAGGAGGCGTCAAGGCCGACGCTGTAAGCCTCGGCTTCCACCGGCTGGCCGGTGGGCGAGGTCGAGCCGGGCGTGCGCGCCCGCTGGGCGGAGGCGCTGAGGCCGGTCGTTGGCAGACGACCCGCGCGGGCTTCGGACAGCGAGGCCCGGACGGCGCGCAGATTGGCCTCCGCCGCTTCCAGCTCGTTGTTCTCGGCCAGGGCCTGGGCGACCAGGCCGTCCAGCGTGGCGTCCTGGTACAGCCGCCACCAGTCGTCACGCGGCGCGTCCGGCGACACGGCAGCGGTGTGCGAGCCGATGAAGGCGCCCGACCCTGAGGGAGGGAGGGTCGGATCGGGCGCCTTCGGCCCGACCGCACAGCCGGCGACGAGGAGGCTCGAAGCGGCGGCGGTCAGGAACAGGGACCTGTTGAACATCAGGCGTCTCCGGTGCGGCCGGCGGCCGGCGCGGGCTCGTCGGGGTCGTAAGGGTCGTGCGGGGGCGCGCCATAGGTGGTCGGCAGGGTGCGCTCCTTTTCGGGGGGCTTGGGCAGTCGCGCCGCCAGGCCCCGGCAGATGACGTAGAAGACCGGCGTGAAGATCAGGCCGAAGAAGGTCACCCCCAGCATGCCCGACACCACCGCCGTGCCCAGGGACTGACGCATCTCGGCGCCCGGCCCGGTCGCCAGCATCAGCGGCAGCACGCCGAAGATGAAGGCGAAGGACGTCATCAGGATCGGCCGCAGACGCGTCCGAGCCGCCGACACAGCCGCATCGAAGCGGTTCATGCCCTCGTTCTCTTCGGCCTGTTTGGCGAACTCGACGATCAGAATGGCGTTCTTGGCCGCCAGGGCGATCAGAACCACCAGGCCGACCTGGACCAGGATGTTGTTGTCCAGGCCCGCCAGATTGACCCCGATCATGGCCGCCAGCACGCACATCGGCACGATCAGGATGACCGCCAGCGGCAGGGTGAAGGCCTCGTACTGTGCGGCCAGCACCAGGAAGACGAGCAGCACGGCCATGGCGAAAATCACTGACGCCCCGCCCGACGCGGCCTTCTCCTGCAAGGCCAGACCCGTCCATTCGTAGCCGAAGCCTTCAGGCAGGGTCTGGTCGGCCATCTGCTCCATGATGGTCAGCGCCTCGCCCGACGACACGCCCGGCGCCGCCTGACCCTGCAGCTCGGCTGCCGGGAACAGGTTGTAGCGAACGATGCGGGCGGGACCGGAATCCTCGCGCAGGTTGGCCACAGACCCGATCGGCACCATCGCGCCCGAGGTCGAGCGGACCTTCAGGTTGGCGATGTCGGCCAGGTCGTCGCGATAGGCCGGCTCGGCCTGGGCGGTCACACGGAAGGTGCGGCCCAGGAAGTTGAAGTCATTGACGTAGGTCGAGCCCAGATAGGTGCCCAGGGTGTTGAACACCTCGGACGGCTGGACCCCCATCATCAGGGCGCGGTCACGGTCGACGTCGGCCGCGATACGCGGCGCGCCGGTGTTGTAGGTCGAGAAGACCTGCTGCACTTCGGTCGGGGACTGAGCCGCGGCGCCCATCATGGCGAAGGTGGCCCCTTCCAGTGCGCGATAGCCTGCGCCGGAACGGTCCTGGACCATCATGTTGAAGCCGTTGCCGGTGCCCAGACCCTGGACCGCAGGCGGCGCGATGACGAAGATCGACGCCTCCTCGATCCCGGCCACGGCGCCGGTGATGGCGCCGGCCAGGGCCGTGGCGCTCTGCTCCTCGGAACGCTCGCCATAGTCGTTGAGGCGCACGAACAGGGTCGCGGCGTTCGAGCCGAACGAGAAGCTGGAGCCGTCCAGGCCGGCGAAGGCGACCATGCCCTCGACGCCCTCGGTCTGGCCGATCAGCTCCTGCGCGCGGTTCATCACGGCCTCGGTGCGCTCGAGCGACGCGCCGGCCGGCAACTGGATCACGCCGATCAGAACGCCCTGGTCCTGATCCGGGATGAAGCCCTGTGGCGTGTCGATCAGGCGCCAGGCCGTCAGGCCCAGCAGACCGACGTAGACGATCAGCACCAGGGTGACGGTGCGTACCAGCCGCGCGGTCAGGCGGCCATAGCGGTCCGACAGCCAGTCGAAGCCCTGGTTGAACTTACGGCCGGCATAGCCGCCGTAGTACATGATCGTGCCCCAAGCGCCCTTCCTGCGGGTGTGCGGATCGTGGTCCTTGTGCGGCTTGAGCAGCAGGGCCGCCATGGCCGGCGAAAGGGTCAGCGAGACGAACAGAGACACCACCGTCGCCGCCGCGATGGTCACGGCGAACTGGCGATAGAAGATGCCCGGAATGCCCGGCACGAACATGGTCGGAACGAACACCGCCACCAGCACCAGGCCGATCGCGATCAGGGCGCCCGAGACCTCCTGCATGGAGCGATAGGCGGCCTCCTTGGGCGTCAGGCCTTCGCGGATCAGGCGCTCCACGTTCTCGACCACGACGATGGCGTCGTCGACCACGATGCCGACGGCCAGCACCAGGGCGAACAGCGACAGCGAGTTGATCGAATAGCCGAGCATCAGCTGGACGGCGAAGGTGCTGACCAGGGCGATCGGGATGGCCACGATCGGAATGATGGCCGCGCGCCAGTTCTGCAGGAAGACCAGCACCACGATCACGACCAGGAAGACGGCCTCGATCAGGGTATGCTGGACCGACTCCACCGAGGCGGCGACGAACTCGGTCGGGTTGTAGGCGATGGACACGTCCATCCCCGCCGGCAGTTCGGCCTTGATGGCGTCCAGCTCGGCGATGACGCGGTTGGCGGTGCCCAGGGCGTTGGCGCCGGGCTGCTGGATGACGGCGACGCCGACGCCCAGCTGGCCGTCGAAATAGCCCTTGATGCCGTAATCCTGTGCGCCCAGTTCGACCCGGGCGACGTCGCGGACGCGCGTCACGCGGCCTTCGGCGTCCGTGCGGATGACGATGTTGGAGAACTGTTCGGGGTCGTCGAGACGGCCCTGGACCTGGATCGGCTGCTGGAAGGCCGAGGCGTTGGTGGCGAACGGCGGCTGGCCGATGGCGCCGGCCGCGGCCTGCACGTTCTGGGCGCGAAGCGCGGTGACGATGTCGGTGGCCGTCAGGTTGCGCGCAGCCGCCTTGGCCGGGTCGATCCAGACCCGCATCGAATAGTTGCCGCCGCCGAAAATCTGGACGTTGCCGACACCCTCGACGCGCAGCAGGCGGTCGCGGATGGTCGAGTTGGCGTAGTTGCCGACGTAGTCGTTATCCAGGCTGCGGTCCGGCGAGGTGACGCCGGCGATCATCAGGAAGCCGCTCTCGGCCTTGTTGACGATCACGCCGCCCTGACGGACCTGCTCGGGCAGTCTCGGTTCGGCCAGGGCGATGCGGTTTTGAACCAGCACCTGGGCCGCATCCAAATCCGTGCCCGGCTGGAAGGTGACGGTGATCGACACCGCCCCGTCCGAGGTCGAGGACGAGGTCAGATACAGCATCCCCTCGACGCCGTTGATCTCTTGCTCGATCGGCGCCGCCACGGTCTCGGCCACGGTCTCGGCCGAGGCGCCGGGATAGGCGGTGTTCACCGTGATCGTGGGGGGCGCGATTTCGGGATACTGAGACAACGGCAGCAGCGGATAGGCGAACATCCCCACCAGGGTGATGAACACCGCGATCACGCCCGCGAAGATCGGGCGGTCGATGAAGAAGCGTGAAATGTTCATCGGATCAGCGCGCCGCCGGGGCCGCGGCCGGCGCGGCGGCGGGGGCCGCCGACACCGTGCCGGAAATCGTGCCGGTCGCGGCCGGCGGGGCATAGGTGACCGGCGTCTGGTCTTCACGCGCTTGCGGCGTGATCGTGCCGTTCTGCGCCTGGACCTTCATGCCCGGCTGGATGCGCTGCAGGCCGTTGATGACCACGCGGTCCTGGGCCGTGATACCCGAACGGATGACGCGCAGGCCATCGACCAACGGACCGAGCTGCACGGCCTTGGCCGTGACGGAGCCATCGGCGGCCACGACCTGCACCACCCGTCGGGCGGCGTCGGTTCCGATGGCGGCGTCAGGCACCAGCAGGGCGTCATAGGCTGCGGCCCCGGCCACGCGGGCCTGGCCGAACATGCCGGGCTTCAAGAAGTTGTCGGCATTGGGCACCACGGCGCGCAGGCGAACCGTGCCCGAGCTGGCGTCGATGGCGTTGTCGGTGAAGTCCAGCGTGCCGGAACGGTTGAACGCCGCCTCGTCCTGCAGACGGATCGACACCGGCGCCGCGCCGCTGGTGCGGGCCTGGCGCTGATATTTGAGCAGCAGGGCCTCGGAGCCTTCGAACACGAAATAGATCGGCGAGGACGACACGATGGTGGTCAGCACGTCGGCGGCCGACGACCCGCCGGCGACCAGATTGCCCGCGTCCACGCGGCGGTCCGACACGCGGCCCGAGGCCGGGGCGGTCACGCGGGTGAACTCCAGGTTCAGCTGGGCGGTGCGCAGCGCCGCGTTAGCGGCCGCGACATTGGCCCTCGCGCCCTCAAGCGCCCCACGATTGGCGTCGACCTCGGCCTGGGAAACCGCCTGGACTTCCAGCAGGCTCTCGCTGCGGGTCAGGTTGGCCTGAGCCAGCGTCAGCTGGGCCTGGGCCTGCGACAGCTGCGCCCTCGCGGACGACACGGCGGCCTGGGCCGGGCGCGGATCCAGGGTGAACAGCAGCTGGCCGCGTCGAACATAGTCGCCGTCCTTGAAGTGCACCGACTGGATGTAGCCGCCGACGCGGGCCTTCACGTCAACAGTCTGCACCGCCTCGAAGCGGCCGGTGAACTCGTCCTGGTCCACGACCTGGCGGGCCAGGGGGGTGGCCACCGTCACCGGCGCGGCCTGGGGCGCGGGGGCCTCTTCGCCACGCGAACAGCCATAAAGCGCGCCCGTCATCATGACGGCCACGGCCAGCGTCATCTGCTTGCGCATTCGCGCTTCTCCGTTCGGGAATCCCACAACCGCCGGCCGAGGGGAGTCGGCCGGGGTCAACGGGCGATGACTTAGGTGAGAGGCCCCTCCCTTGTCAACAGGCGATGACATAGCCATAAGTCCCGTGGGGACATTAACGGAGACGCCTGTATTGCCTGGCCCTCAAGCCTGCATCGCGCCGCGCCCGCGCAACGCCGCCGCCACGCGCGCGGCCATTCTGGACGCCGCGCGTACGCGTTTCGCCCGTGAAAGCTATGACGACGTCGGCATGCGAGACCTGGCGCGCGACGTCGGCGTCGATGCGGCGCTGATCAGCCGCTACTTCGGCTCCAAGGAAGAGCTGTTCTCGGAGACGCTGGACAGCTGCTCCAGCGGCGGCGACCTGATGGACGGCGACCGCGCGACCTGGGGCGCCCGCGTGGCCGACCAGGTCGTTTATGGCAAAAAGGACGAACAGGAGGCCCACAACAAGCTGCAGGGCCTGCTGATCATGCTGCGGTCGGTCGGCTCAGCCCGAGCCAACGAACTGGTCAAGCAGTCCGCGTCCGATCGCTTCTACGGCCCCTTCGCCGTGTGGGTCGGCGGATCAGGCGCGGCCGTGCGCGCCCGCCTGGCCATCGGCCTGATCATGGGGCTGAGCATCAGCCGCGAGATGACCGGCGGCTTCAATCTGTCGCCCGAAGAATGCGAGCAGCTGCGCGACCGGCTGGCGGTCGCGCTTCAGGGCCTGCTCGACGGCTGAGGCCTCAGGGCGCGGCCGGCGCTCCGCCCTGCGGCTTCAGATAGCGGTCCAGCCAGCCCGACATTTCCCACAGGGTGTGCCCGACCGACTCGCGCGCCCGATAACCGTGCGCCTCCAGCGGCAGGACGACATAGCGCGCCGTCGCGCCCTTGCCCTTCAACGCCGCATAGAACCGTTCGCTCTGCACCGGGAAGGTGCCCGAGTTGTCGTCTTCCTGACCGTGGATCAGCAGGATCGGCTCGTTGATCCGGTCGGCGTAGGTGAAGGGCGACATGGCGGTATAGGTCTCGGTCGCCTCCCAGTAGTCGCGCTGTTCCGCCTGGAAACCGAAGGGCGTCAAAGTGCGGTTGTAGGCGCCCGAGCGGGCGATCCCCGTGGCGAACAGGTCGGTGTGCGCCAGCAGGTTGGCCGTCATGAAGGCGCCGTAGCTGTGGCCGCCCACGGCGATCCGATCGCGCTGGGCCACGCCCATATCGACAACGGCGTTGACCGCCGCCTCGGCGTTGGCGCGAAGCTGCTCGACATAGGTGTCGTTCGGCTCGGCCCCGTCGCGGCCGATGATCGGCATCGCCGGGTTGTCCAGGATGGCGTAGCCCTGGGTCAGCAGGAACAGGTGGCTGGAGCCGCCGGGCCGCACGAAGCGGTTGCCGGAATCGACCACCTGGCCGGCCACAGCCGCGTCAGTGAACTCCGACGGATAGGCCCACATCAACAGCGGCAGAGGACCGTCGCGGCCCTTGTCGTAACCCGCCGGCAGATACAGCACGCCCGACAGGTTCACGCCGTCGGCGCGTTGATAGGTGATGGTCTGGCGCGTCGCGCCCGCCAGCTGCGGCGCGGGATCGGGGAAGTTGGTCAGGGTTGTGGGCTGGCCGCCCGACAGGTCGCGGATCTGCAGATTGGCCGGCAGGTCGCGGGTTTCACGGCGCGTGACCAGACGACGGTTCTCCTCGTCAAGGAAGCCCACGATGGTCTCGTATTCACCGTCGGCGGAGGTCCAGATCCGCTCGGACTGGCCGCTGGCCAGGTCCAGACGCGCCAGGAACGGGTACTCGCCCTGACGCGTGGCGCCCGCGCCGCTCATCAGCACCCCCTGCCCGTCCGGCGTGAAGCGGATGGTCGAGAAGCCGCGGCCGTTGGGCTGTGTCACCACCGAGCCCGGGTCGTTGTAGCGGTCCTGATAGTTGCGCTCGATCAGCACCCGGCCCTGGCCGGGGTTGGACGGGTCGACGATGTAGCGCGTCTCGTGGCGGGTGTTGAACCAGCGGCTGTTGACCATCGCCAGATCGTCACGGCCCCAGGCTACGCCGCCATAGCGTTCATTGAGATCGATCAGGGTCGTCGGCTGGGCGGTGAAGGGCGCGGCCAGCATGAAGACGCGGTCGCGCACGGTCGCCTCGGCGCGGCTGTCGCCGCCGTCCTGGGCCTCGGTCCAGACCAGGGTCGCCGGCGCATCGGCCCGCCAGCTGATCGAGCGGGGCCCCGGCGCGACCGAGTCGAACGGCGTTGGGATGTTGTCGCGCAGCGGCAGGTCGGCCACGCGGTGCACGACACGGCCGTTCAGGTCGGTCACCACGACATCCGCCGGGAACAGGCCGGCTGGCACGACATAGCTATAGGGCCGCTTGGCGACCGTCTGCAGGATATGCTGGCCGTCGGGCGCGACCGAGAAGCCCAGAATGACGCCCGCCTGGCCGATGGGCCGCGGCTGGCCGTTCAACGGCGCCAGCTTCAGCTGGCCCGTGAAATAGTGGTCGAACAGCGCTTCGTCCGCCGGACCGCCCAGCAAGTCCTGATAGGTGCGAACCGGGGCCGCTCGGCCGCCGGTCTCGTCGATCAGAGGGCCAGCCGGCGGGCGACTGACATCGGGGGCGGCGCCGCGGCCGGCGGGAATGGCGCGAACCACCAGAGCAGAGCTGTCAGGCAGCCAGTCCATGCCCGAGCCTGCGGCCAAGTTCAGAACCGGCCCGGTCAGGCGTCGCGCCTGGGCGCTGGCCACATCGGCGACCCACAGCTCTAGGCCCTGCGGCGTGTCCATGACCAAGGCCAGGCTCTTGCCGTCGGGGGACCATCCGCCCGAGGTGAAGCGCGCATCGGCCGGCAGGGCCACGGCGCGCGGCTGCCCGCCTTCGACCGTCTGGAAGCTGAGGCCGGTCAGCCAGGCGGTCCGGCTGTTGGCTGGGCCGTTGTTGCGCGGGTTGATGCGATAGCCGGCCAGGCGCAGCATCGGTTCGGCCAGTTCGGAGATAGGCGGCAGGTTGGCGCGGTCATACAGCGCCAGCGTCGCTCGGTCAGGGCTGAGGCTGGGCGTCGGCGAAGGGCGCGCGTCCAGTATGTCGACGATCGGCGCGGGCGGCTGCTGATAGACGGGGGCGGCGTCATTGGCGGCCGGCGCCGGTGCCTGAGCCAGCGCGGGCGTCGCGGCCAGCAGGACAAACACGGGCAGCACGACCTGCCCCATCAAACGGTTGCGCATCGTCGTCTCCCCCCATCGGCCCGTCACGAAAAACGCGGGCCACCCGGTCTAGGTTACGCTGTAACGCAGGGTCAAGGCGCGATGCGGCGGTCGCGCCCTTGCTCTAGACTTCCCGTCGCGTTACGCACGATCAACGCCGCTATATTCATCAGACGGTGAAAAAGGGAGCGCCGATGCGCAAGGTATTTCCGGATGTTCGATCCGCCCTGGAGGGCCTGACGTTCGACGGCATGACCGTGATGTCCGGCGGCTTTGGCCTGTGCGGCATTCCCGAGGGGCTGATCGCCGGCCTGCGCGACAGCGGCGTCAAGAACCTGACCGTCATCTCCAACAACGCCGGCGTCGACGACTTCGGCCTGGGCCAACTGCTCGGCACGCGCCAGATCGCCAAGATGATCTCGTCCTACGTTGGCGAGAACAAGGAGTTCGAGCGCCAATACCTCGCCGGCGAGCTGGAGCTGGAGTTCAATCCGCAGGGCACGCTGGCCGAGCGCATCCGCGCCGGCGGCGCGGGCATCCCCGCCTTCTTCACCGCCACGGGCGTCGGCACCCTGGTCGCCGAGGGCAAGGAAGTGCGCACCTTCGACGGTCGCGACTATGTGATGGAGACCGGCCTGGTCGCCGACCTGTCGATCATCAAGGCCTGGAAGGCCGACGAGCGCGGCAATCTGGTGTTCCGCAAGACGGCCCGCAACTTCAACCCGATGATGGCGACGGCCGGCAAGGCCTGCGTCGTCGAGGTCGAGGAGATCGTGCCGACCGGTTCGCTGGATCCCGACCACATCCACACGCCGGGGATCTATGTGGACCGCATCGTCCAGACCGTCTCCGAAAAGCGCATCGAACAGCGCACTGTCCGTCAACGTGCCGCCGGCGCCGCCGCCGGATCGGAGGTCTGATCATGCCCCGCACTCGCGAACAGCTCGCCGAACGCGCCGCCAAGGAACTGCAAAACGGCTTCTATGTGAACCTGGGCATCGGCATTCCGACGCTGGTGGCTAACTACATCCCAGAGGGCATGACCGTGACGCTGCAGAGCGAGAACGGCATGCTGGGCATGGGCCCCTTCCCCTATGAGGGCGAAGAGGACGCCGACCTGATCAACGCCGGCAAGCAGACGATCACCGCCATCCCCGAGAGCGCCTATTTCAGCTCGGCCGACAGCTTCGCCATGATACGGGGCGGCCACATCAACCTGTCGATCCTGGGCGCGATGGAGGTTGCCGAGAACGGCGACATCGCCAACTGGATGATCCCGGGCAAGCTGGTGAAGGGCATGGGCGGCGCCATGGACCTGGTCGCCGGCGTCAAGCGCGTCGTGGTGGTCATGGACCACGCCAACAAGCACGGCCAGTCCAAGGTGCTGAAGGCCTGCACCCTGCCCCTGACGGGGACCGGCGTGGTCAGCCGCATCATCACCGACCTGTGCGTCTTCGACGTCAAGCCGGACGGCGCCGGCCTGGAGCTCATCGAGCTGGCCGACGGCGTGACCCTTGACGAGGTCGCCGCCAAGACCGAGGCGACCTATACGGTGAAGCCGGGCCTGGGCTGACGCCTAAAGCCCCTTCACGATCCCCTCGACCATCTTCTTGGCGTCGGCGAACAGCATCATGGTGTTGTCGCGGAAGAACAGCTCGTTCTCCACGCCAGCGTAGCCCGAGCCCATGCCGCGCTTGATGAACAGGACGGTGCCGGCCTTCTCCACGTCCAGCACCGGCATGCCGTAGATGGGCGACTGGGGGTCGGTCTTGGCCGAGGGGTTGGTCACGTCGTTGGCGCCGATGACGAACGCCACGTCGGCGGAGGCGAACTCGGAGTTGATGTCCTCCAGCTCGAACACCTCGTCATAGGGGACGTTGGCCTCGGCCAGCAGGACGTTCATGTGCCCCGGCATCCGGCCGGCGACGGGGTGGATGGCGTATTTCACCTCGACCCCCTCGGCCTTCAGCTTGTCGGCCATCTCGCGAAGCGCGTGCTGGGCCTGGGCCACCGCCATGCCGTAGCCGGGCACGATGATGACCTTGGAGGCGTTCTTCATGATGAAGGCGGCGTCCTCGGCGGAGCCCTGCTTGACCGGGCGAGTCTCGACAGAGCCGCCGCCGCCCGCCGCTGCATCTCCGCCGCCGAAGCCGCCCAGGATGACGCTGATGAAGCTGCGGTTCATGCCCTTGCACATGATGTAGCTCAGGATGGCGCCGGACGAGCCGACCAGAGCGCCGGTGATGATCAGGGCGATGTTCTCCAGCGTGAAGCCCAGGGCCGCCGCCGCCCAGCCGGAGTAGGAGTTCAACATCGACACCACGACCGGCATGTCCGCCCCGCCGATGGGGATGATCAGGGTCGCGCCCAGCACCAGGGCGATCAGGAACACGCCCCAGAAGGCCCAGGTCGCGGTTCCGCCCGAGCCGATCATCACCCCGATCAGCAGCACCAGCGCCAGGGCCAGGCCGATGTTGATCAGGTGGCGCGCCGGCAGCAGGATCGGCGCGCCGCTCATGTTGCCGTTCAGCTTGGCGAAGGCGATGACCGAGCCGGTGAAGGTCACCGCCCCGATGGCGACGCCCAGGCTAAGCTCGATGATCGACAGGGTCTTGATGCCGCCTTCGGCCGTCATGATGCCGAAGGCGTCCGGCGCATAGACGGCGCCCACCGCCACCAGACAGGCGGCCAGGCCGACCAGCGAGTGGAAGGCGGCGACCAGCTGGGGCATCTGGGTCATCTGCACCCGGCCGGCGATCAGCGCGCCCGCGCCGCCGCCGACGACCGCGCCGCCCAGAATCAGCGCCGCGGTCAGCAGGTCCAGCGCGCCCGAGCCCCACAGGGTCAGCAAGGTCACCCCGACCGCCAGCGCCATGCCGACCATGCCGTAGGTGTTGCCGCGCCGGCTGGTCTCCGGGCTCGACAGGCCTCTGAGGCTGAGGATGAACAGCACCCCTGCCGCCAGATAGGCCAGGGCTGCGATGGATGCGTTCATGGGCTCCCCTCCCCGAGGATCAGGTCAGAACACGTCGACGAAGGCGTCACGTGAAGCGTCGCGCGTGCCGTCGGCGGTCGGCTGGCCGTTCTTGACCAGGGCGATGCCGACCGGCCCCTCGCCGCCCGTCTTCTTCAGCGTGCAGCGGCCGTTGTCGCTGGGAAGACGGCCCGGCCGCGCCCCCGTGCCGGTCTGCTGATACCGGTTCAGCATGCGGCCCTGGATGGTCACCGGCCGGAAGCGGCAGTCCAGCGCCCAACTGGCGCCCTGGGGCGCGGCGACATGCCAGTGCAGACCGCCGTTCGGATCGGTCCCACGCAGCCCCCCTCCACCAGAACTTTGCGCGCTTGCGGGCGCGACGGCGGCGACGGTGAAAAGCAGGGCGAGGGTCGGCTTAAGCATGGACTGCACTCAGGTCTTGTCGAGGTTGGAGGTCCGGCCCAGACGCCACAGCGCCGCGCCGATGAAAATGGGGCCGAACACGACCATGCCCCAGTCGAACCAGCTCATGTCGCGATCCTGGGTGACCACCCGCACCAGGATGGCCGAGAAGATCAGCACCACGCCGGTGTCGTAGAAGCGCAGCTTGGCGATGGGCGTGGGCGCCTTGAGCCAGCCCCACATCCACAGGCCGACGCCGACCGCGGTGACGGCCCAGGATGCCTGAACAGCCAGGATGACAGGGTCGGCGTTCAAGACGCCTCGCGCGCCGGGCGCTCCTTCTTGCGGTACATGGCCAGCATGCGCCGCGTGACCATGAAGCCGCCGAAGATGTTGACGCTGGCCAGGGTCACGGCCGCCACGCCCGCGCCCTTGGCGATCCAGGCGTTGGCCCCCTCGGCCTGCCCCGACACGGCCGCCGCCGCGATCAGGCCGCCGACGATGATGACGCTGGAAATGGCGTTGGTCACCGCCATCAGCGGCGTGTGCAACGCCGGCGTCACGCTCCAGACGACATAGTAGCCGACGAAGATCGCCAGCACGAAGATGGCCAGGCGGAAGACGGTGGGATCGACGTGTTCCATCAGGCTCGGGCCTCCAGTCTAGCGTCGATGCTGACGAGCAACCGCAGAACACCGCCGCTCAGGATTGATAAGATGAAAAACTGGAGCACCTTACCGACCGCGGCGCCCGAACCGCTGCCATCAACGGCCAGCACAAACACGACCAAGATCAAAAGGATTGGACCACCGAGCATCACCAAGATCGAGAACGCGGCCAGGGCGGTTCTTAGTTTAGGAGAGATCACGCTCGCACCCCCTCGTGCACCACTTGCCCGCCGTGGGTCACCGCCGCCGCCTTCAAGATTTCCTCGTCCATATCCAGCGCCAGCGCGCCGTCCTTGACCATCAGATCGACGAAGGCGACCAAGTTGCGCGCGTAGAGCGCAGAAGCGTCGGCGGCGATGCGGCCCGGCAGATTGGTCCAGCCGACGATCTTCACGCCATTCGCCGTGGTCACGACCTCGCCAGGCCTGGAACCCTCGACGTTGCCGCCCGCCTCGACCGCCAGATCGACGATGACCGAGCCGGGCTTCATGGTCGCTACCTGGGCCGCCGTGACCAGCACCGGCGCCGCGCGGCCGGGAATCAGGGCGGTGGTGATGACGATGTCCTGCTTCTTGATGTGCTCGCCGGTCAGGGCCGCCTGTTTGGCCTGATACTCGGCGCTCATCGGCTTGGCGTAGCCGCCGGCGGTCTGGGCGTTCTTGAACTCCTCGTCCTCGACGGCGAGGAATTTCGCGCCCAGCGATTCCACCTGTTCCTTGGTCGCGGGCCGCACGTCCGTGGCCGTGACCACCGCCCCCAGTCGCCGCGCGGTGGCGATGGCCTGAAGCCCAGCGACGCCCACGCCCATGACGAAGCACTTGGCCGCGGCCACCGTGCCGGCCGCCGTCATCATCATGGGAAAGCCCTTGCCATAGGCGTTGGCCGCCTCGATCACCGCGCGATAGCCCGCCAGATTCGCCTGAGACGACAGGGCGTCCATCACCTGGGCGCGGGTGATGCGCGGCACGAACTCCATGGCGAAGGCGGTGGCGCCGGCGCTGCGCAGGGCCTCGACGGTGTCGGCCTCGCGATGCGCGTCCAGCAGGGCGACGACCACGGCGCCGGCCTTCAGCGCGCTGATTTCCTGAGCCGTGGGGCCGCGCACCTTCAGCAGGATGTCGGCGCCGTCCAGCACGGCGTGGGTGTCGGGCAGGACGCGGGCGCCCGCCTCGGCGTAGTCGGCGTCGGGAATGGAGGAGCCTTGCCCCGTACCGGCCTCGACCGCGACGGTCGCGCCAAGCGCGATCAGCTTCTTCACCGTCTCGGGCGTGACCGCGCAGCGGGTCTCGCCGTCGCGGCGTTCACGGGTCACGGCGATGGCGACGGCCAAGCGAATCCCTCCATCCAGAACGGATGCCGGAACGTTAGGCTGAATGGGAAGCGGGCGTCAAAGCGCCCAGGCCGTCAGCGGGCGATCAGTGCGCCTTGGGCTTGCGCGACTTCAGGACGATGAAGCCGATCACGCCGATCACGACTGCCGTGCCTAGCGCGGCGATGAAGCCGCCCGTGCTCATCAGCACGGCCACGAACAGGACCAGGCACACCACGAACAGCGAGCCCCACTTGGTCAGGAAGTTGAACAGGTGGAAGGTCGAGACCTGCTCGTTGATCTCCATCGAACCGCGCAGATAGGCCTTGGCGTCAGCGTCGGCTTCGGCGGTGGCGGGGTTGTGCGGATCGGCCATGGTCGTCTTCCGTGAGTCAGGCGGTGGCGGCCCTTATAGCGGCCTCGCCGCTGGGCTCAAGCCCGGTTCAGGCGCCCAGATCCAGCGAATAGCCGGCCGAGCGCACCGTGCGGATCGGATTGGGGCCGTCGCCGACGTTCAGCGCCTTGCGCAGGCGGCCGACGTGAACGTCAACGGTTCGAGCCTCGACATAGACGTCCGAGCCCCAGACCGCGTCGAGCAGCTGCTCGCGGCTGAACACCCGTCCGGGATGCTGCATGAAGTGATCCAGCAGGCGGAACTCGGTCGGGCCCAGATGCACCTCTTGGCCGGCGCGGCGCACGCGGTGCGAGACGCGGTCGATCAGGATGTCGCCGTGGGTGATCCGGTCATCGGCCAGGCCTGGCCGAATACGGCGCAGAACGGCGCGGATGCGCGCGGTCAGCTCCGTCATGGCGAAGGGCTTGGTCATGTAGTCGTCGGCGCCGGTGTCCAGGCCGCGCACGCGGTCCGTCTCCTCGCCCCGCGCCGTCAGCATGATGATCGGCAGGTTGCGCGTCTCGGCGCGGCCGCGGATGCGGCGACAGACCTCGATGCCCGACACCTTGGGCAGCATCCAGTCCAGCAGGACCAGGTCCGGCAGGCGCTCGTCGATCTGGACCAGCCCCTCCTCCCCGTCGGCGGCGACGGCGACGTCGTAGCCTTCCTTCTCGAGATTGTACTGGAGGAGCGTCGACAGCGCGTCCTCGTCTTCCATCACCAGGATATAGGGCTGCACAGGTCGGCTCCGGTCGGGTCAGGCCAAAGTCAGTCTTGGGGGGTATGCGGGACGGTCGGGGTCGGAGAATCGACGCCCGGCGTGGGGGTGAAGCGTGGACGGTCGCCCTGAATCTCTTCGCCGACCACTTCGTAGTGGACGCTTTCGGCGATGTTTGTGGCGTGGTCGCCAATCCGCTCCAGGTTCTTGGCCATGAACAGCAGGTGCGTGCAGGCCGTGATCGTGCGCGGGTCCGCCATCATGTAGGTCAGCAGTTCGCGAAACAGGGCGTTGTAGTGCTCATCCACCTCGTCGTCCGACGCCCAGACCGAAAGGGCGCGCTGCACCTCCGAAGCGGTGTAGGCGTCCAGGACTTCACGCAGGCGGTTGGACACCAGCCGGCCCATGCGCTCGATGGACCGGGTCAGCGGCTGAATCGGCTCGCCGTCGGCCAGGACCAGGCTGCGCTTGGCGATGTTGGAGGCCAGGTCGCCTGTCCGCTCCAGGTCCACAGCCAGCTTCATCGAGCCCAGCGTGCGGCGCAGGTCCGAGGCCACGGGCTGGCGCAGGGCGATCAGGCGGATGGCCTTGCGCTCGATGTCGCGGTGCAGGGCGTCCAGCTTGTGATCGCGCTCGATCACCGCGCGGGCCAGGGCCACATCGCGGCGCGCCACGGATTCGACGGCGTCGGCGACCTGAGCCTCGGCCAGGCCGCCCAGGCGCACGACCTCGGCAGTCAGTTGGTTCAGTTCGTCGCCGTAGGCCTTGACGGTGTGTTGGGTCATGGGGGCGATCCTAGCCGAAGCGGCCGGTGATGTAGTCGAGCGTGCGGCGCTCGCGCGGGTTGGTGAAGATATCCTCGGTGTCGCCCATCTCGATCAGGCGGCCCATGTGGAAGAAGGCTGTACGCTGGCTGACCCGCGCGGCCTGGGCCATGGAGTGGGTGACGATGACGATGCAGTAGTTTTCGCGCAGCTCGTCGATCAGTTCCTCGATGCGCGCTGTGGCGATCGGGTCCAGCGCCGAGCAGGGCTCATCCATCAGAATGACTTCCGGCTCGACCGCGATGGCGCGGGCGATGACCAGACGCTGCTGCTGGCCGCCCGACAAAGCCGTGGCGGGCGCCTGCAGCCGGTCGGCGACCTCGTCCCAAAGGCCGGCGCGCTTCAGCGCCCCTTGAACCACATCGTCCAGTTCGCTCTTGGTCGAGGTCAAACCGTGAATCTTGGGGCCGTAGGCGACGTTCTCATAGATCGATTTCGGGAACGGGTTGGGCTTCTGGAACACCATGCCCACCCGCGCGCGCAGCAGCACCGGGTCGACCGAGCGGGCGTTGACGTCCTCGCCGTCCATGGTGATCCGGCCCGTCACCTTGGCCCCGGCGATGGTGTCGTTCATGCGGTTCATGGTCCGCAGGAAGGTCGACTTGCCGCAGCCGGACGGGCCGATCAGCGCCGTCACCGCCTTGTCCGGCATGTCCAGGTCGACGTCGAACAGGGCCTGCTTGTCGCCGTAGAAGACCGACACGCCGCGCGCCTCGATCTTGACCGGCCCCGGTGGCGGGCCCGCGTGCGTCTTGACCTCCGGCGTCCGCAAGCCGCGATCCCCGCCAGTCGGCTCTGCCGTGTCGTCGGGGCGCTCGGCCTCGGGCTGGGCGGCGGGCAGCACCTGACCACCCATGCGCGGAACCTGGGTCGGATCGGCCCCGCCGCCGGAGCCTTGCGCGGACTTGAAGGTCTTGAAGTTCATGCTCTTACCACCGACGCTCAAAGCGCCGCCTGAGAAGTATGGCCGCCGCGTTCATAACCACCATGAAGGTCAACAGCACGATGATGGCCGCCGCCGTGCGCTCGTGGAAGGCCCGCTCCGAGGCGTTCTCCCAGATATAGACCAGCGACGGCAGGGCGCCCGCCGGCTCGACAATCGAGGTCGGCAGGCCGGGCGTGAAGCTGACCATGCCGATCAGCAGCAGCGGCGCGGTTTCACCCAGGGCGTGAGCCATGGAGATGATCGAGCCGGTCATGACGCCCGGCATGGCCAGAGGCAGCACGTGCTGAAAAACGGTCTGGGTGCGGCTGGCGCCCATGGCCAGGGCCGCCTCGCGGATCGAGGGCGGCACGGCCTTCAGCGCCGAACGGGTGGCGATGATCAGCGTCGGCAAGGCCATCAGCGCCAGGACGAGGCCGCCGACCAGCGGGCTCGCGCGCGGCAGGTGCATGAAGTTGATGAACACCGCCAGGCCCAGCAGGCCGTAAACGATCGACGGCACGGCGGCCAGGTTGTTGATGTTGACCTCGATGAAGGCCGTGATCCGATTGCGCGGCGAGAATTCCTCCAGCCAGATCGCCGCCCCGACGCCTAGAGGAATGGCGATCAGGGCTGTCACCAGCAGCATCAGCGCCGAGCCGATCACCGCGCCCAGCACGCCGGCCAGCTCGGGCTCGGTGGAATCTCCGTTGGTGAACAGGGCCGTGGCGAAGTGGCGCTCAACCAGGTTCTCGGACTTCATGCGGTCCAGCCAGTCCATCTGCTGGTCGCTGAGGCGCCGCTGCGCCTCGGGCGTCGACCGTTTGATCTCGCCCTTGAAGTACAGGTCCGCGTCGTCCGAAAGCGGAGCCTTGATCTGAGTATGCCGGCCCATCAGCTCGGGGCTGCGCGCGACGCGCTCCGCGGCGGCGAACTTGAGGTCGGAGGAGTAGAGCGACCGCAGGGCCCCGGCGTTCGATCCGTCGGGATCTGAAACGCCCCAGCGCGCCAGCTGTTGTTCGGCGATCAGAAGTTCGAAATTCGTGCCCGCCGGATAGGCCTGGTCTATCCGCGAAGCGTCCATGTAGACGGGGGTCGTCACGCTGTGCGCCGTGAACGCGGAATAGCCCTGCAAACCGATACGGCCCAGCAGGATGATCAGGAAGGCGATGGCGAAGGCGATCGCCAGCCGGCCGTATAGTTTGAAGCGGCCTTCGCGGGCGTGGCGGCGCTTCAGACCGGCTTCCAGCCGACCCAGGCGCTCGGCCTGACCGAGGCTCGAGGAGACTGGCGCGTCAGTCATACTGTTCCCGGTACCTCTGCACGATGCGTTGAGCCACGAGGTTCAGCCCCAGGGTGGCGACGAACAGCGTCAGGCCCAGGCCGAAGGCGGCCAGCGTCTTGGGGCTGTTGAACTCCTGGTCGCCGGTCAACAGGGTGACGATCTGAACCGTCACCGTGGTGACCGTATCCAGCGGATTGAAGGTCAGGCGAGCGGCCAGGCCGGCGGCCATGGTCACGATCATGGTCTCGCCGATGGCGCGCGAGACCGCCAGAAGCAGAGCCCCCGAAATGCCCGGCAGGGCGGCCGGCATCAGGACGCGCTTGACCGTCTCGGACTGTGTTGCGCCCATGGCGTAGGAGCCGTCACGCAGGCTCTGCGGCACCGCGTTCAGGATGTCGTCCGAAAGCGAACTGACGAAGGGGATCAGCATGATGCCCATGACCGCGCCGGCCACCAGCGCCATCTGGTTCTGGACCAGCATCAGATACTGCCCCAGGCCGTCCAGGGGACCGCCCGCAAGCTGGGCCCCGATGCCGTTGAAGAAGGCCCGGAAGGCCGGCCCTACCGTCAGGGCCGCGAAAAAGCCGTAGACGACGGTCGGGACGCCGGCCAGAACCTCGAGCACAGGCTTGACCACCGCGCGCGTCAGCGGTCCGGCGTACTCAGACAGATAGATGGCGGAGAACAGGCCGATCGGCGCGGCGACCGTCATGGCGATCAACATGATCAGCAGGGTGCCGGCGAAAAGGGGCACGGCCCCGAAGGCGCCGGACGATCCGACCTGATCGGCGCGGATGGCGGTCTGCGGACTCCATTGCGTTCCAAAGAGGAACTCTGTCGGCGGCACTGACTGGAAGAAGCGCAAGCTGTCCCAGGCCAGGGCGCCGATGATGCCCAAGGTGGTCAGGATGGCGACGACCGAACAGGCGAACAGCAAGGCGCCGATCCAGCCCTCCACCCTGTTGCGGGCGCGCATGGACGCCTTGATCTGGCTGAGCGCGAAAAGGGCGCCAAGGATTGCGGCCAGGATCGCGGCGGCCGCGCCGCCCCAGGTCAGGGTCGATTCGATGCGGTGGGCGCGGCGGCCTTCAGCCGGCAGCAACTCGGCGTAGGGCTGCTCCCACAGCTGTTGAGCCTCCTGCCCGCGGCCCACCCGATGGGCGTCGCCCATGAAGGCCTGGCGGCGGAACGGCTCCAGCGTCTGCACCGCCTCGGGGGCGCCTTCCAGCATCAGGGTCTGGGTCACAGGCCCTGCGGTCACGGCGCCCAGTGTCAGCAGCACGATGGCAGGGGCGGCGGCCCAGATCAGGGCGTAGGCGGCATGCTGGTTCGGTCGCGAATGCGGGCGCTGACCCGCGAAACGGCGCACGGCCAGCGTCCGGCCGACGGCGTACGCGCCGGCGACAACCAGAACCAGCAGGGCGAGAACGAGCCACACCATGAGCAGAGGTGAACGCCTTGTACTTGAAGGCGCTCAGGCGCCGGGACGCCGGGGAGCCGGCGCGCCGGAAACTGCCCGCGATGCATCAGCGGATTAAGACGGCTGCATGACAGTTCAGTTACAGCGCAGGTTCCCGGCCGTCCGGCGCCTGTCGAGACGCCCCGGCTGCGGGGAACCAGGCCGTGAACGCCGCGCCCTCGCCCTTTACGCTTTCGACCATAAGCCCGCCGCCGTGACGGTTCATGATGTGCTTGACGATGGCCAGCCCTAGCCCCGTCCCCTGACGTTCGCCGCTCTTCTGGCCTTCGACGCGATAGAATCGCTCGGTCAGGCGGGGCAGATGCTCGCGCGCCATTCCGGGGCCGCGATCACGCACCGTTACGGCCACGTAGCGCGCCGAAAGGTCGTGGTCAGGCGTCACCAGCGACAGGCGCGACGCGCCCGACCAACGCGATCCGCCGGCCTCGTCGCCCGACAGGCCCGAGCGCAGCGTCAGATCCACCTCTGCGCCGGATGGGGAGTATTTGACGGCGTTGTCGACCAGGTTCTGGATCACCTGGACGATCTCGTCGCGCTCGCCGACCACTTCGTGCCCGCCGTCGCCGCCCTCCACCCTTATGCTGACCTGGCGCTCGCGCAGCAGGACGCTTACCGCGTCGACCACATCGCTGGCGGCCCGCTCGACACGCACCCGCCCCGACGGCGGGATGTGTTCGTTCAGCTCGATGCGGCTCAGCGACAGCAGGTCGGCCACCAGACGGCCCATGCGGTCGGCCTGAACGGCCATGATGTCCAGGAACCGGTCGCGTGCGATCGGGTCGTCCTTGGCGTGGCCCTTCAGCGTTTCGATGAAGCCGCTCAGAGACGCCAGCGGGGTGCGCAGTTCGTGGCTGGCGTTGGCCAAGAAGTCGACGCGCATCATCTCCATGCGCCTGGCGTCCGTCTCGTCACGCAAGACCAACAGGGCCAGCCGGCTCTCGTCAGCCGCACCCAGCGGTCCTGTGGAGGCGCGCCAGCGTCGGTCCTTGGCGCCGCCGGGCGCATAATCGACCTTTTGGGCGACCTCTCCGAACAAGGCCTCGTCCACCGCCTCCAGCATGCTGGGGTCTCGCAGGGCCGAAAGCAGAAGGGCGCCGGTGGCCGGGATGCGAAACAGATGTCGCGCCGCGCGATTGGCCAGAACCACCCGGCGCCCGGTCAGATCGTCCGCCTCGTCCCCGGCGACGATCAGCATCGGATCGTCGACGGCTTCGAACACGCTTTCCAGCAACCCCTCGGGGGCGCCGAAGGGTGCGGCGCCGTCAAGGTTGGGTTCGGCGGCGGCCACGGCCTCGTTTCGCGGGCGATTCAGCAGCCACGCCGACACCGCAACCAAGGCGGCGCCCGGAATGAGCCATACGGCTGCCGCAGGCTCTGCCGCCGCTGCGAAAACCATGACGCCGACCGCCACGCCCGCAGTCGCTCCGGCCGTCCACAGCCGCGATGAGCCCTGTGGCGCGACGGGCGACTGTGAGCTGTCGAAAGGCATTTTCCGATCCGCGCGACGAGGAGCTCGGACGCCTGCCCGACCTGTCCCGTGGGCGTGATCAGAAGGAGGTTTCAGTGCGTCCGTCCTACGGTTGTGGCGACGATTTGTGACATTTGACGCCCTGCAGCGGCCAGACGCCACGGTTTTTTCACCTATCGGCCCCATCGTGCGCGGCGATCGGGGAATCGCGTGTCTTTAAACCCACAGGAAATTCTGTCGCATTACGACTGGCGGTTCGTCCTGCTGGCGACCCTTGTCGGCTATGCGGGCGTCACGATGGCCTACAAGCTGTTGGCCGAGGCGCGTAAGGGCCCTCACCGAGGCCGCGGCATCAAGGGCCTAGGGGCCATGGTGGTCGGCAGCCTGGCCATCTGGACGATCCATTTCATCGCGATGCAGGGCTACGCCTTCGCCAGTCCGGTGCGCTACGACATCCCGTTTACGGTGCTGTCTTATCTGACGGTCATCGGCTCGACGATCGTCACCTTCATCATTTCCGTCAGCGGCAAGACGCGTCCTTGGCGCGCCCTGGCGGGATCCGCGGGCGCCCTGTTCTTCGCCTCCATGGTGGTGGTCAGCGTCTCCGGTCTGCAGGTGCAGGGCCGGATCGAATGGAACTGGCTCCAGGTCTCCGTCGGCTACATCGCGGCGTGCGCGCTGGCGGCGACGGCCGGATGGCTGAACGACGCGCGCAACACCGCCCGGCTGCTGCTGGCGTCGGCGGTGGCCACAAGCGCCGTCTTGGCGGCCCATTTCCTGATCATGCCGGCGCACCAGGTCGCGTTCGACCTGGCCGCCCCCTTCGACCCGCGCGCGCTGTCGCCCGGCGCCATGCAGGCCTGGGTGACGGCGGCGGTGGCGGTGATCATCCTCATCGGGGGCTTTCTGGGCGGGCTGTTCTATTGGTCGCGCCATAGCGCCATCTCCCAGATCCGCGAGGCGGTCGAGGCCATGCCTGATGGTCTGGGCTTCTATGACGCCCACGATCGGTTGGTGCTTTGGAACGCGCGCTACGCCGAAGTGAACCCGGAGGTCGCGGGCCACCTTCGCGCCGGAATGACTTTCCGAGAACTGCTGGAGGTAGGCGTCCGTCAGGATCTCTACGCCGAAGCGCGAGGTCGCGAGCAGGACTGGGTCGCCGAACGGCTGCTCGCGCGCCGCGCCGTTCTGAACAGCATGGAGCAGCACATAACCACCGGCCGCTGGCTGCGTGTGCAGGACCGCCGCACCGCTGAAGGCGGCATCGTCACCGTGGTCAGCGACATCACCGAAATGAAACGTGACGCCCAGGCCTTGGCAGAGGCACGAGACGCCGCCGAGGACGCGAACCGGGCCAAGAGCCAGTTCCTGGCCAACATGAGCCACGAAATCCGCACGCCGCTGAACGGCGTCATCGGCCTGTCCCAGGTGTTGGCGCGTACTGACCTGGACGAGGAGCAGCGCCGGATGCTGGAGTTGATCCAGTCCTCCAGCCGCACCCTGCAGGCCCTGCTCAGCGACATCCTCGATCTGGCGCGTGTCGAATCCGGCCGACTGACCCTGACGGAGGAGGAGTTCGACCTGGGCGAGGCGGTGCGGGAGGCGGGCTGCCTCTATGCCGACGCCGCCCGCGACAAGGGTCTGAAGTTCCTGCTCGACGTGGCCCCGGAGGCCGAGGTGTGGGTGCGCGGCGACGTGGTGCGCCTCAAGCAGGTGCTGACCAATCTGGTGTCCAACGCCGTCAAATTCACCAGCGAAGGCCTGGTCAGTCTGACCGTCGAGCCGGCCGCACCGATCGGAGGGCGAACAACCCTGCGCTTCACTATTCAGGATACGGGCATCGGCTTTGACGAGGATACTCGCCAGCGCCTGTTCAGCCGGTTTGAACAGGCGGACGGCGCCATCACCCGACGCTTCGGCGGCTCGGGTCTGGGCCTGGCCATCTGCCGCCAGCTGACCGAACTGATGGGCGGGTCGCTGGATTGCGAAAGCGAGTTGGGGGGCGGGTCGGCCTTCATATTGACGCTGCCGGTCCGAACAGTGGATGCCCCTCACGTCGTCGCGGCGGGGCCCTCCGAAAAGACGGAGCACGAGCAGACCGCCACGCGGCTGCGCGTGCTTTCAGCCGATGACCACCCGGTCAATCGCCGCGTGGTCGAGCTGATGCTTCAGGGCGCCGGGGTCGACCTGGTGTCCGTATGCGACGGCCTGGAAGCGGTCGAGGCCTATCGCCGTGATGACTTCGACCTCGTTCTGATGGACATGCAGATGCCCGGCATGGATGGTCTGTCGGCCACTCGAGAAATCCGTCTGCATGGCGCCGAAGCCCGCAGACGGCGCCCCTGCATTGTCATGCTGACCGCCAACGCCCTGCCCGAGCACGTCGAGGCGGCCCGGGCGGCGGGCGCCGACCACCACCTGGCGAAACCCTTCAGCGCCGAAGACCTGCTGGGCCTGGTGCAGAATCTGTCTCAGCGGGCGGAGGAGCAGGCGGCCTGATCCGCGCCGCCCAGCAGGGCGTTGACGGCCGCCTCCAGCGCCACGTCGCGGCCGTTGGCCAGGTCCTCATAGGTCGGCGCCACCGGCAGATCGGGCGTCACTCCCCGCTTTTCCAGCACCACGCCCGATCCGGTCCGGAACTCGCTGACGCCGACCCTCAGCAATCCGCCGTCCGGCAGCTGGTAGGCGATCGACCCGACCACGGCGCCGGCCGAGACCTGACCAAGGACCGGGCCCCGGTCGTACTCCTGGAAGGCGGCTGCGAAGACCTCTGCGGCGCTGCCGGACAGGTCCGACTGAAGCACCGCTGCCGGCCCCTTCCAGGGCGTTCGCGCCGTGCGCGTGCGCCGGGCGACGCGCGGCACCGGCCCGAGATTGTAGTAGGCGAAGCGGACCTGTCGATCGAAGAAGGCGCCCAGAATGGCGGCCGTGGCGTCCACTCGTCCTCCGCTGTTGCCACGCAGATCCACGATCACCGCGCACGGCGGATCGGCCTGCGCCTCGGCCAGCCGCGCCAGCATCCAGTCACGCGACGCCGCGTCGAAGGCGCTGAACCGCAACACCAGAACGCCGTCCGCACGCCGATGGGCGACGCCCACTTCGCGCGGCAACAGGCGCGCTTCCATATCGAGCGCGTGCTCGCCGCCGTCGGCGTCGATGAACACGAACCGGCGGGGTTGACCGGCGTAGCTGACGGCGGGGTCAAATGGCTCACCGTCGACCGTTGCGATCCGCCAGCCCGGTCGAACGCCGGCGTCAGCGGCCGGACCGTCCTCACGCAGCGTTGTCACAAGATAGCGTCGCTGGCCGGTCTCGGCGCTGATCGCAGCCGCCAAGGCCATGCCGAACACGCGCGCCTCTTCAAGTCGAGCCTGGGCGCGCAGACGGTTCACGCTGGGCCGGACAGCGATAGTGTGCCGGTCGTCTAGCAGACCAAGGGTGTCGTTGAGCGCCCGGTAGAAGCCGACCTCGTCGGGCTGCGCCACGGCCTCGGCGCGGCGCGCGTCCGCCTCGGTGCGAAAGTCCACGCCGTTGTAGGTACGATCGTAGAAGCGGCGCGCGACCAGATCGACGGAAGCGTCGAAGATCCGGCCATTCATCGCCGCGCGTTCGGGGGAGCCATCCTGCAACGCCACGACGTCCGGCACCCGGTTTTCGTTGACCGACGGCAGGGTCTGGCATGCAGCCAGGCCCGCAAGCCCTAGGATCAGGCCCAGGCGACGCAGACGGGCGATCATTCACGACGGTCCTTCAGCGGTTCCCGGCGACCCTAGATCCCGGGCGCCGACGGTGTCGAGGCGCGCTGGGCGCGTTCTGCAGCCAGGCTGCGCAAGGCAAGGTCCAGCGCTGGATCACGACCTTCACGCCGATCGGCCCAGGTTGCGGCGACCTCGATATCCGGCAGGACGCCGCGTTTCTCCAACCGCACCCCGGCCCGCGTGACGAAGTCGGCGCGGCTCAGCGTCAGCCGTCCGCCGTCCGGCAGGGCGGTGTCCTGCGAGATCAAGACCGCGCCGGCCGTCCGTTCGCCCAGCACGACGGCGCGACCCGCCTCCTGAAGCGCAGCGGGGGTCAGCTCCGCTGCGCTGCGGCTGGTGCGATCAACCAGCACCGCCACCTCGTGGGCGACGGGCGTCTCCAGGGCGCCGCAGCCCCCGACGGTGCGCAGCACCACCGCGCGGCCCGATCGCCCGGTCCGCGTCGCCCATTCGCGCCGCCGAGGCAGGAAGCACGACAATACTGCGTCCGCCTCCATCAGCAGACCGCCGGGGTTGCCCCTCAAGTCGAGCACCACGTCCGTCCCGGCGGGGGTCTGCGCCAACTGCTCGCCCAGCCAGTTGCCCAGCCCCCGCTCAAATGCTGCGATGCGCAGCACCAAAACTCCCGGCCGGGTCCGATCCGCGACGAAGAGCGGCGGCGGGGGCATCACGCGGGGCGTAAGATCGACGACATGCGGCCGGCCTGTCTCGTCCGTCAGCTGGAGCCGCACAGGGGAGCCATCCTGTATCTGCACATCCGCGCCCCAGGACCGCCCGTTGATCGCGTCGAGACGCCAGCCTAGCTGAACGCCTGCGGCTTGGGCGGGCGAGCCGTCCCGAACACGTTCGATGCGATAGACATGGCCGCCGTCGGCGCGCTCGCGGGCAATGGTGACGCCCATGACTGCCCGGCTGGCGTAGAGGTCGGTCCTCGCGACCCCGGCCGGCGGCAGGGCGCCCGCATGGTCGTCGTCCAGCAAGTCCAGCATTCGGCCGAGGACATCGTAAAGCTGCCGGTCGTCGGTCGCCGCCAGGGCCTGCGGCCGATAGGCCGCCCGCGCCGCGCGCCAATCTACGCCGTGCAGGTCTGGGTCGTAATAATCGCGCCGCACCTCGTTCCAGACCCGGTCAAAAACCTGCTGGTTCATTCGCGCCCGCTCTGCCGACGGAGCGGATGCAGCGGTCTCTCGCGCCTGGGCCGCAGGCAGGGCGGCCGGGCCGACACCCACAAAGGCCAGCACCGCCAGAGCCGGAATCAGTCTGCGGAATGCGGTCGGAAGCGTCATGATCGCATTAGAAACCCCCAAGCTGGCTCTTCAAGTCACGAATGCGCGGCCGGAGACGCTTACGGCGAAACCCGGAGGTGTCGGCACTATCCCCTCTGCGGCAAGGCGTAGGCGATGACGTAGTCGCCCTCCGGCGTCTCCATGAAGTGATGGCCGCCGGCCATGATGACCAGATACTCGCGGCCGTTCTGCTCGTAGATCATCGGATTGGCCTGACCGCCCGCCGGCAGGACATCGGACCACACCGTCTCGCCCGTCTCGATGTCGATGGCGCGGATCAGGTCGTCGGTGGCGGCGGCGATGAAGATCAGCCCGCCCGCCGTGACCACCGAGCCGCCGTTGTTCGGCGTGCCGATCTCCAGCGGCAGCATCGACGGAATGCCGAACGGCCCGTTCTTGCGCGCCGTGCCGAACGGACGGTCCCAGAAGGTCCGGCCGGTGCGCAGGTCCAGCGCCCGTATGCCGCCATAGGGCGGCTGCTTGCAAAGCAGACCCGTGAAGGGCACGCGCCAGCCGGCGTTCACGTCGATAGCGTAGGGCACGCCGATCTGCGGATCGCCCGCGCCCTCGGCGCCGCCCTTGGCCTGGTAACGAGGGTCGTCACGCGGGACCCAGCCGCGCCGGTCCGCCTCGGCGCGCGGGACCAGACGGTTGTGGTTGGGCATGTCGTTGTAGTTGGCCACGATCACGCCGCGCGTCGGATCGACAGCGATGCCGCCCCAGTCCGAGCCGCCGTTGTAGCCCGGATACTGGATCCAGTGCCGGTCGGCCGTCGGCGGGGTGAAATAGCCCTGATAGGCCGCGCGCTTGAACTGGATGCGGCAGAACATCTGGTCGATGGGCGACATGCCCCACATGTCGCGCTCGGTCAGGTCAGGCTTGCGCAGGGTGTGGAACAGCGAGAACGGCTGGGTCGGCGTGCGCTCCGACGGCTCCACGCCGCCCTGAGCCACCGGCCGCTCTTCGACGCCGTGCAGCGGCTGCCCGGTGCGGCGGTCCAGAATGTAGATGTCGCCCTGCTTCGACGGCAGGATCACGGCCGGAACTACGCCGCCGGACGTCGGCATGTCGACCAGCGTCGCCTGCGATCCCAGATCGTAGTCCCAGACGTCCTTGTGCACCGTCTGGAAATGCCAGCGCGGCTTGCCCGTGGTCACGTCCAGCGCCACCAGCGCGGTCGAATATTCGTTCTCGGCTGGGCGACGCAGACCGGAATAGTAGTCCGCCGCCGAGTTGCCCATCGGCAGATAGACCAGGCCGAGCGCCTCGTCTCCGGTCGCCATGGTCCACATGTTCGGCGTGCCCGGCGTGTAGGTCTGACCCTCGGGCGGCAGGCCGGTCAGGTCGGGACGCATCATGTCCCAAGCGAAGCGCAGCGCGCCGGTCTCGACGTCGAAGCCCTGGATCACGCCCGACGCATTCCACCGCCGTTGGCCGTCCAGCACCTGATGGCCCGTCACGATCACGCCGCGCACCACGACCGGCGGCGAAGTGATGGAGACCATGCCCGGGAAGGGATCACCCATGCCCGTCTTGATGCTGACCGCGCCGTTGGTCCCGAAGTTCGGGCACGGACGGCCCGTGGCGGCGTCCACGGCGATGATGCGGCCGTCCAGCGTGCCCTCGATCACCTTGGCGGCGCACGGCTGGGCCGGATCGGCGTTGGCCGTCGCGTGATAGGTCACGCCGCGGCAGGCGGCGGTGTAGGGAATCTGCTCGTCGGCGACCTGCGGGTCATAGGTCCATTTCTGCTGACCAGTGACGGCGTCCAGGGCGAAAAGCTTGTTGCGGCCCGAGCAGAGATACAGGGTGTCGCCGATCTTCAGCGGCGTCGTTTCGGCCCCGAACCGTTCGCCCGGCAGGTCGCCCGTGCGGAAGGTCCAGGCGCGCTCCAGCTGGCTCACATTGGCCTTGGTGATCGTCGCCAGCGGCGAATAGCGTTGAGCGCTCGTGGCGCCGCCATAGGCCGGCCAGTCCGCGCCGGTCCGCGCCTCGGCGGGATCGCCCGCGCCGGCCGCGCCGGCGCCGGGCACCGGGCTCATGACCGGATGGCGGTTCGCCTGGGCCACGGCGAACCCGCCGACTAGCCCCAGCACGACGATCGCCGCCAGTCCGCCAAAGGCCAGCTTGCCGCCGCCCCCGTCGCGCTTCAGCGCCGGGAAGCTGAGCAGCACGAACACCAGCAGAACCAGCGGTGCGACCACGCGTGGCACCAGGGCCCAGCCGTTCAGCCCGACCTCCCAGAAGGCCCAGGCCAGGGTGCCGATGAAAATCAGGATGTAGAGCCAGGCGCCCGACGGCCTCAGCGCCGCCAGCAGCCCACCCGAGATCATCATCAGCACGCCGGTCACGATGTAGTAGGGCGAGCCGCCGGCCGCGATCAGCATTCCGCCGCCGATCGTCAGCACCAGGCCGATCAGGGCGATCAGCAGCCCCAACAGCCGGACCAGCACACTGCCCGGTCCCCTGCCCCGCTCGATGGACGCCATAGTCTTCCCCCTCCGCGAACGCTCCGCCATTGCACGCAATGCGGCGGTCCGACGTGCGTTCCGACGCAAGCGCATTTTCCCGCGCCTGACCGATTCGCCGCGTCGCGCGTTCAGCCGCCATGCGCGGTGAACTCGAAACCTATCAGAAGAAGCGGAACTTCGCGGCGACGCCCGAGCCGAAAGGCAAGAAGGCGCGCGGCAAGCCGAAGGCGCTGCGCTATCTGATCCAGCGCCACGCAGCCACGCGCCTGCACTACGACTTCCGCATCGAGCACGACGGCGTGCTGAAATCCTGGGCCGTGACCAAGGCGCCGTCGCGCGATCCCGCCGTCAAACGCCTGGCCGTGGAGGTCGAGGATCATCCGCTCGACTACGGCGGCTTCGAGGGCACCATCCCTTCCGGCAACTACGGCGCCGGCACGGTGCAGATGTGGGACGAAGGCCGCTGGACGCCGCAGGACGAGGACCTGGACGCCGCGTTCAAGAAGGGCGTGCTGAAGCTGACCCTGGATGGCGAGCGGCTGAAGGGCGGCTGGGCGCTGATCCGTCTCAAGTCCGATCGCGGCAAGCCGTCCAAGCGCGCCAACTGGCTGCTCGTCAAGGAAAAGGACGAGCACGCCGTGGAGGGCGAAGGCGACGCCCTGGCCGAGATCGACGCCTCGGTGACGACCGGCCGCAGCCTGGCCGAGATCGCCGACGGCTCCAAACAGTGGACCACGTCCAAGCCGACGGGCCGAAAGGCGCCGCCCAAGCCAAAACCTTCCAAGGCTCAGGCGTCCGCCGCCCGCACGCCTCACGCCTTCGTGCCGATCCAGTTCGCCAAGGTCGTGGACCATCCGCCCGGTGCGGCGGGCTGGGTGCACGAGATCAAGTTCGACGGCTACCGCATCCAGATTTCGCCCGGCGGCGGCAAGGCGACCCTGCGCACGCGCAACGGCCTGGACTGGACTGATCGTTTCCAGGCCCTGGCCGAACAGGCGGCCGCCTGGCCGGACGCCGTGATCGACGGCGAACTTTGCGCGCTGGACGACGACCACATGCCCGACTTCTCGGCCCTGCAGACGGCGATTTCGGACGGGAAGACCGACGATCTGATCTACTTCGCCTTCGATCTGCTGTTCGAGGGCGCAGAGGATCTGCGCGGCCTGCCCCTTTCACACCGCAAGGCGAGGCTTCAGGCCTATGTCGATCGTGTGGGCGAGGCTAGCCCGAACCTGCGCTTCGTCGACCATTTCGCCTCGTCCGGCGAGGCGGTGCTCAAGAGCGCCTGTCGCATGGACCTGGAAGGGGTCATCTCCAAGAAGCTGGACGCGCTCTACGCCGCAGGACGGTCGTCGACCTGGGTCAAGTCGAAGTGCCGGGGGCGCGACGAGGTGGTCATCGGCGGCTGGTCGTCCGAGGGGGGCGCGCGGTTCCGGTCGCTTCTGGTCGGGGTGAAAGACAAGGGCGGCCTGCGCTACATGGGTCGCGTCGGGACGGGCTATTCCCAGGCGCTGCTCAAAACCCTGGTCCCCGCGCTCAAGGCGCAGGGCGCGGACAAGAGCCCCTTTGTCGGCGCCGGCGCGCCCAAGGGCGGGCGCGACATCCATTGGCTCAAACCTGTCTTGGTGGCCGAGATCGAGCATGCGGGCGTGACCGAGGGCGGCTCGGTGCGCCAGGCGTCCTTCAAGGGCCTCCGCGAGGACAAGCCCGCCAGGGAAGTGACCGCGGAGCCTCAGGCGCCGGCTTCAACCAAGGTCTCCTCTCCGAAGCCGACGACGCGCGGCAAGGACAAGGTCGTGGTGGCGGGCGTGACGATCTCCAGCCCCGACAAGGTGCTGTGGCCCGCGCGCGACGGCCGGCCGGCCGTCACCAAGGCGGATCTGGCGCGCTACTACGAAATGACGGCCGAGCGCATTCTGCCCCACGTCGCCGACCGGCCGGTGTCCATCATCCGCGCGCCGGAGGGCATCGAGGGCGAGACCTTCTTCCAGCGCCACGCCATGCCGGGTCACAGCCCGCGCCTGAAGCTGATCGACGTGAAGGAGCGCAAACCCTACGTCGGCGTGGTTGATGTCGGCGGCCTGGTCGCCATCGGCCAATCGGGAGGTTTGGAGCTTCACCCCTGGGGCTGCCGACCGGGCGATCCCGAGACGCCGGACCAGATCACCTTCGATCTGGACCCTGACGAAGGCCTGGACTTCGACGATGTCATAGCGGCGGCCCGACTGCTTAAGCCGCGTCTGGAGGATCTTGGTCTTACGCCCTTCGTCAAGACGACCGGCGGCAAGGGTCTGCACGTCGTCGCGCCCATCAAGTCGGACGGGCGCAGTCGTGTCGAATGGGATCAGGCCAAGGCCTTCGCCAAGGCCGTGTCGGAGGCGCTGAAGACCGAACACCCCGACCGGTTCACAACCACCCTGGCCAAGAAGGCGCGCGGCGGGAAGATCTTCCTCGACTATCTGCGCAACGGCCGCATGGCCACGGCGGTCGCGCCCTGGTCGCCCCGCGCCCGGCCGGGCGCGGGCGTCGCCTGCCCCCTGTCCTGGGGGCAGGTGAAGAAGGGCCTCGACCCCGCCGCCTTCACCCTGCACGACGCGGCGACGTTGCTGAAAAAGCCGGATCCCTGGAAGGATTTCCGCAAGGCCGAGGCCAGCCTGAGGCCTGCCCTCAAGACGATGCTCTAGCCGAACAGCGCGCGTTCGAAGGCTTCGCCCGCCCGGCCGGCGGCGCGAGGCCCCAGGACCGCGCTGGCGGTGCGGCCTGAGGCCAGGACACGGCGCAGCGCCTGACGGACGTCCTCGCCTGTCACGGCCGCGACTTGGGCCGCCTGATCCTGGGGCGACAGAGGCGCGCCGTGGATCAGGGTCTGCACCGCCACACGACCGGCGCGGGCCATGGGCGATTCCTCGGACATCCACAAACCGGCGGTCTGAACCGCGCGGGCGCGATCCAGCTCGACCGGGGTCGGCCCGTCGTCGGCGAGCGCGCGGATTTCGGCGGCGCAGACCTCGGCCAGTTCGACCGCCCGATCCGCCGCCGCGCCTGCATAGACACCCAGCAGGCCCCCGTCCTCATAGGGTTCGTGATAGGCGTCGATGGCGTAGGCCAGGCCCCGCTCTTCGCGCGCACTTTGGAACAGGCGCGAGGCCATGCCCCCGCCCAGGATTTCGACCGCCAGCCGCAGGGCCGGCAGGTCAGCGTCGACCGCCGACAGCGACGGCAGCTGAAACACCAGATTGGCCTGCTCGATCCGCCGCGCCAGCCGGGTGTGGCCGCCGATGAAGCGCGCCGCCTCGGGCTCTGCCGCCGAACCAGCCCGCGCCGCGCCGAACGCCGCTTCAGCCAGGGCCAGCAGCGCCTCCTCGTCCACCGCGCCGGACACCGCCAGGACCATGCGCTCGGGCGCGTACAGCGTCGCGCGCCACGCCTCCATGCTCGCCTTGTCGGCGGGCGCGAGCGACTCGACCGAGCCCAGGATCGGGCGGCCCAGCGACTGCCCTTCGAAGGCGCGGGTCTGCGCCATCTCGAAAACGTGGTCGTCCGGGGTATCGAAGGCCTCGGCGATCTCCTGGGCGACCACGTCCTTCTCGCGCTCGATCTCGGCGGGATCCAGCCGGGGCCGCAGCATCAGGTCCGACACCACCTGCACCGCGCGAGGCAGGGCCTCGGCCATGCCGCGCACTTCGAAGCTGGTGCGCTCATAGCCGGTGGCCGCGTTGATCGAGCCGCCCTCGGCCTCGATCCGCTCCACGATCTCGCGCGCCGACATGTCGCCCGCGCCCTTGAACACCAGATGCTCGAGCAGATGCGACCAGCCGGACTGGCTCTCGCTCTCCCAGCGCGAGCCGCCGCGCACGGCGGCGACCAGGGCGAAGCTCTTGAGGCCCGGCATGGGATCGACCACGACCCGTACGCCGTTGGTCAGTGAATGCACCCGGCTCATGACTGATCCGGCGCCTTTTTGAACCGACGCAGCACCATGGCGGCATAGAAGCCGGCCAGGACAAGGGCGAGACCGAACCAGGTCACCGCATAGCCGAGATGGTTGTTCGAGAAGGCGGCGGGCGGCGCGACGGGTCTCAGCGCAGCCAGCTCGGGATTGGTCGGCGTCTCGGCGAAGATCAGCAGGTCAGACACCGGTCCCTGAACCTCCAGGGCCGCGGCCATCGCCGCCTCGTCACGCGCATAGAACCGGCCGTTGGACGGGGGCGGCGCCATGGCGGGCGCATCCGGCGCGTGGCGCAGCTGGCCGACGAAGGCTGTCGGCAAAGTCGAGGGCCCGACCTGCGGGCGCGTCGTCACCGAATCGGACACGAAGCCCCGGTCGATCAGAAAGGCCTGGGTGACGCCGGCGGGGCGACAGGCCGAAATCAGCCGCACGCCCGCCTCCCCGTCCAGGATGGTCTGCAGCTCGACATAGGGCGCCGACGCGAGACCGGGGCAGGCCAACACCACCTTGCGGAAGTCCAGGTCGCCGCCTTCGGCCAGCACGGTCTCGATCGGCTGGGCCGGACGGGCCGCCGCAGCTTCGGCTTGCGCGATCAGGCCGTTCTTCCAGCCCATGCGCTGAGTCTGCCAGACGCCCAGCGAAATCAGCACCGCCAGAAGGACGGCCGTCGCGGCGGTCAGACCCCAGGGAAAGCGCTTCATCGTCCGTTCGTCCCGTTCCTCATCTGCAAGGCGATCATCAGCCCCTTGCCGGGCCGCATAAGGCCCAGCGACAGCGCGCCCACCAGCGGCAGGGTCACCAGCAGCATGAGCCATATGGGCGGATCATAGGCGATCTGCACCGCCAGGGCCGAGAACACGACCAGGCCGCCCGCGATCTGCATGATGAAGACCGCCGCGCCGTCGCCTGTGTTCATGCGGCTGTAGTCGAAGCCGCAGGCCTGACAGCGCTCGACCACCTTCAGGAAGCCCGCGAACAGCGGCCCGCGCCCGCAGTTGGGACAGCGACAAAGCAGACCGGCGCGGATCGGGTCGATCCGCGCCGGTTGAGATTTCTCAGGTTCGGCTGGGATCAACCGAAGACGACGTAGACGAAGGCGAACAGGAACAGCCAAACCACGTCCACGAAGTGCCAGTACCAGGCCGCCGCTTCGAAACCGAAGTGCTTCTCGGGGCTCATCTGGCCGGCCAGCAGGCGCAGCAGGCAGACGATCAGGAAGATGGTGCCGATCAGGACGTGGAAGCCGTGGAAGCCGGTCGCCATGAAGAAGATCGAACCGTACAGGCCCGAGTTGATCGCGGCGTCGTTGAAGAACAGGTCTTCGTGCAGGATGTGATAATATTCGTACACCTGAACGCAGGTGAAGAAGACGCCCAGCACGACCGTCAGGGCCAGACCGATCTTGGCTTCCTTGCGGTTGCCGATCTGAAGCGCGTGGTGCGCCCAGGTCACGGTGCAGCCCGACAGCAGCAGGGTCACGGTGTTCAACAGCGGCAGGTGCCACGGGTCCAAGACCTCGACGCCGGCGGGCGGCCAGGTCGACCAGGCGGCGGCCGTATCGGCCCAGGTGCCGACTTCCGGGATCAGCGTCCGCGAATCCGCGAACAGCGTCATGTCGAAGAACATCCAGAAGAAGGCGGCGAAGAACATCACTTCCGAAGCGATGAACAGCACCATGCCGTAGCGCAGGCCCAGCGACACGACCGGGGTGTGGTCACCGGCGCGGCTTTCCTTGATGACATCGGCCCACCAGCCGAACATCGACACCAGCACACCGGCAAGACCCGCGAAGAACAAGGCCTTGTCGCCCTTGGCCAGCAGGACCGCGAGGCCCTCGGCGTCGGCGCTGACCAGGCCCTTCATCCACACGACCGCGCCGATCATCATGATCGTGACGGCGGCCGAGCTGACCAGGGGCCAGGGGCTGGGGTTGACCAGGTGGTAGTCGTGCTGCGGAGCGGCGTGGGCCATCGAGGGTCTTCTCTTGGATACGCGAGAGTCGGTTCAGTGAGGGGCTATAGCGTCGCCTATCCGACTGCGCCAGAGGCCGGCGGCCCCGATTTCGCCCCGATCGCGGCTGTGCGCGTGGGGTTGGTCTCGCCCTTGGTCGGATAGAAGGTATAGCTCAGGGTGATCTCCTTGATCCCCTTCGCCTCGCGGTCCGTCGCGATTTCGGGCGCAACGAAATACTGCACGGGAAACTGGACGGTCTGCCCCGGCTCTATGGTCTGGCCGTCAAAGCAGAAGCACTGCAGCTTCTGGAAGTAGGGGCCCGCCCCTTCCGGCACGACATTGTAGGCGGCCGTGGCGTGGATCGGCTGGTCCGAGGTGTTGGTCACGTCGAAGAAGGCCATGCCGGTGTCGCCGATCTGGACCCGCTGACTGACCTGTTCGGCGCGGAAGTCCATGGGCAGGCCGCGCACATTGGTGTCGAACCGGATCAGGACGGTGTCTTCCAGCACCTTGTCGGGCGCGGCGTCGGCCCGCATCACCGTGCCGTTGAAGCCCGTCACCTGGCAGAACAGCTGATACAGCGGCACCGCGGCGAAGGCGGCGCCGGTCATGAACATCACGCCGCCGGCGCAGGCGATGGCGATCAGATTCTTGCGGCGGGCCAGCTTGGCTGCGGGATCGGTCACGGGCGAGCCTCCGTCGAGGGCTGGACGGCGACGGCCGCCGGCGCGGTGGCCGGCGCGGGGCCTGGCGGCACGACGGCAGCGGCGGCCATACCGGCCTCGCGCTCGGCCTTGCCGGCCTCGATGTTGCGCCGCAGGTTCAGCACCGTGACGATGAACACCAGCACGATGAAGGCCACCAAGGCGCCCGCGATGGCCAGGTTGCGCCGCTTGCGCGCGGCCAGTTGATCGTCGGTCAGTCGCATCGGTTTACAGTCCCAGGCCCGGCAGGCGTTCGACCAGAAGGGCCGCGAAAAGGGCCATCAGATACAGGATGGAAAAGGCGAACAGGTTGCGCGCCGGTTTGGCCTCGACGCGCACGTCATACAATGCGGCCTCTCGCCCCACGGCCTCGGCCTTGTCGGGCTGATCGCCGGCGCGGCTATTGAATAGGCGGATCGCCATGCTGAGAAAGCCAATCCCGCCGACAATGGCCACGACCCGATAGGTCATCCCCCCAAGGCCAACGGCCCCGGGCAAGACCGCCACAGGAACGAACACGAGGCTGTAGATCAGGATCTGCAGGCGCGTTGACTTGGCGCCGCGCGCCACCGGCATCATCGGAATGCCGGCCTTGGCGTAGTCACCAGCCGAATACAGCGCCAGCGCCCAGCTGTGGGGCGGCGTCCACAGGAAGATGATGAGGAACAGCAGCCAGGCCTGCCACGGCGCCTGTCCGGTCGCCGCCGCCCAGCCGATCACGGGCGGAAAGGCGCCCGCCGCCCCGCCGATGACGATGTTCTGAGGAGTCCGCCGCTTGAGAAGCAGGGTGTAGAAGGCTGCGTAATAGACGATGGTCAGGGCCAGCAAGCCCCCGGCCAGCCAATTCGTCGTCATGCCCAGCAGCATGACCGAGAAGACCGACAGGATGATCCCGAACGTCATGGCGTCGCCGCGCGGGATGCGGCCCGCCGCGACCGGGCGGCCGCGCGTGCGGCGCATAAGAGCGTCGGTCTCGCCTTCCAGCGCCATGTTCAGCGCGCCCGCGGCGCCCGCGCCCACGGCGATGCACAGCACCGCCAGCGCAGACGATATCGGGTCGAGATCGCCGCCGGCGACCACCAGCCCGGTCACGGCCGTGAAGATGACCAGCGACATCACGCGCGGCTTCAGCAGCTGGAAGAAGTCTTCCGGCTGGGCGGTCGATACGGTGACGGGGGCGTCAGCCTTCATGCGGAACTCTCTACTCCCTCGCCGAGGCTGCGCGAAGCGTCGCAGGCCGGAAAGCGGAGAGGCCGCTCCTTCTTCCGAAGGAACGGCCCCTGTCGTTTGGCCGAGACCCGGCCGGGCTTAGTGCTCGTCGCCCTTGACCACGGGCAGTTCGTTGAACTGGTGGTGCGGCGGCGGCGAGGACAGCGTCCATTCCAGCGTCGTGGCGCCTTCGCCCCACGGGTTGGCCACGCCCGGACGACGCCGAATGGCGGCCTCCAGAAGCATGATCAGGAACACGGCGACGCCGGCGATCGTGATCAGGTAGCCCACGGTCGAGACGTGGTTCCAGAGGGTGTAGGCCTCCGGATAGTCGACGTAGCGACGCGGCATGCCCTGCAGACCCAGGAAGTGCTGCGGGAAGAACACCAGATTCACACCCACGAACATGATCCAGAAGTGAGCGGCGCCCAGGAACTCGTTGTACTTCACGCCGAACATCTTCTCGAACCAGTAGTAGAAGCCCGCGAAGATGGCGAAGACGGCGCCCAGCGACAGCACATAGTGGAAGTGAGCCACCACGTAGTAGGTGTCGTGCAGGCTGTAATCGATGCCGGCGTTCGACAGGACCACCCCGGTGACGCCGCCGACCGTGAACAGGAAGATGAAGCCCATCGCCCAAAGCATGGGCGTCTTGAAGCTGACCGAACCGCCCCACATGGTGGCGATCCAGCTGAATATCTTCACCCCCGTCGGCACCGCGATGATCATCGTCGCGGCGATGAAGTAGGCCCGCAGATTGATCGACATGCCGACCGTGTACATGTGGTGCGCCCACACGATGAAGCCGACGAAGCCGATGGCCACCATGGCGTAGGCCATGGCCAGGTAGCCGAACACCGGCTTCTTGGAGAAGGTCGAGACGATGTGGCTGATGATGCCGAAGCCCGGCAGGATCAGGATGTACACCTCGGGGTGGCCGAAGAACCAGAACAGGTGCTGGAACATCACCGGGTCGCCGCCACCGGCCGGGTCAAAGAACGACGTGCCGAAGTTGCGGTCAGTCAGCAGCATGGTGATGGCGCCGGCCAGGACCGGAAGCGACAGCAGCAGCAGGAAGGCGGTGATCAGCACCGACCAGGCGAACAGCGGCATCCGGTGCAGGGTCATGCCCGGCGCGCGCATGTTGAAGATGGTGGTGATGAAGTTGATCGCGCCCAGGATCGAGCTGGCGCCCGCCACGTGCAGAGAGAAGATCGCCAAGTCCATCGCCGGGCCGGTGTGGCCGGTCGTTGATAGCGGCGGATAGATGGTCCAGCCGCCGCCGAAGCCCTGCCCCGGTCCGCCGTCGACGAACAGGCTCAGGCACAGCAGGATCCACGCGGCCACCAGCAGCCAGAACGAGATGTTGTTCATGCGCGGGAAGGCCATGTCCGGCGCGCCGATCATGATCGGCACGAACCAGTTGCCGAAGCCGCCGATCATGGCGGGCATGACCATGAAGAAGATCATGATCAGGGCGTGGGCCGTCACGGTGACGTTGTAGCCGTGCTTGGACGCCTCGACGATGCCGAGGTGCTGGATGATCGAGCCTTCACGAAAGATCTGGATGCCCGGCTCGGCCAATTCCCAGCGGATCAGGCCGGACAGGGCGCCGCCGACCAGTCCCGCCATGATGGCGAAGATCAGGTACAGGGTGCCGATGTCCTTGTGATTGGTCGACAGGAACCAGCGGGTGAAGAAACCCGGCTTGTGGTCGTGCTCGGCGTGGGCGTCGTGCCCGGGGCCGGACGAGGTGTGGTCGTGGGTCGCGGTGGCCATGGTCGTGGGCTCTTCCGTCTCGTCTTACTGGGCCGCGGGCGCGGCGGGCGCGGGCGCCGCGGCCGGCTGTGCGGTCGGGGTGGTTGCGGTCTGGGCGGTGGGGATTTCGCCCCCCTCGTCCGTCGTCGGGCCGGTCGAGCCGGTGCCCGTGACCGGCGCGCCCGTGGTGCCGGCCGCGATCTGAGCGGCGGTGCCGCCCGGGGCCTCGGCGGCGGCCGGGGTCATGGAGCCGCCCTTGGAGACCACCCAGGCGGCGAACTCAGCCTGGCTGACGACATTGATCTGGATCGGCATGAAGGCGTGGTCGACGCCGCACAGCTCCGAGCACTGACCATAGTAGATGCCCGGACGATCGGCGCGGAACCAGGTCTCGTTGACCCGGCCCGGAATCGCGTCGGTCTTGAGACCGAAGGCCGGCAGGGCGACCGAGTGGATCACGTCCGAGGCGGTGACCAGCAGGCGGACGGTCTGGCCGACCGGAACCACCATCGGCTCGTCGGCCGCCAGGCGATACAGCTGCGGGGTGGTCTGGTCTTCGGGCAGCATGTTGGAGATGTACTCCGGCACGCCTTGGTCGGGATACTCGTAGGCCCAGTTCCACTGGTTGCCCGTGACCTTAACCGTCAGGTCCGGCTCCGGCATGTTGTGGTAGGCGAAGAGCAGGCGGAACGAAAACAGGGCGATGAAGACCAGGATCAGGACCGGAACGACCGTCCAGATCACCTCGACCAGCGTGTTGTGGCTCCACTTGGCCGGCGTCGGGTTCCGCTTGGCGTTGTAGCGGATCACGATCCAGGCCAGCAGTCCGAGCACCAGCAGGCAGATCACCGTAATGATCGGCAGCAAAATCCAATCATGGAAATGATGCGCCTGAACCTTCAGCGGCGACGCGGCCGGCTGAAGACCCAGGCCGCCCGGTGAAGGCTGCCCCATCAGGTCCTGAGCCCAGGCCGGCGTGGCGGCGAAAACAGCCAGGGACAGCGAGGCGACAGCGCCTCCGATCATGCCCCGGGCCCGCATGCCCATCCCCATTCTCGACGTCCTCATAAAACCGTTTGTCTCTCGCTGTTTGAGAACAAGTCGCAAACAGGCGCGAAGGCCGGAAAAGCCGTCGCGGTTCATGCGCCGGTCCCTATCGGATCGACTTGCGCTTGCCAAGCGATGACCGCGACCCGCGACGCCGGACCGCAATGTTAAAACGACGTCATGTTATGACAGCTACCTTGCAGCGCATGATACCTTGCGATAGGTAATCGGCATCCAAGGAGGCCACGGGATGCCCGAGACCATCGACATTCAACTGAAGAAAGGGGTGCTGGGCCTGTGCGTTCTGGCCCTGCTCGCCCGAAGCGACAGCTACGCCTACGAAATCGCCAGCCGCCTGTCCGACGCGATCGGCATGGGCGAAGGCACCATCTATCCGCTGATGCGCCGGATGCAGACCGATGGACTGGTCGAGACCTATCTGGTCGAATCATCGGCGGGTCCCTCGCGGAAGTACTATCGCCTGACCACAGCCGGCCGCGCCGCGCTGGACGGTCAGAGCGCCGAATGGCGAGCCTTTGCTCGCGCGGTGGACGCCCTGGTCGCCGACACCGCTCCAATCGCCGCGAGCGCGCCGGTCGAACCGGCCGCCCTCGCCGACCAGACCCAAAGGGGAGACGCCTGATGACCCGCGACGAATTCCTGTCCCGCCTGAAGCGCGGCCTCGTCGGCCTGCCGATGTCGAGCCAGGCCGAAATCCTGAGCGATTACGAGACCCACTTCGACGACGGCCGGGCCGCCGGCCGCACCGACGCCGAGGTTTCCGCCGCCCTGGGCGATCCCGACCGCCTGGCCCGCGAGCTGAAGGCCGAGGCCGGCTTCAAGCGCTGGCGCGAAGAGAAGAACCCCTCGGCCGCCGCCGGCGCCGTGATGGCCCTGGTCGGGCTGGGCGCGCTGGACATCCTGATCCTGCTGCCTCTGCTGACCGCCGTGGTCAGCGCCATGGCCGGCTTCTATCTGGCGGGTGCGGGCGTCTTCATCGCTGGCGGCGGCATCATGGTCGCCGGGCCCTTCTTCGGACCGCCCGGAGGCCCGTTGTTCGCCATCCTGCTGGGCCTGGGGATGATGGGCGCCGCGATCGCGGGCCTGGCCCTGCTGACCATCTTCGCGGTCTGGCTGGTCAACGGCCTGATCTGGTTCGCCCGCCTGCACTACCGCCTGCTGAAGCCCGCGCTCGCCAACACCGACGGCCCTTCGGCCGACGCTCGTCTCTAAGGGAGGACGACACATGATCCGCAATCTTCTGATCGTCGCCGGCGCAGGCGTCGTGCTCGCCATCCTCGGCTTCGCCGGAGCCGCCGGCGTCGGCGGCGCCGACATGGCCCGCAACGGATGGAACTGGACCCTCGTCGGCAGCGACGGCGAACGCGTCAGCTTCCACCGTGACGGGGCCAACAGCTGGCGCGTGGACGTCAACGAGGAGGGCCAGACCGCCGAGACCATCACGCGCAATCTGGACTGGACCGGCGGCGACCTTCTGGCCGTCGACCTGCCCGCCGACGTGGTGCACATGCAGGGCGCCGAGGCCGGGGTGCTGATCGAAGGCTCCCGCAACCTGGTCGACCGCGTCACCCTGACCGACGGCCGCCTGTCCCTTGCGCAGGGCCCCTCCCAGCGCGGCCGGCTTCGCGTCACCGTCACCGCCCCGGCCGTGAGCCGCTTCGAGGTCAACGGCTCGGGCGACCTCTCCATCCGCGGCTATGACCAGCCGTCGATCAGCGTCAGCGTCAACGGCTCGGGCGATATCGAAGCCGACGGCCGCGCCCAGACTGCCGAGGTCGCGGTCTCCGGCTCCGGCGATGTCGACCTGTCGCCCATGACGCTGGAACAGGCGCGCGCGTCGATCAACGGCTCGGGCGAGGCGCGGCTGGGGCCCACGCAGTCGGCCGAACTGACCGTCTCCGGCTCGGGCGACATCGTCCTGACCCGCGAGCCGGCGCGCACCACCACCGACGTGTCCGGCTCGGGCCGGGTGCGCCGGGACTAGAAGACCATGAGGGGGCGTTCGCGCCCCCTCCCCCGTGACGAACCGGTCGGCAGCCCCTATCTGTCGGTCATGAGCACCACCGCCCTCGATCCCGCCATCCTCGAAACCGCCGGGGTCGACCCCGCCGAGGCCCGCGCCATCCTGTCCTCGGCCCTCCAAGGCGCCGACGACGGCGAACTGTTCCTGGAGAAGTCCGAGAGCGAATCGCTGGTGTTCGACGACGGCCGGCTGAAGGCCGCGGCCTATGACGCGACCGAGGGCTTTGGCCTGCGCGTGGTGGCGGGCGAAACCGCCGGCTACGCCCACGCCAACGAAATCTCCGTCGCTGCGCTTGGCCGCGCCGCCGACAGCGCCGCCCTGGCCAAGGCCGGCCACGCCGCCCGCGTCGCCGAAGGCCCGCTGGCCACCAATCAGAAGCTCTATGGCGAGATCGACCCCCTCGCCTCGCCCGCCTTCTCCGACAAGATCGCCCTGCTGGCCGAGATCGACGCCTTCGCCCGCGCCCGCGATCCGCGCGTGGTCCAGGTTTCGGCCTCCCTGGTCGGCGAGCGTCGCCATATCGAGATCCTGCGGGCCGACGACCGTGCCGTGCGCGACATCCGGCCCCTGGTGCGGCTGAACGTGTCGGTCACTGTCGAGCAGAACGGCCGGCGCGAGACCGCCTCGTCCGGCGCCGGCGGCCGCGCGGGCTTCGAGGAATGGGTCGCGCCCCAGCGCTGGCAGGCCCAGGTCGACGAGGCCTTGCGTCAGGCGCTCGTCAATCTGGACGCCGTCGACTGCCCCGCCGGCGAGATGGACGTGGTCCTGGGCGCCGGCTGGCCCGGCGTGCTGCTGCACGAAGCGGTCGGCCACGGCTTCGAGGGTGACTTCCACCGCAAGGGCTCGTCGGTGTTCAACGGCATGATGGGCAAGCGCGTCGCCGCGCCCGGCGTGACCGTGGTGGACGACGGCTCCATCGCCGGTCGTCGCGGCTCCCTGTCCGTGGATGACGAAGGCACGCCGACCTCGCGCACCGTGCTGATCGAGGACGGCGTCATGGTCGGCCTGATGCACGACCGGCTGTCGGCGCGCCAGCTGAACACCCGCGCCACCGGCAACGGCCGGCGCCAGTCCTTCGCCCACATGCCCATGCCGCGCATGACCAACACCTTCATGGAAGGCGGCAAGGACACGCAGGCAGACATGATCGCCTCGACCAAGCGCGGCCTCTACGCGGCCAACTTCGGCGGAGGCCAGGTGGACATCACGAATGGCAAGTTCGTCTTCCAGTGCACCGAGGCCTATCTGATCGAGGACGGCCGGATCACCGCCCCGGTGCGCGGCGCAACCCTGATCGGCGACGGCGCCACGGCGCTGACGCGCATCGAGATGATCGGCGACGACTTCGCCTTCGATCCGGGCGTGGGCGTCTGCGGCAAGGCCGGCCAGGGCGTGCCCGTCGGCATCGGCCAGCCCAGCCTCAAGATCGGCGGCCTGACCGTTGGCGGCACCGCCGTCTGATCAGGCCTCAATCAGCCAGGGCCTGACCTTGGCCACGAGTTCCGGCGTCGGCCGGCGGGGGCGGCCGTCCAGATGGATGCACACCGCCGTCACCTCGGCCCGGCACAGCACCTCGTCGCCGCGCGTGATGGTCTGGCTGATCATCAGCCGGGGTCCCTTCACCGCGTCATAGGTGGTGCGCACCACCAGGGCGTCGTCGATGCGCGCCGGCTTGACGAACTGAAGCTTCATCTCCGCCACGACGAAGGCCAGCGGCGGCTGGGCGTCCAGGAGCTCGGCGTGGCCCACGCCCGCCATGCGCAGGAAGTCCGACCGACCCCGCTCGAAATAGCGCACATAGTTGGCGTGGTAGACCAGCCCGGTGAAGTCGGTGTCCTCGTAATAGACGCGCACGGGCAGCCGATGCTCGCGCCCCTCGAATCGGCCGGCGGTCGGCTGGTCGGTCATCGCGTCGGGCGTTTCGGAAAGTCGGGGCAAAAGCGGTCTCTCGTCTCGGCGAACTCGGCCGGCAGCGGGTCGTCGCCGAACAGGATGCGCTGCGGCCGCGACACGAAGGCGACGGCCCCGCCGCCTGGCGGCCCCGCGTAGCCGCAGACCACCCGCCCCAGTCCATCCTGAATGAAGCGCACCTCCCAGGCCGCGCCTCGCTCGGCGTGGATCTGGCGTTCGGCGCGGGCGCCGGCCGCCTCGGGTCTCGGCTGCCCCCCGCCGGTCACGCGCCACAGGACCACCAGGCCCAGCACGACCACCGCCGCCCCAAGCACCGCAATCAGCCGATCTGTGCGGATGCGCCTCTGCATCGCAACAGAATGTCCCGCTTCGGCCGTTGGGTGAACCCGCGAAATGGTTCAGTCGAACAGGTCGCCCGCCGCAGGCGGCGCATTGGGCGCGGTCAAGCCCAGGTGTTCGTAGGCCCGCGCACAAGCCATCCGGCCCCTCGGCGTGCGCTGGATGAAGCCCTGCTGCAGCAGATAGGGCTCGATCACGTCCTCGACGGCATCGCGCGCCTCGGCGATCGCGGCGGCCAGGGTGTCCATGCCGACCGGCCCGCCGCCGTAGTTCTCGATCAGCGCCTTAAGGAACCGGCGATCCAGGGAATCCAGGCCCGCCTCGTCCACCTCCAGCCGGGCCAAGGCTCGGGCGGCGGCCAGATGATCGATCGTGCTTGCTCCGTCGGCGGCTGCGAAGTCACGCACCCGCCGCAGCAGCCGGCCTGCGACACGCGGCGTGCCGCGCGACCGCCGGGCGATCTCCAGAGCCCCGTCCTCGCTGATCGGCGCGCCCATCTTGCGGGCCGCCCCCCGAATCACGGCCGTCAGCTCTTCGGCGGTGTAGAACTCCAGCCTCAGCGGAATGCCGAAGCGGTCCCTCAGAGGCGTGGCCAGCAGCCCGGCCCGCGTCGTCGCCCCGACCAGGGTGAAGGGCGCCAGGTCGATGCGCACGCTGCGCGCCGACGGGCCCTCGCCGATGATCAGGTCCAGCACATGGTCCTCCATGGCCGGATACAGGATCTCCTCGACCGCGGGATTCAGGCGGTGGATCTCGTCGATGAAGAGGACGTCGCGCGGCTCCAGGTTCGTCAGGATCGCCGCCAGGTCGCCCGCCTTGGCCAGAATCGGCCCGGAGGTGGCCCGAAAACCCACACCCAGTTCACGCGCCACGATCTGCGCCAGCGTCGTCTTGCCCAATCCCGGCGGGCCGAACAGCAGCACATGGTCCAGCGCCTCGGCCCGGCCGCGCGCGGCGTCGATGAAGACCTTCAGATTGCCCTTGGCCTGCGACTGCCCCACGAACTCCAACAGGGTCTGAGGCCGTAGCGCGCGGTCATAGGTTTCGCCGGCGGCCGGCGCGGGCGAGATGATGCGGTCGTCGCTCACCGCCCAAGCTCCTGCAGGGCGGCGCGGATGACGGCCGACAGCTCGGCGTCTTCGCCCAGGCGCATCAGGGCGTGATCGACGCCGCGGCGCGCATTGACCTCGGCGATGCCCAGGCCCAGCAGGGCGGCCACGGCCTCGCCGGTCAGGCTGGGCGCAGGGACCGCCAGCTCGGCGTGAACGCCCGGTGCAGACGGGGTGAACGAGACATCGCCCAGCGGCTTGCCCTTGAGCTCGGTGACGATGCGCAGGGCCAGTTTCGGGCCGACGCCATTGGCGCGACCGACCGCCGCCTTGTCCTCGCGCGCCACTGCGCCGGCCAGGTCGCCCGGCGGCAGCACGTCCAGAACCGACAGCGCCGCCTTGGGTCCCACGCCCTGCACGCCCGTCAGGGTGACGAAGGCGCGACGCTCGCCGCGCTCCAGGAAACCGTAGAGCCTCGGCCCGTTCTCGGCCGACCAGGCGCTTTCGACATGCAGAATGGCCTCGTCGCCGGGCGCCGGCAGGCGGCCCAGGGTGCGCGCGCCGCACATGACGACGTAGCCCACGCCGCCGCAGTCGATCAGGCAGTGGCCCTCCTCGACCTCGACCACCGTGCCGCGCAGCCGGCCGATCACGCCGCCGCTCCCGTCAGCAGGGCGCGCTTGCGCAGCTGCGCGTGGGTGATCGCCACGGCCAGGGCGTCAGCGGCGTCGGCCGTCACATCGCCGGCGGCCGGCAGCAGCCGTTTGACCATGAAGGCGATCTGGCTCTTGTCGGCGTGGCCGGCCCCGACCACCGCCTTCTTGATCAGGTTGGGCGCATACTCCGCCACCGACAGGCCGCACCGCGCGGGCGCCAGCATGACCGCCGCGCGGGCGTGACCGAGTTTGAGTGTCGAGGACGGGTTCATATTGACGAACACCTCCTCAACCGCCGCCTCGTCGCAGCCGTGATCGGCGCAGATCGTCGACAGAGACTCCATCAGATGCAGCAGCCGCTCGGCGAAAGGCGCCTTGTCGGACGGCGCGACCACCCCGTGCGCGATCCAGCGCAGGCGCGAGCCCTCGCATGCGATCGCGCCCCAGCCGGTGCGGCGCAGGCCGGGGTCCAGGCCCAGGATACGGATCGTTTCGTTCGCCATCCGTTCCTCATGCCCGACTCGACGTTTAGGAACAACTAACCAGACTTCAGTCGTCGCGCGGGTCCAGCACGAAGTCGCAGATTCCGCCGATGCCGCACAGACTCTCCGCCAGAGCCTTCAGCTCGGCCTCGCCATGGACCTTCATGCGCCAGGTGCGCCGGATGACCCTGCCGCTGTCCGCCAGCTCGATCCGGTCGTGCCGAACCTCGGACCCGTGCCGCGCCAGCGCCGCTTCGACCTCGGCTTGCGGCGAAGGACCGTCGCGTCTCCAGCTGATGGCGACATCCGTCAGCACGCGAGACGGCAGCTGACGGTTCACGAGGCGCAGCCCCACCAGGATCACGGCCGTCACCACCGTTCCCACGGCCCCGAGGGTGAAAAGTCCCGCTCCAAACAAAAGGCCGAGCGCCGAGGTGATCCAGAGCGACGCCGCCGTCGTCAGCCCGTGAATTGAGAAGCCCGAGCGGAAGATGACGCCGGCGCACAGAAACCCGATGCCCGTCAGCACCCCGTGCGCCATGCGGGTGGGATCGGTGACGATGTTCTCGTCCGGCAGGGCCTCAAACGCCCACTGCCCCTGCGACATCGCCGCCAGCATCAGAAGCGCCGACGCCAGACAAACCAGGATGTGCGTTCGGAACCCCGCCGCCCTGCCGCGCCACTCGCGCTCGAAACCGATGAGTCCGCCGGCGGCGACCGAGGCCGCGAGGGCCGACAGGGTGTAGGGCCAGTCCATCGCGTCAGGCCGCGCTGGAAGCAGCTGCGCGCTCGACCACCACTCCCACCACGCCGGCGCTCGCCGCCGCCAGTCCGAGAAGGAGCACGCCGGCGGCGATCCAGGCCACAAGCTTCACCCTGCGCCACGGCCCTCCCGTTAGCGGCGGGGCGTCGTCGCCAGGCAAGGCGACGCGGACGTCGGGGTCGGGTTCCGGCTCAGCCATGCTTATCGATATAGGCGTCGGGGTCCTTGTTCACCGGCTTCACGCCCGTGATGTGCTCGGCCTCAAAGGCGGCGTACTTGACCGCCAGGGCGTGGCGCGTGTCCAGCGACGCGTTGATGCGGAAGTCGGTCAGGCCCTGCCGCTCCTCCTCGCCCATGTGCTTGGAGTTGACCACATTGGCCTCGCCGACCGCGTCCAGCCAGGCCTGGGTGCCGACCTTGTGCTGCTCGACGGCCTTCACCGCGTCGCGCAGCTTGTTGTGGTCCTCGATGGCGTCCTCGGTTTCGCCCTCGACCGTGCCGTCCTCGGCGTCGTTGGCGCCCTCGCCCAGCTTCAGCAGCTCGGGATAGAAGAACCGCTCTTCCGCTTCGGCGTGCGCGTCCAGAAAGGCCGACAGCCGCCCCCAGACCTTGGTCAGGGCGTCGGTGTCCTTGGGATCGATCTGCTCGATGATCGAAAACAGCCGTCGTTGCTCGGCGTGGTCGTCCAGGATCAGTTGGCAGATGTCCATGTCGAGGTCCCCGTTGCTTAACGCCACGCTTAACCCCCGGCCGCCGGACCGGTTCCGGCCGTCAAACCTCAGGCACAGCCCGAGCTGATCAGGAACGCGGCGACTGACGCGGCTGTCGACGTGCGAAAGGGAGAGCGCCGGCGTGAGACGTATCTGAAGGCTCGCCCGCGCCGGTCCGTTGTCTACAGCATGGTCGGATACGGCTTCACCCAGGTCATCGCCCAGCCGGCGCAGGGCAAACCGCCGCCTTGGCCGGCTGGAACCTGAGCGGATCGAGGGCGGGTTCGCCGGGCCGGCCCTCGATCCCGTCGGCCACGACGCGGCCGACAAGGGGACCAAGCAGCCAGCCGTTGCGACGCGGCGCCAGGGCCATGTGCAGGCCCGGGTGGCCGCTGGGCCCGGCCAGAGGCAGGCCGTCGGCGGTTGCGCCGCGAACGCCCACGCGCCAGTCCAACGCCGTGGCGGGATCGAATGCGGTCAGCCGCGCCGCGGCGGCGGTCAGGGCGGCGCTTGAAGCCGGATCGGCCGCCAGGTCACGCCGACCGACCTCCATTGTCGCCCCAATCAGGGTTCCGCCGCCCTGCGGCGCGAGATACCCACCCATACCGCGCACGACATGATCCGCAAGCGGGGCGGCTGTCCACCCGATCTGGCCCCGAACGGGTTCGATGGCGGACACCAGGGCGGCCACAGTGGCGGGCAGACCATTGACCGGCTCGGCCGCACCCGACGCCAGAACCAGACTTTGTGCTGTCAGCGACCTGCCGTCAGAAAGAGTTGCGCTCCAGCCGTCGTCATGAGCCGCCAGGGCCTCGACCTTCGCGGCCATGACGGGGCGGCCCAGCGCCTTGCGCAGGGCGTTCAGGGCGGCCGGACAGTCGACCTGCCAGTCGTCCTCGGTCACGACACGGCCGGCCTCATGGCGGGCCGAGAAGCCCAGAGCCGTCAGGCGATCCGCGATAACGTCCGCGCCTTCGCCGCGCCATTCGGCCGGGCGGCGGTGCATTTCGATTCCCCCCCTCTCCGCCAAGTCGGGCCAGAGGTCGCGCGCGCGGCGCAGCAGGGCGGCGCGGGCCGGGGTCACGTCCTCAATGGCGGACTCCAGGGCCGGCGCGATCATGCCGGCCGCCACCCAGGAGGCGTTGCGTCCGCCCGGATCGACGACCTGCACGCCGTGGCCTCGACGCTCAAGCTCGACGGCGCAGCACAGGCCCAGGACGCCCGCGCCGATCACCAGCACGTCCGTTTCAGCGCCTGTCTCAGCCATGTCGCCAGCCCGTACGGCCGACGGCGACCGGCTGGCCCTGATGGGTCACGCGCAGGCCGCGCCGGGCCGTGATCTCGCCCAACACGGTCAGCCGGTCGTGGCGGCGCTCGACCTCGCGTCGCAACGCTTCCACCGCGCCGGGCCGCACCGACATGAGGATCTCATAGTCGTCGCCTGCCGTCGCCAGATCCAGAAGGGCCGCCTCGGGATCGACCCTATCCTCCATCCAGGCGGCGGCCGCGCGCGACAAAGGCAGCCGCTCCAACGCCAGATCCGCGCCGACGCCCGACGCCTCGAGCACATGGGTCAGGTCGGCCAGCAGCCCGTCGGACACGTCGACCGACGCGTTGGCGTGCGCCAGCACCAGGTCTGCAAGGGCGACCTTCGGCTCGGGCGTGCGATAATGAGCGATCAGCGCTTCAATGCGCTCGGAATCCAGGCTGAGCCCGCCCCGCGCGGCCTTCAGACCCAGGCCGCCGTCGCCTATCTGGCCAGTGACGACGACGACATCGCCCGGCCTGGCGCCGGCGCGCGACGGCGCAGCCCCGGCCGGCGCCCAGCCCAGTGCGGTCAACGAGAAGCTGGCCGGTCCAGGCGTGCAAACGGTGTCGCCGCCCAACAGATGCACGCCGAACGCCGCTTGATCCCGCTTCAGACCCTCTGCAAAGGCCTGGCGCTCGGGCCAGTCCAGGCGGGGCGACCAGCCGCAGGCCAGCAGATAGCCGAACGGCTCGGCGCCCTTGGCCGCCAGATCCGACAGGTTCACGCGCAGCAGCTTGCGCGCCACCGTGTCCATCGGATCGTCGGGCAGGAAGTGGACGCCCTCGACGATGGCGTCCTTGGTGGCGATCAGGTCGAAGCCCGGACGCGACGGCACCACGGCGACGTCGTCCAGAAGCCCGCGGCCCCACTCCGGGTGAGCCAGCGGCGCGAACAGCTCGCGTATCGTTTCGAACTCGCCCGCGGGCTCGACCACCGTCGTCAGGCGTCCCGCGAGTCGCGAGCCACGCCGTCCAGGGCGGCGTTGACAAACTTGGCCTCGGCCTTGTCGAAGAAGGCCTTGGCCAGCTCGACATATTCGTCGATCACCACCTCGCGCGGGGTGTCCGGCTGTTCGCGCAGCTCATAGGCGCCACAGCGCAGAAGGGCGCGCAAGGTCGCGTCCAGCCGCTCCATGCGCCAGTTCGAGGCAAGCCGCGCCTTGATGGCGGCGTCGATGGACTGCTGCCCTTCGACCACGCCCCGCACGATCTCGGCGAACCAGGCTTCGTCGGCCTCGGCCAGCATCTCGCCGTCGATGTCGCCGTCGAAGCGGTGGTTCTGGAACTCGCGGATGATGGTGTCGACGCCCTCGCCGGCCAGCTCCATCTGGTACAGCGCCTGCACGGCGGCCAGGCGCGCGACGGTGCGGGCGCGGCGCTGGCGGCTGTTTAGCTGAGGCTCGCGGCGGGCCTTGTCCGCCTCTTCTAGTTGGGCGATGACCGAGGCCAGGCTGTTGGGTTCGGTCATGCCGAGGCTCCGTCACCCAGGCCGAGCCGCAGGCGCTTCTTGAGGTTTATCAGGTCCATGCAGGCGCGCGCGGCGAACCCGCCCTTGTCGCCTTCGCTCAGGCGCGCACGGGCCCAGGCCTGATCCTCGTCTTCGGTGGTCAGGATGCCGTTGCCGATGCACAGGCCTTTGAGGCCCAGGTTGCGCAGGCCCGCCGCCGACTGATCGGCCACGATCTCGAAGTGATAGGTCTCCCCGCGAATGATGCAGCCCAGGGCGACATAGCCGTCATAGCGCGGCGCGGTCGGATAGCGGCCGGCCTCTTCGGCCAGGGCGATGACCGTCGGCACTTCCAGCGCGCCGGGCACGGTGACGACGTCGAACTGGACGCCGCGCGCGCGCAGGGCGTCCTTCGCGCCTTCCAGGAGGGCGTCGGCCAGATCGTCATAGAAGCGCGCCTCGACGATGAGGACGCGGTGGGGGTCGGTCAGGATTGGTCTTCTCCGTCCATGTCGCGCCAGCCGACGATGCGCAGGCCGTAGCCTTCAAGCGCGGTCGGCTCGGGTCGCGTCGAGCTCATCACGATCATGTCGCGCACGCCCAGGTCCAGCAGGATCTGGGCGCCCACGCCGTAGTTTCTCAGCACGCGCTCGCCGCCGCGCGGCTTGTCGCCGCCAGCCAGCCGTTCAGCCAGGCCGTGCAGGTCCGGGTCGCGCAGGAAGACCACCACGCCCGGACCGTCATGGGCCGCCATGGACCGCATGGCGCGCGGAACATAGTCCTGACGCGCCTCGACATGGCCCAGGATGTCGGCGGCGAAATCGACCTGGTGCATACGCACCAGGGTGGGCTTGCCCGGCTCGACCTTGCCCTTGACCAGGGCGATGTGCTCGGCGCCCTCTATGGCGTTGCGGTACAGCATCAGGCGGAACGGCCCGCCGTGGACGCTGTCGAAAGGCGTGTCCATCACCCGCTCGACAAACCGCTCGGTGCGGCGGCGATAGGCGATCAGGTCGGCGATGGTGCCGATCTTCAGCCCGTGCAGCTGGGCGAAGGCGACCAGGTCCGGCAGGCGGGCCATGGTGCCGTCTTCGTTCATGATCTCGCAGATCACGCCCGCCGGCGTCAGCCCGGCCATGCGGCTGATGTCGACCGCCGCCTCGGTGTGACCGGTGCGGACCAGCACCCCGCCGTCACGCGCCACCAGCGGGAAGATGTGTCCCGGCGAAACGATGTCGTCGGCGCCCTTGGTCGGGTCCGAGGCGACCTGGACGGTGCGCGCCCGGTCGGCGGCCGAGATGCCGGTGGTCACGCCCTCGCGCGCTTCGATCGAGACGGTGAAGGCGGTGCCCATCGAGGTGCGGTTCTCGGCGGCCATGGGCGGCAGGCGCAGCTGACGCGCGCGCTCGGACGTCATGGCCAGACAGATCAGGCCGCGCGCATGGCGAGCCATGAAGTTGATCTGGTCAGGGGTGGCGAACTGGGCGGGGATGATGACATCGCCCTCGTTCTCCCGGTCCTCGGCGTCCACGAGGATATAGGGCCGCCCGTTGCGGGCGTCCTCTAGGATATCCTCGATAGGGCTGATGGGACTGTCGTTCATGTTTGCCGCGAGCTGCATCAGGCGGTCTCCTGCCATCTGGCGAGGTATCGCGCCAGCATGTCGATCTCCAGATTGACCGGATCGCCGGCCTTCAGCACGCCCAGCGTGGTCGCCGTCCACGTATGCGGGATGATGTTGACCCCGAAACGGCGGTCTTCGACGCCGTTCACCGTCAGGGACACGCCGTCGACGGTGATGGAGCCCTTGGGCGCGATGTAGCGGTGCAGAGGCTCGGGCGCCTCGATCTCGACGCGGTGCGAGCCGCCCTCGGGCTTGATCGAGACGATGCGGCCCAGGCCGTCGACGTGGCCCGAGACGACGTGGCCGCCCATCTCGTCGCCCAGCCGCGCGGCACGCTCCAGATTGACGCGCCCGCCCTCGATCCAGCCGCCCAGAGTGGTCTTGGACAGCGTCTCGCCCGACACTTCGACGGCGAACCAACCCGGCCCCGTCTCTGTCACCGTCAGGCAGCAGCCGGCGTGGCTGATGGAGGCGCCCAGGTCGATGGTTGCGGTGTCCCACGCGGTTTCGATCTCGTAGCGCCGATCGCGCTCGGTCTGGCGCACGCTGCGGACGCGGCCGATGTCGGTGACGATGCCGGTGAACACTTCAGATCCTCTCGTAGCGTTCCCACAGGTCGTCGCCGAGGGCTTCGACCGACAGACGCCGGAACTTGGGGGCGTCGCCCAGTTTCGCAAGCTCCAGCCCCGCCACGCCGGGTCGCCCATCGCCGCCCAGAAGGATGGAGCTGCGGAACCATTCGATGCGATCGACCAATCCTGCGCGCAGGAAAGACGCCGCCACCTGGCCGCCGCCTTCGATCAGGACCGAGGTCAGGCCGCGACGCGACAGGGCGGCGAGCACGGCCTCCGGGTCCGGCCGACCGGCGTCAGCCACACGCTCGACCTCCGCCTGGCCGACGGATCGCGGGGCGGCGGTCGTTAGGATCAGGGTGTTCGCGGCGGCGACCTTGGCGCTGTCAGGCGTGCGCAGACGGCTGTCGAGGATGACGCGCAGCGGATTTCCGGATGCGGCTGGCGACGAGAGCCGAACCGTCAGCTCGGGATCATCGATCAGCACTGTCTCGACCCCGACAAGAATGGCGTCGTGTTCAGCGCGCAGCCGATGGCCTTGAGCGCGCGCCGCCTCGCCGGTGATCCATTTGGATTCGCCGCTCGCCGTGGCGATGCGCCCGTCCAGCGACGTGGCCAGTTTCAGGGTGACGCGCATCAGCCGCGTCCGGGCTCGTCCAGCCCTTCATCGCCCAGGAATTTGGCGAAGTCGCCCGTGTGGCGGAAGTCCTTGTAGACCGAGGCGTAGCGGACGTACGCCACCTCATCGACCGACTTCAGCGCCTTCATGATGAAGTCGCCGACGACGTTTGACGGGATCTCGGTCTCGCCCAGGCTTTCCAGCTGGCGTACGATGCGGCTGACCAGCTGTTCGACCTGCTCGGCTTGGACCGGGCGTTTGCGCAAGGCGATGCCCAGCGAACGCTCCAGCTTGTCGCGGTCGAACGGCGTGCGCCGGCCGTTTCGCTTCAGGATCACAAGCTCGCGCAGCTGCACCCGTTCGAAGGTGGTGAAGCGCCCGTTGCATTGCGGGCAGGACCGACGGCGCCGGATGGCCGCGCCGTCATCCGACGGGCGGCTGTCCTTCACCTGGGTGTCCTGATTTCCGCAGAAGGGGCACTTCATCAGCAGCTTATCCGTAGATCGGGAAGCGGTGCGTCAACTCGCGCACCTGGGCCGCGACGCCCGCCGCCACGGCCGGATCGGCTTCGTCGCCGCCCTTCATCGAGGCGACCACGTCTGCGATCCAGTGGCCGATCTGTTTGAACTCGTCCTCGCCGAACCCACGCGTGGTACCCGCGGGCGTCCCCAGGCGCACGCCGGAGGTGATGGTGAAGGGCGCGGTGTCGAACGGCACGCCGTTCTTGTTGCAGGTCATCAGCGCCTTTTCGAGCTCGTGCTCGGTCGCCTTGCCGGTCACCCCCATGGGGCGCAGATCGACCAGCATCAGGTGGCTGTCGGTGCCGCCCGAGACGATCGCCAGGCCGCGCTCGACCAGGACCCCAGCCAGGGCCTGGGCGTTCTTCACCACCTGGGCCGCATAGGCCCTGAACTCGGGCTTCAGCGCCTCGCCGAAAGCGACAGCCTTGGCGGCGATGACATGCTCCAGCGGCCCGCCTTGAAGGCCGGGGAAGACGGCGGAGTTGATCTTCTTGGCGATGTCGCCGTCATTGGTCAGCACCATGCCGCCGCGCGGGCCGCGCAAGGTCTTGTGCGTGGTGGTGGTCACGACGTGGGCGTGCGGCACCGGATCGGGATAGGCGCCGCCGGCGATCAGGCCGGCGTAGTGGGCCATGTCGACCATCAGATAGGCGCCGACCGAATCCGCGATCTCGCGGAACCGCTTGAAGTCGATGTGGCGGCTGTAGGCCGAGGCGCCGGCCAGGATCAGCTTGGGCTTCTCGCGCTCGGCCATTTCGGCGACGTGGTCGTAATCGATCAGGTGGTCGTCCTCGCGCACCTTGTAGGTGACGGGCCGGAACCACTTGCCGGACTGGTTGGCCGGCGAGCCGTGGGTCAGGTGGCCGCCGCAGGCCAGGTCCATGCCCAGGAAGGTGTCGCCGGGCTGGAGCAGGCTCATGAACACCGCCTGGTTGGCCTGTGCGCCCGAGTGCGGCTGAACGTTGGCGAAGGCCGAGCCGAACAGCTGCTTGGCACGCTCGCGCGCCAGATCCTCGGTGACGTCCACGAACTCGCAGCCGCCGTAGTAGCGGCGGCCGGGATAGCCCTCGGCGTATTTGTTGGTCAGGACCGAGCCCTGCGCCTCCAGCACGGCGCGCGAGACGATGTTTTCCGACGCGATAAGTTCGATCTGCTCGCGCTGGCGGCCCAGTTCGCCCTGGATGCCCCGGAAGATGTCGGGATCGGCGTCCGAAAGCGTCTTGGCGAAGAAGGCGTCGTGGGTGAAGGCGGTCACTGGCGTCCCCGAGACTCTAGATAGGCGATCCTTCTAGGCCTGAGGGGGCGTCGCCACAACATCTTGTGGCTGCCCTACCCTAGCGGAACTTGCGCATGCCTCTCGGCCCCTGCCGTCCGGCGCCGGCGCGTTTGCCCAGCCAGTCCTTCCAGTCGGGCCAGTTGCGGCGACGCCCGCCTCCGTCGGCCCATTCCGGCCCGGTCTCGGCGTTGAAGATCGCCACGTCCGCCAGGCCGCCCTGCTTGTAGTTCTGTAGCTTCACGCCCTTGCCGCGGCCCATTTCGGGCAGTTCGGCGATAGGGAAGATCAGCGCCTTGATGTTCTCGCCGATGGTGGCGACGTGATCGCCCGTCACCCGCCACATGGCCAGCATCTCGCCGTTCAGCACCTGCTTGCCGCCGCGCTTTTGGGCCAGCAGGTCGTTCTCGGGCGCGACGAAGCCGTAGCCGGCCTTGGACGCCACCAGCAGCTTGGCGCCCGGCTCATGCGCCACGACGTTGATGATCTCGGCCTTCTCGTCCAGGTCGATCATCAGTCTCAGCGGCTCGCCATGTCCGCGGCCCGAGGCCAGCTTGTCCGCCCCGATGGTGAAGATGCGACCGTCCGACGCCCCGACCAGCAGCTTGTCGGTCGTATAGGCCGGCACAAGGAAGCCCAAGCTGTCGCCCTCCTTGAACTTCAGCTCGGACGGATCTTCCACCTTGCCCTTGGCGGCCCGGATCCAGCCGCGCTCGGACAGGATCACGGTGATCGCCTCGCGCGGGATGAAGGCCTCCATCGGCGCGAAGTTCGAGGCGTCGACGGCCTCGCCGATGGTGGTGCGGCGCGGCGAGACCAGCGCCTTGCGCACCGCCTCCAACTCCTTGCCGATCGCCTTCCACTGCTTGCCCTCGGAAGACGTCAGCGCCTTCAGCTGGGCCAGCTCCTCGGACAGCGCCTTGAACTCGTTCTCGATCGCCATCTCCTCGATCCGCGCCAGCTGACGCAGCCGGGTGTCGAGGATGTAGTCGGCCTGGGGCTCGCTCAGGCCGAAGCGCGCGATCAGCACCGCCTTGGGCTGCTCCTCCTCGCGGACGATGCGGATCACCTCGTCCAGGTTCAGGAAGACGATGCGCAGGCCTTCCAGCAGATGCAGGCGTTTTTCGACGCGCTCGATCCGCCACTGGCTGCGCCGATTCAGCACCTCGCGACGGTGATCCAGGAAGGCTTTCAGACAGTCCTTCAGCCCCATGACGCGCGGCGTGCCGGTGGCGTCCAGCACGTTCATGTTGATCGGGAAGCGAACCTCCAGGTCCGAGAGCTTGAACAGACTCTCCATCAGAACCTCGGGCTCCACCGTGCGGCTCTTGGGCTCCAGCACCAGACGGATGTCCTCGGCCGACTCGTCGCGCACGTCGCCCAGCAGCGGGGCCTTCTTGTTCTCGATCAGGTCCGCCAGCGCCTCGATCAGGCGGCTCTTCTGCACCTGATAGGGCATCTCGGTGACGATGATGCGCCAGACGCCGCGGCCCAGGTCCTCGGTCTCCCAGCGCGCGCGCAGGCGCACCCCGCCGCGACCGGTCTCATAGGCGTCCAGGATGGAGGCATGACCCTCGACCGACACGCCGCCGGTGGGGAAGTCCGGCCCCGGCACGATCTGCACCAGTTCCTCGGTCGTGACGTCGGGCCGCTCCAGGATCGTCTGGCAGGCGTCGATCAGCTCTCCGACATTGTGCGGCGGGATCGAGGTCGCCATGCCCACGGCGATGCCCGACGACCCGTTGGCCAGCAGGTTTGGGAAGCCGGCCGGCAACACCACCGGCTCTTCGTCCTGATCGTCATAGGTGGCGCGAAAATCGACCGCGTCCTGATCGATGCCGTCCAGCAGCAGCACGGCCGCCGGGGTCAGCTTGCACTCGGTGTAGCGCATGGCCGCGGCGCTATCGCCGTCGATGTTGCCGAAGTTGCCCTGCCCGTCCACCAGCGGATAGCGCTGGGCGAAGTCCTGGGCCAGGCGCACCAGCGCCTCATAAATCGAGGCGTCGCCGTGGGGGTGGTATCCGCCCATGACCTCGCCGACGACCTTGGCGCATTTGCGCGCCGCCGCCTGCGGGTTCAGCCGCATCTGGTGCATGGCGTACAGGATGCGGCGGTGCACGGGCTTGAACCCGTCGCGCACGTCCGGCAGCGCCCGGTTGGTGATGGTCGACAGGGCATAGGCGAGGTAGCGCTTGGACAGCGCCTCGGCCATCGGCTCCTCGACGATGCGGCCGCCTTCGGGCGGAGGGGTGTGAACGGTCATGCGCCTGCGAATCGGAAATCTGGACGCACAAGTCTAGCCCGCTTCGGCGTGTCGCAGGGCGTTAACCGCGATCGGGAGCCGCGCGTTAAGCCTTTGGGACTAGGTCCACCCTGTTCCTTTCGACGGCCTGGTGGCGGAGGGGCTACGCGGGCGGCTCGCAAGCCGTCAGACCCTCCGTTCGACTCGGAGGCCAGGCCTCCAAAGTTTTTGTGCGCTATGCTCGGCTCGCGGAGCCTCGCCGCTTGAGCGCGTAGGCATACTACCCGCTCATCCCGGCGAACGCCGGGACCCAGCGAGAGCCGCATCGAGCCTGTTGACGAACGGCGACTCCCTATCTATACGACCGCCTCCGCCGCAAGGTCCGCCCCTGCGGCTTTTCTATTGTTTCCTCGTCCCGGCCGCGCTCAAGCAGCGAGCCGCCGCGCGGCGAGGGGTAGCGCACTAAGGATAAGGCCATGAAGGTCCGCAGCTCGCTCAAGTCGCTCAAGGGTCGCCACCGCGACTGCAAGATCGTTCGCCGCAAGGGCGTGGTCTTCGTGATCAACAAGACCGATCCCCGCTTCAAGGCGAAGCAGGGCTAAGCGAGAGCTTGGTTCGCTAACGCGATCGACGAGGTCGATCGCTGCTTGAGCGAAGATTATTCAGGCTGCGGACTTGTCCGCAGCCTTTTTCGCGTCCGCCGTTGATGCCGGCTGGCGGACATGGTTAGCCTCCCCGCCAGTTTTTCGGAGTTTTCTTCATGGCCGACGACGCCGCCTTCGACGCCTCGCCCGACGTCCTGACCGCCACGGCTCAGGGCCGGCTGCGCACCATCATCGAGCGCCTGGAACGTCTGGAAGAAGACAAGCAGGCCGTCATGACCGACATGAAGGAGGTCTTCGCCGAGGCCAAGGGCGAGGGCTACGACGTCAAGGTGCTGCGCAAGGTCATCCGCATCCGCAAGCAGGACAAGGCCAAGCGCCAGGAAGAGGAGGCCATCCTGGACCTCTACCTCTCGGCCCTCGGCGAGGTCTGAGGCGACCCGGCTTGAAGCGCACCCCGCTCGGCCCCTCCAAGGGCGGGCTGCGCTCGAGCGGCCTGAAGCGGGATACCGACAAGCCTCTGCGCTCAAGCAGCCTGAAAGGCGATAGCGCAAAATCAATGCGCTCAAGCAGCCAGAAGGGCGATAGCGCAAGAAACAAGCCGCCGAGCCCCTTCGAGGCTCAGCGCAAAGCGGCCCAGCGGGCCGCGCTCAACGCCCTGAAACGCGCCCGCCGCTCGGCAGAGAAGGCGGGCGTTTCGCTGTCCGAATGGGAAGGCGAGTTCCTGGAGTCGGTGGACGAACGCATCCGCACCCACGGCCGCGCCTTCGCCGATCCCGAAAAGGGCGCGCCCGGCCAGGCGCTGTCGGCCCTCCAGGGACGCAAGCTCAAGGAAATCACGCGCAAGGCCAACGGCGAAGACACTCCGCCATGGAAGCGCCGCACGCCGCCGCCGGAACGCGACTAGCGCTTGCGCGTCTTCTTCGCCGGCGCATGGGCCAAGCGCAGCAGGTTGGCGGCGCCGGGCGCGCCGAAGGGGGTGCCGGCCAGGATGAGGATGCGTTGACCCGGCTCGGCCAGGCCGTATTTCATGGCCGACTGCACGGCGTCCTCGGTGACGTCCTCCAGCGAGGCCGGCTCCTTGCCCAGACGCGGCTCAAGGCCCCAGACCAGCGACAGGCGGCGCGCGGTCTCAGCCTTGGGCGTCAGGGCCAGAACAGGCTGCAGCGGCCGTTCGCGCGACATGCGGCGCGCCGTGCCGCCCAGGGTGGTGAAGACGACCATGCAGGCGGTGGACTGGGCCTCGGCGGCCTTGCGCGCGGCGGCGACCAGGGCGTCGACGTCGTGGATATCCATGCCGGCGTGGTCGGCGTCCATCAGGCCGGGCCACAGCGGGTCGCGCTCCACCCGCTCCATGATCCGGTTCATGATGCCGACGGCTTCCAGCGGATAGGCGCCCGACGCCGTCTCGGCCGACAGCATCAGGGCGTCGGCGCCCTCATAGACGGCGTTGGCCACGTCCGACGCCTCGGCGCGGGTCGGCGCCGGGCTGGAGGTCATGGATTCCAGCATCTGGGTCGCCACGATGGCCGGCACGCCGCGCTGGCGGGCGGCGCGCAGGATCTGCTTCTGGGCCACCGGCACCTCTTCGGGATCCAACTCGACGCCCAGGTCGCCGCGCGCGACCATGACGCCGTCGCAGTAGTCCAGGATGGCCTCAAGGTCCGTCAGGGCCTGAGGCTTTTCGATCTTGGCCAGACAGGCCGCCTGACCGCCGACCAGCCGCTTCAGCTCGGCCATGTCCTCGGCCTTCTGAACGAAGCTGAGAGCGACCCAATCGACGCCGAGCCGTAGCGCGAACGCAAGGTCTTCGCGGTCCTTGGGCGTCAGGGCCGAGACCGGCACCACCGCCTCTGGCACGGCCACGCCCTTGCGGTCCGACAGCTTGGAGCCGCTCTCGACCGTCACATCGGCCCACTCGTCGGCCCGGTCGCCGACGCGCAGGCGCACCCGCCCGTCGTCGATCAGCAGCAGCATTCCGGTGCGCAGCGCCTTGAAGATTTCCGGGTGCGGCATCTGCACCCGCGTTTCGTCGCCGGGCGTGGGGTCCAGGTCCAGGCGCAGAGTGTGGCCGGGCTTGACCGAAATCTCGACATCGGCGAACCGGCCCAGCCGCAGCTTGGGGCCTTGCAGGTCGGCGAGCACGCCCAGCGGTCGCTGCAGCGCCATTTCTGCGCCGCGCACGGCCTTCAGGGCGGCGGCGTGATCCTCGTGCGAGCCGTGGCTGAAGTTCAGGCGGAACACGTCCACCCCGGCCTGGGCCAGGGCCTTCACGGTGCCAGGGGCGCGGCTGGCGGGCCCCAGGGTGGCGACGATGCGCGCGCGGCGGGCTCGGTTCATGCTCGTCTCGCTGGCTGCAAGGATGGGGAGACACCCGTTGTGCCAACGATCCGGCCGGGGGGTAAGCTCCCCCGCCCTGCCCGAAACAAGAGTTTATGCGCTGGTCCTCAGGGCGCGGGACAAACCGGAGCCGCGCCGAAGCCCAGTTCGACGCACCGACCGTCGATCGGGTCGGGCGTCGGGACCCCGACGATGGCGGCCAGGGTCGGGGCGATGTCGACGGTCCGGATGGGCCAGAAGCGCTCCTGGGCAGGCAGGGGCTCGCCCGCCTTCCAGAAGATGATCGGCACGCGGCGGTCGTAGTCCCAAGGCGAACCATGGCTGGCGACAGCCCCGCCCTGGCGCACGGCGCTGTTCACGCCCCACTTCCAGGCGCGCAGGATGTCGGGCGAACGCTCGGCCACGGCGCTGAGCCGCAGACGCTCGCGCACCGTCAGGTTCTCCGGGTTCACCTCGGTCGGCAGGGGTTCGGCCAGCAACTCGTCACGGGCCACCGCCAGCTCGACGTCGCCTTCGGCGTTCAGCAGATCGACGGCGGCAGCCAGGACTTGGGACCGCATCGGCTCAGCCAGAGCGCGGCGCTGGCCGTCGACGATGACGAAACCGCCGCCGCCCGAAACCAGAGGATTGGCGTCCAGGCCGAAGCGCTCGCGCAGGTCATCGTTTATCCGACGCGTCATGGCTGGGTCCAGACGACGGCTGTCGATCGATCCTTGCTCGCCCATGCGTTCTGGAAAGTCCGAGCCGCCATGGTCGGATGTCAGCACCAGCACGGTCCCGGTCGGCAGCGCCCGCATGAAACGGCCCAGCGCGGCATCCAGGCGATGCATCTGCTCGCACATCTCGGGCCCCTGCGTGCCGAAGCTGTGACCGATGCGGTCGGAGCCCGACAGGCTGACGCTGAGCACATCGGTGTGGCCGCGCGCGCCAAGCTGCTGGCTCTCGATCAGATACAGACCGGCCTCCAGGGTCGCCTCGTCCAGCAGGGGCGAGGTGTCGAACGCCGGTGACGCGGGCGGAACCTGCGAGGCGAAGTTGAAGTCGCCGATCCGCCAGCCCTGGGCCAAGGCCTGGCATTGCGGAAAGGCGCCGGACCAGAAGAGCGGGGTTTCGTCAGCCGTCGCGTCGCCCTCGCCCTGTTCCCCACCGCCCTGCTCGATCCGGGCCGCAGCCGCTTGGAAGGCCTGGTTGAACTCCGCGACGGGCGCCAGGCGCGCCTCGGCGCTCTGGCCAGGTTCGACATAGGTCGTCAGGCCGAAGGCGCCGGTGAACCAATAGGCGCCGTCGGGGCGCTGGCCGGCCATGGCGATGGCGCCGCGGTCCTTGCCCGAGACGGCGAAGACGCGCGCGGCCGGGTCGCCGGCCTTGATCCAGTCACCGAGCGTCGTGGCCGTCATGCGCTGCGGGCCGACCGGGCCGTTGTCCGAGGTGTCGTCGCCGTGAGCCAGATGATTGTCGGGCGCGGCCAGGCAGTAGGTGGTCTCGCCGGTCGTCGTGTCGATCCAGTCGTTGGCCGGAATGCCGTTGTTGGCCGGATGGAGGCCGGTCAGAAGGGTGGCGTGCCCCGCGCAGGTCACGGTCACGGCATGGGTCTGATAGCCGTTGGCGTAGAGCCGTCCCTGGTCGATCAGGGCCTTGAACCCGCCCGAGACCCGGCTGCGGTACTGGTTGAACAGGTTGGTGCTCAACTGATCGATCGAGACCGCCACGATCAGCGGAGGGCGCTCGGAGGCCTGGGCCACGGACGGCGAGGCGGAAAGAAGGGCCAGGGCGGCCAGGCGCGAGAACATCGACGACTCCTATACCAACGACAAGCCGACCTATGCCTCGCTTATTGCAAAGGCGTGACGTCGGGGTGCGGCAGAACCGCTCCCTACAGCCGAACGCAATCGGATGCAGCCTGGGTCGCTGAAGCAGGCCGCCTAGATGCGGCCCTGCATCTGCAAGGTGGCGTCGGCGTTTTCCACGATCGTGAACGAGGACGGCGCCAGCCCCTCGGCGTCGAGGTCCGACAGAAACCCGAACAGAGCCACCGACGAGGTCGATGCAATCGAGAGGTCTAAGCCGCCGTCGACCTGTGCGATCTCAATGACCACCCCATGAGCCGAGGCCGCCGCTTGGACCCGGCTTGCAACGTCGCCCTGAGGCCTCGGCGCCGAAAGCACGCGTTTCGCCGTCGCCAGGTCCGCCTGGGCGAGGCGCGCATCATGTTCCGCCGCCCTGCGGTAATCCCGCGCCTGTCCGGCCGCCAGCCACAGCGCGGCGAACAGACCCAGCCCCGCAGCAACGACGATCAGCATGCGTTCGCGACGCGTGCGCGCGTGAAACCAGTCGACGGAGTTCATTGCAGGGGCTCCAGACGAAGGTCGCTGACCACACGACCGGCGTCCTCGACGGTCGAGACGTCCTCCAGCCGTATGCCGCGTGCCTGGGCGGCGGCCTTTAGGGCGTCGAGGTCCTGAAAGGCGGGGTAGGTGACGATTGCGTTCAGGCCGTCGTCAGGCTCGGCGCCGAAGGCGTCCAGATCGGCGCCGGGCGTCGCCTCCACCGCAGCGTGAAGCGCGGCTGCGCCGGCGGAGAGTTCACCGGGCTGAACCGTCGCGGACAGCCGCCGCGACAAGGCGGCCGACGTCGCCCCGGCCATGTCGGGCCATGCACGAACAGTCAGGGCGCGCGTCTGCTCACGGGCCTCGCCAGCGGTCGCTCGCCAGGCCAGAGCCTGAGCGACGTCAACCACCACCGGACTGAACACAAGCGCCGCAGCCAGACCTGCAGCCAGGCGCCAATCCTTCCATGTGATCGCCCGACAGCCGCGCAGGCGGCCCGCAAGGTCGACCGGCGGATGAAGCGCCACGCCCGCCAGCGCCGCCTCGAAGGCCGCGTCCGCTTCGACGCGCCGTCGATCGCCCCCCACGGCTTCAACCAGGTCCGCCTGAACCACTGCAGCCAGGCCGCAGGCCCTGAGCGCCACTCCGCCCGCCACCTCGGCCGTCAGAACATAGTCGGGCTCTTCCGGGCGGGGCAGCACCAGGCTGTTGGGCACGACCGCGACGGGCGAGAGATGCAAGGCGTCGAAATAGTCGCGCCAGGCGTCCAGCAGCGAAGCCGCCGTAACCGCTGCGAGTTGTCCGTCCGCCTGGATGGGGCCGAGCGCCATGATCAGCCGATCGACCGGCGCGGCCAGATCGTCGCGCAGCCGCCACAGCGCCGCAGCCGCCTGCTGCGCGTGGTTGCCCGGCGAAGGCTCGATCCAACGCACCAGCACGTCGGCGCCGGGCGCCAGGGCGACATCGCGTAAATCCGGTCGTGGACGCGCCGTCTCCAGGGTGATCTCGCCACGCTCCATCAGCGCGCCGGCGCCGTCGAAGATGCGATAGGGCGCGGGGTCAGCCGCGTGTTCGGGGATCAGGATCAGGCGTGTCGGCTTCATTCTTCCAGCGTCCAGCGGCGGATGACGGTGCGCACAGCGCCGTCGGGCGCGGCATGCAGAAGGGCGGTGCGGACGGCGCGCGCGCCGCCCTGTTCGACCTCGACCTTGAGGCGGAACCAGCGCGGGTCGAAGGCGAGCTGGGCGCGGGCCTCGTCGGAGGTCGGAAGGTTCGCCAGCGCCGGCTGGCTCCAGAAGACGTCGGCCTGGCCCCAGCCCCCGGCCGGGCGCGCGGCCAGCACCTGTCGCGCCGCCGGCGCCGGCAAGGCGCCCACGGTCAGCATGGTGAGAAGCGGCGCCTCGTCCGGGGTCAGGCTGTCGGGATTGATCGGCGACAGCGCCGTGGTGGGCAGGGCGCAGATCCAGGGATGCAACTGGCCATAGAGGTCTGGCGCAAAGCCCTTGATCGCGCGCAGTTCGCTGACCTCGGCCAGCATCACGCCCCCGGTGCGATAGGCCCCGCCATAGGCGGCGTCCTCCGCGCCCAGCGGACGCGCCTGCGTATCCGCGTCCAGCCAATCGACCAGGGCGTCGCCCGCCGCCGCCATGCGGCCGCTCTCAACGCCCAACGCACGACCCAGAGCCATGAACTGCGCCAGGCCCAGATCGCGGACCGACAGGTCCTCGCCCACGCCCTGGACCACGCTGTTCAGATTGAAGCAGGCCTGGCCGTCGTCCAGCGTGGCCGCCACCGCTCCGCTTTCGATGGGCAGGGTCAGGGTCTGGCCTCGCCAGGCCTGGGGAGCGGGTCGGGCCGCCGGATCGCGCAAGGCCGCAATGCGGGCCGCCGCCAGCCGTTCGGCGCCCGCCGCCAGCGCCTGGGCCTGGGCGCCGCTTTCGGCGTTCACCGCACGGCGCACCGAAAAACGCACGTCATCCAGAATGACCACGGCCACCGCGGCCATGGCCGCCGTCAGCAGCAGCACGGTCAGCAGGGCCATGCCCTGGCGATCGACGCGTCCTCGCTTCATGCCTCTGCGCCCGTCAGGAACAGCTGCTCGATCGCTCCCAGACCATCCAGCGTCAGGCGGACGCGCACCGCGTCGGGCAAGGGCCGTTCCATCGAGGCGGCGTAGGCGGGCGCCGCCTGGCCGTCGATCATGAAGCTGACCTCGGCGGCGCGAACTCCGCGCGCCAGAACCTGCGGCGGGCCTGGCCGGGCGCCGTCCAGATGGTCGGTGAAGCGGCGCTCCAGCCGGTCTTCGACCAGCCGGTATTCGACCCTTTGCAGCGACGGGCGCGGGTCTTCTCCCGGATTGGTCCAGCCGGCGCGGGTCAGGACCAGCAGCGCCTCGCTCTGCCCCTGGCCGGTCATCATGGGCTGGGCCGAGGGGCGGCCGTTGGCCCCGCGTGTGCGCCGATCGGCCGCCTGGCCGATGTCGGCGCGCAGCATGGCGCGCAGGCGCTGCAGCTCGGCCACGCCCTCGCTGGCCTGGCGCACGCCGTCGCGCGTGTTCAGGCTGACCACCAGCACCGAGGCGCCTGCGCCCGCGATCAGGGCGAAGACGGCCAGGGCGACCAGCACCTCGACCAGCGAGAACCCCGCGCGCTTGCTCACGCGGGGCTCCGTCGGAACATCACGCGCTCGCCGGCCAGCCGTCCGTCGACGCGCGCCTGCACCGAGATGCGCAGAATGGCCGGGTCTTCGGTGGCCACGACCTCTCTGCGCCAGGCCCAGTCTCGGCCAGCCAGCTGATCGACCCCGTCGCTGAGGCCGACCGGAGGGGCGGGCGCGATGACGGCTTCGATGGCGCGGTTGTCCGCCACGACGCCTGCCAGAGTGCGCTCTTCGACCCGCACGGCCGACCGCGTCGCCTCTCCCATCAGATGCAGCAGGGCCAAGGTCGCCAGCGAGAACACCGCCAGGGCCACCAGCATCTCCAGCAGGCTGAAACCGGCTCGGTCACTCATTGACCGACACCTCGCCGGCGGCGTCCACGGCGACGGTCCGCCGGACCGCATCGCGGCTTAGCTCAAGGCGCGCGACCTCGGCCGCGCCGACCGGGTCGAAGACAAAGCGCGCATTGGCCGGCGCCAGCGTGGCCTCGACGCCGTCGGCCCACTCCGCGCGCTTGAATGGCCCTTCCGCCAGCGGCGTCCAGCCCGCCTCGACGTCGAAGACGGAGAAGCCGTAGCCGGCCGCATCGACCGCCACCGCGACGGGACGGTTCGTCAGCACGGCCTCCTCGCGCGCCCTGATCAGGCGGGCGGCGAAGGTCTCGGCCTCGGAAGTGACGCTGGGCCGAGCGTCGGGCGCGGTCAGCACGACGGCGCCTGCCGCCAGACCGATGATCAACAGAGACATCATCAGCTCGACCAGGGTGAAGCCCTGGCGAGACGTCCGGTCACGCCTGCCAGTTGCCGATGTCGGCGTCATCGCCCTCGCCTCCCTCGCGGCCGTCGGCGCCGAAGGAATAGACGTCGAAGGCCCCGCCGTGCGCGCTGCGGCGGCGGTACTGATAGGGATTGCCCCAGGGGTCGTCGGGCAGACGTCGGATGTATCCGCCCTGGCGATACCGGTCCGACTGGGCCAGGTCGGCGGGCGCGCGCGTCAGGGCCTCTAGACCCTGCGCGTCGGTCGGAAAGTTCAGGTTGTCGAGACGATAGGTCTCGATCGCTTGCTCCAGGGTGGCGATGTCGGCCTGCGCCTTGCCGACCATGGCGCGGTCCTGGCTGGGCAGGACGTTGATCGCCACCACCGTGGCCAAAAGGCCGATGATGACGATGACCACCATCAGCTCAACCAGAGTGAAGCCTTGACGTGATCTAGTCCTGTCGCTCGGCGCGCGGCGGCGCGCTGCCTGAGGACAGGCTTTCGTTCTGTCGCGCGCGGCTTGAAGGCGGGTGCGGAGTGCGTTCAGGGGCATGGACGTCATCCCAGGGCCAGGGTGTTGATCTGAAGAATGGGCAGCAGGATCGACAGCACGATCAGCGCCACCAGCCCGCCCATGACGACGATGATCGCCGGCTCCAGCAGGCTCAGCATGGCGGTGGTGAAGGCGGCGAACTCCTGCTCGAGGTAGTCTGCGGCGCGGTCCAGCATGGGCGCCAGGCGGCCCGCCGCCTCGCCGGACGCGGTCATGTGCATCAGGATGGGCGGAAAGACCCCGCCGCGCTTCATAGCTGCCGACAGGCCGCCGCCTTCGCGCACGGCGTCCGCCATGGCCTGGGTCGAAGCCTGAAGCGCACGGTTGCGGACCGTGCGCGCCGTCAGGGTCAGCCCTTCCAGCACCGGCAGGCCGGCGTTCAGCATGGTCGCCAGCGTCCGCGCCATGCGCGCGCCATGCAGGTCGCGGGTCAGCCGCCCGACCACCGGCGCCCTCAGCCACCATCGGTCAAACGCCAGTCGCGGACCGGGTCGACGCAGCAGGGCGGCCGAGGCAAGGCCCGCCAGCACCAGGGCCAGAACGCCGGCCCAGCCCCATGTCCGCATTGCGTCCGACAGGCCGATGACGATACGCGTCAGCAGCGGCAGGCTCTGGTTCATGCTGTCGAACTGCTCGACCACCTTGGGCACGACGAAGGTCATCAGCGCCGCGATCACGCCCAGGGCGACCACCGCCAGAACGGCGGGATAGATCAGGGCCGTCAGCACGCGCCCCTGGATCATGCGTTCGCGCTCCAGCCCCTCGGCCAGCCGCTCAAGGATGGGCTGCAGCGCCCCCGAGGCCTCGCCGGCGGCGATCATGGCGCGATACAGCGGCGGGAAGGCACGGCCCTGACGGCCCATGGCGTCCGACAGCCTCTGGCCCTCCATCACGCCCAGATGCACGCCGTGCAGGACCCGCTTCAGCGCCGGCTTCTCGGCCTGCAGCACCAAGCCGCGCAGAGCCTCTTCCAGCGGTGAGACGCTGATCAGGGTTGCGAGTTGCCGCGTCGCCATCGCCAGCGCGTGCGTGTCCAGGGGCCGACCGCCCCGCGCCTCCGGCGCCGCCTCCCCGGCCCTCTGCGCGCCGGACCGCAGCTCCAGCGGGGTCAGTCCCTTGCGCGCCAGAGCCCGCCGCGCCTGCTCTTCGTCGGCTGCGGTGACCTCGCCGGAGACGCCGCGCCCGGACGGATCGACCGCCAGATAGGCGAAAGCCTGGCTCATGCCGCGGCCTCGGCCGGTGGCGCGTCCTGACGCGCCGCGCGCACGGCTTCCTCCACCGAGGTCACGCCCTCGCGGACCAAACGCCGCGCCTGGTCGCCCAGGGTCCCGCCGCCGGCGAAGGCCGCCTCGCGGATGTCATGCTCGTCCGCGCCCGCGGCGACCAGACGGCGGATGCGGTCGTCCACCGCCATCACCTCGTACAGACCGACGCGGCCCACATAGCCGGTGTTGTCGCAAGCCTCGCAGCCGGCGGGCCGCCACACGGTCTCGCCCACGTCGATGCCCGCCAGTCGCGCGACGGCTGCGTCCGCCGGTTCGGCGCGGCGGCAGTGCGGACAAAGCCGGCGCACGAGACGCTGGGCTGCGACCAGCCGCAGGGTCGAGGCCAGCAGGAAGGACTCCACCCCCATGTCGCGCAGCCGCACCACCGCGCCCGCCGCATCGTTGGTGTGGACGGTCGACAGAACCAGGTGACCCGTCAGCGCGGCCTGGACGGCGATCGAGGCGGTCTCGGCATCGCGGATCTCGCCCACCATGACCACGTCCGGATCCTGGCGCAGGATGGCGCGCAGGCCGGCGGCGAAGGTCATGCCCACGCGGGCGTTGACCTGGGTCTGGCCGATGCCCTCCACCGCATACTCGACCGGATCCTCGACCGTCAGGATGTTACGGCTGCCGTCGTTCAGAAGCGACAGGCCGGCGTACAGGCTGGTGGTCTTGCCCGACCCCGTAGGCCCGGTGACCAGGACGATGCCGTTGGGCTCTGACAGGCTGCGGCGGAAGACGTCCAGCGTCCTGGGGTCCATGCCCAGGTCGGCCAGACCCAGACCGGCCTGATCGCGATCCAGGATCCGCATCACGACCCGCTCGCCCGCCCGCGCCGGCAGGGTGGAGACCCGCACGTCCAGCGCCCGCCCGCCCAGGCTCAGGGCGATGCGCCCGTCCTGCGGCAGCCGGCGCTCGGCGATGTCCAGACGCGCCATGACCTTGATGCGCGACGCCAGCAGCGGCGTGATCCGCGCATCCAGCGTCAGCATCTCGCGCAGCACGCCGTCCACCCGCATGCGCACGCGCAACAGCGTCTCATAGGGTTCGAAATGGATGTCCGACGCCCCGGCCCGCGCCGCCTCGGCCACCACGCCGTTGATCAGGCGGATGACCGGCGCGTCGTCGGCGCCGTCGAGCAGGTCAGCCGTGGCCGGCAGATCCTCGGCCAGGCCTTCCAGCCCGGCGGGCATGTCCAGCGAGCCGGACAGACCTTCGTCGGCGTAGATGTCCGACAACGCCCGTTCGAACACGCCGCGCGCCATCCGCTCGATCTTCAGCGGCCGGCCCAGCGCACGCCGCGTCTCGACCAGCGCCAGCGGGTCGGCGTCCTCGCGCAGGCCGACGACCGCGATCTCGCCCGCGTCCAGCAGCACCACGCCGTGACGACGGGCGAAGGCATAGGGCAGCGTCGGATTGACCAGGGTGATCATGCGCCGCCTGCGGAAGCGCTCGCCGGCGGCAGGGGCCGCGCCTCAACCGGCGCATTCGGCGCCGCAGGGCCGACTGCAGGCCGGTCAAGCGCGCTGGGCGCCGTCGGCGGCTGGGTGCGCATGTAGTCGCGCAGCATCTCGTCCAGACTGGGCTCGCGCGTCGGATCGGCGCGGAGCTGCTCGCCGCGCATATAGCCCCAGCGGTCTGCGCTCAGCGCCTGGGCGTCGGCCGTGCTGCGGATGATGGTGGGCCGGATGAAGACCATCAGATTGGTCCGCCCGCGCTGGCGGCTGGTCGACCGGAACAGGCCGCCGACAACCGGAATATCGCCCAGCCCCGGCACCTTCTGCACGTCCAGCCGGTCGTTCTGGTCCAGCAGGCCGCCGGCCACGGCGATGTCGCCGTCGTCGACCACCAGGGTCGTCTCCAACTCGCGCTTGTTCAACACCAGGTCGGACGCGCCGGCGCTCAGCACCCCGTTGATGCTCGACACTTCCTGACGCAGGTTCAGCGTGATCGATCCGCCCGCATTGATCTGCGGCTTGACGATCAGCTTGACGCCGATGTCCTGGCGTTGGGTCGTGCGGAACGGATTGGTGTTGCCGTCCAGCAGGGTCTCGCCCGTGGTGATCGGCACCTCCTGGCCGACCAGGATCGTCGCCTCGGCGTTGTCCAGCGTCATGAGCGACGGCGTCTGCAGCAGGTTCGACCCCTGATCCGACTTGGCCGCATTGATGATGAAGCCGAACAGCCCGTCCGAGCCAATGCGTCCCCCGCCCCCGCCGACAAAGCCGTTTGCGCCCAGCAGGCTGTTGAGCGCCAGGTTCTGCAACCGCTCGCGCAGGGGATCGTCCTGATCCAGCTGCCCGGCGGCCGCGCCGCCCGCGATCGGCAGCAGCGGCGCGGCGCGATCCGAATAGTTGGTCAGGCCCACCGGATTGCCGTCGGACCCGGCCAGCAGCCACTGGACGCCCAGCTCGCGCACCGCCGTGTCGCTCAGTTCCACCACGATGGCCTCGATCAGCACCTGCTGGCGTCGGGCGTCCAGCTGACGGATCACGTCGGCCAGCATCCGCTGGGTGTCGGCCGGCGCAGAGATGACCAGGGCGTTGGCGCCGGGAAAGCGCGCAACACTGGCCCGCTGGCCCGGCGAAGGCGCGGCCGGCGCGGGGACGGATGCAGCCTCGGCGGAGGTCGTCTGCGCCCCGCTCGGGGTCGGCGCCGAGGGCGCCGTCTCAGGGGTCTGACCGACGATCTGCTGCAACACGGGCAGCAGTTGCTCGGCGTTGGCGTGCTCCAGGAAGACCACGCGGATATCGGCGCTGGACTGCGCCCGCGTGTCCAGGTCGTGGATCAGGCCCCGCACCCGCGCGACGGCGGTCGGATCGCCGCGCAGCACGATGGCGTTGGAGCTTTCGACCGCCGTGGCCGTCACGCCGCCCGCCGACCCGCCCGGCGCGGCCAGCACACGCTCCAGAACACCGGCGATCTCGCGCGCCGAGGCATTCTCCAGCGTCACCACCTCGAACGAGGAGCGGTCGACGTCGATGCGGCCCACCAGGGTGCGGATGCGGCGCAGGTTGTCGGCGAAGTCGGCGACCACCACGCTGTTGGCGCCGGGATTGGCCAGCACCTGGCCCTGGGGCCCCACCAGCGGACGGATGGTCTCGGCCGCCGAAGCGGCGTCGATGTTTCGCAGCGGGAAGACTTCGGTCGAGAACCGCTCGGACCCGACGGTGGACGGTCCCTGCGCCGCGCCCTGGGCCGGGCTGATGCGATAGGCGCCCGACCCCGTCGGCGTCACGACCAGTCCGTTGGCGCGCAGGGTAGACAGGAAGACCTCGAACAGTTCGGCGCGCCCCAGCGGCCGCTGGCTCGACACGGTCACCGTCCCGGTCACGGCCGGGTCGACGATGAAGGTGCGGCCGGTCATGCGGGCCACGTCCTGGATGAAGGCGCGGATGTCGGCGCCCTGGACGTTCAGCGTCTGAGCCTGGGCCGCCGGCGCCGCCGCGGCGGGAAGTGCCGGCGCAACAGCCAGCGTCAGCACAAGGGTGCTGCAGAGGGCGCCGCGCAGGGCGGCGCGCGAACGGGGTCGCGTCATCAGGGACGGGTCCTCAGGGTTGTCGCGCGGGCTTCGCCGTCGCGCTCGTATCGGATCTCGACCGACGCCTTGTCGGCCAGTTGCGTGCGCAGCGACGCCAGGGCCTGCGGCGAGTTCAGCTCGGTCCCGTCGACCGCCAGGATCACATCCCCGGCCTGAAGGCCGGCGCCCCTGAACAGGGCGGCGTCCGGGCCGTCGGCGATGCTGAGGCCGCGCATGGCCAGGCCCTGCATCCGGGGCCGAAGGGCGCCCGCCAGACGCGCCGGGTCGACGGCGGCGGGCGCGGGCGGCGGGGCGAGGATCTGCTCACCCTCGGGCGGCGGGGGCGGTGGCGGCGCGCCCATGGGAACATCGGAAAACTCGAGCCGAGTCAGAGCCTCGCCCCGCGCCAGCACCACATGGTCCGCGCCGACCTCGCGCAGGACGAGGCCGGGCTCGACCTCTTCGCCGACGCCGATGGAGACTTGGCGGCCGTCCGCCAGGCCGATGATGGCCGAGCCCAGCGGCCCCGAACGCACGCCGTACAGACGCATCTGACCGGCGGCGTCGGTTTGCGTTCCCATGAGCGATCCGGCTTCGCCGGTCCGAAAGAACGGATCGAACCGCGACAGGATCGAAAGGTCGGCCGCAGGTCTGACGCTCGTCGCCATAGCTGGCTCAGGCGCCAAGAGCGGCCACGCCGCGCGCCCCGCCTGGACCACCAGCACGGCGATCAGCGTCGCCTCAATCGCCCGGCGGGCGAGGACGGGTCGCGTTGCGACCGCCTCGCGCGCCGAAGCCAGGAACTGGGGAATGCCGCGGATCACCAAACGCCCCTCGGCCCGTCGGGGCCTTTCGAGCGATGTCTAGCGGCGCAAGCGTGACGCTGCTTGATCGCTGGCGCGACAGTCCCGCGACGCTACCGTGACAGCGTCCGGATCAGAACCGGGCCGTCAGGCTGACCGAGCCCGAAACCCCCAGATCATAGCCGTTCACGATCACGCGCTGGCCCAGCTCCTGATACTCCAGGAAGTCCTCGTTCAGCAGGTTGCGCAGCTCCAAAGCGAAGCCGAGGGTGCGCTGGCCGACGTCGAAATCCTTGCGGTAGACGAAGTCCAGCATCACGCCAGGTCGCTGGATCAGGTCGGGCTCGCCCGGCCGACCACGCGCCGAGCTGCGCTCGGACACATAGTTGGCGATCAGGGTCGCCTGCGAGCGGGCCGCATCGTCTTCCCATCCCAACTGCAGGTTGGCGACGTGCTCGGACTGACCCTGCAGGCGGCTTCCGTCGATGATGTAGAAGCTAGCCGGCTGCGCCACGCCCAGGCTGTTCTGGGTGACGACGGTGTCGCCGTCCTCGACCTGCACCTCCGAGTCGGCCCAGGTGTAGTTGCCCTGCACCAGCCAGCGCTTGTCGGCGAAGAAGCCCAGGCCCGCATTGGGGAAGTCGAAGTACTTCTTCGCTTCCACCTCGAAGCCCCGCACGACGGCGGCCGGAGCGTTCAGGAAGGTCTGCGAAATCGACGCGCCTTGGTCGACGACGCTGGATTCCACCGGCTTGTCCAGGTCCTTGTAGAAGACTCCGGCCGTCACATACTGGCCGCTGGCGAAATACCATTCCAGGCGCGCGTCCAGGTTCACGATCTCAGTGTTCACCAGATAGGGATTGCCGATGAAGGTGCGGTCGCTCTCGGTGTCGGTGTACTGCTGGGGCGCCAGCTCGCGGAACTGCGGCCGTCCCAGCGTCTTGGAGGCGCCCAGACGCAGCTGCATGTTCTCGGCGAAGTTCCAGGTCAGGGTCGCAGCCGGCAGGATGTAGTCCTGCTCGATCTGGGTCGGCAGGAAACCGGTCTGGCCGCCGAACAGATCGATCGGGGTGACGCTCTGCTGGCCGTCCTCATAGCGTGCGCCCAGGGTCAGATTGACCAGCGGCAGGATCTCGGCCTCGACCTGGGCATAGCCGGCCCAAACGCGCATGTCCGCCTCATAGGCCGCCGCGCCGTTCGAGCCGGTGACCTCTTCGATCTGCAGCACCGGACCGATGTTGAAGTCCGAGAACAGGAAATCGACACGAGAGCGCACCTGGTCCGGCGTCAGGCCGTTCGGCGCGATGAAGCGCAGGGTGCGCTGGACGCTGTCGCGCTGGTTGTCATAGCCGGAGACGCCGAGGGTGAACTTGGCCTCGCGCGCGTTCGACAGCGGCAGGATGTAGCTCAGGTCCGCACCGCCGCTGACCACCGTGTCGTCCAGCTCGCTGAACGAGATGCGGTTGGACTGGATGTTGTGCACGAACGTCCCGTCCGGCAGCTGGCCGTAGCCGAAGCGGGTTTCGTAGGGCGCGTCGCGCGAGGTCTGAGCCCAGCTCCCGCGCCATTCCAGCTCCCACTCGTCGCGGCCGCCGAAATAGTGCTCGCCCGACAGCTGTGTCGAGAAAAGCTCGCGCTCGAACCATTCGGTGTAGTCGTCGCGCGTGTTGTTGCCGGTCAGGTCGTTGAAGCCCTCGCGGCTGCGCGTGGCCTTAGTGACGTTGCGGACATACAGGTTGGTCCACTTCACCGTGTTGGCGCCGTTTTCCAGGCTCAGCGAGCCGAACAGATCCACACCGATGTTGTTCTGGGTGTTCTGGAAGTCGTAGTCGGCCTGGGCCTCGATCTCGCCCTGCGACAGGCGGCCTTCCTGCTGAACGCCTACGCGACGGCGCCAGCTGTTGTCATAGGCGGCCACGAAGACCGCGCCGACCTCACCAAAGCCGGTCTGCACGGCGTTGCCGCCGCTCAGCTTCACGCCGAAGTTGGCGGGCAGGATTTCACGCTGCAGCAGGCGCAGCGGCGCATTGACCAGCGACTGCCCCAGGCGGCGCAGGTCGGCGTCGGAATAGTTCTGACCGGCGATGATGCGGTTGCCCGAAGCGAAGGCCAGGCGGAAGCCGCCCGGCAGGTCGCGCGTGCCGTCATCGAAGCTGGTGAAGTCAGTCCGCGAGCCGAAGTGGATCAGCCCTTCGCGGCCCGTCGTCTCGTTGTTGGCGCCGACCGTAAGGCCGAAGTTCAGGAACGGCTCGCGCGGGGTGGCCAGGGTCGTCAGGTCGATGACGCCGCCGCCGAACTCGCCGGGATAGCGGGCCGAATAGGTCTTCTGAACCGTCACGCCCGCCAGAATGTCGGCGGGAAACAGGTCCAGCGGCACGACGCGCTGCAGCGGCTCGGGGCTGGGCAGCGGCGAACCGTTCAGCAGGGCCGAGGAATACCGCTCGCCCAGACCGCGGACATACACAAAGCGGCCTTCCACGATCGACAGGCCCGTCACGCGTGTCAGGGCCTCGGCCGCCGAGCTGTCGCCGGTGCGCTGCAGGTCTTCCGAGGTCAGGAAGGCCGCGACCTCGGAGCTCTGACGATTGGGCTCGGGGATGTTGCGTCCGAGGACGACGATCTCATCGACCGTCGAAACCTGCTCCTGCTCGACCACCGGCGCCTGTTGAGCAGGCTGAGCAGCCGCTGCAGGCGCGGTCTGAGCCATCGCGAGCGACGGCAGGATCAGGGCGCTGGTCGCCATCAGGGCGCCGGCCAGGGTCAGGGTGACGGTCTTCATTCTGGGCCTCGGAGTGGATCTCGACGGGAAAAGGAGGATCGGGGGGCGGTCATCCGCCCCCCGTCCGTCGTCAGCAGGTCGATCCGGCCTGCAGGCCGCAGGTCCAGCCCAGGTACCAGGTGTCCGCCGCGTTGCGGACCGCGCCGATGTAGGTCACCGGCTGGAAGTAGCTGTAGATGGTCTGCGGGTTCACCGGGGCCACGGCGGTTTCGTTGGCGCCGTTGATGAAGGCCAGGTTGGTGTTCTGCATCGTGGCGCCGGCCGGGGCGGTCATGGTCGACGTGCCGTTGGCGGTGTTGCCGGTGTTGGTGGCGCTGATGAAGATGGCGCCGGTGGCCGCCGCGTTGACGTTGCTGTCGTCTTCGTACGGACGCGAGCAGGCCAGGTAGACCGAGCGGAACACAGGCGCATTGGTCACCGTCTGGGCGTCGTCGATGTCCAGGCAGGCCGCAGCCGAGGTCGACGGATTGGTGAAGACCGAGTTCAGGATGGTCGGCTGCACGCCCGTGTTCAGGGTGATCACGGCGTCGGCGGCGACGGCGGCGTTGCGGCCGACAATGGTCCAGTTGGAGACCTTGGGCTGGGTGTAGAAGGCCGTTCCAGTCGGGGCGGCCGACCACTCGAAGCCGCGGCTGCCGTTGGTTACGGCCGTCGGACGCTGGGTGACGATGCCGAACTGGGCCCCGCCGCGCCAGCCGGTGTCGACGTCGAAGCCGTCGTCGTCCGCGCCGTTGATGACGATGTTGCGCAGGTTGACGGTCCCGCCGAAGATTTCGATGCCGTCGTCGGAGCTGTTGTACGACTGGATGAACTCAACCGTGGTGCCGCGGCCGACCCCGGCCAGGGTCAGGGCCTGAAGCTCGTTGTTGGGCGAGATTTCAAAGCCGGAGTAGTTGATCTGGACGTAGCGCAGGCGGCCTGAGTTGTCGTCGGCGCTGGCGCCGCCGTAGTTGGCGCTGGTGCCTTCGACCACGCCGACGCAGGCTTCGTTAGGCGCGGTGACGCCGACCGGGCAGACCGCGCCGGGCGCGCGGCCGGCCAGGACGATGCCGCCCCACTGGCCCTGCGAGTTGGCCGTGGTCTGACCTTCGATGTTCTGGCGGCTGGTGAAGATGATCGGGCTGGTCGCGGTGCCCTCGGCGAAGATCTGCGAGCCGCGGTTGACCAGCAGATAGTCGGCCCCGCCGGAAGCGAACACTCTCACGCCGGCCTCGACGGTCAGCACGCCCTGCTGGCTGCCAGCTACGGGAGCGTTGGGGTTGGCGCCGCGGTCAGTGCCGACTTCGGTGCGGCCGCTGATGGCGTAGATGGTGCCGGCGCGCAGCGGCAGGGTCAGGTTGCCGATGATCTGCTGCGGCAGTTGGCAGGCGCGCAGCGTGCCATTGGCCACAACGCCGATGTTCGACAGGCCCGTCGGGCAGTCGGCGGCCGGCGTACCGGGAGGCGGCGTGGTCGGGCCGCCGCCACCGTTATTTCCGCCGCCGCCGCCGCCGAAATCGCCTTCGCCGGGAGAGGCCACTTCGGCCGAGCCGCATGCGGAAAGCATCAGGGCGCTGGCCGCGACGGTCAGCAGGGATTTAATCTTGAGGCCGGTCATCATGTCCACCGTGGCTGCCAGAGTTTGCGGCAGACACGGATCGAGACGACACGTCCCGTCCGACCGGCGATAAACTCGCCCTGCCCGCCCGGTGACCGGCTTAGCGGCGCTGTGTGACGCCGCGAGCGACGTTCGATGACGGAGCCTGAAATGTTCGGCGACGCTCAGTCGATGATTTCATGACAGTTGCCGCAGCGACCCCTCAGTGCGGCGGGCGGCGGTGGTTCTTCTCTGCCACCTCGGTCAGCCTAAACTGATCCCAGAACCGAAAATAGAGGCCGTAGTTGCCGTTGAACCGCTTGTGGTGAAGGTCGTGGTGGGTGGCGGTGATCAGCCAGCGCAGGGGCGCGCGTCTCAGCCAGGCCTCGGGCCACACCTCGCGGCCGGCATGGTTCAGCACGGCCGTCGCCGTCATCAGAGTCAGCAGCGCCAGCGCCACGCCCCAGTGGATCGGCACGATCAGGGCCAGGGCCGGCAGGAACCAGGCGGTCGCCGCCGCCTCGGCCGGGTCGAAGGCGAAAGAGGCGAAGGCGCTGGGGTCGCGGGATCGATGATGCTCGGCGTGCGCCCAGGCAAAGACGCTGGGATGATGCAGACCTCGGTGCACCCAGTAATAAAAGGCGTCGTGCGCCAGCAGATAGACGACGAAGCTGACCGGCAGCCACCACAGCGGCCAGGTGTTCGGGTCGTCGTAGATCGCCGTGCCGCCGCGCTTCCACCACTCCAGCACCAGGGCGGCCGGCAGGGCGTAGATCGGGCAGGCGATCAGCGAGGCGACGATCTCGCGCCGCATCCGTCGGCGGTCCGGCGAGCGATGGTTCAGCTGGCGGCCGCGCCCCCTCCCCCGCCACAGCAGGGCGTGGGTCACGACGCCGACCACGATGTAACGCACGCCGATGATCAGGCTCAGCGCCAGGGTCGTGACGAGCAGGTCGGTCAGCATCCGCGCACAGGCGGTCAATCCGCCAGCGCGGTCAAGTCATGGCGGCCGAGGCGTGTCGCGGTTATGATGACTGCATGTCCCTGATGGTGATGATCCTGCTGTTCGTGGCGACCTTTCTCGGCATGGAGGGGTTCGCCTGGGCCATGCATCGCTATGTCATGCATGGACTGTTGTGGCGCTGGCATCGCAGCCACCACGAGCCGCACGATCATGCGCTGGAGAAGAACGACCTGTTCGCCGTGGTCTTCGCGGCGCCGGCCATCGTTCTGATCGCGATAGGCCTGCATGTCTGGTCGTGGGCGCTGCCGGTCGGCTTGGGCGTGACGGCCTACGGACTGGTCTATTTCTTCTTCCACGACGGCCTGGTCCATCGGCGTTTTCCCACGGGGATAGACGGCCGGTCCGGCTTCTGGCGCCGCCGGATCCAGGCGCACCGCCTGCATCACGCGGTGCGCACGCGCGAAGGCTGTGTCTCGTTCGGCTTTCTGTGGGTGAGGTCGGCCCGGGCGCTGAAGGCCGAACTGTCTCAGAAGCGCGGCTCGTCCAGCAGCGGCGCCTGAGCCAGGGCGGACAAGTCCTCCGATCCCGTGCAGAAACAGGCCAGGCGCAGCTGGGCAGCCATCAGCTCCACGTGATCGACGACGGCCTCGGTCGAGGTCAGGGCCGCGTCCAGCACGCCCGCCGCCTGACCGACCAGCCGCGCGCCCAACCGAATGGCGCGCGCCGCATCCAGCCCGTCGCGGATTCCACCCGAACCGATCAGCTCAAGCTGCGGCGCGGCGCGAGCGCAGTCGACCAGGCTGCGGGCGGTCGGAACGCCCCAGCCGGCGAAGGGGGCGGCCAGCGCCTCCGCCCTGCCCCCGGTCGCGCGCGCGCCCTCGATCAGCCCCCAGTTGGTGCCGCCGGCGCCCGCCACGTCCAGCGCGGCCACGCCCATGTCGGCCAGACGGCGCGCAACCGCGCCCGACAGGCCCGCCCCGGTCTCCTTGACGATCAGCCTGCCCGGAAAGGCGGCGGCCACCTGCTCGATCCCGCGCGCCACGCCGCGCCAGTCGCGGTCGCCCTCGGGCTGCACAGCCTCCTGCAGCGGGTTCAGATGCAGGATCAGGGCGTCGGCGCCGATCATCTCGACCGCCCGCCGGGCCTCGTCGACCCCATAGCCCAAGGCGAACTGAACGGCCCCCAGATTGGCCAGGATCATGGCCTCGGGCGCACGCCGGCGCAGATCCATATCCAGCCCCAGCCCGCCGTTCGTCTCCAGCGCCACCCGCTGCGAGCCGACCGCCAGAACCACGCCCAGCGCCTGGGCCGCCTCGGCCAGGCGGGCGTTCACCGCCTCGGCGCGCGACGGGCCGCCGGTCATCGAACTGATCAGAAAAGGCAGGGCCGTGCGGCGCCCCAGGAACCGCGTCGACAGGTCGATGGCGTCATGGTCCAGGTCCGGCAGGGCGTCGTGGACGAAGCGCACGGCGTCCAACCCCGAGGCCGCCCGGCTGACGCCGCGTCCAGCAAGGACATGGTCGATGTGCTCGTCCTTGCGCCGGATCAGGGCGTCGGCGTCTGAAGGCATCGGAAACGGCTCCCGGCGGGTTGCATCCGACGCGGTCGTGATGCCTGATGTCAGCATAGCGGTTCGGATCAACGTCGCAACGCAGCGGGCCGGCGCGGGACCGGGAGACAGCATGGCCATCGCCGGCGCACGGCCCCAGACGAATACGCCCTATGCCCCCGCTTCGTCCGCGGAGCTCCACCTTCAGGTCCAGGCCCGCTTGGTTGAGCTGGTCCCAGCCGACGACAGCCTGTTGTCCATCTCCGCCCGCGAAGCCCTGCTGGGGCCAGGCAAGCGCGTTCGCCCGCTGCTGGCCATGATGGCAGCCGGCCATGTGGGCGGAGCGGCAGAAGACGCCCTGGATTACGGCTGCGCGATCGAGATGGTGCATGCCGCCTCTCTGGTGCTGGACGACCTGCCCTGCATGGACGACGCGGCCCTGCGGCGTGGCCAGCCGACGCTGCACCGCCGTCGCGGCGAGGATGCGGCCGTGCTGGCGGCGGTGGCGCTGCTGAACCAGTCGACCCGCGTCATCCTGCAGACGCCTTTGCGCACCGAGGACCGCCTGGCCGCGATCGATCTGCTGACCCGCGCCATCGGATTCGAGGGCCTGGCCCAGGGTCAGATGCGCGATCTGCGCGACGCGCCCGGCGACCGCGACGCGGCGGGCCTGCGCCAGATCAACGACCTGAAGACTAGCGCCCTCTTCATCGCGGCTGTGCAGGGCGGCGGCCGGCTGGGCGGCGGCGACGAGGCCGAGGTTGCGCGCCTGACGACGTTCGGCGAGGCCATCGGCTTCGCTTTCCAGCTTTGCGACGACCTTCTGGACGCCTGCTCCACCGTCGAAGTGCTGGGCAAGGACGTCGGGCAGGATGACGAGGCGACCTTCGTGGACCTGTGGGGCGAGGGCCGAGTGCGCGCGGCCGTGGACCAGTCCCTGACCCGCGCCGGCGACGCCGTCGGTCATGACAGCGCGCTCAATCAGTATGTCCTCGACCTGTTCAAGCATGCCGACCTTGGGATCTGACGCGACGGCGCTGGTCCTGGAAGCGGTCGAGGCGGGCTACGACGGCCGGCCTGTTCTGCGGGACTTCAGCCTCTCCATCGCCGCCGGCTCGATCTACGCCCTGCTGGGCGCGAACGGAGCGGGCAAGTCCACGGTGGCGCGGGTCGCCTGCGGCCTGCTGCCGGCGCGCCGCGGACAGGTCAGGGTCGGCGACGGCGCTCAGTCACGCGGACGCATCGGCCTGGCCCCCCAGGACAGCGCGCTTTTTCCCGCCCTCTCGCCCCGCGAGAACGTCGAGGTGACCGCCCGGCTGTGCGGCGTGGCGCGCGGGGGCGTCCGCGCGGCGGTGGACCGCGCCCTGGCCCTGACCGGCTGCGAGCCTCGCGCCGACCAGCCGGTGCGCACCCTGTCCGGCGGATGGCGGCGGCGCGCCAATCTGGCCGCCGCCTTGGTCGGACAGCCGCGCCTTCTGATCGCCGATGAGCCGACCGAGGGCGTCGACGCCGCCACGCGCGGCGTTCTGGCCCACGCTTTGCGCGCTACGGCGCAGGGCGGCGCCGGGTGCCTGCTGATCAGCCACGACGCGGTCTTCGTGGCCGAAACCGCCGACCGCGTCGGTGTCATGGCGCAAGGGCGTCTGATCGCCGAAGGCGCGCCTCACGACCTGCTGCACGAGGCCTTCGGCGCGGCGCGCCTGCTCAGCGTGCGCTTTCCCCGGCCGGCGTCGGCCGAGGTCGCCGGCCAACTGGCCAGCGTCGGACTGACGGAAGACGGCGAGGGTCTGGAATGGCGTCGCCTTTCTGAGGACGCCCTGGGCTTTGCCCACACGCTCGCACCCCTCGTGGACTCGGACGGCGGAGAGATCGCCGTGCGCCGTCCCGGGCTCGACGACCTGGTGGCGCGCCTTTCGCGTAGCCTGTCATGATGGCCGTGGCGGGCGCCTGGGCGCGGAGCTTCTGGCGGGATCGGGCCGGCGTCGTGCTGACGCTGCTGCTGCCGCCGCTGGTCTATCTGCTGTTCGCGGCCATCTTCGGCGCCGGCGCGCGCGGCGACATCGACACGGCCGTGATGCTGCACGATGCAGCGCGCACTCCTGCGAGCTCTGCGATGGTCGAGGCGCTGGAAAAGGACCTGGGCGGCCGTCTGAGAATGGTCGAGGACGACGCCGAACTGGAGCGCGGGGTGCTGGACGGCCGCGCGGACGCCGGTGTCCTGATCCGCCCCTCGGCCAGCGGCACGCCGCAAGTGTCGGTCGTCTCGGCGGCCGGGCGAGATGTCGCGGCGGCGGCGTTGCAGGCCCGGCTAGAGCCCATGGCCGCGGCGCTGGCGGGACAGACCGCACCGCCGGCCGCCCGCGTCGCGATCCAAGAGGTCGGGCCCACGGGCGACGTTCAGGCCGCCTATTACGCGGGCGCCGTCAGCGTGATGTTCGTCTTTTTCGCCGCCATGCACGGCGCGATGGGCGGGCTGGATGAGCGGCGTTCTGGTCTGCAGGCACGGCTGGCTCTGGCGCGCGGGGGGCTGGCGCCCATCCTGAGCGGACGCGCCGCGTGGCTGACGGCGGTGGGCGTCATGCAGACCGGCGCGGTCTTCGCCGCCGCCTGGGCGCGCCTGCCGGCCCTGGCGGCGTGGCAGATCGCCGGCGCGGCCGTCACCGCCGTTCTGGTTGGTTTCGCCGCCGCCGGTCTGGCCCTGGCGCTTACGGCGGCGTGCCGATCGCGCGAGCAGGCTCAGCCGCTGACCACCTTCGTCGTCCTGCTGCTGGCGGCGCTGGGCGGCTCCATGGCGCCGCGCTTCCTGATGCCAGAGGCCTTCCGCGCCCTGGGCTGGGCCACGCCCCACGCCTGGGCCATCGAAGCGTATCAGTCGCTGGTCTGGCGCGGCGAGTTCACGCCGGTGGTTCTGTCGGGCTGGGTCGTGCTGGCGGCGCTGGGCGCGGCCGGGCTGGGCGTCGCCCTGAAGCTTGAGCGCCGTCGGGGCTGAACCTCACACGTGGGTCCACAGGGCGGGACGCGGCGGCGGGTCGCGCCAGGCGTCTAGCGTCTTGCACCACAGGGCGATCAGCCCGCCGCGTCCCAGCAGGACGAGCTTGCCCGCCTTGTCCACCGACGTCCGCCCGTCCCAGGCCGCCGGCCCGGCGCGCGACACGTGGCGTCCAATGGCGCGATAGACGCCCCGTGCGGTGGCGATGGCCCAGGCCGAGCGCGGGTTGAGATCGCGCAGGCCCCAGCGAGCCGAGGCATAGAAAGGCTCCGCCGCATCGACCAGGCGCTGGGCGGTGCGGGCCACCGCCGCGCGATGCTCGGGCGCGGCGACCTGATCGCGTGGGACGCCGGCCTCGTCCAGCCAGGCGCCGGGCAGATAAACCCGGCCGCCCTGCGCATCCTCGACCACGTCGCGCGCGATGTTGGTCAGCTGGAACGCCAGACCCAGATCCTGAGCCCGTTGCAGGGTCGGCGCATCGTCCACCCCCATGATCCGCGCCATCATCACGCCGACCACCCCGGCGACGTGATAGGAATAGTCCAGCGTGTCCTCCAGCGTGTCGTAACGCCGGCCGATCACGTCCATCTCGAAGCCTTGCAGCAGGTCCATCGCCTCGTCAGCGGGGATGCCGTGGCGCATCGCCACGCGTTGGAAGGCGATAAAGACCGGATCGCTCTGCGGCTCGCCCGCCAGGGCGGCGGTCGTCCGGGCGCGAAGTTCGTCCAGCTTCTGACCCGCCAGCACCGGATCGATGCCGACCGCGCCGTGACCCAGCACCTGCCCGTCGATCTCGTCGTCGCAATGTCGGCACCAGGAATACAGCATCCAGGCGTCGTCCCGAATCGCCGCCGGGAACAGGCGCGCGGCGGCCGCGAAGCTCTTGGAGCCCTGCTCCATCGACTGGCGGCTGTGATCCAGGACGGCGTCGGTCATGCGGTCTGCCTTGCATCCTCGATCATCAGGCCGGCGGTGGCTTTGGCCGAGCCGACCACGCCCGGCACGCCCGCGCCCGGATGGGTGCCTGCGCCCACGAAATACAGGTTCGGGATCTGGTCGTCGCGATTGTGGACCCGGAACCAGGCGCTCTGGGTCAGGATCGGCTCCAGCGAGAAGGCCGAACCCTGGTGCGCATTCAGCTGGTCGCGAAAATCGACGGGCGTGAAGATGCGGCAGGTGTCGAGATCCGCCGTCAGGCCCGGAATATAGTGCTCTTCCAGATAGGCCAGGATGCGGTCGCGATAGCGCGGCCCTTCCACCTCCCAGTCGATATCCGCCGAGGCCAGATGCGGCACCGGCGCCAGGACATAGAAGGCGTCGCAACCCTCGGGCGCCAGGGACGGGTCCGTCCGCGTGGGCGCGTGCAGGTACAGCGAGAAGTCGTCCGGCAGGTCCGGCCCCTTGAAGATTTCGGCGATCAGCTCGCGATAGCGCGGCCCGAACAGGACCGTGTGGTGGCGAACCTCGGGGTGGACGCGCTTCAGGCCGAAATAGATGACGAACAGCGACATGGAGTGCCGCTTGGACGCCAGCCGCGCGCCTTCTTTCTGACCGCGCGGCTCCTGACCCAGCAGCCGCTGGTAGGTGTGCACCACATCGGCGTTGGAGGCGACCATGTCGAAGTTGATGGTCTGGCCGTCCACCACCACGCCGGTCGCGCGCCCGTCGGCCATGGTGATGCGCTCGACGGGGCTGTTCAGACGCACTTCGCCGCCAAGGTCCTGAAGCAGTCGCACCATGCCCTGGATCAGGGCGCCGGTGCCGCCGCGCGGGAACCACACGCCCCAGCGGCGCTCCAGCGCGTGGATCAGGGCGTAGATCGACGAAGTGGCGAACGGATTGCCCCCGACCAGAAGGGAGTGGAAGCTGAACGCCTGGCGCAGGTGCTCGTCCTCAATATAGCTGGCCACCTTGTCGTAGACCGACCGCCAGGCCTGCAGCCGCATCAGCTCGGGCGCCGCCTTGACCATGCTGGCGAAGTCCAGGAACGGCACGGCCCCCAGCTTCAGATAGCCTTCCTTCAGCAGGTCCTCGGAATAGGCCAGGAACTTGCGATAGCCTTCCTTGTCGGCCGGATTGCGAGCCACGATCTGGCGATCCAGCTCGTCCTGGTCGTTGACGTAGTCAAAGACGTCGCCGTCTTCCCAGCACAGTCGATAGAAGGGCGCGACGGGCAGGAGCTCGACATAGTCCGACAGCTTGCGCCCGCTGGCCTCGAACAGCTCTTCCAGCGCCGAGGGGTCGGTGATGACCGTCGGGCCGGCGTCGAAGGTGTAGCCCTTGTCCTCATAGACGTAGGCGCGGCCGCCGGCCTTGTCGCGCGCCTCGAAGACGGTGGTCTGAATGCCCGCCGACTGCAGGCGAATGGCCAGCGAAAGCCCTCCGAAACCCGATCCGATCACCGCAGCCCGCATTACGCACGTCCCTTTTCGATCAGGCAGGTCAGCGCGGCGCCCACCGGCACCGGCGGCTTGCCGCTGAGAATCCGAGCCTTGTCGCCCAGCGTCGATCCAGCCGCATAGAAGCGCTCGATCAGCGGCTGAGGCAGACGATAGAACCGCTCCAGCACCTTGTAACGCTCTTGCGGCTTCGCGGCGCGAAACAACATGCGATTCAGCAGACGATAGAAGCCTCGCTCGGCCCATACGTCGCGCGCACGCCGTCGGATGTCGCCTGCGACATCATCGACACGCAGGCTTTCCGCCAGATGATCGGCCAGCCGCACGGCGTCAGGCAGGGAATAGCCGGTGGTTGGATGAAACAGCCCCGCGCGAAGCCCGCTCAGCGCGACCGGTCCATGCCGTTCCAGATGCGCGGTGATGTCGCCGTCCAGCGCCACCGGCAGCACCCCGTCCTCTTCGCGCAGGATCGTCTCGATCACCCAGCCCTGTTGCGCTGCATAGTCCAGCACGCCTTGGCGGAACACGTCGCGGTCCAGCTCGGCCCCGTCGGTGTAGCGGGTGTCCTCGATCAACAGCGTCCGCTCATCGAACGGAAGGGTGTAGAGAAAGCGGTAGCCGCCCGCCTGATCGACGCAGGCGTCCATGACGATCGGCTCGGTCAGACCATGGGGCTGCGCCAGCCGCACCTCCAGCCCGACGAACTTCTGGAAACCGAGCGCCAGGTCGGGCGTGGCCGTCGGCCCGCGCCCATCGATCACGGCGCGCGCCCTCAGCCGGCGCCCGTCGGTCAGAACGGCCTCGCGCGGCGACACCGACGCAACGGGGGCGTTCAGCATGATCTTCTCGGGCAGGGCGGCCTGGATGACCTGCGCAAACCGCTCGGCGGTCACGCTGCGATAGCCGGTCGAAAGGCGGCGCTCGAACTGGGGAAAACGGACGCAATAGCCGGGCCAGCGGTGCACGATCAGCGGCGCGATCCACGCCTGCTGCGCCTCGGTCAGGTCGGCGTCGAAAAACGACCAGGTGTGCACCCCGCCCAGGCGATCGGCGCCCTCCACGATCCGCACGTCCAGCTCCGGCCGAACCTGCGACAGGCGCAGCGCCAGCAGGCCATTGGCCAGGCCGCCGCCAACAAGGAGGAGGTCCGGCCCAGGATCGTCGAAGGCGTCGGCCTGCATGCGCGACAGGTGACACGCACCGCCGCCCGGAGCAAGGACAGGACGACGTCGCCGCGACAATGCGCTAGGATCGGACCATGGTCGCCACTCACACTGCCTTCGTGGCGCCGCGTCAGGCCCTGATCGGCCTCGCGCTGGCGAGCGCACTGATCGCCAGCTGGCTGACCCTGCACATCTACGGCGTCTACTTCCATCGCTGGACTGTCTGGAGCGTGCTGATCGCGCCCGTCGTGATCGGGGTTCAGACCTGGCTTTCGGTGGGCCTGTTCATCGTGGCGCACGACGCCATGCACGGCTCTCTGGCGCCGGGCCGCCCGCGGCTCAACGCCTTCATGGGGCAACTGTCGCTGGGCCTGTATGCCGGTTTCCACTTTAAGCGCCTCAAGTCGGCGCACTTCGACCATCACCGCGCGCCCGGCACAGCCGACGATCCCGATTTCCACGCCGACGATCCCAAGGCCTTCTGGCCCTGGTTCTGGCGGTTCTTTCGAACCTATTTTGGATGGCGCGAGATGGCGGTGCTGTCCGCGCTGGTGGCCGCGGCCGTGCTGCTGCTTGGCGCGCGCATCCCAAACCTGCTGCTGTTCTGGGCCATCCCTGCCCTGGCGTCGGCCCTGCAGCTGTTCACCTTCGGCACCTGGCTGCCGCACCGGACCAGAGACGTCCCGTTCGCCGATCATCACAACGCCCGCAGCAACGGCTTCAGCTCCCTGCTGTCGCTGCTGACCTGCTTTCATTTCGGGCGGCACCACGAGCACCACCTCGCTCCCTGGGAGCCGTGGTGGCGGCTCGACAAGAGGCGGGGCCCGCAATCAGGCCGTTAGCACCCATGGCTTTAAGCGCGGAGAGCCGGACCTGGAGCCGGGCTCCGCAGTGTTGTTGTCAAAGCGGCAGTTTGTCTGTCATCCGAAGTCGTAGACTGTCAGGCTGCGGGCCGGGATTGCAGAGCTGAAACCGAGGTTAGTCGATGAGCGAATGGTTTTTGGGTGTCATCGGCGGCTCGGGGTTGAGCGACATTGAGGCCCTGCAGGACGCGCAATGGCGACACGTCCAGACGCCATGGGGCGCGCCGTCGGACGAGATCCTGACCGGACGCCTGCACGGCGTGCGAGTCGCTTTCCTGCCGCGCCATGGACGCGGGCATCGGATTCCGCCGGGTGATCTCAATGCCCGCGCCAACATCGCCGCCCTGAAGCAGCTGGGCTGCACGGACCTGCTGTCTGTTTCGGCCGTGGGGTCGCTGCGCGAGGACCACCGGCCTGGATCGTTTGTCCTGGTCGACCAGTACATCGATCGCACGGTCTCGCGGCCCGCGTCCTTCTTCTCGCCGGGCATTGTGGCCCACGTGTCGATGGCCGATCCGGTCTGCCCGCGGATGTCTGCTTTTGCCCTTGAAGCGGCCCAGGCGAAGGGGATCGCGATTTCGCCAGCCGGAACCTATGTCGCCATCGAAGGCCCGCAGTTCTCGACGCGAGCGGAGAGCAACCTCTACCGCTCATGGGGGTGCGACGTCATCGGCATGACCGGCATGCCCGAGGCCAGGCTGGCCCGCGAGGCGGAGATGCCCTACGCCTGCGTGGGCATGGTCACAGACTACGACTGTTGGCGCGATGACACCGCCGATGTCCAGGTGACCGACGTGCTGGCCATACTCAAATCCAACGCCGAGGCGGCCAAGGGCCTGGTCGAAGCCCTGGTGCGGGCGCTGCCGTCGCGCCGGGACGCCTCCCCCATAGACACCACTCTGGACATGGCTGTGGTCACCCCGCCCGATCTGTGGCCGTCCGCGCTCAAGGCCGAGCTGGCCGCGATCTGCGAGCGCAAATTCGGCTAGAGGCGGGAGGCTCGGTAGCGCTTCAAGGCCGCGCCGTCATCGACGTCCTCCTGCTGGCGCAACAGGGCCACGCGCGCACCCTGCAGGTTCGCCAGGGTGTCGGCCAGAGCATGCGACGTGGACCAGCGCACATCCGCGAACGGCAGGCGCGCGTCAGGCCCGCGTCGCAGCCCGATCAGCCAGTAGCCGCCGTCCCGTGCGGGTCCGAACACCGCGCGGTGAGAACCCAGCGCCGCGAAGGCGTCTGCGACATCCCTGCGGGTCACCGTCGGCGTGTCGCTGCCGAGAATCACCACCGGTCCGGGCGGCAGAGCCTTGATCACCCGCGTCAGGCGCGCGCCCAGATCGCCGTCCCCCTGCGGGACGGGCGCGCCCGCCTGAACCCAGTCCAGCGGCCGATCGGGCGACACCGCCATCCACAACCGCCAGCGCGGATCGCGGCCCAGGGTGCGGATCAGTCGATCCAGGGCGTGTCGCGCGAACCGCAGCGCCTCGACGTCGCCGACGTCGGCGGCCAGCCTGCGCTTGCCGAAGCCCAGGCGCGGCTGTCGCGCGAAGATGACCAGATGCCTCTGCCTAGCGGCCATACAGTTTCGCGATCCGTTCAGCGGAGACTCCGAGTTGGTGCAGGCTGATGCAGGTCAGGTTCAGCAGGGTCTGGACCAGCCATCCGCGTTGGCGCCACCGCGAGGCGGATGTATGGGCCTCGCCGTCCAGGACGACGTGTCGTGCGCGGCCCAGGCGGCGCATGATCTCGACATCCTCCATCAGAGGCTGGTCTGGATAGCCGCCGGTCGCGTCATACAGATCCCGGTGGATGAGCAGCCCCTGATCGCCATAGGCCAGGCCCAACCGGCGCACGCGCCAGGCGACGCCGCTTTCGATCACCCTCGCCTGCCAGGCGGGGTCGTCGATGACCAGCTTCAGAGAAGCGGCCGCAGCCTTCCCGTCCGGCCTTGCCATATGTTGCTCTATGGCGCGCCAGCCGCCTGGCGCCACGATGGTGTCGGCATGCAGAAACAGCCGCCAGGGGCGCTCTGCGACGACGGCCCCCGCCGCCAGCTGCCGCCCCCGGCCTGGGGGGCCCGTCACGATACGGCAACGGGCCGCCTCGGCGATGCCAACGGTCGCATCGGTCGAGCCGCCGTCGGTCACCGTGACGGCCACGCCCGTCGGCAGGCTGGCCAAGGTCGCGCCCAGAGTTGCGCCCGCGTTCAGGGTGGGGATGATCACATCCAGCCCATCGAACCCGCTCACGCGCTGCAACTGGCTCCGCCCAGCACGCAGAACTGAGCGCAGAATGGGTGGTTGAGCGCCACCGGGGCGGACGCCTCGGCCAGGGTGTGGCCCATCTCAAACCCCGGATCGTAGGGCGCGAGGGTGCAGGCGACCACCACCGGACGGCTTGCGCCACGCCGACGCACGACCATCCGGCTGGTCGCGCACATCATCTCGCCGGGATCCTTGTGCAGAATGCCCCAACAGGCCTCGGTGATCTCGGGCACGTCGGCGGCGGGCTCCATCTCGGGAAACAGCACCAGCGCGCCGGGATCGGCGGCGTCTATCTCCAGGCGCTCGGCCGCGAAGAGCGACGCGAAGGCCGAGCGCGCGTCGGCTTCCGCCTCGTTCGCCAGCCGGCGGCCGGCGACGGCCAGTCGGAAGTCGTTGTCCCTCAGCCAGCGCAGGCCCTGCCAGGCCTTTTCCCACGCCCCCGCGCCGCGCTCCGCGTCGTGAACAGCCTGACTGTGGTGGTCCAGGCTGATCCGCAAGGTCAGCCGATCGCCGCCCGCCATAGCCAGCTGCGCCAGACGGTCGCCCCACCGCATCATCGGCCGCATCGCATTGGTCAGAACCAGAACTCTATGCCCGGCCTGAAGCGCGTCCTCGATCATCGTCAGCATATCGGGGTTCATGAACGGTTCGCCGCCCGTGAAGCCGATCTCGATCGGACCCAGCCCCTGCGCCCGGATCTCGTCCAGATAGGCCCGTGCGTCGGCGCGTGTCAGATAGGTCAGGGCGTCGTTGGTGGGTGAGCTTTCAATGTAGCAGTTGGCGCAGGCGATGTTGCAGAGCGTGCCGGTGTTGAACCAGAGGGTTTCCAGCCGCGTCAGCGCCACGCTCGCCCGTAGCGAACCGTCGAGCGTCCGCAACGGGTCGACGAACTTTCGGGGCGACAGCGTTTGCGGGCGATCGGTGACGAAGGGTGAAGGGGCGGCCAGGGACATCGGCTCTACATCTGACGAGGGTGCGCGGCCGTGGCAAGCCGCCTGAAAAGAGCTACGACGGCCGCGCCTTTCAGGTTGCAGAGCACGCGGGGCTCTGGCGCCGGGCGGCCGGTCGTGGAAGGAATGGTTTCAGACCACAGGCGGGACGCTGAATGACACGTTTGAAACTGGCGCGACTGATCCTTGTGCTGGCGCTGCTGCTTCCGGTCTATTTCGCAGCGGCGGCCCTGGGGGCCCGGTTCGGCGTCTTCGACTGGCGGTTCGCTCTCGGCGTGCTGATCGTCACCTGGGGCCCCCGGCTGATCCTTGGGGTTCTGGCCCTGGCCGTCCTGATCCTGCTGGCCATTTTGGCGAAGCCTCCCCGGCGCGGCTGGCGCTCCGCCCTCGTCGCCGTCCTGATCGCCGCAAGCGCCATTGGCTATCTGGCGTGGGTGCGCGGCCAGTCGGCCGACATCCCGCCCATCCACGACGTGTCGACCCGCCCTTCCGACCCGCCCGGCTTCTCGCCCGGGATGATGGCCCAGCGCGCCCTGACGCCGGACGTGAACCCCATCGTCAGCCTGACAGCTCCGATATCCAGCCTGGAGAAGTATCAGGGCCCGCGGTTCGCCGACATGGCCGACCGATCACTCGGCGAGGTGGCCGCAGACGCTTATCCGTCCGTTCGGCCATTGGCCACGCCCACGCCGCCCGCCGCCGCCTACGCCGCCGCCCTGGCCGAAGCCCGGGCTCAGGGATGGACAGTGGTCAGCGAGGACGCCGAGAGCGGAACCCTGAACGCCACCGCGACCACCTTCTGGTTCGGCTTCAAGGACGACGTCGCCATCCGGATCCGCCCTGACGGTTCGGGCTCGGTCATCGATGTGCGCTCGACCTCGCGCGTGGGCCTGAGCGATATGGGGGCCAACGCCGCGCGTATAGAGACCTATCTGTCCGATCTGGCGGGACGCCTCGAGCCTGCGGAATGACGCCCGAATTCCGGCCCGTCTGCAGTCCTTCCAAGGCAATGGCGCGAGAGATGCGGCCTTAGCGGGGTCTCCTTCCGAAAGTGGAGCCATGCCGATCACTCTCGCTCTCGTCGGCGCCGGCCACGCGCATCTCGCGGTCATCGCCCAGGCCCACAGGCTGCGTGACAGCGGCGTCGATCCGGTCCTGATCGCGCCCAGGACATTTGAATATTCCGGCCTGGTCAGCGGCGTCCTGTCAGGCGCCCTGCCGCCCGAAACCATGCGGATCGATGTGGCGGCCCTGGCCAGTGCGAACGACGTGCCGCACTGCATGGCCGAGGTCACAGCCGTCGACCGAATGGCCCGCGTCATGACGCTGAGCGATGGCGCCGCCCTCGCCTACGACGCCGTCTCGTTCAACATCGGCAGCGATGTGGACAATCCCTTCGGCTTGATCGACGGGATGTGGCCGGTCAAGCCGCTGGTTTCGCTGGTCGCGCTTCGGCGGCGGTTGGAGGCCGCGTTGGGGGCGGGTGGTCACGGGCCGGCCATCGTCGTCGCCGGCGACGGCCCCACCAGCTTCGAGGTCACGGCGGCTCTGGCCGGACTGCACGAGCGACATGGCAGACCGCCAAACGTCACGCTTGTCGGACCGGACGTCTCCGCTCGCTGGGCGCCGGGCGATGCCGGGCGCGCCCTGGCCCGCAATCTGGACCGAAGGGGCGTAAGGCGCATAGCCGGTCGCATCACGAGCCACGGGAATGGAAAGGTCCGCCTGTCCGACAACCAGACGCTGAGCTGCGACCATCTTGTCTTGGCGACGGGGCTGCGGGGCGCGCGCCTGGCCGGGACGCTGGGTCTGCCGTTGGACGACGCCGGGCGCATCAAGGTGACGCCTACCCTGGCCAGTCTTGACGACAGTCGGGTCTTCGCAGCGGGGGACTGCGCCGCGATCGAGGGCTGGCCTCGGCCCTTCGCGGGAGTGTTCGGCGTCAGGGCCGCGAAGATCCTCGTCGACAACCTCTGCGCCCTGGGGGCCGGCACGGCGCTGCGTCCCTATCGGCCGCAGGACCGATGGTTGTCGATCATGGACCTGGGCGACGAAACAGGCCTGGCGATGCGCGGCCGGCTGTGGTGGCGAGGGCCGACCGCGCTTTGGCTGAAGCGCAGGCTGGATCAACGGTTCGTTCGGCGCGCACGCGCCTGATTCAGGCCAGGCGCTTGAGGATCGAGACCAGTCTTCTTGTCCGTTCGCCGAACAGCGCGGGCGTATACCACTTGCCGGCCAGCCGCTTGCCGATTTCGCCACGTGTCGGATAGGGGGCGATCATGCCGGTCAGAGCGCTCAGTTTCAGCTTCGCCGACATCGCCAGCGCCCAGACATGAATGTGGTCGCCCGCGTGACGCCCCACCAAGGTGACCCCCAGGATCTTGCCCTTGTTGGTCGTCACCAGCTTGCCGAAGCCGCGAACGTCGCCCTCGGCCTGGGCACGGTCGTTCTCGCTGAAGGGAAAGGTCTCCACCCGCACATCGCCGGCGTGGGTCCGCCGCGCCTCGGCCTCCGAGAGCCCGATCGCCGCCAGTTCAGGATCGCAATAGGTCACGCGCGGAACAGAGAGGGTGTCGGCGTTTACGGGCAAGGCGAAGACGCCGCGCCGGACGAACAGCGACGCATGCGCCCCCGCCAGATGGGTGAATTGACCCCGGCCGGCGACGTCCCCCACGGCGTAGACCCGTTTGTTGCTGGACTGCAGCGATCTATCGGTGACAACGCCGTTCTTGTCATAAGCGACACCAGCCTTGTCCAGGTTCAGTCCCTCGATCGACGGCCGCCGACCCACGGCCACCAGCAGATGCGAACCCTCGATCCGGGCCTCGACACCAGCCTCCTGGACGACAAGAACCGGACCGTCGACACCAACTTCGGCGCGCACCGCCTTGGCGCGGTGGCGCAACTCCACGCCATCGGCGACAAGCTGATCGCGGACGACCTGAGCGGCCTCGGGATCCTCGCGCCCGAGGATGTCGTCGGCCTCAACGATCACGACCTGCGATCCCAGCCGCCGAAAGGCCTGACCCAGTTCGACGCCGATCGGCCCTCCGCCCAGCACGATCAGCCGACGCGGCCGATCGGTCAGCGCGAATATGGTTTCGTTAGTCAGATAGGGCGTGTCTTGAAGGCCCGGCACGGGTGGAACGGCGGCCCGAGATCCGGTGGCGATGACGATCTTGCGGGCTTGGACCCGCACGCCGCCGCCGATCACCGTGCGCGCATCCACGAACTGTGCGGGCGCCCGCACGACGTGCACGCCTAGGCCTTCGAACCGCTCCTGGCTGTCGACCGGCGCGATGGCGGCGATGGTCTGATGGACATGAGCCATGACGGCGGCGAAATCGATGGTCGGCTCGGTTCCCGCGAGACCCAGGGCCCCTACCCTGATCTGGTGGGCCTTTTCAGCGGCGGCGATCAGGGCCTTGGACGGCACACAGCCGTAGTTGAGGCAATCGCCGCCCATCTCTCCCTTTTCAAACAGGACCACCGACAGGCCGAGTTGCGCCGCGCCCGCCGCGACTGAAAGCCCGCCCGAGCCCGCCCCGATCACCACCAGGTCGACCTTGAGGGTGTCGGTCATGACGTCCGTTTCCTGCGACGTTGATAAAGGGTGGTGGCCAGAGACAGCAGGCCCAAAGCCACGAGCGGCAACAGAACCTGCGGCTCGAAGATGACGCCGAGGTCGGGGGTTTCACCTCGCGCGATAACGGCGCCTATGCCCGCGCCCACCCCGCTGTAGATGAAGGTCGCCGGCATGATGCCGATAAGGGTCGCCAGGGCGTAGGCCTTGAGCGGCGCATTGGCCAGCGCCGCCGCAACGTTGACCAGCCAGAAGGGCGCCAGCGGGATCAGGCGCAGGGTCAGCACGTAGCCGAAGGCGCCCTCGCGGACCCCGTCGATGATTGTCTTCAACCTTCCGCCATCAGCCTCGGCCTTGGCTCGTAGGGCCTCTCCGAGCGACGTCTGGACCACATAGTAGACCAGGATCGCGCCGACCGTCGCGCCGACGACTGTGGAGGCGCCTCCGACCCAGGTGCCGAACAGATAGCCGCCGGCCACGGTGAGAATCACCGCGCCTGGAAGGCTGACGGCGGTCGCGATCGCATAGACGGCGATGAAGGCCGCGATCGCGAGAAGCCGATTCTCGTCGACAAAGCCCCGCAGCGCCGCCTCATGCGTCTGCAGCGCCTCGAGATTCAGAAACCGGGTCGCGCCGCTGGCGAACGCCGCGACGATCGCTACGATCAGGATCGCCAAGGGCAGGAAACGTCTGATCTTGTCCAAGCGCTCAACTCCCCGGAGTCGCATTGAGCGACCAGTCATAGGCGTCGCGCCCGATGCGCGTCGAAGCTTCCAGCCTGGCCTTCAGCGGCGGGGCCGCGTAGCGCGCCAGATGAGCGATGACGCGCGCATCCGATCCGCCGAAGTCCGCCGCATACCACTTGAATATGGACGACACGACCAGAACGTCGCCGTCGAACCTGGCCCCGCGCGGATGCCTGACATAGGCCCTCGCGGCCGCATCCAGCGAGCCGCCCAGCGTCGCGCCGCGCCACGCCCTGAGCGGCAGGTTGGGGCAGCCGATGGAGGCGCAGTTGACGGCATAGTGGATGCGCGGGTCGGACCAGCCCTTTCTCAATATGCCGTGCTCGATGTCGTCCAGCGAAAGTCTGACCCCGCCGACCGTCACGAGTTGACGTCTCCAGGGGCCGGCCCGGACGCCCGAACGAATGTCGCGGATCGAGCGGACCGGATAGGCGTCCAGCACCACCTTCAGCGTCAGCGCATTGTACAGGTTGGCCCAGAAAGCGAACTGCTCGGGACGGGTGAGCGTGAGCGGCGCCACGCGGGACAGGGCGCCGATATAGCCCTCCAGTGCGGCCCGGTCAGCGGCCGACGCCTTCCATCCCGCATAATCAACCCTCACCACGCCGTCGCGCGACGGCCGTGCGCGGCGCGCCAGCAGGGCGTCGAAGGCGGCATGATCGACCGTTGCGCCCCCCGCCCTGTTCACGGTGAAGCCGGCCGCGGTCTGCGCCGCCGCAGGCGCCGGCAACAGGCTCAGCGCGCCGCCGGCGACAAGCGCACGTCTCGTCAAGGGGAGCATCACAGCGGGTCACTCATCAAAAGTCGTTCGAAATCGTGCTCGGTCGGGCCCGACCTTCTTACTCCTCCGCCGGACCCCATATCGCCTCCAGCCTCTGCGCGCGGCCGCACCGCCATTTGTAGAAGGCGTAGGTCCGGGGATTTTTCAGATAATAGTCCTGATGATAGGCCTCGGCCTCGTAGAAGGTGGCCGCGGGCAGCACCTGAACCTCGACCTGACGGGCGAACCGTTCCGCCACAGCCTGTTTGGAGCGCTCGGCGGCGGCCGTCTCTTCGGGCGTCGCCGGAAAGATCGCGCCGCGATACGAAGCGCCCTTGTCGCAGAACTGACCGGCCGCATCGAACGGATCCACGTTCCTCCAGAACACGTCCAGAAGCTGGGCGTAGCTGACGACAGCGGGGTCGTACGTAACCTTGACGGCCTCGAAGTGACCCGTGTTTTCGGCGGACACCTGTTCATACGTCGGATTCACCGTGACGCCCCCGGTATAGCCCGACACCGCCCGAACAACGCCCGGCGTCTTCTCGAACGCCTGTTCCACGCACCAGAAACAGCCCGCGGCGAAGACCGCCGACGCCGCGTTCGCGGGCTCCGCACGCGCATCAGGCGGAGGCGCGGCGCAAGCCGACAGCCATAACATCAGAGGAAAGATCAGCGTCGCCAGCCGGACCATGCAGGGCTCCTGAGGAAGTCGGCTCCAACGCCGATCCCCAAGCTACGCTCATACAGGGGTCTTGGATCACGCTCTGCCCAAGGTTCATGCTGAACCTGCTGGCTGGGCCTAGCCAATTGGCGCTTCACGTCGTGCGCCAACGAGGCTGCGTAGTGAAGTGAGTGGCGACCCGAAGTGCACGACAGCTGCCGCGCTGGCGGCCAAGCTCGCGCACCGAAAGGCCCGGCTCGCAACCTCATGTTTGGAAAGTCATGGTGCGGGCGGCCGGGGTCGAACCGGCAAGGGCCAGGCCCGACGGATTTTAAGTCCGTTGCGTCTACCAGTTTCGCCACGCCCGCACTGGTCGTCGGTATATCGGGCCCGTCGACCAGCGCCAAGCCTCAGGGCGTCGGCGCGCCCGCGCGGAAATCGATGTCGCTGTCCGCCATCAGCCATAGCAGCGCGGCCCAGGCGGCCACGTTCTGATCCATCGCCTTGGGGTCTATGCGGTCGATGACGTCGTCGGCGGTGTGGTGCACGTCGAAATAGTCGGTGCCGTCCTGGGCCAGTTGGAAGGCCGGAACACCCAGCGCGACACTGGGGCCGGTGTCGGGGCCGCCGCCGCGCGCGGGCGCGGGATTCCACAGCACGCCGATGGGGGTCAGCACGCGCATCGCGGCCTTCTGGAAATCGCTGTCGGCCTGTCCGCCCGGCAGGCTGAGACCGTAGACGCGGCCCGCGCCAAAATCGCTTTCGGAAATGGCGACATGACGGGCGACCTCGCCTTCGATCGACTGGGCGTAGGCGCGGGCGCCGGCCAGACCCTGAGCCGGCGCGGGCTGGCTGACTTCTTCTGCGCCCCACCAGACGACGCGGATGGTGCGGCGCGGGGCCTGGGGCAGGTCGGCGATCAGCTTGAGCGCGGCGGTGGTGATGGCGATGCCGGCCGCGTCGTCGATGGCGCCGGTTCCCTGGTCCCAGCTGTCCAGGTGGCCGCCGATGGTGATGATCTCGTCAGGACGCTCGCGGCCGCGCACCTCGGCGATGACGTTCTGGGAACGGCCGGGCGCCTCGAAGGCGGCGGTGGATTTCAGGCGCAGCCGGATCGGGCCCTCGTTCAGGGCGACCAGACGGCGAATCTGGTCGGCGTCGGGCGGGCTGATGGCGAAGGCCGGGACGGTCCCCTCGCCCACCCGCGTCGCGCCGGTGTGCGGGAAGCGGTGATCGTGGGTGCCCAAGGAGCGCAGCACATAGCCGACCGCGCCGCGGGCCGCCGCCTCGGTCGGCCCCTGGAAGCGCATGACCGAGGACGAGCCGTAGCCGCGTCCGTCCTGGGCGCGGATTGTGTCCTGAAGAACGACTGCGATCTTGCCCGTCAGCGAACCGGCCGGCGCATCCAGCAAGCCCTGCCAGGTCTCGAACACCACCGCCTCGGCTTCAATGCCCTCAGGCGGAGTGGCCTGGCCGCCGCCCAGGCCGACGGCGGCCAGAGGCTGAGCGTGGCGCCCGACGATCTCGACCGACTCTTGGCCCCGCGACCAGGCGCTGAGCGGGAAATCCTGCAGGCGGACGTTGTCGAAGCCTTCGTTGCGCAGGTAGCCGACGCCCCATTCGGCGGCCGCGCGTTCGGACGCCGTGCCGGCCGGACGTGGGCCAAAGCGGGTGGTGATGGCCTCGACGATGGAATAGGCGCCCGAACCCGCCATGGCGCGGTCGCGAAGCTGCTCAGCCGTGCGGATCACCTGAGCATCCTGAGCCAGGGCGGGCGCGGCGAGCATGGAGGCCGATGCGGCCAGGACGACGAGGCGAGACAGACGGTTCACGAGCGGCTCCGGCGAAACGAGACGTCGGACCCTAGACCTGAGTCGTCGCTGTCGAAAGCGTCAGTCGTTCTGCAGATAGGGTTCGACCGCGCCCTGAAGTTTGACGGTCAGAGGCTTGCCGCGGCGATCGACGCGATTGCCCAGCGCCAGTCGGACCCAGCCTTCAGAAACACAGTATTCCTCGACGTTCGTCTTCTCTTCGCCCTTGAAGCGGACGCCGATGCCGCGCGCCAGAAGATCGGCGTCATGGAACGGGCTGTCGGGATCGACGGACAGGCGGTCGGGCAGGGCGTCGGACATGAAGGCGCTCGCGATCAGGAAGGCGCGCCTGATACCCTTCCGCGCGAAAGAATCCAATTCTCTCCAAGCTGAGCCGTGAACTCTTAACGCCCAACCCGCGTTCAGCGATCATGATCAAGATTGTGGTCCCCGCTTTCGCCGCCCTCGCCCTCACCGCCTTCGCGGTGCAGACGAACGCCACCGACGATGCGTCGCCCGACGGCGCTGGCTGGCATCTGAGCCATGAAGACGACATGGCCAAGCTGGCCTATGGGATGCCCAATTCCGACCAGTTGGCCGTCATGCTGACCTGCTCTCCCGGCGACGGTCAGGTGGCGGTCTACGGCGACATGAAGCCGGATACGCCGCGCCTGGTGCGCGCCTCAACGGGGCCGCAGGCGATGGACCCGTTGTCTGGCGGCGATTTCGAGGAAGCGTTCGTGCCGCTGAATGACCCGGCCCTGAGCGGTCTGGCGCAGGGCAGAGCGCTGCCGGTGCGCGGCGACACGGGCGATGCGCGCCTGTCCGCTACGGCTGACGAGCGTCATATGGCCGCGACATTCCTGGCCTATTGCGGATCCGGCCGCGCCTGAGCCAAAATGGCCGCTTAGGTCGTCAGCGGGGGCTGAAACCATGACTGTTCTGCTCATGGCCGCCACAGCCGCCGCTCTTCTTTCAGGAGCGCCGGCTTCGGCCCAGACCGCAGGCTCTGCGCCCGCATGGACCTGGACGCTTTACGAAGGCGAAGGTCCGCTGGTGCTCGCCAACGAAGTGCCCGACACCCCGCAGCTGCGAACGACGCTGGAGTGCGAGCCGGGGTCCGGCGTGGCCCGGGTTTCGCTTTACGATGTCGAGGCTTCGGCCGGGTTCGCCATCGCCCGTGCTGGACAGGCTACGGCGGCCGTCGAGGTTCGCAGCGCGCGCGGTCGATTGCAGACAGCGCTGCGCACCGACCATCCCGTCTTCGCGGCCTTCTCTGCAAGCGGCCAGCTGATGTTTCAGTTCGCCGACAGCGAGCATGCCGTGGAGGTGGGGCGAGCCGCCCTGCCCCGCCTGCGCCGCTTCGCCGAACTGTGCAGCGGATGACGCGCCCCGTTCTCTCTGTAGCCGTGGCGGGCCTCGTGACGCTGGGCGCCTGCGCGACGCTCCCGGACACGCCTGGCGACGCGACGTCCGGAGCGCCCGCGCCTGTTCCCGGCCTGGACTGGCGCCTGACTGAAGACAGCGATGCGGTCAAACTGGCCTTCGGGTCTGAAGCCTCCGACGATCTGGAGCTCGCCTTTGAGTGCGCAGCCGGCGCTGGCCGCCTCTCCATCATGGCCGCTGGCGTAGAGGGCGAGCGCGACCTGCACCTGGAATCCGGCGGCGACACCGAACGATATCGGGCCGAGGTCGAACCGCTGGGCGTGCGCGCCGGCGTCTTCCTGACCGCCCCGGCTGCGGCCAAGGATCCGGTGCTTCAGCGCTTCCGCACCCTGGGCTGGATCGCGCGCTGGCGGGAAGAGACGCGCGAGACCTACACGGTTCACCCCGCCGCAGCCCCTCAGATCGACCGCTTCTTCGCCGTCTGCGGCTGATCGGCCGCTTGGCTTGACGCTGGCGCTTGCGTCCGCTCCCCTGCCCGCATCGACGCAAATGGAGAAAGCTGCATGCGCGCTGTCATGGTCGCCGCCGGAATGATGCTGGCCACCCCTGGCCTGGCCTTTGGTCAGCAGGCGCAGCCGGCCGAAATCTCGGCCCCGTCCCGCGATGCGCGGCTGGCCGCCCTGATCGTCGACTACGACGCCTATCTGCGCGCCAACGACCCCGTCGCGGCGGGCAATGACGGCGAGCGCGCCGCCCTGTCGCGCCTGCCCGACACCTCGCGCGCCTTCGAGATGGCGCAGCGCGCGCCATTGCAGGGCTTCCTCACGCGAGCACGAACGATACCGCCCGAGGGGCTGTCCCAATCAGACCGCATCGACCGCGACTTCATCATCAGCCTGGTCTCCCGGCGGCTTGATGGGATCGACCTGGACACCAGCCGTCTCGCCTTCAACTCCGAGGGCGGACCCGGCACCTGGGCTGTCTATCTGGGCTCGGCCGCGCGCCTTCGGTCCCCGGCGGACGCCGAGGCCTGGATCTCGCGGCTGACCGCGCTCGGCGGCGTCTACGACAATGCGCTGGAGAACGCCCGTCGCGGCCTTGCCACCGGCCTGACCCAGCCCCGCTCGGTCGTCGAGAGCGCCATCGTCCAGGCTCAGGCCGACACGGCCCTGACGCCGCAGACCGATCCGTTGCTCAAGCCCTTCGACGCCGCCAGCCTGCCTGACGCTCAGCGGCAGGCTCTGCGCGAGCGCGCCGCCGCGGCTGTGGCCGAGCATGTCACGCCGCGCCGTCAGGCCTGGCTGGCCTTCCTGACCGACGAAGCTCTGCCGGCCGCGCCCGACACGCCTGGCCTGGTCAACCGTCCGGGCGGACGCGATATCTATGCCTATGAGGTCAAGCGCTACACCACCACGGATCTGACGCCCGACGACGTCCACCGCATCGGCCTGGAAGAGGTCGCCCGCATCCGCGCCCGCATGGATACCGAGATGGCCGCTTCCGGCTGGACCGGCGATTTCGCGGGTTTCCTCGAGTATCTGCGCACCGATCCGAAGTTCTACGCCGCCAGCCGTGAAGAGCTGCTGGAAAAGGCGTCGGAGATGTCAAAGCGCGCCGACGACGCCCTGCCCGGCCTGTTCGGAACCCTGCCCCGTCTGCCTTATGGCGTGCGCCCCGTGCCGGCCGAGATCGAGGCCAACTACACCACCGGCCGCTACAGCTCGGGCTCAATGGCGAACGGAGTGGCGGGCGGTTATCTGGTCAACACCTCGCGCCTGGACCAGCGCCCGCTCTACGAGCTGCCGGCTCTGACCCTGCATGAGGCCGTGCCCGGCCACCATCTCCAGATCTCCCTGCAACAGGAAGCCGCGGCCCAGCCGTGGTTCCGCCAGCGTGCGGGCGTCACCGCCTTCACCGAAGGCTGGGGCCTCTACGCCGAGTTCCTGGGCGAAGAGATGAACTTTTATCGCACGCCCTACGAGCGGTTCGGCCGCCTCAGCTACGAAATGTGGCGCGCCTGCCGCCTGGTGGCCGACACCGGCATGCACTGGATGGGCTGGTCGGTCGAACAGGCGCGCGCCTGCTTCCGCGACAACTCCGCGCTCGCGCCGCACAACATCGAGACCGAGCTTCAGCGCTACGTCGGCTGGCCGGGCCAGGCCACCGCCTACAAGATCGGCGAGATCCGCCTGCGCGAAATCCGCACGCGCGCCGAGGCGGCGCTGGGCGACCGCTTCGACGTGCGCCGCTTCCACGACGCCCTGCTGGTGCCCGGCCCCCTGCCGCTCGCCCTGCTGGACGACTACATGGACGGCTGGATAGCCCGCGAGCTCGAACGTCCCTCGAACTAAGCCTCCACGCCCACGCCGATCGGGCAGGTCACGCCTGTTCCGCCGATACCGCAGTAGCCGCCGGGGTTCTTGGCCAGATAGCCCTGGTGGTAGTCCTCGGCGAAATAGTAGGGACCGGCCGGCAGGATCTCCGTCGTGATCCTGCCCCGCCCGGCGGCGTCCAGCGCCGACTGATAGGCGTCGCGAGACGCTTCGGCCGCCTGCTGCTGCCCATCGTTCAGGGTATAGATGGCCGAGCGGTACTGAGTGCCCACGTCATTGCCCTGGCGCATGCCCTGGGTCGGGTCATGGTTCTCCCAGAAGGCCTTCAACAGCTGGTCGTAGCTGGTCTCGGCCGGATCGAAGACGACCTGCACCACCTCGTTGTGGCCGGTGCGGCCCGAGCACACCTCCTCATAGGTGGGGTTGGGCGTGATCCCGCCCGCATAGCCGACCGAGGTGACCCAGACCCCCGGCAGGTTCCAGAACACCCGCTCCACGCCCCAGAAACAGCCCATGCCGAAGATGGCGGACTCGAACCCGTCGGGATGCGGACCCTTCAGCGGCCGGCCGGTGACGTAATGCACCTCGTCGGTCTTCAGCGGCTGGTCGCGCCCCGGCAGAGCGGTGTCGGCGGTGGGCAGTTCGGCGGGCTTCGAGAACAGCATGGTCAGGCTCCGAAAAAGTCTCGAACGCCATATGGGGCGTCCAACCCGGCTTGCCCAGCCGCCCGACCTGTTCTATCTGCCTCGCCTCCCCGGGCGACCACCCGGCGGAGTTCACGCCGGGCGTGGAAAACGGACAGGTGGCGGAGTGGTCGATCGCGCACGCTTGGAAAGCGTGTGTAGGTGAAAGCCTACCGAGGGTTCGAATCCCTCTCTGTCCGCCACCGACCCCAGCTAAGTTGGCTCTGCCGTCCCAATCACCCGCGGGATGCCGTGATGCCGGCCGTTTGCTCGCTCCAATGTCCCCTGGATACCGGCGCCAAGCCCCTAGATCATCGCCGTATCCCAGCCACTCTCTCCACGAGTCTCCGCGCGGTCTGGGATAGGAGGACTTTGCCTGTTCGCCTGTTAATTTGAAAAGTGCGGACCGACGCACCAGCTGTACTTTGTGCCTCAACCCCAGCATTCGGGGCTTTGCGAGGCGATCGCCCTCAGATCCGTGGCGCACACCACGCCAATAACAGGCGGGTTAACAGGTCGGTATCAGGCGCTTAGCAGGCCGTGATCACATGGCCTGCAGGCGGGCAACAGGGATTTCAGGTCGGGGCTTGGAGGCGTCACGCAAACGCGCGCCGTTGATCCGCCCAGTCGGTCGGAATGGGCTCGTGAAGCAACCGGCCCAGCGTGATACCCGGCGACTGCGTACCCGACAGGATCGCGCGCTGAATATCCGGAGCCAGGAACGCCAGGCGGACAAGCTTGCGTTCGTAGGCGCTCTCCGGCTGCTTCATCTGACCATCGCCAACTGAACCGTCCCCCGCCCGCCAACCCATGAGTTTGGCCAGCCGATGCGATTGCTGAAGCCCGCGGATCAGTGTCGGATCCCGTTTGACCGTCTTTCGCACCGTTCCAGGCGGAAGGATCTGCTCGACTCGACCTCCGCGACGCCGGCAGCGGACCGGGACAATTAGGGCTAGGTGGTCACGATCTATTGGCGCGAGTCCTTTCCGTCCGGCCGGCGTCAGTCGATCGGCGATGAGTTCAATGCTGACCTCGTCGGCCAGTATCTCAACGCGGCGAACCGCGTCGATGAACGACCCGATCCCATCAGCCGCCCCGCCGAGCCGGGGCTGAACCGCACTGCTGACGACTTCGTGGATTGTCTCGGCGGTGACACGTTGGATAGCAGCACCCTGATCGACCTTGTGCCGGCCGGTCTGGAGCGGCGACGACACATAGTAGCGATAGACCCGACCGCCCCGACCGTATCCGAACGAGGGGCTCATTGGATGGCCATCGGCGTCGAATAGTTTCCCCTTGAGTTTCAGGTCCGCTGATCGCAGCGGCCTCTCGGCGCGAGTTACAGCGTTGCCGGCTAACTGCTGCTGGACACGGTCGAAGAGGGCCCGATCCACGATGGCCGGATGCAACCCTGGCGCAGCCGCGTCACCATGAACGATCTCCCCGATGTAGATGCGGTTCTTTAGCAGGTGAAACAGCATACCGCGGCTGTATGGCGCGCCGCCGGAGCGGACGCCCCTGCGGCTTAGCCGCTCGCGCGTGCGCCACCCCCAGGATGCGATCTGTTGCTCGACAGCGGACACTGTTCCGAATTCGAGATAGAGTTGGAAAATCGCTCGCACACGCTCAGCCCCAGAAGGCTCGACGACAAGGGCGCGGGTCGTCTGGTCGGTCGGCAGATCGTAGCCGAGCGGCGGGATGCCACCCATCCACATGCCCTTCTTCTTGGACATGGCGATCTTGTCGCGGATGCGTTCGCCGGTGACCTCCCGCTCGAACTGGGCGAACGACAGGAGCACGTTCAGCGTCAGCCGCCCCATCGAGGTCGTCGTGTTAAACGCCTGTGTGACGGACACAAACGAGGCGTCGGCCTTGTCCAGGCGTTCGACGATACGGGCGAAGTCCGACAGTGCACGGGTCAGCCGATCAATCTTGTAGACGACAACCGTATCAATCAGCCCCGCATCGACATCAGCCAGAAGTCTCCGTAGGCCCGGCCGGGTCATGTTACCGCCAGAAAACCCGCCGTCGTCATACTCGGTGGCAAGCGCGAGCCAGCCCTCGGCGGCCTGGCTTTTGATGTAGGCCTCGCACGCCTCACGCTGCGCATGCAGACTGTTGAACGCTTGATCCAAGCCCTCCTCGGTGCTCTTGCGGGTGTAGATCGCGCAGCGCGTCGTCGCCTTCGTCACGACAATGCGCCCCTCAGTCCAAAGAACCGCGGCCCATTCCACCGTGATCCTGTGATCGCCCGCGCGACCTCCGAGAGGCTCTTGTAGGTCTGCCCTTGCCACGCGACCCGGCCATCCGGTTCCACGATGACCTCGTGACGTACCCCCTGCCACTCGCGCGAGAGCTTCGTCCCCGGTGTCAGCAACGATGTGGTTTTTCCGGCGGAAGGTCGACGAAGTGTTCGGCGAAGTTCGACGTCTATGCCGCCCTCGTCAGCAGCTTGGATCCGGTACGCCAGCATAAGCCCGAGTAGTTCAGGTGACCGAAGTTTCGGCGGAGATCCGAAGCGAACTCGCCACTCCTCACGAAGCCCGATCAAATCCATGGCGGCGATCGCGGCAAGTTTGATCGGATCTAAATCGTCTTCAACATTCATAAGACAACGATTTGCTCGAAATAATTTCGAAGTCGAGCGAAATTTCTAGTCAGCTGAAGTCGTAACAGATCACTAGTTTTTAGAACGACTGTATTAAATGACTTGCGGTGCAATTTTTTCATTTGACCTGCACTAATCCACGTGTAGATTACCTGCTGTCAGGTCAACCGGTGGATAGCCTGATGTCGGCAGCATAGCCGCCCCTGCACGCGCGTCCTGCTAGGCTGGACGCTTCTTAGCGGGAAACACCTCTGAGCCGCTAAGACGTAAGGCGTCCGAGCGAGTTGGCCTAAGGGGCCGGCGCAGATTCCAAACCATTTCCAGGAGTTTCGCCATGCTCGCCGTGGATGCGCCGGCCCGTACGCTTGAGATCGTCTATCGTCCTCTAAAGAACTTGAAACACGACCCCACCAATCCGCGAACCCACCCCTCCAATCAGATCGACCAACTGGCCCGCAACATCCAGGCATTCGGGTTCGTCAATCCGATCCTGGTCGATGAGCACCTGCTCATCATCGCCGGCCACGGACGGGCGCAGGCCGCTAAAAAATGCGGGCTGGAGCATGTCCCCATTATCATCCTGTCCGGTCTCGACGACGCCCGGAAGAAGGCGCTGCGGATCGCAGACAATCGGATCGCTCAGAAGTCGGGTTGGGATCCGGACCTACTGCGCGAGCTGATGATCGACATACAGTCTGCGGAGATCGAGATCGACCTGGAGCTGACGGGCTTCACCGTCGGCGAGATCGACGTCATGCTCGAGCAAAAGCCAGGCGCCGACAATGACGACGCGCCACTCCCCTCGCCCGCTGACACTTCACGGACCAAGCTCGGCGATATCTGGATTTTGGGCGATCACCGGGTCGGCTGTGGTGACTGTCGCGATCTAGGGTTCCTGGCGCGCGTCGTCGGACCTGACGCCAAGGTCGATGCGGCATTTCTCGACCCGCCTTATAATGTGTCGATCCAGGGACATGCGAACGTGCGCAGCAAACACCGCGAGTTTGCCATGGCCTCTGGCGAAATGAGTGACACTGAATTCGAAGGCTTCCTTGAGCAGACGCTCGGCGCCTGCGCGTCGGTGTCCCATGACGGCGCTGTGCATTTCGTCTGCATGGATTGGCGACATGCCCGCCACCTGCAACACGCTGGCGACCAGGTTTATGGTGACCTCCTGAACCTATGCTTTTGGAACAAGTCCAATGCCGGTATGGGCTCGCTATATCGGTCCAAGCACGAGCTAGTGTTCGTCTACCGGGTCGGCGAAGCGCAGCATTTCAACGCCGTTGAGCTTGGCAAACATGGCCGCAACCGAACAAACGTCTGGGACTACCAGTCGGTCAACAGCGGCGGGGCTCGAAGCGGGGAGCTCGACTGGCACCCTACCGTGAAGCCGGTCGCCCTGGTGTCCGATGCCATCAAGGATGTGACCAAGCGTCGAGGTCTGGTGCTCGACGCCTTCCTCGGCTCCGGAACGACCTTGATCGCCGCTGAGCGATCAGGCCGTCAGTGCCGGGGGATCGAGATCGACCCGGCCTATGTCGATATCGCCATCCAGCGCTGGGAAGCGACGACCGGCCAAGAAGCCATTGTCGAGGACGCTCCCGCCACGGCGACCGAGGAGTTCGGCTGATGGACGACGAGGAAATCTTCCCGAAGAGCCAGTCTCGGACAGCCAAGGGACAGTTCGCGAAAGGGCGTTCCGGCAATCCGATGGGTCGGCCGAGGACCAAGCACCAACGCGCGCTTTCAAATCGTCAGTTTCGGCGTGACGTTCTGGCGGTCACCGAGGAGCCCGTCTCGGTCAGAACACCGACAGGCTCACAAGTGATGCCTTTTCACCTGGCCAACCTTTTGGCGATGCGAGCCAAGGCTGTTCAAGGACACGCGCCGAGCCAACGGTATCTTGCGAAGCTCCACCACGACGCTCTGTTGGCTCATGAGGAAGCCAATCCGCACCTCACCCAGATGCTCGAGCGTCGGGAGAATTCGGCCGTCAACAAGAGCGTCGACGGGCTCAAAAGGTGGGAGTGGAAGAATCTGAATCTAGTCCGGAAATACTCTTGGCGCCTGTGATGCCGGTGGCGGAGAGCGGCGCCGAGGTTCGCAGATGAGGACTTGGAGAGGTCGGCGCAAAAAGTTCGGAAGACGATGGATGACCGCGCGACAAACTAGGGGGTCGCGCTCCCTGCCCGATCAAGAAACTCATCTGGACGTACACAAGGACTTCGACGTCCGGAATCGCGCCGCATGCTCGGTCGCGTCGCCCGAATTATGAGGCTGACATGAGTCCTCGCCTGCCCGACTGAACCATGAGCCCGGTGAGACGGCAGACCGAGGACTGGACGGCGCCCCGTATGGCGATTTAGCACCAGCGTTCATAGCATCAGCGATCAGGCTAGGCCTTCGCCGATGTCCGGCTCAAGATGCCAACCTGCTCGACAGCGATCGCCAGCATCGCGTCATCCATACCTCGGAGATGCTCGATTAAGGTGGCCTCCAACTGCAGCCGCCGGCGTCCAGCCCCATGCGGCTTCGTCGGTTCATCCACTAACTCCGACAAAGTCAGTCCAAGCGCGGCAGCGAGGTCAGCAAGCGTTTCGAGCGTTGGTAGCTGGCGGCCCCGCTCGATATTCGAGACGCTCTCTGCGGTCTTGCTAATCGCCGCAGCCAACCCTTCCTGGGTCAGGTTTGCCCGCTTTCGGGCCGCGTGAACTCGCGCGCCAATCGCCATCCTCAAATCATGCGCCATACCGAACTCTGGGTTCGAGATAGCCGTCACACCATGAAGCTGGCTTCGAGTTGAGAACCATGCATGAAGTGGACTTCGGATTATTCAAAGAAGGTCGGCAGCATGCTGTGTTCGAGGTTGGCGTCGGTTGCATTGGCAACAGTGGTGCTGAGTCCAGGGCAAACTATCGCTCAAGCCCAAATCCAAGGCGTGTCGGAGCCGTCGAATATGCCTGCGTGTTCGGGCGTCAGCGGTCCCACCATCGACTTGCGCACACAAATTCGTCCTGCGCTCGAGCGAGAAAGCGAGGTCGAAGTGGGTCAGGTCCTTCTAGACGCTACGCCGGTCGTGATCAGGGCTGGGACATTAGAATTGAAGTCGCCCGCCACCTTCAACGGCCGGTTTCTCTTCACCGACTTCACGGTCAGCATCCCAGCAGGCCCCGTGATCACGGACGCAGCCGGCAATCACCGCCCTGCGGCCTATGAAGTGAAGTACGGGTCTGAACGCAGTCCGAGAACCGGCAGCGGCCGGCCCTCAGTTAGACTTGAGGTCGATGAAGGCGGAGCCCAACTTTCCGGGATTCTAGAGGTGTCTGGAGGCAGACGATATCCGATCGAAGGCGCAAACTTCGCAATCACTGAGTGCTATCTCACAACGGCGGCACGCGTCCGCAAGCAGTTGACCTATGTGGGCGCTTCGCGCGGCGTCATCACGCTCGAGTATCGCGAGCTCGCTGGAAATCTGGTGCGCCAAGCCTTCACGCGAACCCTGACGTACGACTTGGCTGAGGGTGACATCATCGGCGTGCAGGGCGCGAGGCTCAGAGTGATTTCTGCGGACAATGTCGGCCTACGCTACGTGGTGCTGCGGCCGTTCTCTGAGTAGGGCGTTTTAGCTACTGCCGAACGGACCGCTTTGCGCCAGGACCAGACGTTGGCACCTCAGCGCAAAGCGGACTCTCCCGCGGGCGGGGGGCGAATAACTTACCGGCGCTCGATAGTTGCTCCCAGGGGTTCCGTGGCGGCCAGCTCGGCGCGTGAGAGCGGATCACCAAGCGCATTGGCCCGAATGAACGTCGTGGTGAGTTTGGTCAGCTCGGCGAAGGTGGTCTCGTCGCCGTTGACGACGAGGTTGTGGTCCGCGCCTTTAAAAGCCGCGAACGCGCTGCCCGGCACTTCACTTTGATCATACATGGCGCGGTGATCGCGCCAGTCTGCGGCGAAGCCTTGAACAATGTCGCGATCGCCGGTCACCACCAAGACCGGAGCGCCGAGGCTGCGATAGGTGTCCGGCGACACCAGTCCCGGAACCAGGCCCGGGCTTGAGAAAGCGATCAGGGCCTTCACGTTGGGTGCGCCTTGCGCGCCCGCGGGCGTCGAGGCGCCTGCGGCCAGCGACGACATCAGGCTTCCGAAAGAGTGCCCCATGACGACCAGGGGCAGCCCGGGCTGCATCGCCTCGGCATAGCCGCGCGCGATGGCGAGGTCTTCCACGCGCATGATGAAGCTCTGCGGCCCACCCGCTCCTGAGAGATCGCCGCGCGCCAACGGGTCTCGATGAACAGGGGCGACGACCGTAAACCCCTCCTGCGCGAGCGCGCGCATCAACCGTTCGTAAGCCGCGGGCTCGCCACCGCCCCCCGCGCTGAACACGATGACAGCTGCCGGATCCTCCGCGGGCCAGACCCTCACTTCGACCTCGCGGCCATCGGAGGCCGGCAGGCGCAAGCTGGAGTGTTGGGCTAGCGCTGGCATCGGGGTCTGCACCGGCGTGGCTGCGCAAGCGCCGAGGAGCACTATGGCCGCCGTAGCCGCGATTAGTTTCGTCCGCATGGACATGTTCATTCCCCTTGTTGGTGGTTCGGCCTGACCGGTGCCGGGGTCTGCGACCGGGGTCATCTGAATTTGCGCCAGCAGACATTTGCCGTTCGCGAGTCGACACCCGACGCTTCCTCAATAGACAAGCCCGTGGTTGAGAGGGCCATGCCAGCTCGGATGTCCTCATGCCCGTCACCGCCGTTTCCCGTCATCACCCGTTCCGGCGCGGCATGGCGGTCTCGGTCCTGGGCGGCTTCTTCCTGGCCATAACCGGAGCATTCGGCAGCGGCGACGCCCCCTACATTCAGCGCATACTTTACTGGACGAGCGTCATGGTCCTCGGCGGGCTATGGGGCCACCTGTGCGGGCGCGCTCTGGGCCGTCATGTCGACGTGGATGATCGACCCTGGAGAACGATTGTCCTGCTCACAGTCGCCATCACCGGCCCCCTGAGCGTCATAGTCTGGGCCGCCACTGGCCTGTTCTTCGAGCAAGAGGCTCCAGCGCTTCGAGCGCTGCCCGGCTTTCTGGCGCCGGTGTGTCTCGTGACCGCGGGGGCGCTGGCCATCAATGTCTTCCTCGACCGCGAGGCGCCGATGCAAACCCGTCGGGCGACATCGCAATCACCCCCGCCGCAGTTCCTCACCCGACTGCCGATCAAGCTCAAAGGAGCGGCGATTTACGCGGTTCAGGCCGAGGACCACTATTTGCGGATCCATACCGATCGAGGCTCCGATCTCATCCTGATGCGCCTGTCCCAAGCGTTGAAGGAGCTGGATGGTCTCGAAGGCGCCCAGACACATCGCAGCTGGTGGGTCTCGCGCGCCGCCATCCAGGCCGTGGAGCGCGGAAATGGCCGTGCGACGCTCACCTTGGCAAACAATCTGAAGGTACCCGTAAGCCGTCGCTATGCGCGGACATTGCGGGGGGACTGGTGGTGAGTTCGCCCCCGCAGCCCGAACGTCCTGAAGGCTTGGCTGTTCGGGTCCCCTTAGCGCCATAAGCGGTCGTTCACTTGCTTCCGTGAAGCGGACGTATATGCATCGGCTTCGCGGTCCCTAGCTGTACCTTTTTACATGCGGCGTACTTCGATAGAATAAAGCGTCACCACTGGAGCCGATCTTTTGGTCGCTGACGACGCCATCCTGTTTAACAAGACTAACCGACTCGACGAGGCCCTATGGGCGAAGACGGTCCGGACCGAAGGGCTGAAGAGCGGCCCCAATATGGTGTCCTGCACCCGCTACAAGCGCCTCTGGAGCCATCACAGTGGCTATGCCCTGCTGTACAAAAACGGGCTGGTCGTGGAGTCTGATACGCTACTTCGAACCTTGATCGAGGCCGCGGTCTGTTTGTGCGCTAACTTCCAGACCGAAGCGGGTCTGTGGACCCAGCCTCGGCGATGAAGCACCTCGACCATCTTCCTACGCGCCACCGGAACCACGAGATCGAGGCGGCGGCTGTCCTGGCCTTCGAGACGCTCGTCGCAGGCTGCGTCGACGTCATCATCCAGGGCCGAGATCGCACCGACTACGGCGTCGATGTCCAGGTGGAGGTTGTCGATCGTTCACATCCAACCAACGCCCGCATCCAGGTGCAGCTGAAGGGCACAGAGCAGCCGCTTAACGCGGACGGATCCGTTAGCGTCTCCGTCGATCGGGCCAACCTCAACTATCTGCTAAACCAACCCTACTCCCTCTTCGTCTGCTTACACCGGCCGACCGGCAGCTTGCGTGTGTGTTCCGCCGAGGCGGTCGCCCGCAGGTACGAGCACGCCGGCGTCGCCTGGACAGGACAGGACACACTGACGGTCAACTTTGTCGACCTGCTGGATATCGACCGTTTGCGCTCGCTGGCTCGCCTCGCGGGATCGAGCGCATCGGCCTCGCGCAACGCCCGCTTCACCCAAGCCGTAGCACGTCCCGAAGACCTCGCGGCGGTGATCCGCAACGCCATGCCCGACGTTCATGTCCCCGATGATCCGAGAGCAGCGGCACACGCGCTTCAAGGGCTGTTCCATAGCCGCATCGCAGATAAAGCGATCAGCGCGGCTTTCGACCGCTTTTTTGCGGTCTTGGGGCCTGATCACAGAGCCATGAGCTACGCTTACATGTCCGAGATCAATCTCGGCATGGACGGGCTCAGCAGCAATCCCGACCGTTTAAATAGGGCAGTCGCGTTCCTGACGTCCATGCTGGGAACCAAGGCCATTCCGGCGTGTGAGCTCCACTATTGCATCGGCAATGCGCACACAGCGCTCCACCAGAATGATGAAGCCGCGATGGCTTTCGAGATGGCGCGGAACGAATTGTCGGCCGATGATGCCCCTGGTCTGCGCGCGCAGATTCTCAAGAACCTTGGCGACACCCGGGCCGGTCGGGGCGACACGGACAGCGCCATCTCGCTGTATCGCGAAGCACTGGCGCTCGACCCGACCCAGCCCGAAGCCCACCATGCTCTCGGACACCACGCGCTGCGGGTCGGGGACTATGCCGACGCCTTGCACCATTTCGATCAGATTGTCTTCGAAGACGACGAGCGACGCCAGTCATCGGTACCAGGCTGGCGCGTCAACGCCCTGTTCAACCTCGGCGAGGGACGCGCCGCGTTCCGGGAAATCTTCGCGCTCTTGGCCCACGCCTCCGATAAGGCGTGGATCTGGCCCTGGAGCGCGCAGCAGGTCCGCGTTTTCGGACGGTCAAACGATGAGAACGCGCGGCAGAGTCTGACCTTCTGGGACCGCTATCTGAAGGCCAGCCCGAGCTGTCCGGGCGGGACAGGCGAACGATTGATGACAATCCTCTATCTTCGTCGCCTCGATGACTATCAAGGACCGAACTACGCGACGTTCAAAATCCAGTTCGAAGCCGGCATCGGATTGATCGCCGGCGAAAACGCCGCCTTCCTCTGGGACCGTCTGGGGCACTGGGCAGAGGACGAGGAGAACTGGGGCGAAGCACAGCACTGCTTCCGAAAGGCCTACGATTTGGCGGGCGGAGAGTACGGCTATTGCCTAGGCATGGCCCTCAACTCGCTCGGTCGCCATGAAGAGGCGGAACCGATCCTGCTGGAGCAGGCTGAGCATATCCAGCCAGACGACAAGAGCTGGTGTGAACTGGCGTCGGCCTACCTCAACCAGCGCAAGATCCCCGCCGCCGAGGATGCCTATGAAAGGGCGATCGAGTTGAATCCAGACAACGCCAGCGCATGGTTCGATCTGGGCGGGCTTTACTGGAACGCCGGCCGACGGATGACGGGCATCGAAATCTGGACGGAGGCGATCACCAGGTTCCCGGACAGCGAACCGGCCGACCGCCTCAGGAAACATCTGCCGCAGGTGTTCGGCGATGAGTCTGACGGAGATCCCGGCAACCCTGCCGGTTCCGCATGATCTTCGTCCTATGAACCGCGACGAGAACATCGCCGAGGGCTATCTCAAGAGCCTCGACCTTGGCCCAGCCGTCCACGAGCCAGACGGCAACCAAATGCCGGACTTCCTCGTCGATGGCCGCATCGCCGTTGAGGTTCGCCGACTGAACCAGCACGTCGAGATCGATGACGGAACGGAAGGTCTTGAGAGCGTCGAGGCCGCGCTGGGGAGGTTTATTGACCGCCTACTGCCAACACTTGGCCCCGCGAACGAAGAGGGTAGTTGGTGGGTGTCATATCACTTCCGCCGCCCTCTCGACCTGAAGGCGTTGAAGAGGGACATTCCACGGGCATTGAGGGACTTCACAGGAAAACGAGCAGACAAGGCTTATAGGTTCGAGCTACAGCCCAATTTCGGAATGGACCTGCAATCGACCTCCGATACGCATCCCCACAAGTTCCTGCTCGGTGCCTACAACGACTATGACGCGGGCGGCTTCGTAGGCGCAGAGATCATCCGTAACGCCAACCTGTGCATCGCGGAGAAGGCCGCCAAACTTTCCTCCGTTCGAGAGCGATATCCGGAATGGTGGCTGTTGCTGGTGGACCGGATCGGGCCCAATCTAAATGCATCCGAGCGAAATGACCTGCCCAACCACATCTCCCCCGCGCCGTGGGACCGGGTGGTTCTGCTAGACCCGGCCGCACCTTCGCGGGCTCTCACAATCACCCGCTAGCTAGGTCCTGCATTCGACCGGATCGGCCGACCGATGGCTGAATGTCATCGCGGTCGTTACGCGACGACGAGACGGCTTGCCCCATTTCGCCGTGCGCCAAGCCTGAACCTGCTGGCCTGACGGCATCCATTCCAATCGCCTCGCGGCGACCTCTGTGGCCACCACAAGCGCGCCTTCGCGTATCAGCATCTCACCATGTAAGTGCCAGACGGTCCCGGAATCCCCCCACGTCAGGGTCCGCACCTGAACCCCGCCCATCGTGTCCAGGAAACGGGTGGGATCGCGCGGATCGGGCCCCCAGCCAACCCATGCCGGACGTCAGGGCAAAGACCGATCATGCGGATCGGACACACCCAAGTCCAGACCGCTGCCCGCTATGCGCACTTGGCGGACCACCCGGTCAGGGAGGCGGCAACTCGGATCGCGGGACGGCTGGCGTTAGCGCTGGGGTGATGGGCGAAAGACCCTGCCCTGCCCTTCTTCTAAGGATCGGCAGATCGCGCGCTCGCGGTTGAAGCGGCCCAGCCTCATTTAGAGAGGATTGACCCTCTCCTTCTCGTCTAGGAAGCGCCCTTAGTGGGCCGCGACAGTCGCGGTCTGCCTTGAATAGGGTCCGCACTTCAGGCGGCGACGCTGATGCCGCACGCCGAAACCTGGTGCAGAGTTAAGCGGCTAGCGCGGCATCAGGTTTGGACCAGGGACGCTCGGGCTGTTAGACAGAGATCGGATTGCGCCGTGAATACTCAACGCCAGCGCTTAGATCCATTATGAGGCGATATTTATCGCGGAGCCGCTCAAACAGAAGCTCTTCGCGTGACCTCTGAGGGCCTGAGCCACCTCGCTTCAGCCAAGCGACAAGCACGCCAAGCAAAAAGTCGGGGACGCTAATCCCGAAGTGGGGTTTGCTAAGAAACTGCACGCTGAAAGCCTTCGGACGCCGATCGTTGATCGCCTCCAACTGTTTGAAAATGCGATCGATGAGTGCCCGGACCGCAGTCTGCGTTACCTTGTCATTGACCTCGAGGTGGACAGTGACGAACTGGCTTTCGGCCGACTTAAGGCGGCGGGGAAGGATTGATGCGAGAAGCCTGAGATAGGTCGTCTCGTAGTCGCCGTCCTCGCCCCGCTTGTCGTAGATGATGTAACCCTCGAATGGCGAGGCGCGCAGCCCATCCACGTAAGCCAGCTTCAAATCCTGTGTGGCGTCCGAGTAATGAATGCCCTTCTTTCTTAACACTAATGAGTTTCCGTCCGCCCAAGGATCTGCAAGATGCTTAGCGATGACGGCGCGCCCCATATCGACGATCTGATCTGCATGCTGGGTTACGCCGACACCTAAGGCCAAAAATGATTGCCCGCCTCGGGTGAATTCAGCTTCATCAACAAAGATGTGAAACGGCGAGCGATGTTGGTTCTTGGGAGCGAAGCTACGGCGCATGCCGTTCTCCGCCAGAATGGCGTTCCAGTCGGTCTTCAGCCGCGCAGCCTGCTCGGGCTCCTGATGTCCAACGAATTTTACGAGGCCATCAAGGCGATTGACCTGCCGTTGAACCACTTCAAGGTCGTTCACACCTAGGCGTTGGAAATGATCTTCCAAACCGTACTTACGGGCGTAATACATTTCCTGTCGCAAGCGTCGTTTCATAGGCTTAGGCGCGTGTGATTGCTTCGGATCGCTGACGCTGAGGCCGGTGACGTAATGCGTTTGGCCGATCTTCGACGATCGGGTCTTAGCTTCCGCGAGCTTAAAGTCGTTGGCTTCAACGAGAGCCCGTACATCGCCGATGGAAGGCAGCGCGCCATCAGACGAAAAACTGAGATCGTCAGCATAGCGCGTATAAGTCGCGCCATGTTCGGTGGCCAAAGCCGTGAGGGCCATATCGAGAGAAAGCAGAATCGCGTTGGATAGCGCCGGACTGGTCGGTAACCCGAGCGGCAGGGCTCCACCGATTGTCACGAAGCTGGCCAGAAGCTTGGCGACAGATGGAGTTATCCCCGCGCCGCCAAGGCAGGCCGCCACGCGCCTCTCCGAAATCGAGGGGAAGAAGTTATCTATGTCCAAGACCAAAAGGTGCTTGTTGCCTGCATGGCGCGCGGCGTTTTCACGAATATTCCGCCCCTTGCGGTAACCGAAGACTGAGTCGTGCGGATAGCCCTCTAATGTGAGTTGGAAAAAACCTTCGAGCCGTCGCGCCAACGCTTTATGAACCGAGCCCGTAGAGACAGGCTCCCAGACCGTGCGATGCCCACGCGCGGGGTTTTTCTTCGGAATGTCGTGACGGATGAAGATCGGAATGTCGGCGGGTATGCCAGCGTCAGCATCACTGAAGTTAACAACTCCGGCTTCAGGATCGAACGCCAGAACCGCGTCGAATAGAGCATCGTCGACACCGAGGACATAAACTAAGTTGTCCCGTGTTAGGACGCGCCGAAAATCTAGAGCAAACGTCATCTTCCTGCTCCCGCAGACGGGGCGACATGACACACGAAGCAAGTGGTACTGCGATCAGCAGGCGCGACTCGCGCCTTGAACCTTGTCGTCATATCGCCCCTTCACCAACTATAAGGGTGGCAGAGGCAAGCGCAACGGTTGCGTTGAAGAAGTGGTTCGATACGTACGTCAGCGCCTCAGGAATGATCGCGCAGCTTCGCTGGCGTCGCCTAGATACCGAGCTGGTGAAAGAAGACCTTATTACGCATCGCAGCGTCCTTGAGGACCTTCTCCCAGGCCAGCACTTCAATGTAGAGCTTGATGTTGCCGTACCACCAAAACCATCCTAGCCCGTCCGGCATGCGGGTAAAGTTCTTCTCCCTTTCAAGCCAGTTTTCAACCTTCGGGGTGAGATCGCATACGACATAACCGTAGAATGTAGTCGTCTCGGCGACCCGTATATTGCGGCCTTCAGGCGTCTTGAACTTTCCGTCCCTGAAGCTGTTCACGTAGCGCACGATCTGCTGGACCGGGTCCTCAGACGACCGCCCGACGAAGTCATCCCGCTGCGGCCGCTTGAACTCGAAAATCGTAATCGGATTGCTGGGTTCGTTGTCGCCCCTGAACGCGATGGGTCGGTTAAAGACAGTGAGGTCCGTGCGATCCGACTTCGGGCCATTAATTGGCTTGTCGGACGACAGAAAGCTGGTGAAATTTAGCCGCTCATCCAAGATCCAAAGGTTATGTTGGGAATAGTCAAGATCGTCGCTATCGCGCCCCCTAGGAATGATGATGTCGTGAACGTTCCCCTCCGAGCGATGCTTTCCGGTCGCGTCGAGTGCGAGGGATCGTTCGAACAGGTCCAAAACGCATTTGCGCATCGAGACATAGTGGATGAGGTCGTTCTTGCTCGACTGGGAAATCCCAGCAGCTACTTCAGCGACTCTAGCCCCGAGTCCGGCGGCGTCGGCGTTCTCAAGAATTGCGGCTACGTCCCGGCGGACCTTGATGTCACGCGTGTATTTATCCCGCTGAAGATGCAGCTCAATATCAAGCTTGGAGGGATTCATCGGCAAGGAGGATAGATCGCTGTCGTCGAGGACACCCGCGTGCCAGGGGGCATCCTCGGTCACGTAGTCCCTGACTCTCTGGGCCTTGCGGCCTCGCCGCGTGGAGATCTCTTCGCCCATGGTCTCGCGCGCGATCTCCGAAGCACCAGCCTCAATCTGCACTTGGGACAGACCGTAGATAAGGTCTGCCTCGCGCCCGAACTCAAAGGCCCCCCGCTCCAGCGACACGTTGTCGTCAAGGAAGTTGCCGTAGACATACGCTTTAACGATGAAATTTCGTCCCTGTCCCTCGCTACCGGGTTCATAGAATTCGTCGGCGAACTCGGGGATGTAGGTCTGGATCGTCACCTCGGTGACCTCACGCCGATGTGCGACCAGGGCAATCTTACTGCGCTGTGCCCGAGGCGCATAGATTTTGAAGACCCGAACATCGAAGGTCTCGACTCCGCCGGGTCGCGGCAGGACGAAGGAAGCCGGTCGAACCTCGAGTTCCTCAATCTGACGGTTCGCCGCCGATAGATACTCATTGAGCACTACCGGGTCCTCGGTATCCTCATCCTCGACGATGATCTTCGGACACTTGGTCCGTTTGTCCACGAGATAAGGAAGCAAGCGCTCGACGAGCACTCGAGCGATTACGTCGAGGCTCTTGTCCGAGAATTTGACGGCCCGGACGCCGGAGATTGTGACCACCGACCCTGTGGGCCTGTCTGCAATAGTCTCGACGGCCTCGTTGATGATTATGTCCTGCTCAACGCCCATCGAGAAGGTCCGCCGCTTTGTCGTCCCCGCTTCTTTGAAGGTGCTGTCGATGGCGACATTTTCGAAATATTTCAGACAGGTAAAACGCCCGAAACCTTTTCCGCCCTGATCCGCCTTGTTGGCGGTATAGAGGGTATCGAACGCGTCCCGGTTCTTGGAGGTGAAACCGACGCCGTTATCGGAAACGGAAAACCCGTCCACCGCCCGCAGCTTCTCGATAAAATCGAGTTGCCCAGAACGGAGGATGCGAACGCAAATCTCGCCCTTCTCAACGCCGGCCTCGGTGATGGCCTGGATCGCGTTGACTATCAGCTCAATCACAGGGGTATAGACGGTTGTCCCCGACCGGATGTTCTGGACCACACGCTGGATATGGATGTTGCTCAAGAGATCAGTCCGGCGAGAGCCGATGATGGCTGCATCTCACCGTAGAAACATAAAGGCGCACCGCAACCTGTACCCTCGTGCCGCCGAGCGGGCGCGTCCGATCCTGACGTAGTGCTTCGCGCTTTCGCTTTGGACGCGCTTAGCGTCAGCCTCGACTTTGCAGGGATCGCGGCCAATCGCCGAAACTTACAACAGTTGTCCTGCATGACTCGAAATCCCTCCGCCTGTGCGAAAGTTCGCTTCGCAGCGCCGAAGAGGCACGCCGCTGGCTGAAGATCCTCGCGACATACAACTCCGCCTTCAACCGCGCCCGCATTTCTCCCTCGCAGCGATCAAAGAAGGCACGCGCCTCTTGCGGCCTAATCACTATGCGATTTCCGCCGACCTACGCACACGGCGCTGGCTACGAGGCGTCCCTTTCGAGCTCATTTTATTGAGCGCAAGGACAGCCATACCCGCTCCTCCTCGTCGTCCAGCGCGCGGCGCCCTCGCGCTGACGCAAGCCCGCTTCTCGCCTTCTCAAGTGCGTTAGTTATGACAGCCTTAGATGCCGCACTCAATTGGCTCTTGAGTGCGTCTCTGAAGGCTAAAAGGGGCTCAACCAGCCGGTAAGCGTAGATGTCAATCTCGCCTGCTCGCTCGACAAAGCGCCCTGTAAATAGCGCGCATGCATCAACCGCACAGCGGTCCACATCCCTCTGATACCCTGCGGTCGCGCTGCTCAGCAGGAACCTCGCCATCTGGTTATCCAGCATGTAGGTCCGATAGCCTGGCCTCGCCTTAGCATTCTCGTATGCCGTCTCGAGGGCTTTCTCCGCCTCGAGCCACTGGGCCCCTTCCATCCTCGCCATAGCAAGCTGAAGCCAGAACTGCGGGTCGGCGCGGATGTAGGACATCCTCAGCACCCTCTCATACAAGGCCTCAAGCAGATGCCTTTCCGAAGAACGCCGGAAGATTTTGGTGACGCCGGCAAAGCGCAGGATCCTAGGTATGGATTCTTCGAAACGGCTATCCGCGCCTCTGAAAGCGACCAGCCGCTCGACGAGCGTCGCCATCGCCTCAAGAGTCACAGCTCCCGGCAGGATCTCCGCAAGAAGATGCTCTGCCAGGATTGCCGAGCGCGCTCGAAAATCAATGTCGCTATCTAGGAATAGGTCACTAACCCCAGTTTGCCTGAAGGCTTCATGGACGTCGTCCGGCTCGACATCCATGAGGTCACAAATGTCGTGAAAGTCGATCAAGCAGTCTGAGAAGCGAGCAGCCAACAGAGCAGCGAGGACGGTCGGCATGTTGCCACCGGCGTCCAACAGGCTAACGACGGGCTGTTGAATACGTGCGCTGATATTCGACTTACGAAACAGATGGAGGAGCAAAGCTCTGGGTTCAGCACCGCACTCAACGCGAATGAACCGACGTCGAAGCTCCGCTGTTTGCCCGGCCGACTTGCCCCATACCCCGTAAAAATCGAGGAGTTGCTCAACTTCCGCGATGTCTGATTCCGGGAGAACATCTAGATCGATACGTCTGAACCCTTCGCCGATTACGTTTCTGAGGTTCTGGAAGTCACTCGCAAAAGCCGCCGGGCGCGTTGCAACCAGGAGCACATCACGGGCCTGAAGCAGGCCTGCAACCGTCTTAATCGCCCCTTCAAACTCCCGTGCCGCCTCGAACATGAACACGAGAGGCTTTCCCTCGCGGCGCAGGACATCGATCTCGTCACCAATCGACGCGGACGGATGTCCCCCCATCAGAACTTTGTAGCCATCTTTGGCGAAATGTACGGCGAGCTCCCGCAGGAAAATACTCTTCCCGTTGCCTATCCTGGACGACACCAAGAATTTGCGAGGACCGTCGCTCTGCCGAGCGATCTCCCGCATCGCATAGTTGCGTTTGAATGCATACGGCGAAGCTGGCTTCAGAAGAGTGTCGAGGTATACCTCTGGGTCAAAATCGCCACCAATAAGCAACTTGAATACATCAGCTGACGTCACCTGACGTGAGGCGCTCGGAAGGTTCAACTCCGAAAAGCTGATGATCGGAGGATCTGTTCTTGCGGGCAACGTTTTGGCGTCGACGGCTCCCAGGGCGGCCACTAGGCCTGCTGTACCGATATCCAAGACTTGACCGTAGTCCTGAGCGGCCTCCAACAAGCCAGCAGACGCCCCCGGCTTGACGAGAACAAATGTCTTTCGACGAACTGCGGGCGACTCTCTGAAAAGGCGGGCCAAATGAAGGTCGTCAAATGAGAAGCCAATGACAAAAATGGCGTCAGCCCTGGCAAGGTCCGCCTGTAGCTGCGTGGGCCATCCGGTTTGGAGAATTTCGAGCCTCAAATAGCTCGTCTTATCTATGACGACCGGCGCCTGCTTACCGCCATTGGAAAGTTCCGACGGCAGGCCATGCAGGTGCACAACCCACGGCAGGGATGTGTCGTTTGCAGAGGGTTCTGATGCTGTCGAAAGAGCAAGTCTCTGAATGCCGAGCTGCTGAGAAGCCAACTCGACGATATTGTCGTAGTTCGTCGAATATACCCTCCGCCACGGAACCTTACTGAATCCGACGTGGGGCTCCTCGACGCGGTCCACTGTGAACTGGGCGGCCAAGAATGACGCTAGGGCATGTGGGTCGCTGCTGTTCCGCTTCCGATAGAGAGTCGCGGCGGTATCGTACGGAAGATCCGTCTCGCCCACCGCCGCACACAGCCGAGCTGCCAGCTCCACGGTTGATGGAATTTCGAGTCCATTCGCTGCGGGTGCTCCAATCGAGAAGCCCGCGCCGAGGAATGCGAGCGCTCGTCCCTGTAGCGCCGCCGCTAGTGCGTCGTCGAATTCCATCATGGTCTCCCCACCGGACGTAGATGCTGACAAGCAGGATGTACCCAGAATGCCAGCGACGTTCACCCGTACCTGCCAAGGTCCTGGCGACGCAAATCAAAGGTTGGGCGGCAGGGCCGATGGCAGAAGAAGCTCCAGTTTACGCCTGGATCCGGCACGAGGACCTATCCATGCCCAAATCGTGATCAAGCGCCCCACTGTGCCTGGGTTTGCGCGCCCGGATGCTTCCGCGAGGGTTCCACTGGTGGATTTGGGGTGGGGAATTTGGTCAAAGCAAAACCCGCTATCCTATTGAACTACTGGGCTAAATCTTGGGCGCCGGAGTAGGATTTCAACCTACCACCTTCAGGTTATGAGGACCAAGCGCGGTGGCGCGGAAAGCAGACGTTCCGAACTGCGGCTATGAGTCAGTTGCGGACCTCCCCCGCCCCACCCCGACCTCAGCCGCGCAATGACGGCTGCTGACTCATAGGCGACCTTCGGACCGTCCGCTCCAAGGCTGGCGCAGGCGCCGAAATCCAGTGCGTCGGCAGCTGACTCCAAGGCGACGTCGAGGACGTTCGTTCTTGGTGTGGAGCAAGGCTTTGGACGACGGGCCGGACATGTCAGAACCAGTGACCAACTCTGACGCCTTCGCGGCTCACGTGCGGCGAGCCATCTGGGTTCTACCCTGAACGCCGAGCTTTGCTCTAATCGCGGCCAAGGTCACCGATTGTGAAGACGACACCGGGACTCGACCTAACGACTCTGAGGTGTCGAGCGACTGGCAGATTATTCACTAGGCGCAAATGCGTCGGAGGTGAGCGAGGTGGGCCGGATCGACAATCCGCATCATCTCTAGAAGCGTCGCGTTCGCGTCCCGGGTCTCTTCCAGCGTCATCGAAGAGAAGCCAATCAGATCGTCCAAATTCTCGGAATGCGACTCGACCTGAGCCAGACGTTCCAGCGCCGCGATGCGGTCCTGGTCAAGCTCGGTGTACTCTGCACAAAGCTGCGCGATCTTCGGTGCCAGCCCGGAGCTTCCGGGGCATCTGAAGGCGAGAAAGACGTCAAGGACCCGCCGAAGCACGTTCGGCATCATGTAGGCGTACTCGAACTCCGGGTCCGCTTGCGCTTCGAATTTGAGAACGTGGTGAAACAGGAAATGGTACTCGAAATCGTAGTCGCGCAGCAGCTTCGACATCTCGACAAAGCTGGCTGATCGTGCGGTCGCACCCTTCGGGATCACCACATCCATGAACAAGAAGGTGGCGGTGGGGTTCTTGTCCTTTTCTATGGGCCGGTGCCGGTTCTTCCAGGCCTTTTTGAACTCGTTCATGCACTGCTGATTATGTGTCAGCACGAAGAGCTGGCCAGCCTTGTCCAATCTGCCTTTCACCAGCGCACAGGCAAAATTCAACGCCTTGGTGTCGAGGCTGGAAATTGGATCGTCCACGACGACGATCAAATCTTTCAACTTCCGACCGTCCGATTCCAGCGTCGATATGAAGTAGCAGAGCGCAATCGCGGTTTTCTCACCTTCGCTTGGGGTTCCCTCAACGAGTCGCCCGTGGCGATGGATTTCATAGCCCTCCGCGACTGCTGAGATCGTCAGTTCACCGTGCCTCAGATAGGATTCGATGAGCTTGTTGATCTTGTCTGCCGCCGGGCCGTGTTCGCGTACTTCCGACTTTAGCCGGGCAACTTCCTTAGTAAGGTGTGCAAGGTCCGCTACCGCAGCTTTCGCTTCTGTTTCGGCCGCCATCTGGTCGGCAACCAAGGCATCATATTCTGCTCGGCCGCCTGCCAAGTAGTGCCGGCGCACAGCTACGCGTGCGTCCTCCTGATACCGGTCAAAGCCATTAATGCGCTCGTTGTGGGCCCGCAAAATCCCGTTCAGTTCACCGAGGATGCCCGTGAGGGCCGCGACCGCTTCGGTGATGTCCGGTTCGGACGCGAGACCCCCGGCATCCGCAGGCTGGGTCGGCTTACCCTTCTTGTCCGCCAGAACAGCGACGCCACCGGCCACCAGTCGTTCGCAGGCTTTGATCGCCTCGATAAGCCGCTCACGAGTTTCCTTGTAAGGCTGACGAAGTTCGACAGAGACAGCGTCTAGCGTTGCGACTGCGATCCGCAGATCTGCCAATGCAGACAGCGTGGCCTCGCCATCGGCATGGGCCCTTCCCACCAATTCAAGGAAGCGCTCGAGCTTGATATCAAAGGCTCGTTCAAGCACTTCACGGCGTGCTGGCTGGATCGGCCCCGTGCAGAACAAGCAGGTCTCTAGGTTATGGGCGTTATGATACGTGGCGCCTTCCTTGACCCAGAGAACCATATCCGGGTGCTGGCTTAGTTCCGCAATCACCACCGTCCCCGGCGTTTGCGCGGCAAGCTCACGAGCTTGGCTGATCGTCTCAACGATTGGCCGATCCTGGAAGGTCAGCTCATTCACCCGCGCCATGGGCTCGTCGAGACGACATGTAGCCTTGGCCGCCTCCAATTGCTCCTCGGTCAGGTCCGCGTCTGGCCCCAGATCCAGCGCCCCGAAATCTTGCACTAGCTGTGGGGCTTCGTACTTCCGATTTCGCAGGCGTAAGTTCTCGGCAACAAGCTTGGCTCGTTCCCGTTTGAATGTCGCGAAGGCTTTTTCCTTTGCCCTCAGGAGAACGTCCGCATTAGTTCGACGGAGTTGAGCTGCTGGCACGGTGGCCTCTTGCCGCGCCAACTCCGCCGCCAGTTCCGCCTGCTCTCGTCCGATATAGAAGACGGGGTTGGCCGTCCCTGCTGCCCACTGCAGATTGTGTTCAACAAAGTCGGCGTTGAACACGAGGACCCGCTGCTCCAACCCCGTGAGCTTATCCGGGCAACCGAGGATTGCGCCGTCATCGAGCTCAAACTCGAAGGCGCAGGCAGGAGGTAGCTTCCCATCGCGATTGCCAGATTGAAGGCTAGCAAACAGTCGCGACAACGTGCTCTTACCCGAGCCATTGAAGCCGTAGATCAGGTTGTACCGACGCAAGGAGAGCGTGGACGTCCGGATCGTTCTGTCAGCCAAGACCCCCGCACCGCTCAATGCGCGGATGTTCGAAATTATCGCCACGTTCCCCCCCCGGGTTCGTGCATTGAAGGCTCGTAACCCTGCGCCTCTTGGTGCAGACCTATAAGAGCAAATCACTACCATAGTATCATTGGTTGTAACCGCTAAAGCGCGGGGTGCGCGCTCGCCTAGGCTTTTGGCGTCGCCCGGACCAACATCGAAAGGGCCATCGGAATTCGTTCAAACCGCCTAGAACTCGAGATGATGACGACGGCCTTCGTCGTGACCTACGCTCGACTCTTCAACGGCGGCAGGGCGAGCGGCTTCTCACGTTCTGACTTGCCAGCGGAACTGCGATCAGCTCACGATGAAATTCTCGATTTGAGAAACAAGCGGTTCGCCCATAACGACGACCACTCGTCGATCGAGAACGCCATGCACATCGACTTCGATCGAGAGCGCTTCTCCGTTCGGTTCGCACTACAGCTCGGATTTTACGTTGGCGGCGCGAAGCCGTGGCACGAACTTGTCGTTCACCTCGACGAAGCCGTAGTCACCCGGCTGGAAAAGCTCATGGCACGCTTGAAGGCGAGAACGGGTCACAACTGGGTCTTCGCGACCTCGCCCGAAGCCGCGTGAGCGCTGGCTTGCCGGGACTGAAGCGAAGGCCGTCTGGGCGGTTGGTCCCGATCGATCGGGGTCGACAACGGTGCTCGATGAGGTGGTGGTCGGCCGGGTTTGGCACGACCAGTATGTGATCTCTGGTTTGCGCACCAACACTAGTGTCTGCATCTGGCGCAAAGCAGCAGTATGAGATTAGGCCCGACCCGTCGCGAGGATAATCTTAAGGGACGGATCGGTTTCGGTCGTCTCGACGATCCTGTTGTAGATCTCGAGCAATTGACCGATTTCGTGCGCGCGGGCCTGCGGACTATCGCCGCCGTGGTCGAGTGCGCTGGCAGCGAGCCACTGGTGGGCGTCGAACACGTCTATGCGATCGGCTATGCCGGCGTTTTCGGCTAAGCCGGTCGCTAAGGTGACGCCCCGCCCCAGTGTGAGGATGACAGGTCGCTGCCCGCCGGACAGGTTGGTTTGGCATTTCCTGATTAGAGCTTCGCCCGGCGCGGTCGAGACGTGGATCGCCAGATCCCCGATTGAGAAATCGCCGGGACGCGACTGACCCTCATCCTTGGTGGAGACCGAGTGATGCTCCACCTGGCCGTAGGCCCCTTCGAGTTTCGCGCCAACCAGATGTTGGAGCACTGTGCCGACGACCATGGTGCCGGGCGTTTCGCGCTGACGGGCTTCGGCCTGCTCGAGCAGATTGCGGAAGGCGGTGCGCAAGCTGGCTTGCGGATCGAGTCGCATGACCAGCGGTTTGCCGGCGAAGAAGAGCTGGACCCTGGAAATCCAGAACGCCTCGACCTGGTCCAGGTCGAGCGCGCTGTCGGCTTCGGCATGGAGCTCATTGAGCAGGGCGACGTAGGCGGTCATCTTGCCCATGGAGCCGCGGCTGGTTCGGCCGCCTTCTTCGGCGAGCACTCGGTCAATGCCGTGGCGGGCGAGCACCTGCTGGACCTTGCCTTTGCCGAGCCCGAGAACCTGTCCCTCCTTCTCCGTGCGGAGGCGTGCCGGATCCAAGGGAAGGCCCATGGTCCGCGCGTGGTCGGTCACAACCAAGGGCAGTCCCAGAGCGCCCTTGGAGCGGATGGCGTGCTCATCAGCGAAGGCCGCGAGGCGGTCAGTGAGACCGTCCCGAGACTGCGGGGCCTCTGTCGGACTTGCCCCAAGCTCTTCAGACGCCATGCGGTCAGGCGGCCTGTTCGTAGGGAACCAGTCCCGCCAGCACTGGCTCGAAAATCTCGCGCCGCAGATGAGCGACGACCGGGGCGGCGACGCCGTCGCCGGTCAGGTGGTAGGCGTCGTTGTAGCGATGCGGCAGGACGTAATCGTCCTTCAGCCCCATGAGCCGCGCTGTCTCCCGCGCGGAGATCAGTCGGGACCGAACCGTTGGGCCATCGATCACCAGAATGATCTGGCGGCTGGAGCCGCCGGCCGGGGTGCGCAAGCACCCCGCGACGTCATCGAACCGCACCTCGGCGCGCTGCACCTTCACGCCCTTTTCGTCGAAGCGGGTGCGGCGGTAGACGCCGCCGACGATCCGGCGACCAGCCTTCTTGGCCTCATCGACCTTGGCCTTGTTGACCTTGGACATCATGGCGAGAAGTTTGCTGGTCTCCGCCGGAGTGTGCCAGTCCACACTGTCGGGGGTCTCTTCAATCAGATCCGCGAACACGTCCCTGCGGGCTTCCGGGGCCACCAGATTCCACCACACCAGGTCTGCACGGACCTTGGGCGGCAGGCTGTCGACCGCGCGCAGCAGAGCCTTGGTGTGGAACGGTTCGGACGGCCGGGGCGACGTCAGCCCGCCGGGCAGCTCCATATCGTTCCGAACGCCGATGACGAAGAGGCGAGGGCGTGACTGCGGAACGAACAGATCCGCGTTGATCACGAGCGCGCCGTACCTGTAGCCGGCCTCGGAGAACGTCTTGCAGATCGCCTTAAAATCTTCGCCGCCATGGGATGTCAAAGAGCCGCAAACGTTTTCGACCGCGACGAGCTTCGGGGCGCGGCCGTCGGCGGCGAGTCCGCGGACGACATCCCAGAACGGATAGAAGGCGCCAGAGCGTTCGCCCGCCAAGCCCGCGCCCACGCCGGCCAGCGACAGATCCTGGCAGGGAAAGCTGCCCCATACGAGGTCGGGCGATCCCGGAAGGTGCGCGGCGTTCAGCTTGCGAATGTCCTCGACCTGCAACTCGCCGGCGTCGCCCCAGTTGGCGCGATATGCGTCGCCCTTCTTAGGATCGAAATCGTTGGCGAACAGACAGGTCCAGTCCTCGCCCAGTCCGGCCCGGGCCATGCCCCCGCCGGCGAAGAACTCGTAGAAGCTACCCATGTCGACGCTCCACGGCCTCGCTCACGGTCCAACCTTCGCGTGCAAGCTTTTCTTGCACTGCTTCGGTTAGCCAAGTGTTACGCGACACATGGCCCGGTCGGGCCAGCCGGGCCGCGTCAATGGCGGTGAACACCTCGCCCGGCAGGCGCAGATTGAGGCGGTCGAGAGTGACGGGCGCGGATGGAGATTCGCTCATGGCGCCACTTTGGCGCCGCGGCCAGCCAAGGTCCAGTTCCTTTTTTGTTCTTCTTACTCGACTCCTGGGGACGCCCTAGGCTCTCAACCGGGAGGACGCATGGCCGGCATGGCTGACGACGATCAACAAGCGGGGCCGGACGGCGCTGCAGCGGGGCAGGCGCTGGATCTAACGGGCCTGGCCGTTTTGTCCGTGGCCGAGATCGAAGCCGCGGAAGACGAGGGCTTCCTCGCTGGCAATCAGGAATACCTTGATCTCAGTTTCCTGAACGTGGCCGATCTTGCCGATTGCATCACACGAGAAGATCAGCTCCTGCGTCAGTTCCGGAGCGCGCCGGATTCTGGTGCCGCCGAACGAGCGTTCGTCGCCAATCGGAAGGTTCAGGACGATGTTGAAGCACTGTGGCATCTCGACGTGGGCGTCGCCGCCGCGACGGTGGCCCTGATCGCCTCCGGGGCGCATCCGTTTCTGAGTTGCAACGGCGGGGTCCTCGGCACCCATCATTCCAGACCGCATCCGTTGGTGCGCTTCTATCTGCAAGACTTGGCGCCCCAACGCCTTCGCGACTGGCTGTCCGGGTCTGGCCTATCCCTAAGCAACGAGGAGGGGATCCTTGTTCTGCACTCCGAGCGGCTGGAGCCCTTTTCCGTGTTCGCTCGCCTTGCGCTGAAGACCCTGTCGAAGAGTGACCGCTAGGGCGTACGGCCGCGCCCATCCTCCCGCGCGCCATGATCGCGACGAGAGAGGGGTCGAACCCGCGGTAGCCCTTGACTATGCCGTCCGAGGAGTTGCGGAAGAGCCCGTGAGAATGATCTGGCGATGCGTGTCATCTGTGGCGGCCGACCCATTTGTGAGCGCCAGATACGTGGCGGCCATGACGTCACGCTCCTCGAAGGCAGACCTGCCGCTCGACTCTTGGTGGACGTCTGCTCTTTGGCGTCGTGTCAATGTCCGCTGTTGGCGCAGAGCCGTCCCGCCGCACCCGATCGCGCAGCAAGCGACGCCGGAACGAAGTGCGAACGGGATCGTTGATTGTCCTGGCCATGCTACGGAGGTGCAAGCCATGTCAGAGCGGGAACTGAACCAGCCTCATCAAGGCGACAAGCGCTATCAACGTCGGAATGAGGATGGGACTTGGAGCGACTCGGATGACCAGTCCAAATCGCTGAGCAAGGACGTCAAACAACACGCTGAGACCAAAAAGCCTAAGAATGAAGGCGACAAAGGGGACTGATCGACCGCGCGCGTTCGCAGCCGGCTCGGAAGCCTTCGGACCTAGGGAGCTAATGGCGCGTAAACTCTTCATCTCTTACACCCACCACGATGCCGACCTGATGGGCGAGTTGAGGGCCCATCTTCGCCCACTCGAACGCGCTGGCGTCGTTACGCCTTGGTTTGACGGCTATCTGATCCCTGGTGATGAGTTCGACCGGAAGGTCCGCCAAGCGCTTGCTGAATCCGATTTCATCGCAGCGTTGGTAACCGCACGCTTCCTTGATTCCGACTACTGTATGGATATTGAGATGGAAGAGGCCATCCGGCGGCACCAGCAAGGATCGGCGCGGGTCGTTCCTATCATCGCAAAGCCGTGCCGATGGAAGCTCACGAGCCTGTCGGACCTACTCGCGACCCCGACCGACGGCAAAGCGGTGACTACCTGGGCAAATCAGGACCAGGCTTGGGACATCGTCGCCCAAGCTATTGAGAGAGCCGCCGCAGCGCCGGTCGCAGCGGCAAGCGTGGTAGCGAATAGGCGGCCGGTCAGTCTACGGGAAGCCCAAGTGCCCGAGGTCGCGCGGCGCAGTGCGCCCCGCACAACCTTCTCGATTCCCAAATCAACGCGGCCCACAGACCAGCAGAAGGACGACTTCCGACACGAGGCTTTCGAGATCGTGGCCGATGCATTCGAGGCTTCGATCGCCGCGCTTGAAGGCCCCGTCGCAGGACGCTTCCGTCGTCTCGACGCAAACCGCTTCACAGCGACCCTTTACCGCGAAGGCCAGAAGATCGCAGGCTGCACGGTCTTCACCGGAACTGGCCACTTTGGTGCCAACGGCATTGCTTACAGTGGCAATGACAATGGCGAGACCAACAGCATGAACGAGGATCTCACCGTCGAGGTGGGCGAGGAAGGCCTCTTCCTTAGAGCGACGATGTCGGTCCATTTCGGCGGGGGTCGAGACAGGCTTCTGACGCCCGAGGAAGGCGCAGCTCAACTGTGGAACATGTTGACTGATCGCTTACGGTATTAGGATCGCAAGGCGTTTGCCCCAAGGGCTAGTCGACCACACCTTCCGCCGCCAATGTCGTTAATCAGGAGCGACCTGAAAGACCGTTTTTGATGCTGTGGACGGCTCTCCAACCCACCGGCAGCTTTGGCTTCCGGTTTGAGCTGGAGGAGAGCCATGGGTCCGGTAGTCACGATTGGTTTGGACATCGCGAAGTCGGTGTTCCAGGTGCACGGCGTCGATGCTGAGGGCGCCGTCGTTATTCGGCAGAAGCTCACCCGAGCGCGGCTGCTGAAGTTTTTCGAGAAGCTGGATTCCTGCCTGGTCGGGATCGAGGCCTGCGGAACAGCTCATCATTGGGCCCGCGAGTTGATCGGCCTTGGCCACGATGTAAGGCTGATGCCGCCGAGCTATGTGAAGCCGTATGTGAAGCGGCAGAAGAACGACATGGCTGACGCAGAAGCGATCTGCGAGGCGGTCACTCTTCCGACCATGCGTTTCGTGCCAGTGAAGTCGCCGGAACAGCAGAGCGTGATGGTGCTGCACCGGACCCGGCACTCGGGCATCCGACGAATCCTCCACGATCGCGATCAGCGCTTGGAGGCCCTGCCGGCCGACGGCGGCGGCCATGCCGAACTCCGCCATGTGGCTGCGAGCAGATCCTAGAGACCGATCGGCTGATCCGGACCAACGCCCGATCAACGGAGGTCGGGCGCCGGCTGATGGAGATCCCGGGCGTGGGGCCGCTGCTGGCCAGCGCCCTGGTTGGCACTATCGCCGATCCAAGGGCCTTCAAGACCGGCCGCAACCTCGCGGCCTGGATCGGCCTCGTTCCGAAGCAGAACTCCAGCGGAGGCAAGGAGCGGCTCGGCGGCATTACCAAGCAGGGCGATCGCTACTTGCGCCAGATGCTGGTCGTCGGCGCCCTGGCGGTCGTCCGCTACGCTGTGAGGAACGGTACGCGCCGGCCGTGGCTGGTCCAGCTACTCGCGCGACGAACGCCGAAGGTCGCGGCTGTCGCTCTCGCCAACAAGACCGCGCGAATGGTCTGGGCGATCATGACCTCGGGCGAGCGCTACAGGGAGCCGCTGGCGGCATAGAGACAGGCTAAGGAGAAGCGCCGAGGCCGACGAAATTGGGAAGGGCGGACAGGATGTAATGCAACAGCCGGTCGATACCGGAAGGCGGGAAAACCCACTTGCGCCAGAGCGCCTCGAGCGCGTGCTTTTGGTCGGGACCCACCTTCGCGGAAGGCATTATGGCCAGCGGTCATGCGTACCGCACCAACAGGTCGAACACATGGCCGCACCGACCAGCCCAGCAGATCGTCAGATCAACCCTTGCCAACGGGGAGCCGTCCACACATGGCGCTTAGCGGTCGCCAGCTCCCCCCCCCTGTTCCCGCCTTGTTCGCGAAATGCGCATAAGCGGCATTCCAGGAAGAGATTCAGATCGGATGCGCCCTACAGATGTCCTCGCCCGGATGACGGGGCAATCCGTGGTCTGCCGGGATTTGAAAGCGTGGTCTCTCGCGCTGAACTTTACCGGCTAGCCTAACCGTAACCAACGCCCCGGACCGTAGAACCCATTGACGTCAAGGGATTTTTCGAAAAGTCCACATCCTCCACGAGACCGCGAGGGCATATGAAAATCCGCCTGCAACGGCCAAAACAAAACATACGTACTCCGCCAAGCTCCCCGAACCCTTTGTCAGCAAGGCAGCAACACACGCAATCCAGAATACGATCAGCCCCACAACTCTCATTTTTATGTTGTGATCAACTATTACTCTAAGGCTTTCAGGAACTTTTTCACGATCCGATGGGCTGGCATTAGAAGGCTTCACGTAGCTAAACTTTCCTTTAGCCATAAGGTCAAACAAAATAATAGATGCCGAGAAAACGACCATGAGTCCAAGATCTTGATTTAGCACGCTGCAACCTGAAAAGCATATGAGCCAAAATTCTTCTGCCCGGTTTTGGTTGCTAAGTCTTGCGCTGCCTGACGATTAATCCAGTTATTGGTAAAACGGCCATTTGCATGTCGTCCAGCATCCCACATCGCGCCACCGATCCTCCGTGTTAGCCTTCCACCTGGCACTGCTCCCACGGCCGCACCGGCACCGAATCCCAATACAGCTCCTACATCTTCTTGATACATTGCGTCTCCTACTGAATATAAGTCAGATCCAATGCTCGCCAAAGAACCACCTACTAGTAAAAACGCGTTCCCGGTCAACGCACCAGTGACCGCTAATCCATCTCCGGCTAAGCCTATTCTTCCTGCTAAAGCTTTACCCGATGTCTGGCCCGGGCAGTAATTCGGATCTCCTAGTGTTGGTCCGAATCCAACGGCCGGTAGATATCCACCGCCCATGTTTACACTTACAGTCAAGGACCAACGATCCCACCACGACAGCCACGCCATGTCTGCCATTAGTCTATCGATACCGTCAGAAGTGCAGATTGCGTTTTCAGGACACCTCCGCCCTACTGCCGGCGCGCTCGTGCAGTCCGGTCGATCTGTTACCGTATTGCAGTCTCGGTTCATTCCGGCCGGATCGGTGAAGTTCACCGGATCCCCTCCCACGTAGGCGTAGAGGTTTGGTCCGTCGCCATACCCGATGGGGTCGGTTTGCATGAAGCGGCCCAGCTGGGGCGCGTAGGCGCGGGCGCGGTAATGGTAGAGCTGCGCCTGGGGCAACCACATCTGGCCCGTGTACTGCAGCCGGCCCTGGTTGCCGGCGCCCGGCAGACCGTATTCGTCATAGGTGTTGATCGCCAGGGTGGCGCCGGAGTTGTCGGTCAGGCCGACCACGGACCCGCGCTCATCAGTCATCAGCCAGCGCCGGTCGAAGCCCGTGCCCTCATAGGTCGCCAGCACGTCATCCAGGCCCGCGCCCGGCACATAGCGCCGCACCAGCTGGCCGGCGCTGTTGTATTCCCCCACGACCTGATGGCCGTCGTAGAAGAACATCACGTCTTCCGACGAGCCGGTCGTGCGCGCCAGCCGACCCAGCGGATCGTAGAACAGCGACGCCCCGTTGGCCGAGGTCATCTGATTGGCCTGGTCGTAGCCGTAGCTGCCCACGCCGGGGGCCGAGGTGATGTTGAGCCGGGCGTCGTAGCCGACTGCGGCGCCGCCGACGCTGGTGACCTGGTTGCGCCGGTTGTTGGCGTAGTTCGTCAGGCCCGCACCGGGGGTGTGGGCGTAGGCGCTGTTGGAGGCGGTGCGGCTCATGATCTGGCCGGCGGGATTGTAGGTGAAGCCCAGCGTCAGGTCCTGCGCCGTGCCCGCCTATCGTATCGCAGCGCTCTTGGGGCGGCGAGTATCTTTAACGCTTAGAAATCAGATTGTCGCAGCAGAGACTGGGAGTTCACACCCGAACTTGGCCGTCACAATCTTCTACCCCTCACAATCAGGAGAAGGCATCGCCTTGATAGATTCCTCCTCGTTAACTTCAATGGCCTTTGCTTCCCGAAAGTTTAATGCGCACTTAGAGCATTTCGACTCAGGGAACGGCAACACAACTGGCAACCGACCAATAATTCTCACGTACGGCGATTTTCCACACCTTGGACAAGCAAAGACAATTAGTAGTACTAACATAAATAACAAAGACGCGTGGAATATAATATTCGATATTGGTATGTTTACAACTGTGTGGGTAGTAACTCTAAGGGGTATAGCGAAAGAGCTGGCAGCGATCAAAAGTGGAGCGCTGAGAAAGAAAAAACCGAATCTTAGCTTGAGCATGATTAAAATCCTAGCACCTGGGGATGTTTGATCTTCTAAGTTTAGACCTCGTCCACCCGCCCCAAGCGCCGAGAGACGCTCCTAAGCTTGTATTGATTGAAGACACATTCGCACGCTGGTCGAAATTAGTTGTAAAGCCCACCAATAAACTTGGAGCCGTGATTGTGTATCCTCTTCCCATAAGTGATCCAAAATCTGGAGCAATAACACTTCCGGAAAGAGATAGGTTGTATCCTAGCCCGGCACCCCCCCAGCCCGTAGAAATTGAACCATATGCTCCAGTACTTGGTATTGTAAATTCATAGACAGCAACTCCGCCTCCAGCGAAAAAGGAGAAGTCGAACTCCCATCCTCTGAGATACACAGGCCCATCAGAGTCTCTGATACACTGGTCATTTTGCTGTGGCGCTCCCCCGCTTCCTCCGCGGCCGTCAAATCCATCAGGCATGAAGCTGGTCGCGCCTTCCCCCTCGCCTCGGCAGACACCATACTCAGGATAGGCTCTTGACCATGCCTCGTCTCCAGCATTCCCCCAAGGGCCGGAATTCATATACCGACCGACCTCTTTATATCCCCCGATAAGGCATTGCCCTGTAAGCCCCATCGGATCCACCCGGTTTACCGGATCTCCGCCGACGTAGGCGTAGAGGTTGGGGCCGTCGCCGTATCCGATGGGATCGGTCTGCATGAAGCGCCCCAGCTGGGGCGCGTAGGCACGGGCGCGGTAGTGGTAGAGCTGGGCCTGCGGCAACCACATCTGCCCCGTGTACTGCAGCCGGCCCTGGTTGCCGGCGCCTGGCAGACCGTATTCGTCATAGGTGTTGATCGCCAGGGTGGCGCCGGAGTTGTCGGTCAGGCCGACCACTGACCCGCGCTCATCGGTCATCAGCCAGCGCCGGTCGAAGCCCGTGCCCTCATAGGTCGCCAGCACGTCGTCCAGGCCCGCGCCCGGCACATGGCGCCGCACCAGCTGGCCGGCGCTGTTGTACTCCCCCACGACCTGATGGCCGTCGTAGAAGAACATCACGTCCTCTGACGAGCCGATCGTGCGCGCCAGCCGACCCAGCGGATCGTAGAACAGCGACGCCCCGTTGGCCGACGTCATCTGATTGGCCTGGTCGTAGCCGTAGCTGCCCACGCCGGGGGCCGAGGTGATGTTGAGCCGGGCGTCGTAGCCGACTGCGGCGCCGCCGACGCTAGCCACCTGATTGCGCCGGTTGTTGGCGTAGTTCGTCAGGCCCGCGCCGGGCGTATGGGCGTAGGCGCTGTTGGAGGCGGTGCGGCTCATGATCTGGCCGGCGGGGTTATAGGTGAAGCCCAGCGTCAGGTCCTGCGCCGTGCCCGCCGCATTGTGGGTCAGCCCCGACAGTCTCCCCGCCGCGTCGTAGGCGTAGGTGGTGTTGGCTCCGTTCGCCCGCGTGATCGACGCGCGACGCCCCAGGTTGTCATAGCCGTAGCTGGCCAGGGGCCAGTTGGTCCCGTTCTCGCGCACCCCCGTCAGATCGCCCGCGACATTGTAGTCGTAGGCCGCCCAGAAGCCGTCAGGCCAGTGGATCGAGGTCCGACGGCCCGCCACATCATAGCCGTAGCTCATCGTTCCCAGAGCCGAGCCCTGGCTGGTCATTCGGCCCAGCGCATCCCACGCCATCGACCAGGTCCCGCCGCCACCGTGCGCCGTGGCGCTCGTCGGCCGGCCGAGGTGGTCATAGGCGTACAGGCCGCCGATCGACGCCGTCGCTCCGGTCACGCTGGTCTGGCGGCCTAGGGCGTCATAGGCCGCCGTCGTCACCTGCCCTGCCCGATTGCGGACGCTGACCACATTGCCGCCCGCGTCGTAGCCGTACTCCTCATAGTCCGTCGTCGAGGTTCCGGCGGCGGACGGATTGGGGTAGCGCATCCGACGCAGGCGGTCGAAGCCGTCATACTCCATCACCGAGACGTTGCCGTTGCCGTCCGTCAGGCTCTGCGGCAGGCCGTTGGCGGTATAGGTCACGCTCTCAGTGATCGGCGCGTCGGAGCCGTAGCCCGCCGTGCTGGAGATCGGCCGCCCCGCCGCGTCATAGGCGTAGCGGGTGATGCGGTCGGGGCCGAACACGCCGATCGGTGTCTCCGGCGAGCAGGCGTCGGTCGGGACGGCGCCGTCCATCTTCATGCGCACGGTGACGCACGACACCCGGCCCGCCGCGTCGTAGGACCACTGCTGCTGGGTAAGCGGAGCCACGCCGCCGCCGGGCTGCTCGACGAACTCCAGCCGGCCGTAAGCGTCGTATTTGTTGTTGACCGTCGCCAGCGGGTTGAACGCCCCCCAGGCCCCGGCCGCAGCCGTGCCGGTCTCGACCTTGGTCACTTGGCCGCGCGGATTATAGGTGTACCGCTGAGCGCGGTTCAGCAGAGGCCCTGCGCCGTCAGGGTCAGGGCCGACCATGCCGACGACGCGCCGCGCCGTGTCGTAATGATAGTGGACGCGGTCCCCGGCGCCCGCCAGCGGACCGTCGACCGAAGCGACATCGCCGACGGCGGTGTAGGCCATTGTCGTCGTGGCGCTCAGCGCCCCCGTGCCGTCGCGTTGCGTCACCGCCGTCGGCAGAAGATTGTTGGCCACGCCGGCGGCGCCGTACGTCACCACAGTGCGCGACTCCGCCGCCGTCCCGACACAAGCCGGCGCCGAACCCGTCGCACAGGTGGACACAGAGGTCGGAAGCGTGACCGCCAGGCCTGCCGCGACGAAGCCTCCGCCGCTGTTCTTGATGAAGCCCGTCTGAGGCGCATAGGCGATCCGCGTCTGCGGCCGAGGCGCACCCCCCGTAGGCGCGGGAGCGGTGACCGTCAGAAGCCCGCCGTGAACCGGATCGTAGGCGTAGTTCGTCACGCCGCCCCGCGCGTCCGTCACCGAGGTCGGAAGGTTGCAGGTCACTGGATTGGCGCAACTCGCCGGATAGGCCGCGGACGTCGTGATGTTCGCCAGGCCCGAACCAGGCTTGGCCGCATATGCCACCTGAGTGACGTTGCCACGACCGTCGTAGGTGTAGCTGGCGACCTCGCCCTCAGGACCCGTTGCCGTCGCAACGCGCCTTCCGGCGTTATAGGTCCAACTCCAGCTCCGGCTGACGGCTGGGGCCACCGAAGTCACCTGCGTCGCGGAACTCGGTTGACCCACCGTGAGATCGGTCACGACCGTCAGCTTCTGGTCCAGAGGACCGGAGACCTCCATGGTGCGGATCGCACCAGCGTCAGAGATCGCATACTCCCAGCGGCCCGAAGCATCGGTGACGGCCAAGCCCCCCGTCATCAAGTCTCGCTCGGCGCTGATCAGCGGATGGGGATCGGATCCCACCAGAAGATCCGTTCGCGCCGATGTGCCTAAGCCAGTTGTGCGAAAGCGCGTCGCCACACCATTTTGATCGGTGAAGGCTTGTTCGGTCACCCCGATCGCCGGCGAGGACTTTGAGACCGTCACACTCGGCCAATTCTGTGAATATGTGCAGCTGAACGCCGATGGTGCGCAATAGTCGACCGCCAGATTGAGTGCAGTAACCTTATCTACAGCCATCCACAAACCATCATCCGAAAAGCTGTCGGAGACATATTTGTAGTGCACCATATACCCTGTGTTCGTATGGTACGACTGGAGGCGTCCGACAGAGAAGTTCAGACAAAAGCTAGGCGGCGGCCCGCCTGGATACTCGAGATCGGGGTCTGGATCAGTGCAACTAACGCCCTGAAACTGGGTGTATGTATAAGTAGTAATAGCTCCGTTTGGAGACTGTTTTCGGGTGACGGAACCGTCAGAAAAGGTTGTTACATTTTTCCTTTCCATCAGGTAGGTCGTTCCGTCGCCGCGCGTGTAGACGAACTGCCCATTCGACCCGTTGTACACCAATGTCGATCCGGTGTTTTCTTTGGGAGTAAACACCATTGATCCGACGGAATTGAACACCTCGGTCATACCATCGACCGTCACGACGCAATCCACGCCAATACCGCAGGAGGCGATCCCGCCGACCGCCTGATCCCACCATATGCCATTATCAAGCAGCACGCGGCCGTGGCTCAATCCTCCGCCCGCAGGTCCAATGGAGACGCCGCCGGACACCGGCATCCATTGGCCGGTCACTAGATCAACACCGCGCTGGTCGAGCGTATAACGCTCAGGAGGGATAGGCTGAGATTGGGACAATGCCGGAGCGGCCAATGCGCCCGAAGCAAGGAGAGCGACGAAGCTGGCCTGCGCGCTCCGCGTCAGCCGCCTACGCGCACCCGTGTCGTTCACCATCGCCACCCCCCCCCAAGTCGGACAACAATCAAGTGTTGTCGGCAGAGCTACGACGCGTCAAGGTAGAGCTTGGCTTTATTTTGGCGTGGGGGAAAAGCGCGATGAAATGTCTATCAGCAGTTACGGTTGCGGTCTGTCTCTCTTGGACAGCCACCGCGCAGGCACAAACTACAGTCTACACCTATGATGCTCACGGCCGACTGACAAACACCAGCACCGGCGTTGGAGCGACGCGAACCTATCGGTACGACAACGCCAACAACCGCACGCGCAGAACGTGCTGCGAGACAGTGGGCCCGAATATACAGGCCGGGATTTTCGACCCCCATTTTTACCTGACGCAGTATCCGGATGTCCGCCAAGCCGGCGTTGACCCGTATACTCATTACATGTCCAGTGGCTGGACCCAGAATCGGTGGCCTAGCCGTTTTTTCAATCCGGTCTGGTACAAGTCCACTTATGGAGTGGCGGCCAATATCAACCCGCTTACGCATTACAACAACGGCGGGTGGCAATCAGGGGAGAGCCCGTCGCCTGAGTTTTCCGGCCCGCTATACCTGCAGGCCAATGCTGATGTAGCGGCGGCGGGAATGGACCCCTACTCTCATTATCTGCGATACGGCTACAGCGAAGGCAGGCAGAAGTTCCTGGTGCCTTGACCGCTATCAAGGAGCGGCCTGAAAGCCGCTTGGCGCTTGAATCGAAATGCGCCTTAATGTGCGGGACTGCTGGTGGGGGAGCGTATGACAATTTCGATTAATAGGGCCGCCTTCGCTGTGGCTATGAGCATTGTCATGGCTTCGCCCGGCCTTGCTTGGGCGCAGTCAATGCTTTCGGACCCGCGCGGCTCAGGTCCGATCGTTGGGGCGGTTCAGTGGCTGCAAGGCACACTGCTAGGCACCGTGGCGACGGTGATCGCGGTCATCGCCGTGGCCTGCGTCGGCTTGCTCATGCTGAGCGGCCGGATCAACTGGCGTCACGGCGCAGTGGTGATTTTGGGCTGTTTTATTCTTTTCGGCGCGGCAAGCATTGTCGCGGGCATTCGGTCAGCAGCCGTCTTGGCGGGCTGACCATTGGCAGAGCTTGAGCGCACACCGCTTTTTACAGGCCTTACCCGCCCACAAATGTTTGCGGGCGTGACGTACAGTTATTTCGTCATCAATGGCGTCGTCGCTGTCGAACTGTTTCTCATCTTTCGATCAGCTTGGGTGCTTCCGATCGCTCTGGCTATCCACGGCGTCGGCGTATTGTTGTGCTTAAGAGAGCCGCGTTTCGTCGACCTCTGGATCACGCGTGTAAACAAATGCCCGCGCGTACCCAACCATAGGCTCTGGCGATGCAACTCCTACCGTCCCTGAGCGCAGGCCCGCAGACTGTTCGACGAGAACAATCCGCAGGTGTCCATCTGCCGTACGCGCGACATGTAAACGACAACACGCTGGAAACGCGGGATGGCCTGATGCTGCAGGTGATCCGGATGCGCGGCCTTCTATTCGAGACCGCCGACACTGACGAACTTAATTACCGCAAAACGATGCGCGACGCGATGCTGCGCGCAGTGGGGACATCGAGATTTGCGCTTTACCATCACGTAGTTCGCAGAAAAGTGGCTCCAGAGTTCGACGCCGCCTATCCTGACGCCTTTTCGCAAAATCTTGCCGACCGTTGGTCCGAGCTGTTGGCAGCGCGCCGGCTGTTCACAAACGATCTTTATCTCACTCTGATAAGACGCCCGCTGCAGGGCCGCCTCGGCGTCGCGGATTACCTAAGGGGTTGGCTGACCAGGGCGGTCGATCAGTCGAGCGAGACACAACGCCACGAGCTCTCATTGCTTGATGCCGGTCGCGAAGCCCTGCTGTCCGCGCTTGGCGACTACGGACCCGAGTTGCTCAGCGTGTACGAAACGCCCAATGGGCCCTGCTCGCAGCCGTTGGAGTTCTTATCGTCGCTCTACAACGACGACCAACGCCCAAGCCTTCTGCCCCACCAAGATGTCGGCAGTCATCTGCCTTATCGACGCGTGAGCTTTGGGCAGAACGCCCTCGAGCTCGGCCCTGCCGGCGGTTTGCCACGGACATTCCAGGCGCTTGTATCCATCAAGGATTATCCAGCGCTCACAGCACCGGGCATGTTTGACGAGCTGCTGCGCCTGCCATTCGAGCTGAAAATCACGCAGTCCTTTGGGTTTGTCGAACGCCAGGAGGCGCTGCAGAGAATGAACTTAGCCCTGCGGCGCATGCGCTCGGCCGACGACGAGGCTCTGTCGCTGCGAAGCGAACTCGCACAGGCCAAGGATGACGTCGCCGCCGGCCGGGCCGGTTATGGCGAACATCACATGACTATAGCGGTCAGCGGCTCAACCCTGGCCGAAGTTGATGCTGGCGTTGCCGAGGTTGCGGCCACCTTAGGCGATATGGGGATCGTCGCCGTTCGCGAAGATATCGCCTTGGAGCCAGCGTTCTGGGCGCAGTTTCCAGGCAACTTCAAATACATTGCTCGTAGAGGCTTGGTTTCCACCGGCAACTTCGCCGGCATGGCCAGCGCTCACAATTTCCCGCTTGGCTCGGCCCACGACAATCACTGGGGCGAAGCTGTAAGCCTGCTCGAAACAACGGCCGCCTCGCCGTACTACTTCAACTTCCACCAAGGTGACCTAGGAAACTTCACCGTCATTGGACCATCCGGCTCGGGTAAGACCGTCGTCTTGAACTTCCTGCTGGCTCAGGCCCGTAAACTGTCGCCGCGGATTATATTTTTCGACAAGGACCGCGGGGCTGAACTTTTCATTCGCGCGATCGGCGGGCGATATGACGTGCTTCGGCCCGGCCAGACGTCAGGTCTAAACCCCCTTCAGTTGGATGATACTCCCGGCAACCGTAACTTCCTTGTGGAATGGCTGAAGGCTTTAGCTCAGAGCGCTGACATCTCCGAACTGGAGAGCATCCGGGACGCCGTGGATGCAAATTATGATCAGCCCATTGAACATAGGCGTCTGCGCCATCTTGCAGAGCTTTTTCGGGGAGGGCATCGCCCGCAAATGGGAGATCTCTGGTCCAGACTTCGTCCTTGGTGGGGTGATGGGGATCGAGCCTGGCTGTTCGACAACCCTGCCGATTTGACGGACCTGAAAGCCGAAGCAGTTGGGTTCGACATGACGCAGCTCCTCGATGACCCGGTCCTTCGCACTCCGGCTATGATGTATCTGTTCCACCGCGTCGAAGACCGGCTGGACGGCACGCCGGCGATCATCCTGGTGGACGAAGGTTGGAAGGCGCTGGACGACGACGTCTTCGTTCGGCGGATCAAGGACTGGGAGAAGACAATCCGGAAGCGCAACGGCCTGGTGGGTTTCGCCACGCAAAGCGCTCAAGACGCATTGGAAAGCCGGATCGCCAGCGCCATCATCGAACAAGCGGCGACGCAGATATTCATGGTCAATCCCAAGGCTCGCGCTGAGGACTACATTCACGGCTTCGGCCTTACCCAGCACGAGTACGACCTAGTCCGAACGCTGCCAGACTCATCGCACTGCTTCTTGGTCAAGCGCGGCGGCGAAAGCGTGGTCGTTCGCCTAGATCTCACGGGCGAAGACGATCTTTTGACCATCTTGTCTGGTCGAGAAAGCACTGTCCGACGGTTGGACGCCATTCGTGCCGAAGTCGGAGACGATCCGGCTGCCTGGGCCCCGATCCTGCTGGAGCAGGTTTGAGTATGGCTTTCTGCCCTGCCTTGCAGACCGGTGACGCCTTCTTGTCTTCGCTGCTCAACCACATCGATTGCCAGGGGCGGGCTATCGGCCGGTTGGGCTATCAGTCCCTCGCCGACCCGACATCTCCGCTGACGCTGGTCGTCACTAGCCTGCTCACCTTGTTTGTGGCCTTGCTCGGCCTACGGATGATGCTCGGCCAGGCCCCCTCGCCGCGCGAATTGGTAATGGCAATCGTCAAGATCGGGGTTGTACTGACCCTGGCAGGCACCTGGCCAGCCTACCAAACCCTCGTGTACGATGTGGTCGTAGACGGGCCAGCCCAACTTGCCCGCTTAGTGGGCGGCCCAGCAGGGCTTCCAGGATCAAGCGGCGATCTGGTCACACGCCTGCAAGATGCTGACAACGCCATGGTGCGCCTGACCAGCCTGGGCACTGGACGCGAAGATGGCGCCGCCTTGGCCACGCTTTCCGCCGGAGGAGTGCCACAGCGGTTTCCTATCTCCGACAATCCGGCCTTCGGTTGGGCTCGGGTGTTCTTCCTGGCCGCGACCACAGCGGCGTTCGCCCTGGTTCGGCTGGGCGCAGGCGTTCTCCTTGCCTTGGCCCCACTGTTCGCAGGACTAATCCTCTTTTCCGTGGGACGCGGACTGGCCGTGGGGTGGGCCCGATCTTTGGCCTTCACGTTCCTGGCTTCGGTGGGCGTGTCCATCACATTGGGCGTCCAACTTGCTTTGATCGAGCCGTGGCTTGCTCAAGCGATCGAGCTTCGCCAAGCGCAAACCACCACCCCCTCAGCGCCAGTGGAAATGCTGGTTTTGTCGCTCACCTTTGCCGCAGCACTGATCGGGCTGCTCGCTTTGTCGGCTCGCGTTAGCTTCATGACCGCAGCCCCTACGGATGGTTGGCTGTCAGTCTTAAGCGCGCCTTCTCGCCCCTCTCGAGAGATGGCGATCGGACCGGCAGCCCCGGCACAGCCGCCCCGTCTTGCGGCGCTTCCTGTCTCACACGCGCCAGCGAACCGCGCATTAGCCGTGGCGGATGCTGTCCAGGCCGCGCAGAGGCGTGAACGCGCCAGTCAGGCGCAGAGTGCGGCGATGATCGGTCAATCAGGGAGAGTCGTCGGATCCCCGGCTTTGATCTCCGACGATCTCGCCATTCCAGCTTATGGCCAGGGTCTGCGGCGCGCGAAGCCGCGCAAGTCGCTCAGCGCCGCGCTCCGGGACAAACGCTCATGAAAAAAGACGCTCGGCAATCCTTGGAGGCCTACTATCGCGAGTCCGGCAGCTGGGCCGATGATCAAGCAGAATCTCTTCGCCGGTCGCGTCGCATCGCGTGGATCGTCGCTATGGTCGCCGCGACCGTAGCCATACTTGAAGCTTTCGCGCTTATGCTGCTGACGCCGTTGAAGACGGTTGAACCCTACACGCTGATGGTCGATCGGACGACCGGCTATGTCCAGGCGCTGAGCCCACTGAACCCCGAGCGCGTAACGCCCGATCAGGCACTGACGCAGTCTATGCTCGCCCAATATGTCATTGCCCGAGAAACTTTCGACATCACTACGATCCAGACGGAGTACCGCAAGGTAGGACTCTGGTCCGCCAATGAGGCGAGGTCGGACTATGTGGCGGAGATGCAGGCTACCAATCCTGGCAGCCCGCTAGCTAGATTCCCTCGGTCGACAATCGTCGAAACGCGAGTGAAGAGTGTGTCGCCCCTCACCACGCAATCCGCTCTCGTGCGCTTCGAGACACGCAGGCGCGATGCGGGCGGTGCGCCGCACTCGATCCTGCCATGGGTGGCGGTTGTTCAGTATCGTTTCGTCGGTGAGCCGATGGCGGTGGAAGATCGCTTCCTCAACCCACTCGGTTTTCAAGTGACTTCATATCGGCGCGACGCCGAGGCCCCTATGGCGGCGGAACCACCCCTAGCTCAATCTATAGCCCAAGAGCCGATCGACGCTGAAGCCGTGGAAGTGCAGATCCCATGATCAAGCTGGCATTAGCACTTTACCTAGCGACGTCGGGCATGCCGGCCACCCAGACGTCGGCCCAGGACATGCGGGTGCGAACACTCACCTATGACGAAACTCAAGTGGTGCCGATCCAGGCGGCGTCTAACTATCAGGTCACTCTACTGTTCGCAGGTGAGCAGATCACCAATGTCGCCATCGGAGATGTTGAGGGTTGGGAGGCTACGCTCAACGGCCAAGGTGACGCGCTTTTCCTTAAACCCCTGCGCTCCGGCGGAACGACGAATATGACGGTCATTACCGATGCCCGTCATTACGCCTTCGAACTGTCCGCACGTCCAAACTTGTCGCCAGACACACCCTTTACCATCCGCTTCACCTCGGGCGCTTTTGAAACCGGATCAGCGACCCCAGGCTTGGGACGATACAGGCTATCAGGGTCACAAGTCTTGAGGCCCGTCTCGATCGATGATGACGGCCGCAGAACCTTCATCCTATGGTCACCCACGCAGCCGCTGCCCGCGGTGTTTGCTCAAAATAGAAGCGGCGAACAAACCCTGCTGCAGGGACAGGTCCGCAATGGACGCTACGTAATCGACGGCGTGCATGAGACTCTCGTATTCAGGGCCGGGCGCCAAACCACTCGCGCCGTACGCCAACGGACGGGACCATGACATCCGCTCCACCGCCGACTCCCCCAACGCAGGATCAAGATATCCGACCGATTGTGTCCGACGGCGATCGGTCGCCGCCGCTTTGGCTCGGCATCGGACTTATTATGGTCTTGGCCGTCGGACTTTTCCTGGTTCTAGACGGCCGGCGGCGTGATGCGTCGGTCCCCGCGATTCAAATGCGGCAGACCGATGCCATATCGACAATCTCGGCGCCCGCCCCATTGCAGATTGACGCGGGCTTCACGCCCAACGAGGCCAGCTTCATCCCGCCTCCCCCTCCGCCGCCTCCGCCCGCCCCCATGGCTTCGGTCACTGGGTTCGCTCCCATGCCCCCGCCAACACAGCTGCAGCCACCTGTCCCGCCCGTCGCACCTGCTTACGCGCCTCAGCCGCCTCCGGCAGGTTACACGCCTCCGCCGGCTTACACGCCGCCTCTGGATTCTGTCTCGCCACCCACGAATTCTAGGACCGGCGAAAACAGAAATCGCTCGCTCGTCATCGACACCACGCGCGCAGGCCCATCAAGTCCCGGTTCCGGCCCGTCGTCAGTCGCTGGAAACTTTAGCCGCCCGGATCGGATTGGATCGGGCAACTCCATCATTGCGCAGGGCACTCTGATCCCTGCCGTCCTGGAGACAGCGCTGGACTCTACCCAACCAGGCGTCGTTCGAGCCATCGTCGCGCGCGACATCAGAGGCTTTGACGGCAGACAGGTTTTGGTCCCGCGCGGATCGCGGATTTTTGGAGAGTATCAAGCGGATCTGTCAGCAGGCCAAAACCGTGCCTTGATCCAATGGTCTCGACTCGTCCGGCCAGACGGCTTGACCATAGCCTTGGGATCGCCGGCCGCCGATCTCCAGGGACGCATTGGGATACAGGGCCGGGTGGACAATCACTTTCTGCAGCGTTTTGGTTCGGCTCTGCTACAGACCACGGTGAGTCTCGGCACGGCCATCGCGGGTCGAAGCATTGGTGGCGACGGGGCGGTGATCCTTGCGTTGCCCGGTTCAATCCAGAACACCGGACCCACGGGCTCGGCGCAGCGGCTCATACCGACGCTCCGGGTTCCTGCCGGCGCGAGTGTGAGTGTTCTAGTTGCACGAGATCTGGATTTTGCAACGGCAAGCGAGCGGTCGTGACCGACCCTACCGCCTCCGGACAAATCTATCTCCAGAGCTACCTGGCCCCACTTTCCGCTGTACTGCGCCGACCGGACGTTACGGACGTGTACGTCAATCGTCCCGGCGAAGTTTGGATCGAGACTGTTGGTGGAACGATTGAGCGTGCGGAGGTCGAGACGCTTTCCAGCAGCGTCCTGGAAAGACTGTCCCGCCAGATTGCGGCACACGCGCACCAAGGCATCAGTCGCGAACACCCACTGCTGTCCGCCTCCCTGCCAAGCGGAGAACGCATTCAGATCGTCCTGCCTCCGGCCACACGCGGGCATCTAGCGATGGCAATCCGAAAGCACGTGGCCGTCGGTCTCAAGCTAGACGATTACGCGTCAAACGGAGGGTTTGAGGGACTGGGGTCGCAAACGACTGAGACCACCGAACTTAAGAACAAGCTTGTAGGGCTGCTTGCGTCCGGAGATTTTGTGGCCCTGCTCTCGTCCGCAGTGCGGGGCAGGCTGAACATCCTCGTTTCAGGCGGCACCTCTACTGGCAAGACTACGTTCCTTGATGCCCTCATCCGGGAGATCGAGCCCTCGGAACGCCTGATCGTGATCGAGGACGCCCCGGAACTGAAGTTGAACCACCAAAATGCAGTTGGCCTGTTGTCTGCTCGCAGCGCGCTCAGCGAAGCTGCTGTCACGACCGATGACCTTTTGAACGCAGCCTTAAGAATGCGGCCGGACCGGATCATCTTAGGCGAACTTAGAGGAGCTGAAGCCTACGCATTTCTCAGAGCCGTAAACACCGGCCATCCTGGGTCCATGACAACCGTGCACGCAAACTCTCCCGAGCACGCTATCGAGCAAATAGCTCTGCTGGTCCTCCAAAGCGGCACAGCCCTCCGGCGTGAAGACATAGCTCACTACATCCGTTCAACGGTTGATGTGTACGTGCATCTGGAGCGAACGGCTAAGGGCCGGCGGATAACCGATGTTTATCTGCCTGATATCGGCGGCACCTCCCGCAACCGCCGAACTTGAGCTAGAGACAAGTTCGCATTGGACTGACTGCACCGCCACCCGCGTAATTTTATTTACCAATATCAATGCCGTATCTCCCAATCTGACTAACTTCTCGCTGTTGGTTAGACAGAAACGTTCTGGTTTCGTGCATCAAGCGATGCGGTTCATAGCTGTGTCGGCCAGCCCGCGACGGGCGATTTCGCGTGTGTAACGCTCCACCTCCTTCAGACTCTGGTGGCCCGTGATCGACATAATCTCGTGAACCGTACAGCCGGCCTCAGCGAGTCGCCGCGCCGCCGCTTTCCTCAGGCCGTGAGCTGAGCATTGTGGCAGGCCCGCACGCTCAGCCGCCTTTTTGACCCAGTTTCCAAATCCCTTCTCGCTGAAAGGTTTGCCCTGCCGTGTGGTGAGCAACGCTACGTGCTCGTCCCTGCGCTCTGCCAACGACGCTCTAAGATTCGGATGCTGTGGGATATCGACGAGCTGCCCAGTTTTTTCCTGCCGAACCAGAACTCGCCCATCCCTAATTTGGTGGACGGTCATTTGGCGCACATCGCCAGAACGCTGAGCGGTATAAAGTAGAAGGTCGAAACCTAGACGCTCGTTCGTTCCGACGGCCCACCGGGCTTCAAAGGCTTCGATCTCCGTTTCGGTCCACGCGTGAAAGCCCTCGCTTCGGTATCTAAGCATTCTGACGCCGACCGTCGGGTCGGTGCGCGTGAACCCTCGGTCCACAGCGAAGCGCATAACCGCCCGCAGAACCTTGAGCATGTTGTTAGCCGCCGCAGGGGTGGCCGCCATCTTGTCCATTTGGCTGCGGATATGCCGCGCTTCGAGCAGCGCTACGGGGTTGTCACCGTATTTGTCGCGATAACGGTCGAAGATGCCTTTGTAGGTGCGTTGGGTGTTGGGCTTGAGCCCAAGAAAATCACCTGACCCATAGTAGGCGACCCCTAAGGCGTGAATCGAGCCGGGCTTTATTCGACTCGAGCCAATCGCGATCGGCTGAGCGTTCGAAGCAGCCGCATACCAAGCCCACCATCCCTCAGAGCCGAATGCCTCCGTCGTCTGGGATTCCGGAAACCGAACGCGGCGAAAGCGCCAGCGCACTTTTCCCCTAGCGTCGCGGTAGTAAGAAACGTTGGCTGGCTTCTTTTTCACGCCGTCGCGTCCCAGGGATTGTCCCCCCCGTTTGGGGAGTCATCGGGCAAAGCCCAAAATGCTCCGTCTAGAGCATCGCGGTCCCAAAGCTTTCGTCCATCGATCCGCTTCGGCGGCGGCATCCGTCCCTCGTGCACCAGCTGATCAAACTTAGTGACGCTGATACCAATGTAGCGGCTCGCCACTTCGCGGCTCAATCCGCGTGGCGGCAGGCTTAAGGGAAGGTCGTGGTGTCGCCGCGCCATCACCGCTGGACCTGCTCGAGAACCACTTGCGCAGGCTTCTCATTTCGAATGCAGAGAACAGCTTGATGAGCAATCGCTGGCGGCAGGGTGATGGTATGACTGCGGCCAGGATTGTCCTCTCGCCGGGTTGGTGGCCAAGCGCCACCATTGGGTGAGAAGCGCATCAGCAGCCTGTGGCCACCTCTTTCGGCGACCTTAAGCTCGGCGCTCCACCCGTACTCATTCTTCGTCACTGAGAGCGTGACCTGGCATGGCGCTGGGTCTGTACGACGGGGGCCTGGATCGCCAAATATACTAGCCCTCTTTGCCGCGCCTCCCTGACTTGGACGGACCGACTCCTGAACCAGAGGGTGCCCCTCCAAGGAATAGCGCCGGATGAGCACCTCGAGGGACTTGCCCAGTGGTTGCCCATGCCAGAGGCCCGTCCTGTCGCGCTCCTCGTCCAAGTTCAGCACATCGTGGCCATCCCAGCCCTCGACGAAGACGGGCTCCTCCAGCTCTAGCTCCGCCAATATTTTCACTGTGGCGCCAGCTTTTGTGATGTCTGCAGGTGACGCAAATGCGAGCAGAATGCCCGCTGCGTCCGAAGCGCTCATTTGAGCGCCACTTAAGCCACGCCCCCCTTTTGCCACGACACCCGCTTCGCGAAGGGACCTCGCGATTACGCGTGCTGCGGTGTCGGGAACGCCCGAAGCTACCGCTACAGCGGAAATGAGATCGGAAAGCCGGGCCATCCGTCATTGGTATCCGACACCAATCAGGCGCGCAAGAATGATTGGCGTAAAACACTCATGGCGGTCTGGGTTTGTAGATCAGCTATCTGGAAGGACCTCGATCCCGCGCTCGCTGAAGCACCTGCCCGCCCTCTATCGACACCGCCACCAAGTCGCCGACCTTTGCATCAGCCGTGTTCAGCTGGACTGCGGCTTTCGTCGAGACCATGCGGCGGAGCTCGCCAGTGCCTTGCACCTCGACATCGACGTGCCAGTCTTCTCCTTCCCGCTCCTGGCCGATGCCGCGAAGCCATCCTGTGATCACGCGAGCGGCCTGACGCATTTTGCCCGCCGTCGCCGCGATCATTTTTTCAAGAGAGAGGCGATCTTTGTGAGTCAGGCCCTCGAATGGAGCTTCTAGCGCTCTAATGCGGTCCTCAGCTTGTTTCAGTGCCCGCGTCAGGGCGCCGACCCGCTTAGCTTGAGCGCGCTCCTGTTGCGCCAGCTGCTTCGCTTGATGGCCCTTCTGTATGAGTGGCTCAACCTGAACCAACGTCGCTTCCGAAACTCGCTTCGCAAACTGCTCATCGCTCTCCATAGTTGTGCTGAAGATTGTTTTATCAATCGTCAGCCGCTCTAGAGGTGGATCGGCTCGTGGCTTCGCTAGCGACGCCTCTTGAATTTTTGCGTAGTAGTCCTTGATCGTCTGATGTTGCGCGACACTGCCTTCTTCTCCGCGCTCCAAACCCTGCTCCAACCCAACGGCTTGAGCGAAATCCGTCTGCATCTCAGAAAGCCGCGCCCTACCTCCAAGCCACTTTTTGGCGTTCAATCGCTCGCCATCCAGCGGCACCACGTAAGCGATCAGATGGGGCGAAGTTTCGTCGCGATGGACGTGTGTGGAGATAACGTTATCAGCACCGTGGCGCTCCACCAGCCACTCGCGAGCGGCTCGGAAGTAGGCAGAGCCGTCTTGGTCGGAGGCGAAAAACTCGGGGCTCGCGCCAATGAAATACTCGATGCAGAGAACAGCATCTGAGCGTCGCTTGGCTGGTAGACGATCTCTGACAAGCGCCTGAATCGCCTCCGGACCCTCGGGGCCGAAGTGCTCGTTCGTATCGAGCCGCGCGGGATCTGCGTTCGGTGTCTCCCTGGTGCGGTAGGTATGGGCGAGGCTTCCGCCAATCTCGCCGAACGACTTGAGCTTTTTGGTTCTCAATATCGCGTACGGCATTGTAGGTCACCTTCGAGGGCCATCAGGGTTATAAGGTGTACTCACTACACCTTTGCGCCGCAAAGGTCGTTTCGGCAGGGACTTCCCCTGCACCCCTTTATTGAAACACCAAGGGCTCACGAACCAGAGGCCACTCTGTCAGTGGGTGCCGTGGACCGCTACGTTTCTGCTATAGCCGGCGCATGTTCATGGATGATCGTAGCCGCCTTCAGCTCATCAATGAATGGCTCACCTTGCTCCAAGATGGGCTGATGCAGTCGAACCCGGCGGCCGACGAAATCGCCTGGTGGCGATTGGGCATGATCGAGCAAGCGTGTTCTCGCTTGTCACCTGCCTATCACGCCCGGCATCCAGAGATCGCTGCACTTGGTTTGCCGTCGCTGCATAAGGTGCTGAACGGGCCGCCACCTCCACCAGCAATAGCGGCTGAACTGGCGCGACTTGCTACTGAGGCTTTGCGCCCCATGATGGATGACCTCCCACCTCCGCCGCAGCAGCGTCCGACCCGTTCAAATCCGAACTCCCGATTTGACAAAGCGATGAGCAAGCTCGTCGACATGGAGGCTCACCTCCGATCAGAGGGCATCGCGGAGCTGTACATATTTGGTTCCGTCGCCAGGGCCGAAGATCATGCCGGATCAGACATCGATCTTGCATTCGTTCTGACCTCTGAGGCGGCGCGTGCTTTCAGCCTACTAGATCAGAGCCGCGTCAGTAGGGCGATAGCGATGACGCTCGATGCAAATGTGGACCTTATTGAGGAGAGCGATCTTCGCGGAGATACGCGTGAACGCTATCTGCGGGACCGACAAACGATCTTCCGCTAAAGCTGCAGCCATTCCAGGCGACCTTGCCGAAGTGCGCCCTGTCTCAAGATGTTCGGTCGGGCCGCGACGTGGGCGCGGCCGCTGTCGTAACGGCCTGGGGATCGCCCCTTGGGCAAGGGTTACAGGCACGCGAACTTCGCGCCTAAAACAATGCAGCCGTCTCATTGCTTGCCAGAGCAGACTCTGGGGGAGACCGGCCTCGCCCCGCGACGGAGCTGCGCACCTTGGCCCGCGCTAGGGGGAGCCCTTAGCCGTTGCCTCCACTAATGATCGGGGCAGCCCCCGCCAGCGCGATATCCGGCCCCTTGGTCCGGCTATCAAAGTCGCCGAGCTGGGCTTCACAAAAATCGCCCCAGGCCGACCCCAACCAGTTGACGAAGTCGGGCAAGCCTTCGGGTGCGGACTCCGAGTACGCCGGCACCCAGAGAAGGTTGGCCAGGTCGCTGCCGGGCAGATCGACGTAGTGGTTGGTAACGTAAATCAGTCCATCTATGCTCGAGTGCTGGCCTATGAGGGTGCTGCAAATGAGGCTGATGGCGAGATCCGAGCCGATTTTTCGGAAGTTGTCGTTCACCAGCCAGAGCAAGCCCGAATAGCCGTTCCCGAGCGCTTCGCGCGTCTCCCGGAGTTGACGGTTCGCCTTCTTGGCTATGCGGACAAGGGGAACGCGGTAAAGCTCGCGCTTCCGACGGGCGTAAAAAGCGGCGGGCTCCGGTTCACCGCGCAAGATTGGTCCGAGGCCAAACCGGGTGGCCATGTCACGCAGCAGTGCGACCTCTTTACGCGCGAACGCCTCTGTCTCACCGAACTCCGTCTCGATGATCTTGAGCTCGATGACGACCTTCTGCGCTGGGAAGAAATAGTCGGCGTTTTGGAACGCTGGCTGAGCAAACCGGCGATCAACACGCTCGCCGCCGACTAAAGCGATGAAGCGGTCGATCTCAGTTTCGGTGGCGACGCCACGCTCAGCGGCCCAGTCGGTCATGGAGTTAGGCTATGACACTTCCATCGCCACACCAATCCGCGGGCGAACCGACTCGGCAAGCGACGACGAGGCTGACACACTCTCGAAATGACCCGCCGCCCGCTCACTAAGGCTACCGAGACTACTGTCCTGCTGAAATCGCGACGGCGGTGCTGCATCTGCTTCGGCCTGAACCGTGATCTGAAACAGAAGTCAGGTCAGCTCGCCCATCTCAACCAGCGGAACGACGACAACCGAGTGGAAAATCTCGCCTACCTCTGTCTCGACCATCACGACGAGTACGACAGCCGCACGAGCCAGCGCAAAGGTCTAACGGAAGCCGAGGTGCGGGCCTATCGCGATGAACTCTACGAGCGACTGGCTGAGTATCTGAACGTCCCCGTCCACTTCGGCGATCTGAAGCTTCCGCCTCAAGACCCCAACGCCGGCGTCTGGATCAGGACGGGCAGCGGAGCCGATACCGCTGAACTGTCGCTAACCCCAATCGCGGACAACATGGAGGGCCTGCCCCGCTACGCCATCACTGGCGAGGCCCATTGGGGCGCTGGTCGCGAATATGGGCCGAACATCGGCGACCTGTGCTTCATCGGGGTACTGTACGACGGGGTCATCGAGATGCGGGAGATCCGTTGGAATGACGAGGTCCACACTCTTCGCATGACTTTTGCCGGAGGTCGCTTGACCGTCGAGGAGGAGAACGAACTCGGCGTCTACGGCATGAACGTTAGTTTCCGGGGCGACTACGACCGTGCCCGCTAAGCACCGCGAACCGGCCCACGACTCGGTTCCGAAAGCCATCGGCGGCGGCCTGCTGGCGGTCGGAGCCGCTGCGGTTCCCCTGCTAGTCCCTCTCGCCTTTCCTGACATGGCACCCGTGTGGGCCCAAGTTCTGCTTGGGGTCTGTGGTATCGTCATCCTCGCCGGGCTGGTGCTGTTTTGGACGGGATGGCGCACACCTCGTCGATCCCCGGCCGTGACTGTCACGCGGCGGTGGACGCCTGTCGGCGCGGGCCAGGGCTGGATAGAACTCAGGGTCAGAGACGAAGCCGGCGGACAGTTCGTTGTCTCCGCCAATCCCGGCGACCGGGCTGACCAGATTGCATTCGATTTCACTTTCGGCGGGCCCCGTACGCCCCGCAAGGGCGAGACCATCGAGCTCATCGTGGAGGTCGATGGGCAGTCTTTCGAACTTGATGTCGAAGACAGGGGCGGCCAGACATTCGGACATCACGCATCACTCTGGCGAGATGTCGAACGCCTCCGCCAGATCGTGGGAGCGATACGCAGGGGGAACGCCCTGTCGGTCAGCGTGCCTGAGGCTGGACTGCAAACCACCTTCACGGTCGCCGATGCCTATGACGTTCTCGAAGAGGTCGAGAACCTCGGCCAGATCGAAACCGGACACGGCAGCGGGATGGCCGGCGGGTGACGTCACCGCCTCAGCCTGATGCCGACCAGCGCGTCGCAGCTGTGCTGCCCGGTTTAGTTCCAAGACCTGCTCAACCGGTGTGGGCATCCTCGGCTGAGACTGGAATGCGCCATAAGCTGACGTTCGCTCCATTGGACAGGCAGCCGGAACGGTGCGCTCAGCCGGTTGAACGCGTCCATACTGCGAACGGGTAATCTCGAGAACGACCTAGGCGCGCTCAGTCATCAACGATCTCTCCAGACAGCACCATGTTGATAGCGGCCGGTGAGGCCCACAAACGCTGCTCCTGGAGGTCACCGCCCTACTTCGTGTCGCCGCGTCCGGGTTTCGGCATGCGCTCGACTTGATGATTCTTCGGGCTGGCCTGCGCCTTGGCCACAGAAGTCAGGCGGCCGGTTTCACTGTTGCGCCCGATCGGAAAGGTCTTCGGGGATTTTGCCACTGTGATTCTCCTTTTACGCGGCTTCGGCGATGTACACGCGGGACAGCACCTCGCGGCATTGTTCCAGAGTGTCGAGGCTGGCGTACGGGGCCTGTTCTTTGGCAACGGCGCGCAGCAGCACGTCCAACTCGTTGGAAAGCATCAGCAAGGCTCCAACCTTGCGGTCCGTGTTCAGGATCGACCGCGTCCCGTCAGGGGTCAGCAGCGTCCGCGCATAGTCCTGGTTACGGTAGAGGTAATCGAGCCACCGCTGCGTCTCCGCCAGGATCGCCAGCTCGTAGGTGTAGCCGGCGAGCAGCGCCTGCATGTTCGCGTGATACATGAGACCGGCGATGTCGAAGCTCGGCAGCGCGATCTCCACGTCGGCGTCGTTCTTCACGCTTTTGGCCAGGCGGATCGACTTCCGCAGCCCGCCCAGCGTGGTGGCGCATTTCCCGCTGACCCGGTCGATGTGGAGGAAGGGCCAATTCGAGATCGTGGTAGGGACCGACTTGTCGAGAATCTTGACGGCCCGCTCGACCTCTTTGCCCGATTCTTGCCAGGCGATCGTGTCGTACCAGCACGACGGCACCACATCGACGCTCCGGGGCAGCGAACCGCCCGAAATGTTAATCGCCTTGTTGCCCTTCTTGTCGACGGTCGCCTGCGGGAAAGCGTTGGTCAGGATGTTCTCGGCCTGGGCGCGCAGCAGCGACAGCCGGCCGACCGTCGTCTCGTTCGACGGGGTGTAGTAGCCCAGCCGAGCGCGGGCGCCGTTCTGGTCGTAGTTGAGAAAGCCGAGATCGAGCGTCAGGAGGTCAACGTCGCTGTATCGCCGGATGTGGACGTTCAGCGGCACCGACCCCTGCAGGCGGAACTCGACGCTCCGGCCCTGCGTCTCTAACCCCTTATTGAGCTGGTTGCCGACGCGCTCGGCCGTCTCAAGGCTGATCCGCGTCGAGTCGGCATCAACTTCCTGCATCGCGCCGAGCGCGTAGCGGGTGTGCGGCTTGTCAGCCGTCGCCCGTTTCTGCCAGCGGTCCTCCATGATGCTTTTGGTGATAGCCTCGACCTGCTGGTCGGCGGTCAGGGTGCCGAAGCGGTCGATCCCGCTGCGACGGGCCTTCAGTCTGGTCAGTCGATCGTCGATAGGGCGCGCCATATCAGGACTCCTTCGTCAGTTTCATGGTGCCGAAGGTGAAGCGTCCTTGGCCGTTGAAGTACTCGCCCTCCCCTGTTGTCAGGTCGTGGTCGAACGTGATCTCCGCATAGCCGCGATGGCTCTGCAGTTCGGGTTGCCCGATCTTCGGATCGTTGCGGTAGCTGTAGAAAAGGCGGAAGCCGTCGGCCTCGTCGCGGATCAGCGCGGCCGTGACGCTGTTGGAGCCGGACTGCGCAGTCGTCAGGCGGACCCGCAGCTTGTCCCAGGTCTGCGTGATGACAATCTTACCAGTCCAGACGAAGCTCGGAGACCGTGCCTCGTCGGCGTTTATGGTCTGCCCGTCGACGCGCCAGGTGCCGCGCAGATCCGGCACGCCCAGCGCCGTCTTCGCCCAGGGCCAGCCCCACACGTATCGGCTGAACAGCCAGTACAGCGCAGTGAAGACCAGACCCGCGCCGATCGGCGGCAGGGCCAGCGTCGGCAGCAGATGTCCGAGGCCGAGATATTGTGCCAGATCGACCAAGGCCAGCAGCAGTGCGACAAGTCCGGACGCAACTGCAGCCGCCACGGTAGCTATTACCTGGCCGATGCGGGCGCGGTTGACTCCACCCAGAACCGAATATTCGTGATCCATAGTCAGGTCCCGGCGTGTCGCGCCGCAATCTTGTTGTCGATATGGCAGAGGTGGGAACTGATCTGACTAGGCGCAAGCTCGTTACTTGTTTGTCGAAATTAATTCGCATTTCCGTCACGGGCGCGGCCCGAACCATGACGTGAGTCAGATGTGCGGTAGTGGCCAGCGCATGACCCAGTGTGCCGAGACCAAGTCATGTCAGGACGTTGGTCAGGCAGCGGCGCGAACGATGTCAGCGTTAAGCACAATACTCACGCCCCTAGCGGCTAGCGCTCGTCCAACGCGCTCCCATAGCCGCTGATAGCCGGTCTTGCTGTTGCAGGTGATCGTGTTGCTATCAGCATCCCAGATAGTCGGATCGAGATAGCTCACCGCAGCGTCCTCCCCCGCCAACCGCACCACCACGCTCCGAATTTCGGCTGCAGCAAACCGACTGGTTGGCGACCGCCGGGTCGAGATCGGCCGCGCTCGGCTTGGCGGCGTCCGACGGAATCTAATGGGTTCATAAAGGGATTGTCGGACACCCGTGTCCGGGTTGGATGACGCCATTGTCCGCTTTCTTGAAGTTTGAGCGGTCACAGGTGTCCGGTGTGGCTGCTGGCAGACAACTTCGACATCCCCGAACGTGTCCTGCTTGTCGCTCAAGGTCTGGGAGATCACGGGCCTGGTCGCTCTGCAGATGTTGGTGCGGCCGCAGCCAGAGCGCACTTCCACTTCGAGATAGGACGCCTCCTCAAGCTCCTTCAAAAGGCGGCGGAGGTGGCGGACGCTGACCCCAAGCTTGGACGCCATGCTATCTTGGCCTCGCCAGGCGCCGCCGCGATCGGCATTCAGATCATGCAGAATGAGGCCGGCTACCGCCTTTGCGGATAGCGAAAGGTTTGGGTCGGTCGCCACCTGTTGATGCCACGCCAGTTTGTCCGCCACGAAGTTGTCCAGGTCGAGGGGCCGGGTCATTGGCCAACCTCCGACATTGCGGCGCCGAGCGCGGGGCTGTAGTTTCGGGGCGCCTCAAGGTGCTCACCAAAGGCTTCTTTGACCCTGCCGCGCGCTGCAACGCCGGCAGGGTTTTTCGTTTCAGACCAAGGCTTCGGCAGCTTAGCCAAATCGTCAAAACCACTAACGATTTCAAATGAGGCCCTAGATGTCGTTAGACAAGTCAAACCATTGTTTTTGCGCCGAGGAGCGACTTCCTCTCTGTCCGCCACGGCGCATCAGGAAATGGTCGACGACAGCAATCTCAGTCGATTACGCGTCGTGGGAGCGCGGGCTGCGCTTCAGCGGCGCGCCTAGTTGTACGGCTCGACGTAGAGAACTTCGCCCGATCCGCTGACGCGGCACGTCATGCGGTAGCTGCCTGAAGCCATGGTCAGGGAATATTCGTTGCGGCCCAGCTCGCGCATACCGATGGCCACGCTGGAGCCCGGCGGGCGCCTCAGATAGTCGTCCGTGCGGCGAGCGCAGGCCTGTTGCGCCGCATCGGGGGCGCCGCGCACCCAGCGACTGTTGGAATAGCGGCGGTTCGAGGACTCGGCCTCTCCGGCCAGATAGCCCTCGTGATAACCCTCGGTCTCGTGACGGTCGTCGTAGTTCGATCCGTAAAGTCCCGCCTGATAGCCGCGCTGATATTCGCGATCGTGGTTCTCGTCGGTGTCGCCGTGTCGATCCTTGTGCGCGGCGAGCGCGGCGGCCAGGCCCAGGATGGCGACACCCGCCACAATGGCCCCCGTGTTCTAGGATGAGGAGTCGCCGCCGCACTCGGAGCGGCCGGCCTGGTTGATCGAGGCGTAGCGACCGTCCTGAGTCATGATGGCCACGCATTCGTTGCCGCGGCGCCAGTAGCTGAGGCGTCCATCGCCGACCACTTCGCTGCGATCGGTGGATTGATAGCCCCGCCGCTGGATTTCGCCCTCGGCCTGGCCGGCGCGTGCGCCCACCATGTCTCTAAGCGCCGGCGGCGTCTGCGCCAGCACAGGGGTGGCGGCCAGGGTGACCGTGGCGGCGATGGTGACCAGTCGAGACGTCATGGCGGTCCTCGTGGGAGCAAGCAGTCATCAAGGAGAAGTCGATGATTGGTCTGTCCAGCATCGACCGGCGGCAGTCAGCGTGTCTTCGAACATTGATACCCTAAGCGGCGAACGCGCAAGGCCTGACCAGGTTGCTTGGCTTAACCATTCCCGGGGTCCGGCAGCGCCGTTCAAAGGCCCGCCTCAAGGTCCAGCCCTCGCAGTTGACGCGTGTAGCTTTCCTCCACATCGATCGTGCGCAGCCACTTCACCGAGGCGACGCGCCACGACGGATCGTCGGCCTTGAGGATCTGGTAGACGCCGGGGATGTGTTTCGAGCCGTAGGTGACGTAGATTTTCGGGCTCGGGGCGTCGATCAGCCGAGAAGCCAGCACCCGGTTGCGATAGTCGAGGATCAACGGGTCGAGATCGTCTCTCACGGATGGATCGTTCGACCGGCTCATGACCATGGTCATGAAGCCCCGACAGATGACGCCCGCGATGTCCTTCTGACCGGACGTGCCCTTGTTCAGATAGGAGACCACGGTTTCCAGACCGTCGGAATCCGCGGCCTCCCGCTTCAAGACGGCTGTGGCGAACGACGGATCGATCTGGACCAGCCGGTCGTACTCGGCCTTGAGGTCCGCTGTGCTGACGTCGGCCACGACGTGGCGGCCGGGGTGCTCGGCCTCATCGGCCTTCAGAACATTGAGATAGTCGCTCTGGAACCGGAGGCCGCAGACGTCGCCGATCTCGCGATAGGCCGTCGTCAGATCCTGGCCGTCGGTCACGGCCTGATCGAACCAGGCGTCGATCTCGGGCGTCGAGGGGCGGACGCCTTCGTAGAACAGCACATAGCCCTCGGCCAAAGCCTGCTCCAGGTCGAAGACCACGCTGCGGAAATACCGATCCGCCCCGACGTGCTGCATGCCCTGGATGACGATGGTCCTGTCGCCGTTGACGAGGGTCACCTGGGGCACCAGCGCGGGGCGGTACTGGGTGTAGAAGGCGAAGACGTAGATCGGGGCCGCCAGCAAGACGGTCAAAAGGAACACTAGCCCGACTGCGGTCTGCGCCCAGGCTCCGCGCCAGCGTTGGCGATGCTTCAGGCGCCGCCAAAGCCACGCGATCAGCAGCGCCAGCAGGGCCGCGATCAGCCCCACGATCAGAAGCAGCGGCGGCCAGGCCTGCAACAGCACCGGCGCCGCCAATAGGAAGGCCAGCCCCGCCAGGAACCACGCCACCGCACCCAGACGGATGCGCCACGCCGTGTTCAGCCTCTTCATCACCGCCTCCGTTCAAGCCGACAGGTCAGCCACGCGCCGTCGACGCGGCGAAACTCCAGTCGAGATCCCCTTCCCGCGCCGACGACGAATGGACGCCAGTCCCGTGTGGCGGGCGCCCCGGCCCAGGCGATCTGGCCCTGGGCGGTGGCGACCCACGCACGATCAAGCCTCGCCAGCGACACCGTTCGGCTCGACACGCCGTCGCTGCAGACGGCCGGCTGGCCCGCGACGGTCGCAGCCTGTCGTGCGGCCGCCAGCACCATCATGCGCTCCCGGGTGGCGGCCTGGACGCAGGCTCGCGCACGGGTCTGAAAGGCGCAAAGCGCGCGGCGTCGGAACCAGACGGACTGGTCTTCCAGCCAGTCGCCGACCGGTAGAGGGCGCGCGTCGCGCCAGGCGGCGGCAAGCTGATTCTCTACGGCGCGCAAGGTTGGATCAGCGCAGATCAATTGATCGACCGCGTACATGGGCCGGGCGCAGTCGGCCGTCTGCTGCTCGACCGGCGGCGGCACGGCGGCCTGCCACAGCGTCGCTGCGAGGAGGCTGGACAAGCCGATCATGCGGCCTCGCCCCCGGCGTTGATCAGCCACACCGCCGCGCCCAGGGTCAGCCAGTCGTGGGCGATGTGGGTGACGGTCGACGACCACAGGGTCTTGGTGATCAGGAAGGGAATGGTCAGCACCAGCCGCGTGATGCCTATTACGCCGAGCGCCTGGCCCAGGCTCCAGCCGTAGGTGGACAGATGCAGCACGCCGAACAGTGCGGCCGATACGATCCAGCCCGCCAGGATCGCCGTGCGGCGGTTGGCGCCCCCCCGGACGCACAGGGCCATTACGGCCAGAAGCGGGATGACGGTGATCAGTTCTTCGCCCACCAGTTGCGGGATGGTGGAGGCGAAGAACAGGGCCTGCTGCAGAGCACCCATCCGCCCCAGCTCTGACACGACAGGGTTGGCCGTTGCGGCGCCCAGGTCCTGAACGATCAGAACCGCCGCCAGCGCGGCGACGGCCAGGCTGACGGGCGCAAACGCAAGGCCGATCAGTAGATCCTTCGCCCGGGGGCCGGGGAACAGACTGCGGGCGCGTCCGCCCGAGCCGATCGACAGCCCGACCAACGGCGCAGCGACGAAAGCCAGCGCGGCGGCCAGTTGACCGGCCGGACCCGGCGCAAGGCGCGAAAGTCCAAAAAGGGCGATGAAGCCGACCAGACAGCCCAGTCCCGCAATCAGCCAGCCACGCAGACCCAGGGCGTCGGGCGTCGCCGCATAGAAGGGGAAATCCCGCCCGCCTTGCCGCTGGTCACATGGACGCATGGATCTCACCCCGCCCTCGTTCGTCGACGCTAGATCGAACGATCATCGTTGAAAAGAGCACTCATTTCGCAGGTCAGGCCGACGACGGATTGGTCCATCGCATCTGAGCAGGTAGCCTCGCCAAGTCCGCGCTCGCTGGAGCGCTCCAGAGGAGCCTGTCCGTGGTCAAAGTGCTCATCGGCGCAGCCACCCTGATCCTCGCCGTCTCGCCGCTGGAAGGTCGCTCAGCTTCGGCGCAGGGCCGGCCGGCCAGTTCGTCGATCGAGCTGGCGCGCGCCGCCCAGAGCCTTCAGCCGGGGGAATGTGTATGGGCGCCGCAGATCGCGCCGTCGGGGCCGCTGCTGGTCTATGTCGACCTGTCGGACCAGATCGCCACCATCTACCGTAACGGCGTGCGGATCGGCGTCAGCACGGTCTCGTCGGGCAAGCCGGGACATGAGACGCCGACAGGCGTGTTCACCATCCTGCAGAAGGACGCCCATCACCGCTCCACCAAGTACAACAACGCGCCCATGTTCTTCATGGAGCGGCTGACCTGGGACGGCGTCGCCCTGCATGCCGGCGGTCTGCCGGGCTATCCGGAAAGCCATGGCTGCGTGCACCTTCCCATCGAGTTCGCCCGCCTTTTGTTCGAGGTGACTGACTTCAGCGTCACCGTCGTGGTCGCCGGCGACGCCGCTCGCCATGTCGGCGCACCGCCGGCCGGTGTCGAAGCGCCGTTCGATCCCGCAGGCCGCCCTGTCGAAAGCACGGCCCTGGATGCGGATTGGCGTTGGACGCCGGAACTGTCGCCGTCAGGACCTGTGACCGTCGTGATTTCCAAGTCCGATCGTCAGGCGCTGGTCCTGCGCAACGGCGTGGAGATCGGCCGAGGCCGCGTCACCGTGGCCGACGGCGACGACGCGGTGCATGTGCTCACACTCGCCCACGATGACGCCGGCGCGCGACGCTGGATCTACGCTGGGCTGCCGGGCCATGCCGACCAGGCGGGCCAGCCGGTCACCGCCGCCGATACGGGCCGCCTGGGCGGTCCGCCGGAATTTCTCGATTCAATCCAGGCGATTCTGCATCCTGGCGACACCGTGGTCGTCACGCCCGCAGCCCTGAGCCACGCCACCACCGGCGCCCAGCTCACGGTCCTCAGCACGCCGCACGCGCCCGCCCGGCCCCTTCCTTGAAGACGCAGGATCGCGGCGCAGGCATCTCGAGCCAGGGCACGTCGTCTCGCAGCCTCTAGGCGCGGCGCCTGACGCACGGATATATGTTCCGCTCCCAAAGCCGCTGATAGCTGCTCCTGCGTGCATCAGCCGTCCCAAATGGGCGCCTCGAGATAGCTGACCGCAGCGTCAATCCGGCCACCGGCGACGCGGCTGGCCCGTACATCGCACAGGTCGGCCCAGACGCTCTCGGTCGTGGGTTCGCGTCCCGCACCGCGGCCCCGGGCTGTAAACACACGCCCGTCCGTCGTGGTCACCCGTACGGCGTTGCCCTCGTCAGCGAGGTCGGCGAAGAGGGGATCCCCGTCGACCGGCGCAAGGGCGATCGAAGCGAGACCCGCTTCGAGCACGGCGACCTGGCGGACCGCGCCGGGCGTGGAGAAGTCGCGCGACAGCGGTTCCCGCCGAACCGCCTCGGGAGGGATCCGGGCTCCGATCTCCCAGGCGAGGATGGCGAGCTTTGCCGCGGCGTCGGCCCCGCTCAGGTCGTCTGTCGGATCGGCCTCGGCGAAGCCGGCCGCCCGCGCCGCCTCAAGCGCAGCATCGAAGGTCGCGCCTTCCGCCAGACGGTTCAGCAGGAAGTTACAGGTCCCGTTGAGCACCGCCTCGATGCGGGCGACAGGCCCGTGACCTCGCGCGCGGCGAACGGTCTCGACAATAGGCGCGCCGCCGCCCACAGCCGCCGACCAGGCGATGGCGGCGCCCGACGCGGCGGCCAAAGCGACCAGGCCGCCCGGGTCCGCAGCCACCGCTTGCTTGCCGGCCGTCACGACGCTCACGCCGCGGGCGAGCGACGCACGGATCAGCGCCAGGCCGGTCGAAGCGTCGGACAGGGCGTCGATCAGCACGTCTGGTTCGCGCGCCAGGAGGGCGGCTGGATCGGTCAGGGCCAGGTCACCAGGCCCTGGTCGGCGCAGTTTCGACGCGCTGCGCACCAGCACGCCCACGACCTCAAAGCTGGGATCGGCCCGGAGACGGTCCAGCATGCCACCGCCCACGACCCCACAGCCCGCCAAAGCGACCCGCAGCGGGCGCGCGGCCGTATCAGCATCAGCCCGAACCTGCGGCACACGTTCCGACCCATCGATCAGAATGACTTCGTCGTGCACGAGCCCGTCGGCGAATCCGCTTCGGCGAGCCTCGAGTCCGATCTGGTCCAGGCGCGCCGCCAGCCGTGCGACGGCCGCGGCGCCTCCGCCGGTCACCGCGACCACCGACCGACCGCAACGTCGCTCGCGATAGATCGCCGAAGCGGCCGCCGAGACGTTTCGGCCGTCTAGCTGCAGAAGCGCGACCGGCGCACCCCGGGCATCGGCGGACACGACGTCGGCGACCGTCGCCGACGAACATTCGATGCGGTCCTTGAGGACGAGAGCGTTCATGTTCGTGTCCTTCAGGCGGCCCGGGCGGCGGGAACGGCGAGATTTTCGAGGGCGGCGGCAAGGTCGGCGAGCAGGTCGTCGGCGTGCTCCAGCCCGACCGAGAGCCGCAGCAGGCCGTCGCCTATGCCGGCGGTCGCGCGCGCCGCCGGCGTCATGGACGCGTGGGTCATGAGCGCTGGATGGGCGACCAGGCTCTCCACCCCACCCAGCGACTCCGCCAAGGTGAACACAGCCAGACGATCAACGAACGCCCTGACTGCGGCCAGGTCCGCCAGCTCGAAGCTCAGCATGGCGCCGAAGCCGCGTTGCTGCCGGCAGGCCAGAGCATGGCCGGCGTGGGACGCCAGCCCCGGATAATGGACCACCCGGACGGCCGGCTGAGCTTGGAGCCATTCGGCGATCCGGCCGGCGGTCGCCTGCTGACGCTCAACCCGGGCGAATAGCGTGCGGACCCCGCGCAGGGTCAGGTAGGCGTCAAAGGGCGAGCCGGTGACCCCGAGGCAGTTGGCCCACCAGGCAAGCCGCTCCAGCACCGCCGGATCCCGAGCGATGACGCAGCCGCCGACGACGTCGGAGTGGCCGTTGATGTATTTCGTTGTCGAGTGGATCACCAGGTCCGCGCCGAGCGAGAGCGGCGTCTGCAGGGCCGGCGACAGGAAGGTGTTGTCCACCGCCGCCAGACATCCGACGGCGTGGGCGCGAGCACAGAGGTCAGCGATGTCGACCACTCGCATAAGCGGGTTCGACGGGGTCTCGATCAGGATAAGCCGGGGCCCCAGGGCGAAGGCGGCGTCCAATGCGGCGTCATCGTTCTGATCGACGAAGCGGACGTCGAAACAGTTGCGGGCCGCGCGAGCTGTCAGCAGCCGGTGGGTGCCGCCATAGAGGTCGTGCGGCGCGATCAGCAGGTCGCCCGGCTCAAGCGACGACAGGGCCAGATCCACCGCCGCCATGCCGGTGGCCGTCACCACTGCACCACATCCGCCTTCAAGCTGCGCCAGGGTCTCGGCCAGGACGTCCCGTGTCGGATTGCCGGACCGGGTGTAGTCGTAGCGACGCTTGCCCTCCAATCCGTCGAAACGGTAGTTCGACGACAGGTAAAGCGGCGGCATCACCGCGCCATGCGCCGGATCGCTATCCACCCCGTGCCTGGCGGCGATGGTGCAGGGTCGGGGCTGATTTGCGCGGGTCATGCGGCGCTCCTTCGGGCTTGGAGGGTCGTTGGGGTCAGGGCTTGGCGCAGGAGGTCGTCGACAACCGCCTGCTCCTTGAGAAAGGCGTCGTGGCCGTAGATCGAGACAGCCTCGACCCACCGCCTGAGGTCGGGCGCGCGGTCAGCCAGTTCGCGGCTGTCGGCCAGAGGAATAAGACGGTCCCCGTGGAAGGCCCCCACGGTCAGCGGGCAGGTCACCGCCTCCGGCCGGACGCGGTGGCGGTCCAGGGCGTCGGACAGACTTGTCCAACGGGCGGCTTCAACGCTGGCGGCATAGGCCTCGCCGCGCGCGATTAGGTAGTCGCACACCGGATAGGGCTGGCCTGCGCGCGCGGGCGCCGCGCCGGCGAAACGCCGGTCGAATTCCTCCGGCGTACGGTAGGTGATCATGGCCAGTTGCCGGGCCAGGGCCACCCCCTCCGCCTCGCGCCCGGCGTCGCGCGCCAGGGCCAGGATGCGGCGTTGCACCCCGCGCCAGGCTGTGGCCGCCGGATGGGCCCGGCAGGCCGCTGAAATGACGATCAGTTGTCCGATGCGCTCGGGGAAGGCCGCCGCGAAGGCCAGACCGACACAGCCGCCGAAGGAGGCTCCGACAAAGGCGTCGGCCCGCGCCTCGCCCAGCGCGTCCAGCAGCCGGACCAAGAGCCGGGCCTGGTCCGTCGTGGTGACCGTCAGGGCCGTTGGGCCCGGCCCTGGGGCCCAGTCCACGGCGAGCACCCGGAACCGGTCGAGATCGACGGCCCCGCCCGACCGAACCACCGAGGGCCACCAGCGGGTGGCGAACCGGTCCGCCGAAATTCCCCCAGCCACAATCACCAGGGGGCCGGACGCGGCCCCGAACAGCCGCCCGACGACCTCGGTTTCCCCAAGCTGGTCGCCTGACTCAAGCCGGAAGTCGCGCGGGATGGACGCACGGACATCACGTTCCGTGGCCTGGGGAATGGGCCCATATGTCGCGACCACGGTCCGCTCCTCGCTCATCGCGATCGCGGACGGGGCCTGGGCTCAACAGCGGCGGTGACAGACCCGTGAAGGCGCATCGACCCGCAGGGGCCGATCGCTCCACTCATCTCTCGCGGCTTCCGAAGACGCCCCGCAGGAGTTGGCACCATCTCCTGGGATCGGGTGGATCCCAGGAAGGTTGCCCCGGCGTCAAAAGGCCTATCCCTCAGCCGGTCTTGATGAGTGGGTCCAGACTGCCGCGAGGTTCTGACGTCGTCAAGCGGCCTCGCGCCTAGGAGCCGCCAGCCCCGGCGTTGCTTCCTTCAAGGCACACCGCCCCGGCGTCATTGCTGGCCAGTCCGACATCAGCCACTGAAACGCGCAGAGCGCGATCGGACCGTATCGAGAAAGGCGTCTCGACGGCGGTGATGCCGGCCGCCTCTCCGTCAAAGCACGCGAGCCTCAGCCGCAGGTGGCGCCACTGCCCGATCGGCGCGCCCGCCAGCAGGGGGGCGATATCGCGCCGCAACGATCCGAAGCCGAGTTGGATCGGACCTTGCGGCGGCTCGTCCAGCCGAACCGAAAACGCCAGGACCATGTCGCCGTTGCGCTGCCGAGAGAGATCGACGGCCGGGCCGAACACGGCCGCCTCGCCGGCGCCGGCGAAGGTAAGCGCCATGGCGCTCTCCTGGGCGGACCCATCCGTCGAGCGCACGCTGACGCCGCCTCGTGGGCTGGCCCCGGCGAGGACCTGACCGACCCGCGTATCGCCCCCGTCGTCGCGCAGCAAAAGCGACCACGGCGCCTGGACGCGGCCGTCCGAGAAATAGCGATCCAGGTTGCTTCTTGTCGCGACGACCCCAGGCGCCTCGCTCAACGCGCCGACGGCCCCCGGCCGAGCGTAGCTCAACCCATAGCCGTAGGCGAACTGAGGATCATAGCCCGGATCCCCAGCATTCAGCAGATCCTGGGCGGCGGTCTTGGGCCAGGAGAAGGACAGGCGGCCGGTGAAGTCATGGGCCGAGCGCCCGTCCGGCCGAGCCATCAGCACGTCGGCGACGCCAGCGCCTTCCGTGCCGGGCAGCCAGGCGGCGACAAAGGCGTCGGAGGCGTTGATTTCGGGATTGGTCCACAGCGGGCGACCGCTGAGAAAAACCGACACCGTCGGAATGCCCTGCGCCTTGAGCCGCCGCAGCAGTTCCAGCGGCTCCTCCGGCAGGAAGTCCAGCGTCTGGATGTCGCCTTGGAACTCGGCATAGGGGGTCTCGCCGAATACGACGATGGCGACGTCAGGCCTCTGCGCGAAATCGCCCGTGGCGCTCAGTTCGGCGGTCCCACCTGTTTCAGACACGGCGTCGCGCAGACCGGCCCAGATCGAGGTTCCGCCCGGGAAGTCCGCGTTGGTGGTGTCCGCGCCCTGCCAGGTGACTGTCCAGCCTCCTGACGCCTGGCCGATGGAATCCGCCGCCTCGCCGGCCACCAGGACCCGCGCGCCCGGCCGGATCGGCAGAACCCCCTCGTTCTTGAGCAGCACCAGCGACTTGCGTACGGCCTCGCGCGCCAGTTCGCGATGCTCCGGCGAACCCAGCAGTTCGCTGCGCCCCTCGAACGATCGGTCGCGGTCGAACACGCCCAACTTGGCCTTCACCCGCAGAATGCGGCGCACCGCGTCGTCCAGCCTGGATTGAGGAATCTCGCCGGCCCGGGCCTGGGCCAAGGTGTTGTCATACAGTCCACGCCAGCTGTCGGGCGCCATGAACATGTCCAGGCCGGCGTTGATCGCCTGGGCGCAGCTTTCGTTGCTGCAGCCGGGGATTTGCCCGTGGGCGTTCCAGTCGCCGACGACGAAGCCGTTGAAACCCATCCTCTCCTTGAGCACGTCGGTCAGCAGTGACCGGTTGCCGGTGATCTTGACCCCGTTCCAGCTGGAAAAGGAGGCCATGACGGTCAACACGCCCTCGTTGATGGCCGGAACGTAGCCCTGGGCGTGAATGCGGATCAGTTCGTCTTCCGAAATGACGGCGTCGCCCTGGTCGATGCCGTCCGTCGTCCCGCCATCGGCGAGGAAATGCTTGGCCGAGCCCGCAATGCGGTCGGCAGCCAGCGGCCGGCCGGCCTCCAGACGGCCCTGTAGGCCCAGGGTCATCGGTCCGGCGTAGGCGCGGACAATCTCCGGCTCCTCGCCGTAGCCTTCGTAGGCGCGGCCCCAACGATCATTGCGGGGGACGGCCAATGTGGGCCCGAAGGTCCAGTCGGCCCCAGACGCCACGACTTCGAGGGCCGTGGCCTCGCCGATGCGTCGGATGAGATCCGGGTCACGAGCCGCGCCCAGGCCGATGTTGTGCGGAAACAGGGTGGCGCCGACGATGTTGTTGTGGCCGTGCACCGCGTCGATTCCGAACATCAGAGGCACCGCTGCGCCGGGACGCGCCGCCGCCGCCTCGCGGAATGCGCGCGACAGTTCGACCCATTCCGCGAGCGGGGCCCGCTCGTTCCCGCCCGGAGAGGAGTTGCCGCCCGCCAGGATCGAGCCGATCGGATAGGTCGCCAGGTCCGCCGGGGTGATGGACGCGATGTCGGCCTGGATGATCTGGCCGACCTTCTCCTCAAGAGTCATTCGCGCCAGCAACGCGTCGATCATGGCTTCGGCGCGGGCGTCGCTCAGGGCCGTCGGGCTGGCGGCCACGGGCCATGAACTGGGCGTCGCCACGGCCTCGCCGGAGCCTGCGTCAGGCGCCGCTGCGCCGGTCGCGCAGCCCCCAAGCGCGACCGCCAGGGCCAGGGACGAAATCAGGACGCGACGCTGGGTGAACATGCTGGGACCTCGGTACTGCAAAAAATGGGCGGCATGGACGTGGCCCATGCCGCCCCAAGGCTCAGGAGCTTAGAAGTTGGCCCGAAGGCGCAGCCCCAGGGTGCGCGCCTGGTTGACGAACAGCACGTTGACGACCTCGTCGGACACCAGCTGCTTTTCGACCACGGTCTCATCGAACAGGTTGTTGACATAGGCCTCGACGCGATAGCGGCCGCTCGACGGTTCCCAGCCCGCGCCCAGGTTGACCGTGACATAGCCGCCCTGACGCCCCCAGAAGCCGCCCTCGCGGGCGTCGGTGCTGCGAAGGAAGGCGCTGCTCAGCGGGCCGGTCGGATCGATCGTCGTGCCCGCGACCGAAGCCTTGAAGGCGTCGTAGGCCGCCTGATCCGCCGGGTCCGTGGGGCGGTCGGTGAATTGGATCACCGGCAGTTCGTTGTAGATGTTGAGGTAGTAGGACGACCGGTAGTTGGCCAGCAGGTGGAAGTCGGCGCGGCCGCCGGCCAGCTCCATCGTCTTCTGCAGGTGGGCGTTCAGGTTGATCTTGGAGACGTTCGGCAGATCATTGCCCGCGATGTCGATGTTGAAGTTGGGAGTGCCGTCCCCGTAGTCGGTCCCGCGCGTGTCCGTCAGGGCGCCGCTGTCGGCCTGGGCGTCGATATAGGCCCCGGTCAGATCAAAGCGCATGCCCCAGGGCAGATTGAAGCGGCTCTCGATCTCGAAGCCCTTGATGGTGGACTGGGCGACATTGATGTTCTGCTGCGAGAAGCCGGCGCTGGATCCGCCCGGACCGACGCCGAGCGACACAAGCGTCTGAAACACCTGGTCGGAATAGTCGTAGTAGAAGACGTTGGCGTTCAGATCGATGCGGCCGATGGCGGGGCGGAAGGTGTTCTTCGTGCCCAATTCGAACAGGGTGACCGATTCCGGCGCGAAGGTGGGCGCAGTCTGGACCCCGTTCACGGTGATGGTGTCGTTGAAGCCGCCCGACTTGTGACCCGTGGAAATCGTTCCGTAGAACAGGTTGTCCGAGGTGAAGTCGTATTCAAAGCCGACGCGGTAGTCGCTGAACGAGTCCTCGTATGAGCCGACCTGCTCGCCCGGCGCGGTGATCTGGAAGAAGCTGTGCTGTCCATCCGCAGGGCAGACCTGGCCGCCATAGGACGGCTGAGTGTCGGGCCGGTTCACGCAGGTCCCGTTGGGACGAGCCCCGTCGGCGACGCCGGCGATCTGCTCCATGAAGGTGTCGCGCGCGCCAGGGCGGAAGGCGCCCATGAAATACTGAGCGGCCGCCTGATTGTCGCCCGGCGTCGGCGCGTCATAGTTGGCGCGGCCGGTGAAGATGGGGCGGAACCCTTCCGTGCCCAATCGGGTCACGAAACAGCAGCCGAATCCTTCCGAGCCCAGGCCCAGCGACCAGTTGCCGCCGATGCCGCGCCGCGACTTGCTTTCATCGGTGTAACGGAAACCGCCCTTCAGGCGCAGCTGGTCGGTGACGGGATAGGTGATGTCGAAATACGCCGCGAAGGACTCGGAGTTGACCTCCGGAAAGGTGAACTCGGTGCCCGAATAGAACTGACCCTTGTCCACGACGGACAGGAAGCCGACTTCCTGGTCCTCGTTGAAGTAGAACAGGCCGGTGGACCAGACGGCGCGCGAGTCCGGCGACGACGACAGACGCAGCTCGTGAATGTCCGACGTCGACAGCGTAAGCCAGTACTGAGTGCCGAAGTTGTCGTAGTCGACATCGCCCGCGCCGTAGCCCGGGCGGACCACGCCCTCGTTGGCTGCGTTCACCTGATAGTAGTCAACGCTGCGCCGGCTGGCGATGTATTCAAGCACAGCCGGACCCAGATCGTATGATGCGTTGAGCGCCAAGCCCCAGTTATCGTTCTCGACCAGACCCTGCGGCCCGCGGAACAGCACCTCGCGGAGCTCCAACTGATCGGGGGTTCCGCCGCCGACCAGGCCGTTGCGGACGTTGGTCGCCGGATAGCCGGTGCCGCGCTCGGACTCATAGTCGCCCATGAGCGTGACGCGGAATCGGTCGTTCGGCTCGAACAGATAGGTGGCGCGCGCGGAGAACAGCTCCTGGATGCCCGTCGGGTCCAGCGACTGGTCATTGCCGACGTTCTCGTAGGCCGTGCCCTTCTCCATGCCGTAGACGGCCAGACGCAGGGCCTGGACATCGCCGAGCGGCACGTTCACCGCCCCCTCAAAGCCTCTCGTTTCAAGGGTTCCGACCTCGCCTTGCACAAAGCCTTCACTGACGCCGAGACGCGGCATGTTGGGAATGATGTTCAGCGTGCCGGCGACGGCGTTTCGGCCGCGCAGGGTGCCTTGCGGCCCCTTGGCGATCTCGACGCGGGCGAGGTCGAAGAACATGCCGCCCAGGCCGCGGGGACGGGGCAGATAGACTCCGTTCAGGTGCGTGGCCGCCGAGGGATCACCCAGTTCGGTGTTGTTGGCCGTGCCGACGCCGCGGATGTAGATCTGGACGTTGCCTTCCTGGTTCGAGATGGACAGCCCGGGCACGGCAGACTGCAGGTCTTCGATCTGATCGATGCCGACCGCGCGCAGGGTTTCGCCCGTGATGGACTGCGCCACGCCGGCGTAATCCTGAAGGTTCTGCTGGCGCCGCTCGGCGGTCACGACGATGTCGCCGACCTGCACCGCCTGCTCCTGTTCGACGGGCGTCGCAGTCTGCGATGTCGTTGAGGCGTCCTGCGCCATGGCTGAAGCTGCGGTCAGCGCCACGGTGGCGCAGCCAAGCAGAAGCGAGTTCCTGAAACGGACCATAGTCATCCTCCCCCGGGCCCGTTTGCGGGCGCCATTTGTTATCGGCTCAGGCGAGCCTCAGCGTTTCCTGAGGACAACCGTGTCTCGCTTTGACAGCGCTGTCAACGCGGCAGGGATCAGTTTTCCAACGGCGCCTGTGTCGAAGCGCGGGGCACCAGAACGTAATCGATCTCCTGGCTGGGCGAGGCCTCGCCGCGCTTCGCGGCCAGCAGCATGCGGGTCGCAGCCGCCGCCATTTCAGCCACCGGCTGCCGGATGGTCGTCAGGGCCGGCGCGCTGAACAGGGCGCCCGGAGTATCGTCAAAACCGCAGACCGAAAGCGCCTGCGGGGTCGGGACGCCAAGATCGCCAGCGGCGGCCAGAACGCCCAACGCCATGTCGTCGTTGCTGGCGAAGACGGCGGTGGGACGTCGCGGGTCGGACAACATCGTCGCCCCGGCCCGCCGCCCTGAATCGAAAGTGAAGTCGCCGTCCGTCATTGCGTGGGGCGAGAGGCCGGCCTCGGCCAGCGCCTGCAAAAAGCCCTCCCGGCGCGCTTGACTGGCCGCGTAGGCGGCGGGGCCGGACACGAAGCCGATCTTGCGGTGGCCCAGGCTCAGCAGATGACGGGTCATGTCCTGCGCAGCCTGGCGGTCGTCCATGTGGACGCGCATGCCCCGATCCAGATCGCGCTCGGCGCCGACGCGCACGAACGGCGTGCCGGCCCGCTCGAGTATGTCCAGCACCCTGGGGTCGTCGGCGTTAGGCGGGGTCAGCAGCACGCCGTCCAGCCGCAAGGCCCGCAGCAGGGCCGAGAGCCGCGCCTCCAGGCTCGGCGAGCCATAGTCGATCAGTTCGACCAGCAGATGGTGGCCCGCCTCGTGGCATTCGACCAGGGCGCCGAGCTCCAGCCGGCTGAGGTAGTCGTTGCCCCGCCCGCTGCGCATATGCTGAAGCGTCAGCGACGCATCGACGAAGGCGGCGATGAGATAGGACGAGGCTCCGGCCAGACTGCGCGCCGACAGGCTGGGGCGGTAGTCCAAGGTTTCGACCGCCGCCCTCACCTTCTCCTGCAAGGCGTGCGAGACGTTGGGTTCGCGGTTCAAAACCCGTGACACCGACTTGATGGACACACCAGCCAAGGCGGCCACATCGTAGATTGTCGCTGCCATCGTCGTTCGCCCCGGTCGCGCACCCTGGTGTCGAGTCGCCGCCAAGATATGCTTCGCTCCGCCGCGCCAGTGCAAGATTTCCCTCGCCTGCAGAGCACCCAATGCTCAGTCTCCCGACGCCATGCCGCCTGATGCTCCCGCTGATTCCGCTGCGCCCACTCGTGTCGGCCCGCGCTTCATCGCGCTCCTGACGCTCGCCTACGTCGGGGCCTTCAGCGCCTTTGCACCGCTGCTTTCCATCATCGTGCCGCTGCAGGCGCAGCAGGTCTCGGCCTTGGACAAGATCGGCCTGTTGGGGATCGCCACAGCCTGGGGGGCCGGCGTGGCCAGCGTCGCGAACCTTGCGGCGGGTTGGGCCAGCGACCGGACGCGATCGCCGTGGGGCCGCCGGCGGCCGTGGATCGTGGTCGGGCTGGTTGGCGTGCTGGCCGCCTATGGGTTGATCGGCACCGCCTCGACCGCAGTCGGCCTGATCATCGGCGTCGCCGCCTTCCAGTTGGGGTTCAACCTGATGTTCGGCCCCCTCACCGCCCTGCTCGCCGACCACGTGCCGGACGCGCAGAAGGGGCGCGTGGCCGCCTTCCTGGGCCTGGGGCCGCCCATGGGCGCGGCGGCCGGCGTGCTGATCGCCGCACCGCTTCTGCCGGACGCCGTCGCGCGGCTGACGCTTCTCGGGTTTCTGGTCGCCGCCTGCATTCTCCCCCTCGTGTTCGGATGGAAGGAGCCGCCGGCCGGCGAGACTCGCCCCCGCCGGACCGCCGGCTTGAGACTGACAGCAGATTTCGGCTTCGCCTGGCTGTCGAGGTTCTGCTTCCAGATCGCCGCCAGCGTCATCAACGCCTTCATGCTGTTCTACCTGGCCGACCATGCCCGCTATGCCGACCAGTTCCCCGAGCAGACCGTAGAGGCGGGACTGGCGCAGCTCATCGCCTTATCGACATTGCTGATCGTCGGCTCTGGATTCGTGGGCGGGCTGATGTCGGACCGCCTCGGAAATCGACGGCTGTTCATCTTCGGCGCATCGATAATTCTGGGCGCCGGGCTGCTGGTTTTCGCCGCCTGGCCGCAGTGGCCGGGCCCGCTGGTGGGTTATGTGCTCTATGGCGTCGGCTTCGGCCTCTACACGACCGTCGACGCCGCCCTTGTGGCCCAGGTGCTGCCGTCGCGGCGCGATGCGGCCCGTGACCTGGGGCTCATGAACCTCACCAACACCCTCCCCGCCGTCATCGCGCCCATGCTGGCCCTGGCGGCGCTTGGGCCGGACCGCGCAAACTGGCCGGCGCTGATGGTCATTTCAGCCCTCGCCGCAGTCGCTGGCGGGCTGTTGGTGCTTGCCGTTCGAAAGGTGCGATAGGCTCGACACTCGGCTTGCGACAGCGCTGTCAATTGTCCATGGTGAGGCCGGGAGGAGTTCGGTCAGATGCTTAAAACCCTTGTCCGGGCGGTGGTTCTGGCGGGCGCGGTGTTCACCGCTGCGCCGGCGGCGGCGGCCCAAGAGACGGGCCTGTCGGGCGTTGTGGCCGCGTCTGCGCCTACTGCGCGACAAGCTGCTGCGTCCATGGGCAAGGGGTTCAACCTCGGCCAGATGTTCGACAACGACCAGCATCCGCCGACGCTTCGGGCCGCCCGGCCGAAGATCGCCGCCTACTACGCCCGCGGCTTCCGGACCGTCCGCATCCCGGTCACCTGGACAGAGGTGGTCGGGGCCGGTCGGCTCGCGGACCCGGACACCGGTGCGCTGAACCCAGATGAGCCGCGGCTGGCCGAGCTGATCGCGGTGATCGACTACGCCCTCGCCCAGCCGGACATGTTCGTGGTCCTGAACGCCCACCACGAGAAGGCGCTGAAGGAGTCCGGCCGCTCCGCAGTGCTGGAACGCCTGTGGGCCGACATCGCCGAACGCCTTGTCGACCGTGACCGCCGCCTGATCTTCGAGATTCTCAACGAGCCCCATCTGGAGAACGGCGACCCCATGGCGCCGGAAACGCTTCGCGCGATGACGGGCGCCGCCTATCGCCAGATCCGGGCTCAATCGCACGATCGCATCGTCGTCATAGGCGGCAATCAGTGGTTCGGCGCGCACGAAATGGCGCGGACCTGGCCGAACCTGGACGCGGTCGGAGGGGGTAGCGACCCCTTTGTGATGGCCACCTTCCATCACTACAACCCGTGGGAATTCGCAGGGGACAATCAGGGCGACTACGCCGACGCCTGGACCGATGCCGACATCCGCGAGCCCATGAAGATCATGGACGACTGGGCCCGCACCATCGGCCAGGGCATGCCGGTCTTCATAGGCGAATGGGGCGTGGGCTGGGGCAGCCGGCTGGCGACGCCCGATTGCAACAACGTCCGCCTTTGGTACTCGCGATTCCACCTGGCTCACGCGTCGCCCATGGCGATGCCGACGGCGGTCTGGGACGACGGCGGCTGGTATCAGCTTTTCGACCACGACGGGAACGCCTTCAACGGCGACCTGATCGACTGCATCGACGGCGCCTGCACATGGACCGGCGCCGAGCGTTTCAACTCGGCCTGTTTCTGACGGCCGCCCCTCACCTTCCAGGACGAGTTCGAATGGACACCCCAACAGCCGCACCACGTCAGCGCACCGGCATGGCGTTCGCCTATGTCACATCCCTGTTCTTCGCCTGGGGATTCGTCACATCGCTGATCGATCCGCTGATCCAGGCGGTCCAGCGGGTCTTCGACCTGACAACGGCCGAAGCCATGCTCACAGCCTCGGCCTGGTTCATCGCCTATGGCGTCGCCTCGCTGCCGGCCGGATGGGTGCTTTCGCGCCTGGGCTACAGCCGGGCGATTCTCGCGGCGCTCGCCGCCATGGTGGCCGGGTGCATACTGGTGCCGCTGGCGACCATCGTGGACCTCTACCCGCTCGTTCTGGCGTCGCTGTTCGTGATCGCCTGCGGGGTGACCCTGCTTCAGGTCGCCGCCAACCCCCTGTCGACCGCGCTCGGCCGGCCGCAGACGGCGCACCTGCGCCTGACCTTCTCCCAAGCCTTCAACTCGCTGGGCGCCACCCTGGGGCCTGTCATCGGCTCGACCATCCTGCTGACCGGCGGCGTGTTCGCGGCCGACGCCATCATCACGCCGGAAACCCGGGGCGAATCGCTGCGATCGATCGACTTCGCCTTCCTGGCGGTCGGCGCCTTCTTTGCTCTGGTGGCCGTTTTCATCTGGACGGCGCGCAAACGGATCGAGGCGGCGGTCGAGGGCCGCGCGCGGGGGCCGGTGGTCTCACCCTTTACGGCCTTCCGTTCCGGCTGGGCCGTCTTCGGCGCCCTGGCGATCTTCTTCTACGTCGGGGCTGAGGTCACGATCGGCGCCCTGCTGATCCCCTTCATCAGCTCGGCGGACGGCCTGGGCCTGCCTGCGCACGAGGCGGGCCATATGGTCGGATGGTATTACTGGGGCGCGGCCATGGTTGGCCGGTTCGTAGGCTCGCTTCTGCTGACGCGAATCAGGGCCGCGCACCTTCTGTCGGTCTGCACCGTTGCAGCCGCGGCCTTGGCGCTGGTCGTCACTCAGGCGGACGGCGCGACAGCCGCATACGCCGCCCTCGCGATCGGCTTCTTCAACTCGGTGATGTTCCCGACCATCTTCAGCCTGACGTTGGAACGCTCGAGCGCCTCGCCGGCGGCGACCTCCGGCCTGCTGGTGTTCGGCATCATCGGCGGCGCCGTCTTGCCGCCGCTGGCGGGCCTGGTCGCCGACCTGAGCGGTGCGTTCACCCCCGCCTTCTTCGTGCCGCTGGCCGGCTATCTTGTCCTGATCGGGTTCGCCATCGCCTGTGCGCGGACGGTCCGGCGGGTCGACCTGGCGGGGGAGCAGCCGTCCGTCGAACCGACGCATTGACGGACCAAGACGGTCAGGCGGTCAATGCTGGCTCAGGCCCGCCGTCAGGCGGGTCACCAGCGCGCCCTCTTCGTCATGAACCTCGACCACGAGGTCGGAACCTTCACCGCCCGAAATCGCTAGATCCCGCACCAGCCCGGCCAAGAGCAGCAGCGCTTCTCGACGGGCGGCGGCGGCGTCGCCCGCCATGTCTTCGAGGCAGGAGACCTTCGAGAGGTCCGTGACGGTGTATCGAAACTGGGCCATGCAGATACCCATACGCGGCGCGGCGACCTGCGGATGAAGCCTGTCCAAACCCCGACACAGGCGCTGGCGGCCAAGCTCAGGCTGAGAGATCATCTCTCGGACTCGGAAATTGTCGCGCTTGGCAAGCTTCTGGAGCCGCCACGTCGTCATGCGGCCGGCAGCGTCATCATTCAGCCCGGCGAGCGGCCATCATGCTCGACACTGCTGATCACAGGCTGGGTCGCCCGGTTCAGCTTGCTCCGGGACGGGTCTCGCTCCTTCACCCAGCTTGGCGTGGCCGGTGACTTCGTCGATCTGCACAGCCTGCTGATGAAGCAGATGGACCATGGCGTGATCGCGCTGACGGACTGCGTCACCGCGGCCGCCCCACATCCCAGGCTGGTCGAGTTGTCGGCGACCCATCCCCACCTCATGCGCCTGCTGTGGCTGGACACCGTGATTGACGGCGCCATTCATCGCGAGTGGCTGCACCGCATGGGAACCCAGAATGCGCTGGGCCGAACCGCCCACATCCTCTGCGAGATGGAGGCGCGCCTGGCGACCGTAGGACTGGCCGGTCCTGAGGGCTTCGAGTTTCCGCTGACGCAGAACGAGCTCGCGGACTGTCTCGGCCTCTCGGCCGTTCATGCGAACCGCACCCTCATGGAGTTGCGCCGCCTCAAGCTGATCTCGTGGACATCGCGAAAGGTTCGCTTCATCGATCGAGAGGGGCTCGTCCAGGCAGCCGAATTCGACCCAACCTATCTGCGGCTGCACGCAGAGCCCGTCTGATCAAAAAACGCCGGCAGGCGGTTAGGTCAGACCAGGCAGCAGAACGACCTGCCCGGAAGCCGAAACGTGACGCCTACGACTTGAACGTATCGCCGACCTCGCGAGCGTCAGGACCGTCTGGTCCGGCGCGGCGCCGACCCTGCTCACCGACATGCTTGACCTCGGCTTGCGATGTCTTGGCGTCCGGCTGGCCCGGCGGAATGGCGACGTTCTTGTCTCGGCCCGCCGTCTGATTCTTGGACATGATCACGCTCCTTGGAGGCCTCAACGGCCTGTCCAGCGCAACAGCCATCTCGGCGCGCTGTTCCATGCGTCGTGTCAGCCGCGCGGAACCGATGCGCCCATCTAACCCATGTGAATGCGACGCCGCCCGCAGGCGCGCACAGTGGCTGCATGGTCGATGCTCTGGACACTTCACCACAGGCGGCCCCATCGAGCGGACCGCCAGGGGTGACCGATCCGCTGTTGGATCGTCATCCGGTGCTGCGCCTTCTGCCGGATGCCCTGCGCGAGGTGGTGCGGCGCGAAGGCCGGTCATACGGCTGCAATTCCGCCGACAGCCTCACGGCGGAGTCCCCCGTCGTCGGCTTCGTGATCAGCGGGGCGCTGGCGACGTTCGACCCATGCGGCTTGGCCTGCGTCAGCCTGCTTGGACCGGGCGCCACCTTCGGCTGGGAAACCGCCTTTGCCCCCGCAGCCGGCGGTCGCCGCCTCGCCCTTCTCGACAGCACCTGGATAGAAACGCCGGTGAGCGGGCTTCGCGGCGCGATGGGATCCGGCTGGCTGGAGCACATCTTCGCCCATCATGCCCTGGACCGCATCCAGAGACTGCAGGCGGACTCGGCCTGCCACGCGGTCCATCCCGTGACCCGGCGCACAGCAAACCTGATCCGGCGTCTTGCCCAGGCGGGCGGGTCGGATCTGCGGACCACCCAGTCGGCGATCGCGGAGGCCATGGGCGTGCAGCGCACCAGCGTGAACGCTGCGGTCAAGGCTCTGGAAAAGGAGGGCGCCCTCTGTCTGCGCCGTGGGCGGATCCAGATCACTTGCGCTGATCGCCTGGCGCAGGCCGCCTGCGGCTGTTGACCATGGCTGTGTCGGACATTGAACGCTGGGGCGCCCCTGGACCGGCCCGACGTTCAGTGAGGACGCCCACCCCTGGGCGCGCGCCGAGGGCGCACCCGCCAGGCAAGGAGTTTCCATGGCCGAGAAGACCCTAGACAACCTGTTCTACGACACGCTCAAGGACATCTATTACGCCGAGCGCAAGATCCTGAAATCCCTGCCCAAGATGGCCCGCGGCGCACAGTCGCCCGAGCTGAAGGCGGCTTTCGAGAAACACCGGGACGAAACCGAGGGCCAGATCGAGCGCCTGCAGCAAGTGTTCGAGATCATCGGCAAGCGGGCGATGGGCAAGACCTGCGACGCTATCGAGGGCATTCTGGCGGAGGGCGATGAGATCCTCGAGGAATACGAGGGCACGGACGCCCTGGACGCCGGCCTGATCGCTGCGGCTCAGGCCGTCGAGCACTACGAAATCACTCGCTACGGCACCCTCAAACGCTGGGCCGGCCTGCTGGGCTACGACGACGCGGTTCGCCTGCTGGACGAGACGTTGCAGGAAGAAAGCCGGACGGACGAGGACCTGACAGCCCTCGCCGACGCCCGCGCCAATGAAAAGGCTCAGGGCGCAAACGCGCGCTGAGCCCGGCACGAACACCATTGCGAAGGGGCGGTCGGTTGGCCGCCCCTTTTGCAGCTTCGGGAAGCGCCGGGAAACATGGAGGCGAAGGCGTGTAGGGTGATCTTGGCTTCACCTCAGATGCGGCGCGACCCGCGTCTCCAGCAGCGCCACGAGCTCGGGCTGCATGAAGCCATAGTCGTCGGGAATGCCGAAGCAGATGACGCGCTTGCCGCTCAGTCGGTCGCGGAACCGACCGGCCAGCTTGGCCCGATGCGCCCGCTCCATGACGAAGATCAGGTCGGCCCAGTCGATGTGATCGGCGTCCACCTGCTCCTCCGCATCCGGCGCCAGCCCGGCGCAGGCGGTCTGACGCCGGGCAATGAAGCGGACATCTGCTCGGCCCGGGGCGAGCGGAGGCGGTTGCGGGCGCAGAGGAAGAGAAGGTTGGTCAGCCTCTCACCGTGTTCTGTGATTCGGCTTTTGAGATTGCAGAACCCAGCAAGGTTGGCGGCATTTCAGGCGCAGCGCCCCGTTGGAGTTGTCGGAACGCACGGGACAGGTTGTTTGGGTCTCGATCTTCGATCTCTCGATCCAACATAGTAATCCAATAAGCTGTTCGGTCGATCGAGCTTCTAAGAGAAGCCTCTTCGATAGATAGTTCGCTAGCGGGCCTCCCGCCCTCATATATTTCAGCTAGCCATTTCAATTGCGAGCGAGAGTCCGACGCGGCCTGCATCGCGGTTTCGGTTGGAAGGCTTAGTAATTCAAGCCGATCAAGTTCGTCGGTGAGCTCAGTCCAAACATCGTGCTCCGCGAAATCCTTTGGCTCCAGTTTTAAGTCGAAAAGCCCAACAGACATTCGCTGCATCACGGAAAGCGAAAGAAGCATACGCCTGATATGCCGCAACACGGCGCGTTCCTGATTTCGCCGGCTTTTGGTTGATTCAGAAGCGATTCCTATCGTCACGAGCAGGGTGACGAACAGCAAAATTGACCCGACCGCAGTCCATTCAAACAATGCAGTAAGGCGAGCCAAAAATGCCCAAGGCGGACTGTGTTGCAGGGCATCAACCATAAGGTTCACAGCGGAATATTATCGTGCTTCTTCCACGGGTTCTCCTGAACCTTCCCCTTGAGCGTCCGTAGCGCCCGGATCAGGCGCCGCCGCGTGCCATGCGGCATGATCACGTCGTCGATGTAGCCCAGGCCGGCCGCCACGAAGGGGTTGGCGAAGCGTTCCTTGTATTCGGCCTCGCGCGCCGCCAGGGCCTCGGGGTCGCCGGCCTCCTTGCGGAAGATGATCTCGACCGCGCCCTTGGCGCCCATGACGGCGATTTCGGCCGAGGGCCAGGCGTAGTTGACGTCGCCGCGCAGGTGTTTGGAGCTCATGACGTCATAGGCGCCGCCATAGGCCTTGCGCGTGATGACGGTCAGCTTGGGAACGGTCGCCTCGGCATAGGCGAACAGCAGCTTGGCGCCGTGTTTGATCAGGGCGCCGTACTCCTGCTTGGTGCCCGGCATGAAGCCCGGCACGTCGACGAAGGTCACCAGCGGGATGTCGAAGGCGTCGCAGAAGCGCACGAAGCGCGCGGCCTTGCGGCTGGAGTCGATGTCCAGCACCCCGGCCAGGACCTGGGGCTGGTTGGCCACCACGCCGACGGGCTGACCGTCCAGGCGGCCGAAGCCGCAGACGATGTTCTTGGCGAAGTCGGCGCCGATCTCGAAGAAGTCGGCCTCGTCGACCGTCTTCAGGATCAGTTCCTTCATGTCGTAGGGCTGGTTGGGGTTGGCCGGGACCAGAGTGTCCAGGCTGGCCTCGTCGCGCTCTGGCTCGTCATAGCTGTCGCGGACCGGCGGCTTCTCGCGGTTCGACAGCGGCAGGAAGCCGATCAGGCGGCGGACCTCGGACAGGGCCTCCAGGTCGTTCTCGAACGCCCCGTCGGCCACGCCCGACTTGCCGGCGTGCACGCGAGCCCCGCCCAGATCCTCGTGGCTGACCACCTCGTTGGTGACCGTCTTCACCACGTCGGGGCCGGTCACGTACATGTAGCTCGTGTCCTTCACCATGAAGATGAAGTCGGTGATGGCCGGCGAATAGACGTCGCCGCCGGCGCACGGTCCCATGATGACGCTAATCTGCGGGATGACGCCCGACGCCAGGGTGTTCTGCAGGAAGATGTCGGCGTATCCGGCCAGGCTCTCGACGCCCTCCTGGATGCGCGCGCCGCCGGCGTCGAACAGGCCGATGATCGGCGCGCCGTTGGTCAGGGCCATCTTCTGGATCTTGACGATCTTGGCCGCGTGCGCGCCCGACAGACTGCCCCCAAAAACCGTGAAGTCCTTGGAGAAGACATAGACCAGCCGGCCGCCGATGGTGCCGCGTCCGGTGACTACGCCGTCACCGGGCACGCGCTGGTCCTGCATGCCGAAGTCGTGGGAGCGATGCTCCACGAACATGTCGGTCTCTTCGAAGCTGCCCTCGTCCAGCAGCACCTCGATCCGCTCGCGCGCGGTCAGCTTGCCCTTGGCGTGCTGCGAGGCGACACGCCTTTCGCCGCCGCCCTGACGGGCCTGCTCGCGACGCTTTTCAAGCTCTTCGAGGATGTGCTGCATGGGATACCTCCGACCCCGGTCAATGCGGGGCCGGAGGCGGGGCGTCAACCGCCCCCTGCCCTGTCCGACGGCCTCAGTTGATCAGCCGCACCTTGTTGATCGAGGCCGCGATCTCCTGGAAGGCGTCGGCCAGGGCGGCGGAATCCGACGCGTTGAAATAGTGGCCGGAGCTTGAGGCGCAGCGCTCCAGCATCTGGCGCGCCGTCGCGGAATCCACCGCCAGCGCGACGGTATAGACCTCGATCTTGTGCTCCTTGGCGTAGGCGCAGATGGAGTCCACGTCGCTGTTGGTCGAGTTCAACTGGTTGGACTGGTTGGTGGCGTTGCCGTTGAACGTCAGATGCTTGCCGTCGCCCGGATTGAACCGCAGCGTATTGGCGCCGTCCGTCATCAGCACCAGGATCTTGCGCGGATCGCGATTGGCCACGTGATAGGCCCCGCCCTCCGTGAAGGGCTGCGTCGGCGACAACAGGTTCACGCCCCAGATCAGACCCGAAGGGATGTGGGTTTCCGGCTGATAGCCGCCTCGATTGATGATCAGGTTGTTGACCGCGCTGAGCACGCTGGCCTTCTGATTGGTCAGAGGCAGAATGGGATTCAGGCAGGTCTGGCTGGTCTGGAGCATGCCCACGTAGGGCGTGTTGGGCTGGCTGTCGTTCAGGCGCAGCTGGCCCTGTTTGCGCGACACAACGCAGCCGTAGAAGCGGTACCAGGTCGTCGTCGGATTGCCGCCGCCTGAGCACTGCTCGTAAGGCGGGACATCCTGGGTGGAGCAGGTCTGGGGCGTGGTCCAGCAGCTGTAATTTTCGGGGACCCCGTCGCGATAGCGCGTGCACGTGCCTCGCACGCCTCCCGTGCAGACGTTTCGGGTGGTCCGCGTCTCGCAGACCCGCGGCGAAGGATTGCTGGTGGTGGAATAGTCCGCCCCCACCGAGACCCAGGGCTGATTGCGATTGCCCACGCCGACGTTCACGTAATCCGCATAAGGCACGATGCCGATCTTCACCCGCGCCCCGTCACGCTGCATCAGCTCATTGACCAGTGTGGTCGAAGCCGACTTCAGGGCGTTGATCCGCGTGACCCCGCGCCCGTCGCTGACGCTCATCGACCAGGTGTTGTCGAGCACCAGGGCCAGTTCGACCTCCTCGGCCGCGCCCCGGATGGCGGTGGCGGTGACGTTCACCGGCATTTCGGACACGCCGATCATGCCCATGAACATGGTCTTGACCTTGCCGCGCATGGTCACCTCGACTTCGATGTCGTCGATGAAGCGGGTCTCGGGCGCCGGCTCGCCGTCCAGATAGCGGACGTCGATGTTGCCCTTCATGTAGTCGTCCGCGACGCGCGCCAGGCCGGGCTGGGTGCGCTCGCGCGAGGCGGCGGCGGCCAGAGCGGCGGCGTCCACCGCCTGCTGGCTGGTGTTGCGCGCCACGTCGGCGCGATACATGTCCACGCCCATGCCGGTCAGCATCAGCAGAGCCGGCAGGCCCAGCGCGAAGATCAGGGCGACGTTGCCGCGCGCGTCTCCGCGCAGCCGTGTGGCCAGTCTGGAAAGCGCCCCCCGGCGCCGTTGTTTGGTCTTCATGCCAAGCGTCCCGTGGCGGCCGCCCGGGGCGACGGCGCCGGAGTGGCGATGCAAAGATACTGAACCCCTAGGCGCGCGAGCTTAGCCGCACGGCGTTAACCGACGGTATGCAAAGGCGGGGCATTATCGTTCAGGGCTCTTCAAGGAGACGGGGCGATGGCTCTGGAAGCTATGCAGGTGGCGCGCGCGGTCGAAAACGCCGAACGGACCAGCGAACGACGCGGGTTCATGCGCCGCAAGCTGAAGGATCGGCGCAACGGCGGCCGGATCAACCGGGAGGCCCCGCGCCGCTCGCTGATGAAGGTCATCGGCGCCTTTCTGACCATGGCGACCAGCGCGGTCTTCGCCTTAGCCTTCGTCGGAACGCAGCTGCTGATGGATCAGCCGCCGGTGGGGGCCCTGATCTTCCTCGGCACGCTGGCTGTCCTGTCGGCCTTCACCCTGATGCTGGGCAGCCTGGAGCAACGGCTGATCGAGATCCGGCTGGAGCTGATGATGCACAACGGCGGCATGCGCCAGGTGGACCGTCGTCAACCCGAAGAGCGTCGTGACGGCGACCGTCGCTCGGGTGCGCGCACGGGCACGGCCGCCGACCGTCGCCAGCCCGCCGAGCCCGCGGCCTGAGCCGGACATAAAGGCTTAACCGCGTTCGTGAACGGGACCGCAAGCGGGCGACGGTACAACAGGCTTCCAGGCGGGAAGAACTCTCGCCGCAACGGAGCCGGCGCATGCTGTTTCTTCTCAACGACGTGGTGTTCGACCTGGATGCGGCCTGCCCGGTCACGCCCGCCGATGCGCGCCGTTTCGAGACGCTGGGCCTGGACTATGTGCTTGAGCTGGGTTGCGAGTTGTTTGCCGAAGACCCCCTGCTCCACCGCAACGACCCGCAGCGCGCGCGCCGGCTGGCCTGGCTGATCGCCGACCGCAGCCCGCACGTCAACGCCGCCCTGTTCGCCGCGCCCGAGGCCGGCTGCGCCCCCGAACTGGTCGAGCCGCGCTTCTGCGCCCTGCCGGCCATGGTCATGGATCAGCTGAACCGCCGCGCCTCGACCGGCAAGCTGAACGCGGTCGCCGCCGACAAGGTGGTCTGGAACCGCCTGGCGGCCTGATCCCGCCTTCGCCCGGTTGCGCGGAAAGCGGCGGCCGGCCTAACCTCCAATCCGTAAAGGCTGGGGGATGACCATGATGCTCAATCGATTGATCGCCGTGCTGATTGTGGCGGCGGGATTAGCGCTGGCCGCGCCGGCCAAGGCCGAGTGGCTGCGCGGCGAGAGCGAGCACTTCATCGTCTATGGGGACACCAGCGAACGCGCCATGACGCGTTACGTCCAGAAGCTGGAACGCTTTGATCAACTGCTGCGGCTGTATCTGCCCGCCCAGTCGGAATTCATTGCGCCCAAGCTGCCGATCTACATGGTCCGCTCAAACAGCCAGATGCGCGAAGTCTGGCCGGACATTCCACGCGAGGTCGGTGGATTTTACGCGCGCGGTGAAGAACGCATCTTCGCCATGGCTGGGGAAGGCGGCGAGAACGACTCCGTGCTCCTGCATGAATACGCCCACCACTACATGTTCCAGCACTTCAACGCCCCCTATCCGGCCTGGTTCGTGGAAGGCTTTGCGGAGTACTATTCAACCGCCGAACTGACGCCGACGCGCGTGCGGATCGGGCTGAACAGTCCGGGCAGAATGAACTCTCTCACCGGAGGGCTCAACAGCTGGGGCTCGATGGACGCCCTGCTGGCGGCGCGACGCACGGGTCGAAACCGCATCGTGGGGCACGCCTTTTATGCGCAGGCCTGGGCCCTGACGCATTACCTCATGAGCTCGCCCGAGCGGCAGGCGATGCTGAGCGCGTATCTGCGAGCGGTGGGAGGCGGGGCGGACCCTGTGGCGGCCCTCGACGGAACGATCAACCGCACGCCCGAACAGCTGCAAGGCGACGTGCACCGCTACATGTCCGGGTCGATCCAGAATTTCACCCCGCAGCATGCCTTCGTCGACGCCGAAGTTGCGATCCGCCCCCTGTCTGCCGCCGAGCGGGACTCGCTCTGGCTCGATCTGCGGCTGGCGCGCTTTGTCCCGGAGCCGCTTCGGGCCGGAAATCTTCAAGAGGCGCTGACCCTGCATCAGCGCCACCCCGGCGAGCCGATGCCCGCCCGGGTCCTGGCGCAAGCCTACCTCGACATGCAGCAGCCGGCCGAGGCCGTCGCCGTGCTGACGCCCATCGTCGCGGCCCACCCCGAGGACGCCCTCAGCCTGCGAATGATGGCGGTAAGCCTCATGGACCAGGGCGACGGGGAAGAGAGCGCCGAGCGCAAGGCCGAGCTCTACGCCTTGGCCAGGCCGCATCTTGCGCGCGCCTATCAGCAGGAGGCCGGCGACTATCGGATCTACCTCGCCCTGGCGCGCAATCGAGAAGGCGCGCCGGGCTATCCGACCGAGAATGATCTTCAGACGCTGGTTCTGGCGGCAGAGCTGGCCCCCCAGCTGCCGAGCGTGCGCATGAAGGCTGCGCGCGGATTGATGCACTATGGCCAGCATGTGCAGGCGATCCTGCTGCTGCGCCCCGTCGCCAACGACCCACATGGCGGATCCAATCTCGGGGCTGTGCGGACCCTGCTGTCCCAAGCCTACGCCGGCGCGGGTCTGACGCCAACGGGCGATGCAGTCGCCCAGGAAGGGGAACAAGACGATCCCGATGCCGAACGCCCCGACGAAGAGGACGACGTCGAGGCCGGGTGACTTCTCCGGCGCGACGCGGTAACGGCGCGCCATGTCGAACCGCACACTCGCCGAAGAGGCCCTGCGCCGCAGGACCTTCGCCATCATCGCCCACCCCGACGCCGGCAAGACGACGCTGACCGAGCACATCCTGCTGGCCGGCGGGGCCATTCGTGCGGCCGGTGCCGTGCGGGCGCGCGGCGAGAACCGGCGGGCCCGCTCGGACTGGATGAAGATCGAGAAGGAGCGCGGCATCTCCGTCACCGCCTCGGTCATGACGTTCGAACACACCACCGCCGACGGCGCGGCCAAGATGTTCAACCTGCTGGACACTCCGGGCCACGAGGACTTTTCGGAAGACACCTATCGCACACTGACCGCCGCCGACTGCGCCATCATGGTGCTGGACGCCGCCAAGGGCATCGAGCCGCAGACGCTGAAGCTGTTCGAGGTCTGCCGCCTGCGCGACATCCCGATCATCACCTTCATCAACAAGCTGGACCGCGAGGCCCAGGACCCGATGGCCCTGCTGGACGAGATCGCCAGCCGCCTGCAGCTGGACCCCTCGCCCATCTGGTGGCCGGCCGAGAGCGGAAACCGTCTGCGCGGCATGGTCGAGATCGGCACCGGCCGATTCCAGCCCTACGCCCGCAAGGCCGCCGGAGCCGACGAGGACCCCGACCATCCCCCCGCCCTGCCCCTGGCCGACGCGGCGCAGTATTTCGAAGGCTCAGAACAGGCCGATCTGACCGAGGCCCTCGAGCTGGTCGAGGGCGGCTACAAGCCGTTCGACCGCGAGGCCTTCCTGGAAGGCCACATGACGCCGGTGCTCTGGGGATCGGCCCTGCGCCACTTCGGCATCGAGGAGCTTCTGGCCGCGATCGGCGAATGGGCGCCGCCGCCCAAGGTCATGCCGGCGCGCAAGGAAGCCCCGCCCGAGACCCGCAACGCGCCCGAGCCGCAGGTGCTGACCATCGAGCCAGGCCAGCCCGAAGTCACCGGCTTCGTCTTCAAGGTCCAGGCCAACATGGACCCCAACCACCGCGACCGGATCGCCATGTTCCGCATGGCGTCCGGCTCGTTCAAGCGCGGCATGAAGCTGAAGGTCCAGAACACCGGCAAGCAGCTGTCGGTGAACGCCCCCATCATGTTCTTCGCCTCGGACCGTGAGCTTGCCGAGGAGGCCTATGCTGGCGACGTCATCGGCATTCCCAACCACGGCGTGCTGCGCGTGGGCGACAGCCTGTCGGAAAGCGGGCTGATCCGCTTCGCCGGCCTGCCGAACTTCGCGCCTGAAATCCTCCAGCGCGTGCGGGTCAAGGATCCTTTGAAGGCCAAGCACCTGAAGAAGGCGCTTGAAGGGCTGGCCGAGGAAGGCGTGACCCAGCTGTTCCGTCCGGAAATGGGCTCGGACTTCATCGTCGGCGCCGTTGGCCAGCTGCAGTTCGAAGTCATGGCCGACCGCCTGGGCGAGGAGTACGGCCTGGACGTCGTCTTCGAGCCCAGCCCCTGGGCAGAAGCCCGCTGGGTCGCCGGCGATAAGGCCGATCTGGACGACTTCGCCGGCAAATACCGCCCCCAGATGGCCGTCGACATCGACCAGAACCCGGTCTTTCTGGCCAAGTCGAGCTGGGAGACCGGCTACGTCGGCGAGCGCTTCCCCAAGATCGCCTTCACCAAGACCCGCGAACGCGGCTGATCGTCTCCTCCTTTTCAGCCGGAAGACGGTTTTCGAGGCTCGACAACCTGCGCGTCCGCTAGCAACTTCGCTGAGCCAAGGAGTTGGGCCATGACAATCATTCGCCGCCTGGCGCTTCTGCTTGCGTTCGCTCTGACAAGCGGTCTCGCCGCACCCGCCTGGGCGGACTGGCGCAAGGCCGAGACGGATCACTTCATCGTCTACAGCAACGGCGGCGAACGCCAGTTGCGGGATTACGCGGTCACCCTGGAGCGGTTTCACGCCCTGCTTCAGGCCAGACTAGGCGGTGCCGCGGGCGGCGAGGTCCGCAAGCTGTCGATCTATCTGGTGGCGGACAGTCGTCAGCTGCGCGTGGCGCGCCCGTCTCTGCCGGACGGCATCGACGGCTACTATTGGACCAGCGAAGTCGACACTCTGGCGGTCCTGGTCCGCGGACGCGGCAACGAGCTGCTGCAGCACGAGTACAGCCACCACTTCATGGCCAGGGCGGGCGCTGGCCGATATCCGGGATGGCTGAACGAGGGGTTCGCCGAGTATTTCGCCACCGCGACCGTGTCCGACAGGGGCGCGGCGACATTCGGCATGCCCCAGCCCGGCCGTCTGGCGACCTTGCAGCAAGGACGCTGGATGCCGATGGACGCGGTGCTGCGCGCGCGCGGCGCCTTCGATGTCCCGGATCGCGACACGCGTCGACTGTACTACGCGCAATCCTGGCTGCTGACCCACTGGCTGGCCGCCGACGGCGCCCGCCTGCAGCGGTTGGGCGCCTATCTGGACTCCGTCAACGCGGGTCAGGACGCTGTGGAGAGCTGGCAGACCACGTTCGACCAGACGCCGGATCAGCTGGCGGAGGCTCTGCGAGGCTATCTGCGCGGCCGCATCTATTACGCTCAGCTCGAAATGCCGCCGCTTTCGCCAGAGATCACGCTGAGCCGACTTTCGCCGGCGGCGGACGAGGTCCTGCTGCCTTGGCTGCGGCTGCGCACGCCCTCGACAGGCGAATCCTCGGAAGGTCTGCTGCCTGTGCTGCGCGAAGCCGCAGCACGCCACGCCGAAGACCCGCTGGCGCTGACCACCTTGGGCCAGGCGGAGTTCACCTGGGGCGACGCTGATCGCGCCATCGCCGCACTGGACCGCGCCATTCAGCTGGAGCCCCAGAATGCGGAGGCGCTGTTGTTGGTGGGGCGCATCTATGACCAGCGCGCCGACGATGCGTCCGATGAGGCGGACGCGCTCGCCCTGCGCCGACAGTCTCAGGGGTATCTGGTCCGAGCCATGCAGGCGGATCCCACCGACTACCGCGTCTATGCGGCCTTGGCGCGACAGCGTCGGACAGCCGCCAGCTACCCGACAGTCAACGATCTGGACCTCTGGGCGACCGCCGTCAGCTATGCGCCTCAGGTCATGTCCATCCGGGGCGATGCGGCCATGGCGATGCTGGAAGCCGGAAGGCTGGACGAATCCTTGGTTCTGTTGACGCCGATCATCAACGATCCGCATGGGTCATCCAGCGCAGCGCGGGCTCGCGAGCTCGTTGCGACCATCCAGGAGCGTCGGCAATCAGCGGCCGTGGACGACTGAAGCCGCAAGCCAAGCCTGTCGGCTGCCTTCCTTCAGCCGCCGGCTCATGATGTGATGTATCGGACGCCAAGCGCGTCGCGGAGAAAAGTTCGATGTCCCTGGCCTTACTGGTCCTCGCTCTCGGCATGCCGGAACCCCAAGACGCGCCGACACGGCCTGCGGTCGTAGTTGAGACGCCTGCGTGGAACGAGGCTGTGCGCTGTGCGGGGCTGACGCAGGCCGCGTCCGAGCTCGACGGGCAAGGCGACGCCGAACGCGACCCAAGCGAGGCGAAACAGCTCTATGATTCAGGCCTATACTGGTCTTTGACCGCCATGCGGGCGGCCCGTACGGCGGGCCGGGCGGAGGCGGCGGCCGAGGCCGACCAGACCCGCGCGCGTGCTGAAGCCCTGACCCAACTGCGCGCCGACTCGAGCGAGGCGGGACGAGAGTTGGCGCGGTGTCTTGCCCGCACGCCGACGCTGGACTGAAATCAAGCTTATGGCCAAGCCGAACCGGGAGAGCGGCGCGGCGTTTGCTTGATCGAGCCGGACGGGCGCGCAGTGCGCCACCCCGGGACGATGAGAGGTCCGCCACGCTGATGTTCGAGTTCGGCCGTGATCTGCGAAAGCTGTTCACCCAGGCGCGCGAAAGCGACGATCTGGCGTGGCTGGAGCTGATCGGCGTCGATCTGCTCGAAACGGAAGCGCGTCAGCAATCCATCGACGCTGGCCGCGTCTCCTGCGCTCACCCGCTGAACGCGGAACTGCGCGCTGGACGGATGTGGCGCGAACACGCGCGGCGATCGGGACGTCCTCACAGCCTTGAACAGGCCGTGAAGGCCATCGCCTGGGCCGAAAAGAACGCCAAGACGCCGGACGATACAGCGAGCGCCCTGATCGAAACGGCGCGAACAGAACTGCTGCGGTTTGACCTCTGCGGCGGCGTCGGCGCCCTGGCTGCGGCGGCGGGCGTCCTCGCCAGCATCGAAACCCCGCGCAAGACCGAGACAGCGCAGGCTTTTGCGGCTGTGCGCGCTCAGTCAGCGGCCCGACAGGCGCGTCTGGAAGGGGCGGCCGACCTGCGCCGCGCCGCCTTGGCCGCGCTTCAGGCGGCCGTGGCGGCGATGGGGACCAGGCGCGGCCTCGAGGAAGACGCGTTGAGGCTGGATCGCGCGGCCCTCATGCTGGAGATCGGCATAGAGGCGCGCGACGCGCGGCTGCTGGATGCGGCTGGGCGGGACCTGCAGGAAATGATCCAGGCCGCTTCGCCCGACTACCGCCCCCTGACGCGCGCGCGGGCGCTGGCCCTGTGCGGGGCCGGGATGTCGGCCCTGGCGACATTGGCGGACGACCCGCGCGCGGCCGAACAGGCCGACACCCTGTTCAACGGCGCCGCCGCCCAGTTCACGCCCGATCATAGTCCGTTGGATTGGGCCACGATACAGGTCGTCAAGGCCGAGTCAGGGACAGCGTCGCTGATGGATCTGGCGCGCGCTGAGGCGCTGACGGCGGGCGCGGGCCTGATCGTGGGCGCGCTCTCGGCTCTGGCCAAGCGCCGCGAAGAGACGCGGCTGGCCGAGGCCGGAGGGGATCTGGCCGGATTGGACGCGTTGGAGGCTGGTCTGGTGAAGCGCCTGGGCGCCGGTCCGCATGCCCTGGACTGGGCCGGCACGCAGATCGCCCTGGCCGAAATCGCCTTGGCGCGCCGTCGACTGACCGGCGAGCAGCCGCGCGCCCTCGGACTTATCCTGGCCGAGGCCGCCGCATGCGCGCGCGAAGAAGCGGCGCCCCTGCTGGCCTGGCGCGCCGAGCGCCTGATGGTCGAGCCTGCAAGCGTCTGATCTTCAAGCATCGGGCGAGACTTGTGGCTAGCGCGGTCAGCCGCCCATGGCCACGAAACCGCCGTTCAGCCAGTCCGGCTTGCCGTAGCGCAGCGGCTGGCCATCCTCGACGACAACGCGCCCGCCAGCGGCCTCCAGCACCGCCTGCCCGGCGGCCGTATCCCACTCGGACGTGGGTCCCAGGCGCGGATAGACGTCAAAGCGACCCTCCGCGAGCAGGCAGAATTTGAGAGAGGAATCCATGCCTTGCCAACGGCGGCAGCCGTGCCGGGCCGCCAGCCGCGTCGCCTCGTCGTCGGTCAGGCTGTGGCTCAGCAGGGCGACGCCTTCGTCGGGGCGGGCCCGCACGCGGATGGGGCGCCACGCCTCGCCATAGGTCCGCCGGAACGCCCCGCCGCCCGGCGCCGCCGATCGCCAGGTGATGCGCGTCGCGGGCGCGCTGACGACCCCTGCGACGGGCGCGCCGTCAACGATCAGGGCGATGTTCACGGTGAAGCTCTCGCGGCCCTGCACGAACCCCTTGGTGCCGTCCAGCGGATCGATCAGCCAGAACAGCGGGCCGGCGGGCGGAGCGCCATTGGCGGCGCAATCCTCCTCTGCGACGGCGGGCACGGCTGGCCACAGCTCGCCCAGGCGCGACAGGATCAGCGCCTCGGCCTCGCGGTCAGCCTGGGTGACAGGGCTTTCATCAGCCTTTGCCTCGGCCGTCACGCCATTGCGCCAAAACGGCAGGATGACCTCGGCGGCGGCCTCGGCGATCTCCGCGAGGGTTTCGGCGAGTTCGCCCGAGGCGAGATCCTTTGACAGCGAGCGGCTCATGATGGCTGGATAGCCCATTCGCCCGGTTCCCCGAAACGGCAAATCAGGGCACGGTCCGGCGCATGCTCGACATGCCTGAAATCTCGCCCGCCGCCCCTCGTTCCGCCCTGCCCGACAGCGTCGATCTGGCGGCGCTGGTCGCCGGCAAGCTGTGCCATGACTTCATCAGCCCGGCGGGCGCGATCGCCTCGGGGCTGGACCTGCTGGACGACCCTTCGGCGGCCGACATGCGCGACGACGCCCTGGCGCTGATCGCCCAGTCCTCGCGCAAGATGGTGGCCCTGGTGCATTTCGCCCGCGTGGCGTTCGGCGCTTCGACCACAAGCGAGAGTTTTCGGACCGATGGTCTGCGCAATCTGATCACGGCCCTGAACGAGGGCGGACGGGCCGAACTGCGTTGGCGCATTGACGATCAGGCTGTGGACAAATCCACGGCGCGGACTCTCGTGAACCTGTCCTGGCTGACGCTGGCGGCGCTGCCGACGGGCGGTGCGGCCACCGTGACGCTGAAACGCACCGACGGCCGGCTGGTCCTGGGAGGGCTGGCCGAGGGTGCGCGGGCCCGCTTGAAGGGCGAGGCGGTGACAGGTCTAAAGGGCGAGCCGCTGAGCGATGGTCTTCAGGGGCAGTGGATCCAGCCCTACTGGCTTTGGCTGACGGTGCACCAGGCCGGGGGTCGCCTGGGCGCCACGGTCGAGGACGGACTCGTGTCCATCGCCGCCGATCTGCCAGACAACGCTTGATTCCAACCGCTCGTTAACGCCTAGGGTGGAATCCTAGAGGGGAGCGCCGCCAGGGCGCGCACCGGTGACTCGCGTGAACGTCAGAACCTGTCTCATCGTCGACGACAGCCGGATCATCCGAAAGGTGTCCCGGCGGATCGTCGAGGGTCTCGGCTTCGAGGTCGACGAGGCCGCGGACGGCGCCGAGGCGCTGGCCTATTGCGCCGCCATGATGCCCGAGCTGGTGCTGCTGGACTGGAACATGCCTGTCATGGACGGCATCACCTTCCTGCGGCGTCTGCGCGCCCAACCGGGCGGCGACCGGCCCAAGGTGCTCTTCTGCACGATCGAGACGGCCGTCGACCGCATTCAGGAGGCCCTCGAGGCCGGGGCCGACGACTATGTGATGAAGCCTTTCGACGGCGAGATTCTGACGTCCAAACTGGCCGAGGCGGGGGTGTCATGACCCCCGATGACTTCGATCGGCTTCAGACCCTGACGGCGGCCCGCGCCGGGCTCAAACTCACCCGGGACCGCATGCACCTGGCGGAACACAGGCTGGGCCCGATTGCGCGCCGCGAGGGTTTCGCCAGCGTCGACGCCCTCCTCGGCGCGCTGTGGGAGCATCACGCCGACGCCCTGGCCTGGTCGGTGGTCGAGGCCCTGCTGAACGCCGAAACTTGGTTCCGCAGAGACCGCCAGCCGTTCGACACCCTGCAACGCGAGATGCTGCCGGCCCTGGGGCAGGCGCGTGGACGCGCGGTGCGGATCTGGTCTGCCGGATGCTCGACCGGACAGGAGGCCTACTCCCTGGCTCTCGCCGCCGCCGACGCGGGCGTCAGCGCCGAGATCACGGCGGTGGATCTGTCCCAACGCGCGATCGAAAAGGCGCGCAGCGGCCTTTACACCGCCTTCGAGATCCAGCGCGGCCTGTCGGCGGCAACCATGCTGCGCGGTTTCCGCCCCGAGGACGACCAATGGCGCGCGCGGGCAGAACTGCGGGCCTCCATCGCCTTCGACCGCGTCAATCTGCTGGACGAGCCGGGCGACGCCGCGCGCTACGACGTGATTTTCTGCCGCTATGTGCTGAGCGACATGGAGCCCGCGCGACGCGCTCGCGTGCTTGAGGCCATCGAGACGCGGCTGATGGACGACGGCTGCCTGTTCCTGGGTCTGGGGGAGCGGCCGGACGGCGAGACGGTGGCCTTCCGCCCCGTGGTCGGTCGCGAGGGGCTGTATGTAAAGGCGCCCACGCGGTTCAGCCGCGCGGCCTGATCGTCCATCATGACGGCTTGCATCCCGGTGCGATGACGGGCTGACTGCGCGCTCTGTTTCGGGGGAGGCGGCAATGGCGCGGGTGGGACTTCTGATCGGGGCGATGCTCCTGGCGCTTGTGCTGGCGATCGTCAGCCTGCAGACGCCGCGCCCCCTTCCCGCCGATGCGCCCCCGACCCAGTTTTCGGCCGCGCGCGCCATGGTCGACATCCGCGAGATCGCTCGCAATCCTCACCCGGTGGGCTCGGCGGACCATGCGCGGGTGCGCGATCTGCTGCTGCTTCGAATGAACGAGCTCGGCCTGACGCCCGAAACCCAGACCGGCGTGCTGTCGCCGGCGGCCGTGCGAAGGCTGGAGCGCGACGCCCGGCCAGAGGCGGCCTCGGCGGGGGTGACCAATCTGATCGGCATGCTGCCGGGGCGTGACCGGGAAGCTGCGCCGCTGCTGCTGATGGCGCACTACGACACGGTGCCGGGCTCTCCGGGCGCTGCGGACGACACCACCGGCGTGGCGGCAATACTGGAGATCGTCCGAGCCTTGCGAGCGCGCGGCGAGACGGCGCGCGACGTCGTGGTGTTGTTCACCGACGCCGAGGAGCTGAACCTGGACGGCGCGCGCGTCTTCTTCAGCGAGCATCCGCTGCGAGACCGCATCGGCGCCGTGATCAATCTGGAAGCGCGCGGCGGCGGCGGGCGCGCCATGATGTTCGAGACCGGGCGCGGCAACGGCGAAACGGTCGCCCTGCTGGCCCGCGCCGCGCCCCGCGCCACGGGCGGCGTCAGTTCAAACGCCCTGGCGGTCGTTGTCTATGAGAACATGCCCAACGGCACTGACTTCACAGTGTCCAAGGATCGCGGCATCGGGGGGCTGAACTTCGCCTTCATCGGCCGGCCATCCCACTATCATTCGCCCGTTTCCACGCCAGAGACACTGGATGAGGGCAGCGTTCAGCACATCGGCTCCCAGGCGCTGGAGGCGGCTGATCTTTACGCGCGCGCGCCGGCCCTGCCGGCCGCGACGCCGAACGTGGTCTATGCGGACATCTTCGGTAAGGTCTTCATTCGTCACGCGCCCATCGTCGGCTGGGGCCTATGGGCGCTGGCGGCGGGGCTGACCGGGTTCGCGGCCTGGCGGGCGCGACGTGGTGGCGGGCTGACGCTGGCTGACATCGGTCGAGGGGCGCTTTCGGGCGTTTGGCTGGTGGGCACGGGCATTGTGCTGACCCAGGCCGCCCGCGTCCTGGCCGGGCCGATGACAGGGCGGATCGGATCGGCGGACGCCTATTACACCCTGCTGCGCCGCCTGCCCTGGATGGAGGCAGGCGCGGCCTTGGCCGTGCTGGCGGCGGCGCTGCTTCTCCTGGGCGGCCGAGCCGCCGTGTCCGGCCGTGCCCTCGCGCTGATCCTGGCGCTGGGCGCTCTGCTCGCTTTCAGCCTTGGCGGTTTCAGTCCCATCATCGCGGTCGCCGCGGTGCTCGCAATCGGCCTTTCGCTTTGGCCTCGCGGCAAGACCACGCCCTGGGGCGGTTGGTTGGGGCTGATCGGGCTGGTTTTGCTGCTGGCCGCGCCTGCGCAGGCGATCGCGCCCGAGGCCGCCTTCCTGCTGATCTGGCCCGCACTTGCAGGCGCCGTAGCGGCGGCGATAGCGGCTCTGATCGACCCCCGGCTGATGCGCTGGACGGCCCTGATCCCGGCCGCGCTTCTGGCCGTGCTGACCGGCGGCTGGCTCCTCGGCCTTGGGCATGGCGTCTATCTGGGCATAGGCATGGACCTGCCGGGAGCCTTGGCCCTGATCGCCCTGCTGATGCTGCTGACCCTGCGACCCCTGGCGGCGTCGGCAAGATTCGCACGGCCAATGGCCATAGGCGCCGCAATCAGCCTGGTCCTGGCGTTGGGCGTCAGCGGCGCCGCCCGGGTGATCGAACCCGAGCGGCCCGCCACGACGGCTTAGCCGCCGTCGGTCCACACCGTCTTGTACAGGTCGAAGCGACGGTCGCGCAGGTTGCGCACCGTGCCCTGCGACTTGGCCCAGGCCAGGTCCGACAGGTCCAGGTCGGCCACGGTGACCGTCTCAACATTCTCCGACGCCTCGGCCGCCACACCATCGCGCGCGAACGGGAAATCGCACGGCGTCAGGATGCAGGATTGGGCGTACTGAATGTCCATGTTCTCGACGTTGGGCAGGTTCCCGACATTGCCCGACAGCGCCATGTAGCACTGGTTCTCGATGGCGCGGGCTTGCGAGCAATAGCGCACCCGCAGATAGCCCTGACGGTTGTCGGTGCAGAAGGGCACGAACAGCATCCGCGCGCCCTCGTCGACCAGGCGCCGCGCCAGCTCCGGGAACTCGGAATCGTAGCAGATCAGCACGCCGATGGGCCCACAGTCGGTGGGGATGGCGTGCACCTTGTCGCCGCCCTTGATGTTCCACCAATGCCGCTCGTTCGGCGTCGGGTGGATCTTCTCCTGCGCATGGACCGAGCCGTCGCGCAGGAAGACATAGGCTACATTCTGGATGTCGCCGTCGTCGGTGCGCGTGGGGTGCGAGCCGCCGATGATGTTGATGTTGTACTCCACCGCCAGCTTGCGCAGCGCCTCGGTGAAGCGCGGCGTGTAGCGGGTCAGCGCCTCGATCGATTCGGCCGGGGTCAGCTTCTTGGACTCAAGAGACAGCAGTTGCAGCGTGAACAGCTCGGGAAACACCACGAAGTCCGAGCGATAGTCCGACGTGACATCGACGAAATATTCGATGTTGGAGATGAACTCCTCGAAGCTCTCGACCTTGCGGGCCTGAAGCTGAACCGTAGCGACGCGCACCGTCTCCTTGGTGGCGAAGGCCGCGCCCTTGCCCGTGACCTCGGCGTAATACGGATTGCGCCACACCATGTGCGCCGCGTTTCCGCGCGATTCCTTATCCGAACCCAGATAGTTCTTCAGCACGCCGATGGGCTCGAAGCCTGAACGCAGGTGAAAGCCGATGACCGGGTCATTCGCCTTGCGAGCCGTGACCGCGTCCAGATAAGCCTCGGGCTCGGGATAGGGGTTCTTCTTCTTCGATAGACCCGGCATCCGGCCGCCAAAGACGATCCCCTTCAGGTTCTGGGCCTCGCACAGATCGCGGCGCGCGTCATACAGGCGCTGGCCGATGCGCAGGCGGCGTCGATCCGGATCGACGCAGACCTCCATGCCGTAGAACCAGTCGCCGGTCGGATCGTGGCGCGCCGCATAGCCGCCGCCTGTGATCTGGGTCCAAGTGTGCGGCCCCATGGCCGCCGCTTCATCGATGCGGAATCCGGCGGCGTAGCCGACGATGTCGCCTTCGTACTCGACAACGAACTGGCCGTCCGGAAAGGACGATATCTGGCCGCGCAGCATGCCCGGCGTATAGGCCGGCATGTCCTTGTAAACCTTGGCCACGAGGGCGCTGATTGCGTCGATGTCCGACAGGCGGGCATTGCGTATGGAGAGGACGGCGGGGCTGTTCTTCTTGTTCATGCGCCCCCTAACGCACAGCTTTGCCGTTGGATCACGCCGAACTTCGCAAAGGGCACGTCATAAGCGGTCGCAGGGCGTTCGGGTCTATGAAAAGAACATATTGGCAACCAGAACAAACCATGACCATAGTGCGATCACTGAAGAGGGAGCGGGTCCATGGCGGGTCTCTCCCAAGCGTAGATGGGAATCATGGCAAGGGAGAGTAAGGCAGTGGGACAGGCGGCTTTGAAACTGGTGGGCAAGGACGACGGCGACAAGCAACGCGCTCTGGAGGCGGCGATCGCGCAGATCGATCGCGCCTTCGGCAAGGGCTCGGTGATGAAACTGGGCAAGGCCGGCGTGGTGGCCGAGATCGAAAGCGTCTCGACCGGCTCGCTGGGCCTGGACATGGCGCTGGGCATCGGCGGTCTGCCGATCGGCCGAGTGATCGAGGTGTTTGGTCCGGAAAGCTCGGGCAAGACGACGCTGGCGCTTCACACCGTGGCCGAGGTCCAAAAGAAGGGCGGCGTCGCCGCCTTCGTGGACGCCGAGCACGCGCTGGATCCGGTCTATGCCCAAAAACTGGGCGTCAATCTGGACGACCTTCTGGTGTCGCAGCCCGATACGGGCGAGCAGGCTCTGGAGATCGTCGACACCCTGGTGCGTTCGGGCGCAGTGGACATCGTGGTGATCGACTCGGTGGCGGCGCTCACGCCGCGCGCCGAGATCGAAGGCGAAATGGGCGACAGCCTGCCGGGCCTTCAGGCGCGCCTGATGAGCCAGGCGCTGCGCAAGCTGACCGCCTCCATCTCCAAGTCGAAATGCATCGTGCTGTTCATCAACCAGATCCGTCACAAGATCGGCGTGATGTACGGCTCGCCCGAGACGACCACGGGCGGCAATGCGCTGAAGTTCTACGCCTCGGTCCGCCTCGACATCCGCCGCACCGGCGCGATCAAGGACCGCGACGAAGTGGTGGGCAACACGACCCGGGTGAAGGTGGTCAAGAACAAGGTCGCGCCGCCTTTCCGCGAGGTCATCTTCGACATCATGTACGGCGAAGGCATCTCCAAGCTGGGCGAGATCATCGACCTGGGCGTCAAGGCCGGGGTCATCGAGAAGTCCGGCAGCTGGTTCAGCTACGACTCGACCCGGATCGGCCAGGGCCGCGAAAACGTGCGCAACTTCCTCAAGGCCAATCCCGACATGGCCAACGACATCGAAAAGGCCGTGCGCGCCTCCACCAACAAGATCGCCGACGAGTTGCTGGGCACGCCCGAGCCCGACGAAGGTCAGGATCTGGAGGGCTGAGGCCTACCGCCTCTCCTCACCGTTCTTCGTCCGGCCGGGTCCAGCGACCCGCCAACCGACCCCGCCGGGCCGGGTCGGATCGAAGCTGGCCGCCCGACCCGCGTCGGGCGGCCTTTTTCGTTGATCCGTTTCAGCGCGACCCCGCCGCCCCTTCCCCCTTGCACGTACGCCTGCTAACCGCGCGGCATGAAGCTGACCCGTCCCGCTCTCGCCGCCTACGGCCTGGCCTTGGCCATCATCGTCGTCGATCAGATCACCAAGGCCTGGATCCTTTACGGTCTGGAGCTGCGCGAGGTCGGCCGCGTCGAAGTCTGGCCGCCGATCTTCAACTTCAGCTTCGTGCTGAACGACGGCGTGAGCTTCGGCCTGTTCGGCGGCGGCGCGGCGCGCTGGGCCTTGGCCGTTTTCTCAATCGTGGTCGCCATTGCCCTGGCCTGGTGGGCCCTTAAGGCGCAGCGTCGTCTGCTGGTCGCCGCCATCGGACTGGTGATGGGCGGCGCCGTAGGAAATGTCATCGACCGCATTCGCTTCGGCGGGGTCGTGGACTTTCTCGACTTCTCGGGGACAGGTCTGTTTCCCTGGATCTTCAACGTGGCCGACAGCGCCATCACCATCGGCGTAATCCTGCTGATCCTCGACAGCCTGTTGTCGGACCAGCCCGCCAAGGTTGGCTCGGCCCCCGAAAAGTCGTAATCAACCGGTCCTTAAGAGCCGACCTTCGCGCCTCGTCGCGCGCCCGGAGCCCATGCCGATCATGACTGAACGCCGCGTCGCCGCCCTCGCCTTCATGGCCACGACCGCCCTCGCGCTGACCGCCTGCGGCAGCCTGCGTCAGAGCGTAGGCCTGACCAAGGTCACGCCGGACGAGTTCGTGACGGTCTCGACCGCGCCGCTCAGCGTGCCGCCGGAGTACGGTCTGCGCCCGCCTGCGGTCGGCCAGCCCCGCCCGCAAGAACTGGCGCCCGAAAGCGCCGCACGTCAGATCCTGCTGGGCCAACGCCAGGCCGTGACGCGCACCGCCGGCGAACAGGCCCTGGTCGCGCAGGCCGGCGCCGATCGCGCCGACCCCCTGGCCCGCTACGTCGTCGATGACGAGTTCGGCGATCTGGCCCACAAGGAAGAAGGCTGGGCCCGTCGCCTGATGTTCTGGCGCAAGGACGACTCCGCGTCGCAGGCCTCGACCACCACCCAAGGCGCCGAGGGCGCGAGAACCATCGACGCCTCCACAGAGTATGCACGCCTGCAGGAACTGACCGGCGGCCAGGCCATCGTGATCCAGCCGCGCCAAAGCCGCGGCTTCAAGCTGCCGGGCCTGTAGGGCTGGTCGTTTGCCGGGCTCCGCTTTAGCCGCTATCTCCACACAGCGTGACGGGACGGGCCTTTCCCGCCCGTTTCCCTTGACCGCCGGAAGAACGATTTGATGCGTCGCGTCCTGACCGCCCTCGCCGCCTTCGCCCTTGTCGCCGGGGCCTTTCCCGGCGCGGCCCAGGCCCAGTCCGGACGTCAGCAACAGGGCCAGCAGCAGGCCGCTCAGGACCAGCAGGCGCAGCAACGCCGCGCCCCTCGGTTCGCGCCTCTGCGGCGTCAGGCCAACGCCGGCCCGTGCCCCTATGTGAAGATCCTGTATGATGCGGCGCGCTTCGTCGAACTGGCCGGCGGTCAGCCCAGCGCCGCCGCCGTGGGCTTCACCGGCGAGATCGAGGGCGTGAACTCCGACTGCCGCTACCGCGAGAACGATCCCATCACGGTGGACATCAACCTGCTGTTCAACTTGGGACGCGGTCCGCAAGCCACCGGCGATCAGCGGACCTATCGCTACTGGATCGCGGTGACCGAGCGGAACACCGCCATTCTCGCCAAGGAATACTTCGATCTGCCGGTGGACTTCCAGGGCGCTCAGGTGGCTCAGGTTCAGCAGGAACAGCAGGTCGTGATCCCCCGCGCCTCGATCACCACTTCGGGCGGAAACTTCGAGGTCCTCATCGGCTTCGACGTGACGCCGGAAATGGCCGAGTTCAACCGCTCGGGCAGCCGCTTCCGTATCGACGCGGGCGCCGCCAACGCCGAGCGCCCCGCCGCCCAATGACCGCGCTGAAGACCACGCTGGGCGAAGCGGTCCAGGCCGCCTTCGCCGCCGAAGGCGTGGACGCGGCCCTGGCCCGGGTGACGCCGTCCGACCGGCCTGACCTGGCCGACTTCCAGTCCAACGGCGCTTTGGCCGCCGCCAAGGCGCTCAAAGCCAATCCGCGAGATCTGGCCACCCGCGTGGCCGAGCGCCTGCAGGCCGATCCGCGCCTGGCTTCGGTCGAGGTGGCGGGCCCGGGCTTCATCAATCTGAAGGTCGCCGACAGCGCCCTGGCCGAACGCGCCGCCGAGGTGAAGACGGACGACGCCCGCGCCGGCGCCGCCGCCGTCACGGCCGCGCGCCAGGTCGTCATCGATTACGGCGGCCCCAACGTCGCCAAGCCGATGCACGTCGGCCATCTGCGCAGCGCCATCATCGGCGAGAGCCTGAAGCGGCTATTCCGTTTCCGCGGCGACGCGGTGACGGGCGACGCCCACTTCGGCGACTGGGGTTTCCAGATGGGCCTGCTCATCACCGCCTGCGGTGATGAGGGCCTGGCAGACGCCTTCATGGCGGAGGGCGACGGCCCTTTCCCCGAGCAGACGCCGGTGACTTTGGCCGACCTGGACCGCCTGTATCCGCAGGCCGCCGCCAAGGCCAAGGAAGACTCCGCCTTCCGCGACCGCGCCCGCAAGGCCACCGCCGAGCTTCAGGCCGGCCGCCCGGGCTACCGCGCCCTGTGGCGGCATTTCGTGGCCGTCAGCCGCGAGGCGCTGGAGCGCGAATACGCCGCCCTGTCAGTCGATTTCGACCTGTGGAACGGCGAAAGCGACGCCGATCCGCAGATGGCCGAGATGCTGGCGCACCTGAAAGACACGGGCCTGCTGGTCGAGGACGACGGCGCCCAGGTGGTGCACGTCGCGCGTCCCGGCGAGACCCGCAAGAAAAAGCTGGCCGACGGCTCGGTGATCGAAGCCCCCTCGCCCCCACCCCTGCTGGTGGTGTCGTCGGAAGGCTCGGCGATGTACGGGACGACCGACCTGGCCACCATTCTGGATCGCAAGAAGGCGCTTTCGCCCGACCTGATCCTGTACGTCGTGGACGAACGGCAGGCCGAGCATTTCGAACAGGTGTTCCGCGCGGCCTATCTGGCCGGCTACGCGCCTGAAGGCTCGCTGGAGCATCTGGGCTTCGGCACCATGAACGGGACCGACGGCAAGCCCTTCAAGACCCGCGCGGGCGGCGTGCTGAAACTGCGCGACCTTATCGATCAGGCGACGGAGAAGGCGCGCGAGCGTCTGCGCGAGGCCGAACTGGGCGACGACCTGCCGCCCGAAGAGTTCGAGGCCATCGCCCACAAGGTTGCGATCGCGGCGCTGAAGTTCGCCGACCTGTCGAACGCCCGCACGACCAGCTACGTCTTCGACCTCGACCGCTTTATGAGTTTCGAGGGCAAGACCGGGCCGTATCTGCTTTACCAGGCCGTGCGCATCAAATCGCTGCTGCGCAAGGCGGCGGATCAGGGCGCGACGGCGGGCGACATCGTCATAGCCGAACCGGCCGAGCGCGATCTCGCCCTGACGCTGGACGCCTTCGACCAGGCGGCGTCCGACGCCTACGACAAGCGCGCGCCCCATCTGATCGCCGAGCACGCTTATCGGCTGGCCCAGAGCTTCTCGAAGTTCTACGCCGCCTGCCCGATCCTGGCGCCGGGCCACGAAGCGTCGCGCGGCTCGCGTCTGGCGCTGGCCGAGGCGACGCTGCATCAGCTGGAAACCGCGCTGACCCTGCTGGGCATCGACACGCCGGAACGGATGTAGGCTAGAGCGAAATCGGCTTAGCTGGATGCGATCCAGCTAAGCCCAGATCTTCGCTCCAGCATGACTCTGGACCATTGTTCTGAGTTCAGTCGATGCCGACTGAACCGAAAATGGTCTAGACTGGGTCGCCATTCGGAGACCTAGTTCATGTCGCTTGACGCCTTCATCGCCGGCCTGCCCAAGGCCGAACTGCATCTGCACATCGAGGGTTCGCTGGAGCCCGAACTGATGTTCGAGCTGGCGCGGCGCAACGGCGTGGCGATTCCGTTCGACAGCGTCGAGGCGGTTCGGGCGGCCTATGACTTCTCGAACCTCCAGGACTTTCTGGACATCTACTACGCCGGGGCGAACGTCCTGCTGACGCGGCGGGACTTCGAGGATCTGGCCTTCGCCTATTTCCAGCGCGCGGCGGACGACAAAGTGCGCCACGCCGAAATCTTCTTCGACCCGCAGACCCACACCGACCGAGGCGTGGCCTTCGAAACGGTTCTGGAAGGCCTGTGGGACGGCATGCAGCGCGCCGAGCACGAGCTGGGCGTCACCTCTAAGCTCATCCTGTGCTTCCTGCGTCACCTGGACGAGGACGCGGCGTTCGAAACCCTGCGTCAGGCCGAACCCTATCTGGACCGGATCGCGGGCGTGGGCCTGGATTCGTCCGAGGTCGGCCATCCGCCGTCCAAGTTCGCCCGCGTCTTCGATCGGGCCGGCGAGCTGGGCCTGAAACGCGTCGCCCACGCCGGCGAGGAAGGCCCGCCGGCCTATGTGCAAGAGGCGCTGGACCTGCTGCACATCGACCGCATGGATCACGGCAATCGATCGATGGAGGACGAAGCCCTGATCGCGCGCCTGGCGGCCGACCGGATGACGCTGACGGTGTGCCCGCTGTCCAATCTGAAGCTCTGCGTCGTCGACGATCTGAAGGCGCATCCCGTTCCCGAAATGCTGCGCCGTGGCCTGCACGTGACCCTGAACTCGGACGATCCGGCCTATTTCGGCGGCTATGTGAACGCCAACTACGCCCAGCTGGCCGACGCCGTTGGCCTGACCCGCGAGCAGCTGACGCAGCTGGCGATCAACAGCTTCGAAGGCAGCTTCCTGCCCGAGACTGACAAGGCCGCGCGCATCGCCGAGGTCCGGGCCTACGCGGCACAGGCGGCCTGACGAAAGTCTGCTGGCGCGGGTGCGAAACCCGGCCTAAGGGCGTGGCGACATGTCACGCCCCTCGCCCCGTCTGGCCGCGCTCGGCCTTCTGATCGTGTGCGCCGCCGTGCTGGGGCTGGCGCCGATCCTGGTGCGGCTGACCGACACCGGCCCGGCGGCGGCGGGCTTCTGGCGCTTTGGGCTGTCGCTGCCGCTGCTGGCGCTGCTGTGCGCGCGGCCGGGCGGCGGCGGTCTGGGTCTGCCCGGCAAGTGGATGGTGGTGGCGGGCGCGTTTTTCGCCCTGGACCTCAGCTTCTGGCACTACGGCATCGTCATGACCTCGGTCGCCAACGCCACGGTGCTCTGCAACCTGACGCCCGTGGTCGTGACCGCCTTCGGCTGGATCGTCTTCAAGGAGACGCCGAAACGGCTGTTCATGCTGGCGCTCGGTCTGGCGCTGGGCGGGGCCTTCGCCATGGCGGCCGGCGCGGACGGCGCGCAGGGGACCAATCCGCTGCTGGGCGACATCTTCAGCCTGTCGGTGGCGCTTTGGTACGCCGGCTATTTCCTGGCGGTGAAGGCGGCGCGGGCGACGGCCGGGGCCATGCGCATCACCTTCTGGGCCACGGCGGTGGGCGTGGTTCCGCTGCTGCTGGTTGCGATGGTGTTGGGTGAGCGGATCATTCCCGCCAGCGCCGGCGGCTGGGCGGCCTGCATCGGGCTGGCCGTGATGCACGTGGTTGGCCAGGGCGGCGTGGCCTGGGCGCTGGGCCGGCTGCCGGCGTCCCTGACGGCGGTGACGGTGCTGATCCAGCCTGTCACGGCAGGCCTGCTGGGCTGGTGGATCTTCGGCGAGACCCTGACGCCTGTGCAGGCGCTGGGCGGCGCGCTGGTGCTGGGCGGGGTGGTGTTGGCGCAGTGGTCCAGCCGCAGCCTGCCTGCCCCGCCAACGAAAACGGGCGCGGAAGCCAAAGCCCCCGCGCCCGTCTCGATCTAGATTTTCAGGTCTTAGAGGACCTTGAGATCGATCGCCGACGTCTTGCCGCGCTGGTTTTCCAGCTCGTATTCGACCTTGGCGTTCTCATCGAGGCCCTGAAGTCCGGCCTTCTGAACGGCGGTGACGTGAACGAACACGTCGCTGCCGCCGTCATCGGGCTGGATGAAGCCGTACCCTTTGGTGGGGTTGAACCACTTGACCGTGCCGGTCGCCATGTCTGCGTCTCCGTAAACGCGCTTTGCCAGGCGGGTCTCCACGCGGGATGACCCGTCAGCCCATCTGGACAAGCTCGTTCGGAAGAAGGAGCGAGACGCGGGTTTGGACCCCGCGAAATCCGGGCTGCGATAGCTTTGTCTCCCGCGAAATGGAACCGGTCAACCGCAAAGGCGAGCGCCCTTGGTTAAGACGAACGGGCGCAAATCCCGCGGCGCGCCGCGTCCAGGTGAAAATGGTCGGCGTGGGCGGCGTTGTAGTCCGGGGTCAAGACATTGCCGAACAGGCGGCATCCGCCGTCGCGCAGCCGCCGCAGAAAGGTCGCCGCCTCAGGCCCTGCCGGCCCCTCCCCGCCCCAGTCGCGCAGCACCGAGACCGTGCGGCCGTCGTCCAGGCGGATGCCCGCCACGTCCAGCGCATTGGCGCGCGCGTGCTGGCTGGGCCGGTCGGTCGGGCTCTGCGAGCCGTAGATGCGGCGACAGGCGTAGGTCCCCAGATTGTCGATGCGGCTGGCCTCGGCGCCCATGATCTCCAACGCGGCGGGCTGGATGACATGGCGGTCCCACAGGACGTGGCGAACGGCCATGGGGCACTGCATGACCACGCCGGCCGGGGCCAGCGGGGTTGTCCCGCCCGTCAGCCGCACCGCGCCCTGCACGATGCAGAAGCCGCCCTCGTTGCGATCTGCGGCCCGGCTGACCTGGACGCCCGCGTCGCGCAGCAGGGCCATGCAGGCTTCGGTCGCAGCCTCGACCTCGTCCTCCGAGGCGTTCAGGGCCACGTCCAGCCGCGCCACCTTGGCCGAGGTGGCCATGCCGATCGGCTGGTTCAGATCCAGCGGCGTCCAAGGCAGGTCTTGCGGCGGGGCGAACCTGTCCAGCAGCAGAAAGCCGCCGCAGGCGGCCAGCGCCAGCAGGCTAAGACCAGTCCAGAAGTTCGCCAGATCGCGTCTCATGGGCAGCGCAACGCCGCAGACACGCTTGCGGCTCCGCTCCATGCGGCCCACAGTCGCAGTCATGAGCAAACGCGACGATTACGACGCCGAGTTGGAGCGTCTCCAGATCCAGATGGTCGAGACCCAGGCCTGGACCATCGACAAGGGCCTGCGCACCCTGATCCTGTTCGAGGGGCGCGACAGCGCGGGCAAGGACGGCGCCATCAAGCGACTGACCGAGCATATGTCGCCCCGCTGGACGCGGGTCATCGCCCTGCCCAAGCCGACCGAGCGCGAACAGTCACAGTGGTATTTCCAGCGCTATGTCAGCCATCTGCCGGCGGCGGGCGAGACGGTGATCCTGAATCGATCGTGGTACAATCGCGCCGGCGTCGAACCGGTTATGGGGTTCTGCACGCCGGAGCAGCATGAGCGCTTCCTGAAGGACGCGCCGCATTTCGAGCGAATGCTGGCCGACGACGGGATCGTGCTGATCAAGCTGTGGCTGGACATCACCAAGGCCGAGCAGGCCGAGCGGCTGGCGGCGCGGGTCGAGGATCCGCTGAAGCGGTTCAAGGTCTCGTCCCTGGACGCCGAGGCCCAGGCGCGCTGGAGCGACTATTCCGCTGCGCGCGACCGCATGTTCGAGGCCACCGACCACGACGACGGCCCTTGGACCATCGTCGCCACCGACAGGAAGAAGACCGCTCGGCTGAACGTCATGCGTCATATTCTTGCGCGCTTGGGCCGCCCCGGTCTGAAGGCCGAGCGGCCCGATCCGGACGTCGTCTTCCCGGGCCGAAAGGCGCGCGGACGGGTCGCGCCCTAGACGTCTCGCATCAGGCGCACGGCCAGCGACTGATCGGCCGGCGCGCCCCTGGAGAACTCGTTCGCGAGGGCGAAGACCGCGCGGCCCTGCTCAGGGGCCACGATGGCGATGGCGTGCCACAGGGTGTTGGAGCCCTCGTGCGCCAGGGTGGGCGTTCCTCTCGCCAGCGGATCGGACGGATTGATGATCCAGCCATGGGCGTACGGTCGCCCCTCGCCCGCCGGCGGCGTTGTCATGTGGCGGGAACTTTCGGGCGACAGCAGGCCCTCGCCCCCGTTCAGCCAGACCCGAAGCCAGCGGGCGTAGTCGGCGACGGACATATGCGCTCCGCCCGCCGGACGCATGAAGGCCGGATTGTCCCCCCGCGCCGGATCGACCGACAGGGTTACGCCGCCCATGGCCGAGTGGTGTCCGCGCGGATGATCGCCCTCGGGTGCGCCGAAGCCGGCGGCGGACAGGCCGAGGGGCTGGAAAACCTCGGCGGTCAGCGCCTCCTCCCACGACTGATCCAGCGACCGCTCGATCGCCGCGCCGATCAGCACATAGCCGGCGTTGCTGTAGGCAAACTCGCCGCGCGCGCCGCCCAGCGCCTTGGCCAGAGTCGAGGCGGCGAAGGCGGCGCGCTGTTCTCGCAGCGGTCGCCGATCGGCGTGTCCGGCGATCAGGACCTCGCGGGTGATCAACTCGCGATCCAGCAGCCCTGAGCGATGGTTCATCAGATCGTCGGCGGTCACCGCGGCCAGGCTCGGGTCGATGGCGGCGCCGGCGAACAGGTCGGCGAGCGTCGCGTCGCGCTTCATCCGGCCCTGATCGACCAGTCGGGCGTATAGAGCGGCGGTCATGGCCTTGGTGTTGGAGCCCAGGTGCCAGCGGTCCGCCAGCGTCGCCGGCTCGGTTTGGCCCAGCATCCGGACGCCGCGCACGCCCGACCATTCCAGGCCGTGACGGCCCACCGCGGCCGCCGCCATGGCGGGCGGACCATTCTCCGCGAAGGCGGCGTCCAGCCACGCGTCGCGATCCGCAACGCGCGCAGCGGCCAGATTCGGAGCGACGAGCGGCGTGGCGGCCAGGGCGCCCAGCACGGCGCGGCGAGGGATGGTCATGAAAGGCCTCCTGTCGTTAGGACTGCCTAGCCGCCACGGACGACCGACACACGTGAGAAAGCCGTAATGACGCGGCGGCCTCGCCCGGCTATGAGCCCCTGATGACCTCCGCCCCCCTGCCCGACGCCGGATCGAACTGGGTGGACCGGCATGCGCCCGATGGGCTGAAGCCGTGGCTGAAGCTGGGGCGGTTCGACCGGCCGATCGGCATCTGGCTGCTTCTGTTGCCCGGCCTGCAAGGGATCGCGCTGGCGCTGGCGCAGTATCGGGCGACGCCGGGCCTGTACGAACTGTGGCTGGTGCTGGGCTTCACAGTCGGGGCCTGTCTGATGCGGGCGGCAGGTTGCGCCTTCAACGACATCGTCGACCGCGACTTCGACGCCCAGGTGGCGCGAACCGCGGCACGGCCGATCCCGTCAGGTCAGATCAGCGTGAAACAAGCCTGGGGCTTTCTGATCGGCTGCAGCCTGATCAGCCTGCTGATCCTGCTGACCCTGCCGGTCGCAGCCATTCTGCTGGGAGTCGGATCGCTGGCGCTGGTGGCGGCCTATCCGTTCATGAAGCGCATCACCTGGTGGCCACAGGCCTGGCTGGGCCTGACGTTCAACTGGGGCGCGCTGATGGGGTACGCGGCCGCCCTGCCCCTGGCCGCCGCCATCATCCTGCCACCCGAGTTGCGCGGAGAATTGCGCCCCTTCCTGTGGCAGGCGCCCGCCGAGACCGGGACCATCGCCCTGCATCCCGCCGCCTATTGGCCTGCGGTGCTGCTGTGGCTGGGCGGAGTGTTCTGGACCCTGGGCTACGACACCATCTACGCGCTTCAGGACATCGAGGACGACGCCATGGTGGGCGTGAGATCCTCGGCCCGGCGGCTGGGCGGACGAGCCGGCGCGGGGGTGGCGATCTTCTATGCGCTGGCGGTGCTGTTCGCCCTGCTGGCTGGCCTGGCGGCGGGGCTGGGCCTGTTCTTCTTCCTGGGTCTGGTCGTCTATGGGGCGCATCTGGTCTGGCAGGTCAGGCGGTTGCGGCTCGATGATCCCATGCGCGCCCTGGCCCTGTTCCGCAGCAATCGCACGACCGGGCTGATCCTTCTTGCCGCCGTCGCGTTGGGAAGCTTGACCGTCTGAGTTCATGTCCAGGAGTCTTCACGGATGACCGCGCATCTTCGCCTGCTGATCCTCGGGGTCGCCGCCTCCGCCGTTCTGGCCGCCTGCGACCGCCGCGAAGCCGCGACCACCGCCCCGCCCGCCCCCGGTGACCAGACTGCGGCGACCGCGCCTGCCGACGCCCAGGCGCCGATGACCTACGAGAGCCAGAACCAATTCGCCTCGGTGAAGCTGACCCTGCCCGAACCGATCAAGGCCCAGCCCGACCTGCACAAGGCGACCTACGCCCAGGCGACGCGCGACCTGCGCCAGTTCGTGGAGGGCGCCCAGGCCGACCGCACCGAGGCCGGCGGCGACCAGGGCCTGCCGCCCTATGAGAAACAGATCGACTATTTCGCCGGCGCCGAAACTAACCGGCTGTTCAGCCTGCAGCGCCGCGACTTCGACTACACCGGCGGGGCCCACCCGAACACGCAGTATTCCGCCGCCCTGTGGGACAAGACCGCCAAGCGGATGCTGGCGCCGGCCGAGTTGTTCGCGCGCGGGGCCGACCTGTCGCCGCTGGACCGGGCGCTGTGCGCGGCGATCAATACGGCCAAGAAGGCGCGCGACCCGTCGGCCGAGCCCCTGACGCTGAGCGGCAAGGACTGGTCGTGCCCACGGGCGTCCGCCACGCCCTTCGTCCTGACGCCCGGCGCCACGGCGGGCAAGGCCGGCGGCCTGACCTTCCTGATCGGCCCGTATCAGGTCGGTCCCTACGCCGAGGGTCCCTATCAGATCGCCATTCCGCAGAGCGCCTTCGCCCAGTTGATCGCGGGCGATTACGCAGACGAATTCGCCGGCCAGCCGGTGCGGACCGGCGACGTCACTCCGCGCCAGAACTAGTCCGCAAGGAAGGCGTCCAGCAGTTCGGCGAACCGATCCGGCTGGTCGGCCATGATGAAATGGCGGCTGTCATCCACGCGGATCAGTCGGACGCCCGGCAGACCGGCATACTCTCGCGACCACAGCGCGTCCGCCATGGCGGCAGGCGCGCCGCCGGCGGCGTCAGCGGCGTACAGGGCGGTCACCGGCGTCGTCATGGCGGGCAGTCCGGGCCGGGCGTCTGCGGTCATGACTTCGCGCATGGCCGCCGCCATGGCTTGGCGGTCTGAGGTAATGGACCAGTCAACCATCGCCGCGCGAGCGCCGGGCTCGCGGCTCAGCCCCTCCGCCGTGCCGCTCTGCCCTGAGCGAAAGGCGGCCTCGTCCGTCGTCAGTATGGCGCGCGCGGCCTGGTCCGCGAAGGGACGCGCCGTCTCGACCGTGGCCTGGGGCCCGTAAAGCGCGGAGAAGAACGGCAGGCTGTCCACGCTCATCAACCGACCGACTTGGCCGGGATGGGCCTGGGCCACCTTCAGCCCGATCAGGGCGCCCATGGAGTGGCCGACGACGGCGGGGCGCTTCAAGTCGTTGCTGCGGATGTAGCGATCCAGATCGACGACGACGGGGTCGATGAACGGGCCGTCGCCATGCGCCCAGGGTTCGCCTGCAAAGCCAGCCAGCTGGACCAGATGCACCCGGTGCGTCGCCTTCAGCCGGTCGGCCGTGACGCGCCAGACCTCGCGAGACGAGGCGAAGCCGGGGATCAGGATCACGTCCGCCCCCTGGCCCACGACCTCGACAGACAGCCTGTCGGAGGCAAAGGGCGCGGTCTGGACGGCGCCGGGCGTCTCCGCCCAGGCCTGGACCGCGACCATCAGGCTGGGCGTGCAGACCACCAGGCCAATCAGGGCCGCCTTCCAGCGCGCCGTTCCGGCAGTGGATTGGACGCGCGTCTTCACGCGCCCGCAGATGAGGGCGTTCAACATTGTCGGCTCCTTTGGAAAAGTGGCCCGCGCCTCAGGCGTGGGGATTGTCGAAGATGTCTTCCACCGCCTGCTCGAACAGGGCGGCGATACGGTAGGCGAGGTCGAGAGAGGGGTCGTGCTTCTCGGTTTCCAGTGCATTCACCGCCTGGCGAGACACCCCGAGCCGCTCTCCCAGGTCGGCCTGGGTCCAGCCACGCTCGGTCCGCAGCAGCTTGAGGCGGTTCCTCATGCCCTGGAGCTCTGGACGAAGGGCGCCACGCATCCGAACGCGCCCCAGAACAGCGGATAGACCAGCCAGGCGGGCAGATGCGGCGCACCCGCGAAGGTCTCGCCAAAGCCCCACAGGGTCGCTCCGGCCAGGGCGATGCCCGTGGCGATGATGAACTGTCTGGCGGTCATGGCGCGCACATATTCGTCGCTGTCGCGGATCAGCGCCAGGGTCGCCCAGATCTGCCCGATGACGGGCGCCGACACCACGATCGCCAAAAGCCAACCGGCCGGCTTGCCGATGAGCTCATCGAAAGCCCCGCCCATCGCTGCAACGCAGATCAGCATATAGGGGACCATGAAGGCCATGGTGCGGATGACGTAGCGCTTGTGCGCCGCCGTGCCTTCTTTCCAAGCTCTGATCATCGTCGCCTCCTTGAATGTAAGGCTAGCCTGACAGCATGCTCATGTAATGTCAACCTGACTTTTTATCAGGGCGCCCTGACATTGGTGAGAACCTCTGCAGCAGCTATGATTGGTGATGTTCGTCGCTCCGCCGCCCACCATGTCCAAGCTTATGACGCCTGAGACGGCCCGCGACTTCATCTTGGCCAACACCCGGCTTCAGCCGGTCTCGCACGCGCCCGAAATCTCGCTGTGGCTGGCGGACGAAGTGACGCCGCTGTGGCGTCTGACCGAGGAGGAACTGGGCGCGATGGGTCTTCCCCCACCCTTCTGGGCGTTCGCCTGGGCGGGCGGTCAGGCCATCGCGCGCTGGCTCTTGGACAATCCGGGCGCAGTGCGCGGCCGCCGCGTCATTGACTTCGCCAGCGGCTCGGGCCTAGTCGGGGTGGCGGCCATGAAGGCGGGCGCGGCGTCCGTCCTGTGCGCCGATATCGACCCCTTTTGCCGTGCGGCCGTTGCGCTGAACGCCGAGGCCAACAGCGTGGAGCTCGCCTTCACCGACGTCGATTTGCTGGAAGCGCCGCCGCCGGACGCGGACCTGATACTGGCCGGCGATGTCTGCTACGAAAAGCCGATGACGGAGCGCGTGCTGGCCTGGCTTCGTCGGGCGCGGGGATCGGGATCCGCGGTGGTGATCGGCGATCCGGGGCGCAGCTATTTCCCGCGCGCAGGCCTGGAGTTCCTGGCCGAATACACCGTGCCGACCACGCGCGAACTGGAGGATCAGGAGGTCAAGCGCAGCCGGGTGTGGCGTCTGCCCTAGAGGGCCAGCATGCCGCCCAAAGCCGCGCCGATCAAAGCTGCGGCGCCGCCGCCGCCCACCACAACAAGCCAGCGCGACAGCGGGGGGGCGAGTTGCTCAGCCCCCTCGGCGTCATTGGCGGGCCGGGAATCAAAACGGGTGGCCGAGGGCGCGCGCCAGGCGGCGGTCTCTCGAACGGCGTATCGGCGGGGGCTCAGGCTCAGCTCTTCCATTCAGGCTGAACGGCCAAGGTCGGCGCCGTGTTCCGCCCCTTAAGCGGCGGCGTCCAGAACCGCCCCCTGCACGCCCGCGATGAACAGATATTCGACATTTCGCAGCCGCCCAACCGAGCCCACCTTGCGGCCTTTGGCGTCATGGATGCCGATGCGAGCGCCGACATAGCGCGGCCGGTCGATCTCGATCACCTGAACCGGGCCACGCGACGCCAGCATCGCAACCAGCTGGTCTCGGCCCAGATAGCCTTCGTCATTGAAGCTGACGATCAGCCGCGGGGCCTCCAGCGCATCGATCACGGACTGAAGCGCGGGGCCGATGCCGGGCCGGCTGTTGAAGGCGCTTTTGCGCGTGCGGCAGTCGATGCGCTTGTTGGCGACGCCATAGGTCTCGGGCCGGTCCCACAGCGTCAGGGTCTCCCAGACGTGGTAGTTTCCCAGATAGGAATGCTGGTTGTAGGGCGGGTCCAGATAAACAAGGTCGGCGTCGATCCGGGGCGCGATCTCGACCGCATCGGCGCGGGTGGCGCGCCCGACGCCAGGCGTCAGCGCCGGAAGGCGAAGTTCAAGCGGACGAAGAGCCCGAGGCGCCCACGCCTTCATATAGGCCATCTGGACGCCGGCGGTGGAATCGACCCGGTCGGCCGCCTCCATCAGGCTGGTCAGGGCGATGGCCTCCAACTCTGGCTCCAGCGACAAGGCTGCGATCCGTTCGCGCACGCCTTCAATGCGCGCGCCGTTGTCGGGATGGAAATAGCGCGCCTGTCGGCAGCAGGCCTCGGTGAACCAGCCGTCGAGCGCCGGCGCGCCGGCCAGTTCGGCGATCAGCCGCTCTGCCTTGTCCCGCCAGACCGCAGCGTCCGCCTGGACGTAGCAGGTCGCCAGAACATGAGCATAGGCCGTCACATCATTGGACCACACCGCGTGGCCTTCGCGCTTCAGAGCCTGTCCCACCCGCGCGGTGCCCGAAAACAGGTCGCACACGCGCCCGCCGCCGGGCAGAGCCGCCCGCACAGCGCCCGTCAACTGTCCCAGCAGGGCGCGCTTCGAGCCGATGTATTTGATCATCGCGACCCCTAGTTAGCAGACAAAATGAGTCGCGGCGGCTGGGCTGGAACGAGCGCGCCCTTTGGTTACGCAGCCTTGTTCTTGGCGGTGGATTTCTTGGCGACCGGCTTCTTGGCCGGCGCCTTTTTCGACGATGAGGTCTTCGACCCGGACGAGGCCGACCCCTTAAGACTGGCTTTCAGCGCGGCCATCAGATCGATGACGTTGGTGTCGTCGGGCTCCGGCGCCTCGACCACGCCCTTGCCGCCCTTCTGTTTGGCCTTGATCATCTCGCGCAGGGCGTCGTCGTAGCCGTCCTTGAAGGTGGTCGGGTCGAAGTCCGCCTCCTTCTGGCCGATGATGCGCGCGGCGATCTCGACCATGTCCTTGTCAGCCTTCACGTTGGGAATATCGTCGAAATAATCGTCGGCCTGGCGCACCTCGTCATGGGCGCGCAGCGTGTAGGCGACCAGCCCCTTGCCATGGACCTCCAGCGCCAGTTGCCTTTCCTTGCCGCGCAGGACGAGACAGCCCAGGGCGACCTTGCCGGCGGTCTTCATCGCCTCGCGGATGACAGCGAAGGCCTCGGCCCCTACGCCCTTCTCGGGCACCACGTAAAAGGGGCTGTCCCAGTAAAGCCGGTCGATATCGGCTTCGTCCACAAAGGTGTCGATCGAGATGGTCTTGGTGCTTTCCAGCCGGACCTTTTCGAAATCGGCGTCGTCGAACAGGACGTATTCGTCCTTGGACACCTCATAGCCCTTGACCAGGTCCGACCGCTCGACCGGCCCCGTATCCGGATCGGTAGGCACCATCCGGATGCGGTTGTTCGTCTCCGGGTTGATCATGTGGAAACGGACATCGTTGGTCGAGGTCGTCGCCGTGTATAGGGCGACCGGGCAGGTCACCAGCGACAGTTTCAGATGTCCGCTCCAGGTCGGCCGCGCAGCCATGACGTCGTCTCCATGCGAATCGGCGGAGTCAACGCGGGCGCGGCCGATCTGTTCAGAGCGTCAGTCCACCTTGCGCGTATTGTCGTTGGAGTTTCGGTCTATCCACTTGTTGTAGGGATCAAGCCCGGCGAAGGCGGGCTTCTGGGCTGTGATGAAGCGGACGGTCTGAACCCCGGTGCGCACTGGCCGGCGCTCGAACGCCAGCACGCTGTCGCGAGTGAAGTCCTTCTTGCCGGGCTCGGCCGAGAACAGCCCTATGTCCATGGTCTCGTTCAGCGGGCTTTCCGTCTCCTCACCCTCCCCGTCGGCGTAGAGTTTCCGCGCTTCGATCGTGACCAGGACGTCCCAGCGACCGTCGGCCCGACGGGTGGAGGTCGCCGCGGTGGTCTTGAGATCGTAAAGCGTGATCTTCTCGAACAGGTCGGTGACCAGCTCCTGCTTGTCGGCCGGCGCCTCCGCGCGGATGGCCTGGATCAGGTCCAGCGAGCGCGGATAGGGCGCGCCCTTGAAGGCGTACTGATCCAGCACCCGGCGCAGGGCGCGGTTCACCGCCTCTTCGCCGATCTGATCGCGCAGCAGGTACATGACCATGCCGCCCTTCTGGTAGTGGATGTACTGCTGGTTCTCGACCCGCATAAGGGGCAGCTCCTCCAGCCGCTCCAATGCCCGGGCGCGCAGGAAATTATCCAGTTCGTACTTGAGGAAGCGCCGGATCTGGTCGGGGCCGTAGATCTTCTCCATCACCATCAGCGCCGAATATTGCGCCAGGCTTTCCGACAGCAGGGTCGAGCCCTGCTGATCCGAGCCGACGACCTGATGCGCCCACCACTGGTGACCCAGTTCGTGAGCGGTGATGTAGGTGACGTAGTCGATCTTCTCGGGGTCGGAGAAGTCGGCGATGAAACCCAGCCCCTCGGAATAGGGCATGGTGTTCGCATAGGCCTGCGCAAAGCTGGCGTAGGCCGGGAACTCGATGATCCGCGCCTGTCGGAACTGATAGGGGCTGAAGTTGGCCTGGAAGTAGTCCAGCCCCTTCTCCAGCGCGTCCAGCATGCGCGGCACGTTCTGATCATGGCCCGGGTGGTGATAGACGGCCAGGTCGACGCCCGTATGCTCGCGGCGGGTGACGTCGTAGCGCGCCGACTGCACCGACAGGAAGTTCAGGATCGGGGCCTCGGTGACGAAGCGCGCCGTGCGGCGCCCTTCCGCAGTCTGGTCAGACACCTTGTAGCCCGGCGCGATCGGCGTCTGATCGGCCACCGTCGTGACGGTGATGTCCGCCCGTATCCAGTCGGCGCCGATGTAGTTGTGCTGACGCGCCGCCTCGTCCTCCAGCTTGGCCATGCGCAACTCGGCGGGCAGGCCGTACTTGCGCCGTTTGGCGCGGTCAGACAGCAGGCCGTCGCGGTTCATGCCGATGGTCGGCGTGAAGACGCGGCTGTTCACGAATGTGCCGTTGTCCACGATCGAGGTCATGTTGCCGCGCACTTTGAAGCCCTTCTGAGCCAGCACGGTCTCGAACCGAACGGTCCGCCGCTCGCCCGGCTGCATGGGTTGGGCGAAGCGATAGATGCGGTAGTCGAATCGATCCCACTCGCGCTCCAGCGACGCGCCCTCGACCTCCAGAACCGGAACCTCCAGGTCGTCGTCCATCCAGCGCAGATGGATCGCGTTCAGCGGTCGATCGGTTCGGTTCTCGATCACATAGCTGCCGCGCGTGACCATGCGCGGGTCGTGCGGGAAGATGTCGATGGCGAGGGTGACCTGGTCGATCGAGGGCTGGGGCAGACGTTCGAAGGCCAGGAGAGTCTTCTCGTAGTCGGCCTGCATACGCTCGAACTGGGTGCGGCTGCGGTATTCGTTCCAGACGTTGGTGTTGATGAAGATGAAGACGCCCAGGCCGGCGAAGATCACCAGGGCCAGGCCGCCGATTGCGCCGGCCGGACCCGCCAGGCGGCGCGGCAGACGCTTCAGACGAGGCTTCAGCCGCACTTCGGTCCCGCGCCGCCACAGGCCATAGGCCAGGACCATCAACACCACCGAAAAGGCGGTCCAATAGGCGTTCACCCAGCTGGCGTAGCCGGCGAACCTGCCCTGCCCGTTCATGTCCGACAGCGGCACGGCGATGCCCGAACCGTAGCGGTACAGCAGGTGATCGAAGCCGAGATTGCCCAGAACAATGGTCGAGATCATGTAGACGACCATGATCGCCCAGCCGACGAACTTGTTGGGCGAGAGGGCCTGGACGAAGATCGCAAGCACGGCCAGCAGGGTATAGCTGAGCGCCTCGGGCGCGACGTACCACAGCAGGTATTTGTCGATCTCGTAGTCGAAATAACCCTTGTAGGTCTGCACGGCCATGCCGGCCGCAGCGCCGGCGATCAGCGTCGAGATCAGCACCAGAGCCAGGGCCAGAACCTTGGGCACGAAGAAGGTCCAGTCGGCGGCGGCCGACGAGTCCACGATCTCGTGCACCCGCCGTTCGCGGTCACGCCAGACCAGTTCGCCCGAATAGTAGATGGCCACGATCATGGCGATCAGGCCGAACGACCCCGTCAGGCCGGCGATCACCACGCGCGTGACCAACAGGATCGGCGCGCCGTACAGCTCGCCGGTGAACAGCAGGATGATGGCGGCGAAGACGAAACCCAGAACGATCAGGACCGCATAGGCCGGGCTCTTGAACACCATGGCCATCTCGAGCCGAGTGCGCGACCACAGCTGAGCCAGCGAGGCTTTCATTCCATGCGTCGGACGCGCCAGCGACGACAGGTCGGCCTGAGCGGGGGGCGCCGCCTCCGACAGGGCACGAAGTCGGTCCTGCTTCTTGGCGTTCGAGCCGCGAACGGCCGGCCGGTACAGGGCAAAGGCCACCGCCAGTGCGACCAGCGCCACGCCGATCCAGATCAGACGGTTGCCCAGCAGCACGCCGGTCAGCGGCGGGTTCAACGTATTACGCTCTGCAGCCGTCCAGTAGCGGGTGACGAGTTCGTAGGCCGATGCGCCGAAGGGCTCGGCCCAGGCCATGACGGTCTCGAACTCGGGCTTGTTGCCCATGACGCCGGTGGCCACGGTGTAGAGGATGAACACCGCCACCACCCCGACGTAGGTCGCCATCATCGAGCGCGTCACGGTCGCGAGCGCGAAGAACAGGGCCGAGCTCAGCAGCACGCCCGGCACACCGAACACCAGATAGGCATAGGCGTAGTCGCCCGGCCGGATCGGCCCCAGCGTTTCGGGATCGACCCAGGGCATCAGTGTGCCCAGGAAGGTGCCGATCGAAATCGACAGATAGCAGAGCGCAACCGCCGCGAATGCGCCGAAGAAGCGGCCGTACAGATAGTCGAACTTCGACATCCGCGTCGCCTGGACGATGGGGCCGAACCCCGTCGAAACATCGCGCGCCACCACGTTGGCGACGATCGCCGTGGTGCCCAGCATGAAGAACATGTTGAACGCGATCTGCGCCAGCGTCAGCGCATAGGGCGCGTTCTTGTGCACGTTCCCGCCGGCGCCCAGCGAGACATTCTCGGACGCGGCAAGCCCGAAGCCGAGCAGCAGGAACAGGATGCCGATGACCCAGAAGGCCGGCTGGCGAAGCTGATAGCGGAACTCGAAGGCCGCGATGCGGGCGAACATGATCTATCGACCTCAGGCGGCGCGGCGCGAGGCCGACAGGGTCGAGAAGTAGACGTCTTCCAGACCGCCCGAGACCGGCTCGAACCCCGGACCGGGCTTGGCGTCGGACAGGACGTGGATCACCGTGCGGCCGGCGAACAGGCGCGTGGAGATGACCTCGTGCTGGACGCGGTGTTCCGGCAGGTCGGCCTTGTCGATGGTCTTCTTCCATACTCGGCCCTGCATCTGGCCCAGCAGGTCGGACGGCGCGCCTTCCAGCCGGATCTTGCCGTCGGCCAGCACCGCCATGCGCGGGCACAGATCGGCTACGTCCTCGACAATGTGGGTCGACAGGATGACCACCACGCTCTCGCCGATCTCGGCGAGCAGGTTCAGGAAGCGGTTGCGCTCTTCGGGGTCCAGACCCGCGGTGGGCTCGTCGACGATGATCAGCCGGGGCTGGCCGATCAGGGCCTGGGCGATGCCGAAGCGCTGCCGCATGCCGCCCGAGAAGCCCGCCAGGGCCTTCTTGCGGACGGGCCACAGGTTGACCTGGTTCAGCAGGCTCTCGACGGTCGCCTTGCGATCCTTGCCGTCGGCGATGCCCTTCAGCACCGCCATATGGTCCAGCATGTCGTAGGCCGAGACGCGCGGATAGACGCCGAAGTCCTGGGGCAGATAGCCCAGGGTGCGGCGCAGCTCTTCCGGCTGTTTGATCACGTCGATCTCGCCGAAGGTCATCTGCCCCGAGGTCGGCGTCTGAAGCGTCGCAATCGACCGCATCAGTGTCGATTTCCCCGCGCCGTTCGGCCCCAGCAGCCCGAACATGCCGGTCGGCACCTCTAGGCTGACGTCATCCAGGGCGCGCGTGCCGTTGGGATAGACGTGGACCAGATTCCGGATCGAAAGCATGAGAGCCCCCACATGCGATTCATGAACCCCTAGCCTGGGTTCTGACGCCCGTGGGGGTCAAGTTACGCTTCGGACAGATTTTCAGGCGCAGGGCGGATAGGTATCGAACCGCGCCGTGTATTCGGCCAGGGTTTCGGGAAAGCCCATCGCCTGACGCAGGGCCTCGACGTTGTCGGGATCCTCGAGCGGGGCCAGCGCCCAACGGCCATCCACACAGGTCATCTGGCTGCCATAGCGCTGGCGCCGCCCGTCGTTCATGGCCAGCCGGTCGAACATCAGGGCGTAGCTGGGCCCGTCCACCTCGCCTGTCGCCACCAGCGGCTCCAGCACCGGGACGAAACGTCGCCAGGCCTCGACGTTGGAGTGCTGCACGATCAGGAAGGCGGCGCCGGCGGCCTGATCGCCCCATTGGCTGCGGTAGAACCAGCCTTCTTCCGGCACGATGGTCATCAGCTCGGCCATCAGCTGGTCGTCCATCGCCTTGATCGGCGCCCACATGGCGCGCATGGCCGGCTGGCGCTGCTCGGACGGCAGGACGCTGAGATCGACGGTGTTCATGGCGCGACGCCCGACCTGATCCAGCACGCCCATCCGCTCCAGCTTCTCGCGGTCGTCGGCAGGCGGGAGCAGAGCGGACTGGCGCGCCTTCTCGGCCTCGATGGCCTGTCCCACCGGCGCGATGAGGGCGGCCGCTTCAGGACTGATCGACGGCGTCGGGGCCGTCTGCATGGGAGAGAAGGCAAGCGCCAGGGCGACAATCCAGCCGATCAACATCACGTCTCCTGCGACGACGCGCCGTCGAACGGTCAAGCCATCGGCGCGTTGCCCATATTGGAGGAACAACCTTGAAGCGCAAATCAGCCGAGGCCCATGACATCGTCATCATCGGCGGCGGCGCCGGGGGGCTGGAGCTGGCGGCGCGGCTGGGCCGCAGGCTGGGGCGACGCGAGGGACGCCGGCGCGTCACCCTTATCGACCGCTCGGTCTTTCACCTGTGGAAGCCCAGCCTGCACGAGGTCGCGGCCGGATCGCTGGACTCGCACCAGGAGGGGCTGTCCTATCCGCTGCTGAGCCGACGCAATCATTTCCGCTTCGTGCTGGGCGACCTGACCGGCCTGGACGCCGCCGCGCGCACGGTCACCCTGGCCGAGATCCGGGATGACGATGGCGAGGTGCTGGTCCCGCCGCGCACACTTGGGTTTCAGACCCTGGTGCTGGCCACCGGCTCGGGCTCCAACCTGTTCGACACGCCCGGCGCGGCCGAGCATGCCCATCTGCTGGAGGACGTCGCCGACGCCGAGGCCTTTCATCGCCGGCTGACCACCGCCCTCCTGGCCGCGTCGGTGTCACAGGAGCGCGTGTTGCGCATCGCCATCGTGGGCGCCGGGGCCACGGGGGTCGAGCTGTCCACCGAACTGCTGGAAGGCCACGGCGAACTGGTCGCCGGCCTGTCGGGCGACCAGACCTTTCAGATGAAGGTCACCATTGTCGAGGCCGCATCGCGCATCCTGGGTGGTCTGCCCGAGAAGGTCGCGGCCAAGGCCGCCCGCGCCCTGACCGAGCGAGGCATCGGCCTGATGACCGACGCCGAGGTTCAGCGCGTCACCGCGCAGGGTCTGGAAACCTCTCAAGGCCCCGTCCCCGCCGACCTCGTCGTCTGGGCGGCCGGGGTGAAGGCGGCCGACTTCAACGCCGAGTTGGGGCTTGGACCGGCAAGCTGAACCAGTTCGTCACCGACGATCGCCTGCGCACCTCGGCGGCGCACATCTATGCGCTCGGCGACTGCGCCCAGACGCCCGGCCCCGGCGGCAAGCCCGTGCCCGCACGCGCCCAGGCCGCCAGCCAGCAGGCGCAATATCTCAGCCGCGCCCTGCTCGACCCCGGCTTGGACAAGCCCTTCGTCTATCGCGACAAGGGCTCGCTGGTGTCGCTGGGCGATGACCAGGGCGTCGGCTCGCTGATGGGCGGGCTGGGCGGCTCCAACTTCCTGATCGAGGGCCTGTTGGCCAAATGGGCCTATATGGCTCTGCACCTGGACCACCACCGCTCGATCCTGGGCGCGCCCCGGACGGCGCTGCTGGCTCTGTCGCGCCTTCTGCACCGCCGTGTCTCGGGGCGGCTGAAGCTGCACTAGTAGATCAGGTGCGGCCGCCGCGCCTCTTCCCACGCCCGTTCGTCCGGCAGGGTCAGGGCATCCAGATCGCCCGGCGTGGCCTCTGCGTCGTCCACCCATTCCCGCAACCCCGGCCCGCCGTTGATGGTGTCGATCGGCAGGCGGCCGAAGGCGTATTCGTAGGGGAAGTCGCGCCACAGGTCGTAGTCGCCGTACAGCCGCCGGATCGCCTTGAACCCCAGCGCCTGCACCCGCCACGGCTTGAAGGCCTGGTCGTCGTACCACGGCCCCTCGACATGGATCTGCACGCCCGAGCACAGCTGGCCGACGTGTTTGTGGAAGGTCGGCTGAAACCACATGTCGCGCAACACGCAGCCGCCCAGCCAGGCGGGTGCCAGCGACTGCATCTCCGCGATCACCACCCGCGCGTCGATGTCGGGCGCCCCGAACAGCTCCAGCGGCCGGGTCGTGCCGCGCCCCTCCGACAGCGTGGCGCCCTCCAGCATAACCGTCCCGGCATAGGCGCGCGCCATGCTGAGGTTCGGCGCGTTCGGGCTGGGATTGATCCATTCCCGCCGGCCCAGCGGCCAGCCGAAGCCCGGCCCAGCCTCGGGGTCATAGCCCTGCATCTCGATGACGCGGTAGTCCACGTCCAGGCCGAAGTGGTCGATGAACCAGCGGCCCAACTCGCCCATGGTCAGGCCGTGGCGCATCGGCATCGGCCCGGCGCCGACAAAGCTCTCGTATCCGGGCTTAAGCGTCAGCCCCTCGACCGGCCGCCCCGCCGGATTGGGCCGGTCCAGCACCCACACCGCCTTGCCGTGTTTCGCCGCCGCCTCAAGCACATAGAGCAGCGTCGTCACATAGGTGTAGATGCGGCACCCCAGGTCCTGAAGGTCGACCAACAGGACGTCGAACTCGCCCATCCATTCGTCGCGGGGGCGGCGCACCTCGCCATACAGGCTGAACACCGGAAAGCCGTGCACCGGATCGCGATAGTCCGGGCTCTCCATCATATTGTCCTGCAGATCGCCCTTCATCCCATGCTGTGGGCCAAAGGCCGCCGTCAGCGTGATCTCGGGACAGGCCGCCAGCGCATCCACCGCATGGGTCAGGTCCGCCGTGACCGAGGCCGGATGCGCCAGCAGCGCCACGCGCCGCCCGGCCAGCGGCGCCCGCAGCGCCGGTTCGGACAACAGACGATCGAGGCCGAACTTCATGGCAGCTCCAGCGCGAAGGACTCAGAATGGTGGAAGTCCGGCTTATCCGACGGATGGGCCAGCGCCCAATAGCTGATCGCTCCGTCCCATCGCTCGATCACCGCGCAGAGGCCGATCGGCCCCGTTGCATCCGGCGGCAGTTGCACATCCGCCGTCAGGACGACCTGTCCCGGCGCCTGACGCATGACGATGAACGGCGCCGGCGCCTCGACCGTCCGCATCCCGTCCCGATAGCCGTCGAATTCATAGATCGCCCACGCCCCCGACGGCGACAGGTTCGCCTCGACATAGCCCGCGCCCGCGCCCGCGCCCACGAACGCCTCGAAACAGTTCGTGCGCCACAGCCCGTCGGTCTGAACCCGCGCCGCCGCCTCAGGCCAGCGCACCATCTCCACCGACCCGCCGAGCGCATACTCCAGGCTCAACACACGCCCCGCCCGACGCACCTCGACCTCCAGCGTCAGCCCACCGACGTCGGCCGTGGTCGGATGCGGGATCAGGGGCAGGCGCATGGGGCGTAGGTATCGAATGTGCGGCGCTGCGCAAGGTGGAGCCGGCAGGTCGCAATGCGGCAACGACGCCCAAGTCCGCTTTCGACCCGTTGCGGACATCTACTTCAGCCTCCATGGTCGGCCTCATGCTTGCACGGGACGCCAAAGAACACCCCATACCGGAACAGCTTCGGCCTCGATTTCGAGAACTAGTGTCCGCTCTGGCAGCCGGGGATTTCCGGCTTTCGGAACACCCGCTCGACGGAGTCGCACCGATCGATGAGCGTTTGGCGGATTTCATCGCCGAACAGATCGGTGCCTATGGGGCGAGACTCGCCCCGCTGAGCGACGAGGTCTGGCATCGGTCGGTCTACGCTTGGGACGCGCCCAACTGGCAGTTCCTGATCGATCTGACCACCACCGACGAAGCCGTCAGCGATCTTGTCCTCCACGCGCGGCTCTCCGACGACCGGGAAGGTCGTATTAAGGTCTGGTCGGTGCACGTGCCCTGAGTCCGCTCTCCACCCATAGCGGTCACTTGCGACGGCCGCTGCCGGGCAGCCAAGCCTGCGAGGGGCTGACCCTCGCCGCCTTCCCTGCTAACGCAGCGGCCATGACCGAGCACGCCTTTACGTCCGATTTCCTCCGCACCATGCAGGCGCGGGGCTACATCCATCAGATTACCCATCCGGCCGAGCTGGATGCGGCGGCGGCGTCCGGCGTGGTGACGGGCTATATCGGCTTCGACGCCACCGCGCCGTCTCTGCACGTCGGCCATCTGATCCAGATCATGCTGCTGCGCCGGCTGCAGCAGGCGGGGCACAAGCCCATCGTCCTGATGGGCGGCGGCACGACCAAGGTGGGCGATCCCAGCTTCAAGGACACCCAGCGCCCCCTGCTGACGCAGGAGCGGATCAACGAGAACATCGCCGGCATCAAGGGCGTGTTCGAGAAGTTCCTGACCTTCGGCGACGGCCCGACGGACGCGGTCATGCTGGACAACGACGAGTGGCTGTCGAAGCTCGGCTATCTGGAGTTCCTGCGCGACTACGGCACCCACTTCACCGTCAACCGCATGCTGAGCTTCGACTCGGTCAAGCTGCGTCTGGAGCGCGAGCAGCCGCTGACCTTCCTCGAGTTCAACTACATGCTGATGCAGGCGACCGACTTCCTGGAGCTGAACCGGCGCTATGGCTGCACCCTGCAGATGGGCGGGTCGGACCAGTGGGGGAACATCGTCAATGGGGTCGAGCTGACCCGCCGCGTGGATCACAAGGCCGCCTTCGGCCTGACCACGCCGCTGCTGTCGACCGCCTCGGGCCAGAAGATGGGCAAGACCGTGGGCGGCGCCGTCTGGCTGAACGCCGACGCCCTGTCGCCGTACGAATACTGGCAGTACTGGCGCAACACCGAGGACGGCGACGTGGGCCGCTTCATGCGCCTGTTCACCGACCTGTCGGACGCCGAGATCGCCGGCTACGAGGCCCTTCAAGGCGCGGCCATCAACGACGCCAAGAAGGCCCTGGCCGACGCCACGACCACCATGCTGCACGGCGCCGAAGAAGCCGCCAAGGCGCGCGCCGCCGCCGAAAGCGCCTTTGAAAAGGGCCAGCTCTCGGCCGACCTGCCGACCGTCGAACTGCCGGCGGCCGAGGTCTACGGCGCCATGATCGCCGCCGTGGTGACCCGCGCCGGCCTGACCGCCTCCAACGGCGAGGCCCGCCGCCTGGCCCAGGGCGGCGGCCTGCGCCTGAACGACACGCCCGTCGCCGATGGCTCTCAACTGATGACCGAAGCCGACCTGAAGGACGGCGTCATCAAGCTGGCCGCCGGCAAGAAGAAGATCGTGCTGGTCAAACCCATCTGATCCGAGCGGAGAGTGAACATGGATGCTGGAACCCCTGCCCCGCCCCTCGATCTGCCGACCGACGGCGGCGAGCGGTTCACGCTGGCGGATCGCGCCGGCCCGACCGTGGTCTATTTCTACCCAAAGGCCGACACGCCGGGCTGCACCACCGAAGGGCAGGACTTCTCGGCCCTGATCGATCGGTTCGCGGCGTGCGACGCGGTGGTGATCGGCGTGTCGCGCGACGCGGTGAAGAAGCTGGGTCGGTTCAAGGCCAAGCATGACCTCAAGGTCGTCCTGGGCTCCGACGAGGACGGCGCCGTCACCGAAGCCTGGGGCGTCTGGGTCGAGAAACAGCTCTACGGCCGCAAATACTTGGGGATCGAACGGGCTACCTTCCTGATCGACGCCCAGGGCCGCATCGCCCGCGCCTGGCGCAATGTGAAGGTCAAGGGCCACGCCGAAGAGGTGCTGGCGGCCGTCGAAGCCCTGTGATCGACGAGCGCCGGTCGCACGCGGCGCCTTGTCACGAGCGCGCACCTGTCGCTTAAGTATCGCCGGGCCAGCGCCCAGGGCGTCAGGACCGCCCGGCGCGGGGGACATCGGAGAGATCGACCATGTTCAACAAGACCAAGACAGACAACGGGTTCGGCATCCCCGACCCCACCCCCTCGCCCGAGCCGCAGCGCGCCGAAACGCCCGCGCCGCGTCCGGCCGCCGCGCCCGCCGCGCCCGCCGCGCCGCGTTCCAGCAACCTGTCGACCCTGTCGGCCGGCGTGAAATACGAAGGCAATATCTCGGGCGGCGGCGATCTTCAGATTGACGGCTCGCTGAAGGGCGACGTGCGCGTGGCCCGCGTCACCATCGGCGAGAACGGCTCGGTCGAGGGCTCGGTCGCCGCCGACGTGCTCGAAATACGCGGCCGCATCTCGGGCTCCATCGTGGCCAAGCAGGTCCGGCTGCACGCCTCGGCCCGCGTGGACGGCGACATCACCCAGGAGCAGTTGTCCATCGAACAGGGCGCCTGGTTCCAGGGCCGCTGCACCCAGGCCAAGCGCGACGCGGCGGTCGAACCGGCCGTGGACCGCTACAAGCCCGAGGCCGCCGCCAAGCCGGCCCCCATGGTCGCCAAGGACCAACCCGCCCCGGCCAAGCCGGCCGCCGCCTGATCCAAATCAAAAGGGGCGGTCCCTGCGGACCGCCCCTTTTTCTCACTCCGTCGTGGAGCCTCGGGTCTCGCCGACCCGGGCCGCCAGCGCGGCGCCCATGAACTGGTCCAGGTCGCCGTCCAGCACCCCTTGCGTGTCCGAGGTCTCGACCTCGGTGCGCAGGTCCTTGACCATCTGATACGGCTGCAGGACGTAGGATCGGATCTGGTGCCCCCAGCCGATGTCGGTCTTGGCGTCCGCCAGGGCCTGCGCCGCCGCCTCGCGCTTCTGCAGCTCCAGCTCGTACAGGCGGGCGCGCAGCATCTTCCAGGCCTGTTCGCGGTTCTGGTGCTGCGAGCGGCCGGCCTGGCAGGCCACGACCGTGTTGGTCGGGACGTGGGTCAGGCGAACGGCCGAGTCGGTCTTGTTGATGTGCTGACCGCCGGCGCCCGAGGCCCGATAGGTGTCGGTGCGCACGTCCGACGGGTTGATGTCGATCTCGATGGCGTCGTCCACAACCGGCGACACCCCGATCGAGGCGAAGGAGGTGTGGCGCTTGGCGGCCGCGTCATACGGGCTGATGCGCACCAGACGGTGCACCCCGGATTCCGACTTCAGCCAGCCATAGGCGTTGGGGCCCTTAACCTGGATGGTGGCGGACTTGATGCCGGCCTGTTCGCCGCCCTCCTCCGCCTCCAGCTCGACCTCGTAGCCGTGCGCCTTGGCCCAGCGCGAATACATGCGCAGCAGCATGCCGGCCCAGTCGTTGGACTCGGTGCCGCCGGCGCCGGAGTTTACTTCCAGATAGGCGTCGTTGCCGTCGGCCTCGCCGGACAGCAAGGCTTCCAGCTCGGCGCGGGCGGCGCGTTCCTTGATGGCCTTGAGGTCGGCGCGCGCGCCTTCCAGCGCATCCTCGTCGCCCTCTTCGTCCGCCATTTCGGCCAGCATGACGCCGTCCTCGAGGCCCTGCTCCATCGCCTTGACGGCGTTGATCTGGCCTTCCAGGCGCGAGCGGTCCCTAGAGACGGCCTGGGCTTCGTCGGGGTTGTCCCACAGGGTCGGATCCTCGACCCGGGCGTTCAGCTCATCGAGCTTTCTGACAGCGACATCCCAGTCAAAGACGCCTCCTGAGCAGAGCGACGCTCTGCTCGATGTCGGCCTTCATGGCCTCGACATCCGGTCTCATCGCAATCTCCGGCGACATTCATGTGAGCGGCGGGAGATAGAGGGTCGGGCGCTCGGGCTCAACCATCCTTCTCGCCACAGGGTCAGTACAGGCCCGTCAGATCCTCGGCCGGCTCCTTGCGGGGCGGCGGGGGCGTGACCGGCGGCGGGGGGCCTGCGGCTGCGGGGGGAGGCGTCTGGCCGGCGGCTTCGGCCTCGCGGCGGATGACGTCGTAATAGTTCTGCGGTCCGACCGGCTCGGCGGGACGCGGCGGCGGGGCACGGCGCTCGGTGCCCGGCCGGAAGGCCTCTTCGATGCCGTTGACCGTCCGGAACACGGCGTTGCGCGGTCGCACGAAGGGGCGCGCCGGCCGCTCCTTCAGCGCCGCCTGCATGAATTCGGTGAAGATCGGCACAGCGGTCGAGGCCCCGGCCTCGCCCCCGCCCAGGGAACGGTTGTCGTCATAACCGACGAAGACCCCCACAACGATGTCGGTGGTGAAGCCCACGAACCAGGCCGAGCGATACTCGTTGGTCGTGCCCGTCTTGCCGCCCACCCAACGGCCCAGGCCGCGCGCGCTGGCCGCCGTGCCGCGCTGAACCACGCCCTCCAGCATGGAGCTGACCTGATAGGCCGTGATGGGATCGAGCACCTGTTCACCCCGATCCGGCAGGCGCGGTGACTCCTGGCCCGAGAAGCCGCGTCCGCAATCGCGGCACTGACGCCGATCGGCGCGATAGATGGTCTCGCCATTCCGATCCTGCACCATCTCTATCAGATAGGGATCGACCCGGCGGCCGCCGTTGACGAAGGCGGCGTAGGCGGCGGTCAGCTGATAGGGCGTGGTCTCGCCCGCGCCCAGCGACACCGACAGGTTCGGCGTCATGCCCGGCAGGCCCATTTTCTCGGACTGGGCGACGATCTTGTCCATGCCCACGGACTGCGCCAGGCGCACGGTCATGACGTTGCGCGACAGCTCCAGCCCGCGTCGCAGCGTCTGCGGGCCGTAATACTCGCGGCTGTAATTCTCGGGCGTCCAACGACGGCCGCCCGGGCCGCCGGGGAAGCTGATCGGCGCGTCCAGCACGATCGAAGCGGGCGTGAAGTCGCCTTCCAGAGCGGTGGCGTAGACGAACGGCTTGTAGGCCGAGCCGGGCTGGCGGCGCGCCTGGGTGGCGCGGTTGAAGCTGCTGATGGCGTAGGAATAGCCGCCGACCATGGCCAGCACCCGGCCAGTCTGCGGTTCGATCGCCACCAAGGCCCCGTTGACGGCCGGCACCTGCTTCAGGGCGAACTGGCTTCCCGAAGGCTCCACGAAAATGAGGTCGCCGCGCTCCAGCCGTCGCCGAGCGTTGGCCCAGGCCGCGTCGGCGCTGACCAGCGCGCCCTCGCGGTCCGTACGCGCGGTGCGGATGCGCACGGTGTTGCCCGACACGCTTTCGACGGCCGCGGCCTCCCAGGTGCGACGTTCGGACGGAACGGTGCGGCGCAGCGCCGCCTGCTGCCATCCGTCCTCGAACTCGGTCTTGCCCCAGGGCCCGCGCCAGCCATGACGCCGATCGTAGTTCTCCAGTCCGCGCATCAGGGCGTCGCGCGCCGCGGACTGAAGGTCGGGGTCCAACGTGGTGCGCATGTAATAGCCGCCGCCATTGACTTCCGGCCGGCCGAACAGGCCGATGGCGCGGCGGCGCGCCTCTTCCACGAAGAAGTCGGCGTCCGCGTAGGCGGCTCGACGCGGCGCATCCAGGGTCTGAAGTGGGCGGGCGAGCGCGGTCTGAAGATCGGCGCGCGGCAGCCAGCGATTATCCGCCATTTCCCGCAGCACCCAGTCGCGACGGCCCTTGGCGGCGGCGGGGTGGCGCTTGGGGTGATAGTTGTTCGGTCCCTTGGGCAGGGCCGCCAGGAAGGCCGCCTCGTCCGGCGTCAGCTGGTTCAGCGACTTGCCGAAATAGTTGAAGGCCGCCGAGGCCACGCCATAGGACCGATAGCCCAGGAAGATTTCGTTCAGATAAAGCTCGAGGATCTGCTCCTTGCTCAGGACCGTCTCCAGACGGCTGGTCAGGATGGCTTCCTTGAGCTTGCGGTTCAGGCTCGTCTCGTTGGTCAGCAGAACGTTCTTGGCGACCTGCTGGCTGATGGTGGATCCACCCTCCAGACGCCGTCCGGAGACAACGTTGAAGACGTTGTTGATCATGGCTCGGCCCAGGCCGGAAACGTCGATGCCGCCATGGCCGAAGAAGTTGCTGTCCTCGGCCGCCAGGAAGGCGTGGATCACCGTCTCCGGAATCTGGTCATAGGTGACGTAGATTCGGCGCTCGTCCGAGAACTCGCCGATAAGCGTCCCATCCCCGGCGTAGACGCGCGTCGCCGTCGGCGGACGATAGTCCGCCAGCTCGGAGGTGTCGGGCAGGTCATGGAAGACCCAGGCCGCGTAGACGGCCACGATCACGCCGGCCAGGGCGATCGCGCCCAGCAAGCCGACGCCCGCCATGACCAACCAGCGTTCCGCTATCTTCACTACCGACTCCGCGCGACGCATCCCCAGCCGGGTTTAACGCCTGCCGCGACGAAGCACTAGCCACGCCGCATCAAGCAGCCGGTCGGTCGGCATCCAAATCGCGGCCGAACACCGCGAAGTCCGCGCCGCTGGGCTGCTGGAACTGGCGCAGGCCGAACTCGGGCAGGATCGCCAGCAGATGATCGAAAATGTCGGCCTGTATGCCCTCATACTCGGCCCAGGCCGTGGTCGAGGTGAAGCAGTAGACCTCCAGCGGCAGGCCCTCGGACGAAGGAGCCAGCTGGCGGACCATGACGGTCATGCCCTGATGGATGCGGGGGTGGTTGCGCAGATAGCTCTCCACATAGGCCCGGAAGGCGCCGAGATTGGTCTGGCGGCGCGCGTTGACCACGTCGCGGCCGGCGTCCGACAAGGTCTGGTTCCAGATCTTCAGCTCGGCCGCCTTGGCCTCCAGATAGTCGTCGATCAGGGCGAAGCGGCTCAGCCGCATCTCGTCTTCGGCGTCCATGAAGCGGACGCTGGACTGGTCGACCAGCAGCGATCGCTTGATGCGCCGGCCTCCCGAGTCCTGCATCCCGCGCCAGTTCTTGTAGCTCTCGTTGATCAGCCGCCAGGTCGGGATCGTCGTGATGGTGCGGTCGAAGTTCTGGACCTTGACGGTGTGCAGGGCGATGTCGACCACGTCGCCGTCGGCGTTCAGTTGGGGCATTTCGATCCAGTCGCCGACGCGCAGCATGTCGTTGGAGTTCAGCTGGACCGAGGCCACCAGCGACAGGATGGTGTCCTTGAACACCAGCATCAGCACCGCGGCCAGCGCGCCCAGGCCCGACAGAAGCAGAAGCGGCGAACGGTCGATCAGCGTGGCGATGATCAGGATGGTCGCCACGGCGTAGAGCAGGATCTTGACCACCTCGAGATAGCCCTTGATGGGCCGGGCGGCCGCCTTGGGTCGGCGCGAGTAGATGTGGTTGATCAAGTCCAGCAGCGCGGCCAGAGCCATCACCACCGTCAGGATCATGAAGGCGCTGGCGACATTTCGCGTCACTACGGCCGCCGCCGGCGCGATGTGCGGCACGGCCAGGATGCCCTGATGGATGACGAGCGCCGGAGCCAGGCGGGCCAGCGTCCGCGTCACCGGTTGAAGCGAGTGCGAGCCGCTATCCAGCTTCAGCCGGTGCAGCACCTGCCGGATCACACGGAACAGGACCTTGCGGACCAGAAAGTCCACGGCGAAGGCGGCGGCGACGAGCAGAGCCAGTCCGATCAGCGTTTCCGCCGCCGGATACTCCGCCAGGCGATCCCGCATGGCGTTCAGATTTTGCATGGCCCCTACCTAGGCCGCGAGGCCCGCTATTTGAACCGTCGGCAAGCCTATTTCGGACGCCCCCTTGCCATCGGGGAGCATTGCGCCCACCTTGAACCCGTCGATCTCTCTGCGAAACGCTGCTGCCCCTTGCATCGCGCACCGAGGTCTCAAGCCGATCCTTTCAGACCCGACCGGCCGCAGGACATCCTTCCTGAGGTCAATTCCAACGGAGGTCCTGAAAATGGCTACCGGCACTGTAAAATGGTTCAACTCCACCAAGGGTTACGGCTTCATCGCGCCTGACGACGGCGGCAAGGACGTGTTCGTCCACGCCTCGGCGGTCGAAGCGTCGTCGCTGGGCTCGCTGAACGAGAACCAGAAGGTCTCCTACGAGATCGAGCGCGACTCGCGCAGCGGCAAGGAATCGGCCGGACAGCTCAAGTCCGCCGACTAAGCCTGTCGAACCGAACACTGACGAAGGGGCCGGCGCCATGCGTCGGCCCCGACGTTTTTGAAACGCTGTCCTGGAGATACGAAATGACGCCCTTGGCCGACAAGATCACGACCATGACCGCCGCCGACCTGAAAACCCTGCGCGCCAACGCCGCCCGTCTGCTGGAGCACGGCTCGCCCGCGCAGATGTCCAGCGCCGGCGAAATCCTGCCGCTGATCGACACGCAGCTTGCCGTTCTGGCCGAAAAGGCCGCCAGCGAGCCGGCCCCGGTCCGCAAGCGCGCCGCGCCCAAGAAGAAGGTCCCGCCGGCGACCGGTCACCAGACCGCCCTGCCCGGCTGAGGATTCAGCCCAGGGCCTGATCCAGGTCCGCGATCAGGTCCTCGACGTCTTCGACGCCCACAGACAGTCGGATCAGGCTGTCGGTGACTCCGCCTTTTTCACGCACATCCTTGGGCACCGAGGCGTGGGTCATGATGGCCGGGTGGTTCACCAGGCTTTCGACCCCGCCCAGCGATTCCGCCAGCGTGAAGACCTGCACCCGCTCCAGCACCCGCCTGGTGCGCTCCAGGTCGCCATCCAGCACGACCGTGACCATGCCGCCGAAGCCGCTGGTCATCTGACGCGCCGCCAGTTCATGCTGCGGGTGGGCCACCAGGCCCGGATAGATCACCTTGGCGACGCCGGCCCGGGTCTCCAGCCAGCGGGCGATGGTCAATGCGTTCTCGCAGTGCGCCTTCATGCGCAGCGCCAGGGTCTTCAGGCCCCGGTTGGCCAGGAAGGCGTCGAACGGCCCCATGATGCCGCCGACCGAGTTCTGCAGAAACTTGATCTGGGCCGCCAGCTCCGCATTCGCGGTCACCAGCACGCCGCCGATGATGTCGGAGTGGCCGTTCAGATATTTGGTCGCCGAATGCATCACCACATCGGCACCCAGCGCCAGCGGCTGCTGACAGAAGGGCGTGGCGAAGGTGTTGTCGACCACCAGGATCAACCCGTGCGCCTTGGCGATCTTCGACAGGGCGGCGATGTCGGCCAGCTTCATGAGCGGATTGGTCGGCGTCTCGACCCAAAGCATGCGGGTCTTGGGCGTGATCGCCGCCTCGACGGCGCTCAGGTCGCTGAGGTCCACATAGGCGAAATCGAGTCCCATAGACCGACGCCGCACCCGCTCGAACAGGCGCCATGAGCCGCCGTACAGGTCGTCGCCGGTGACGATGTGAGAGCCCGCGTCCAGAAGCTCCAGCGCCGTAGAGGTCGCCGCCATGCCCGAGCCGAAGCCGAAGCCGTGCGTGCCCCCCTCCAGATCGGCGATGCAGGCCTCGAAGGCTTCGCGCGTCGGGTTCTTGCCCCGCGCATACTCATACCCCTTGTTCACGCCCGGGCTTTCCTGGGCATAGGTGGAGGTGGCGTAGATCGGCGTCATCACCGCGCCCGTCGTCGGGTCGGGCTTCTGGCCGGCGTGGATGGCGCGGGTCGAGAACCCCTGGCTGTTCTTATTGACCGTCATGAGCTTCCTCGTTCGCTAGGGGCCGGTGCTGGCGTGTTTTCAGCGGTAAAGGTTCGCGTGGCGGACATCACAGCACACCAGGTGGAGAGATCGTATTGGTGACCGTCAAAGGGCAGTTCCCGCACCGCAACGCGAGCGCCCCGGCTCGCCAGATCGGCAGCCATGGCGCGGCTTGAGCGCACAGGAACAGCTTCATCCGTACGCGCATGAAGCACCAAGGCCGAAAGACCGCTCAGCGTCGGCCCGGCCTCCAGTCGGCCCCCGCCCGCAACGAGAACCACCAAACGCACTGAGGAATCTGGCGCGGCGGCAGCCCCCAAAGCCACTCCCGCACCTCTGGAATAGCCCCACAGGGTCACCTGATCTATTGCCACGCCGGAACGATTGGCGACCTCTCGAGCGGCGTCCAGCGCGACACGTCGCCAAGCTCGCGCCGTAACGACCTGGCGGCTTCGATCCGGAGCACCGCTGTCGAAATAGGCGGGCAAGATCACCCAATAACCTCGAGACGCCAGCTGGATCGCGTGCGCGTCGAACAATATGGAGTTCATCTCAAAGCCCGTGCCGCCATGCAGCAGGACCACCGCCTTACCGTTCGGCGGCCCCAATGGACGGTAAAGGTGGGCCCGAATTTCCCGATTTCGGCTTGGGAAAACGATCGCGTCACGTGCGGCCTGGACCGCAACATCGTCCGTGCATCCCGGCACGCCGACCTGGAGAGCGTGTTCTGACACGCTGTCGATCGGACTGATCGCCAGCACGGCTGCCGACATCAAAACCGCACCGACAGCCGTCACCTGTTCAAACTCAAGTGGTTGATCAGGTCGGTGCGGGTGATCAGTCCGACGAACTGCTCGCCGTCCAGGACCAGGGCGACCCGGTCGCGGTCGAAGATGGGGATCAGGGCGTCCAGCGGCTCATTGACCTGCAGCGTGTCCAGATCGCGCGTCATGACGTCGCCCACGGGCTTCTTGAAGCGGGCCTCGCGGGTGATGGCGTCGGTGTTCATGACGTGGACGATGTCGCTCTCGTCGATGATCCCGACCAGGCGGCCGTCGTCGATGATCGGCAGCTGCGACACGTCGGCCGAGCGCATGCGCTTGAAGGCGGTGTCCAGGGTGTCGCCCGGCCCGGCCGAGACCACGTCGCCCTTGGCGTATTTGCGGCTGATCAGGTCGGACAGGTCGCCGTGGATGTCGCGCTCCCCCAGGCCCTGATCGGCCAGCCAGGCGTCGTTATAGACCTTGGACAGGTATTTCGCCCCGGTGTCGCAGACCAGGGTCACGCAGACTTTCGGCTCGGTCTGCTCGCGGCACCAGCGCAGGGCGGCGGCGATCAGGGTGCCGGACGACGAACCCGCCAGGATGCCTTCCTTCAGCAGCAGTTCGCGCACAGTGGCGATCGCCTCGGCGTCGGGAATGGAATAGGCCTTGTCGATCAGGCTCATGTCGGCCGTGTCGGGCACGAAATTCTGGCCGATGCCTTCGACGGTGTAGCTGCCCTCCGGCCCCGGCGCCCCCTCGTTGACGATGCCGGCCAGGGTCGAGCCGACCGGGTCGGCCAGAACGATCTGGGCGTCCGAGCCCACACTCTTCAGATACTGAGCCACGCCCGTGATGGTGCCGCCCGAGCCGATGCCGGCGACGAAGGCGTCGACCGCACCCGCCGTCTGCTCCCAGATCTCGGGGCCCGTCGTCTTCACGTGGGCCTCGGCGTTGGCGACGTTGGCGAACTGATTGACGTAGAAGCCGTCGGGCAGCTGCTGGGCCAGGCGCTCGGCCATGTCGGTGTAGTATTCGGGATGGCCGTGCGGCACGTCCGAACGCGTCAGGCGAACATCGGCGCCCATGGCTCTGAGATGCTGGATTTTTTCCTTGGACATCTTGTCCGGAATGACCAGCAGCACCTTATATCCGCGAGCGCGGCCCACCAGGGTCAGCGCCAGGCCCGTGTTGCCGGCGGTCGCTTCGACGATCGTTCCCCCGGGCTTCAACCACCCTTCCCGTTCCGCCGCATCCAGCATGGAGATGGCGATCCGGTCCTTGATGGAGCCCCCAGGGTTCTGGCTTTCCAGCTTCAGGAACAGACGGCACGGCCCCGTGTCCAGGCGCGTCGCCTCGACCATCGGCGTGCGGCCGATCAGATCCAGCGGAGAGGCGACCGGCGCAGTCAGTGCAGGCAGGACGGGCAGCGACATCGGGAACTCCATTCCAGTGGGGGCGGAAGCTGAAGCCCCGGCCCGACATGGTCAACCCACGCAAGATTTCACCCAAGGCGCGGTTCCGCGCTACGAAAGACTCAATGACAAAGACACCCAAGAGGCCGCCTGCCGGTCTCCCCGACAAAGACACCCTCGTCGCCTTCCTGCGCGAGGCCGGCGAGGCCGAAAAGGCCGACATAGCCCGCGCCTTCGGCCTGAAGGGCGCCGAGCGCCGGCTCTTGCGCGAAATGCTCAAGGAGCTTGAGGCCGAAGGCCGGCTGGGCAAGCGCGGCCGACGCGGCTTCTCCGAGGCCGGGGCCCTGCCTCCCGTCGGCGTGGCCGACGTCGTGGCGCGTGACGCCGACGGCGAGTTCTACGTCGAACTGGTCAAGGGCGCGGCCGATGCGCCCCGCGCCGTCCTGATGCCCGACCGCGAGGGCCGCGGCCCGGCGCCCGGCATGGGCGACCGCCTGCTGGTCAAGTTCCAGCGCGGCCCCGACGGCTGGGAGGCGCGGCTAGTCAAGAAGCTGGACGCCGAAACCGGCCGTGTTCTGGGCGTGATCCGCAAGTCGGCGCGCGAAACCCGCGTCGAGCCGGTCGACAAGCGCTCCAAGGACGTTCTGGTCATTTCGCCCGCCCTGGCCGAGGGCCTGCGCGACGGCGACCTGGTCGTGGCCTCGATCGAGAAGAGCGATCACCGCCACGGGTCCAAGCGCGGCAAGATCCTGGAGGTCATCGGCAAGGAAGACGACCCGCGCGCCGCCTCGCTGCTGGCCATTCACGCGCACGGCGTTCCGACCGGCTTCTCGGACGCCGTTGAGACCGAGGCGGGCGACCAGGCCCTGCCGACGCTGAAGGGCCGCGAGGATCTGCGCGACCTGCCGCTGATCACCATCGATCCGGCCGACGCGCGCGACCACGATGACGCCGTCTACGCCACGCGCGACGAGGATCCCAAGAACGAGGGCGGCTGGATCGTCTGGGTCGCCATCGCCGATGTCGCCGCCTATGTCCGCCCTGGCTCGGCCCTGGACCGCGAGGCCCGCGACAAGGGCAACTCGACCTACTTCCCCGACCGCGTCGAGCCGATGCTGCCCGAGGTGCTGTCCAACGGCCTGTGCAGCCTCAAGCAGGGCGAGAACCGCGCCTGCCTGGCCGTGCGCATGGTGTTTGACAAACACGGCAAGAAGCTGGGCCATCGCTTCGTTCGCGGCCTGATGCGCAGCCACGCCAGCCTCAGCTACGAACAGGCGCAGTCCGCCATTGACGGCCAGACGGACGATGCGACCGGCCCGATCATGGAGGCCATCCTCTATCCGCTGTGGAACGCCTATCGCGCCATGCTGAAGGGCCGCGAGCGCCGCAGTCCGCTGCAGATCGAATCCGCCGAGCGCCGCATCCGCATGACGCCCCAGGGCGAAATCGCGTCCATCGAGGCCCGCGTCTCGCTGGAGGCGCACCGGCTGATCGAAGAGATGATGATCCAGGCCAACGTCTGCGCCGCAGAGACGCTGGAGCAGAAGCGCACGCCCCTGCTCTACCGGATCCACGAGACGCCCAGCCAGGAGAAGACCTTCAACCTGGCCGACTTCCTGTCGACCATCGGCAAGCCCTGGAACAAGGGCCAGGCGCCGACCACCGCGCGCTTCAACGCCCTGCTGGAAGAGACCCGCGACACGCCGCACGCCGAGGTCGTCAACGAGGTGGTTCTGCGCAGCCAGATGCAGGCCATCTACAGCCCCGAGAACATCGGCCACTTCGGTCTGAACCTGGATCGCTACGCCCACTTCACCTCGCCGATCCGGCGCTATTCCGATCTGATCGTGCACCGCGGCCTTATCCGGGCGCTGAACCTGGGCAAGGACGGGCTGACCGATCGCGAGATCGCGGAACTGCCCGCCATCGCCGAGCACGTCGTCATGACCGAGCGCCGCTCCATGGCCGCCGAGCGTGACGCCATGGACCGCTACATCGCCGCCTTCCTGGAGGACCGCGTGGGCGCGACCTTCAAGGGACGCATCACCGGCGTGACCCGCTTCGGCCTGTTCGTGCGGCTTGAAGAGACGGGCGCCGACGGCCTCGTCCCCGTCTCGTCGCTGGGCAATGAGTATTTCACCCATGATGACCGCGCCCACGCCCTGGTCGGCGAGCGCAGCGGCAAGCGGTTCGTGCTGGGTCGTCAGGTCGAGGTGCGGCTGGCCGAGGCGACGCCGGTCACGGGCGGCTTGGTCCTGGAGATGCTCAGCGAGCCCGAGGCCCGCGATCCGAACGCCCCCGCCCCCCGCTACGGCATGCGCGGAAGAGGCGGCGACGGGCCTCCCTCGCGGGGGAAAAACCGCCCCGGCGGTCCGAAACCGCGCAACGGCGGCAAGCCTTCCGGCGGACTGAAGGGCGTGCGCAAGGGCAAGCGGCGTTGATCCAACCCTTCGACGCGGCTCAGGACCTGAAGGACGCGCCGCGCACCGGGGGCGCGCAGCGGCCCAAGGACGCCGCCACCCTGATCCTGACGCGCGGCGGCGATCGGCCCGAGGTGCTGATGGGCCGGCGCGCGCCCGGCCACGTCTTCATGGCGTCTAAATGGGTGTTCCCCGGCGGCCGGATCGAGCGCGCGGATTTCACCGCCGCCTTCGCCGAGGACTTCGCCGCCGAGACGGCTCGCCGTCTGGAGGCCGAGACGCCCGCTCGCCGCGCCCGCGCCCTGGCCCTGGCCGCCGTGCGCGAGACCTATGAGGAGACGGGCCTGATCCTGGGCCGCCAGGCCCCGCCCGCCTCCGTCGCCGGACCGTGGCGGGAGTATCGAGCCGAAGGCGCCCTGCCCGACTTGTCGGTGCTGACCTATGTGGCGCGCGCCGTCACGCCGCCAGGACGCACGCGCCGCTTCGACGCGCGCTTCTTCATGTCCGAGGCGCGCCACCTGCTGCATCCCGAACCCACCGCAGGATCGGGCGAACTGGACGAGATCGCCTGGCTGCCGCTGTCCGAAGCCCGCGCCCTGGACCTGCCGGCCATCACCCGCTTCGTGCTGGACGAAATCGCCGAGCGCCTAGAGCATCCCGACCGCCCTTTGCCCTTCGTGCGCATGGTGCGCGGCCGACATGTGGTTGAGCACAGAGGCTGAGCAGTGACTGAGGCTACCATCACCCTGCGCCTGACCATAACCGACCCGGTCCCGGGCGTTCGTTACAGCCTGCAGAAGGACGGCATGCCGTTCGAGCCGGTCACGGCCTCGGAGGCGCCGCTTGGCTTCGACGTTCCGATCCGGCTGTCTGAGGACGGCCGGTTTCTGGGACCGTTCGTGCGGCGTGAGGGCAAGGATCGGCGCTTCGTCTACATCCGGATCGGGCAGTCAGCCGGCGATCACGCCAGCGAATGGTCTCGCCGCGCCAAGATCGATATTCACGACATCCCGCCGGACCTGCTGGCCCAAGCGCGCGATGGCGCGGTTCTGCAAATCGTGCTGCCGGGACGCGGCAGAGACGGAACGCCCGCCTGCGCGACCGTCCGTCCCTTGGAGCCCTGGCGCCTCGCCTAGTCGGTGACAGGCTTTGTCAGGTCGAACTCGACGCGCAGGAAGCGGCCTTCGGGACGGCGCAGTTCGTAGGCGAAGATGTTGTCCGGATGGACTTCGACGGCCCAGACGTTGGTGGTCGAGACCTGGGCGTCGCCGGCGATGAACTGCGCGATAGATTCCTGATCGACCGGGAACTCCTGACGCCCCGCCGTGCCCTTGGTCGCCGTGTCGCCGCCGTACATGTGATAACCGTGGATCACGCCCTGCTCGTCGCGGTGATCATGCTTGAGCCGCAGGCCATCTTCGGTGCGGGTGATGATCCAACGGCGCGAACGGTCCTCGCCGACGGCGAAGGGGATGCCCACCTCGTCGGCGGCGCAGTCGCGGACCTGCATGACCAGGCGATTCGAGCGGAAGTCCGCATCGGCCGGATCGTCGGTCACCACGCGGCCCTCGAAGGTCTGCCCGCACAAGGCGTTCAGGCGGGCCAGGAAGGCGTCCTGGGGATCAGCGGCCTCTGGCGCGGTGGCGCAGGCGGCGGACAGACCGAGGACGGCGAGAAGGCTGGCGGTCAGAGCGAGCTTTTTCATGAGACCACCGTAGCGTTCAGCTGTTTCGATGGAACGTCAATCTCAGCCTAGCGACGATTTGAACCACTCGCCCGACGTTGACGAGAACCAGCCTCTGCCAAGGCAGGCATTTTACTGTATGTGACCGCAGCACGTCCGGTCCGTTTCGCGGGCTGGGCTTCACGGAGAATCGCCCTTGCCGGCAAACGCACAAGACCGCGTCACAAACAGCGATCGCAGAGCTCTTCCGCTGGACAGCTTCTCCTATCCGGATCAGCAGAACGCCGCCAACCCGCGCCTCCCTGCGGGTGAGGTCGAACTGACGGGCAAGATGCGGACGATCATGCATGGGCCATATACGCCGCTTCCACCCGGTCGGTGGGAGCTGGCGGCCACGGTCATCATCGACACCCGAGGGACGCCCCTATTCCTGACTTTCGACTGGGGGTCCGAGCCGGACTTCGCCAGGATGATGAAGCGCATCGATCGATCCGGAGTTTATCAGGTGACGCTGACCCGCGACTGGCTGGAGGAGCAGCGGTGCGAGTTTCGCATCCTGGCCTCTGCGGCGCATTTCGACGGCCATCTGAAAGTGGTCGATGTGACGGTCACGCGTCAGGATATGGCAGCGGAACGGCCGAACGCTGACGTCACATAAGCGCGGCGGATCGGGACCGCTCGGGCTTCACGGCCGACTGAAGAATGCGCCGCATCCAGTGGGCGACGCGCCACTGAGGAATGACGTGCGCCTATCGGACACGCCCCCGGCCTTTCGACCGGGGGCGTGATCGTCTGATCTTTGGCGATCAGCCCTGCGAGCGTTGGGCGCGAAGGGCGGGCCGGGGCAGATCGTAGCGGTCGTTCTCCATGACCTGAACCCAGGCGCGGACGAAGTCGCGCACGAACTTCTCGCCGGCGTCCGCCGAGGCGTAGATCTCGGCCAGGGCGCGCAGTTGCGAGTTGGAGCCGAACACCAGATCGGTGCGCGTCGCGGTCCAGCGCTTCTCGTGCGTTTCGCGATCCGAACCGACGAAGGTCTCGTCGGAGTGGTCGTCCACCTGTTTCCAGGCCGTCTTCATGTCCAGCAGATTGACGAAGAAGTCGTTGGTCAGCTGGCCCGGACGGTCCGTCAGCACGCCGTTCTCGGACGCGCCGTGGTTGACGCCCAGCACCCGCAGGCCGCCGACCAGCACCGCCATCTGCGGCGCGGTAAGCCCCAGCAGTTGCGCCCGGTCGACCAGCAGCTCCTCGGTCGGCACGTTGAACTGCACCTGCAGATAGTTGCGGAAGCCGTCGGCGCGGGGCTCCAGCACCTTGAAGCCGTCGACGTCGGTCTGGTCCTGGGTCGCGTCGGTGCGGCCTGGGGTGAAGGGCACGGTGATGTCATGACCGGCCGCGCGGGCCGCCTGTTCGACGCCGACCGAGCCGCCCAGCACGATCAGGTCGGCGATGGAGACTGTTTCGCCATGGTCCTCTGCCGCCACGCCGTCGGGGGTCATGTGGCGCACCCCTTGGCCGAAATCGTGGGCTATGCGCTCGTAGACAGCGAGGACTTTGGCGAGCTTCTCTGGCTCGTTGACGTCCCAGTCCTTCTGCGGGGCCAGGCGGATGCGTGCGCCGTTGGCGCCGCCCCGGTGGTCCGAGCCGCGCCAGGTGGCGGCCGAGGCCCAGGCCGTTCGGACCAGATCCGCGATCGACAGACCGGACTCCGCGATCCGTGCCTTTAGTTCACGCACGTGATCATCATTTAGCGCCGGTCCCGTGTGGGCCGGAATCGGATCCTGCCAGATCAGGTCTTCCTGCGGGACTTCCGGCCCCAGGTAGCGGATGCGCGGACCCATGTCGCGGTGGCACAGCTTGAACCAGGCGCGGGCGAACTGGTCGGCGAAATAGGCCGGATCCGCGCGGAAGCGCTCCATGATCTTGCGGTATTCCGGGTCGACCTTGAAGGCCATGTCGGCGGTGGTCATCATCGTCGGCACGCGCTTGCCGGGCGTGTGGGCCGCCGGGGCCAGGGTCTCGTCGGGATTGCCGACCGGTTGCCACTGCTTGGCGCCCGCAGGCGAGCGGACCAGCTCGTATTCGTGGTCCAGCAGCATGTCGAAATACGACATGTCCCAGGTGATCGGCGTCGGCGTCCAGGCGCCCTCGATCCCTGAGGTGATGGTGTGGTCGCCCATGCCGCTCTCGTGGCCCGAGACCCAGCCCAGGCCCTGCTGGGCGATGTCGGCGCCCTCCGGCGAGATGCCGACCTTGGAGGCGTCGCCGTTTCCGTGCGCCTTGCCGAAGGTGTGGCCGCCAGCGGTCAGGGCGGCGGTCTCGACATCGTTCATGCCCATGCGGGCGAAGGTCTCGCGGATGTCGCGCGCGGACTGCAGCGCCTCGGGCACGCCGCCGGGGCCCTCTGGATTGACGTAGATCAGGCCCATCTGGATCGCGGCCAAGGGCTCTTCCAGCGCCATTTCCTTGTCGGGCTGGATGCGGGTCTCATTGCCCTCGTCGCCGACCCACTGCTCCTCGGTGCCCCAGTAGACGTCCTTTTCGGGCTCCCAGACGTCGGCGCGGCCGCCGCCGAAGCCGAAGACCGGGCCGCCCATGGATTCGATCGCCACATTGCCGGCCAGGATGAACAGGTCGGCCCACGACAGGTTGGCGCCGTACTTCTGCTTGATCGGCCACAGCAGGCGGCGCGCCTTGTCCAGGTTGCCGTTGTCCGGCCAGGAGTTGAGCGGGGCGAAGCGCTGCTGGCCCGCACCCGCGCCGCCGCGGCCGTCGCCGGTGCGATAGGTGCCGGCCGAGTGCCAGGCCATGCGGATGAAGAAGGGGCCGTAGTGGCCGTAGTCCGCCGGCCACCAGGGCTGGCTGTCCGTCATCAGGGCGTGCAGGTCGCGCTTGACCGCGTCGTAGTCGAGCGCCTTGAACGCCTCGGCATAGTCGAAGTCGTCGCCCATCGGGTCGCCGGTGCGGCCCTGCTGGTGAAGGATGTCTACCGCCAGGTGGTTGGGCCACCAGTCACGATTGGTGCGTCCCAGAAGCGAGCGCATGGCGCCCTTTTCCTTCTTGGGATCCGAGAGCGGGCTCGATCCGCCTGCGTGTCCGTCCATGGCCGTTCCTCCTGTCGATTGTCGTTGGAGGTCAGCCTATGCCCGTCTCTTGAGAAAACAAAATCGATAAAGCTTCTTGTCGGGAGCAGAAAAATCTATCGACGCGCGGCGCGGAGCCCAGGCCCCGCGCCGTCATAGGATCAATGGTCGTGAGAGCCGTGGCCGTGGGTGTCAGCGTCGGTCTCGCCGGGGGCCACGCCCTCGCCGCCGGTCTCGGCGAACCAGAAGGGCTGGCGCGGCTTCTGGCGCGGAGCGACCTCGTTCATGCCGGAATCGTAAACCCGGCCGTTGGCCACGGTGTAGGCGATGGCCGTGGTGTTGCGGATGTTCTCCAGCGGATTGGCGTTCAACACCACCATGTCCGCCAGCTTGCCGACCTCCAGCGAGCCCAGATCCCGGTCCATGCCCAGCGCCTTGGCGCCGTTCAGCGAACCGGCGCGCAGGATGTCCAGCGGCGCCATGCCGCCCTGCGCCAGGCTCCACATCTCCCAGTGGGCGGCCAGGCCTTCGCGCTGGCCGTGGGCCCCTATCTGGACGTTGACGCCCTGTTGCGACAGGCGCGTGGCCTCGCGCGCGACTGAGATGTGGTTCCACTCATTGTCCGGGGCCGTGCCGATGCGGCGGGCGCGGGCGTCCAGGGTTCGGCGCGGCACATACTGGGTCAGGATCGGATCGTTCCAGACCGGGCTCTCCTGATACCAGTAGTTCTCGCCGTAGCTGCCGCCATAGGCGACCACGATGGTCGGGTTGTAGGCGACCTGGGTCTGGCGCCACAGCTGATGCACGTCGTCGTACATGCGCTGGGTCGGGATGGCGTGTTCGATGGTGGTGTGGCCGTCCACGATCATGGTCATGTTGTGCTGGAACAGCGACCCGCCTTCCGGCACCACCATCATGTCCAACTGACGCGCCGCCTCGATCACCTGCTGGCGCTGTTCGCGCCGGGGCTGGTTGTAGCTCTTCACGCTCCAGGCGCCGGCCGCGCGCATGCGGCGCAGCGTCGACAGGGCGTCGTCCAGGCTGTCGATCTTGGCGGTCGAGGCCGTGGTTGCGCCGTACAGAATCGTTCCGGTCGAGAAGATGCGCGGCGCCACCACGCGGCCCGCCCGGCCCAGCTCGCTGTGGGCGAAGATCTCGCTGGTGTCGTTGGACGGATCGTGGATCGTCGTCACGCCAAAGGCCAGTGAGGCGTAGTTGACCCAGCTCTGCTGCGGGATGATCTCGCTGGAGCCCATGGCCCCGTGCCAGTGGGTGTCGACGATGCCGGGCATGATGGTCTTGCCGGCCATGTCCAGCGTGGGGGTTCCGGCCGGAATGGTCGTCGAGCCGGCCGGGCCGATGGCGGCGATGCGGTTGCCGTCGATGATGACCACGCCATCCTCGATGACCTGATCGCCGTTCAGGGTGATCAGCCGCGCGCCGGTCAGGGCGATGCGGCCTTCGGGCCGGTCGGTCGCCACGCTGAAGCCGATGTCCACGCCGGTCTCGTCGGGCTTGGGCAGGGTCTCGGGCGCGCCGTCCACGAAGGCGAAGGCCTGGTTCAGGTCGCGGGTGAACAGCTGGGACCCCAGCGACCAGCGCAGCCGGCGGGAATCGCCCGACCAGCTCAGCCATTCGCCGGCGTCGCGGGTGACCCGCGCCTGGGGCAGGGCCTTGCCGTCGGGGCTCAGCGCCACCGGGCGGCCGGTGGTCACGAAGGGCGCGACATAGGCGTTGAACCGTTCGGTCCAGCCGATCCAGCGTCCGTCGGGCGACAGCGAGAACTCGGTCGCCCATTCCGAGGTCAGGTGGGTGCGGCGGTCCTCGCCGTTGCGGTCGACCGACACCAGGGCGCGCTTGTCGCCGTCGCGGTCGGTCAGGAACAGACGCTCGCCGTTCGCGCCGAACTGGGGCGCCGAGCCGCGGTCGCTGACCAGCACGGCCTCGCCCTGGCCCGAGGCGGAGACGCGATATACGCCAGTGTCGCGGCTCCACAGGGCCGAGGTCAGGCGGCCCCCCGAAATGGCGCGATACACCACCTCGCGCCCGTCGGGCGAGAAGGTCGGCTCGACATAGTGGCCGGGCCGGGTCGAGACGACGCGGCCGGCTCCGCCCGAGGCCGGGACCACGCGCACCGTGCCCAGCTCGCCGTCGTTCCAGGTCGTGTAGACGATCGATCGGCCGTCGCGCGACCAGCTGGGATACAGTTCGAAATGGTCGTCCTGACGGGTCAGACGGCGCGCCTGGCCGGTCGGCAGGTCGCGGATCCAAAGATTGCCCAGCGCTTCGAACACGACTCGCGAGCCGTCCGGCGACGGCGTGGCCCATCGGATCATCTTCACGTCGAAACGGTCGGGCGCGACCTCGACGGGGCGGCGCACGGCGTCCTGAACACGGCGGGTGTCGTTGACGCGGAACGGGATGTCGGTCGCCTGGCCCGAGGCCACGTCGATGCGTCGGATCTGCCCGCCGGCCCACAGCACGATGGAGCGGTTGTCCGGCGTCCAGCTCATGGCCGGATAGACGCCGTGGACGGCCCAGGTCTCCTGCATGTCGCGGTCCAGCCCGTCATAGACGGCGGTCTCTCGCCCGGACTCGATGTCCATGACATACAGCACCGACTGGTAGCGGACGCGCCGGACGAAGGCGATCGACTTGCCGTCCGGCGACGGCGTCGGCCGGATCGAGCCGCCCGGCCCGGTGATGTAGGGCTCGACCTCTCCGGTCTGCAGGTCCAGGCGCCGGATGACGTAGATCTGCTCGTTGACGTCCTTGCTGTATTCGAACACCCCGCCCGGCGTGGCGTCGTCGCTGAAATACAGATAGCGGCCGTCGGGCGAGAAGGCGGGTTCGCCCGTGTCCTTCTGCTGGGTGCGGCGCTCCGTCAGCTGCACCCCGCCGCCGCCCGAGCGGTGGTACATCCAGATCTCGCCAGCCCCCAGCGAGCGGGACGAGGTGAAGTGCTTGCGCCCCACGACGTATTCGCCGTCCGGGGTCCACTCCGGCTGGTTCAGCAGGCGGAAGCTCTCCTTGGACAGTTGCACCGGGTTCGACCCGTCGGCGTCCATGACCCACAGATTGTCGCCGCCCGCCCGGTCCGAGGTGAAGGCGATGTGGCGGCCGTCCGGCGACCAGCGCGGCTGCATGTCCCAGGCGACGCCGGATGCAATGGCGCGCGCCTCGCCGCCGCCGATGGGCATGACGTAGATGTCGCCCAGCAGATCGAACACCAGGGTGCTGCCGTCGGGGCTCACGTCCACCGACATCCAGGTGCCTTCGGTGACGTTGATCGGAATGTCGCGCGCCGGCCCGGGCGGGTTCTGCACGTCCCATTTCGGGGCGTCGGCGCGATCGGGCGCGGTCTCGGCCGCTGGGTCCTGCGCCGGCGTCTGCGCTTCCTGGGCCAGGGCAGGCGAGCCGCCCACGGCGAGAACGGCGACGCTCGCCAGAAGAAGACGCTTCATGTTCGATTCCCCGATGTCGTTCGGGACGTCTTGGCGTTGGCGGCGCGCGTCCCTTCGGACCCGTCAGACCATCTGGAGCGGGTGAAGTCCAGACACAGACGCCTCAGGGCGCTTGCAACACAGACGACGCAGGACTATTGCGACGCATTCTTATTATCGGAGTTCGCAGTTGTTCCGTTCCCTGGCTCTCTCGACCTCGGCGCTGGCCGTGACGGCGGCCATCGCCCTGCCCGCTCAGGCTCAGATCGCCGTCGATCCGGCGACCCAACTCGAAGAGGTCGTGGTCACCGGATCCCAGGTGCGTCTGCCCCCGGCCCAAGCCGGCGGACAGGTTGCGACCGGCGGCCGCGTTGGCCTGTTCGGCGCGTTGAACGTGATGGACACGCCGTTCGCCACCACCAACTTCACCGAACAACTGGCTCGCGATCAGCAGGCCCGCAGCGTCGCCGACGTGCTTCAGAACGACCCGGCGGTCCGCCTCACCAAGGGCTTCGGCAACTTCCAGGAGCTGTACGTCATCCGCGGCTACCCGGTTTACTCCGACGACATGACCTACAACGGCTTGTACGGCGTCCTGCCACGACAGTTCGTGGCGGCCGAGTTCCTGGAGCGGGTCGAAGTCTTCCATGGCGCCAGCGCCTTTCTGAACGGCGCGGCGCCCGGCGGCAGCGGCGTGGGCGGCGCGGTCAACCTGATGCCCAAGCGTGCGCCCGATCAGGCCCTGAACCGCCTGACCGGCGGCTGGTCCTCGGGCGGCGAGATCTACGCCGCCGCCGACCTCGCCCGCCGATTCGGCGATGATCAGGCCTGGGGCGGCCGGCTGAACATCGCCGCGCGCGGCGGCGAAGGCGCTGTCGAGGGCGAGAACCGCGAACTGACGGTGGTCGGCCTGGGCCTGGACAAGCGCGGCGACCGCGCCCGCTTCTCGGCCGACTTGGGGTGGCAGGACAACAGGATCGACGCGCCGAGGCCCCAGGTGACGCCGGCCGGCGCGGCGCCGACGCCTCCGGACGCAGAAAGCAACTTCGCCCAGCCCTGGACCTTCACCGACGAGACCCAGCTGTTCGGCGCCGCGCGCGGCGAACTGGACCTGAGCGACGTCGTCACCGCCTGGGCCGCCGTCGGCGGGCGTCTGGGCGAAGAGCGCAATCGCCTGGCCAACCCGACCGCCCAGCCCGATGGCGCGCTGAGCGCCTATCGGTTCGACAATGCGCGCGAGGACCAGGTCTTCGCCGCAGACGTGGGCCTGCGGGCCGATGTCGCCACGGGACCGGTCGGCCACCGCCTGGTCACCTCGGCCTCTCGCGTGCAGTCGCGCGAGAAGAACGCCTACGCCTTTTCGGATTTCGCCGGCTTCGCCTCGGACCTGTACGATCCAGTCCTCGTCGCGCCGCCCGCTACCGACTTCTTCGTTGGCGGCGACCTTGACGCCCCCGGCGTCGTGGGACGCGTGCGCAACACCAGCGTGGCCGTCGCCGACATGCTCACCCTCATGGACGGCAAGGTGCTGGCCACTATCGGCGCCCGGTATCAGGAAATTCAGAACCGCGCCTATGACTACAACACCGGCGCTCAGATCAGCGGCTACGACGGCGACGCCGTGACGCCGGTCTTCGCCCTCGTTTATCGTCCGATCGACGCCATCTCGCTCTACGCCAACTACGCCGAGGCCCTGACGCCGGGCCAGACCGCACCGGCCACCGCGGCTAATCGCGGAGAGGTGCTGGCCCCCTTCCGCGCCGAGCAAGCCGAGATCGGGATGAAGTACGATCTGGGCGTCTTCGGCGGCTCATTCAGCCTGTTCCGCCTGACCCTGCCCAGCGCCTTCGTGAACGCCGACAACATCTTCGCCGCCAACGGCGAGCAGGAAAACCGCGGCGTGGAGGTCGCCTTCTTCGGCGAGCCGCGCGAGGGTCTGCGCGTGCTGGGCGGCTGGACCTGGCTGGACGCTGAACTGAAGCGCACCACCGGCGGCGCCCTGGACGGCAAGCGCCCCATCGGCGTGCCCGAGTTCCAGACCAATCTGAACGTGGAATGGGACGCGCCCTTCTCGCCTGGCCTGACCGTCGAGGGCCGCGTGGTTCACACCGGATCGCAGCCGGTCAGCGCCGACAACGCTGTCGAGCTGGAGAGCTGGACTCGGTTGGACGCCGGCGTTCGCTACACCTTTCAGGCCGGAGATCGTCCGCTGACGATCCGCGCGCGTGTGGAGAATCTGGCCGACGAGGACCACTGGGTCGCGGTCGGCGGCTTTCCCGGCGCCAACTATCTGACTTTGGGCCAGCCGCGCGCGTTCCGCCTGTCGATCTCGACGGACTTCTAGGCGCGTGAAGACCAGCACCCTGCGCGCCTGGTCCTGGGTCCACACCTGGTCCAGCCTGGTTTCGACCCTGTTCCTGCTGATGCTGTGCATCACCGGGCTGCCGCTGGTGTTCGCCCACGAGATCGACGAGGTGCTGCTTCATCAGGACTGGACGCCCGCCGCCGCAGAGGGCCCGCGCCTCAGCCTCGACCAGGTGCTCGACACGGCCCTTGCCCGACAGCCGGGGCACGCGCCGATGTTCATGAGCTTCGACGAGGACCGGCCGGTGGTGAACGTCACCAGCCGGGAGCCGGATGCGCCGGCCGGTGTCTATGCCTTTCAGCCCATCGATCAGACCTCTGGCGATCCCGCTCCGCCCGTGGCCGGTCATCCGGTGATGGAGTTTCTGCTCCAGCTGCACACCGACATGTTTCTGGGCCTGCCAGGCATGCTGTTTCTGGGCGTCATGGGCCTGATGCTGACGGCGGCGGTCGTCTCGGGCGTCGTGCTGTACGCCCCCTTCATGCGGCGGTTGCCCTTCGGCACGGTGCGGGCCTCCAAGGCCGCCCGCACGCGCTGGCTGGACTATCACAATCTGCTGGGCGTGGTGACGGCGGCCTGGGTGCTGGTCGTCGGCCTGACCGGCGTGGTCAACACCCTGGCCGTCCCAATCATCGCCTATTGGAAGGATAATGCTCTAGGCGAACTGACCGCAGCCTACGACGCCCCCGTGGCCCTGGGCGAGCGCAGCTCGCTGGACGCCGCCGTGGATCGCGCACGCCGGGCCTTGCCCGGCATGACGCTTCAGTTCGTGGCCTTTCCGGGCTCGGACTATTCCACCGACAACCACTACGCCGTCTTCTTTCACGGCGACACGCCGGTCACCAGCCACCTGATCACGCCCGCCCTGATCGATGCGCGCACGGGCCAGCTGGCCGCGGTCGCGCCCATGCCCTGGTATGTGAAGGCGCTGTCCCTGTCCCAGCCGCTGCACTTCGGCGACTACGGCGGCCTGCCGCTGAAGATTCTTTGGGCGTTGCTGGACGTGGCGACCATCGTCATCCTGACGTCCGGCCTCTACCTCTGGGTCGCACGGCGCAGGCGCGCGAAATGAGCCGCCTGGATCAGTCGCTGTGGGCCATCTTCCGCACCCCGCTGGTGGTGGCGGTCCTGAGCCTGGGCGGGCTGCTTCTGGCGCTCTTCATCGACGGCCCAGGCGACGTGGTCGCCTCGGCGCTTCTCGCCAGCGTCGTTTTGGTGACCGCCTGGGCCCTGGTTCGCCGACGCTGCTGACGGTCTAGCGGGCCGCCCCCTGCCTGGCGTGGAAGTCGCGGCGGAAGGCCTCGAACCGGCCCTCGGCGATCGCCGCGCGCATGGCCGTCGTCAGCGCCTGGAAGAAGGCGATGTTGTGCCAGCTGAGCAGGATCTTGCCCAGTATCTCATCGGCGCGGATCAGGTGATGCAGATAGGCCTTTGAATAGTCCTGCGACGCCGGGCACAGGACGTCGGGCTCCAGCGGATCCTGGTCCTCGGCGAAGCGCGCGTTCTTCAGATTCAGAGGCCCGTTCCAGGTCCAGGCCTGGCCGTGGCGGCCCGCGCGCGTCGGCAGCACGCAGTCGAACATGTCCACGCCGCGCCAAACCGCCTCGACCAGATCAACTGGCTTGCCCACCCCCATCAGGTAGCGCGGCCGATCCGCCGGCAGCATGTCGGGCGCATAGTCCAGCACCTCGCACATGGCCTGATGCCCCTCGCCCACCGCCAGTCCGCCGATGGCGTAGCCGTCGAAGCCGATCTCCTGCAGCCGGTCCGAACTTTCGCGGCGCAGGTTCTGGAACGTCGAGCCCTGTTGGATGCCGAACAGAGCCTGGGCGTCCCTCGTTCCGAAGGCGTTCTTCGACCGCAAGGCCCAGTGCGCCGACAGCTCCATCCCCTCGCGCGCCCGCGCCTCTTCCGCGGGCCAGGCGACGCACTCGTCCAGTTGCATGACGATGTCCGAGCCCAGACGGTCGGCCTGGATCTCGATTGAGCGTTCAGGCGTCAACACGTGTTTTGAGCCGTCGATGTGGCTGGAGAAGGTCACCGCCTCCTCCGTCAGCTTGGAGATGCCCGACAGGCTCATGACCTGAAACCCGCCCGAGTCCGTCAGGATCGGCCCGTCCCAGCGCATGAATTTGTGCAGGCCCCCCAGCCGCTCCATCCGCTCGGGGCCGGGGCGCAGCATCAGGTGATAGGTGTTGCCCAGGATGATGTCCGCGCCGGTCTGCTTGACCTGGTCCACCGTCATCGCCTTGACCGTGGCGGCGGTGCCGACCGGCATGAAGGCCGGGGTGCGGATGTCGCCGCGCGGCGTCTTCAGCACGCCTGTGCGCGCGCGGCCGTCGGTGGCGGAGATGTCGAAGGCGAAGGCCATCAGCGCAGCAGTCTTTCCAGTTGATCCGCGCGGTGCAGATCCTTGGGGCGGCCGAACAGGCGGCAGGTGGCGATCTGCTCCTGGACCGTCGGGATGTAGATGCGGCCGGCCGCCATCGCCACCGGAAGCCGGGTCTCGAAGCGCACAGGCGCCCAGTCGCCGTTCGATCGAACGTCCATCTCGGCCATGACGTCGACCGGAACCGGCGTGGTCAGGATCTGACCGAAGACGCGCGAGCGGAACAGGCCCTCGCCTGGGTCTTCGACCACCGATCCGCCCAGGGCGCCGATCAGGCGTCGCGCGTCGCGCGGGCTGCCCATGACGTCCACGTCCGGCGCCTGAATGTCGTCCAGCCCCGCCAGGATCATGGCCGAGCCGCCGAACACCCACCACGGATCCTGAAGCTCGCCCGCTGCCGAAGCGAGGATGTCGAGCGTCGCCTCCAGGGGCTCGGGCAGGTCGCTCATGGCGCGACCCGGAACAGCAGGCTGCCGTCGCCGTAGGAGTAGAAGCGATAGCCCTCGCGGATCGCATGGTCGTAGGCCGCCCGCATCGTCTCCAGACCCGCAAACGCCGACACCAGCATGAACAGCGTCGACTTGGGCAGGTGGAAGTTGGTCATCAGCACGTCGACGGCGCGGAAGCGGTAGCCCGGCGTGATGAAGATGGCCGTGTCGCCGTGGAACGGCTGGACCACCCCGTCCTCGCGCGTTGCGCTTTCCAGCAGCCGCAGCGAGGTGGTGCCGACGCAGACGATGCGCCCGCCGGTGGCGCGCACGGCGTTCAGCGCGGCGGCGGTCTCTTTCGACACCTCGCCCCACTCGCTGTGCATCTTGTGGTCGGCCGTATCCTCGGCCTTGACCGGCAGGAAGGTCCCGGCGCCGACGTGCAGCGTGACCGCATGGGTCGACACGCCCCGCGCCTTCAAGGCTTCCAGCAAAGTCGGGGTGAAGTGCAGGCCGGCCGTCGGCGCGGCGACCGAGCCGTCGTGTTCGGCGAAGACGGTCTGATAATCGGACCGGTCGCGGTCATCCTCTGGCCGTTTGGCGGCGATGTAGGGCGGCAGAGGCATGACGCCCACGTCGCGGATGGCGTCATCCAAAGCAGGCCCGGCCAGGTCGAAGCGCAGCGCCACCAGGCCGTCGTCGCCCTTGGCCTCGACCGTGGCGTCCAGTCGGCCCAGCGCGCAGGCCCCATCCTCGACCACGCCGAAGCGAATCCGGTCGCCTGCCTTGATCCGCTTGCCCGGCTTCATGAAGGCGGACCAGACATCGGGCGCGTCGCGGTGATGCAGGGTGGCCTCGACCTCCACCGTCAGCGTCTCGCCCTCCGCGCCCAGGCGCTGGCGCACGCCGGACAGGCGCGCCGGAATCACGCGGGTGTCGTTGAACACCAGGGCGTCGCCGGGCTTCAGGAAGGCCGGCAGGTCACGCACGATGCGATCCTCCAGCCCGCCGTCGCGCACGACCAGCAGCCGCGCCGCATCGCGCGGTTCGACCGGGCGCAGGGCGATGCGGTCCTCGGGCAGGTCGAAATCGAAGTCGGAGGTCTTCATGAAGCGGCGCAAAGGCCACGCGCGGCGGGCATGGTCAAGGGCGCCGCTGGCGCAGGTCAAACTGAACGCCTAGATGACGCATCCCCTTGGCTTCCCCCACGTTCAACCGGCCGCATGACCCTGATCGAACCCGCGCCCGGCCGTGAGCAGACCTTTTCAGAGGTTCTGGAAGCCCTGACCCTGGGCAGCGAGCAGCTCAGCATCGCCGAGGTGGTCGAAGCCTTTGGCGAGCGCGGCATCGGGGCCATGATCCTGATTCTTTCGCTGATGGCCGCCCTGCCCTGGCCGCCGGGCGGCAAGGCGGTTTTCGGCGCGCCGATCATCCTGCTGGCCGGCGAGTTGGCCGTGCGTCGCTCGACGATCTGGCTGCCTGGCTGGATGATGCGCGCCTCGATGCAACGGGCGACCTACGCCAAGGCCTTGCGGCGCGCCCTGAAGCCGGTGCGCTTCGTCGAGAACCTGACCCGGCCGCGTCTGTCCGCCCTCACCTCGCCGCTGGGTGAGGTCGCGATCGGCGTGGCCTGCGTGCTGCTGGCCATCATGATGGCCTTGCCGATCCCGTTCGGCGACATGCTGCCGGCCGGGACCCTCATTCTGCTCTCGCTGGGCCTGATGCAGCGCGACGGCGCCATGGTGATCGCCGGGTGGATCGGCGTGGTCGTCTGCGGCGTCTACCTGGTCCTGGTGTCCTCTGCGGTGGTCCACTTCGGACACCTGGCCTGGGACTGGCTCACCGGTCTGTTCTGAGATGCAAAAAGGGCCGGCGTCGCCGCCGGCCCTTCATTGTCGACCGCGTGGCGGCCGGCCGTCAGTCGCGCCTTCTCAGGCGTGATCCCCCTGGAAGCTCCAGAGCGCGGCCATACCTTGCGGTTGATGACAATGAGACACTGGATCACCTCCTTTCGACTGTTGAACAGGGACTTAGAGGTAAGGATGATTTGCGAAGGTCTGCAATCGGCGCTCTCGCCTTCGTGATCCGGCGCGCTCAGGCTGCGAAGTCGAGGTCGGGCCCCACGGGAACCACGCCGGTCGGATTGATGCGCCGGTGGCTCTCGTAATAGTGCCGCTTGATGTGCGCGACGTTCACCGTCTCCGCCACGCCGGGCAAAGCGTGAAAGTCCCGCACGAACCGCCATAGGGCCGGGTAATCGACGATCCGGCGGCGGTTGCACTTGAAGTGGCCGTGATAGACGAGGTCGAACCGCACCAGGGTAGTGAACAGACGGATGTCCGCCTCGGTCAGCTGGTCCCCGATCAGCCAGGGCCTGTCGGAGAGCCGCGACTCCAGCCAGTCCAGCGCACTGAAAAGGGGCTCCACCGCCTCCTCATAGGCGGCCTGGGTCTCGGCGAAGCCGGCGCGATACACGCCATTGTTGACCTCGGCGTAGACGCGGTCGTTCACCGCATCGATCTCGCCGCGCAGCGCCACTGGGTAATAGTCGCCCGCAGCCGCGCCTACGCTGTCGAAGGCGCTGTTGAACATGCGGATGATGTCAGCCGACTCATTGGACACGATGGTCCCACGCGCCTTGTCCCACAGCACCGGCACGGTGACCTTGCCGGTGTAGTCCGCGTCCGCCGCTGTATAGACCTGATGAAGGAACTCCGCCTCGTGGATGGGATCGCCCGTCACATCGGGCCCCTCGGCAAAGGTCCAGCCGTCGTCGCGCATCAACCAGTGGACAGTCGATACGCCGATCATCCGATCCAGCCCCTTGAACCGCCGCATGATCAGCGTCCGGTGCGCCCAGGGGCAAGCCAGGCTGACGTACAGGTGATAGCGGCCGGGCTCGGCCGCGAAGCCGCCCTCACCGGTCGGGCCCGGGGCTCCGTCGGCGGTGATCCAGCTTCGGAACTGGCTCTCCTTGCGCTTGAAGCTGCCATCGCTGTCGGCTCCGACCTCGCCGGTCCGCCAGACGCCGTCCACCAGTTGCCCCATTGGTCGCCTCCATCATGTCGGGATCAAACCCCCATGGCTGACGCGAGGTTGCCGACCTGCACTGCGGCGAATGGCTTCAGGCTAGAAAGGGCGGACAACCCTCGCGGTCGGCCGCAGCAATCGCATCATCTGAGGGCCGGTGGCGGAGAGGGGGGGATTCGAACCCCCGGTACCCGTAAAGGCACGCCGCATTTCGAGTGCGGTACATTCAACCACTCTGCCACCTCTCCGCGGCGCCGAAGCGTTTGGTTGAGCGGGCTTCTCTAATGATGTCGCGGACGCGCCGCAAGCGGCTATCGGCGGGAAAATGTCAGCGTTGGGCCGGCAGCGGCAGACCCGGCGCGGGCGCGCCCTGCGGGTCGGCGCCGACAAAGCGAAACAGTTCGGCCGGCCGGCCGCCCGTGGCCGCCGACAACCGCCCCGTGGGCTCGACCAGACCGGTGCGCTCGACGCCGCGCCGAAAGTTCTGCTTGTGCAGCGACAGACCCGACACCGCCTCCGCCGCGGCCTGAAGCTCCGACAGGGTGAAGACCTCGGGCGTCAGGTCGAACAGGACCGGCCTGTATTTCATCTTGCTGCGCAGCCGGCCGAGGCCCGTGGCCAGGATGCGCCTGTGATCGGACGCCATGGCCAGGCCCGGAGCGGAGGCTGGCGGATCGCGGTCGTCGTCGCGCGCGGCCTCGGCCACCAGACCGGCCTCGTACAGAAGCTCGTAGCGCTCCAGGACCCGCTCCTCGTTCCAGCGGCGTTCGGGCGTCAGGGCGAACAAGGCCTCGACCCGGGCCAGGCGGCGCAGGTCATCGCCAGCCCAGGCCAGCAGGCCGTCGGCCAGGCGCGAGCGGAGCGGCCCGTCGTCGCGGCGGTCCTCCCATGGAAACACGTCGTGCGCCGGCGTCCAGCGGGCGTCCGCCGAGGGCGGCGCGCCCGCTTCGGGCGTCAGGGCCAGATAGCCGACGGAAATCTCGCGCGCCTGTTCCGGTCCCGGCGTGGCGCGCGGGGCCTCTCGGCCCGCGTCGCCGAAGGTGTAAAGCTGTTCGACAAAGCCAAGCCGAAAGCCGGTCTGGGCGGTCACGAAGTCCCGCAACGCGCGCTCGAAGGTACGGTCGCGCACAGGATCAAAGGGGCCGAAAGGCAGGGCGGGCCGGCCGTCGCCGTCACGGGTGGTCAGGACCACGGCGCGGCGGTCGATCAGGGCGATGACGACGGCCGACAAGCCGATGCGAACCCCCTGCCCCAAACCCTGGCCCGCGCCCTGTCCCATCGGCTCGCCCGTTCCTATTCCGTATGCCAGGCGTCCGCGGCCGGGATCAGGCCCGACGCCTCGGCCAGGACGCGATAGCGTTCCAGATACCGCTCCTGCGCCAGCGAGGCGGGCAGCGGCTCGATCTGCAGATCATAGCCTGGCGGCGGCGAACCGAAGAAGCCCAGCGCCTCCTTGCGGTTGAAACCGGCCAGCTGGGTGGCTTCGAAATAGGCGCAGGCCTTGTCGGCCTTCTTGATCAGGGTCTTGATCGTCTGCGGCGTCTTGGGCGGCAACTGGAAGCGGACGTGGATGGCCCCCTCAAGACGCGCCTCGAAATCCTTGTACCCCGCCCCCAGCGCCGACTTGAACGGCGAGATCATGTCGCCGATCACATATTCAGACGCATCGTGCAGCAGGGCCGCCAGCCGCCATTTGGGCTCCAGCCCTGGGCGGATGTGGGCGGCGATCTCTTCCACCACGCAAGAGTGCTGAGCCACCGAGAAGGCGTGCTCGCCGATCGTCTGTCCGTTCCAGCGCGCCACGCGCGCCAAGCCGTGGGCGATATCCTCGATCTCGATGTCGAAGGGCGATGGGTCAAGCAGGTCGAGACGGCGTCCGGACAGCATGCGCTGCCAGGCGCGCGGCGCCTTTGCGGGGGCGGTCTTGCGTGGGCTCTCGGCCAAGGGTCTGTCCTGAACGCGGCGGGCGGATCAGGTGACCCATACTGGCGACAGGATCAAGGGCGGGGGCCCGCTTATCAACGGCCGGTGTTCAGGGTCACCAACTCGCGGGCAGCCTCGAACACCCCGTCGGAGTTGCGCTCTCGCGCCCGAACGGTGGCGACCACAATGGGTCCGCCAGCCGGGCCCCGCGCCTCGTAGCCCACCACGCCCCAGCCGCCCGGCGCCGCCCGGCTGTCGGACAGGACATAGGTGGCCCGAGTGGACTCACCGCCGGCGGTGGTGCGCACCTCGGCGATGTTGTCTCGGGCTTGGACGCTGACGCCCGGGCCGGAGGTCGAGCTGGACGAGGTGACGGTCGTCGTCCCCTTGCCGTCATTGGAGGTGATGTTCAGCCCGCCGATGCGCACCGAGGCGTTCTCGCCCTGCGTCTCGATGCGCAAGCCCGGCAGGCGCACCGAGGCGTTGTCCTTGTCGGCGCGGATGTCCATGCCCGGACCGCGCACCGCAGCCGTGCCGGCGGCGTCGTTGGCGTGGATCTCCAGTGCGGCCGCCTCGGCGTCGGCTCGGGCGGCGTCCGCATCGGCCTTCGCGGCGTCGGCGTCCGCCCGCGAAGCATCAGCCAGGGCCCGCGCATTGTCGGAATCGATCTTGGCCGCAGCAGAGGGCATGTCGCCGCTCAGGCGGCTTTCAAACTGGGTCAGCACGGATTCGGCACTGGCGCCGTTCAGCTTGACCAGATGCAGCGTCACTTCAGATCCTCGCGGCCCGGCGTAGGTGCAGCTGGCGCCGTCGGCCGAGGCCGAGCCCTTGCGGGTAAGCACATCCAGAGTCTGCGGGCATTGCAGGGCGTCGACCACCTTCAGCGGGCCGCCGTCGTCCGAGCGAGTCGTGGTCGAGGTGATGCGCACCCCCTCACCATCGCAGGCGGCCAGGCCGAAGCCGGCGAGCAGGGCGGCGATGCAAACGGCGACGCGGGTCATACAGCGATCCCTGAAGAGCAGGTCATGGGGTCATCATGCCGTCGGCCCCACGCGCCGCGCCAGTGAAATCGCGGTAAGTCTTGCGTTCGAAAGGCCGCCGTCAGCCGCCCGGCCGCACGCTCTCGCGGCGGCCCAGGAAGGCCAGACGCTCGAACAGATGCACGTCCTGCTCGTTCTTCAGCAAGGCGCCGTGCAGCGGCGGGATTAGCTTGCCGGGCGTCTTCTCGCGCAGGGTTTCCGGCGACACGTCATCGACCAGCAGCAGCTTGAGCCAGTCCAGAAGCTCCGACGTGGACGGCTTCTTCTTCAGGCCCGGCGTGTCGCGAACCTCGTAGAAGGTCTTCAGCGCCTCAGCCACCAGCCTCGGCTTGATGCCGGGGAAATGCACTTCGACGATCGATCGCATGGTCTCGGCGTCGGGGAAGCGGATGTAGTGGAAGAAGCAGCGGCGCAGGAAGGCGTCCGGCAGCTCCTTTTCATTGTTGGACGTGATGACGACTACGGGCCGGCGTTCCGCGCGGATCGTCTCGCCCGTCTCCTGGACGTAGAACTCCATCCGATCGAGTTCCTGAAGCAGGTCGTTGGGAAACTCGATGTCGGCCTTGTCGATCTCGTCGATCAGCAGCACCGGCCGCTTGGGCGCCGTGAAGGCCTCCCACAGCTTGCCCTTCTTGAGATAGTTGCGCACGTCGTGAACCCGCTCGTCGCCCAGCTGGCTGTCGCGCAGGCGGCTGACGGCGTCGTATTCGTACAAGCCGCTGTGGGCCTTCGTCGTCGATTTGACGTGCCAGGTGATCAACGGCGCGTTCAGCGCGCGGGCCAGCTCATAGGCCAGCACCGTCTTGCCGGTGCCGGGTTCGCCCTTGATCAGCAGGGGCCGCTCCAGGGTGACGGCCGCGTTCACCGCCACCTTCAGTTCGTCGGTCGCGATATAGTCCTGGGTGCCTTCGAACCGGGCCATAAACAAAACCTGCTCCGCCATTGCTGACGGAGCAGGTAGCGGATCGAAACCCGCGTGAACAGCGATCAGTCGCCGCTCAGGTGATGCGCTTTGCGGAAACGGGATCCGACGCCGGGAAGGTTTCCTCCACGCCTTCGTCGACCAGGGCTTCCTGGCGGTTCTCGGCCTTGTTCTTGAGCTGATCGGGCTTGCCCTCTTCTCGCGGCGCGTGCTTGGCGTGCGGAGCGTCGGGGTTCTGGTCGTCCTTGTTCGAGCCGTCGGTCATTGGGCAGCCTCCTCGGTTTTCGGTTCTGTTTCGCTATCTGGGCCGTATCCCAGGTCTTCGATATCATCGTCGGACAACCGCTTGGCCTCCCAGTGCGCCGCGCTGGCCTGGGCGCCCTTCTGATTGCGCATCAGGCCTGTGTAGACGAGTTCGACCTCGTCCTTGCCTTGCAGGCCATCGCTTTCACCATCGATCTCGCTGACCTTGGCGGTGTCGACGCCCAGCAGAGCGTCGGCTTCGGCCTCGACTCCGTCGAGCGCAAGCTGGTCGTCCAGATCTTGGTCGTCCTCGTCGAATTCGTCTTCATCGGCGTCGCCGTCGGCCTGGGTCACATCCAGCACGTCGTCGATCTCGTCGGGCATCTCATCGCCGTCGCCCTCGTCGTCGCGATGGGTTTCGTCGAAGGCCTCGGACTGGTCCTGTTCGTCGCGGTCGTACTCGTCGGGCATGTCGCTCTCCTGTCGCCTGTCAGAACGCCGCGTCCGATCCGCCGTTCCGTGCGACCGAGAGCGTTTCTGGAAGCAACGGTTAACCCTCTCGCTTTAGCTTGGGTTTGCGCTTGACCCGTATAGGTTGCACCCGAGAGCGCTGAGGGAGACCCGGCCGAATGCCTTTGAAACTGTCGCTGAAGCCCGGCGAGAAGTTCGTCCTGAACGGCGCCGTCGTTCAGAACGGCGACCGGCGCGGCGTGCTGATCCTGCAGAACAAGGCCAGCGTCCTGCGCGAGAAGGACATCATGCAGCCCGAGGACGTGAACACGCCCGCGCGGCGCATCTATTTCCCCGTCATGATGATGTACCTAGAGCAGGGCGGCGCGTCCTCGATCTACGACGAATTCGTGCTGCGCCTGACCGAGTTCATGGGGGCCACACGCAACCCAGAGGTTCTGGCCGACTGCGTGGCGGTGTCGCGGCACGTGCTCGCGCGCGACTACTACAAGGCCCTGATGACGGCCCGCAAACTGGTGGATTACGAGGAAAGGGTGACCAATGTCGCTTCAGGCCTACAAGGCGGCGTCGGCGCGGGCTGAAAGCCCGCGTGAAATGGAATACCGCCTTTTCGGCCAGGTCACCCGCGCCCTGGTCGAGGCGTCCCAGGCCGACCAGAAGGATTTCCGGACCCGCATCGACGCGCTGGACTGGAACCGGCGGCTGTGGACGACGCTGGCCAGCGATTGCTCCGACCCCTCCAACGCCATGCCTCAGGCGATGCGCGCCAACTTCATATCGCTGAGCCTGTTCGTCAGTCGCCATTCCTCGGCGGTGATGGCCGGCGACGAGGACTTCGAGCCTTTGATCGACATCAACCGCATGATCATGCAGGGCCTGGCCCCCGCCTCCGCCCCGCCCGCCTGAGGCGCGAAAAAGGGCGCGACCCCTGCGGATCGCGCCCTTGGTCGTCTGATGACGTCGGTCTTAGAAGCGACGGACGTAGTTCAGCGAATAGACGTCGGCTTCACCCCCGTCATTGCGGAAGTCACGACGGGTCCAGTCGCCGCGGATGCCGTTCTGGCCGTCGAAGAAGTAGTTGGCGCCGGCGCCGTAGTTGACGCTCTCGCCGTCTTCGCGGGCGCTGACGCCGGGGATCTTGGCTTCGATCTGGGTCGTGCCGTAGCCGACGCGGCCGAACAGTTCGAACTGGGGGGTCACCGGCAGAGTGGCCACGCCGTAAACGGCGGCGTCGTAGTTGTGCTTCAGTTCGCCGTTGACGCCGGCGACGGTGAACTCTTCATCCTTCACGCCGACCGACACTTCGCCCTCGACACCCAGGTTCGGCGCGAACTTTGCGCCCATGCGGCCCGTGATGGCGCCGAGGTCACCTTGGCTGCCGTCAAGTTGAGAGTAGCCCAGCGTGCCGTAATAGGTCGGCGACTGCATGCTCTGAGCCATGGCAGGCGCAGCAATGGCGGACACGGCGGCGGCAGCGATGAGAATATTACGCATTGTTTCATTAACTCCTAAGAGACGACGACTTCTTTGGTCGTCGGCCCAACCCAGCGAGTGCTTAGGTGGGAGCGCTTCACGGCCAATCCAAGGCCGATCCGTTACGAAACCGTCATAGTGACTTGCTGAACACAGACGACGTTCTGCGAAGCTTGGCGGGAAGGTGTCAGGGCCAGCTGGGCTTGAAGTCCGCGTCGAACAGGCAGGGCTCGCCATAGGCTGGCGCCGCCGCATCACATCGGGCGGCGATCTGGGCCGGCGTCGGCCGTTCGCTGGTGTCGATCCAGTTCAGCAGAGCGTCGAATACGGCGACGTATTGCGGGCGCGACAGGCGGCTGTGCTCGCTTTCGCGGGTGAAGGTCTGGACCAGCAGATCGCGCCGCCCCGCCGCCTCGACCGTCTGGCGATAGGCGGCCGAATGGGACACGAACACCGTCGGATCGTCGATGCCGTGGATCGTCATGGTCGGCGCGACGATCAGACCCGACAGGTCCGCGTCATACGCCAGCCGCGCCAGGCCCTCAGGATCGGCCGAAAACCGCTGCACGCCCGCGTTCAATGCGGCGTCGTCGCGCGAACCAACATAGACCGTGTCGCTGTTGTCGAAGGGATTGAGCCCGTCCAGCCGCTCCCGAACCAGGTCGCGGAACAGGAACGTAGCCCAGGCCAGGTGCGACACCAGCTGCTCCTCACCGATGCCGACGACCGTCAGGATGTCGGCCAGACGGGCCTTCTGCTCGGCCGTGCGGCGCGCCTCGGGCAGGCCGACCCCGGTGCACTGCTGGACCCGCTCGGCCAACTGCGCGCGGGTCAGGCGGCTGTCCGCCGGCAGACCGCTCCACAGCGGATACTGGGTCTCTTCGGGCTTGGGATGGTTGTTGCAGTAGAACTGATAGACCGCGCGCAGATCGGCGCGGAACGTATAGCCCCGCGTGCCGCCGGCCAGCAGGCCGCTGGTCAGGGCCACGCCGTCCCAGACGATTTCGCCCTCGGCGTCGCGGGCATACAGTTCGGCCGCCTTGGCCGCGACGTTTCCGCCCCACGACTGTCCATGCAGGATGGTGCGCCGAGGCCGGCCCATGAAGTCCCAGACGACCTGGCGCAGCTGCTCGGTGTCCTCGGCCGCCATCCGCACGCCGTAGCCGCCGCGTCGATAGGTGGAGCCGGCCCAGGCGTAGCCCTCGCGCACGGTCATGGAGAACCGCTCAAGGTCCTCGACCGGGTCGTTGGCCTCTGGCGCGCCAGTGCGCGGCCCGCCATGGGCGTGAACGACCAGCGCGCCGTTCCAGTCTTCGGGCACCGCCAGCCAGTAATAGGCCCCGCTTGCCGCCTGCCCCGACCAGCAGCGCGCCCGCTGCGGGAGGGAATCGGGACAGGCGGCCGGGGCGGGCGCGGACGCTGCGGGCTCGTCACGAGCGAGGGCGAGAGAGGGAACAAGGACAAGCCACGCCCCCGCCATAGCCGCCGTCGATCCGAGCCTGATCATCGTCCGCCCCCTCGTCAGAACGTCTGAGAGACGTTGACGTACCAGTAGCGACCCCACGGGCTGTGCACCGTGCCGCGGAAGCCGTTGTCGGCCAGCGGCGGACCGGAGTCCGTCAGATCGCGCGCGCCCAGCCGCAGCCGCGTGGCGGTGGGGAATTCATAGTCCACATAGGCGTTGTAGGTCTGGCGCGCCTCGACCTGGAACGGTTGGCCCGAAGCGCCGAGCAGACCGGCCTGCTCGAAACCACTGATGTACTGGCTCGACGCCCCGGCCCGCCAGGGTCCCTTGCGCCAGGTCAGGCTGCTGTTGAACCGCCATTCCGGCCGTCCGTTCTGGCCGATCAGCTGCGACGGGTCCGGCAGGGTGGTGCCGGGGTTGATCGTGCCGTTGGCGCGAGCCTCGAACAGTTCGTTGACGATGTCGCCGGGGTCGCGCTGGAATTTCTCCAGCTTGGTGGCGTTGAAGTTGACGATGAAGGTTCCGTAGGCCGTCCGCCGCTTGGTCCAGTTGACGCCGAAGTCCATGCCGCTGACGGTCTGGGGCTGCAGGTTGATGAACCGGTCGTTGATCGACACCACCTCCCCGGCCGGCGTCAGGCCGGTGCCGTCGAACAGCAGCAGGTCTTCGGGGGTCGGGTCGCGCCGGTTGACCAGCGGATTGGACCCGCCCTGCACCCGGTTCAGATAGTCCAGCGCCAGCGCCGTCTGGGCGCCCAGCAGGCCGACGATCTTCTCCTGCTCAATCCGCCAGCGGTCGACCGTGATGGTCAACGAGCCCAGCGATTCCGGCAGGAAGTCAGGCTGGAAGACCAGGCCGTAGGAGGTGTTGGTGCTCTCTTCCGGCTCCAGGTCGGGATTGCCCGCGACCAGCAGCGACGCGCCGGAGGTGTTTTGCGAGCATTCCGAGAAATTGCTGATCCGGCCGGCCCGCAGGTCGGCCTCGCAGCGCACATAATCCACCCCGCTGGCCAGGCGCGCATACTGGGTGGCGTTGGTCTGTTCGAGGTTCGGCGCACGGAAGCCTTCGGAATAGGAGCCGCGCACCCGAACGCCCGGCACCAGATCCCAGGCCACGGCGATCTTGGGCTTGGCCACCGAACCGAAGTCGGAATAGTGCTCATACCGGCCGGCCAGCTGGACATCCAGCTGGTAGACGCCCGGAATGTTCATCTCGGGCGACACCAGAGGCACGGCGAACTCGACATAGGCCGAGAAAACGTCGCGGCTGCCCGAGGTGTCGGGGTTGGGGCTGACCGCCGACACGTTCGACAGGTTGGTTGCGCCGGTCACCATGTCCACAAAGGTGTTGGTGCCGTCCAGATTGGCGTCGCGATCGTCCTTCTGGGTTTCGTGGCGCGCCTCAAGGCCCATCGCCATGCCGACCGGCCCGCCCGGCAGGCTGAACAGATCGCCGCGCGACACGCGGAAGTCGGCCATGGTCAGGGTGGTGCGCGACACCCGCTTCATATCGAAGACGATGGCGTCGACCGCCGCCTGGCTGCTGGGCGAACAGTCGCCGAAGCTGGTCGTGGCGACGCAGCCGCCGCTGAACGGGTTGTAGGCGTCCGGCGTGGACAGGGCCAGCTGCTGCTGCAGCGCCGTCATGTTGATGTTGGGCGAAACGTCCTCGGCCTCGGCCTCGGAATAGGTCAGGGCCGATTCCCAGTCCCAGCCGTTCCACTCGCCGCGCAGCCCGCCCAGCAGGCGGGCCTGGTAGTTGTCGACCTTGACCACCTGAAAGCCGGTGTCGACGAAGCGATAGTTGGTCATCAGTACCGGCAGACCGGCGGTCGGCACACCGGTCAGGCCGGGCAGCCGGTTCGGGTTCAGCGAGCCGTCCGCGAAGGTCACCGGGCCGAAGGGGTTGTAGTAGTTGCTGGCCGGAATCCAGATCTGGTTCAGATTGACCACCGGCGGCTGAACCGCACGGCTGCTGGCGGCGTAGTAGCCGATCTCGCCGAAGGCCTCGACGCCGGAGCCCAGGTCGTAACGGCCCGTGGCGAACAGGTTGATGCGCTCGACCGAGGGCCGCACCGTCGTCTGGTAGCGCGTGTCGTAGCGCATCTCGCGGTTGGTGGTGTTGAAGTTGTGGTTGCCGCTGGCGATGCAGATGTCGTCGCCCAGGTTGATCCCGCAGCCAAAGCTGGAGGGCTGGAAACGGAACGAGCCGGCGCTGTTGGTCACCGCAACGCCGTTTGAACGGATCACGGGCCTCGAGCCTACCGACAGGCGCGCCCAAGGCGTGTGCGACGAGCGGCCGTCCAGGGCCTGGACCCCCGCGAAGTCGGGATAGTCGGCAAACAGCGGGCGCAGATCATCCGAGCGGGTGAAGTCCTGGTCCTCGGCCCACAGGGCGGTGCGGTTCGCATAGCTGGCGAAAAGCGAGACGTTGCCGCGGTCGAAGGTCTTGCCGGTGAACAGGTTGAACTCTGTGTCGCGCATCTGGGTGCCTTCGGCCCCGCCGTACCGCGCGCTCAGGTTCAGGCCGTCGATGTCGGTGCGCAGGACGGTGTTGACCACGCCCGCCACGGCGTCCGCGCCATAGATGGCGGCGGCGCCGTCCAGCAGCACTTCCAGCCGCTCAAGCCCCGACACAGGAATGGCGTTGGAGTTGTAGCTCAGCACCGGCACCGTGCCGGTGTCCGACGTGCCCTGGCTGGTCGGGTGCTGCACCAGGCGCCGCCCGTTCAGCAGCACCAGGGTGTTGCCCACGCCCAGGGAGCGGAGGTTGACCGAGTTCACGTCGCCCCGCGCCGAGTTCGAGGTCTGCGGATTGTTGGCGCTGTCGAAAAGCACGTCGCCCATCTGCGGGATGGTGCGCAACAGTTCGTCGCCGGTCGTGGCGCCGGTTGCGTCGATCTGCTCGCGGTCGGCCACGACCACCGGCAGGGCGGCGGTGGTGCGCGCGCCGCGGATGTTGGTGCCGACCACGACTATGTCCTCCACCGTCGTCGGCTGGTTCGGGTCGACGGGCGCGGGCTCGGCCTGCTGAGCCAGGGCGGGCGCGGCCATCATCAGGACGGCGGCGGAAGCCGTGGCCCCCCATAGGGTCTTGCTGCGAATGTTCATTGTATCCTCCTCCCGGTTTTTTCTTGTCTTTGGGTTCGTCAGTCGGCGGTGATCGCCGTGTCGTCGCCCGGCCCGGCGGCCGGATCGGGCTGGGCCGCCAGGGGCTTGGGCCCCTTGGCCAGGGCCGCCCGCATCTGGTCGCGGTCCAGCTCGCCCTCCCAGCGCGCCACCACCAGGGTGGCCACGGCGTTGCCGATGAAGTTGGTCAAGGCCCGGCACTCGCTCATGAAGCGGTCGATGCCCAGGATCAGGGCCATGCCCGCCACAGGCACCGTCGGCACCACCGACAGGGTGGCCGCCAGGGTGATGAAGCCCGCGCCGGTGATGCCCGCCGCACCCTTGGAGCTGAGCATGGCCACCAGCAGCAGCAGGATCTGCTGCTCCAGCGTCAGGGGAATGTTCAGCGCCTGGGCGATGAACAGGGCCGCCATGGTCATGTAGATGTTGGTGCCGTCCAGGTTGAACGAATAGCCGGTGGGCACCACCAGGCCGACAACCGACTTGGACGCTCCGGCCTTCTCCATCTTGGAGATCAGGCTGGGCAGGGCCGCTTCCGAGCTGGAGGTGCCGAGCACCAGCAGCAGCTCCTCCTTCAGATAGCGGATCAGGGCGAAGATCGAAAAGCCGTTCATCCAGGCCACGACGCCCAGTATGCCGAGCACGAAAATCAGCGACGTCAGGTAGAAGGTGGCGATCAGGGCGGCCAGATTGGCGATCGAGGCGATGCCGTAGGCGCCGATGGTGAAGGCGAAGGCCCCGAACGCGCCGATCGGCGCCGCACGCATCAGGATGCCGACCAGCTTGAAGAAGGCGGCGCTGATCGACTCCAGGAAGGTCAGGACCGGCTTGCCGATGTCGCCGATCATCGCCAGCGCGATGCCGAACAGGATCGAGACGAACAGGACCTGCAGGATGTTGCCGGTCGAAAACGCGCTGACCACCGTGTCGGGGATGACCCCCATCAGGAAGCCCACCATGGTCGTCTCGTGCGCGGCGGTCGCGTACTGCGCGACAGCGCCGGTATCCAGGCTCGCCGGATCGATGTTCAGGCCCCGCCCGGGCTGGACGACATTGGCCACGATCAGGCCGACGATCAGAGCCAGGGTCGAGAAGAACAGGAAATAGGCGAAGGCCTTGGCTGCAACCCGACCGACTCGGCCGATGTCGCGCATGCCGGCAATGCCCGTGACGATGGTCAGGAAGATCACCGGCGCGATGATCATCTTCACCAGCTTGATGAAGGCGTCGCCCAGCGGCTTCAGGCTTTCGCCGAAGGTCGGGTAGAAATGCCCGATCAGCCCGCCTGCGATGATGGCGAAGATCACCTGGAAATAGAGCTGGGTGTAAAACGGCTTGCGCACGGGCGCAGGGGCGCCGGCGACGACGGGGGGCGAGACGATCAAGCTGTGACTGGCTCCGATTGGCGAGCGGGCTCGCGGTTTCCTCGTCGGCGCGCTCTGCGTCGCGTCCGAAAGCGACTGTGCGACGCGACCAGCCCTCAAGCCAGTTTTACGACAAACCTGTCATGCGGTTGATTTTATAGCTTTTCTTCCCCATCGACACGCCTCTGCCCTCAATACCGTGCGATATTTCGCCACAATCTCTGGCCAAGCCGTGCGGATTACCGCACAACTTTCCCGGTGACGATTCAAGCTTCACTTCGGCTGCGCGGCCCACGCGCCTGGGCCCTGTACGGCTTGGCGGCGCTGGCGGTCGGCCTCACCGCCGCTGCTGTCGCCGGCGAAGCTGCGCGGCGTGACGCCGAGGCTGAACTGGCGCGTCAGGCCGAGGCCGCGACCGCGCTGCACGCCGCCGTCCTCCGCAGCGAACTGGACAAGCACCGCGCCCTGCCCCTCGTGCTGGCCGCCGACGCCGATGTCGCGCGCCTTCTGGCATCCCGCGAGGCTGAGGAAAGCCCGGACGCCGAGGCGATCAACCGCAAGCTCGAAACCCTGGCGGGGCAGGCGCGCGCCGCCGTCGTATACGTCATCGACGCGCGAGGGGTGACCCGCGCCGCGAGCAACTGGCGCCGTCCCGACAGCTTCGTGGGCGCAGACTACGGCTTCCGGCCATACTTCATCCAGGCCATGCGCGACGGCGCGGCCGAATTCTTCGCATTGGGCACGGTCAGCGGTCGACCGGGGCTGTATCTGTCCCGCCGCGTGACAGGCGCAGACGGCCGCGCGCTGGGCGTGGTGGTGGTCAAGGTCGAGTTCGACGCGCTCGAGGCGGAATGGCGGGCCTCGGGCGAACCCGCCTGGGTCGTCGATCCCGGCGGCGTGGTGTTGATCACCAGCGTCCCGGAGTGGCGGTTTCGGACATTGGGCCCGCTGGACGAAGCTCGGCGACGCCTCACCCTGGTGGACCAGACCCTGTCGGCGGAGGCTCTGAGGCCATTGCCCTTCGACACGCCGGCGGGCCCCGCCCCTGCCCTCATGCGCGCATCCATCCAGGGCGTGAACGGCGACTGGATGCATGCAGAGACCGGCACCGCCACGCCTGGCTGGACCCTGCATCTGCTCGCACCCTCGAGAGGCGCGATCGAGTCGGCCGTGGCCCTGTGGCGCACGATGGCCATCCTGCTGGTCGCCATGCTGGCAGGTGTCGGCGCGATCATGATCCGCCGCCGCCAGCAGGCCCTGGGCCGCGCACGCCGCGAAGAAGCCCAGCGCCTGGACCTCGAACGGCGGATCGCCGAACGGACAGCCGCGCTGAGCCAGGCCAATGCGGCCCTGAACGCCGAGATCGAAGAGCGCCGCCGCGCCGAGGCCAGCCGCGAACTGCTGCGTGACGAACTGGTGCAGGCCAGCAAGCTGGCGGCGCTGGGCCAGATCGTCGCCGGCGTGGCCCACGAGATCAACCAGCCCGTCGCCGCCATCATGACCCAGGCCGAAACGACCGAAGCCTACCTTGACCGAGGCGAACCCGCCCCCGCCCGTCGCGCACTGGCGCGCATCGGCGAGCTGACCGCTCGGATCGGCTCGATCACCGAGGCCCTGCGCGTCTTTTCGCGCAAATCCGACCCTTGCCTGGGCGACGTGGATCTCAAGGAGGCGGTGGACGGCGCACTGCTGCTGGTCGGCGGGCGGTTGCGCCAGGGCGGGGTGGCGCTGACGCTGGAAGGCCTGGAGCCAGGCCTGATCGTTCGCGCCGACAAGTTCCGGCTGGAGCAGGTGGTGGTGAATCTCGCCAAGAACGCCGCCGAGGCAATGCAGGGCCGGCCCGCCCCCGCCCTGGCGCTCGCCGCGCGCCGCACGCGCGACTGGATAGAGCTGAGGGTGTCGGACAACGGGCCCGGTCTGAGCTCCGATATTCGCACCCAGCTCTTCACCCCGTTCGTCACCAGCAAGCCGAACGGCCTGGGCCTGGGCTTGGTGATCTGTCGCGACATCATCGCCGGGTTCGGGGGCGATCTCGACCTGGCCTCTTCGGACGGCGGCGCGGTCTTTGTAGTCCGCCTGAGAAGGGCCGGCTGATGCAGTTCGCCGCCCTGAACGCGGTCGCCCTGGTCGAGGACGACGCCGACTTCCGCGAGGCCCTGGTTGAGCGGCTGACGCTTGAAGGGCTGGAGGTGCGCGCCTTCGCCTCGGCCGAAGCCGGGCTGAAAGGCGTCGAGCCCGACTTCCCCGGCGTGGTCGTCACCGATCTCCGCATGCCGCACATGGACGGCCGCCAGCTGCTGGACCGGCTGCAGGCCCAAGATCCCGCCCTGCCCGTCATCCTGATCACGGGCCATGGTGATGTGGGCGACGCGGTCGCGGCCATGCGCGCCGGCGCCTACGATTTCGTGGCTAAGCCCTTTCCGTTCGAGCGGTTGATGGACAGCCTGCGCCGCGCGCTGGAGAAGCGGGCCCTGGTCCTGGACAATCGACGGCTGGCAACGCTGGCGGCCGAGGACGCCGTCGAGACGCCGTTGATGGGCGACAGCGCGGCTATCCGCCAGCTGCGCGCCACCCTGGCCCAGATCGCCGACGCCCGGATGGACGTGCTGATCGAGGGCGAGACGGGCGTCGGCAAGGAGTCCGTCGCCCGCACCCTGCACAACGCCGGGCGCCGGCGTCTGCATCCCTTCGTGGCGGTCAACTGCGGCGCCCTGCCGGACGGCCTGATCGAAAGCGAGATGTTCGGACACGAGCTAGGCGCCTTCGCCGGCGCACTGCGCCGCCGCATCGGCCATGTCGAGCGCGCCCACAACGGCTCGCTGTTCCTGGACCAGATTGAAAGCATGCCGCTGGATGTCCAGGTCAAGATGCTGCGTGTTGTCGAGGAACGCGAGATCCACCCTATCGGAGCCAACGAACCACGCGTTCTGGATCTGCGCATCCTGGCCTCGGCGCGCGGCGACCTGGGCCAGGCGGTTCAGGCCGGGGCGTTCCGCGAGGACTTGTATTACCGGCTGAACGTGGTGCGTCTGCGCGTGCCGCCCCTGCGCGAGCGGCGCGAGGACATTCCCCTGCTCTTCGCCCGACTGCTGGACCGCGCAGCAACCGACCTGGGCGAGCGCCCACCCGTCGGCGACCGCACCCGGCGACGTCTTCTGGAGCATGACTGGCCCGGCAACATCCGCGAGCTGGCCCACTACGCGCAACGCGTCGCTCATGGCCTTGAGGACGAGGCGACGCCGGCCGCCGCGCCGTTCGACGACGGACTGGGCCTTTCGGACCGCGTCGCCCGGTTCGAGGCCGAGGTGCTGCGCGACACTCTTGAAGCCTGCGGAGGCGACATCCCCGCTGTGCTGGATCGCCTGCGCCTGCCGCGCAAGACGCTGTACGACAAGCTGGCCCGCCACGGCCTGAAGCCGGCCGATTTCCGCGCCGACTGACCATGGATGCTGGACCTGAGGGCGCGGCTGATGTTGGCTCGCTCGCCATCTGGAGTCCAAGGAGCGCCCATGCCCCCCGAGCGTGAAGTCTATCCCGTCGATCCGGCGATCGCGGCTTCGGCCCACATGGACCGCCCCGCCTATGAGGCCGCGCGCAAAGCCGCGCGCGACACGCCCGAGGCCTTCTGGGCCCAAGAGGCTCGGCGGCTGGACTGGATCACGCCGCCGACCAGGATCAAGGACGTCTCCTTCGACAAGGCCGACTTCCACATCCGCTGGTTCGAGGACGGCGTGCTGAACGTCTCGGCCAATTGCATCGACCGCCACCTGCCCCAGCGCCGCGACGAGACCGCGATCGTCTGGGAAGGCGACGATCCCGCCGACAGCCGGCGCATCACCTATGGCGAACTGCACGCCGAGGTGTGCCGCATGGCCAATGTCATGAAGGCCCATGGGGTGAAGAAGGGCGACCGCGTCACCCTGTATCTGCCGATGATCCCCGAGGCGGCCTACGCCATGCTGGCCTGCGCGCGGATCGGCGCGGTGCATTCGGTCGTGTTCGGCGGGTTCTCGCCTGACAGCCTGCGCGGGCGGATCGAGGACTGCCAGTCGCGCCTTGTCATCACCGCCGACGAGGGGCTGCGCGGCGGCAAGACCATTCCGCTCAAGGCCAATGTCGATGCGGCGCTGGAGAAGGTTTCGGTGGACACCGTCCTGGTCATCCGGCGCACCGGCGCCGACGTGCCGATGATGGAGGGCCGCGACGTCGACTATGCCGCCGCCGCGGCCAAGGTCGCGGCCGACTGCCCGCCCGAGCCGATGAACGCAGAGGATCCGCTGTTCATCCTCTACACCTCGGGCTCGACGGGCAAACCCAAGGGGGTGCTTCACACCACCGGCGGCTATCTGTTCTGGGCGTCCTGGACCCACGAGATCGTCTTCGACCACCGCGCGGGCGAGCTGTTCTGGTGCACCGCCGACGTGGGCTGGGTGACCGGCCACAGCTATGTCGTTTACGGCCCGCTGGCCAATGGCGGGGCGACGCTGATGTTCGAGGGCGTGCCCAACTATCCGACCGTCAGCCGCTTCTGGCAGGTGGTGGACAAGCACAAGGTCGATGTCTTCTACACCGCGCCTACGGCCCTGCGCGCCCTGATGCGCGAGGGCGACGGGCCGGTGCGCGAGACCAGCCGCCAGTCGCTGCGTCTGCTGGGCACGGTGGGCGAACCGATCAATCCCGAGGCCTGGCGCTGGTATCACGAGGTGGTGGGCGACGGCCGCCTGCCCATCGTCGACACCTGGTGGCAGACCGAGACGGGCGGCATCCTGGTCTCGCCACTGCCGGGCGCGACGGACCTGAAACCCGGATCGGCGACCAAGCCCCTGCCGGGCGTCGAGCTTCAGCTGGTCGACGCCGAGGGTCAGGTGCTGGAGGGCGCGGCGTCCGGCAATCTGGTCATCACCGACAGCTGGCCCGGTCAGATGCGCACCGTCTATGGCGATCCCCAGCGGTTCTTCGACACCTATTTCTCGACCTATCCCGGCAAGTATTTCACCGGCGACGGCTGTCGCCGCGACGCGGACGGCTACTACTGGATCACCGGCCGGGTGGACGACGTCATCAATGTGTCGGGCCACCGCATGGGCACCGCCGAGGTCGAGAGCGCCCTGGTGCTGCACGACGACGTGGCCGAGGCGGCGGTCGTCGGCTTCCCCCACGACATCAAGGGCCAAGGCATCTACGCCTATGTCACGCTCAACGCCGGGGTCGAGCCCCACGACGACCTGCGAAAGGCCCTGGTCGCCCATGTGCGCAAGGAGATCGGGCCGATCGCCGCGCCCGACGTGATCCAGTGGGCGCCCGGCCTGCCCAAGACCCGATCGGGCAAGATCATGCGCCGGATCCTGCGCAAGATCGCCGAGAACGAACTTGGCGCCCTGGGCGACACCTCCACCCTGGCCGACCCCGCAGTCGTCGACGACCTGGTGCGAAACCGGGCGAGCTGACGCCGCCTGCGACACTGTTTCAGCCCGAGGGGCGCGATTATCACGAAAATTCAATGTGCGCCGCGTGACGCCTGCGGCTAAGGTGCAGCTGAAGCCACTGTCGCGTCCGCGCGGCCCGGCCTCTCCTTCATTTCTTATCGGAGATCGCCCCGCCGCATGCCGCCTGGCGCCTTGATCCTGACGACCGCGCTCCTGCCCTTCGTCGGCGCCGTTCTGGCCGCCTTCCTGCCGACCCGAGCGCGCAACCTGGCCGCCGCCCTGGCCTGGGCGGTGTCTCTGATCGGCGTCGGCTGCGTCATCGCCCTGTTTCCCGCCACGGCGAACAGCGGCGTGGTCCATCAGATCATTCCCTGGATTCCCAGCCTGGGGCTGGAGCTAAACTTCCGCATGGACGGCCTGTCCTGGCTGTTCTCGCTGCTGGTTCTGGGGATCGGCGCGCTGGTGGTGCTTTACGCCCGCTACTACATGTCGGCCGAGGATCCGGTCCCGCGCTTCTTCTCCTTCCTGCTGGCCTTCATGGGCGCCATGCAGGGCATGGTCCTGTCGGGCAATATCATTCAGCTGGTGGTGTTCTGGGAGCTGACCAGCCTCTTCTCCTTCCTGCTGATCGGCTACTGGCACCACAACGCCTCGGCCCGCGACGGCGCGCGGATGGCGCTGACGGTGACGGCCGGCGGCGGACTATGCCTGCTGGCGGGCATGGCGGTGCTGGGCCGCATCGTCGGCAGCTATGATCTGGACGTGGTGCTGGCCTCGGGCGACATCATCCGGGCCAGCGGCCTATATCTGCCCGCGCTGCTGCTGATCCTGGCCGGCGCCCTGACCAAGAGCGCCCAGTTCCCGTTCCACTTCTGGCTGCCGCGCGCCATGGCCGCGCCGACGCCGGTCAGCGCCTATCTGCACTCGGCCACCATGGTGAAGGCCGGCGTCTTCCTGCTGATGCTGCTGTGGCCGGTGATGTCGGGCACGGACGCCTGGTACGTCATCGTCTGCACCGCCGGCATGGCCACCCTGCTGATCGGCGCCTGGAGCGCGATCTTCCAGCACGATCTGAAGGGTCTGCTGGCCTATTCGACCATCAGCCATCTGGGACTGATCGTCCTGCTGCTGGGGCTGGGCAGTCCGCTGGCGGCGGTCGCGGCGATCTTCCACACGGTCAACCACGCCATCTTCAAGGCCTCGCTGTTCATGGCGGCGGGCGTCATCGACCACGAGACGGGCACGCGCGACCTGCGTAAGCTGTCGGGCCTGCGCAAGGCCATGCCGATCACCGCCGTCCTGGCCATCGTCGCCGCCGCGGCCATGGCGGGCGTGCCTTTGCTGAACGGCTTCCTGTCCAAGGAGATGTTCCTGGCCGAGGCGGTCGCTCAGTCCGGCGGTCGCCATCTGAACCTGGCCCTGCCGGTGCTCGCCACCCTGGCCAGCGCCTTCAGCGTTCTCTACTCGCTGCGCTTCATTCACCAGGTCTTCTTCGGCCCGCCCGCGACCGACCTGCCCAAGGCGCCGCACGAGCCGCCGCGCTGGATGCGCTTCCCGATCGAGCTGTTGGTCGCCCTGTGCGTCATCATCGGCATGATCCCGGGGCGCACCATCGGGCCGTACCTGTCCTCGGCCGTCGAGGCGGTTCTGGGCGAGCGTACGCCCTATTACAGCCTGGCGGTCTGGCACGGGTTGAACCTGCCGCTGCTGATGAGCGTGCTGGCCCTCGTCGGGGGCGTCGCGGCCTATGTGCTGTTCCGCCGGTCCATCAACATCAATCCGCGCGGAGGGCCTTGGCTGTTCTCCCGCTTCAACGGCGGGCGGATGTTCGAGGCGAGCATGGACAATCTGGTGCGCGCCTCGCGCTTCGTCGATCGGCGCCTGGGCGCGTCGCGGCTGCAGCCGCGTCTGCGCGGGCTGATTCTGACGGTTCTGCTGGCCGCAGGCCTTGTCGGCGCTGGACGCGGGTTGGGCTTCTCGATGTGGGGCGCCCAGACCACCCCGCTGGACCCGGGCTTCCTGATCCTGTGGGTCGTCGGCGCAGCCTGCGCGATCGGTGCGGCCTGGCAGGCCAAGTATCACCGCCTCGCCTCGGTGGTGCTGATGGGCGGCGCCGGCCTGGCCAGCTGCCTCAGCTTCGTCTGGCTGTCGGCGCCGGACCTCGCCACCACCCAGCTGCTGGTCGAGATCGTCACCACCGTGCTGCTGCTGCTGGGGCTGCGCTGGCTGCCCAAGCGGCTGGAGGCCCTGCGCGGCTCGCCCCGCCAGGAGGCCCAGGGCCGACGCCGTCGCATGGTGGACCTGCTCATCGCCACCGCCGTCGGCGCGGGCGTGGCCGCCCTGGCCTACGCCGTCATGACCCGCCCGGCCCCGGCCGACGGCGTCTCGCGCTACTTCGTGGAGAACGTCTATGAGCTGGCCGGCGGGCGAAACATCGTCAACGTGCTGCTGGTCGACTTCCGCGCCTTCGACACTCTGGGCGAAATCGCCGTGCTGGGCGTGGTCGGCCTGACGGTCTGGGCCCTGCTGCGCCGTTTCCGCCCTGCGCCCGACAGCCTGGGCGCCCCCGCGCAGCAACAGCGGCAGAACGCCCGCGATCGCCGCCGCCCGGAAATGCAGGTCGGGGACACGCTGGAAGAAACCATGCTGATCCCGCGCGTGGTGATGAAATGGCTGTTCCCCTTCATCATCCTTCTGGCGCTGCACCTGTTCTTGCGCGGACATGACCTGCCCGGCGGAGGTTTCGCCGCCGGGATCGCCCTGTCGATCGCCTTCATCCTGCAATACATGAGTTCGGGCGCCCGCTGGGTCGAGGAGCGGCTGCGGATCCGCCCGATGATCTGGATTGGCTCCGGCCTGCTGATCGCCGCCTTCACCGGCATAGCGTCCTGGTTCTTCGGCTATCCGTTCCTGACCTCCTATTTCCAGTACGCCGATCTGCCCGTGATCGGGCGGCTGCCGATGGCCAGCGCCCTGGTTTTCGATCTGGGCGTGGTCTTCCTGGTGCTGGGTTCGACGGTGCTGATGCTGATCGCCCTTGCGCACCAGTCGCTGCGCAAACCTCGTGAGCCCGATCCCCAGGTCGACAAGGGCATCGACGACGCGGCGGGAGACATCGGCTGATGGAACTGGTCCTGGCGCTCGGCATCGGCGTTCTGGTCGCCTCGGGCACGTGGCTGCTGCTGCGTCCGCGCACTTTTCAGGTCATCATCGGCCTGTCGCTGATGGCCTATGCGGTCAATCTGTTCATCTTCGCCATGGGCCGATTGCGCATGGGCGCGCCGCCCGTGCTGGAGCATAGCCAGGCCAACAACCCCGCGCTCTACGACGACCCCCTGCCCCAGGCTCTGGTGCTGACGGCGATCGTCATTTCATTTGCTTTGACGGCCCTGTTCCTGGTCGTGCTGCTGGCCGCCCGCGGCGCGACCGGCACCGACCATGTCGACGGCAAGGAGCCCGAACGTTGAGCGGGCTTATGAGCCATCTGATCATCCTGCCGGTGGTGCTGCCGCTGGTTGTGGCCTCGGCCATGCTGCTGATCAACGAGCGGCGGCATCGGCTCAAGGCCGGGCTTAGCCTGGGCACAACCGCCCTTCTGGCGGTCGTCGGCCTGACCCTGCTGCACCAGGCGGCCACGGGCGGCGAAGGCGGGGCGGACACGGCGCGGGTCTATGCGCTGGGCGACTGGGCGGCGCCCTACGGCATCGTGCTGGTGGCGGACCGGCTGTCCAGCATGATGCTGGCCCTGTCGTCCGTTCTGGGGCTGGGCGCGCTGATCTTCGCCCTGGCGCGCTGGGACCGGGCGGGGCCGCGTTTCCACGCCCTGTTCCTGCTGCTGCTGATGGGCGTCAACGGGGCCTTTCTGACGGGCGACCTGTTCAACCTGTTCGTCTTCTTCGAGGTCATGCTGGCGGCCTCGTACGGCCTGCTGCTGCATGGCTCCGGGACGGAGCGGATCCGGGCGGCGCTCGGCTATATCGCCATCAACCTGACGGCCTCGCTGTTCTTCCTGGTCGGCGTGGCGCTGATCTATGGCTCGACCGGCACGCTCAACATGGCCGATCTGGCCATGCGTATCCCGATGCTGCCCGCCGAAGACCGACCACTGTTCGAGATTGGGGCCGCCATCCTGGCCATCGCCTTCCTGGTGAAGGCCGCCGCCTGGCCTCTAGGCTTCTGGCTGCCGGGCGCCTACGCCGCTGCATCGGCGCCGGTGGCGGCGGCGTTCGCCATCCTGTCCAAGGTCGGCGTCTATGTCGTGATCCGCCTGCATCTGCTGCTGTTCGGACCCAACGCCGGCGACAGCGCAGGCTTCGGCCTGGACTGGCTGTTGTGGAGCGGTATCGCGACCATCGTGTTCGGCACGGCCCTGCTGCTGGCGTCGAGGAAACTAGTCCGCGCGGCGGGCGCGGCGGTCATGATCTCCTCGGGCACCATGATCGCCATCGTGGGAACGGGCGACGGTCAGGCCCTGGCCGGCGCGGTCTTCTATCTGGCCGGATCGACTCTGGCGGCTGGCGCGCTTTACCTCGTCGCCGAAATGATGAGCCGCGGACGCCAGGACGCGGAATCGGACGAGGTCCCGGTCTTCGAGGACGAGTATCAGGATCCGCTAGACAACGCCGAGCAGGAGGTCGGCCTGGTCATCCCGGCGACGACCGCCGTGATTGGCGGCTTCTTTCTCGTCTGCACCCTCATCCTGGCGGGCGTGCCGCCGCTGGCCGGCTTCATCGGCAAGCTCGCCGTGTTCGACGGTCTGCTTCAGGACGCCGGGGCCCAGGCCTGGCGCACCGGCCTGATGATCGCCGTCCTAACCCTGTCGAGCTTCGGCGTGCTGATCGGCTTGGTCCGGTTCGGCATGGACGCCCTCTGGGTTCCGGCCACTGAGACGCCGCCGGCGGTGCGCGCGCCCGAGTTCGTGGCCGTCGCGGGCCTGCTCGCCGCATGCCTGGCCATGACGATCTGGGGCGAGGCCGCCTTCGCCTACGCCCAGCACACGGCTGAATGGCTGGTGCGGCCCGACGCCTATGTCGTCAACGTCCTGGGGCGCGTCCAATGATGGCGCGCATCCTGCCCCACCCGATCCTGAGTGTCGCCCTGGCCGTCAGCTGGGTGCTGCTGACCCGATCGACCGCGCCCGCGACCCTAGTCGGCGCCGTCCTGATCGGCCTGATCGTGCCCTCCGTCATGCGCTCGCTGGAGCCCGATCGCTCCCGCGTGCGCGCGCCCGGCGCCATACTGAAGCTGTCGGGCCTGGTGATCGCGGATATCGTACGCTCCAACTACGCCGTGGCGGCCATCATCCTGGCGGGAAGGCGTCGAGAGCGGGTTTCGGGCTTCATCCAGGTGCCGCTGGATCTCAAGAACCGCTACGGCCTGGCCGTGCTGGCCATCATCCTGACCTCCACGCCGGGCACGCTGTGGGTGCAGTATGAATCGACCAGCGGACGACTGCTGCTGCACGTGCTCGATCTGGTCGACGAGGGCGAGTGGGTGCATCTGATCAAGACGCGATACGAGACCCTGCTGATGAGGATCTTCCCATGACGGCTGCCGCCGTCCTGTTCTGGGGCCTGGGCGCGGCCCAAGTGATGCTGATGCTGGCCATGGCCCTGGCCGCCTGGCGCATCGCGTACGGGCCGCGCGCGCAGGACCGGGTGCTGGGCATGGACACTCTGTATCTGAACGCCATGCTGCTGATCATCGTGTTCGGCGTGCGCACCGGGTCGCCGCTCTATTTCGAGGCGGCTCTGGTGATCGGCCTGGTCGGCTTCGCAGCCACCGTGGCTCTGGCCAAGTTCCTGATGCGCGGCGAGGTGATCGAATGACCGGCGCCGAACTGCCGCTGTGGGCGGCCTGGACCATCGTCGTGCTGGCTGTCGCGGGCGCCGCCCTGTCGCTGATCGGCGCCCTGGGCCTTGCGCGTCTGCAGCGCTTCTATGACCGGGTGCACGCGCCGACACTGGGCGCGACCCTGGGCATGACGCTGATCCTGTTGGCGTCGATCGTCTTCTTTTCAATGACCGAGGGACGGCTGATCCTGCGCGATCTGCTGATCGGCCTGTTTCTGACGGTGACGACGCCGGTGACCCTGATCCTGCTGGCGCGCGCCGCCGTCTATCGCGGCCGGACCGAAGGGGATCCGGACGCTCCGCCGGACCTTTAACGGGCGATCGATTCCGCCAGGTCGGCCAGCCGCTGGGCGGCATCCAGGCGCGCTGCGCCGCGCGCGGCGTCGGACATGGTCCTGAGCTCGGCTGGATTGTTCAGCAGGGCGGCCAGACGCTCGGTCAAGACCGCGACGGAAGCGTCGTCCTCGGCCACCACCACAGCGGCGCCCCGCCGGGCCAGGTCGGCGGCGTTGAGTGTCTGATGGTCGTCCATGGCGATCTTCAGCGGGATCAGCAGCGACGGCGTGGCGGTGGCCGCCAGTTCCGAACAGGTCGACGCCCCCGCACGGCCGATCAGCAGATGCGTCTGCGCCAACCGCTCCGCCATGTCGGTGAAGAAGGGTTCGACCTCCGCGCGGACGCCCGCCGCCGCATAGGTCCGGCGCGCCTCCTCCATGGTCTCCGCCCGCGACTGCTGGGCCACCTCCAGCCGCGCTCGCAACGCTTGCGGAAGGGCCGCAAGCGCCTGCGGCACAGCCTGAGACAGCAGCCGCGCGCCCTGGCTGCCGCCGGTCACCAGCACCCGGATCGCACCCTGTTCAGGCACGGGATAGGCGCGCTGGGCAACCGTAGCTATGGCCGGGCGGATCGGGTTGCCGGTCACGACGGCGACGTCCCGGATCTGCTGCGGCGCATGCTCCAGGGTCTCGAAGGCCGAGGCGACGCGCGTCACGAACGGCGCGAGCGTGCGGTTGGTGCGGCCCAGGACTGCGTTCTGCTCGTGGATCAGGGTCGGCCGGCGATCGACGATAGCGGCGACCAGGGCAGGGGCTGACGGGTAGCCGCCGAAGCCCACGACCACGTCGGCATCCAGGCGAGCAAAGGCCGCGCGCGCCTGCATCACCCCCCGCCCGATGGCCAGGCCGGCCTTGACCAGCCCCAGGGGTCCGCGCCCCGTGGCGGCGTCCAGCGCCAGCCGCTCCTCGGCCGGAAAGCCCTGCGCATAGGCTTCGCCCCGCGCGTCGGTGGCCAGCACTACGCGCCAGCCGCGCGCCGACATCTCGCGCGCCAGGGCCTCGGCGGGAAACATGTGGCCGCCGGTGCCTCCGGCGGCGACGACGCAAAGTCTGCTCATCAGGCTATCCCAGGAAACGGCGCCGGGGCGTGAAGCTGGCCCCCGGCTCATAAGCGCCCGGTCGGCGGCGCGTCAGGGCCAGGGCGAACCCCATGGTCAGCCCCATGGCGACCATGGACGAGCCGCCGTAGCTGATGAAGGGCAGCGTCATTCCCTTGGTCGGGATTAGGTTCAGATTGACCGCGATGTTGATGCAGGCCTGCAGGCCGATCAGCATGAACAGGCCCGCCGCCGCCGTCTGCTCGAACGGGTCGGTCAGCTTCATCGCCCGGCGCATGCCGCGCACGACGATGAAGCCATACAGTCCGATGACGATCAGGCTCAGCACCAGGCCGAACTCCTCGGCGCCGACTGAGTAGATGAAGTCGGTGTGCAGATCGGGCACATAACGCTTCATCACGCCTTCGCCGACGCCGCGCCCGAACAGGCCCCCGGCGCGAATGGCTTCGGACGCCCGGTCGATCTGGTGAGTGTCGGTGGAGTCCGGCGACAGGAAGCGGCTGAGGCGGTCGCGCATGTGTCCGAACATGAAGTACAGCGACACGATCCCCGCCATCCCCGCCGAGGCGATCACCGCCATCCACTTGAACGGCACCCCCGCCATGAAGAAAACGGCCATGAATGTCGTGGTGATAAGCAGCGTCTGGCCGATATCCGGCTGGATCAGCAAAAGGCCGACGGTCAGGGCGTAGAGCGCAAAGGCGATCGAGACGCCCGGCACGCCCTGGCCCTTCTGCGCCTCGGCGAACATCCAGGCGGCGAAGACGATCAGGCCGGGCTTGGCGAACTCGGACGGCTGCAGGCTGAACGGTCCCAGATTGATCCAGCGCGCGGCGCCTTTGACGGTGTCGCCGATGAAGGGCAGGGCCGCCATGACAACGATGGCGCCCAGCAGCGCCAATACGGCGATCCGCCGGACCCCGCGCGGCGACAGCAGCGACGCCAGCAGCAGCGTCGTCAGGCCCGCACCCGAGAACACCATCATCCGCCAGGAGTAGTGGAAGGGGTCGCGGATGGATTCGTCGGCCAGGATGGCGGCGGGGCTGGAAGCGAAACTCAGCGCCACGCCCAGGGCCATAAGCGTCAGAGCCGCCAGCAGCAGGCCGCGATCCACTGTCCAGAACCAGCGTGCGATCAGACTCTGATCGTTCCGCGAAAAGGCGGGGTTATAGCTGTGGGTCATGACGCGCCCGCCGGGCCGGATCCGCAGATCGAGATCGCGGCCAGGACGGCGGCGCGGAACGCCTCGCCGCGCGCCTCGAAGTCGGGATACTGGTCAAAGCTGGCGGCTGCGGGACTGAGCAGAACGACGGCCGGGCGGCCCTGGGCCAGCGCATCCGCCGCCGCCGCCTGAACCGCCGCCTCCATCGTCCGGCTGACGACGTGGGGCGTGTCGCCCAGAGCGCGCGCGAAATCGTCGGCCGCCTCGCCGATCAAATAGGCGCGGGCGATGCGGGGAAACAGGTCGGCCAGGCTGTCGATGCCGCCGTCCTTGGCGCGCCCGCCGGCGATCCAGAACACCCGCTCATAGGACGACAGCGCCTGGCGCGCCGCACCGGCGTTGGTGGCCTTGGAGTCGTTGATGAAGCGCACGCCGTCCATCTCGGCCGCCGGCTCCATGCGGTGGGCCAGGCCAGGAAAGGTCAGCAGGCCTTCGACGGCGTCCTCGTGCGACACGCGCAATGCGCGGGCTGCGGCATAGGCGAAGGCGGCGTTCTGAGCATTGTGCCGACCAGGCAGAGCGAGAGCGTCGGTCAGATCAATGTGCGTGTCGCCGGCGATCAACAACCCCAGCGTCGCCTGGAGGTCCCCACCCTGTGCGTGCGCGGGCGACGTCGTGACGGTCCGCAGATGGCGTGCCTCGCGTTTCAGCCCATCGGCCGTGGCGCGCCCCGCCGCCTCGTCCACGCCGACCAGGGCCAGGCCCGCATGGGCGAAGATGCGCCGCTTGGCCGTGACATAGCCCTCCATGCCGCCGTGGCGGTCCAGATGGTCCGGCGTGATGTTGGTCAGCATCGCCACATCGGGCGCAAAGCTGGTCGTCAGATCCAGCTGATAGCTGGAGCATTCGATCACATAGACCCCGTCCGGCGTGGGCGCCGGCAGGGCCAGGACGCCGATGCCGATGTTGCCGCCGACATGGACCGTCAGCCCCGCCTGCTTCAGCACCCAACCGATCAGGGCGGTGGTCGTCGACTTGCCGTTGGTGCCGGTGATGGCGACGACGCGGGGGCGCTGGTTCTCTGCCAGGGCGGCGAGCGCACGGGCGAACAGCTCCAGATCGCCGATGATATCGACCCCCGCCTCGCGCGCCTTGTCCACGCTCCAGTGCGGGCGCGGATGGGTCAGGGGCGCGCCCGGCGACAACACGAGGGCGGCGAAGTCCGACCAGTCGGCGGTGGTCAGGTCCTCGACCACGAAGCCTTCGGCCTCGGCCTGCATCCGGCCCGACACGCCGTCGTCCCACAGCACCGGCAGGGCGCCGCCGGCCTTGAGCGCGCGCGCCGCCGTGATCCCCGACCGCCCCAGGCCGAAGACCGCGACCCGCCTGCCCTCGAAGCCTGGGACCGGGATCATCTCAACGCAGCTTCAGGGTCGCCAGGCCGGCGAGCGCCAGCATGGCCGAAACGATCCAGAAGCGGATCACCACCGTCGATTCCGGCCAGCCCATCTTTTCGAAATGGTGGTGGATGGGCGCCATCAGGAAGATGCGCTTCTTGGTGGCCTTGAAGTAGCCGACCTGGATCATGACCGAGGCCGCCTCGATGACGAACAGGCCGCCGACGATGCCCAGCACCAGCTCGTGCTTGGTGGTCACGGCGATGGCGCCCAGCGCCCCGCCCAGGGCCAGCGAACCCGTGTCGCCCATGAAGATCTTGGCCGGCGGCGCGTTGTACCAGAGGAAGCCCGTGCCCCCGCCGATGATGGCCGCGCAGAAGATGGCCAGCTCGCCCGCGCCCGGCACGTGGTGGACCTGAAGGTATTCCGAGAAGACGAAGTTGCCGACCAGGTAGGAGATCACGCCGAAGGCCGCCGCCGCCATCATCACCGGCACGATGGCCAGGCCGTCCAGGCCGTCGGTCAGGTTCACCGCATTGGAGAAGCCCACCAGGGTGAAGGCGGCGAAGATCACGTAGAACCAGCCGATGTTCAGCAGCACGTCCTTGAAGAACGGGAAGGCGATGGAGGTCTCCAGCCCCGGCGAGGTCGGCGAGGCCTCCATCCACAGCACCGTCAGCACGCCGGCTATGACGGACACCACCACCTGTGCGGCCAGCTTCTGTTTCGAGGTCAGGCCGGCCGAGCTCTGCTTGGACACCTTGGCGTAGTCGTCGATGAAGCCCAGCACGCCGAAAGCGGCGGTCACCAGCGACACGATCCAGATGTAGGGGTCGGTCAGGTCGGCCCACAGGAAGACGCCGGCCGCGATGCCCGCCAGGATCATCAGCCCGCCCATGGTGGGGGTGCCGACCTTGGACAGGTGCGAAACCGGGCCGTCGTCGCGGATCGGCTGGCCCTTGCCCTGGCGCGCCCGCATCCAGTTGATGAAGCGGCTGCCCATGGCCACCGCCACGATCATCGCAGTCGCCATCGCCAGCCCGACACGCACCGTCTGGTACTGGATCAGGTTCAGCAGCGGATAGTCGCGGGCGACGTCGGCGAAGTGGAGATAGAGCAGGTAAAACATGGCTGGAGTCTTCTTTCGCCCTATCGCGTCCCGCGCGGCGGGCCGCTGCTTGAGGGCGCCGGATCGGTGGGGTCAAGCGGCGCCGTATCCAGCGCCGCCAGCGCCTTGGCGACGAGGGCGGCCTTGGACCCGTTGGAGCCCTTGACCATGACGATGTCGCCGGGGCCGGCGAGCACCGCCGCCTCGGCCGCCAGCTCGGCCGCCGTTTCGCGCCACAGGCCGCGCCGCGCCGCCGGCAGGGCGTCGTGCAGGCGCTTCATCTCAGGCCCGGCCGTGTGGACCAGGGCGATGTCGGCGGCGACGATCGGTCCGGCCAGCCCCTCGTGCAGGTCCCGCGCGCGGTCGCCCAGCTCCAGCATGTCGCTCAGCACCACCACGCGGCGCCCGCCCGGCCCGGGGCTGCGTGCGCCCAACGAGCGGAAGCCCGCCGTCATCGACAGCGGATTGGCGTTGTAGCTCTCGTCGATCAGGGTGAAGGCGCCGTCGTCGGTGCGCACCACCTTGGTTTCGCCGCGCCCCGCCAGCGGCCGGAAATCGGCCAGGGCCTTCAGCGCCAGAGCGCGCGACACGTCCAGCGCCTCGAGCATCAGCAGCACGCACAGGCTGTTCAGCCCCCAGTGCCCGCCCGACTGGGCCAGCCGATATTCGAGCGCCTCGCCGTGCAGACGGGCGCACACCGTCGCGCCCTCGGCGTCGGGAGTGAAGTCGATCAGCCGCGCCTCGCAGCCCTCGCCCGTTCCGAAGCGCCAGACCTGAGCGGCGTGCCGGCGCGCGACGGCCTCGACGATGTCCGCCTGGGCCACATCGGCGTTCAGCACGGCCACGCCGCCCTCGGCCAGGCCTTCGAAGATGGACGCCTTCTCGCGCGCCACCCCGGCCTCGCCATCGGAAAAGGCCTCGATGTGGACGGGCCCGACGGTTGTGACGCAGGCCGCGTGCGGACGAACCATGCCGCTGAGCGGCGCGATCTCGCCCGGCGCATTCATGCCGATCTCGAACACGGCGCGGTCGGTCCCGCGCGGCATCCGCGCCAGGGTCAGCGGCACGCCGATGTGGTTGTTGTAGCTCTTGATAGAGCCGTGGCTGGTTCCGGCCAGCTCAAGGCCTGCGCGGATCGCCTGGGTGACGCTGGTCTTGCCGACCGAGCCGGTCACCGCGCCGCGCTTCGTGCCCGGGGAGCGATCGCGCGCGGCCTGGCCCAGCGCCTCGAGCCCCTTCAGCACATTGGGCGCGACGACGAAGGGGCCGCCCTCGACCGGCCGTTCGACCAGGGCGCCGCTCGCGCCGGCCGCGAAGGCCGAGGCGGCGAACTCATGCCCGTCGCGCGCGCCCTTCAGCGCCAGGAACAGGTCGCCCGGCGCGATCTCGCGGCTGTTGTAGGTCAGGCCCGCAGCTGTGAAGTCGCCGCCCTCGACGCGGCCGCCCACGGCGCGGGCGATCTCGTCGGCGGTCCACAGGGGTGTGTCAGGCATGGGCGGTCAGGGCCTCGGTCGCGACGGTCGCGTCGTCGAAGGGGTGGGTCACGCCTCCGACGATCTGGCCCTGTTCATGCCCTTTCCCGGCGATCACCACCACATCGCCGTCGCCCATCATGGCGATGGCCTGGTCGATGGCGGCCCGGCGGTCGCCGACCTCCAGCGCCTCGGGGCAGCCTACACGCACCATGGCGCGGATCGCGGCGGGGTCCTCCGAGCGGGGGTTGTCGTCGGTGACGATGGCCACGTCGGCCAGCCGCCCGGCGATCTCTCCCATCAAAGGTCTTTTGGCCCGGTCCCGGTCGCCGCCGGCGCCGAAGACCACGATCAGCCGGCCCGTCGCGTGCGGACGCAGCGCCGTCAGCACCGTCTCCAGACCGTCGGGCGTGTGGGCGTAGTCGACATAGACCTCGCCTCGGCCCGATCCGGCGATGCGCTGCAGCCTGCCCTGTGCGCCCTGAAGACCTTCCAGCGCGCCCAGCACGCGCTCAGCGTCGTCGCCCGCCGCGATGCACAGACCAGCCGCCACCAAAGCGTTCGACGCCTGGAAGCCGCCGGCCAGCGGCAGCAGGAGCTCATGGGTGCGCCCACGCACGTCCAGGGTCAGACGCTGACCCTCAGGCGTGGCGCGGCGGCCGATCAGGGTCAGGTCGCGGCCCCGCTCGCCCACCCCCATGACCCCCAGGCCCGAGACGATGGCGGCGGAGGCGAACTCGGAATAGGCGTCTGAATCGGCGTTCAACACCGCCGTGCGGCCGCGCGGCAGCAGAGTCTCGAACAGCCGCAGCTTCGCCGCCCGATAGGCTGCCATGTCGCCGTGATAATCCAGATGGTCCTGGGTCAGGTTGGTGAAGGCCGCCGCCTTCAGCGCCACGCCGTCCAGCCGCCGCTGATCGATGCCGTGCGACGAGGCCTCCAGCGCCAGATGGGTGACCCCCTGCTCCGCCAGGCCCGACAGCAGCCGCGCCGCCTCGCCCGCGTCGGGGCTGGTCAGACCCGGCCCCGTCAGGGCCTGGATACGGCCGCCCGACTGAGCGGTGACGCCCAGCGTTCCCATGCTGGCCGAGACATGACCCAGGGACGCCCATATCTGGCGGCAGAAGCTGGCGACGGATGTCTTGCCGTTGGTGCCGGTAACCGCGACGCAGGTCTGCGGCTGCAGGCCGTAGAAGCTGCGGGCGGCGATGGCGTAGGCGCGGCGCACATCGCCCGAGGTCACCAGAACCGGCGCCGCCTCGGCGGGCGTGTCGGCCGAGGCGAGCACCGCCGCCGCGCCCTTGGCCAGGGCCTGGGGAATGAAGGCGCGGCCGTCGGACTGGCTGCCCGGCAGGGCCACGAACAGCGTGCCGGGCGCGACCTTGCGGCTGTCGGCCGTCACGCCGGTGATCTCCGGGTCCGACGGCACGTCGCGGCGCAGCAGCTCGGACAGGCGAAGCGCGCTCATTGGGCGGCCTCGACGACGGGCTCGGGGATTTTCTCGCCGGTCGCGGTGCGCCAGCGGTCGGCCCGCCGCTCGACGCCCAGGAACGGGGCGATGCGGTCGGCGATGCGGCCCACGGCCGGCGCGGCGACGAAGCCGCCCGTGCGCGGATAGCTGCCCGGCTCGTCGATCAGGATGAAGATGGAATAGCGTTTGGCGTCGGCCGGGCCGTCCGCCGGGAAGACCGCGGCGAACGAACCCACGGCGACCGTCGGATCATAACGGCCGTTGACCAGCTTGTTGGCCGAGCCCGTCTTGCCCCCGACCCGCAGGCCCGGCGCATCGGCTCGGCCGCCCGAACCGCGCACCACGTTGCGGCGCATCAGGTCCAGCATGGCCAGCGACGTCTGCTCGGACACCACCTGATGCGTCTGGGCGTTGCGCGCCCCGCCCTTGCGCAGGCTCAGCGGCACGAAACGCCCGCCGTTGGTCAGGGCGCCATAGGCGGCGGCGGCCTGCACCGGGGTGATCATTGTGCCGTAGCCGAACGACAGCGACGCCAGGGTCGAGTCGTCCCACTTGCCGGGGCGACGGGGACGCGCGCTTTCCTTCAGTTCGATCGGGGCCGCGTCCAGCAGGCCGAGGCGCTGGAAATAGGTCTTCATCACGTCGCCGCCCATCTCGACCGCCAGGCGCGAAGTGCCGATGTTGGACGAGTGGATGAACACGTCTTCCAGCGTCATCACCCGGTTCTGGGCGTGGAAGTCGTTGATGCGGCGGTTGCCGATCATGAAGGTCTGCGACGCGTCGAACAGGGTGTTCATGTCGGCCCGGCCGGTGTCCAGGCCGGCGGCGACGGTGAAGCTCTTGAACACCGAACCCATCTCGTAGTGGGCCGAAGTGACGCGGTTCAGGGTGGCGCCCTGCGGGGCGGCCTCCCGATGGTCGGGATCAAAGGTCGGCCAGCTGGCCATGCCCAGAACCTCGCCGGTCTGGACATCGGTGATGATGCCGACCGCGCCCTTGGCTTGGGCTTCCTCGGCGGCGACGGCCAATTCGTTCTCAAGCACGCCCTGGACGCGCAGATCGATCGACAGGGGGAAATCCTGGCCCGCCATGCCGGCGGCCTTGATCTCCTGGTCGAACGCCAGCTCGGCCCCCGAAACGCCGACGTTGCCGGTGTCGGCCACGCCGATCAGGTGCCGCGCCGAGGCGCCCAGCGGATAGACCCGGCGGTCCTCGGGCTCGAAGGTCACGCCGCCCAGCGCCAGGTCATGCACGACCGCCCGTTCGGACGGGGTCAGGCCCGTCAGCACGATCAGACGACGCTCGCCGTTCAGCACCCGGTTCAGGCGCGAGGCGGGGATGCGCGGCAGGGCGGCGCGCAACTGGCGGAAGGCCACGCCTCGGTCCCATACCTCCCGGGGATCGATATAGAGGCCGTAGTGAACGATGTTGGTCGCCAGCAACTGGCCGTTGCGGTCCGTCAGGTCGGCGCGGGCGACCGCGCCCGGCGCCAGGCCCGCACCGCCGCCGCGTTGAGGTCCCCACAAGGCCGCGTGCGCCGCCCCCATGGCCAGAACCGAGAAGATCACGCCGAACACGCCCAGAATGATGAAGATGCGGACGCGTGTGTCTTCCTCGGCCCGACCGCTGGCCTTGGCGCGCTCAAAGGCGTGCTCCAGCCCCCAGATGAGCTCGGCCAGCCAGCGCCACCCCGGGGCCAGGCGACGCGGCGCGGATACGCCGGGCGCAGGCCGGTAATGCGGCTCATGCACGCTCATTGCGCCGCCTCCGCAATCGACGGCGCAGGCTGAATGGAGGCTGCAACCGGCGGCGCCTCGACCTCGGGGGCCAACTCCACCAGCCCTTGGGCGTCAGTCACCTGCTCGATCGCCACAGGCGCCAGACCGACTTCACGCGACAGGGCCTCCAGCCGCGCGGGCTGTTCCAGCCGCGCGGCCTCGGCGTTCAGCAGGCGCACGCGCTGGCGGTTGTCGGCGATCTCGCGCTCAAGCTCGGCGATGCGCGAGCTCTCGCGCGCCGCGCCCGCCTTGGCGACATAGACTGACAGGATCATCACCGCGACCAAGGCGCAGCCGACGATCTCGACCCAGCGCACGCCGCGCACTTTCCAGTCGAAGACCCGTTGAATGGGAGCCGTCAGCGTCCTCATGCCGCCGCCCTCCAGGCCGGGGCGTCGGTGCGGACGGCGGCGCGCAGCTTGGCCGAGCGCGCGCGCGGATTGACGGCGCGTTCCTGATCGGTGGCTTCGCGCGCGCCCTTGAAGATCATGTCGAAGCTGGGCCGACGCGTGTCGACCGCGACCGGCGCATGACGCGACCCGCCGGGCGCATTGCCGCTGCGCTCGGCGAAGAAGGTCTTGACGATGCGGTCCTCCAGGGAATGGAAGGTCACCACCGCCAGCCGGCCGCCGGGCGACAGAGCCGCCTCGGCCGCGGCCAGCCCGCGCTCCAGTTCGCCCAATTCGTCGTTCACCGCGATGCGCAGCGCCTGGAATGTCCGCGTCGCCGGATGGATGGCTGCGCCGCGCCGGCCGCCCAGGGCCTTCTCGACCACTTCGGCCAGATCCAGGGTGCGCTCGAAGGGCCGCTCGACGCGGCGGCGCAGGATGGCGGTCGCCACCCGGCCCGACTGACGCTCTTCACCGTACTGTTTCAGGATATGGGCCAGCGGCCCGTGCTCCCAGCCGTTGACGATGTCGGCGGCGGTCTGGCCCCCAGAATCGGGAGTGGCGGCCATGCGCATGTCCAGCGGTCCGTCGCGCATGAAGGAGAAGCCGCGCTCGGCCTGGTCCAGCTGCATCGACGAGACGCCGATGTCGAACACCGCGCCATCCAGCCGCGCCTCGCCCGTTTCGGCGAAGGCCTCCGCCAGGTCCGAGAACGGCGTCTCGATCAGGCGGAACCGGTCCGGATGATCCGCCGCGACCGCGTCGGCGTGCGGTTTGACGGTCGGATCGCGGTCCAGCGCGATGACGGTCGCGCCCGTCGCGAGGATGGCGCGCGTATAACCGCCGGCCCCGAAGGTGGCGTCGATCATCACGTCGCCGGCTCGCGGGCTCAGGGCTTCGATGACTTCGTTCAGCAGGACGGGAGCGTGGGGGCTCATTGACCCTCCCGCGCGGCGATCGACGCCTTGCGGCGCGCCTCGCCCAGTTCGCGCAGGGCCCTTCCGGCCAGGGCGCGCTGCGCCTCGCGGTGCGCCACCCAGGCTTGGCGGTCCCAGATCTGGAAGCGCGAGCCCAGGCCCGCGATCACCACGTCCTGCCCCAGGCCCATCTCAGCGCACAGGCTTTCCGGCAGGGTGATGCGGCCGCCCGCGTCATAGGCCAGCGGCTTCTGGCCCGCATAAACCGTGGCCTCAAGCGCCGAGCGGTATTCGTCGCCGAACGGCAGGCCGTCGATCAGCGCCTGATACTCGGCGAACAGGCGATCGCCGCCGGCTTCAAGGCACGGCGCTTCGATAGAGGGAAAGCAGAAGACGCCATGCTCGGCGCCGTTGTCGGCCGTGCGGAACTCCTGAGGGATCAGGAGACGGCGCTTGCCGTCCAGCTGCTTCTCATAGGTCGAGAGAAACACGCCCTGCCCCATCGGACCTGAAGGTCCGCCCCTGATTGCCAATGCGTCCAACGGCGGACGCGCCCCAATGCCTGCTACTGGCCTTGGGATAGCATGGGATCAGATGGGTCTCAATGGGATTGCTTGACGCTTTTTAACCACGTTCGGGATGTGTTCGCGGCGCTACACTGTCAAAAACACGAACATACATAGAACACGGCAAGTATTAACAGCCTGGGGACAGGGCTCTCGCCCAGATGCCGCCCAAAAGGTTAACGCCGGATCTCCACCTGCCACCGAGGCCGAACGGCATCAGCCGGCCGCGAGGGCCGGGCGACGAAGCAGACGACTTTGTATGGGGGGCGGATGAGCTGGGCGGCGGCCGGTCAGAAATACTCGGCGTTCGCCGGGCACTGGGCGCTGATGCGGCGCGCGGTGATGCTGGCCGGCAAATAGGGCGTTCCGCGCGCCAGCTGGGCGCCGCCTCGGAAGCTGAAGCTCTCCGTCTGATAGGGGCCATTCAGCCGCACATTGATCCGACGGCCCTTGCGGTCCTGGCACGTGCCCTCGAAGCGGGCGTTGCCGCCCCCGACCTCGCGCACCGGATAGGTGCACTGCCAGCGGCGCGTGGACAGGCCGCCGAAAAAGCGGTTGATCTCGCTGGCCCGGACGCACTTCTGCTCGGTGTCGCGCACGCCCACCGCGCTGGTGGTGTATTCCCAATAGCCGGGCTGGGGCGTCTGGGCGGGGCTCTGGGCCTGGCCCGGCGCGGCCAGCAGCAGGGCGGCCCCGACGGCGGGGACGGCCAGGGCGGCGGCGCGGATCAGGGAGGGCTTCATCGCTTTTCCTTGGAGTTCAGTGCTCTTCATGGTCATGACCGTGCCAGATGGCGGTTGAATGGCGGCTGAACAACCTGCCGGCCCCGCCTGGAGCCTTGACGGCGGACCCCACCCTTGTCTATACGGCCCCCTCTCGCGCGGGCCTCGACCCGCGCGTACCTGTTTCATGCGCCCTTCGTGGGCTGCAAGCCCAAGGACTTTGACGATGGCTCGTCGTTGCGAACTCACCGGGATCGGCCCCATGGTCGGCAACTCGGTCAGCCACTCGAACATCAAGACCAAGCGCCGCTTCCTGCCGTCGCTGAAGACGGTCAAGGTCGCGTCCGACGCGCTGGGCCAGACCTTCTCGCTGCGCATCTCCAACGCCGCGCTGCGCACCCTGGACTACAAGGGCGGCCTGGACGCCTTCATCGTCAAGGCCCGCGACGAGCAACTGTCGCCCGCCGCCCAGAAGATCAAGCGCCAGGTCCGCGCCAAGCTTTCGGAACAAGCCGCCGCCTGACCTTGGCGTCTGGATGATTCTTGGGAAAAGGCCGGCGGCGACGCCGGCCTTTTTCTTTGGCGGACCGGCCGGACAGCGGACGATCCTCTGCTAAGCTGGCCCCATGTTCGCCCGCCTCGCCCTGACAGCCTCCGCCTGCGCCCTGGCCCTGATCTGCGCCGCCGCGCCGGCGTCAGCCCAGTCGCCACAGCGGCCCTCCACACCCTTCACTCTCGACACCGGCCACCCGCGTGCGCCCGAACAACTGGCCGTCCGGTTCGACAAGGCGGATCTCGCCATCCGCCTGCTGCCGCAAACCAAGTCGCTGGAGGCTGTGGCGACGCTGGACTTCACCGCGACGGAGCCGCTGGCCGCTCTGGTCGTCGAGCTGGATACGCGGTTCGACGTCTCCACCGTCGCCATCGACGGCGTAGCGGTGACAGACTGGATCAACCCGGACGGGCGGATGACCATCCCCCTGCCCGCTCGGCTATCCACGGGCCAATCGGTCAGCCTGCGCATCGCCTATGCCGGCGCGCCGCACGAAGCTCTGCGCGCCCCATGGTCCGGCGGCTTCGTCTGGCGCACCGCGCCCGGCGGCCAGCCGTGGATCGCCACCGCCGTCCAGGGCCAGGGCTGCGACCTGTTCTGGCCGTGCATCGATCATCCGCAGGGCGAGCCTCAGCGGATGGATCTTCACCTCACAGTGCCAGACGGCCTGTCGGCGCCCTCCAACGGGCGCTTCATGGGCAAGACCGACAATGGCGACGGCACGACGACCTGGAACTGGACCGCGCGCCAACCCAACACCTACGCCGTGGCCCTGAACGTCGGCCCGTACGTCGAGATGAGCGGAACCTATGACAGCCGGTTCGGCAACAGCATTCCCCTGCATTTCTGGCGGCTGGAGACGGACGATCCGATGCAGGCCGCCGACCTGTTCGCGGAATTCTCCAAACAGCTCGACTTCTATGAGGCCACGATCGGCCCGTTTCCCTTCGCCGACGAGAAGATGGGCGTGGTCGTGACCCCGCACCTGGGGATGGAGCACCAGACCATCAACGCCTATGGCAACGGCTATCGGCTGGACGGCAAGGGCTACGACTGGCTGTTGCAGCACGAGCTGGCCCACGAATGGTTCGGCAACCAGATCACCAACACCGACTGGGATCACATGTGGCTGCACGAGGGCTTTGGCACCTATATGCAGCCGCTCTACGCGCGCTGGCTGAACGGCGATCGGGCGATGGAGTCCGAGCTTCAGACCATGCGGCTGACCCTGGCCAACCGCTTTCCCGTCGTCTCGGGCCAGAGCCACACCTCGGGCGAGGTTTATGAGGGCGAGCGCGGGCCGGGGCTGGACCTGTATTACAAGGGCGCCCTGATCGCCCATACGCTGAGGCTGATGATCGGCGACGAGGCCTTCTACGACAGTCTGCGCTGGCTGGTTTACGGGCGGCCTGACCCTGCGCCGGGCAATTTCCAGCCGCGCTACGCCTCGACCGACGACTATGTCGCCATCGTCAATCAGGTGACGGGCCGCGACCTGGGCTGGTTCTTCGACGCCTATCTGCGTCAGGCCGAGCTGCCGGACCTGGTCCAGACGCGCGACGGCGATCGGCTGCGCCTAGAATGGAAGACCGGCGACGGCGGCCCCTTCCACATGCCGATAGAGATCGAGGTGGACGGTGTCGTCAACGTCCTGCCCATGACCGACGGGCGGGGCGAGATCGCGGTTCCGGGGCGCGGCCACGTCCTGGTCGATCCGGCCAACAAGGTGCTGCGCAGACAATCGCACATCGAGGCCTATCAGGCCTGGCGCGCCCGGAACGCCGGCTGATGCGCACTCAACCTTTCGCCAACGGCTGCGTGGGAGACTGACGTCATGGACACCCCCAGCCCCGAAGATCGCTTCCGCCAGGTTTTGGCCGGACTGACGGACGGCCAGCGCGCGCGGGTCAAGGCCGCCGCGCCCGAGGCCGAACGACGCGCCGCCGACGCCGCCGCCCATTGGGACTTCACCTTGCCCGCCCAGGCTGTCGACATCGTCCTGGGCCCAAAGGCTGAGGATGCAGTGCGGCGCGGCCTGATCGCCCGCTGGGCTCTGGGCGTCGCCGAGCGGGCCGCTCATCTGGATATGCCGCCCGAGGTGCTGGACCTCTATCCCTACTGGCTCGACAAGATGGCGGCCTTCCTGCTCGAGGCGGTCGAGCCCTACGACGCCGACTTCTGGGCCAAGGACGTGCGGTTCGCCCTGGCGCTCAGCGTGCCCGGCGCGCGCAGCCAGGTGATTGACCTGTCCTCGCCCTTCGGCCCCGGCCAGACCGTGCGGCACACGCTTCAGGGACGTGGCCTGTCGGCGCCGCTGAACTGGCTGCGCCATGGCGGATGGAAGACCTGGCTTGAGGTGCACACCGAGAGCCGCCACCTGGAGGACTTCAACGAGGAGGGCTGGAACCGCGCCTGGGCGACGGCAGCGGCCATCTGCGAGCGCAAGCCCGAACTGGCCGGCATGATCGGCTCAAGCTGGTTCTACGACCCGCCCCTGACCGAGATCAGTCCGCGCCTGGCGCACCTGCGGCTGAACCCGCTGAAGGGCGGCGCCTTCATGGTCCATCAGGGGCCGGGCGAGATTCACACCCAGCGCGCCGGCACGGCCTCGCCGACCCGCAAGGCCCTGATCGACAGCGGCGACTACACGGCCCGGTCCTGGCTCATGGCCTGGCCGCGCGACAGCCTGATCGTTTGGGCCCGTGAGCGCGGAGCGGCCTAGCCCTTCACCCGGTCGAAGGCGCGGCTGACGGGCAATATCTCCAGCCCGGCCGTCTTAGCCGACAGGATCAGACGCTCGATGTCCCGCTGGGTGCAGCCGTATGGCGTCGGGCGGTCGGACACGTCGTGGCCATAGGCGATCAGCCAGCCGTTCGCCTGGGCCGCATCGGCGCACAGGGCGTCAAAGTCGTAGCCGGGAATGCGGCGGCTCTCCAGTCCGATGGCCTGCAGATTGGCTCGGTCCGCGCGGCCCGTATTGACGCCGTCGCGCACGCCGCGCGCCAGCTTGAACCGCCGCGCCGCGCCGCTCTTGGCCTCCAGCGCGCAGTCGCCGAACGGCCAGGCGAAGGTGTCCATCACCGCCCCGTCCAGCCGCTCGGCCACCCAGGCGGCGTTGCGCGCCCAGCTGGCCTCAAGCCCGTTGGGTGAAATGGCCAGCGAACTGACGTGTTCGAACGTGTGGCACCCGACCTCATGCCCATCGGCGTAGAGGGCCTGCAGATCTTCGGTCTCGAACTGCGGCAGGTCGAGATTGGTCCCGCCCGCCAGGCCGCCGCAGACATAGAAGGTCGCCTTGACGCCGTGAGCGTCCAGCACCGGCCCGCCTTCACGCCAGGCCGAAGCCGGGATGTCGTCGAACGACAGGCTCAGCACGCCGCGCGGCGGACTGATCTCGAGCGGGCGACGACCGAGGTAGCGCCCCGCGCGTCTGCGCATCTTGTCTGTGAAGCCGGACATGAAACCCAGCCTAGGCCCAGCGGGTAAAGGCCGCCTTAGCCGGCCATCGCCAGTTGCGGCGTGCGCACGACTTCACGCCAAGCCTTGGGCTGGGCCAGCAGGGCGCGGACCAGCTTGTTGTTGACCGCATGCCCTGCGCGCACGCCCTCATACCGGCCCAGCAGCGGAGCGCCGAGCACATACAGGTCGCCGATGGCGTCCAGCGCCTTATGGCGCACGAACTCGCGTTCCATGCGCAGGCCGCCGGGGTTCAGGATCTGCTCGCCGTCGATGACCACGGCGTTCTCCAGGCTGCCGCCGCGCGCCAGGCCCGCCTTGCGCAGCGCCTCGACCTCATGGGCGAAGCCGAAGGTGCGCGCCGCCATGATCTCGGTGCGGAAGGTCGCCTCGTCGACGACGAAGTCCACCACCTGATTGCCGATGACCTTGGAGTCGAAGTCGATCTCGAAGCGCATCTCGTAGCGATCGCACGGCAGCAGCACCGCCGACTTGTCGCCGTCCTGGACCCGCACGGCCTTCAGGATTTCGATGTAGCGGACCGGCGCCTCCTGGCGGCGGAAACCGGCGCGGTCCAGCAGTTCGACGAACGGGCGCGCCGAGCCGTCCAGGATCGGCAGCTCGGGCCCGTCCACCTCGACCACCACGTTCGACACGCCAAGCGCCGCGAAGGCCGCCATCAGATGCTCGATGGTCGACAGGCGTACGCCGTCGGCGTTCTCGATCATGGTGTTCAGCCGCGCATCGACCACGGCTTCGCCGGAGACGGGAATGCGGTTGTCGCGATCGGTGATGTCGGTGCGCACGAAGACGATGCCGGTCCCGGTCGGCGCAGGCCGCACGGCCAGGCGCACGCGACGGCCCGTGTGCACGCCCACGCCGGCGCAGATGGCCGGGGCGAAAAGGGTGCGCTCGTTGTGATCGCGGACAGGGGACAAGGCTCAAACTCTCGAAATCGCGCCCCCGCCTCTGACGTGCAGGGTGCGCCACCCCGCCCTCATACCCCCCGCCCCGTCGTGGTTAAATGAAAGCTCGGTTTCGGAATGTTTCGTGACGAGGCGCTGTCAGAAACGCAAACCGCCCCGGAGCGGCGGCTCCGGGGCGGCGGGTCAGGGGTCAATCCCGACGTTTAGTTGGCCAGTCGTCGGAGAAACGAAGGGATCTCCAGGTCGTCATCGGGCTGGTCCGCCTCCTGCTGCTGGACGGGCTGGGCCGATTGAGCGGGGCGCATCTGAGCGCTGCTGCGCTGTTGCGGCGCATAGGCCGGCTGCTGCGGCTGGGCGTTCCTACGGCCGCGGCCGAACAGGCTCCAGCCGCTGCGACGGTGGTCGCGGTCGTCATAGGAGTCGTCGGGATGCGGCGCGGGATCGACCGGGCCCTGACGGCTGGGGGTCGAGGCGCGGTCCAGGTACAGGTCGCCTTGAGACACTTCCGGCTGGCTGCGAGCGGCCGGGCGGGGGCTGGCCTCGTATTCCTCGACCCAGGGGTCGACGATCGGGTCCATGCGGCTGTGTTCGACCGGGCGGATGACCGGCTCGGGCTGAGGCTCCGGGGCGCGGGCGGCCGGAGCCGGCTCGGGCGTGGGCTGGGCCTGCGCCTGAACCTGGGCGCGAGCGGCGGCCACCGGCTCGATCCGGGTCTCGGCGCGGCTCGGCTCGGGACGGCTGGGCGCCGTCGAATAGGTCGCCGCCGCCGGGCGGGCGGTGAAGGCCGGCGCCTGGGGCTCGATCTTCTGGATGACGGCCTCGTCCATGCCGGTTGCGACGACCGAGACGCGGATCTTGCCGTCCAGCGCGGGATCGAAGGCCGCACCGAAGATGATGTTGGCGTCGCCGTCCACCTCGGCCGCGATGGCGTTGGCCGCCTCGTCGACTTCCAGCAGGGTCATGTCCATGCCGCCGGTGATGTTCACCAGCACGGCCTTGGCGCCCTTCAGGCTGGTCTCGTCCAGCAGAGGATTGGCAATGGCGTTCTGGGCCGCCAGCAGGGCGCGGTCGTCGCCCGTGGCCTCGCCCGTGCCCATCATCGCCTTGCCCATTTCGGACATGACGGCGCGAACGTCGGCGAAGTCCAGATTGATCAGGCCCGGCAGGATCATCAGGTCGGTGATCGAGCGCACGCCCGAGTGCAGCACCTGGTCGGCCATGCCGAAGGCGTCGGCGAAGGTCGTGCGCTCATTGGCGACGCGGAACAGGTTCTGGTTCGGAATGACGATCAGGGTGTCGACGTAGCGTTGCAGCTCGGCGATGCCCGCATCAGCCAGGCGCATGCGGTGGCGGCCTTCGAAGGTGAAGGGCTTGGTCACCACGCCGACGGTCAGGATGCCGCGATCACGCGCGCATTTGGCGATGATCGGCGCGGCGCCCGTGCCGGTCCCGCCGCCCATGCCGGCGGTGATGAAGATCATGTGGGCGCCTTCGAGATGCTGGTGAATCTCGTCGGCGCTCTCCTCGGCGGCGTTCATGCCCACCTCGGGGTGAGCGCCGGCGCCCAGGCCCTGGGTGATCGTCTCGCCCAGCTGGATGCGGCGGTCGGTCTTGGCGAACGACAGATGCTGGGCGTCGGTGTTGGCGACGACGAATTCGACGCCTTCCAGCCCGGCGTCGATCATGTTGTTGACGGCGTTGCCGCCGGCCCCACCCACGCCGAACACGACGATGCGGGGTTTCAATTCGGTATTTTGCGGCTTGACCAGCGACAGCGACATATCAGTTCCGACCCTTCGACCCTTTGCCCCGTTAGTCACCAATGCGAAATCCCCGCCGAATCGCATTGGTTATGAGCGCGTTAAGAAAAGCGCGCTCGACGTTAACGAGAGGTTACCGGTAGCGTGAGTCGGACAAAATGAAAGCGTCGCACCCAAGCGTGGCCGCAGATTCTCCACGACTTTCCCCAGGAACGACGATCGACAAACAAAAAGGGCGGCTCCGAGGAGCCGCCCTTTTCCTTAGCTTACGCTGCGATCAATAGCGCAGGTTCAGACCGACGAAGAAGCGACGACCATAGGGGTCGAAGGTCGAGGCGAAGCCCAGATAGGCGGGCGGCTCGGCGTTCGTCAGGTTGGTCACGCCGCCGCGCAGGGTGACCTGGTCGGTGACGTTGGCCGAAACCGACAGGTCGTGGCGAACGAAGTTGCCGGTGCGGTACCAGCTGATCGGTTGAGCGTCGATGTTGCCGCTCTGGACCGCGCCACGATAGCTGGCCAGATCTTGCGACACCATCCAGTCGGCCAGCCAGGTCACCCGGAAGCGATCGTTCGGGGCCCAGGTCAGGCGCGAAGTGCCCTCGACGCGCGGGTAGAAGACGCCCGTGGTCAGGTCATTGAAGAAGCTGCGATCCGTGAAGCTGGTGAACTGCTTCTGTTCGATCAGCCACAGGGCCGACAGCTGATAGTTGAAGCGGCCGAAGTTCAGCCCCAGCATGTCCATCGTGTCGAAGCTGTAGCTGGCGGTGATGTCCAGACCGCGGGTTTCCAGCTTGGCGAAGTTCAGCGTCTGCAGGATCACGCCGCCGATCGGATCGCCAACCGGAGCGCCGACCTTGAACACGTTGAACGGGTCGGTGTCGTTGTTCGGATCATTACGACGCACGAGGGCGCAGGACACCGCATCCAGACCAGCGCCATTGACGCACTGGTTGGCGATTTCCTGACCCGACGGCGTGACGATGACGTCGTCGATCGTGATCTCGTAATAGTCCAGCACCAGGCTGAAGTTCGGGATGAAACGCGGACGCAGCACCGTCGAGAAGGTGAAGGACTCCGACTGCTCCGGACGCAGATCAAGGTTGCCGGCGAGCGAGCTTGCGATACCCGCGCTGTAGGTGGGGCGATAGTCGTCGCCCTCCGTGGCCGTCGCGTTGGAGAAGTCGTAGGTCAGCCCCTTCTGCGCCGCCAGAGCGGTACAGTTGGCGATCCGGTTGGCCCGGATCTCGGCCGCGCGATCGCCTTGCAGGGCCGCAATGACGCGGGTGTCGCAAGGATCGGTGAACGAGTTGACGAAGGTCTGAACCGCCGGACGGTACACTTCCTGCAGGTTAGGCGAGCGGAAGGCGGTGTTGAAGCTGGTCTTGAAGGTGATGTCCTGGATCGGACGGTAGACCAGGTTCACGCCATACACGTCACCCGTGCCGGTCGTGCTGTAGTCGAAGTAGCGATACGAGCCGCTCAGCTCGGCGTATTCGCCCAGCCAGCTGTCGCGCATCAGCGGGATCGACACTTCGGCGAAGGCTTCCTTGGTTTCGTAAGAGATGCCTTCGAAGTCAGGACCGGTGTTCAGCTGAAGCAGGCGGCCCGCGGTGTCGCGGTTGCGCCCCACGCCTTCGGTGTACTCACGGCGATATTCCGCACCGACGGCGACGCCGATGGCGCCGGCGCCCCAGTAGTCGCCCAGCAGACCGCTGACGCTGGCCAGCGCGCTGTCCTGGATGTTCTGCTCTTCAACGCGGACGGCCGCCGAGATGTAGTTGATGGCTTCGGCGGACTGGTTGCCGGCGCCGAACACGTTCAGCGGCACGCAGCCTGCGATTTCCGGGTTGGTTGCAGCGTCGGTGTAGGTGACGTTGGGCGTGTTGGGGTTCTGCTCCTGGATCGCGATGCCGCGGGCAGCCAACAGACGCACGCGGCAGACGACTTCGCCCGGACGACCGTTCACTTCACCGGCAGTATCAACCACCGAGTCCATCGCGTGACCGAAGCGGATGGCGTCCGGCCCGGTCTCGATGTTCAGGTTGTTCATCTCGCCGCGGGTGTAGGACAGGTTCCAGGCGAAGGCGTCGAGGAAGCCGACGCGGTCATAGGTGCCTTCCAGGGCCGCCACATACCGCGTGAGCTCGCGGTTGTTGGTCTGCGTCCGCGGAATGCCGAAGCCGCGATGCAGCGCGATCGGGGCCGCAACAGTGCCCAGAGAGGCGCCCGGCGCAGTGTTCGTCGGGTCGGCCCAAGCCGTGAAGGTGTTGTTGCGGATCGCCGTGACCAGGTTGGTCGGGAGGAACGCGTTGTCCGTCCGGGTGGCGAAGGCGCTGGTGCCGCTGATCAGGCCCGGCGAGCTGGTGCTGCCGCCGTTGCAGGAGCGGCCCGCCTGACCAAACGGCGTGCCGCCGCAAGCCAGGGCCGCGTCGACGATGAAGATGTCCCAGAACGAATATTGACCCTGGTCGTAGGCGTCTTCGGTCGTGTATTTGGCTTCCAGCAGAGCGCGGACGTTGTTCGTGATCTGGAAATTAGCGCCGACTTGGTAGCGCTGCGATTCCTGCTCGGGGAAGCGCGACAGGGCGTCGAAGGCCGTCAGGTTCGCCAGTTCGCCGTCGCCGCCGATGTTCCAGGGACGGTTCGCGCCGGTGTTGCCGATGCGCTGACCGAAGTCGGCCAGTCGCGCCGCCGAGCCGTCAAACCAGTAGGTATAGGCCGGATCGACGTTAAAGCAGTTCGACGAGGTCGAGAAACCGCGGCAGGCCGCGACCGGGACGTCCGGGTCAAGCCGAGCGCTGGGACGCTGCATGTTGGCCAGGGTGGTCGAACCCCAGAGCGGCCTGTCCAGGCGCCGGGCGTTGTAGAACTCGCCCACGTCGATGAAACCGTCGGTGTTGGGCCCGATCAGCGGGTTGGTCGGATCGGCGTCGATGCCCAGCGCAATGCGGCTGCGGCGCAGGAAGCCGACCATGTCCGACGTGACTTCGTCGGCCTTTTCATACTCGCCGAAGGCATACAGGTTCAGGCGGTCGTCCAGCAGATTGACGCCGGCCAGCGCCGAGATGCGGCGGGTAGCGGCGGCGCCGCCCTTGACCAGTTCGCCGTAGTTGGCGTCGATTTCGAGACCTTCGAAGTCGCGGCGCAGATTGTAGTTGATCACGCCCGAAACGGCGTCGGCGCCATACACCGACGAGGCCCCGCCGGTGACGATTTCGACGTTCTCGATCAGCAGACGCGGAATGGTGGAGACGTCGACCGGCAAGGTGCCCGCCGAGGAGCCGACGTGACGACGGCCGTCAACCAGCGTCAGCGTGCGGCCGGAACCCAGCGAGCGCAGGTTGGCGAACTCCAGGCCACCGTCGTTCAGGCCCGAGCCCGTCGTATCCGACGGCACCAGCGAGTTGGAAAGGGCCGGGATCTGCGCCAGCGTGTCGATCAGGGTCGGCTGGCCGCTCTCGATCAGCTGCTCGCGCGCCACTTGGATCAGCGGCGTCGGCGAAGTGGTCGGGTCGCGACGAATACGCGAGCCGGTGACCACGATCTCTTCGACCTGAGCGACTTCAGGCTGAGTGGTCGGCTGGCCCGCAGGAGCAGTCTGAGCCGCCGCAGGCGCCGCGACGGCGATCAAGCCCGCCAGGACGGTCGTTCCGAAGAGATGTCCGCGCTTCAAGTGCATACCTAAACCCCCAAATATGGTTGTGCGTGTCCGAATTGGGATTGGTTACCCAACCCGCATGGTGCCGTCGTATCTACGTTCGACACATCATTGCAATCAGGAAGACACATACTCGCCCATGTTTGGACAGATTGTTACCGTTTGGACACACATACCACCGGTCGCTCCACTACGGCGGCGCTTGACCCTTTCGAGCGTATGTCGCAACGCTGGCGGACCTGATATCAACGGATGTGCTGACGATGCGGACTTTTTCGATTTTCGCCGCGCTGGGCTGCGGCATTGCACTGTCGATCGGAGCGATCGATACCGCGCAGGCCCAATCGCCCGGTGGTACGTCTAACCCCGAGTTCGGCGGACGCCCGGCGCCGGGAAGCAATGGGGGCGACGTTCGCCCGATCGAGGCGCGACGCGACACCAGCGGCAGTCGTATCTCCAGCAACCGTCGCGCTCGCCAGCAAGCCGAGGCGCCCGCAAGCGCCGCAGAGATTCGCGCGGCGGCCGACGCCCAGTTGGCGGCCGGTGGTCTGACATGCGACGTCTCGGAAGCAATTCAGCCCGGACAGTCTGGCGGGGCCGACGTTTATGAAGTCGCCTGCGCAAACAGCTCGGGCTATCTGCTTGTCGCCAGTACCCCGCCGCAATCTTTCGATTGCCTGGAACTGGCCGGAGCGGCGGCGCGCGCGCGCGAAAGCGACCCGCAGGCCGATGTCGGTCAACAGTGCAGCCTGCCCGCCAACCTGGATGCTAACGGCATTATCGGCGCCTGGGCGCGCCAAGCCGGCGTCGATTGCAACATCGACCAGGCTCAGGCTGTGGGGCGAAACGGCGCGACGCTGGTTTACGAGGTCGGCTGCGCAAACAGCCAGGGCTACTGGCTTGAGCGCGCGAATAACGCCTTCACTGCCACGCCCTGCCTGCAGATCACCGCGCAGGGCGGATCATGCCGCTTCACCACCGCAGCCGAGATCGCGACCAGCTTCGGTGCGCGTCTGGCCGGGACGGACGCAAGCGCCTGTCAGGTCGAGCAGGTTCGCATGATGGGCGAGAACCCCAACGGCGCCTTTTATGAAGCCAAATGCGAAGCCGGAAACGGCTTCATCGCTCGGGTGAAGGACGAAAAGGTGGAGGAGGTCTACCCCTGCGAAACCGCCCAACGCATCGGCGGAGGCTGCACCCTGACGCAGGTGGCGGCGGCTCCCGCAGCGGCCCCGGCGGCCACCCAGCAGAACTAATTGCAGTCAATGCAATGAACCAGGCCCGGCGGAGCGATCCGCCGGGCCTTTTGCTTGCCGCATTTGCCGACGCGATCTAGCGTCCGCGCCATGCGCATCGCCACCTGGAACGTGAACTCCGTCAACGCCCGCCTGCCGACCGTCCTGACCTGGATGGAGGCGGCCCAGCCAGACGTGGCCTGCTTCCAGGAGATCAAGTGCATCGACGAGAAGTTCCCGCGCGAGGCTTTTGAATCGCTCGGCTACAACGTCGAGGTTCACGGCCAGAAGACCTACAACGGCGTGGCCCTGCTCTCTAAGCATCCCGTGTCTGACGTGCGGCGCGGCCTGCCCGGCCACGAAGAGTCCGGCCTGGACGGCGACGACGACCACGCCCGCTACATCGAGGCCCTGATCGAGGCGCCGCGGCCCATCCGGATCGGCGGCTTGTATCTGCCCAACGGCAATCCGATCGGGACGGCCAAGTTCGATTACAAGCTGCGCTGGATGGAGCGGCTGAACGCCCATGCCCGCGATCTGTTGGCGCTTGAGGAAGCCTTCGTGCTGTGCGGCGACTACAATGTCATCCCAGAGGCCAATGACGCCAAGACCCCCGACGCATGGACCGGCGACGCCCTGTTCCAGCCCGAAAGCCGCCAGGCCTGGCGCGCACTGAAGTGGCTGGGCCTGACCGACGCGCATGAGGCGGGCGGCGAGCCGGCGGGGACCTACACCTTCTGGGACTATCAGGCCGGCGCCTGGCAGCGCGATCACGGCATCCGCATCGATCACCATCTGATGTCGCCCCAGGCCGCCGACCGGTTCCGAGGCATCGAGACCCACCGGGACGCGCGCGACATGGAGAAGCCCTCCGACCACGTTCCGGTCGTCATCGAAATCGAGGACTGAGCCATGGGCGAGGCGGTCCGCGCCGTGTTGCTGATCGCTCTGATCGCCGCCCTGCTGGCGACAACGGCCCTGGGCTTTTCCTGGTGGATGGAGCCGTCGCGTCGCCTGCGCCGCGCCCTGAACAAGGCGGTCATCGGCCGCATCGAGACCGAAGCCTTTTCACCCGCCGAAGGCCGCGCCGCTGTTCTGGACTTCGAAGCCGGCCAGGTCGTCGTGCTGTGGGACCGTGGCGCCAACGGCTTGATCTATGGCTTCGAGGAAACCGAGGGCGGGGAAATCATCGTCGACGGCCACGTCGTCGCGCGCGTGCGGCGCGGCGAGGCGCGCAAGGCGCTGGACATCATGGCGCCGGACGCCGAGCAGGTGGTGTTGCGCCTGATGTTCGCCGATCCGCGCAATCCCGAGTTTGAACTGTCGCTGTGGAACGCCGACCGCCCCGCCCCCACCGGTTCGCCGGCCGAAGCGCTGAGACTGGGGCGGCGCTGGTTGTCGCACATCGAGGCCCTGCTGAAGGCCTGACGGCCTTTCGTCCGCCACGCGAGAGGGCTAGAAGGCCGGCATTCCCGTAACGCCTGCCTGAGGAGGCCCGCCGTGGCCCGCCTTTTCGACGCCTACATCATCGCCGACTGGACCGCCGCCGAGACCAAGAAGCTGGGCGACCAGTCCGTCTGGATCGGCGTGGCCAAGCGCGACGTGCGCTTCCGCCTCTATGCCGAGACGCACAATGTGGCGACGCGCGCCGAGGGGGAGGCGCTGCTGAAGGCGCTGCTGGCCGATCACCGCAAGCGCGGTGACCGCGTGCTGCTGGGCCTGGACTTCAACTTCGGCTTTCCCGCCGGCACGGCCGAGCGGCTGAAGCTGGACGGCGCGCCTTGGCAGGCGATGTGGAAGTTCCTGGCCGGCAACGTCGTGGACAAGGCCGACAACACCAACAACCGCTATCAGGTCGCCGCCAAGATGAACCGGCTGATGACCGATCAGCCCTGGCCGTTCTGGGGCGCGCCCGCCAAGCAGGCGCAGCGCTGGCTGACCACGACCAAGCCGCCCGCCGGATCGGGCGCCGACATCCCCGAGTTCCGCGCCACCGAAGACGCCGCCCGCAAGGGACGGCTGCAGCCCAAGAGCGTCTGGCAGATGCACGGCGCCGGCGCTGTTGGCGGCCAGACCCTGGTCGGCGTGCCCATGGTGCGTCGTCTGCTCGAGACGCTGGGCGCGTCGGGGGCCGTCTGGCCCTTCGGCACCGGCTGGCGTGCGCTGGACGCCGCCGACGTGGAGCCGCTGTCGACCCTGGTGGTCGAGGTCTGGCCCTCGATGTTCGACACCAAGCCCCAGCCGGGCGAGTTCAAGGACCAGGCCCAGGTCCGCACCACGGCCGAGGCGCTCGCCCGCATGGACGAGACCGGCGCCCTGGCCCAGGCCTTCGCCCCGCCCAAGGGCGCCGACGAGGCTCTCATCGCGCGCGTCGAGGGCGAAGAGGGCTGGATTCTGGGGGCCTAGGCCTCGAAGTCAGATCGAGAAGCTGACGCCGCAGCCGCAGCTGGAGGCGGCGTTGGGATTGCGGACCACGAACTGGGCGCCGGCCAGTTCGTCGACGTAGGCGACTTCCGAACCCTTGAGGAACGGCACGGACACCGGGTCGATCACCAGGGCGCGGCCGTGGGCCTGGATCACCAGGTCGTCGGCGTCCGCCGCCTCGATCAGCTCCATCCGGTACTGGAAGCCCGAACAGCCGCCGCCGTCGACCGCCACGCGCAGCATCAGCTCGCGGCCCTCGGCCTGGGACAGGGCGTCCAGCCGGCGCGCGGCGCTGTCAGCCAGCACGATGCCCTCACGCGATCGCGGGGCGATCGTCAGCTTCAGTTCGGACGGGGCGGATTGGACGCTGCTCACGAGGCTCTATATGAGGGCGGCGCGGGCGTTCGCAAAGGGTCCGCGACCATTCAGGCCCGATCACTTGAGCCAGCCCGACCGCGCCCCCTACGCCGAACGACCCGACGCCACGCGCGGGCGTCGCTTTCCGGAGGGCGTCAGCCGCACCCGCACCCCCTTCGCGCGCGACCGCGACCGGATCATCCATTGCACCGCCTTTCGCCGCCTGAAGGGCAAGACCCAGGTCTTCGTCGCGCATGAAGGCGACCATTACCGCACCCGCCTGACCCATTCTCTGGAGGTGGCGCAGATCGCGCGGTCGCTGGCCCATGCGCTGCGCCTGGACCTGGATCTGGCCGAGACCGTCGCCCTGGCGCACGACCTAGGCCATCCGCCCTTCGGTCATGCGGGCGAGGACGAGTTGCAGGCGCGCATGGCGGCCTGGGGCGGCTTCGACCATAACGTCCAGACCTTCCGCGTCGTGACCAAGCTGGAGAACCGCTATCCGGCCTTCGACGGCCTGAATCTGAGCTGGGAGACGGTCGAGGGGGTCATCAAGCACAATGGTCCCGTGGCCCACCGGCTGGACGAGCCCGCCTGGCGCGCCATCGCCGAGTACGCCGAGGGCTGGGACCTGCGGCTGGACACCTTCGCCTCGCTCGAGGCCCAGGTCGCCGCCATCGCCGACGACATCGCCTACAACAACCACGATGTAGACGACGGGGTGCAGGCGGGCCTGTTCACCCTGGACGACCTGGCCGAGGTGCCGCTGATCGGGCCAGTGCTGGCTCAGGTGCGGCGCGACTGGCCTGATATAGACGCGCGCATGACCCGGCTGGAGGCCGTGCGGCGCATGATCGGCGTCATGATCGACGACGTCATGGCCGAGACCACCCGTCGGATCGCCGAGCACAAGATCGCCACGCCCGAGGCCGTGCGGGCCGCGCCGCGCACCCTGGTGCAGTTCTCCGACGCCATGATGGCCGACCTGGGCGTGCTGCGGACCTTCCTGCATCAGCGGATGTACCGCCACTATCGGGTCAATCGGATGCGCAGCCAGGCGCGGCGGCGCCTGGCCGAGATGTTCGACCTGTTCCTGGCCGATCCCGGCGTGCTGCCGCCCGAATGGGCCGCCCGCGCCGTCGCCGACGATCCGGTGCGCAAGGCGCGCGCGGTGTGCGACTACATCGCCGGCATGACCGACGGCTTCGCCATCGAGGAGCACGGACGGCTGTTCCGCCTCGACCTGCATCGCGATCTGTGATTCGTAGAACCGCGGGGGCGGGTTAGAATAGGCGACCGGTGCGACGATTCGCGGCCGGTCCGATGCGAGAGCCCCATGTCACACGACGACGACCGCCGCCCGCCCCACGATCGGGACCGCTACGACCGCGAGCGCGGGGCCTATACGCCGCCGACCGACGACGATCTGCCCTTCCGCCGCGGCGATTTCGACGCGCGGCGCGGCCCGGCGTCCAAGGCCCCGCCCGTGACCCTGATCGTCAGCGCCGTGGTGCTGCTGCTGCTCATCGTGGCCGTGGTGGTCTTCTATCGCTCGGGCGTGCGCTCCTCCACCGACGCGCCGGCCGCCGTCGGCTCTCCCGTCGGCGAGATGAAGGTCGAGGCCCCCATCGACGCCCAGCCGGTCGATCCGGAGGCCGACATCAGCGTCTATCGCGACGCGGGCGAGCCGACCGACGCCGCCCCCACCTTCACCCCTGGCCCCGAAGCGCCCCAGCCGCGTCCCGAGCCCCAACCCCTGCCCGCCAATCCGCCCGTGAGCGGCGGCGGCCTGGCCCCGGCTGCGCCCGCGCCCGCCGCGCCTGCCCCCGCCCGTCCGGCGCCCGCCACCCCGGCTCCCGCTCCGGCGACCCCGCCCGCAGCCGCCGGCGGCGCCTCGGCGGTTCAGATCGGCGCCTTCTCCTCGACCGCCATCGCGGATCGCGAATACGCGACGGTCGCCGCCCGCTTCCCCGAGTTCGCGCGCGGCGCCGAGAAGCGTGTGCAGGAGGTCACCACCTCGTCGGGCTCGACCGTCTATCGCACCACCTTCACCGGCCTCAGCCGCGAGCGCGCCACCGCCTTCTGCAACGCGCTCAAGGCCGCCGGCCGCGACTGCCTGGTGCGGTAGGAGTTTGACCAGCGCCGCCATCTACGCCTGCTCGGGTCCGGTTCTGACCGAGGCCGAGCGCGCGTTCTTCGCGGATGTTCGGCCCTGGGGCTTCATCCTGTTTCGGCGCAACGTCGAAAGTCCCGAGCAGGTCCTGCGCCTGACTGAGGCCCTGCGCGACAGCGTCGGCTGGCGCGCGCCCGTCCTGGTCGATCAGGAAGGCGGCCGCGTCCAGCGGCTGGGGCCGCCGCACTGGCCGAAATATCCGCCGGGCGACGCCTATCTGAAGGCGGCCAACGACCCGTTCACCGCGCGTGAGCTGGCCCGCCTGTCCGGCCGGCTGATGGCGCATGATCTCAAGGCCGTCGGCATCGACGTCGACTGCGCCCCCGTGCTGGACGTGCCCACGCCCGGCGCCCACGACATCATCGGCGACCGCGCCTACGCCCGCGATCCCGCGACCGTGGCCCAGATGGGCCGGGCGGTGGCCGAAGGCCTGCTGGCCGGCGGGGTCCTGCCGGTCATCAAGCACATGCCCGGCCACGGCCGCGCCTTCGCCGACAGCCACAAGGAGCTGCCGGTCGTCGACGCCGATCTGGATACGCTCGACGCCTGGGATTTCGCCCCGTTCAAGGCCCTGTCCGACATGCCCATCGGCATGACGGCCCACATCGTCTTCGACGCCATCGACCCGAAACGGCCGGCCACCCAGTCGGAGAAGGCGATCCGCCTGATCCGCGAACGCCTGGGCTTCAACGGCCTGCTGCTGTCCGACGACCTGTGCATGAACGCCCTGGCCGGCACGCTTGAAGAGCGGGCCAGCCAGTCGCTGAAAGCCGGCTGCGACCTCGTCGTCCACTGGACCGGCGACATGGCCGAGATGCAGCAGGTGGCCGCCGGCGTGGGCCGTCTGAAGGGCAAGGCCGCCGCCCGCGCCGCCGCCGCCCTGTCGCGCATCGTCCATACGCCCGAGCCGCTGGACGTGGCCGAGGCCCGCGCCCGCTTCGACGCGCTGCTGGCCGGCCGGCTGGACGCCGCCCGGGGCCCCGACGTGGGCGAGGCCCAGGCCTGAGCATGACCGACGCCTTTCAGCCCACGCTGAACTTCTCCGCCGTCGAAGAGGTCGATGCGCGCGAGGCGTTCGTGGTGGATCTGGACGGTTATGAAGGCCCGCTGCACGTCCTCTTGGCCCTCGCCCGCACCCAGAAGGTCGACCTGCTGAAGCTGTCGATCACGCGCCTGGCCGAACAGTATCTGGCCTTCGTGCACGAGGCCCGGCGGCGCAACTTCGCCCTGGCGGCGGACTATCTCGTGATGGCCTCGTGGCTGGCCTATCTGAAGTCGCGCCTGCTTCTGCCCCGCACCGAAAAGGCCCAGGCCGAAGAGCCCCCGGCCGAAGAGATGGCCGCCGCCCTCGCCTTCCGTCTGCAGAAGCTGGAGGCCATGCGCCGCTCGGTCGACGCCCTGATGGAGCGGCCCCAGCTGAAGCGCGACGTCTTCACGCGCGGCGACCCCGAGGCCACGGTGGTGATCCCGTCGGATCAGATCGACGCCAGCCTGTACGACCTGATGGCCGCCTATGTGACCCAGCGCCGCCGCGAGCAGGCCCGTCACTACGCCCCCGGCCAGCGGGTCGAGGCCTTTCCGCTGGAGGCTGCGCGCGACTGGCTGCGCGACCGCCTGCCCCGCCTGGACGCCTGGACGCCGCTGGAGCAGATCGCGCCTCAAGCCGGTGTCGGGGCCGAGCCGGAGGTCGAAGGGCCCAGCCAGGCCAGCTATGTCGCCTCGACCCTTTCGGCCAGTCTGGAGCTGGTCAAGGAAGGCGCGCTGGACATGCGCCAGTCCTCGGCCTTCGCCGAACTGCTGCTGAAACGCCGAGGCCAGGGCCAGCCGCTGGAGCTGACGGGATGAGCCTGTCGTTCGCCCCCGATCCCACAGAGCTTGAGCGTCGCGTCGAGGCCCTGCTGTTCGCCGCCGCCGGTCCCTTGTCCCTGGCCGACATCGCCGCCCGCCTGCCCGAGGGCGCCGATACTGAGCGCGCCGTGCGCGCGCTGCAGGCCCGCTATGCCGATCGCGGCGTGGTGCTGGACGAGGTGGCCGGGCGCTTCCGCTTTCGCACGGCCGAGGACCTGTCCTTCCTCATGACCGATCAGCGCGAAGAGCCGCGCCGCCTGTCCAAGGCCGCGCTCGAGACCCTGTCGATCATCGCCTATCACCAACCCTGCACCCGCGCCGAGGTCGAGAGCGTGCGCGGTGTCTCGATGTCGCGCGGCACGCTGGATCTGCTGCTCGAGATGGGGTTCGTGCGCCTTCGCGGGCGTCGCCGCACGCCGGGTCGGCCCGTCACCTACGGCACCACAGACCATTTCCTGGAGCATTTCGGCCTGGCGTCCCTGATCGACCTGCCGGGCGCCGCAGAGATGAAGGCCGCCGGCCTGCTGGACCTGTCCCTGCCCGCCGGCTTCGAAGTCCCCAACCCCGCCCGCGCCGACGACGGCGACGACGAGCCCCCGCCCGACACCGACGACGCGCCCGAGTTCGCCCAGGACTTCGTCAGTGGCGACTGACCCTTCTCCCCTTGTGGGAGAAGGTGGCCTGCGGAGCAGGTCGGATGAGGGGTGTCAGCGCCGTCATTCGAGGTCGAGCAGGCGTTTCCCCCGCCCCCTCATCCATCTCGCTGACGCGAGCCACCTTCTCCCACGAGGGGAGAAGGCCTTATCCCGCGATCTGGCCGAAGTCGGCGACCTGGCCCATGACGTCGCGCACCTGGCCCAGAAGCTTGAGCCGGTTTTCGCGCTCGGCCGGCACGTCGGAGTTGACCATCACGTCGGTGAAGAAGGCGTCGACCGGCGCGCGCAGGCCCGAAAGGGCCTTCATGGCGGCGGCGAAGTCCTCGGCCTGAAGCGCCTGCTCGACCTGCATTCGCGCAGCGCCGACAGCGAAGGCCAGGGTGGTTTCGGCCTCGGGCTGGTTCGGCAGGCCGGTCTGGACCATGCCGGTCGGCAGGTCGCCCTTCTTGGCCTCGGCCCGCAGGATGTTGGACGCTCGCTTGTAGCCCGCCAGCAGATTGGCCCCGTCGTCCGTCGCCAGAAACGCCCCCAGCGCCTCGACCCGCCGCACGATCCGCACCAGATCGTCGTCGCCCAGGGCGAACACCGCATCCACGAGATCGTGCCGCTGGCCCTGATCGCGCAGGAGGACCTTCAGGCGGTCGGCGAGGAAGCCGACAACGTCAGTGGGTACTGTCGAGCTAGCACTAGCTCGGCTGTCTGAAAGTTTTTGGCGAGCTTCTGCCTCAGCATTCTCAATTGCGGACGAATAGAATGTCCGCTCGCCTGAAACCTCTCTCATCGACCACTGCGTCCAGCTGCCACCAGCGGGGTCGCTATGCACCTCAGACCAGACATTGCCATGCAGATTGACGGCCATTCTCAGGATGGCCTCAGCAGATGCCCGTATCTCATTCTTCAGAATGGTGCCGATAGACCCAAGTCCGGATCGCCGTAGCGCAAACGGATCCTTCGACCCCGTCGGCTTCTCATTGATGGCGACAAATCCCGCCAAGGTGTCCAGCTTGTCGGCCAGGGCCACCGCCACGGTCAGGGGCGCGGTCGGGACCGTGTCGTTCGGTCCCTGGGGCTTGTAGTGGTCGCGGATGGCGTCAGCGATGGCGTCGCCATGCTCGGCGCGGGCGTAGTAGCCGCCCATGACGCCCTGCAGTTCCGGGAACTCGCCCACCATGCCCGAGGCCAGGTCGGCCTTGGCCAGGCGCGCGGCCTTTTCGGCATCGTCGGGGTTCGCGCCGACCAGGGGCGCGATCTCGCGGGCCAGGGCGGCGATGCGGTCGACCCGCTCGGCCAGCGTCCCCAGCTTGGCGTGGAAGGTCACGCCCTTCAGCTTGTCGTTCCAGACGTCGAAGCCGACCTTCTGATCCTCGTCCCAAAAGAAGCGGGCGTCGTTCAGACGGGCCGACAGGACGCGCGAATTGCCCGCCGCCAGCGCCTTGCCGCCGTCCGACGCCTCGACGTTGGCCACCACCACGAAATGCGGAGCCAGGCCGTCGCGGGCCGGATCGCGCACGGCGAAGTACTTCTGGTGCACCTTCATCGACAGGCGCACCACCTCGGGCGGCAGGTCCAGGAACTGCGGGTCCATGTCACCCAGAATCGGCGTCGGCCATTCCGCCAGGCCCGACACCTCGTCCAGCAGGCCGTCGTCATCGACCAGAGCCAGGCCCTTGTCGGCGCAGACCGCCCTGGCCTGCTCCAGAATGCGCAGCCGCCGGTCGGCCGCGTCCAGCAGCACGAACTCGCGCTCCAGCTTCTGGCGATAGTCGGCGAAATCCTTGACCGCGAACGGCTGGCCCGACCCTAGGAAGCGGTGGCCCTCGGTGGTGTCGCCGGAGGTGATGCCGTCGATCTCGAACGGAACCACCGCGCCGTCGAACAGGGCGACGATCCGCTTGATCGGCCGCACCCAGCGCAGCGCGCCCGTGCCCCAGCGCATGGACTTGGGCCAGGGGAAGTTGCGGATCACCTGATCCAGCGTCTCGGCCACGACCTCGGTGGTCGCGCGGCCCTGGCTGCTGATCTGGGCGAACAGGACGCCGTCGCGTTCGACCAGCTGCTCGCGCGTCAGGCCGGTCTTGCGCAGAAAGCCGTCCAGCGCCTGGGGCGGAGCCGAGGCCTTGGGCCCCTTCAGCTCCTCCTCGCGATCCGGCGTCGCGGTCGGGAGGCCGTCGATCACCAGCGTCAGACGCCGGGGCCCCGCATAGGTCGTCAGCGCCTCCCACGTCAGGCCGGCGGCCTTCAGCCGTTCGCCCGCCATCCGCTCCAGATCGCGCGCGGCCCCCGCCTGCATGCGCGCGGGGATTTCTTCCGAGAAGATTTCGATGAGCAGTTGGGGCATCAGGCGGTCTTCCGCTCTTCTTCGACCTGCGCCAGGGCGCAGGCTTTGCACAGGTCACGAATGCGGCCGATGTAGCTCTGACGTTCGGCCACGGCGATCGCGCCGCGCGCATCCATCAGGTTGAACAGGTGCGAGGCCTTCAGCACCTGGTCATAGGCCGGCAGCACCAGCGCCTGGCCCTGCGGTCCCTTCATGCCCAGCAGACGGCGGCTCTCGGCCTCCATGTCCTCGAAGCGGCGCTTCAGCCCCTCGACGTCATAGCCGTGGAAGTTGGCTTCCGACTGCTGACGTTCGTTCTCCAGGAAGACCTCGCCATAGGTCAGACCGTCCTTGTTGAACTTCAGGTCATAGACGTTGTCGACACCCTGAACGTACATGGCCAGGCGTTCCAGCCCGTAGGTCAGCTCGCCCGACACAACATCGACCTCGATGCCGCCGACGCCCTGGAAATAGGTGAACTGCGTCACCTCCATCCCGTCGCACCAGACCTCCCAGCCCAGGCCCCAGGCGCCCACCGTGGGGTTCTCCCAGTCGTCCTCGACGAAGCGGATGTCGTGCAGCTTGGGATCGACGCCGATCGCTTTCAGCGAGCCCAGGTAAAGGTCCTGCAGATCGTCTGGGTTCGGTTTCAGGATTACTTGATACTGGTAATAATGCTGCAGCCGGTTGGGGTTCTCGCCATAGCGGCCGTCGCCGGGGCGGCGGCTGGGCTGCACATAGGCGGCCTTCCAAGGCTTAGAGCCCAGCGCGCGCAGCACGGTCGCCGGATGCAGCGTGCCGGCCCCGACCTCGATGTCATAGGGCTGCAGGATGGCGCAGCCCTGGTCGCCCCAATAGCGATGCAGGGTCAGGATCAGGTCCTGGAAAGACAGCGGTTCGGTGGTCACGGCGGCTCGTTTCGCGGGCGCAAAAAAGACGGCGGACCCTAGAGCCCGCCGTCCTTGAACTCAACCGAACGGTTGCGCCGCTTTAGCCTTGGGGCGTCGGGGCCGGGGCCTCTTCCTCGTCCTCATCGTCCTGCTGACCGTCGGTCGGGTTGACGACCGGGGGCGCGGCGACCGTGGTGGTGTTGGTCGTCACTTCGCCGGTGGGCGCGGTGGCCGGGGTGGTCGACGGGGTCATGGTGGCGTCGCCCGCCGGAGCGCCGGCCGGGGCCATGCTGCTGTCGGTCGGGCGCACTTCGCCCGGCGCGGCCGGAGCGGTCTCGGTGTCATAGGCCTCGGTCGACGCTTCGGCGTCCATGGTCGCGGCCGGCGCGGTCGTGGCTTCAGCGTCGTCAGCCGGCACGGCTTCGGTCATCTCGGCGTCGCCCATCGCGGCCTGCGAAGCGGCCGGAACCAGAACGCGGTCAATCGAGAAGACCGCGCCGTTCGAGGCGTCCAGACCGGCGTTGGTGATGGTGGCCTCGTCGATCTTCAGCTGATCGCCGGTGCCGTCCAGCTGCACCTGGGTGCGGGCGGCGGTCTCGACCGGGCCGCGGGCGCCCTGGATCTGGCTGGCTTCAACGTCGGCGACGATCACGTGATAAAGCAGGATCTGACGCAGCTCATTGACGTTGGCCGGGTCCATCAGACGCGTGCGCTCGGCTTCCGGCAAGGCCGCGAAGGCCGCGTCGGTCGGGGCGAAGATCGAGATGGCCGGGCGCGTGTTCAGCGTCTCGGTCAGCTGGGCGGCGTCCAGCGCGGCCAGAAGGGTGGTAAACTCGCCCTGAGCGCGCAGCACATCGACCACTGTGTTGGCTTCGGCCGTCTGGTTGGCGACCTGCGGCGCCTCGGCCGCCGGCGCGGGCTGGGCCATGGTCTGGGTGGCCGGGTCATCCATGGTCATGGGCGTGGACGGCATGGCGGGATCAGGCTGGGTCTGCGTCGCCGGCATGGTCTGCGGCTGGGCCGGCATGGTCTGGGCCTCCTGTGCGAAGGCGGCAGGCGCGGCCAGCAGGGCGATGGCGGCGGAGGCGGTGAGAAGACGGGTGCGGAGCATGGGAGTGTCCTTCCTGTTCTTGTGATCGGGAACCGATAGCGCCATCGTGATCGGCGCTGACGGGATAAGCACGACTGCGTGATGAAAGTCGCAGTCGCCCGTTCAGGTTCCCCCATGGCGACGCCTCGTCGCAGCCGCCAGCTAGTTCAAGATCATCTCGAGAACATCTTGAGGCGGATCCCACAATACTGCCGCGCAGACGCCTCAAAACTCCGTCATTAAGGCGGAATCAGGACAGGGTCATCGCCTCGACCCACCACGCCGGATGCGACGCGCGCACGGCCGACGCGGCCGCTTGGGCGGCTTCGGCGGTGTGGAACAGGCCGAACACGGTCGCGCCCGAGCCCGACATTCGAGCCAGTCGAGCGCCGGCAACGCCGCCCACGACCTCGAGAGCCGTCGAAATTTCCGCCGTGCGCGCCACGGCCGGCGCCTGCAGGTCGTTTCGCTGGAGGCTCAGCCATTCGATCACCGCAGCCGGGCTCCAGTCGTTCGGGGGCTGCGGCCGATGGGACGTCCGCGTCGGCCCGGCGTCATAGGCGGCGTAAACCGCTCCGGTCGGCGAAGGCGCGCCGGGGTTGACTAGGAGGGCCGGCAGCGGCGGAAGACGCGGCTCGAACGCCAGGCGCTCGCCATGCCCCTCGGCCCAGGCGGCGCGTGCATGCAGGCACATGGGGCCGTCTGCGCCCAGCTCCGCCGCGATCCGGGCCAGGGCCTCATCGTCCATCTCCAGCCCGAGCGCCTCGCGCGCCAGCTTGAGCGCCGCGCCCGCGTCGGACGTGCCGCCCCCGACGCCCGAGGCGATCGGCAACCGCTTGTCCAGCGTCAGGTGAAACGGCGTGGCCCGGCCGGTCGCCTGACCCAAAGACCGCATGGCGCGCACAATCAGGTTGTCCTCGCCCGTCGAGAGCCCGGCCCCGAAGCGGCCGGTGATCTCCAGCGACAAGGTGTCGGCCGGTTGCAGCGTCAGGCGGTCGCCGTCCTCTGCAAAGGCCACCAGGCTGGCAAGCGGATGCAGGCCCTGGTCGTCCAGCGGCCCGACATGCAGGAACAGATTGACCTTGGCCGGCGCCGTCGCAGTCAGCCGCACGGTCAGTTCGCGACGCCTGCGCCGCCCACGGACGGCTCGCTGTCGCCGGCGAGCTTGCGCTCGACCTCGGCGCGGCGCTCGGCGTCGGGCTCGAGCGTCAGGACACGGCTCCACTGGAAACCCGCCTCCCGCCGTCGGCCGACCTGCCAGTAGGCGTCGCCGAGGTGGTCGTTGATCTCGGCGTTGGCCGGCTCCTTGGCCACGGCCGCCTCCAACTGCTCCACCGCTTCCTCAAACCGGCCCAGGCGGTAATAGCCCCAGCCCAGCGAGTCCTGGATGTTGCCGTTGTCCGGCTCGGCCGCATGCGCCCGCTCGATCATGGCGAGGCCCTCGGCCACCCGCGTCCCGCTGTCGACCCACAGATAGCCGAGATAATTCAGGGCCGTGGCGTTCTCCGGCTGCTGCTGCAGAGCGGCCCACAGTTCGGCCTCCGCCTCGGACGTCCGCCCGATCGACTCATAGGCCGCGCCGCGCAGGAAGCGGGTCTGGAAACCCTGGTCGGCCGTGTTGAGCAGCGGCCCGTCCAGGAGAGCCAGCGCCTCCTCATGGCGTTCCTCGGCCATCAGCTGGCCCGCCAGCAGATAGGCGATCTCGGGGCTGTCGGGCTGGGCGACGCGAGCGCGTTCCAGCTCCCGCACGGCGTCGGCGGGCTCCTCGTCGCGCGCGTGCAGAAGCGCCATCTGCAGCCGCGCGGTCGCATAGGCGGCGGGATCGTCCGGGCCAACCTCCCCCCAGGCCGCAAGGGCGGGCCGCGTCAGACGTGCGTCGGCCAGAACCCTGCCGAGTTGAAGGCGTGCGGCGTCCTGGGGCGCGACCTCCAGCGCCAGACGAAGATAGACGGCGGCGAACTCATGCGCGCCCTGGGCCGACACCTGTTCGGCCGCCGTGGCCAAGGCGCCGGCTGCGCCCTCGCGCAGGGTCGGGGCAGCGGGCGCCCGCCCGCCGTTCGCCGCCCGGTCGCTGTCGGCGCGCAGCTCGGTGCGGCCTGCTGCAATCAGGGCCTCGTATTGGGCGACGGCCTCGGCGCGCCGCCCCCGTCGCTCCAGAAACCCGCCGTAGGCCCGGCGGAACGCCGGCCCCGCGGTCGGATCGGCTACCAGCTCGCGATAGATGGCGTCCGCCTCGTCATGTCGGCGGCGGTGCTCAAGAAGCAGAGCCCGGTTTGCGCGAAGCACCCAGCCCGCCGGACCCGAGAGGCCGTCGGCCTGGATGAGGGCGAAGTTCCAGTCGCCTGCCTCGGCCGCGATCCACGGCATGACATAGATGGCCGCCAGGGCGTGCGGCTGTCCAACGGGGTCGGTGGTCAGGCGGTGCAGGGCGCCGCGCGCGTCGCCGGCCGCATAGGCCTGGATCGCCGCAACAAGTTTGCCGGCCTGGGTGAAGGTGGGCGAGGCGCCGGGCGCGTCCGGCGTGATCCGTCCCGCCAGCGTCAGGTCTCCGCCCAGCAGCAGGGCGCTGAACGTCTGTTCGCGCAGACGCGGTTGTTCCGGAGTGAGGGCAAGAGCTTCGCTGAGCAGGCGCGCGCCCTGCGCCCCCTCGCCCGAAGTCATGGCGTTTCGGCCGGCCAGGAAAAGGCCATAGGCCGACCGCTCGTCGGCCCGCGTCGGCACGGGCGCCCAGGTTTCGGGGATGGCTGGCGTGGTCGGGGCAGCGGCCTCCGCGACCTCGGGCGTTGCTTCGTCGGCGGCCGCCGGAGGCGTCACGATGATGGCCGGCGGCAGGACGCTAGGGTCCGACGGCTCGGGCGTCTCCTGCCCGGGCCCCGTGCGCGGCGCCGGGTCGGTCTGGATCGAGCCCGGCGGCAAGGTCTGCGCTGTCGCAGCCCCCGCCGTCGCCAGAGCCAGCAAGGTCATCGAGGTCGCGAACAGGCGTGAGCGAGAGACAGTCATGCCCCGAACCCTTCACGCTTTTCCCGCGCCGGGCAAGGCTGGATGACCCGCCCGGCGCGCGCTCGGTCACATGTTCGGATAGTTCGGCCCGCCGCCGCCTTCGGGCGTGGTCCAGACGATGTTCTGCGACGGATCCTTGATGTCGCAGGTTTTGCAGTGGACGCAGTTCTGGGCGTTGATGACAAAGCGCGGATCGGTCCTGGCCGCCTCGTCGGCGTAGACCACCTCGTACACGCCGGCGGGGCAATACAGCCGCGCGGGCTCGCCGTATTTGGGCAGGTTGACCTGGATCGGGATGGACGGGTCCACCAGCTTCAGGTGCGCTGGCTGCTCCTCGGCATGGTTGGTGTTCGACACGAAGACCGAGCTCAGCTTGTCGAAGCTCAGCTTACCGTCCGGCTTGGGATAGGCGATCGGCTGATGCTTGGCCGCCGGTTCCGTCGAAGCCGCGTCGGTCTTGTCGTGGCGCAGCGTCGGGATCGGCGAGACGCCGCCCAGCAGGGTGCGGCACCACATGTCGACCATGCCCAGCGCCCCGCCCAGGGTCGTGCCGAACTTCGACAGCAGCGGCTTGGCGTTCCGAACCCGCGACAGCTCCTTGTAGACCCAGCTCTTCTCATAGGAGGTCTGATAGGCGTCCAGCACATCGCCGGACCGGCCCGCGATGACCGCGTCATAGGCCGCGTCGGCGGCCAGCATGCCGGTCTTCATGGCGTTGTGGCTGCCCTTGATGCGCGGCACGTTCACGAAGCCCGCCGAACAGCCGATCAGCGCGCCGCCCGGGAAGGCCAGCTTGGGCACGGACTGGAAGCCGCCCTCGGTGATCGCGCGTGCGCCGTACGAAATGCGCGTGCCGCCTTCCAGGTGCGGCGCGATCGAGGGGTGGTGCTTGAAGCGCTGGAACTCGTCGAACGGCGAGAGGAACGGGTTCTTGTAGTTCAGGTGCACCACATAGCCGATGGCCACGTAGCGGTCGCCAAAGTGGTACATGAAGCTGCCGCCGCCGGTGTGCTCGTCCAGCGGCCAGCCGGTGGTGTGCTGGGCCAGGCCGGGCTGATGCTGTTCGGCGGGCACCTGCCACAGCTCCTTCAGGCCGATGCCGAACTTTTGGGGATCAGCGGCGTCGCACAGATTGTGGCGGGCCATGATGGTCTTGGCCAGCGAGCCGCGCACGCCCTCGCCGATGAAGACGTATTTGCCGTGCAGTTCGATGCCCGGCTGGAACTCGCCGGTGGGCTTGCCCTCGCGGTCGATGCCGAACACGCCGGCGACGACGCCCTTCACCCGGCCGGTCTCTTCTTCCCAGACCACGTGGCTGGCGGCCATTCCGGGATAGACCTCCACGCCCAGCGCCTCGGCCTGCTCGGCCAGCCAACGACAGACATTGCCCAGCGAGGCGATGTAGCAGCCGTCGTTGTGCATGAAGGGCGGCAAGAGCGGCATGGGCAGCGGCAGCTCGCCCATCGGCCCCAGCAGCAGGAAGCGGTCCCTGGTGACCGGCGTCTCCAGCGGCGCGCCGCGGTCTTTCCAGTCGGGGAACAGCTCGTTTAGCGCCTTGGGGTCGATCACGGCGCCCGACAGGATGTGCCCGCCGATCTCGGCCGACTTTTCCAGAACGGCGACGGAGATGTCCTTGCCGTCCTTCTCGGCGCGCTGTTTCAGGCGGATGGCGGCCGACAGGCCGGCCGGGCCGGCGCCGACGATGACGACGTCATACTCCATCACCTCGCGCTCGACGCCCGACAGCGCCTCCAAGGGCGGCAGCTTGTCGATGACCGCCTCTTGCCAGGCGTTCTTGGCGCCGCCTTCGATCGCTTCCTCGGCCATGCAGGCTGGATCCCTGTTCTCGTCGTGGTTATCCGCCTTATCGGAAGGTGACGCGGCGGCGGTCAAGGTTTAACCCTCACGGCGATGAACGATCAGATCGCCGATCCGTCGCATGACCACAGGGTCGCAGAGGCCCTGCTGGCTTTCTGGGCCGACGCAGGCGTGGACGCCTGCCTGGAAGACGCGCCGATCGACCGCACCCATGTGGCCCCTGCGCCCGCCGCCAAGGCGGTGGCGCGCGCGACGGCCTCGGTCACGCCCCTGGTCCAGACCGGCGACGCTCTGGGCGAGGCGCGTCGGCTGGCCGCCGGAGCCACGACGCTGGACGAACTGGCCGCCGCCGTCGCCGCCTTCACCGGCTGCCCCCTGTCCGGCATGGGCGCGACCCAGGCCGTCTTCGGCCGCGGAAATCCCGATGCGTCGGTCCTCGTGATCGGCGAGGGGCCGGGCGCCGAGGAGGACCGTCAGGGCCAGCCCTTCGTAGGCAAGGCCGGCCAGTTGCTGGACCGGATGCTGGCGTCGGCTGGCCTGACCGACCGCGTATTCATCACCAACACCGTCTTCTGGCGCCCGCCGGGCAACCGCACGCCGACCCCGCAGGAACAGGCCATCTGCGCCCCCTTCGTCGAGCGCGCCTTCGCCATCCTCAAACCACGCGCGGTTCTGCTGCTGGGCGCGGCGGCGGCCAAGTCGGTGCTGCAGGTGGAAGAGGGCATCATGCGCCTTCGCGGCAATTGGCAGGACTGGCGCCTGGCCGAGGGCGCGGTCTCGGCGCCCGCCATGCCGACGCTGCACCCCGCCTTTCTTTTGCGCCAACCTCAGGCGAAGAAGGTCGTATGGGCCGATCTGCTGGCCCTGGCCGCTCGCCTCGATGGCGAAATGCTTGAGCCGGATTCGTGATTCCGGCATGATGAGCGGCTGACGACCATGACCTGCGAGCGTGTTCCCGAGTCGAGACGGGACGCGCCGACCGAAGGGGCCGCCGCGTATGTATCCTGTTCGTCGCGTGCGCCTGGCGCCGTTGTTCGCCGTCGCGTCGCTGTTCGCCTGCGCCGCCCCGGCCCTGGCCGAAGACGGACCCGTCGGCGGCGCGGCCGCGTCTGAACCCTCGCCCGAGATCGTCGGACCCGTCACCGCCCTCAGCCCGGCCGACCGGCTCAGCTACACCACCGCCTTCGACGCCCTGCGGCGCGGCGATCTGGAGCTGGCGCGCGCCTCGGCCCGCCAGGCCCAGGACCGCGTCCTGCTGGGCCAGGTCGAGTTCGAGCGGCTGTTCCACCGCAGCCACACCGCCACCTATGAGGAGTTGTCGGCCTGGCTTGAAACCTATGCCGACCTGCCCGAGGCCGGCCGCGTCTACGCCCTGGCCCTTCGCCGCCGGCCCGACGGCGCCGCCGAGCCGCGCCGTCCAGCCGGGGTCGGCGGCCGTACCTGGGCCAGCGTCGCCTCGGCCGAGGACCCGGCCAAGGCCGCCCGCATCCGGCTGAACGCCGACGACCTGACCGGCGCGGTCGAACTGGGCCGCCAAACCGGCGACTGGTGGACCGTGGGCCTGGCGCAGTGGCGGCTGAACGATTTCTCTGAATCCTTCCGCGCCTTCGAACGCGTGGCGCTGGACCCGACCGAGGATCCGTGGGTGCGCGCCGGAGCCGCCTTCTGGACCGCGCGCGCCGCCGGTCAAAGCGGCCGTCAGGACCGCATCAACGAATATCTTCGTCTCGCCGCGCGCTGGCCGGCCACATTCTACGGCCAGATCGCCCTGCGTCAGCTGGGTGAAGAGCCGGTGATCGAGAACCTGGGGCCCCGCCCCTATCACGCCGAGGTGCGCCAGGCCTCACTGCGTTCCGAACCCGCGGTCGCGGCCAACCCAGGCGAAATGCGGGCTTTCCTGCAGTCCGACGACCAGGCGCGACGGGCCCTGGCCTTCTACGAAGTCGGTCGGCGGGACGAGGCCGAGACGGCGGTGCGCGACGGCCTGCGCGGCGCGGTCGAAGACACCGCCCGGCGCATGTGGGCCGGCCTCGCGCGCCTGATGTCGTCACGCGGCGGCGAGGACGCCGAACGGATCGACGCGACACGTTATCCCGCACCGAACCTGGAGCCCGAGGGCGGCTTCACCATCGAGCGCGCCCTGGTCTACGCCATCGCCCGCAAGGAGACCGGGTTCGAGAGCCGCGCGCGATCCAGCGCCGGCGCCTATGGCGTCATGCAGGTGATGCCGACCACCGCCGCCGAACTGAGCGGCGACAGCGGCTTCGTCACCCAGCCCGAGCGGCTTTTCGATCCCGCCGTCAACATGCGGCTGGGTCAGGCCTATGTGAACCGCATGTTCCAGATGTCGGCCTTCGACGGTGATCTGCTCAAGGCGGTGGCGTCCTACAACGCCGGACCTGGCCCGATGTTGGCCGCGATGCGCAGGCTTGGCCCGCAGGCCGAACCGTTGCTGCTGATCGAGACCATCGACGTGCCCCAGGCGCGCGACTACGTCGAGAAGGTCGTGGCCGCCTACTGGATCTATCAGCGCATTCTGGGCGGGCCGCTGAACACCCTAGACGCCGCCGCCTCGGGCGCCCTGGCCGTGCCGATCCGCCTGGACTACGTCGCCCCGCCGCGACCCGCCGTCGAGATGGCCGCCGCCGCCGGAGCCGAAGGCGGCCGCTAAAGCAGGCTGGTCAACAACAGGCCGAACAGGCACGCCGCCACCAGAACGAATCCCACCACGCCCAGCAGGCGCTGAAGCAGCGGCGACGAGGGTGGACAGGACGCGACGGCCATGGCGGCTCTCCCAGACGAGCCCTTTTAGCCCGCCCGTCTTAAATCGGCGTCAGCGCGAATGGTTTCTCAAGTCTGAGCCTGCCCCGCCCATAACTGGGGCTCATGACGCCGACAATTTCAGCACCACCAAGCCCGACACGATCAGAGCCACCCCCGCCAGCCGCATCGGCGTCAGGGCCTCGCCCATCACCAGCACCCCCACCGTAAAGGCGCCGACCGCGCCGATGCCGGTCCAGATCGCATAGGCCGTGCCGAGAGGCAGGGTGCGCATCGACAGCGACAGCAGCCAGAAGCTGGCGGTCATGAAGCCGACCATGCCGACCGTCGGCCACGGGCGAGTAAAGCCCTCTGACGCCTTCATCAGGAAGGCCCAGACGACTTCCAGAACACCGGCGATGAAAAGAAGAACCCAGGCCATGACGTGTCTCCCTGCATGGCGAGCCGGGTCGTCCCGGCGGTCATGCCCTGAAGCAGGGAGAGGTCGTCCTCTGAGGCGCTATATCTGGGACAGGCCCGCGCCAGGTCAAGCCCGCGCCTTGACTCGCGCCCCCTCACGACCGACACGCGGCGTCCATGATCAGTCGTTACTCACGCCCCGAAGCCGTCGCCCTGTGGTCGCAAGAGACCAAATACTCGATCTGGTTCGAGATCGAGGCCCACGCCGCCACCAAGATGGCCGAGCTGGGGGTCATTCCGACCGAAGCGGCCGAGGCACTCTGGTCCAAGGGCAAGGACGTGGTGTGGGGCGCCGACCGCATTGACGAGATCGAGCGCACCACCAAGCATGACGTCATCGCCTTCCTGACCCATGTGTCCGAGACGGTGGGCGAGGAAGCCCGCTTCCTGCACCAGGGCATGACGTCGTCGGATGTGCTGGACACCTGTTTCGCGGTCCAGCTGGCGCGCGCCACCGACCTGTTGCTGGGCGGCGTTGATCGCGTCTTGGCCGCGCTGGAGACCCGAGCCAAGGAGCATAAATACACTGTCACCGTCGGGCGCTCGCACGGCATCCACGCCGAGCCGGTGACCTTCGGCCTCAAGCTCGCCGGCTACCACGCCGAGTTCCAGCGCGCGCGCCGTCGTCTGGTCGCGGCCCGCGAAGAGATCGCCACCTGCGCCATCTCCGGCGCCGTCGGCACCTTCGCCAACGTCGATCCGGCGGTGGAAGAGTATGTCGCCGACAAGATGGGCCTGGCCGTGGAGCCGGTCTCCACCCAGGTCATTCCGCGCGATCGCCACGCCGCCTATTTCGCCGCCCTCGGCGTCGTGGCCTCGTCCATTGAGCGCCTGGCCACCGAAATCCGACACCTGCAGCGCACCGAGGTGCTGGAGGCCGAGGAGTTCTTCGACAAGGGCCAGAAGGGTTCGTCGGCCATGCCGCACAAGCGCAACCCGATCCTGACCGAGAACCTGACCGGCCTGGCGCGCCTGGTCCGATCAGCCGTGACGCCGGCGATGGAGAACGTCGCCCTGTGGCACGAGCGGGACATCAGCCACTCCTCGGTCGAGCGCGGCATCGGGCCGGACGCCACCATCCACCTGGACTTCGCCCTGCACCGCCTGGCCGGCGTGGTCGAGCGGCTGAACATCTATCCCGAGAACATGCAGAAGAATCTGGACCGCCTGGGCGGCCTGGTCTTTTCGCAGCGGGTCATGCTGGCCCTGACCCAGGCCGGGGTGTCGCGCGAGGACGCCTATGCCGCGGTGCAGGAGAACGCCATGAAGGTCTGGCGCGGCGAGGGCCGGTTCATCGACTTCCTCAAGAGCGACGACCGCGTGACCCTTGGGGACGACGACCTCGAGGCTCTCTTCGACCTCGGTTATCACACCAAGCACGTCGACACCGTGTTCCGGCGCGTCTTCGGGGCGGAATGAAGCCTGCAAGATGGCGGCCCGTCACGGCGACGTGATCACAATTGTCGCGGGCATGCATCTTTTTTGGCTCTGAGGGGTAACTGCTGCGACGTCGCGATCAACTCGGCGTTACAGGAGAGACACGCCATGAAGACCACTCGCTTCGGCGCCGCCGCCGTATCCACCGCCGCCCTGCTGGCCCTCGCCGCCTGCGGCAACAACAACGAGACGCCCGCCACGGACGCCGCCCCGGCGACCGACGCCGCCATGGCCCCCGCCACGACCGACCCCATGGTCGGCGGCGCCGCCATGAGCGCCAACGACAACATCGTCGCCAACGCCTCCAAGGCCTCGAACCTGACCACCCTCGTCAGCGCCGTTCAGGCCGCCGACCTGGTCGAAACCCTGCAGGGCCCGGGCCCGTTCACCGTCTTCGCACCCGACAACGCCGCGTTCGAGAAGATCCCGGCCGCGACGCGCGAAGGCCTGATGCAGCCCGCTCAAAAGGACGCGCTGACCAACATCCTGACCTACCACGTGGTCCCCGGCCGCCTGACGGCCGCTGACATCGCCGCCCAGGCCCAGGCCAACAACGGCGTCGCCACCCTGACCACCGTCCAGGGCGAGACCCTGACCGTCCGCGACGCCGGCGGCGGCCGCTGGACCATCACCGACGGCGCGGGTGGAACCTCGACCATCACCCAGGCCGACGTCGCCCAGTCGAACGGCATGGTGCACGTCGTCGATACGGTGCTGATGCCCGAGTAATCTCGGCTGCAACCAAACGCCCCCTGACGTGTTGTCAGGGGGCGCGAGACGCAAATCCCGGGATCCCTTTTCCCCCCAAGGGCGAACGGAAGAAGGGCCGCACTTCCCCGAGTGCGGCCCTTTTATATTGTCCGAAATCGTGTGGCGAACAGCGCCTATTCGCCGGCGCGGATCGAATCCCGGGCCATCGAGGCGAACTCGTCCATCTTGGTCATGACCTCGCCTTCAGAAACGCTGAGGCCCGAACCCTTGAGGTCGCCGGCGATCTTGCGGAACACGTCGTCGTCGCCGGGTTGTTCGAAGTCGGCGCGCACCACGGCGGTGGCGTACTGTTCGGCGCTTTCGGCCGACAGCCCCATCTTCTCGGCGGCCCACAGACCCAGCATCTTGTTCCGCCGAGCGATGGCCTTGAACTCCTGCTCCTGATCGAGGGCGAACTTGGCTTCGAAGGCCTTTTCCCGATCGTCGAAGGTGGTCATAGGCGTCATAGGCTCCGCATCGGCGCCCGGTCTCGGCGCCAGCCGCCGTCTATAGACCGCTGCCGTCCGAACGCAACACGTTCTGTCGGCCCGAGACGCACCCGGCGGGCCGCGTGTCGTTTGTGTCGCGGCCGGGCTTCGTCTAAGAACAGCGTCGACCCATTTCAGCGTCGACCGATTCCGAGATCGCGCCGCCCGGACCTTGCCCGGCCGCGCGTTTTTTGTTTCTGGCCGACGCGCCCACCGCTCCCCCGGGGCTACGATGAACGTCAAGCGCAAGAAAATCTACGAAGGCAAGGCCAAGATCCTTTACGAAGGACCCGAGCCCGGCACCCTGATCCAGTACTTCAAGGACGACGCCACCGCCTTCAACGCCCAGAAGCGGGCGACGCTGGAAGGCAAGGGCGTCATCAACAACCAGATCAGCGAGTTCATCATGTCGCGCCTGAACGGCATCGGCGTGACGAACCACTTCATCAAGCGGCTGAACCTGCGTGAGCAGCTGATCCGCGAGGTCGAGATCATTCCGGTGGAAGTCGTGTGCCGCAACATCGTCGCTGGCTCGATGAGCCAGCGCCTGGGCATCGAGGAAGGCACGCCCCTGCCCCGCTCGATCATCGAATTCTACCTCAAGAAGGACGAGCTCGGCGACCCGATGGTCACCGAGGAGCACATCACCGCCTTCAACTGGGCCTCGACCCAGGAGCTCGACGACATGCTGGCGATGACGGTGCGCGTGAACGACTATCTGTCGGGCATGTTCGGCGCCGTCGGCATCACCCTGGTGGACTTCAAGATCGAGTTCGGACGGGTGTGGGAGAACGACTTCGCCCGCGTCTTGCTGGCTGACGAGATCAGCCCCGACAGCTGCCGCCTGTGGGACGCCACCACCGGCGAGAAGCTGGACAAGGACCGCTTCCGCCGCGACATGGGCAATGTGATCGAGAGCTACACCGAGGTCGCGCGCCGCCTGGGCATCATGAAGGGCATGCCGACCGTGATCCAGGGGGGACTGCACTGATGGCCAAGGTCAAGGTTCACGTCTTCCTCAAGCCCGGCGTCCTGGACGTCCAGGGCAAGGCCGTCGAAGGCGCCTTGCAGGGCCTGGGCTGGTCCGGCGTCGCCAACGCCCGCGTCGGCAAGCTGATCGAGTTCGACCTGACCGGCGCCGAAGACCCCGCCGCCGAGGCCAAGCGCATGGCCGAGACCCTGCTGGCCAACACGGTGATCGAATCCTACCGGATTGAGGTCGAGTAGGACCGTGAAGCGGCTGATGAAGCTGTTCGTCGCCCTGTTCGTCGTCATCGGCGTGGCGGTCTTCGCCACCGCCATGGCGGGCGGTCTGATGGACGACAGCGCCTTCACCGAACAGGCGCAGGGCCACTAGCCGCCGAGGTCGGCCTCGTCGGCGTCGTAGCCCAGAAGATCCCCCGGCGCGCATTCCAGCACGAGGCACAGCTTGGCTAGGGTGTCGAACCGCACGCCCCTGACCTTCCCCGTCCTGAGAAGACTCAGCTGGGTCTCCGAGAGCCCTATCCGCTCACAGACGTCGCGCGCGCGCATCTTGCGCCGCGCCAGCATGACATCCAGCGTCACGCGCACCGGCATCAGACGAAGGCCTCGAGTTCGCCGCGCAGGGCCCGGCCGCGCCGCGCCAGAAGGATCAGCACGGCGCCCACGGCGGCGAGAGTCAGATTCTGAACCGTATAGTTCAGCGTCACCCCGCGCGCTTCAAGAAAGCCGTTGCCGATCAGATGCAGCATCATGGGCTCGAACAGCCACGAGGCCCAAGCGCCCAGCAGTAGGCCGCCGCCAGTCCAGCTCATCGCGCGCGTCATGGCCGGATCGAAGTCGCGACCGCGATCCACGGCGGCGAACACGGACGTGGTCGCCCACAGGGCGAACAGAAACAGGGCCGGCGCCACAAGCCGCACCGCTAGCGCCTCCCACGACCCGTGCGTGTCCGTCGCCACCCTGGCGATCATCAGTCCCCCGACCACGAGCACGCCCCCTCGCACAAGCCGACTGCCAATTCGCGACGCCATCTAAAACCCTCCTCATTAAGTCGAAGAACAATTATTTTATGTTTTAATTAAAATCAAGCCTGCGATCAGTTTTTCGCGCCTTCGGGCGACTCGCCTCCGATCTGGGCGTTACAGTGAGGCCGCAGCCCAAGGAGACGCAGATGGCCTTCACCCTGACCTCGACCGATTTCAACGACGGCGGCACGCTTCCCGACGCCCAGGTTCAAGCCAAGGGCAACACCTCGCCGCATCTGGCGTGGTCGGGCGCGCCCGAGGGAACCAAGTCCTTCGCCATCACCTGCTATGACCCGGACGCCCCGACCGGCTCGGGCTTCTGGCACTGGACGGTGGCCAACATTCCCGCAGACGTCAGCGAAATCCCGGCCGGCGGCCCGGTCCCGGCCGGCGCGGTCGAGGGCCGAACCGACTATGGCGAGCCCGGTTTCGGCGGCGCCGCCCCGCCCCCCGGCCACGGCCCGCACCGCTACATCTTCACCGTCTTCGCGGTCGGCGCCGACAAGCTGGACGTAACGCCCGAGGACTCGGGCGCCAAATACGGCTTCAACCTGCACTTCCACACGCTCGCCAAGGCCTCGATCACGGCCACCCACGAAAACAAAGGTTGATCGCCGACAGCCTCATGGGCGGTTGAAGCGTTTGCGCGCGGCCCTATTTTGCAGCGCAGCAATTCCCGCATTTCTTGTCTGAAAGCGCCGCCCATGGCCGACGCCTCCTCCTGCCTCGCCCCCGTCGAGTGCGGCGCCCCGCCCGCATCTCGCTCGCCCGCCCGCATCGCCCTGGTGCTGGCGGCGCTGGGCATGGGCGGGTTCGCCATCGGCGTGACCGAGTTCGCGGCCATGAGCGTGCTGCCCGACTTCGCCGCAGGCCTGGGCGTCGGTGAGCCAACCGCCGGCCATGTCATCAGCGCCTACGCCGCCGGCGTGGTGGTAGGCGCGCCGATCCTGGCGGTGCTGGGCGCCCGCGCGCCGCGCTGGCTGCTTCTGATCGGCTTCATGGCCCTGTTCGCCGTCGGCAACGGGCTGAGCGCGCTGGCCCCGACTTACGAGTGGATGCTGGTGTTCCGTTTCCTGTCGGGCGTGCCGCACGGGGCCTATTTCGGCGTCGCCGCCCTGGTCGCGGCGTCTCTGGTGCCCCTGCGCCTGCGCAGCCGGGCGGTGTCGACCACCCTGCTGGGGCTGACCATCGGCACGGTGATCGGCGTGCCGGCCGTCAACGCCATCAGCCAGGCCCACGGCTGGCGCTGGACCTTCGCCATCGTCGCCGGCTTGGCCGTCCTGACCATGAGCCTGATCGCTCTGTTCGCCCCGCGCGATCCCGCCCACCGCGACGCCACGCCCTGGCGCGAGCTCGGCGCCCTGAAGAGCGGCCAGGTCTGGCTGACGCTGGGCGTCGGCGCGATCGGCTTTGGCGGCCTGTTCGCGGTCTACGCCTATCTGGCCTCGACGCTGACAGCGGTGACCGGCGCCGGGCCGGAAGTGCTGCCGTGGGTCTTCGGTGTCTTTGGTCTGGGCATGGTGGCCGGCAACCTGGTGGCGGGCTGGGCGGCGGATCGATTCGGCATGCCGGCGGCCGGCGGCCTGCTGTTATGGAGCGCCTTTGCGCTGGCGCTATATCCCTTCGCCGCGCCGCACCTGTGGGCCATGTTCGTCGTCGTCTTCCTGATCGGCGGCGGCGGCGGCCTGGGTTCGGTGCTGCAGACCCGGCTGATGGACGTGGCCGGCGACGCCCAGACACTGGCGGCGGCGCTGAACCACTCGGCCTTCAACTTCGCCAATGCGCTGGGGCCGCTTCTGGCCGGCATGGCGGTGGCGGCCGGCTGGGGCTGGATTTCGACCGGCTGGGTCGGCGTCGGCCTGTCGCTGGCGGGCTTCTTGATCTGGGTCGTGGCGTGGCGCACCGGGCGTCCGTCGCGCACGGCCTGACATCGCCTGAAAGAGGTGCTAGACGCCCGCCCATGAGCGCAGCCGTCATCGTCTTTCCCGGTTCCAACTGCGATCGCGACTGCAAGGTCGCCGTCGAACGCTCGACCGGCGAGCGGGTCCACATGGTCTGGCACGCCGAGACCGAACTGCCCGAAGACCTGGACCTGATCGTCCTGCCCGGCGGCTTCTCCTATGGCGACTATCTGCGTTGCGGCGCCATGGCGGCCCAGGCCCCCATCATGCAGGCGGTCAAGAAGGCCGCCGACGACGGCGTGGCCGTGGTCGGCATCTGCAACGGCTTTCAGATCCTGTGCGAAGCCGGCCTGCTGCCCGGCGCCCTGCTGCGCAACTCGGGCCTCAAATACGTCTGCAAGCCCATCAGCCTGACGGTCGCCAACGGCCAGACCCGCTTCACCTCCGGCTATCAGGGCCAGCGCGAAGTGATCATGACCCAGGGCAATGGCGACGGAAACTACTTCGCCGACGCCGAGACCCTGGCCCGGCTCGAGGGCGAGGGCCAGGTCGTCTTCCGGTACGTCGACAATCCCAACGGCTCGGTCGCCGACATCGCGGGCATCCAGAACGCGCGTGGCAATGTGCTGGGCATGATGCCTCACCCCGACCGCGCCTTCGAGGCCGAGCTTGGTTCCGCCGACGGCGCGACCCTTTTCCGGTCCATCTACGCAGCCGCCTGAAAGCACTCGTCTTTCAAGCTGCGGACAGATTGACAAACATCGATCGCCGGGTGTTCATCGGCCAACGGTGCGACGGGGGGTCGCACCGGTTCCGGGGACTTTCCGATGTTGAAGAAGACCGTCGCGCTGGCCGCGGCCCTGATGCTGTCCGCCTGCGCGACGCCGTATGTGGCCACGCCGTACGAGCGGGCCTCAGCCAATGTGCGCGCCATCACTGTTCTGGATGACTCTGCCGACGACAAGGCCATCGCAACCGAGGTCGCCTCCATGGGCTCGAACTTCGGGCTGATCGGCGCCCTGGTCGACGCCGGCATCCAGGCCGAGCGCCGCGCCGCCCTGAACAAGGCCCTGGAGACCACCGGTTTCGACGGCGAAGCGATGTTCGAGCGTCGTCTGGCCGAACGCCTGGGCGCAGAGGGTTACCAGGTCCGCGTCGCCGAAGCGGCCGCCCCGCGCGAAAAACGCGACTTCATGGTCGCCTATCCGACGCCCGAAGGCGTTGTCGACGCCTATCTCGATGTCGTGGTCGATCACTACGGCTATCTGTCGGCCGGCGCCTTTCAACCCTTCCGCCCGTCGGTTTCGGCCAAGGTGCGTCTGGTCAGCGCCGCGGACCCGACCAAGGTGCTGATGGACAACCGCATCGTCTACAACGGCATGGCCTATATGACCGAGGGCGCGATCACCATCAGCCCCAATCCCGCCTACGAGTTCCAGAACCGGGAAGCGCTGCTGGCCGATCCGACGCGGACGTCGGCCGGCATCCAGGACGCGCTTCATCAAGTGGCCGACACGGCCGCCCAGCTGCTGCGCTGATCCCATGCACAAGCTTGTCCTGGCCGCAGGCGCGGCGGCGGTGCTGTCGGGCTGCGTCACCGCCACGCCGCCCGCTCCGCCGGTGGTTGAGTTCACGCGGTCCGGCTGCGGCGCGGTCGACCTGATGCGGGCGGTCTCTCTGACCCCGCCCAAGGAGCGCGCGCTGTTCCTCGTCAATCAACCCGTAGCGGCCGACAGCCCCTGCGCGATCCAGGATGGGACCGCCTCGGCCTATGCCCTTTTCGCCTTGCCTGATGACATGGGCGACAAGACGCTGACGGTGGGCGGCGTGCTGGAGGCGACGCGCATCCTGTCGCCCAGAGTGACGGTGCTTGATGGAGAGGGCCGGATCGTCCGCAGCTTCCGCAGCGACGAATATATGTACCGGGGCCTCAACTATTCGGTCCTGTTCCGTCCCCGCACCCCGGAACGCTATGTGCTGGTGACGATCGACCCGGCACGCGTGGGCCAGACCTACGACTCCATCGCCATCGGCACCAGCACGACGGCGACCTACACCCCGTATGGCCCGATCATGATCACGACCGGGGCCGACGGCGCGCAGTCTCGGGTCTTTTCCTACGAAGGCTCGGTGCAGGTGATCGTCAACGACAGCGACACCAAGGAAGAGGCCGAGAGCGCGCCCTGAGCCTCAGCCTTTTTCGTCGCCCTGCACAGCGGTGTTGCGGTCCAGGGCGTCGGCCTTTTCTTCGCCCGGCTCCACGTCCTCGGTGACGACCCCGCCGGCGTCGCGCTGGGCGGCCAGTTCGCGGGCGCCGACGCCCAGGCCCTGCTCAATGGCCAGGTTGGCGTCGACGGCGTCAGTTTCCAGGGCGGTTCCGTCCTGCGGGCGTTCAGTGTCTGCCATGATGTCGTCCTTTCGAGATCGAGCCTTCTCAACCGCGCGCTGTCGCCCCGGTTCCGTCGCCGCCGTTGAACCTCGCGCCCGTCCATGCGTAGTGAGGGCGAAGCTTCGCCGGAGACCCGCATGTCGTCTATCGTTCGACCCAATCCGCGCCAGCGGACCCGCCGCCTGCTGGTGCTGGTCGCGGCCGTCTTCGCCATCATGGTTCCCGTCGCCCAGAACCTGGCCGGCTGGGGCCTGACCCAGGCCGAGTTCGCCGCCGACGGCGATTCGACGCTGCGCGTCGCGGGTTACGCCTTTTCGATCTGGGGCCTGATCTATCTGGGCATAATCGCCTACGCCCTTCGCCTGATGCTGCCGCAGACGGGAGAAAGCCCGCTGATCGGCCACATGGCGTTTCCGTCCATCGTGGCCTTCTTCGGCATCGGCATGTGGATCATCGTCGCGGCGCTGAACCTCAAGGTCGCCAGCGTCGGCGTGATCTTCGCCTCGCTGCTGGCCCTGCTGATCCCGCTGTTGTTAGCGTCGCGCGCGATCCGGTCGCTGCCCATGCGCGACGGGGATCGGCTGTTCCTGGCCTGGCCCCTGGCCGCACTGGCCGGCTGGCTGACCATCGCCGCGCCGCTGAATCTGTTGACCACCGCCACGGCCCTGGACGCCCTGCCGGCGATGCTGTCACCGACCGCCTGGGCCATTCTGGCGATCGTCGCGGTGGCGTTGGTCGCCCTGGCCGTGACCTGGGCGCTGCGGCTGATGGCCTATCCCCTGCCCATCGCCTGGGGACTGATCGGCGCCTTCGTGGCGGAGCAGGAGCGCAATCCCACCGTCGGCTTCACCGCCTTGGCCGCCGCCGTGCTGCTGATCATCGGCGCGGTCATGCTGGTGTTCCGCCTTCAACGCGGCGTCGATCGCGCCCGCTGAAGCGAGGGGGTCAGACCCCCTCGCCGTCCTCTCCATCTTCGCCGTCTTCGTTCGCCTTCTGAAGGCGTTCGGCCAGAGCCGAGGCCCCAGCGTCGTCCGCGGCGATCTCGGGCGCGTCGTCGTCATCGGGCGTGGCGGCGGGATCGATGGGTTGATCGGTCATGGCGCATCTCCTGTTGTCGCGCCTCGACAAGCGCGCACCAGCCCCGATGTTCCACGCCGAGGCTGACAGACGGCCCCGCGACGGCTAGAAGCGCGGCCCATGAGCGCGCCCGAAAAACCCATCGCCGAACTCGCCGCCGAATACGGCCTGGCTCCCAATGAGTATCAGGTCCTGCTGGACCGGCTGGGCCGCGAGCCCAATCAGGTCGAGCTGGGCGTCTTCTCGGTCATGTGGTCCGAGCACTGCTCCTACAAATCCTCCAAGACACAGCTGATGAAGTTCCCCGTCACGGGACCGCGCGTCATCTGCGGCCCGGGCGAGAACGCCGGCGTCATCGACATCGATGACGGCGACGCCTGCATCTTCAAGATGGAGAGCCATAACCACCCTTCCTACATCGAGCCCTATCAGGGCGCGGCGACGGGCGTGGGCGGCATCATGCGCGATGTCTTCACCATGGGCGCGCGCCCGGTGGCCCTGCTGAACGCCCTGCGCTTCGGCGATCCCAGCCACGAGAAGTCCAAGCGCCTGGTCAAGGGCGTGGTCGCCGGCATCGGCGGCTACGGCAATTGCGTGGGCGTGCCGACGGTCGCGGGCGAGACGAACTTCCACAAGGGCTACAACGGCAACATCCTGGTCAACGCCATGTGCGTCGGCCTGGCCCGCGCCGACGAAATCTATTACTCGGCCGCGCCGGAAGCGGGCCATGACGTGGTCTATTTCGGCTCCAAGACCGGCCGCGACGGCATCCACGGCGCGACCATGTCCTCGACCGAGTTCGATGACGAATCGGAAAGCAAGCGTCCCACCGTCCAGGTCGGCGACCCGTTCGCAGAGAAGCTGCTGATCGAGGCCACGCTGGAGCTGATGGCTTCGGGCGCCGTGGCCGCCATTCAGGACATGGGCGCGGCGGGGCTGACCTCGTCGTCAGTTGAAATGGCGGGCAAGGGCGGCGTCGGCGTCGAGCTGAACCTGGACAAGGTGCCGCAGCGCGAAACCGGCATGACCGCCTATGAGATGATGCTGTCGGAAAGCCAGGAGCGGATGCTGGCGGTCCTGAAGCCCGGCCGCGAGGCCGACGGCCACCGCATCTTCCAGAAGTGGGGCCTGGACTTCGCCGTCATCGGCAAGACCACCGACACCGGCCATCTGGTCCTGAAACACCATGGCGAAACCGTCTGCGACGTCCCCTTGGCCCCGCTGTTCGACGACGCGCCGCTGTACGACCGCCCCTGGGTTCAGCCCGAGCTGCATCCGCGCCTTGCGCCCGCCGACGTGCCCGCGCCCGAGACCTGGGCCGACGCCGTGCTGAACGTCGTCTGCTGCCCCGACATGGCGTCCAAGCGCTGGATCTGGGAGCAGTACGACCGCCACGTCATGGCCGACACCCTGCACGACTCGGCCACCGGCGCCGACGCGGGCATCGTGCGGGTGCACGGCACCGACAAGGGCCTTGCGGTGACCTCGGACTGCACCCCCCGCTATGTCCAGAACGACCCCTATGAGGGCGGCAAGCAGGCCGTGGCCGAGGCCTGGCGCAACCTGACCGCCGTCGGCAGCCGTCCCATCGCCATCACCGACAACCTGAACTTCGGCAATCCGCAACGCCCCGAGATCATGGGCCAGATCGTCCGCGCCACCGACGGCATGGCCGAGGCCTGCCGGGTGCTGGACTTCCCGGTCGTGAGCGGCAACGTCAGCCTGTATAACGAGACCAACGGCGTCGCCATTCCGCCGACCCCGACGGTCGGCGCCGTGGGCCTGCTGCCCAACTATGACGTGGCGGCCGGCTTCGGCGGCCTGGCCGAGGGCGAGGTCCTGGTCCTGATCGGCGAAACGGTCGGCGAACTGGGCGCCAGCCTGTATCTGCGCGAGGTGCTGGGCCGCGAGGACGGCGCTCCGCCCCCCGTCGATCTGGCGCTTGAGCGCAAGACCGGCGACTTCGTGCGCGGCCTGATCGAGGCCGGCGACCTGACCTGCGTGCACGACCTGTCGGACGGCGGCCTGATCGGCGCGGCCGCCGACATGGCGCTGGCGTCTGACGTCGGCGTCGAGCTGGACGCCACCAGCGCCACCCACGCCCATATCTTCCTCTTTGGCGAGGACCAGGCCCGCTATCTGGTCGGCGTGTCCGATCCGACCGACCTGATCGCCCGCGCCCAGACCGCCGGGCTGCACGCCTCGGTCGTCGGCCGCGCGGTCGGCCGCGACTTTTCGTCCGGCGATCTGTTCCGCATCCCGCTGGATCATCTGCGCGAGATGCACGAAAGCTGGATGCCGAACTGGATCGAAGGATGACCATGCGCCGTCTGCTCCTGACCGCCGCCCTGCCCCTGCTGCTCGTCGCCTGCGACGGCGGCGGCGATCCCGTTCAGCAGGCCCTGCGCGACGCCTCGGCCGAGCGCCAGGCCGCGACGGTCACCGACGGCGAGATCTCTGGCCCGGCTCCGGTCGACCACGCGGCGATGGGACATGGCGCGGGCGCCGGTCCCACGCCCGGCGACCAGGCTTTCGCGGCGTCCGAAGCCGAAATGCACCGCCTGATGGCCGAGGCCTCGGGCGAGACGGTGGACCAGTCCTACATCGCCAAGATGATCGCCCACCACCAGGGCGCCGTCGCCATGGCCGAGGTGGCGATGCGCGACAGCCGCGACCCCGAAATCCGCCGCATGGCTCAGGCCGTCATCGACGCCCAGACCCGCGAGATCGCCGAAATGCGCGCCTGGCGTCCGGCCGACTGATCAGACGACCGGCACGGCCTGGCTCAATCGACCGCCCACGCGGATCGGCTCAACCCGCGTCGCCAGGCCCGTCTTGTCGTCGGTTTCGACATAGACGCCGCAGATCGTCGCCGGGCCGGAGGCCGGCGTGTAGCGCCCGCCGGAGATCCGCGTCGTGAAGCGCCGCAGCGGCTCTTCCTTCTCGTTGCCGATGACGCTGTCATAGTCGCAGCACCCGCCGGCGTCGGTCTGATAGGCCGTGCCGCCGGGCAGGATCTGGCAGTCAGCAGTCGGCACATGGGTGTGGGTGCCCACCACCAGCGACGCCCGGCCGTCGCAGAAATGGCCCATCGCCATCTTCTCGCTGGTGGCCTCGCAGTGCATGTCCACGATGACGGCGTCGGCCACGGCGCCCAGGGGGGCGGCGGCCAGTTCGCGCTCCACGGCGCCAAACGGGTCGTCCATCGGGTCCATGTGCACCCGGCCCAGCACGTTCATGACCAGGACGGTGCGGCCCGTGTCTGTCTCGAACAGATTGGCGCCGGCGCCCGGCGCGTCCATCAGGCGGGGATAGTTGGCCGGGCGGATCAGGCGCGGCTCGCGCACGATATAGGTCAGGGCCTCGCGCTGGTCCCAACTGTGGTTGCCCAGCGTCAAGCAGTCGGCGCCGGCCATGAACAGCTCGCGCGCCGTGTTCTCGGTGATGCCGAACCCGCCTGCGGCGTTCTCGGCGTTGACCACCACGAAGTCGAGCTTCAGGTCCCGCTTCAGCCCCGGCAGGTGGTCGCTCAGACCATCCCGCCCCGACTTGCCGACCACATCACCGAAAAACGCCAATCTCATGGGAAGGCGGTATAGCCGGTCTCGGTCAGAACGCCATGCAGGCGGATGTCATGCGGCTCAGTCTCCAGTCGCTCGACCCGCTGCCCGGCATAGGCCAGGCCGATGCGGACAATGTCCGGCAGGCCCGCGAAGGTCCGGTCATAATAGCCCCCGCCCTGCCCCAGCCGCCCGCCGGCGTCGTCAAAGGCCAGCAGCGGCGTGACGATCAGATCGGGAGTAACCCGCGTCGCCAGCGGCAGCGGCGCAGGACAGCCCGCCGCGTCCATCTCCAGCGGCTCGCCCGGCGACCAGGCGCGAAACACCATCGCCGCGTCGCGCTCGACCACCACCGGCAGACACAGCGTCCGCCCCGCCGACACGAGGGCGCGAGCCAAGGCTTGCGGGTCCATCTCCGAGCCCATGGCGCGATACAGCGCCACGCAGACGCCCTGGGGCAGGTCTCCGGCATGATCCGCCACGCGCTCGCCCGCCAACGGATCCGCCGCCGCCAGCCGCTTTCGCAGGCCGCGCATCTCCGCGCGCAGTTCGGATTTCGAGGTCATGCGATTGTGGTGACGCAGAAAAGCCCGCCCCTCAAGCAGCGAGCGCCGCGCGGGCGAGCGATAGGGGCAAAATCGTCCCTCAAGCCGCGAGCGACCGCGTCGCGAGCATAGGGCCAGAAAGATAGGGTTGGCGGCGCCGCAAGAACCGTGGAGGACTGTTCAATCCTCTCGACCTGGGTAGCCAGGTGGGCGCCGTGTGCCCAGGCCCTCGAGCCCGGTCAGGGACAGCTCCCTTCGAGTGAATTAAGGTCGCGAGGATAAGTCGCCTCCGACGAGAGCCGCAGCAAGACCCGCCGTCCGACAAGATAGGCCTTCGCAGGCCCCCGCTCAATGGGTCAGCCGATCAGCACCCTGGCCGCCGCACGGGCCTCGTCGGTGATCTCGGCGCCGGACAGCATGCGGGCGATCTCCTCGCGCCGCGCGGCCTCGTCCAGCGCGTCGACAGTGGTGTGGGTCTGGCCGTCGCGGTCGGCCTTTCGGACCTTCCAGTGGGCATGGCCGCGCGCCGCAACCTGGGGGCTGTGGGTCACGACCAGCACCTGAGCTCCGCGCGACAGCCGCTCCAGCCGGCCGCCCACGGCTTCGGCCACGGCCCCGCCGACGCCCTGATCGACCTCGTCGAAGATCATCACCGGCTGACGCTGGTCCTCGCGCCCGGCCAAGGCCGCCTTCATCGCCAGGGCGAAGCGCGCCAGCTCCCCGCCCGAGGCCACGGCGTCCAGCGGGCCGAAATCCTGGCCGGCGTTGGTGGCGATCTGGAAGCGGGCGGTTTCAACACCCTGCGGCCCGCGCCGGCCATCGGCCACGGGCTCCAGCGCCACGCGGAACCGCGCGCGCTCCAGCTTCAGAGGCGCCAGTTCGGCCATCACGGCCTCGGTCAGCCGTTCGGCCGCCGCCTCGCGGGCCGAGCTCAGCAGCGCGGCCGCCATATCATAGGCCTCGGTCGCCGCAGCCGTGGCGCGGGCGGCTTCCGACAGGGCGTCCTCCCCGTCCTCGATCAGGCGCAGCTGCTCGCGGTAACGCAGGCGCAGGGCCGGCAGAGCGGCCACGGTGGTGTTCAGCTTGCGGGCGGCGGCGCGCAGGGCGAACAGCCGCTCCTCGGCCTTGTCCAGCCGGCCGGGCTCGAAGTCGAAGGCGTCGGCGGCCGCGTCCACGGCGGCCACCGCCTCGGTCGCCTCGACCAGGGCGCGATCTACCGCCTCGGCGGCGGCTCCCAGGCGCACGATCACCGGGTGGTCGGCCTCGGCTCCTGCCTGAACCGCGCGCTGGCGGGCGTGCTCGACGGCTCTCAAGGCGGCGGCCAGCTTCTGGCTCAGCTTGTCGCCGCCCAGCGACTGACGGGCGTCAGCCAGATCGGCGATGCCCTTCTCGGCGGCGCCGAGGATGGCCCGCTCGCCGGCCAATTCGGTCTCTTCGTCCTCGCGCGGGTCCAGGGCGTCGAGATCGGCGAGGTTCAGCGCGATCTCTTCGGCGCGGGCGCGGGCGTCGGCCGCCTGGGCCTTCAGCTCGGCCAGCTTCGCCTCCGCCGCCTTCAGCCGTTCGGCCGCCTGGCCCACACCCTTCAGCTGCGGCTCCAGTCCGCCATAGGCGTCCAGCAGTCCACGATGGGTCTTCCAGTCCAGCAGGCCCACAGTCTCGTGCTGGCCGTGCACCTCGACCAGCTGAGCGCCGATCGCGCGCAGCACGCCGACACCGGTAGGCTGATCGTTGACGAACGCGCGGCTGCGGCCGTCGGCGGCCACCACCCGACGCAAGATCAGGTCCTCGCCCGGCCGCACGTCAACGCCGCGCTCGCTCAGCAGGTCGATCAGGCTTGGGTCGTCCGGCGCCTGGAACACGGCCGTGGCGGTCCCTTGCCGGGCGCCGGCGCGCACCAGGCCCGCATCGCCGCGTCCGCCCAGCGCCAGGCCCAGCGCGTCGAGAATGATCGACTTGCCCGCTCCGGTCTCGCCGGTCAGCACGGTCAGGCCGCCCTGAACCTCGAGGTCCAGGACGTCGACCAGAACGATGTCACGGATGAATAGGGCGGTCAGCATGGGGCGCGGTGATTCGACAACCGGCCCATCCTATCGATGTTCAGCCCGGAATGATCCGACGCAGCCAGCTTTCGCGCTGTCCGGTCGGCGCGACCTCGGGCGTCTGACCGCGCTGAGTCAGAAGCGCATAGGCCTCGGCGTACCAGGGGCTGCCCGGATAGTTGTGGCCCAGGACCGCGCCATTGCGCGTCGCCTCTTCGGTCAGGCCCATCATCAGATTGACCTCGACCAGCCGATACAGGGCCTCGGCGGTGTGCGAGGTGCGCTGGAAGTCCGGATTGGCGATCACCGCCTTGTAGCGGTTCACCGCCGCCAGCGGCTGGTCGGCGCGCTGGTAGTAGCGGCCGATGTTCATTTCCTTGCCCGCCAACTGGTCGTTGACCATGTCGATCTTGACCCGGGCGTCCGTCGCATAGGGCGTTCCCGGATAGCGCCGGATGACGTCGCGCAGCCCCAGGAGCGCCGCTTCGGAATAGGCCTGATCGCGGCCGACGTCCACGATCTGCTCGAAGTTGCAGACCGCACGCATGTAGAAGGCATAGGCCGCCGACGGATTGCCGGGGAACAGCTGGATGAAGCGGTCAGCCGCCGCCGTGGCGTCCGTATAAGCGCCGTTCTGATAGTGGGCGTAGATCTGCATCAGGATCGCCCGACGCGCCCACTCCGAATAAGGATGCTGACGCTCGACTTCCTGGAAGTAATCGACCGCGTCGGACCACCGCCGAGCCTCCAGCCGCTGGTAGCCGGTGTTGTAGAGCAGCTCGACCGGGCGCTCTTCATAGGCGAGCTTGGCGCGAGTGCGCGTGCCGGAACACGCCGACACGCCCATGACGGCGACCATGGCCAGAACCGCGACTGAAACGGCGGACTTGGAAGAGCGCAAGCGGAAACCTCGTGACCTGTCGCCGGGACGCCTCCGACGATGCGCGGCGATCTCTAGCACCGCCGGGACGATCACGCCAAGGCGGACGGAAAACCGCGCCGCGCGGGTGGACGCCGCCCCGGCCGCTGCATAAAGAGCGCCGCAGGAAGAGCTCACCGTCATTGGCAGCGATGACGGCGAAAGGATGACCGGCCATGAAACTGCTCGCAGGCAATTCGAACCGGACCCTGGCCCAGGCCATCGCCGACCACCTGGACATGCCGCTTACGCGGGCTCAGGTGAAACGCTTCGCGGACAATGAAGTCTTCGCCATGATCGAGGAGAACGTCCGCGGCGAGGACGTCTTCGTGATCCAGTCGACCTCCTATCCGGCCAACGACAACCTGATGGAGCTGCTCATCATGATCGACGCCCTGGTCCGGGCGTCGGCCAAGCGCATCACGGCCGTCATGCCCTATTACGGCTATGCGCGTCAGGATCGAAAGACGGACGGCCGCACGCCGATCTCGGCCAAGCTGGTGGCCAATCTGGTGACGCGCGCAGGCGCTGACCGGGTGCTGACCATGGATCTGCACGCGGGCCAGATTCAGGGCTTCTTCGACATACCGACCGACAATCTGGTCGCCACGCCGGTTCTAGCGCGCGACGTGAAGCAGCATTACGCCCACGGCGCCGAGCTGATGATCGTCTCGCCCGACGTCGGCGGCGTCGTGCGCGCTCGCTCGCTGGCCAAGCGTCTGGACGCCGATCTGGCCATTGTCGACAAGCGCCGCCCCCGCGCCGGCGAGAGCGAGGTGATGAACATCATCGGCGAAGTCGAAGGCCGCCGGTGCATCCTGTTCGATGACATCGTCGATTCGGGCGGCACGCTGGTGAACGCCGCCAAGGCGCTGATCGACCGCGGCGCCGTCGAGGTCTCGGCCTACATCAGCCACGGCGTCCTGTCGGGCCCGGCCGTCAGCCGCGTCGCCGAGGGGCCCCTCAAGGAACTGGTGATCACCGACTCCATCGAGCAGCCTGACGAAGTTTTGAACTGCTCGAAAATCCGTCGTGTTTCAGTGGCTCCGCTGATCGGAGAGGCTATCCGACGGATCGCGAACGAGGAATCGGTGTCCAAGCTGTTCGATTAACCATCGAATAACCAATCCCCGCGCGATATACCGTCTCCACCAAGTGCCCGGCGCTTTCGCGCCGAGATTACCTATGAGGGACGCCTCCATGCGCCATGAAACGCTGCGCCGCGGTCTGACCGCGGCCGCCCTCGCCGCCGCCGCCGTGCTCGCCGCCTGTTCGACGCCGGAGCCCGAGGCGCCGCCTCCTCCCCCTCCGCCGCCGCCGCCCGCCGTGTCGTTGAACGACAGCGTGGCCCAGGCCGCCTCTGTCTATGTCACCTTCATGCGCGAGGCCCGGACCCTGACGGCGCCGTTCCCCGACGCGGAGGCCATCCAGGTCGCCCTGCGCAAGGGCGCCGCCTATGACGCGCCGCAACTGTCCCGCGGCATGATCGCCTACGGCGCCATCCTGGCGCTGCAGTCGCCTGAGTTCGTGGCGGGCGTGCGCGCCTACGCCGCCGATCCGGCGCAGCGTCAGGAAATCATAAGCCGCATCGTCGCCGACCCGGCCTATGCGGCGACCTTTCCCGGCGCCGCCTCCGCAGCTGGCGTCATCGGCGACGTCCTGGGCGCGGATTCGATCGCCATGACCGCGATCGCCGAAGCCATCGAAAATGACGCCTACACGATTCAGGAGCGTCAGGATCCGCGTCGGCGCTGGGCAATAACACCGGTGGCCAATCGCGAGGTGCGGCTGGAGCGGGTCAAGGTCCTGTCGGAAGACGACCTGTTGCCGTCCGCCGAGGAATCGGCGCGCCTGTTCGCAGCGGCCCACAGCGGAACAGGCCTGGGCGTGGCCTCCGCGATCAGCGGGCCGCCCTACACCCCGGCCACCGTCCGATCCCTGGCCCTGGCGGCCTTGGCGGCTCTGGGCGCGGCCGGCGAGGATGCGCGTGTCAACACCGACGCCCTGCAGGTCGAACTCAACAGCGAATCCTGCCTGACCATGTCCAAGCTGATGCTGTTCCAGTGCCTGGCCGCCTCGCGTCCCAGCTACGAGGACATCTTCTGCGCCGGCCGCCACATCGCCCGCGACCTCGGCACCTGCGTGGCCCAGGCGGCCGGGCCGTCCCCGACCCGTCTTCAGCCTATCACCGTGACGCTGCCGACAACGACGACCGCTGCGGCCGCGACGCCCGGACCGGCCGCTTCAGCGAACTGAGCCGAGACGGCCGCGGGGCGGTTGCGCCTCGGCTCCGATGCGTGTAATAGCCCGCGCTCTTGAATTCGAGGGTGAAGACCCCGCCGCGCGGCCCTTTCGTTGGCGCGGCGTTTCTGTTGTTGAGGCGAGCCAGATGGCCGAGATCATTCTGAACGTCGACGTCCGTGACGGCGTAGGCACCGGCGGCGCCCGCGCCGCGCGTCGCGCCGGCATGGTGCCCGGCATCCTGTACGGCGGCGACAAGGCCCCGGTGGCCATCTCGGTCAACGAGAAGGACTTCCGCAAGAACCTGTACACCGGCAAGCTGCTGGGCCACCTGGTCACGCTGAAGTACGGCGACGAGACCCAGCCGGTCATCGCTCGCGACGTGCAGTTCGACCCCGTGTCGGACCGTCCGATGCACTTCGACCTGATGCGCGTCAGCGAAAAGCAGACCATCAAGATCGAAGTGCCGGTTCACTTCATCAACCAGGACGAGTGCAAAGCCTTCCGTCAGGGCGGCTCGCTGGAAATCGTTCGTCACACCGTCGAGATCCTGGTCCGCGCCGACCACATCCCGGAAGATCTGGTCGTCGACCTGTCGGGCCACAAGCTGGGCGACTCGATCCGCATCTCGGACATCAAGCTGCCCAAGGGCGTCGAGCCGACCATCAGCGACCGCGACTTCATGATCGCCTCGATCAAGGTCTCGTCGGCCGCTCTGTCCGAAGCCGCTGACGAAGCCGCCGACGCCGAGGCCGCCGAGGCTGAAGCCGCCGCCGCCGACGAAGTGCCCGCCACCGAGCAGGCCGAAGGCGAAGAGGCCGCCGCCGACGAGGGCGAGAAGTCCGAAGGCTGATCGCCCGAAGGCTGACTGTTTCGAGACGGCCCCTCCGGCGACGGACGGGGCCGTTTCTTTTTCGGAGGGGCCATGATCATCATCGCCGGCCTGGGCAACCCCGGCCCCAAGTATCAGAATAACCGCCACAACATCGGCTTCATGGCGGCCGACGCCATCGCCGATCGCTGGCGCTTCGGCGCCGCCCGGGCGAAGTTCCAGTCCGTCGTGGCCGAGGGCGAGGTTCAGACGCCCGCCGGGTCGCAGCGCGTTCTGCTGATGAAGCCTCAGACCTATATGAATGAAAGCGGCCGCGCCGTCGGTGAGGCGGCGCGCTTCTACAAGGTCGATCCGTCGCAGGTGATCGTGTTCCACGACGAGATCGATCTGGCGCCGGGCCGGTTCCGAATGAAGATCGGAGGCGGCGCGGCCGGTCAGAACGGCGTGCGATCCCTGATCAGCCAACTGGGGCCTGATTTTCGCCGCGCGCGTATGGGAATCGGCCATCCGGGCGAGAAACACCTTGTCATGCCGCACGTGCTGGGCGACTTCCATAAGGCAGAGCTTGCTTGGCTGGAGGCGATGCTGAACGCCTGCGCCGACGCCCTGCCCTTCGCGGTCGCCGGCGACGACGAACGCTATCAGGCCGAGGTCATGCGTCTGGCCCCGGCCCCGAAATTCAGTCCGCGCCAGGCTGCGCGCGGCGAGTGACGACGAGGAGCCGATCAATGTCCCTGTCCCGTTTCCTGCCTGTCGCAATGGCCGGCCTGGCCCTGGCCGCCTGCGGACGTGATGCGGCCCCGCCGACGACCGAGCAGGACGTCGAAAAGACCGGCGCTGCGGTCGCAGTGACCGAGGCCTGGTGCCGCCCCACGCCGAACGGCGTCGCCGTCGGCGCCTGCTATGTCAGCCTGACCGCACAGCGCAAGGATCGGCTCGTCGATGTCCGCTCGCCCGTCAGCGACGATATCCAGATCCACGAGATGCGCACGGACGGCGACATGATGCGGATGGGCGTCCTGCCCGAGGGCCTGGAGTTGCCCGCCGGCCGCACCGTGACCCTGCGCCCCGGCGCCGAGCATCTGATGCTGATGGATCTCAGCCAGCCGCTGGCGTCCGGTGAGACCGCCGAACTGACCTTGGTCTTCCAGAGCGCGCCCGACGTCACCGTCCAGGCCCAGGTACGCGAACCCGCAGCGCCGCCGGCGGCTCCGCCGGCCCCTGCGGCCGCGCCCGCTCCTGCGCCCTCTCCTGCTCCTGCGGCCTGACGCCGCCACCGATCACCCCGGCCGCTGTGGCGGCCTCCAAGGAAGACCATGGCTCTCAAAGTCGCGATCGTCGGCCTGCCCAACGTCGGCAAGTCCACTCTGTTCAACGCCCTGACCAAGACGGCGGCGGCCCAGGCCGCCAACTATCCGTTCTGCACCATCGAGCCGAACACCGGCGACGTGGCCGTGCCCGAGGCGCGGCTGAACATCCTGGCCGAGATCGCCGGCTCCAAGGAGATCATCCCTGCCCGCATCACCTTCGTGGACGTGGCGGGCCTGGTGCGCGGCGCATCGAAGGGCGAGGGCCTGGGCAACCAGTTCCTGGCCAACATCCGCGACTGCGACGCCGTGGCCTTCGTCGCCCGCTGCTTCGTCGATGACGACATCACCCACGTTGAGAACCGCATCGATCCGATCGCCGACCTGGAGATCATCGAGACCGAACTGATGCTTGCCGACCTGGAGAGCCTGGAACGTCGCCGCGTCCAGACCGAGAAGCGCGCCAAGGGCGGCGACAAGGAAAGCCAGCTGAATCTGAAGCTGATCGACCTGGCCCTCGCCCAGTTGAACGCCGGAAAGCCCGCGCGTCTGGCCGAAGTGTCCAAGGAGGATCGCAAGGCCTGGGACATGCTGCAGTTGCTGACCGCCCTGCCTGCCCTGTATGTGGCCAATGTAGAAGAAGCCTCGGCCGACAAGGGCAATGAGCTGTCGGCCCAGGTCGCCGAACGCGCCAGGGCCGACAACGCCGAGACGGTGGTCATCTCCGCCCAGATCGAATCAGAGATCGCCGTGCTGGATGACGCCGAGCAGGCGGAATTCCTGGAAACCCTGGGCCTGGAAGAGCCCGGCCTGAACCGTCTTATCCGCGGGGCCTACAGCCTGCTGGGCCTTCAGACCTATTTCACCGTGGGGCCCAAGGAGGCGCGCGCCTGGACCATTCCGGTCGGCGCCACCGCGCCCCAGGCGGCCGGGGTGATCCACACAGACTTCGAAAAGGGCTTCATCCGCGCCGAAACCATCGCCTACGACGACTATGTCGCGCTGAAGGGCGAAAACGGGGCCAAGGCGGCGGGCAAGATGCGCGCGGAGGGCAAGCCCTACGTCGTCAAGGACGGCGACGTGCTGCACTTCCTGTTCAACACCTGATTCCTATCGCTCGGGCGCGGCCATGATCCTGGGCGTGTCGGCCAGGGTGGTGCACCGTGTCAGCCCAACCTGGGTGCGGCCACGATCGAGATAGGTCAGCGTCATGGTCTGATCCTCGACCACCATGCGCACGCGCTCGTTCGAGATCGTCCCTTCCGCAACGCAGGCCAAGGCGGCTTCATACCCGCCGTCGCGCTGGTCGATGCGGGTGATGTCGCAGGCGTTTTCGTAGCCCTCGAAACGGGTCGTCGTGATCTCGATGGGGCGCTGATCCCCCTGCGGTGCGGCGCACCAGGCGACGTCGGCAGCCCAACGCCCGACGAAGTTGGCCGGTCCGGCTCCAGGCAAGTTGCCCGCAATAGACGCGGGCCCGGCCGACGGCGCCGTCGAGGGCCGCTCAAGAGGCCGTGCAGGCTCGGTCGGCGGGTTGACCTCGGCACGGTCACACGCGCCGGCCAGCGACAAAAGGCATAGGACAGGGAAGATCGATTTCATCCCGTTCAAACGCCTGGGCTCGACACCGGTTCGCTCTACCGACGCGCGTCATCGGAAAGGGCGCGGACCTGACCGAACTCCGAGGTCGGCTTCCAGCCGGGCCAGTCGCTGCCGTTGGCCAGATCCAGGCCCAATCGATACAGCAGCGTCAGATTCTCGACTGCCGAGGTCAGGTCCCAGTCGGCCGACCATTCGTCGCTGGGGCGGTGATAGTCGGCGGCGAACTTGGCCTGCCAGGCCGCCAGGCCCGCCTCGCGTCCGCCCTGCACCCAGTCCACGCCGTGCCACGGCATCAGGGCCGGCACGCCGGCGCGGGCGAAGGGGAAATGGTCCGAGCGATAGTAGAAGTTCTGCTCGGGCTGGCGGTCGTCGGTGACGTAGCGACCCTGGGTCTCCGCCAGCACAGCCAGCCGGTCTTCCAGCTCGTTCTGACCCTTCCCGAAGATGGCGACATCGCGGGTCGAGGGCGACAGAGGCAGCATGTCGATGTTGATATTCGCCACCGTCGTCTCCAGCGGCCAGACCGGATCCGCAGCATAGGCGTAGGCGCCCAGCAGGCCCATCTCTTCGGCCGCCATGTGAGCGAAGACGAAGCTGCGCTCGGCCGGTCCGGCGGCCTTCAGCTGGCGCGCCATCTCCAGCACGCCGATGGTGCCCGAGGCGTTGTCCCAGGCGCCGTTGAAGATCTTGTCGTCGCCGGGCGCATCCTCTTCGACGCCGACGTGGTCCCAGTGGGCGGAATAGATGATGGTCTCGTTCGGCCGCGTCGTGCCGGGAATGCGGGCCAAGAGGTTGTGGGTGCGCAAGCTGTCGATGGTCTCGGCCGTCGCAACCGACAGGGTGACGCCTTCGAGCACGCTCGCCTTGAACTGGCCCGAGGCCGCCTGGGCGCGCAGAGCCGCCAGGTCCAGCCCCCCCGCCGCGCCCAGCGCCTGGGCTGTGTCGCGGTTGATCGCGCCCGTGAACTCCAGATCGGCCGCGCCCGGCGTCAGGGTGCGCTGGCGCCCGTTGAACTGGGCCTGGCGCGTCCAGGCGGCGTCGCCCGCGCCGGCGTCGACCACGGTGACGACGCCGACGGCGCCCCGGCGCTTGGCCTCATCGGCCTTGTAGGCGGCGGACTGATAGTTGGTGGCGTAGACGCCGTTGAACAGTTCGCCGTCGGGCTCGCCCGCCAGGACCAAGACAATCTTGCCAGTGACATCCACGCCGCCGTAGTCGTCCCAGTTGCGCTCGGGCGCGCTGATGCCATAGCCGGCGAAGACCAGGCCGGCGTTCTGGATCGCGGCGCGGCCGTCGTTGGATACGGCGCGCAGATTGACGTCGGCGCCCGGCGTCAGGGCCTTGGCGGCGCCGTCGGGTCCGGTCCAGCTGGCCGAGGTCGAGCCCTCGACGGGGGTGAAGCGCTTCAGGCCGATGGGCTGCAGCCACTGACCGTTCGGGCCGCCGGGCTCCAGCCCCATGGCCTCGTACTGGGCTTGCAGGAACGCCAGCGTCTTGCGCTCGCCCTCGGTGCCCGGATAGCGGCCCTGGAAATCGTCGGCGCTGATCGTGCGGATTTCGTCGCTGATGCGCTGCGCCGAGAAGTCCTGGGCCGAGACCGCGCCGGCGGCGAACAGCAGGGCGACGGCGGCGGCGCCGGCGCTGAGACGGCGGGCGAAGGCGGTGCGGGGCATGACGTCGATCTCCGGGGCGTTGAGCGGCCGCAGACCTTCTAGGGCGAGGCCGCCCGGCCCCGCCCCTTACTTTTTCGTCATGTTCGCTCTTGGATCAGCGGCGCGCGGCGGCGCTGGTCTCGCGCGCCGGGCCGAACTCAGAGCCCGGTTTCCAGCCCGGCCAGTCGCGGCTGTTGGCCAGAGCCAGGCCCAGATCGTGGATCAGCTGCAGATCCTCGACCTGGCCGCTCAGATCCCAGTCGGCTGACCACTCGTCTGCGGCCTGGTGATAGCGGTTGGCCCCGTATTCCTGGCGGGCAGCCTGGCGCTGGGCGATCGGCTCATCACGGAAGTCGCCCGCCGATCCGGTGTAGGCCATAGGCACGCCGCGCTTGGCCAGGGGGAAGTGGTCCGAGCGGAAGTAGCCGCCGCCCGCGCCGCTGTCGGGCGCGACGGTTCGGCCCTGCGCCGCCGCAGCCGCGGCGATGCGCTCGTCCAGATCCGATTGGCCCTGGCCGACCGCGCTGACCGACACGGTGCGGCCGTAGACGTTCATGGAATCGACGTTGAAGCCGCCCGCGGTCGTCTCCAGCGGATAGACAGGATTGGCGGCGTAGTATTCCGAGCCCAGCAGGCCGCTTTCCTCGGCGGTGAAGCTGATCATCACAATCGATCGCTCGGGACGCGGCCCGGCGGCGAGGACGCGGGCCAGCTCCAGCAGGCCCGCCGTGCCGGTGGCGTTGTCCACGGCGCCGTTGAAGATGCGATCGCCCGAGGCGTCAGGCTCACCCACGCCGATGTGGTCCCAGTGGGCGGTGTACAGAATGGTCTCGTCGGGATGGGTGCGGCCCGGCAGGCGGGCGATGACGTTGCGCGTCGTGATCTGCGAGGTGGCCACATCCATCCTGGCGTCCAACGTGGCGTTCGCCAGAGCGACCGGCTGGAAGTCGCGGCTGCGCGCCTGGACCTTCAGCTGCTCGAAGTCCTGGCCTGCGCGCCGGAACAGCTCAACGGCCAGATCGCGCTGGATCCAGCCTTCCAGCGGGATGCGTTCGGCCGAAGGATTCTGACGCAGGATGTCGAACTGCGGGCCCGACCAGGAATTGTTGACCGTCTGCCATCCGTAGGAGGCCGGGGCCGTTTCATGGACGATCAGGACGCCCGCTGCGCCCTGGCGCGCGGCTTCCTCGTACTTGTAGGTCCAGCGGCCGTAGTAGGTCATGGCCCGGCCGTTGAAGGTGTTCAGCTCGGGCTGTTCGAAGTCGGGGTCGTTGACCAGCACGACCAGGATCTTGCCCCGCATGTCTTGGCCCTTGAAGTCGTCCCACTGGCGCTCGGGCGCCTTGACGCCATAGCCGACGAAGACCAGCGGCGCGTTTGTCAGGTTCACCGAGGCGCCCGGCAGGCGGGTCGAGAATACGGCCTCGCGGCCCTGGGTCAGGTCCTGCGACCAGCCGCCGACCGTCAGCCGGCCGCGCGCGTTCGAGGCGGTGAAGCGGTTCAGCGTCACGTCCTGGGTCCAGCCGCCATTCTCGCCACCGGGCTGGAATCCGGCCGCCGCATACTTCTCGCTCAGATAGGCGACCACCTTGTCCTCGGCGGGCGTGGCGATGCCGCGGCCCTCGAAGCTGTCGTCGGACAGGATGCGCGCGTGTTCCGACAGCCGGGCGGCGTCGAAGGCGGGCGACTGGCCCGATCCGGAGCCGGTGGCGCAGGCCGCCAGCAGCAGACTGGACGCCAGGGCAGCGACGGTGAAACGCATGAGGAACCTCACGAACGGCCAAACGAGGGCGCGACCCTAGCCCGTTTTCGGCCCCTGTCGATGCACGGCGGACACGAAAAACCCGCCGGAGCGGGCTCCGGCGGGTTGATCGTTCAGCGGTCGGGGCTGGCTTAGTGGGCCACGCCCTTCCAGATGCGGCGGTAGCTGGCGTAGGTCAGGCCCGCGAACAGGAACAGGAAGATCAGCACGCCAATCCCGGCCTGCTTGCGCTCGACCATGCGGGGCTCCGACGACCAGGCGATGAAGGCGGCCACGTCCTTGGACATCTGATCCACCGTGGCTTCGGTCCCGTCGTCGTAGGTGACCTGCCCGGCCACAAGCGGATTGGGCATGGCGATGAAGCCGCCGTAGGGGACCGGGCCTTCGCCTTCCCAGAAGGGCGTCATGTCGCCGGCCATATAGGGGTTGTAGTGCTGCCCCGGGGCCATCTGCAGACCTGCGGGCGGGTCAACATACCCGGACAGCAGCGAGTAGATGTAGTTGGCCCCGTCGTGACGCGCCTTGGCCATGACCGAGAGGTCGGGCGGGAAGGCTCCGCCATTCGCGGCGGCGGCGGCCGTGGCGTTGGGATAGGGGTTGGGGAAACGGTCGGCGGTCGTGCCGTCCCGCATCATGGCTTCGCCGGTTTCGCTGTCGATGTCGGCGATCTGGGCCTCGGCGGCCAGGGCCTTCACCACCGGGTTGTCGTTCGGGTTCGGGTACCTCGAATTCCAGAACGGCCCGTGCTTGTCGCCTAGGTTGCGGAAGTACAGCATGTCCATGCCGTGGCAGGACGCGCAGACCTCGCGATAGACCTTGTAGCCGCGCTGAAGCTGGCCTTGGTCGAAGGTCCCGAACGGACCTTCGAAGCTGAAGCCGGCGTGGCGCGGGTGCTTGGCGGCGCCGGCGGCCATGGCCGGGGCCGAGACCGCCAGCACGCCGGCGGCGGCCACGAGGGAGACGATGATCTTGCGCATGGTCGAAGCGGTTTTGGTGACAGTCATCGCGCTCAGACCTTCTCGGCGGCGACAGGGTCGGAGCCCGGCAGGACCGGCTCGGATATGGTCGCGGGTATCGGCAACGGTTTCTCCCTCAGTCCGACCACCGGCATGATGATCAGGAAGAAGGCGAAGTAGTAGATCGTCAGGAAGCGCGTGGCCCACAGATAGGTGTTCAGGTCGCCGTCGATGAGGGTGAAGGTCGTGAAGTTGCCGATCACCGGAGCGTCCGGCAGCTGGGCGCCGCACCAGCCGAGGCCGAAGCAGACGAACAGGAAGATGATGAAGAAGGTCTTCATCGTCGGTCGGTAGCGCATCGAGCGCACCTTGGACGTATCCAGCCAGGGCAGGATGAACAGCACGCCGATCGCCGCGAACATGGCGACCACCCCGCCGAACTTGTCCGGAACCGCGCGCAGCACCGCATAGAAAGGCAGCATGTACCACTCGGGCACGATGTGCGCCGGCGTCTGCAGCGGGTTGGCCGGGATGTAGTTGTCGGCGTGACCCAGGGCGTTCGGCATGAAGAAGACGAAGATCGCGAACAAGATCAGGAACAGGATGATCGCGAAGCCGTCCTTGACCGTGAAGTACGGGTGGAACGGGACCATGTCCTTCTTGGCGCGATCCTTGGGGATCAGGATGCCGACGGGGTTGTTCTGACCGGCGTGGTGCAGGGCCCACAGGTGCAGCACCACGCAGCCGGCGATGACGAACGGCAGCAGATAGTGCAGCGAGAAGAAGCGGTTCAGCGTGGCGTTGTCGATGGCCGGACCACCGCGAAGCCAGATCAGGATCGGCTCGCCGACGAAGGGCACGGCCCCGATCAGGTTGGTGATCACCTCGGCGCCCCAGAAGGACATCTGACCCCAGGGCAGGACGTAGCCCAGGAAGGCGGTGGCGATCATCAGGAAGAAGATCAGGCAGCCGACGATCCAGATCATCTCGCGCGGCGCCTTGTAGGAGCCGTAGTACAGGCCCCGCAGCATGTGCAGATAGACCGCGATGAAGAACATCGAGGCCCCGTTGGCGTGGACGTAGCGGATCAGCCAGCCGCCGTTTACGTCACGCATGATGCGCTCGACCGAGGCGAAGGCCATGTCGACGTGCGGCACATAGTGCATCGCCAGAACGATGCCGGTGACGATCTGCGTCACCAGGCACAGGGCCAGGATGCCGCCGAAGGTCCACCAGTAGTTCAGGTTCTTGGGGGTCGGCAGCGACATGTAGTCGGCGCCGAAGCGGACGATCGGAAGGCGGCTGTCCAGCCACTTCTCGACGCCGGTCTTGGGGACGTAGGTGCTCTCGTGATCGCTCATGTGTCTCGCGTCCGTCCTCAGCCGATCCGCACGCGGGTGTCGGAGACGTAGTCGTAAGTCGGAACCACCAGGTTCAGCGGCGCGGGGCCTTTGCGGATGCGGCCCGAGGCGTCGTAGTGCGAGCCGTGGCAGGGGCAGAACCAGCCGCCGAACTCACCGGCGTTGAAGGTGGGCACGCAGCCCAGGTGTGTGCAGGAGCCGATCACGACCAGATACGGCTCGTGGCCGGGCTTGGTGCGGGCTTCATCGGTTTCCGGCGGGCTGCCCACGGCGCCTTCGGCGGCGACACGCTGAACCTCGGCCGGGGTGCGATAGCGCACGAACACCGGCTTGCCCTGCCACTTCAGAACAACCTGCTGGCCTTCCTGAACCTTGGTCAGGTCGAATTCGATCGACGCCAGGGCGAGGGTATCGGCCGCCGGGTTCATCTGATTGATCAGCGGCCAGACGGCCATGGCGCCGGCGCCGACGGCGGCGGCGCCCGCGGCGATATGAATGAAGTCCCGGCGCGTGGCTTCGGGCCCTTCGCCTTCAGGATGAACGACCGATTCGGCCACGTCTCACCTCATCAACGCCGTGGAGGCGTCGGGAGGGACGCCTGCCGGAACGGCACGAAACATCTGCGGACCTTGCTGGAACACCGTCCCGGCCCGCGCCGCGCCCCGTGATGCAAGCGGCTGACGCCACTTGCGAAACAGTCGCAATTTAGGCCGCGACAAGCCCCCGGGCCGCGCGTATGAGGGCCTTAGAATGCGTCTCGCCCTTTTTCAACCGGCCATTCCCCAGAACGTCGGCGCCTGCATCCGTCTGAGCGCCTGTTTCGGGGTCGAGCTGAACGTCATCGAACCCACCGGCTTCGCCTTCGACGACCGGGCGATGAAGCGCGCGGCGCTGGATTACGGGCCCCTGAGCCATATGCGCCGTCACGCCGACTGGGACGCCTTCCAGCGCGATCGCGGCGCGGGGCGTCTGGTGCTGTTCACGACGCGCGGCGCCGTGTCGCTGGCCGATTTCGAATTTCAGCCCGACGACGTGCTGCTGTTCGGCCGCGAGGATGCGGGCGCGCCCGACCATGTTCATGAGGCGGCGGACGCCCGGGTGGTGATTCCCCTGCGGCCCGAGGCGCGGTCGCTGAACCTGTCGGTCAGCGCCGGCATCGCCCTGTTCGAGGCCCTGCGTCAGACCAACCGCCTGCCGAGCTCATAGCCGGCTGACGCTGATCCCCTGACCCGTCAGGGCTGCGGTCAGTTCGCCCACCGCATCTTCCACCGCCGGCGCATCGCGTCCGCGCACCACCAACTGGGTTCCGATCTCGCCCACCGACCCGTGGCCGAACGGATAGCTGCCGAAACTGAGGTCGCGGTGCGCGCGAGCCGCCTGGCCCAAGACGTCCGCCACCGCCCCCTCGCCCACGCCCGACACGCGCAGCGTCACGGCATGCACGACCGCGCCGGTGCGCAGACGCGGCGCGACGTCCTCGAGCATGGCCTGCATGATCTTGGGCACGCCGGCCATGACGAAGACATTGCCGATCTGGAAGCCCGGCGCGTCGGTCACCGGATTGGCGATCAGCGTCCCGCCCTGGGGAATGCGCGTCATCCGCCGCCGGGCGGTGTTGAAGTCGTCGCCATAGCGCCGCTCCAGGATGGCCACGGCCTCGGGATGTTCGGGCAGGGCGACGCCAAAGGCTTTGGCCACGCAGTCGGCGGTGATGTCGTCATGCGTCGGCCCGATGCCGCCGGTGGTGAAGACATAGTCGTGAGCGGCGCGCAGGGTGTTCAGGGCCTCGACGATCTGACTCTCGCGGTCGCCGACGACCCGGGCCTCCAACACGTCGATCCCCAAGGCGCCCAGAAAGCGGGCCAGGGTGCTCAGATTGGTGTCCTGGGTGCGACCGGACAGGATTTCATCGCCGATGATCAGGACGGCGGCGGTGGGGGCTGTGCTCATGATCCGACCCATACTCCGCCCAGCTTGACCGGGCGACAGCGAACGCGCACCCAGCGTCCATGAAGACGCCGCTGATCTATATCGCCGCGGCCGTGGCCGAGATCGCGGGCTGCTTCGCCTTCTGGGCCTGGCTGAAGCTGGACCGATCCGCCTTGTGGCTGATGCCCGGCGTCGCGTCGCTGATCCTGTTCGCCTGGCTGCTGACCCAGGTTCCGGCCGGTGCGGCGGGTCGCGCCTTCGCCGCCTATGGCGGGGTGTACATCGTCGCCGCCCTGGTCTGGATGGCGACGGTCGAGGGCGCGCGGCCCGACCGATGGGACCTTGTGGGGGCCGCAATCTGCCTGATCGGGGCGGCCCTGATCCTGCTGGGCCCGCGCGCGGCTTGAGCTTTGGTGCTAGACTGACCATCTGACGGGGCTTCGACGCCCGCCAAAAGTTGCCCCGAGAGTCGCCATGTACGAGAGCCAGGACCTGGACACCGAAACCTTCACCCGTTCGCACGCCATCCGCGTCCATGACGCCGAGGGCTTCGAGGGCATGCGCCGCGCCGGCCGCCTGGTGGCCGAGGCGCTGGACATGATCGCCGCCCACGTCCAGCCGGGTGTGACCACGGGCCAGATCGACGACCTGATCCGCGAGTTCACCCTGGACAACGGCGGCCTGCCCGCCTGCCTGGGCTACAAGGGCTATGAGAAGACCGTCTGCACCTCGATCAACCACGTCGTCTGCCACGGCATTCCCGGCGACCGGGTCCTGAAGGACGGCGACATCGTCAATATCGACCACACCGTAATCGTCGACGGCTGGCACGGCGATTCCAGCCGCATGTATGCGGTTGGAAACATCAATGCGCGGGCCAAGAAGCTGGTCGATGTGACCTATGAGTCCCTGCACCTGGGTCTTGACCAGGTGAAGCCCGGAAACACCTTCGGCGACATCGGCTACGCCATCCAGAAATACGTCGAGGCCCAGCGTATGAGCGTGGTGCGCGACTTCTGCGGCCACGGCATCGGCCGGCTGTTCCACGACAGCCCCAACGTCCTGCACTACGGCCGTCGCGGCGAGGGTGCGGTGCTGAAGCCGGGCATGTTCTTCACGGTTGAGCCGATGGTGAACCTGGGCAAGCCGGCGGTGAAGGTGCTGTCCGACGGCTGGACGGCCGTCACCCGCGACAAGTCCCTGTCGGCCCAGTGCGAGCACACCATCGGCGTCACCGAAGACGGCGTCGAAATCTTCACGGCCTCGCCGGCGGGACTATTCCGCCCCAACTGATCCGCGCCCCTTGATCTCTGTCCGATCCGCAACGCAATGTTGCATCGGATCGGATGCTCGCCTGCGCGAGGACCGCGCGGGAGGGGGATTTGACGGACATCGCGCCCAGGACGCCGCCCCGCCATTCCGGCCATCGTGACCGGCTGCGGGAGCGGGCGGCCAAGGGCGGGCTGGACGCCCTGCCCGACTATGAGCTGCTGGAGCTGCTGCTGTTCCGCAGCGTGCCCTACAAGGACACCAAGCCGCTGGCCAAGGATCTGCTGGCGCGCTTCGGCGGGCTGGAGGGGATAGGCGCGGCCAGCCACGAGGCGGTCCAGGATCAGGTCGCGCGCTCGATGGGCTATCAGCCCGGCAAGGCGACGCGGGCGGTGGCGCTGGATCTGCAGCTGATCTTCGACGTCACGCGGCGCATCGCGCGCGAGCCGGCGGCCAAGCGGCCGGTGATCTCGTCGTGGAGCGCGCTTGTGGCCTATGTGCGCGTCGCCCTTCAGCACGAACCGCGCGAGCAGTTCCGGGTGCTGTATCTGGACCGCAAGAACCAGCTGATCCTGGACGAGGTGCAGAACCGCGGCACGGTCGATCATGCGCCGGTCTATCCGCGCGAGGTGGTGCGCCGGGCGCTGGAGCTGTCGGCCAGTTCGCTGATCCTGGTGCACAACCACCCGTCGGGCGATCCCACGCCCAGCCGCGCCGACGTCGACATGACCAGACAGGTGGTGGAGGCCGCGCGGCCCCTGAACGTCACCATCCACGACCATCTGGTCGTCGGGCGCGACGGGGTGGCCAGCTTCAAGCAGCTGGGCCTGATGTGACGGCGTAGCCGGGCGTTAAGGTTTACGGCCCATGCTGGGGCGAACCTTCGCCGCACCTCGACGAGCCGCCCCATGCCCATGTCCGCCGAGACGCTTCGCGCCCACCTGGTCGAGGCCTTTCCCGACGCCGAGATCGAGATCACCGACCTGGCAGGGGACGGCGACCACTATCGCGCTCGCATCGTCTCGTCCGCCTTCGCGGGCATGCCCCGCGTGCGCCAGCATCAAAAGGTCTATGCCGCGCTGAAGGGTCAGATGGGCGGAGAGCTGCACGCCCTGGCCTTGGAGACCTTGGCCCCGACGGGAGGAAACTGACATGCGCTATCGCCCCCTCGGCGCCTCTGGAAACGCCGTCTCGAACCTGACGCTCAGCCTGGGCGCCCACTCGCTGGCGCGCGGCCCGAGCGCAACGCGCGAGCTGATCTATTGCGCGCTGGAGGCGGGCATCAACAGCTATCGTCTCGAAAGCGCCGACCCTGTGCTGGCCGAGGTGGTGGGCCAGGCGCTGTCGAACCTGGACCGCAAGCTGGTGGGCGTCAGCCTGACGCTGGGCCGCGGCGACGGCCGGCGAGGGCCCCAGCGGGACTTCTCGGCCGAGGGAATGACCGCCGCCATCGACCGGGCTCTGCATGTTTCCGGCCTCGGCTGGATCGACATGGCCCTGCTCGAAGAGCCGGGCGACGACGAACTTCCCCAGACCTCGCTGAACGCCCTGAAGGCCCTTCGCGCCACGGGCCGCATCCAGCTGTTGGGCGTGACCGGCGAGGGCGAGGTCATGGACGCCTATGTCTCGACCGGCGCTTTCGACCTGCTGGTTACGCCCTACCACGCCAATTCGGACTGGCGGATTCGATCGCGCATCCGGGCGGCGCGCGAGCGCGACATGGCGATCTTCGCCTACGATTATTTCCCCGAAAGCCTGTCGAGCGAGAAGAAGGCGCTGGAGGCCAGCGGCGCAAGGAAGAAGCGCGGCCTGTTCGGCCTGGGCGGTGGACCCAAGAAGGACCCGCTGGCCGGCGCCGGCACCTTTGCCTTCCTGCACCGCACGCCGGGCTGGACGGCCGAGGAGATCTGCCTGGCCTACGCCATGACCGAGCCCTCGATCGCCAGCATCATGATCAGCGCCGACAACGCCGAACGTCTGAACGGCCTTGCCGCCGTGCCCGAGCGCGACATGCCCCCCGGCCTGGCCGCTCAGGTCGAGATGGCGCGCGTCGGCAAGGCGCAGCAGGCGGCCTGATCGGCCCTTTCGCCTTGACCCGCGGCGACAGGCTTCCTAGCTGACGGCCTTCGAGAGAGAGGCCTTCATGACCGACCAAGCCCCCGCCGATCCCGTGCACGCCTTCATCGGCCAGACGGTCGCCGAGCATGACGTTGTGCTGTTCATGAAGGGCACGCCCGACGCGCCGCGCTGCGGCTTTTCGTCCCTGGCCGTGCAGATCCTGGATCACGTCGGGGCGCCCTTCGTCGGTGTTGACGTGCTGCAGGACGAAGCCCTGCGCGAAGGCGTCAAAAGCTTCACCGACTGGCCGACCATTCCCCAGCTGTATGTGAAGGGCGAGTTCGTCGGCGGCTCCGACATCGTGCGCGAGATGTTCCAGGCCGGCGAACTTCAGGCCCTGATGGCTGAGAAGGGCGTGGCCCTTGGCGAAGCTTAAGTAGAGCGAGGCCCGAGGCTCGCCATGGCCCGCCCCCAGCTGACCCCGCCTGACGACCGCGAGGTCTTCGTGGTGCCGCTGGACGTGCGGCCTGAGCACATCGACGACAACGGCCACGTCAACAATGTGGTCTATGTCGGCTGGCTGCAGCAGGTCGGCACGGCACACTGGAACGCGCGTTTCGACGAGGCGACGCGCACGAAGTGGTCCTGGGTCGCCCTGCGTCATGAGATCGACTATCTGCGCGGCATCGCGCCCGACGCGACCGATGTCGCCGCCCGGACTTGGGTCGGCACCCCCCAGGGGCCACGATTCAACCGCTATGTCCGCATCGAGGACGGCGAAGGCCGTCTGTGCGCGCAGGGCGTGTCGGAGTGGTGCCTGGTCGACGCCGCCACACTTCGCCCCGCGCGCATTCCGCCCGACATGGTCGTGGCGTTCAGCCGCTAGACGGCGTTCAGGACGCGGCGGGCAGCCGGATCGGATTGCGGATGCGCACCGCCTGACCCGCGTCCAGACCCAGTTCCTGGTAGGTCCAGCTGAGCACCGCGCCGTCGGGGACCAGGGCCTTGCACAGGTCCGGCGAGCGGCGCTTCAGCGTCACTTCGGCAGGATCTCCGTCCTCGATCGCGACCTCGAACGTCGAGGTTTCGGTGCAGCCGTTTGAATCGACCCGAACTGACAGCCCCCGGCCGTCGAAGGCGACCGAGCGGATCGCCTCCAGCGGCTCTGCCGCGACCATGGCGGCGTCGCCGCCAGAGCGGACCGTGATCTTCTCGCCCGCTTCATTGGAATAGATCACACAGCCGGCCAGCATGGGCGCGAGCGCCCCGGCCAGGACCAGGCCTTTCAACGCCGCTCTCACTGAGGGGCTTCCGTCGACGACGAATGGATGACGCGGGTGGTCGGCTTTTCGCTGGAGATGATGATGCAGCCGCTCAGAAGCGGCGCGGCGATGGCGAGGGCGATGACGAAACGAACCATTGGATGTGTCCCCTTTGTGGCTTGGCCATAAGCTGCCCGCCCGACCGCCCGGGTTCACGTGAATAATCGGAAAGGCGGATGACAAATCCGCAAGGATCGCCCTTGCGCCGATCTGCAACAGACATAGCTACGCTCAATCCGAACGCATCGATGGTGATCGCCGATGAGCCTGCTTTTCTCGCCCCACACGATGGGCCCCCTGACCCTGAAGAACCGGATCATGGCGGCGCCCATGTGCCAGTACTCCGCCGTCGACGGCGTGCCCCAGCCCTGGCACGCCCAGCACTGGGGCCGGCTGGCCCTGTCGGGCGTGGGCCTTGTAGTCATCGAGGCGACGGGCGTCGAGGCCGCCGGCCGCATCAGCCCCGGCGACACCGGCCTGTGGAACGACGAGCAGGAAGCGGTCTACGCCCGCCTGATACGCGATCTGCGAACCTACAGCGACACCCCGATCGGGGTGCAGCTGGCCCACGCCGGCCGCAAGGCTTCCACCACGCCGCCGTGGATCGACCGGGGCCGAGCCCTGACCGCCGAGGAAGGCGCCTGGGAGACCTTCGCCCCGTCGGCCGTCGCCTTCAAGGACGACTGGCATACGCCCACGGCTCTGGACGAGGCCGGCATGGACCGCATCGTAGAGGCCTTCGTGCAAGCCGCCAAGCGAGCGGAGCGGGCCGGCTTCGACGTGGTGGAGCTGCACGCGGCCCACGGCTATCTGCTCAGCGAATTCCTGTCGCCGGTCACGAACCTGCGCGAAGACGACTACGGCGGCTCTGCCGAGAACCGCATGCGCTTCCCGCTGCGCGTGGCCCAGGCCCTGCGCGACGCCTGGCCGCGCGGCCAGGCCCTGGGCGCGCGTTTCAACGGCTCGGACTGGGTCGAGGAGGGCGTATCGGCCGATGAGGTCCAGGCCTTCGCCCGCGCACTGCACGCCATGGGCTATGACTATCTGCACCTGTCCAGCGGCGGCAACGTCGCCACGGCACAGATTCCCGGACGCGAGCCGGGCTATCAGCTGCCCTTCGCCGAGGGGGTTAAGCAGGCCGTTCCGGACGCCACAGTGGTGGCCGTGGGGATGATCACCGATCCGCATCAGGCCGAGGCGGTGCTGCAGGCGGGGCAGGCCGACATGGTCGCCATCGCCCGCGCCCTGCTGGACGATCCCAACTGGGGGCATCACGCCGCCGTGGCGCTAGGCGCCGACGAGGCCCTGCCGCGTCAGTATCAGATGGCGTCGCAGAAGATCTGGCCGGGCTACGCCCTGGCGCACAAGGACTGACGCCCCGCCGCGTCAGCCCTGCGGCGGCAGCTGGTAGGGGTTCTGCACCGTCACAGACGAGCCTGGGCGCAGGCCCAGCTCGTCGAACGACCACTGCAGCTGGACGCCGTCGCGCAGCGGACGCATGCAGCGGTCTTCCTCAAGCCGGCGAAGCGTGATGACGACCTCGCCGCCGCGGCGCTGGACCATCGGCGTGACGTCCTGCTTGGACGTGCAACCGTTCGAACTGACCCAGAAGACGGCCTGGTCGCGGGTTATGGCGGCGGCGTGGATGGGCTCGACCTGTCCGGGCATGACAACAGGCGCGGACGCCTCGACGGGCTCCGATCCGAGCGGCAGATGGCTGCAGGCGCCAAGGGCCGCAAAGACGGCGACGACGCCCAGACTGTGGATGCGGCCCATGGCCCGGTTCCTTCCGGCGAGGTGTTCATTATGCCTCATTTCCGTCGCGGCCGCACCCCTTGAGCGCCTCAAGTCGCGTTACGGCATAACAAAAAGGCTCCGGGTTTCCCCGGAGCCTCGTTCTTGTCAGCTCTATGCGAGCGACGCGGTCGTGAGGGCCCGCGCTCAAGTCGCGAGGCCCCGGAGGCCGAGCCTGGCGCCGCTTAGGACGAGTAGTATTCCACGACCAGGTTCGGCTCCATCTTCACCGGGAACGGCACATCGGCCAATTCCGGGACGCGGACGTAGCGAACCGAGAAGCTGCGATCACCCAGCTCGAGATAGTCCGGCACGTCGCGTTCCGACGACTGCTGGGCTTCCAGGACCAGGGCCATGTTGCGGCTCTTTTCCTTGACCTCGATGACCTGGCCCGGCTTCACGCGGTACGAGCCGATGTCGACCTTCTTGCCGTCCACAGTCACGTGGCCGTGGCTGACGAACTGACGAGCGGCCCAGACGGTCGGGACGAACTTGGCGCGATAGACGATCGCGTCCAGGCGCGATTCCAGCAGGCCGATCAGGTTCTCGGAGCTGTTGCCCTTGCGACGGGCGGCTTCGGCGTAGGTGGCCGAGAACTGCTTCTCGGTGATGTTGCCGTAGTAGCCCTTCAGCTTCTGCTTGGCCTTCAGCTGCAGGCCGAAGTCCGAGACCTTCTGCTTGCGGCGCTGGCCGTGCTGGCCGGGGCCGTACGAACGCTTGTTGACCGGGGACTTGGCGCGACCCCACAGGTTTTCACCCATGGCGCGGTCGATCTTGTATTTGGCGCTGTGGCGCTTGGACATTCTATTCTCTTTTCACTGATGCGGCCCGGTCTCTCCCCGAATGGAGAGACGATCTCAACGGCGGTCCACGCATCGTCCGTGTAAATCCGCGCTTCCGGCCGAGGCTGGAGGCGTGAAGGGCGCGCTTATGACGGCGGGCGGCGGCTGAGTCAATGTCGCAGCCCCCTTGCCCGACCGCCATTCAATGGCCTAAGCGCCGCCGTGATGACCCGCAGCCGTTGCGAGACATGGTCGACCGCAAAGTCGCTGGCCTTCCTGGCCGCCGTCTTCGCCATGACTCTCGCCGTCCTGCTGCCCACGGCCGCCGCTGCGGCGCGCGGTCCGGGCGAGGCGGTCATCCTGTGTTCGGGCGATCAGCTCCAGGTCGTCTATGTCGGCGGTCACGCCGAGAAGAAGTCCGACCACGACCAGCCCGTCCAGTGCGCCCAGTGCATTCTGCACGCCCAGGCCGCTCTGCCGGCCGGCCCCGGGCCGGCCCCTGCCCCGCGCATCCGCACGCCGTCGGCCCAGCCCGCGCCCCTGTGGGCCGAGCGCCGCCTGCCGCCGTCGACCGCGCCGCCGCGCCCGCCCTCCACCGCCCCGCCCCTGACCGTCTGACGCGTGCCCGCGCGGCCTATCCGGCTGCGCTTCATTCCGTTTCAGACTTCAGGACACCCATGTCTTTCAGAACCTGCGCGGCGCCGATGGCGCTGCTGGCCGCCGCCTGCGCGGCCGCCCCCGCCTTCGCCCAAAGCGCCGATCAGACCGTCACGACGGTCGACAGCATCATCGTCACCGGGACTCGCAACCCCGATGAACCGGCGGTGGTGGCCGAGGCCCGCGCCCGCCTGTCGCGCACCCCCGGCGCTGTCGCCGTCGTCTCGGCGGAGAGCTATGAGGACCGCTACGCCTCGGCTCTGTCCGACACCCTGCGCGCGGTGCCCGGCGTCTTCGCTCAGCGTCGGTGGGGCGAAGAGGTCCGCCTGTCGATCCGCGGCTCGGGCATCGGTCAGTCGCTTCACCTGCGCGGCGTGCTGCTGGCCCAGGACGGCGTGCCGATCAACGGCCCCGACGGGTTCGGCGACTTCCAGGAGCTGGACCCGCTGATCGCGCGCTACACCGAGGTCTACAAGGGCGGCAACGCCCTTCGCTTCGGCGGCGCGGCCCAGGGCGGCGCCATCAACATCCTGACGCCCACGGGCCGCAACGCCCCCTTCGACAACCTGCTGCGGCTCGAGGCCGGCTCCTTCGCGACGCGGCGGGCTCATCTCGCCATGGCGCGCGAACAAGGGGACTGGGACGTCTACGCCGCCGCCACCTGGGCCGGAAGCGACGGCTTCTTGGATCACCAGGACGCCGACAGCAAGCGCCTGACGCTCAGCATCGGCCGTCAGTTCGGCCAGGATCGGGAAGTCCGCCTGATCGTCCGGGCCAACGACCTGGACCTCGACATCTCCGGCGCCCAGTCGCTCGACAAGGCTTTGAACCGGCCCCGCGATCCGGACCCGGAGGTGCGCCGGCTCGACTATGGCCGCGACGTGGATTCGATTCGTGTCACGGCCCAGACCCGCTGGCGGCTGAGCGACGGCCTGGTCTTCGAGGGCGGCGCCTATATCGCGGACAAGCGGCTCTATCACCCGGTGCCCGTGGTGCTTCAGAACGACTACCGCTTCTGGGGCGGCTTCGGGCGGCTGGACTGGAACGGGCAGTTCGCCGGCCTGCGCGCCGACGCCTTCGCCGGCGCCTATTTCCGCACGGGTGACAATGACAGCTCGGTGTTCCTGAACATCGGAGGGGGCGACCCCGGTTTCCGGATCGGCGACACCTTGCAGACCGCCACCGGCGTGGACGCGTTCGCCGAGGGCCGCCTGTTCCTCACCGACAATCTGGCTGTCATCGGCGGCGGCTCCTGGGGCCGGGCCGAGCGCGATGTGGACAACCGGCTTGCGCCCGCCAACAGCGCGAACCGGGACTACGACTGGTTCGCGCCCCGCGTCGGCCTGCTGTGGGAAGAGGCGGACGGCTCGCAGATCTACGCCAATGTGACCCGTTCGGTGGAGCCGCCGACCTTCCTCGAACTGGTTCAGAGCCCCGTGCCTCAGTTCGTCGATCTGGACGCGCAAAAGGCCTGGACCGCCGAGATCGGCGCGCGGGGGCAACGCGGGCCGTTCCGCTATGACATCGCGGCCTATCGCGCCCACATCAAAGGCGAGCTGCTGAACTACGTCGTCATCCCAGACGTGCCGCCGCTCAGCTTCAACGCCCAAGACACCGTGCACCAGGGCGTCGAAGCCGGTCTGGACTGGCGGCTTATGGAAGGCGGCGCGGGCCGTCTGACGCTTCGCCAGACCTGGACCTGGTCGGACTTCTTCTTCGACGGCGATGCGGTCTATGGCGACAACCGCCTGCCCATCATCCCCGAGCACGCCTATCGCGCGGAGCTGAAGTTCGAGCACCCGGCCGGCTGGTTCGTCGCCCCGTCGATCGAGTGGGTCCCCCAGGACGTCTTCGTCGATTACGCCAATACGCTGAAGCATCCCGGCTACACGGCCGTGTCGCTGAACACGGGCGTCGACCTGAACGACGGGCTGTCGCTGTTTGCGGACCTGCGCAACCTGACGGACGAGCGCTATGTCTCCAACGCCAATGCGGTGGGCGACGCCCGCAGGGATCCGACCAATGTCTTCACCCCCGGCGAAGGCCGCGCGGCCTATGTCGGCCTGCGTCTGAAATACTGATGGAAAGGAGCCGGGGCGGTTTGACCGTCCCGGCGTCGTCACATGATCCAGGCTCCTTCCAAGCCCGTTCGAAACGGCCTGTCCGATGCCTATCGCGCCGTCTGGCGCTGGCATTTCTACGCCGGACTGTTCGTGATGCCGGTTCTGATGCTGATGGCCCTGACCGGGGCGATGTATCTGTTCAAGCCCGAGATCGAAGATGCCGTCTATCGCGACATGGCGGTGGTCCAGCCCGCCGCGCGCACCGTGTCGCCCGACCGCTGGGTCGCCTCGGCCGAGCGCAACGGCGGAACGGCCTCGGCCGTGCTGGTCTCAGACCGACCCGACCGTGCGGTGCGGGTGACGGTGCGTCAGGATGGCGAAAGCCGCATCGCCTTCGTCGATCCCTACACCGCCGAGCTGAACGGCACGGTCCAGGGCGACGGCGTGATGGGCGTGGTCAAGGGCCTGCACAGCCTGACCCTGCTGGGCAAGCCGTTCAACATCCTGATCGAGATCGTGGCCGGCTGGGCCGTCATCCTGGTCGCGACAGGGATATTCCTGTGGTGGCCGAGGCGGCGCGATGCGGCGGTGGCCCTGCCCCGCGCGGGCGATCCCGCCCGCCGGCCCTTCTGGCGCGACCTGCACGCCGTGACGGGCCTTTACGCCGGGGGCGTCATCGCCTTCCTGGCCCTGACGGGAATGCCCTGGTCGGCGGTCTGGGGCGACAAGTTCCTGAACGTCGTGCGCGAAAGCGGCCTGGGCCGTCCCGCCGCGCCGCCCGCCGCCAGCCCCTGGGCGCACGGCGAGGGCCACGACGCCCCGGCCGGCGTCGGCTGGACCATGGAAAACGCGGTGATGCACGCCAATGGCGACCACTCGGGCCACGTCATGCCGAGCCTGTCGCGGGTGATCCGCACCGCGCGGACCGCGGACATGCCCCTGCCCTACACCGTCTCGATCCCGTCGGACCCGACCCTGGCCTACACCGTGGCGCACGCCGCCGTGCGGGCCGAGGACGCGCGCAGCCTTTATGTCGACGGCGTCACCGGCGCGGTGAAGGCCGACATCCGGTGGAGTCAGTTCGGCGTCGGCGCCAAGGCCTTCGAATGGGGCATCGCCGTGCATCAGGGCACGCAGTACGGCTGGATCAATCGCATCGTCATGCTTTCGGGCTGCATCGCCGTCTGGCTGCTGGGGATCAGCGGTCTGATCATGTGGTGGAAGCGCCGCCCGTCGCGCGGCGGCCTCGGCGCGCCGACGGCTCCGCCCGGACTAAGGGCGCGGGCGGCGGTGCTGGGCATCGTGCTGCCCTTGGCGGTGCTGTTCCCCCTGACGGGCCTCAGCCTGATCGCGGCGCTGGCCCTGGACTGGACGATCCGGCGCGTGCGCCGCTGACGGCTCAGGCGGCGGCGCGCCCCGGCAGGACCTCTTCGATCAGGGTCCGCCCCCGGTGCGCGTCGGCCGTCGGCCGGCCCAGCAGATAGCCCTGGGCCTCGTCGCAGCCCTGGCCGCGCAGGAAGTCGAGCTGGCTTTCGGTCTCGACCCCCTCGGCCAGCACCGGAATCTCCAGGCTTTCGCCCAGGGCCAGGACGGCGCGGATGATGGCTCGCGCCTGCTCGTCGCCTTCCAGCTCGGGCATGAAGGAGCGATCCAGCTTGATCTTGTCGAACGGGAAGGCGCGCAGGGTCGACAGCGACGAATAGCCGGTGCCGAAGTCGTCCATGGCGATGGTCACGCCCAGCGCCTTGAGCTGGCGCAGCACATGGGTGGTGCGCACCAAGTCCGCGATCATGGCCGTCTCGGTGATCTCCAGCTCCAGACGGCTGGGCGACAGGCCGGTCTCGACCAGGATCTGATGCACCAGACGCGGCAGATCGACGTGCGACAGCTGCACCGGCGACAGGTTCACCGCGATCTTGTGCGGTTCGGTCCAGGTGGCGGCCTCGGCGCAGGCGTGGCGCAGCACCCACTCGCCGATCGGCAGGATCAGGCCGGTCTCTTCGGCCAGGGGAATGAACTCCGCTGGCGAGACGTTGAGCCCGTCCTCGCGGCTCCAGCGCAGCAGCACCTCGAACCCGGTGACGCGGCCCGTGCGCAGCGAGGCCTGCATCTGATAGTGCAGCTCGAACTGGTCGTCATCCAGCGCCTCACGCAGCTCCTGCGCCATGCGGCGGCGGCGGCGCACCGCGTCGTCCATCTCTTCTTCGTAAAAGCAGACGTCCTCGGCCAGCGAGGCCTTGGCGCGGTACATGGCCAGGTCGGCGTTGTTGATCAGGGCCGAGGCCGCGTGGGCGTCCTCGGGCCACATGGCGATGCCGATGGCGGCGCCGCAGGCGATCTCGGCGTGGCCCAGGTCCAGCGGCGTCATGATGGCGGCGCGCAGGCGCTCGGCCGCCTCCATGGCCTCTAGGCGGCCCGACACGGGGGTCAGGCCGATGAACTCGTCGCCGCCCAGCCGGGCCACGAAGTCGCCCGCGTCGCGCGTGTCGAACATCCGTCGCGCGACATGGACCAGCAGGTCGTCGCCCACGGCGTGGCCGTGCACGTCGTTGACCTCCTTGAACCGGGTCAGGTCGATGGAGAACAGGGCAAAGCCCTGCGTCTCGCCCGCCTGTTCGATCTGGGCGTCCAGCGCCTCCAGGAAGGCGGCGCGGTTGGGCAGGCCGGTCAGGCTGTCGGTGGTCGCCAGGCGCGTGATGCGGCGCTCCTGCTCCTGACGGGCGCGCAGGTCGCGCACGGCGAAGATGCGGTAATGGCCGTCGCCGTCCTCGCGCCGCGCGCGGCGCACCAGGATTTCGACCGGCACCGGCGCGCCCTTGACCGGACGGACCTGGCTCTCGACCAACACGCCGCCGTCCAAGACCTCGGCCTCGGCGATGAAGCGTGCGACCGCCTCGCCGGCCATGTCGGTCGCGTCCATGCCGCACAGCTCGCCCATGGCGGCGTTGGCGACCAGCACCTTGCCGTCGCCTTCGACCAGCATGCCGTCGACGCTGCCCTCGATCAGCTGGTGCAGTCGCACCCGCGACAGCTGCTGGGTCTGCTCTTCAAGCGCGTGGCTGGCGACGGCGGTGCCCAGGATCAGGAAGCCCACAGCCGCGACACCCATGGCCAGCAAGGCCTGGGCCGCATCGGCGTTCAACGCCCCGTCGGCCGGCGCCAGCGGCAGGACCGTCAGAGCGCCCATGCCGGTGAAGTGCAGGGCCACGATGGTGATCACCAGACCAAGAGCCGCCAGCCAGGGCGCGCGTCGATCATCCGGGCCCGCGCCGAGGTGGAACGCGATCGCCCCGCCCCCGACGGCCGCGATCAGCGACGCGGCGACATAGCCTGGATGCCAGATCATCAGCGCGTCGGCGGTGAAGGCCGACATGCCGACGTAGTGCATGCCCGCCACCGTCAGGCCGAACAGAACCCCGCCCGCGGCCGGAGCCAGCCGGCGGCGGCGTGACGCCGTCCACATCGCCACGGCGCAGCCCAACACCGCCAACAGCAGCGAAAGGCCGGTCATTATCGGCTCGTACGTGGCCGCGACGCCGGGACGATAGGCCATCATGGCCACGAAATGGGTGCACCAGATGGTCGCCCCGCCCGAAACCGCCGCCATGAACAGCCAGGCCAGATGCGCGTCACGCCGGCTGATCAGCACTTTTCGATAAAGCCGGGCCGTGACCACGCTGCCTGCCGTTCCGACCAGAGCGGCCAACAGCGTCAGGAACAAATCGTGCTGCTGGGTCAGGCAATCGAGAATACGCATGTAGGACACACATCCGGCGAACTGGACGACGGCCTTAACCGTGCGGCCGTGTCCGGACGGTCAACGGACAGGCTTAACCGGCCTTAACGCGCAACAAAAAAAGGGCCGGGCGCTGGGCCCGACCCCCTGTTTGTTCGGTTGACCGTGCGATCAGCCCTCGCGGGCCTTGTCGAACAGCGCGTTGACCTTGTTCCAGTTCACCACCGACCAGAAAGCCTTCAGATAGTCGGCGCGGCGGTTCTGGTATTTCAGATAATAGGCGTGCTCCCAGACGTCAGCGCCCATGACGACCGCGCCCTTTTCGTCAGCCACGTCCATCAGGGGATTGTCCTGGTTGGGGGTCGAGGTGACCTTCAGCTTGCCGTCCTGCCAGATCAGCCAGGCCCAGCCCGAGCCGAACTGCCCGGCGCCGGCGGCGTTGAAGTCTTCCTTGAACTTGTCCATCCCGCCCAGGTCCTTGTCGATCTGAGCCGCCAGCTCGGCCGACGGCTCGCCGGCGTCGGCCTGGGGCGCCAGCAGCTCCCAGAACAGGGCGTGGTTCCAGTGACCGCCGCCGTTGTTGCGCACGGCCTTGGGCAGTTTCGACATGCCCGCAAACAACTCTTCCAGCGACTTGCCCTGCAGGCTCTCGTCGGCGTCGACGGCCTTGTTCAGGTTGTCGACATAGGTCTGGTGGTGCTTGTCGTGGTGGAAGGTCATCGTCTCCTTGTCGATGGCCGGTTCCAGTGCGTCATAGGCATAGGGAAGGGGGGGCAGGGTGAAGGCCATGTCTGTCTCCTTGGACGTCTGCTCAAGCTTGGCCTTCATCTAGGGAAGGCCGTCGGTCGATCCAAGCCTTCGGGGCCGCGATTGTTCCCCGAAGCCCGACGTCATACGCCCGGCTGAAGGTGCGCCTTGATGCAGTCGCGGACGGCCTTCTTCAGATCACCCGGCGCATTGGGCTCGTCCACGCCTTCGGCCGCCAGCACGGCGCGCATGGCCGCGTCGAGCCCCTTGGGCAGGGCTTCCAGCACGCGCTTCTGACCCTTCTCATGCAGACAGAAGCCGACCTCGCTGCACAGGGCGGCGAACAGGGCGTCCGGATCGTCGACGATGCTCATGCGGCGGGGCCTTTCAGGCGTTCGGCGTGGAAGGCCAGGTGGTCGGCCACGAAACTGGCCATGAAGAAGTAGGAGTGGTCATAACCCGGCTGCATCCGCAACGTCAGCGTCTGACCCGACGCCTTGGCCGCCTCGACCAGCAACTCGGGCTTCAGCTGTTCGGTCAGGAAGGGATCGGCGTCGCCCTGATCCACCAGAATGTCGTCATAGACGCCGCGCGCCGCGCCGGCTTTGATCAGCAGCGCCGCATCATGACGCGCCCACACGTCGCGGTCGTCGCCCAGATAGGCGCCCAGCGCCTTCTCGCCCCAAGCGCACCGGCTCGGCGAGGCGATGGGGGCGAAGACCGAAACCGACTGGAACAGTTCGGGATGGTTCAGCGCCAGGGTCAGGGCGCCGTGGCCGCCCATCGAGTGGCCGAAGATGGAGCGCGTCTTCGTCGTCGGAAACTCCGCGTCGATCAGATCGATCAGCTCGCCGGTGACATAGCTCTCCATGCGGAAATGCGGCGACCAGGGCGCCTGGGTCGCGTCGACATAGAAGCCGGCCCCCTGCCCCAAGTCATAGGCCGGATCGTCGGCCACGCCTTCGCCGCGCGGCGAGGTGTCGGGCGCCACGACGATCAGGCCCAGCGCCGCCGCCGCGCCATAGGCGCCGGCCTTGGTGGTGAAGTTGTCCTCGGTGCAGGTCAGGCCCGACAGCCAGATCACCACCGGAAACGGCCCCTCCCCCGGCGGCGTGAACACCGACAGGGTCATGGACGTGCCGGTCACGGCGCTGTGGTGCTTCAGATAGCGCAGGGTCCCGCCGTGGACGGCGTGCTGTTTGGTCGTTTGCAGGGTCATGCCCCGTTATCGCCGATGCCGCGCCCAAACGCACCCCGTCCCCGAACGACGGCGCGTCGTTTTCAGGACTGATCGTCGTCGGGCGTGACGACGCGCGTGGCGCGGCCGGTCTCGTCCATGAAGATGATTCGGGCGCCGCCATTCGCCGCCACGCTCAGCACCAGTCGCGCCTTGCCGGCTCCGTCGCGCAGGACCAATTCCGACGCGCCCGAGCCTTGACGCCCCAGGAAGGCCCGCTGCTGACCGCCCATGTTGGCGCCGGCCACGGCGGCGTCCTGCTCTTCCGGAGTCATGTCGGCCAGGCGCTCCAGCACCGAGAAGTCCATCGACTCCTCAGGCCTGTCGGTGACGAACAGGCCCGACACACGGCGCGGCCCGCGTTGAAGTCCCATGATCTGGACCGTCTGGTCCTGCTCGTAGCCGTCGAAGGTCAGGCTGCCGCCGGAAGACCGCACGCCGTCCTCATCCTTGCCGCCGAAGATCAGACCGCCGACCTCGGTGCCTTCCTCGTTCATGAACAGCATGCCGGCGGTGTCGCGATCCGGGTGCGGGACTTCGCGGCCGCGATAGGGGATCTCGGGGAAGGCGGTCTGATTGGAGATGACCATGCGCAGCGTGCCGTCCGGCTCGCGCACATTGATCCGCTGGACGTCGATCTCGGTGAAGCGCGCCGGGCCGATCCCCTGCACGGCCCCCGACATCATCACGCCGATGACCACGGCGGTCAGGGCGCCCGAATAGGCGATGAGGGCTTTCTGGGCGTCGAACTTCATGGCTTCACTCCAAGGGGACGGACACACCTAGACCGGCGCGAGACCCTGGGTATGAAGCAAGCTTGGCCGTTAGGCCACCCTGTGCAGGGCGCAGATCTTGTTGCCGGACGGGTCGCGAAGATAGGCCAGATGCAGGGCGCCGAACGGCCCCTGGCGCGGGCCGGGCGGATCTTCGATGGACGTGCCGCCGGCCGCGACGCCGGCGTCGTGGAACGCCTTCACCGCGTCCGCGTCGCGCGCGCCGAAGCCGATGGTGCCGCCGTTGGCGTGGCAGGCGGGCTCGCCGTCCAGAGGCCGGGTGATGGCGAAGGCGCCGCGCGGCGTGCGCCACCAGACCCGCCCGTTGCCGTCTTCCGTTCCCGGCGGGATGCCCAGGGCGCCCAGGGCCGCATCGTAGAATTTGCGCGACGCCTCGATGTCGTTGGCCCCGACGGTCATGTGCGTGAACATGGCGATCTCCTCCCGATCAGGTCCGTTGTTTTAAACAACGTACAGAGCGACGCAAGCCTCTAGAACACCACCACGCTGCGGATGCTCTTGCCTTCGTGCATGAGGTCGAAGGCCTCGTTGATGCGCTCCAGCGGAAGGGTGTGGGTGATCATCGGGTCGATCTCGATCTTGCCGTCCATGTACCAGTCGACGATGCGCGGCGTGTCGGTGCGGCCGCGCGCGCCGCCGAAGGCCGAGCCGCGCCACACCCGGCCGGTGACCAGCTGGAACGGGCGGGTGGCGATCTCCTTGCCGGCCTCGGCCACGCCGATGACGATGCTTTCGCCCCAGCCGCGATGGCAGGCCTCCAGCGCCTGGCGCATGACGGTGGTGTTGCCGGTGCAGTCGAAGGTGTAGTCCGCCCCGCCGCCGGTCAGCTCGACCAGATGGGCGACCACGTCCGAAACCTGCTTCGGATTGACGAAATGGGTCATGCCGAAGCGACGGCCCCACTCTTCCTTGTCGTTGTTGATGTCCACGCCGACGATCATGTCGGCCCCGACCATCTTCAGACCCTGGATGACGTTCAGGCCGATGCCGCCCAGGCCGAAGACGACGCAGTTGGCCCCCGGCTCCACCTTGGCTGTGTTGACCACCGCGCCCACGCCCGTCGTCACGCCGCAGCCGACGTAGCAGGCCTTATCGAACGGCGCGTCCTTGCGGATCTTGGCGAGCGCGATCTCGGGCAGGACGGTGTAGTTCGAAAAGGTCGAGCAGCCCATGTAGTGGGCGATGGCCTGGCCCTTGTAGGAAAAGCGCGAGGTGCCGTCCGGCATCAGGCCCTTGCCCTGGGTGCCGCGGATGGCGGTGCACAGGTTGGTCTTGCGCGACAGACACGACTTACACTGGCGGCATTCCGGGGTGTACAGCGGGATGACGTGATCGCCGACCTCGACCGAGGTCACGCCCGGTCCGACCTCGACCACGACGCCTGCGCCTTCGTGGCCCAGGATCGACGGGAAGATGCCTTCGGAGTCCAGCCCGTCCAGCGTATAGGCGTCGGTGTGGCAGATGCCGGTGGCCTTGATCTCGACCAGCACCTCTCCGGCGCGCGGGCCTTCCAGATCGACCTCGACGATCTCCAGCGGCTTCTTGGCTTCGAAGGCGACGGCGGCGCGGGTTTTCATCGGGGGCTCCTTCAGGACGACTGGGGCGAGGGGTCGCGCAGACCACGCGGCATTTCAAGCCTTGATCGACCCGAGACGCCGGGTCGCAGCCGTTTTACCGCAACGCTGAGGCCCTACAGGTGTTACGCCGCGCAATGATGCAGTCGCTTCCGCCCCCGCCTCCGCCCGCTCCCGTCGTTCAGAGCGCACCGACGACTGTGTCCGACGTGATCGTCACCGCCGCGCGCCTGCCGCCGGCGGCAGGCGAGGCCGCCTTCTCGGTGGTGCGGATCGGCGAGGAGACGCTGCAGCGATCGGCGCGGCTGGACGAGGCCCTGGGCGGCGTGCCGGCGGTGTCGCTGTTCCGCCGAACCTCGAGCCTTGCGGCCAATCCGACGACCCAGGGGATTTCGCTGCGCGCCATCGCGCCGTCGGGGGCCGGCCGGACGCTGGTGACCCTGGACGGCGTGCCGTTGAACGATCCGTTCGGCGGCTGGGTGATCTGGTCCCAGGTCGCGCCGGAATCGCTGGAGGGCCTGGACATCGTGCGCGGCTCGGGCGCGGGGCCGTACGGAGCCGGCGCTCTGACGGGCGTGATAGGCCTGCGCGAGCGCGCGTCGGGCGGCGTGCTGGACGCCTCGGTCGCCGAGCGCGGCGGCCTGCGCCTGGCGGGTTCGGCCTCCGAGCAGATCGGCGCGGCGCGGCTCACCCTGTCGGCCCTGCACGACCGGTCCGACGGCTACGTCCCCGTGCGCGGCGAAGCGGCCGGCGCGGCGGACACGCCGCTGGACCTGGAAGCTACCTCAGGCGCGGTTCGCGTGGACGTCCCGGTCGGAGCCGCCGACCTGTCGCTGCGGGCGGGCGCCTGGGACGAGGACCGCGGCGCGGGCCTAGCCGGCGCTCGGGCTCAAGCCTCCGGTCATGTGCTGAGCGCCACGCTGGCCCAGGCGCCCTCGGGCGACGCCGCCGGCTGGCGCTTGCAGGCCTGGCGCCGCGAGAGCGACTTCGCCAACACCTCAGCGGCGGTCGCGGCGGATCGGAGCACCACCACCCCGGCCAACAACCAGTTCGAGACCCCGGCTGAGGGCTGGGGCGTGAACGCCGCCGTTCGTCAGGCGCGCGAGGCGCTGGGCGGCCGGCTGGAAGGCGAACTGGGTCTGGACGCTCGGTTCAACGAGGGCGAGACGCGCGAGCGGTTCCGCTTCATGGAGGGCCAGTTCACGCGCAGCCGTGTCGCAGGCGGCGAAACCTCTGTGGCCGGCCTCTACGCCGAGGGGTCCTGGACGAACGCTCTCTGGCTGGTCGCCGGCGGTCTGCGCGTCGATCGCTGGGAGAATGCGGCCGGACGCCGCTTCGAGTTCGACCTGCAGACCGGCGCCCCGACCCTGGACGAAACGGACGCGGACCGGTCCGGCGAGGTCGTCTCGGCGCGTCTGGCGGCGCGGCGCGATCTGGGCGGCGGCTGGGCGGCGCGGGCTGCGGCCTACACCGGCTTTCGGCCGGCGACGCTGAACGAGCTGCACCGCCCGTTCCGCGTCGGCAACGACCTGACCGAGGCCAACGCCGCGCTGGAGCCGGAACGGCTGAAGGGCGTCGAGGCCGGTCTGGCCTGGACCGGCGACCGCGCCAGCTGGACCGCCGCCGTGTTCTTCAACGAGATCGACCGCGCCATCGTCAATGTCACCATCGGCGAGGGGCCAGGCACCTTTCCCCGGGCGGGCTTCGTGCCGGCCGGCGGCGTGCTTCGGCAGCGTCAGAACGCCGGGACCATCGAGGCCGTGGGTCTGGAGTTGAACGGCGAGGCGCGCGCCAGCGACCGGCTGACCCTGGTCGGCGCCGTATCGATCACCGACGCCCGCGTGGACGGCGGAACGTCCGCGCCGCAGCTGACGGGCCTGCGTCCCGCCCAGGCCCCGATCTGGAGCGCCACGGCCGGGGTCGACTGGACCGCGACGGACCGCCTGACCCTGTCGGCGCGCGCCCGCTACGAGAGCAAGCGGTTCGACGACGACCTGAACAGCCGCGTGCTGAACGCCGCCGTGGTCGCGGACCTGCGGGCCGACTGGCGGCTGACGGATCGAGACGTGGTCTGGCTAGCGCTCGACAACGCCTTCGACGCCGATGTGGAAGTGTCGATGACCGGCACGGGCGTCGCCGGCTATGCCGCGCCGCGGGTGTTGAGCGCGGGAATCCGCCGCGCCTGGTGAGGCCGCCCTTTTAGTATTGCAAATCGTTCGCAACAATGGCACAGCGTCGTTCGTGACCGACGCCGCCGCCCTGCGAACCGATTCCGCGCCGCCCCCAAAGGCGGCCATGAACGCGCGCCGCTCGTTCTGGCTGAAGCAACTGCACAGCTGGCACTGGATTTCGGCGGCCGTCAGCCTGGTCGGCCTGATCCTGTTCGCGGTGACCGGGATCACGCTGAACCACGCCTCGCAGATCCCGGCCGAGCCCGTGACTGTCGAGACCACCGCTGACCTGCCCGCGCCGCTGCTGGCCCGTCTGGCCGACTTGGCGCCCGAGACCACCGACCCGGCGCCCGAGGCCCTGGCGCGGTGGATTCAGTCGGAGTTCGGCGTCGCCGTCGCCGGCCGCGCCACCGAGACCACGCCTCAGGAAATCTACATCGCCCTGCCCACGCCCGGCGGCGACGGCTGGATCACGGTGGACCGCGCCACCGGCGAGGCGCTGCACGAAAAGACCACGCGCGGCTGGATCGCCTACCTCAACGACCTGCACAAGGGCCGGAACGCCGGGGTCGTCTGGTACTGGTTCATAGACGTCTTCGCCGTGGCCTGCGTGATCTTCGCGGTCACCGGCCTGGCCCTGCTGTGGCTGCACGCGCGGGGCCGGTCCTCGACCTGGCCGATCGTCGCCCTGGGCCTGCTGTTCCCCGTCGTCATCGCCCTGATCTTCATTCACTGACGAGTATCGAGATGCGCCTTCTCTCCGCCGCCCTCGCCGCCGCTGGACTGGGGGCGGTCGCCTCCCCAGCAGCCGCCGCCGATCTGACCGTCACGGTCGAGATCCCGCGCATCGCCAGCGCCAGTTACCACCGCCCCTACGTCGCCGTGTGGATCGAGAACGGCGAGGCCGCTCACGTGCGCACCCTGGCGGTCTGGTACGACACCGCCCTGCCCAACGCCGAGGGCAAGGACTGGCTGAAGGACATGCGCACCTGGTGGCGCAAGGGCGGGCGCGCGCTGAGCCTGCCCGCCGACGGCGTGTCCGGCCCGACCCGTGCGCCCGGACGCCAGACTGTCCGCATTCCCGCCGCCCGCCTGACCAACCTGCCGGCCGGCCAATACACCCTGGTCGTCGAGGCCGCCCGCGAACTGGGCGGACGCGAGGCGGTGCGCGTGCCCTTTCGCTGGGGCGCTGCAAACGCTGGTCGAGCGACCGGATCCACCGAACTGGGCGCGGTCTCCGTCGCCGTCACCCGCTAAGGATTAGAGCCATGAAGAAGACCCTCGCCCTGATCGCCCTCGGCGCCGCGCTTGCCCTGCCGCTGTCAGCCCAGGCCCACCGCGCCTGGCTGGCCCCAACCGCCACCGTCCTGTCGGGCGGCGAGGCCTGGGTCGGCTTCGACGCGGGCATGTCGAACGGCGTCTTCATCCCCGACCACGCCGCCATGCGCCTGGACGGCCTGACCATCACCGCGCCGGACGGCTCGGCCGCCCAGGCCCAGAACAGCCATCAGGCGCGCTATCGCTCGACCTTCGACCTGCACCTGACCCAGCCGGGCACCTATCGCGTGGCCAACGTCGGCTCGGGCTTCATGGCGACCTATATGGAGAACGGCGAACAGAAGCGCTGGCGCGGACGCGAGGCCGACTTCGCCGCCGCACTGCCCGCGGGCGCCACAGAGGTGCAGACCACCCGCATGAACAGCCGCACCGAGACCTTCGTCACCCTGGGTGCGCCCAACGACACCGCCCTGGCGCCGACCGGCCAGGGGCTGGAGCTCGTTCCCGTCACCCACCCCAATGATCTAGTGGTCGGCGAGCCGGCGACGTTCAAATTCGTGCGCGACGGTCAACCCGCCGCCGACCTGGAGGTCACCATCGCGCGCGGCGGCACGCGCTATCGCGACAATCCCGAGGAGCAGACGGTGCGCACCGACGCCCAGGGCGCCTTCACCGTGACCTGGAGCGACGCCGGGATGTACTGGCTGAACGCCTCGGTGCGCACGCCCGGCGCCGGTGGGCAGCCGGCCCTGAACGCCAGCTACAACGGCGTGCTGGAGATCCTGCCCTGACCCGCGCCGGCGACATCGCTCCGGCCCCGCTGGAGATCGGCGGCGACCGGTCGGAGAACCGCGTCCTGATCCCGGCCCTGAAGGCGCCGCCGCAGCGGCCGCCCAGCGACCGCGTCTGGACCCTGAACGGCGAAAGCATGGGCACGACCTGGTCGGTCCGTCTGGTCCCGCCGCCAGGAGAGCGCGAGGAGACCTTCCGCAGCGCCATCGACGAGGAACTGGCCCGCATCGTGGCCCTGTTCAGCCCTTGGGACCGCCGCTCGGAGATCAGCCGTTTTAACGCGGCGCCAGCGGGCACGTGGGAGCTGTCGCCCGAGTTCTGGGATCTGCTGAACGCCTCGCTGGACCTGGGCGACGAGACGAATGGGGCGGTCGATCCGACGCTGGGCGCCCTTGTCGATCTGTGGGGCTTCGGCCCGCCGGGACCGCGCGACGACGCGGCGCCCCTGCCCGCCGACGACGAGGTCGAGGCGGCTCTGGCCGTCAGCGGCTGGGGCCGTCTGCGCCTGAACCGCGATGCGCGCGCTGCGATGCAGCCCGGCGGGACGCGGCTCGATTTCTCGGGCATCGCCAAGGGCCATGCCGTGGACTGCGTGTCGGATCGTCTGACGGCGCTGGGCGCGACTTCGCATCTGGTCGAGATCGGCGGCGAGGTTCAGGGTCGCGGCGTCAAACCCGACGGCCAGCCCTGGTGGGTCGAGCTGGAGATGCCGGCCGGGACGCCCGCGCCGCGCACTGTGGTCGCCCTGGTCGATCTGGCGATGGCGACGTCCGGCGACTGGCGCCGCGCCTTTCAGGTGGACGGCAAGCTGTATCCCCACACGATCGACGGCCGCACCGGACGCCCGGTCGACAACGGCCTGGCCTCGGTGACGGTGTTCGACGCCTCGGCCATGCGCGCCGACGCCCTGGCCACCGCCCTGACGGTCATGGGACCGTTCGAGGGAGCGGAGTACGCCGAGGCCATGGGCCTGGCGGCCCAGTTTGTCGAACGCACGCCGCGTGGGCTGGTGGAGCACCTGAGCCCGGCCTTCGCCGCCATGCTGGACGAGGGCGAGTGACGGCTGAGCCGGAACGCCTGCTCTGGGCCGTCGCCGCCGTCGCCCTCTGGCTCCTGCTGACGGCCGGCGTCGTCTGGCGCGTGCGCCGCGACCGTCGCCGCGAGGCCGAGCGCGCCCAGGCCCTGGCCGGCGATGCGGGCGAGGACGCCGTGCTGGTGGCCTACGCCAGCCAGACCGGCTTTGGCGAGGAACTGGCCTGGATGACCGCGCGCGCGCTGTCGGACGGCGGGGTCGGCGCGCGGGTCCTGTCCTTCGCCGACCTGGATCTGGAGACGCTGCGGAACGCGCGCCGCGCCCTGTTCATCGTCTCAACCACCGGCGAGGGCGATCCGCCGGATGCGGCCTCGGGCTTCGTGCGCAGGGTCATGAGCCAGGACGCCGCACTGCGCGATCTGTCGTGGGGCCTGCTGGCGCTCGGCGACCGCAGCTATGACGCCTTTTGCGGCTTCGGCCGGGCGCTGGCCGCCTGGCTGGCCCACGCCGAAGCCGCACCCCTGTTCGATCCGGTCGAGGTCGACAACGGCGACGCCGGCGCCATCCGCCACTGGCAGCATCAGTTGAACCAGATCACCGGGGCGACGGCGGCGCCGGATTGGACCCCGCCGGCCTATGACCGCTGGCGGCTGGTCGAACGCCGCCTGCTGAATGCCGGCAGTCAGGGCGGCGAGGCGCACCATCTGGCGTTCGAGCCGGTCGGCGCCGCGCCGGACTGGGCGGCCGGCGACATCGCCGAGATCGGAGTGCCGCCTCGCGACGGCCAGGCCCCCGCCTCGCGCGAATACTCCGTCGCCTCCCTGCCCGCCGACGGGCGCGCCGAGTTCCTGATCCGCCTCATGCATCGGCCCGACGGGACGCCCGGCCTGGCGTCCGGCTGGCTGACTCAGATGATCCAGCCGGGCGACGAGATCGACCTGCGCATCCGCACCAACCGCGGCTTTCACGCCCCGCCGCACGGCGCGCCGGCGATCCTGATCGGCAACGGCACGGGCATCGCCGGCCTGCGCGCCCATTTGAAGGCCCGCGCCGCCCTGGACCGGCCGAGCGAGACCTGGCTGCTGTTCGGCGAGCGCACCCGTGCGCACGACGCCTTCTATGACGCGGAGTTGCAGGCCTGGCTGGCTTCAGGCGTGCTGACGCGGCTGGACCGATGCTTCTCGCGCGACGGGGCCGAGCGGACCTACGTCCAGGCCCTGGTCGCCGAGCACGCCCGCCCCGTCGCCGACTGGGTCGAGCGCGGCGCCTTCATCTATGTCTGCGGCAGTCTGGAGGGGATGTCGCGCGGCGTTCATGCGGCGCTTCAGGCCGTGTTGGGCGAAGTGGGGCTGCAGGCTCTGACGGAAGCCGGTCGGTATCGGCGCGACGTCTACTAGAGGGCCACGGCCTTCATCGACACGGCCGGATCCGCCAGCTTTTCGGCGTCGACCGGCGTCGCCTTGCCGATCAGCAGGCGCCCGCCCATGAACTCGGCCGGGGCGTTGACCGCCTCGACGCACAGCAGCCGCTGGCCCTGCAGATGGAAGACCGCGAAGCCCGGCGCGGTCGGATCGCCGCGCACCACCTGGTGGTCGGCGCCGAACGGCAGGCCCGCGATCTGCAGCTTCACATCGTACTGATCCGACCAGAACCAGGGGACTTCTGGCGCTGGGGCCGGACGGCCGACGATGGCGGCTGCGGCCTGCTTGGCCTGCTCCAGAGCGTTGGGCACGCTCTCCAGCCGATGGCGCGCGCCGTCGTGGACGGGCACGGGCCGGTTGGTCACATCGCCGATGGCGAAGATGGCGGGGTCCGAGGTCCGCGCCTGCTCGTCCACCACCACGCCGTTGTCGCACGCCAGCCCGGCGGTCGCCGCCAACCCGTCGCACGACTGCGCCCCGATGCCGATCAGAATGGCGTCGGCCTGGATCGTCCGCCCGTCTGCCAACCGCACCGCGCCGCCGTCCAGAGACTGGGTTTCCAAAGATTGGGCCTCGGCCGAGGTCAGGATCTCGACGCCATGCTGGCGATGAAGCGCGGTGAAGAAGTCTGACAGGGTCTGCGACGCCACGCGCGCCAGCACCCGGTCCATGCGCTCGATGACCACGGCGTCCGCGCCCAGCGCCCGGGCGGACGCCGCCGCCTCCAGCCCGACATAGCCGCCGCCGACCACCGCCAGCCGCCTGCCCGGGCCCAGCACCACCTTCAGCCGCTCGGCGTCCTTCAGCGTGCGCAGCTCCAGCAGGCTGGGATCGTCGCCGCCCGGAACCGGCAGGCGCCGCGCCGTGGATCCCGTCGCCAGCACCAGCACGTCATAGGTTTCGATCGCCCCGTCAGAGAAAGCGACGGTTCGCGCGCCCGCGTCGATGGCCGTCGCCGTGACGCCCAGGCGCAGGTCAATGGCCTGCTCGACGTAGAAGCTCTCGGGCCGCAGGAGCAGATCGTCCAGCCCGGCCTCGCCCTTCAGCCAGGCCTTGGACAGGGGCGGCCGCTGATAGGGCGCAGCCGCCTCTTCGCCCGCCAGCACGATCGGGCCTGCGTGCCCGTACTGACGCAGCAACGCCGCCGCCGTCCCGCCCGCATGCCCCGCGCCGATGATGAGAACCTTGGTCATGAAGGCAGAAATAGAGTGGCGAGTGGCGAGTGGCGAGGGGCGAAAGCGCGCGGCGTGCAGTCCTGAATCCTCGTCACTCGCCACGCATCTCTCGCCACTCACTTGACCGTTCCATTGTTACAGCATAATGGAACGCGCCATGACCGTCCCGCCCGACCGCGCCGCCCTTTATGACGCGCTCCTGAGCCTCAGGACGCCGCAGGAGGTCGACGCCTTTCTCACCGATCTGTGCACGCCGTCGGAACTGCGCGCCTTCGCCGAGCGCTGGCGCGTGGCGCGGCTGCTGGATGCGGGAGCGCTGTCCTATCGCGAGATCGCCGCCGAAGCCTCGGCCAGCCCAACCACCGTGGTGCGCGTCGCCCGGTCCCTGAAAGACATGCCGCACCAGGGCTATCGCCTGGTGCTGGACCGCCTGAAAGACTGAGCAACCGACATGAGCACTGTGCAGGGACGGCTTCGCATCGCCGTCCAGAAATCCGGCCGTCTGGCCGACCGCAGCCTGGACCTGATCCGCGACGCGGGCCTGAAGTGGGTCAAGGGCCACAACGACCTGCTGTATCGGGTGGAGAACTATCCGATCGACCTGCTGCGCGTACGCGACGACGACATCCCGACGTTCGTCGCGGACGGCGTCTGCGATCTGGGCATCGTCGGCGAGAACGTGCTGGAGGAAGGCAAGAACGGCGGCGCCAACGCCCAAATCATCATGCCTCTGGGCTTCGGCCGCTGCACGCTGAAGATCGCGACGCCCCCGGCCCTGGCCTATGAGGGCGCGACCTCGCTGGACGGCCTGCGCATCGCCACCTCCTATCCGAAGATCCTGCGCCGCTTTCTGGACGAGCGGGGCGTGTCGGCCGACATTGTGACCATGCGCGGCGCCGTCGAGGTTGCGCCCCGGCTGAAGCTGGCCGCCGCCATCTGCGACCTGGTGTCGACCGGGGCGACGCTGGAGGCCAACGGCCTCAAGGCCCAGGACACGGTGCTGGAAAGCCAGGCGGTCCTGATCCGCTCGCCCATCGCGCCCGAACCCGAGCTGAGCGACCTGCTGGAAAGCGTCATCGAGCGGATGGCCGGCGTGGTGTCCTCGCAAGGCGCCAAATACGTCATGCTGAACGCGCCGCGCGCCGCCCTGGATCGGATCACCGCCATCCTGCCGGGCGCGGGCTCGCCGACCGTCATGCCTCTGTCGGGCCGCGACGACGCCGTGGCCGTCCACGCCGTGTGCCAGGAAGCGGTCTTCTGGGAGACGCTGGAAGCGCTCAAGGCCGAGGGCGCCTCGGCCATCCTGGTCCTGCCCATCGAGAAGATGATGTGATGAAGCGGATCGACTGGACCTCTCTCGACGCGGCCGGCAAGGCCGCCGCCCTGGCCCGCCCCGCGCGCCGCACCGCCGGCGACGTGACCGACACGGTGCGCGCCATCATGGACGACGTGCGCGAACGCGGCGGCGCGGCCGTGGTCGACTGGGCCGTCAAGCTGGACAAGGCTCCGCCGCGCCGCATCGCCGTCACCGACCAGGCCGTGGCCGAGGCGCGGGCCGCCCTGGCGCCCGCCGATGCGCGCGCCCTGCGCCTGGCCGCCGACAACATCCGCGTCTTCCATCAGGCGACACGGCCCGACGACACGGCCTGGATCGAGACGACGCCCGGCGTGCGCTCCAAATTGGCCTGGCGGCCGATCGGGCGGGCCGGTCTCTATGCGCCCGGCGGGGCGACGCCCCTGTTCTCGTCGCTGATGATGCTGGCCATTCCCGCCGGCGTGGCCGGTGTCGAGACGCGCGTGGCGGTCACTCCGCCCAACCGAGACAGCGGCGTGCACCCGGCCATGATCGTGGCCGCTGGCGAAGCCGGGCTGGATGCGATCTGGCTGATCGGCGGGGCGCAGGCCATCGCCGCAATGACTTTCGGCGTCGAACTGGACGACGGCTTCATTCCGCCGTGCGACAAGCTGTTCGGGCCCGGCAACGTCTATGTCGCCGAGGCCAAGAAACAGGCTTCGGCCCTGCCCGGCGGCCCGGCCGTGGACATGCCGGCGGGCCCTTCGGAGCTGATGGTCGTGATCGACCGCGACTCGGCGCCCGAGATCGCCGCCGCCGACCTGCTGAGCCAGGCCGAGCACGATGCGGACGCCCAGGTGATCCTGGTCTCCACCAGCCGCGCCAACCTCGACTATGTCCTGACCGAGGTAGAACGCCAGGTCGCCGGCCTGCCGCGCGAAGCGATCGCGCGCGCGTCGCTGGAGGAAGGCCGCGCCATCCTGGTGCGCGATTTGGACGCCGCCATAGAGGCGATCAATCTTTACGGCCCCGAGCACCTGGCGCTTCAGGTCGAGGAGGCCGACGAGATGGTCCCCGCCATCCAGGCCGCCGGCGCGGTCTTCGTCGGTCGCCACGCCGCCGAGACCCTGGGCGACTACGCCGCCGGACCCAGCCACGTCCTGCCCACCGACGGCGCCGCGCGCACCCTGGGCGGCGTGACCACCGCCAGCTTCATGACCAGCATGTCGATCCAGCAGGTGAACGCCGCCGGCGCCCGCGCCCTGGGCCCCATCGCCGCGCGTCTGGCGCGTCTGGAAGGCCTGGAGGCTCACGCCCGCTCGGCCGATCTGAGGAGCGAGGGATGAGCTTGCCCGCGCCCTTTCCTCCGCTGGTGTCCGGCGGCGACGGCCTGGACCGGTATCCGGTGCAGAACTCGACCCTCGCCGCACGCATGGCCGCGCTTTACGCCGTTCCGGTCGAACAGATCCTGCCGGTGCGCGGCCTGACCCACGGGCTGGAGCTGGTCTGGCGCCTGGCCGCTCGCGAAACCGGTTCGGTCGAGGCGCCGAAGGGCGAGCCCTATGCGGCCCTGGCCGCCATCTATCCGTCGCGAGGCCCGACCGCGGCCGCCGTCGTGCGCGCCCTGGGATCGCCTGAGGCGGTCGCAGAAATGGCGGCGCGCACCGCCCCCGCCCTGCTGGTCGTCGACGAAGGCCTGATCGAATTCTCCGACAGCGCCTCAGCCGCCACCGTGGTCGCCGACCACCCGAACCTGGTCGTGCTGCGCAGCCTGTCGCTGGCCTATGGCCTGGCCGGCGCTCGCATCGGCGCGGCGATCGCCCAGCCGGCGACCCTGACGCGGCTGGCTTCGGTGCTGGAGCCCTACGCCCTGCCCGAACCGTTGATCCGGCTGGCGCTGCAGGCGCTGGACCCGTCGCGGATGATGGAGACGCAGGGGCGCATAGCCGGCGTGCGGCGCGAACGCGAGCGGCTAGTCGACGCCCTGTCGCGCCAGATGCGGGTCGAGCCCGGCGTCGGTCCGATCATGGTCGCTCAACCGGCGGACCCCGCCGCGGCGCTGGCGGCGCTCAAGACCTATGGAGTCCAGGCTGACCTGTCGGGCGAGCGCCTGCGTCTGCCCGTCTCACTGAAGGCCGAGGTCAACGACCGGGTGCTGGCCGCCTTCGGCCTGGCCTCGGATCGCCGGCGCGCGCACCGTTTGGGCGAGGCCGTGCGCGACACCAAGGAGACGCGCATCGTCTGCGCCGTCGATCTGGACTCGACCGGTCCGGTCCGTATCGAGACCGGCGTCGGCTTCTTCGATCACATGCTGGAGCAGGTCGCGGCCCACGGCGGTTTCTCGCTGCGCCTGTCGTGCGTAGGCGACCTGCATACCGATCCGCACCACACCATCGAGGATTCGGCCATCGCCCTGGGTCAGGCGCTGAAACAGGCGCTGGGCGAGCGCAGGGGCATCGCCCGGTACGGCTTCGTCCTGCCGATGGACGAGGCGAACGCCAGCGTGTCGATCGATCTGTCGGGGCGGCCCTATCCGGTGTTCCAGGGCGCGTTCGAAACGCCTTTCATCGGCGACTACCGCACCGACCTGACCGCCCACGTCATCCGATCGCTGGCCGAACACCTGGGCGCCGCGATCCACGTCACCATCACCGGAGACGACGACCACCACAAGACCGAGGCCGTCTTCAAGGCCCTGGGCCGCGCCCTGCGTCAGGCCATCCGCATCGAAGGCGACGCGGTGCCAAGCACGAAGGGGATGCTGTGAGCGAGGTCGCCCTGATCGCCTATGGTGCGGGCAACACCGCCTCGGTGCGGTTCGCGCTGGAACGGCTGGGCGCACGCGTGCGGCTGGTCACGACGGCTTACGAGATCGTCGAGGCCGAGCGGCTGATCCTGCCCGGCGTGGGCGCGGCGGCCTACGCCATGGGCCGGCTGCGCGAACTGGACCTGATCGCGCCGATCCGCGCGTTCGAGCGGCCCTTCCTGGGCGTCTGTCTGGGCCAGCAATTGCTGTTCGAAACCAGCGCCGAGGGCGAGGCCGACCTGCTGAGCCTGATCCCCGGTCGGGTCGAGGCCATGGTTCCGGCCGCCAACAGGCCCGTGCCGCACATGGGTTGGTCGCCGCTGGCGATCGAGCGCGAGGATCCGCTGCTGGAGGGCATCGAGGACGGGGCCTACGCCTATTTCGTGCACGGCTTCGTCTGCCCCGAAGGCCCAGCCACCCTGGCGCGCGCCGACTACGGCGGGCCGGTGCCGGCGGTGGTGCGGCGTGACAATCGGTGGGGCTGTCAGTTCCACCCCGAACGCTCCAGCCAGGCCGGAGCGCGTATTCTGAAGAACTTTCTGGAGCTGCCTGCATGATCGTCTATCCCGCCATCGACCTGCGCGGCGGCGTCTGCGTGCGCCTGATGCAGGGCCGGTTCGAAGAGGCGACGACCTATGACGACCAGCCGCCCGCGCGTCTGGCCGTCTTTGCGGCGGGCGGCGCCGAATGGGTGCACATCGTCGATCTGGACGGCGCCGAGGCCGGAGAGGCGCGTCAGCACACCCTGATCGGCGAGCTGGCCCAGGCCGTCGATCTCAAGATTCAATCGGGCGGCGGCGTGCGCGCCGTGTCGGATGTGGAGGCCCTGCTGGACGCGGGCGTGGATCGCGTGGTCGTGGGTTCTCTGGCCGCGAGCCAGCCCGAGACGGTGCTGGACTGGCTGGACCGCTTCGGGCCCGAGCGCCTGACCCTGGCTTTCGACGTGCGCATCGAGAACGGCGTGCCGACGCCGGCGCTGAAGGGCTGGACCCAATCGTCGGGCCTGGATCTGTTCAGTGTGCTGGACCGCTATCCAGTCGGCCGCATCAAGCATGTCCTGGTCACCGACGTGTCGCGCGACGGAGCGCTGACGGGGCCGAATCTCGAACTGCTGTCCGACATCCGGCTGCGCCGGCCCGATCTGGTGCTTCAGGCTTCGGGCGGGGTGGCGACGCTGGACGACATCACCGCCATCAAGGCGCTGGGCTGTCACGGGGTGATCGTCGGCCGGGCGATCTACGAAGGCCGCTTCACCCTGCCGGACGCCATTACGGCCGCGCGCCGCGAGCGGGACTGATGGTCGCGCGCCGCATCATCCCCTGCCTGGACGTCAAGGACGGCCGCGTGGTCAAGGGCGTGCGCTTCGAGGGGCACCGCGACATGGGCGACGCCGCCGAACTGGCCGCGCGCTATCGCGACGAGGGCGCTGACGAACTGGTCTTCTACGACATCACCGCGAGCCCACAGGGCCGCACGCTCGACTACGGCTGGGTCGAGGACGTGGCGCGTCTGCTGGACATTCCCTTCTGCGTGGCGGGCGGCATCCGATCGGTCGATCAGGCCGCGCGATGCCTGGATCACGGCGCGGACAAGGTCTCGATCAACTCACCCGCTCTGGAACGCCCCGAGCTGATCGGTGAAATGGCCGAGCGCCTGGGCCGGCAGTGCGTCGTCGTCGGCGTCGACAGCGTCTTCGAAGACGGCGACTGGCGCGTGCACCAGTATACGGGCGATCCCGACCGCCGCCGCGGTGCGGGACGGCTGACGATGGAGTGGATCGTGCAGGCCCAGCAGCTCGGCGCCGGCGAGATCGTGCTGAACTGCATTGACCGCGACGGAGTACGAAAGGGCTATGACGTCGAGCAACTGGCCGCGGCGCGCACGCGCCTGACCATTCCGCTGGTGGCCTCGGGCGGGGCCGGCTCGCCGCAGGACTTCCGGGACGTGTTCGACACGGCCGACGTATCGGGCGCCCTAGCCGCCAGCGTCTTTCACACCGGCGCCATCGCCATTCCCGACCTGAAGCGATATCTCGCCGACGAAGGCGTGGAGGTGAGGCTGTGATCGATCCCGAAGCGCTTGATTTCGCCAAGGGCGACGGCCTGATCCCGGCCGTGGTGCAGGATGCCGCGACCCTGCAGGTGCTGACCCTGGCCTATATGGACCGCGCCGCCCTGGACGAGACGATCCAGTCCGGCGAGGCCACCTTCTTCTCGCGCTCGCGCGGCGGGCGGTGGCGCAAGGGCGAGACCTCGGGCGATCGGCTGCACGTGGTTTCGATCACGCCCGACTGCGACGGCGACGCCCTGGTGGTGAAGGTCCGCCCCGTCGGCAACGCCTGCCATCTGAACCGCATCAGCTGTTTCGGCGACGAGGACGCCCCGGGCCTGGGCCGCGTGGCGCGCCTGGAGCAGACCATCGCCGAACGAGCCGGCGCCGACCCGGCCGAAAGCTGGACCGCCCGCCTGATCGCCGAGGGGCCGAAACGCGTGGCCCAGAAGGTCGGCGAAGAGGGTGTCGAGACGGCCCTGGCCGGCGTCGCCGGACCGGATACGGAACTCGCCAGCGAGGCCGCGGATTTGGTCTATCACCTGCTCGTCCTGCTGCGCGCCCGTAACATGGTGTTTCAGGATGTCCTGGACGTGTTGGCCTCGCGGGCCGCAACGGCCAAACACTCACCCTGAAGGCGGTCATCGGGCCGCGCTCCTGGAAGGAAATGATCGCGCATGGCGGCATTGGTGCTCTTCGGCGGCGGCGGCGACCTGGCGATGCGGATGCTTCTGCCGTCGCTCTACTTCCTGGAGCGCGACGGCCTGATGGCCGAGGGGCTCAAGATCATCGGCGCCGCGCGCTCCGAGGAAACGGCCGAGGAATATGTCGCCAAGGTGCGCGAGGCGGTCCAGCCCCGCGCCGAGGCGGCCGACGCCTGGGACGCCGAGGCCTGGTCCCGGCTGGAGGCGCGGCTGGACTATCTGGCGGTCGACGCCACCGACGCCGAAAGCCTGAAGCCGCTGAAAGCCAAGGTCGGCGACGGCGAGGTCACCTCCTTCCTGGCCGTATCGCCCTCGCTGTACGCCCGCATCGTCAAGGCGATGAAGGCCGCTGGTCTGGCCGAGCGCAACTGCCGCATCGTGCTGGAGAAGCCGGTCGGCCGCGACCTGGCCTCCTTCCTCGAGATCGACGACGCCGTGGCCGAGGCGTTCCGCGAGGACCAGGTGTTCCGCATCGACCACTATCTGGGCAAGGAGACCGTCCAGAACCTGATCGCCCTGCGCTTCGGCAACGTCGTGTTCGAGCCGCTGTGGAACAACCTGATCGTCGACCACGTCCAGATCACGGTGGGCGAGACCGTCGGCGTCGGCGACCGCTGGCCCTATTACGACGAGTACGGCGCCCTGAAGGACATGCTGCAGAACCACATGCTGCAGCTGCTTTGCCTGGTCGCCATGGAGCCGCCCAGCGACCTGGATCCCGACTCGGTGCGCAACGAGAAGGTCAAGGTGCTGCGGTCCCTGCGCCGCATCACGCCCGAGGAGGCCGAGCGCGTCACCGTGCGCGGCCAGTATGTCGCCGGCGAAGTCGATGGAAAGCCGGTCAAGGGCTATGACGAGGAACGCGGCGAGCCCTCGGACACCGAGACCTTCGTCGCCATCCGCGCCGACATCGACAACTGGCGCTGGGCCGGCGTGCCCTTCTTCATGCGCACCGGCAAGCGCATGGCCGAGAAGCGCACCGAGATCGTCATCCAGTTCAAGGCGGTGCCGCACTCCATCTTCGGCCACGGCGAGCGCGGCCAGGTTCAGGACAACCGGCTGATCATCGAGCTGCAGCCCGACGAGGACATCTCGCTGTCGGTCATGAACAAGAAGCCCGGGCTGGAGCAGCGTATGAAGCTGCAGCCCATCAAGATGAGCCTGTCGTGGGGTGTGGACGGCAAGGACGCCCCCCCGCCGCGCCGCCGCATCGCCTATGAGCGCCTGCTGCTGGACGCCATGAACGGCGATTCCACCCTGTTCGTGCGTCGCGACGAGGCCGAGCAGGCCTGGCGCTGGGTCGACGAGGTGGCCGAGGCCTGGACCGGCGCCGACATCAAGACCGAAGACTACCAGCCCGGCAGTTGGGGGCCGGAAAGCGCCGACCTGCTGCTGTCGCGCACAGGCCGCCAGTGGAATACGCGCAATGACTGATATCCAGACCCTTCCGACCGCCGCCGACTGGGCCCAGGCCTGCGCCGACAGCCTGATCGAGACCCTGGCCCAGGCCATCGCCGCCGATGGCCGCGCGGTCTTCGCCGGGTCGGGCGGATCGACGCCGGCGCCGATCTATGACCGGATGCGGCAGGCGCAGATCGACTGGGCGCGCGTCACGGCCACCCTGATCGACGAGCGCTATGTCCCCGAGACCTCGCCGGATTCGAACGCCGCCCTGTTGAAGCAGACCCTGCTGACCGGACCCGCCTCGGCCGCGCGCTTCGTTCCGATGTTCCACCCCGAGGTGACGGTCGACCGCGCCGCGGCCCTGGCGACCCAGGCCCTGGCGGCCGAGGGGGCGCGTTTCGACGCGGTCCTTCTCGGCATGGGGGGCGATGGCCATATCTGCTCCATGTTCCCCCAAAGCCCCACGCTGAAGACCCTGCTGATCCCCAGCCTGGCGCCCGCCGTTTATGGCGTGCCTCAGGGCCGCGACGGCATGGCGCCGTCGATGGAGCGGCTGTCGATCAACCTGCCCTATCTGGCCCAGGCCGGGCGCGTCGTCCTGGCCATCACCGGCGCCGAGAAGCGCGCGGTGTTCGAGCGCGAGGCGCAGGGCGACCCCGCCGTCACGCCCATCGCCGCGCTGATCGCGGCAAATACCCCCCTCGAAGTCTATTGGACGGAGGCCGCCTGATGGCCCTGAACCCCGTCGTCGAACGCGTCACCGCCCGCATCGTCGAACGCAGCGCCCGGACGCGCGCCGACTATCTGCGCCGCATGGACGCCGCCGGATCGTCCCGGCCCGGCCGCGCCAAGCTGAGTTGCGCCAACTGGGCCCATGCCTTCGCCGGCGCCCCGGTCAAGGACAAGCTGAACGCCATGTCGGGCGCACAGCCCAATGTCGGCATCGTCACCGCCTATAACGACATGCTGTCGGCCCATCAGCCGTTCGAACGCTTTCCCGAGATCATCCGCCAGGCAGTGCGCGAGGTGAACGCCACGGCCCAGGTCGCCGGCGGCACCCCGGCCATGTGCGACGGCGTCACCCAAGGGCGGCCCGGCATGGAGCTGAGCCTTTTCAGCCGCGACGTGATCGCCATGTCGACCGGCGTCGCCCTGACCCACGACGCCTTCGACGCCGGCCTGATGCTGGGCGTCTGCGACAAGATCGTGCCCGGCCTGTTCATGGGCGCCCTGGCGTTCGGCCATCTGCCGGTCGTCTTCGCCCCGGCCGGCCCCATGCCGTCGGGCATTCCCAATGCCGAGAAGGCGCGCATCCGCGCCCTGTACGCCCAGGACAAGGTGGATCGCGCGACCCTGCTGGAAAGCGAGATCGGCAGCTATCACTCGCCCGGCACCTGCACCTTCTACGGCACCGCCAACTCCAACCAGATGATGATGGAGCTGGGCGGTCTGCACCTGCCCTCCACCGCCTTCGTCCACCCCGAGACCGGCCTGCGCGACGCCCTGACGGCGGCGGCGGCCAAGCGGGCGGTCGAGCTGGCGCGCGAAGGGCGCGGGCGGATGGCCGACGTTATCTCCGAAAAGTCCATCGTCAACATGATCGTGGCGCTGCTGGCCACGGGCGGATCGACCAACCACGCCATCCACCTGGTCGCCATGGCGCGCTCGGCGGGGGTGCTGATCGACTGGACCGACATGGACGAACTGTCGTCGGTGACGCCGCTGCTGGCGCGCGTCTATCCCAACGGCTCGGCCGATGTGAACGCCTTCCAGGCCGCCGGCGGCGTGGCCTTCGTGGCGCGCGAGCTGGCGAAGGCGGGCCATATCCACAGTGACGTCCAGACCGTGATGGGCGACGGCATCGAAGCCTATTTCCAGGAGCCGGCGATGATCGACGGCGAACTGGTCTGGAAGGACGGCGTCGAGGAGAGCCTGGACCTGTCGATCCTGCGCCCCGCCTCAGACCCGTTCGACCGCGAGGGCGGCCTGCGTCTGGTCCAGGGCGACCTGGGCCGGGCCGTGATCAAGATCAGCGCGGTCAAGCCCGAGAACCGGATCGTCGAGGCGCCCGCCGCCGTTTTCGAAACCCAGGAAGACGCGCTGCAGGCTTTCCGGGACGGCAAGCTGGACCGCGACGTGGTCGTGGTGCTGCGCTTTCAGGGCCCCAAGGCGAACGGCATGCCCGAGCTGCACAGCCTGTCGCCGGCGCTCAGCGTGCTGCAGGACAAGGGCTTCAAGGTCGCCTTCGTCACCGACGGGCGAATGTCCGGCGCCTCGGGCAAGACGCCGGCGGCGATCCACGTCAGCCCCGAGGCCCTGGCCGGCGGTCTGCTGGCGCGGGTCCGGGACGGCGACATCATCCGGCTGGATCCCGAGGCCGGGGTGCTGTCGACGGTGGGCATGGACCTGGACGCCCGCGCGCCCGCCCGGCGGTCCGACGCCCACGCCACGGGCTCGGCCTGGGGCTATGGCCGCGAGCTGTTCGGCGCCTTCCGCCACGTCGTGAGCACGGCCGAGGAGGGCGCCTCAGTCTGTTTCACCGAAACGCCGGGCGGCAACGCCCAGATCGACACCCCGCCCGACAACAACGTCAACGACCGAGCCGTGGACGCATGATTTTGCCCTACGCTCGGCTCGCGGAGCCTCGCCGCTTGAGGGCGTCACATTTTACATTGCCCTACGCTCGGCTCGCGGAGCCTCGCCGCTTGAGGGCGTCACATTTTACCTCGCCCTACGCTCGGCTCGCGGAGCCTCGCCGCTTGAGGGCGCTACATTTTACCTTACCCTCCGCTCGGCTCGTGGAGCCTCGCCGCTTGAGGGCGACGGAAAGGACCATCACCCAATGAAACCCTCCAAGGACGACATCGTGCTGGTCGGCGACGTAGGCGGGACCAATGCCCGTTTCGCCCTGGCGCGGCTTGAGGACGGACGCCCGGTGCTGGAGCATCACGACAGCTTTCCGGCCGAGGGCCATCCGACCTTCCTGGAGGGGGTGGAGGCCTATCTGAAGGGCTGCGACACGCGGCCGACGTCGGGCGTTATCGCGGTCGCCGGGCCGGTGACAGACGGGGCCATCGACCTGACAAACTCGCCTTGGGCGGTGACCGAGACCGAGCTGGGCACGCTGGGCCTGACGCCGGCCAAGCTGATCAACGACTTCGAGGCGGTGGCCTGGGGCGCTCCGGTGGTTCCCAAGGAAGATCTGGCCTCGCTGGGCGGGCCCGAGCAGGGTGATCCGCACGCGACCATCGCCGTCCTGGGGCCCGGCACCGGCTTTGGCGTCTCGGCCCTGGTGCGCGACGCCTTGGGCCGCGAGATGGCCATGCCCAGCGAGGGCGGCCACGCCTGTTTCGCGCCGGGCGACGAGGTCGAGGACGAAATCCTTCGCATCCTGCGCCGCCGCTATGGCCGGGTGTCGATCGAGCGGCTGATCTGCGGGCCGGGCCTGCTGAACATGCACCGCGCGCTGGCCGAGATCGAAGGGCGAGAGACCCATATCGACGATCCGGCCCAGATCACGGCTGATGCGCTTGCGGATCCGCGCAGCGCCTGCGGCCACACCCTGGCGCGCTTCTGCGCCATCCTGGGCGCCGTGGCCGGCGACATCGCCCTGACGACGGGCGCGCGCGGCGGGGTCTATGTGGGCGGCGGCATCGCCCCGCGCATCCTGGACTTCCTGAAAGCCAGCCCGTTCCGCGAGCGGTTCGAGCGCAAGGGCCGGTATCAGGACTACATGAAGGCGATCCCGACGCAGGTGATCCTGCACAAGCACTCTGCGCTTCTGGGCGCGGCGAGGGTGGCGTTCGCCGAAACGTCGGACTGAACCTCAGTCCAGGGCGCAGATGTCCGGCAGGCCGCGCAGGCCGCCGGCGTGATCCAGGCCGTAGCCGACCAGAAAGCGGTTCGGCGCCTCCCAGCCGACGAAGTCGGGCTCAGGCGCGCGCGCCTCGGGCCAAGGCTTGCGGGCGAAGACGCATGTCAGGACCCGCGCCGCGCCCGCCTCGCGGGCGATCCGGACGGATTCCGCCAGCGACAAGCCGGTGTCGAAGACGTCATCCAGAATCAGCACCGTGCGGCCCTCGATCGGGCGCTGGAAGCCGGACCGCACCTCGATCTTGCCCCGGCTGGTCTTGTCGTCGCCATAAGAGGCCAGCCACAGCGCGTCGAAGCGGACGTTCCGGCCATGGCGTGACAGGGCGCGCGTCAGGTCGGCGGCGAACCACAGACCGCCGGTCAGCAGGACGGCCGCGACCGTCTCGTCATCGGTGACGGGGGCGATGCGGCGCGCCAGATCATCGACGATCCGGGCGATCTCGGCTTCGGGCAGAAGGACGGCGGGGGTGGGATCAGCCATGACCCGACGGCGATACCGTCTGGACCGCTGCGCTGTCGAGGGCGGGCGAAGCTTCAATAGGGCTCAGGCCGCTTGGCGCGTTGACCTCAAGCACCAGGGCCGGACGCAGGCCGGCCTCTTCGGCGGTCGCCGCGCGGCGCACGGCCGGCGCGGGACGGGCGGCCTGTTCGATCCGCGCCGGTTCAGCCTTGGGAGCGAAGTCGACGCCGACGCCGGCGGCTCTGCCGCCCGGATCGGGGATCATCACAGCGAAGCCCTGGACCCCGCCCGGCAGCACCGGCGGCCCGTCCAGACGCACCACCTTGTGGCCGATCTCGGCGCCGCGCTCGTCCAGCAGGGCGATGCGCACGGGCGGCGCCACGATTTCATTGTCCCGAACATTGCGCACGGCGCCGGACACAAGGACGCGATCGGCGTCGTAAGGCGCCGGACGGCCGCCGACGGCCTCGAAATCCAGGCCGACGACGTTCACGCGGGCGCCCGCCATGGCGTACGCCTCGGCCGCGCGCGGGAACATTGTCACCACCTCGACGCGGAACAGCCAGGCGCTCGCCAGGAGGCCGAGAAAAATCGCCGCAAGGCCAGCCCACACAGCCCCATGCGCGGCGGCGCGGCGCAGGCGGCGCTGCTGCTCGGCGCGGGCGCGGAAGGCCTTGGGCAGTTCCGGCGCGGGCGCCTCGGCCAGGGTTTCCGGTTCGGGCGCTTCGTCGCGACGGCCGAATCCGGCTGATTCGGGCGAATCGTTCGCCGCGAGGGTCGTGGCGGTCAGCTCCAGGGGCTCGTCGGAGACCGCTTTCCACACCTCGCCGCATGACTGACAGCGGACCTTGCGGCCGTTCGCACCGACGCTGTCGTCGGGGACGAAATAGCTGGTGGCGCAGGCGGGGCAGGTCAGTATCATGCGCCCACTTCTCAGGCGCCCTGCGGCGCCGCTCCCTGTCGAGGCGTGACGCCTCGTTCCCGAAACCAATGAACGCATTGACCCGCCGCGCCGCCGATCCCGTCCCCGGGCCCGAGACCGTCCGACTGTCGGACGCGGGCTTCGGCTATGCGGACGCGCCCGGCGTGCTTCGGGGCGTTAACCTCATTCTGGAGCGTGGCTCTTTCCACTTCCTTACCGGAGCGTCGGGCGCGGGAAAGTCGACCCTGCTGCGCCTGCTGACCTTGGCTGAACGGCCAAACGAAGGGCGCATCCGACTGTTTGGCGAGGATGTGACCGCCGCGCCGCGCGCCCGCATCCCGCACCTGCGCCGCCAGATGGGCGTGATCTTCCAGGACTTTCGCCTGCTGGATCACCTGTCGGTCTTCGACAACGCTGCCCTGCCGCTGCGCCTGGCGGGCGGCCGCGCGCGCGATCACGCCGCCGACGTCGAGGAGATGCTGCGCTGGGTTGGGCTGGGCCGGCGCATGCACGCCTTGCCCCCGGCCTTGTCCGGCGGCGAGAAGCAACGTCTGGCCATCGCCCGCGCCGTCATCACCCGTCCTGGCCTGATCCTGGCCGACGAGCCGACCGGCAGCGTCGACGCCGCCATGGCCGACAAGCTGCTGCATCTGTTCCAGAGCCTCAACCGCCTGGGCGCCACCGTGCTGATCGCCAGCCATGACGAGGCCCTGGCCGCGCGCTCCGGCGCCGCGGTGCTGCGCCTGAGCAACGGCCGGCTTGAGGGCCCAGGATGAACCGGATGCCGTCCGTCTCTCGCCCCGGCCTGTTGCCGCGCGACGCCGCCGGCGAGCCCTGGCTGGCCGTGGTCATCGCCGTGCTGTGCGCCCTAGCTTGTCTGGCCGCCGTCGGCGCCTCGGCGGCGGATCGCGCGGCCTTCGGCTGGAGCGGCCGTCTGCGCGCCGAGGCGACCGTCCAGGTCCGCCCCCGCGTCAACGAGACCGGGGCCGCCGCCGCCGCCCGCGCGGCCGAGACCCTGTCGAGCGTCATCGGCGTGTCCGAGGCCGAAGCCCTGGACCGCAAGGCGGCCGAGGCCCTGCTGCGGCCCTGGCTGGGCGACGCCGTCCTGCCAGACCTGCCGATCCCCAGCCTGGTGGTGGTGCGGCTCGACCCGACCGATCCCGCTAGCGCCGCCACCCTGAGCCGCGCGCTGGCCGAGGCGGGTCTGGACGCCAGCGTGGACGACCATTCCCTGTGGCGCGGCGAGGTCGAGCGATCGGCCGGCGCCATCGCCGCCCTGTCAGGCCTGGCCGCCCTGCTGACCGCCTTCGCCGCGGCCTGCGCCGTCGCCTGGGCCACCCGCGCGGGGCTGGCCGCACAGCGCCAGACGATCGAGACCCTGTCGCTGCACGGCGCAACCGACGGCTTCATCGCCGGCCTGTTCCAGCGACGCTACGGCCTGTTGGCCGCAGGCGCGGGCGCGGCCGGTGCGGCCGGCGCAGGCCTTATGATCGTGATGGCCCGTTTCGTCGGCGGATCGGACGGCCTCAGCTCTGCCCTGCCTCTGGCGTGGGGCGACCTGCTGATCCTGCTGCCCTGTCCCCTGCTGGCCGCCGCCGTCGCGGTGCTGGCGGCGCGCGGCGCCGCTTTGGCTCAATTGCGCGGCGGCTGGCGCCTGCCTTACCGCTGGACGCTTGGCGGGCGGCTTGGACGCAGCTAGAGCCAAGCGATGAAGTTTCTGGCCCTGGTCGCCATTGTCGCCCTGACCTGGCTGGTCGGCCTGTTCGTCTTCGCCGACCGGGTGCGCGGCTTCGCGCCTGCGGACGAACCCGCGCGCGCCGACGCGATCGTCGCCCTGACCGGGCCTTCGGCCGAGCGCGTCAACGCCTCCATTCGCCTGCTGGAGCAGGGCAAGGGCGACCGTCTGCTGATCTCGGGCGTCAACCGGGAGGTCCGCCGCCAGGAGCTGCGCGCACTCACCCCGGGTTCCAGCCAGCTGTTCAACTGCTGCGTCGACCTGGGCTTCGAGGCCGAGGACACGGTGGGCAACGCCCGCGAGATCGCCGCCTGGGCGCGCCGGCGCGGCTACGACAGCCTGATCGTGGTGACGTCGGACTACCACATGCCGCGAAGCCTGCTGGAGATCCGCAGCGCCCTGCCCGGTGTTCGCCTGACGGCCTACGCCGTCCCGACGCCATCCCTGGACGACAGCGAATGGTGGCGCGCGGCGGTCACCGCCCGCCGCATGACGCTGGAATACATGAAATACCTGACCGTGCTGGGTCGTGAAGCCGGGCATCGCCTGCGCGGCGAGCATCCCGAGCGGGCCGCCTCCGCCCCGACCGAAGAGGAGGCCGCCGCGTGACCACCGTGCGCTCGCTTCTGTTCGTGGCCTGGCTGTATCTGTCGATCGCCCTGTTCGCCATCATTCTGTCGCCGGTGCTGATCCTGGGCCACGCCCAGGCCATGGCCGTCATCAAGGCCTGGGCCCGGTTCGTGCTGTTCGGCCTGCGCTGGATCGCCGGGATCCGCGTCGAGTTCCGCGGCCTGGAGCACCGGCCCGAAGGCCCGGCTCTGATCGCCTGCAAGCATCAGGGCATGCTGGACATCATCATCCCCTTCGCCGTCCTGCGCGACCCGGCCATCATCATGAAGAAGGAGCTGATGGTCCTGCCCTTCTTTGGATGGTTCGCCTGGAAGACGAAGATGATCTCCATCGACCGCTCGGCCCATTCCAAGGCGCTGAAAGACATGGTCCGCCAGGCCCGCGCCCGCGCCGCCGAGGGCCGCCAGATCTTCATCTTCCCGGAAGGCACCCGCGCCGCTCCCGGCGCGCCGCCGGACTACAAGCCGGGCGTCATGGCGCTGTATCGCGACCTGGGCGTGCCGTGCTGGCCCATGGCGACAAACGCCGGCGTGCACTGGCCGGCCCACGGCTTCCGCCGCTATCCGGGCACGGTGGTCTACGAGTTCCTGCCGCCGATCCCCGCCGAGATGAAGCGCGCCGAGTTCATGGCGTTGCTGGAAAGTCGCATCGAGACCGCCTCGAACGCCCTGCTGGAGCCAAAGGCCGGGTCCGCGCATTTGGGATGACTGTCCGCGCGTCGCGGACGTGTCGGAGCTTTCCCATGCGCCTTCGCGCTCTTGCCGTCGCCGCCCTCATGACCGCCGCGGCCTCGCCCTCGTTCGCCCAGACCCAGCCTTTCGAGCGCGTGACGCCCGCCCCCCAGGGCTGGACCGTCGATGTCGGCGTGGGCGCGCTGTACCGCAAGGATTCCAGCGGCGACGCGGGCTCCAAGACCACCGTCCTGCCCGGGGCGATGATCAACTACCGCGACCTGGTCTATCTGAACCCGATCGAGGGCCTGGGCTGGAACGTGGTCAATCAGGACGACTTCCGCGCCGGCGTCCAGCTGCGCCCGCGGTTCGGCGCCGACGACATCGAGGGGCTGAACATCGATCGTCCGGGCTTTGGCGGCGATCTGGCGGCCTATGCCTACAAGCGCCTGCCCGGCAACATCGTGATCGGCGGCCGCGTCAGCCGCGACATCTCCGGCGAGACCGACGGGACTGAGTATCAGGCCTCGATCGGCCATCAGCGCGTGACGCCGGTAGGCCTGCTGTCCGGCACGGTCTATGTGCGCGGCGGCGACGACAAGCTGGCCAACGCCTACTATGGCGTCAGCGCGGTGGAGGCTGCGGCGAACGGCATTTCCGCCTATTCGCCTGACGGCGGCCTTGAAGGCGCGGGCGTCAATCTGATCCTGCTGGCGCCGATCGCCCCGCGATGGGCCGTAGGCGGGCTGGTCGGCTACGAGCGCCGCCTGGGCGATATCGCCGACAGCCCCTTGTCGCGGAACGACGACACGGTGCGCGCGGGTGTCTTCGTGGCGCGGCGTTTCGGCGGCTGAACGCGGTAAAATCATCGTGGTTACTCGCCCTTAACCGCGATGATTCACCAATCCGCTCTCAAGCTGAGCGGGGCCGCCTTCCATGTCCGATCTTCCCATTGACGTCGTGCTGCGCGGCGACTGCATCAAGCGGCTTAAAGCGCTGCCCGACGCCTCGGTGAACATGGTCTTCGCCGACCCGCCCTATAACCTGCAGTTGGGCGGCGACCTGCTTCGTCCTGACAACAGCGTGGTCGACGCCGTCGACGACGACTGGGACAAGTTCGACAGCTTCGCCACCTACGACGCCTTCACCCGCGCCTGGCTGACGGAATGCCGCCGCGTGCTGAAGCCCGAAGGCTCGATCTGGGTGATCGGCAGCTACCACAACGTCTTCCGCCTGGGCTCGGCGATCCAGGACCTGGGCTTCTGGGTGCTGAACGACATCATCTGGCGCAAGTCCAATCCGATGCCGAACTTCAAGGGCACCCGGTTCACCAATGCCCACGAGACCCTCATCTGGGCGGCGCGCTCGCGCGAGCAGAAGCGCTACACCTTCAACTACGACGCCCTGAAGGCCTTCAACGAAGACACCCAGATGCGCTCCGACTGGACCTTCGCCCTGTGCACCGGCGAGGAGCGGTTGAAGGACGCCGACGGCAAGAAGGCCCACCCGACCCAGAAGCCCGAGGCCCTGCTGCACCGCGTGCTGCTGTCGGCCACCCGGCCCGGCGACGTGGTGCTGGACCCCTTCTTCGGCACCGGCACGACGGGCGCGGCGGCCAAGCGCCTGGGTCGCCACTTCATCGGCATCGAGCGCGACGAGGCCTACGCCGACCTGGCCGAGGCGCGTATCAAGGCGGTGATCCCCGCCGCGCCCGAGGACCTGAAGGTCATGGGCTCCAAGAAGTCCGAGCCCAAGGTGCCGTTCGGCGCACTGGTGGAAGCCGGCCTGCTGGCGCCCGGCGAAACCCTGTACTGCCCCAAGGGCGAGCGCATGGCGCGGGTTCGGGCCGACGGCTCGCTGATCTCGGGCGCGCTGACTGGCTCGATCCACAAGCTGGGCGCGCTTCTCGAGAATGCGCCGGCCTGCAACGGCTGGACCTACTGGCGCTTCAAGTCCGACCAGGGCCTGAAGTCCATCGACGCCCTGCGGGCCGAAATCCGCGCCGGAATGCAATGACCGCTACCGGACATATGTAACAACTGTAAGCCTCTATCTTTTCGGCGAAAAATTGAATGGTGCGGTGCGGAACCGCGGCAGGCTGTCGCGGGTTTCTCGACTCTGGCGCCCGGCTGTCGCGGGCGCGGGAGCTTCCGCATGAAAATCGCCCAGGTCACTCCGCTCTATGAAGCCGTTCCGCCCAAACTTTACGGCGGAACCGAACGGGTCGTCGCCCACCTGACCGACGCCCTGGTTGATCTGGGGCACGAAGTGACCCTGTTTGCCTCGGCCGACGCCGAGACGCGCGCGCGCCTGATCCCGGTTCGCGACCAGGCAATCCGTCTGGACCCCGCCCCGCTGAAATCAGACCTGGCGGCGCACCTGGTCATGCTGTCCGAAGTGCTGAAGCGCGCCGACGAGTTCGACGTCATCCACTTCCACACCGACATGGTGCAGTTCCCCCTGTTCGAGCGCTACGCCGACAAGACCCTGACCACCCTGCACGGCCGCCTGGACATGAAGGACATCGGCGGCGTTTACGAACGCTGGCCGCAGTTCGGACTGGTCTCGATCTCCGACGATCAACGCAAACCGCTGGCGAGCGCCAGCTGGAAGGCGACGGTGCATCACGGCATGCCCGGCGACCTGTATCGCTTCTCGCCCCAGTCAGAGGGCTACCTGGCCTTCCTGGGCCGCATCTCGCCCGAGAAACGCCCGGACCGCGCCATCCAGATCGCCACCAAGCTGGGCAAGCGGCTGAAGATGGCGGCCAAGGTCGATGCGGCCGACAAGGTCTATTGGGAGACGGTCATCAAGCCGATGATCGATGGCAATCCGCTGATCGAGTTCATCGGCGAGATCGGCGATCATCAGAAGTCGGACTTCCTGGGCGGCGCCGAGGCCCTGCTGTTCCCCATCGACTGGCCCGAACCCTTCGGCCTGGTGATGATCGAGGCCATGGCCTGCGGCACGCCCGTCGTGGCCTTCCGCTGCGGCTCGACGCCCGAGGTCATCGAGGACGGGGCCACCGGCTTCCTGGTCGACACCCTGGAGCAAGCCGTGGCCGCCGCGGGCCGCGCCCACCTGCTGGACCGCGAGACGATCCGCGCCCGGTTCGACCTGCGTTTCTCCTCAACCGCCATGGCCCGGCGCTATCTGGACGTCTACGGCGACCTTCTGGCCCACCGCCCCTTCGCCGAGACGCCGCTGGACGACCGGATCGCACCCTTGCGGGTCGCAAACGAAGAGCGAGTCTTTCTGGCCCGCGGCTGACGACCGTTTCCCGACTAAGGCCCCGGAACGGCCATGCGGGCTCTGCATTCCGCAGTGACCCTCAGCCCTCGCCTTCGCCGGAGACTTCATGGACGACGCCTACCCGGTGCAGACGCCCGACGTCGAAACTGTTGAACAGGACGGCCTGGAGCGGTTGATGGCGCTCAAGTCCGGCGACTCCTTCGTGGTCGCCGACGGCTGGGGCGACATGCGCGGCGGGGCCGACGGCCTGTTCGACAACGACACGCGCATGCTGTCGCGTCTGATCATGACCGTCGGCGGCCAGCGCCCGTCGCGGCTGAGCTCGGGCGTCAGCCAGGACAACGTCTTCTTCACCTGCCATTCGACCAATCGTCCGCTGCCGCCCATGGGCAAGCGCTCGACTCCCGGCGGCGTGCTGCACATCGAGCGGCGGCGCTTCGTCTGGGATCGTCGGCTGTTCGAGAAGATCACCATCGCTAATCACGGCGTCGAAGAGGTTTGGATGCCGCTGGCGTTCGACTTCGCCGCCGACTTCGCCGACATCTTCGAGGTGCGCGGCACGGCCCGCGCCGAACGCGGGCGGATCGAAACGCCCCGTCACGACGGGCGACGCGTGACCTTCCGCTACGCTGGCTTGGACGATGTTGAGCGCATGAGCTGCCTCGCCTTCTCCGAGCCCCCAGCCCGCCTGACGGGCGGCCGCGCGGAGTTCATGTTCAGCCTGGGGCCGAACGGCCGCATGCACCTGTACGTCGAGTGCGGCATCGACAGCTGCGAAGCGCCTGACGAAGCGCGCTGGCGGGTCGCCGCGCTTCAGGCCCGGCTGGCGATGCGCGCCAAGCGCCGGCGCGGCGCCTCGGTGCGGGGTCCGCGCAGCCCGCGCTTCAACGACTTCCTCGAGCAGTCCCGCGCCGACGTGGCGCTTTTAACCACGGACCTGCCGACCGGCCCCTACCCCTATGCGGGCGTGCCGTGGTTCTCGACGCCGTTCGGGCGCGACGGGATCATCACCGCATGGCAGATGCTTTGGCTGGATCCCAGCCTGGCGCGCGGCGTGCTGACCTACCTGGCCGGCCGCCAGGCGACCGATGTGTCGGCCTTCATGGACTCCGCGCCGGGCAAAATCATGCACGAGACGCGCGGCGGCGAGATGAGCGCGCTGGGCGAGGTGCCTTTCGGCCTCTACTACGGCGGGGTCGACACCACCTGCCTGTTCATCGCCCTGGCCGGCGCCTACTGCCGTCGCACCGGCGACCAGGATCTGATCCGCGCCCTATGGCCCAATCTGGTCGCGGCGGCCGGCTGGATGACCGACTACGGCGACTTCAACGGCGACGGCCTGATCAGCTATCAGCGGGGCGCGGACACCGGCCTGTCGAACCAGGGCTGGAAGGACTCCGAGGACTCCATCTTCCACCGCGACGGCCGCTTCCCCAAGGGCCCCATCGCGCTGCTGGAGGTGCAGGGCTACGCCTATGCCGCCTGGCAGGCGATGGCCGACCTCGCCGAACTGATCGGACAGGCGGGCGCCGACAATTATCGCGTCAAGGCCGAGCGTACGCGCCAGCTGGTCGAGGACCGCTTCTGGATGGAGGACGAGGGCTTCTACGCCATCGCCCTGGACGGCGACGGCCAGCAGTGCCGGTCCATCGGCTCGAACGCCGGGCACCTGCTGTTCACAGGCTTGCCGTCGGCCGAGCGGGCCAAGCAGGTCACGCGACGCATGCTGTCGTCGGAGTTCCGCTCGGGCTGGGGCGTGCGCACCCTGGCCAAGGGGCAGTCGCGCTTCAATCCGATGAGCTACCACAACGGATCCGTCTGGCCCCACGACACAGCCATGGCGGCGGCCGGCATGGCCCGCTACGGCGAGCGGCGCGCGGTCGCCTTGCTGCTCGGCGAGATCAACGCCGCAGCCGCCCACTTCAACCTGCGCCTGCCCGAGCTGTTCTGCGGTTTCGAACGTCAGACCGGCGAACCGCCGATCGCCTACCCCGTCGCCTGCCTGCCCCAGGCCTGGGCGGCCGGCTCGGTCTTTCTGATGCTGCAGGCGTCCCTAGGCCTGTCGATCGACGCCTGCACCGGGGTGGTCGAGGTCGACCGCCCCATGCTTCCGCCGGGGATCGATCGGCTCAACGTCACCAATCTCGAGGTTGGCGGGGGAGTGATGGACCTGAACTTCCAGCGCCTTGACGGCCATGTCGTCGTCATGCCGCGCGACCGGGACGAGCGGATCAGCGTGCGCGTCCTGGGCTGACGGACAGGCCCCTTTCGGCGGTGGTTAGAGCGCGCCCATGGCCAGGAAGGCGCGGGCGGCGGCGAAGTCGCCGGCTTCGAAGCGGACGCGGGCGATGCTGTCGTCGCGGAACAGGAACTCGACCATGAAGCCCTCGCGCGGGTCCAGGCGAGCCAGGGCCTGCGATGCGGTAGCCGGGAAGGTCCACAGTTCGCCCTGGCGCTGGTCGCCCAGCAGAAGGCGGTCGGCGGCGGTCGAGCCCGAAGACAGGAAGACCCGGCTCTGGCGCTCGGGCGTCAGGCCCTCGCCCGACAGCCAGGGGCGCGGCGCCAGATCGGGGTCGCGCATCACCAGCCGCGCGGCATAGGGCCGGGGCTTGCCGGCGAAGGACACCACCGCCGCCAGCCGGTCGGCCTGATCCAGACCGCCGACGGCCCCGAACGTCACGGGTGAGGCGCCGACGCTGGAGGTCTGAGCCAGCCGCCAGGTCGGGGTCGAATAGGCGCCCCGGTTCGCCGCCCAGGCGGCGCGGTCGCCGGGGAAGGTCATGCGTGCGGTGCGCCGCCAGCCCTCGAAACCCTGATTCACCCGGCTCTGGACCACCACCAGATCGGCCGAGCCGCAATCGACGCCCGAGGCCTGGGCGCGGGCGCGGCCGGCGCGGGCGGCCACCTCGGCCTCGGTCACCCCGGCGCGCAGCGCGGCGCCGCGCGCCTGCCAGGCGGCGGCGGTCAGGGCGGCGGCGACCTCGGGCTGGAACAGGCCGCAGCGCTGGTGCGCGGCCAGGACGAAGCTGCGCTCATAGTATTTGCCCATGGCTTCGCCGCCGGCGAACGCCGGTGCGACCGAACCCATGATCGACGCCAGCGCGATCGCTGTCGCCGGCCCCGCCCTTCTGGCAAGATGACGCTTCTTCATGCCGCAAGCCTTAGCGGCGCCAGGGCTTAGGCCCCGTTTCCAAGCAGGGTTAGCGATTTGCTGATTTCCACCGACGTATGGGTGGCGGCCCTGATCCGCCGGGCCGAGATCGAGGGCGCCTTCGCCACCGTGGTCAAGCGCGGCGACGCCCGCGCCGGCTCGGTTATCGTCAAGGCCTATGACACCTCCAACCGCGCTGCCCGGCTCTACACCGAGGCGTTCGGGACCGACGGCGAGCGCCTGTGGATGCAGCCCGTCTCCAGCGACAGCGAGAGCGAACTGGACGCCTATATCGCCCGCCAGCGCGGCTACGACCCGGACCTCTGGGTGGTCGAGATCGAAGATCGCCAGGGCCGTCACTTCATCGTGGAGAAGGTCGCGGCCGGCTAGGCCGCAGGCGTGCGCCTTGACTTCGTCTGAAATAGCGCCCATTTGCGCTGCGTCGCACAATTGCGGCTTCCGGTGCGCTCCAGCGCGTGTGGGTCCTTCGCAAGTCGGACCTGACTGTAGCAGCGGCCGGCTCCTCAAGACTCATTCGTCGTCCGGACACGCGGGGCGGCGCCCGATCCACCCCGTCGGCCTCTGTTTCAGTGGCTCAATCGGGACTGGCGGTGCGCGGCCCAATGGCGTTGAGCCCGGCTGTGCGCATCGCCGCATGCGAAAGAATGCTCCGTGAGCAACAACACCTTTGAATCCATGGGCCTGAACAAGGCTCTGCTGACCGCGCTGGCCAGCGAGGGCTATGTCACCCCCACCCCGATCCAGCAGAAGGCCATCCCCGATGTGATGGCCGGCAAGGATTTGCTGGGCATCGCCCAGACCGGCACCGGCAAGACCGCCGCCTTCGCCCTGCCGATCCTGCATCGCCTGGCCGAGAACCGCATTGCGCCCAAGCCGCGCACCACGCGCTGCCTGATCCTGTCGCCGACGCGCGAACTGGCCACCCAAATCGCCGACAGCTTCAAGGCCTATGGCCAGCACCTGGGCTTCCGCGTCGCGGTCGTCTTCGGCGGCGTGAAATACGGCCCGCAGGAACGCGCCATCCAGCAGGGCCTCGACGTCCTGGTGGCCGCCCCCGGCCGCCTGCTGGACCATCTGCAGCAGAAGACCCTGGACCTGTCCTCGACCGAAATCTTCGTGCTGGACGAGGCCGACCAGATGCTGGACCTGGGCTTCATCAAGCCCATCCGTCAGATCGTCAGCCGCATTCCGGCCAAGCGTCAGAACCTGTTCTTCTCGGCCACCATGCCGACCGAGATCGGCAAGCTGGCGGGTGAACTGCTCAAGGACCCGGTCAAGGTCCAGGTCACGCCCCAGGCCACCACGGTCGAGCGCATCCAGCAGTCGGTGATCTGGGTCGAACAGGGCCGCAAGCGCGCCCTGCTGACCGAGCTCTTCTCTGATCCGGCCTATACGCGCTGCCTGGTCTTCACCAAGACCAAGCACGGCGCCGACAAGGTCGCGGCCTATCTGGAAGCCGGCGGCGTCGAAGCCGGCGCCATCCACGGCAACAAGAGCCAGCCCCAGCGTGAGCGCGCGCTGGAAGCCTTCAAGACCGGCAAGCTGCGTGTGCTGGTGGCCACCGACATCGCCGCGCGCGGCATCGACGTGGACAAGGTCACCCATGTGGTGAACTTCGAGCTGCCCTTCGTGCCCGAAGCCTATGTCCACCGCATCGGCCGTACGGCCCGCGCGGGCAAGGACGGCACCGCCATCAGCTTCGTCGCCGGCGACGAGATGAAGCTGCTGAAGGACATCGAGAAGGTCACGCGCCAGAAGATCCCGGCCGTGGACCGCCGCAACGACAAAGCCTTGGGCCTGCTGGACGCCTCGATCATGGCGTCGGGCGTCGGCAAGAAGGCGACCCTGCCCGAGCGCGAGGGCCGTCCGCAGGGCGAGGGCCGCGGCCGCAATCGCAACCCGCGTCGCGACGGCGTCCGCCCCGAGGGCGGCGGCCAGCCGCACCGCCAGCGCAAGCCCGGCGGCCAGCGCGATCGCACCCATCACGCCGACCGTCCGGCCGCGACCTACAACCCCCTGGCCGGCGAGCGCACCACGCCGGTCGCAGCCAAGCCGGAAGGCGAACTGAAGCGCCGTCCGCGTCGCCGCCGTCCGTCGAACGGCGGCAAGGGCGTCGCCCAGGCCTGATCGCCCGGCGGTGAATAGACAAGGCCGCGACGGTTCGCCCGCCGCGGCCTTTTTCACACCTGAACAGCCCTAGTATAAATGTGGTCTTTAGGCTGGCGCGCGGCGGCCCGGCGTGCTTCAAGCTCCGCCATGAGCGACACCGTCACCGATCCCCTGGCCCTCAAGAAGGTCGAGACGCGGGCCTGGTTCGAGGCCCTGCGCGACCGCATCCACGCGGGCTTCGAGGCGCTGGAGGATCAGGCGCCGGCCGAGCTCTTTCCCGGTGAACCCGGCCGCTTCGTGCGCACCCCCTGGCAGCGGCCCGAGGGCGGCGGCGGCGTCATGGGCATGATGCATGGGCGGCTGTTCGAAAAAGTCGGGGTGCACGTGTCCACCGTCCACGGGACATTCCCCGCCGACTACGCCAGGACCGTGCCCGGCGCGGCTGAGGATCCGCGTTTCTTCGCCACCGGCATCAGCCTGATCTGCCATCCGGTCAGCCCGCGCGTGCCGGCGGTGCACATGAACACCCGCTTCATCGCCACGACCCAGAGCTGGTTCGGCGGCGGCGGCGACCTGACGCCGGTGCTGGACGTCGATCGGCGCGACGACGCGCCCGACACCGTCGACTTCCACGCCGCCATGAAGGCCGCCTGCGACGCTCACGATCCGACCTGGCACACCCGCTTCAAGCAATGGTGCGACGAGTATTTCTTCCTGCCGCACAGGAACGAGCCGCGCGGCACCGGCGGCATCTTCTACGACCACCACGACAGCGGAGACTACGACCGCGACTTCGCCTTCACCCGCGACGTCGGCGAGGCCTTCCTGGACGTCTATCCGCGCATCGTCGCGCGCCGCATGGTCGAGCCCTGGACGCCCCAGGAGCGCGAGGAGCAACTGGTCCGCCGGGGCCGCTATGTCGAGTTCAACCTGCTCTACGACCGCGGCACGATGTTCGGCCTAAAGACCGGCGGCAACGTCGAGTCGATCCTCAGCTCCATGCCGCCCGTGGTGAAGTGGCCGTAAGGCCTAGCCTCTCAGGAACTGTCTGATCCACGCGCCCAACACCGGGCGGTCGTCGGGCTGGCTCAGGCTCTGGACCGCTTCGTCGACCAGGGTGGGGTCGATGCGGCCACGGCGGCCCTCGACCAGGGCGGAGGCGTAGGCGGGCTCGAACTCGGGATGGCACTGCAGGCTGACGGCGTCGTCGCCCCAGGCCAGGCCGGCGAAGGGGGTGAAGTCGCTTCGCGCGATCAGCCGCGCGCCAGGACCGGGATCGACCACCTGGTCCTGGTGCGAAACGGGAATGGCCAGGGCCGGCGCCGGGGGCGTCATCCAGGCCTCTTGGGACACGACGTCGTAGCGGTGCAACCCCACGCCCCAGCCTCGGTCCGACTTCTCGACCCGGCCGCCAAAGGCCTGGGCCATGGCCTGGTGGCCGAAGCAGACGCCCACCAGGCGCGTGCGACCGCGCGCGTCGCGCAGCCAGTCCATCAAGGGCGCGATCCAGGCGTGATCCTCATAGACGCCGGCCGCCGACCCGGTGACGATGGCCCCCGCAAAGGCGTCTGGATCCGGCAGCTCACCGGCCTGGACATCGAAACTGCGCGTCTCGACCTCGGGGCTCAGCAGGGCGCGGAACTGGGACGGATAGTCCCCGAAGGCGTCGACCAGGGCCTCGGGCGGGCGGCCGGTCTCCAGGATGGCGATGGGCTTGGTCATCTACAGGCTCCAGATTTCGGCGCGCGCACCCGCGTCGCCCAGCTCGGCGGCGACCCAGCCGCAGATTTCGCTCGCCGCGCCCCCGGCGCCGGGCGGCGGGTTCAGCACCGTCATGGCGCAGCCGTTCATCTTCATGGGGTTGTTCAACGGCCTCAGCCGCGCCTCGGCCATCAGGGCGGACTTGACGCCTGCGCTCGCTAGCCGGCGCACGAAGCCGTCGAAGGTCTCCATGTCCTTCAGCGGGGTCCAGATGGCGACGACGGCCGAAGAGTCGCGCCGCGCGATCGCCGCCCCCGTCTCGGCCGCACGCAGATAGTCGTCGGGGCGTTCGAACGGCGGGTCGATCAGCACCAGGGGGCCGCGCACCTTTCGCGCCTCGGCCTCGGCCAGCGCATAGCCGTCGCCTTCGACCGCGCCGGCCCGGTCGTGCGCCTTCAGCGTCCCGACCAGCAGATCATACACCGGCGGGTTCAGCTCGAAACCGACGTAGCGGTCGCCGGGACGCAGGGCGCGCGCCACCAGCAGCGGCGAACCGGGATAGAAGCGTACCGCCTCGCCCGCGTTCAGCGCCGCCACCTCATCGGCCAGGGCCTGGATGGCCGGCGGGCGAACGGCGGCCTGCATCAGGCGCAGCACCCCGGCCTCGGCCTCGCGCGAGCGCGCGGCGTCGCCCGACAGGTCGTACAGGCCGGCGCCGGCGTGGGTGTCGATCACCGTGACCGGACCGGCCGACTGCCGATCCGCCAGCAGCCGCAGCACCAGGGCGTGCTTGACCAGATCGGCGAAGTTTCCGGCGTGGAAGCTGTGGCGATAGTTCATTCCCGCTCGTCCCCCGCGCGCCCGTCGCGGTCAAGAGGAACCGGCGAGCCTACGCCGCCGTTGCCGTCACCTGCGAGCGAGACATGATGATGGCGGATGGTTCAGCGGGCTTCGCGCCCGACATCGAGGTTCCCGAGGGCCTCACCTGGTGCTCGGACGACCAGCCGGGCATCCGCCGCCGTCGCGCCGGCAAGGGCTTCAGCTATCGCGACCGCAACGGCAAGCCGATCAAGGACGCCAAGGTTCTGGACCGCATCCGCGCCCTGGCCATCCCGCCGGCCTGGGAAGACGTGTGGATATGCCCGCGCGCCACGGGCCACATCCAGGCGACCGGCCGCGATGTGAAGGGGCGCAAGCAGTACCGCTATCACGCAGACTGGACCTCGCACGCCTCGACCAACAAGTTCGACCGCCTGCCCGCCTTCGCCCGCGCCCTGCCGAGACTTCGCAAACAGATCGAGGCCGACCTGAACCGGCGCGGCCCGTCCCGCGAAAAGGTTCTGGCCACAGCAGTGCGGCTGTTGGAGATCACCCTGATCCGGGTCGGCAATGCGCAATACGCCAAGCAGAACCGGTCCTATGGCCTGACCACGCTGAACAAGCGGCACCTGGAGGTGGACGGAACGGGCCTGACCTTCGCCTTCAAGGGCAAGAGCGGGGTCGAGCACCGCGTCAGCGTGCGCGACCGGCGCCTGGCCACGGTGGTCAAGGCGATGCGCGAGCTGCCGGGCCAGCATCTGTTCAAATATCGCGACGCCGACGGCGACCTGTGCCCCATCACTTCGGACGACGTGAACGCCTATATCCGCCAGGCGATGGGCGAGGATTTTTCGGCCAAGGACTTCCGCACCTGGGCCGGCACCGTCTCGGCCGCCCGCGCCCTGCGCAATGTCGAGGCGCCGACCTCGGCCACGGACGCCAAGCGAAAGATCACGGTCTGCGTCAAGGCGGTGGCCGGCCTGTTGGGCAACACGCCGACCGTCTGCCGCTCCAGCTATGTGCACCCGACGGTGTTCAGCCTGTTCGAGGCCGGCGAGCTGGCCGACCACCTGCCCGCCCCCGACGCCAAGAGCTTCGAGACCGCGCTGATGAAGGTGCTGAAGGCCTAGATCAGGCCGCCCAGTCCAGGACGACCTTGCCCGACTTGCCGGCCTTCATGACCTCGAAGCCCTTTTCGAAGTCCTGGTAAGGCAGTTGGTGGGTGATCAGCGGCTGCAGGTCCAGCCCGGCCTTCAGCAGGCCAAGCATCTTGCGCCAGGTGGTGAACATCTCGCGCCCGTAGACGCCCTTGATGGTCAGAGCCTTCAGGATGATGGCGCCCCAGTCGGTCTCCATGGGTTTGCTAGGAATGCCCAGAAGCGCCATGCCGCCGCCCATGATCAGGGTGTCGACGCACTGCTTGAACGCGATGGGCGAGCCCGACATCTCAAGCGCCACGTCGAAGCCGACCTTCAGGCCCAGCTCGTTCATGACGTCGTGCAGGTCTTCCTTGGTGGTGTTCACCGTGCGCACGCCCGGCGCGACCTTCTGCGCCAGCTCCAGGCGGAAGTCGTTGATGTCGGTCAGCACGACGGTGCGGGCGCCGGCGTGGCGCGCGACGGCGGCGGCCATCATGCCGATGGGGCCGGCGCCGGTGACCAGCACGTCCTCGCCCAGCAGGTCGAATTGCTGGGCCGTGTGCACGGCGTTGCCGAACGGATCCAGGATCGAGCCAATCTCATAGGGCACGTCGTCGGGCAGCTCGATCACGTTGAAGGCCGGGGCCACGACGTATTCGGCGAAGGCGCCCTGACGGTTAACGCCGATGCCGCGCGTATCCGGGTCCAGATGGAAGTGGCCGGCGCGAGCCGCCTCGGAGTTCAGGTCGATGACGTGGCCCTCGGCCGAGACGCGCTGGCCGACCTTCAGGCGGCGGTCCACGTCCTTGCCGATGGCGACGATCTCGCCCGAAAATTCATGGCCGGTGATCATCGGGACCGGCACGTTCTTCTGGGACCACTCGTCCCAGTTCCAGATGTGAATGTCGGTGCCGCAGACGGCGGTCTTGTGCACCTTAATCAGCACGTCCTCGTCGCCCGCGACAGGGATGGGCGCGTCGATCAGCTCGAGCCCTTCGGCGGGTCTGGTCTTGGCCAGGGCCTTCATGGTGTCGGTCATTATTTGATCACTCCCAATTCCTTGCCGGCCGTCGTGAACGCCGCGACCGCTTGATCGATCTGTTCAAAGGTGTGCGCCGCCGACATCTGCGTGCGGATGCGGGCCTGGCCTCGAGGCACCACCGGGAACGAGAAGCCGATGACATAGACGCCCAGCTCCAGCATGCGCGCGGCCATGTCCTGCGCCAGCTTGGCGTCGCCCAGCATGACGGGAATGATCGGATGCTCGCCCGGCAACAGGTCGAAGCCGGCCTCGGTCATCGCCGTGCGAAAACGTTTGGCGTTGGCGAACAGCTGCTCGCGCAGGGCGTCGCCCTCGTCCCCGCCCGCGATGCGGATGGCCTCGATCGACGAGCCGCACACGGCGGGGCTCAGCGCATTGGAGAACAGATAGGGCCGCGCCCGCTGCTTCAGCAACTGCACCACCTCGGCCGTGGCGCAGATAAAGCCGCCCATGGCCCCGCCCAACGCCTTGCCGAAGGTGCCGGTGACGAAGTCCACCTTGACCCCGCAGTGCGAGAAGGAGCCGCGTCCGCGCTCGCCCATGAAGCCGGTCACATGGCAGTCATCGACCATGATCAGCGCGCCATAGCGGTCGGCCAGTTCCCGCACGCCCTTCAGATCGGCGACATAGCCGTCCATCGAGAAGGCGCCGTCGGTGGCGATGATGATGTCGCGCGCGCCGTCGGCCCGCGCCTGCTTCAGCTGGGCCTCCAGCTCGGCCATGTCGGAGTTGGCGAAGCGATAGCGCTTGGCCTTGCACAACCGCACGCCGTCGATGATCGAGGCGTGGTTCAGGCTGTCCGAGACGATGGCGTCCTCGGCCCCGAACAGGGGCTCGAACAGACCGCCGTTCGCGTCGAAAGCGGCGGCGAACAGGATGGCGTCCTCAAAGCCGAGATAGTCGGCGATGGCGCGTTCCAGCTCCTTGTGGATCTCCAGCGTTCCGCAGATGAAGCGCACCGAGGCGGTGCCGGCGCCCCAGCGCTCCTGCGCCTTGATCCCGGCCTTCACCACGCGGTCGTCGCCGGCCAGGCCCAGATAGTTGTTGGCGCAGAAGTTCAGCACCTGGCGGCCGTTGACCGAGATCACCGGCCCCTGGCGGCTGGCGATGACGCGCTCGGGCTTGGTCAGGCCCTGGCTGTCGATGTCGGCCAGTTCGGCGGCGATACGGTCGTGGAAGGACTGAGTGTCGGAAGCGGTCATGCCGTCTCCGCTACGCGCTTTTCGCGACGGTTTGAACCCCGCATCAGGCGGCCGGCGAGGCCGGCGCTTCATCCTCGGCCGTCGGGCGGAAAGGACTGACCCGCACATAGCCGCCGCAGGGGGTCAGCTCCATCGGCAGCATGGAGAAGGCGCCGTCGCCAGGCGCTGCGACGCGCACGGTCGTGGCGATGGGGCAAGCGACTTCGCCGTCGGCTTCGTGCGGGATCACATTCCAGGCCAGGTCGAAATAGGCCCGCGCACCGGGCTGGACCACCACAGGCCGAGGGGCGGCTCCCTGGCTGAAATAGTTGCCCGGATGCTGCCGCGTCTCGATCGAGTCCAGCGCGCGATCGGCCTTGTCTGCCAAGGTCACGGTCGGATAGCCGACCAGCTGGCAGGCCCCCTCCCCGCGATTGAGGGCCGACAGAACCGCCACCCGATTGCCCATGCCGGCGTCCCCGCCGGCCGTGGCCAGCTGCAGATCGGCGCTGCGACACGGCACCGGCCCGACCTCCACAGGGGCAGGCTCGACCGCAGGCGTGGCGGACGGCGACGGTTCAGCCTGACCGCAGGCGACGAGGCCTGTGGTCATTGCGGCGATGACGACGGCGCGCTGGATCATGGTCGGCTCCTGGTGCTGACCTGCCTTCAACGCCTCAAAGAACGCGAAGCTCCGGTCAGAAGAGCAGCTTGCGGAGCGTCAGGCGCACCACCCGGCCCTGGGGGTCCAGATAGTCGGGCTGATACCCTTGCGGGGTTTCGCCGAGCGCGTTGCGAACCTGCAACCGGCTGTCGAACAGGTTCTCCACGCCCAGGGTGACCCGCGCGCCGCTCAGGATCGGATAGCGTTCAACCCACGCCGTCCGCGACGACAGGTCGGCGAACAGGTTCAGATTGACCGTCGCCTGATCGTCGAAGAACAGGGTCTCGCCGGTCGGTCCGCCGTTGACGCGCGTGCTGTCGCGCCAGTTGGCGTTCAGGAAGCCGCCGAAGCCGTTTCTGAACACACCGGCCTGGAACTGGACCTCGTTGCGGGGCTGACCGCCGCGCGAGCCCACTGCCGCGCCGTCCAGCAGGTCTATGACCGGCAGTTCGTCGCGGATGCGGATTTCGTCCTGGATCCGATAGGTGTGGAACAGCGAGACGTTGAACCGGCCCTGGCCCGGCTGCATCTGCGGACCTCGCCCGCGTCCGCCGCCGCCACGAAACTGCATGCCCCCGCCGGGAGGACCGGCTGCGGCTCCGCCCGGCCCGCGGCCGCCCGGACCACCCTGGCCCCGCTGGGGCGCGGTCGGCGCGCCGAAGGCGCGGGCGTAGTTCAGGCCCCAGCGGATGTCCTGGCGATTGGTGCTGGCGAAGTTCAAGGGCCGGGCGTCGATCGACACCAGATTGCCGTCGGCGTCGCGTTCGAACCGCTCGGGCAGGGCCGCTTCCAGGTCAGGGGTGATGGTCGGGAAGGTGGCGATCGAGTTCTTGATCTCGCTGCGGGTGTAGTTGGCCTGCAGCCGCAGATCCTGGCTCTCGAACGGGCGGAAGTTCATGCCCAGACGCAGCGTCGAACGGTCGTCAGCCGACAGGTCCGGGTTGCCGCCGTCGATGCGGGTGATGTTGACCGTCTGACCGGTGGCGAAGTCGAAGACCGGCACGTTGGGGGTCAAGACGACGGGGTCGTTCAGTTGCTGAACGCTGGGCGCGCCTTCCTCGCCGGCGTAGCCGATGTTGAAGGACAGCTTCTCGATCGGCGACCAGTTCAGGCCCACGTCGAGACTCGTCAGGCCGCCGAAGTCCGACAGCTCCTGATAGCCGGCGTTGAAATTGGCCGACAGGTCGCCGATCCAGCCCAGGACCTCGCGATCGCGGCTGGCGATCGGCAGGTTCAGGTTGGCCCCGACATTGCCGCGGTCGCGCGACTGGGACCGTTCGGTCGTCACGCCGGACCTCAGGCTGGTCGAATCCAGCGAGCGCGTGTCGGCGCCAGCGGTCAAGGTGGCGTTGACGCCTCCGGCCGGCAGTTCGAACAGTTCGCCGCGCACCACCATCTCGGCCCCCGCGGTGCTCGACACGGAGTTGGCCGTATCGGCGGGGCGAACCGGGTACTGGCTCGCATCCAATTGGCCGAAGGGATCAAGCGTTCCGGCGGCGACGCCCGCCTCAAGCGCGGTGGTGTCCAGCCCCCGGCCGGTGCGAGTGTCGGTCTCGACCCGTGCGTAGTTGCCCGTCAGCGTCCAGCGCCAGTCGCCGAGATAGCCGTCCAGCTGACCGCTGCTCTCGAGGGTGCGGGTGTCCACGTCGCGCGTCAGCGTCTCCGGCGCATTCAGCAGGCGAAATACCAGAGCGTCTTCCGCAAACGGCGAGAAGGGGCTGTCTGCGGGCAGGTTCAGAACCGCGCCGGGCAGGCCCAGGAAGCTTTTGCTGGACTGATCCTGAATTTCACCGCTGATCGTGCCGGCCAGCGTCGAGGACAGGTCGCGGGTGATCGAGCCGGAAATCTCGCCGGACTCGGTGCGCGGCAGCAAGGTGCGATAGGCTCTCAGGTCGTCGGGGCTGATCTGATCGCCGTCAGGCAGACGCACGATGTCGCGCTCGTCCTCGAACAGGGCGCTCGCGCCACGGTATTCGATGTCGAAGGTCGAACGGTTCAGCCCGTCCACGCGGAAGAAATCGGCGTCGGCGCCCAGCTGGGTGCGCCCGCCGGCCGTCGCCACGCGGGTGTCGGCCTGCAGGGTCACAGAGCGGAAGGTCGGCTTGAGCACAAAGTTCACGACCCGCTGGTCGGCGCGGTAGCCATAGGCCAGGGCGACGTCCTCGGGCAGGATTTCGGTGCGCTCCAGCGCCTCGGTCGGGATGCTGAAGATTTCACGCGGGCTCGACACCCGGCGGCCGTTCAGCAGGAAGATCGGCTGGCCGCCCCCGCGCCCGCGGCTGGACTGCGTCAGCGGCTCCAACGCGGCGATCAGTTCCTGGATATTTCCCGCCCCATAGGTGCGGATCGCCTCTGCATCCAGCACGACGTCGGGAGGAATGTCGCTCTCGACCGAGCCGCGCGCGCGCGTCGCCGTCACTGCGAGCTCGCCCAGGTCGTACACCGGCTCGTCCTGGGCCGGCGGCGGGGTCTGAGGCGGAGTCTGGGGCGCGGTCTGAGCCTGAGCGGCGGCCGCCGCAAGCGTCGAACTGAGCGCGGTGGCGGCAAGCAGATGGGTAAGGCGCATGGTCATCACACACAAACGAGTTGGGCCGCCGCATCCGTCGCGCGAGGCCGGACTTTTCCGCTCCGGCCCAAACGTGGCGGCGACGTGTCCGGTTACATTACGTTCGCGTAATGCGGGTGGTTGAGCGCAGACTGTGTCAGCCGCGCAACGTCAGGGCCCGGGGCGTCGCCTCAAAGCCTGAAAGCCGCCCCAGATAGCTCATGCCCAGCAGCGAATGCGGCAGGCCGTCGGCGGCCACCAGGGCGGCGACGCGCTCGACCCGGGCCGAGCCGACATCGATGGAGGCCAAGCGGATCGGCGCGGCCGCCACCGCGCCCGACGCCGTGTTCAGGCGCACGCTGAAATCCGCTTCATCCAGCCGATAGCCCAGGCGCTCGGCGTCCGCTCGAGTCAGGACGACCAGACTGGCCCCGGTATCCACCATCAGATCGACGGCCTGCCCCTCGATCGAGGCGCGCGCCCAGTAATGGCCGTCGTCGGCGCGCGCGACGCGCGCGGCCGGTTCGGCCGCCTGGGCCGGGCCCGCCATCCGGTCCAGCCAGAAGGCGGTCGTCATCGCGGCAGACAGAGCCAGGGCGCCGACGGTGATGGAGCGGGGGTCGAAGCGGAACATGGCCTCACACTGGCACGCCCGCCTTTGGACGAGGTGAAGCGACGTGGTTGCCGGAATCTAACCAGGCGTCCGACGTCCCGGCGCGATGCGGTCGGCGCGCGACGGCAGCTCGGCCATGATGCGCTCACGCTCGTGGGGCTCCAGCCGCGACCAGCGGCCGATTTCCTCCAGGGTTCGATAACAGCCCAGGCACAGGCTGGATGGCCCATCCACCACGCAGACCTGCACGCATGGCGTGGTTACGGCGCGCGGCGGGCCGTTCATGACGTCAACCTTGACTTTTCATGACAGAAATACGACATGGACCTGTGACGCGAAACGACTGAGAAGGGTGAAACCCCCCGACAAGCACGACGCGTCTCTTTTCATCGTTTAGCGAAAGGAGACGCCAATAATGAACGATAGAAACCGCAACCTCCAGCACGCCATGCTGTCCTTTGCCCTTTTCGGGGGGATGCTGGTGAACACGAAGCAGACGAACGGCGCGGCAGACCGCGTGGTCAGCCACCCGTCCAACTTCGTGCCAATCGATGCGAAGCGCCTGCGCCGCTGAAACGCGCGCACCTTCGAATCTTCCAAGACCCCGGTCAGAACGGCCGGGGTTTTTCAATTGCGGCACGGCGGCCGGCCGGGCATGCCCGGATGACTCGAGGAGATGCCCATGAGCCTGATCGCCATCGAACGCCGCGGCCCGATCGAGATCTGGACCCTTGACCGCGCCGAGCGCCTGAACGCCCTGCCCGACCCGGATGACGGCGAGGCCTTCGCCAGCGCGTGCGAGGCGGTCAACGCCGATGCCCAGGTCCGCTGCGTGATCCTGACCGGCGCGGGCCGCGCCTTCTCGGCGGGGGGCGACCTGACCGCCATGCGCGATCGCCGCGACCTCTTCCAGGGCGGCGGCGCCGAGCTGCGTCAAGCGTATCGCCGCGTGGTCCACCGGATCGTGCGTTCGCTGTACGGGCTCGAGATCCCCTTGATCGCGGCAGTCAACGGGCCGGCCATGGGGCTGGGCTGCGACATCGCCGGTCTGGCCGACCTGCGCCTGGCTTCGACCCAGGCCCGATTCGGCGTGCCCTTTCTGAAGTTGGGCATCGTGCCGGGCGACGGCGGTGCGTGGCTGTTGCCTCGCAACGTCGGCTACGTCCGCGCCGCCGAGATGCTGTTCACCGGCCGCTCGATCGACGCCGAGACGGCGCTGGAGTGGGGCTTGATAAACCGTCTGACCTCGCCCGAAAGCCTGATGGACGAGGCCCATGCCCTGGCCGGCGAAGTCGCCGCCCAGCCACCCCACGCCCTGCGCATGGCCAAGGCCCTGCTGCGCCAGGGCCGCGATGTGAACTTCGATCAGATGCTGGAGATGACCGCGGCCATGCAGGCCCTGGCCCACCTGACCGAGGACCACGCCGAGGGCGTGGCCGCCGTTCTGGAAAAGCGCCCGGCGACCTTCACCGGGCGTTGATCGTCAGGCCTTGGCCGGCGTGCGCATGGCGCGGTCGGCGGGAACGCCGACGGCCGCTTCGCGTGGGGCGCCGGCCGTCTCACCGGGCTTCATGAACTTGACCAGCACGCGCTGGCCGATCAGCAGCGGCGCGTCATTGGCCGAAACCACGACCTCGACCACGCGCTCGTCGGTGCGCTGCGACGGGTCGTCGGAGGCCAGCTTGCGGGCGCCGAAGACGGCGGCGCGGCGGATCACGGCGCCGACATAGACCTTGGACGGGTCGCCTTCGGGCGTGATCTCGACGGCCTGTTCGGCAGCGATATTGGGGATGTCGCTCTCGACGATCTCGGCGCGGACGATGCGCGGCGCGTCGGGCTCCAGGTCGAACATGGTCGAGACGTTCAGCGTCGAAGCGCCAGCGCCCGGGTTGGCGTAGCGTCGCACGATCCGGCCGTCCATCGGCGCCCGGATGACCGTGAGCTCCAAGTTATACGCCGCCTCGTTCAAGCGCGCGCGTGCGGTCTGAACCGAGGCCTGCTGCGAGGCCAGCCGCGCCTGGGCGGTCGAGATGGCGTCGCGGGCCTGGTCCATGCGGGCGGCGGCGACGAAGTTGGTGTCAACCAGACGCGCCAGGCGGTCGTGCTCGCGCTGGGCGGTGTTGATGTCGACGCGGATGGCGGCCAGCTGGCTCTGGGCCTGGGCCACCTCGGCCTGGGCGCGCTGTACGGCCAGGCGCGGCTCGTCGTCTTCCTGACGGGCCAGAATCTGGCCGGCGGCGACGCGGTCGCCTTCTTGCACCAGGACGTCACGGACCACGCCGCCCCGACGCGCGGCGATCTGGATCAGGCCGCCCTCGACATCGACCCGGCCGTTGGCGATGGCCGCATATGGGCTCTCGACCCGCGTCGCAGCGGCGCGTTCGGCTTCGGCCGTCTTGGCGGCGTTGGCGCTCTGCATGAACAGAAAGCCGACCACCAGCACGATGACCAGCAGCAATCCGATCCAGAGCCACTTGTTCTTCAGGAAGGCGGGCATGTCGAAGGTCCTAAGGCAGGGTCAGTGCGACGCCAGCACGGCGTCGGGATTGGGGGTGCGGCGCTGGTCGTCGATGATGACGCCGTCCTCGATGTGGATCACGCGGTCGGCCCAGGCCTCCAGGCGCGGGTCGTGGGTCACGCAGATGACGGCGGCGCCGTGTTCGGTGGCGGCCCGGCGCAGCAGGCGAATGACCACCTGGCCGTTCTCGCCGTCCAGGGCCGAGGTCGGTTCGTCGGCGAACAGGATCTTGGGGTTCTTGGCCAGGGCGCGGGCGATGGCGACGCGCTGCTTCTCCCCGCCAGACAGGGCGGCGGGCCGCTGGTTCAGGCGATGACCCAAGCCGACCTCCTGCAGCGACAGGGTCGCCTGCTTGCGCGCCTGCGACTTGGACAGGCCCTGATACTTCAGCACCGTCTCGACCTGCTGCAGCGCCGTCAGCGACGGGAACAGGTTGAAGCCCTGGAAGATAAAGCCGCAGTTGGCCAGGCGGAACTTGTCGATCCGGCCCGAGGACAGCTTCCACAGGTCGTCGACGTCCAGCGCGTCCACTCGGCCCTCTTCGGGCTTGAGCAGGCCCGACAGGGCGGCGATCAGGGTCGACTTGCCCGAGCCCGACGGCCCCATGACCATGGTCAGGTCGCCGTGACGCGCATCGAAGCTGACGCCCTTCAGCACCTCGACGAAGGCGCGGCCGCTCTTGAAGCGCTTGACCAGGCCCGAGGCCTCGATGGCGGGCGAGCCGTGCTGGCCATGCAGTGTGGTGTGAGCGTTCATCGCAGCAGGTCCGCCGGTTGGCTCTTCTTCAGGATGCCGAGCGACAGCAGGCCCGATCCCATGGCGATCAGGATCAGCCCGCCGCCCACGACGATCAGCAGCATCGGCGGCAGCGAAATAATGACGGCGTTCATCCTCGCCAGCAGGCTGACAAGCCAGGTCAGCAGGATGGCCGCCGCCACGCCGGCGACGCCGACCCAGAAGCTCAACTCGACCACGATGCGGCGCAGCGAGCCCATGGACACGCCCAGCGCCCGCAACGAGGCAAACTCCTTGATGTTGGCCATGATGGCCCCGCGCAGGGTCTGCCAGGTGATGGCCACGCCGATGATGATGCCCAGGACCACGCAGCCGCCGATGATGATGACGAGGATGCCTTCCTCGAACATGGCCGCCGAGTTGGCGTCGGCCAGTTCCTGGCGGGTCCAGGCCTTGTACTGTCCATTGCCCATTTCATTGAGCTGGGCCGCGACGGTCGCGGCGCGGGCGGGATTGTCCAGGGCCACCATCAACGGACCCACGCGAGGACTGGATTCACTGGTCTGGCCCAACATCCGCATGGTGTCGCGGCTCATGACGATGCTCGGCTGCATCATGTTCGGATAGCCGCGGGTGATCCCGGCGACGGTCACGGTCTGACCGTTGTACAGCGCCTTTTCACCCAGCTTTACGCCCAGCACCTGCACCGCCGTCTCGTCGATGGCGATGGTGTAGGGCTGGCGCAGCGCGTCCACGAGTTCCTGCGAATAGTCGGTCGGGATCGTCACGGCGTCGGGGGCCGTGTCGATGACACTGGCCTGAACGAAGCGCTGGCGCGGGGCGCCCTGCTTGGCCCGATCGGCCTGGCTCATGGTCGGATCGACGTTTTTGACGCTCTGGAATGAGCCCCCCGAACCGGCCAACGGCCGGACCTCGCGCACTTCGGGGTGATTATAGACCTGCGGGATGAAGCGGCGCGGCACGCCCGACGGCCCGCCCATCAGGCTCTTGGCGCCCGGCTGCATGACGATGATGTCGGCGCGGGACCGTTCGATCTGGGCGGTGAAGCCCTTGCCGATGCCGATGAAGACGCCGGTCATGGCCAGGACGAGCAGTCCCGACAGGGCGAGCGCCATCACCGCCGCCATGTAGCGGCGCCACTCGAACAGCAGCGTGGAAAGCGCGAGCGACATGAAAACGGAAAGCCCCCTGAACTGACTTCGTTATCTGACGGTATGGACGGCCCGGGCCAAGTTAAATCGGGGTAAGGCGCTCAACCCCTTTGCAGGCGGCCGGCGACAGGCCTATGGGCATTTCCACCGCGTCAGGCTGACGCAGGTTATACGATAACAGCCGAGACGGCCTGCCGCCGCCCGGCGAATGGGAGAACCGCCGCATGTCCATCGCCGCATTCCGGCTGGGCGCCTCGCTGGGCGCGCTCATGGCCGTCACCACCCTTATGTCCCTGCCCGCCTCGTCGGCCCGCGCCGAAGAGGGCATGTGGACCTTCGACAACTTCCCCATCCAGACGGTCAACGACAAGTATGGCACGCGGATCGACCAGGCCTGGCTGGACCGCGTGCGCGGCGCCGCGGTGCGCCTGCAGGGCTGCTCGGCCAGCTTCGTTTCGCCCGAAGGCCTGATCCTGACCAACCACCACTGTGTCGTGTCCTGCGTCCAGGAGCTGTCGTCGGCCGAGAACGACTACGTCAAGAACGGCTGGATGCCGGCCACCCGCGAGGAAGAGAAGCAGTGCCCCGGCCAGACGGCCGAGGTCCTGACCGACATCGTCGACGTGACCGACCGCGTGCTGGGCGCCGGCCAGGGCCTGGAAGGCGCCGCCTTCATCCAGGCGCGCGGCGCCGAGACCCAGAAGATCCAGCAGGAGAACTGCGGCGACGACGCCAAGCTGACCTGCCAGGTCATCAGCTTCTACCGCGGCGGCCGCTACGCCCTGTACAAGTTCCGCAAGTACGACGACGTGCGCCTGTCCTTCGCGCCCGAGTTCCAGGCCGCCTTCTTCGGGGGAGACCCGGACAACTTCAACTTCCCCCGCTATGCGCTCGACGGCGCCTTCCTGCGCGCTTACGAGGACGGCCGCCCGGTCGCCACGCCCAATCACCTGAAGTGGAACGCCAACGCCCCGCGCGAAGGTGACGTGACCTTCGTCGCGGGCAATCCGGGCACGACGCAACGCCTGCTGACCGTCGCCCAGCTGGAGCGCCTGCGCGACCAGCAGCTGCCGCTGCAGCTGATCCAGGGCTCGGAACTGCGCGGCCGCCTGCTGGCCTATTCGGCCACCGGCGACGAGGCCAAGCGCGTCTCGGTCGACCCGATCTTCGGCCTCGAGAACAGCTTCAAGGTCTGGTACGGCCAGCATCAAGCCCTGCTGGACCCCGCCTTCTTCGGCAAGAAGCAGCAGGAAGAGGCCGAGCTGCGCCAGCGCGTCGCGGCCGACCCGGCCCTGCAGCAGCGCATCGGCGATCCATGGGCCGAGCTCGAAGCCGTCGAGGACGCAGCCCGCGACCTTTCGGTGCCCTATCGCCAGCTGGCCACCTCCGCGGGGGGCGGATCAACCCTGTACGGCATCGCCAATGCAGTGGTCGGCGTCGCCAAGGAACGCTCCAAGCCGGCCGATCAGCGTCAACCTGGCTTCACCGAGGCCGCCGTCGCCCGCGCCCGCACGCAGCTTCAGGAAGAGACGCCGATCTCGGCGGACCTGGAGGAGATCCGCCTGGGCTTCTGGCTGTCCAAGACGCGCGAGTATCTGACGGTCGACAATGCGGCGGTGCAGAACCTGTTGGGCCGAGAAAGCCCCGAGGCCCTGGCCGAGCGCGCGGTGGAAGGCACCCGTCTGGATGAGGCGGCCTATCGCGTCGCCGCGCTCGACATGACGGTCGAGCAGCTGACCGCTCTGAACGATCCCATGATCGACCTGGCGCTTCGCAACTATGACGCCGCCCAGGCCCTGCGCACCGAGTGGAACGCCAAGGTCTCGGCGCCCACCGCCCGCGCCGCCGAGCGCGTCGCCCAGGCCCGCTTCGCTGTCTATGGCGACAACCTTTATCCGGACGCCACCTTCAGCCTGCGTCTGTCCTACGGCCAGGTGAAGGGTTGGACCTATCGCGGCGTGACGGTTCCGGCCTTTACGTACATGGGCGGCCTGTACGAGCGCGCGACCGGCTCGGAGCCGTTCAATGCCGCCGAGAAATTCCTGCAGGCCGAAGACCGCATCAACAAGGATGTGGTCTATGACTTCGTCTCGACCAACGACATCATCGGCGGCAACTCGGGCTCGCCCGTGATCAACGCGGCCGGCGAAGTCATCGGTGCAGCGTTCGACGGCAACATCCACTCGCTGGGCGGCAGCTTCGGCTACGACGGTGAGCTGAACCGCACGGTGACGGTGTCGACCGCCGCCATCACCGAGGCGCTGCGCAACGTCTATGACCAGCCGCGCCTGCTGGAGGAACTGGGCGTCGGGCGCTGATCTCAGCCCCAGACGTGCGAAAGGGGCGGTCGAAAGACCGCCCCTTTTTCGTTCGCATCACGCTCAAGCGAAGGGTGGAGACCGAACACGACCCGAAGGGGATTTCGTTGTGGCTGCTGCCTTCCGGCCCTGACCAGATTGGCGAAGCCTTCGCCCGCGCCGATCTCCGCCCCCCATATCGCCGCTGACGCGTCGGATTTCAAGCGGCGCCTTCGCTAGGCGAACCACTGGGCCTATGGAGGGGGCATGTCGCTTGATCCTCTCAACACCTTCGCTGGCAATCCGCTGGATCGCGCCGGCGACCTGCGCAACGATCCCGACTGGCTGGCCGAACAGGCCGAGCGCGTCGGCGCATTGGCCATGGCGCTGTGGGAAGGCCGCCCGCTTCTGGAAGACACGCCCGAAGGGCCTCGTCTGGCTTGGCTGTCTTTGGACCAGGCCCGCGACCTGGTTCCCGACCGCGAGGTCTTCCTGGGCCGCTGGGACGAGGAGCCGGTCTTCGCCGTCGAGTTCGAAGGCTCGGTGGACCCCTCGTCCGGCCCCGCGCGCGGTCTGGGCGCCTTTTACGAGATGCGCGACGCCGCGGCCCTGCTGCCCGGTCGGGACGCCGCCATGGCCGGGGCGGCCAAGAGCCTGTTCGACTGGCGCCGCCGCCACGGCTTCTGCGCCGCCTGCGGCACGGCCACCCGCAACGCCTGCGGCGGCTGGAAGCGCGTCTGCCCCGCCTGTGCGGCCGAGCATTTCCCCCGTGTCGACCCGGTGGTCATCATGCTGGCCATCCACCACGGACCTGAGGGTCCGCGCTGCCTGCTCGGCCGCCAGGCCGCCTGGCCCGCCGGTCGCATGTCGGCCCTCGCCGGCTTCCTGGAGCCGGGCGAAACCATCGAGGAGGCCTGCGCGCGCGAGATCAAGGAGGAGGCCGGACTGGAGGTCACCGCCGTGCGCTACCATTCCAGCCAGCCCTGGCCGTTTCCGTCGCAGCTGATGATCGGCCTGATGGCGGAGGTCTCGTCCGACCAGGCCCGGCCGGATCAGACCGAGCTGGAGGCCGTCGCCTGGCTGACCCGCGAGGAGGCGCGCGACTGCCTGGCCGGCCGCCACCCCGTCAAGCCGCCTCCGCCCATCGCCATCGCCCGCACCCTTCTGGAGGCCTGGGCGGCGGAAGCCTAGTCCGGCTCAGGTCGCGGCGAACTCGCTCAAGGCGTCGATCACGGCCCGGTTCTGATCTTCGGTCCCGATGGTGATCCGCAACGCTTCCGGCAGCCCGTACCCGCCCACCGGCCGCACGATGATGCCCTTGGCGTTCAGATAGTCGTTGGCCGCCGCCGCGCGCTCGGGCGTGCCGAACCGCACCATGACGAAGTTGCCGGCCGACGGCAGCACTTCGAAGCCGAAGCCGCGCAGGGCCTGGGTCAGACGGGGGCGCCAGGTCTGGACCAACTCACGCGACGCCTGCTGGTGCGCGTCGTCGGCCAGGGCCGCCGTCGCCGCCTCCAGACCCGGCACCGACACGTTGAACGGCAGGCGGATGCGGTCCACCGCCTCGGCCACCGCCAGCGGGGCATAGCCGAAGCCGATGCGCAGGCCGCCCAGGCCGTGGATCTTGGAGAAGGTGCGGGTCACCACGATGTTGGCGGCGTCGCGCGCCATCGGCAGGCTGGTCTCCCAGTCGGCCTCGGTCACGAACTCGGCGTAGGCCTCGTCCACAACCAGCAGGATGTCGGGGCGCAGGCCCTCGTGCAGGCGGCGGATTTCGTCGGGCGTGTTGTAGCTGCCGGTCGGGTTCGACGGGCTGGAGACGTAGACGATGCGCGTGCGCTCATCGACCAGCGACAGCAGGGCCTCCGGCGTGGCCTTGAACTCGGGCTCGTCGGCCAGTCGCACCTCGGCCTCGCAGGCCTTGGCAGAGATGCGATAGGCCAGAAAGCCGTACTGGCCGGTCACGATGTTGTCGCCGGCCCGCAGATAGGTCTGGTTCAGCAGGGCGAAGACCTCGTCCGAGCCGTTGCCGAAGATCAGCCGCTCGGGCTCCAGCCCGTGGGTTTCGGCCACGGCGTCGCGCAGCTTGGAGGCCCGGCCGTCGGGATAGATATGGATGTTCTTCAGCGCCGCCTCATAGGCCGCGCGCGCCTTCTCGCCGGCGCCCAGGGCGTTCTCGTTGGACGACAGCTTCATCGGCTCGGCCACGCCGGCGATGGCCGACTTGCCGCCGACATAGGGCGCGATGTCCAGGATGCCTGGTTTGGGCGTGGGCGTGTCAGTCATGCGGGATTTCCGAAGCGGTTTCAGAACAGGGGCGCGGCGCCGATCACGCCGCTCAGTGCGCCGGGCGCGTTCGTCAGCCGCCCGTCCTCGGCCTGCACATAGCCCGTCAGCATGAACAGCTTCAAGCCGCCCGACGCCGTCAGGGGTTCGGCCGCGAGGCCCGCAGCCGACAGGGCCTCGACGATCTGGCTGTCCGGCCAGGCGCTGTCGGTGATCCAGAAGGTGCGGTCGTCACCGGTCGGCCCCGGCGCATCGGTCGCCACCATCAGGGCGCGGGGCCGGCCGGCCCGGTCGTCCGGCAGGGCGCCGATGACGAACAGGTCGTTGCGCGCCAGCAGCCGCCCCCACCAGGGCTTGGCCGCCGCCAGGTCGATCAGGGCGCATCCGCCCGGCGCCAGGGCGGACAGGGCCGCTTCGGGATCGCCGGCGGGCCGAACGGCGGCGAAGCCGAACCGGTCCGCCGCCAGCGCCGTCGAAAGGCCGCCCGCCGTCAGCACCGTGCGCCGGCCCATCCGTCCCAACAGGGCCTTCACCGCCCCCGCCTCGGCGGAAGTCGCCCCGATCAGCGCCTCGCGCAGCGCCAGGGCCTCGGCGTCGGGCGTGCCGCCTCGACCGGCCGCCAGCCGCGCCCGCACGGCCTCGACCAGGGCGCGGTTCAGCCGCGCGCGCTCCGCATCGCGTTCCGGCTCGATCAGCATCAGAACAGCTTCGGCGCGGGGGCCAGGGTGAACGGGCCCAGGAAGGTGCGGCCGTTGCGGAAGGTCAGCACCAACTGCCCCGCACCCGCCTGCTCGGCGGCGTTTGCGGCCCCCGTGCGATCGACCGCGCCGCTCTGGGCGCCCGCCAGACCGGCGATGGCCGCCGACGGCTGCTCGGCCCTCAGCGTCACCTGCCCAATCAGGCGGCCCTCCTCGTCGGCCCGCAGATCGTCGCTGGCCACCGTGGCGCGGCTGTCTCCCGCCTCGACCTCGCCCCGAACGCCGGTGAAGTAGCCGCCGGCCTGGGTCCAGGCGCTGAAGACGCCGCCCTGGTCCATGCCACGCAAAGCCGAGGCCTGGGTGATGACGGCTTCCAGCTGAGCAGTCAGGCGCCCGTCCTGCGCCAAGCCCTGAACCGGACCCTCTGGCCGCCCCTCGGCCTCGATCAGACGAAACAGCACGTCCACGTCGTCGCCTGGGGCGTTGCGCCCCTCGACCACGTGCGGCCGCATGTAGAATTCGATCCGTTCGGCCCCGCCGATCGGAAAGACCTCCGCGTCCTGGTGGGCGGTGAAGACGGGCCGCGCCAACTCGACCGCCACGTTCGGCCAGCGCTGCGTCAAGCCCGACACGCTCATTCGGATGGCTTCGCCGCGCACCGCCACCTCGCCCTTGTCGGCCCGACTGAGAACCAGGCCCTCAGGCGCGATGACGACCCAGCGCGTGGGGTTGTAGGCGTTGGCCTCGGCGATGAGCTCGGGCGCGGACACGCCGTGGCCGGACGGGGCGATCAGCCGCGCGTGCGGAATCGACAACCGCGCTCGGAACGGCCAGCCATCAACCCTGACCCTGGCGTGTTCGACAATCCAGCCGTTGTCGGCCAGCGTCTCGGTCTGCGCCATCACGCGCGTCTCGACTTCCCGGGCCAACACGAACCACCAGACTGTCCAGGCCGCCAGGACGGCCAGGAATATCCCCAGCGGGATGTAGAGGCCCTTGCGGCTGTGACGGGGGGGCTCGGCGGGCGGCGTGTCGGACATGGCGCTCCCATAAACGGATTTCGCCCGCCATCGAAGCGGGCGGCGCATGAACGCGGCGCGACCCCTTAGGGATCAGCTCAAAAACTCACTCACGCTCTCGACGGCGTCGGCGAGGCCCATGCGCTGGACCTCGACGCCAGGCGGCAGGCTGGCGAACAGTCTGGTGGGGGCGGCCGCGTCCAGCATGACGAAGACGCCCCGGTCGTCGGCGCGGCGGATCAGGCGGCCGAAGGCCTGGGCGATGCGGGCGCGGGCCAGGGCGTCGTCATAGCCTTTGCCGCCCATACGCTCTCTTCGCGCCTTGTGCAGCAGATCGGGGCGCGGCCACGGCACCCGGTCGAAGGCCAGGATGCGCAGCGAGCGTCCGGGGACGTCCACGCCGTCCCGCACCGCATCGGTGCCGAGCAGACAGCTGTCCTGTTCGGCGCGGAACATGTCGACCAGGGCGCCGACCTCCAGCGGATCGACGTGCTGGGCGTAGAGTGGCAGGCCGTGTCTGGCCAGGTCCGGCCCCAGCCGCTCATAGACCGCCTTCAGCCGACGGATCGCGGTGAACAGGCCCACGCCGCCCCCGCCGGCCGCCAGAAACAGCTCACGCAGCGCCGCCGCCGTCTGGCGCGGGTCGTCCTTGACCAGATCGTTGACGACGATGACGCGGCTGTTGGCCTCATAGTCGAACGGGCTCTCGACCTTGAGCGTGCGCGCCGGCTGGATCAGCCGCGCCGCGCCGGTGCGCATCCGCGCCAAGTCGAACGGCTCCTCGGCCGCCGGGTCCGACAGGGTGGCCGAGGTCACCAGCACGCCGTGGGCCGGCAGGATGACCGCCGCCTCCAGAGGCACGGTCGGATCGATCCAGTGACGACGCAGGGCCACGTCGTGGATGCGGCCGAACGCCGTCTCGGCTGACAGCCAGTCGACGAAGTCGGGGTCGGGCTGGTCCGACGCCTCCTCCAGCGCCGCCAGCATGGAGCGCCAGCCCGGCAGGGTCATGCGCGCGCGCCGGTCCAGCCCTCGCAGCGCGCCCTCGATCCTGGCGCGGGCCGAGCCGTCCAGATCGGACGCTTCCTCGTCCAGAATGTCCTCCAGATGCCGCGATAGGGCCAGCAGCGGGGCCTCGACGGCGGCGATGGCGCGGGCGGCGGCGCGGGCGGCCTCGACCACGGGCTCGGTGACCGGCCGAAGCGCGCACTCCATGCCGAACTCGATCCCGCCCGGCCCCGAGGCTTCGGAGGTTCGCGCGCGCAGCTGGTCCAGGGCGGCGGCCAGGAATTGTTCGATCGGGCCGACCGGATTGATCTCGCCCGACGCCGGGGCGATACGGCCCGACACGCCTTCGCCCGGAAAGGCGGCGGCGGCGCGGATGGCGTCGGTCAGGGCCGTGCGCGCGGCTTCATTGTCGGCGCACAGGTCGCCCAGCCGCTGTTCCAGCCCCCGCCCGCGTCGGCCGCGCCCCTCGGGCCCGCGGATCCAGCGGCGCAGCTCGGCCGCCTCCTGGCCCGACAGACAGGCGGAGAAGGCGCTGTCGGCGGCGTCGAACAGATGGTGGCCCTCGTCGAAGACGATGCGCTTCAGCGCGGCCGTCTCGCCGTCCTGCTTCTGACCGCGCGCCGAGCGGGCGCCGTCGAAGGCGGCCTGGGTCATGACCAACGCGTGGTTGGCCACCACCAGATCGGCGCGGCGGCTGGCGCGGGTCGTCTTTTCGACGAAGCACATCCGATAGTGGGGACAGCCCGCGTGCACGCACTCGCCGCGCCGGTCCACCAGATTGGCGGCCGAAGCCTGATGCGCCGGCGGAGCGGCGAACAGGCCGGGCAGCCAGCCGGGATAGTCGCCCCCGGTCATGTCGCCGTCCCGCGAATGCAGCGCCCAGCGGCTGGCCAGGGCCAGACCGATCAGATCGCCGTTCCCCAGCTGAGCCGCCTGCACCATCTCCTGAAGATTCAGCAGGCAGAGGTAGTTTTCGCGCCCCTTGCGGACGACCGCCTTCTTCTTTCGCTCGGCCGGATCGGGCCACAGGCTGGCGCTTTCGCGGTCGATCTGGCGTTGCAGGGCGCGGGTGTAGGTCGACACCCAGGCCGCGCCTTGGTTTCGCTCGGCCCACAGGCTGGCGGGCGCCAGATAGCCCAGGGTTTTGCCGGTACCCGTGCCCGCCTCGGCCAGCAGCATGCGCGGCCGGCCCTCCTCGTCGCGCGGGGAAAAGGCGTAGGCCGCCTCGGCCGCGTAGTCGGACTGGGTCGGCCGCGCCTCGTCCAGCCCGCCGGCCTGAAGCAGCTTCTCCAGCCGGATGCGCGCGCTCTCGCTGTCGACGGGGGCCGAGCCCGCCTCGCCGCGCGGCGCCTCGTCCTCCCACTCGGTCAGGCGCGACCAGACGTCGAGGCCTGAGCCGCGATGCCGCCGCTCGCGCGCGCCGGTCTCCAGCGCCGCCACCACGCGCGCCCCCCAGGCCCAGCCCGCGCGATCCAGCGTCAGCGCCAGGGTCAGCGCCTCTTCGCGCCCTGGATAGGCGGGCTCGGACAGCTCGGCCAGAAGCGCGCCCGCCGCCTCGCGCAGCGCCAGGGCCTGTGCCTCCGCGCCCTTGGGCTCCGCCCGTCCCAGCGCCAGCGCCAGCCCCGCCGCCGACGGGGCGCAGAAGCGCGCTGGCCGCACAAAGGCGAACAGCTCCAACACATCCATCATCTCGTCGGAGCGCGCGGGTGGCGACAGGCCCAGCCGACGCGCCGTCAGGCTGGCGTGCGCGACCATGATCCGCCCGCCGGTGAACAGACCTTCCGCGGCGCCGCGCCCGATCTTGCGCGCGCCCTGATCGTCGCACACCGCCCCGGCCCCCGGCGGCGTGGCCAGGGCAGGCGGCAGATCGACGGCGGCGCTGGAGCGCGCGGCGACCTTGGGGGTTTCAATGAGGGAGTCGTCGGTCACCGCCCCTAGATAGCGTCGAACCGGATGAAACGGAACGGGAACATGCTATGAGCCGGATGTGACGGTCGCCCAATCTCTCGCAACCTTGTCCAGCGCGGTCCTGCCGCCGCTGTTCGCTGACTGGTTCGCCTCGCGCGGCTGGGCGCCGCGACGCCATCAGCTTGAGATGATCCAGGCGGCCGAGGGCGGCGACCACGCCCTGCTGGTCGCGCCGACGGGCGGCGGCAAGACGCTGGCCGGCTTCCTGCCCAGCCTGATCGAACTGGCCGAGCGGGGGCCGCGGCCCGAGCATGGGCCGGGGTCGGGGGTGCACACCCTTTACCTGTCGCCGCTCAAGGCCCTGACCACCGACGTCGAGCGCAACCTGATGACGCCCATCCGCGAGATCGGGCTGAACATCCACGTCGAGAGCCGCACCGGCGACACCAAACAGTCCAAGAAGCAGCGCCAGCGCGAAAGCCCGCCCGACATCCTGCTGACCACGCCCGAACAGCTGGCCCTGTTCTGCGCCTGGGACGGCGCCCGCGCCTATTTCTCTGACCTAAAGTGCGTCGTGTTGGACGAGGTGCACGCCATCTGGAGCGGCAAGCGCGGCGATCTGCTAAGCTTGGGGCTGGCGCGGCTGCAGCAGTTCGCGCCGCAGATGCGCCGGGTGGCCCTGTCGGCGACCGTGGACGATCCGCAGCTGATCGCGGACTGGCTGAGCCCTTCCCGGTTGGGCGACGAGGCGGTGCGGATCGTCAAGGGCGATCCCGGCGCGCCGCCGGTGATCGATGTGCTGGTCAGCCAGGGCCATGTGCCGTGGGCTGGCCACACCGGGCGTCACGCCATCCCCGAGGTCTATGACGCCATCAAGAGCGCGCGGCTGGCCCTGATCTTCGTCAACACCCGCTGGCAGTCGGAGTTCGTGTTCCAGCAGCTGTGGGAGATCAACGACGACGATCTGCCCATCGCCCTGCACCATGGATCGCTGGCCGCCGAGCAGAGGCGCAAGGTCGAGGCCGCCATGGCGCGTGGCGACCTGCGTGCGGTGGTCTGCACGTCGACGCTGGATCTGGGCATCGACTGGGGCGACGTCGACCTGGTCATCCAGATGGCCGCGCCAAAGGGCTCCAGCCGCCTGGTCCAGCGCATCGGCCGCGCCAACCACCGTCTGGACGAGCCCAGCCGCGCCCTCATGGTGCCCGCCAGCCGGTTCGAGATGCTGGAATGCCAGGCGGCCCGCGAGGCGGTGGCCGAGAACGCCTTCGACTGGGAGCCCATCCACGTCGGCACTCTGGACACGCTGGCCCAGCACGTCATGGGCTGCGCCTGTTCAGAGCCCTTCAGCCTGGAGGACCTGCACGCTGAGGTGACGACCGCCGGCCCCTATCGCGCCATGTCATACGAGGCGTTCGAGGAGGTGGTCGATCTGGTGGCGACGGGCGGATACGCGTTGCGCAGCTATGACCGGTTCGCCCGCATCGTGCGCGACCGCGACGGCCGCTGGAAGGCGCGCAACGCCCAGGTCGCCCAGCGCCACCGAATGAACGTCGGCGCCATCGTCGCGGCCGGCACCTTGAATGTCCGCGTCGCCAGCCGACGCGGCGGCGCCTCCAAACAGCTGATCGGCGGCCGCAAGGTGGGAGAGGCCGAGGAATGGTATTTCGAACAGCTGACGCCCGGCGACACCTTCATCTTCGCCGGCCAGGTCTGGGCGTTTCAGGGCATCACGGGCACCGACGCCCTGGTCACCCACGCCGAGGGCAAGGATCCCAAGATCCCGTCCTGGGGCGGGTCCAAGTTCCCGCTGTCGACCTCGCTGGCCAGCCGGGTGCGCGACATCATCCACGACCGCGATCACTGGCGCGTCCTGCCCGGCGACGTGCAGGAATGGCTGGAGCTGCAGGAGGCGCGCTCGGTCATTCCGACGGCTGATTCCATGCTGGTCGAGACCTTTCCGCGCGGCAGCCGCCATTTCCTGGTGGCCTATCCGTTCGAGGGCAATCTGGCCCACACCACCCTGTGCATGCTGCTGACGCGCCGGCTGGACCGGATGGGCGCCGGGCCGCTGGGCTTTGTCGTGACCGACTACTCCCTGGCCATCTGGTCGATCCGGCCGATGGACCGGATCGATCTGGACGCGCTGTTCGAGCCCGACATCCTGGGCGACGATCTGGAGGCCTGGCTGGAGGAAAGCTTCATGATGAAGCGCACCTTCCGCAATTGCGCCCTCATCTCCGGCTTGATTGAGCGACGCCAGCCCGGCGCCGAGAAGACCGGGCGGCAGGTGACCTTTTCGACGGACCTGATCTACGACGTGCTGCGCCGCCACCAACCCGACCATCTGCTGCTGCGCACCGCGCGGGCCGACGCGGCGGCGGGCCTGCTGGACGTGGGGCGGCTGGGCCAGCTTCTGAGCCGCATCCAGGGCCATATCCGACACGAACCGCTGACCCGCGCCTCGCCGTTCTCTGTGCCGGTGCTGGTCCAGATCGGACGCGAGCGCGTGTCGGGCGACGCCGCCGAGATGATCCTGGACGAAAGCGCCGAGGCCTTGATCGCCGAGGTTCTAGACGAAGAGGCCCCGGCGTGAACGCCGCCCTGCGCGGAACCCTGGCGCCCGCGCGGCGCGACTGCGGCTCGCTGAGCGTGCGGTTGAGCGGCGAACGCGCCCTGCTGCGCTGTTCCGGCGCCCTGTGGCTGATCGAGCACCGCACGCTGATCGCCGCCGACCTGCATCTGGAGAAGGGATCGGCCTTCGCCCGTCGAGGACAGATGCTGCCGCCCTACGACAGCCGCGCCACCCTGGCCCGGCTGGCCGAGGAGGTGGCGACGCTGAAGCCCGAGCGCGTCGTGCTGCTGGGCGACAGCTTTCACGACCGCACCTCTATCCAGCGCCTGGGCGAGGACGAACGCGCTTTGCTGACGACCCTGGCCGAGGGCCGCGACTGGGTCTGGCTGGAAGGTAATCACGACCGCGAGGCTCTCGGCGCCGATCTGGACGCCCTGCCCGGCCGGATCGTCGGCGACATGGCCCTAGGCGCGCTGGAGCTGACGCACGAGCCGCGCCCTGGCCTGCGCCCGGGCGAGGTGGCGGGGCACCTGCACCCCTGCGCCGTCGTGGCCGCCTACGCCCGCAGCGTGCGCAGGCCCTGTTTCATGACCGACGGTCGCCGCGCCATCCTGCCGGCCTTCGGGGCCTTCACCGGCGGGCTGAGCGCACGAGACGTCGCCTTCGCCGGCTTGTTCGAACATCCGCCCATGGCCGCCGCCCTGGGCCGCGACCGCGTCCATGCCTTGAGCTTTGACCGTTTGCTGTAGAGTGAGCCCATGAGCCAGATGCGCACCCTCAAGACCGACGGCCTGACCCAGGCGATCCTGGAGGCCGGCGAGGGCCCGCTGGTCCTTCTGATCCACGGCTTTCCCGAACTGGCGATCAGCTGGCGGGCGCAGGTTCAAGCCTTGTCGGCGGCCGGCTATCGCGTCGTGGCGCCCGACATGCGCGGCTATGGCGGCACGGACAAGCCGGAACGCATGGCCGACTACGGCATGCTGAACCTGGTCGGCGACATGGTCGATCTGGTCCGCGCCCTGGGCGAAGAGCGGGCGGTCGTGATCGGCCACGATTGGGGCGCCCCGGTCGCCTGGCACTGCGCCCTGATGCGGCCGGACCTGTTCAGGGCCGTCGCCGGCCTGTCGGTGCCGTTCCAGCCGCGCCGCGCCAGCGGCCCGCCGACCCCCGCTATGGCCGAGATCTCCAAGCGCGCCGGACGGGGCGACCTCTACATCAGCCGCTTCCAGGCGCCCGACGCCCATGCGCCGATGGAGGCCGATCCGGCGACCACGCTGCGCAAGATGTTCTGGGCCTATGACGGTTCGACCGACGTCGCAGACCGCTCGACCGGCTTCCTGCCGCCGGGCCTCAGCCTGATGGACTCCATCGCCGACCGCGCGGCCCCGCCGCCGTGGATGGGCGCGGCCCATTTCCAGGAATACCTCGACGCCTTCACCGCCGGCGGTTTCCGGGGGCCCATCGACTGGTATCGCAACCTGGACGCCAACTGGGCCGCGACGGCGTTTTTGCAGGACGCGCGAATCCACCAGCCCAGCCTGTTCATCGTCGGCGAGAACGACCCCGTGCGCCATTACGCCGGCGCGGCCGAGGCGTCGCTGAAGGACTGGCTGACGGACCTGCGCGGCCAGCCCGTGCTGCCCGGCGCCGGACACTGGATCCAGCAGGAGCGCGCCGACGAGGTGAACGCCCTGCTGCTGGCCTTCCTCAGCCAGCCGGGCGTGGGCCGGGACTAGAGCCCCGCCATCGCCTCGGCCGTGACCTCCAGGCTGCGGACCCGGTCGTTCAGGTCGTGGATCATGCCCGTGACCATCACTTCATCCACGCCGGTCATGGCGATGAACTCCGCCAGTCGGTCGCGCACCGTGTCACGCCCGCCGATGGCGGCGTAGGTCAGGCGGCTTTCGACCGCCGCGATCTGGCGCGGGTCCAGCACGGCCGTGATGTCGTCCACCGCCGGCTTCAGCCGGCCGGGCTTGCCGGTGACGACGGCGGCGAAGGCCTGCTGCATCGAGGTCGACATTCGCTGCGCCGCCGCGTCCGTATCCGCCGCGAAGACGTTGAAGGCGGCCATGGCGTAGGGCGCTTCCAGCGCGCCGGGCCGGAACTCGGCGCGATAGACCCGCAGCGCCTGCAGCAGCAGCTCGGGCGCGAAATGGCTGGCGAAGGCGAACGGAAGCCCCAGCCGCGCAGCCAGCTCGGCGCTGAACAGGCTGGAGCCCAAGAGCCAGATCGGCACTTTCGACCCCGCGCCCGGCCAGGCCGTGACCCGCTGACCCGGCTGCGGATCAGAAAGGAAGCCCTGCAGCTCAAGCACGTCGCGGGGAAACTGGTCCGCCGCCTCGAAATAGCGGCGCAGCGCGCGCGCCGTCTCGCCGTCGGTGCCGGGCGCGCGGCCCAGCCCCAGATCGACGCGGCCAGGGTGCAGAGCCTCCAGCGTGCCGAACTGCTCGGCGATCACGAGCGGCGCGTGGTTGGGCAGCATAACCCCGCCCGAGCCGACACGGATGCTGGACGTCTTGCTGGCCACATGGGCCAGGACCACCGCCGTGGCCGCCGAGGCGATGCCCGGCATGTTGTGGTGCTCCGCCAGCCAGAAGCGGCCGAAGCCCAGCCGCTCGGCGGCCTGCGCGTAGGCGGTTGTTTCCAGCAGGGCGCGTCGGGCGTCGCCGCCCTGCACGATGGGCGACAGGTCGAGAACGGAGAATGCGGTCATGGTCTCTAGATCGGTCCGCGCGCGCGGCGATCAAGACCCGCAGCGGTTGCGATTGTCGCCCAGGCGCCGATAGTGGTGTGGGCAAAAAGGGGGCCGACATGATCACCAACCTCATCCTCGCCACAGCTGTCGTCGCCGCGATACAGGCCGCGCCGGCGCCGGAACTGGTCGGACGATGGGAGGGGCCGCTGACGGTCGGCGGGCAGTCGATCCGCATCGTCTTTCGCGTCGAGGCCGACGGAAAGGCCTTCGCCGACAGCCCTGATCAGGGCGCCAACGGCATTCCGGCCCAGGCCAGCCTGACCGACGGAGTGGCGCGCTTCACCGTCCCGGCCTTCGGCGGCGCCTTCGAGGGCCGGCTGTCGAATGACAGCCGCACCCTGACCGGCGCGCTGACGCAGGGCGGCATGACCCTGCCGCTGGTGCTGACGAAGGGCGAGGCCGCGGCCGCCCCGGCGCCCGTCGCCCAGGCCGCCCCGAACCGGCCGCAGAACCCCCGGCCGCCCTTTCCCTATCGCGAGGAAGAGGTCGCCTATGACGCCGGACCCGGCGTGCGTCTGGCCGGAACCCTGACGCTGCCCCAGGGCGAAGGCCCCTTCCCCGCCGCCCTGCTCATCACCGGCTCGGGCCAGCAGGACCGCGACGAGACGGTGTTCGGGCACAAGCCGTTCTGGGTGCTGGCCGACGCCCTGACCCGGCGCGGGATCGCCGTCCTGCGCGTCGACGACCGGGGCGCGGGCCAGTCGACGGGATCGCTGGACGGCGTCACCACCGCCGATTTCGCCACGGACGCCCAGGCCTCCTTCGCCTGGCTGGCGGCGCGGGGGGACATAGACGCCGACCGCATCGGCCTGATCGGTCACAGCGAGGGCGGGACTATCGCGCCGATGGTTGCCCAGGCCGATCCGCGCGTAGCCTGGATCGTCATGATGGCCGGGCCGGCGGTGTCCGGGGGCGATGTGCTGACCGAACAGTTGCGCAGGACACAGCAGGCGAGCGGACTGCCGCCCGAAATCGTTGAGGCCAACACCGCCGTGCAGGCTCGGATCATGCAGGCGGTCGCGCAGCACGCTGACGACGGCGAGGCCGCAGCCCGAGCAGCCCGCGAGATCATGGCTGAAACCACCGTCCCGGCCGCAGCGGCCGACCAGGCGGCGGCCCAGGCCGCCCTGCCCTGGACCCGCTGGTTCGTGGCTCACGATCCTGCCGAGAGCCTCAGCGCCTTCCAGGCGCCCATGCTGGCCCTCTATGGCGGCAAGGATGTGCAGGTGCCGGCTGAGCAGAGCGCCGAGGCCCTGCGCGGCCTTGCGCCCGACGCGGACATCGTGGTCCTGCCCGACCTCAACCACCTGATGCAGACCGCCGACACGGGCCTGCCGGCTGAATATCCGCAGATCGACGAGACGATCGCCCCCGTCGCGCTGGAGACGATCCTCGACTGGGTCGCGGCGCGGTCGCGTTAGGCCGACCACCGCTCCGGCGCGACCTAGGCTTCAGCCCTCAGCCAGGAAACGTTCCACTGCCGCCAGGAAGCGCCGCGGTTGGTCGATCATGACCATGTGCTCGGCGCCCTCGATCCGCTCAAACCGGGCGGGAGCCCGCAGAGACCGGTAGCCGGATCGGAACAAATCATCGATGCGCGCACGCGGATTTCGATCATCGGCGCTCCAGCCATAGACGACCGTCACGGGCGCCGTGATGTCGGGCAGTCGCGAGCGCAGATCGGTGGTCATGACCTCGTAGAGGGCTTGGGCCAGAACCCGGCGATCGCCGCCCTGCCAGCCCAGGGTTCCAAAGACCGCCTCAGCGGCGCCCCCCAGGTCGGTTCCCATCCTCTGGCCCTGCAGTCTCAGCGCATCGTCGCCCAGAAAGATGACGGCCTGATAGGCGATGCGCGCGATCGGATCGACATCGCCGACCGTGGCGCCCGGACTGATCAGCGACGGAAAGAACGGCGAGGCGTCCACAACCATCACCCGGCCGACGCCGTCGCGCGCATCGGCCGCGACCCGCAGCGCGACCTGGCCGCCCATGGAATGGCCGATCAGCGCCGGGCGGCTCAGCCGCTGCTCGTCGATGAAGCGCCTGATCTCGGCGGCGACGGGCGCGATGACCACACCCTGTGCGTTTGCGCCCGGCGTGGCGTCGCCGAAGCCGCGCACCGTGACCAGATGCACGCGGCGGCCGGGAAGCGCATCCGCCGTCCGACGCCAGACATCGGCGGTGGAGGCCAGGCCAGGGATCAGTATGACGTCCGGTCCGCTGCCTCGGCTCTCGACCACAATCCGTTCGGACTGGAAAGTCTGGGCTGTGACGGCGGGCGAGCTCTGCCAGCTCTGGGCGACGGCGGGCGTCGCGCCCAAGGCCACAATGAACGGAATGAGGATCAGGCGCTGAAGCATGGGCGAGCCATGAACCCTCATTTCGGCCTTTGGTTGACCTGCACCTTGAAATTCGACGCGGAGCGAGGTGATTGTAGGCAAGGTCTTGGGGAGGTCCGCATGTTCAGAATACTCGCTCTCGCCGGCGCGTTCGCCCTGGCCGCCGGCGCGGCGCAGGCTCAGGAAGAGGTCTTCGACGCGCCCGGCGGGGCGGCGCCCCAGGCCTCGAGCCAGCCGCAATGGCAGGTCCTGTCACGCAGCCAGCGCATGGCCTATCTGTTCGATCCATCCACTATTCAGGTCCGGGGCGGCGTCACTGAGGTTCAGATGGCGCGCGCGCCGCTGGCTCCAGCGACCGACGAGCCCGCCTGGACGCTGGAGACCTATGAATTCCGCTGCTCGGCCAGTGAATACCGCGCGACGCGCATTGCGGAGTACGGCGCCGACGGATCGCCTGCGGCGCCGGCCGAGTCGCTCGACGACTCCTTTGAAGCGGTGGCTGAAAACGGACTTTCGGGATTTCTCAAGGCCGTGGCCTGTGACGGGGAGCGGGCCAATCCGCCCTATCACGCCAGCCTTCAGAACTGGATCGCGGCCGGGCGGCGTTAGGCCTCAGACGGCCGCTCCACGCGCAGCGGCAGGCGCCAGCAGCCGATCATGCAGTTCGTGCAGCCGCGACACATGGTCGTCGCGCTCTGCGACGGGGCTGGGATCGGACGTCATGACCGTCGTCAGCCGCAGGTCCGGCGTCACGAACACCATCTGACCGCCGTAGCCCCAGGCGTAGGCGGTCTGTCGGCCTTCGGACGTCTTGAGCCACCACCCATAGCCGTGCGGTGCGCCCGTGTAGCGTGAACGGCCGCGGCCATTCCAGGACGCATCCACCCAGCCCTCAGGCAGGATGCGCGCGCCGTCGTGCACGCCGTCGTTGCGGTAGAGTTCTCCGATCCTCAACAGACTGCGGGGGCTCAGACGCATTTCGTTGCCGCCGAAATAGACCCCCTGCGGATCAGCAGGCCATGACGGCACGGTGATCCCCAGCGGCTCGCCCAGCCAGTCGCGCATCAGCGCCAGGGTGGATCGCCCCGCCGCCCGCGTCAGCAGGGCTGAAGTCAAATGCGACGTGCCGGTGGAATAGATCAGCCGCCCGCCGGGCTCAGCCTCAAAAGGCCGCGCCAAGGCCGCCCGCACCCAGTCCCGGCTGGACACCCAGGCCCCGTAGTTCGACCCCGAGGTCGAACCCAGGCCGGCCTGCATCGACAACAGATGCCCCACCGTGATGGCGTTGAGGCGCGGATCGGGGCCGGCGGGGAAACGGTCGGACAGGAAGTCGGCGATCGGCTGATCCACGCTTTCGACAATCCCGCGTCCGATGGCGATGCCGGCCAGGGCCGCCAGGACCGACTTGGAGGCTGACTTGATGTTGGCTGGCTGATCCAGGCCCGGGCCGCGCCACGCGCGTTCGAACAGGACCTCGCCGTCACGGGCGACGATAAGGCTGTGCAGACGGGGCAGGGTCGAGGCCATCGCCTCGGCCTGACCCAGCAGGTCGGCGTCCAGTCCCTGGGTCGGCTCGGGTTGAACAATGTGGCGCGCCTCACTGCAGCCGGGTGCGGCCGCGAGCGCGAGCGAGGAGACAAGGAACCGGCGTCTGAGCATGGGGGCTCAACCCCGCACGGACGCTGAGGGTTGCGTCTAGACGTCCACCTCGGCGTCCAGGGCGTTTTCCTGGATGAACTCGCGGCGGGGCTCCACCACGTCGCCCATCAGCTTGGCGAACAGGTCGTCGGCGTCGTCGGCGTGGTTGACCTTGACCTGCAGCAGGGTGCGGGCGTCGGCGTCCAGCGTCGTCTCCCACAGCTGTTCGGGGTTCATCTCGCCCAGGCCCTTGTAGCGCTGGATGGCGACGCCCTTCTTGCCGGCCTCGAGCACGGCGTTCAGCAGGTCCAGCGGACCGCGGATGGTCGTGGACTTGTCCTTGCGGCGATAGACGGCCGGCTTGTCGAACAGGCCGGCGAAGGCGGCGGCGCGCTCGGCCAGACGACGCGCGTCCAGCGAGCGAAGCAGCGTCTCTTCCAGGACGATGGATTCCGACACCGCGCGGCGCACGCGGTTGAAGACGACCGCGCCTTGCGCGCCCGCCTCGCCGGACCACGGACCGTCGCCCTCTTCGGCGTAAAGGTTCAGGCGCTCGGCCGACAGGGCCGGATCGGTGTGGTCCTCGTTGAACAGACCGGCCAGGGCAGCCTGTTCGATCGCAAAGGCCGGCGCGCGCTGGCTTAGGCGGTCGACGGAGGCCTTGAACGCCTTGGCCTCGCGAACCAGGGACTGAAGGTCCATGCCCGTGCGGCGTTCGCCGCTGGCCAGGTCCAGCTCCGCCTCGGACGAGCCTTCCTCGATCAGATAGGCGTCCATCTCGGACTGATCCTTGAGGTAGCGCCCCTGCTTGCCCTTGGACACTTTGTAGAGCGGCGGCTGGGCGATGTAGACATGGCCGCGCTCGATCAGCTCGGGCATCTGACGATAGAAGAAGGTCAGCAGCAGGGTCCGGATATGGGCGCCGTCGACGTCGGCGTCGGCCATCAGGATGATCTTGTGATAGCGCAGCTTGTCGGCGTTGAAGTCGTCGCGGCCGATGCCGGTGCCCAGCGCCAGGATCAGGGTGCCGATCAGGTCCGACGACAGCATCCGGTCAAAGCGGGCGCGCTCGACGTTCAGGATCTTGCCGCGCAGGGGCAGGACGGCCTGGTTCTCGCGGTTGCGCGCCTGTTTGGCCGAGCCGCCGGCGGAATCGCCCTCGACGATGAACAGTTCGGACTTGGCGGGATCGCGCTCCTGACAGTCGGCCAGCTTGCCGGGCAGGCTGGAGATCTCCAGCGCCGACTTGCGCCGGGTCAGTTCGCGGGCCTTGCGCGCGGCCTCGCGGGCGGCGGCGGCCTCGACGATCTTGGAGACGATCTGCTTGGCCTCGACGGGGTGTTCCTCGAACCACTGGGAAAGGCCCTCGGTGCACAGCCCTTCGACGGCGGGGCGCACTTCGGACGAGACCAGCTTGTCCTTGGTCTGGGAGCTGAACTTGGGGTCCGGCACCTTGACCGACAGCACGCAGGTCAGGCCCTCGCGGGCGTCCTCGCCGGTGACGGAGACCTTCTCCTTCTTGGCGGCGCCGGCCTGGTCGATATAGCCGCCCATGACGCGCGTCAGACTGGCGCGGAAGGCCGACAGGTGGGTGCCTCCATCCCGCTGGGGGATATTGTTGGTGAAGCACAGCATGGTCTCGTGGTAGCTGTCGTTCCACCACAGGGCGAGATCGACCTCGATCCCTTCCTTGCGGCCGCGAATGACGATGACGTCTTTCAGGATCGGCGACTTGGACTTGTCCAGGTGGCGCACGAAGGCCTCGACCCCACCCTCATAGTGCAGGATTTCTTCGAAGGGCTCGGCCCCGCGGTGGTCCGCCAGCTTGATGACCACGCCCGAGTTCAGGAAGGCCAGCTCGCGTAGCCGATGCTCCAGCGTCTTCAGGTCGAAGTCGATGTGGCTGAAGGTGGTGAGCGACGGATAGAAGGTGACCTCGGTTCCCGTCAGCGGCTGCCCGGCCTTGGGGCCTTCGCTGCGCATGGGCGCGTCGCCGGTGACCTCCAGTGACTTGACGGTGTCGCCGCGTTCGAAGCGCATCTGGTGCGCCTTGCCGTTGCGGTAAATCTTCAGCTCAAGCCAGTCGGACAGGGCGTTCACGACCGACACGCCCACCCCGTGCAGACCGCCCGAGACCTTGTAGGAGTTCTGGTCGAACTTACCGCCCGCGTGCAGCTGGGTCATGATGACCTCGGCGGCCGAGACGCCTTCGCCCTCGTGAATGTCGGTCGGGATGCCCCGGCCGTTGTCGGTCACGGTCACCGAACCGTCGGCGTTGAGGATGACCTGGACCAAGTCGGCGTGGCCGGCCAGGGCCTCGTCGATGGCGTTGTCCACCACCTCATAGACCATGTGGTGCAGGCCCGAACCGTCGTCGGTGTCGCCGATATACATGCCAGGCCGTTTGCGCACGGCGTCCAGGCCTTTGAGAACCTTGATGGAATCGGCGCCGTATTCGGGCTGGTCTGCAATCGGATCGGTCATGAAAGCGTCGGCTCAGGGTCCGGGGTCGGACAGGACAAACAGCGCCGCTGACGGGCGCTCGAATCGAGTTGGAATTCACCCGCCTCGACATCGGCCAGATATAGGAAATCCACGGCCGAAAAGCGAGTGAAAGCGGGCGTTTCAGCCTGTGCGGCGACGGCGACGGATGCCCAGCAGTCCTGCCCAACCGCCGCTGGTCAGCAAGGCCACGTCCAGAAGCGCCCACGGCAACGGCGTGGCGGCGGGGGCCGCGATGAAACGCGGCCGCCAGACGGGGAAGAATTTTGACTTGTAGGTTCGCAGTCCCTGAAAGCCGTACAGCGCCCCGCCCTCTTCGAACACCAGAGCACCGACGCGGGCGAACACCGGGGCCAGCCGCCGATCCTGCAGCCCTGACAGCGGCGCCAGCCCCAGGTCGAAGCGCGCGAATCCCTGAGCGCCGGCCCACTGGATGGAGCGGACGAAAAGATAGTCCATGACGCCCGGCGGTGCGTCTGGACGATGGCGCATCAGGTCGATGGCGATCTCGCCGGGCGCACCCTGCGCGCCCGATCCCGGCAGCAGATTGGCGAAGGCGATCAGCGGGCGCTCTCCGGCCGCGTCGGCCGCGCCCCACACCACCGCCAGCGGCGTTCGGTCCAGGTAGTCCAGGTCGAACCGGCCTAGCGAGAACGCCTTTTCCTCCCCGGCGTGCTCCTCCAGCCAGGCGTCGGACACGGCGCGCAGGTCGCGCTCAACGTCCCGGGCGGATCCGACGGGCAGCACCTCGAACGACGCGCCTTCGCGTTCGGCGCGATTGATCGCGGTGCGCAGGTTCTGGCGCGGCTTGCCCTCCAGGGTGAAGGCCGCGATCTCGACCACAGCGGTCTCGCCGACCTTTCGGACCGCCAGGCCCATGGTCGCCAGATCGCCCAGCAGGCCCTCTCCAACCGAGTAGAAGACCGCCGCCCCGCCGTAGCTGTCGGCCGTTTCGGCGAAGGCCCACAAAAGGTCCCGGCGCTCGGACGCCAGGCCGGCCGGCTCGCCCATGGCGATCCAGCGCCGTCCGCGCACGCGATAGGCGATGAAGCTGCGGCCCGATGGGCTGAACAGCAGGGCCTTGTCGCCCAGCATGGCCAGCCAGCCCTCCGGCGCGGCCTGGTCGGCCAGGGCCAGGGCCTCGCGGGCGCGCTCGACCTCGGCGGGCGAGGCCGGCCCATGCTGGCCCGCGCCGGGCGCCGTCATCAGCGACCGCGCTGCGACCGCCAGGGTCAGGATGGCCAGCACCGCCCCAGCCCTCAAGAAACCCGAGGCCTGCCGGTCGGTCAGGAAGGTCCACCACAGTTCGTCGGTGTAGGCCGTGTCGCGATAGGCGAAGAAGCCCAGCCAGATCATGGCCCCCACCGCCGCCATCAACAGCAGCAGCCAGCCCGGCCTGAGCGGTTCGCCCAGGCGCGACCGGCGGTTGAACGCGCCCTTGAACGGGATCAGCAGCACGGCGATGGCCGTCAGTTGCGCCGCTTCTTCCCAGTCCAGTCCCTTCAGCAGCGAAAAGACCGCGCCGCCCGCCAGCACGAACAGGGCGGCCCAATAGGCCCCACGCCTGCGCCGCCACAGGCCGGCCGAGACGAACAACAACAGGAAGCCCGCAATGCTGGCGGCGAAGTGCGACAGGTCGATCATCAGCGGGTGGACGACGCGATCCAGCACGCGCAAGCGCTCGCCGAACGCCGGCGTCACCGCCGAGACCAGCATGACAGCCCCAGCCGTGAAGGCCGCGACGGCGAAGATCTGCGGTGTCAGCTCGTAGACCAGGGCGGCGAACCGGGTGGCCAGCCGCCGGGGTTGCGCGTCGCGCTTCATGGGTTCGTGATTCCCGCCATCGCCCCATCATAGACCGTGAATCGGCCGATTGGGGCGCACCGAGGGTCATTTCTGGGCGGCCGAAACAATCGGCAATCACGCCTGTTCACCTTTTTGCGAGCGCCAGGCTCGCCCTTCTGGAGAGAGTTCATGATCCGCAAGACCGCTTTGATGGCCGGCGTCGCCGGCGCCCTGATGTTCGCCGCCCCTGCCATCGCCCAGGAAGCCCCGCAGGACGCCCCGGCCGCTCCGCCCGCAGCGGAAGCGGCTCAACCCCAAACCCTGACCCTGACCCCGGGCGCCTCGGTGAAGTCCGAGGACGGATCGGTTCTCGGCACGCTTGAAGGCGCCCGCAACGCGCCAGACGGCAGCCAGGAGCTGACGGTCCGCGGCGCTGACGGACAAGTGCGCGCCGTCGCCCTCGCCGGCCTGCGCCAGGATGGCGCGGATGTGGTCGTTGCTCAGACCCAAGCCGACTTCAACGCCTCGCCGGCGGTGCAGGCGGACACGACACCCGCGCCCTCGAGCCAGCCGCCGGCCGTGCCGGAGCCGGTTGATCCGGCCCAGCCGGACACGACCACGGACCCGATGACCCCGCCGGACACGGCCGCGCCGGAGCCGTCGGAACCTCTGGCCGAGCCGCAGGCCTGATCCAGAGCTGCCATCAAAGAGGGGAGCGGCGGCGCCGCTCCCCTTTTCGTTGCGCCAATCAGAGCTGAAGGATGTGACCCCGCCACCGTCCGGTCGGTCCCATGCATTCGTATGTCCAGCCGAGGCTCGCCTAGCGGCATGAAAAAGGGCGGCCCCGCGAGGGACCGCCCTTGTTTCGTCCGGCTGACGCCGACCGGATCAGGCGCGACGCTTGATCAGGCCCAGCAGGAACAGCAGGATGACGGCGCCGATGGTGGCGACGATGGTCGAACCGATCCAGCCGCCCCAGTTGAAGCCCAGCGCGTTGGCGATGAAACCGCCGATCAGGGCGCCGACGACGCCGACGACCAGATTGGTCAGCAGGCCGTGGTTACGGCCCATGATCTGTTCAGCGAGCCAGCCCGCCACGATACCGATGATGATCCAGGCGATAATGCCCATGTCGAAATCCCTTCCATAGAAATCCAAGCTCGGCGGAGAAATGCGCCACGACGGATACGGTTGCGCTTGCAGCAAAATCGATCTCTGGCGCGCCGCTTGCGCGTCATCCGGCGACCGTCTCATTCCGGGACGGGCGAAGGATCCGCGCCCGATGACCACAGACATCGACCTTCACCTCGGCCGCCGGCTGCGCCGCCGCCGTCGCCTTCTCGGCCTGACACAACAGCAGCTCGGCGTGCAGGTCGGAATACGCTTCCAGCAAATCCAAAAGTACGAATGCGGCGCCAACCGGATCTCGGCGGCGCGCCTCTGGCAGCTGGCGGAAGCGCTTGAGACGCCGGTGAGCTATTTCTACGAGGGGCTGGAGGAAGCCATGGAGCGCAAGGAGGCCGCCGGCGCGAACGGCGGAGAGATGTTTTCCCGCAAGGAGACGCTCGATCTGATCCAGGCATATTACCAGCTCGAGGAAAGCCCCCGCCGCCGCTTGCTGGACCTCGCCAAGTCGCTGAACGGGCCCGGCGAAGCCGCCTGACCGCGTGACGGCGCGCGTCCGGCGGGCTAAGCCCCGCGCATGACCGAGCTCGAGACTTTCGCCGTCGAACTGGCCCACGAGGCGGCCGGCGTCACCCTGCCCTTCTTCCGCGGCGAATACGCATCGGAGAACAAGGATGCCGATGGGGGCTTCGACCCCGTGACCGAGGCGGACCGTGCCGCTGAGGCCGCCATCCGTCGCCTGATCGCGGCCCGCTATCCCGATCACGGGGTTGTCGGCGAGGAATACGGCGAGGACCGCCCCGACGCCGAACACGTATGGGTGCTGGACCCCATCGACGGCACGCGGGCCTTCATCGCGGGCTTGCCGCTGTGGACCACGCTGGTCGCCCTGCGCCGCGCCGGCCGCCCCGAGATCGGCATCATCGCCCAGCCCTATCTGCAGGAAGTCTTTTTGGGCGGACCGTCCGGCGCACGGCTGTTCCGGCCGAACGGCGAGACCCCGCTGAAAACCCGCTCGTGCGCCCGCCTCACCGAAGCGGTCATCTCGACCACCGATCCCGATATTTTCACGGGCGCCGAACTGGGCGCATGGCGTCAGGTGCGGGCGGCCGCTCGTCTGGCCCGCCTTGGCTGCGACGCCTATGCCTACGCCATGGTTGCGGCGGGGCGCATGGATCTGGTGGCCGAGACCAGCCTCAAGCCGTGGGACTGGTCAGCCCTGGTCCCGGTCATCGAAGCCGCAGGAGGCAAGGTCACGGATTGGCTCGGCCGCCCGCCCGGCGACGACGGCCGCATCCTCGCTGTCGGCGATGCCCGCCTGGTCGACCAGGCTCTGATCACCCTGAGACGCGCTGTCGTCTGAAGAGACCTATCCGCCGGCCGCTCGCCTGGGAAAGGCCGCCGCCAGGCCTCGCCTGCGGCTCAGGGCGGCGTCGTATATGGCCAGATAGCGCGCCGCCATCGCGGCCGTGCCGCCGATGCGTCCAGTCGTCTTCTGCCATCGCAGGACAGCGTCGCGCTTGGCCTGCACTTCCGCCGGATCGTCTCCAAGCCCGACGATGCTGTTCAACAGACCCTGTACGTCGGCGTGGTCGAAGACCCACCCGCCGCCGCTCTGCTCCACCCGACCGGCCACCGTGGGAAAATTCAGAACGACGGTCGGCAGCCCTACCGCCCACAGCTCGGTCAGCGTGTGGCACCAGGTCTCGTCGCAGATCGACAGCACGGCCCCCACATGCGGCCGGATCGATCTGGCGCGCTCGGCGAACTGCTCGCGCTTGTAGGATCCGTGCAGCACGACGCCGTCGCCATCCGTCAGAGAGGGCGCATTGCCCAGCACGTGGAATTCCAGCCGGCGGTCCAGATTGATCGCCGTCAGGGCCCGGATCACCCCGGCCCCCTTGGTTTCGCTGATGTTGCCTGGGACGAGAATCCGCAGCGGTTCGCCCTCGCCCTTCGGCGCGGCCAGCGAACTGAAGCGTCCGAAATCTCGGCCGTGAGGCGCCACGTTGAACCTATCGACGCTCAGGGCCGGCAGGTGACGCACGATGCGATCCTGCACTCCCTGGGTGGTGACGACGAACGCGTCGCAGTCCTGCAGCATGGCCTCGTAGCGGGCCCGCCACGCGCCCACCCAGGCATTGCGCAGCCGCGGAAAGCTGCCGGCCGGCCACAACTCGGGCGGGCAGTCGGCTTCACCCTGAGTACAGGTTCCGCCGCAGAAGGCCCCTTCGGCGTCCACCAGGTGAAGCGATGGGCACAGCGCATGAAAATCGTGGAACGACATCACCGTGGCGGCGCCGGCCTGGCGGGCCATCCGGGGCAGTGACCGGGCGTGCCAGCCCAAGTGCCGGATGTGCACGGCATCGAACCCGTGAAAGCGAAGCCAGGCGCCGACGAAGCGGTCGTAGTCGTGTGACGCGCCCGTCACCGGATCAACCGGTTCGTCCAACAGGCGTCGCTCGACCAGAACCAGCTTGCCCCCCGCCAGGCGCGACAGGCTGACCGTCCGGCTGTCGCATTCCAGCAGCCATGGCTCCCATGTCGCCCGCACGGCGTCCATCAGGTCACGATTGGTCTTGGGCGTGCCGCCCGTCTGGGTGGAGATCACGAAAAGGGCGCGGGGACGCGGCCGGTCACGCTGCACATCCTGCAGAGCCAGCCGTGCCCGATGGCGGGCCAGGCGCATGGCGTCGCCGCTCTCGAAGGTTTCTATCAGCGTCGAATATTCGGGATGACGTGCGGCAAGCACGGCGGCCCCGGCGCCGGCCAGCGTTTCACGCTCGTCGCCGAAGCTGCGCGACCTTGCGTGGAAGACATAGGTCCTGTCGTCGACGACGTGGCGCCAGCCGGCCTTGAGCGCACGCATGCACAGGTCGTTCTCCTCGCCGTAGCCGCGCGAGAAAGCCTGATCGTCCAGCACACCCACCTCGTCCAGCATCGCGCGGCGAATGAACATGCAGAAGCCGTTGCCGGTCGGCACCGTGGGATAAGCGCCCTCGGCGCGCCGCCGGAAGGCCACAGCGAAGTCGGCTTCCGACACGCCCTCGGGAAGGGGGTTTTCATTGCCGATCTCGGGCGCGGAAAAGGCGCCGGCGCGGTCGGACATGGGCGTCACCGTCCCGATGCGCGGATCACTGGCCGCCGCCAGGCGCAAACCGTCCAGCCAACCCGGCGTGACCCTCGTGTCGGAGTTGAGAATCACGACATCGTCGTCGCCCGCCCAGGCAAGACCGCGATTGACCGTCCGAGTGAAGCCCAGGTTCGACGAATTGCGCTCGACATGGACGTTTTCCAGCGCCATCGCCTCGGCGAGGATGTCGCTGACGGCCGCATCGGTGCTGGCGTCGTCGATGAACAGCAGGCGTGCCGCGCCGGTGGTGTGAAGCGTCAGGTGATGCAGGCAGGCGGCCAGATCCTGCGCCGCATTGAACACCGGCACGATGACGGTCAGCCGCCGCAGGTTCGGGGCGGGCGCAGGCTCGCGCGGGGCGCGCGGGCCTGACCTCTCGACCCGTACAGTCACCCCCTCGGCCCCGGCCGGTCTCACAGTCAGCTCGTGGCGCTCGTTGCGCATCAGGCGGCGATCGAAACGCAGGGCGAAAGCGCCGCCTGCGGCGGCGTCAGTGTGCACGCTTGCATAGTAGGATCCGTCGATCAGCACCTCGAGCAACAGGCGCGCGGAGGGTTGGCGTCGGCTGACGGCCCGACCGCGAATTTCCCTGGTCGTGGCCTTTTCGACGACGGTTTCGCAGTCTTCATCGGCTGTCGAGACCAAGGCGGGCGCCAGGCCGGCGATCTCTCTCTCGGCGTCCTCCCGCAGGGCGGGATAATCCAGAAGAGCTTTGAAGGCGGCGCCGGCTTCGTCGACCCGGCCCAGGGCTTTCAATAGATGGGCCAGATGCAGCAAGGGGTCGGAGGGGTCGGCCAAAACAAGCGCCGCGCGGCGGTAGACATCCACCGCTTCGTCCCTGCGGCCGGCTTCCTTCAACGCATGGCCGTACTGAACGAGCAGTTCCGGGGTGGCCTCGGCGCCGGCCAGCGCCTGCTCGTACAAAGACGCCGCCGTATTCCAGTCGCCCGCGTCGCGAGCGCCATCCGCCCGCTTGAGAAGCGAACTTGGACGTCCGTCCGGCCCCGACGATCCCAGACCGGATCGCAAGAGTGATCTGAAGCCGCGAAGGGCGCTTCGTTTCGCCAATGCCTGACTCGTTCTGTTCAAACCGGGCAGGGAGGTATCGCATCGATCACCTGAGGGAAAGAAAAGGCGTCAGCAAGGCGTTGGCCAAAAACGCCGGAGGGCCTAATCGACAATGGTCGCGTCGGCTTCGCCTGGCGAAGTGTTCCACGAGGTCTCGAATGCAGTTGCCCAAGCCCCTGCGCGGCCTGAAGCGAGCCTTGTTCGATCGACGCGTGCGTCGCACGCCGCCGGATCCGATCCAGGAGGCGCGGCGCGACACGCGCGTCCGGGCCGAGAACGCGCGCGACGCCGGCGACTGGACGCAGGCCGCACACTTCTACGCCCTCACCCTTCAGGACGATGTTTCGGACGTCTCGAACCGGGTTCAGTATGCGCATGCGCTCAAGGAATGCGGCCGACTGGTCGAGGCCGAAGCCGCCTATCGCCAGGCCATCGCGCTGCGACGCGACTTGCCCGAGACCTACCTCCACCTCGGGCATGCGCTGAAGCTGCAAGGCAGAGACGAAGACGCCAAGGACGCCTATGCCGACGCGTTGAAATGGAACCCGGACTTCCGCGCCGCGCGAGACGAACTCATAGCCATGGGCGCGCGCGGCCGGCTGCCCCATCACGCCTTCGGCCGCGACGCCGTCACCGAGCGGCTGGGCGAACTTTCTCACCTCCTGCGCGTGGTGCGGGAGGTCGCTCAGGAGACGAAGGCCGTCAGCGTCTTCCCCGTTCAGGCCTGGAACGCCTTTAAACAGGCGCATCCGCTGACCGCGCCGCCGCCGTCCGAAGGCGCGGCGCCGGGTCTGCGCCTTCTGATCGAGGCCCGCTCGGCGGCGCCGTCGGCCGTTCGCGCCACACTGAATTCTCTGCTGGACCAATCCGTGGTGGACTGGACGGCGGTCGTTCTGGCTGACGAAGATGTCTGCGCCCATCCGGTCGCAAGCGCGGCGGCACGCGATCGACGCATAACCTTTGTGACGAAACCAGGCGACGATCTGAGCGGCCGCGCCGCTGTGCTCCTGGACGCAGGAACCGTGCTGGAGACCCACGCTCTGGCCTGGCTGGGGCATGCTCTGCTCGAAACCGGGAGGGCGGCCGTCTACGCCGATCACGATCACCAGCTTCGCCACTGGCGCACCGGCGTCGTGCGGTTCGACCCCGTGCTTCAGGCCGCGCCCGACCGGGACGACCTGGAGACAACGCCCGTTCCGCCCGCCGTCGTCGCCCTCTCCGCGGCCACGCCCATTCCTGCCCGCATCGATGCGGAGGGGCGGCGTGCGACCTTGCTGGCGGCGCTGTCGAACGGCGGGGCGGCCCACCTGCCCCGCGTCATCGCCAGCAACTGGGTCGACGAACCTGCCGCCGACCTTCCCGGGGAGAGCCACGCGCCGGCGCCAGCGGCTGGACCGGCCCCGCTTTCCGGCCGAATCCTGGTCGTCGTGCCGACGCGCGACGAGGCGGCTTTGCTGCAAACCTGCGTCGAAAGCCTGAAGCGCAGCGCCGCAGCGCCTGAGTTGATCGACATCCTGGTCTTGGACAACCGCAGCCGCGAGCCGGAAACCGCCGAGGTGCTTGCCTCTTTCCAGGCCTCGGGTCTGGCCCGACCGCGGTTGATGGACGAACCGTTCAACTGGTCGCGGTTCAACAATCTGGCGGTGGCGGCAAACGATGCGGCCATCGTGGTGTTCGCCAACAACGACGTCGAAGCCCTGACAACCGGATGGGACGACCGTCTGCGCGACGACCTGGCGCGACCGGAGATCGGCGTCGTCGGCGTACGCCTGCTCTATCCCGACGGCACGCTTCAGCACGCCGGCGTCGCCTTGGGCGGCGTCGAAGGCCGGCCTGTCCACGAAGGCCTGCACAGCGCGCCGGGCGAAGGCGGGCCGCTGGGACGCTGGCTTCGGCGGCGTTCGGTTTCGTCAGTGACCGGAGCCTTCATGGCGATGCGGCGCGAGGTCTTCGATAGTCTTGGCGGTTTCGACGAGAATCTGGCGATCGGCTACAATGACACCGACCTTTGCCTAAGGGCGCGCGCGGCCGGCCTGCGCATACTCTATGATCCCGCCATCGCTCTCACACACCACGAATCCCGCACACGCGGCCTGAACCAGCATGGTGAACGGGTGCGTTGGGACGACGCAGAGTTGACGGATTTCCACGCCCGCTGGCGACAGGCCCAGTTCCTGGACATGTCCCGCAATCCGCAATGGGTGATGGCTCAGTCGCGGGTCTTTGACGGCTTCCGCGATCTCGGTCCGCGTGAAACGGCCCAGTGGCTGCGCCGCAGCGCCCGCCCCGACCCGTGGCGGATACTGCCCGAAGACCACACCACGGAGGATTGAAGCGTTTCGCCTTGTCCCGGTCAAAAGCCTGGGCGAAAGTGCGGGAAATAACAGCAGGAAACGTCGAATGACACGTCTCGGGACGGCGATCGCCGCCATCGGCCTCATGACCCTGGCCGCCTGCGACAGCGGGACGGCGGGTCAGGCCGAGGCCACCGCGCCCGAAGGCCGGTCCGCAACCTCATCCCCGGATGCGATCGCAGTTGCGGGATCTGACGCCGCCGGAACGGCCGCCGCCCCGGCCTATGCCGCGATCTATCCCGGCGCCGTGGTCGAGCAGCCGGCCGTAAGCGCGGCGGGCGAGGACGGGCCGGGCGGCATGGTGACCTTCGCCACCGACGTTGATCCGGAGACGGTCGTCGCCTTCTATCGCGAGCAGGCTGAGCAAGGCGGCCTTTCATCCCTGACGGCGCTCAGCCAGGGCGAGACGCGCGCCTACAGCGCAGCCGGCGATGACGGCGCGGCCGTGCAGGTCGTCGCCGCCCCCGACGGAGAAGGCCGCACATCCGTGCAACTGACCTGGAGCGCCGGGCGGTGAAGCCGGGCGTCGGCCTTGGCCTGGGCTGCATCCTGCTGCTCGGCGCCTGCGCCGGAACGCCCGCCGCCGTGACCTCCTCGCCCCCTGCCGTCAGCAACGAGGGCTATCTGACCGCGGATGAGCTCAGCCGCCTGGCCCAAGCCATCCCGCCCCCACCTGCCGTCGGATCGACGGTCGATCTGGCGGACCGCGCCGCCTCTCAGGCGTTGGCGCCCTTGCAGGGCGGGGACCGCTGGCTTCTGGCCACCGCCCATGCTGAAGTCAGGCCGCCCATCGCGCTGCAGCATTTCGACTGCGCTTTGAACATGCGGCTGGCCGGACAACCGACCCCCGCGCTGAATCGGCTGATGGCCCGGCTGTTCCACGACGCCGATCATGTCGCCGAAACGGTCAAGGCCCGCGCCTTGCGGCCACGGCCGGTGGCCGACGACGCCCAGCGCGAAGCCTGCCAGCGCCTGACCGACGCCGCCCGCGCTAGCCCATCCTATCCGTCCGGCACGTCGGCCGTGGCGACGGCCTATGCCGAGGGCTTCGCCGCCTTGGCGCCCGACCGCGCCCCTGTCGTCCGGCGGATCGGACGCGAGATTGGGGTCAGCCGCGTGATCTGCGCCATGCATTATCCTTCGGACGTCGCAGCCGGCGAGATCGTGGGCCAGGCCGTCTTCCAGGCGGCCGCCGCGACCCCGGCCTTCGCCGCCGATCTTGAGGCTGCTCGCGCGGAGTTGAGCGCGGTGCACGCCACGGGCCTGACCAATCCCGGCTGCGCGGCCGAGGCGGCGGCCCTGGCCCTGCCGCTGCCGTGATTGGCGTTCTTCTAGCCGGACTGCTTGTTACGCAGGATGTTCCTGCGTCGCGTCTCTGCACCGAGGCCGAAACAGCCGCCCTGACGGCTGAAACGAGCGCTCCGTACGTCCTGCGCTGCCAGGCCTACCTGTCCGGCCGCCAGGTCGTGCGGCCGATTCTGATCCAAGGCGCCGAGGCGTCGGGCGCGGCGATAGACTGCGGCGGCGGATCGATCGGCCGCCCCGACCAGGCCGTGACCACGCGCTCGCCCACCGTCGCCATCTGGTCGCGTGATCTGGGCGGCGAACGCTTCAGTCGTCCGCGCGGCGTCTCCCTGACCGACTGCACCGTCCACGGCGCGGTGCGCATCTGGGGCATGGGGGCGGGCGAGAGCATGGTCAGCCTGCACGCCGCGTCTCGCCGGCCCGACCACACCGCCCGCGCCCAGGCCGCCGCGCCAACCGACATCACCCTGAGCCGCATCACCTTCGCCGGAACCGGCTCCATTCCGCTGTATGTCGGGCCGGGCGTGACGCACGTGACGGTCAGCGACAGCCGCTTCACCGGCCACTCGGTCTCGACCGCCGTCTATCTGGACGCAGAGAGCGCCGACAACACCATCCGCGACAGCAGCTTCGACCTGCGCACCGGCCGAGAGGTCATCGCGGTCGACGGCTCGGCCCGCAACCGGATCATGGACAACCGCATCGCCCTGAACCGGATGGGCGGGGTCTTCCTGTATCGCAACTGCGGCGAGGACGGCGTGATCCGGCATCAGACGCCGTCGGACAACCGCATCACCGGCAACACCTTCACCCGCGCCGCCTGGCTGGTCCCGCGCGCCGTGGTGGTCGGATCGCGCGAGGGCGGCCGGCGCTATTGCGGCGACGACGCCGGCTGGCCCTTCGGCTCCAGCGCCGACGACGGAGACAACGCCACGGGCAACGTCGTCGCCGGCAACAGCGTCAGCCGACGGTGATCGGATCGGGCCTCAACGCACCGTAGAGGTCGGTGCGGCGGTCGCGGAAGAAGCCCCAGGCCGCGCGGTGGCGGTCCAGGAAGTCCAGGTCGAAGGTGTGGGTCAGCACCCCCTCCTCCCGATCCAGGCTCTCGACCAGGTCCCCGCGATGATCGGCGATGAAGGAGTGGCCGTAGAAGGTTTGGCCCGCCTCGGTGACCTGTTCATGGCCGATGCGGTTGGCGCCGACGACCGGCACGACATTGGACACCGCATGGCCCTGCATGGCGCGCCGCCAGGGCGCAGCCGTGTCCAGGCTGTCGTCGTGCGGCTCGGTGCCGATGGCGGTCGGATACATCAGCACCTCGGCGCCCATCAGCATCATGGCGCGCGCGGTTTCGGGGTACCACTGGTCCCAGCAGATGCCGACGCCGACCTTGCCGAAGCGGGTGTTCCAGACGCGGAAACCCGTGTCGCCGGGCCGGAAATAGTATTTCTCCTGATAGCCGGGGCCGTCGGGGATATGGCTCTTGCGATAGACGCCCAGCGCCTCGCCGTCCGCGTCGAGCATGACCAGCGAGTTGTAATACTGCGGCCCGGCCCGCTCGAAGATCGACACCGGAATGGCGACGCCCAGTTCCTTGGCGACGGGCGCCAGCTGGGTCACGCACGGATGTTCGCGCCACTCGTAGGCGTGGGCGAACCACTTCTCTTCCTGACTGACGCAGAAGTACGGCCCCTGGAAAAGCTCGGACGGCAGGATCACCTGCGCGCCCTTGGCCGCCGCCTGACGGATCAGGTCGATGGTCTTGTCGATATTGGCCTGCAGGTCCTCGCCATACGAGGTCTGCAATGCGGCGACGGAGATTGTTCGAGGAGTGGCGAGTGACGATTGACGAGTGGCGAGCGAGGTCATGACTTGCGCATCTCCAGCTTGTTGATGAGGCCAGCCATCATGCGGCTGATTTCGGCGGCGTCTTCCAGCAAGGCGACGAGTTCGGCCTGACCAACATAGCCAAGCCGTTCGGCGATGATCAGTTGCGTTTCAGCCTCGGCAAGAGACCCGCGAGCTATGGATAGAAATCTGAGGAAGTCTCCCGAACTGCGGCGCGCGCAGCCCTCGGCGACATTCGACGGGACAGAAATCGCCGACCGTCGAACCTGGCTGGTCAGCCCATACTTTTCCTCAGACGGCCACTCTCGCGTGATCGCATAAACCCGCTCCACCCAGGCGATCGCTTTTTGCCAAACGAGGAGGTCGCGATAATGACGGACCTCGCCACTCGCTACTCGCCACTCGCCACTCATCCCGGCTCCTGCTGAGAGATGCAGTGGAACGAGCCGCCGCCGGAAAGGATCGCCAGCGACGGCAGGGCGACGATCTCGCGATCGGTGAAGACGGTCGCCAGGGCCTCGCAGGCGAAGCGGGCGGCGGTCTCGTCACCATAGGTGGGCACGATCACCGCGCCGTTGGCGATCAGGAAGTTCATATGGCTGGCGGGCACAGGGCGCTCGTCCTCGTCGCCGACAAAGCCCGGCGACGGGACGCGCAGCACCTTGATCGGCGCGCCGTTTGCGTCCGTCATGGCGGCCAGGTCGCGGGCGACGGCGTCATAGACCTCGTCGTTCGGGTCGTTGCGGCCCCAGGCCACCGGGCAGGCGACGACGCCGGGCGCCACGAAGCGCGCCAGGTTGTCGACGTGGCCGTCGGTGTGATCGTTCAGCAAACCGTCGCCCAACCACAGCACCTTGGCCGCCCCCAGCGCATCGGCCAGCGCGCCTTCCGCCTTCGCCTCGGTCCAGCCCGCGTTGCGGTTGGGGTTCAGCAGGCACTGGCGCGTGGTCAGGATGGTCCCGGCCCCGTCGTGGTCCAGCGCCCCGCCCTCCAGAATGAAGTCGTGACGCGTCGGCGCGACGCCGGCGTGGTCGCCGATCTGCGCCGCGACAGTGTCGTCATGCTCAAGCTCGTACTTGCCGCCCCAGCCGTTGAAGCGGAAAGCCTGGGCGTCGCGCGAGCCCTCGCCAAAGATCGGACCGGTGTCGCGCAGCCAGATGTCGCCGAACCGGCCGGGCACGACCTCGACGCCGTCCACATCATGGAACCGCGCCTGGGCGCCGGCCAGAGCCTCGTCCTTGCCGACCATCAGCCGCACCTGTTCCCGGCCGGGGCCGGCCAGCGCGCGCACCAGCGCCTCGACCTCGGCCTGGGCCGGCTCGAGATTGTCTTCCCACAGCTCCGCATGGCTGGGCCAGCCGACCCACATGGCGCGGTGCGGAGCCCATTCGGCGGGGACGGGACGGGTCATGGGGCGCACTCCTGTCGCCGGCGGACGGCGCAACGACGCCAGATAGAGGCCCCGGCCCCGCCATTCAACCAAACGCGCAAAGAGAAAGGGCGGCCCGTCGCCGGACCGCCCTTCCCTGTCTCAAAGCTGATCCGTGGATCAGAAGGCGTAGCGCAGGGTCGCCATGGCGGTGCGCGGAGCGCCGACGCCAGCGAACGGACGGCTGTAGCCCAGTTGGCCGGGGGTGGCCGACGAACGGGTGCCGAGGTTCGAGTAGTACTGCTCGTCGAACAGGTTGGTGACGTTGACCTGCAGATAGGTGCCCTCGAAGCCGAACGGCGCGAAGTCGAAGCGGGCGTCAATGTCCACGACGGTGTAGGCGTCGACCTTGAGGTCGTTGACGTCGGTGACCCAGCGCTCGCCGGTGTACTTGCCCTGGATGCCGGCGGTGAACACGTCGTTGAACTGATACGACGCGCGCAGCGAGTACATCTGCTCAGGCGTTTCGACCTGCTTCTTGCCCTTGGTCGGCAGGCGGGCGCCCGCCGCGTTGAACACGTAGTCGTCCTGCAGTTCGCTATCCAGGAACGAAGCCGTGCCGTACAGGCTCAGCGCCTCGATCGGCGACCAGCCGGCCGACAGTTCGATGCCCTTGGATTCCACCGAACCCACGTTGCGGTCGACGAACTGACCCAGGTCTTCGTCGAAGGTGCTGACGATGCGGTTGTCGAAGCTGTTGAAGAAGCCCGACGCCTGCGCGATCAGCGTGCCCGAGGTGTAGCGGTAGCCGAAGTCGATGTTGGTCGAGGTTTCCGGCTGGACGGTCGGGTTGCCGATCGAACCGTCGGCGAAGCGGGTGACGGCGTACAGGCTGTCCGTACGCGGAGCCGACAGCGATTCCGAGTAGCTGGCGTAGACCGACTGACCGCCGCCGAAGCGGTAGGTCGCGCCGACGTTCGGCAGGATGTCGTCGAACTTCACTTCACGCTGGTAGGGCGCGATGTACTGCGGCGTGCGGCCGGCGAAGGTAACGTTGCCGTTGGCCAGGGTCGCGTTCGGCACTTCCGAGGTGCACAGCACGTTGGAAGAGGCGTTCTGCGTATAGCAGTACTGGTTCAGTTCACGCTCGAAGAAGGGCGCGCGGGCGCCGATGTTCAGGGTCAGCGCATCGTTCAGGAAGCGGCCGATGTATTCAACCGAGAACTGGTTCAACTGAGCGATCGACTTGCGGTCGCGCGACTGGAGGGCGTAGCCGTCCAGGTTGACGACGCGGTTGCTCTCGTCGTTGCGGCCGCCGAAGACGTCCACGAAGCGCGGCGCGGTCGGGTCCGAGAAATCCACGAAGCCGTAGTGGCCGGTTTGACGGTGACGACCCCAATCCAGCGCGTAGGCGGCGCGCAGACGGTGGCTGGCGTTCAGATCCCAGATCAGCGAGCTGTTCAGGCCATAGCGGTGGGTGTTGGTGTTGGACGGCGTCATGACGCGAACGCGGTCCAGGATGTCGCCGTCGCCGTTCAGATCGACGCCGCCGGTGGCTTGGGTGCCGCGCAGCAGCAGGTCGTTCTCGTTCAGCAGCGCCTGTTGCGTGCCGCCGTTGGCCAGCGTGTACTGGAACGACGGATCGACCGTCAGGATCAGGCCTTCGGCCAGGGTGAAGCGCGAGTTGCCGCGGATGTTGCCGGTGTTGGACGGGTTGACGCGCAGGCCGAAATAGCCGGTGCCGTTGAAGTCGTCGTCACGAACGCCGGGGCGCACGGTGGGGGCGGTGTAGGTGCGGTCGAAGTCCACGCCCCAGCCGAACGGGCTGGTCTCGACATCGCTGACGCAGACTTGCGTCTGGGCCACGTCGCAGAAGCCCGTCGCCGTGCCCAGGTTCGGGCCATTGTAGTTGTTGTTGCGGTTCTCGTTGTAGTGACCCGACAGGGCCAGGAAGTCGCCGTTGTCGCCCAGCGGCTGATAGATGCGGGCGTTGTACTGGGTCTTCTCGAGCTCGCCGAGGCCCTTGAACTTGTCATAGTTGGTGTACGACGCGGCGAACCAGGCCGAGGTGCCCCAGGGGCCGACAGCGCCGGTGTCGACCAGCGCCATGATGCGGCGGTAGTTGAAGTCACCCAGCGAACCCTGGATCCAGCCGCCGAACTCCTGAGCCGGGCGACGGGTCACATAGTTGATGGTTCCGCCGGTGGCCGAGGCGGTCGGGCTGTCGACGTCGGTCGAGCCGGTGTTGACCGAGGCGCGTTCGATCAGTTCCGGGTCCAGCTGCTGGTTGGTGTAGGTGGCGTAGTTGCCGGTGTCGTTCAGCGGAATGCCGTCGAACGTCAGCGAGACGCGGTTGCCGTCAAAGCCGCGCAGACGGATGTTGCCGCCCGACGAACCGTAGGGGTCCGCGTTGGTGAAGCTGAGGCCCGGGGTCAGGTTCAGGGTCTGCAGGATGGTTTGACCGGCGGTCTGGGTCGCGATGAACTCCTGACCGATGGTGTTGCGGGTCTTGGCGACCGTCTCGGCGGTGGCGAGGCCGTCGATGGTGCGCTGGCCGCGCACGCCGGTGACGATGACCTGATCGACTTCGGTGGCTTCCGTGCCGGTCGATTGGGCCGAGGCGGCGCCGGCGGCCATCATGCTGCCGACAAGGGCGGTGGTGGCCCAGATCAGGCGGTTGCGGTTGCTCATTCTCTTATCCCCGAGATGTGTGGCGGCGACCGGACGATTGGTTCGACCCGTCGAAATCGGGCCCGCTCTAGGCCTCCTGTCCGACGCGTCCGCGACAGTCATGTGACACTGGTATGACAGCGGCCGGGGGTGGCCGATGCGCCACACTGCCCGAGACCGAGGCCTCAGCCCTCGGCGGGAACGGCGTTCAGCTCGAAGAAGTCCGCCAGTCGGCGAGCCGTCGGCCGGACGGTGCGGGGCTCGTGATAATTGCCGTTGATCTGACAGCGGTTGATCACATGGGCGCGGAAACGCGCGAACAGCTCGATATCCGGCGACTGGGGCGCGCCCCAGAAATGATCCAGCGGCTGCTGATCGGTCAGGCCGTCGAAGTCGAAGAAGGCCTCGCCCAACACCTTGACCGGCGAATGAAAGCCCAGGGCCGAAAGGGCCGCCGAGGAGTTGTTCACCACCATGCCGCGCGACGCCCGGCACAGCTGGGCCAGGTTGCCCCCATCGATGAAATCCACACGCCCGGCCAGGCCGCGCTCGATCGCCAGGCAGCGCGTCATGTGGCGTAGATCCACCAGGCCGGGATCCAGCGGGTGGTTCTTGACCACCAGCCGCGCCTCAGCCGGCGCGTGCCGAGCGAAGCTGGTCATCACCTCGGCCAGGAAGGCGGTGTTGTCGGCGAAATGCGAATAGCGCAGCAGCTGGGCGTCCCCCTCGCGCTGCAGGCACGCCAGGAAGAAGGGGCCTCTGGCCGTTATGGCCTCGACCGAACATGACGCCTTGGATTCAAAGGCGAGGCTGAGGTAGCGCCGCACATGGCCGAAGAATTGCAGCCAGGGCGATTGCGTATAGGGATAGCTGTATTTCGGAAACAGCAGCCGGCCAGGCAGCTGGCAGACGTGATACAGGCTGATGTTGATGACGTGGTGCGGAAGTATGCGTCCCACAGGACGAACGACCAGCGTCTCGGGCGCGGGCGCGGCGTAGCCGGACCTATGGCGCGGCAACTGACTTGAGGCGTTGACGCCGTTCCGCTCGATCGTGATCCAGTCGGGGCGGAAGTAGCCGTTCTCCAGCACCCATACCTGAGCCGTCAGCGCGTCGGCCTTCGTCAAGACAGCCTGATTGTAGGGTCCGCCTTCGCCGAAGACGACGATGTCGGTGAACCCCTGGGCCAACGCTTCGAAACGCGCCGGCCATTCCTCGACGTGGTCGGTGAACTTGATGCCGTTGGGCCGGCGCCAGTAGGCCATGTCCCCGGCGTTGAACATCATCCGCGATACAGCGGCGCCGCGTTCGCTCAACACCTCCGCCAACACCCGTCCGAATCGGCCAAACGGGGCGGTGACAATCAGGAAACGTCTGCCCGCCAGGCTCTCGCGGACATCGCCCTGCGGCCTTTCGGGCAACCGCGAGCGTGGCTGGGGAACAGCCTTGGCGTCAACCAGCAGCTGCGCCTGGCGACTCGCGGTTTCATCAAGAACGGCGGTCACGCGACTATCCCCGCTGGCCAGTCGGCAGGGCCGATGGTGCGCAGCCGGTCATCAATAGGCGAAGCATCGTCATCCGCTCCTTGTCGCCCCCCCGGCGGTCAGGATCAATCGGAAATCTCAACGAGAAAATCCGCCGCCCGAGAGCGGACGACGGATAATTCTCGTCTTCAGCCGCTCCGGCCGGGCGCGAGGCCCGGCCGGCCGACATCAACTTAGAAGTTGATGTTGATGGTGGCGCGACGGTTGAGGGGCTCGCGCACGCCATCGGCGGTCGGACGGGCCAGTTGGGTTTCACCACGGCCGTCCAGCGAGATCACGCCGCCGTTGACGCCTTGGGCGACCAGGGCGTCGGCCACGGTGCGGGCGCGACGGTTGGACAGACCCAGGTTGTAGGCCGCCGAACCCGAGGAGTCGGTGTGACCGACGACCACGATGCGGGTCGGGGTGCCCGACTTGGCGTGGTTGGCCGCCTGAGTGATGATCGAGCGGGCCTCGGTCGTGAGGTCCGAGCGATCCCAGTCGAAGTACACCACGAACTCACGCGCCTGCACGACCGGCGGCGGAGGCGGGGGCGGGGGCGGGGGCGGGGGCGGAGGAGGCGGCGGGGGCGGCGGGGGCGGAGGCGGCGGCGGGGGCGGAGCGTCGGCGCCGAAGGCGTAACGCAGGCCCAGCGTCACCGTGTGCGACTGGTCGTAGTCACCGTCGAAGGTGCCCAGCGCCGAGGCGGTGGTCGAGGTGAAGGTGTCGAACGACATGTCGCCGGTCAGGTAGCGATAGGTCAGGTCCAGGTTGGTGCGCTCGCCCAGGGCGAAGGCGACGCCGGCGATGGCCTGCGCGGCGAACTTGGTCGAGCTGTCGTCGGCCGCGAAGCTGGCCGCCGTGGTGCGGTCGGGCTGGCGGATCACGCCGATCGCGTCGGTGTTGACGCGGTTCACGCCGGCGCCGAGGCCGACGAACGGACGCAGGCCCCAGAATTCCGTGCCGAAGTCATAGATGACATTGGCCATCAGGGTCGCCGACTGCATGTCGCCGTCCGGCGAGGTGCACGGGCCGGTCGCCGGCGAGACGTTGCACAGGCCCGACGGAGCGTTGTCGTTGGCGCGACGCACGCGGCCGATGTCGCCCGAGCGGTAACCGCCTTCGAGCTCGACACGCCAGTTCGGGTTGAAGCGATAGCCCAGACGCGCGAACGCCGCCCAGCCGTCGTTGACTTCCCAGTTCCACTTCACGCCCGTCGTGGACGATTCCAGATTGACCGGTTCAATCGTGTGCCAGCCGGCGTCGACCGCGCCGTACCAGCCGTTCGGCTCTGCCGAAGCAGCGCCGGCTGCAAGCAGCCCCGCCGTTGCGACACCCGCTAGAAGTTTCAGCTTCATAGCCATCCTCATGCTCAAAAAAAGTCCGATACGCGACGCACATACGCCGTTCTCGAGTGGCCGAACGGAGGCAGCCGCGTCTGGTTCCCGCGTTTACGACACTGTTTCAACGACTGTGGCGCCGTTTCAACACATTGGCCTATCGCCAAGCGGCGCGTCATCAGTAGGCTTGGCGTTCCGAAACGGGAGCTAGCGGTCATGACGATGAAGTTCGACGACAGAGTGGCGATCGTCACCGGGGCTGGCGGGGGCCTGGGTCGCGAGCACGCCCTGGCTTTGGCCCGTCGTGGCGCGCGCGTGATCGTCAACGATCTGGGCGGCGCGCGCGACGGTTCGGGCGGTTCCGCCACAGCAGCCGAGGCCGTGGTCGCCGAGATCGAGACCCTGGGCGGCGAAGCCATCGCCAACGCCGCCTCCGTGACCGATTTCGCCGCTGTCCAGGCCATGGTCGATCAAGCCATGGCCAAATGGGGCCGGGTCGACATTCTGGTGAACAACGCGGGCGTGCTGCGCGACAAGACCTTCGCCAAGATGGAGATCGAGGACTTCCGCTTCGTCGTCGACGTGCACCTGATGGGGGCGGTCAACTGCACCAAGGCGGTGTGGGAGATCATGCGTCAGCAGAACTACGGCCGCATCGTCATGACCACCTCGTCGTCGGGCCTGTACGGCAACTTCGGCCAGTCCAACTATGGGGCGGCCAAGATGGCCCTGGTCGGCCTTATGCAGACACTGTCGATCGAGGGCGCCAAGACCGACATACGGGTCAACTGCCTGGCGCCCACGGCCCACACCCGCATGACCGAGGATCTGGGCGCCGCGCTGCCGCTGGAGCATCTGGGGCCCGAGCTGGTGTCCCCCGGCCTGCTGTATCTGGTCAGCGAGAACGCCCCCAGCCGCTGCATTCTGGCCGCCGGCGCCGGGGGCTTCGAGCGGGCCTATGTCACCCTGACCCAGGGAACCCGCGCCGTCGGCGACGATGCGGCCGAACAGATCGAGGCGGCCTTCGCCGACATCTCGGACCGCGCTGGCGAGATCGTGCCCGACATGGGCGCCGCCCAGGGCATGATCGAACTGACCAAGCTGCAAAAGGCGCTGGGCTGAGGCGCCCGCCCCGCCCCTTGCGTTGACGCCACGACACCCGCCTAAAAGCGGTTCATCCGCGCTCAAGCCGCGAGCGACCGCGTCGCGACCCTAGCGCCTCAAAAGGAGCATCCCAGATGCGCGAAGCCGTCATCGTCTCCACCGCCCGCACCCCGATCGGGCGCGCCTATCGCGGCGCCTTCAACGATACTCAGGCGCAGCAGTTGGGCGCCCATGCGGTCAAGCACGCCGTCGCCCGCGCCGGCGTCGATCCGGCCGAGATCGAGGACGTGGTGATGGGCGCGGCCCTGCAGCAGGGCTCGACCGGGACCAATGTCGCGCGCCAGATCGCCCTGGCCGCCGGCCTGCCCGCCTCGGTTCCGGGCATGAGCCTGGACCGCCAGTGCGCCTCGGGCCTGATGGGCATCGCCACGGCGGCCAAACAGGTCATCTTCGATCAGCAGAAGATGGCCGTCGGCGGCGGGCTGGAGAGCATCTCGCTGGTCCAGAACCAGCACATGAACCTGTACCGCGGCAAGGACGAGGACCTGCTGAAGCTGTCGCCGCACATCTATATGTCGATGCTGGAGACCGCCGAGGTGGTGGCCCGCCGCTACAACATCAGCCGCGACGCCCAGGACGAATACGCCCTGCAATCCCAGCAGCGCACGGCCCAGGCCCAGGCCCAGGGCCGGCTTGACGCCGAGATCGTGCCCATGACCTCCACCATGCTGGTGATGGACAAGGCCACCGGCGAGACATCCAAGAAGGAAGTCACCCTTGCCAAGGACGAGGGCAACCGCGCTGACACGACGCTGGAAGGCCTCAAGTCACTGAAGCCCGTGTTCGGTTCGGGCGAGGAAATCCAGCAGGGCGAGTTCATCACCGCCGGCAATGCGTCCCAGCTTTCGGACGGCGCCTCGGCCTGCGTGATCATGGAGGCCGGCGAGGCGGTGAAGCGCAACCTTCAGCCGCTGGGGGCCTATCGCGGCATGGCCGTCGCCGGCTGCGAGCCCGACGAAATGGGCATCGGCCCGGTCTATGCCGTGCCCAAGCTGCTGAAGCGCCACGGCCTGACCATCGACGACATCGGCATCTGGGAGCTGAACGAGGCCTTCGCCGTGCAGGTGCTCTATTGCAGCGACACTCTGGGCATCCCCAATGACCGGCTGAACGTCTCGGGCGGCGCCATCTCCATCGGCCACCCCTACGGCATGTCGGGCGCGCGGATGACCGGCCACGTCCTGATCGAGGGCAAGCGCCGCGGCGCCAAATACGGCGTCGTCACTATGTGCATCGGCGGCGGCATGGGTGCGGCGGGTCTGTTCGAGATTTTCTGAAGGCCTCGCTCGACCGTTACAAGGTAACAAACTATAGGAGCGGCCATGTCGACCCCCGGCCTGGCCGAACCTCTGTTCCTGACGCTTCTGGGCGGCGGCTTCACGGCCGCCTTCCTGCATGCGGCCCTGCCGACCCACTGGCTGCCGTTTGTGCTGGTGGCGCGGGCCCAGCGTTGGGGCCTGGGTCAAATGCTGGCCGCGGTCGTCGTCGCGGGCTTCGCTCATATCGTGACCACCGCCGTCGCGGGTTCGCTGATCGTGGCGGCCGGGCTCGCGCTCAACCAATGGGTCGCCGGCCTGCTGCCGCATCTGTCGGCGGCGCTCCTTTTTCTGTTCGGCGCCTTTTATCTGGCCAAGTCCAGCCTGCGGCGCCCGCAGTTAGCCTCGGGTCCGCAGAGCGAGCTGACCGAGCCGGGCGTATCGGACCGAGCCGCCTTCCTGGGTCTGGTCGCCATCATGGCCCTGTCGCCGGGCGAAGTGCTGCTGCCTATCTATCTGTCGGCGGCGGACGAGGGGCTGACGCTGCTGGCCTTGCTGACCGTGTGCTTCTTGCTGGGCACACTGGCCGGAATGGTGCTGCTGACCCTGGCGGTCCGGGCGGGAGCCTCCGTGCTGAAAGTCGAGCGCTGGGCCCGATACGAGGGGGCGGTGCTGGGCGTCGCCCTGATCATCCTCGGCCTTCTCGTGGCGACGCATCAACACTAACGTCGCCGCATGGCCCACGACCACCATCCGCATCCGCACGCCCATGACCATCATGGTCATGGGCATGGGCATCACCACCACGGACCGACGGACACGGGCGACTGGCGCTATCTGGTGGCCCTGACGATCAACCTGGCCTTCGTGGCCATCGAGTTCGGGGCGGGGCTGTGGACGGGCTCGACCGCGCTGATGGCGGACGCGGGGCACAATCTGTCCGACGTGCTGGGGTTGGCCCTGGCGGGCGGAGCAGCCTGGCTGTCCCGCCGCGCCGCTGGGGAGTTGCGCACCTATGGCTACCGCAAGGCGACGGTGCTGGCGGCGCTGGGCAATGCGCTGCTGCTGATCTTCGCCTGCGGGGCCATCGCATTCGAGGCCGTGCGCCGTCTCAACGAGCCGGCCCCGGTCGCGTCCGGGGTCATCATGGCGGTGGCGGGCGTCGGCTTCCTGATCAATCTGGGCACCGCCCTGCTGTTTCTGAAGGATCAGCACAAGGACCTGAACGTGCGCGGGGCCTATCTGCACATGATGGCCGACGCGGCGGTCTCGCTGGGCGTGGTGGCGGCCGGCGCCCTGATCCTGTTCACGGGCTGGTCGATCGTCGATCCCCTGGTCAGCCTGGGCATCGTGGCCGTCATCCTGATCGGCACCTGGGGGCTGCTGAAGGACTCGGTCAATCTGGCGCTGGACGCCGCGCCGACGGGGGTCAGCGTGTCGGGCGTTCGCGCGGCGTTGGCCGCCCTGCCCGGCGTGACCTCAGTCCACGACCTGCACATCTGGGGCCTGTCGACCACGGAGACCGCCCTCACCGTCCATCTGGTTCACGACCGGGAGGACGCCACAGCCCTTCTGGCCGAAGCTCACGCGGCGGCGCGCAGGTTCGGCATCGGCCACGCCACCGTCCAGCTGGAGCAGGGTCGGGCGATGGACTGCCCGACCTGCTGATCGGCCTTAGCGCGAGATGCGCAGCCGGGTGATGTCGCGCCCGATGGCGCGGAAGGCGTCCGACAGATCGGCATTGCTGGCGGGCAGGAAGGCGAAGGTCGGGCCGGTGGCGCAGTCCCTCATCACCCGAGCCGCATTGCCGCCCGAGGACACCTGGAAGCCCACCGTATAGACGATGATCCCTTGCGCCTTCATGGCGCTGCACAGCCTCAAGGTCTGGGCGAACGGGTCGCCATTGGTCGAGTTCTGATTGATGTGGTCCGTGCCGGCGCCCGAACCCGAGCCTGCGTCGCGCGCAATGACACCCTGGAAGTACGGCGTGTTGAACTCGCCGTCGGTCATCAGGATCACGGCTTTCAGCAGTGTTTGCGGGTCGTAGGCGCCGGCGGTGTTGGACGGCCACAGCGCGTTGAAGTTCGGCGACACCGTGTACCAGCCCCAGGCGGCGCCGATCTGGCCGGCGGTGGAGCCGCCGATCTCCATGCCGTTGATCATGGATTTCAGTGAGGACTTGTTGGCGCTCAGCGGCCGGATCGTCGCGTCAGGGCAGGGATTGACCGAGTTGGTGTAGCCAGAGGCCGCGGGATAGTTCCGTCCCACGCGCGCCGAAGACGGCGAGGCGTCGGTATAGGCCTGCGCGCCCGCGCGTTCGCTGACGCAGGACGAGGCCGGCAGCACCTTGATGGCGTTCGACATATTGATGAACACGCGCCACTGGCAACCGTCTTCGCCGCACCAGGACCGACCGCCCGAGGAATAGGTTCCCCAGCCCGCGCCGTTCTGATTGATCGAATAGGCGCTGCTGGACAGGCGGGTTACGATGAAGCCCTTTTCATTCAAACCCGTCATGCCGCGTACGTCGTCGATGTAGACGCCGTCACCGTCCTGCAGACCGTGGTTGGCGGCGGTCACGATGACCGAACAGTCGCTGCGCAGGCACTTGGTCGCGGTCCCGTCCGACGAATAGCTGCTGAAGCCCGACGATGTGGACAGCGTGTACCAGTTGCCGCCCGACTGATATTGGAGCGAGAACTTACTGCTGCTGATGCGCACCACGCGATAGGCGCGATTGTTGATCTGCGTCATCCCCCTGACGCCGTTGATCCATACAAAGTCGCCGGTCGAAAAGCCGTGTCCCGAAGCGGTGATCTCGCCCGGATTGGATCGCGTGACGCCGCTGATCGACTTGCCCGACCCATCGGCCCAGACCGCGTCGGTGATGTTGGTCGACCCCGTCAGGTTGCCGCGCGCGCCAGCGGCGTAGGAGCCCAGGTTCACCCCCATCGAATAGGGGATGACCGACATGCGCGAATAGTACGGCGACTGCTGATCCTGAACGACGGTGTCCACCAGATCGACGGCCGCCGACTTGAGCGATGTGATGCGGCTGCCGGACATGGAACCCGTGATGTCCAGGACCAGGGCGACCTCGACGTCCTTGGACGAGCGGTTCACCTCGGAGCCCACGCCCACTTCCAGCGTCTTGTCGAAGAACTGGCCATAGGGCGGCAGCACAAGGCCGGCGACCACGGTGTCGATCACCACCTGCGCCCGCGCGATGACGATGTTGTCTTCGTTCAGCTCGAACGTCGCGGAGGGCACGGCCACATTGGGATAGGCCGCCATATTGGCCAGCAGGGCGGTCATGCCGACCCGCTGAATGTCGTCGTTCTCGGTATAGGGCGAGCGCGCTGCGGCCAGGGCGGCGGCGTCCAGTGCGTCCTGAAGGCTCAAGCGCACGGTCGAGGCGCGGTGGATGTCCACCCCGCCCATGGTCATAAGCAGCAGCGCCGGCACGCTGAGGGCGAAGATCATCGCCACGTTGCCGCGTGTCTGTCCGCCCAGGCGCGCGAAGAAAGCGCGCGCGCGCTGAACGATCGAGCGTCCGATCCCCATGCCCTGCTGCACCCCGACGTACGACGGACCTTCTCCGCCACCGTCCAGATTGCGAGCACGCGGTTAGGGAAGCGCCAAGAAGCAGAGTTAGCGGCGCGTTAGTCCTGTTCTCAACCGCGCCCGATCACGCAGGCCGCCAGACCTTCGTTGCGGACCACGCGGGCCGCGGCCTGAACGCGAGCGGCGCGGCGGCGCACATAGGGTCCGGGCTGGGCGGCCCGATAGCGGCGCGGGCTGGGCAGAATCGCCGCCAGACGCGCCGCCTCCGACGCCGTCAGGTCGCGCGCGCTCTTGCCGAACCAGTGACGGGCGCCCGCCTCGGCTCCATAGACGCCCGGCGCGAACTCCGCGACGTTCAGATAGACCTCCAGGATCCGGCGCTTGTTCCAGCCCGTCTCGATCAGGACGGTGTAGCCGGCCTCCAGCCCCTTTCTGACCCAGTCGCGGCCGGGCCACAGGAAGACGTTCTTGGCGGTCTGCTGGCTGATGGTGGAGCCGCCGCGCACGCGCCCGCCCCGCTCGTTGGCCTCCAGCGCCTGACGGATCGCCGCCATGTCGAAACCGCCATGGCTGCAAAAGCGAGCGTCCTCGGCCGCGATCGCCGAATAGACCAGGTTCGGCGAGATGTCGTTCAGCGATCGCCAGCGGTAGTCCATCCCCTGACCCTTGATCGCCTGCTGCCACATCAGAAGCGTCGGCGGCGGCGGCACGAACCGATGCAGGGCCACGCCGATGAACGGCAGAAGGCACAATACGACCAGCAGCGTCAGCAACGGCCGACGGCGACGTTTCGGTTTCGGCGTTTCGGCGGCGTCCCCCATGACGTCCGGTGTCCGCGATCCCGCGCGCGGACGCAAGCGGGCGTCAGCCGCCGAGGGCGGCGACGCCGGCGTTTCCATCCTCGTCGGCCCAGGCGACGCGGTCGGCGGCCGGGCTCAGGGCCAGCGCCGTGATTTCAGCGCCCCGCTCGGCCTTGATGAAGTCCAGCCCCTGCCCGGCTGGATCAGCGACCCAGACGCGGCCGTCGTTCAGCCCCGCCGCCAGCCGACCCTGCCCCGGCACGCTCGCGATCCGCGTCACCAGGCTGTTGTCGTCAAAACCGATCTCGGTCGCTTCGCGGCCCATCGGCCCGTTGGAGCCGATGAAGGGCCACAGCACAGCCCCTTGCGCGCCCGAGGTCGCCATCAACTGCCCCCTGGACAGAAAGCCGATCGACTTCACCTTGGACGGATAGCCGCCCATGCGCAGGTCCTTCTGATCCTTCAGCCGCCAGCCGTGAAGCTGATTGTCCTGCATGGCGGTGATCAGAAAGGCGCCGTCCGGCGACCAGGCGACGCTTGTGTGCGAACCGGCCCATTTCAGCAAGGTCGGCTTCTGCTGGGCGATGCGCGCGAACCACAGGGCCGCACCGTTGTAGGTCGCGGCGGCGATGCGCCGCCCCTTGGGATCGAAGGCCAGGTCCGCGACTGTCCGCTCATGCTGGAACTCGCGACGGAAGGTCGGATCTGCGCTGTCCAGCACGGTCAGGGTGCGACCGGCGGAAAAGGCAATCAGCCCGGTCTCCGGCGCGGCGTCCACCGCGTCGATCCACTGGCCCTTGGTGATCGCCAGCACGGCCGACTTGCCGCGCTTGGACCACACCAGCCGCCCGTCGTCGCCGCCGGTCAGCACGCCATCGCCAGACGGGTGGACGCAGGCGCACAGCACCGCGCCATCGTGCGCCTCGGCGCGCTCGCCGCTTTCGAACACCACGGCCCCGTCGCCCAGGGCGAAGACGGCGCCGGTGGCGTCAAACAGGGCTGCGGTGACCTGGGCGTCGAAGGTTGTCTTGAACGCCCCGCTCACGCCGCGCAGGCCTCGAAGCCCGCCTTCAGGGCCGCTTCGTCCAGGTCGCGGCCGATAAAGACGGCGCGGCTCCAGCGGCGCTCGTCGGCGCCCCATTCGCGTTGCAAGTCGCCTTCCAGGATCATGTGGACGGCCTGGAAGACCAGACGGCGGTCCTCGCCCTTGACGTCGACAATGCCCTTGGCGCGCAGGATGTTCTGGCCCTGCTCGCCCAGCAGGCGGTCCAGCCAGGCGGTGAACTTCTGACCGTCGATGGGCCGGTCCAGCGACAGGGAGATGCCCTTGATGTCGTCCTGGTGCGCATGGCCGCGCGCACCGTGGTGGTGGTCTTGACCGTGGTCGTGGTCGTGATGGTCGTGGTCGTGGTCGTGGCCGCAGTGCTCGTCGTGGACATGGCCGGGCTCGCCGTGGGCCGGATTGGCGAACTCGGGATTGACCTCCAGGATGCGGGCCAGGTCGAAGGCGCCCAGGCCCAGCACCTGATCCAGCGGCACGTTGGAACGCTCGGCGCGGGTGATGGGGGCCAGCGGGTTCAGGGCGCGCAGGCGGGCCTCGACCTGGGCCAGCTCGGCCTCCGAGGCCAGGTCCACCTTGTTCAGAATGATGCGGTCGGCGAAGGCCACCTGCTCGCGCGCCTCTTTGGAGTCGTCCAGGCGCGCCATGACGTGTTTGGCGTCGACCAGGGCGGTGACGCTGTCCAGCACGGTCTTGGCCTTCACGTCGTCGTCGACAAAGAAGGTCTGCGCCACCGGGCCGGGGTCGGCCAGGCCCGTGGTCTCCACGATGATGGCGTCGAACGCCGGCTTGCCAGGCCGTTGGCGCTTCATCAGGCCCGAGACGACACGGATCAGGTCGCCGCGCACCGTGCAGCAGACGCAGCCGTTGTTCATCTCGAACACGTCCTCGTCGGCGCCGACGACCAGGTCGTTGTCGATGCCGATCTCGCCGAACTCGTTGACGATGACGGCGTAGCGCTTGCCGTGATCCTCGGTGAGGATGCGGTTCAGAAGGGTGGTCTTGCCGGCGCCGAGGTAGCCGGTCAGCACGGTCACGGGGATCTTGTCGCTCATCCCCGCTAGATGGCCGCACCGGCCGCCGATGGAAAGGGGTCAGATCAGACGGATTTCCTTGAGACGCTCGGTCAGGAAGTCCTCGGCCATGATCGCCTTGCCCGCATAGCGGTCCGGATTGTCGGGCGTGACCGTCGACGGCAGGCTCTCGATCACGAAGTCCGGGTTGAAGTGCAGGAAGAAGGGCGTCGAATAGCGGGCGAAGCTGGCCCGCTCGGGCGCCGGATTGATCACGCGGTGGCTGGTCGACGGCAGGACGTGGTTGGTCAGCCGCTGCAGCATGTCGCCGATGTTGACCACCAGGGCGCCCGGCGGCGGAGCGATGTCCAGCCATTCGCCGTCGGCGTCCTTCAGCTGCAGGCCGGCCTCTTCGGCGCCCAGCAGCAGGGTGATGACGTTGATGTCCTCGTGCGCCCCGGCCCGCACGCCCGACGCGCCCGCCGGCACCGGCGGATAGTGCAGCATGCGCAGGATCGAATTGCCCAGCTGCACCTTGTCGGCGAAATAGTCGTCGCCGAGATCCAGATACCGCGCGATGGCCTTCAGGATCTTGGCGCCCAGGTCGTCCATCGCCTCGAACATGCCGTACAGGTGCGTGCGGAAGCCCTCGACCTCGGTCGGCCAGACGTTGTCGCGCATGTACTGGCGATAGGGGTGGCCCTCGGGCAGCTCGCGCCCGACGTGCCAGAACTCCTTCAGATCCACGGTCGCCGCGCCCTTGGCCGCCTCTACGCCGAAGGGCGTCAGGCCTCGCGCGCCGCCGGTGCCCGGCTGGTGATACTGGCGCTTGACGTCTTCCGGCAGGGCGAAGAAGGCCTTGGAGTCGTCGATGGCGGCCTCGATCACCCCTTCGTCCAGCCCGTGGTCGGCGATGACGGCGAAGCCATAGGTCCTGAACGACGCGCCCAGCTTGTCGGCAAACGCCTGGAAGTCGGTGTCGTACAGGGTCATTGACACGGGTTCGATGCGGCGCTTTTCGGCGGTGGGGCTCACGGTCTCGCTCACGGCAGGGCCTCAGGATTGGATCGGGCGATGTCCATACCGCCTAATCCAGGAAATTGGCAGAGCGGCGCCCGTTCATCTCAGGGTCAAACTGGAACCTTCACCATAAGCTCGCGTTTTTGCGCCAATGCTGACCTCAACAAAAGAAAGCCATTCCATGCGCTCGAAAATCTTCCTCGCCGGCGCCTGCGTCACCGCCCTGCTGGGCGCGACCGCCTGCACCACCATGGACCCCTACAGCTCCACGCCTCAGCGCAACAACACCGGCACGGGCGCGATCGCCGGCGCCCTGGGCGGCGCGCTGCTGGGCTATCTGACCAACACCTCCAACTCCGAGCAGGGGCGCAAGAACGCCTTGATCGGCGCCGGCGTCGGCGCCCTGGGCGGCGCGGCCGTCGGCCAGTACATGGACCGTCAGCAGCGCGCGCTGGAAGCCGAACTGTCGGGCTCGGGCGTCGGGGTTGCGCGTCAGGGCGACAACCTTGTTCTGCGCATGCCTTCGGACGTGACCTTCGCCACGAACCAGTCCGACATTCAGCCGCGCTTCGTCGACACGCTGAACGACGTGGCCCGGGTGCTGCAGGAGTATGACCGCTCGACTGTGGACGTGGTCGGCCACACCGACTCCTCGGGCGGCGATTCCATCAACCAGCCCCTGTCCGAGCGTCGCGCCGGCTCGGTGGCCGGCTATCTGATCCAGCAGGGCGTCATGCCCGAGCGCCTGATCGTGCGCGGCGTCTCCAGCCGCAACCCGATCGCGGACAACGGCACGCCTGAAGGCCGCGCCCAGAACCGCCGAGTGGAAGTGCTGATCCGTCCGTTCCAGGGCTGATCGCCAATCAGACAGAACCAGGGCCGCCCAGCGCAAGCCGGGCGGCCCTTTTCGTGTCCGCCACGCGGTTGTGAGTTGCCCAGACGGCCTGACAATGGCCACGTGACGTTCGATGAAACCCGAACGCGACATGCTGATCGACCATGCGGCCGCCGCCGTTATCGCCGTGGTCTGCGCCGTCGTCACCGCCGCGACGGTGATCGCGGTCGGCGGCCGATTGCTGGGCTGAGTTTGTCCTGGCGAGGATCTGAACCGAGCGGACCGGGTCCAACTCGACCGATCTTGTTCAGGCCCGGCCGATGGAGGCGTAGCGGAAGCCGCGGGCGCGCATGTCGTCGGGACGATAGACGTTGCGCAGGTCCACCATCACCGGCTGGCTCATCAGCAGCTTGACGCGGTCCAGGTCCAGGGCCCGGAACGGATCCCATTCCGTCAGGATCACCACCACGTCCGCGCCCTCGACGGCCTGATAGGCGCCCTCGCAGAACCGCACGCCGTCCAGCAGCTTGGCGGCCTCCTCCATGCCCTCGGGATCATAGGCCTGGACCGTAGCGCCGGCGGCGATCAGGGCGGGCGCCACCTCCAGCGACGGCGCGTCGCGCATGTCGTCGGTGTTGGGTTTGAACGTCAGGCCGAGCAGAGCCACCGTCCTGCCCTTAAGGTCGCCGCCCACGGCCTGGGCCACCCGCCCGGCCATGGCCTTCTTGCGGGCGTCGTTGACCTGAACCGTGGTCTCGATCAGCCGCACGGGAGAGCCGGCGTCGGTCGCCGTGCGCACCAGGGCCAGCGTATCCTTGGGGAAGCAGCTGCCGCCATAACCCGGCCCGGCGTTCAGGAACTTGGCCCCGATGCGCTTGTCCAGGCCGATGCCGCGCGCGACCTGCTGCACATCGGCGCCCACCGCCTCGCACAGGTCCGCCATCTCGTTGATGAAGGTGATCTTCAGGGCCAGGAAGGCGTTGGCCGCGTATTTGATCAATTCCGACGTGCGCCGCGCGGTGAACAGGATCGGCGTCTCGTTGAGGTACAGCGGCCGATAGAGCTCGGTCATCACGCCCTTGGCCCGCTCGTCCTCCGTGCCGACCACGACGCGGTCGGGTCGCTTGAAGTCCTCGATGGCGGCCCCTTCGCGCAGGAACTCGGGGTTGGAGACCACGGCGAATTCGGCGTCGGGGCGGCGCGCGCGGATGATGCGCTCGATCTCGTCGCCCGTGCCCACCGGGACCGTCGACTTGGTGACGACGACGGTGAAGCCCTGGATCAGGTCGGCGATCTCCTCGGCCGCCGCATGGACGTAGGACAGGTCGGCATGGCCGTCACCGCGCCGCGACGGCGTGCCCACGGCGATGAAGACGGCGTCGGCCTGACGGATGGCCTCGGCGCCGTCCAGGGTGAAGGACAGCCGCCCGGCTCGCACATTTGACGCCACCAGATCGTCCAGCCCCGGCTCGAAGATCGGAATCTCGCCGGCCTCCAGCCGCTCGATCTTGGACGGGTCCTTGTCGACGCAGACAACGTCATGCCCGAAGTCGGCGAAGCACGCCCCAGACACCAGCCCAACATAGCCGGTCCCGATCATCGTCACGCGCATGGGCCGATCCCCTCCTCGATTGAGAAGGCCAGATAGCGGCCCCGGCGCAGCCTGACCACCCTGCCTCGCCGCCCCAAAAGCAAAACCGCCGCCTCCTTGCGGAGACGGCGGCTCTGTTTCTCGCCAGCCGCTCCGGCCGGGCGCGAGGCCCGGCCGGCCGACATCAACTTAGAAGTTGATGTTGATGGTGGCGCGACGGTTGAGGGGCTCGCGCACGCCATCGGCGGTCGGACGGGCCAGTTGGGTTTCACCACGGCCGTCCAGCGAGATCACGCCGCCGTTGACGCCTTGGGCGACCAGGGCGTCGGCCACGGTGCGGGCGCGACGGTTGGACAGACCCAGGTTGTAGGCCGCCGAACCCGAGGAGTCGGTGTGACCGACGACCACGATGCGGGTCGGGGTGCCCGACTTGGCGTGGTTGGCCGCCTGAGTGATGATCGAGCGGGCCTCGGTCGTGAGGTCCGAGCGATCCCAGTCGAAGTACACCACGAACTCACGCGCCTGCACGACCGGCGGCGGAGGCGGGGGCGGGGGCGGGGGCGGGGGCGGAGGAGGCGGCGGGGGCGGCGGGGGCGGAGGCGGCGGCGGGGGCGGAGCGTCGGCGCCGAAGGCGTAACGCAGGCCCAGCGTCACCGTGTGCGACTGGTCGTAGTCACCGTCGAAGGTGCCCAGCGCCGAGGCGGTGGTCGAGGTGAAGGTGTCGAACGACATGTCGCCGGTCAGGTAGCGATAGGTCAGGTCCAGGTTGGTGCGCTCGCCCAGGGCGAAGGCGACGCCGGCGATGGCCTGCGCGGCGAACTTGGTCGAGCTGTCGTCGGCCGCGAAGCTGGCCGCCGTGGTGCGGTCGGGCTGGCGGATCACGCCGATCGCGTCGGTGTTGACGCGGTTCACGCCGGCGCCGAGGCCGACGAACGGACGCAGGCCCCAGAATTCCGTGCCGAAGTCATAGATGACATTGGCCATCAGGGTCGCCGACTGCATGTCGCCGTCCGGCGAGGTGCACGGGCCGGTCGCCGGCGAGACGTTGCACAGGCCCGACGGAGCGTTGTCGTTGGCGCGACGCACGCGGCCGATGTCGCCCGAGCGGTAACCGCCTTCGAGCTCGACACGCCAGTTCGGGTTGAAGCGATAGCCCAGACGCGCGAACGCCGCCCAGCCGTCGTTGACTTCCCAGTTCCACTTCACGCCCGTCGTGGACGATTCCAGATTGACCGGTTCAATCGTGTGCCAGCCGGCGTCGACCGCGCCGTACCAGCCGTTCGGCTCTGCCGAAGCAGCGCCGGCCGACAGGGCCAGAGCGCCGGCGGCGCTGGTGGCCAGGATCAGTGTTTTAACACGCATAGGTGGGAGTCCCTCCGCAGCAATTGAGAATGCGGCGGTCAGGCCGCCTCATTTGGGTCATATCAGCCTTGGTTTCGCAGGTCGAGGCGCAAACGGGAGCCGCCCCAATGGCGGCGCTCCACCGTGACCTTGAAGCTACAGGGAAAATTCTACCTATGCAGGTCGTGCTTTAGCCGCCCAACGGGTTGCGCACGCGCGGCCCGACGTTATCCTGAAATCTAGGAACGCGAATTCTCTTGCGAGCGGCACAATCTCGTCCCGATTCGCTGCGATCGGCTTTTGACGGCGCCACTCATGCGAACCCATCCCAGCCAATGAACGCCTTTATCCGACAGAAGCGGATCATATCCGCCTTGGTGCTGCGCGAAATGGTGACCCGTTTCGGACGCGAAGGCTTGGGTTTTCTGTGGGTGATCGGCGAGCCGCTGCTCTTCTGCTTCGGCGTCATGCTGATGTGGTCGGTCATCAAGACGCCGTATGAACACGGGATCCGCCTCGCCCCGTTCGTGATGACAGGTTACATGGCGCTGCTGCTGTTCCGCCACCAGATCAGCTTCGCCATGGGCGCGCTGCAGGCGAATATCGGGCTGCTTTACCATCGCCAGATCCGCATTCTTCATTTCTTCGTTGCGCGAGGCCTGCTGGAGTTCTTGGGGGCGACGGCCGCCTTTGTCGTCGTTTACGTGGTCCTGATCACCATGGGCGAGGTCTCGCCCCCGCGTGACTGGCTGCTTGTCCTTGGGGGGTGGCTTCTCTTGGGCTGGATGGGCTTTGGGCTGGCGCTGATCTTCGCCGCCCTGGCGTTGCGGTTCGAACTGATGGAAAGGCTGGTCCCTGTCCTGACCTATGCGCTCATCCCGTTTTCGGGCGCGTTCGCCATGGCGAGCTGGCTGCCTGAGCAATATCGGGCGATCTATATCCTCGTCCCTCTCCCGCATGGGGTGGAAATGGTGCGTGCGGGCGTGTTCGGCGAGTTCGTCCCCACCTACTACGATCCCATGTATGCGTTCGGCTGGGGCGCGATCTTCATTATCAGCGGGCTTCTGTTGCTCGCCGGCGCCAAAGACAGGGCGCTTGCGGAATGATTCCGCAGCGCCCACACACCCGGCTCGGAATTTCGGGAACTCCATGACTGATCCGCAACTCAACTACGTCGGGCCCATCCCCAAGGCGCTGACAGGCCCCAAGCGCCGACGCCCCTGGTGGCGTCAGGTGTCGTGGCCGTTCATGGCTGTCGTCGTGCTGCCCACGCTGGCCGCAGCGATATATTTCCTGCTGATCGCGTCGCCACGCTATGTCTCGGAAGCGCGTTTCATCGTGCGCAGCGTGAACAGCGCGCAGGTCTCCCCCCTCGGCGTCGCGCTCCAGGGCGTCGGCCTCAGCCCGACGATGACGGACGCCTATGCGGTGCACGACTACATCATGTCTCCGGCCGGCCTGCGCGACCTGCGCCGCCGCTTCGACATGCGCGCCGTTCTGGGACCGCCCAGTGCGGATGTGTTCAGCCGCTATCCACGACCCGGCGAGGCCCTGAACGACGAAGGCATGCGCAAGGCCTTCAGGCGTTTTGTGACCGTCGGCTATGACTCGACGACCGGCATCAGCACCCTGCGCGTCGAAGCCTTCCGCGCGGAGGACGCCCGCGCCGTCAATGCGGCCCTGCTGGCCGGGGGCGAACTTCTGATCAACCGGCTCAACGATCGGTCGGTCGCGGCGGCCATCGCCGAGGCGGAAGCCAATCGGGCGCTCGCCCAGACCCGGGTTGCCGAAGCGCAGACGCAGTTGGTGGCGTTCCGCAACCGCGAGCAGTTCCTAGACCCCGCCGTGACCGCAACGGAGTCGGCGCAACTGATGGGCGGGCTGATGTCCACGCTCGCACAGCTTCGGGCCGAACGGGCCCAACTCGCCGCCGAGGCGCCGCAGAGCCCGCAGCTGCCCGCCCTGGACGGACGCATCCGCGCCTATGAGGCGCAGGTCTCCGCCGAGCGCGCTCGCATGGCCGGAACGTCGGACTCTCTTGCGCCCAAGATCAGCGCCTATGAGGATCTCATGCGCGCCCGCGAGTTCGCCGAGCGCGAATTGGCCCAGGCCACGACCTCGCTGGTTTCCGCCCAGCAGGAAGCCCGACGGCAGCGTCTTTATCTGGAGCGGGTGGTCGAGCCCAGTCTGCCCGACGCCGCCAGCGAGCCGCGTCGCTGGCTGTCCATTCTGACGGTTCTGTTGGCCGCGCTGCTGGCGTACGGCATCGGCTGGCTGGTCTGGTCGGGCGTGCGAGAGCACAAGCAGCAATGACCGAAACCGCCGTCGCGGAATCCATCGGCCTCAGCGTGGAGGGCCTCGCCAAGGCCTTTCCGCCATCCAAGCGCCGCATCTTCAGCGATCTGAATTTCACCTTGGCCCGCGATGGGCGTCTGGCGTTGCTGGGCCGAAACGGCCAAGGCAAGACCACGCTCATCCGCATGCTCGGCGGGGTGCAGAGCGCCACGGAGGGGCGGATCCGCTGGATGATGACGCCGTCCTGGCCGATCGGTTTCGGTGGCGGCTTCCAGGGCAGTCTGACGGGCCTGGACAACATCAAGTTTCTGGCCCGCCTCTATGATCGCGACTATGGCGAGTTGCTCGCCCGCGTCGACGACTTCGCCGAGCTGGGTCGGTCCTTGCGCCAACCCGTGAAGCACTTCTCGTCCGGCATGCGCGCGCGTCTGGCTTTCGGCCTGTCGCTGGCCATCGAGTTCGATTGCTATCTGGTCGACGAACTCGTCGCGGTCGGCGACGCCCGCTTTCAGCGTAAATGCCGCGAGGAGTTGTTCGAGCGCAGAGGCGAGCGCGCCTTTCTGATGGCTTCCCACAGCCCTGATCTCGTTCGCGAGCACTGCGACCGCGCGATCATCCTGGAAAGCGGCAAGGTCAAGATTTTCGACGACGTCGAAGAGGCGCTGGAAATCTACAGCTGGCTCCGGGCGGCCTGAGGCGTCACGATCGAACGGTGGACGTCTAGGTCGCGTCGCGCTAGCCGGTCGGATCCAAACTCCAGGGCCCGCCCATGCGATTGACCGCCTGCCTTATCACCCTTTCGTCCGCCATTCTCGGCGCGTGCGACGCCCATGTCCCGGAACCCGCTGCAGGGGCGCCAGCCGCCGACGTCACGGCCGAAGCCTGCGCCGTGCCGAGCGATCTGCGAGCCCCCCGCCCCTACCGCGTGCCGGCCGACGAAGTGGTCGACCATGTGCCGACCGCCTATCACCTGCTGGCCGTAAGCTGGTCGCCCCAGGCGTGCCGCACGGGCGCCGACTATCCGGATGCCCGGCATCAATGCGGGGAAAACCGGTTCGGCCTGACGCTGCATGGCCTGTGGCCGAACGGCAAGGTCGGCCAGCCCTATCCGCGCTACTGCAACCCCGAAGCGGCGCGTGAGCCGATCCGGATCGAGACCGTCCGCCGCCACTTCTGCATGACCCCTTCGCCCGAGTTGCTGCAGCACGAATGGGCCGCCCACGGCGTCTGCGGCTGGAGCGATCCCGAGGCCTATTTCGCCGATGCGGCGCGTCTTTGGGATGCGCTCAACCGGCCAGATCTGGAGGCCATCCCGGCGGATCGGCTGACCGCCGGCGCGATCCGGCGCGCGTTCGCGCAGGCCAACCCCGGCCTGTCGGAACGGTCGGTGATCGTCTCGGTCGCCGACGGCTGGTTTCGTGAGGCGCGCATCTGTTACGGCCTGGACGATCGTTTCATCCCCTGCCCCGGCTCGCTGGGTCCGTCGGACGACACGCGGCTGAGGCTTGCGGCCAGAGGCGCGGCAACGGGCCGTTAACCGAACGGGCGCAGCCTCTCGGTCCAGAGCCGGAGCGCGCGTCCATGTCCACGGTCATGACCCAGAGCTATCGCCGCCAGCGCGACCATTTCGAGCCGAGCGACATCGACCCCCAGGAGCAGCGGCGCCTCCGCGGCCTGCTGGAGCAGATCGACTACGCCGCCTTCGTGGCCAACCGCGAGGTCATTGGCCAGACCCTGGCCGGCGTAGGGCCCGAAAGCTTCCAGAAGCTGGCTGTTCTGACCGCCACGGCGCGGGCGAAATGGTCGGCGGAGGCCCTGCGACTGGCCCATTCCGGTGCGCCGGTGACGCCGGATCAGGCGGCCCGCCTGACCGCCTTCCGCACAGCCTATGAAGAGTTGTCCGAGGCCTACGAGGCCCTGAGACGCATGGTCGAGCGCGGCTATGTCGTCCTGCCCTGAGCGGGTTTAGTCCAGCGGCACGGGGCGGGTGACGATCGGCGCGTTCGGGTCCGTCTGGGCCGGGCGCGCGGGCGTGGGCGGCGGGCCCGCTGGGGCGGGAGCGATCTCGATCAGGGGCGCCGTCTCGATAGTGGGCGCGGGTGCGGGCGCTTCGGGCTGAGGCTGGACCGGCGCGGGCGCTGGCCGCGGCTGTGCGGGCGATGACGAGGCCGTCGGCGCGGGACTGGCGGGCGCGGGCGAAGGCCTCGCCACGGCCGGCGCTGCATCGACCACCGCGGGAGCCTGTTCAGTCGCGGCGGGCGCGACGTCGAGCGGGCCGGCCGGCGAGGGCTCGGCGGCCGCAGGGAGGGCCGAGGGCGCGGGCTCAACCGCAGAAGCCGGCGCATCGCCTCCTTGCCGGGTCAGCAGCAGGACGCCGAGAACGGCCGCCACCGCAGCAACAGCCCCGCCTACGTATAGCGGCGTGCGGCTCTTGCGGGCGGGCGGGCGCGCATAGGCGGGAACCACCGCTTCGGCCGAAGCGGCGGCGACAGGCTGAACACGAGGCGCCGGCTGCGGATCAGATGCGGCCGCAGTGCTCGAAGTCATGACCGGAACCTCGGCAGGCTCGGCCGGCGGCAAGGGCCTCGGCGTGCGGTCCACAGGCGCGGACGGCTGGGGCGCTGCGGCGGCCGCGGGCCGGGGCGCCTCGGGCTGGGCTGGCGCAGCGGGTGTCGGTTCAGGCGCAGGCGGACGGGCGCGCGGGATCATCGAGCCGGTCAGGATGTCGCCACGCGGCGCGGGCCGGGGCGCGGGCGCCGGTGCGGGCCTGGGCGCTTGCGCGGGCGTGGCTTGCGGCGCGCGGGAAGGCTCGCCCGCAGACAGCGGCGACGCGCTCTTGGGCAGCGGTCCGGCGTGGAACGTCGTCTGGGGCGGGCGGCCCCACTGGACCGGACGGCGGGAGAAGGGCGTGTCGGACATCAGGTCTTTCGCAAGCTCAGGCGTTTACTACAGCGCGGGACTGGGGCCGCTTGATGACAGTCAGGGCTTGAGCCGGTAGCCCGTCTTGAAGATCAGGCCCACCACCGCCAGACAGGCGAAGAAGAAGCCGAGGGTCGCCAGCAGGCTGATCCCGACCGCCACGTCCGAAGTGCCGTAGAAGGCCCAGCGGAACCCAGAGATCAGATAGACCACCGGGTTGAACAGGGTGACCGTCCGCCAGGGCTCTGGCAGCATGTCGATCGAATAGAAGGCCCCGCCCAGGAAGGTCAGCGGCGTCACGATCAGCATGGGGATGAACTGCAGCTGCTCGAAGCCGTCGGCCCATACGCCGATGATGAAGCCGAACAGGCTGAAGGTCACCGAGATCAGGATCAGGAAGGCCATCATCCAGAAAGGGTGCAGGATCTGCAGCGGCACGAAGAAGCTGGCCGTGCCCAGGATGATCAGGCCCAGCACCGCCGATTTGGTCGCCGCCGCCCCGACATAGGCCAGCACGATCTCGAGCGACGACACGGGCGCAGACAGGATCTCGTAGATGGTGCCTGTGAATTTCGGGAAGTAGATGCCGAACGAGGCGTTGAAGATCGACTGGGTGAACAGGCTGAGCATGATCAGGCCCGGCACGATGAAGGCGCCGTAGGGGACGCCGTCCACCTCCTGCATCCGGCTGCCGATGGCGCCGCCGAAGACGACGAAATACAGGGCCGTGGTGATGACCGGCGTGACCACCGACTGCCACAGGGTGCGCAGGGCGCGCGCCATCTCGAAGCGGTAGATGGCCCAAACTCCATAGGCGTTGAAGCTCATCGAGCGGCCTCCTGAGCCTGGGGTCGGCCGTTCTGGTGCACCAGGCCGACAAAGATGTCCTCCAGCGAGCTCTGGCGGGTGTTCAGATCCTTGAAGCCGATGTTCAGTCCCTCAAGCCGTCGGATCAGGCCGGGCACGCCGGTGTCCTCGGCGTTTGCGTCAAAGACGTATTCCAGCTCTCCGCCGTCCGCCTTAAGCGTCGGCTTCCAGTCGGCGAGCTCGGCGGGCACGGCCGCCAGGGGCTCGGACAGGTTCAGGGTCAGGGTCTTCTTTCCCAGCTTCTTCATGAGGGTGCGGGTCTCTTCGACCAGGATCAGCTCGCCCTTCAGGATGACGCCCACCCGGTCGGCCATCTCCTCGGCCTCTTCGATGTAGTGGGTGGTCAGGATGATGGTCACGCCGCGATCGCGCAGCTTCCGGACCATGGCCCACATGTCCCGCCGCAGCTCGACGTCCACGCCGGCGGTCGGCTCGTCCAGGAACAGGATGTCGGGCTCGTGGCTCAGCGCCTTGGCGATCATGACCCGGCGCTTCATGCCGCCCGACAGGGTCCGAAGCTTGGAGTCCTTCTTATCCCACAGGCTCAGATCCTTGAGCAGCTGTTCGATGAAGGTGGGATTGGGCGACTTGCCGAACAGGCCGCGCGAGAAGGTGACGGTGGCCAGCACGGTCTCGAACGCATCCGTCGTCAGCTCCTGCGGCACCAGGCCGATGCGCGAGCGCGCCTGACGATAGTCGCGTCGGATGTCGAAGCCGTCCGCCGTGACCGTGCCGGTCGAGGCGTTGACGATGCCGCAGACGATGGAGATCAGCGTGGTCTTGCCCGCGCCGTTGGGCCCCAGCAGGGCGAAAATCTCGCCCTTGCGGATGTTCAGGTCCACCCGCTTGAGCGCCTGGAGGCCGGATTTGTAGGTCTTGGTCAGACCTTCGATGGCGATGACCGACTGCATTTGCCCTCCCCGGCGACTGCGGCGCCCCGCCGCAGACCGGCCCTCAGATAGGGCGGCGGGGGCTCGCGCTCAAGGCGGCTCGCTTTTGGCCACACCCGTGTCCTACGATGCGGCGATGCCTCAGCCTCAGATCATCCAAACCCTGCGCGCCCAGACCGGCGCGGCGCACCAGGCGCTGGAGGACGGGATCGATCTGGAGCGGCGGCTGGGTCACCCCGGCGGCCGTGCCGCCGTGGTGCGCGGATTCCATCGGCTGCACGCCGCAGGCGAGGCCGTTTTGGCGCCCTGGCTGTCGTCTGTCGCGGAACTGGACTTCACCGCGCGGCGCCGCGCGCAGACGGTGGCGGACGACCTGACGGCGCTGGGCGTGGCCCCGGCGTCGCAGGCGTTGGCGCCCGAGATCGACAGCCTGGGCCGCGCGCTGGGCTGGTTCTATGTGCTGGAGGGGTCTTCACTGGGCGGACGCGCCATACACAAGGGCCTGACGACACGCGGTCATGATCTGACCGGCCTGTCCTTCTTCGATCCGTATGGCGAGACGGTGGGCGCGCGATGGCGCGATTTCACGGCCGTGCTTGACCGTGAAACCCAATCCGGGCGTGCTCGTTCAGAGGACATAGTCCAGGGCGCCTGCGAGGCTTTCGCCTTCGCCCATGCCTTGCTCGCCGTGCCCAAGGAAGCCGCATGTCCGCCGTGATGGAGCCTTTGGGCGCGCAAGATGCGTCCGCCATTGATCTGACCGGTTGCGACCGCGAACCCATCCACATCCCCGGCGCCATCCAGCCCCACGGTCTGCTGCTCGTTGTCGACGACCATCACCAGATCATTCAGGGGGCAGGCCGCATCGAGGCGCTGACCGGCCGAACCGACTGGCTGCAAGCGCCGCTCGAGGGCGTGCTGGGCGTGGACATCGCCGAGGCGCTGCATCGCCTCGATAAGGCCGGGCAGACCGGCTACCTGGGACGCTGGCGCTCGCGCGAGCATCTGGATTACGACATCATCGTGCATCGGTCAGGCGACCTGCGGCTGGTCGAGGTCGAGCAGAGCTCGCAATCGGCCTTCCTGGGCGTGGAGCTGCTGTCACGGCTGGATGCGGCGGGTTCGGCGCTGGAGCGAGCGGCGACATCTGCCACTCTGTGCGAGCGGGCAGCGGACGAGTTCCGCAGCCTGACCGGCTTCGACCGGGTCATGATCTACCGCTTCCTCGACGACGACGCCGGCCGGGTGCTGGCCGAGTCGCGCACCGAGGGCATGCCCTCGTTCCTGAACCACCACTTTCCAGCTTCGGACATCCCCAAGCAGGCGCGGGCGCTCTATGTGCGCAACACGGTTCGGGTGATCCCCGACGTTCTCTACACGCCCCAGCCGCTGCGCCCCGAACGCGAGGGGCCGCCGCTGGACATGAGCGACTGCGGCCTGCGCAGCGTCTCGCCAGTGCACATGCAGTACATGAAGAACATGGGCATCCGGGCCACGGCCTCGGTCTCCATCGTCATGGACGGGGTGCTGTGGGGCCTGATCGCCTGCCACAGCCTTCGGCCGCAACTGCTGACCTATGAGCTGCGGGTCGCCTGCGCGACCCTGGCCCGCGCCCTTGCACGCCAGCTGAAGGCCAAGGGCGACGCCGAAACCTGGCGCGAACGGTTGCGCCTGCGCGCCCAGGAAGACGAGCTGATGGCGGCCATGCCGCTGGATGCGCCGGTCAATCAGGCGCTGGGCGAACGTCTGGCCGGTCTGGCCAGTCTGGTCGACGCCGACGGCGCGGCCGTGGTGCGGGGATCGATGGTCTCCACCCATGGCGTCTGCCCGCCGGGCCGTGCCGTGTCGGACCTGGCGCGCTGGGTTGCTGGCCGCCCCGACCCGCGCCCGGTCTTCACCCACAATCTTTCCAGCGTTCACGCCCCTGCCGCGGACTGGGCGGACAAGGCCAGCGGCCTTCTGGCCTTCGTCCTGCCGGGCGAGGAGCCGATCGTCGTGATGGCGTTCCGCGCCGAGCAGGTCGAGACCGTGCGCTGGGCCGGCGATCCGCATGCAGCGGTCAAGACCGGACCGGACGGCGCCCTGACGCCGCGCAAGTCCTTCGCCGACTGGGCCGAGACGGTGCGCGGCCGCAGCCGCCGCTGGCGCCCGGCCGAGGTCGAGGCCGCCGGCCGTCTGCGCGACGCCCTGATGGATCTGTCGTCTGTGCGTAGCCTGCGCAACCTGAACCGCGCGCTTCAGGAAGGCGTCGCCGACCGTGACAGCCGCCTGCAGCAACAGGACTTCCTGCTGCGCGAGGTCAACCATCGGGTTCAAAACAGCCTGCAGCTGATCTCCAGCTTCCTGGCGCTGCAAGCCCGCAGTCATGGCGAGGGGGCGGCGTCAGACGTTCTGCATGAGGCGCGCCGCCGGGTGCGCGCGGTGTCGCTGGTGCACAGCAGGCTGTACCGCTCGGACCAGTTCGAGACGATCGACCTGTCGCGCTATTTCGGCGAACTGATCGACGAGATGGGCCAGTCGATGGGACCGGAGTGGGCGCGCGCCTTCACCCTGGACATGTCGCCCATCTGCGTGGAGACGGGGCGCGCCGTGACGCTTGGTCTCGTGCTGACCGAGCTGATCATCAACGCCCAGAAATACGCCTATGGCGGCGAGCCCGGTCCGATCCAGGTCACGCTGGAGGAAGAGCGCGCCAGCCTGCGCCTGATGGTCGAAGACGAGGGCCGCGGCGGGCATCAGTCGGGCCAGGGTTTCGGCTCGCGCATGATCGAGAGCCTGGTCGCTCAACTGGGCGGTTCGCTGGAATACCGTCAGGGCCGACCGGGTCTTCGCGCCATCATCAGCGCGCCTATCACCTCCCCCGCTATCGGCTGACGACGGAACCGACGGGAGTGCGATGGATTGCGCGAAGGCGTGACCCACAGGAGCGACGCATGACCCGAAACCGCATGATCACCGTGGCGGCCCTCAGCCTCGTGGCTGCTGGCGGCCTGGCCGTAGCGGGGTGCGTCTCCGCGCCGAAAGCCAGCGAAGTGCGGGCCCCGGAGCCGACCAAGCCCGTCGACGCCGAACGGCTGTGGTCTGGCCGCTGGCATGAGGTGGCGCGCCTGCCGATGAAGATCACGGACGACTGCGTGGCCGGCGCCTCGATCTACGACCTGATCGCGCCCGACCGTGTCGACGTGCGCGACACCTGCCAGGTCGGCACGCCGCAGGGTCGCGAGAAGGCCATCTCCGGATCGGGCCGCATCCTGGACCCCGGCTTCAACGCCAAGCTGCGGGTGCGCTATCTGTTTGGCCTGATCACTTGGGACTACTGGGTGCTGGACCGGGCCGACGACTACAGCTGGTTCATCTCGGCGGATCCCACGATGGATCGCCTGTTCATCTATACGCGCGATGTGCCGACCGAAGCGCAGCTGCGGGACCTGACCCAGCGCGCCGCCGCTACGGGCTACGACGTCTCGCGCCTTGAGTTCCCGGCCCAGCCGCCGCGCTGATCAGGACCGCTCGAACCGGCGCTGGGACCAGTATCGGAAGCCCTGGTTGTGCGTCAGCCGCCAGCCGCGCGCCTTCAGGCGGCGTCCGACCATGTGGTTGAAGTAGCCGTGGGCCAGGACCAGCACGTCCTGGCCGGCGTCCGCGCGGGCGATCAGCACCTGCGCGGCCCGGTCGGCGCGCGCCTCGGCCTCGGCCCGGGTCTCCTGACCTTCGTGATGATTAAAGGCATGCCACCAGAAGCGCGACACCACCCCCCACCAACGTGGCGACAGCTTCAGCCAATCGGGCGCGCGCGGCGGCGGCAGGGGCGCCTCGATGAACAGGGCGTCGCTCATCACCTCTCGGCCGGGGGCCACAGCGGCGGCGGTTTCCTGGGCGCGGCGGCGGGTTGAGGCGTAGATGGCGCCCGCGCCCTCGGCGGTCGCGAGCAGCGCCGCCGGCGGCGTCTGGCCGGCAAGCAGTCCGCCGATCTCATAGCGGCCCCACCAGTCCCGGTACTGAGCCGAGGTCATGGTGCACTTGCGCGACAGCGCCGGCTCGCCATGGCGGGCCAACACGATGACGCCGGGCTTGGCGGTCGGGGATGCGGAAACGCTGGGGGACGACATGGCCAACGGACGAAACGGAAGGCGAAACCTCGCCGCTCTGACGTCCTTCAGTCCTCCCCGAGAGCCCGAACGTGGGCGGCGGCCGAACGGCCCAGCCCTTCAAGGTCGTAGCCGCCCTCCAGCGAGGCTGCAACCTTTCCCGAGCACGTGGCGCGCGCCACCTCGATCACGGCGCGCGTGGCCCAGGCGAAGTCCTCGGCCTCCAGCGACTGATGCGCCAGCGGATCGCGCCGGTGGGCGTCGAATCCGGCCGAGATCAGGATCAGATCGGGGCGAAAGGCCTCCAACGCCGGCATCAGACGGCCCGAGAAGGCGGACTTCCACGCTTCGCGCGCGGCGTGCGGCCCCACGGTCGCATTGACGACATTTCCCACGCCGGTTTCTGATTCGGCCCCCGTCCCCGGATAGAGCGGCGACTGGTGGATCGAGGCCAGGAACAGACTGTCCTCGGCCTCGAACGCGGCCTGCGTGCCGTTGCCGTGATGCACGTCGAAATCCACCACTGCCACACGGGCGAAGCCCTCGGCCTGGGCGACACGGGCGGCCACAGCCACGCTGGAGAACAGGCAGAAGCCCATGGCGCGGTCCGGCTCGGCATGGTGGCCGGGCGGGCGCACGGCGGCGAAGGCGCGGTTCGTCTCGCCCCGCGCGATGGCCCGCACGGCGTCGATCGCCGCCCCGGCCGCAAGACGCGCCGCACGCACGCTGCCGGGCGACAGCACGGTGTCGGCGTCCAGAGCGGCCACGCCCTGGGCCGGCGAGGCCTCCAGGATCCGGCGCACGTAGTCGGCCGGGTGAACCCGCTCCAGATCGGCGACAGACGCCTCGCCCGCCAGCCGACGGTCAGCGCCAAGGCCGGCGTCGTCCAGGGCGTCGATCACCGCCCTCAGCCGCTGCGGGCGCTCGGGATGGCCGTCGCCGGGCCGGTGGTCGATCATGTCGGGATGGGTGAACAGCGTCGCGCTCATGGCGCTGACAATAGGCCGGTTTCGGGCCGTTCGTCTGCATCCTATAAGCGCGGCCATGACCGACGCCGTGATCCGCCCCGCCCGAGCCGACGACGCCCACGCCCTCGGCGCGCAGGGCCGTCAGACCTTCATCGACACCTTCGTTGACGGGTTCGGCATTCCCTATCCCGCGCAGGACCTGAAGACGTTTCTGGACGCCTCGTTCAGCGCCGAGACGCTGAGCGCCAAGCTGGCCGAACCGGGCGCCGCCTGGTGGGTGGCCGAGCGCGACGACGAAATTCTGGCGTTCGCCAACGCCGGGCCCAACACCCTGCCCCATCCCGACGCCCGGCCCGAGCACGCCGAACTGCGGCGTCTGTATGTGGCCAGGACCGCCCAGGGGCTGGGCCTGGGCACGCGACTGCTGGCCGTGTCGCTGGAATGGATGCAGGCCAACACCACCGGCCCGCTGTGGATCGGCGTGTGGAGCGGCAATCTCAAGGCCCAGAAGCTCTACGCCGCCCACGGCTTCTTCAAGACCGGCGAATACCAGTATCCGGTGGGAGCCTGGCTGGATGACGAGTTCATCCTTCGCAGAGGTTAGCGTCTCCCTTAACGCGGCGTTTACCACGCGGGCGGCAGTTTCTGCCTAGCGGGTCGATCTGGTCCTCCCGCCAGTTCGGGGCGGGGTGCGCGTGGGCGGCTTCACGGCGGCGTTGCAGAGATTCGGGATCGGCCGCCTGGCGGCGGTGCTGGGCGTCGCCGCGGGCGTCACGGCGGTGCTGGTCGCCGTCATGCTGCGCATCGGCCAGGCCCCCGACGCCCTGCTGTATTCCAATCTCGACCTGCGCGAGGCGGGCGAGATCACCGCGTCGCTGGACCAGGCGGGCATAAAATATTCAACGCGCGGAGACGGCTCGACGATCATGGTCAACCGCGACCAGGTCGGCGAAGCGCGCCTGCGCCTGGCCGGACAGGGCCTCGTGACCTCCGGCTCGGTCGGGTACGAGATTTTCGACAACCAGTCCGTCCTGGGTCAGACCGAGTTCCAGCAGAACATCGCCGAACAGCGCGCCCTGCAGGGCGAACTGGGGCGCACGATCCTGTCGATGCGCGGCATCACCTCGGCACGCGTGCAGATCGCCATGCCGCGTCGCGAGCTGTTCCAGACCGCCGCCGCCGACCCGACCGCCGCCGTCGTGGTGGGCGTCGGCGCACGCGAACTGACCCCGGACCAGATCAGCGCAATCCGCAATGTCGTGGCCTCGTCGGTGCCCAACCTGAAGCCCGAGAAGGTCACGGTCACCGACACCGCCAACCGCACCCTGGCGGCCGGATCCGACGGTCAGAGCTTCAACTCGGCCACCGCCGAGACCGCCAAGGCCAACACCGAGGCTCAGATGCAGGCCCGCATCAAGGACCTGGTCGAGGGCGTGGTCGGCGCAGGGGCCGCGCGCGTGACGGTGGCGGCCGACATCGACCACAGCCGCTCCACCACCCAGGAGCAGCGCTTCGACCCCGACGGCCAGGTCGTCCGCTCGACCTCGACCAACGGCTCGCAGAGCCAGGACACCTCGGGCATGGCCGACGGCGGCGCAACCGCCACGAACAACATCCCCGGCGGCGAGGCGCCCGCCGCGACCCCGCTGGGCTCGACCCGCAACGACAACACCGAGACCACCAACTACGAAATCTCCAACACCACCACGACCACGGTGAAGGAGCCAGGCGAGGTGCGGAAGCTGTCGGTTTCGGTCGCCGTCGACGGCGTCTGGACCCCGCCCGCCGAAGCCGGGGGAGAGCCGACCTATGCGCCGCGCTCCGAAGAAGACATGACCCGGATCAAGAGCCTGGTCGCCGCCGCCGTCGGCATCAACGAGGAGCGGGGCGACACGCTGGAGGTGATCAACGTCCGCTTCAGCCGTGAGGCCGCCCTGGCCGGCGGCGCCGCGGAGGCGGCGGGCCTGCTGGACGGCTTCACCAAGAACGACATCATGCGCGGCGTCGAGCTGGCGGTGCTGCTGATCACCGGCCTGCTGCTGATCTTCTTCGTCCTGCGCCCCCTTCTAAGGACCGCTTCCGGAGCAGGAGGCGTCCCCGCCCTGGCCGGCCCTAGCGGCGGCGGCGCCATGCAGGTGACCTCGCTGGAGACCACAATGGTCGGCGGCCAGCCGCAGTTGGCTGCGCCCAAGTCGGAGATGGAGCAGCGGCTCGACATCGCCCGCATCGAGGGCCAGGTGAAGGCCTCGTCCATCAAGAAGGTGGCCGAGTTCGTCGACAAGCATCCCGAGGAATCCACAGCGATCCTGCGCAGCTGGGTGCATGAAGGCTGATGGCGGCGCGGCTGATCAACAAGAAGCCGGCGGTCGAGGACGCCAGGAAGCTGACGGGGCCTGAGAAGGCCGCCGTCATCCTGCTGTCGCTGGGCGAGGACCACGGCAAGCTGTGGCAGAACCTGGACGACGACGAGGTCAAGGAAATCTCCCAGGCCATGGCGGGTCTCGGCACCGTCAGCGCGCACGTGGTGGAAGAGCTGCTGATCGAGTTCGTCTCCGGCGCCGCCGGCTCGGGCTCGGTCATGGGCAGCTTCGAGCAGACGCAGAAGCTGCTGGCCGCCTTCATGCCCGGCGACCGGGTCGAAGGGCTGATGGAGGAGATCCGAGGTCCGGCCGGCCGGACCATGTGGGACAAGCTCGGCAATGTGAACGAGGCCGTCCTCGCCAACTATCTGAAGAACGAATACCCCCAGACGGTCGCGGTCGTCCTGTCCAAGATCAAGCCCGAGCACGCCGCACGCGTTCTGACCGCCCTGCCCGAGGACTTCGCCCTGGAGTGCGTGCAGCGCATGCTGCGCATGGAGCCGGTGCAGCGCGAAATTCTGGACAAGATCGAACAGACCCTGCGCACCGAGTTCATGTCGAACCTGGCCCGCACCTCCAAGCGCGACAGCCACGAGATGATGGCCGACATCTTCAACAGCTTCGACCGCCAGACCGAGGCGCGCTTCATCGGCGCGCTGGAAGAGCGCAATCGCGAGGCGGCCGAGCGCATCCGCGCCCTCATGTTCGTCTTCGAGGACCTGTCCAAGCTGGATCCGGGCGGGGTGCAGACCCTGTTACGCGCGGTCGAGAAGGACCAGCTGGGCCTGGCGCTGAAGGGCGCCTCGGAATCCCTGCGCGAGATGTTCTTCTCCAACATGAGCGAGCGCGCGTCGAAGATCATGCGCGAGGACATGGAGTCGATGGGCCCGGTCCGTCTGAAGGACGTCGACACCGCCCAGATGGCGATGGTCCAGGCCGCCAAGGATCTGGCCGCCAAGGGCGACATCATTCTGGCCGGCTCGGGCGCCGACGACGAGTTGATCTACTGACATGAGCCAGCCCCTCAACAGCCGCCCGTTCGCCTTTGACACCGAGTTCGACGCCTCGGGCGTGGTGGTCGCCGCCTCCAGCTTCCGCCCGGCCAAGCGCTCCTATTCGCCCGCAGAGGTCGACGCCCTGGTGGCTCAGGCCCGGACCGAGGCGCGCGAAACGGCCCTGGCCGAATCGACCGGCCTGCAGGCCATGGCCCTGTCCACGGTGGCCCAATGCGTGGCGGAATCCGCCGCCGCCCTCGCCGCGGTGTCCGAGGCGCATCGGGCGCAGTCGGCTCAACTGGCGCTGACCTGCGCGCGCATCGTCGCCGCCGCCGCACTGGACCGGCTGCCCTCAGGTGCGCTGACGGCCGCGCTGGAGGCTCTGGGCCAGGAGATCGACGCCTCGCCGCGTCTGGTGGTCCGCATGGCCGGCCTGAATGACGACAGCCGCGCCGCCATCGAGCGTCAGTGCGCCGACGCCGGCTTCACCGGTCTGGTCGCCTTCCGCGACGAGCCCGGCCACCCGGCCGCCTTCCAGCTGGAATGGTCCGACGGACGCGCCGATTTTGCGCCCGACGACGCCTTCGCCCGCATGTCCGCCGCCCTGACCGCCGCGCTCGCCGCCGAGGCCGGTCACGCCGAAAATATGAACGAGCCGGGAACAGTCTGATGTCCGACGCCATGTCTCTTGAAGAGTTCGCCGACGGCGGGGCCCTGCCGGGCCCGGACGATCACAGCGAAAAGACGGCCACCGACCTGGCCACCGTCTTCGACGTGCCGGTCAATATCTCGGCTGTGCTGGGCAAGTCGCACATGTCGGTCGCCCAGCTGCTGAAGCTGAACCGCGGCTCGGTGCTGGAGCTGGACCGCAAGGTCGGCGAGGCCATCGACATCTTCGTCAACAATCGTCTGGTCGCGCGCGGCGAGGTGGTGGTGGTCGAAGACCGCCTGGGCGTGACGATGACGGAAATCATCAAGACCGAGGATTCGGGCGCCTGAAGCGGCGACCGGTGAAGAGATAAGGGAGAAGACCCATGCGGCTTCTGGTGGTTGGCAGGCTCAGCGGACAGCTGGCGACGGCGGTGAAGATGGCCATGGCGCACGGCGCCAAGGTCCAGCACGTCGAGCGCGGCGATCAGGCGACGGAACAGCTGCGTCGCGGCCACGGCGCCGATCTCCTGATGGTCGACTACCGCGTCGACATCGCCGCCCTGATCGCCGCCAACGACGCCGAGCGCATCCACGTGCCGGTCGTGGCCTGCGGCGTGGACGCCGACGCCACGGACGCCGCCAACGCCATTCGCGCCGGGGCCAAGGAGTTCATTCCTCTGCCGCCCGAAGCGGACCTGATCGCGGCGGTGCTGTCCGCCGTGGCCGATGACGAGCGGCCCATGATCTCGGCCGATCCGGCGATGAAGGCCGTCATCGGCCTGGCCGATCAGGTCGCGCGGTCCGAAGCCTCCATCCTGATCACCGGCGAAAGCGGCGTCGGCAAGGAGGTGATGGCCCGTCACCTGCACCTGGGCTCCAAGCGCGCGGACAAGCCGTTCATCAGCGTCAACTGCGCCGCCATCCCCGACAATCTGCTGGAATCCGAACTGTTCGGCCACGAGAAGGGGGCCTTCACCGGCGCCGTGGCCCGCCGCATCGGCAAGTTCGAAGAGGCCGACGGCGGCACTCTGTTGCTGGACGAAATCTCCGAAATGGACGTGCGCCTGCAGGCCAAGCTGCTGCGCGCCATCCAGGAGCGTGTCATCGACCGCGTCGGCGGGAACAAGCCGGTTCCCGTCAACATCCGCATCATCGCCACCTCCAACCGCGACCTGGCCAAGTCGGTCGCTGAAGGCAGTTTCCGCGAAGACCTGCTGTATCGCCTGAACGTCGTGAACCTGCGCCTGCCTGCGCTGCGCGAGCGTCCGGGCGACATCGCCGTGCTGGCCGATCACTTTGTCAAGAAATACGCCGCCGCCAACGGCGTGCCGGTCAAACCGATCTCTGCCGAGGCGCGCCGCGCTCTGATCGGCCACCGGTGGTCGGGCAACGTCCGCGAGCTGGAGAACGCCATGCACCGCGCGGTGCTGCTGGCGGTCGGGCCCGAAATCGACGTCGACGCCATCCGCCTGCCCGACGGCCAGCCGCTGCTGAACAGCGGCCAGGCGCCGGCGACGTCCGGCTCGGTCGGCGCGGGCTACGACGCCGGCCCGGCCGGCCGCGCGGCCCAGACCGCCGACGCCCTGTCGCGCGCCCATGTCGGCCAGACCGTGGCGCAGATGGAGAAGAGCCTGATCCTGGATACGCTGCAGCACTGCCTGGGCAACCGCACCCATGCGGCCAACATCCTGGGCATCTCGATCCGCACCCTGCGCAACAAGCTGAACGAATACGCCGACGAGGGGACCGCCATCCCCGCCCCGCAATCCGGCGTCGCCGCCTCCGGCTACGCGGCCTGACCATGCCCCCCCGCGCGGACCGCAGAAGCGTCCTGTTCGCCCTCTCCGCCCTGCCGTTCGCCGGCGCGGGCCTGACCGCCTGCGCGCGGGCCGAGACGGCTGCGCAGACGCCCGATCCCGCCCCCGAGACGCTGGACCTGTCCGCGCTTGAGGCGAGGCCCGGCGACCGCCTGGGCTTCGCCGTGCACGACCTAGCCTCGGGTCGTCGCCTGGCCTGGCGCGGCGAGGAGCGGTTCGTCTACTGCTCGACCTTCAAGATGTATCTGGCCGCAGCCACCCTGCTGCGCGTCCAGGCGGGAGAGGAACGCCTTGACCGCGCCATCGCGATCACCCGCGCGGACATGATCAACCACGCCCCGACCACTGAGCCCGCGGTGGGTTCGACCCTGACTATCGAACAGCTGATGAAGGGCACGGTCGAGCTCAGCGACAATCCGGCCGCCAACATCCTGATCCGCGAGATGGGTGGTATCGAGCGCTTCCGCGCCTTTTATCGTGGCCTGGGCGACGACAGCACCAGCGTTGACCGGCTGGAGCCCGAGATGAACCGGCTGGACGGCGACAAGGACACCATCAAGCCGCTGCAGTCCATCGCCAACATCCGCCGTCTGCTGGTCGATAGCGACACGCCGCTCAACGCGGACTCCAAGGCGCGGCTGATGCGCTGGCTGATCGACACCCCGACCGGGGCGAACCGCATCAAGGCGGGCGCGCCCGATGGCTGGACCGTGGCGCACAAGACCGGCACGGGCGGCTACGGCCCGGTCAACGACATCGGCCTGATCCAGGCCCCCGGCCGTCCGCCCATCGTCATCGCCGCCTATTTCCACGGCGCGCCCGGCGGATCGGACGCGGCCGGAGAGGCCGCCATCGCCGAGGCGACGCGCCGCGCGCTGACCGCCCTGGAGATCGCCGCATGACCGACGCGGCGCTGATGAAGGACGGCATGGCGCGCCCTTCGGGCAAGGACGTGCGCGGATGGCTGCTGCGCGGCGAGGTGGCGATGGCCATCGGCGTCATCGGCGTCATCCTGCTGCTGATCCTGCCGATCCCGAAGTTCCTGCTGGACGTGTTGCTGGCGCTGTCCCTGACCTCGTCGGTGCTGGTGCTGATGACGGCGGTGGCGATGAAGCGGCCGCTGGACTTCGCCATCTTCCCGACCGTGCTGCTGGTCACCACCCTGTTCCGACTGGGGCTGAACCTGGCCTCCACGCGTCTGGTGCTGTCCCACGGCCACGAGGGCCACGGCGCGGCCGGTCAGGTGATCCAGGCCTTCGGCGCCCTGATGATGGGCGGCAGCTTCATCATCGGCCTGATCATCTTCGCCATTATCCTGGTGGTGAACTTCGTGGTTATCACGAAGGGCTCGACCCGCATCGCCGAGGTGTCGGCCCGCTTCACCCTGGACTCCATGCCGGGCAAGCAGATGGCCATCGACGCCGACCTGTCGTCGGGCCTCATCACCGAAGAACAGGCCAAGCTGCGCCGCAAGGAGCTGGAGCAGGAGTCGACCTTCTTCGGCGCCATGGACGGCGCCTCAAAGTTCGTGCGCGGCGACGCCGTGGCGGGCCTGATCATCGTCTTCATCAACATCATCGGCGGCATGCTGATCGGCGTATTGCAGCACGGCATGAGCGCCGGCGACGCCGCCAACGCCTATATTCAGCTGACCGTCGGCGACGGCCTGGTGACCCAGGTGCCGGCCATCATCATCTCCATCGCTGCGGGCTTCCTGGTGTCAAAGGCGGGCGTCGAAGGCTCTGCTGACAAGGCGCTGGTCGCGCAGCTGGCGACCAACCCGGTGTCCCTGGGCGTCGTGTCGGCGGCGTCAGGCCTGATCGGCCTTATCCCCGGCATGCCGCTGCTGCCGTTCGCCGCCCTGTCGCTGGGCACAGGCGTGCTGGCCTGGCGGCTGGGTCGGGCGCGGCTCAAGCCTCAGCCGACCGAGGCGGAGATCGCCGCCGCCAACGCTCCGCCCAAGGAGGACGTCGAGGAGCCGATCGGCACGGCGCTCGCCATCGACGAGGTCAAGATCGAGCTGGGCTATTCGCTGCTGGCGCTGATCAACGACCTGGAGGGCCGCCGTCTGACCGATCAGGTCCGCGCCCTGCGTCGCTCGCTGGCCCAGGAGTACGGCTTCGTCATGCCGTCGGTGCGCATCCTGGACAACATGCGCCTGCCCACCCAAGGCTACGCCATCCGCATCAAGGAGATGGAGGCCGGCGCCGGCGAGGTCCGCCTCGGCTCGCTGATGGCGATGGACCCGGCCGGCCGGCAGGTGGAACTGCCCGGCGAGCACACCAAGGAGCCCGCCTTCGGCCTGCCCGCCACCTGGATCGACGAATCCCTGCGTGAGGACGCCACCTTCCGCGGCTACACCATCGTCGATCCGTCGACGGTGCTGACCACGCACCTGACCGAAATCCTGAAGGAGAACATGGCCGACCTGCTCTCCTACGCCGAGGTGCAGAAGCTGCTGAAGGAGCTGCAGGGCGAGGAGAAGAAGCTGGTCGAGGAGCTGATCCCCTCGGTCGTCACCGTCACCACCCTGCAGCGCGTGCTTCAGTCGCTGCTGCGCGAGAAGGTCTCGATCCGCGACCTGGCCTCGATCCTGGAAGGTCTGGCCGAGGCCGCGCCGCACACGTCGTCGGTCACCCAGCTGGTCGAGCACGTCCGCACCCGCCTGGCGCGCCAGCTGTGCTGGCAGCACAAGTCGCACGACGGCGCCCTGCCCATCGTCACCCTGTCGCCGGAATGGGAACAGGCCTTCGCCGAGAGCCTGGTCGGGCCGGGCGAGGACAAGCAGCTGGCCATGGCTCCGTCGCGGCTTCAGGACTTCATCCGCGCCGTGCGCGACGTGTTCGAGCGCGCCGCCATGTCCGGCGAGACCGGCGTGCTGCTGACCAGCCCCCAGACCCGGCCCTATGTGCGCTCGATCATCGAGCGGTTCCGCGGCCAGACGGTGGTGATGAGCCAGAACGAGGTCCACCCCCGCGCGCGCCTTCGGACCATCGGCGCGGTCTGACTGGACAAGCCCGGTCCGGGCCGCCAAAGCTTCGCCGCATGAGCTGGGCCTTTCGCCAATCCCTGTCGGCCCTGGGCCGCTTCGTGCGCACCAAGTCGCTCAGCCGCACGATCGTTGCGCTGCTGACGCTGTCGCTTGTGCTGCTGATGCTGATCAACGCGGCGACCTTCGTCATGATCCGGCGCACTGCGGCCTTCAACGAGACGGTCGAGAACGGGCTGCAGATTCGTCTGCAGGCAAAGGAGGCGCTGAATCTTCTGGTCGACGCCGAAACGGGTCAGCGCGGCTATCTGCTGACGGGCCGAGAAGAGTATCTGCGCATTCACAATGACGCGCTCGAGGCGTTGCCGCCGGTCATGGAGTACCTGGACAACGCCACGTTGGACGATCCGGACCTGGCCCAGCGCCTGATCCGCGTGCGCGAGCTTTCCGCTCAACGCATGGAGATCATGACGCGCAGCATCGAGCTGGCGCGTGAGGGTCGGATCGCCGAGGCGGTGCAAGTGGTTCGCTCCGGAGACGGAAAGACCCTGATGGACGCCATGCGGGCCGAGATCGCCGCCATCGACGAGATCAAGGCCACGCGTCTGGAGTTCCGGACCCGACAGTCCGAATGGGCCTCCGGCTTCACCGCCCTCGTCAACGCTGTCGGCGCGGTCCTTATCATCGTGCTGGCGGGGATGAGTCTTTGGCTGCTGCGCCGCTACGTTTTCGAGCTGCAGACCGCCCGCGACGAGGTCGCGGACCTGAACGCCGGCCTGGAAAGCAAGGTGCGCGACCGCACCGCGGCCCTGACCCGCGCCAACGAAGAAATCCAGCGCTTCGCCTATATCGTCAGCCACGACCTGCGCGCGCCGCTGGTCAACGTCATGGGCTACACGTCCGAACTGGAGCAGGCCGGCAAGGCGCTGGAGCTGCAGATCAGCCGGCTGGAGACGACCAGCCCCGACCTGATCGAACAGGACGCCGTCATCGCCGTGCGCGAAGACGTGCCCGAGGCCATCGGCTTCATCCGCGCCTCGACCGGCAAGATGGACCGGCTGATCAACGCCATTCTGAAGCTGTCGCGCGACGGACGCCGCAATCTGACGCCAGAGTCGCTGGACATGACCGAGATCGCCCAGACGATCGCCGACAGCGTGCGACACCAGACCGACGCCGCGGACGCCGAGATCGTGGTCTCCCCCCTGCCCGGCTTGGTCAGCGACCGCTTGGCGATTGAGCAGATCCTGGGCAATCTGATCGACAACGCCGTCAAATATCTGGACGCCGACAGGCCCGGCCTGATCCGCATCGAGGGCGACGACCTGCCGGGAGGCGCCTGGGTCGAGTACCGGGTGGTTGATAACGGCCGCGGCATTTCTGACCGCGACCATGAACGGATCTTCGAACTGTTCCGCCGCTCGGGCCGTCAGGACCGTCCTGGTGAAGGCCTGGGCCTGGCCTTTGTGCGCAACAGCGCGCGCCGCCTGGGCGGCGATGTGGAAATCGAGTCCGAACTCGGTAAGGGCTCGACTTTCCGTCTGAAATTCCCCAAACGCCTCATCCTGTCAGAGACCGGAGACACCCTATGACCACGCCTGTGAAGATCGTCATGGTCGAGGACGACCACGGTCACGCCAAGCTGATCGAAAAGAACATCCGGCGCGCCAACATCTCCAACGAGATCGCCCACTTTGCCGACGGCGGCTCAGCGATCGACTATCTGTTCTCGCCCGAGGTGCGGGCCAACGGCCCCATGCTGATCCTGCTGGATCTGAACCTGCCGGACATGTCGGGCACCGACATCCTGGAACGGGTCAAGGGCGACGAGCGGCTGCGTCGCGCTCCGGTCGTGATCCTGACCACCACCGACGACAAGGTCGAGATCCAGCGCTGCTACGACCTGGGCTGCAACGTCTACATCACCAAGCCCGTCGACTACGAAAGCTTCGCCGGGGCCATTCGCCAGCTGGGCCTGTTCCTTTCCGTGATGCAGGCGCCGGATATCGAGTGACAGAGATCACCACCCCCATCCGGCTGCTCTACATCGACGACGACCGCGGCCTGTCGCGGCTGGTCGAGAAGGAGCTGGGCCGCCACGGCTATGCCGTGACCTGCGCGCCCGACGGGGATGCGGGGCTGGAGACGCTGCGCGGCGGCGGCTTCGACATCTGCGCGCTCGACCACTACATGCCCGGCCGCGAGGGGCTGGACGTCCTGCCCGAGATCGTGGCCCTGCCCGATGCGCCGCCGGTGGTCTACGTCACCGGGGCGCAGGAAGGCCGCATCGCCGTGGCCGCTCTGCGGGCCGGCGCCGCCGATTACGTCATCAAGGACGTCAGCGAGGACTTCACCGCCCTGTTGCGCTCGGCGCTGGAAGACGCCCTGACGCGCCGCCGGCTGGAACGCGCCAACGCCGAGGCTCAGGAACAGGTCCGCATAGCCCGCGACCGCGCAGAAGCCATGCTGCGCGAGGTGAACCACCGGGTCGGCAACTCTCTGCAGCTGGTGTCCAGCTTCATGGCCCTGCAGATGCGCCAGCTGGGCGACGAGGGCGCTCGCTCGGCCCTGCGCGAGGCCCAGGCCCGCATTGAGGCCGTGGCCCATGTCCACCGCCGCCTCTACGCCTCGGGCGACATGTCGACCGTGGCCATGGATGAATATCTGTGCGGCCTGATCGACGAACTGGGCAAGTCCGTCGGCCCAGCCGGCGAGGCGCCGCGCCTGACCCTCCAGGCCGCGCCGATCTGCGTCAGCACCGACCAGGCCGTCTCACTGGGCGTGGTCGTGACCGAGTTGGTCACCAACGCCGTCAAATACGCTTATGCGCCCGGCGAAACCGGAGAAATCCGCATCATTCTGGAGCAGAGCCCCGACGGCCGCGCCCTGCTGACGGTCGAGGACGACGGCCCCGGCCTGGGCGACGGCTCGGTCAAGGGCACCGGCCTCGGCGGCAAGATCATCTCGGCCATGGCTCAGGGCCTGCGCTCGGCGGTCGAGTTCGACAAGGCGCACAAAGGCGTGCGCGCCCGCATGGCGTTCGACCTGTAGTCTGTCCCATGCTCGACTTCGGACCGCGCAATCCCGCCCTGACCTATCGCCACCGCGCCACGGCCTTTGGGCTGGTGGAGCGTCAGGGACGGCTGGCCTGCGTGCGGGTCGAGCGCGAGGACGGCGCCTATTTCGACCTGCCGGGCGGCGCCGTGGACGGAACCGAGACCGAGGCCGAGGCCCTGGCTCGCGAGTTCATCGAGGAGACGGGCCTGACCATCACCCCGCGCGACCGCATCGCGGAGGCCGGCCAGCACTTCCTCAAGTCCGACGGCGAGGCTGTCTATAACGTCGGCGGCTTTTGGACCGCCGAGGCAGTGTCGGAAGACCCCGCCGCCAAGTGCGAGGACGATCATCAGCTGGTCTGGCTGGACCCCGCCTACGCCCTGGCTCGCCTGCGTCACGACGCGCACGCCTGGGCGGTGGCCGCCTGGATGCGACGCTAACCGCGCAGGTTCCATGCGGCCGGTCACGAAAGCGTGGTGAGGCGATCCGGAACACCTTGAGCGCAAAGCCGTTTTCCTATCGAAGCGCGGCCATTTCGGCCCGCCCCACGGAAGGATGATCATCATGGCTGATCACGATCGCGTCGAAGGCGCCGCCAAGAACATGGGTGGCAAGATCAAGGAAGCCGCCGGCAATGTGACCGGCGACGAAAAGCTGAAAGCCGAAGGCAAGGCCGATCAGGTCGAAGGCAAGGTTCAGAACACGGTCGGCGGCGTGAAGGATACGCTCCGCGGCAAGGACTAAGACCTCGCGTCAGCGAAACAAAGCAGACGCCGCTCCGAAATGGGCGGCGTTTTTTGTTGGCCGAACAAGGCCTCGGATACCGCCGGTTGTCGGGTTTGTTTGGAACGATCACGCCCGTCGCCGCTTCCTATAAGACACCCCTGGAAGGACATAACATGTTGAAAATCGGCCTCGCTCTCGGAGCGACGACGTTGCTTCTGGCCGCCTGCGGTCAGCCTGAAACCACCACCACCACCGGTGAAACCGACGGCCCCATCGTGGCGGCGCCCGAGTCGCCCATGAACCCTGCGGTGAACACCGATGGGACGCAGACCGGCGGTCCGACCCCCGGCGCCAGTTCCTTCACCAGCGTGCAGGCGCGCGAGGCGATCGAGAAGGCGGGCTACACCGACGTCGGCGAGCTGTCCCAGGACGCGCAAGGCGTCTGGTCCGCGCCGGCCATGCGTGAGGGCGCGCAGGCCACGGTGTCCGTCGACTACAAGGGCGAGGTCACGGCGCGCTGATCGGCGCATCGTCCTCCCCTTCCAACCCCCTGAATTTCAAGGAGCGCCCCATGGCGACCACACTCACACGGCTGTTCGATTCCCACACCCAGGCGCTGGACGCCGTCTCCGATCTGGAAGCCGCCGGCGTCCGCTCGGACGACATCAGCATCGTTTCGAACAACGCCGACAACTGGCATGCCGACCACAAGCATCCCGAAAAGAACCTGAGCGACGATTCGCGCGGTGAAATCGCCGAAGGCGCCGGCAAGGGCGCGGCCACCGGCGGCGTTCTGGGCGGTGGCGCAGGCGCCTTGGCGGGCCTGGGCATGCTGGCCATTCCGGGCCTCGGCCCTGTGGTTGCGGCCGGCTGGCTGGCCTCCACAGCGGTCGGTGCTGCGGTTGGTGCGGCCGCCGGCGGCGCCACAGGCGGCATTCTTGGCGCGCTGAAGGATGCTGGCCACAGCGACGAAGAAGCTCACGTCTACGCCGAGGGCGTGCGTCGTGGCGGCACCCTGGTCAGCGTCAAGACGGACGAAGCCGAGGCTTCGCGCCTGCAGGCCATCCTGGACGGCCGTCGCGGCTATGACGCCGCCACGCGCGGCGCGGCCTATCGCGAGACTGGCTGGTCCGGCTTCGACGCCGGCGCTCCGGCCTACACGACCGACCAGATCGAGCAGGAACGCGCGCGCTACCGTTGATCCGGCGACCATGACGACGAAAGGGGCGGCTCGCGGGCCGCCCCCTTTTTTTTGCCTGCCGAACGCGTATATGAAACGCTAACGCATCATATATTTGGAGCCGCCCCATGGGCATCGTCAATATCGAGGATGAACTGCACGAACAGCTGCGCCGCGCCAGCAAGGCCTCATGCCGCTCGATCAACGGCCAGGCCGCCTTTTGGATCAGGCTGGGGATGCTGTGCGAGCTGAACCCCGGCCTGTCGTTTCAGGAGCTGATGGCGCGTGAGCTTAAGGCGGCCGGCGTTGACTCGGACCGCGCAGCGGCATGATCAAGACGCCCGAAGAGATCGAGCTGATGGCCCAGTCGGGCCGCCTTCTGGCGTCGGTGTTCACCCATCTGGACAGGCTGGACCTGGCTGGAATGAGCACATTGGAGATCAATGACCGCGTCGAGGCCTTTATCGTCGACGAGCTGAAGGCCCGGCCGGCCAGCAAGGGCCAGTACGGTTATGGCTTCGTGCTGAACAGCTCGATCAACCAGGTCGTCTGTCACGGCGTGCCCTCGACCGACGACGTCCTGAAGGACGGCGACATCGTCAATCTGGACATCACGCTGGAGAAGGACGGCTTCATCGCCGACTCCAGCAAGACCTATCTGATCGGCGCCGTTCACGCGCCCGCGCGCCGCCTGGTGCGGACGACCTATGAGGCGATGTGGAAGGGCATCCGCGCCGTGCGCCCCGGCGCGCGCCTGGGCGACATCGGCCACGCGGTCGAGCGTCACGCCCGGCAGGGGGGCTATACGGTGGTGCGCGACTATTGCGGCCACGGCATCGGGCGCGAGATGCACGAAGACCCCCAGATTCTGCACTTCGGCAAGGCGGGGACCGGCCTGACCCTGCGCGAAGGCATGACCTTCACCATAGAACCGATGCTGAACCAGGGCGTCCGCCGCGTCGACACCCTGGACGACGGCTGGACTGTGGTCACCGAGGACGGAAAGCTGTCTGCCCAATTCGAACACACGGTCGCGGTGACGAAGACCGGCGTCCGCGTGCTGACCCTGCGCCCGGACGAGGCGGGCGCGGCGGGACGGCTGGCCTGACCCTTCAGCGACCTAATGCGGTTGGGGGCTGACCGGGGCCGCATAGGCCGCCGCACACTCTGCGATCAGCCGGTCCAATTCATCGAACAGAGCCGCGTCGGCCGTCTTGAAGTTGAAGCAGCTCTTGCCCTGCATCCGCTTCATCAGGGGCGGCGAAACGCGATCGTGCAATGCGGGCAGGCAGTACAGCGGCATCAGGTGACAGGAGACATAGGCCTTCTTGATCTGCACCGCGGCGAACCAGGCCGGCTCCTGCTTTCCAGGCTCGTTCCAAGGCGTCTTGAGAACCAGATCGCCTGGCGCGTCGCGGGTGACCACCATGGCGCCGCCGGCCTTCAGCATCCGGCGGCGCAGGTCGACAAAGATGTCCTCGAGCGGGGTTGTCATGCGCCGTTCTCAGATCGTCGCTTGAAGGACCAGCAGCACCGCGGCGGCGACGGCGCCGAAACAGGCGCAAGCAACAACGCCGGCCTCGCGTAGCCGGCCGTCACGCCAGCCGGCCCTCATGCCCAACCACAACGCCCTCATCTCCATGCTCCTGCCCAAGGGCTCAGTCCCGGCCGCCCAGATTGATCCTCAGGCCCTGCTGTTCGCCCGGGCGGGGCTCGCAGACCTCCTGAAAGCCGACCGCGCCGTCGCGGCCCGTGCGCTGGGGGCGGACTTCGCAGCGGCGTTCAGGGGGCGCGGTCGGGGTCGCCTGGGCGGTGCGTTCGCGCGGCAGACACTGGGTCTGATAGCGACCGGCCTCTCCCGCCGGGCCGCACTCCTCCATCGGCTGGGTGCGCATCGCGGCCGGCAGGGCGTCCTCGCCCAGTTCAGCGCGCAGGCCCGCCCGCACCCGCGCCTGACAGGCGTCGGCGCCTTCATCGGCCGCGCGGATCAGCGGGCTGCATTGCGACCGCTCCCAGGCGAAGGGATCGGCGCGCGCCCAGTCGGGCAACGTCGAGGCCGCCGAGGCGGGCGCGGGCTCCGGCTCTGGCGCAGGGGCGGCGGCCGGTGCGCCCCAGACCACCTGCTGCATCAGCAGCCCCGCCGTCATCATCGCGCCCAGCATCGCCGTTCCTCCCGCGTGTGAAGTCCTACCTTGTCAGGCTCCGCATGGCCCGGTCCAGCCCATCCAACGTCAAGGGGAACATCCGCTGCTCCATTACCTCGCCGATCAGGCCGACCGAGGCGGTGTAGCTCCAGTATTTTTCGGGCGTCGGGTTCAGCCACACCGACTTGTCCCACTGCTCGCGCGCGCGCTTGAGCCAAACGGCGCCGGCCTCCTCGTTCCAGTGTTCGACCGAGCCGCCGGGCATGGTGACCTCATAGGGGCTCATGGTCGCGTCGCCGACGAAGATGGCGCGCCAGTCGCCGGGGTATTTGTGGATCAGGTCCCAGGTCGGCGTGCGCTCGGCGTGACGGCGGCGATTGTCCTTCCACACCCCTTCGTAGAGGCAGTTGTGGAAGTAGAAAAACTCCAGGTTCTTGAACTCGGTGCGCGCCGCCGAGAACAGCTCCTCGCAGAGCTTCACATGGGCGTCCATCGAGCCGCCGACGTCCAGGAACAGCAGCACCTTGATCGTGTTGCGCCGCTCGGGCCGCATATGGATGTCCAGCCAGCCCTGGCGCGCCGTGCCGTCGATGGTGCCGTCGATATCCAGTTCCTCGGCCGCGCCTTCGCGCGCGAACCGGCGCAGGCGGCGCAGCGCCACCTTGATGTTGCGCGTGCCCAGTTCGACCGTGTCGTCCAGGTTGCGGTATTCGCGCTTCTCCCAGACCTTGACCGCCCGGCCCTGCCGGCCGGGTCCGCCGATGCGCACGCCCTCGGGATTATAGCCGCCGTGGCCGAAGGGACTGGTCCCGCCGGTGCCGATCCACTTGTTTCCGCCCTCGTGGCGGCCGTGCTGCTCCTCCAGACGCTGCCTCAGCGTCTCCATCAGCCTGTCGAAGCCGCCGAGCGCCTCGATCTCGGCCTTCTCTTCGTCCGTCAGATATTTCTCGTTCAGCAGCCGCAGCCAGTCCTCGGGGATGTCGGCCGAGACCTCCTCGCCCGCACCGATCGTCTCCAGCCCCTTGAAGGCCTTGCCGAAGGCCTGGTCGAACCGGTCGTAGTGCTTCTCGTCCTTGACCAGCACCGCGCGCGACAGATGGTAGAAGTCCTCGACCCGGCGCCCGGCCAGGTCGCGGTCCATGGCCTCCATCAGGTGCAGCCATTCCTTGACCGACACCGGCACCTTCGCCTGCCTCAGGGCCTCAAAGAAGGGCAGCAGCATCAGCGGGGCTCCGGGCGCGGGATCATCTCGACATCCTAGGTCAAAGCGTGCGGCGACTACAGCCGAGACAGGCGGCGGATCACCCGCCATGATGCCGGCGCAGGGCGCGTCGCGCCGGGAAGACGCTTGCATGGCCCAGACCGAGATCGACCCCATGCCGCCGCCGATGAGCCATGGCCGGCTGTTCTGGACCTTCCTGAAGTTCGGCCTGACGGCCTGGGGCGGCCCGGTCGCCCAGATCGCCATGATCCGGCATGCCCTGGTCGATCAACAGGGCTGGATCTCCAGCGCCCGCTTCAACCGCCTGCTGGGCGTCATGCAGGCCCTGCCGGGCCCCGAGGCGCACGAGCTGTGCGTTCATCTGGGCATGCGGGCGAAGGGGCGTCTGGGCGGGCTCTTGGCGGGTCTGGGCTTCATGGCGCCGGGCCTGGTGCTGATGATGCTCCTGTCCTGGGCCTATTTCGCCATCGGCATCGACGGCGGCCTGCTGGGCGCCGCCTTTCTGGGCGTGCAGGTGACGGTCATCGCGCTGATCCTGCGCGCCGTGCACAGGATCGGGCGGCACGCCTTGACCGATCCCGTGTTGTGGATAGTGGCCCTGGCCTGCGCGGTCGCTGCGCTCGTGGGCGCCCCCTTCTGGCTGACATTGCCGGCGGCCGGCGTGGTCTATGCTCTGGCCAGGATGAAGCGGCCGGTTCTAAGCGTCCTGGCCGCCGCCGGGGCCGGGCTTGCCGCCCTGGTCATGATCAGCCAGGGCGAAGCGGTCGGCGTCACGGGTGCGGCCTTCGGCGAAACCTCCCAGCCGGCTACTTTGGCGGGCCTGCTGCTGATCGGGCTGAAGGCGGGGCTGCTGACCTTCGGCGGCGCCTACACCGCCATCCCGTTCGTGCGCGACGATGCGGTGGGGCGCGGCTGGATCAGCGAGTCGCAGTTCCTGGACGGCCTGGCCATATCCGGCGTCCTGCCAGCGCCCCTGATCATCTTCGCCACTTTCGTGGGCTATGCCGCCGGCGGTCCCTGGGGCGCCCTGGCCATGACGCTGGGCGTCTTTGCCCCGGCCTTCGCCTTCTCGCTCATCTTCTATGACCGGCTGGAGGCGCTGGTCGAGAACAGGCGGCTGCACGCCCTGCTTGAGGGCGTCACCGCTGGCGTCGTGGGCCTGATCGCCGCCGCGACCCTGGAGCTTGGGCTCAATCTGGCGACCCGTGTGCAGCCGTTGGCTGTCGCCGCCGGCCTGTTCGTCGTGGCTCTGGCCGTGCTCTACCTCTGGCCGTCGCGGTGGGCGACGCCGGCGGTGGTGGCTCTAGGCGCCGCGGGCGGCGTGGTTCTTCTGACGGGCTGACGGACATTTGACCCCGCCCCCCGCCGCCTGTAGAGGGGCGCACCCGTTGGGGAGTAGCCGCCGGCAGCGTCATGGCCGGGGTCGCGTCAACACATTCGCCTTCGCCTTTTCAGGCGCGGGCGTGGCGCGATCAGTGAAGCCCTGGCTTCACCTGGCGAGACCAGCGCGTCCTGTCGCCTTGCCGGGCTGACGGAAGGACGCGCGTCTCGTTGCTCGCCCGGCGGAGTACCCCATGACCCCAGGCGCCATCGCCATCCTGTCGCTCAGCATGTCCACGGACGCCTTCGCCGCCGCCGTCGGGCGCGGCGCGGCGCACCGCCCGACCTGGCCCGCCGCCGTGCGCGCCGGCCTGGTGTTCGGCGTGATCGAGGCTATCACCCCCATCGTCGGCTGGGGTCTGGGCCTGATGGCGGCGGGCCTTGTCGAACGGATCGACCACTGGATCGCCTTCGGCCTGCTGGCGGTGGTCGGCGCCAAGATGATCCACGAGGGCCTGAAGAAGACCGACGAGGACGCGCCCCCGCGCCGCGCGGGCGTGTGGCCCCTGATCGCCACGGCGGTCGGCACCTCGATCGACGCCGCCGCTGTGGGCGTGGGGCTGGCCTTCATCGGCGTCAATATCTGGATCATCGCGCTCAGCATCGGCTTCACCACCTTCGTGCTGACCACGGTCGGCATGCGCATCGGCGCGGCTGTGGGCGTGCGCTTCGGCAAGGCGGCCGAGATCAGCGGCGGCTTTGCCCTGATCGCAATCGGCTCGCTGATCCTGGCCGAACATACGGGCGTGCTGAGTGGCGGCGTTACGGCCTAGGGCTCCGCCGCCTGGGTCTAGAAGGCGCCCGTCACGGCCAGGCCGATCAGGCCCGCTACGCCGACCGCGATCCGCCACCAGGCGAAGGGCGCAAAGCCGTGGCGCGACACGAAGTCCAGCAGGAACCGCACCACGAACAGGGCCGTCACAAAGGCGGCGATGAAGCCCACCGCGATCAGGCCGACGTCGTTGAAGTCCAGCAGATTGCGGTTCTGGAACAGGTCATAGGCCACCGCCCCGCCCATGGTCGGCAGGGCCAGAAAGAAGGTGAACTCCGCCGCCGAGCGCTTATCCGTGCCCAACAGCAGGCCCCCGGCGATGGTGGCGCCCGAGCGCGACACGCCCGGCAGCAGGGCCAGGCACTGGAACAGGCCGATCAGCAGATAGACGCGGAACGGATAGGTCTCGGCGTTCAGATAGGTCGGGACCTTCTTCATCCGATCCAGCAGCAGCAGCAGCACCCCGCCGACGATCAGGGCGATGCAGATGATGGCGGGCGTCTCGAAGAAGACCTCCTTGATGATGTCGTACATCACCACTCCGGCGAAGGCCGCCGGCAGGAAGGCCAGGCCGATGCCGATCAGGAAGTGGCGCACCTTGGGGTCGGTGGGCCAGCGGATGGCCAGCACCCACAGCCGCTTCAGATAGACGCTGATGATGGCCAGGATCGCGCCCAGCTGAATGACGATCTCGAACGTCTTGCCCGTGCTCTGGAAGCCGATGAAATGACCCAGCAGCAGCAGGTGCCCGGTCGAAGACACGGGAATGAATTCGGTCAGGCCCTCGACCAGGCCCAGGATCAGCGCCGACAGCCAGTCCGACATCTCGTCTCCCAAGGTTGAGCCCTTCTCCCTAGCGGCTCGTGAACCCGCACGCGAGACGACGGCGGCGCCTATTTCGGTTCTCTGTCGCGGTGGTGGCGAGCCGGCGCGATTTGCGCGACAAGGCGGGTCATGAGCACGCCCGCCTCAGACACGCCGCCGCCCGCGCCCGATACCCCGGTCGATCCCCTGGCCGCCGGCCGGCTGGCGACGCGCAGGATCACGCGCATCTCGGTCGTCGTGGCGTTGGGGCTGATCCTGCTCAAGACCTTCGCCCTGGGCGCCTCGGGGTCGGTGGCCGTGCTGGCGTCGCTGGCGGACTCGGCGCTGGACCTGTTCGCCTCGCTGGCCACCTTCTTCGCCGTGCGCTGGGCGGCCGCCCCGCCTGACGAGCAGCATCGCTACGGCCGCGGTAAGGGCGAGGCTATGGCGGCCCTGGTTCAGGCCGGGCTGGTCTTCGCCTCCGCCATCTTCATCGGCTGGGAGGCGGTGCAGCGCATCGCCGATCCACGTCCCGTAACCTCGGGCGGCTGGGCCGTCGGGGTCATGGTCATCGCCATCGGGATCACCGCCTGGCTGGTGTGGATGCAGACCCGCGCCATCAAGGCCAGCGGCTCACTGGCCGTCACCGGCGACCGCGCCCACTACAGCGCCGATCTGGCCGCCAATGTCGTGGTGCTGATCGGCCTCGTCTCGGGGGCCTATCTGGGCGCGCCCGGACTCGACGCGGCGGCCGGGCTGATCGTGGCCGTCTGGCTGTTCTGGGGCGCGCTGGGCGTGCTGCGCCCCGCCGCCGACCAGCTGCTGGATCGCGCCGCCCCGGCCGAGGACCGCGCCGCCGTGGCCCAGGCCGTGCTGGCCGATCCCCGCATCGGCGGGGTGCATCAGCTGCGCGCCCGCCGCTCAGGCCCCGTGCTGATCGTGCAGATGCATGTCGACCTGGACCCCGCCCTGACGCTGGAACAGGCCCACGCCATCGTGGTCGAGGCCGAGGGCCGCATCGCCGAGCGCTTCCCAGGCGCCGACATCCTGATCCACGCCGACCCCAGGGGCGGGGCGTCGCGTGAGGTCCATGTGTCCGCCTCCGCGCCGAGCGGCCCCTGGTCGTGATGCGGTAAACACGTCCTTAAGCCTGTCGGGCGCAGGACTTTCAGACGATGTCCGCGACCGCCGTCCTGTTCCACTTCGCCTTCGACCCCGCCTCTCGCGCGGCGCGTCTGGCGCTGGGCGAAGCCAAGATCGAGTTTCAGGAGACGGCCGTCCGTCCGTGGGAGCCCGACTGCCCCCTGGGCGAAATGAACCCCTCGGGCATGCCGCCGGTGCTTCAGGTCACCGAACGCGGCAAGTCGCTGACCCTGTGCGAGACCGCCGCCATCTTCGGCTGGATCGAGGATCGCGCCAAGGGCGACCTGCTGCTGGCCTCCGACCCCGCCGAGCGCGCCGAGGCGCGCCGTCTGGTCGGCTGGTTCGAGCGCCGCTTCATGGACGAGGTCAACGCCGTCCTGCTGCACGAACGGATGGAGAAGCCGCTGCTGCGTCTGGGCTCGCCCGACGCCCGGCTGCTGCGCGAGGGGCGCGAGGCGCTGCGCGCGCATCTGGGCGAGCTGGAGCCCCTGGCCTCGGCCCGCGAATGGCTGGCCGGCCGACGGCTCAGCCAGGCCGACCTGGTCGCCGCCGCGCATCTGTCGGTGCTGGACTATTTCGGCGAAGTCAGCTGGGCCAACTGGCCGTCGCTCAAGCTCTGGTATTCCAAGGTCAAGTCACGGCCCTGCTTCCGCCCCCTGCTCGCCGACCGCTTCGCCGGCTCCCCGCCCTCGGCCTGGTACGACGACCTGGACTTTTAGGCCGTACGTCGCCGCCAACAGCGGACCTGGCGAATGTCGCCGAAGGGTGGAAAGCGGAAGCTCCACGTGTAGGGTGATCGGCGTTATCGGGAGGGGGCTATGAGACGATTGGCTTGGCCGAAAGCTGCGATGGTCGCAGCACTCTCGTTCGTCTGCATCACATCAACGGTAGAGGCGCAGACGATCTCGCCGCGTGCAGCTCGCGAGAGGGTCGACACCGCACGACAAGGAGCAGAGACGCTATACCAAAGCTTCCCTAGGCTTAGGGAAATCGACAGCGTCATCAGGCAGGACTGCGCGGAGAAGAACGACGGGAAATCTGCCGATAGCGACTTCTGTGGTTGTGCGTCAGCGATTACGATGAGCCTGTGGCGGTCAGGTATAGACCCAAACATGGTGCCGCGGTTGCAGGCATTTCTGAACACTCCTGACGCATCGGCGGACCCTTTCGTCGCTTACCAGGGGCCCGAGCTTTACGGCCCTATCTGTCGTAGGGCGACAGGCCGATAACCAAATTGGCTCCATGCCCCGCAACGGGTCGAAGGCGGTCCTCGGCCTCAAAGCCGTAAGCGGACATTGGGCTTCGGACCGGAAAACGGACGCTGGCTGTTTCCGCTAAGGGTGGGAAGCGGACATCACGCGGGCCGCCGTTGGATAGTTGAAGAACTGAGTGCGTCGGATAGGCTGCACCCGATTTTCCCCGCCAGATGACCAAGCGAATGAAGCCTGTCGATTTTAGGAAGAGATTATACTCACTGCTGGTCGATGCAGGTTACCGCGTCACGAAGGGCGGAGTCGTCAAGGACTCCCCAGACGTGCGCGTGATCGTGAGTGCCGGAGTCGATGCGAAAGATCACGCTCTTACAGTTACCTTCGGGCTGTCCATCAGATCGGCGGGCGGTTCACCACCAGAACATTACAACCACAGCCACATTTATGGCGGCACCGGAAATCTCACGGCGGGTTTGCAGGCACTTCATCTCGAACTTTATAGGAAAAATCCGGACGCCATGGAGGCGTATCTCGACGCCGTGCCGCATGACCTCGTTCCCGCGCTGAGCAAGCTGTTTGATGTCGTCGAAGTGGCTGAGGCCTTTGGACGGGGCATGTTCTCGCGGTGTTTGGTCCGCAAGGAGGCGCGATCCTACCTCTCCGGTCTCTTGGCTGCCTGACGGCAGGTGCAAGAGGTCCGCTATGGGTCGAAAGCGGACTTCATGACCCCGCCGCGAAGCGGGCCTTCGCCCTCACCGCTTTGATCACGCCCGCCCGGCTTTCGTGCTACTGCCCCGCCCGTGAGCGAGCGCCTGAAATCCTTCATCCGCGAGAGGGCCGCAGCGCTCGGCTTTGAGGCGTGCCGCTTCGCCTCGGCGGCTGCGCCGTGGGACGCCGGCGAGCGGCTGGCGCATTTCGTGGGCGAGGGCCGGCACGGCGACATGGGCTGGATGGAGACGACGCTGGAGCGGCGCGCCCACCCCACCGCCATGTGGCCCGAGGCGAAGACGGCGGTGGTGCTGGGCCTGAACTACGGGCCCGAGGCCGATCCCCTGCCGCAGATGGCCGATCGCTCGGCGGGCTATCTGTCGGTCTATGCGCGCGGCGACGACTATCACGAGGTCATCAAGGGCCGGCTCAAGATCCTGGCGGGTCAGATGGCGGCCCGCACAGGCCAGGACGTCAAGGTATTCGTCGACACCGCGCCGCTGATGGAAAAGCCCCTGGCCCAGCGCGCCGGCCTGGGCTGGCAGGGCAAGCACACCAATCTGCTGAGCCGCAGGCACGGCAACTGGCTGTTCCTGGGCTCCATCCTGACCACGGCCGAGATCGAGCCGGATGCGCCCGAGGGCGAGCATTGCGGCTCGTGCACCGCCTGTCTGGACGCCTGCCCGACCGCCGCCTTTCCCGCGCCGTTCCAGCTGGATGCGCGGCGCTGCCTGTCCTACCTGACCATCGAGTTCGCCGGACCCTGGCCGGAAGAGTTTCGCGTGGCGACCGGCTCGCGCATCTACGGCTGCGATGACTGCCTGGCGGTCTGCCCCTGGAACAAGTTCGCCTCGGGCGCGCGCGAGGCCCGGCTGCACGCCCGCGAGGCCCTCAACGCCCCGCGTCTGGCGGACTTGCTGGCGCTGGACGACCCGGCCTTTCGCGCCCTTTTCGCCAAGAGCCCGGTCAAGCGCATCGGCCGCGACCGCTTCATCCGCAACGTGCTCTACGCCGCCGGAAATTCGGGCGATGCAAGCCTGGTCGAGCCGGTCGGCGCCCTGATGGGCGATCCAGATCCTGTCGTGCGAGACGCCGCAGCATGGGCGCTGAGGCGTCTCGAGGCGGCGGGCCTGGCCTAGCGGCGGCCTATTCCACCGTCACCGACTTGGCCAGGTTGCGGGGCTGATCCACGTCCGTGCCCTTCTGCACGGCCGTGTAATAGGCCAGCATCTGGACAGGCACGGCGTACACCAAGGGCGCGGCCAGGGGGTGGCAGTCCGGCGCGTCCAGGCGCTGGATGTCCGCGCCATGCGGCAGGGGCGCGGCGGTCGGCGTGATCATGATGACCGGGCCGCCGCGCGCCGCGATCTCCTGCAGGTTCGAGGCGGTCTTCTCGAAGATGTCGTCCAGCGGCGCCAGGGCGACGGTCGGCGTCTCCTCATCGACCAGGGCGATGGGGCCGTGCTTCAACTCGCCGGCGGCGTAGCCCTCGGCGTGAATGTAGCTGATCTCCTTGAGCTTCAGCGCGCCCTCCATCGCCAGGGGGAACATGGCGCCCCGACCCAGGAAAAGGACATCGGTCGCGCGCGACAGGTCGTGCGCCACGGCGCGGATCTGACCATCCATCTGCAGAGCCTCAGCGATCAGGCGCGGCGCCTCGAACAGGGCCTTGACCAGTTCGGCCTCCTGCGCCGTGTCGATACGCCCACGGGCCACACCGGCGGCGACCGCCAGGGCGAGCAGCGCCGACACCTGGGCCGTGAAGGCCTTGGTCGAGGCCACACCGATTTCGGGACCGGCATGGGTCGGCCACAGCAGTTCGGCCTCGCGCGCCATGGACGAGGTGTGGACATTGACCACGGCGGCCGTCTTCAGCCCCTGCGCCTTGCACCAGGTCAGGCTGGCCAGGGTATCCGCGGTCTCGCCGGACTGGCTGACGGCGACGGCCAGCGTGCCGGGCGTCAGGGCCGGGGAGCGGTAGCGGAACTCCGATGCGATCTCGACGTCGCACGGCAGGCCGGCGTATCGCTCGAACGCATAGCGGCCAATCTGGCCGGCGTAGAAGGCGGTGCCGCAGGCGACGATCTGGATGCGGTCGATCGTGGCGAAGTCGACCTCCTGAGCCTTGGCGCGGGCCGTCACCAGATCCAGGTAGTGTGACAGGGTGTGCTGGACGCTGTCGGGCTGTTCATGGATTTCCTTCTCCATGAAGTGGCGATAGGCGCCCTTCTCGACCATGGCGGCCGAGGCCGAGACCTGCACGATCGGCCGATCGGCCAGTGCGCCGGCGGCGTCGAACAGGGTCGCGCCCTCGCGGGTCAGGGCGACGAAATCACCCTCTTCCAGATAGCTGATCTTCTGGGTGAAGGGACCGACGGCCAGGGCGTCGGAGCCCAGATACATTTCGCCCTCGCCCCAGCCGACGACCAGGGGGCTGCCGCGCCGCGCGCCCAGGATCAGTCCGTCCTCGCCCTCGATCAGTACGGCCAGCGCATAGGCTCCGGTCAACCGGTCCAGAGTGGCCTTGAACGCCGCCAGCGGGGCAAGACCCGCCGCCAGCTGGTGATCCAGCAGATGGGCGACGACCTCGGTGTCGGTCTGGCTTTCGAACACACGCCCCTCGGCCTCCAGCTCGGTCTTGAGCTCGGCGAAGTTTTCGATGATGCCGTTGTGGACCAGGCACACGCGGCCCGCCTTGTGCGGGTGGGCATTGGGCACGGTCGGCGCGCCATGGGTGGCCCAGCGCGTGTGGCCGATGCCGACGGTTCCTTCCAGCGGCTCGGCGGTCAGAACCGCCTCCAGGGCCGCGATTTTTCCCTTGGCGCGGCGACGCTCGATCCGCCCCCCCATGACCGCGGCGACCCCGGCCGAGTCATAGCCGCGATACTCCAGCCGCTTCAGGCTTTCGATCAGACGGGGGACCGCCGGTCCCTGGCCGGTGACGCCGATGATGCCGCACATGGGGAAGCTCCTGTACTGACCCGCAACGCTTTTCGCGGGCTCATTGACGGTCTATGCCGACGTTGAACCCCGCGCTGTAGGAGAAGTCCGCCCGCCGCGCACCTGAAAAGGGGTTTCTCAAGGTTTCCCGATCAAGAGGATCATCGATGGGCGAGCGCAAATATTTCGGCACCGACGGCATTCGCGGCCGCGCCAACGCCTATCCCATGACCGCCGAGGTGGCGCTGCGCGTCGGCCTGGCCGCAGGCAAGCTGTTCAGCACGGCGGATGACCGCCGACACCTGGTCGTGATCGGCAAGGACACCCGCTTGTCGGGCTATATGATCGAACCGGCGCTGGTCGCGGGTTTCGCCTCGGTCGGCATGGACGTGCTGACCTTCGGACCGGTGCCGACGCCGGGCGTGGCGATGCTGACGCGCTCGATGCGCGCCGACCTGGGCGTGATGATCTCGGCCTCGCACAACAGCTACGCCGACAACGGCATCAAGCTGTTCGGCCCCGACGGCTACAAGCTGTCGGACGAGATCGAGCTCAAGATCGAGGCCATGATGGATCAGGCCCTGACCCAGGGCCTTGCGGCGTCTGATCGGCTGGGCCGGGTCAAGCGGATCGACGACGCCCAGGCGCGCTACATCGAGATCGCCAAACAGGCCTTCCCCAAGGGTCTAAGCCTCAAGGGCCTGCGCATCGCGATCGATTGCGCCAACGGCGCCGGCTACAAGGTCGCGCCTACGACCCTGTACGAACTGGGCGCCGAGGTCTGCTCCGTCGGCGTCGAGCCGAACGGCCTGAACATCAACGCCGACTGCGGCTCCACCCATCCGGCGACCCTGATCGATGCGGTGAAACGCTATCGCGCCGACATCGGCATCGCTCTGGACGGCGACGCGGACCGAGTGATCGTCTGCGACGAGAAGGGCCAGATCGTCGACGGCGATCAGATCATGGCGCTGGTCGGACTGGACTGGGCCCGCAGCGGTCGCCTTTCCGGCGGCGGCGTCGTGGCCACGGTGATGTCCAACCTGGGCCTGGAACGCAAACTGACGGACGAGGGCCTGACGCTGGAGCGCACCAAGGTCGGCGACCGCTATGTGATGGAGCGCATGCGAGAGGGCGGCTTCAACATCGGCGGCGAGCAGTCTGGCCACATCATCCTGCGCGACCACGCCACCACCGGCGACGGCCTGATGGCGGCGTTGCAGGTGCTGGCCGTTCTGGTCGAATCCGGCAAGCCGATGAGCGAGCTGGCGCGCCAGTTCGACCCGGTGCCGCAACGGCTGGAGAATGTCCGCTATTCAGCTGGGAAACCGCTGGATGACGCGACGGTGAAGGCCGCCATCGCCGACGCCGAGGCCGCGCTCGACGGTTCGGGCCGCCTGCTGGTGCGCCCGTCAGGCACTGAAAAGCTGATCCGCGTCATGGCCGAGGGCGACGACGCGGGCCTGGTCAAGCGGGTGGTCTCGGACGTGGCGGCAGCGGTGAAGGCGGCGGGGTGAAGCTGCGGCGCAGCGTGATTGTCCGGATGCGACGCGAACTGCTGGCCTCTGCCCTGATTGTGACCCTGTCCGGCTGCGCCACGCAGGGCCGGGTTTTTGACGACGAACCCGCCCGGCACTTCACGATCGGCGTTACTACGCCCGATCAGGCGATCAGCGCATTAGGGCCGCCGACGCGCGACTGGACACGCCCGGACGGCTTGCGAATCGTCGACTGGCAGTACCAGCGCAGGGTAGTGATCGCCCCGTACGTGCGCCGCGTGCGCGCCAACTTCAGAGACGGCCGGCTCGTCTATCTGCACGCACCGCGGAAGGACGAAGAGGTGGCCGTCTTCTGAGCGATCAGACCTTCGACAAGATCAGCGTGCCGTTGGTGCCGCCGAAGCCGAACGAGTTCGACATGACGTGCTTCAGCTCGCCGTCGTGACGCTCGCGCAGGATCGGCATGCCCTCGAACTCGGGGTCCAGATTTTCGATGTGCGCGCTCTCGGCCGCGAAGCCGTGCTTCATCATCAGCAGGCAGTAGATCGCCTCCTGCACGCCGGCGGCGCCCAGCGAGTGGCCCGTCAGCGACTTGGTCGAGGAGATCATCGGCAGGTCGTCGCCGAAGACGTTGCGCACCGCGCCCATCTCCTTGCTGTCGCCGACCGGCGTGGAGGTGCCGTGCGGGTTCAGATAGTCGATGCGCGGATTGCCGGCCATCTCCAGCGCGATCTTCATGCAGCGCTCGGCGCCTTCGCCCGAGGGGGCGACCATGTCATGGCCGTCCGAGTTGGCGCCGTAGCCGGTGACCTCGGCGTAGATGGTCGCGCCGCGCGCCACCGCCCGATCGTATTCCTCGAGCACCACGATGCCCGCGCCGCCGGCGATGACGAAGCCGTCGCGGTCCTTGTCATAGGCCCTGGAGGCCTTGGCGGGCGTGTCGTTGAAGTTCGAGGACATGGCGCCCATCGCGTCGAACATGTTCGACATGGACCAGTCGATGTCCTCGCAGCCGCCCGCGAAGACCACGTCCTGCTTGCCCCAGGCGATCTGCTCCGCCGCCGCCCCGATGCAGTGGGCCGACGTCGCGCAGGCCGAAGAGATCGAATAGTTGATCCCCTTCAGCTGGAACCAGGTCGCCAGCACGGCCGAGGGGCCGGACGCCATGGCCTTGGGCACGGCGAACGGGCCGATGCGCTTGGGCGAGCCTTTGTCGATCGTGGTCTGGGCCGCCTGCAGGATGACCTGGGTCGAAGGGCCGCCTTCGCCCACGATCAGGCCGATGCGCTCGTCCTTGATCTCTTCGGCGGACAGACCCGAGTCCTTCAGCGCCTCTTCGAAGGCGATGTGGCCCCAGGCGGTGCCGTTGGCCAGGAAGCGCGCGGCGCGGCGGTCGACCTTGTCGGCCCAGTCGGCGGCCGTGGCGCCCATCGACGGCGGCGCCCAGACCTGGGAGCGGAAGCCATGCTGGATGTGATCGGGTGCAGCCTGCACGCCCGATTTGGCGTCGCGCAGAGACGCTGCGACCTCGTCGGCGCCCGTGCCGATGGAGGAGACGATACCCAGACCGGTGACGACGACACGCCGCATGCGGTTTCCTTCAGACCTAGTGAGACAGGACCCGCGTTGGCCGCGGTGTTGTGTTGGCGTCAGCCGCCGGCTTGTTCGGACGCATCCTTGGAGGCGCCGAACAGGCCCACGCGCATGTCGCTGGCGGTATAGATGGGGACGCCGTCGGCTTCGAGAACCCCGTCGGCGATTCCCATGACCAGGCGGCGGTTGATCACCCGCTTCAGATGGACCTTGTAGACCACCTTCTTGACGTCCGGTTGAACCTGCCCGGTGAACTTGACCTCGCCGACGCCCAGCGCCCGGCCCTTGCCGGGTCCGCCGATCCAGCCGAGGTAGAAGCCCACCAGCTGCCACATGGCGTCCAGGCCCAGGCAGCCCGGCATGACCGGATCGCCTATGAAGTGGCACTGGAAGAACCAGAGGTCGGGATGGATGTCGAGTTCGGCCTCGACATAGCCCTTGCCGTGGTCGCCGCCGTCGTCGTTGATCGTGACGATGCGGTCGAACATCAGCATCGGCGGCGCCGGCAGCTGGGCGTTGCCCGGCCCGAACAGCTCGCCGCGGCCCGACGCCAGAAGCGCCTCATGATCAAACGACGAGGGGTATTTCGACTGGCTCACGCGGGTTCGGCTCCGGCAGGTGTAGCGGCCGGGTTACACGAGCGGGCGTAAAGGCTCAACCAGCTTGCCAGCTTAGCGGGCGGCCAGCAGGCGGCCCGGCCCGGCGGGGCGGGCGGCGTCGCACAGGGCGCGGTCCTGGCTGCCGATGACGCGCGAGGCCTGGACCCAGCCGTTCAGCTTGCGCGCGCGGACCCGGCACCAGCCGTCCTCGCACTCGTCCAGGCTGACGGTCGAGCGCGGCTGCAGACGGGCGCGCACGCCGGATCCCTCAGAGCGCCCGGAGTGCACGGCCACCGGCTGTGACGAAGGATTGAACACGCTGCGGCGGCCCGAGGCGACGGTGCGGTGGATCCAGGCGACGGCGCCGTCGGGATCGCAGATCTTGCGCCACTCGCGGGTCTCGGCGATCACTTGCACCGGCAGGTTGGCGGCGCGGTATTCCCACAGGATTTCATAGTCCAGGCCTGGCCCTTGGCGCGCCCGCACCTGAGACGATTTCAGCGAAATCCAGCGCGGCACCTCAAGCCCCGTGGGCGTCGGCCGGCCGTCGGGCATGACCGCCTGGCCGCCGGCGCCGGCCATGATCGCGCCGCCCGAAACGGCGGCGATGACCGCCAGCCTTTTGAAGATCAACGCTGCTTTGCTAGACACCCGGAACGACCCGTCGCAGTCGGGCGCTCGCCCGCTTCAGCCAAGGCCCTCAATGTCCGCCCGCAAGCTTAAGGTCGTGTTAACCAGACGCCTGCCCGACGCGGTCGAGACGCGCATGCGCGAGCTGTTCGACGCCGAGCTGAACCTGACCGACCGGCCTATGCACCGGGCCGCCCTGAGCGGCGCCGTTCAGCGCGCCGAAGTCCTCGTACCCACCATCACCGACGCGATCGACGCCGAGCTGATCGCTGCGGCCGGCGACCAGTTGCGCATGATCGCCAACTTTGGGGCCGGGGTGGACCACATCGACGTGGAAGCCGCGACCGCGCGCGGGATCATCGTCACCAATACGCCCGGCGTCCTGACCGAGGACACCGCCGACCTGGCCATGAGCCTGATCCTGGCCGTCAGCCGCCGCATCGTCGAGGGCGCGCAGGTGGTGGCGGAGGGCAAGTTCGAGGGCTGGACCCCCACCTGGATGTGCGGGCGCAAGCTGTGGGGCAAACGGCTGGGCATCGTCGGCATGGGCCGGATCGGCCAGGCCCTGGCCCGACGCGCTCGCGCCTTCGGCCTGCAGGTCCACTATCACAACCGCAAGCCCGTCTCGGACCTGATCGCCGAGGAGCTCGGCGCGACCTATTGGGACGACCTGGACCAGATGCTGTCGCGCATGGACATCATCTCGCTGAACTGCCCGGCGACGCCCCAGACGCGCCATCTGCTGAACGCCGAGCGCCTGGCCCGGCTTCAGCCCCACGCCATCGTGGTCAACACCGCGCGCGGCGAACTGATCGAAGAGGCCGCCCTGTCCGAGGCGGTGCGCGCCCGCGCCCTGGCCGGCGTCGGCCTGGACGTGTTCGAACACGAACCGGCCATCCATCCGGGCCTGTTGAACCAGCCGAATGTCGTGCTTCTGCCCCATCTCGGCTCGGCCACGCTCGAAGCGCGCCAGGACATGGGCGACCGTGTCATCCTGAACCTGATGACGCTCCAGAACGGGCATAGACCGCCGGACCGCGTGATCCCCGCGATGCTCTAGGCGCGCCCGCGCCGCCTCCGCCGAGCCCTGAACCCCGCGAAAGAGGCCAAGCTGGCCGGGATCGACAGGAGCGCGAGCAAGCCTGCGCCGACCAGCATGAGCGGCCCGACGCCGGATTGGACCGCGATCACCGGCAGTTGGCCGAACATGATCAGCACGCCCCAGGCCCAAGGGCGCCGGTCGAACGCCCAGCCCGCCGCCGCCGACAGGGCGATCGCCGCCAGGCACCACCACGGGTAAGCTGGCGCATCCCAAGGCTCCGGCGTCTTGAGCGCCCAGCTGGCGGCCGCCCAGAAGGCCATGCTGAGCGTGAAGACGCCCGCGTATCGAGCGGCGTTGCCGGATGAACTCATTCGCTGGCGCCGCACACTTCGCACGCGGGATCCGCCGCCACCCTGACCGTTCGGCTGGTCCCCGCCAGGCCGTCGTAGATCAGGAGCCGGCCGGCCAGCGGCTCGCCCGCGCCGGTGACGAGCTTGATCGCCTCCAGCGCGGCCATGGAGCCAATGACGCCGGCCAGCGCGCCGACGACGCCGACGCGGGCGCAGGTCTCGGCGTCAGGCGGGACCTCGGGGACCAGGCACCGATAGCAGGGGCGGCCGGCGAAGACGCCGACCTGACCCGTCCAGCGGCCCAGCGCGCCCGAGACCAGCGGCCGGCCCGTCGCCACGCAAGCGGCGTTCACGGCATGGCGCGTGGCGAAATCATCGGTGCCGTCCAGCACCAGATCAAAGGCGGCGACGCGGTCGGCGGCGTTTTCGGGCGTCAGCCGCTCGGCGAAGGTCTCGACGGCGACATAGGGATTTAGGGCTGTCAGATGGTCGCGCGCCGCCTCGACCTTGGCTCGGCCGATGTCGCGGGTCCCGAACAGCACCTGGCGCTGCAGATTCGACAGGGCCACCGTGTCGTCGTCGATCAGGCCCAGCGTCCCGACGCCCGCCGCCGCCAGATACAGGGCCGCCGGCGCACCGACGCCGCCGGCGCCCACGATCAGCAACCGTGCGCGCTTCAGCGCCTGCTGGCCCGGCCCGCCGATCTCGGCCAGCACCAGATGTCGGGCGTAGCGTTCGACCTCGTCGTCGGAAAAGGCCGGCGTGCTCCCCACCCCTAGAAGGCGCTCTGACCGGTGATGGCGCGGCCCAGGATCAGGGCGTGAACGTCGTGCGCACCCTCGTAGGTGTTGACCGTCTCAAGATTCATGGCGTGGCGCATGACGTGCATCTCGCCGGTGATGCCGGCGCCGCCGTGCATGTCGCGAGCTTCGCGCGCGATGGCCAGGGCCTTGCCGCAGTTGTTGCGCTTCATCATCGAGATGGCCTCGGGCACCCAGGCGCCCGTGTCCAGAAGCCGGCCCAGCGCATAGGCGCCTTCCAGCCCCAGGAAGATTTCGGTCTGCATGTCGGCCAGCTTCTTCTGCACCAGCTGACGCGACGACAACGGACGGCCGAACAGCATGCGCTCGCCGACATAATCCCGCGAGGCGTGGAAGCAGAACTCGGCCGCGCCCATCGCGCCCCAGGCGATGCCGTAGCGCGCCTTGTTCAGGCAGCTGAACGGACCACGAAGGCCCGACACGCCCGGCAGCAGGTTCTCTTCGGGCACCAGCACGTCGTTCAGACCGATGTCGCCGGTGATGGAGGCGCGAAGGCTCAGCTTGCCGTCGATCTTGTCGGTGGTGAAACCGTCCATGCCGCGCTCGACGATGAAGCCGCGGATCTTGTCGTCCAACTTGGCCCAGACCACCGCCAGGTCGCAGATCGGCGAGTTGGTGATCCAGTATTTGGCCCCGTTCAGCCGGTAGCCGCCGTCGACCTTTTCGGCGCGGGTCTTCATCGCTGCGGGGTCGGACCCGCCGTCGGCCTCGGTCAGACCGAAACAGCCGATCAGTTCGCCGGCCGCCATGCGTGGCAGAAAGCGCATCTTCTGCTCCTCGGAGCCGAAGGCGTAGATCGGATACATGGCCAGCGATGACTGCACCGACATGGCCGATCGATAGCCGCTGTCGACCGCCTCGATCTCGCGCGCGATCAGGCCATAGGCGACGTGGCTGGCGGCCGAGCCGCCGTACTGTTCGGGCAGCATGGCGCCCAGGAAGCCCATCTCGCCCATCTCGGTCATGATCTCGCGGTCGAACCGCTGATCCTCAAACGCCGAGACGACGCGCGGCAGCAGCTTGTCGCGGGCATAGGCGCGCGCGGCGTCGCGGATCATGGTCTCGTCGTCGGTCAGCCGGCCGTCCAGGCCCAGCGGGTCGTCCCAACGAAAGGTCTGGGCGGAGGCGGCGCCGTCGGCCATGGCTTCAAGTCCTGTGTCTGCGGGGGCTCGCGGGCGCGTCACGCAGGCGTGACGATCAGCCCCCTGTTTCGCCGGCGGGTTTAGGCCAAAATGCGCGAGCGGGGTAGAGCCGAGGCCTCGCGCGGATTAAGCTTCGCCATGCGCCGAACCCTGTCCCGCCTGTTCGCCGACCACCCCAGAGAGGTGGAGGAAACCTATGTCGAGCACATGGGGGTGGCGGCCGGCACAGGGTTCAAGCTGTTGCGGCTGGCCGGCGCCGCCTTCGTCCACGCCGTCGTTCCGGGTCTGTGCAAGACCACCGTCTCCGACGAAATCAAGTCCATGGCGCACACGATGGGCGGCCGCGCCCAGGAAGCCCGCGAATGCCGCATGCGCGACGCCGGCGCCTGGGACCCGGGCCTGTAAACGCCTTTTCCCTGCGAGGAAGAAGGATCAGCCTGCCTTGAGCCTGGCCTCGAACAGGGCCAGCAGCCTGTTCCAGCCGTCCTGGGCGTCCGACGCGCGATAACTCGCCCGATAGTCGGCGTGGAAGCCGTGCGGGGCGGCCGGGTAAACCACGATCTCGCTGTCGGTCTTGCCCGCCCGCTGCAAGGCTGCGCGCATGGCCTCGACCGTATCCAGCGGGATGCCCTGATCGGCTTCGCCGTACAGGCCCAGCACCGGCGCCTTGAGATCGGCGGCGATGTCCACGGGCCACGGCCGGCCCGCCTCGCGCTGCGGCTCGGTGGCGTTCGCGGCGGGGGCCAGGCGGCCGTACCAGGCCACCCCGGCGCGGATGTTGGCGAAGCGGGCCGCGGCCTGCCACACCACCTTGCCGCCCCAGCAGAAGCCGGTGATCCCGATGCGCTGATCGTTCGCCCACGCGTGGCGGGTGGCCCACTCCAGGCTGGCGGAGATGTCGCCCATCACCTGCTCATAACCGGCCTGGGCCACGATGCGCTGGATCTCCTGCATGTCGCTGAGCGGCGCCGGGTCGGCGGCGCGCACGAAGAAGGCGGGGGCGATGGCGGCGTAGCCAGCCTTGGCCAGGCGGCGGCACACATCCTGGATATAGGCGTGCAGGCCGAAGATTTCGGACGCCACCAGCACCACCGGATACGGCCCCTCGCCCGCCGGGCGCGCCACATAGACCGGCAGGTCGAAGCCGTCGGGCGCCTGGACGCTGACCGTCTCGGTCGTCAGGCCGTCGGTGTCGGTCGTGACGGGCTGCGCCTCCTGCGCCAGGGCGGCGGGCGCATAGCCGGCGAAGACTGCCGCCGCGAGGCCCAGCGACCGGCGGCTGAGGTGGAAGTCGACGGGTTCGGAGCCTTCGGGTCGGGTCAGCACGGTCATGGAACGCCTCGTCGCAAAGGGTGAGGCGCGGACCTTGGCCCGTGCTGGCGCGACGGTCGAGTCACGATGTCGGGCGTCAGGCCGCGCGGCGCAGGGTCAGGTTCAGCCGGCCGCCGCCAGGGATCAGGCTGGACGAGCCCGCCAGCACCCGGTCCACGCCGTGGCGCGCCAGCCGCGCCGGGCCAGTCAGGGCGCAGACGTCGCCCGACGCCAGCCGCACGCTCGTCGTCCGCCTGCCCTCGGCCGGGCCGATGCGGAATACCGCCGTGTCGCCCAGCGAGATCGACAGCACCGGCGCATCGAGGTCCCCCTCGTCCCTGTCCTGATGCAGCCCCATCTTGGCCGGGGCGCGATACAGGTTCAGCAGGCAGGCGTCCGGCGGCTGGGGCCAGCCGGTCAGTTCGGTCCAGAGGTCGATCAGCCGAGCCGGCATGGGCGGCCAGGGGCGGCCGGTCTCGGGATGGGTCGCCTGATAGCGATAGCCGCCCCGGTCCGACACCCAGCCCAGAGGCCCCAGACTGGTCTGCCGCACCGAGAACGGCCGACCGCCGGGCGTCACCGGCTGCACCCACGGCGCCTGCTCGAGCGCAGCCAGCACCTCGGCGACGAGCGCCGCCTGGTCGTCCGGCGTCAACCGCCCGGGCCAGAACCTGAACCCCTCCATCAGCCCCTCACCGCGACAGCCGGGGGCCGCGCCGCGTCAGCCCCGCGCCGCATCCCAGGCCCTGACCGCATCGGCGTCGCGCGCCGACAGCTCAGGATAGGCGGGATCCGATCCCACGTCCGGCACCCGGCGCCAAGACCGGGCGCATTTGGGGTAGTCGGCCGTTTGAACAGTGACCGAGATATCGAATGGGTAACCTGCCAAGCGGAAAGCTTCGTCTGGACCGATAGCCCGCCGGACTTCCGCACCACTCGTTCGCAGCACTTCCGCAAGATCGATGCCCTCTAGGGCTTCGAATACCAAGTTCGTGAGGTTACCTTCTGGTAGATAAACGATGGGCCATGCGTCGAGCGCGCCGCCGATGCGCTTCTCACGTCGTTCCAACTCGATTGCACCTGTGGCGACCTCGAGCAGTTTCTTGAGCTGATTCCAGCGTGCGGCCTCTTTGCCATTTTCCCACTCCCCCGGCGTCTCCGGGATCACCCTGTCGCAGTTGCTCCCGCCCTCGGGGAAGCGCGTGGTCCAGGCCTCTTCCATGGTGAAGGGGGTCAGCGGCGACAGCCAGGCGGTCAGCCGTTCGAACACCGCGTCCATCACCGTGCGGGCGGCGCGCCGGCGGATGGCGTCGGGGCGGTCGCAGTACAGGCTGTCCTTGCGGATGTCGAAATACAGCGCCGACAGGTCGCCCGAGCAGAACTCCAGCACCGGCCGCACCACGTCCTGGAAGCGGTAGTCGCGATAGGCCTGGCGGACCTGGCCGTCCAGCTCCCACAGACGGTGCAGGACGAAGCGCTCCAGCGGCGGCATCTGGTCCAGCGGCAGGCGTTCGGCCTCGTCGAAATCGGCCAGGGCGCCCAGCAGATAGCGGACCGTGTTCCTCAGCTTGCGATAGGCGTCGACCGTGGTCTGCAGGATCTGTTTTCCGATCCGCTGGTCCTCGGCGTAGTCCACCAGGGCGACCCACAGGCGCAGGATGTCGGCGCCGGATTCCTTGATGACCACTGCGGGGTCGGTCGTATTGCCCCGCGACTTGGACATCTTCTCCCCGTTCTCGTCCTGGGTGAAGCCGTGGGTCAGCACGGCCTCATAGGGGGCGCGGCCGCGCGTGCCCGAGCCTTCCAGCAGGTTTGACTGGAACCAGCCGCGATGCTGGTCCGACCCTTCAAGATACAGGTTCGCCGGCCAGTGCGACGGGCGGTCGCCGCTGTAGCCATGGGCCGGGTCGCGCGCCTCCAGGGTGAAGGCGTGGGTGCAGCCGGAGTCAAACCAGACGTCCAGGATGTCCTCGACCTTTTCGTAGCGGGCCGGGTCGTGGCTGCCCAGGAAGTCGGCATCGGGCGTCTCGAACCAGGCGTCGGCGCCGCCCTCGGTCACGGCCTTCAGGATGCGGGCGTCGACTTCGTCGTCGTGCAGCGGCTGGCCGGTCTGGCGGTCGACGAACATGGCCAGCGGCGTGCCCCAGGCGCGCTGGCGGCTGATCAGCCAGTCGGGGCGGCCCTCGACCATGGAGCGGATGCGGTTCTTGCCCGCCGCCGGGTGGAAGGCGGTGGCGTCGATGGCGGTCAGCGCCGTCTCGCGCAGCGTCTCGCCCGACTTCAGCGGCTCATCCATGCGAATGAACCACTGGGGCGTGTTCCGGAAGATGATCGGGGCCTTCGAGCGCCAGCTGTGCGGATAGGAATGCTCCATCCGCCCGCGCGCCAGCAGATTGCCGGCCTCGATCAGCTTTTCCATCACCGCGCCGTTGGCGGGACCGAACTTGCCGGTCTTCTTGCCCTCGGTCTCCAGCACCTTGAGGCCGGCGAACAGCGGCACGTGCTCATAGTAGGCGCCGTCCGGATCGACCGTGTCGGGCACCTCGCGATGGCCGTGGGCCTTCCACACCTCGAAGTCGTCGGCGCCGTGGCCGGGCGCGGTGTGCACGAAGCCCGTGCCGGCGTCGTCGGTGACGTGATCGCCAGCCAAGAGCGGCACGGAGAAGCCGTAGCCCGGGTCCAGCGCCGCCAGCGGATGGGCGCACTCCAAGCCTGACGGGTCAATGGCGTCCACGCGGTCGAAGGCGCTGACCTTGGCGGCCTTCAGCACATCGGCGGCCAGCTTGTCGGCGATGATGAAGCGGTCGCCCGGCTTGGCCCAGGGCTCGAACTCCAGCCCCTCTTCCATGGCCGCGACCTCATACAGGCCGTAGTCGATGTCGGGACCGTAGGAGATCGCCCGGTTGGCCGGGATGGTCCAGGGCGTGGTGGTCCAGATCACCACCGAGGGCGTCGAATGACGGAAGGCGAGCAGGTCGTCGGGATGGCTGTCCGAGGCGCCGATGACCGGGAATTTGACCCAGATCGTGGGCGAGACGTGATCGTGATACTCCACCTCGGCGTCGGCCAGGGCGGTGCGCTCCACCGGGCTCCACATCACCGGCTTGGAGCCGCGATACAGCTGGCCCGAGTTCTTGAACTTGTGGAACTCGGCGACGATGGCCGCCTCGGTGCCGAAGTCCATGGTGGCGTAGCGGTTGTCCCAGTCGCCCAGCACGCCCAGGCGCTTGAACTGGTCGCGCTGCACGTCGATCCAGCCGGCGGCGTATTCGCGGCAGGCGGCGCGGAAGGCGGCCTTGGACACCTCGTCCTTGCGCTTGCCCTGGCTGCGGAACTTCTCCTCGATCTTCCATTCGATCGGCAGGCCGTGGCAGTCCCAGCCGGGCACATAGTCGACGTCCTTGCCCAGCAGGAACTGCGAGCGGACGACAAAGTCCTTCAGCGTCTTGTTCAGGGCGTGGCCGATGTGGATGTCGCCGTTGGCGTAGGGCGGGCCGTCGTGCAGCACGAACAGCTCGGCGCCCTGCGACTGACGCAGGCGGCGCAGGCGGCCATACAGGTCGCCCCACTGCTCGATGATCTCCGGCTCCTTCTTGGGCAGGCCGCCGCGCATCGGGAACGGCGTCTCGGGCAGGAAGACGGTCTCGCGATAGTCGCGGCCAGAAGCGGTGGATGTGGGCGTGTCGGGGGTCTGGGCGTCGGCCATGAATTCGGTCTCGGGCAAGGTGATCGTGCGCTTGGTCAGAAGGTCCGCCGTCTGGCGGCAACCCGGCGAGCGCGAGGCCTTGGGCCCTGCGGCGCTACGCCGGGCGGCTAATCGAAATCAGGCGATGGACGCGCGCGGTCATGATGGATGGGCGATAGCAGGGGCCGCCCGCGCGCGCCAGCCTTGCGGCTCGTCGCGCGCTTGCCGATAGTCCAGCCCGCACGTTCAGGAGACCGCCATGCGCCGCGCCGCCGCCCTCGCTCTCACCGCCCTCGCCGCCGCCTGTTCCGAACCGGCTCAGAACGCCGAGCCGGCGCCGACCACCGAGGCCGCGCCGGCGCTGACCGGCCGCGAGGCGGTGTACGAGGCCGCGCGGGGCACGCCCGAGGCCTTCGTGCGGGCTCTCTACGCATCGTATGCGCACCCCGAGGCGCCGCTGCCCGCCGGGCGCGACCCCCTGTATTCCCGCACGATGAACGCCTTGATCGGTCTGGACAGCCGCCAGCGCCGCACCCTGTCGGTCGATCCGATCTGCCAATGCCCTCCGGGCTCGACCGACGTGGCGCTTCAGTCGGTCAGCATCGCCGACGAACAGCCGACCACCGCCCGCGCCCAGGTCGCCTTCACCCAGGGCGGCGAGACACGCGCTCAGACCCTGTCGCTGATCAAGGAAGGCCCCCTGTGGCGCGTCGAGGACGTCCAGCCCGAAGGCGGCCGCTCCGTCAGCGAGACGCTGATGGCGTCTATCGACTAAGCGCCGATCGCGCGGCTTGCGCATCGGCGTCGATCTGGACCTTGAGCGCGTCCAGGCCGTCGAACTTCAGTTCGCCGCGCAGAAAGGCGACCAGCTCGGTTTCGATAACCTGGCCATAGAGGCTGTCGTCGAAATCGAACAGCCAGACCTCCAGCAGCGGTTCCGGCGTCTCGAACATGGGCCGGACGCCCAGGTTGGCGACGCCGTCGACCACCCGGCCGTCCGCCAGGCGCGTGCGCGTCGCATAGACCCCGTAGGCCGGTCGCATATAGTCGCTCATACGGACGTTGGCGGTCGGCACGCCGATGGTGCGGCCGCGCTTGTCGCCGTGCACAACCTCGCCGGCGATGGCGAAGGGGCGGCCCAGGATGGCGGCGGCGCGGTCCATGTCGCCGGCCGCCAGCGCCTCGCGCACCGCGCTGGACGACAACTTCAGCCCCGAGGCGTCGTCGATCCGCTCGGCCACCGAGACGGTGAACCCCAGGTCGCGGCCATAGGCCTTCAACGCCTCGGGCGAGCCGCTGCGGCCCTTGCCGAAGGTGAAGTCGAAGCCGACGGCGGCGTGGACCACCCCCAAGCCCTCGGCCAGCACCCGCCGGGCGAAGTCGGCGTCGCTCATGGCCGCCATCTCGGCGTCGAAGGGCAGAAGATACAGACGCCCCACCCCCAGCGGCGCCAGTGCGGCGGCCATCTGTTCGGCGCTCATCAGGCGAAAGGGCGCGGACTCGGGCTGGAACCAGCGGCGCGGATGGGGATCGAAGCTGACGACGCCCAGCGGCGCGCCCAGGGACCGGGCAGCCTCGGCGGCCTGGGCGATCACGGCGCGGTGGCCGCGATGCACGCCGTCGAAGGCGCCGACCGCAACGGCCGCGCCCTTCAGCCCAGGACTCAGCGCATGCCAGTCGCGGACGATCTGAACGCCCTGGCTCACCTCAGCCGCGGGCCGGGCGGCGGCGGCGCGGCACACGCACCACGGCCTCGCCCTCCATGATCAGTTCGCCGTCAACATAGCCGTCGCAGCGCAGGGCGACGCGCGCGCTTTCCGGGTCGATCGAGGCCACCGAAATTCGCGCCACCACCGCATCGCCGATCCGAACCGGCTTGTGGAAGGAGAGCGTCTGGGAAATGTAGATCGCGCCGGCGCCGGGCAGGATGGTTCCCACCACCGCCGAGCCGAACGAGGCGCTGAGCAGACCGTGCGCGATCCGTCCGCGATAGGCGGTCTTGGACGCGAAGGCCTCGTCCATGTGCACGGGATTGAAGTCGTCGGAGGCCTCGGCGAAGCGCGCGATGCGGTCCTCGGTCACGTCCACGACCTTTTCGGCCGTCATGCCCACGAAGAGTTCGTCGAGGATGTAGCCGCCCGACGGATGTTGCTGAACTGTCTCAACCATGGGCGGTCCTTAGACTCGGCCGGCCGAAATGGCGAGCCTTACCAGCGCAGGTCGAGCGCGGCGTAGCGGGCGTAGGCCGTCTCCGCCTTCAGCAGTTCGCCGGCTCGCGCCGGGTCCAGCGCTCCGTCCGCGCCGCGCGCCTTGTCGCCATGGATGCCTTGCGCGATGAACAGGCAGTCCAGGGCCTGGGCGTTGGCCCCCAGCACGTCAGTCACGACGCCGTCGCCGATGCACAGCACCCGCGAGCGATCGACCGCGCGGCCCAGAAGCGCCTCCGCCTCCTTCAGCGCCAGGTCGTAGATCGGGCCGAAGGGCTTGCCGGCCATGACCACCCGTCCGCCCAACGCCTCGTACAGATCGGCCAGGGCTCCGCCGCAATAGATCAGTCGATCGCCCTTCTGGACGACGCGGTCGGGGTTGGCGCAGATCAGCTCCAGGTCGCGTTCGACCGCCGGGATCAGGCGCTCGCGATAGTCCTCGGGCGTTTCGGTCGCGTCGTCGCGCGGGCCGGTGACCGAGACGAAGGCCGCGTCGCCCGCGCCCTCGGCCAGATCCAGCCCCAGCCCTTCGTACAGCGGCCAGTCGCGATCCGGGCCGATGATCCAGGCCGGCCCCGGCGCGCGACGCGCCAGTTCCGCCCGCGTGGCGTCGCCCGAGGTGACGAAGGCCTTCCAACTGTCGCGCGGCACGCCCAGTCCATCCAGCTGCGCCACCACGTCGGACGAGGGACGCGGCGAGTTGGAGATCAGCACGACATGGCCGCCCGCCGCATTAAAGCGCGTCAGGGCCTCGCAGGCCTCGGGCCAGCTCTCGCGGCCGTTGTGGATCACCCCCCAGACGTCGCACAGCAGGATGTCATAGTCCCCGGCGACGGCGGACAGGGCGGGCAGCGAATGAGGCAGGGTCATGGGGCCTGATAGCCGCTCGTTCCGGTTCAGAGAAGCGCGCCGCGCGTCGCAGGCCGAACGGGCGTATGCTGGCAGACTGATTCGCGCCCGCGAGGTCCGATGGCCGCCGCCCCTTCCGACACCCGTCGTCCCGCCTTCGATCCATGGCTGCTGCTGATGGCGGTCGGGCTGGCCGTGGCGGTCGCCGCCCTGGCCTGGCCGGCTTTTCGCGCCGGGCCGCTGACCACGCCCGGGCTGATCCTGATCCTGGCCGCCGCGGCCGTCGGCCTGATGGCGCTGCTGGGCTTTTCGCGGGCCGAGCCGCGCGCGCCGTCCGGCGACGCCTCAGTCGATCTGCTGGACGCCCTGCCAGAGCCCGCCGCCCTGGTGCTGGCCGGCGGTCAGGTGCTGGCCTTCAACGCAGCCTGGGCCGCCGAAAATGGCACCATGACCAGCCTGCCGCGTCCCGCCGGCCGCTCGGCCCAGGCGCTTTACATGGCCTTTGCTCAGGCCCGTCAGGGCGAGGCCGGCCGCGCCATCGTGTCGATCGGCGAGCGAGAGGTCGAGGTGGTGGTGGCCCGCGCGGGCGAAGGCCGCTTCCTGGTCCGCGCCGCGCCCGAGGCCGCCCTGACGATCAGCCCGGCCGAGACCACCGCCACGCCCAGCTTCACACCCGGCGAGGCCCGCGCCATGGCCGCCGGCGCGCCTTTCGGATCAGCGGTGATCGGCGGCGAGGACCTGTTCGCCGGTCGGATCGAGGAAGCCAACCCCGCCTTCGGCCAGCTGACCGGCCCGGCCGCCGCCGGCGACGCCGCCTTCGGCCATCTGTTCGACCCCGCCGGGGTGATCGAGGCTCGCACCCGCCTGGCCGAGGGGTCATCCGGCCCGCTGGACCTTGCGCCGCGCGCCTGGCCCGACCGCGTTCTTCACCTCTATGTCGCGCCCGAGGGCGACAAGCGCCGCATCTGGCTGTTCGACGTTTCGACCCAGAAGTCCATGGAGCTGCAGCTGTCGCAGGCGCAGAAGATGCAGGCGGTCGGCCAGCTGGCGGGCGGCGTGGCGCACGACTTCAACAATCTGCTGACGGCCATCCAGCTACAGCTCAGCGGCTTGCTGGAACGCCACCCGGTCGGCGACCCCTCCTACGAGGGGCTGAACGAGATCCGCCAGACCGCCATCCGCGCCGCCGACCTGGTGCGCAAGCTGCTGGCCTTCTCGCGCAAGTCCACGGTGCGGCGCGAGCGGCTGGATCTGGCCGAGCTGGTCAGCGAGTTCGCCGTGCTGCTGCGCCGCCTGCTGCGCGAGGACGTGCGGCTCGAGACCGACCACGGCCGCGATCTGCCTGCGGTCGTCGCCGACAAGAGCCAGCTGGAAACGGCCGTCATGAACCTGGCGGTCAATGCGCGCGACGCCATGCGCGGCGTGGTCGAGCCGGGGGCCGGCGTCGTCACCATCCGTACGCGTCGGCTCGACGCGGCAGAGGCCCGCGCCCAGGGCTGGTCTGCGGCGCCGGAGGGCGAAGTCGCCCTGATCGAGGTCGCCGACACCGGGCCGGGCGTGCCGCCCGAGCTGATGGACAAGATTTTCGAGCCCTTCTTCACCACCAAGGCGGTGAACGAGGGCACCGGCATGGGCCTGGCCACTGTCTACGGCATCGTCCAGCAGGCTGGCGGCCACATCGATGTGACGGCCGCGCCAGGCGGCGGCGCCTGTTTCCGCATCTTCCTGCCGGCCGCCGGCGAGGCTGAACTGGCCGAGGTGCAGCCGGTCGAGGTCAAGGCCGTCAAGGCGCCGCGCGACCTTTCGGGCGCCGGCCGCATCCTGTTCGTCGAGGATGAAGCCGCCGTGCGCGGCATCGCCGCCCGCCTGCTGCGCCAACGCGGCTATGAGGTCATCGAGGCCGCCGACGGCGAAGAGGCCCTGGAGCTGGCCGAGGAATGGGCCGGCCAGATCGACATGCTGATATCCGACGTCATCATGCCGGGGCTGGACGGGCCGTCGTTGCTCAAGAAGGCGCGCCCCTATCTGGGTGACGCGCCGGTCATGTTCATCTCGGGCTATGCCGAGAGCGACTTCTCTGACCTGCTGGCCGACGAGACGGGCGTGTCCTTCCTGCCCAAGCCCCTGGACATCAAGACCCTGGCCGAGCGCGTCAAACAGCAACTGCACGCCGGCTGAGGCGCAGGGCCGGAACGCCGGTTCGCCCGAAGGCTATCGCGTCCGCCAGGTTGTCGGCCAGGCCTCTGGCGGGGTCCCCCAGCACTCGCGCATCTCGCTTTCGGCCGCCAGGGCGAAGCCATCGCCGGTCCAGACCCAGCGCGAAAGGATCCCGCAGTCGCCCAATCCGCGTCCCTTGGCGAAGGCGGTCAGGGTCTGGGTCGCCGCATCGAACTCGCCGTTGATGGTTTCCTCGGACGGTTGACGCGAGCCTGCCAGGTTGAGCAGCCGCGACTGGCCGCCCGCCGCATCCGTGACGGTCCAGACTTGGCCGACATTGTAAGCCCCGACGAAACACGGGATGGACCAGAGTTGACGTCCATCTGGCAATTTCCAACCCTGGTCGGGGATTTCGAGATTTTCGCGCTCCGCCATGTCGGCGCGGCAGGCCACGACCTTCAGCAGCAGTTCTGCGGCCGCGGGCGCGCGACGTCCCTCCAGCGGCTCGGCCTCGCCGGAGGATCGCGGCGCGGGGGGCAGAGCGGGCGCCGCAGGGACGCTGGACGCGGGCCGGTCGCCCTTGCGAAACAGCGCCGTGGTCGACCCTAGGCGCTCCTGACGCTCGTCCAACCACAGCAGTGCGGCCGCAGCCCCGGAGGGCGACAGCGCGGCCGTCTCGTCGCCGGCGACCAGGCGTATCGCCCGGCTTTTGCTCAGAGCGTCAATGAGGCCTGCCGCATCCTCCGTCACGACCCCCTGGCTGCCAAGATCACCGCCGTCCTCGGCGGACGCCGGGCCGGTCGGCCAGCGCCGCCCGTCCACCTCGACGATCAGCGGCCCGGCGGCGTCGTCCCAGGCGGCCAACCCCGCCCAGACGGCGGGCCGGGCGTCCGGTCCCGCAGACGTGGCGATGCGAAGCCACCCGGTGTCGCCCTCAACGGGTCCGGCGAAAGCGAAACAGTCTCGCCCGTTATCGCAGACCGCCAGCCAGTCGCGGAACTTGCGCGTCTCCGTCAGCGGCGCGTCTAGAGTGCTCGCTGCCGGAGGCGGGACAGACGGGCCCTTCGGGCGCTCAGCCGCATCCTCCGCCTGTCCGCATCCCGCCAGGCCTGCGAGCAAGACCGCCGTGGCCAGCCTCACGCTTTGCGCAGCTCCTGCGGCGTGTGAGCCGCACGCGCGCCGGTCTTGTCGCTCTCGACCAGATATTCGGGGTGATCCTTGGACGCGGCCACCTTGTGCCCCTTTATGTGAGTCTCGGAGGTCAGCTTGCGCACGACCTTCCCCTTGCTGGTCCCCTGACTGTGATCCCAGCGCACGGCGTCGCCGGCCTTGAAAGTCTTTTCCGTCATAATCGAGGCTCCAGAACCCGGTGATGTTCAGCGAGCAGCGCCGTCATCAGTTCCACGTCCGCCACCACCGGCGGCTCCCCGAAAGTCCTGATCCATTCGGCCACCAGGGCCTCTACTGTATCCGCCACGCATCCCCGCATCAGTTGAACGCCGTTCCAAACCACTCAACGAGGTCGGGATGATTCGCGTTCAGCTTCGCTGTGGAAGGCGATTTCTAGGCAGGGTTAACGCCTCTCCGATCCTGCCGTCCGCCACCCGCCTACTTCGAGGGCAGGAAGGGCGAGAAGGTGATGACGGTGAAGGTGTCGCGGATGTGCGGGCGCGTCTGCACCACCTTGGTGACGAAGCTGCCGATGTCGGCGTCCTTGGACAGGTTGAACTTGGCCAGCAGGTCGTACTGACCGGACGTCGAATAGACCTCCGAGACATTCTCGACATTGTCGACCATGTCCGCCGCCACGTCGTTGGCGTGACCCAGCTCGCATTTGATGAAGACGAAGATGGCGGTCATCATGGCGGGGGCTCCGGTTCGCGTGGCCCCTGATTAGCGGAGGTTGGCGTGGCGGGTAAGGGCGAAGCGGTCCTGGACCTCGAGGCCGAGTACAACAATCGCGCCCGCTGTCCCGATCATCCCGCCGTCATGGCGCGCTGGAAGGCCTCGGCCAAGGCCGCGCGCGAGGCCCATCCGCCGGTCGAGATCGCCTATGGCGACGGCACACGCGAGCGAATGGACCTGTTTTCGGCAGGCGAAGGGCGGCCGGTCGCGGTCTTCCTGCACGGCGGCTACTGGCAGGCGCTGGACAAGAGCTGGTTCTCGGGCGTCGCGTCCGCGCTTCTGGCGCAGGGCGTGGGGCTGGCCGTGCCGAACTACGACCTGGCCCCCTCGGTGCGGCTGGGCGCGATCCTTAGGCAGGTCAGGGCGGCGGTTGACGCCGTTCGAGCGCTGAACGCCGGCGCGCCGCCCCTGGTCTTCGGCCACTCGGCCGGCGGGCACATGGCTGCGGCCATGCTGAGCGAGGGTCGCGCCGGCGCGGCGTTGGCGATTTCCGGCGTGTTCGACCTGACGCCGCTGATCCCGACCACGCTGAACACAGCGCTCGACCTGGATGCGGCCGAGGCCTTGGCCCTGTCCGTCACGCAATGGCCGGTCCCCGCGAGCGCTGTCCTGGACTGTCTGGTCGGCGGCGACGAGAGCGCCGAGTTCATCCGCCAGAGCCGCGACATGGCCGCCGACTGGGCCGCGCGAGGCGTGCAGACCCGGTTCGAGGCCTTGGCCGGCCTGGATCATTTCACCGTGCTTGATCCGCTGTTTGACGCCGACAGCGCCGTGGTGCGGCGGCTTGTGAAGCTGGCCGGTCATCAAGCGTGAAGGGCTGATCGGTTGACGCCTTGGCCTGCGCGCCGCAGTCAGGGACGAACAGACCGGAGACCTTCCCATGGCCCATGACCGCCTCAGCGTCCTGACCGCCCTCGAGACCCAGGGCGTCGCGCCGGTCTTCTATCATCCCGACCCCGAGGTCTGCCTGAACGTCATCCGCGCCTGCGCGCGCGGCGGCGCGCCGGTGGTGGAGTTCACCAATCGCGGCGACTTCGCCTGCGACCTGTTCGGCGAGATCAACCGCGAACTGATCCGCACCGATCCGCAGGTCGTGCTGGGCATCGGTTCGGTGGTCGATGCGGGAACGGCGGCGCTGTACCTGAACCGGGGCGCGCGCTTCGTGGTCAGCCCCTGCCTGGTCGAGGAGGTGGCGCGGGTCTGCAACCGGCGCATGGTCGCCTATTTCCCCGGGTGCGGCTCGGTGACCGAGATCGGCCAGGCGCACGAACTGGGCTGCGAGATCGTCAAGCTGTTCCCCGGCGCCTCGGTCGGCGGCGCGGATTTCGTCAAGGCGGTGAAGGGCCCGATGCCCTGGGCCAAGATCATGCCGACCGGCGGGGTCGAGCCCGACGCGGCCTCGATCGCCAAATGGTTCGGCGCCGGCATCACCGCCTGCGGCATGGGCTCCAAGCTGATCACCGACGACGCGATCAAGGCCGGCGACTGGGCCTCGATCGAGGCCAAGGTGCGCGGCGCGGTTCAGGCGATCGCGGCCTACCGCGCCGGCTGATCCGACACGGGCTCGGCCGGGGGCGGCGAGTTCGTCTCCGCCGCCTTCTTGCCGTTGCGATGGCGCGCCAGCAGCGGCGACAGGGCTTCGCGGTCGGCCTGGTCCAGACCCGACAGAACCTGAACCGCGCCGGTCTCCAGCCGCGCGCGGCCGCGCATTTCAGCCAGGCGAGACTCCTCAAGCAGGGCCTGCACGCCGGCCTGGTCGAAGCTCGGGTCGCCCGCGCGGGCGATGGCTTCGCGACGGGCGGCGCGGGCGGCCTCGAAGTCGGGCTTGGCGGCCAGGGCCGAGGCCCGCAGCGCCTGGCGCACCGGCCCCTGCTGCGCCGGCTCCAGCTGTTCGATCAGGGCCATGGCGGGGCTTTGACGCCCGCCGCGGCGTTCCGCCTCGGCCTGGCTCTCGGCACGCTGCGCGCCGATCCAGATCACCAGGCCGACGGCCAGGGCGAACAGGTTCAGACCGATCGAGGCGATGAGGGCGATCTTGAGCGCGCGAGGGGTCATCCGCCCATTCCCAGGACTTCGGCGTCGTCCACCGTGGACAGGGACGCCTGATACAGCACCGTGTCGGCGCGCACGGCGGCGGTAAGCTTGTCGTTCAGGCCGACGCCCGCCACGACGCCGGCGCAGGCCGCCGCCGCCCATCCCGCGCCCGCCAGCCAGGCCAGGCCGCCCCAGCCCCACCGCCGCAAGGTGCGCGGCTTCAGGCCATGAGACAGGGCCGAGCCGACCGCGCGGTCGATCTGGGCGCGCGAGGCGATCAGTCGAGGCGACGCCGCCAGGGCTTCATCCAGAGCCCGCGCCTGGGCCAGCAGGGCGCGCGCCGGGGCCGACGTCGACACCAGGCGTTCGGCGGCGGAGCGCTCGCCTTCGGGCCAGCGGCGCGGCTCCGCCCCATAGGCGGCGATCAACTGTTCCAGCCGGTCATGGGTCACCGATGGTCTCCTTCAACTCCCGGGGCGATGTCGGCCAGGGCCTGTCGCAGGGCGCGGCGCCCGCGCGACAGAAGGCTTTCCAGCGCCTCGACGCTGACGTCCATCAGGCCGGCGGCCTCGATGTTCGTCAGTTCCTGATAATGGCACAGAACCAGCGCTTCGCGCTGACGCTGCGGCAGGGCCGCCAGGGCGGCGTCGACCCTGCGGCCCGTGTCGGCTGCAATGAGGCCCCGGTCGGGCGCCGGGCCCTCGTCTGGCCGATCCGGCGGCGTCTCGGTCGGGATTTCGCGCCGGCGCCGCAGACGATCGTAGCAGAGATTCAGCGCCACACGGTGCAGCCAGGTGTCGAACCTGGCGTTTCCAGGCGTCCAGCGCGGCGCCTGGCGCCAGGCGCGGATCAGGGCTTCCTGCGCCACATCCTCGGCCTCGGCCGCGTCGCCCAGCATGCGACCCGCCAGCGCCAGCATGCGCGGCAGCTTGCGCGCCACCAGCGCCTGGATGGCGGCGGCGTCGCCACGCCCCGCACGGCGCACCAGATCCTCGTCGGGGTCGGCGATCCGAACCAGTGCGACCTCCCTCGACCCTGTGAAAAAGGGCGGACGTGGCTGAAACCGCCGTCCCCGACATCATCCTTACTCCGAACCGGGCGCCGCTGGCGACGTCGGACGCGCAGCACGGCGTTCGCGCCGTTGCTCGCGCATCTGGGTCATGGCCGCGCGGCGTTCCTCGACGGTCACCGTGCCGTCTCCGTTCGCATCAAGCCGCGCGAACTGCTGCTCGGCGCGGGCGCGGGCGTCGGCGATGTTCACCGGCCGGTCCATGCGGCGTTCGGCGCGCGCAGCCATGCGCTTCCCGCGCGGTCCGGCCCGATCGGCGCCGGCGCCGCCGGCAGCGGGACGCGCCGCGAACTCTTCGCGGCTGAGCAATCCGTCGCGATTGGCGTCGAGACGATCGAACGTCTGGGTGATGCGTTCGGCGTGTCGCGCCTGCTGGCCTGCGCGGCGCTCTTCAGCGGTGACGACGCCGTCTGCGTTTGCGTCCAGCGCCTGCAGTCGGGCGACGCGTCGCTCGACGAACTGGGCCTGGGCCACCGGCTGGGCGCGTTCGGCCCCGCGCTGGGCTTGGGGCTGGGCGGGTTGGGCGGCGACGACGCCGGCCACGGCGGCCAGGACCAGGGTCGCGCCGCCTGCAGCGAGAATGCGTTTCATGGATCGATCTCCGAACGGAAGGTTGTCGTGCCCTGTCGAAGATCAAACGCAGCCGGTTGCGAAGTCCGTCGCAAGCGCTGTCTTCAGGCCAGGGCCGCCTCCATGGCCGCCCGGGCCGCTCGCCGCAGGGCGGTCAGATGCGCCTTCAAGGCGGCGTAGTCAGGCTCGCCCGCCGTCTCGGCCAGTCGCTGGCGAAAGGCCTGGGGCTCGGTGTCTGGATCGGGCCGTTCGTCGAAGGCGCAGGCCAGCAGTTGGCCCAGGCGCTGCTGCAGCCGCCACGCCTGCTCCAGCACCTCGTCGCCCGACAACGACTGCAGGGTCGAGACGGTCAGAGACCGGCCCTGGGCGGCGGCTTGAAGCTGGCGGTACTGAGCCACGAATTCGGCGTCGACCTGGCCGCCGGGCGACAGCTTCAGGTCCCAGAAGCCCTGCGGGGGCCGCTCGCGATCCATAAGGGCGCGCATGGCGCGCACATCGTGGCGCAGCGCGCCGTCGTCGCGGGGGCGGCGCAGCGCCGCCTCGACGGCTGCAGCGGTCTGCTGGGCGAAGGCAGGGTCGCTGGCCCAGACCACGCGCGCTCGCGTCAGGGCCAGGAATTCCCAGCTGTCGGCCTCGGTGGCGTAGTAGTCCGCCAGGGCCGACAGCCGCACCGCCACCGGCCCCTTGGAGCCGGAGGGCCGAAGGCGCATGTCGACCTCGTAAAGGCCGCCTTCCGCGGTCTGGGCCGAAAGGGCCGAGATCAGGCGCTGGGTGAACCGACCGTAGAAGGCCTCCGCCCCCCAACCTCGCGTGGCGGACTGCGCGTCGGCGGCGGCGTCGTAGACGGTCATCAGGTCGAGGTCCGACGAGGCCGTCATTTCGCGCGACCCGGCCTTGCCGAGGGCCACGACGGCCACCGTCCCTTTCAGCGGCCCGCCCAGGCGCTCGGCCTCGCGCAGAGCCGCCGGCGCCAGGGCCTGCATCACGCCGTCGGCCAGGGCTGTGTAGCCTCGGCCCGCCGCCTCGCCGCCGGCGCGGCCAGTCACTGTCTGCAGGCCGATGCGGAACATCTGCTCGCGGTGCAGGCGACGCACCGCGTTCATGGCGGTCTCGAAATCAGGCGCGGACTGGGCTTCGCGCGCCATCTCGGCCAGGACGCCGGAATCCTCATCCAGATCGGCCAGGAAACGGGCGTCCAGAATGCTGTCCAGGGCTGCGGGCTGGCGCGCCAGCATTCGCGCCAGGCGCGGCGCATGGGCCATCACGCCCACGATCATGTCGAACAGGCGGGGCTGATTGAGGAACAGGGCCATGACCTGCACCCCGGCCGAGAGACCCGAGAAGAAGACCGCAAAGCGACGGAAGGCGGCGTCCGGCGCGCCCGTTTCGGCCATGGCGGTCAGCAGGCGCGGAGCCAGGCGCGTGAACAGCTCGCGTCCCTTGGCCGAGCGTGTCGCCCCGATCCGGCCGTGGTGCCATTCACGAATCGTCGATGCGACGGAAGCGGGCTCCGAGAAGCCCATGCGCTGCAAGGTCTCAAGCGTTCCGGGGTCGTTCTCGACGCCGGTGAAGACAAGGCTGCCATAGGGAGACGACAGGTCCTCGCCGCCCTCGAACAATTGGCCGTATCGATGGTTCACCCCCGCCAGCAGGCCCTCCACCCCGGCGTCGAACAGGGTCAGGTCGCCCTCGCCCGACAGAGCCGCAACGGCCGCACGCCGCGATGGATCAACGGGCAGGACGTGGGTCTGCTCGTCCTCCAGCATCTGCACCCGATGCTCCAGCGCGCGAAGCTCGCCATAGGCGTCGGACAGCTCACGCGCGACGTCCGCCGGGACATGGCCCGCCTCGGCCAGAGCGATCAGGGCGTCCAGCGTCCGGGGACTGCGCAGCGAAGGATCGCGCCCGCCCATGATCAGCTGCTGCGTCTGGGCGTAGAATTCGATTTCGCGGATGCCGCCGCGGCCCAGCTTGAGATTGGCGCCGGCCGCTTCCAGACCCTCTCCGGTCTTGTGAACGTGGATCTGCTTCTTGATCGACTGGATGTCGAGGATGGCCGGATAGTCTAGGCTGCGACGCCAGACGAAGGGCGTCAGGGCCTTCAGAAAGTCGACGGCCTGAGCCAGATCGCCGGCCACGGCGCGCGCCTTGATGAAGGCCGCCCGCTCCCAGTTCTGACCGACGGATTCATAGTAGGCCAGAGCCGCCGGTGCGGCGACGACGGGCGGCGTGGACGAGGGGTCCGGCCGCAGACGCAGATCCACCCGGAACACGTAGCCGTCCCCGGTCCGTTCACTGATCAGGGCCGCCAGGCCCTGGGCCACACGGTTGACGAAGGCCTGGGGCTCGGGCCCGGCCAGCACGCTCGCCACCACGCCAGGTTCGTAGAAGAGGCTGATGTCGATGTCAGAGGAGTAGTTGAGCTCTCCAGCGCCGTGCTTGCCCATGGCCACGGCGAACAGGCCCGGAGCCGGGCCGCGCGGGTCGTCGGCGGACGATGTCAGCCGCCCGCGCTCGCGCGCCTCATGCGTGGCGCTGGCCAGGGCGCGGCGTACGCTTTCGTCGGCGAAGGCGCTGAGCGCTCCGGTGACGGCCTCCAACCCCCACACGCCGCCCAGGTCGCACAGGGCGGTCAGCAGATGCAGCTCCGCCTTCAAACGTCGAAGCGGCGCGCGCAAGGCCTCGGGCGGGCCTTGCAGCCTGCGTGTCCGCTCAAGCAGGTCAGTCAGCTGGGCATCAGGATCGCTGGCGAGAACGCCGTTCAGCATTTCGGGGGCGCGACGCATGAGACCGGCCAGATAGGGCGACGCCCCGGCTATGGGCGCTAGCGCTGGCCAGGCGGCTCGGAGCCGGTCCGCCCATCCCATCTCGACCGCAGCCTCGTCCAGCCGGTCGAGAAGCCGCTCGGCGGCGGCCGGATCGACCACCGGACCGCAAGCCTGCAGGCGATCGATCAGGCTCATTGCGCAGCCTTGGCGGGCGCGGGCGGCAGGACCAGGGCGACGCGCAGACCGGGCCCTTGTCCGCCGTAGGCGCCGGGGCCTTCATCCAGCTGGATGCGCCCCGAGTGCGCCTCCATCACCGCCATGACCAGCGAAAGGCCAAGGCCCGACCCGGGCTCGGTGCGGCTGTTGTCCAGACGCACGAACCGTTCCGTCACCCGCTCGCGGTCGGCGTCGGGCACGCCCGGCCCGGTGTCGGTCACCGAAAACTCGATCTCGCCCGACGACCGCCTTCGCGCGCGCAGGGTCACGGCGCCGCCAGGCGGGGTGTATTTGATGGCGTTGTCGATGATGTTGGCCAGGGCCTGGGCCAGGAAGGGGCGGTTGGCCTCGATGGTCAGGCCGCGCTCGATCTCGGCGGCGAACTCCAGCTCCTTGTCCTCGGCGGCGGGCTCGTAAAGCTCTGCCATGTCAGCGGCCAGATCGGCGGCGTCGAACACGACGGGATCCGGCGTGCGCCCTTTGCTGGCCTGCAGACGGGCGATGGCCAGGACGGCGTTGAACGTCTTGAGCAGCTGGTCGGCCTCGTCCAGCGCGACCTGCAGGGCGTCGGGCCCGTCGATACGCCCGGCCTCGGCGTCGATCAGGGCGACCTCCAGCTTTGCGCGCATTCGGGTCAGCGGCGAGCGCAAGTCATGGGCGATGGCGTCGCCGGCGTGCCGGATCGAGGCCATGGAGGCCTCCAGCCGGTCGAGCATCAGGTTCAGCCCCTGACCCAGCTCATCCAGTTCGTCGCCTGAACCGCGCACCTCGGCCCGCGCCTTGAGGTCGCCGTTCTGCACCGCCGAGACGACACGGTTCAGCCGGCCCATCGCGGTCTCGACCCGGCGGCTGATGAACAGCCCGCCGGCCAGACCCAGCAGTATGACAAGGGCCAGGGCGATCCAAAGCGCCTGGGTCAGGCGCGCCAGATACTCTTCGGTGTCGCCCATGTCCTGACCGACGAACAGCCGCTCGCCGCCCGACAGCGCCATCTCCACGCCGAGCGCCTGGCGCTGGCGCACGCGGCCGGTGGGGTCGGTGTCGGTCAGACGGAAGGTGGTCCACTGGCTGGCCGGGTCGGAGCGTTCCGGCACGGTCTCCAGGCTGCCGGTCACCCGCACGCCGTCTGTCCCGCTCAGCAGATAGACATAGTCTCCGCCACGCAGGATGCGCTCCACCAGGGCCTGGTTCAGCGCGTCGACGCCGCGCTCGCGATAGATGGAGGCCAGCACCCCGACCTCGCTGCGCACCCCCGCTTCCGCCCGCGCCCGCGCCTCTCCGGCCGAGGCCAGATAGACGTAGGCCAGGATCGACCCCGCCGCCGTCACGAACAGCGCCAGGAACAGCAGCGTCAGCCGAAACGGCGTACGGCGAAGAAGAGACGGCAGGCGCATCTATTCTCCCTCCCCCTCGTGGGGAGGGTGGTCGCGCAGCGACCGGGTGGGGAGGGCTTGAAGATTCGCCCTGACCGCAGTCATCACGGCCTCCAAGTCGTCGCGCACCATCGCATTGTCGATACGCAGCACGCGGAATCCCTCACCCTTCAATACGGCGTCGCGCACTCGATCATGCGCCGCGCCCGCCTCCGTATGGTGGCTCAGCCCGTCCACCTCGACCACAAGCCTGCGCGAAAAGCATACGAAGTCGAGAAAATATCCGCGAAACGGAGCCTGCCGCCGAAACTGAAAACCCTCCGAGCGAAAGGCCTTGAGCTGGACCCACAGGCGCGCTTCGGGCGGCGTCAGGGCCTTTCGCATAGCTCGCGATTTGGCGACGACGCCCATTTCGATCGGCCCTCCCCACCCGGTCGCTGCGCGACCACCCTCCCCATGAAGGGGAGGGAGAGTCTTCACTCACGCCTCCAGCCGGTACCCCGCGCCGCGCACGGTCTGCAGCATGGCCTTGTCGAAGCCCTTGTCGATCTTGGAGCGCAGGCGGCTGATGTGCACGTCGATGACGTTGGTCTGGGGGTCGAAATGATATTCCCACACCTTCTCCAGCAGCATGGTGCGCGTCACCGACTGGCCGGCGTGGCGCATCAGGAACTCCAGCAGTTGGAACTCTCGCGGCTGCAGGTCGATCTCCTGGCCGGCGCGATGCACGGTGCGGCCGATCAGGTTCATCTCCAGGTCGCCGACCTTGAGCACGGTCTGGACGCCGCCGGTCTCGCGTCGGCGGGCCAGCGCCTCGACCCGCGCGATCAGCTCGGCGAACGCATAGGGCTTGACCAGATAGTCGTCGGCGCCGGCCTTCAGGCCCGTGACCCGATCCTCAACCTCGCCCAGCGCCGACAGGAACAGCACCGGCGTCTGATCGCCGCCCTGGCGCACGGTTTCGACCATGCCGACCCCGTCCAGGCGCGGCATCATGCGGTCGACAACATAGACGTCGTAGCCGCCCTTTTGGGCCTCGAGCAGACCAAAGGCGCCGTCCACGGCGTGGGTCACGTCATGGCCCGCCTCGCTGAGGCCGCGCACCATGGCGGCGGCCGCTTCCGCATCGTCCTCGACCACCAGAATACGCATAGACGGGCTCCCGACAGAGATTCGCCGCCGATGCTAGCGCATCGACGGCGAAGACGTGAGTTAAGGCTTTGTCAGACCGAGGTCACTCCTCGGCGAAGCGCAGCACCGCCGAAGCCGGGGGATTCGTCCCGCGCCGCACGAAGATCAGCACGCCGGGCCGGCCCGCCTGCTTCACCGCCGCGACCGCTGCCTGGAAGTCGGCCACGGTCTGGACCTCGCGAGTGTCGGCGCGCGTAATGACGTCTCCGGCCTGCAGGCCCAAGCGGCCGGCCGCAGTGTTGCGCTCGACCTCCGTGACGACGATCCCCGTGACGCCGTCGGCCAGGTTGTAGCGGCGGCGCAGCGCAGCGGTTACGGCCGTGACGCGGGCGCCCTCGACCAGTTCGCCCGTGGCGGCGGGGGCTTCTCCCAGCTCGCCAGTCGGGTCTTCGCCGCCCAAACCGGCGCGAAGCTCGGCCTCCGACGGACGCGTGCCCGCCCGCACATTGATGGTCTGGCGACGACCGTCGCGGATGATGTCCAGACGGATGGTCGAGCCGGGACGAACCGCGCCGACGAGGCGGGTCGCCTCGGTGCTGTTGGCGACGGCTTCGCCGTTCACCGCCGTGATGATGTCGCCCACGCGGGCCCCGCCACGCGCTGCGGGACCACCTTCGGTGACGAGTTCGACAAATGCGCCCTTGAAGTCGCGCGACTGTCCGTACGCCGCCCAATCCTCTGGCGCGAGCGTGCGCAGCGTAAGGCCGACATAGCCCCGTTCGATCCGGCCGTTCTCGATCAACTGGTCCGTGATAGGCTTGGCGACCGCGGCAGGAATGGCGAAGCCGATGCCGATGGAGCCCCCCGTCTGCGAATAGATTGCGGAGTTCACGCCGATCACACGCCCGTAGATGTCAAACGTCGGGCCGCCGGAGTTTCCTCGATTGATCGCGGCGTCGATCTGAATGAAGTCGACATAGCCCGAAGTGCTGGGATCGATGTTCTGGCGCGACAGAGCCGAGACGATGCCGGCGGTAGCCGTGCCGCCCAGGCCCAGGGGGTTGCCGATGGCGATCACCCAATCGCCCACGCGGGGCTGGGCGCGATCTTCAAACGAAACAAACGGGAAGTCCGCGCCGTCGACCTTGATCACCGCCAGATCGGTGGCCGGATCCGTGCCGACGACACTTGCAGTCAGTTCGCGCTGATCGGCCAGGCGCACCTTGATCTCTGTGGCGTCCGCGACGACGTGGTTATTGGTGACAATGTACCCGTCGGCCGAAATGAAGAAGCCGGAGCCCGCGCCCATGGCGGTGGGCGCTTCGGCCTCGGGATCTTGAGCCGCGCCGCCGGGGACCGGAACGCGGCCCAGCCCCGGAATGGTGATGAAGCCCCGTGATTGGCGCGCGCGGGTCGTCACATCAATCGACACCACCGCCGGCGAGACCTGCTGGAAGATGTCAGCGAAGCTGAGCGGCGCGCCCTGGGGCGGCGCGAAGGCGGCGGCGGGGGCGGGCGAGGCCGTCAGGCGGCCCGAGGCGCCGGCCACCGGCTCGGCGTGTGCGCCCGGCCAAGTCATGACGCCGCCTGCGGTCGCGCCCGCGGCCAGGGCCAGGCCGGCGGCGGCCCCCAGAATGAACTCCTTGCGCTTCAGCATCGTCGTCCCTGAGATCCTCTTCATTCGATCCTGAATGGACCGTGTCGCCCTTGGATATAGACCGACGGCCGCCTTGGCCAACCGCCGGCCTGCCAATCGTTGTTCCGCCTCAGCGTCCGTCGTGGGGCGAGGTTGCGTCAGGATCGCGGCGAAGCTTGTTTTCGGTCATGCGCGCAAGGGCCGCCTCTTCCTCGGAAGAGAGCGGGGCGGGCTCGGGCCGACCCCGGCGCGCACGCAGCAGCAACGCCGCGCCTGCGCCCAGGATCAGGGCGAACGGCCCCAGCCACAGCAGCAGCGTGCCCAGGCGGAAGGGCGGCTGGAACAGGATGTAGTCGCCGTAGCGGTCGACCAGGCCGCGGCGGACCTGTTCGTCGGTGCGTCCGGCCGCGACCTCCTCGCGGACCAGACGGCGCATGTCGGCGGCCATGCCGGCGGGCGAATCGGCGATGGACTCGTGCTGGCACACCACGCAGCGCACGTCGGCGAACAGGGCGCGGGCGCGGGCCTCCTGGCCGGCGTCGGGCAGAGGCTGGTCGGGCGCCGGCGCGGGCTCGGCGGCCATCAGGCCGATCGAGGCCAAGGCGATCAGCAAGGCCCGCCTCACGCCTTGGACCTCTTGCCTACGGCGACGCGCAGACGTCGGTCGAACAGCGACAGGGCGCCGCCCAAGGCCATCAGGGCCGGCCCCAGGAAGATCAGCCGCGCCCACGGATTGTAATACAGCCGCACGGTCCAGGCCTGGCCGCCGTCCTGGGCGGCTCTGCGCTCGCCCATCACGACATAGAGGTCGTCCAGGCCGCGGAAATCCAGCCCGACTTCGGTGGTCGTCTGGCCGCCCGTCGGGAAGAAGCGGCGTTCGGCGGTCAGCACGCGGTCCGGGCCCGAGCCCGAGCGCGGACCGACCGTCAGCCGGCCCTGTTCGGCGATGTAGTTGGGGCCTTCGATCATCTGCACGTCGTCCAGGCGCGCAGACCAGGCCCCGGCCGAGACGCTCTGGCCGATCGACAGGGGCGCGGCGGCCTCGACCTTGAAGCTGGTCTCGACCACGGCCCCCAGGACGAAGACGCCGACGCCCGCGTGGGCCAGGGCCATGCCCCAGGCGCCCAGGGGCAGCCCGCCGGCGCGACGCAGGCTTTCGCCCGCCGGCGCGCGGAACAGACGGATGCGCTCGGCCAGTTCGACCAGGGCGCCGACGATCAGCCAGGCGCCGATGCCGATCCCCACGGCCGCCAGCGCCTTCTTCGGTTCGAAGGCGAACCAGGCCGCCAGACCCGCGAGCACCGCCAGAATCGCCGCCCCGGTCAGGCGCTGAACCACGCCCTTCAGGTCCGCGCGCTTCCACGACATCAGCGGGCCGGCCGGCAGGATGACGAAGGCCGCCATCATCAAGGGTGTGAAGGTCAGGGCGAAGAAGGGCGGGCCGACCGAGATCGTCTGACCCGTCGCCGCCTCCAGGATCAGCGGATAGAGCGTGCCCAGCAGCACGGTTGCCGCCGCCACGGTCAGGAACAGGTTGTTCAGCACCAGGGCCGCCTCGCGGCTGACCGGAGCGAAGGCGCCGCCGTCCTTGAGCCGCGGCACGCGCCAGGCGAACAGGGCGAACGCCAACCCCGAGGCGACGCCCAGGATGGCCAACAACATCAGGCCGCGCTGAGGATCGACCGCAAAGGCGTGAACGCTGGTCAGCACGCCCGACCGCACCAGGAAGGCGCCCAGCATCGAGAAGGTGAAGGCCAGAAGCGCCAGGAAGACGGTCCAGCCCTGAAGGGCCCCGCGCCGCTCGGTCACCACCGCCGAATGCAGCAACGCGGCGCCCGCCAGCCAAGGCAGGAAGGAGGCGTTCTCCACCGGGTCCCAGAACCACCAGCCGCCCCAGCCCAGCTCATAGTAGGCCCAGAAGGAGCCGAGCGTGATGCCGACGGTCAGGAACGCCCAGGAAGCCAGCGCCCACGGGCGCACCCAACGGCCCCAGGCGGCGTCGACGCGCCCCTCGATCAGGGCGGCGACCGCCAGGGAGAAACAGACCGAAAAGCCGACATAGCCGAGGTAGAGCAGCGGCGGATGCACCGCCAGCGCCGGGTCCTGCAGCAGCGGGTTCAGCGACGCGCCCTGGATCGGCGTGGGATCCAGGCGGGTGAAGGGGCTGGAGGTGAAGGCCGCAAAGGCCAGGAACAGGGTGGTCAGCGCGCCCTGGACGGCGACGGCCGAGGTCTTGAGGCCGAAAGGCAGGTCGCGGGCGCGCGCCAGCACGGCGCCGAACACCGCCATGACCAGGCACCACAGCAGCAGCGAGCCCTCGTGGCTGCCCCAGGCGCCCGCCACCTTGTAGAGAATCGGCTTGTCGGTGTGGCTGTTGGCCGCCACGTTCGAGACCGAGAAGTCCGAGACCACGAAGGCGAAGATCAGGGCGGCGAAAGCCAGGACAATCGACCAGGCCGAGGCCACGCCCGCCCCCTGCCCCGCCCCGGCCAGAACGGGGCTGAGCCGCAGCCGGCCGGCTGTCGACAGACCCGTCTGCAGCGCGGCCAGCACCAGCGCCAGCGCCAGGGCGAAGGCCCCAAGTTCAGCTATCATAGTGTTTTCGTGGCGCTACCGCCCTGCGGGCTGCTTGAGCGCAGTTGGCTCGCGCTGACGGGCGATCCGTCTTCCGGCCGCCACTCGCCCTTTTCCTTCAGACGGTCGGCGACTTCGCGCGGCATGTAGGTCTCGTCGTGCTTGGCCAGGACCTGGCTGGCGCGGAAGGTGCGGTCAGCCTGGAAGGCGCCTTGGGCGACGATTCCCTGGCCCTCACGGAACAGGTCGGGCAGATCGCCCTGAAACACCACTCGCGTCACTGCGGCGTTGTCGGTGACGACGAAGGCGACCGAGCCGTCCGGCCCCTGCTCGACGCTGCCGGCCTCGACCAGACCCCCCAGCCGGATGACGCGCCCCTCGGGCGCGGCGTCGGCCGTGGCCTCGGACGGCGAATAGAAGAAGGTCACGCTGTCCTGCATGGCCCACAGCGACAGGCCGACCGCCAGCGCCAGCACGGGGGCGACGGCGGCGACGATCCAGAGGCGGCGACGCGCCTTGGGCGAACGGGGAAGCCAGCTCATGCAATGAAACCAGGCGAGGGACAGGCCCGCCGATATAGGCGCGCCACGCCGTTCAGCCAACGCGTCATGATGCACCGCTCGGGGCGGCGGGCAGACGTCGCTCCAAATCCTGACGACGCGGATCGGACGGGTCCAGGGCGGCGATCAGGGGCGTCCACATCTCGCGCGTCACAGACGCCTCGCCGCGCAACAGCGCCGCCTCGCCCAGGAAGAAGCGGGCGCCCAACTGGCCCGGATCCAGCTCCAGCGCGCGTCGGAAGGCGGCCTCGGCGTCGGCGTCGATCGCGCCGTCATTGGCCCGCACAAGGCTCTCGCCCAGCCGGGCCCAGCTCTGGGCGTCGGCCGGGTTAAGCTCGACCAGGCGACGGAAGGCCGAGACCGCGCCGATGGAGTCGCCGGCTTCGAAACGCGCGGCGCCCAGCATGGACAGAGCCTGGGGGTCGTCAGGGCGCTCGCGCACCACCCGGCCGACCACGGCGGCCATTTGGGCAGGCCCCAGTTGATCGGGCGTGCGGGCCCACTGGTCGATGCGGCGGTTGTAAGGCTCGTCGGCTCGCCCGGGCGAGCCGGTCAGGACATAGAGGCCAAGCGCCGCGGCGGCGGCGGCGCCTAGTCCGCCCAGCACCCACAGCCGGTCGCCTGGGCGCACCCTGGGGCGGGCCGGGTCGCGGCCGGAGGCCAGCAGCCGACGTGCGGCCTCTGCCCGCGCGGCGGCGAAATCGGCGGGCGCGATCTGGCCCTGGTCGCGCAGCCGCTCCAGCGCCTCGATCTCGACCGTCTCGCCGGCGTCGACGGGCGCGTCGGCTCCGCGCCGGGCGCCGGACAGCACCAGCAGCCCCGCCAAGGCGGTCGTCACCGCAGCCAATATCCAGAAGGTCAGCATGGCGCGCGGTCTATCGCATCCGCGCGAACGCCGCCACTCAGCGTCGCGCTGACGAGGCGATCCGTCGCCTTACGGTGCGGGCCGCGCCGCCCGCGTCGAGCGCCGCCAGCAGATCGGCCATTCGGCCGATGACCGCGCGCGCATGTACGGCGCGGCGGGTCGCTTCTCCTGGCCCCGGGTCGATGTCCAGGTCCCCGTCGTTGACGGCGTCCACCGCCCGTTCGGCCTGGATGAAAAGCTTGTCGGTCGCGGCCTGCACAGCGCGCGCGCGTTCGGCCTCGCAGCCCAGCACCGCCGCAGGGCCGCGCAGGGCGGCCGCATGGGCGACGGCGGCGGCGGCGGCCTCGATCTCGGCCCCCTTCAGATCCAGATCCAGTCGGGGCGTCTCGCGGCTCATCATGCCGACGACGGCGATGCGTCGACTTGGAAAGGCGCGGTCCAGCGCGCGGTCGAGGCCGCGCAGGGTGCGTGCCAGACGCCTGGCGGCCCGGCTGCGCGCGTCGCGCACACGTGCGCCCCACGGTGACCGGGGATGCAGATCCAGGGCGGCGTCGAACTCACTCAGCACGGCGGCGCACCAGGCCAGGTCGGCCTCGAACCTTGCGCAGGCCTCAGGGTCGCCGGTGGGAGCCGAGGCTCCCGCGCGATCAAGACGCGCTTCGAGGGCGGTCAGCAGCCGTTCAACGAATATGGCCAGATCGGACTGGCGCAGCAGGGCCTCGCCCCCGCCGACAGGCGAGGCCTCCGTCACCACCCTGAGGATCAACCAGGCGTCCGCCATCTGCGCCAGCAGGATGTCCAGCAGGCGCACGGCGCCGTCAGCATGAACGTCGCCCGCCTCGCGAAGGGCGGCGCGCAGTTCCACCGCGTGGGCGTCGCTCGGCCGGCCGGTCCAGGCCGACATCGAGCCCGCCAACCGCCGGGCCGGGGCCGACAGGTCCAGCACCTCGGACAGGGCCGTCAGGCGCCGGGCGCGATCGGATGCTCCGTCGTCGGGCCATATGCGCGCCGGCGCGTCCCGGACCACGGCCGCCGCGCGCTGGCAAAGGCGGTCGGCGACGGCGTCCGCACGGGCTCCATCTGCGTCCAGCGCCGAAACCATCTCCGGCTCCAGCGAAACGACCTCGGCCCACAGACGCGGCAGGACCGCCGACGGAAAGGTCAGGGCCTCGACCCCGTCGTCGCGCGGGGTGAACAGCGATGTCAGCGGTCCGAAGGCGCGTGCTCGCCGTGCGCGTGAAACGCGTTCGGACTGAACAAGGTGCTCCAGGTCCGCCGCGCGCGCGCCAGGGAGCGCGCGAGACATCTCGCCGATTGCGCCCAGCATGGCGTCCGGCGTGGCGGTCAGCAGGCCTTCCAGCGCCACGCGGTGGTCAGCGGTCAGGCCAAGGGATCTGTGAGACTCGGACACGCCGCCCATCCTGGCCGACAAGCGTTAACGCCGGGTCAGTCTCCCGCTGCCGGCAGCTCCAGAACCACCTTCAGCCCGCCCATGTCGCTGTCGGCCAGCGTCACCCGGCCGCCGTAGGCGCGGGTCAGGTCATCCACGATCGAGAGGCCCAATCCCGAGCCGGGCGCGTCCTCGTCGAGCCGCGCACCCCGCTTGAGCACCTCTTCACGCCGATCCGCCGGCAGTCCCGTCCCGTCGTCCTCGACCACCACGACCATCTGCCCCAGGCCGCTGGGACCCGCCGAAACGCGTACGCGCCGTTTGGACCACTTGCCCGCGTTCTCCATCAGGTTGCCGAGTATTTCCTGCAGATCCTGACGCTCGCCCAGGAAGGTCAGGTCGTCGGGCGCCCTCCAGTCGATCTCGACGCCCTTGGAGGCGAAGACGCGCTCCAGCATCACCGCCATCTCGTCCAGCACCTCGGGCACCGGCGTGCTCTCGCCCAGGCCGTGGGCGGCGCGGGCGGCGGCGCGGGCGCGGCGCAGGTGGTGATCGACCTGATCCTGCATGACCTTGGTCTGGCGCCGCACCATGTCGGGCAGCATGCCGGGGCTGGTCCCGGCCTCGGCCAGCATGACGGCGATGGGCGTCTTGAGCGCATGAGCCAGGTTGCCGACGTGGGTCCGCTGGCGCTCCACCGTCTCCTGATTATGGTCCAGCAGGCGGTTGACCTGCTGCGCCAGCGGCTCGATCTCCAGCGGATAGGCGCGCGCGATGCGGGCCGCCTTGCCCTTGCGCACCGACGCGATCTCGTTGCGCAACTCATACAGGGGACGCAGACCCACCTGAACCTGGATGAAGACCGCCAGCACCAGGCCCAGACCCAGGATCAGCAAGGTGACCCAGGTTACGGTGGCGAACTGGCGCGTGTCGGCGTCCACCGCCGATCGATCTATCCCCGCCAGGAAGACCACAGGCGCGTTACGGCCCGGCAGCTGCTTCATGGAGGCGGCGACCCGCAGCGGCTCGCCCGCAGGCCCGACCGCATTGTAGCTGATTGTCTGGCCGAAGGCCTGGGTCAGGCGGGGCGGCAGGTCGTCAGGCACGGACAGATCGGAATCCCACAACGAGGTCGAGCGGGCGACCATGCGAAGCCGTCCGTCGGCCGCGTTTTCCGCCACGGCCCAGTATTTTCCGGAGAAGACGCGCAGGGTCTGGGAATCCCGGATCTCGGCGACCGTCACGCCCTGGGGCGTGGCGGTGGTGGCCACGACAAGCTCGTCGATGGTCTGCGACAGCATCGACCCCAGCCGGCGCAGCGCGGATTCCTGGAACAGCGACGTCAGGAAGAAGCCGGTGATCGCAAGCGCTAAAATGATCCATCCCGAGGCCAGCCAGATCAGTCGGCGCGTCAGCGACCGGCCCGGCCGCCTGAACCAGCCGAAGGCGCGACGCGCGCCACCTCGTTCCGACAGCCCCCCGGCGTCGCTCACGCGGCTTCGGCCTCGCCCGGCAATGGCGTCAGCCGGTAGCCGAGCCCACGCACCGTCTCGATCCGCTCAGAGCCGATCTTCTTGCGCAGGCGCCCGACGAACACCTCGATGGTGTTGGAATCGCGATCGAAGTCCTGATCGTAGAGATGCTCGACCAGTTCGGTTCGGCTGATGACCCGGCCCTGATGCATCATCAGATAATGCAGCAGCCGATATTCCAGGCTAGTCAGCCGCAGCGGCTCGCCGTCCACGCTGGCGCGGGCCGCGCGCGGGTCGAGCCGCAGGGCTCCGCACGACAGGGTCGCCGAGGCGTGGCCGGCCGAGCGGCGCAGCAGGGCGCGCAGGCGGGCCAGCAGCTCTTCGGTATGGAAGGGCTTGGTCAGATAGTCGTCGGCCCCGGCGTCGAATCCCGACACCTTGTCGGACCAGGCGCCCCGCGCGGTCAGGATCAGCACGGGCGTTGTCTTGCCCTCGCGCCGCCACCGCTCCAGCACCGAGACGCCGTCGATGCGCGGCAGGCCCAGGTCCAGGACGATGACGTCATAAGGCTCGGTGTCGCCCAGAAAATGCGCCTCCTCCCCGTCTGCGGCATGGTCGACCGCATAGCCGGCGTCGGCCAGTGCGCCCTTCAGCTGACGCGACAGATCGACGTCGTCCTCGACCAGCAGAACCCGCATCAGCGCTCTCCCGTCACGCGGCCGGTGCGGCCGTCCACCATGATGTCCCCGACGCGGCCGCCGGGATACTCCCAGCGCACCACATAGCCGTCGCCGCGAGGGCTGACGCCCAGCATGCGGCCCGGCCGGCCGGCCGACACGCCGCGAACGATGGCGCCCAGATCTGCACGCGGCGCCTCACGCGACGAGGACTCGCGTCCCCGATCGCGGCCTCGATCCGAGGACTCGCGCTCCTGGGAGCGTTCGGAACGGTCGCGGTCGCGGCCGCGCGACTGCTCCCAGGCGTCATGCGCCAGGGCCTCGGTCAGGGGCAGCATCGCGGCCAGGGCGGCGATCAGGGGAACGCGGAACTTCATCATGGGGCGATGTCTAGTCTCCGGGCTCTGAACGCGGGCTGAACGCCGGTCTCAGATTGCAGTCTAGACCATCCTCTCGCCGGGAGAGAACCCGTGGGCGCGCAAAGCCCCCGCACCTTGTCCGGGGGCTCACCTTCATGAACGGAGCCTGACACGACGCGTTCAGATCGGGTTCTGGATCGGCTTGCTTTTCTGCGGTCATCGCAGCCCATCCCGGGTTGCGGCCATGTCCAGAAGGATCAGTTCGATGACCAAGGCCAAGATTCCCGCCGCCATCGCCGCCCCCATGATGGCTCTGGCCGCCGCGACCGTCGCCCTGCCGGCCACGGCCGAGGCCCAGGCGTATCGCCACGGCCCCGCCTATGAGCGTCCCGCTCCGGGCTGGCAGTCCATCACCCAGCGCAAATACAACCTGGACAACCGCATCGACCGGGGCGTTCAGACCCGCCAAATCAGTCGTCGCGAGGCCTCGCGCCTGAAGACAGAGCTGAACAGCCTGGTTCGCCTGGAACGCTCCTATATGCGCGGCGGTCTGACCCGCTGGGAGCGTCAGGATCTGGATCGTCGCTATGACCGCCTGTCCGCCCAGGTCCGCCATGAACGCAACGACTGGAACAACCGCCGTCGCTGATTTCACGACGACGAGGTTGCCGACGGCGGCATGAGAGCGCATCTGGCGCCCATGACCTGCCCCGCCGTCACCGCAGAAGCCCGGTCCCACAAGGGGCCGGGCTTTCCTGAATTCGTCGCCCTGATCGCCATGATGATGGCGCTGAACGCCCTGGCCATCGACGCCATGCTGCCCGCCCTGCCCGATATCGGCGCAGGCCTTGGCGTGGCCGCCGAGAACAGCCGCCAGTGGGTCATCACCGCCTATCTGCTGGGCTTCGGCGTCATGCAGATCGTCTATGGGCCATTGGCGGATCGCTACGGGCGCAAGCCGGTGCTGATGGTGGGGCTGAGCCTCTATGTGGCGTTCAGCGTGGCGGCCGCTTTCGCACCGACCTTCACGACCCTGATCCTGGCGCGCGTCGGCACCGGCATCGGGGCGGCGGCGCTAAGGGTTCTGGCGGTGTCCATCGTTAGGGATCGATACAGCGGGCGCACCATGGCGCGGGTCATGTCGTTGAGTTTTCTGGTCTTTCTTGGCGTGCCGATCGTGGCGCCGACCCTGGGTCAGGCCATTCTGAACTTCGCCGAGTGGCGCTGGATCTTCGGCGTGCTGGCCCTGGCCGGCGGCGCCTTCATGATCTGGGCCCTGATCCGCCTGCCCGAGACCCTTCACCCGCAGGACCGGCTGCCGATCCGCCTGCCGCGCATCGCCGGAGCCTTCCGCGAGGCGCTGACCGAGCGCCGCTCCATCGGCTACACCTTGGCCATGACGGCGATCACGGGCGCCCTGTTCGGCTTCATCAACTCCAGCCAGCAGATTTTCTACGACGTGTTCGAGCGGCCAGGCCTGTTCACCAGCGTCTTCGCCGCCATCGCGGGCGGCATCGCCGTGGCGTCGCTGCTGAACGCGCGGCTGGTCGAGCGGCTGGGCTCGCGGCTGATCTCGCATACGGCCCTGGTCGGCTTCATCGTCATGGGCGCGATCCACTCGGCCGTGACCCTGAGCGGCCATGAGAGCCTGGTCAGCTTCGCCATCATTCAGGGCCTGACCATGTTCTGCTTCGGCTTCATCGCCGGCAACTTCGGCGCCATGGCCATGGAGCGGATGGGCCATATCGCCGGCACCGCCTCATCGGCCCAGGGCTTCATCTCGACGACCTTCGGTTCGCTGACCGGCTTCTTCATCGGCCAGCAGTTCAACGGCTCGGCCGCGCCGATGGCCGTGGGATTCCTGTGCTGCGGCCTTGCGGCCCTGGTCGCGGTTCTGTTCGCCGAGCAGGGCCGGCTGTTCAAGGCGCGTCAGGTGGCGCCGGTTCTGGCGGAGTGACGACGGACGGTTGATCTTTCGGTCGGTTCGGGGCGTTGTCGCAGCGCTTCAAGAGGAAACGACCGTCATGATCCGCCCCCCCGCCCGACCGCTGACCCTCGCCGCTTCCGCCCTGGCCCTGACGCTGGCGGCCGCCCTGTCGGCCTGTGCGCCCACGACTGGAGCCGCGCCCATGATCCCGCCTGCGGCCGCCCAGCCGATCGAATATGTGCGCGACGTCCACTCCCACGCCCGACCAGAGATCGCCCGCGTGCTCCACGTCGATCTGGACCTGGACGCGGACTTCCAGGCCAAGACCCTGAGCGGCCGCGCCACCCTGGACGTGACCGCCGAGCCGGGCGCCAACGAGATCGTCCTGGACGTCCGCAACCTCGACATCGGCGAGGTGGTCGACGCCGAGGGCAGGGCGCTGCGCTATGTGGTCGGCGACGACGATCCCATCCTGGGTCGGCCGCTGACGATCTATTTCCCGGCGTTTGCGCCCAATGAGCGGCGGCGCATCACCGTCCGCTACGCCACTCGGCCCGACGCCGCAGCCCTGCAATGGCTGACTCCGGCCCAGACCGCCGGCGGCCAGAAGCCCTATCTGTTCAGCCAGGGCCAGGCGATCCTGACCCGCACCTGGGTGCCGACCCAGGACAGCCCCGGCATCCGCCAGACCTATTCGGCCCGCATCACCGCGCCCGACGATCTGAAGGTGGTCATGAGCGCCGACCAGCTGACGCCGAACGGCGAGGCGGCCGGCCCCGGCAAGCGCGCCTGGCGCTTTCGCATGGACAATCCGATCCCGCCCTATCTGATGGCGATCGGGATTGGCGACCTGGCCTTCGCGCCCATCGACCATCGCACCGGCGTCTTCACCGAGCCGGGCGAGCTGGCCGCCTCGGCGCGCGAGCTTCAGCCGACCGCCCGGATGGTCGACGCCGCCGAGGCCCTGTACGGGCCGTATCAGTGGGGCCGCTACGACCTGCTGGTCCTGCCGCCCAGCTTCCCGTTCGGCGGCATGGAGAACCCCAAGCTGACCTTCGCCACGCCCACCATCATCGCCGGCGACCAGTCGCTGGTGTCGCTGGTGGCGCACGAGCTGGCCCACTCGTGGTCGGGCAATCTGGTGACCAACGCCGTCTGGGCCGATTTCTGGCTGAACGAGGGCTTCACAACCTACTTCGAGAACCGGATCATGGAGGCCGTCTACGGCCGTGACCGCGCCTTGCAGGAACAGGTGCTGAGCTGGGGCGAGATGCAGGACGCGTTGGCCTCCATGCCCGCCGCCGACACCCGCCTGCACCTGAACCTGGACGGGCGCGACCCCGACGACGGCATGAACGCCATCGCCTACGACAAGGGCGCCGCCTTTCTGCGCACCATCGAGGGCGTGGTCCGGCGCGAGCGGTTCGACGCCTGGCTGCGCGGCTATTTCGAACGCAACGCCTATCGGCCCATGACCTCGGCCCTGTTCCTGACCGACATCCGCGACCACCTGGTGCGTGGCGATCAGGCGATGGAGACGGCGCTGAAGCTGGACGAATGGGTGTATCAGCCCGGCCTGCCGTCCAATGCGGTCGCGCCGGTTTCGGACGCCTTTACGCCCGTCGATGCGGCGGCTCTGGCCTTCTTCCGCGACCGCGGCCCGGCCTCGGCCATACCGTGGGCGAGCTGGAACACCCAGCAGCGTCAGCGCTTCCTGAACTGGCGGCCGGAAGGTCTGCGCGCGGGCGCCGACTGGCTGCGGCCCGCCCAGCTGGCCGACCTGGAAAGCACGCTGAACCTGGCCGATGAAGGCAACACCGAGCTGACCTTCGGCTGGCTGCAGATCGCCCTGGCGCACCGTTATCAGCCCGCCGTGGCGACGGCCGAACGCTTCCTGACCGAGCAGGGCCGCCGCAAGTTCGTCCTGCCGCTGTTCACGACCCTGTGGGCCGAGGGCGACTGGGGTCGGCCGATCGCGCGTCGCGTCTACGCCCAGGCGCGGCCGCTTTATCACCCGGTCACCACGGGCTCGGTCGATCAGGTGGTCGGCCGCCCCTGAGCCTCGTGCGCGGGCGGTTGACTTGACCGCCCGCCGGCTCGACAAGAGCGCAGTCCCTTATCCGGCTCCGTCGCCCCGCGCGGCGGGGCCGTCTCGCTTTCAGGAGGTGCGATCCCGTGTCCAGCGAACATCTGATGGGTGTCTACAACCGCGCGCCGCTGGCGGTCGAACGCGGGCGCGGCGCTCGACTGTGGTCCACGGACGGGGTCGAATATCTGGACTGTGTCGCCGGCATCTCGACCAACGGCCTGGGCCATGCCCACCCGGCCCTGGTCGAGGCGGTCAAGGACCAGGCCGACAAGCTGTGGCACGTGTCCAACATTTTCCGCATCCCGGGCCAGGAAGCGCTGGCCGACGCCCTATGCGCCTCCAGCTTCGCCGACGTGGTGTTCTTCACCAACTCGGGCACCGAGGCCGTCGAGTGCGCGCTGAAGACGGCGCGTAAATATCACTCGGCGAAGGGCAGCCCCGAGCGCATCGACATCTACGGCTTCGACGGCTCGTTCCACGGCCGGACCTATGGCGCGATCAACGCGGCGGCCAATCCGAACTACACCAATGGCTTCGGCCCGCCGATGGAAGGCTTCCACCAGCTGAAGTGGGGCGACCACGACGCGCTGAAGGCAGCCATCGCCGCGCCGACGACCGCCGCCATCATCATCGAGCCGGTTCAGGGCGAAGGCGGCTGCCGGGTCCTGCCGGATCAATGCCTGCGCGGTCTGCGCGAACTGTGCGACCAGCACGGCGTGCTGATCATCTTCGACGAGGTCCAGTGCGGCATGGGCCGCACCGGCAAGCTGTGGGCCCACGAATGGGCCGGCATGGCGCCCGACATCATGGCTGTGGCCAAGGCGCTGGGCGGCGGCTTCCCCATCGGGGCCTGCCTCTCCACGAGCGAGGCGGCCTCGGGCATGACCGTCGGCGCGCACGGATCGACCTTCGGCGGCAATCCGCTGGCCATGGCGGTAGGACAGGCGGCGCTGGGCGCGATCAACACGCCGGAGATCCTGGGCAACGTCCAGGAGATCTCGGGCTATCTGAAGCAGCAGCTGCACGGCGTCATGGAACGCTATCCCGACGTGATCGAGGATGTGCGCGGCAAGGGCCTGCTGATCGGCATCAAGCTGAAGCCGAACAACCGCGACTTCATGGGCTGGGCGCGCGACGAGCAGCAGCTGCTGGTCGCGGGCGGCGGCGACAATGTCGTGCGCATCCTGCCGCCGCTGAACCTGACGCTCGAGGAAGCCCGCGAAGCGGTCGAGAAGCTCGAACGGACCTGCGCCTTCGCGCGCATCCAGATGACCGCCTAGGAGCTTCGGCGATGGTGCGCCACTTCCTCGACATCCACCGGCTGAGCGCCGCAGAGCTGCGCGCCATCCTGGACGACGCCCACGCCCGCAAGCAGGCGCGTCAGGGCTGGCCCAAGGGACGCATCGACGCCGACGCGCCTGCGCGCGACCGCGTCCTGGCCATGGTCTTCGAGAAGAACTCGACCCGCACCCGCTTCAGCTTCGACGCGGCCATCCGCCAGCTGGGCGGCTCGGCCATCATCGCCAACGCCGCTGACATGCAGCTGGGGCGCGGCGAGCCGGTGGAGGACACCGCCAAGGTGCTGTCGCGCATGGTCGATGCCGTGATGATCCGGGCCAACGACCATGAGGATGTCGAGCGTTTCGCCCGCGTCTCGAGCGTGCCGGTCATCAACGCCCTGACTGACCGGTCCCACCCGTGCCAGATCCTGGCCGATCTTCTGACCATCGAGGAGCATCGCGGGCCGGTCAAAGGCAAGACGATCGCCTGGGTCGGGGACGGCAACAACGTCTGCCACAGCTTCATGCACGCGGCGCCCAAGTTCGGCTTCACCCTGAACGTGGCCTGCCCGGCCGAGTATCATCCGGACCTTCGCGACCTGGCCAAGGGCGGCGACCACGTCCACCTGACCAGCGACCCGCGCGAAGCGGTGCGAGGCGCCGATGTGGTGGTCACCGACACCTGGGTCTCCATGGGCGACCAGGACTACGAAGACCGCTTGGCCGCCTTCGAGGCCTATGGCGTGGACGACGCCCTGATGGACGAGGCGGCCGAGGACGCCGTCTTCCTGCATTGCCTGCCCGCGCACCGGGGCGAGGAAGTCTCCGACGCCGTCATCGACGGCCCGCGCTCGCTGGTGTGGGACGAGGCCGAAAACCGCATCCACGCCCAGAAGGCGGTCCTGGCTTGGTGCTTCGAGGCCTTCTGAGCCGAGCCGCATATGAGAAAGGGCGCTCCCGGCGGGAGCGCCCTTCGATTCAATGGCCTCGAAACTAGCCCAGGTTAACGTCCGACACGCCGCCCGCGTCGGGCTGAGATTTGGTCAGGTTGGCCTTGAGGATTTCGAAGCCAAAGCCGACGGGCCCCTTCTTGGACACCCACACGCGGCCGTCGTCGCCGTCGAAGCGGATCAGCGTCAGGGCCGGGTCTTCCTTGCCCTCCGGGTACCAAGCGGCGACCACAGGGTTCCAGTATTTGTCGATGCGCTCGCGGTCGACCTGAAGCGTCATGGAGCCGTGGATGCAGGCCTGAACCTCTTCGTCCTTGGCCTGATAGGTGAACATGCCCGACTGAGCCCCGCCGGCGATGTCGCGCGCCAGATCGGTGTCGTTGCGGGTGAAGAACCAGATGGTCCCGGTGTCTTCCTCGCCGAAACCGGTCATCGGCTGGCTGTGGTTGCCCGGCCGATCCAAGCCCAGCATGCCGGTGTTGGACTGCTTCAGGCTCTTCCAGAATTCCTTCTCGGCATCCTGCGGCGTCAGGGTCTTGTCGTTCATGGCTTGTCTCCGCGTTTCGGGGTCGCGGATCAAACCGATTGTCGGGCGTGGGGTTCCGCTCAGTCCCCGGCCAGCAGCCGCGCGGCGTGCAGCAGCAGGAAGAAGCTCAGGGTCGCGAACAGCAGCATCATGAACCGCCAGGGCATCAGGCGCGGGCCCTTCAGAATATCGGGCGCCCGGGCCCCCCGCCAGCCGCAGAACACCATCAGAACCAGGGTGGCGGCCAGAAGGCCCAGCGTCAGCGGCATCGACATGGCGCGCGCTTTCGCCAAAGACCGAGCCGCGCGCAAGAGAATCTTTCGCCAAGGTTAATCTTTACGCCGCATTAACCACGTCGAGGCGATCAGAAGGGCGGCGGGACAGGTGTCCACAGGATTGGCGTATCCGCGCTAGATATTGGGGTTAACGACGCGTTTACACCCCGCATCTGGACGGTTAGCGTCCTCGCCATGGGTCGGGAGGCGAATCAGTGACCGCAGCCGCGCCGTGGAGCGTGAAGGGCATCGACCCGAAGGCGCGCGAGGTCGCCAAGGACCTGGCTCGCCGGTCAGGCATGACGCTGGGCGAATGGTTGAATTCCATGATCATGGAAGACAACGACGACGAGGATGTCGTGCCGCTGGCGCGTCGTCCCCACGTCGAGGTCCATGAGCGGCGCGGCCGCAGCCGTCGCCTGGAAGACGCCTATGGCGTATCCGACGAAACCGTTCAGCGCCTGGGCGCCTCGATCGAGGCCATCGCCGCGCGGCTGGAAGCGTCCGAGCGGCGCGCCACCGTCGCGATCCAGGGCGTCGACCAGGCCGTCGGCGGCCTGGTGCGCCGGCTGGACGGCGGAGACGCCCAAGCGCAGGAAGCCGGCCGCCGCATCGACGACATTGCCCAGGAGTTGCGCGAGGGCCATCGCCGCCTGCGTCGCTTCGAACAGGAGACCGGGCCGCAGACGGCCGAGAGCTTCGCCAAGATCGAGAGCGGCCTGGGCGGCCTGGCCTCGCGGCTGTACGACATCGAAGAGCGTCAGCGTTCCGGGGTGGCCGAGCTGCGCCAGCGGCTCGATCAGGTCGAGAAGACGCAGCCGGCGGCTCAAGGGGCCGATATCCTGACCCAGGTGGGCGCGCGCCTGGACGACGCACAGGCCCGGACCACCGAGGCGCTGCGGCGTCTGGAGCGGTCGTTTGGTGATCTGGACGCGCGTGTGCGCCTGTCCGAAGGCCGCGTCGAGCCCGATGGCGCCCGCTTCGAGAAGCTGGCCGAAAGCCTGTCGCGTCAGGTCGAGAACAGCCGCGTCGAGATGCTGCGCCGGCTCGACACCGCCGAGACCGAGAACCGGATCGACCGCATCGACCGCGCCGTGGCCGCAATGGCCGATCAGGCCCGCGCAGCCGAGCAGCGATCCGCTGCCGCCGTTGAGGCCATGGGCCGCGAGATCATGCGCATCGCGCGCAATCTCGACGAGCGGCTGGAGCAAGTCGAGAAGACCGCTGACGGCGCCGGGGCGGCCGAGCTGGGGCAGGCCCTGTCGGCGCGCATCGATCGCGACTTCGCCCGCCACACCCAGGTATTCGACCAACGCCTGGCCGCAAGCGACGACCGCCATGCCCAGGCCATTGAGCGGCTGGGCGGCGAGATCACCCGCATCTCCGATCGGCTCAGCGAGCGGATCGCCCAGTCCGAGCGTCGCTCGGCGGAGGCCCTGGAGGACATCGGCCGCCGGCTGGTGGATCGGTCCGAAAAGATCGAGCAGCGCCACGACCGCGCTTCGGGCGAACTGGCCGAGCGTATGCGTCAGTCCGAAGAGCGCACCGCGCGTCTGCTGGCCGAGGCCCGCGACAGCATAGAGCGGCGCAACGTCCGACCGGCCGAGCCGCCGGTCGCCGATTGGCGCGCCGCCGCCTTCCCCGATGACGCCTTTCAGCCTGCGGCCGCGACGACCGACTGGTCCCGCGACCCGCTGACCGAAGACGCGCCCGAACCCTTCCCCGCGGGGCTTGAGATCGGCGACGATCTGGACGTCTTCGTGAACGCCGCCGATACGCCACAGGCCGAAGCGCCGGCACAGCCGGAAGAACCCGAGGCAGACGACAGCCCGGCTCCGCCGCCGTTCGGCGTGGCCTCGCCGGCGCCCCCGACTGCGGACCTTGTAATCGAGGACGATTTCGACACGGTCGAACCCGCGTTCGAGGATGACGCCGAGTTCGTGGACCGCGAAGCCCTTCGGGCCGCCGCCGCCGCCGGCCGCGCCGCCAGCCAGGACGAACCGGCGTCCACGCTGGACGCCGTTCAGGCCGCGCGCGCCGCCATGACGACGCCGGAGGCTGAATCGCGTAGCGGCTTCGGCCTGAAACGCGGCGGCAAGTCCCAGCTGCAACAGCGCCTGGACCGCCAGGCCGCCCGCGACGGCTCGACGGTGCGCAAGGCCCTGGTCGCCTCCACCCTGGCGGTCGCCGTCACCGCCGGCGGCTATGGCTACGCCCGCGTCGCCGGCGAGTTCGGCCTGCCCCTGCCGGCGGGCTGGGCCGATGCCTTCGAAGACGCCACCGCCCCCGCGCCGGACGGCGGCGCGCCCATGGCCGCCCTGGCCTCGAGCGCGACGGCCGCCACGCCGGCGCTTGATCCGGCCGAGGGTGCCAATCTGTACGCCCGCGCCGCGCGGCTGATGGAGGAAGGCGACCCCACGGCGCTGGAGACCCTCAAGCGCGCCGCCAATCTGGGCTATCCGACCGCCCAGATGCATTTGGCCAACCTGTATCTGGAAGGCCGGAGCGGCGCGCCCATCGACAAGCCCGAGGCCCGTCTGTGGGCGCGGCGCGCGGCCGAGGGCGGCGACGCCAAGGGCATGCACAACTACGCCATGTATCTGTACGACGGCCTCGGCGGGCCCGCGAACCGCCAGGAGGCGGTCGACTGGCTCAAGAAGGCGGCCGAACAGGGCTTTGTCGACAGCCAATACAATCTCGGCAAGATGTACGAGGACGGCCAGGACGTCACGGCCAACGCCGGCGAGGCGCTGAAATGGTACGCCATCGCCGCGCGCGGCGGCGACGGTCAGGCCCAGGCCGCGCTGGACCGCCTGACGCCCGCCGCCACGCCTCAGGCGCGTCAGGCCGCCCGCCGCGCGGCGGACGAATTCCAGGCCGCGCCGCTGAAAGGCTGACCTCGCCCTTGGCGTGACCGGCCCGGCGCCTCTAAGACCATCCAGTCGCCGTTCGGCGCGTAGTGTTCACCGTCCAGCCGAAGGCGCGCCCTTTGGACATCTATCTGCCAATCGCCGAGGTATCGGTGAACTGGCCGACCCTGGTGATCCTGGGGGCGGTGGTCGGATTCGTGTCCGGTCTGTTCGGCATCGGCGGCGGCTTCCTGATGGCCCCGATCCTGGTTTTCCTCGGGATTCCGCCCACGGTCGCGGTGGCCAGCCAGGCCAGCCATGTGGTCGCCTCCTCAACCTCGGGCGTGATCCGCTACACCAGCCAGAAGATGGTCGACTATCGCATCGGCGGGATCATGGCGCTGGGCGGGGTGCTGGGCGCGCTCTTCGGGGTCGAGCTGTTCCGCTATCTGCGCCTGCTGGGCCAGGCGGACCTGGTGGTGGCGCTGTCCTACCTGCTGTTCCTGGGCTCCATCGGCTCGCTGATGCTGTACGAAAGCCTGACGCAGATCCTGCGCCGCATCCGGGGCGAGACGCCCCCGCGCAAGGACCGCCGCCGGCCGATGTGGCTTTACGGTCTGCCGCTGAGAATGAAATTTCCGCGGTCGGGACTGTATATCTCGGCCATACCGCCGTTCGGCCTGGGCGTGTTCGCGGGCATTCTGTCGGCCATCATGGGCGTAGGCGGCGGCTTCATCCTGGTGCCGGCCATGCTGTATGTGCTGCGCATGAAGGCCAGCGTGGTGGTGGGCACCAGCCTGTTCCAGATCATCATCACCACCGCGATCACCACCATCCTGCAGGCCGGGCGCAACCAGACGGTGGACATCGTCCTGTCGACGATCCTGCTGCTGGGCGGCGTGGTCGGCGCTCAGCTTGGCGCGAAATACTCAGGCCGTTTCCGCGCCGAAGAGCTGCGAGCGGTGCTGGGCCTGATCGTGCTGCTGGTCGGCATCCAGATGGGCCTTGAACTGTTCGTACGGCCCAGTGACATCTTCCTGCTGGCGCCGGGGATCGCGGACTGATGTTCCAGGCCCTTCCCCCGCCGCCGCCGGCCGCCGAGGCGCCGCCCCCCGAACGCTCCCGGGCGACGATAGACGAGGTGCGGGTGGCCGCCGCCTTGACCGAGGCGCAGGTCCAGGTCGATTCCAGCTTCACCGGCGCCTCGATCGTGCTGTACGGCGCGGTGTTCAACCCTTCGGCCCAGCCCGCAGACGTGGTCGTGGTTGTTCGCGGCCCCGACGCGCCGGTGCGTCTGGTCAAGAAGACGCGCAACATGGGGGTCTGGCTGAACAGCCGACCTGTTCTGTTCGAGGGCGCGCCGGGCTTTTACATGACGGCCTCGACGCGGCCGCTGAGCGACATCACCGACTTCGGCCAGCTGCGCCGCCTGGGCGTGGGCGTCGACCACCTGCGCATTGATGCGCCCGAAGAGAGCCGCACCGTAACCCGCTATGGCGTGCGCGACGTGGTCGTCAGCCGTCTGGGCGACGACTATCTGGACTGGCGGCGCGCCGTGATCCGCCTGAAGGAGGCGGCCGCGCTCTACGACACTGATCCCGACGGCGTGTCCTTCGTCGATCGCGGCCTCTTCCGCGCCGAGGTGCGGCTGCCGACGGTGGCGCCGACGGGCCGCTATCACGCCGAGGTCTGGCTGTTTCAGGACGGCGCGCCGGTCTCGGTGTCCAACCTGACCCTGACGGTCGAGAAGGTCGGGCTGGAGCGCGACATCTACGAATTCGCCCATCGCCAGCCGTGGACCTACGGCGTGCTGTGCGTGCTGCTGGCGGCCTTCACCGGCTGGGCGGCCAGCCGCATCTTCCGCCGCAACTAGACCGTCGACGGCCTTGCGATGGCTGAAACCGCATTCTAGGGGCGATGACGCGACGGCAGGGCTTCGAGCTGTTCGGTCGTCAGGGCGCGCGACACGCGGGCGCGGCAGGGATCGAGGCCGCCGCCGATCAATGCCCAGTCGCCGGTGCACAGGCGACTTCCCGCGCCCGTCTGGGCGCTGATGGCGATGCTGGTCGCCGTATCGAGGCCTCTGCAGAAGCCGGAAGCGTTCAGCTCGTACACCGTCCGGTCCAAGGCGCGGACATAGAGGGTCTGGGCGCCGTCGGTGCGGAAGTTCTGCACCTGATCCGCCTGAAAACAGGCGCGAGGCCCGGCGGCTTCGATCGAGCCGGCGCCGGTGGCGCCCGGCGCGCAGGCCGCCGAGGCAAGGCCGGCGAGCGAGATCGAAAAGAGCGATAGGTTGGCGGCTCGACGCATGGCGGTCTCCTGAACTGTCGCCCCCGCCCGACGGTCGCCGAGCTTGGCGTCGGACGCAAGGCCTCAGGCCTTCACGAACCGCAACGGATCGACCCGCCCGGCATGATCGCGGGCCAGCGGGGACGGCGCGCCCATGACCAGCGCTGCGACATGCTCCGCCAGCAGGGGGGCGACGCAGAAGCCACGCGACCCCAGGCCCCCGAGCACGAACAGGCCCTCGTCGACGCGACCCGCAAGCGGCAGACGATCCGGCGTGGTCGCCCGCACGGCCGCGCGGCTGCTGACGGTCCCTGCGTTGTCGATGTCGCGCGCCAGCACGGGCAGTCGTGAGCGCAAGGTCTGCAGATTACGCGCCGTGTCCTCGGCCCTCGCCTCAGTGGCAGTGTCGCCTCGATCATGCGTGGCGCCGAACAGCAGCTGCGCACCATCGGCGATAGCGTAACCGCCCCAGGCGGCCGCGACGGGCGCCGTGGGCGTCTGCACCCAGTCCGCCTGGCCCCGCACGGGCGTCAAGGGCGCCGACGGCCACAACCCTGCGCCGCTCCATCCTCCGCTCAGGATCAGCACCTCCGCTTCGGCGACCGTGTCGCCCGCGGCGTCCAGAAGGCGCCAGCATCCGTCTCCGCGCGCGATCTGCGCTGCCCGTGCGGTGATCCGATCCGTCCCCGCCAGGAAGGCGTCGCGGACACGGCGGGGACGGACGGCCAGGGCCGCGTCCATGGCCAGGCCTCCCGTCGCCACCTCTTCGCCCAGAGCCGTTGCAGCCGCCGCCGCATCCAGACGCCGCATCATGCCAGCCGGCCATAAGGCCTGCTCTGCTATGCGATCGAACCGCCGGACGTCGCGCGACATCGCCTCCAGCTGCAGCACGCCCTCGACGGCGACGGCCTCGGGGATGGCGCGGTAAAGGACGCCCGCACGCTCGAGAGCCTGGGCGTGCAGGCCCGCGATGGCGGTGTCGCCCACGTCCAGACGCGGCGTGACAAGGGCCAGCGGAAAACCGGACGCCCCGGAACCGTCATCGGCGTCGATGACGATCGGCGCCGCACCCTCTGCGCTCAGCGCCCACGCCAGGGCCGCGCCGGCTACGCCCGCGCCCAGGATGACCACCCGCCCCGGATCGGCCTGGTCGGTCGCGGGCTCAAGCCGGCGCGCCTCCAGGCGCTCGCGCTTGCGGCCGTGGCCGGGGCGCTTATCGACCGCGAAACCCCGAGCCGCCAATCCGCGTCGGACATGGCCCGCCACGGTGAAGGTCGCCAGCCTGGCGTCAGACGAGGACCGTGCGGCGATCCCGTCCAGCACGGCGTCCGACCACATCGCCGGGTTCAGCGCCGGCGAGAAGCCGTCCAGGAACCAGGCGTCGGCCCGCCCCGCCCACTGCTCAAGGGCGTCTTCGACATCGCCTACGAACAGATCGACGACAGCGTCGAAGTCGGGGAGGTCCAGTCGATGAAAGCCGGGCGTGGCGAGCGGCCAGGCCGCGAGGAGAGCTTCGGCGGCGGGCGCGATCTCGGGCCAGGCGGCGAGGGCGCGGCGCGCCTCATCGCGCGACAGGGGATAGGCCTCGATCGAGAAGACGTTCAGGCGACCGCCCTCGGGTCTGGTTTCGCGCCACAGCGTCAGCAGGCTCGCGATATTCAGACCGGTGCCGAATCCAAGCTCGCCCACGACGAACCTGCGTCGGCCGGCCCAAGCCTGCGGCAGTCCGCAGCCGGCCAGGAAAACCGCGCGGCTTTCCGCCAGACCGTCGTCCTTGGAGAAATAGACATCGCCGAACCGGCCCGAGCGCGGTTCGCCCTCAAGGCTCCAGTCCAGACGGGGATCTGTGTCATAGGTCACAAGGGGCTTCTAACCGAACCGGCCTTGCGCGCACGAAAAAAGGGGCCGCCCGAGGGCGACCCCTTTCCGTCATCCCGGCGTGCCGGGACGAACCGTCAAAAGACCGAAGTCTTAGTGAGCGGCGGCCGGAGCCGGAGCAGCGACCGGAGCTTCCGTGGTGGCCGGAGCCATCGTGCCGTCGGCGGCCGGAGCGGCAGCAGCGGCCGACGAAGCTTCGCCAGCGGCGGCGGCGGCGTCGGTGGCGGCGGCGTCGGCGGTGGCGGCGGCGTCAGCGGCGGTGTCGGCAGCGGCCGAAGCGTCGGCAGCGGCGTCCGTGGCGGTGTCTTCAGCGGCCGGTTGGCAAGCGGCCAGGGCCAGAGCAGCGGCCGAGGCGGCGATCAGAGCGGTGATGCGCATGGTTTTTGTCCTTCAGAAGGGAAAAGGCGGGGTCATGAACCCCCGCTGAGGAGAGATAACGGGATCGTGAGCGAAACCGCAAGCGAAATCTCACGCGTTCGTGATCGCCCGCGATCTGGTTGCGGAAGAGGCTCGATCAAGCCTCTCCCGCAGGTCGAGATTACTGCGCCGGAGCCGGCTCGACGGGCGGGGGCGTGGTCCCGGCGGCGGCGGCGGCGTCGGTCGCCTCGGCGGCGGCGGCGTCGGCCGAAGCGGCGGCGGAGCCGGCGGCTTCAGCGGCCTGGTCGGCCGCCACGGCGGCGGTGTCAGCGGCGGCGTCGGCCGTGGTGTCGGCGGCGGTGGTGTCGGCCGGCTGCTGGCAGGCGGCGACGGAGAAGGCGGCGACGCCGGCGGCGGCGACGATCAGCGTACGAATCTTCATCAAAACTACCCCTGTCTGGTCCTGAGGGTCGGGCCGATCCCGACCAGCTTGACAGGGGTAACGCGTCCGTGAGGCCCAGTGCAACCCGCGCCCGGCCGGCGGGCTGGCGTGTCGGCGTTGAATGCGGGTGACGGCGCAACGCGGCGCGTCTAAAGCCATCCCATGACCGATACGCCCAAGAAGGGCTGGTTCCAGCGCCTCAGCGCGGGCCTCAGCCGCTCCTCCAAACAGATGACCGACCAGGTCGTCGCCAGCTTCGTCAAGGAGCCGCTGTCCGAGGCGGCGCTGGAGCAGTTGGAGGAGCATCTGCTGGAAAGCGACCTGGGCCCGGCCGCGACCGACCGCATCGTCGAACGCTTCCGCGAGCTGCGCTTCGGCAAGGTCTCTGACGAGCGCGAGGTCAAGGAGGCGCTGGCCGAGGCCGTGGCCGCCGAGCTGACGCCGCGCCAGGCGACGTTCGATCCGCTGTCGGGGCCGAAACCCTTCGTGGTGCTGTTCGTCGGCGTCAACGGCTCGGGCAAGACTACGACCCTGGGCAAGATCGCATCGGACCTGACGGCCAAGGGGGCCAAGGTGATGGTGGTGGCCTGCGACACCTTCCGCGCCGCCGCGCGCGACCAGCTGAAGGTCTGGTCCGAGCGGGCCGGGGCCGATTTCGAGAGCCGTCGCGACGGCGCCGATCCCGCCGGCCTGGCGTTCGACGCCTTCACCCGCGCCCGCGCCGAGGGGCACGACGTGGTGCTGATCGACACCGCCGGCCGGCTGCAGAACAAGTCCGCTCTGATGGACGAGCTGCTCAAGATCGTGCGGGTGCTCAAGAAGATCGACCCCGAGGCGCCGCACGAGACCCTGCTGGTGCTGGACGCCACCGTGGGCCGGAACGCCCTGGCCCAAGAGCAGATCTTCGGCCGCACGGCCTATGTCTCGGGCCTGGTGATGACCAAGCTGGACGGCACGGCGCGCGGCGGGGTTCTGGTGCCCGTGGCCCAGGCGTCGGACGCCCCGATCAAGCTGATCGGCGTGGGCGAGGGCGTCGACGATCTGCAACCCTTCGACGCCCGCGCGTTTTCCCGTTCCCTGGTGGGGCTAGAGGACTGACATGACCCAGCACGCCGCGCCCAAGTCGGGCCAGTGGATCCGCCAGGCCGTCGATTTCGGCGCGCTGATGGCCTTCCTGGCCGCCTATCTGGTCAATCGGGTCGTGCTGGGCCTGGAAAGCCATGTGGCCATGATCCAGGCCACCTGGGTTCTGGTCGGCGCCTCGGCCGTGGCCCTGCTGATCGGCTATCTGGTCGAGAAGCGCCTGGCGCCCCTGCCGCTTCTGGCCGGCGGCTTCGCCCTCATCTTCGGCGTCCTGACCCTGGTGTTCCAGAACGAGGAGCTGCTGAAGATCAAGATCACGGTGCAGAACCTGCTCTTGGCCGCCGTACTGCTGGGTTCGCTGCCGCTCAGGAAATACCCGTTCAAATATCTGCTGGGCTCGGCCATCCGCATCACCGACGAGGGCTGGCGCGGCCTGACCCTGCGCTACGGCCTGTTCTTCGCCGCCGTCGCCGTGGTCAACGAGGTCGTGCGCCACATGATGACCAACGACGCCTGGATGACCTTCCGCGGCGGCCTGTGGATGGCGTCGGCCGCGTTTGGAATCTGGCAGGTCTTCTTCATCATGAAGCACCTGATCAAGGACGAGGACGAGGTCGCCCCCGTTCCGCCAGATCCCGGCCTTTAGGTCAGCAGCCGCCCCAGCACAGCGTCAAGCAGCGGCCGCCCGCGCGCCGTGGCGACCAGGCGGCCCGACGCGAGGGTGACGAAGCCCTCCTCGACCAGATCCGCCAGCGACCCATGCTCGGCCGACAGGCCCAGTGGCGTCAGATGCCGCTCCGCCGCGCCCTCCACGGTGCGCAGACCCAGCAGCAGCGCCTCCTCGGCGGCGCCGCGCTCGTCCAGCGCTTCGACCTCGGCCCAGGGCGTCCCGGCCTCGACGCCGGCGACATAGTCGGCGATGCCGCGGTGCGCGACCGTCGCGGTCCGCACACCCTCCAGCGTCAGCCGCCCGTGTGCGCCGGGCCCCAGGCCCAGATAGTCTCCGCCTCGCCAGACATGGATGTTGTGCGCCGACCGCGCCCCATGCCCTCGCGCGTGGTTCGACACCTCATAGGCCTCGAAGCCCGCCGCCTGCAGGCGGGCCTGCGTCGCCTCGTACAGCTCGGCCGCCCGATCCTCGTCCGGCGGGACCAGCCGCCCCCGCCGCAGCGCCCGCCCGAACGCCGTCTCGGCCTCGATGGTCAGCTGATAGGGCGACACGTGCTCGAAACCGAGGTCCAGCGCAGTCTCCAGCTCGGCCGTCCAGTCCGCGACTGTCTGGCCCGGCCGGGCGTAGATCAGGTCGATCGACAGGCGCGCAAAGGCCCTGGCCGCCAGCCCGATGGCGCGCCGCGCCTCATCCGCCGAATGGTCCCGCCCCAGGAAGCGCAGAGCCTCGTCGTCGAACGACTGCACCCCCAGCGAAAGGCGGTTCACCCCGGCCTGGGCCAGGGCGGCGTAACGGCCGGCCTCCGCGTCGGTCGGATTGGCCTCCAGCGTCACCTCGACGGGGCGGTTGGTGGGAAACAGCCGGCGCGCCGCGGCAATGACCTCGGCCACCGCCTCGGGGGCCATCAGCGAGGGCGTGCCGCCCCCCAGGAAGATCGAGGCCAGCCGCCGAGGCCCGACCCGCCGGCTCTGCGCCTCCATGTCCGCCACGATCGCGCGCGCCAGCCCGGCCTGCTCCTGCACCCGCCCCCGGTCACGCACCACGTTGAAGTCGCAATATGGGCAGATGCGTGCGCAGTAGGGCCAGTGGACATAGACCGCCAGGTCGCTGCCGGGGTCGAGGGGATCAGTCAATCAGCCAGGCCCTCAGGGTCTCGAAGGCGCGGGCGCGGTGGCTGATGGCGTCCTTGGCCGACGGGTCCATCTCGCTAAACGTGAGATCGCCGCCCTCGGGCCGGAAGATGGGGTCGTAGCCGAAGCCGCGATCGCCGCGCGGCGGAAACACCAGCTCGCCGTCGACGCGGCCCTCGACCACCACGGCCGGTCCGCCCGGCCAGGCCACCGCCAGGGCCGAGGTGAACCAGGCCGCCCGGTCGGTCGATCCGACCTCCTCCAGCCGTTCCTCGACCTTGCGCATGGCAAGGCCGAAGTCCTTGCCCGGTCCGGCCCAGCGTGCCGAGAAGACGCCGGGCGCCCCATCCAGCGCGGCGACCGACATGCCCGAGTCGTCGGCGATGGCGACCTCGCCGGAAGCCTCGGCCGCGTGGCGTGCCTTGAGCAGGGCGTTGCCGACGAAGGTGGTCTCGGTTTCCTCGGGTTCGGGCAGGTTCAACTGACCCGCCGTGACCAGTTCGTAACCTTCGCCCAGCAGGGCGGCGATCTCGGGCACCTTGCCCGGATTATGGGTCGCCAGCACCAGCCGCATCCCCTTGATTAGCTTGAGATTCACGAGGGCGGCTCCTGGATTGCCAAAGTTTAATATCGTTAAACGATATGTAACGTGATTTCCGTCGAGGCGAGGCTTACTACTTTGATCACGGACGGGGGTCGCACCGGCCGGGATCGAAAGCGAAAGCGGAACGATCGTGCAGCGACACAATCAAACAGGGCAACAAACGCCCCCATCCAGACGACGGAGAAACACGATGCATACGATGAACGCCTCGCAATGGCTCGACAAGGCCGGCGCCGCCTTCCTGCACACGGTCATGCTGGCCGCCCTGCCGACCGCGGCCGTGGCCATCCTGCTGCAAGCCTTCTGATCCAGCCGATGATCAGAGGACTTTGACGAGACTTATGAAGACAGCGATGTATAGAGCCGCGTGCGGGTCGACCGGACCCCGCGCGGCCCCCGCTGGGCTTCACCCGGTCTGACGGAGCTGCCCTTTCGATGCGACGCCCGATGATGCCCATGCTCGGAGCGCGCCCCGGACTTCCCGTCGCCGGCTTTCGAACCCTGGGTCCGGGATCGGTGGCCAGCCTTCTGAAGATCGCGTTGGACGTGGCCTATGGCCTGCTGGCGCTGACCACCTTTATCCTTCTGTTGTGCGTGATCGCCGCCGTCTTCGTGCCGCTCGACAATCTGACCGTGTCGGTCGGGGGCGCCGATGACGGCCGCCGCCTGCCGCTGACCCGCCCGCTGATCCTGTTCGGCATGGGCGCGGTGACCGCCTATTTCGGCGGTTTCCTTCTGATCCTGAGATCGCTGCGCAAGATCTTCCGCACCCTGACGATCGGCGACCCCTTCCAACCGGACAACGTCCGCCGTCTCCGCCAGATCGGCCTGATCCTGGCGGTGGTGAACGGCGGGGTCTGGATCGCGCGGTTCGTGGTGTCCACCCGCCTGGCCCCCGGCATGCTGGAAAGCCAGGGACTGGGCGACATGATGACGCCGATCTTCTCCATCCTGGTCGTGCTTGTGCTGGCCGAGGTGTTCCGCGAGGGCGCGCGCCTGCGTCACGAATCCGAACTGACCATCTGAGCCGAAAGCCCGACCCATATGGCCATCATCATTCAGCTGGACCGCCTGCTCGCCGAACGGCGCATGTCGCTGACCGAGCTCAGCGACCGCGTGGGCGTGACCGTAGCCAATCTGTCGATCCTGAAAACGGGCAAGGCGCGGGCCGTGCGCTTCACCACCCTGGACGCCCTGTGCCGCGAACTGGACTGCCAGCCCGGCGACCTGATCGCCCATGTCCCCGGTCCGGCCGGGGAGATGATCGAAGACGAGGCATGAGCGGGCCAGGCGAAGACGACGGCGCGCGCCTCTGGAAGCGCGTGGCTTCCACCGTCACCCCGCGCGCCCGACGCAAGGCGCTGCTGATGACCCAGGGCGCGACGCCCAGCGAGCCGGCGCCGATCCCGCGCGCCGGGGCCAAGGCCGCGGCCATGCCGCAGGCGCCGGTCGCTCGGACACCCGCCAAGATCCTGCCCACGCGTCCTGCGGCGACGCCCGAAACGCTCGAGCCTCGGCGGCAGCGCCGGCTGTCGCGCGAGCGGGACCCGATCGAGGCCTCCATCGACCTGCATGGCTTCGGCCGCTTCGAGGCCGAGGATCAGCTGAAGGCGTTTCTGGTGTCGTCTCAGGCGCGGGGCCTGCGAGCCGTGCTGGTCGTCACCGGCCAGGGGCGGCGGGGCGGCGGGATCATCCGCGCCTCCATCCATGACTGGCTGACCGGGCACAGCCTCAGGGGCGTCGTGTCCGGCCACGCCCCGGCGCACCGCCGCCACGGCGGCGACGGCGCGCTTTACGTCACGCTCAAGAAGCGGTGAGCGAAATCGGGCCCGAAGCCTTGGTTTCGGGCCTCAGATACTCGCTCAAGAACCAGAGATCGCCTGCTCGGAGGCCACGATGCGGCTGGCGGCGTGAACAACGGCGCCGATACGCAGGGCGGCCTGGATGTGGGTGTTGGGCACGCCGTGCTTGCGAAGCTCGCCCTCGTGAGCGTCCAGGCAGGCGCCGCAGCCGTTGATGGCCGAGACGGCGGTGGACCACAGTTCGAAGTCCAGCTTCTCCACGCCGGGATTGGCGATCACATTCATGCGCAGGCGCGCCGGCAGGGTCGTGTACTCCTGGTTCTTCATCAGGTGCAGCGACCGATAATAGATGTTGTTCATGCCCATGATGGCGGCGGCCGACTTGGCCGCGTTCAGCGCTTCGGGCGACAGGACCGAGGCGGCCTGGGCCTCGATCAGCCTGACCACGGGGCCGACGCCGATGGCGTGGGCCGAGGCCAGGAAGCATCCCCACTTCTGCTGGTCGTTCAGAACGGTCTCGTTGGCGAGCGAGGACAGGTTCAGCGAGATGTCCTTGCCATAGGCCGGGATCAGGTCGCGCAGGGCGTCGATGGACATTGTTCTGGTTCCCTTCGGGAAGCGGCTACGCTCGCGACGCGGTCGCTCGCGGCTTGAGCCGCATGAGGTTTGCTAAAAGGTGGCGTCCGCGCTCAAGCCGCGAGGCTCCGCGAGCCGAGCATAGCGCCCACTAAGAAAAAAGGCGGCGGCGAATGGATCCGCCGCCGCCCTCGATCGTCAACCTGGACGGCCTATCAGGCCGCCAGGACGTCGCCGCCGACCGGACGGTTGCAGGCGCACAGCTCGTCGGTCTGCAGGGCGTCCACGACGCGCAGGGTGTCTTCCGGCGCGCGGCCCACGTTCAGGTTGGTGACGTAGACGTGCTGGATGACGTTGTGCGGATCGACCACGAAGGTGGCGCGCAGGGCGACGCCTTCTTCTTCGTCCATCACGCCGAGCGCGCGGGCCAGCTTGCCGCCGTTGTCGGCGAACTGCCAGATCGGCAGCTTGTTCAGGTCGGCGTGGTCACGACGCCAGGCCAGCTTGGTGAACTCGTTGTCGGTCGAACCGCCGAGCACCACGGTGTCGCGGTCCTCGAAATCCTTGCCCAGCTTGGCGAAGGCGGCGATTTCAGTCGGGCACACGAAGGTGAAGTCCTTCGGATAGAAGAAGATGACCTTCCACTTGCCTTCAAAGCTGTCCTTGGTGATCGGCTCGAAGGCCGACACGCCGTTTTCCTCGTGGGCGTTGAAGCCGGGCTTCACGCCGATGATCTTGAAGTCAGGCAGGGTTTGGCCGACGCCGAGCATCGCGGTCTCCATCATGGTTTGAATTGAATCAGCGGCGTCGGGGAGGACGCCGCCACACGGGTCAGATGGGGGCTGGGGGCGCTCAAGTCAAATCGATCCTTTCGCATCCGCACATAGATTTCGCTTATGCGAGAAAGCGGTCGGTGATAGGATTTGCGAATGCTGCCGACCCTTCGCCAACTCCAGTATCTGAAGCTTCTGGCCGAGCACGGCTCGTTCAGCCGCGCCGCCGAGGCCGCCCATGTCAGCCAGCCAGCCCTGAGCGCCGGCGTGCAGGAGCTGGAGCGCATCCTGGGCGCCCCGGTGGTCGAGCGGACACGAGGCAATGTCCAACTGACGGCGGTCGGGGTCGAGGCGGTCCGGCGCGCCGAACAGGTGCTGACCCAGGCCGAAGACCTGGTGGTGGCGGCGCGCAACGCGGGGCGGCCGCTGTCGGGTCGGTTCCGGCTGGGGATCATTCCGACGGTCGCGCCCTTCCTGCTGCCGGCCAAGCTGCCGGGGCTGAAGGAGAAACACCCTGCGCTGCGGCTGTTCATTCGCGAGGATCTGACGCCGCGCCTCATCGCCGGCTTGAAGGGCGGTCAGCTGGACGCGGCGGTGATCGCCCTGCCCTATTCATCCTCGGGCATCCAGCATGCGCGCATCGGCGACGACGAAATCCTGGCGGCGGCGCCGCGCGGCCACGCTCTGGCGGGGGTGGGGCCCCTGCCGGCGGGAGCGTTGAAGGCCGACGACCTGATCCTGCTGGAAGACGGCCATTGCCTGCGCGATCAGGCCTTGGCCGCCATCGACCTGGAGGCCCCGCGCGGCGACGACGTGTTCGCCGCGACCAGCCTGCACACCCTGGTGCAGATGGTGTCTTCCGGCCTGGGCGTCAGCTTCCTGCCGCGCATGGCGGTCACAGCCGGCCTGGCCGACGATCCGGGGGTGGTGGTGCGCCCCATCTCGGCCGATGCGCCCAAGCGCGAGATCGTCGTCGCCTGGCGCGCAGGCTCCAGCCGGGCCGAGGAGGCGCGGCTGCTGGCCGAAGCGCTGACCCTGGACTGACCGAGACCGGGCCTAGTGCGCGCCCGACCCCGCCGGCAGGTGCATCTTCTCGAACTTGCCCACCCGTGCGACCAGGGTGCGGCTGGCCTGGCTCATGCCGGTGACCCTCACCTCGGCGCCCTGGCGGCGATAGCGGAACACCACCTTGTCCACGGCGGCGACGCCGGTCAGGTCCCACAGGTGGGCGTTGCTCATGTCGATCTCGACCCGCGTCGGATGGCCGTGGTGCTCGAAGCTGGCGGCGAAGACATCGGCCGAGGCGAAGAACAGATTGCCGGTCACCCGATACGTCAGATGCCCCTCCTCGGGCGTCTCCACCTCTTCAACGACGATGGTCTTGCCGACCTTGCGCATGAAGAAGATCGCCGAGAGGACCACGCCCAGCACCACCCCCTTGGACAGGTCGTGGGTCAGGACGACCGTGGCCGTGGTGGCGATCATGACGATGGACGACTGGAAGGGCGTGGAGCGCAGCTTGATCATCGAGCCCCAGTCGAAGGTGCCGATGGAGACCATGATCATGACGGCGACCAGGGCGGCCATGGGGATCATCGCCACCCAGTCCTGAAGCACCAGGATCAGGAACAGCAGGAACAGGCCGGCCCACAAGGTCGACAGCCGCCCGCGCGCGCCGGACGTCACATTGATGATCGACTGGCCGATCATGGCGCAGCCGGCCATGCCGCCGAAGAAGCCGGCTGCGATGTTGGCGATGCCCTGGCCGCGCGTCTCGCGATCCTTGTCGGACGGCGTGTCTGTGATGTCGTCCAGCAGATTGGCGGTCAGCAGGCTTTCCAGCAGGCCGACGAAGGCCAGGGTGGCGGCCACCGGCGCGATGATGGCCAGCGTCTCCCACGTCAGGGGGACCATGGGGATGTGGAACATCGGCAGGGTCGAGGGCATGGCGCCCATGTCGCCGACCGTGCGCACGTCCAGCCCGCTCCACATGACGAAACCGCTGATCAGCACGATGGCGACAAGCGCCGAGGGCACGGCCTTGGTCAGGCGCGGCAGGCCGTAGATGATGGCCAGGCCGGCGGCGACCAGGGCGAAGGTCTGCCAGTTGGCGCCGATCAGCTCGGGCATCTGGGCCAGGAAGATCAGGATGGCCAGCGAGTTGACGAAGCCCGTCATGACGCTGCGGCTGACGAACTTGATGTAGCGGCCCAGCTTCAGCAGGCCGACGATGATCTGGAAGACGCCGGTCAGGATTGAGGCAGCGAACAGGTACTCAAGGCCGTGGTCGCGAACCAGGGTGACCATCAGCAGCGCCATGGCGCCCGTCGCCGCCGAGATCATGGCGGGCCGCCCGCCCACGAAGGCGATGGTCACGGCGATGACGAAGCTGGCGTAGAGGCCGACGGCGGGATCGACGCCCGCGATGATGGAAAAGGCGATGGCCTCGGGGATCAGGGCCAGGGCCACGACAGTGCCGGCCAGAAGGTCCTTGCGCGGATTGGCGAGCCACTGCTCTCGCGCGGAAGCGAAGACGGACATGAGATTTTCAGACTGTGACAGGTCAGACCCGGCCGGCGTGGCCGACGGTGGGGAGGCGAGTCTGTTCGGTTTCCCGGCGGATTGGCGGCCGGGATAGCCATCCGCTGACCGTTACCGGCGCGGATCCTTGTTCGCGCGCCCTGTGCCACGCCTGCATCGCCCAGGCAAGACAAAGCCCCGACGGATCGCTCCGCCGGGGCTTGTCTTGGTGGGCCTATCGCGCTTCGCGCTGCTTCAGGCCGGAAACTAGGCCTGGCGCGCCTGGCGTTGCTTCAGGCCTATTCCGCCGCTTCGGCTTCCGGGCCGCGGGCCAGGTTGCGCAGGACGTAGGGCATGACGCCGCCGGCCTTGAAGTATTCCAGCTCGGTCTGGTTATCGATGCGGCAGCGGACCGGGAAGCGGGCCATCTTGCCGTCCGACGGGCGGAACATCTCGACCCACAGGTCCTGCCGCGGCTTCAGCTTGCCGATGTTGACGTCCGACAGGCCGCGGATCGTGACGATCTCTTCGCCCGTCAGGCCCAGCTTCAGCCAGCCGTCGGCCTTGAACTGCAGCGGCACCACGCCCATGCCGATCAGGTTGGAGCGGTGGATGCGCTCGTAGCTCTCGGCGATGACGGCGCGGACGCCCAGCAGGCGCGTGCCCTTGGCCGCCCAGTCGCGCGACGAGCCGGTGCCGTATTCCTTGCCGGCGAACACAACCAGCGGGCGACCCTCGGCCTGGTAGCGCATGGCCGCGTCGTAGATCGACATCGTGTCCTGCGACGGGAAGTGCTTGGTCACGCCCCCTTCGATGTCCGGGGTGATCTTGTTGCGGATGCGGATGTTGGCGAAGGTGCCGCGCATCATGACTTCGTGGTTGCCGCGACGCGCGCCGTAGCTGTTGAAGTCCAGCGCATCCACGCCGTGGTTGGTCAGATAGGCGCCGGCGGGCGAGGCCTTCTTGATCGCTCCGGCCGGCGAGATGTGGTCGGTGGTGATCGAGTCGCCGAAGATGCCAAGGATGCGCGCCTCGACGATGTCCTGGACCGGGGTCGGCTCCATCGACAGGCCGTCGAAGTAGGGCGGGTTCTGGACGTAGGTGGAGTTGTCGTCCCACTCATAGGTCTGGCCGCCGGTGACCTTGATGGCCTGCCAGTGCTTATCGCCCTTGAAGACGTCCTTGTAGCGCTTGGCGAACATGGCCGGGGTGACCGACTTCTTCTGGATGTCGGCGATCTCCTGGCTGGTGGGCCAGATGTCCTTCAGGAAGACGTCCTTGCCCTTCTTGTCCTGGCCGATCGGATCCTTGGTGATGTCGATCCGCATCGATCCGGCGATGGCGTAGGCCACGACCAGCGGCGGCGATGCCAGATAGTTGGCCTGGACGTCGGGGTTCACGCGGCCTTCGAAGTTGCGGTTGCCCGACAGGACCGAGGTGGCGACCAGGCCGTTGTCGTTGATCGCCTTGGAGATCGACGGCTCCAGCGGACCCGAGTTGCCGATGCAGGTGGTGCAGCCGTAGCCGACCAGGTTGAAGCCGAGCGCGTCCAGGTCCTTCTGCAGACCGGCGTCGGTCAGGTAGTCGGTGACGACCTGCGAGCCGGGGGCCAGGGAGGTCTTGACCCAGGGTTTGGCCTTGAGGCCCAGCGCATGAGCCTTGCGCGCCACCAGGCCGGCGGCGATCAGGACCGACGGGTTGGAGGTGTTGGTGCACGAGGTGATGGCGGCGATCACGACGTCGCCGTCGCCCAGATCGAACTTCTGGCCCTCCACGGCCACGCGGCCGCCGTCAACGGGGCGGGCGAAGACTTCAGCCAGCGCCGTCTCAAAAGCCGGGGCGGCGGTGGTCAGTTCGACGCGGTCCTGCGGACGCTTGGGTCCGGCCAGCGACGGCACCACGGTCGAGATGTCCAGTTCCAGCACGTCGGTGAAGACCGGGTCTTCCGAGGTCTCGTCGATCCACAGCCCTTGAGCCTTGGCGTAGGCCTCGACCAGGGCGACACGCGCCTTGTCGCGGCCCGTGGCGGTCAGATAGTCGATGGTCGCGCGCGACACCGGGAAGAAGCCGCAGGTGGCGCCGTATTCGGGAGCCATGTTGGCGATGGTCGCCTGGTCCTCGATGGTCATGGCGGCGATGGCGTCGCCGAAGAATTCCACGAACTTGCCGACCACGCCCTTCTTGCGCAGCATCTGGGTGACGGTCAGCACCAGGTCGGTTGCGGTCGCGCCCTCGGGCAGTCTGCCGGTCAGGCGGAAGCCGACGACCTCGGGGATCAGCATCGGGATCGGCTGGCCCAGCATGGCCGCCTCGGCCTCGATGCCGCCCACGCCCCAGCCCAGAACGGCCAAGCCGTTGATCATGGTGGTGTGGCTGTCGGTGCCGACCACGGTGTCAGGATAGGCGACCGTTGTCTTGCCCTCGGTAAGGGTCCAGACGGTCTGGGCCAGGTTCTCGAGGTTGACCTGGTGGCAGATGCCGGTGCCGGGCGGCACCACGCGGAAGTTGTTGAAGGCCGACGAGCCCCAGCGCAGGAAGTTGTAGCGCTCGATGTTGCGCTCGTATTCGCGCTCGACGTTCTGGCCGAAGGCCTTGGACGTGCCGAAGTTGTCGACCATCACCGAGTGGTCGATGACCAGGTCGACGGGGTTCAGCGGATTGATCTTGGTCGGATCGGCCCCCAGCTTGGCCATGGCGTCGCGCATGGCGGCCAGGTCGACCACGGCCGGCACGCCGGTGAAGTCCTGCATCAGGACCCGGGCCGGGCGGAAGGCGATCTCGTGCTCGACGGCGCCCTTGTTCTCGATCCAGGCGGCCACGGCCTGGAGGTCGCCCTCGGTCACCGAGACGCCGTCCTCGTTGCGCAGAAGGTTCTCCAGCAGCACCTTCATGGAGCGCGGCAGGCGGGAAATCCCGGTCAGACCGGCTTCCTCAGCGGCGGGAAGGCTGTAATAGGCGTATTTCTTGCGCCCGACGGAGAGATCGCGACGGGTGGACAGGCTGTCAACTGACGGCATGGGAGGGTTCCTCTGGTCATCGCCGCCCGACAATTCGGTTGCGCCTTCGCGCGCTGGACGACGGGGCGCACAGGTCCCCGACGCGCGCGGCGAAAGCCTGCTGCGGCCAGGGCGGATATAGTCCGGCTTGCCTCACCCGTCCATGTATCCACGACGGCGTCATGGATATTGAGAGCGGTTCTCAAGGCGACTCGGTCATGCTGACGGGCCTCAACGTCCACAATCTCGCTCTATCGCGCGGCGACCGGCGCCTGTTTTCGGGCCTGTCGTTTGTCCTGAACCCCGGCGAGGCGGGCGCGCTTACGGGGGCGAACGGGGCGGGCAAGACCAGTCTGCTGCGGGCCGTGGCCGGGCTGATCCGGCCCGACGCCGGAACCATCGACTTCGGCATGGACGCCACCGAGGCCCGACGCGGGCGACTGCATCTGATGGGGCATCTCGAAGGGCTGAAGGGCGGCCGCACGGCGCGTGACGAACTGGATTTTCAGGCCGGGTATCTGGGTGGGGACACCGCCGGGATCGAACGCGCGGTCGAACGCTTGGGGCTGCGGCCTCTGCTGGATTTGGAGACCCGAAAACTGTCGGCGGGCCAGAGGCGGCGCCTCGCCATGGGCCGGCTGATCGCCGCGCCGCGAACCCTGTGGCTGCTGGACGAGCCGCTCGCGCCCCTAGACGCCGCCTGGCGCGCGCGGATCGGCGAGATGATGGCCGAGCATCTGGGCGGCGGGGGCATCATCCTGGCGGCGGTGCACGATCCGCTGCCGGTGGCGGCGCGGCCCGTTGAACTGGGAGCCGCGTCGTGAGCGCGACACGCCTCTTCCGACGCGAGCTGTCCCTGGCCTGGGGCGGCGGCGGAGGGCCGTTGCTGGCCTGCGGCTTCCTGCTGTGCCTGACCGCAATCCTGCCGCTGGCGGCCGGCGCGAACGCCAAGGTCCTGGCCCCGGCCGCCTCGGGCGCGACGTGGCTGGCCCTGGCGTTGGCGTCCCTGCTGTCGCTGGAGCGGATGTTCGAACGGGACTTCGAGGACGGCGCGCTGGACCTGATCGCGTCCGGCCCCCTGCCCCTGGAGGCCGTCGTGGCGCTCAAGGCCCTGGCCCAGTGGTGCGCGACGGGCCTGCCGCTGGCCCTGGCGGCGCCGGTCGCCGCCTTGGCCCTGGGCCAGCCGCCCGAGCGGGTGGGACTGACGGGGCTGGCCGCCCTGATCGGCGGCCTGGGCTTCGCCTTCACTGGGGCGCTGGGCGCCGCCCTGGCGCTGGGCGCCAAGCGCGGCGGCGTGCTGATCGCCGTGGTCGTGCTGCCACTGTTCATTCCGCCGGTGATCTTCGGGGCCGGCGCGGTGGAGCAGGCGTCCCAGGGCCTGTCGCCGGCCCCTGCCCTGGCCTTCCTGACCGCCTACGCGCTGTTCGCCGCCGCGCTGGCGCCGCTGGCGGGGGCGGCGGCCGTGCGCTCGGCGCAGGGCTGAACTCAGCCGCCGCGCAGCTGGGTCAGGGTGCGGCCCGGCGCAATGTCTTCAGCCGATGTGATCAGATGCACCAGCGCCGGCCGGCCCGCTTCGCGCGCCGCCTTCAGGGCCGCCGGGAAGTCCTCGGTGCGGTCGCAGCGCACGCCGAAGGCGCCGAAGGCCTCGGCGTATTTGACGAAGTCCGGGTTCTTCAGGTCGGTCGCGACCACCCGGCCGGGGAAGTGGCCTTCCTGGTGCATGCGGATGGTGCCGTAAGTCCCGTTGTCGACCACCACGACCACGGCGTTGATGCCGTACTGGACCGCGGTGGCGATTTCCTGGCCCGTCATCAGATAGTCGCCGTCTCCGGCGATGCAGACCACGTCGCGGTCCGGATGGATCGACTTGGCCGCCAGGGCCGCCGGATAGCCGTAGCCCATGGCGCCCGACGTCGGCGCCAGCTGGGTCCGGCACGCGCGGTGGCGATAGAAGCGGTGCAGCCAGGCGGCGAAGTTGCCTGCGCCATTGGTGACGATGGCGTCGGCCGGCAGGCCCTCGGCCAGATGCGCCATGCAGACGCCCAGATTGACCGCGCCCGTAACCTCGCCGGGCGTGGAAAAGGCGCGCCAGTCGGCGTGGCCCTGCTTGGCTTCGTCATGCCAGGTCCGGCCCGGCTCGATGGCGGTCAGGGCGAGCGCGGCCAGGCTGTTGTCCGCCGCCGCGCTCATCGTGGTGGGCCAGACGCGGCCCAGTTCTTCCGGCCCGGGGTGGATGTGGACCAGCACCTCAGCGGTGCGCTCGCGATCCAGCAGGGTGTAGCCCTGGGTCGGGTTCTCGCCCAGGCGCGCGCCGACGGCGATGATCAGGTCGGCGTCCTTCGCCCGCTGGATCAGCTTGGGATTGCAGCCCAGCCCCAGGTCTCCGACGTAGTTGGGGCGGTCGTTGGACAGAATGTCCTTGCGGCGGAACGACAGGCTGACCGGCAGGCCCAGCCGCTCGGCCCAGTCGCCGACGGCGCCCGCCGCCTCTTCGCTCCAGCCGGATCCGCCCAGCACCAGCAGCGGGCGCTCGGCCCTGGCCAGGCGCTGTTGCAACTGCTCGACGAAGACGGGGTCCAAGGCGGCCTTGGCGGGCGTGATCGCGCGCATCGGCGCGGGGCCGCCGTCCTCAAGCAGCACGTCTTCGGGCAGGGCGATGACCACCGGCCCCATCCGGCCCTGCAGCGAGGTGGCGATGGCGCGTTCGACGACCTCGACGGTGCGCTGGGGGCTTTCCAACTCGGTCGCCCATTTGGCCAGGCCGCCGAAGACCTCGCGATAATCGACCTCCTGGAAAGCGCCGCGGCCTCGGTCGGTCAAGGCGATCTGGCCGACGAACAGGATCATCGGCGTGGAATCCTGATGCGCCGTGTGCACCCCGATCGAGGCGTGGGTCGCGCCGGGACCGCGCGTGACCATGCAGACGCCCGGCTTTCCGGTCAGCTTGCCATAGGCCTCGGCCATGTTGGCGGCTCCGGCCTCATGGCGGCAGGCGATGACCTGGATGTCGGACGTCACGTCGGCCAGCGCGTCAAGCACGGCCAGATAGCTCTCTCCCGGCACGCAGAAGACGCGGTCGATGCCGTTGACGATCAGGGTTTCGACGAGGCGGCGGGCGGCGGTTCCGGCGGGCTGGGTCATGGCCCGGAGATAGACCAGATGGCCGAGGCTGGCTATCAAGGCCGCACTGCAACGCTTGATCGGAGCCCGCCATGCGTAAACTCGCCGCCCTGTCGCTGATCGCCGCCTCGCTGGCGCTGACCGCCTGCAACACCGTCGCCGGGGTCGGCCGCGACATGCAGGCCGCCGGCCAGGCCGTGACCGGCGCCTCTAACGACGCGCGTCGCTAGTAGACCACTCCGGTCAGATACAGGCCGGTCGAGGGCGCGACGGGGCCGCATCGCGCGCGGTCGCGCGCGGCCAGCGCCTCGGCCACCGCGTCCTCGCCCCACCGGCCCAGGCCGACCTCGACCAGCGTGCCGGTCATGGACCGCACCTGGCGATGCAGAAACGAGCGGGCGGCGAAATGCAGCCGCACCTCTTCGCCGACGCGCTCCACGGCCACCTCGTCCAGCGACTTGACCGGCGAGGCCGACTGACAGTTCACGTCGCGAAAGGTGGTGAAGTCGTGATGTCCGACCAGGGCCTGGGCCGCACGATGCATGGCCTCGGCGTCCAGCGGCTTCTTCACGTGCCACACCCGGCCATGGTCCAGGGCCGGACGGCCGGGGCGGTTCAGGATGCGATACAGATAGCGCCGGCCGGTCGCGGAAAAGCGCGCGTGCCACTCGTCATCCACCAAGGCGGCGTCCAGCACCGACACCTCGTCCTCGATCAGATGGGCGTTCAGTGCATTCATGACCGTGCGCGCCGGCCAGTCGCGCTCCAGGTCGACATGGACGACCTGGCCGGTGGCGTGCACGCCGGTGTCGGTTCGGCCCGCCGCCGCGATCCGCACCGCCTGGCCCGAAAACTTCCGCACCGCCTGCTCAATCGCGCCCTGCACCGTCGGCTGGCCGGCCTGGGCCTGAAAGCCATTGTAGCCCGAGCCGTCGTATTCGATGGTGAGGCGATATCTAGGCATAGGGGCTCGAGCTAATGGCGGTCATCAAGAATTTTCAACGGTCCGATAGGCAGACCTTCAAGCTTCAGCCGACCCAAGTGGTAGGCTTCTATGGCACGTTCGGCGACGGCCAGACAAAGGTGCTGCAGATCGATACTCTTGGTTCTGAGGCTCGGGAGAATCGCCAAAAGCAGAGCCAAACTTTCCAACTTGACGTGAAGAGCGCGGAACAGCTCTGGCGCTTGCTGGATAAGGAGTTCGGCTTCTCAGCCTAGGCTTGCGCCCGGCGCGATCGGATAGCCGCGCAGCATCTCGGCGTCGGCCTGGGCCGCCTTGCCTTCGCGCTGAACACGCGACAAGCGGACCGCGCCCTCGCCACAGGCGACGACCAGGCCGTCTCCGTCCAGCACTTGGCCGGGCGCGCCGGCGCCAGAGACGACAGCGGACATCAGCGCCTTGATCCGCGCGCCATCGGGGCCGGTGAACCAGGCGCCCGGGAAGGGCGACAAGCCGCGAACATGGGCGTCGATCTCGGCGGCCGGACGGCTCCAGTCGATGCGGGCCTCGGCGGGCGTGATCTTGCGGGCGTAGGTGGGCTCGCCGGCCTGTTCGGTCTCGGTCGCCCCGCCGCGCTCGATGGCGGCGAGGGCGCGGGGCCACAGGCTGGCGCCGGTGACGGCCATGCGGTCCGACAGGCTGGCGGCGGTGTCGTCAGGCCGGATGTCCAAGACTTCGCTAAGCAGGATCGGGCCTTCGTCCAGCCCCTCGCTCATGCGCATGATCTGCACGCCTGTCTGACGGTCGCCCGCCATGATGGCCCGCTGGATCGGCGCCGCCCCACGCCAACGCGGCAAGAGCGAGCCGTGCAGGTTGAAACAGCCCAGGCGCGGCGCATCCAGCACCTCGCGCTTCAATATCTGGCCATAGGCCACGACGCAGGCCGCATCGACCTCGAGACCGCGAAAGGCCTCGATCGCCTCGGGCGTCTTCATGGATTCAGGCGTGAACACCGGCAGCCCCATGGTCTCGGCGAAGGTCTGGACCGGCGAGGGCTTCAGCGTCTGTCCTCGACCCTTTGGCCGCGGCGGCTGGGACCAGACGGCGACCACCTCATGGCCAGAGGCGATGAGCTCGGCCAGCGACGGCACGGCGAAGTCGGGAGTTCCCATGAAGGCGAGGCGCATCCGCGCCCCATGCCCCACGTAACGAGGACGAGCAAGCCGGGCCGTCGCCGCTATTGGGGTTGCAAAGGCATTGATACCGTAGAAATACTGACGTTCGGGAGTAGGGAGCGCGTCATGGCGTCGTCGAGAATTCGTGCAGTCAGCGTGGCGATGGCGCTTTTCGCCCTGGGTGGCTTCGGGCTCAGCGCCTGCGGCGGTGGTGGCGGCGGAGGCGGATCGGGCGGCGGCGTTGTCACGCCCCCACCACCGCCACCCCCTCCTCCTCCACCCCCTCCTCCTCCACCCCCTCCTCCTCCGCCGCCGCCTCCCCCGCCGCCCCCACCACCGCCGGCCGTTCCGTCCGAGACTTCGAGCGAGTACACGCGCAATTTCGGCGTCTCCAACGCCAACGCCATCACCGCTTGGCGGCAAGGTGCGACCGGACGGGGGGTCACGGTCGCCGTGGTCGACAGCGGCATCCAGCTGGATCACCCCGATCTGGGGACCAACATCTCATCAGCGTCCACAGACATCGTGGCGGGGCGCGGAGCGCCTCAGGGCGAGGATCGGCACGGGACGCGCGTCTCGGGCGTCATCGCCGCTCCGTTCAATGACTACGGAACCATCGGCGTCGCCTATAACTCGACCATTCTGTCGATCCGCGCCGACATCAGCGACTGCAACGATCCCGACCGCACGGTCTGCTTCCGAAGCTCCGACCTGACCAATGCGCTGGACTATGCGGTCGCCAACGGGGCCAAAGTCATCAACCTGTCCCTAGGCGGCGACGGCACGCTGGGTTCGGCCTTCGAGGCCGCCTTGCTCCGCGCCATCAACGCCGGGGTGGTTTTCGCCATCGCGTCCGGCAACGACGGCAATGAAAACCCGGGTTGGCCCGGCCGCTACGCCAGCGATCCGCGCTTCGCAGGCGGGATCATCGTGACGGGATCGCACGACGCCACGAACGTCATGTCCGACTTCTCGAATCGGGCCGGGGTGTCACTGGCGCATTACCTGTCCGCGCCCGGTGAAGGGATCATCACCGACTGCGACCTCCCGACCCGATGCTGGCGCGTCAACGGCACCTCCTTCGCCTCCCCGGCGGTGGCGGGCGCCCTGGCCCTGATGCTGGAGGCCTTCCCCAACCTGACGGGCCGCCAGGCCGTGGAAATCCTGCTGCGCACCGGCCGCGACGCCGGAGACACCGGCACGGACGTCGTTTACGGGCGCGGCCTGCTGGACATCGCCCGGGCCTTCCAGCCCGTCGGCGCCACCAGCTCGCCCCAGGCCGGCGGCGGCGCCGTCATGGTCGGCCAGACGCCGGGGGCCTTCGTCGGCGGCGCCTTCGGCTCGGCCTTCCGCACTCCAGCCCTGGACACCATCGCCTATGACGAGTTCCAGCGGCTGTTCCGCATGAACCTCGGCGCGGCCTATGCGCCGGCGCCGCGCCGCAGCTGGCAGCCCGAGAACCCCGAGCCGATGCGCCAGACGAGCGTGTCGATGGATGGCCCGGGCGGCGTGCGCTACGCCATGGTGGCGTCCGCCCAGATCCTCGGACCCGAGCCGGTGATGGCCCGCTACACGCCCTTCGACGCCCCTTGGCTGGGCGACGAGCCGCGCCAGGAAGCCCTGTTCGACGTCACCGCCGGCCGCATGTCCTTCGCCGTATGGCAAGGCCGCGGCGGTGCACGTTCGCCGTTCCGAGGCGCCTCGGGCGACGGCTTCGCCGCCCTGGCTCAGGTCGATCACGCCGTGCGCGGCGCGGTCAACATGGGCCGGTTCACCTTCAGCGCCGAAACAGGAACCGGCGACCGCCGCGCCGCCCTGCAGCAGGTCCAGCGCGACGCCTCGACCTATTCGCGCGGAGCCCTAAACTGGCAAGGCGACGGCGTGGGTCTGTCCTTCTCGGCCGGCAGCCTGGACGAGCGGATGGGTCCGCTGGGCGCCTACATGCCCGCCGGGTCGGACTTCCGCCTGCCGTCGGAAACCCGCTTCGCGGCCTTCGGCGGCAACCTGTCGCTGGGACGCGGCATGACGCTGGTCGGCGAGGCCGGCTTCGGCCGCACGGACATCGACGGCGCCTTCCTGAAGCTGACCGACCCGGCACTGAGCTCGACCTGGCGCATGGGCCTGGTTACGCCCTGCCCGGTTCAGGCCTTGGGCTGCGCGAACCTGACCTGGGAGTTGTCGCAGCCGCTTCGCATCGAAAGCGGCGCCTTCAGCGCACTCCTTGCAGATATCCCGCTGGAGTATTTCGACCCCGTGACCTTCTCCGAGCGCAGCTTCTCGGCCTCGCCCGACGGCCGCGAGATCAACTTCGCCCTGCGCAGCCTGCACGGCCTCGGCGACGGCTCAGCGCTGCAGCTGGAGGCGGTGATGATCCGTCAGGAGCAGCACCGCCTGGAGGCGCCGCTCGGCTATGCCCTGCTGGCAAGCTGGCGGCGGGGGTTCTGAGGCCCCGCCGCTGAAGCCTCAGCCTCAGGCCTTGCCGTCGTAGTTGCCGCCCGGCGCATAGCCTGCGCCGGCGGCCGCGCCCGATCCCTTGGCGGCGACGACCACCATGGCGGGGCGCACGGTGCGGCCGAACAGGGCGTAGCCGGCCTGCAGAGTCTGGATCACCTGGCCGCCCTGAACCGTGTCGGACGGCTGCTCCATCATGGCCTGATGCAGGTGCGGGTCGAAGGCTTCGCCCGGCTCGGGCGCGACGCGCTTGAGATTGTTCGATTCAAACGCCTGGAGCAGCGACTTCTGGGTCAGCTCCAGTCCCGAAACCAGGCCGGCGGCGGCGCCCTCGGCGTCCTGGGGCGCGGCCTGAATGGCGCGCTCCAGATTGTCGGCCACGCCCAGCAGGTCGCGGGCGAAGCGCTGGATGGCGTAGGCGCGCGCGTCATTGGCCTGGGTTTCGGCGCGACGGCGCAGGTTCTCCGTCTCGGCGATGGCCCGCAGCGCCCGGTCCTTCCACTCGTCGCGCTCGGCGAGCACGGCGTCCAGCGGGGCCAAGTCGCCCTCGTCGCCAGGATGGGAATCCAGCCCCGCCTCGGCGTTCATCTCGGCCTCGCCCATGTCGGCGTCCAGCTCGGTTTCGTCTCTGATGTCGTCGTTCACGTGTCTTGTCCGTCCAGCATGCGCCCCAGCACCCGGGCGGTGTAGTCCACCAACGGGATGACGCGGGCGTAGTTCAGTCTCGCGGGGCCGATGACGCCGACGGCGCCCAGCACTCGCTGCCGGCCCGACATATAGGGCGCCGCGATCACGGCGGAACCCGAAAGCGAAAACAACCGTGTCTCGGCGCCGATGAAGATGCGCACGCCCTGCGCGCCGGCCACCCCGTCCAGCAGGCCGATCAGCTGCTCCTTCTGCTCCAGGTCGTCGAAGAGGGTGCGCACCCGCTCCAGATCCTCGACCGCATCGCGATCCTGCAACAGATTGGCGCGGCCCCGCACGATCAGGGCGCGGTCCCGTTCGGCGCCGCCCGACCAGGCGGCTACGCCGTCCTCGACCAGGCGGGCGGCGGCTTCGTTCAGCTCGCGCCGGGCGGCGTCCAGTTCGCCGCGCATCTCCAGCCGCGCCTCAGACAGGGGACGACCGCGCAGGCGGGCGTTGAGGAAGTTGGAGGCCTCCTGCAGCGTCGAGGGCGTAACCCCGGCCTTGAGCGGCATCAGCCGGTTCTCGATCGTGCCGTCATCGGCCACCAGCACCGCCAGGGCCTGATCGCGGCCCAGCGCCACGAACTCGACGTGTTTGACGCCCGCGTCGCGCACCGGACTGGCCACGACGCCGGCGCCGCCCGCCAGGCCCGACAACAGGGCTGAGGCTTCGTTCAGCGCCTCTTCGAAGTTTCGTCCGCGCCCGGCCAGGCGCGCATCGATCTCGCGCCGCTCCTCGGTTCCGACGTCGCCGATTTCCAGCAGACCGTCGACGAACAGACGCAGGCCCGCATGCGTCGGGATGCGGCCGGCGGAAGTGTGCGGCGAGGCCAGCAGGCCCGCCATCGTCAAATCCTGCATGGTGTTGCGGATCGAGGCGGGCGACAAGGACACGCCCGTCATCGACAGGGTGCGCGAACCCACGGGCTCGCCTGTGTGCAGATAGCTCTCGACGATGCGCCGGAAGATGTCGCGCGCGCGCTGATCCAGCACCGCCATCCCGGCGTAAGGCGCAGTGAAGGGCGTCATGGGGCGATCACCCTGCGGCGGACATCCGGGCTCTGGAAGGGGGACAGGCTCACCATTTCAGGATAGAGCCCCGCACGACCGCTTCCAAGGAGTTCCCATGCGCCCGTCCGAACGCACCCCCGAACAGCTTCGTCCCGTGACGCTGGAGACCGGCGTGAACCGCTATGCCGAAGGCTCGTGCCTGGTGTCGTTCGGCCATACCAAGGTTCTGGTCACGGCCTCGGTGGAAGAGAAAGTGCCGGGCTGGATGCGCAACACCGGTCAGGGCTGGGTCACGGCCGAATACGGCATGCTGCCGCGCGCCACCCACACCCGCGGCCGCCGCGAGGCCTCCGCCGGCAAGCAGTCGGGCCGCACCCAAGAAATCCAGCGCCTGATCGGCCGGTCCTTGCGCGCCGTGGTCGATCTCAAGGCTCTGGGCGAGCGTCAGGTTCTGATCGACTGCGACGTGATCCAGGCCGACGGCGGCACCCGCACCGCCTCGATCACCGGCGCCTGGGTCGCGATGGCGCAGGCCCTGGGCTATCTGCGCGCCGAGGGCGTGCTGAGCGCCGATCCGATCCTGGACCAGGTGGCGGCGGTGTCGTGCGGCGTGTTCAACAATCTGCCGGTGCTGGACCTCGACTATGAAGAGGATTCGACCGCCGAAGCCGATTCCAACTTCGTCCTTACCGGCGCCGGGCAGATCGTCGAGATTCAGGCCACGGGCGAGAAGCGCGGCTTCTCGCGCGGCGAGTTCGACCGCCTGTTCGAGCTGGCCGAGATCGGCTGTCGCGACCTGTTCGTGCTGCAGAAACAGGCGGTGGATGCGGCGCTGAAGCGCTAATCGCGAACGGTTGCGGCCCAGGCGCGTTGCCCAAGGAGACCCATCAGGAGATCCCTCATGCGCCTGGCCTTCCTCGCCGCCCCCGTCGTCGCCCTGGCAGCCCTGACGGCGGCCTGCAATCAGAGCGACCCCGCGCCGGTCCCCCCGCCCGAGACGGCGCCCTCGCCGGTCGAGGCGCCTGTGCAGCCGCCGGCGGAAGTCCCGGTGCAGACGCCGGCCGCCATGCCGGCGTCGAGCGGCTCATGCCTGGATGAGATCGGTCAGGACGCCGCGACGCAGTTGGTCGAACGGTGCCGCGCGGTCAGCCCGGCGACGCGCCCGCCCTGCAACACCGCCAATCCCTGCGCGATGATCCAGAGCGAAATCGACCGATCCTGCGCCCTGTGGGAGCGCGACGGAGAGACCCCGCCCGACGAGTGCCGGGCGGGCTAAGCCTAGAGGCCGGGTCTCAGCCCTGGGGCCAGACGCCGAACGGGTCGGTCCATTCCAGGCCCAGGGCCTGGGCGACCGCCGGATAGGTGATCTCGCCCTTCAGCACGTTCAGGCCGCGCGCCAGGTGCGGATCCTTGCGCAGCGCCTCCAGCCCTTGGTCGGCCAGCGCCAGGCCGAACGGCAGGGTGGCGTTGTTCAGGGCCTCGGACGAGGTGCGCGGCGCGGCGCCCGGCATGTTGGCCACACAGTAGTGAACCACGCCGTCAACGGTGTAGGTCGGGTCTTCGTGGGTGGTCGGCTTGGAGGTCTCGAAACAGCCGCCCTGATCGATGGCGACGTCGACCAGGACCGAGCCGGGCTTCATCTTTTTCAGGTGCTCGCGCTTGACCAGCTTGGGCGCCTCGGCCCCCGGCACCAGAACGGCGCCGATGACCACGTCGGCCTTGACGATCTCTTCCTCGATCGCGCCGATCGAGGAATAGCGCGTAATGACCCGGCCGCCGGTGACTTCGTCGATATAGGCCATGCGCGGGATGGAGCGTTCCAGCACCACCACCTCGGCGCCCAGGCCCATGGCCATGCGCGCCGCGTTCAGCCCGACCACGCCGCCGCCCAGCACCAGCACCCGCGCGGGCGCCACGCCCGGCACGCCGCAGAACAGCAGGCCCATGCCGCCGTTGTGCTTCAGCAGGGTCTCGGCGGCCGAGAAGACGGCGATCCGTCCGGCGACTTCGGACATGGGGGCCAGCAGCGGCAGCCCGCCGCGCGCATCGGTCACCGTCTCGTAGGCGATGGCGGCGCATTTGGAGGCGATCAGCCCCTTGGTCTGCTCGGGATCGGGCGCCAGGTGCAGGTAGGTGTAGAGGATCTGGTCCTCGCGCAGCATCTCCCACTCGACCTTCTGGGGCTCCTTGACCTTCACGATCATGTCGCTGTCGGCGAAGACGGTGGCGGCGTCGGCCACGATGGTCGCGCCGGCCTTGACGTAGTCGTCGTCGGTGAAGCCCGCGCCCATGCCGGCGCCCGTCTGAACGGCGATCTGGTGGCCGCGCGCCGCATACTCGCGCGCGGCGGTGGGCGTCAGGCCGACGCGGTGTTCGTTCTTCTTGATTTCGCTGGGCACGCCGACGCGCATTGTGTCTCTCCCGAAACTGGCCGTCCGCCTGTTTCGACGGATCGTTCGAGCGTGACCATAGCGCCGGACGAGGCGCAGATTCCGGTTCATTTGCCTGGGTTATCGGCGTAAATGCGCAGACTCTGCGAGGATCGCACGCAATGAAGACAGTCTCCGCCGTCGAGCTGGACGCCATCGACCGCAAGATGCTGCGGGTGCTGCAGCAGGACGGGCGCATCACCAACGCCGATCTGGCGCGGCAGGTAGCCCTGTCGGAAAGCGCCTGCCTGCGGCGTCTGCGGGCGCTGGAAAGCGCGGGCGTGATCGGCCGCTACGCCGCCATGATCAATGAGCGGGCCGTGGGCCTGCCGATCAGCGTCTTCGTCACCGTCACCCTGGCCAGTCAGTCCGAAGCCGCCCTGACGGCGTTCGAGGCCGCCGTCGCCGCCGTGCCCGAGGTGATGGAATGCTATCTGATGACCGGCGGCTCGGACTATCTGCTGCGGCTGGTCGTGCGCGACGTGGACGATCTGGAGCGGCTGCACGCCAAGGCCCTGACCCGTCTGCCGGGGGTCAACCGCGTCTCGTCCAGCGTCGCCATGCGGGCGGTGGTCAAGCGTGGGGCGCTGCCGGTGTGAGGCGGTCGGCCAAGGCCTCGATCCGCTTGCGGATGTCGGGCACGGCGATCGTCTCCCAGAAGGCCGCGCGCGCAGGCGGCCCCAGCACATAGAGGGCGTCGTCGGACCGACCCTGGGCGTCCAGCACCCGGCCTTCGGCGTCCAGATCCAGACCCAGCCGCAGCGGGTCCAGCCGCGCCCGGCCCGCGGCGATCAGCGGCCCCGTCAGCAGGTCGCGGGCCGCATCATGGCCCGGTCCGGTGCAATCGATCAGCCAGTCGGCCTGAAGCGCGCCCGGCGCGCCGCCGCCGCGCGGGCGATAGGCGGCGCGGACGCCCGTCCCGTCGGCTTCAACGCGGCCAAGCCGACCGGCGATGATGGTCAGCCGACCCTCGGCGTTCAGCCGTTCCAGGAACCGGCCGATGCGCGCCGCGACGCGATGGCGGTGCACGTCCCACCAGGGCCGCAGATGCCGGACCAGCCGCGCCCGCTCGGCGACCGTGGCCTGGCTCCATAGGTCTGCGGTGATGGGGCGGTAGGCTTCCATCACGGGCTTCCAGCCAGCCGTTCCGGCCTTGGCGCGCGCCGCCTTCAGCCGCGCCGACATGGGGCCCTTCAAGGCTGGATCCGGGAGGTCGGTCGCCGCGTCGTTCTGCTCGCCGTGCGCGCGAGGCAGCAGGCCGCGCCGCGACAGGGCCGTCGCCCGCCCCCGCCAGCCGCCGGCCTCAAGGCTCTGCAGCATGTCGACCATGGTTAGGCCCGTGCCCACGATCAGCACGCGGTCGTCGGCGCCGATACGCTCCAGCGCGCCCGGCGCCCAGGGGTCCGACAGGATGCGGTCGCTCGCCCCGGTCTCGGCAGTGCGCGGCGCAGGATTGCCGGTGGCCAGCACCACCGCGCGACCTTCGATACGGCGCCCGTCGGCCAGACGCACGCCCTCGGCCTCGACGGCGACAGCCGCGCCCTGCACCGTCTGGATCAGTCCCGTCGCGCGCGCGTGGCCGAACCGATCGGCGAGATAGCAGCCATAGACGGCGCGCGGCGCGAAGTCTTCGGGGTCAGCCAGCTCCGGCCGGTTGGCCTTCAGCCAGTCCACGAAGTCGGCGGGCCGCCCCTCCACCGCGCTCATGCGGCTGGATCGGACGTTCAGCAGATGACCCTCGAACGGCGTCGAATAGGCCACGCCCAGGCCGAAGCGGTCGTCGCGGCCGATGACGGTCGAACGCTGCCCGCGCTCGGCCAGCCGCGCCGCCAGCATGGCGCCGGAGAAGCCCCCGCCGACGATGACGATCTGATCGGTCCCAACCTCGCCCATGGCCGTCAGTGGCCCGAACGGCCGGCGCCGTCAAACCGCCCGGCTTCAGATTTCCTGGTTGTAGGCGCCGATCTCGGGATAGGCGGCGAGGCGCGGCTTGACCTCTTCGCGGAACAGGGCGCGCATGTCGTCCTCGGAGCGCATGGACTCCACCACGACGACCAACTCGGGCTTGTTGGACGAGGCGCGGACCAGGACCCAGGAGCCGTCCTCCAGGTGCACGCGCACGCCGTTGACGGTGATGGCCTCGACGATCTTGCGGCCCAGGATCGAGCCGCCGGCGTCGGCCAGGGCCTGATACTCGGCCACGATCCGCTCCAGCACCTCGTACTTCAGCTCGTCGTCGCAATGGGGCGACATGGTCAGGCTGGTCCAGGCGTCCGGCAGGGCGGCCTTCAGCTCGCTCAATTTTTTGCCGGGGTTGCGGTCCAGCATAGCCAGGATGGCGCCGGCGGCGACCAGGCCGTCGTCATAGCCGTGGCCCAGTTCGCCGGCCATGAAGAAGTGGCCCGACTTCTCGAACCCGGCAAGGGCGCCGATCTCGGCGGTCTTGCGCTTGATGTAGCTGTGGCCGGTCTTCCAGTAGACCGTCTCGGCGCCGTTGGCCTTGAGCACCTCGTCGGTCTTGTACAGGCCCGTCGACTTCACATCGACGACGAAGGTCGCGTTGGGATGGATGGCCGACAGGTCGCGGGCCAGCATCAAACCGATCTTGTCGGCGAAGATCTCCTCGCCCGTGTCGTCCACCACGCCGCAGCGGTCGCCGTCGCCGTCGAAGCCCAGGGCCAGGTCGGCGCCCGTCTCGCGCACCCGCTGCGCCATCTGGCTGAGCATGGCGTGGTCTTCAGGGTTCGGATTGTATTTGGGGAAGGTGTAGTCGAGGTCGGCGTCCATCTCGATCACCTCCACGCCCATGCGGCGCAGGGCGTCGGGCGCGAAGGCGCCGGCCGTGCCGTTGCCGCAGGCGGCCACGACCTTGAGCGGACGCTTGATCTGAACCTTGGACGCCACGTCGGCGATATAGCGTTCGCGGAAACCCTCGACGCGTTCCAGCCGGCCGTTGGGCCGGGCCACGCCTTGCCCCTCCAGCACGATCGCCTTCAGACGGCCGATCTCGTCGGGGCCGAAGGTCAGGGGCGGATTGGCGCCCATCTTCACGCCGGTCCAGCCGTTCTCGTTATGGCTGGCGGTGACCATGGCCACGCAGGGGGCGTCCAGCTCGAACTGTCCGAAATAGGCCATGGGCGACAGGGCCAGACCGACGTCCAGCACCTCCATGCCGCCTTCCAGCAGGCCCAGAATCAGCGCCTGTTTCACGCTCAGCGAATAGCCGCGGAAGTCGTGGCCGACCACGATGCGCGGCTTGACCCCGATCTCGTGCACATAGGTCGCCAGACCCAGACCCAGGGCCTGGATGCCCAGCAGATTGATCTCCTTCTCCAGGACCCAGCGCGCGTCGTATTCGCGAAAGCCCGTCGGCTTGACCAGCGGGACGGTCTCGTACTCGGCCGTGTTGGGGCGCAGGTCCTGGCGCGGTTTGATCATCGGATAGGGTCCTGAAACAGCTGGGCGGTCAGGGCCAGACCGCGGCGAGCGCGATCAGGGCCAGGGCGGCGAGGGCGGATGCGCCGAAGAAAACGCGGTCTGACATGACGATGTCTCTAGCGGCGGCTCCCGACGGGGACAACAACGCCGCTGGCCGACAAGGGATGCGCGAACACGGCGAAACCTTGACCTGCGCCCGGCGCGGGGCCTACCCCGAAGGTTCGCCAACGGAGAGCCCGATGCCTCGACTGATCCTGCTGCGCCACGGCCAGAGCCAGTGGAACCTGGAAAACCGCTTCACCGGCTGGGTCGACGTCGATCTGACCGCCGAGGGCGAGGCCCAGGCCCGGCGGTCCGGCGAGCTGATCGCCCAGGCCGGCTTTCACCCGTCGGTGATGTTCGTCTCGGTGCTGAAGCGGGCCAAGCGCACGGGCGCCCTCGCCATGCAGACGGCTGGGCTGAAGGACGTGCCGGTGGTCGAGGACTGGCGCCTGAACGAGCGCCACTACGGCGGGCTGACGGGGCTGAACAAGGCCGAGACGGCCGAGAAGCACGGCGAGGATCAGGTCAAGGTCTGGCGCCGCAGCTATGACGTGCCGCCTCCGCCGCTGGCGCCCGGCGGCGAATGGGACTTCGCCGGCGACGAACGCTACGCCGGCAAGGCCATCCCCGACAGCGAGAGCCTGAAGACCACGCTGGACCGGGTCGAACCCTATTGGAACGAGGCCATCGCGCCGCGGCTGAAGGCCGGCGAGGACGTCCTGATCGCCGCCCACGGCAACTCTCTGCGGGCCATCGTCAAACTGCTGTTCGCCGTGCCGGACGACCAGATCGTCGGCGTGGAGATCCCGACCGGCAATCCGCTGGAGATCGACCTGGAGGCCGATCTGAAGCCGACCACCGCCCGCTATCTGGACGCCGACCGCGCCCAGCCCCTGCCGGACGTGGCGGCGTGACCGATCAAGAAGCGATGCGCCGCGCCATCGACCTGGCGCGGGCGCACATGGGCCGCACCTGGCCCAATCCGTCGGTCGCCTGCGTGATCGTCAAGGACGGCGAGGTCGTCGCCGAGGCCGCCACCGCCGACGGCGGCCGCCCCCACGCCGAGGAACAGGCCGTGCCGGCCGCCGGCGACAAGGCGCGCGGTTCCACCGCCTATGTCACGCTGGAGCCCTGCGGCGCCCGATCTTCGGGCCGCCGGTCCTGCGCCCACTTCCTGGTCGAGGCCGGCGTGGCGCGGGTGGTCGTGGCCTGCGTCGACCCTTCGCCCTTCGCCTCGGGCCGGGGCGTCGAGCGCCTGCGCCAGGCGGGGCTTCAGGTCGAGACCGGCCTGCTGTCGGACGAGGCGGCGGTCCTCTACGAAGGCTATCTGCACCGGCTCGAGACCGGCCGGCCCATGGTGCGGCTGTCCAGCGACGGCGAAGGCTTCGACGCCCGCTTCGCCGCCTCGGCCAAGGCGGACCTGACCACCGAACTGAAGCGCCTGGGCGAAGCCGGCTACACCCGCCTGTGGACCTCGCCCGGCGACCTGGCCGACGCGCTCAGGGCGCAGGGGCTGCTGACGGAGTAGGGGAACTAGCGCTTACACGACCTATCGGCAGTGTCTGCTGCGTGGTGAGCACCCAGCGTTAGCTCAAGACGATTTACGTTGTTAATCAGTTTCAGTAAGCGCCTGTCCTCTCGGAATCGACGGCGATAGCCGTCGTGCTAGAGCGAGACGAGAACCAAGCTGTCCCTGAGGAGGCTTACGGAAAGTTGCGCCCACTTTGAGCCCTAACGAACCGGCGTGGTGACCAAAATTTCTAACTCATCTGCATGCCTTCCAGGGAAGGCTTGCACCGCGCTGCGCCGCAGGTCGAAGTCAGCTCCGATCTCTCGCAGCGCTGCCACAAACGACGCCTGCGCCTGGGTAAGGTTGTCAGGGTCGCCAACATTAACGCCCAAGCCGGACGGCGGGGGGTTCCCAGGCCCTCCGACCATCGGGTTTGAGACAATCCAGCCCGCGCCTTGAAAAGCTGCTGAGAGATCAGCGACAAGCCCACGCGCATCGGCCGCTGCCATATCCGCCGCTACTGAAACTGAAAGGCCGTGACCGGAAACAGCAGCGCGGATTCGTTCTCGCTGCTCTGAGCCAAACCGACGCGGCTGGAGTAGTGCAATCCTTGCCTCGAGATCGTCTAAGCGCGCTTTAGCCTCATCCGGGGAGGCACCATCCAACTTTCGGCGGTATTCCGAGATTTCATCATTCTTCAGCGTCAGGCGTGAATTTAGGTCGGCTATCTCCTGCGCCTTGAGCCCTCGCAGGATCAAGAATACGACCCCGCCGACTGCAGCGACGCAGATCAAGAAGCTCAACGGAGCCTGAGCGATCATCGCGCCCTCAGACCGCAAGGTTTGGAAAAAGTTGCTCATACCGCCGTAATATCAGATGACCTTCGGAAAGCGATGCGCTGGCTGGAAGAAGCGGACGCCCGCACCTCACCCCCTGATCGACCGCTCCTACATCTGCTTCGGCGGCGTCCTGCTGCTGAGAGCCAGACATCGTGCTGTCCGGTAAGGACCGGAACGCCGCCCCGGAAACCTTCAGCCGAACTCCGCTTCCAAGTCCGCCAGGCGCGCGGCCTGGTCTTCGGCGATCAGGGCGTCCAGCACCGGGTCGATGTCGCCTTCCAGGATCTGTGGCAGGCTGTGCAGGGTCAGGCCGATGCGGTGGTCGGTCACGCGGCCCTGGGGGAAGTTGTAGGTGCGGATGCGCTCGGACCGGTCGCCAGAGCCGACCTGGGACTTGCGCGCATCCGAGCGCGCGGCGTCCTTGGCCTGGCGCTGCATGTCGTACAGGCGCACGCGCAGGTTCTTCATCGCCTTGTCGCGGTTCACGTGCTGCGACTTCTCCGAACTGGTCACCACGATGCCGCTGGGCAGGTGGGTGATGCGCACGGCCGAATCCGTCTTGTTGACGTGCTGGCCGCCCGAGCCCGAGGCGCGGAAGGTGTCGATGCGGATGTCCTTGTCGTGGATTTCGATTTCGACGTCCTCGACCTCGGGCAGGACGGCGACGGTGGCGGCCGAGGTGTGGATGCGCCCGCCCGCCTCGGTGGTCGGCACGCGCTGGACGCGGTGCACGCCGCTCTCGAACTTCAGCCGGCCGAACACGCCGTCGCCGGTGACGGTGGCGATGATCTCCTTGTAGCCGCCGGCCTCGCCCTCGGTGGCGCTGTCGATCTCGACCCGCCAGCCGCGCGTGGAGGCGTAGCGCGAATACATGCGGAACAGGTCGCCGGCGAACAGAGCCGCCTCGTCGCCGCCGGTGCCGGCGCGCACCTCCAGCACGGCCGAGGCGTTCTCGTCGGCGTCGCGCGGGGCCAGCAGCAGGGCGACCTCGCGCTCCATCTCGGGCAGCCGGTCCTTCAGCGCCTCTAGCTCGGCCGCCGCCATCTCGGCCATTTCCGGGTCGTCGGCCATGACGGCCAGGTCGCCCATCTCGGCCCGCGTGCGCGCCAGGGCCGACACGGCGTCGGCCACGGGCTTCATCTCGGCGTGCTCCTTGGACAGGCGCACGATCTCGGCCCCGTCGGCAGCCGCGCCCATGCGCGCCTCCACCTCGTGGAAGCGGTCGAGCACCTGGTCGAGGCGGGCCTGGGGCAGTCGCAAGGGCGGGCGTCCTGAAGGGCGAGGCGAAGGGCGCGAGCCTTACCCCGCGCGGCCCGCCGCTGTCGATTCCATGTGATCGCGCCCGCGAGCTCCGGGCCGAACGGAACCCTCACGCCGAGCCGCGCCTTTAGGCCAGCGGCGCGTCGTCGCCGGACTGGGCGCCCATGGAGACCTTCTTCCTGTTCCTGCTGGTGGGCGTGGTCGCCCAAGGCATCGATGGCGCCCTGGGCATGGCCTATGGCGTGATCTCGACCTCCGTGCTTCTGGCCATGGGCGTGCCACCGGCGACCGCATCGGCCAGCGTCCACGCCGCCGAAGTCTTCACCACCGCCGCCTCGGCCTCCAGCCACGTCTGGCATCGCAATATCGAGTGGCGGCTGTTCGTTCCACTGGCGATCGCCGGCGTCATCGGCGGCGTGCTAGGCGCCTACGTTCTGGCGGGGATCGAGGGCGACATCGTCAAGCCCTTCATCATCGCCTACCTGGCGCTGATCGGCGTCTGGATCCTGTGGCGCGCGGGTCGAGAGAACCGGCCGCGTCGCCTGCCGGCCTGGCTGACCGCGCCGGTCGGCGTGGTCGGCGGATTCCTGGACGCGATCGGCGGAGGCGGCTGGGGACCGACGGTCTCGGCCACCATGGTGGGCGCCGGTCAGGAGCCGCGCCGCGCCATCGGCACGGTCAATACAGCAGAGTTCTTCCTGACGGTGGCGATCTCGGCCACCTTCGTCTGGTCGCTGGTGACCGGCCACTGGCAGGAGGCGGGCGCCCTGCGCGAGCACTTCGCGGCGGTCGCAGGTCTAGTCGCGGGCGGCCTGATCGCCGCGCCCTTCGCCGGCTATATCGTCAAGAAGGTGCCGCGCCGCGTGCTGACCTACGCCGTCGGCGGCCTGTTGCTGCTGCTCGCCGCCTTCCAGGGCGCTCAGCTGGCCGGCCTGTTCTAGACCGGCGCGGTGTCGCGGAAGCTGTCACGGGCTTCCAGCGCCTCGGTCAGGGCGACCAGGCGGGGACGGCCGGCACGCCAGTCGATGTCGGGATGGCGGAAACCTATCCAGCTGGCGGCCACGCCCGCCGTGATCGCGCCCATGTCCAGCGGATCAGCCTTGAGGTCGGCGGCTTCCAGCCCGTCCAGGGCGCGGCCCAGGTTGCGGGTCCAGCGCTCGATCCACGACGGCGAGCGCTCATGCTCGGGCCGGCGCAACTCCAGCACGCGCTTCACGCCCATCTCGAGCGCGGCGTTGGCCAGGGTCTCGATGCGGCGCACCCGCAGGCGCTCGGCCCCAGCGGCGGGCAGCAGGCGCGGCCCCTCGCCGATCTCGTCCAGATATTCGCAGATGACCGGACTGTCGGTCAGCGGCGCGCCGTCGGCCGCGATCAGGGCCGGAACCTGCACGATGGGGTTGGCGGCGAAAAGATCGGGCGCATCGGCGTAGGGGTCGGTCGCGATCTCTTCGATCCGATCCGTCAGCCCCTTTTCGCGGGCGACGATGCGCACCTTGCGGGCGAAGGGCGACGGGGCGGTGATATAGAGCTTCATCCGTCGACCTTGCCTTGCCAGGTTTAGCGGCGGGCCTTGCGCGCGGCGTAGCGGGCGTCGCGGCGGGCCTTCTGCTCTTCCTTGGTGAGTTGCTTGCGGGCCTTGCGGTCGGCGCGCTTGGCGGCCTCGACCTCTTCCTGAGCCGCCTGGTCGGCAGCCATGCGCTCGGCGTCCCTGGCGGCCTTCTCGCGGCGCTCTTCAGCCTTGGCCAGTTCGTGCTGCTGACGCAGGGCCTCTTTTTCGGCCGCGCGCTTCTCGGCCAGTTTGTCGAACTCGGGGTCCTGAACCGTCGGCTTGGGCTTGAACTTGGCCAGAAGCGCCTTCTTGGCTTCCTGCTGAGCGGTGAGGCGGTCGGTGAAGGCGGTCTGTTTCAGGTCTCGCATGCGGGAAAGAATTCGTGTCCTTGGAAGAGGTCAGATAAGGCGGTGAAGGGCCGAGCCGAAAGCGTCGGCGCCGGAAAAGCCGAAAGCGGCGCGGAAATCAAGCCGCGCCGCCTAGTCGGCGTCACATAAGGCCCCCGCCGAAATTAGCAAGCGGAGGCGGTGCGCGATCAGCGCGGTTTCTGGGCCTGGCTGACGGCCGTGCCGGCCGCCCCGCCGACGGCCGCGCCGACCGGGCCGCCCACGACCGCGCCCGCAACCGCGCCGGTGGCGGCCTTCTGTTCGGTAGTGGTGCCGCACGCGGCGAGCGACAGCCCGGCGGCGACCACAGCGACGACACCGGCGATTTTGAACGAGCGAACCATAGGACAGCCTCCTGAAAACAGTGACGCTTCAACGGCGAGAACGCCTCGGCGTTCCCACCTCGTGCTTTCGAGAATTCGCCCGAACACAGATAAGAGTTCAGACCTCTCATGCGGGATTTGTTAACGCTGCATCGCGCCGGGCTGAATCTCCGGATCAGTAATGAAGCGGTCGACTAACGAGTTGATTCTCGCTGGTCTTGGTCACATCGCTTGTGGGGCCGCGTCCATCTCGCGGCGCCAAAAGGTCATGTTGCAACGCAAACAAAGTTGCGAATCGACCACATTTCGGCCACGCTTCCCCGGATAAAGGCCCGCTTTCCCGATCCCGGCCGGTCGCCGAGGGTTGGTTCCGCTGTCGGACCGCGACGCTTTCAGGTCGCCCGGCGTGCGAGACTATCTTCAGGGGCTGCTTTTTCGCCCTGCCGTACAGGATCGAGCTTTTGTCCTTTCTCTCGCACACGCGTGCGCTTCTGCGCGTTCGCCCATGGGCCCGCTATCGGACCCTGACCGCGGCGACGTGCGGCTGCCTCGTGGGCTTGGGGGTGGGCGGAGCCTACCTGGGAGGGACGATCGCCAAGGCCGACGCCGTGCGCGGCCAGGCCGAACGCCTGCAAGGTGCCGCAACGGCGGGCTTCACCGAAGAGGCGCTGGTCGCCGCCGCCGGAGGACTGGACGCCAGCGCCCTGTCGATCGCGCGCCGCCACGACCCCTATTCGGTCGCCGGTCCGCACCAGCGTGACCGTCAGGCCGAGCTGATGACCGCGCGGCTGGAACAGCTTCGTCAGGGTGACGCCGGGCTGCGCCGCGTGCGCATGGACGCCGGCCCCGCGATGCAGCCCTTCCGACTGGGCGGCGCGCTGGATCAGTCCCGCGATCTCGAATGCCTGACCCAGGCCGTCTATTACGAAGCGCGCGGCGAAGGCCGTGCGGGCATGCAGGCCGTGGCGCAGGTGGTCCTGAACCGCAGCCGCCACCCGTCCTTCCCCAAGACTGTCTGCGGCGTGGTCTATCAGGGCTCCAACCGCTCGACCGGCTGCCAGTTCAGCTTCACCTGCAACGGCGCCATGCGCGGCGCGGTGAACCGCTTGGCCTGGAACCGCGCCCGCGACATCGCCTCCAGCGCCCTTTCCGGTCAGGTCTTCGGCCCCGTGGGGTCCGCGACCCATTTCCACACGACAGCTGTGGCGCCGGCTTGGCGCAACACCCTGGTTCGCGTCGCCCATGTCGGCGACCACTATTTCTACCGCTTCGGAGGCCGCAACGGCTCGGCCTCGGCCTTCGCCTATGAAGCCCGCCCGTCCGCGCCGGCCAACAACGAACCCCGTCTGGTTCAGGCCAGCCTGGACCCCGTCGCCGCCGCGCGTCAGGCCGGCGAGGCCGTGGCCTACACGATGGTCCTGGCTCAGGAAGGCCTCAGCGCACCCCGTCAGGAGCCCCAGCCGGCGGCTCAAACCCAGGCCGCCGCCCGCTCCGCAGAGGCGGCACACCGCGCTGAACCGGCGCGAGACGCTCAGCCGGCCCCCGTCCGCACCGCGCCTGCACCTGCCCCCGCCCAGGGCGACAAGGCTGAAGCCAAGACCTCCACACCGGCGGAATGACGCCCCTTCAGTGATCGTCCGGCCTTCGGGGCGTCACTGGGTTGCGTGACAGATCACAAATGGTCCGCTCAGGCGGCGTCCAGACCGATGTCCAGGTTCGGGGCCGAATGGGTCAGGGCGCCCACGGAAATCACGTCCACGCCCGTCTCGGCGATGGCGCGCACCGTCTTCAGATTGACCCCGCCTGACGCCTCGAGCACCAACCGGCCGGCGGTGCGGCGCACCGCCTCGCGCAGGTCGTCCAGGCTGAAGTTGTCCAGCATGACCACGTCCGGGCCGTCTTCCAGCGCCAGCACGGCGTCCAGTTGGTCCAGGCCGTCGACCTCGACTTCGACCTTCATCAGATGGCCGACCGACGCCCGGGCCCGGCGCACCGCCTCGGCCGCGCCGCCGCACACCGCGACGTGGTTGTCCTTGATCAGGACCGCGTCATCCAGGCCGAAGCGGTGGTTGGATCCGCCGCCCATGGCGACGGCATGCTTCTCCAGCGCACGCAGACCCGGCGTGGTCTTGCGGGTGTCGGCGATCCGCGCGCCGGTGCCGTCGACGGCCTCGACATAGGCGCGGGTCAGGGTCGCCACGCCGCACAGCCGCCCCAGCAGGTTCAGCGCGGTCCGCTCCGCCGCCAGCAGGGCGCGCGCATTCGCTTCGACACGCACCAGGATCTGGCCGGCTTCGAACGCCTCACCGTCCTTGATCCGCTCCTCGACGACGGCGTCGGGGTCCATCGCCCGCACGGCTAAACGCACTACCGCCAGGCCTGCCGCGACGCCGGCCTGACGCGCGGCGAAATCGGCCATCAGGCGCGCCTCGGCCGGAATGCAGGCCACGGCCGTGACGTCGCCGGCCCGGCCGAGATCCTCGGCCAGCGCCAGACGCACCACAGGGTCGATCAGCAGGTCGGGAAGGCTCACGCGGCGGCGCTCCTGAAGGTCTGGCCGGCGGCCAGGGTGATGCGGCTGTGGCGGGCCTCGGGCGCCGCCTCGGGATAGTCGGACCGGAAATGGCCGCCCCGGCTTTCACGCCGATCCAGCGCCGCCTGGGCGATCAGTCGCGCAGCGATCAGCGCCGGGGCGCGCGGCGCCTCGACCTCCAACCGGTCGATGACGCCGATCAGCCGGGTCAGGCCGGCGGCGTCGCGCTCGACCCCGGCGTCGGCCGTCATGGCCTGGCGCAGCGCGGCCAGCGCCTCGGCGCTCAGCGCGGGCGCGACGCGCCCGGCGTCGCCCCCGCCCGCGCCGGTCGCCTGGGCCGCCGCGAAGCCCGTGCGGCGGCCGAAGGCGGCGGCTTCCAACAGGGAGTTGGAGGCCAGGCGGTTGGCCCCGTGCACGCCCGTCGCGGCGCATTCGCCGACCGCGAACAGGCCCTCAAGGCTCGTGCGGCCGTCCGCGTCGGCGGGGATCCCGCCCATGTGATAATGGGCCGCCGCTGCGACCGGGATCGGCTGTTCGCGCGGATCCAGCCCCGCCCCGAGACAGGCGGCGAAGACGGCGGGAAAGGCTTCGGGGAAGTGCTCGCCGACGGCCTGGCGCGCATCCAGAAAGGCGCCGCGTCCCGACTGTACCGAACGATGCACCGCACGGGCCACAATGTCCCTGGCGGCCAGGTCGGCGTCAGCGGCGTCGCCCAGCAGAAAGGCGCCCGAGGCGTCGATCAGACGCGCGCCCTCGCCCCTTAGCGCCTCGGTCGCCAGCGGCGCCGGGTCCAGGCCCACGTCGATCGCGGTGGGATGAAACTGGACGAACTCGGGATCGAGGATTTCCGCGCCCGCCAAGGCGGCCAGACCCAGGCCCTCGCCGCGCAGGGCCGAGGGGTTGGTGGTCATGGCGTAGAGCCCGCCGGCGCCGCCGGTCGCCAGCACGACCGAGGGCGCGGTGATCTCGACCAGCCGACGGCCGCGCACGATCAGGGCGCCGCCGATGCGGCCGTGCGCATCCTGCATCAAGCCGACCAGGCGGCCGTCCTCGATGGCCGTGACGTGGGGCGCGGCGCGCACGGCGGCTACCAGGGCCGACAGGATGGCGCGTCCGGCACCGTCCCCGCCGACCCGGGCGACGCGGGCGACGCTGTGCGCCGCCTCCAGATTGACCGCGAAGCCGCCGGCCGCATCCCGATCGAACGGGGCGCCCAGCGCGGCCAGCCACTCCACCGTCTCGCGCCCCGCCTCGGTCAGGGCGTGGCTGGCTTCGGCCTCGACCAGGCCGGCGCCCGCGCGCGCCGTATCGGCGGCGTGCAGATCAGGCGAGTCCGACGCGCTGAGCGCAGCCGCCACCCCGCCCTGGGCCCAAGCGGAGGAACAGGCCTGAAGCAAGGGGGCGGGGCTGATGACGAGCGTCGAACGCGGCCCGGCCTCAAGCGCCGCCGACAGGCCGGCCAGGCCGCCGCCGATGATCAGCGGTCCGTCGTGCCCCAGGCGCTCGACGCTCTTCGTCATCGGCCGAGACCCAGGATGCGCGCGCCGCCGTCCAGAGCGGCTCCGGCGTCGCCGGTCAGCGGGATCACCGACATGAGGCCGACGCCGACGCAGGCCGCTGCGGTCAGGACGAACAGGCCGACGCTGAAGCCGGCCTCCTTCCAGCTCAGCTGGCGCCCTTCAGGCCGCCAGACGCCGCGCCGCAGATGGCCGACCAGGGCCAGGGCCAGAAAGGCGGTGAAGATGAAGGCCCCGTTGGTCAGGCCCCACCAGATCACCAGGGCGCCGACCGCGACCATGGCGCCCATCTCGACCCACGGATGGATGCGCGCCAGCACGGGCCCCAGAGCCTTGGAGCCGTCCAGGGGCGGCGCGGGCGCCAGGTTGATCAGGTTCAGAAACGCCACGGCGAAGACGCCCTGCAGCCAGATCGCCTGTCCGGTCAGGTAGAAGGCGGCCAGGAACGGAATGGCGGCCAGCAGCCCGAATGCCGGCCCGGCGAGCGACACCAGCACCCCGTGCCACTCGCTGTCGGGCAGTCGCCGGCTCTTGGCCAGGCCGCCCAGGAACGGGATGATGTAGATGCGCGCCGGGCCCATGCCGAGGCGGTTCATCGCCAGGACGTGGCCGTACTCATGCACGAACAGGCCGAAGATGGCCGCGCCAGCGAACATGGCGCTGCCGGTGACCCACCAGATGAAGCCGCCCAGCAGGACGGTGGAGATCAGCGCCCACAGCGGATGCTGGCCCTTGTCCGCGTCCTCGACCCGGATTGGCCGACGCGTCTGAGAGGCCGGCGCGGGCGCCGACAACTCTTCCGGGCGGGGGTCCCAGGGACCGGGACGGCGGATGGGGGGATCAATGTCGCTCATGGCGTTCCAGATGGGGCGCGCGGCCGGATCTAGCGAGGGGACCGGTCGTCGCGCCTCAGATCAGCTCCACATCCACATGGTGGCGCGCCTTGAACAGGTCGTAGCGCGCCGGGATGGCGGGCGGCGGCAGGTCGATCATCCGCTGCACCGCCAGGCGGCCGCGCTTGGCCGTGTCCTCGGGCACCGTCACCTCGAACTGCATGCTGACCAGGCAGTCGCGGATGTTGGTCAGGGTGATGCGCTTCATGTGCGGGCACAGGTTGCACGGGCCAATGAAGTCGACGCCCGGCACATCGCCTTTCACGTTGGACGCCATCGAGCACTCGGTGATCATCACCACCTGCCGGGGCCTGCGCGCCTCGACATAGTCTATCATCGCCGCAGTCGAGCCGGCGAAGTCCGACGCGGCCAGCACGTCCTCGGGGCATTCCGGGTGAGCCAGTATCTCGGCGCCCGGATAGGCCGCGCGCATCTCTTGAATGTCGGCGGCGGTGAAGCGCTCGTGCACCTCGCAGCGGCCCTTCCAGGCGATGATGCCCACGGTCGTCTGCGCCGCGACATTGCGGGCCAGGAACTCGTCGGGGATCAGAATGACCCGGTCCACGCCCCACTCTCGCGCGGCCCATTCGACCACCTGGACGGCGTTGGCCGAGGTGCAGCAGATGTCGGTCTCGGCCTTCACGTCGGCGGTGGTGTTCACATAGGTGACGACCGGCAGACCGGGATAGCGCTGCTTGATCAGGCGCACGTCCGCGCCCGTGATCGACGAAGCCAGCGAGCAGCCGGCGCGCAGATCGGGGATCAGGACCGTCTTGGACGGGCTGAGGATCTTGGACGTCTCGGCCATGAAGTGCACACCGGCCTGGACGATCACCTTGGCGTCCGAGCGCGCGGCCTCCTTGGCCAAGCCCAGGCTGTCGCCGACATAGTCGCCGACGCCGTGGAAGATTTCAGGCGTCATGTAGTTGTGGGCCAGGATGACGGCGTCGCGCTCGCGCTTCAGCTGGTTGATCTCGCTGATCAGCCGCGCCTGATCGGGCCACTCCATCGGGGTGACGAAATCCTTGACCTTGTCCCAAACGGGCGCGGTCTCGCGTTCAATTTCGCGCGACAGTCCGAAAGCGCCGTCCGCCATGCTCACCTCCATCGGATATGCTCGACATGAGCAAATCCCAGGGCCGAGAAACGTCGGCAAGGCCACAGCCCCCCCGACGACTTATGCTCACATTCAGCATAAGCAGGTGCAATCTAGTCCGGCCCGCCGAAAAAGCAAGCGGCGCCGCGTCAGGATCGACGCGGCGCCGCAGCACCGTTTAGCGATGGGATAAGGCTCAGGCGGCCTTCAGACGCTCGGCCTTGGCGTCGGCGGCGGCCGCGATTCGCGCCTCGGCGATGGCGTCGGCGATCTCGTGCGTCGGGCGCTTCTCGGCGGCGGCGCGCTCCAGCACCTCCTCCAGAGTCTCCATCAAACGCGACAGCTTGGCCTCGACCCAGGCCGGGTCATAGGCGCCGCCGCTTTCACGGGCCTTCAGCTCGGAGGCCACATTGATGATGCCGCCGCCGTTCACGACATAGTCGGGCGCATACAGCACGCCACGCTGGAACAGGGCCTGGCCGATGTCCGCCGTGGCCAGCTGATTGTTGGCGGCGCCGACCACCGCCTTGACCGTCAGCCGGTCCAGCGTCTGGGGGTTCAGCGTCGCGCCCAGCGCACACGGCGCATAGATGTCGGCCTTGACGTCATAGATGGCGTCCGGCGCCACGATCTGCGCGTTGGTGCGGGCCGCCACCTCTTCCAGCAACTCGGTGTTGACATCGGTCATGACCAGCTTGGCGCCCGCGGCGTGCAGCTTGTCGGCCAGATAGCCGCCGACGTGACCAATACCCTGCAGCGAGATCGTCAGGCCGGTAAGATCATCCTGGTTCCAAAGGCGGCGCGCGGCGACCAGAGTCGAGCGGAACACGCCCTCAGCGGTGACCGGGCTGGGGTCGCCCGAGGCTTCCGGACCCTCGCTGAGGCCCAACACATAGGGGGTGACCTTGCGGGCTTCGGCGATGTCGGCAACCGACACGCCAACGTCTTCGGCCGAGTAGTAGCAGCCGCCCAGGGTGTCGAGCGCACGACCAAAGGCGTGGAACAACTCGGGCGTCTTCTGGGTCTTGGAGTCGCCGATGATGACCGACTTGCCGCCGCCCATCTCCAGGTCCGCAACGGCGTTCTTGTAGCTCATGCCGCGCGACAGGCGCAGCACATCCTCCAGCGCCTCGGCCGAGGAAGCGTAGTTCCACATGCGGCAGCCGCCGACGGCCGGACCGCGCGCGGTGGAGTGAACCGCGACGATGGCCTTCAGGCCGGTCTTTTCGTCAAAGAAGGCGTGCACGCCTTCGTGGTTCGCGAACGAGGGTGAATCAAACAGCGTCATGCCCTGAACCTGGCCTTCCCTTAGGATATTATTTTGCGGGCCAGATACGCGCACGCGCGCGGCGGGGCAAGCGTCGCCATCCGGCCTCAGCGCCGATTGAGGCTTTCGGCCACGGGCGGCGCACCGCTGGGCAAGGGCGCGGTCGCGTCGCGCAGATAGGCCTCGACGTCGCGATAGACGACCTCGCCGCCGAGGTCGCGGTTCATGATGTGCCAAGCGTCCGCATAGAAACCGGTGCGAAAGCCGAATCGATTGCCCGCGCGCGCGAGGGCCCGCCGCATCGGCCCCTTCTCGACGATCTGATCGTGGTCGCCATACAGCAGCAGTGTCGGGACCTCGCTGCGGCCCAGGCTGCGGGACGCCGTCTCCATCAGACCCACCAGGCCAGACAAGGTGTCGAACCGGGTCGACAGGATGGTCTCCGGATCGCGCCCGTTTCGGATGAGCTCCAGCAGATTGTCCGAGGCGCGGATGCGGCGGGTTATGAACTCCGGCGGCTGGACGGCCCGTTCGCCCAGCGCGCGTGCGGCGACCCACAGCCCGGCGCGGTTCAGCGGGCTCTGGCTGGACCAGCCCCAGACGCCGGGCGCCAGCAGCACGACGCGGTCGGCCGCCGGCGGATGGTCCGAGGCGAAGGCGGCGGCCGCGACCGACCCGCCCATGCTTTCCCCGACCACGGCGATGACAGCGCGCGGATGGGTCTGGCGCGCCAGGGCGACAGCGGTGCGCAGATCCTCGACCATCAGGTCTTCGCCCGCCCAGGTCCCGCGGCCGGGTGCTCCGCCGAAGCCGCGCTGGTCATAGGCCCAGGTCTCGATCCCGCGCGCCGCCCACCAGGGACCGGCCAGCCGGAAAGAGGCGTTGTGGTCGTTCATGCCGTGCAGGGCCACGACCACGGCCCAGGGCTGGCCAGCCTCGGGCGCCCAGCGCAGCAGGGGCAGGCGCGCACCGTCGGCCATCACCAGCGCGCCTTCCAGGCCGGTCGCGGCAGCCTCGACGCGCGGACCGGCGAAACCCTCGGACGGGGTCAGCGGCGACTGCACATAGGGGGTGGCGCAGGCCGCCAGCATCAGGGCGGCGCACCCGATGACCAGTCGCCGGATCACGCCAGAATGTCCCGCACCCGGCCGCGCAGGTACGGCACCACCTCGGCCTCGAACCACGGATTCCTCCTCAGCCACGCCGTATTGCGCCACGACGGATGCGGCATGGGCAAGACCTGGGGCAGATACTCGCGCCAGGCCGCGACGGTTTCGGTCATGTTTGTCTTGGCCCGGTCGCCCAGCGCCCAGGCCTGGGAATGACCGCCGACCAGCAGGGTCAGCTCCATCGCCGGCAGGGCGTCCAGAAGACGCGGCCGCCACAGCTGAGCGCAGCGTTTCGGCGGGGGATAATCGCCCCCGCTTTTCCCGTTCTTTTGGGGCGCGGTCCCCGGATAGCAGAAGGCCTGCGCCGCCACGCCAAGGCGACGGTCGCCGTAGAAGGTCTCGGAATCGACGCCCATCCAATCGCGCAGGCGATCGCCGGACGGGTCGGTGAAGGGCAGACCGCTCTCATGCACGCGCCGGCCCGGGGCCTGACCACAGATCAGCAGCCGCGTCTCGGGAAACACCCGCACCACCGGCCGGGGCTCGTGCGCCAGTTCGCCTGCGCAGGCCCGGCAGGCGCGAATGTCGTCGAGGACGGTCTGGAGGCTCATTCAGCCTCGGATGTGGTCCCCTCGCCCTCGTTCGGCAAGCGCAGCCGGATCACGCCCTTGAAGGCGTTCGGATCGACCGGCTTGCCCTTCTTGGTGATGACCAGGCGGCCTTCGCGGGCCAGGCCGACGGCGACGCCGCGCACCTTGCCCATCATGCGCTGCCACTGTTCCGGCTGCAGGCTCTTGGCCACTTCGGACGGGCAGATGCTCTTGCCGGCCTCGCGGCGGGACAACAGGTTGAAAATCTCGGCTTCGATCGGATCGCTCATTGCGCCTATATGCTGCATTGCGAGAGCGAGAAGAAGGCCCCGGCCTCAAGTAGCGCCAAGCGCGATAGGCCAAGAAGGATTCCAGGATGGTCGCCAAGATCACAATCACCGAAGGCGAGTTCGCCGGCTGGCAGACCTACGATCTGCACGGCACCTTCGATCAGGTGGTGGGGCCGTTCTATTTCCGGCCCGACGCGGACGGACGGATGAGGTGCGCCTTCCGCGCCGAACAGAAGCACATGAACGCCGGCGACCGCATGCACGGCGGCTGCCTGATGACCTTCGCCGACATCGCCCTGTTCCAGGCCGCCTATCAGGAGATGGAGGGCGCTTCGGGAGTGACGGTTCAGTTGGATTCCACCTTCATCGACGGCGCGCGGGTCGGCGATCTGGTCGAGGCGACGGGCGAAGTGGTGCGGGCGGGCGGCTCGCTGATCTTCGTGCGCGGTCAGATCACCACCGGCGACCGGATGCTGATGACCTTCTCGGGCGTGATCCGGAAGTTCGAGAAGCGGTAGGTCGAGAGCTTAAATCGTTGATCAGCAAGCCGAACGGTTTGGCTTAAAGAACTCGATTATGCGCAAGCAGGGCCGATGAATCCTGATCAAGGTTAAGCCTTTGCCAGTTGGCTGCCGTCCAAGCTCTCAAGCACCGATAAGCAGTTTCGACTGGCGTGCCCCCCAAGTAGAGGCGCGCCATTCGGTCATCAGAGCCATTGCGGTCCAGCCTGATATCAAGGCGTGTTAATCCGCATTTGTCAGCTTCGCGGATCACTTCAAGAATGCTTTCCACGGGCCCGACGGCTATCGGAACCTGCGGACCGCTGGTCTGAGCATTCGCTATCGGCGCAGTAAGCGAAATGCCGAGAGCGACGATGAGAATTGAACGACGGATCAACATGCCGACGATGGTGGTCGTTTTGACAAGAGTGCACAATGGGCTGAAAATCGACTACCCTTACGCCCCCGCCTGCGCCGCCGGTCGGGCGCGGCAAGCTTCGTACCAGCGGGCCAGGTTCGCCAGTTCCTCGGGCGGCCGGTATTTGATCAGGCGCGCGAAATCCAGGCCGACGCAGGCGACGATGTCGGCCATGGTGAAGCGGTCCAGGGCGATGAAGTCGCGCCCCGCCAGATGGCGGTCTAGCATGCGCATGAAGCGCTCAGCCGTGACCTTGTTGTAGTCCGCGATCTGAGGCGTCTGGGTCGCCTCCAGCGCCGCCAGGGCCGGATGGCTGTGACGCACCGTCAGCATCATCGGATTGGCCAGGTAGAACTCGCAGCGCCGCGTCCACATCTCGACCACCGCCTGCTCGCGCGCGTCGTGGCCGAACAGGTTGGGCTCGGGATAGAGCGCCTCCAGATAGCGGCAGATGGCGATGGATTCCGAGACGCAGGTCCCGTCGTCCAGCTCTAGCGCCGGAACGTGCGGCACGCCGACCTTGTCGCGATAGGCCGGTGTGCGGTGTTCGCCCGACATAATGTCGAGTTCGACCATCTCGACGTCAGTCACGCCCTTTTCGGCCAGGACCCAGCGCACCCGGCGCGGATTGGGCGCGCGCTGCGAGGTGTAGAGCTTCATGCGCGGTTCTCCGTTGTCTCAGGAAGCTATGAGCCGAATACGGCGGCGGGCATGGCGCCGACGATACAGGCGGCCATCAGGGTCGAGACGAAGCCGGCGAACAGCGCCTTCCACACCAGGCTCAGCACCTCGGCGCGGCGTTCGGGGATCAGGACCGACAGGCCCGTCACCGTGATGCCGACCGAGCCGATGTTGGCGAAGCCGCACAGCGCATAGGTCATCAGCATGCGCGTGCGCTCACCCATCTCGGCGGGCGGCACCTTGCCCAGTTCGATGAAGGCGACGAACTCCGTCAGGGTCAGCTTGACGCCCAGCAGCCAGCCCGCACGGCCGGCCTCGGACCATTCCACGCCCGTCAGCCAGGCGATCGGCATGAAGACCCAGCCCAGCAGGCGCTCGACCGTCACCGGCCCGTCGAACAGCCACAAGCCCCCCAGCATGACATTCACCAGGGCCACCAGGCCGACGAAGACGATCAGCACCGCCGAGATGTTCAGCACCACCATCAGGCCGTCGGACGTGCCCTTGACGATGGCGTCGACGGCGCTGTCGTACTTCAGGCCCGAGCTGTAGTCGGCGTGCGCGCCGCCCTCGCCGGGCTTCTCCGGCACCATGACGCGGGCCAGAAGCACGCCGGCCGGCGCCGAGACGATGGAGGCCACCAGCACATGGCCCGCCGCATTGGGCAGCACCGGCGCCAGGATGGTCGCATAGGCCACCATGGTCGAACCGGCGACGGTGGCCAGGCCGACCACCATCATCAGAAACAGCTCCGACCGGGTCAGCTTGTCCAGATAGGCCCGGATCACCAGCGGGCTCTCGATCATGCCCAGGAAGATGTTGGCCGCCACCGCCAGGGCCGAAGCGCCGCCCAGGCCCATGGTCTTCTGGAACAGCAGGCCGAAACCCAGGGTGATCCACTTCAGGATCTTCCAGTGCCAAAGCAGGGCCGACAGCGCCGAGATCACCAGGATCAGCGGCAGCACCTGAAAGGCGAAGGTGAACAGGGCGCCGTCGTTGGTCACCGCATAGGGCTGGTCGCCGCCGGCCAGATAGCCGAACACGAACTGCGTCCCGCGGCTGGTCGCCTGGGCCAGGCCATCCACCGCCCCGGTCACGGCCGCCAGCACGACCTGCGAGCCCGGAATAGCGAACAGGCCCAGCACGATCAGCGCCTGAACCGCCACCGCCCCGACCGCCAGCCGCCACGGAAAGACGCGCCGGTTCTCCGACATCGCCCAGCACACGGCGACGATCACGGCCAGGCCGAGAAGGCTCTGAAGATTGAGCAGGCTGAACATGCGGACGGCTCCCCTAGAGGCCCGTTGAACGCCAGGCCAGGGCCGCCTGCAAGCGGATTATCGACCGATCAGAGCTGACGGCGCACCAGGCGGCCGTAGTCCTCCATCAGGCCCAGGCTGAGCGCGCCGGGCGTGAAGCGGTAGTCGCCGATCTCGCTGACAGGCGTCACCTCGGCGGCCGTGCCGGTCAGGAAGCACTCAGTGAAGTCCGAAAGCTCCTCGGGACGGATGTGGCGCACCACCACCTCGATGCCCTTGGCCTTGGCCATCTCGATCACCGTCTGGCGCGTGATGCCGTCCAGAATGGCGTCGATCGGCGGGGTGTGCAGCACGCCGTCCTGCACGAAGAAGACGTTGGCGCCGGTCGCCTCGGCGACATAGCCGCGCCAGTCCAGCATCATGGCGTCGGCGAAGCCGCGCTTCTCGGCCGCGGTCTTGGACATGGTGCAGATCATGTACAGGCCCGCCGCCTTGGCCGCCGAGGGGGCGGTGGCGGGGTCGGGGCGGCGCCACTTGGCCCACTCCAGACGAATGCCGCGCGCCTTGACCTCGGGGTCGAAATAGCTGGGCCACTCCCACGCCGCGATGGCGACGTGGGCCTTGGAATTCTTGGCCGTGACGCTGACCTGTTCGGCGCCCAGGAAGGCGACCGGGCGGACATAACAGTCCGAAAGGCCCATCTTGGCGCAGGTTTCCTTGCAGGCGGCGTCGATCTCGGCCACGCTATAGGGAAGCTCGAAGTCCAGCAGTTCAGCCGACCGTTTCAGACGTTCCGAATGCGGCGTCAGCTTGAAGATTTCGCCGCCGTACATACGCTCACCCTCGAACACCGACGAGCCATAGTGAAGGGCATGGGTCAGAACGTGCGTTTTCGCGTCCCGCCAGGGCACGAAATCACCGTCAAACCAGATCCAACCGTCACGATCGTCGAAAGGAACGAAGGCCATTGAAGAACGTCTCCTGCGTCTGGTCTGGGGTTAGACCCCGCTCCACCCCGCCCGTCAACGTCGGAGCGGTCGGATGAGCGCGTCCGATTCGCGCGGCTCGGGCCGTTCGGGGCCCGTCGCCGGCCCCGGCGTGGGCCGTCACCTGCTGGTCGTCGATGATGACGACCGCATCCGCGAGCTGCTCAAGGAGTTCCTGGCGCGCGAGGGCTACCGCGTCACCGGCGCCGCCCACGCGGCGGCGGCCAAGCGGCTGGTCGAGCTGATCGAGTTCGACCTGATCGTGCTGGACGTGATGATGCCGGGCGAGACGGGCCTGGACCTGACCACCTGGGTTCGGGAGAAGGCGCTGGCGTCCAAGACGCCGATCCTGCTGCTGACCGCGCGCGGCGAGCCCGAGGACCGCATCGAGGGTCTTTCGCGCGGCGCTGACGACTACATGTCCAAGCCGTTCGACCCGCGCGAACTGGCGCTGCGCATAGACGCCATCCTGCGCCGCACCGGCGGCAAGCCCCTGACCCCGCGCGAGATCAAGCTGGGCGAGGCTGTGTTCGACATGGAGCGGCTGGAGCTGTCGCGCGACGGCAAGCCCCAGCGCCTGACCGAGGCCGAGGCGCAGCTGCTCAAGACCCTGGCCATCCACGCCCACGCGCCGGTCGAGCGCATGAGCCTGTCGCCCGACACCGCCGACATCACCGGCCGCGCCGTGGACGTGCAGGTCACCCGCCTGCGGCGCAAACTGGAGGCCGACCCCAAGAATCCGCGGTACCTCCAGACGGTTCGAGGCGTGGGCTACATGCTGGCCCCGGACTGAGGCGGTGAGGCTGCTGCCGGCCTATCTGTGGCCGCGCTTTCTCAAGCGGCGGCTGCCGACCTCGCTGTGGGGCCGGTCACTGCTGATCATCGTCTTGCCGGTCGCGGTCATGCAGGTGGCGGTGACCTGGGCCTTCTTCGACGCACACTGGCAGACGGTGACGGCGCGCCTGTCGGATGGGCTGGCGGGCGACATCGCCTGGGCGGCCGAAACCTACGGCGACGATCCGACGCCCCAGACCCTGGCCGTGATCGCGGACCGGGCTGAGCGCACCCTTTCGCTCTCGATCGCGCTTCAGCCGGGCGCAAGCCTGCCCGAGGAACAGCGGCGTGGAGCCATCGGCGTTGTCGACCGTGTTCTTGAGCGTGCGCTGAACGCCCGCATTGACCAGCCCTTCTGGTTCGATACGACCCGCTATCCGGCCTATATCGACATCCGGGTCGAAGCGCCCGGCGGCGTCCTGCGCGTCATCGCGCCTCGTGAGCGCGCCGTGGCGACCCAGGCCCACATCTTCGTCCTCTGGCTGCTTGTCGCGACCTTCCTGCTGATGGGCGTGGCCATCCTGTTCATCCGCAATCAGGTCCGCGCCATCGAGCGCCTGGCCGCGGCCGCCGAAGCCTTCGGGCGAGGCGAGACGCAGCCCCGCTTCAAGCCACACGGCGCACGCGAGGTCCGCGCGGCCGCCACCGCCTTTCTGGCCATGCGGGACCGGATCCAGCGCCACATCGACCAGCGCACGGCCCTGCTGGCCTCGGTCAGCCACGACCTGCGCACGCCCCTGACCCGACTGCGGCTCGAGTTGGCCCTGGCCCCCCGGTTCAAGCGCCAGGACGCCATGCGCGCCGACATGGACGAAATGGAGCACATGATCGACGAATACCTCGCCTTCGCGCGCGGCGAGGCAGGCGAGGCGCTTCAGCCGGTCGAGATCGCCCCCTTGCTTGGGTCGGTGGCCGAGGATGCGCAACGCGCCGGCGCCGAGGTCGAGATCCGCGCGCCTGGCGACCTGATCGCCCAGGCCCGCCCCCTGGCGATGAAGCGGGCCCTGACCAATCTGGCCGGCAATGCGGCGTCGCATGGCGAGCATGTGCGGCTGAGCGCGCGGAGCCTGGCCTCGGGCGGGCTTGAAATTTCGGTGGAGGACGACGGCCCCGGCATCCCCGACGACATGCACGAAGAGGCCTTTCGGCCCTTTTCGCGCCTGGACGCCGCGCGCAACCAGAACCGCAAGGGCGTCGGCCTGGGCCTGGCCATAGCGCGCGACGTGGCGCGCGGCCACGGCGGCGACATCAGCCTGGGGCGCAGCGACCTGGGCGGGCTAAAGGCGGTGATGCGGCTGCCGGGGTGAACCCGGCGACTGGCGTATCTCGTCCAAAGCAACCATCTTGGACGAGACAGGGATCGAACGAAGGAGACGCGCCGTGCGTAAACTCGCTTTCATCGCCCCGCTGGCCGTCCTGCTCGCCGCTGCGGGCGGGGCCCACGCCCAGCCGGACAGCATCGACGTGGCATGGGGTCCCAAGCTTCAGAAAGAGGCTGAGCGCCTCGGGCAGCGGGAAGTGGCCCAGCAGTCAGAGCGGCTGCGCCAAGCCGTCGAACGGGCGCTTGCCTCCGACAGCGCCCTGGACGGCGCCCGGATCGAGTTGGTGCTGTCGGAGTTGAAGCCCAATCGTCCGACTATCGAGCAGATGTCCCGCACGCCTGGCCTGGACGGCTTTCGCAGCCGCTCCATCGGCGGGGCGACCATAGAGGGCCAGGCCACACTGGCCGACGGCTCGGTGCAGCCGATCCGCTATGAATGGTATTCGCACAATCTGTCGGATGTTCGCGGCCATTCGACCTGGACCGATGCGGAGCGCGCCTTTTCGCGCCTGGCCTCGAACCTGGCGGCAGGACGCTACGTCACGCGATAAGGCGAGTCAGCCGGGCAGGCTCAGGCGCCGCCCGCCTTGTCGGCAGCGGCCTGGATGGTCCGCGCGGCCAGTCGATCCAGCGCGTCGTCCTGGGCCAGCACCTTGAGCCCGGCTTCGGTGACGCCGCCGGGCGAGGCGATCCGGCCGATCATCTCGTCCAGCGAACCCTCGCCGTCCAGCACGGCTGCGGCAGAGCGCAAGGCGCCGCGCGCCAGCCGGTCGGCGTCCTGAGCCGTCAAGCCCTGCGCCCGCCCTGCCCGCGCCATCGATCGCGCCAGGGCCAGCACATAGGCCGGGCCGCAACCCGCCACCGCCGTGGCGGCGTCCATGTGGTCTTCGCCCGACAACTCGACCAGATCGGCGATCGGATTGAAAAGCGCGCGGGCAGCGGCCCATGCGCGCTCGTCCCGGGCCCAGGCCGAAGCCACCCCCCGACCCTGCGCGACCCCCGTGGTCGGCATGACCCGCACCACCGGCGCCTCGAAAGGCTCGGCCGTAGCGGCGAGAGACACGCCCGCCATGACGGAAATGACCACGGCCTCGGCGCCGACATGCGCGCGCCAAGGCTCGACCGCTTCACGCCAGACCTTGGGCTTGACGGCCAGAACCCACACGGCGTCGGGCGGCAGATCAGCGGGATCGGGGTTCACTCGGACGCCCCGTGCAGACAGAGCCTGAAGGGCGACGCTGTCGCTGCGGGCCAGAATCGTCAGCTCGGCGGGGCGCAGGGTTTCGGTCGCCAACCACCCCTCGACCATGGCCGAGCCCAGTCGGCCGTGGCCCAGCAGGATGACGGGCCGACCCACGCTCACGCCGTGCCGACGGTCTCGAACAGGCAGGCGGCGATCGCGTCCTGGGGCTTCTTGGAGCCGCGGATCATGAAGTCGAAGGCCGGGTAGTAGCGATCCGCCGCCTCGATGGCCGCGTCGATCATGGACGCGGCCTGGGCCAGCGTCGGGCGCTCGCCGTGCGGCAGGGCCAGGGCGTGGCGGAAGACGATCTCGCCGTCCTCGGCCCAGACCTCGAAATGGCCCATCCAGGCCTTCTGGTTGATCAGGCCGACCAGTTCATAGGCCGCGCCGCGCCGGCTCTTGGGCGCGCGCAGGTCCAGGGCGCAGCACAGCTGCAGGCAATCGCCTTCCGGCCGCCAGGCGAACCACAGCTCGTAGTCCTTCCAGTCGCCGGCCAGAGCGAAGGCCAGGTCGCCGTCGTCGGTACGGTCGAAGGGCAGGTTCTCGGCCGTCAGGACATGCTCGACGACATCGAGCGGGTCCATCGGCGCCTCGAGCTCTTCCGGCCTAGCGGCGTCCATGCATCAAATCCTGACTAAGGGACCGCCCGACTCACGAACGGTTAAGCAGACGGTAAGGGTGTTCGGGTCTCGGGCTCAACCGGCTGCGTCCGCAGGGGGAACCGCGCCTGTGGACGTTCCCGTCTCAGGCTTCTTCTTGGGCTTTTCGGCCGCTCTCAGCGTGGCGAGTTCGGCCCGCAGGGCGGCGATCTCGGCCTTGAGCACGTCGAATTCGTCACGCCGGACCAGGTCCATCTCGGCCACGAAGCGGTCGGATTGAGCGCGCCAGGCGGCCTTGGCCTCGTCGCCGGCGGCCTGGGCCAGGCCCATGGCGCCGGTGGTCAGCTTGGCGAACTCGTCGAGGATGGGGTTGCGGGTCTGCATCGAGGGCTCCGATTCGGCGAGGCCGATTCCGTTAACGAGGGTCTGACGGATATGGTGAACGAAACCTTACCGTCCAGCGCCAAGGCCGCGACAGGGTGGTGCAAAACCCCCGCGACGCGATCGGCGGCGCTTGCTAAGGATCGCCATTCGCGATCACCGCCAGCGGAGCGCCCGTGCCCTTTCCCGAATTCGATCCGGTCCTGATTTCGATCGGCCCCTTGCCGATCCGCTGGTACGCCCTGGCCTACGTCGGCGGCATCGTCCTGGGCTGGTGGTACGCCGCACGCCTGATCAAGGCCGAGCGGGTCTGGGCGCCCGGCCGGCCGCCGATGACGTCGCCCCAACTGGACGATCTGGCGCTGTGGATCGCGATCGGCATCATCCTGGGCGGCCGGTTCGGCTACGCCCTGTTCTATCAGCCGCAGATGTTCGGCCAGCTGTTCACCGGCGAGACGCTGGGCGAGCGGTTCGAGCTGCTTCAGCTCTGGACCGGCGGCATGAGCTTCCACGGCGGCTTCCTGGGCGTAGTCGTGGCCATCGTCGTCTTCACGCGCAGGAACGGCATGAACATGCTCAAGGTCGGCGACCTGATCGCGCCGGTCGCACCGATCGGCCTGCTGTTCGGCCGCATCGCCAACTTCATCAACGGCGAGCTGTGGGGCCGTGAGACGACGGCGCCGTGGGCTATCCGTTTCTGCAACGACCGCATCCGCGAGATGTACGGCTTCTGTCCCGCCGGCGACGTGCCGCGTCACCCCAGCCAGCTGTACGAGGCCGGGCTGGAGGGCCTGCTGCTGCTGGCCGTGCTGTCGTTCATGATCTGGAAGGGCAAGGCCCTGGCCCGTCCGGGCCTGGTCACCGGCGTCTTCCTGGTCGGCTACGGCCTGTCGCGCGCCCTGCTCGAGACGGTGCGCCAGCCCGACGCCGGCCTGGACAATCTGCCGCTGGGCCTGACCATGGGCATGATGCTGTCGATCCCGATGATCCTTATCGGCGCCTGGCTGATTTGGCGGGCGCGCAGCCGGCCTGTGGTCGCTGATTGATCCGATGGGTCTGAAGGCGCGGCTGGCCCGCGAGATCGCCCTGACCGGACCGATGACGGTGGCCGACTACGTCACCCGATGCCTGCACGACCCCAAGGACGGCTATTACGCCACGCGGCCGGCGCTGGGCCCGGGGGGCGACTTCATCACCGCGCCCCTGATCAGCCAGATGTTCGGCGAGCTGATCGGCCTGTGGGCGGTCGAGGTCTGGCTGCGTCTTGGCGCGCCCGAGCGCTTCCGCCTGGTCGAGGTCGGGCCCGGCGACGGCACGCTGATGGACGACGCCCTGCGCGCCGCCGCCGGCGCGGCCTGCGCCGCGCCCGGCTTTCTGGAAGCCTGCGACCTGGTGCTGATCGAGCCGTCGCCGCCTCTGCGCGACGCCCAGGCCCGGCGACTGGCCAATGCCGACGTCGCGCCGCGCTGGGTCAGGTCGCTGGCCCAGGTCGAGGCCGACGCGCCGGTCATCCTGATCGCCAATGAGGTTCTGGACTGCCTGCCGGCGCGCCAGTTCGTGCGGACGGACGGCGGCTGGGCCGAGCGGCGCGTGGGGGTGTCGGACGACGGCGAGCTGATATTCGGCCTGACGGCGGTGACGGGCGGTTTCGCCCCGCCTCCGTTCGAGGTCGAGCCGGGACAGTTGGTCGAGTTGTCCGAGCAGCAGGCGCTGTTCGGCCGTGATCTGGGCGCGCTGGTGCGGGCGGCCTCCGGCGCCGCCCTGCTGATCGACTACGGGCGTGCAAGGCCCGAGGCGGGCGATACGCTTCAGGCCCTGAAACGCCACGCCAAGGTCGATCCGCTGGCCGAGCCGGGCCAGGCCGACCTGACTCAGTGGGCGGATTTCCCGCTGGTGCTTGAGGCGGCCGTGCGCGCCGGCGCCGACGTCACCGGCTGTCGCGGCCAGGGCGACTTCCTGCGCGCCCTCGGCGTCGAAGCGCGCGCCCAGGCCCTGGCGGCCGTACGGCCCGAGGCGGCGCCTGTGCTGGCGCGCCAGGTCGAGCGCCTGACTGCGCCGGACCAGATGGGCGAACTGTTCAAGGCCGCCGCCGTCTTCCACCCCAGCCGCCTGGCCGTGCCTGGTTTCGACTGACCGCCCCACAGGCGCCTTTATCCGTGTATAAGGCTGGCGTCCTTCGCCCGGCCCGAGGTTCGTCCTCGGCCGGGCGCGGTCGTTTCGGCCGCCACGTTTCGTCCTGTCAGGTTCTGCATGCCCTTCCCCGCCGTCCACCCCGCGCTCGACCGCGCGCTTTCCGCCAAGGGCTACGCCGAGCCGACCCCGGTCCAGGCCGCCGTTCTGGAGAGCGAGCACGGCGAAGCCGACATGCTGGTGTCCGCCCAGACCGGGTCGGGCAAGACGGTGGCCTTCGGCCTGGCCGCCGCCTCCACCCTGCTTGGCGAGGCCGAGACGTTCCCCGCGGCCGACGCGCCCCTGATGCTGGCGATCGCCCCCACCCGCGAACTGGCGCTGCAGGTCTCGGCTGAGCTGGAATGGCTGTACGGCCAGTCTGGCGCCAAGATCACCACCTGCGTGGGCGGCATGGACGCCCGCAAGGAAGCGCGCGCCCTGAACTTCGGCATCCACATCGTGGTCGGCACGCCCGGCCGCCTGAAGGACCACATCGATCGCGGCAATCTCGACCTGTCGGCGCTGAAGGTGCTGGTGCTCGACGAGGCCGACGAGATGCTCGACATGGGCTTCCGCGAGGACCTGGAATACATCCTCGAACAGTCGCCGCCCGAGCGCCGCACCCTGCTGTTCTCCGCCACCCTGGCGCGCGACATCGTCACCCTGGCCAAGCGCTATCAGCGCGACGCTGTGCGCATCGACACCACCGACAAGAGCCAGCCGCACGGTGACATCGAATACCGCGCCATGCGCATCGCGCCGAACGAGATCGAGCACGCGGTGGTCAACGTCCTGCGCTTCTTCGAGGCGCCGGGCGCCCTGGTGTTCTGCTCGACGCGCGACTCGGTGCGTCACCTGCAGTCCTCCCTGCTTGAGCGCGGCTTCTCGTCGGTCGCCCTGTCCGGCGAGATGGGCCAGCGCGAGCGGACCGACGCGCTGCAGGCGCTGCGCGACGGGCGCGCCCGCGTCTGCGTCGCCACCGATGTGGCCGCGCGCGGTCTGGACCTGCCCGACCTGGGCCTGGTCATCCACGCCGAGCTGCCGGTGAACCGAGCCGGCCTGCTGCACCGTTCGGGCCGCACCGGCCGGGCGGGCAAGAAGGGCATCTCCGTGATGCTGGTGCCGCATACGCGCCGCCGCAAGGCCGAGATGCTGCTGAACTCCGCAGGGGTCGACGCGACCTGGGCCGGCGCGCCGACCGCCGACGAAATCCGCGCCAAGGACGAGACCCGCCTGATGTCCGGATCGGTGTTCGACCTGCCCGTGTCCGAAGAGGACATGGTCATGGCGCGCCGCCTCATCGCCGAGCGGACGCCCGACGAGATCGCCGCCGCCCTGATCCAGCTGATGAAGAAGGACCTGCCGGCGCCCGAGGAACTGCTGGACCCCGGTCAGATCCACGCCCCGCGTCGCGAGCGTCGTCCCGAGGGCGGCGAAGACTTCGCCGCGACGCCCTGGCCCGGCGAGCGTCTGCAGCCCGACCAGGTCGTCTGGTTCCGCATGGACGTGGGCCGCAACAAGAACGCCGACCCGAAATGGCTGATCCCGCTGATCTGCCGCGTCGGCCACATCACCAAGAAGGAGATCGGCGCGATCCGGACCTTCCCGGACGAGACGCGTTTCGAGATCGCCAAGACGCACGAAGGCCTGTTCCGCGACGCGCTGAAGAACAGCCCGCGCGACGACGTGACCATCACCCCCTCGGAAGCTCCGACCCAGGGCGGCGGCTACAAGGGCGCCAAGAAGCCGTTCAAGCGCGATGACAAGGAGGGCGGGCGCGAAGGCGCGCGGGACGCCGCTCGTCCCTATGTCAAAAAGCCGTTCAACCGCGACGAACGCACCGGCGCCGGCGACAAGCCGGCCTTCGCCAAAAAGCCCTGGGCCCCCGACGCCTCCACGAGCGACGCGCGTCCGCCGTTCAAGAAGAAGCCCTATGCGGCCCGCGACGGGGAAGCCCCGGCCAGCGCCAAGAAGCCGTTCAAGCCCAAGCCCGGCTTTAAGCCCAGCGCAAAACCTGGCTTCAAGAAGGGCGGCAAGTTCGGCGGCAAGCCGGCCGGCTGACTGCGGGCGGGCGGCTTGCCTGCGGCCGGATCCGGGCGCAGGCTGCAGCCATGACGACACGCGAACCCGACGGCCGCTACAGCTCGTTCGAGGCCTTCTACCCCTACTATATCCACGAGCATTCCAACCGCACCTGCCGCCGCATCCACGTGGTGGGCACGGGGCTGGTGATCGCCGCCTTCGCGGTCTTTGTCGTGACCCTCAACCCGTGGTGGCTGCTGGCCATGCCGGTCCTGGGGTACGGCTTCGCCTGGGTCGGGCACTTCTTCTTCGAGAAGAACCGGCCGGCGACGTTCAAATATCCGTTGTGGTCGCTGATGGGCGACTTCCGGCTGTTTTTCGAGACCGTCGGGGGACGTCGCAAGTTCTGACCTGTGGCTGCGGCGCACAGCAAAACGGCGGCCGGATCGCTCCGACCGCCGTTTTTGTCAGGGACGCCCGCCGCGTCAGTTCGAGGCCGACTCCCAGGCCGGGGGACAGCCGTCGAAATCGCCGGCGTCGTGGATCGTCAGAGTGCGCATGTTCAGCCGCATGATGGGCTGCATCGAGCCCCGGCCATGGCCCGTGTAGAGGTCGATCTTCTGACCCTTGATGGCGCCGCCCGTGTCGGACGCGTACCAGTAGCCGTCGTGAACGCTGCCGTCGGCCATCCGAAGGCCCACCGTCTCGCGGATGAACAGCCGGGTGCGGCGTGGGATGACTTTCGGGTCCACCGCCACAGTGCGCATCGGGATTGGGCGGCAGCCCAGGGAGTCGTTGCCGGTCGCCCCACCGCCGCCGGCGTGATAGAGCCGCGCCGACGCACGCCAGTCGGGATTGGCCGCCATAAGGGCGATCTGGTCGGGAGACAGGGTCGCCTCGCCGGAACCTTCCGCCGTCGCATTCGCTTCCATCGCAGCAGCCTCGGCCGCGATAACAGCCTCATAGCTGACCGGCCCCGTCACGGGAACGCCAGAGGCGCTCGGATCGGACAGAGCCATGGCGAAAGCCATGGCGAATGCAGCGGCAGTGCCCAGCATGAGATCGACTCATTGAGACGCCGGTCCCGACACGCTCCGGCGCGGGCTTTGTCGGTTCCAATTTGGGCGGAAAAGTGGCGAATGAGATGACCCTTTAGTGGCTCGATGAATCGTCCACAACCACGCAATCGAACGCTAAAAGCCTGCTCAGTACAAACGGCCGCTTAAAACAGTATTCGATCGTCATGCTCTATTTGAGCTGGAGCGCGCTTCTCCTGCACTTTACGGTATTCGCAAGCTTTCCGGCCACACGGACCCTGTACGGCGCCGCCATCGCCGCAGAGCCGCAGTCCACAGGTATGGAGGCCGCGCGCCCGATGGGCTAAGCGGTTTGCGTTCGTCGCCTGGGAATCCCGTCATGAAGCGCCTCCTGCTCGCCGCCGCCGCCGTGGCGGTCCTGTCCGCCCCCGCCATAGAGGTCGAGGCCTGGGGCAACACGGGCCATCGTCTGATCGGCGTGGCCGCCATGCGCGCCCTGCCGGACGACCTGCCGGCCTTCCTGAAGACGCCCGGCGCCATCGCCGATGTCGGCGAGTTGTCGCGCGAACCCGACCGCTGGAAGGGCGCCGGCCAGCCGCACGACCGCGAACGTGACACCGCCCACTTCATCGACCTGACCGAGGACGGCCGCTCGATGACAGCCGCCGGCCCGTCGATCGACGAGCTGCCCCGGCTGAAGTCCGAGTTCGACGCCGCCCTGATTGCGGCGGGTCTGGACGTGAACGACGTCGGCTACCTGCCTTACGCCATGATGGACGCCTGGCAGAACCTGGGGCGCGACTTCGCCTATTGGCGCGTGCTGAACGCCGCCGAGGCGCGCGAGACCGATCCCGGCAAGAAGGCCTGGTACCGCGCCGACCGCGAGCGCCGCGAGGCCCTGATCGTGCGCGATATCGGCGTGCTGTCGCACTACATCGGCGACGGCTCGCAGCCGCACCACACGACCATCCACTACAACGGCTGGAACCGCGACGTTCCCAACCCCGAGGGCTTCACCACCTCGCGCCAGACCCACGCCATGTTCGAAGGCGCCTATGTCTCGCGCATCGCGCGTCTGGATACGGTCGAGGCGGGCATGACGCCGGCGCGGCCGGACGGCTTCGACCTGCGCGGCCGCACCGCGGCCTATCTGAAGTCGACCCTGGCGACGGTCACGCCCTTCTATCGTCTGGAAAAGGCCGGCGGCTTCGCCGAAGCCGATCCGCGCGGCGCCGCCTTCGCCAACGAGCGCCTGGCCGCCGGCGCGTCGGAGCTGCGCGACTGGATCATCGCCAGCTGGCGCGAGAGCGCGACTGTCTCGATCGGCTGGCCGGCCATCAAGGTCAATGAGGTCGAGGCCGGCGCCGTCGATCCCTGGACCTCCATGATCGGCGAGGACTGAGCCCTCTTGGACGCGCCCACGCCCCCCGTCGTCATCCTCGACAAGCCGCAGCTGGCCGACAACATCGGCGCGGTCGCCCGCGTCATGGCCAACTTCGGGCTTGAGGAGCTGCGCCTGGTCGCCCCGCGCGACGGCTGGCCCCAGGATCGTGCCTGGGCCGCCGCCTCTGGCGCCGACTGGGTGCTGGAGGACGTGCGCGTCTTCGATACGGTGGCCCAGGCCATCGCTGACCTGACGACGCTGCACGCCACCACGGCCCGCAACCGCGAGCCTCGCCTGCCCATCCGCACCCCGCGCGAGGCCGCGCGCGTCCTGTTCGACGACAGCGCCCAGGGTCTTAAGGTCGGCATCCTGTTCGGCGGCGAGCGGGCGGGCCTCGAGACGGCGGACCTGGCTCTGGCTCAGGGGATCACCACCATCCCCATCGATCCGCGCCACCATTCGCTGAACCTGGCCCAGGCCGTGGCGATCAACGCCTATGAGTGGCGCACCCTGATTCTGGACGCGCCGCCGCCGCGCTTCGGCGAGGCAGAGCCGCCGGCGTCGAACGAGCTCCTGCACGGCCTGTACGGTCATCTGGAAGGCGAGCTCGAAGAGGGCGGATTCTTCCATCCGCCCGAAAAGAAGCCGACCATGACGCGCAACCTGCGCGCCATGCTGGGCCGCGCCCGCCTGACCGAGCAGGAGGTCGCTACCCTGCGCGGCGCCGTCCACGCCCTGGCCAAGGGCCGCGGCCGCCGCTTGGCGAAACTGGCGCAAAAGCGTGATTGAAGCGGTCGCAACCCGGCCCCTTGAGACCTAGGTTAGAGCCATGTCGAATCCCTCCGAACTCCGCACCGTCCGCGTCGCCATCATCGGCTCCGGCCCCGCCGGCTGGACCGCCGCCATCTACGCCGCCCGCGCCTTGCTGGAGCCGGTGGTCATCGCCGGCCTGCAACCCGGCGGACAGCTGACCATCACCACAGATGTCGAGAACTATCCGGGGTTTGCCGACGTCATCCAGGGCCCCTGGCTGATGGAGCAGATGCGCGCCCAGGCCGCCCACGTCGGCACCGAGATCATAGAGGACATCGTGGTCAAGGCCGACCTGAGCCAGCGCCCGTTCCGCCTGACGCTGGATTCCGGGACCGAGATGCTGGCGGAGACGGTGATCATCTCGACCGGCGCCCAGGCCAAGTGGCTGGGACTGGAGAGCGAGCAGAAATACAAGGGCTTCGGCGTCTCGGCCTGCGCCACGTGCGACGGCTTCTTCTATCGCGGCAAGGAAGTGATCGTGGTCGGCGGCGGCAACACCGCCGTTGAAGAGGCGCTGTTCCTGACCAACTTCGCCTCCAAGGTCACCGTCGTGCACCGCCGCGACGAGTTCCGCTCCGAAAAGATCCTGTCCGAGCGCCTGCTGGCCAACCCCAAGGTCGAGGTGGTGTGGGACCACGCCATCGACGAGGTGCTGGGCGAGACCAATGCGTTCGGCGGCGTCAACGTCACCGGCGCGCGCATCAAGAACGTCAAGACCGGCGAGACGCGCGAGATGGCCGCCGACGGCATCTTCATCGCCATCGGCCACGCCCCGTCGTCGGAGTTGTTCGCCGGGCAGTTGGAGACGAAGGCCGGAGGCTATCTGGTCGTGAAGCCCGGCACGGCCGCCACCGCCATCGAGGGCGTCTGGGCCGCCGGCGACGTGACCGACGACGTCTATCGCCAGGCCGTCACCGCCGCCGGCATGGGCTGCATGGCCGCCCTGGAGGCCGTGCGCTTCCTGGCCGAGGAGGACCATGCAAAGGCTCACCATCCGATCCCGCACAAGGAGGCGGAGAAGATCGGAGCCTGGTGAGCTGGGCCTGGATCAGCCCGCCGACGCCTCGGTCAGTTCGGCCAGATCCTCTTCAGACAGCATAAGCGACGCCGCCTTTAGCGTGTCGGTCAGCTGCTCGACCGAAGTGGCGCTGACGATGGGCGCGGTGACGGCCGGCCGGGTCAGCAGCCAGGCCAGCGACACCTGCGCGGGGGTCGCTTCGTTACGATCCGCAACGGCCTTCAGCGTGGCGAGAATTCGCACGCCGCGTTCGTCGAACTTGTCGGTCAGCATGCCCTCGCGCGCCGTGCCGGCGACGTGCTGCGCAGTCTCGTACTTGCCCGTCAGGAAGCCGGCTTCCAGGCTGAAGTAGGTGATGACGCCCAGGCCGCGTTCAACGGCGAGGTCTTGAAGCGGCCCCTCGAAGGTGGCGCGGCTGTACAGGTTGTAGTGGGGCTGCAGCGTGGCATAGGCGGCCAGCCCTTCGCGCTGTGAGATCGCCAGGGCCTCGGCGGTCTGGTTTGCGTCGTGGTTGGACACGCCGATCGCACGCACCTTGCCAGCTTGCACCAGGCGGTCGAAGGCGCGCAAGGTCTCCTCCTGCGGCGTGCGCGGGTCGGGCCAGTGCGCCTGATACAGGTCGATGACATCAGTCTGCAGCCGTCGCAGGCTGTCTTCAACGGCCCGCTCGATCCAGCCCGCCGAGAGATCGTTGTGTCCCTGCCCCATGTCCGAACCAACCTTGGTCAGGATCAGCACATCGTCGCGCCGACCACGCGCCTTGAGCCAATCGCCCATGATTGTTTCGCTTTCGCCGCCGTCGTGGCCCGGAACCCAGCGGGAATAGGAATCCGCCGTGTCGACGGCGTTGAAGCCGGCGTCGACGAAGGCGTCCAAAAGGGCGAAACTGGTCTGTCGATCGGCCGTCCAGCCGAACACGTTGCCGCCGAAGACCAGGGGGGCTGTGTTCAGGCCGCTGGGACCAAGGGGGCGATGTCTCATAAGGGGCTCCTGTTTCTGGGTGGAAACATGGGCCCTGGGCTGGCGCCCGCAACCGTCGCCGTTGCGATCAGGCGAACAGCTGCAGTTCCGGCGGCGCGTATTCGACAGGCTCGCCCTTTCGGCGGCGCAGGGCGTATTCGACGGCCTTCTGCACCGCGCGCTCGTCCGTCGGCTTTGACAGGACGCCGATGGTCCCGGCCACGCCGCTGCGGACCATGCCGGGGTTGGCGGTCATATACAGGACGGTGACACCCATTTCCTGGCCCAGCTCACGCCCCAGCTCCACGCCGGTCGGGCCGTCAGACAGGTGGATGTCGACCAGCGCCAGATCGACCTCGGTTTCACGCACAAGATTGCGCGCCGTGCGCGCGTCAGCAGCGACGCCGGCGACATCGTAACCCAGGTCTTCCAGGACGAAGCGCAGCTCCATGGCCACGAGAGCCTCGTCCTCGATGATCAGAATACGCGCAGTCATAACACTGTCATTTCATTTCCGTTGCGCGACCAACGCGCCAGCGCCGTGCAGGTTTCACGCCGCGCCCGAATCCGTCCGCCGGGCGGCGTGGCGTCGGGACAGGGCTGTCGCAGGCAGGTCAGCCAAGACCCTCAAACCCTGGGCCCGCCATTCTTGTTCCAGCCGGCCGCCCAGCTGGCTTTCGACCGACAGCCGGGTCAGAGACGAACCAAAGCCCGTTCGCGTAGGCGCGCCCGCCACCGCAGGTCCGCCTGTCTCGACCCACTCCAGGACGAAGCGTTCGCCGGCATCGCGCGTGGTCAGTTCGACCCGGCCCTCTGCGCGGCTGAGCGCGCCGTATTTGGCCGCGTTGGTGGCGAGCTCGTGGAACAGCAGGGCGACCGAAGTCGCCGCCTGGTCATCGAACATGGCGTCATCGCCGGATATCAGCACCCGCGGCTCGCCTGCGCTGTCGTAAGGCCGGAACAGGTCCGCCAGGAAGGCGTGCAGTGTCATCGCCCCAACCGTCGGCCGCGACACCTCGGTGTGAGGGCGCACGAATTCGTGCGCGCGGGCCAAGGCGTTGATGCGCGTTCGCAGCTCGACGGAGAAGGTCTTGGCTTCCGGATGCTGTCGCGCCGACAGCGAGACAAGCGCGGAGACCACCGCGAAGATGTTCTTTATCCGGTGGCTCAGCTCCTGGCTCAGCAGTTCCTTGCCCTGCTCCATTCGCTTGAGGTCGTCGATGTCGGTGCAGGTCCCGAACCAGCGCGTGATCTCGCCTTCGGCGTTGCGGATCGGCATGGCTCGTCCCAGCGTCCAGCGATAGACCCCCGAATGGTGACGCAGCCGGTATTCGATGTCGTACGGCTCGCCCGTCGCCAGCGACTCGCTCCATCGGGCCCAGGCGCGCGGCTGATCCTCGGGATGGAACATGTCGTTCCACCCTTCGCCGTCGGTTGACCCTGCGGGCATGCCCGTAAACTCGTACCAGCGCGCGTTGTAATAGTCGTGGAACCCGTCCGGCCGCGTCGACCAGACCATCTGGGGCATGGAATCCGCGATGGCCCGGAACCGAGACTCGCTTTCTCCCAGCGCCGCCGCGATCTCGGCCAGTTCATTTTCAACCGCCTTGCGCTCGGTGATGTCGATCACCAGGCCCGGGAAGTAGACCGGTTCACCCCTGCCGTCGTGATAGACTTCGCCGCGAGCCATGACCCAGCGCACCTCGCCAGGGGTCGGCGTGACGCGGTATTCGCTGACGAACTCGCGCCCGGTCTCGACCGCAGTCTGGATTTCCTCAGCGACCCGCTCGGCGTCATCCGGATGGAAGGCCTTGGCGAACAGCTCCAGAGGGGCGCCCTCCGCCGCCTGCACCGGGTCCAGCCCGTATAGCCGGGCGAACGCACCGTCAGCCGTGATCCGGTTGGAGACGATGTCCCATTCCCAGGCGCCGACGGACTGAACCGCAGCCATGGCGCGCCGCGCCGCGTCTTCGCTCTGGCGCTTCTGGGCGAGGGCGCGTTGCAGCTCCAGCTGGGTCATCACCTGGCGCGCCATCGTCCGCAGGGCGTCCGCCTGCAGATCAGTCAGCCCGCCCGGTCGAGGTTTGTTGTCCAGAACGCACAGCGTGCCGATGGGGATTCCAGCCGGCGTGCGCAGGACGGCGCCGGCGTAAAAACGGATGTGCGGCTCTGCCGTGACCAGCGGGTTCTCCCGAAACCGCGGATCGCAGGCTGCATCCTCCACCACCATCATGTCGCCGTCGCGCAGGGCGTGCGCGCAGAACGAGACGCTGCGCGGCGTCTCGCGCTCGTCCAGACCGACCCTGGACTTGAACCACTGCCGTTCGGCCTCCACCAGGCTGATCAGGGCCATGGGGGTCTGGCATAGTCGGCCGGCCAGACCGGTGATGTCGTCGAACGCCGCCTCGGGCGGCGTGTCCAGCACGTCGTAGGCCTTCAGGGCCGCCAGGCGCTGATCCTCGGTCCAGTCGTGCGGGGGCGATGTCTCGGTCACGCGCGGCCTCATGCCTCCGGATTGAGGCCCGGCATCAATGCCTTGAAGGCCTGGGTTGTTGCAAGCGGGTCAGGCGGCGGGCCGCCCGACCTCCTCGACAGCCATGGGCACAGCGCCCGGAGGCGCAGCCGCAGGCGCCGGCGCGACCGGCGCAGGCGTGGTTTCCAGCGCCTTGAGCCGTGCGTTGATCGCCGCGACCTCTTCGCGACTGGGCAGGCGACGACCGCCCAGGCTCGCGACGCCCACGACGCGGGTCTGCCCGTCGATCTCGACCTGTCGCAGACCGGCCGTCTCGACCACGGCGGCGTCGCCGACCGGCGCGTCCGTTGCCTGGATCAGGCGGGGCCTCGAAAAGCGGGCCTCGTCGATGACGGGTTCACGACCGGCGTAGGCCTGACGGAAGGCGGCGGTTTCACCGGCCACGCCCTTCCAGCGATAGAAGATATGCGCGCCGACCTGGGTGATCTTTGCCAGGGTGGGCGACCACCAGGGGTGGACGTAGTCGGCGTGATAGTGGGTCGCGGTTCCGACATGGCTCGCCACATGACCGTTCAGCGCGCGCTCGGCCACGACCTGCGCGCGATCCCACGCCCATTTCACCGGCGGCTGCGACAGCGAGCCGTCGCAGGTGAAGCTGAATTGACACCCGGTCGTGCGTTCCGCGCCTTCGAACACCACGCCGCAGACCGAGTTGGCGTAGTTGGGGTCGCGTACGCGGTTCAGCACCACTTGGGCGACGGCGTCCTGGCCAAGGCCGGGCTCAAGCGCAGCCTCGTAGTATACCGCCTGCGTCAGACAGCGCAGCGCCCGGCGGCGATCATCGACCGAAGCGTTGAGCACGAAGGGGCGAGCGGCCCGCAGCGCGCCGCTTGACACCGGCATGGCCGCGTTCAGCCTGTGGGCGTCCAGACCACTCGCGCCAGGGTCGAGAGAGGGCTTGCCGGCCAGGCCCAGGCTTTCCCACCCCGGGGTCAGACCATACAGCGCCGGGGTGTTCAGGGTCGGGTCGTGACGGATCGCCAGGGCCAGTTGGGCCGGGTCGAGACCCGCGATCAGGGCGTTCATTCCCTTGTCGGTCAGGTCGCCGCGCGTGATCCGCGCGGCCGCCTCGGCGGTCTTGTCGATGTCCGGCCGAGGCGAAGACGAGGCCGCCATGGCCACGCCCAGGGCGGCGACGAGCGCGGGCGCAGCGGCGCCCAGACGCCGCGCATGCCGCTTCAACTGTTCTCGCGCTTCCAGGACCATCAAGGCTCAGATCAAGACGCCGGATTGGCGCCGGAGGAAGCCCTAGGCTCCCAATCCGGCGCTTTTCAGGCCGCCGATTACCGTTATGTCAGCGCCCGCCCAGCGTCGAGCGCAGCATCCAGGCGAACTTTTCGTGGGCGGCCAGTCGCTGGGTCATCAGGTCGACCGAAGCCTCGTCGCCCGCCGCATCAGCAACCTTGATGCCGTCTCGCGCCGTGGCGATGACCGTCTCGTGGTCCTTCATCAGTTCGCGCAGCATGTCTTCGGCTTCCTTTTCGGGATCGCCGTCCTTGATCGCCGTCAGATTGGCGTAGGCCGAGCCCGACTGCGGCGCCAGCACGCCCAGGGCGCGAATGCGCTCGGCGATCTCATCCAGGGCGGCCCACATTTCCCGGTACTGCTGCTCCAGCAGGTTGTGGAAACTGAAGAAGGACGGCCCTCGCACGTTCCAGTGATAGCCGTGCGTCTTCAGATAGACGGCGTAGCTGTCGGCCAGCACCTTGGTCAGCGCTTCCGCCACATCGCCGCGCTCGTCCTTGTCCAGGCCGATGTCGATCTTGGTGGTCATTGCCTTCTCCATTGCATGTGTGCGCACCTCGCAGGTAGGCGCCCGACGCAATCTCGCCAAGCCCGTCCTCGCCAAGTTCGCAGGGTCGTTGTATGCCCAACTAGGGGCCGGTCAGGCGCGGAACGCGCCAGCCGAGCCGGCGTTGCCTTTGGCGGCGATCAGTCAGGGGGGCGACACAAGGCGCATGGTCGCGGGACCTTTCCTAAAGGCCTTGGACGCCGCCGACGCGGCTGTGGCCCGGCTGGCCCGCCGACGGCGGCCCACGGTCGTTCACGCCATGCTCATCGGGCTGGCCTCCGGCGCCGGAGGCGTGGTGATGCGCTGGCTGCTCGGCCTGTTCTACGCCGAGGTCACCGGCTTCATGATCCTGCTGCCCTGGGTCATTGTCGCGGCCCTGGCGGGCGGTCGGCTGGCCGGCGTCACAGCCTCGGCGGCATGCCTGATCGGAGGCTGGGCGGTGGTGGGGATGCAGCCGGGCTCACTGACGCCGCGTCTGGGTGAAATCGCCACCTTCAACTTCGTGGTCGTCAGTCTTTTCGCCACCCTGGTGGCCGGCTCCCTGCGTCGAGCGATCGAACGGGGCGATCAGGCCGAGGTCGATCTCAGGGCGTCGGAAGCGCGCGCCATCCAGGGCGCCGCGCTGCAGCGGGCCATGTTCGACCAGGCGTCGGCCGGCATCGCCCGGCTGGACCTGGAGGGCGTGGTGCGCGACACCAACGCCCGCTTCGCCGAAATCCTGGGCCTGACGCCCGAGACCATGATCGGCGTGCGTACGGCCGACGTCAGCCATCCCGACGACATCCAGCCCACCATCGCCATGCTGGACAGGGCGCTGGCCACCGGGGGCGAGGTGGAAAAGCGTTACGTCCGGCCCGACGGTTCGGTGATCTGGGCCCTGACGAGCGTCCGGCCGCTTCGGGATGATCGCGGAGCCGTCACCGGCTATATCGCCGCCGCCGTCGACATCACCGGCGCCAAGGCCAGCGAGGCGGCGCTGCGCGAAAGCGAAACCCGGTTCCGCGACATCGCGGACACCGCGCCGGTGCTGATCTGGGTGACGGCCGAGGACCGCAGCCGCGCCTTCGTCAACCAGGCCTATGTCGCCTTCGACGGCGGCGACTACGATCACGCGTTGAGGCGGGACTGGCGCGAAATCCTGCACCCCGACGATCAAGCACGGATCCAGCAGGAGTCCCTCGCCGGCGAAGCCTCGATGGAGCCTTTCAGCATGGAAGGTCGCTATCTGCGCCACGACGGCGAGTATCGCTGGCTCCGGTCGTTCTCGCGCCCCCGTTTCCGGGAGGGCAGGGTGGTGGGCTTCGTCGGCGTCGCCTTCGATGTCACCGAGGCGCGCGCAGCGCAGGACGGGCTGGCGGAGTCCGAAGCCCGGTTCCGCACCGTGGCCGACAGCGCACCGGCCCTGATCTGGATGAGCGACGACGCCGCCCAGTTGGTGTTCGCCAACAAGCGGTTTCGCACCTTCCTGAACGTGCGCTCGCAGCGCCAGCTGTCGGACGCCTGGCGTCGCATGGTCCACCCGGACGACGAGGCGGTGTTCGAGGCCGCCTTCATGCGCGCCTTCCAGGCCCGCGACCGCTTCGAGGCCCTCGTGCGTATCGAACACCCCGACCTGGGGCTGCGCTGGCTGCGCACCGAAGGGGTGCCGCGCTTCGACGCCGCCGGGGTCTTCCAGGGGTACGTCGGCGCCAGCCTGGACATCACGGACGCCAAGAAGGCCGAGCAGGACCTCAAGCGCATCAACGAACTGCTGGAGGAGCGGGTCGGCGCGGCCTTGGTGGAAAAGGCCCAGGCCGAGGCCGAGCTGATGCACGCCCAGCGCATGGAGGCCGTCGGCCGCCTGACCGGCGGCGTGGCGCACGACTTCAACAATCTGCTGACCGTGGTGATCGGGGCGCTGGACATCATCCTGCGCTCGGACGACGCGGCCAAGCGTCAGAAGCTGGGCGAGGCGGCGCTGTCGGCCGCCCGGCGCGGCGAGCGTCTGACCCATCAGTTGCTGGCCTTCTCGCGCCGCCAGGCGCTGCGGCCGGAGGTGACGGACCTCAACAGCCTGATCCGCGAGGGCGAGCCGCTGCTGCGGCGCGCCGTGGGCGAAGCCGTGGAGTTTCGATTGAGATTGCGGCGGGGCGGCGCCCGCGTCAGCGTTGACCCGGCCCAGTTCGAGGCGGCGCTTCTGAACCTCGTGGTCAACGCCCGAGACGCCCTTGGCGACAAGGCCGGGCGGATCGACGTCCGAACGCTGAGCTGCACGATTGCGCCGGACGAAGTCCGCGAACTGCCGCCTGGCGACTATGTCTGCGTAACCGTTTCGGACAATGGCGAGGGCATGAGCGCCGAGGTGATCGAACGGGTTTTCGAGCCGTTCTTCACCACCAAGTCGGTCGGCAAGGGCACGGGGCTGGGCCTCAGCCAGGTCTATGGCTTTGCCCGCCAGAGCGGCGGCGGCGTCCACATCAGCTCCACCCCCGGCCGAGGCGCGGAGATCCGGTTGTACCTGCCGCCCCTGGCCGCCGACGTGGTCGAGGAGGCCCCCTCGCCGGTCTGGACGCCATCCGCGCCCCGCGCCGACGGATCACTGCTGCTGGTGGAGGACGACGCCGGCGTGGCCGCCATCGCCACCGACATACTGACGGCCCAGGGCTGGCGCGTGTCTGCGGCCGACACGGCGCCGGCGGCGCTCGCCCTGCTGGAAGACAGCACCTTCGACGTCATGTTTACCGACATCGTCATGCCCGGCGGCATGACCGGCGTCGAACTGGCGCGCCGGGCCGCCGCCGACCATCCGGCCATGCGGATCATCCTGACCTCAGGCTACGCCGGGGAAGACGTCGATCAGGCGCTCTCGGACGCGCCCTGGCCCTTCCTGCGCAAGCCCTATTCGGCCGAAGACCTGGCGCGCCTGCTGGCGGCCTAGAACAGTGTCGCGCCTTGCGTGACGCACCCTCGCCTTTCCAGCAGCAAGCCAGTCTGCATTCGCGGCGGCGCTGGCTTCGCGCGGCGGCCTGCCCCATGTGTAGGACGATGAAGCGTCGTTCCTTCCTGATCCGCGCGCTGGCCCTGGCCGGCCTGGGCGGCGCCGCCTGGTGGGCGCGCGACAATGTCCTGTGGCGCGGGCCGCAGATCGCCTTTGCGGCCGGCGGCACCTCGGGCGAACTGCCGTGGGCCCAGCCGCGCGCCGGCGTGCCCACGGCGACGGTCGCCGTGATGGGGCGCGAGGTCACAGCCCTGATCGACAGCGGCGCCCAGTATTCCGTCATCGACCGCGCCCTGGTCGCCGAACTGGGGATAGACGGCGGGGTCGACATGCCGATGGTCGCCTATGGCGTCAGCGGCGAGCCGCAGATGGGTCGGGGCGTGACGCTGGAGGTGACGATCGGCGACATGACCCTGTCGGGCCTGCGCGCCGCTATCCTGGACCTGGGACCTCTGGCCTCGCCGCAAGGTCTGGGCGCGCCGCTGATCCTGGGACAGGACGTCCTGGGCGCGGCGGTGCTGGATCTGGACGTGGCCGAGCGGCGGCTGGCGCTGACCCGGCGCGAGGACCATGTGCTGGACCCGGCCCTGGGGTCGCTGCCGGTGCGGCGCAGCGGGCGGATGCTGACGCTGGATGTGACGGTCGAGGGGGCGGTGATCGCGGCGGTGGTCGACACCGGCGCCTCGGCTCTGCTGGCGCTGAGCCGCGAGTCCGCGACAGCCGCTGGTCTGCTGGACGGTCGGCCGTCACGACGGAGCCAGTCCATCGTGCTGGGCGGCGTGGTCGGGGCCGAGGTGGTGCAGGCGCGCACGGTCACGGTCGGCGACACCCTGTTCAGGAACCAGGCGACCGCCATCTACGCCGACGTGCCGCTGCCCGGCTTTCCCGCCGCCCTGCTGGGCATGGAAGCCTTCGCCGGCCAGCGGCTGACGCTGGATGTCGGCGGGGCGCGTCTGTTCGCGTCGCGGCCGCTGGATCTGACGATCGGTTGAAAGCGGCTACAGGCTGGCGAAGGTGTCGCAGGTCGCCGGATCGCCGGACTGATAGCCGCGCTGCAGCCATTCCATCCGCTGGGCCGAAGAGCCATGGGTGAACCCTTCCGGCACGACCCGGCCGCCCGAACGCCGCTGCAGGGTGTCGTCGCCGATGGCCTGTGCGGTGCGCAGGCCTTCTTCCAGATCCCCCGGCTCCAGCGCCACCGCGCCGTTTGACACCGCCGAGGCGTTGCGCGCCCAGACGCCCGCATAGCAGTCGGCCTGAAGCTCCAGTGCGACGGAATAGCGGTTGGCCTCGGCCTGACCCGCCGCGCGCTGCTGGGCCTCTCGGACCTGCTGCGACGCGCCGGTCAGGGTCTGGACGTGGTGGCCATACTCGTGGGCGATGACATAGGCGCGGGCGAAGTCGGCGCCGGACGCCCCGAGCTTGCTCTCCATCTCCTGCCAGAAGCTGAGGTCCAGGTAGACGGTGCGGTCAGACGGGCAATAGAACGGCCCCATCGCCGCCTGGCCGAAGCCGCAGCCGGTTCCGGTGCCCTGCTCGTAAAGCACGACGTTCGGCGGCTGATAGCCGTCCAGCCTGGTGCGCCAGACGTCGTCCACATTGGTGCCGATCACATCGACGAAGCGGCCGGCCTGGTCCTCGGGCGAGCCCACGACGCCCTGTTCCTGAGCGCCCACGCCACCCAGCTGGCTGGCGACTTGCTGGGTCGTGGATGGGTCGATGCCGAAGACGAAATAACCGATGAGGCCCAGGATCGCGACGCCGATGCCGCCGCCCGCGACCGCGCCGCCGCCCATGCCGCGCCGGTCCTCGATGCCTCCGCCGCGCCGTCCGCCCTGCCACCGCATGTCCGCGTCCTTCCCGAATGTCGCTCCAAGCTAGGCCGGAACGCGGTCGGGAGGGAAGGGATGCGTCAGTCCGGCCGCGTGCGATCCAGCCAGGACTCGATCTGTCCCACGCCGTTCCTGACCTCATCGGTGCGTCGTGTCTGAGCCTCGCGCGCCAGACGTTCGGCCTCGGGCGAGCCCAGCGGACGCGGTGAGGCTGGGGCGACAGCGGGCTGACGCGCCGCCTCGATGTCACGCAGGGTCAGGCGCGTGTTCAGGTCCTGCTGTCGAGCGAAGAGCTCGCGCTGTTGGGCTTGCACGCGCTGCTGCTCGATCGCCAGCCGGTGCTGTTCCGCCGCCTGGGCGGGTGATGGAGAGACGCCCCAGGGCTGGACCTGGCTGGTGAACATCAGGGCGAGGACGAGTGCGTGCATGGACCCAAGATGGGCGAGGCGACCCCGCAGTCCAAGCGTTGCCGCAACCCAAGCAGGGTCTGACGGTTAACGAGCCTCTCCCCACAGCATTTCGGAGGCTCTCTCATGGCCCAATCCCTTTCCGGCAAGACCATTGCCGTCCTCGCCACCGACGGCGTCGAACTGGTCGAACTCGACAAGCCGGTCGAGGCGCTGAAACAGGCCGGCGCCACGGTCGAGATCATCTCTCTCAAGACGGGCGAGTTTCAGGGCTTCGACCACCTGACGCCCGGCCGCAAGGTCAAGGCCGACAAGGCGGTGGCGGAGGTCAACGCCGGCGACTACGCCGCCCTGTTGCTGCCCGGCGGCGTCGCCAACCCCGACCAACTGCGCGCTGACCAAGACGCCGTGGCCTTCACGCGCGCCTTCTTCGAGGCGGGCAAGCCGGTGGCTGCCATCTGCCATGCGCCTTGGCTGCTGATCGAGGCCGGCGTTGTCGAGGGGCGGACCCTGACCGCCTATGAATCCATCCGCACCGACCTGAAGAACGCCGGCGCCAATGTCGTCAACGAAGAGGTGGTCGTGGACGAGGGCCTGGTCACCAGCCGCTGCCCCGACGACATCCCCGCCTTCAACGCCAAGATGATCGAGGAATTCGCCGAAGGCCGCCACGACGGCCAGCAGGCGGCCTAATCCAGGCTGATGGCCGACATCATGCGGCCGAAGTCCGGCTCGCCGCGCAGCGTGGCGCGGCGATTGGAATAGAAGCGGGCCTCGTCGGTCAGGGTGTCGTCGCCGGTCCAGGCGGCGCGGCCAACCCCGGCCTGTTGGAGACGCCACAGTACGAAGCCCGGCAGGTCGAACATGGCCTTGCCGGGCTTTTCGCTGGGGCGGAAGAAGCGTTCGGCCCCGGCGTCGTGATGGTCGAACCGCTCGCGGAAGTCGTCGCCGACCTCATAGCCGTCCGGACCGATGCAGGGGCCGACCACGGCCGTGATGCGGTCCGGCTGAGCGCCGAGCGCGGTCATGGCCTGAACGGCCGAGTGGACCACGCCGCCCAGCGCCCCCTTCCAGCCGGCATGCACGGCAGCAACCACGCCGGCCTCGGCGTCGGCCATCAGCACCGGCGCGCAGTCGGCGGTCAGCACGGCGCAGACGACACCGGCGGCCCCGGTCGCCACGGCGTCGCCCTCGGGCCGCTCGCCGCGCCAGGGGCCTTCGGCCACACGGGTCAGGGCGGAGTGGACCTGATAGCAGGCGGCCAGGTCATCCGGGGTCGCCTCGAACCAGGCGGCGACCCGACGGCGGTTCTCGCTGACAGCGATGGGATCGTCCTTTGATCCGACGCCCGTGTTCAGGCCCGCATAAAGCCCTGTCGAGACGCCCCCCTCACGGGTGAAGAAGCCATGACGCACGCCGGGCAGAGCCATAAGCGGATGCAAGATTGGGGTCAGCATGACACCACTGTCTCACTCCTGACCGTCGGCTCGCAACCTTGAGCATTCACCCTTTCGCTTCATCGGCCGTTGACCGCTGCCGTCGAGAATGGCGGCTCTGGAAGGATACGCCATGCAAGCCCTGCCCATCGCCGCAGCCGGAATGCTGGACGCTCAGGCCCACTTCGACGCCAGCGCCCGTCGCACCGCCGCCCGCCCGCTCGACAATCTTGCCGAGGAAACGGTCGAACGCATCCAGGCGCGCACCGACTTCGCCGCCAACGCCGCTGTCGCCCGCACCGCTGACCAGATGGCCGGAACCCTGCTCGACGTCCTGGTCTGACGTCAGGCCGCCGCCTTTTCCGGCAGGTGGAAGAAGTCGATGAAGCGTTCAAACACGGCGGCGTCCCCCTCCAGCCGCATCTCGCCCGCCGCCGCCAGCACCGAGGGCGGAACCTTGCCATAAACGGCGGCCGCCACGTTCGGTGGGGCGGCGTGAACGATGACGGCGCAGTCCTCGACCTCCCCGCGCCTGGCCTTCAGCGCCCCCTTTCTGATCTTCACGACGAACCGGTCATCGCCCATGACGAAGCCGAGCATCATTTCAGCCTTGGCCGCGCGCGTCGCGTCGAACATCGTCTTGAACGAGAGCATCATAGACACGCCGCTGATCGGCAGGGTTGGATCGTGCTGCGGCGAGCGGGCCGCCCAGCCGCCCAGCACCATGAACACTGGTTCGATCTGATAGCCCCACTCTGTAAGCTCGTAGACCTGGACAGAGGCCGGAGGCGGAAGCTTGCGCCGTCGCACGATGCCCGACGCCTCAAGCCCCTCAAGCCGCTGAGTCAGCACATTGGCCGACAGGCCGCACAGGTCGCCACGCAGGTCGTTGAATCGGCGAGGGCCCATCATCAGTTCGCGGATCACCAGCAGCGCCCACCGCTCGCCTACAAGATCCAGCCCGTGAGCGGCCCCGCAAGCGTCGTGATAGCGTCGCGGTGACTTCTTGGTTATGTTTTCTAACTTCATGGTTGACGAACATAACGCATGGGCGCAGAACGTCCAGAGTCGATGAGGGAGCCGCCCGATGTCCAGGATGATCTTCGTCAATCTGCCGGTCGCAGACCTGCCCCGGGCCGTCGCCTTTCATGAGGCGGTGGGCGCGACCAGGAACCCGATGTTCTCGGACGACACCGCAGCCTGCATGGTGTTCTCGGACGTCATCCACGCCATGCTGCTCACGCACGACAAGTGGCGGACCTTTACGGACCGCACGATCCCCGATGCGCACCAGAGCGCCCAGGTGCTGATTTGCCTCTCCGAGGACAGCCGCGAGGCCGTCGACGCCGTGGTCGAACGCGCCAGGACGGCAGGCGGGGCGATCGATCCCACGCCGGTCCAGGACTACGGCTTCATGTACGGCCGCAGCTACGCCGACCCGGACGGACACATCTGGGAGATCATGTGGATGGACCCGGCCGCCGCAGCCGCCGGCCCGGAAGCCTTTGCCGCCGAGCCTGGGTAATGAGCACGCCTCACGAGCTGAGCGTCAGCCGCTACATCGCCGCCAGGCCCGCAACCGTGTGGAAGGCCTATGTCGAGCATGCGACGGAATGGTTCACCCCCCGCCCCTGGACCACGCCCAGCGTCGAATACGATCTTCGCCCCGGCGGCCGGGCCGATGTGGTGATGCAGTCCCCCGAGGGCGAGCGGCACGCTTACCGCGGCGTGGTGCTGGAGGTCGAACCCGGCCGCCGCCTGGTCACGACCGGGGCCCTGACCGAAGGCTGGATTCCTCAGCCCGGCGATATGAATTTCGTGCGCATCGACACGTTCGAGGCTGAGGGCGACGGCACGCGCTACACCGCGCGGGCCCGCCACTGGGACGACAAGGCGGTCAGCACACATCGCGACATGGGCTTCGAACAGGGTTGGGGCCAGGCGGCCGATCAGCTGGCCGAGGTCGCCCTGCGTCTGGAGCAGACATCATGACCGCGCGGGCCAAGATCATTCCCTGCATCTGGGACGACAAGGGCCAAGCCCGACAAGCCGCACCAAGGCCGCTTTTGAGGCCATGATGACGATCAAGAAGATCGACATCGCCACGCTGGAGCGGGCCGCCGCCGCCGCCTGACCGACACACCAAGGAGAAGACCCATGAGCTATGTCGACGGATTCCTGGCCGCCGTGCCGGACGACAAGAAGGAAGCCTATCTGGACCACGCCCGCCATGCCGCAGAACTCTTCAAGGAGTTCGGCGCCGAGCGTGTCGTCGAATGCTGGGAGGACGACGTGCCGGACGGAGAGGTCACGGACTTTCGCCGGGCGGTCCAGCGCCAGGACGGCGAGCGCGTAGTCTTCTCGTGGGTGGCCTGGCCGGACAAGGCGACCCGTGACGCCGGCTGGGCCAAGATGATGCAAGACCCCCGCATGGCGAACATGGAAATGCCGTTCGACGGCAAGCGCCTGGTCTATGGCGGTTTCACGCCCATGCTGGACGTCTGAGCCCCAGCTCAACGAGAAAGGGCGGCTCCACCGGGAGCCGCCCTTCAATGCATCAGCTGTCCAGGAAGGACCGCAGCTTGCGGCTGCGGCTGGGGTGTTTCAGCTTGCGCAGCGCCTTGGCCTCGATCTGACGGATGCGTTCGCGTGTCACACTGAACTGCTGACCGACTTCCTCGAGGGTGTGGTCGGTGTTCATGCCGATGCCGAAGCGCATGCGCAGCACCCGCTCCTCGCGCGGCGTCAGCGAGGCCAGCACGCGGGTCGTGGTCTCGCGAAGGTTGGACTGGATGGCCGCATCGATCGGCAGGATCGCGTTCTTGTCCTCGATGAAGTCGCCGAGGTGGCTGTCTTCCTCGTCGCCGATCGGGGTTTCGAGCGAGATCGGCTCCTTGGCGATCTTCAGGACCTTGCGGACCTTCTCCAGCGGCATGGCCAGGCGTTCGGCCAGCTCTTCGGGCGTCGCCTCGCGGCCGATCTCATGGAGCATCTGGCGCTGGGTGCGCACGATCTTGTTGATCGTCTCGATCATGTGGACCGGGATGCGGATGGTCCGCGCCTGGTCGGCGATCGAGCGGGTGATGGCCTGACGGATCCACCAGGTCGCGTATGTCGAGAACTTGTAGCCGCGGCGGTACTCGAACTTGTCGACCGCCTTCATCAGGCCGATGTTGCCTTCCTGGATCAAGTCCAGGAACTGCAGACCGCGGTTGGTGTATTTCTTGGCGATGGAGATGACGAGGCGCAGGTTGGCCTCGACCATTTCCTTCTTGGCCTGCCGGGCTTCACGCTCGCCCTTCTGCACCGTCTGGACGATGCGGCGATAGTCGTCGATCGGCAGGCCGGCTTCGGTGGCCACGGCGGCGACCTGGCCTCGGATGTCGGCGATCTGGGCGGCCTCGTTCTCGCTGAACTTGGTCCAGCGCACGCCCTGTTCCTTGACCTGCTCGGACCAATTCGGATCAAGCTCAGAGCCGAAATAGGCCTTCAGGAATTCGGGCCGCGAGATGCCGTAGCTGTCGGCCAGACGCAGCAGACGGCCTTCCAGGCCGATCAACCGCTTGTTGATGGCGTACAACTGCTCGACCAGCGCCTCGATGCGGTTGTTGTTCAGCTTCATCGTCTTCAGACGATCACTGATGGCCGTCGTCAGCGCTTCATAGGCCTTTTGATCCTTGGCCGTCAGGACCTCGCCTTTCAGGCGCGCCTCGACCAGCTTGTCCTGAAGCTTGCGGAAGCCGCCGAAATCCGCGGCGATCGCGTTCAGCACGTCCATCACGCCGTCGCGCAGTTCTGCTTCCAGGGCCGAGATGGAGAGGCCGCCGCCGTCGTCGAAATCTTCGTCGTCGTCCTCGTCCTCGATGCCGCGTTCATCGGGCTCGCCGGCGGCTGCGGCCGCCTCTTCCTTTTCCTTCTGGGCCGCATCCTGGTTGTGCGGCAGAGAGGCGGGGTTCAGCACGCCGTAGGTCGCGTCCAGGTCTATGACCTCGCGCAGGAGGATGCGGTTGTTCTCCAGCTCCTCGCGCCAGACCATGATGGCCTCGAACGTCAGGGCGCTTTCGCACAGGCCCGAGATCATGGCGTCGCGGCCGGCTTCGATGCGCTTGGCGATGGCGATTTCGCCCTCGCGGCTCAGCAGTTCGACCGAGCCCATTTCGCGCAGATACATGCGCACCGGATCGTCGGTGCGGTCGTAGGCGGCCTTGGCGGGGGTCTCTGCCACGGAGGTTTCGGCGGCGGCGGCGACTTCCGTGCTCTGCGACTCGGCGGCCTCTTCCTCGTCCTGGACGACATTGACGCCCATTTCGGACAGCATGGCCAAGGTGTCTTCGATGGCGTCGCCGCTGACTTCCTCGCTGGTGAGGACCTTGTTCAGCTCCTCCATCGTCACATAGCCGCGCGCCTTGGCCTGTTTGATGAATTTCTTGACGGCGGCGTCGGTCAGATCGAGCAGGGGCCCGTCAGTGGCGGCTTCGGTTTCCTGCGTCTCGGTCTGCGCATTCATTCAGTCGTCTCCAGCCTTGGGCGCTGATCAGGCGCCGCGGCGAATATGCAACGTTCAGCGGGGTCGAAAGGTTACGCCCCCGCGCTATCTTCCCAGATGGTCCCGGTCTTAATCGCTCGCCGCAACGCATCGCGCTCGGCCTTCACGCGTGCGAAAGCCGAGGTGTCGAACGCCCGGTGGGCCTCCGACTTCGCTGACGCCAGCGCCTGCTCCAACGCCGCGAGGCGGGTTGAAGCGTCGAACGCCTGCGACCATCGGATCCTCGCCTCGCCGAGGGGCTTGTCTGCAGCCAGGAATGGCGCGCCGGACTTAGCCGCCGCCTTCTCGACCTCGCGCATCAAGGCGTCATGACCCGATTGCGCCAGATGGCGTCGCAGGGCGGCCGAGTCAAGGCTCTGGCCCGAGAAGCGCAGGCGAACCAACTCCTGCGCCAGACCGTCCAGCGCCGGATCGCCGAAGCCGTGCGAGGCGATCGCCTCCAGGTGATCGTCCATGCGCTCGGGGTCGTCGATGGCCCCGTGCGCCAAGGCCGCCGGCACCGGTTCGATCGCGCGCGACAGGGACTGCATGGCCTGGGCTCCCTCCGCTGTCTGCCCCAGCACCAGCGCCGGCCCGAAGCGGCCGCGCCCGCCGCCCTGTCCTGGAATCCACGGCGCGCGCTGCGGCGTCGCGCGCGGAAACAGGGCGTCGAAGCGGTCGAACAGGTCGCGGCGGTATTGTTCGGCCAGATCCTTGTCCTGCACGGCGTTGGCCGCCTGGCGCAGGCGCCCCTTCAGGCCCGCCTTGCGCTCCGGGGTGTCCAGCGGCTCGGCCTCGGCCTCGCGGCGGAACAGGACTTCGGCGAAGGAACGCGTGTCCGACAGCGCCTGACGCAGCGCCGGGGCGCCCTTGTCACGCAGGATGTCGTCCGGGTCCTGACCGGCCTCCAGCAGGGTGAAGCGGAAGGACCGCCCCGATTTCAGCAGCGGCAGGGCGCGCTCCACCGCGCGATAGGCCGCGCGCCGCCCTGCGGCGTCGCCGTCGAAGCAGAGCACCGGCTCGGCCGAGACGCGCCACAGACGCTCCATCTGCTCCTCGGTCAGGGCTGTGCCCATCGGAGCCACGGCCGGCAGGCCCGCGCGCTGGCAGGCGATGACGTCCATATAGCCTTCGACAACGACGATCCCTTGCTCGCCCTTGGCCTCGGCCCCCAGGATGCGCCGCGCCTCGGGTAGGCCGTAAAGGGTCGCACCCTTGTGAAAGAGGGGGCTCTCGGGCCCGTTCAGATACTTGGCCCGGTCATCGGGGTTCATGGCCCGGCCGCCGAACGAGACGATGCGACCGCGCGCGTCCAGGATCGGGAACATCAGCCGGTCGCGGAACCGGTCATAGGGCTGGCCGCCGCCCTCCGGTGCGATCAACAGCCCCGCCTCGACGAGATCGCCAGGCCGTGCGCCGCGCTGGACCAGCGCCTGCTTCAGCCCCTCGCGGTCGTTGGGCGCATAGCCCAGGCCGAACCGCTCCCACTGATCCTCGGGCAGGCCCCGCCGCTCAAGATATTCGCGCGTCGCCTTGCCGGTGGTGCGGCGAAGGTTGGCGGCGAACCACTTCTGGGCCAGGTCCATCCAGTCGGTCAGGCCCTGTCGCTTCTGCTCGCGTTCGGCGGCGCGGGGATCCTCGGCCGGCAGGGCCATGCCGGCCTCGGCCGCCAGACGCTCGACCGCCTCGACGAAGCTCAGCCGCTCCGTCTCCTGCAGGAAGCTGATGATGTCGCCGTGCTTGCCGGACGAGAAGTCGTGAAAGAAGCCCTTGTCGTCATTGACGAAAAAAGACGGAGACTTCTCCTTGGTGAAGGGGCTGAGGCCGACATACTCGCGTCCCTGACGCTTGAGCTTCACCGCCCGCCCGATGACATCGGACGGCCGAAGGCGGGCCTTCAGTTCCTCAATGAAGCGATCGTCGAAGCGCACCCGCGATCCATAGCGAGGCTCTACTCATCAAGCGAGGGCGCCGCGCGATTCACCCGCGGCGCTCCACTGCGGTACTAACGTTCTGTTAACTAAAAAGGCCGGATCGAGGCGTCAACACCTTGATTCAAGATGACATTTTTCGGTCACCGAGCGGAACTATCCACAAGGCCTGTGGTTAACTGTCCATGAGCCGCCGGGCGCAGAAGCGCCGCTCGTTCCAACGAAAGATCAGAGATGTTCATCACCATCGCCCGACCGGCGGTGGAGCCCAAAGGCCCCGACGCCGTCGCCGTCCCAGGCTCTCCCGCCATCGCCGAACTGACCCCGCGTGCTCTTCATGCTCGCCTGCTGGACAATGCCGCCGCGCGCAGACGCCGGGGCATGGAGCGCCGGCTGTCGCAACGCCTGGATGACGCGGCTTACTGGATTTCTGCGGCGCCCGTTGCGGTGCGCAAGGCCTGCGAACTGCGCAGCCAAACGCCGCTGGCGACCCTGCCCTAGCGCAGTTCGGGCGTTCGTCTCGCGACGGAGTCCATCAGCTTGCGGCCTCTGGCGGCGAGGCTGACCGGGCGGCGTCTTTCGCGCCGCTCCATCCCGCCACCCCATCTCGAGCACACCGCCTCGACCAGCGCAGGATGGCGGTCGTACTGGTGCACTATGGCGCTGTAGCCGCCATCAGGGTTTCGGAGGCCGTGCTCGGTCGGCATGAGGGCTTGCCCATCCGACAGCCCCACGGTTGCGACCCGTTCATGGTTGCGGCGCACTTCGGCCTCTATCAGACCCAGGTGGATCGCCAGGTTGAACGCGGCCTGATCGGCGCCGAAGCACCCCCCGACCTCCGAGCGCGGAACGGCCCCCAGCGTCAATATTAACCGGCACATTCGCCGGGCAGCCGCCGCCGGGCCCAGCACGGTGCCGACGCACAGGCATGGCTTGTCGGCCAGCATCACGGCCATCTCGTCGCCGACAAGCGCGCGCAGATGCTTCATGTTGAAGCTGTGCTGGGCCAGCGGCCGCGCATTGTCCTCGCTGAAGACCTCCAGACCTTTCGGAGCCGGCGAGAAGGGCGACGCCTGAAAGACCACGTCGCGCACGTCGGTCAGCAGCACGTTTCGAATGACCGGCCGTTCGGCCAACAGCCGGTCATAGGCGGCGAAACGGGCCATCACAGGATGCGGGCGCCAACGGTCTGAATTGGGTGCAGACACCGCCTCGACATCGTGCTCATGCAGGAAGGCGTTGAGGGCGGGCGAAGCATCGACCACCAGCAGCACCGGGCCGTCGTGCACCGCGCGGAGCGATCGAACGAACACCGCGATGTCGGCCGCATCATAGCCCGTGGCGTAGCCGATGACCGCATCGTGGCCCGCGCCCGTGTCCGACAGGACCGGCCGCCGCGACAGGGCCCGCGCCAGCCACGCCAGATACGCTGACTTGGCGGCGGGCGATCCCATCAGGCCCTCATGAAATCCGAGAAGCGGTTGAACAGATACAGGCTGTCGGTCGGCCCGGGCGAGGCCTCCGGGTGGTGCTGCACGCTGAACACGGGCCGGTCCTTGAGGGCGATGCCGCAGTTGGTGCCGTCGAACAGGCTGACGTGGGTCTCCACCACCGCATCGGGCAGGCTGTCGCGATCGACCGCGAAGCCGTGGTTCATGGACACGATCTCCACCTTGCCGGTGGTCAGGTCCTTGACCGGATGGTTCGCGCCATGATGGCCCTGATCCATCTTGACCGTCTTGGCGCCCAGGGCCAGCGCCAGCATCTGATGGCCCAGGCAGATGCCCATGATCGGCTTGCCGCTGTCGACCAGCTTCCTGATCTCGGGGACGGCGTAGGCGCCGGTCGCGGCGGGATCGCCCGGTCCGTTGGAGAGGATCACGCCGTCCGGATTGCGCGCCAGGATGTCCTCGGCCGTGGTGGTCGCCGGCACCACCGTGACTTTAGCCCCGGTCGAGGCGATGGCGCGCAGGATGTTGCGCTTCACACCGTAGTCGATGACCACCACCGACTTGTCGGCGGCGTCGACGCGCGGATAGCCCTGGGGCCAGTCCCATACGCCCTCGCTCCAGTCGAACGACTGCAGGGTCGAGGCGTCCTTGGCCAGGTCCAGCCCGACCAGCCCCGTCCAGGCGCGCGCCTGGGCGACCAGGGCGTCCAGGTCGAAGGCGCCGTTCGGATCGTGGGCGATCACCGCGTGGGGCGCGCCGGCGTCGCGGATGCGCTGGGTCAGGGCGCGAGTGTCCACGCCGGCCAGGCCGACGACGCCGCGCCGCTTCATCCAGCCGTCCAGATCCCCCCCCGAACGCCAGTTGGCCGGGTCGGTCGGCGCGTCGCGGAAGATCGCGCCGCGCGCCGAGGTGCCAGAGCCGTCGCCCATCTGCTCGATGTCTTCGACATTGACTCCGACGTTGCCGACATGGGGGAAGGTGAAGGCCAGGATCTGGCTCATGTAGGACGGGTCGGTCAGGATTTCCTGATAGCCGGTCATCGCCGTGTTGAAGACGACCTCGCCCAGCGCCGATCCGACAGCGCCGCAGCCGATGCCCTGAAAGATCGTGCCGTCGGCCAGGGCCAGCACGCCCGTCGCGCCGGGGAGAAGCTTCTGCGTCATGACGATCTCCTTGGCGCCGGATTCCGGCAAGCAAACGGCGGCGTGACTATAGGGGGCGAGGGGTGGGGTCAACGCGCCGGGCGGAAGTCTTTCTAACCCATATCCACGCGAGCGACGCCACGGAGAACAGAACGACTGCCGGGACGACATTCCCGGGCGCCGCCGCCACCACCGCTCCGACCGAGAACACCAGGCCGACGACGGCCAGCGTCCGCCAGCCCGGCGCACGGGTGAACCGGAACAGGCTGATGCAGCACAGGGCGTAGAGGCAGATGGTCAGGACCGTGCAGGCGCCGATCAGCAGGCCGAACTGATCCGCCAGCGTCGGCTGGATGCTGGCCAAGATCATTACGGCCATGAGCGCACCGTTGATCAGCGGATTGGTCAGCGGCAGCCGCCCTGGCCGCGCCGAAGAGCCGAAGACGCGCGGCAGATAGCCGGCCTCAGCGGCGCTGCGCGCCGTCTCTCCGCCCAGCATGGTCCAGCCCGAGATTGTGCCCAGCGCCTTGATCACGGCGCAGACCGCGACCAGACCCGCGATCGAGGCGCCGAACACGCGCGCGGCCAGATCGGCGAAGGGGCTGGTCGAGGCGGCCAGCTGGCCGGCCGGGATCACGCCGAACACCGCCGTCGTCGCCGCCACATAGACCACGAGCGCCAGGCCCACGCCGGCGACGCTGGCGCGCCCCACGTCGCGGCCGGGGTTGCGGACCAAGCGGGACAGGGCCGCGGCGCTCTCCAGGCCCAGGAACGACCAGAAGATCACCACCAACGCGGCCGGAATGCTCTGGCCCAGCGATACGCCCGACGTGTTCCACGAGGCGGAGAAGGTATCGCCGCTGAAGGCCACGGCCCCGGCCGCGATGGCCAAGACCAGAGGCAGCAGGCCGATCACCAGCGTCGCCGCCCCCAGCCGCGCCGCCACCTTCGCCCCCATTGCATAGGCTGTGGTGGTGACGCCGATCAGGATCAGATTGCTGACGGCCGCCGGCCCCGGCTGGGCCAGGGCGGGAAAGAAGAAGGCCAGATAGCCCGTGCCGGCGATGGCCACCGCGACATTGCCCGTCAGGCAGACGCCCCAATAGGCGATGGCGGTCTGATAGCCCAGAAATCGGCCGAGCCCGCGCCGGGTGAAGTCCGACAGGCCGTCGGCGTCCGGCTGAAACCGGCCCAGCCCGGCGAACACGGCCGCCAGCACCATCGCGCCCAGGCCGCAGATCAGCCAGCCGATCAGACTTGAGCTGCCGGTCGAAGCCAGAGCCACCGGCGCCAGATAGACCCCTGACCCGATCATGTTGCCCGCCACCACCAGGGCGGCCAGGCCCCAGCCGATTCGGCGGGCGGGAACGGGCAGGATCTCGGTCTGGCTCATGGTGTCCGCTTTACGCGGGAATTCGCGATCCGTCCCAGGCGAAGACGCCCCCGCTGTCGGCGGGCGTCAGGCCGTCGATCACCTTCAGCAGGTGCGCCGCGGAAACTTCGGGCGTGAACAGTTTGCCGGGCGCCACCCCGCGCTGGAACGGCTGGCTCAGCTCTGTGTCCACCGTGCCCGGATGCAGCCCGCAGACGATCGCCTGGGGGTGCGTGCGCGTGGCCTCGACCGCCAGGGTCTTCAGGATCATGTTCAGCCCGGCCTTGGAGGCCCGATAGGCATGCCAGCCGCCCAACCGATTGTCGCCGATGGATCCCACACGCGCCGACAGAACCGCGAACACAGCCCGCCGGTCGCGCGGCATCAGCGGAAGCAGGTGCTTGGCGACCAGGGCCGGCCCGACGGCGTTGATGCGGTAGTCGCGCAGCAGATGATCCGCCGAAAGTTCACGCATCGATCTCTCGGGCTTGAAGGCGCCGTGAAGTACGCCGGTCGCCACGATCACCAGCTCCGGCGCACCGTCTCGGGCCACGGCTGCGGCGGCGGTCTGGATCGAGTCTTCGTCCTCCAGGTCCACGACACCGGCCTGGGCGCCTTCGATGGCCGCCGCTCGTCTCGACAGGGCGTGGATCGAACGAGACGGCGAGCGAGCGACCAGACCCCGCACCAGCGCCGCGCCCACCCCCCCCGAGGCGCCGACGATGACGGCCGGCCCGCGCGGCGCCTGCTTTTCCGTGTCCATTCGTCCGAACCTGCCCTGTCGGTCTTGCCCAAGCGCGACACTGACGGCAAAGCCTCGCCATGACCATCACCACGGTCGGCCTCGATGCCGACGACACCCTCTGGCACAACGAGACGATCTTCCGGCTGACCCACGCCCGGTTCGTCGACCTTCTGGCCGACCACGGCGACGAGGCGACGCTGCAGTCGCGGCTCGCCGAGGTCGAGAGCCGCAATCTGCGTCTCTACGGCTATGGGGTGAAGGGCTTCACCCTGTCGATGATCGAGACGGCGATGGAGCTGACCGACGGCGACCTGCCGCCCCATGTCGTGCGCGAGATCCTGGCCGCTGGGCGCGAGATGCTGGCCCATCCGGTCGAAACCCTGCCCGGCGTGGACGAAGCCCTGGCCGACCTGTCCGAGAAATACCGCCTTGTCCTGGTGACCAAGGGCGACCTGCTGGACCAGGAGCGCAAGCTGGCCGCCTCGGGCCTGGGCGACCTGTTCGCCGCGGTCGAGATCGTGTCCGAAAAGACCCGCGCCACCTATGACCGCGTCTTCGCCCGTCACGGCTCTGGCCCGGAAGAGGCCGTGATGGTCGGCAACTCTATGAAGTCCGACGTGCTGCCCGCACTGGAGGCCGGCGCCTTTGCGGTGCACATCCCCTATGTGGTGACCTGGGCGCACGAACTGGCCGACGCCCCGGAAAACCACCCCCGCTATGGCGCCCTGGAGGCGATCGACCGCCTTCCGGGCTGGATCGCGGCGGCCGAGCGCGGCTAGGGTCGCGGGCGCCATCTGGGGACCGCCATGATCACCGTCCATCACCTCGCCGATTCCCGCTCGCAGCGCGTGCTGTGGCTGCTCGAGGAGCTGGGTCTGCCCTACGAGGTGAAGCGCTATGAGCGTGATCCCAGGAGCATGCTGGCGCCCGCCGCACTGCGGGCCATTCATCCCCTGGGCAAGTCGCCGGTGGTGGACGACGCCGACATCCGCGTCGCTGAAACCGGGGCCGTCGTCGAACATCTGCTGGACGCTCACGGCCAAGGTCGGCTGCGGCCCACGCCCGGAACAGCCGAGGGCCGACGCTTCACCTACTGGCTGCACTACGCCGAGGGGTCGGCCATGACGCCGCTGCTCCTCAAGCTGGTGTTCAGCCAACTGCCCAAACGCGCGCCGGGCCTGATGAAGCCAATCGTCAACGCCATCGCCGCCAAGGCCCAGTCCGGCTTCGTTGATCCGCAGCTGTCCAGCCACGTTGACTATTGGGAGGCCGAGCTGGGCAAGTCCGAATGGTTCGCCGGCGACGCCTTCTCTGCGGCCGACATCATGATGAGCTTTCCGGTCGAGGCCGGGGCCAGCCGGGCGTTCCGTCGGCGGGACAGGCCTCGTCTGGACGCCTTTCTGAAGCGCATTCACGAGCGCCCGGCCTATCAGCGCGCGCTTGAGCGCGGCGGGCCTTACGCCTACGGCTGAATGCAACTTCGAGGCTTGCCGGCCGTTTAGGCGCCATGCGTCTGAAAACCGTCCAAGTCATCGCCGGGCTTTTCGCCCTCGTCGCCTTCGTTCTGGCCTTCATGGCCGCCGGGGCCGCGTTGGCGTCGGGACTGTTCATGCTTCTGGGGATGGCTGCGCTGGCGTTCGTCGTCTGGAGCCTGATCAAGAGCATGTTTTCGCGGGGCCGTTCCGGCCCGCCGGCGCCCACCGCTTGATCGCACCTTGAAGTTTCGGCCGCCCGGCCTTAGCCTATCTGCCCCGCCGCGAGCGCCCCGCGACGGGGGCTGTGTCGCTTAAACGTCTTCTTTCCCAGCTTTCGGGCGAAAATAGAAAACTCACGCTCAATGGAAAAAGTGCCGATGACGGCCGGGGGCTATCGCGCCCTCGACGATCAGTTGAAGCAATTGAAGTCGGTCGAACGGCCGGCGGTGATCGCGGCGATCTCCGAGGCGCGCGCGCACGGCGATCTGTCCGAGAACGCCGAGTATCATGCCGCCAAGGAGCGTCAGGGCTGGATCGAAGGCCAGATCGCCGAGATCGAGGACAAGATCAGCCGCGCCCAGGTCATCGACGTGTCCAAGCTGTCCGGCAGCCAGGTCAAGTTCGGCGCCACCGTGACGGTCGTCGATGAGGACACCGAGGAAGAGGGCACCTATCAGATCGTCGGCGAGCACGAAGCCGACGTGAAGGACGGCCGCATCTCGGTCGCCAGCCCGATCGCCCGCGCCCTGATCTCCAAGGAGGTCGGCGACGTGGTGGAGGTCAACACGCCCGGCGGCGTGAAGGCCTACGAAATCCTCAAGGTCGAGTGGAAATAGTCCGATGACCGATCCGACCGGGACGCGTCCGCCTCTGGTGTCGCATGTCTCGGTCGGCGTCACCGATCTGGGCCGGGCCGGCGTCTTCTACGACGCGGTCATGACGGCTCTTGGCGCGCGCCGGCTGATCGAGCACGGCGTGCGCATCGGCTATGGCCGGGCTGTTCCAGAGTTCTGGGCTTCCGCGCCGCACGACGGCCGCGACGCTCGGCCGGGCAATGGAACTCACGTCTGCTTCAACGCCGAGACGCCCCAGGGCGTGGCGCGTTTCTATCAGGCGGGCCTGTCGGCCGGCGGACTGGACGACGGCGCGCCGGGTCCCCGTCCGACCTATGCGCCGGGTTATTACGCCGCCTTCCTGCGCGATCCCGACGGCAACAAGATCGAGGCCATGTGCTGGATTCGGCGCGACGACGCGGTGTCGTGAGCGCGCCGCTGCGCATCTGGGCCGTGTCCGACGGCAGAGCCGGCATCGAGAACCAGGTGCTGGGCCTGGCCGAAGCCGTCGCGCGCCTGACGCCGTCAGAGATCACCCCCAAACACCTCCGCTGGCGCAAGGCGTTCGACTGGCTGCCCGTCGCGCTCAAGGCGCCGGCCATGCTCGACCCGGCCTCCGATCCGGTGACTGGCGACCTGCCCGACATCTGGATCGCGGCGGGCCGAGCCACCCTGCCGCTATCAATCCGCATGAAGGGGCGCGGGCCCCTTGTCGTCCAGGTCCAGGATCCTCGGCTCAGCCCTGCCCTGTTCGACATGGTCGTGGCCCCCGCCCATGACGGTGTCCCGGGCGACGCCGTTTTCGAGATCACCGGCTCGCCGCATCGCATAACGCCCGGCCGGATCGAGGAGGAAGCCCAGGCCTTCGCCGCGCGGCTTCACTCATTGCCCCGTCCCCGAGTGGCCGTGCTGATCGGAGGGCGATCCAAGGCGTTCGACCTTACGGAGGCTCACGCCGCCGAGCTGGCCGAGCGCATCGCCCACGCGGTCGAGGCGGCCGGTGGGACGCTGATGCTGACCTTTTCACGCCGGACGCCTCAGGCCGCACAGGCGGTGATGAGGGCCGGGCTCGCGCATCTGCCGGGCTGGATATGGGACGGGACCGGCGACAATCCCCTGTTCGCCTTCCTGCACTTCGCCGACCACATCCTGGTCACCGAGGACAGCGCCAACATGGCCGCCGAAGCCGCGTCAACCGGACGCCCGGTTCATGTACTGCCGATGATCGCGCGCAAGCCGGCCGGCAAGTTCGCTCGCCTGCACGCGGACCTGGCCGAGCGTGGCGCCACCCGGCCGTTCGACGGCGCGCTGGACGGCTGGACCTATGAACCCCTGGCCGAAACCGAGCGGGCGGCCCGGGCCGTGCTGGAAGCGTTGGCCGCTAGAGGCGGCTGAGCAGGTCGCGCGCGAAGTCCGACAGGGTGTCGTCGCGCGCGCCCATGACCACGATCCGGTCGCCCGGCCGGGCCAGTTCGATCAGGCGGTCGCCGCAGGCCGCGCGGTCGCCCAGCGCCTGCGCCTGGCGGCCCGCCGCGCGCACGCCTTCGGCGATGTCCTCGCTGCCGACGCTGCGGTCGGTGGTGCCGCCGTAATAGACCGGCTCGGGCATCAGCAGCACGTCGTCGGGGCGCATCAGGCCGGCGAAACCCTCGATGAACTCCGACTTCATCAGCTTCAGCGGGCCGAAGCCGTGCGGCTGGAACAGGATCAGCAGTCGTCCGTCGAAGGCGTGCAGGGTCTTCAGCGTGGCGGCGATCTTGTCGGGGTTGTGGGCGAAGTCGTCTATGACGGTTACGCCGTTGGCGGCGCCCACCACCTCGAGCCGCCGACGAATGCCCTGTAAGGTCTTTAGCGCCGCGATGCCCACGTCCAGATCCACGCCCAGCGCGCGCACGGCGCCCAGGGCGGCCAGGGCGTTGGCGACGTTGTGCGCCCCCGGCGCGGCCAGCTCGACCGGAATGCGGCGGGCGCCCGCGCGATCGTCCAGTACGAAGCGCATGCCTCCGGCCAGCGGCTCGAGGTCATGCGCCGACAGATCCGCCTCGGCGGCGCCCAGCGCAAAAGTCACGACCGACCCGCGCGCCGCCCGATCCTGGGCCAACGCCGCCGTCTCCGGGTTGTCGAGATTCAGCACCGCCGTCTCTGACCGCTCCACGAAGCCGCCGAACAGGTCGCGCAGCTCCTCCATCGACTTGTGGTCCAGCGAGATGTTCGACACCACCGCCACCGTCGGCCGATAGCGGGCGATGGAGCCGTCGCTCTCGTCCACCTCGGCGGCGAACAGGCCGGCCTCGCCCACGACCGCCGAGGCGAAGGGGTTCTCAGCCGAGACGAAGTTCTTCATCACCGCGCCGTTCATCACGGTGGGCCTTCGTCCAGCCTGGTCCAGGATCCAGGCGATCATGCCGGTGATAGTGGACTTGCCGCTGGTGCCGGCCACGCCGATCGACGTCTGTGCCGCGTTGAACAGTTCGCTGAGCAGTTCGGGCCGCGTCTTGATCGTCGCGCCGACGCGTCGGGCCGCGGCGATGTCGGGCACGGTGTCTTCGACCGCGCCGGTGGCGACCAGCGTCTGACCGGCGCGCACGCCCGAACCGTCCTGAGGGTGCAGGGCGACGCCGTGGTCACGCAGCCAGGCGAACTTGTCCGGCGTGCGGCCCTGATCCAGCGCCCGGTCCGAGCCCGCGATGCGCCCGCCGCGCGCCTGGACGATCATGGCCAGGGGCAGCATGCCGGACCCGCCGATCCCGCAGAAGAAGTAGTCGTCGTTCATCGGCTTGATTTCAGTCCGCGAAACCGGGGAATGTCCGGCGGCCTCGATAGCATGGAGGCCGCATCGCTCAAGCCACGCTATGAGGGTGGCGCAACCGCGCTCAAGCAGCCATTCGCCGCGTGGATGGTGGTAGCGCAAGACTGTGAACCGCGCTCAAGCAGCCATTCGCCGCGCGAATGGCGACAGCGCAAGAATAATGGGGCCGCATGAAGATCGGCATCGTCAACGCCAGCTCGCGCTTCGACCCCGCCCGGGGCGAGGCGATCGAGGCCTTCATGGCCCAGCGGTTTCCCGACCGCTCGGTGTCGGTGGTGCTGCACCCCTCGCTCTATTCAAAGCACGGCCATTTCGGCGGCGACGACGCCTCGCGCGCTCGCGCCTTCATCGAGTTCGCCAACGATCCGCGCCTGGACGCGGTCTGGTTCGCGCGCGGCGGCTACGGCTCGTGCCGCATCGCCGAGGCCGTGGTGCCGAGGCTGAACGACGTGGCGAGAAAGAAGCGCTACCTCGGCTATTCCGACGCCGGCAGTCTGATGGCGCTGATGTACAAGGCCGGCTTCACCGGCCTGGCGCACGGGCCGATGGCGTCGGACGCGGCGCGCGATCCGGCCGCCGCCGAGCGGGCCCTGGCCTGGCTGACGCGCGGCGAGGCGCTGGAGTGGGAGCCGTCGTTGGCGGCCGACCCTCGCCCGGCCGTCGCCTTCAACCTGACCATCCTGGACCAGCTGGTCGGCACGGCGCTGGAGCCCGACCTGTCGGGCCATGTCGTCATGATCGAGGAGGTGTCCGAGGCGCTGTATCGGATCGACCGGATGATGTTTCATCTGACTGGCCAGGCGTCGATGCGGCGCATCGCCGGCCTGCGCCTGGGCCGCGTGTCGGATGTCACGCCCAACGACCCGGAGTTCGGTCTGACGGCCGAGGAGATCGTCCGCTACTGGTGCGACCGCTCGGGCATCGCCTACCTGGGAACCGCCGACATCGGCCACGACCGCATGAACAAGGTGGTCCCGTTCGGCCCGCGCGGCTAAACCGGAGCCAAGGGAGACACGCTGATGACGACGCGATCCAACGCGCCCGCCTATATGACCGGCTTCGCCAATCATTTCGCGACCGAGGGCGCGCCCGGCGCCCTGCCGCAAGGCCGCAACTCACCCCAGCGCCCGGCCATGGGTCTGTACGCCGAGCAACTGTCGGGCACGGCCTTCACCGCGCCCCGCGACCACAATCTGCGCAGCTGGCTTTATCGCCTGCGGCCGTCGGCCCAGCACGGGCCCTATGTTCCCTTCGATCAAGGGCGGGTGCGCTCCACGCCCTTCGACGAGACGCCGCCAAACCCGAACCGCATGCGCTGGGACCCGCTGCCCATGCCGGATCAGCCGACCGACTGGGTCGAGGGACTGGTCACCTATGGCGGCAACGGCGACGCGGACGCGGGGCTGGGCGTCGGCATCCACCTGTACGCCGCCAACCGCTCGATGATCGACCGCGTCTTCTACGACGCCGACGGCGAGCTGCTGATCGTGCCTCAGGACGGGGCGCATCGCTTCGTCACAGAGCTGGGCGTGATCGAGGCTCAACCGGGCCACATCGTCCTGATCCCGCGCGGCGTGCGCTTCCGCGTCGAGCTGGACGGCCCGTCGCGCGGCTATGTCTGCGAGAACTACGGCGCGCCGTTCCAGCTGCCGGACCTGGGCCCCATCGGCTCGAACGGCCTGGCCAATCCGCGCGATTTCGAGACGCCGGTCGCCGCCTTCGAGGACGTGGATCGTGCGACCCAGTGCGTCCAGAAATACGGCGGCCGTTTGTGGGCTACGACCTTCGATCATTCGCCGCTGGACGTGGTGGCCTGGCACGGCAATTACGCGCCCTGCCGCTATGACACCGCCCGGTTCAACACCATCGGCACGATCAGCTTCGACCACCCGGATCCGTCGATCTTCACCGTCCTGACCAGCCCGTCGGACACACCCGGTACAGCCAACTGCGACTTCGTCATCTTCCCGCCGCGCTGGATGGTGGCCGAGGACACCTTCCGTCCGCCGTGGTTCCACAGGAACGTCATGAGCGAGTTCATGGGCCTGATCCACGGGGCCTATGACGCCAAGGAGGGCGGCTTCGCGCCCGGCGGCGCCTCGCTGCACAACCGCATGAGCGGCCACGGCCCGGATCAGGCCAGCTGGACCGGCGCCACCAAGGCTGAGCTGAAACCGCACAAGATCGAAAACACCCTGGCCTTCATGTTCGAGACGCGAATGCCGATCCGGGTCACGAAATGGGCGGAACAGTCGCCTCAGATGCAGCTTGATTACGACGACTGCTGGTCGGGCTTCGACAAGGGACAGGTCCAATGAAACTCTCCGCCATCGCCGCCGCCTTCGGGCTGCTGCTCGCCGCCTGCGCGCCCACGCCCGGCGCCGAGACGACCGGCCCCGAGGCCGCGGCTCCAGTCCAAAGCGCCGACGCCCAGGCCTGCGCTCGTCGCGGCGGAGAGATGCGCCAGGTCGGCCGGATGCAGAGCTGGCAGTGCATCGTCAAATACGCCGACGCCGGCAAGCGCTGCACCGACGGCGCGCAGTGCCAGGGCGATTGCCGCGTTCAGGGTGACAACGCCCGACCGGCCGAGGGCCAGGCCGTGGCCGGCGTCTGTCAGGCCGACAGCGACCGTTTCGGCTGCTACACCACCATCAAGGACGGCAAGGCCGAGCCGACCATCTGCGTCGACTGACGGCGAAAACGGCTTCGGCCAAGCCTTGCCGTTAGAGCGTTTCGTGCCCAAGTTGCGGAGCTGAAGCCCGAAAACCCGATCCGCAGCCAGGAGCGCCGATGCCGCACGCCGACAGCCTGATTCTCACCCTGGTCGGCGGCTTTGTGCTGGCCTTTGTGTTCGGGATGGCGGCCAATCGGCTGAAGCTTTCGCCGCTCGTCGGCTATCTGGTCGCGGGCGTGATCGTCGGCCCCTACACGCCCGGCTATGTCGCCGACATGGAGCTGGCGCCCCAACTGGCCGAGATCGGCGTCATTCTGCTGATGTTCGGCGTCGGCCTGCATTTCTCGCCGCAGGACCTGATGCGGGTGCGCAAGGTCGCCGTGCCGGGCGCGGTGGTCCAGATCGCGGCCGCGACCGGCCTGGGCTGGCTGCTGGGCCGCTTCGTGCTGGGCCTTTCGGATGTGGAGGCCATCCTGTTGGGCTTTTCGCTCTCGGTCGCCTCGACGGTCGTGCTGATCCGGGCGCTGGAGGAGCGAAAGCAGCAGAAGGGCGAGATCGGCCGCATCGCCGTCGGCTGGCTGATCGTCGAGGACCTGGTGATCGTCATCGCCCTGGTCATGCTGCCCCTGCTGGTGACACCGGCGGGCCAGCCGGTCGAGGCTGCGGCCTTGGCGGGCGACGTCGCCTGGACCCTGGTCAAGGTCGCCGCCTTCGTGGGCCTGATGTTCGTGGTCGGCGGCCGGGTGCTGCCCTGGCTTCTGGTGCGCATCGCCCACACCAAGTCGCGCGAGCTGTTCACCCTAGGCGTGCTGTCGATCGCCTTGGGCATCGCCTGGCTGGCCTATGAGGTCTTCGGCGCCTCGTTCGCCCTGGGCGCCTTTGTCGCCGGGCTGGTGCTGAACGGGTCGCCCCTCGGGCATAACGCAGCCGAGCGCTCCCTGCCGCTGCGCGACGCCTTCGCCGTGCTGTTCTTCGTTTCGGTGGGCATGCTGTTCGACTGGCACATCATCCTGCGCCAGCCCTGGGCCGTTTTCGGCGTCGTGGCCATCGTCATCGTCGGCAAGTCGCTGGCGGCGCTCGCCATCGCCAAGCAGTTCGGCCTGGATCGCAAGACCGGCCTGACCGTCGCCGCCAGCCTGGCCCAGATCGGCGAGTTCTCCTTCATTCTGGCCGCGCTTTCCATGAGCCTGGGCGCCATGAGCCGCGAGACCCACGACCTGATCCTGGCCGCGGCCCTGATCTCGATCTCGGTCAATCCGTTCGTGTTCAAGCTGATCGACCGTCTGGGCGCGCCGCCCGCGCCACCCCGCATGCCTGGCGACCCGCCCGAAAAGCTGGCGGCCGATCAGATCAAGGCCATCCCCGATCCGACCAGCTCCAGCCCCCAGCCTAAGCCGGCCTAGACCTTCTCGAGGTAGAGCGGCTGGGCCTCAAGGCGCGCGAAGCGCGGCAGGCCAGATCAAAGCACTCCGATCATGCTGGCCACCAGCGGGTGGCGTACGATGTCGCGTTCGGCCAGGCGGACCACCGCGATCTCGGGCACAGCCTCAAGCCGCGCGGAAATGTCCGAAAGCCCGGAGATGCCGGGCAGCAGATCGGACTGCTGCGGATCGCCCGTCACCACCATGGTGGAATGCCAGCCCAGGCGCGTCAGCAGCATCTTGAGCTGGACGTAGGTGCAGTTCTGCGCCTCGTCGACGACGATGAAGGCGTTGTTCAGCGTGCGGCCCCGCATGTAGCCGACCGGGGCGATCTCGATCAGGCCTTCGGCCATCAGCGCCTTGACCCGCTTCATCGACAGCCGGTCCGACAGGGCGTCGTAGAGCGGGCGCAGATAGGGGGCCAGCTTATCCTCCATGTCGCCGGGCAGAAAGCCAATGGATTCGCCCGCCTCGACCGCCGGGCGGCTCAGCACGATGCGCCCGACCTTGCCGGCCTCCAGCGCCTCGACAGCCTTGGCGACGGCCAAGTAGGTCTTGCCCGTGCCGGCCGGGCCCAGGGCCATGACAAGGTTGTGGTGGTCGATCGCCTCCATCAGTTCGGTCTGGCCCTCCGACTTGGGCTTCAGCGTCTTCAGATAGGCCTGGTCTCGGTCGTCGTTGGAGGGGTGAGGCGACCAGCCGGAGTGCGTCGGCAATCGCCGGACCCTGGACTCCTCCGCGAACTGACGTGAATCCAGCACGCCTTCGCGCATCTGGCGCTTCAGGGCTGCACGTTTGGTCATGGACGCCTCCGGGCAATAAAAAAGGCGGACCCGACCGGGTTCCGCCTGAGACAGGGGGTGGGGAGGATGACGACAGAAAAAGACGCGTCGCCTGGGTCGGATGGAGAGCCTGCCTCCAACGGCCGCAGCCGCCGATCCGAACACGCCACGCGCGTTCTCCTAGGGCCTGGCCGGACCGGGCTTGATCCGGCTTCGCGTTAGAGGCCAGAAACGAGGGGCCTCGAATCGCTTCAACACACTGATGCTATCGTGGTTTCCAAAGCCTTAAAGCCCCTGTCGTCAAAAAGATAAGGTGATGATTTCATGACAGTCTTCGCTCTGGACGACAAGAAACCCAACTTGCCCGCCGACGGCGAATACTGGATCGCGCCCGGCGCGACCGTTCTGGGCGACGTGACCATGATGCCCGGCGCCAGCGTCTGGTTCGGCGCCGTGGTGCGCGGCGATAACGACCCGATCATCATCGGGCGCGACACCAATATTCAGGATGGCAGCGTCCTGCACTCCGATCCCGGCCAGCCGCTGATCATCGGCGACGGGGTGACGGTGGGCCACAAGGCCATGCTCCATAGCTGCACCATCGGCGACAACAGCCTGATCGGCATCGGCGCGGTGATCCTGAGCCGTGCGGTGATCGGCCGGGACTGCATTATCGGGGCCAACGCCCTGATCACCGAAGGCAAGGTCATCCCGGACGGCTCGCTGGTCATGGGCCAGCCCGGCAAGGTGGTGAAGACGCTGGAAGCGGGCCAGATCGAAGCGCTGAGGGCCTCGGCGGCCCACTATGTGCAGAACTGGAAACGCTACGCCGCAGGCCTGAAACCGGCCTGACTCGCCGGGCGAAACGAAAACGCAAGGCTTTTGCTCTTCAATGCGCGGATGGCGGCCCGTGACTTGCATCGCAGCCGCGACGTTTCATTTCGGGAGTTCGAGCCCATGCGGGTGCGGATCAAGACTTGGCTGCCGGCGCTGTTCGGTTTCTTCGCCGTGATGGCCGTGGCCGACACGGCTGCGGCTCAATGCGGCTCCGGCTGCGAGCCGCCGCCGCCGCCGTGCTGCGCGCCCCCGCCGCCGCCGCCGCCCCCTCCGCCGCCGCCGCCTCCGCACGTGCCTTGCTGCACGCCGCCGCCCCCGCCCACGCCCTGCTGCGGCGGCGGCAACGTGAATGTGAACGTGAACATCAACGCCGGCGCCAATGCGAACGCCAGCGCGTCGGCGCGGTCGGCGATCAACGCACGCGCCGCTTCGACCGTCTATGTCGGCGGCGGCGGCTCTGCCTATGTCCAGGTCGATCAGCCCTATCCCACCGCCATCCAGGGCCTGAACGTCGAGGGCGCCCGCGTCGCCCAGCTGATCCGCGTGCCCTTCACCGCCACCCGCTCCATCCGCAAGCAGGTCGTGATCCGCGCCGTCTGCATCGACGACCGCAATGTGCCGCACCCCGCCTCTCAGGTCCGCCCCGGCCGCGACGTGCGCGAGGACTATGAAGGCGAGCTGTATCGCTGCATCGCCGGTTCGCGCCTGCAGATGTCGATCGCCGACTGGGACGGCCAGGCCGACTTCGACGGCGGCGAGACCCTGATGTGCCGCAAGCGCGAAGCGCTGTGGCACAGCGGCGGCGGCCGCATCGAATGCCGGCCCGAGAAGCCCGAACGGGACTGCAACGAGCGCTCGCTGCTGCGCCGCTACGGCGCGGGCCTGAAGGTGCTGACCCTGTATCGCGAAGAGAGCTACACCGAATACCGCGAGGAAATGGTCGAGACCCAGGGCGTGGCCGTGGCCGGCGCCAGCATGGTTCTGGACGGCGGTGTCGGCGGCCGGGTGTTCTGATCCGGCCTGTTCAAAACAGCGCATCGGGTCATGATGGCCCGATGCCCACCACCCTCTACATCGACGCCGACGCCTGTCCGGTGAAGGAAGAAGTCTATCGCGTCGGCCGACGCTATGGCTTCAAGACTTTCGTGGTCTCCAACGCCTGGATCAACACCCCGCGCGAGCCGCTGATCGAGCAGGTGGTGGTCGACGCCGGTCCCGACATCGCCGACGACTGGATCGCCGAGCGCGCCGGGCCGGGCGACGTGGTCATCACCGCCGACATTCCCCTGGCCGACCGCTGCCTAAAGGCCGGCGCTCAGGCGTTGAAAGCCAACGGCCAGCCGTTCACGCCCGACAGCATCGGCTCGGCTCTGGCCGGCCGCATGGTGGGCGAGCACCTGCGCTCGATGGGCGTGGCGACTTCCGGCCCGCCGCCCTTCTCCGCCGCCGACCGTTCACGCTTCCTGCAGGCGCTCGACGCGGCCGTGGTGCGGGCGCGAAAGGCCGTCTGATGGGCCGCATTCCTGAAGATGAGCTCGAGTTTCGCTTCTTCCGCGCCGGCGGCCCGGGCGGGCAGAACGTCAACAAGGTTTCGACCGCCGTGCAGATGCGCTTTGACGCGCTGAACTCGCCGTCGCTTACCGAGGGCGCGCGCGCGCGGCTGATGAAGGCGGCGGGGTCCAAGCTGACCCAGGACGGCGTGATCGTCTTCACCGCGACCCGCTTCCGCACTCAGGAGCGCAATCGCGCCGACGCCATCGAGCGGCTGGAAGCCCTGATCGAGGAGACCTGGCGCGCGCCCGCCTATCGCGTCCCAACCCGGCCGACGCGGGCTTCAAAAGAGAGGCGCCTGAAGGCCAAGTCAGGCCGCGCCAGCATCAAGAGCGGGCGCGGCAAGCCTGCGCTGGACTAGGCTGCGGGCTTGGGCCGGAACAGCAGCACGCCGACCTTGTCATCCTCGTCGAAGCCGATGACCCACTGCGTTTCGGCGTTGGCGAACACCACCTCGAACAGGGCCGCACCCTGCTGCTCGCCGGCGTGGGTGACGCTGCTCAGTTCGCCGAAGCCCTGAACCAGAGGGGTGACCTGGGCCGCCTGGGCGCGGATCTGTGTCGCCAGATCTTCGCTGAACACCGAATAGTCGAACTCGCCCGCCTGCGCCGCTGCGATGATCTCACGCAGCGTGCTTTCGGCCCGAGCCACGTCGGGCGCCTGAGCGCCCGCCGGTGTTTGCGCCTGAGCAGCGCGCGCGGCGGCCTGGGGCGCAGAGGCGCGCGCGGCCGGATCGTCGAAGGTGTTGGGCGCCGCGCCGGCGGCGGCGCCGGGGCGGGCCTGCGCAGACGGGGTGGTCTGGGCCAGGACGGCGACGGGCGCGGCGGCCAGAATCAGGGCCAGGGCGAGCGACTTCATTCAGCAGTCTCCGAAAACGATCAGCCGAGGATCGCGGGCCAAAGCGACAGAAGCAAGGCGGCGCCCGAGGCCAGCACGGCGGCCGTCACCGCCGCGACCATCCAGGCCGGCGTGCGGGGGTGCTCAACGATCACCGCGGCTGGCGCGGCGGGCTCTTCCTGGACCTTGCGGGCGATGGCGCGCAAGGCGCCGACCAGCTCTTCCAGCGTCTCCTTGACCTGCGCCTGCGGGCCCAGTTCGCGCCGGATCCAGCGCTCGACCACAGGCCGGGCGGCGGCCCACAGGTCGTGGTCGGGGTTCAGCCGCCGGGCCACGCCCTCAACCGACACCATGGTCTTCTGCAGCAGGATCAACTCCGGCCGCAGATGCATGTCGAACAGGGCGGTGATCTCGAACAGCTGGCCCAAAAGCCGTCCCATCGACACCTGAGACGCCTGCTTGCCGATCACGGGTTCGCCGACGGCGCGCAGGGCCTGGGCAAAGGCTTGGACCGAATGCTGCGGCGGCACGTAGCCCGCCTCGAAATGCACCCGTGCGATCCGGTCGTAGTCGCGGCTGAGAAAGCCCCAAAGGATTTCGGCCAGATAGCGCCGTTCGGCCGGGCCCAGCCGGCCCACGATGCCGAAATCCACCGCCATGACTTCGGCCGGGGCGGAGGCGAACAGATTGCCTTCGTGCAGGTCAGCATGGAAGGCGCCGTGGTCGAGCGCCTGGACCAGGAAGGCGCGCACGATGTTGTCGGCCAGGGCGTTCTTGTCGAGACCCGGCTGTTCGGCCGCTGCGGGATCGGTCATTGGCAGGCCGGTGGCCCATTCCAGGGTCAGGACACGCCGGCCCACCCCGTCCCAGACGACCGCTGGAGCCGTCATGTGGCCCCCGCCCTCCTCGGACGCCGCCTTGCGCATGACGTCGCCCATTTCGGACGCCGCCGCCGCCTCAAGCCTCATGTCCAGTTCAAGCTGAAGCGCTCGGGCGATGGTCTCGACGAAGGCCGAGGGCTCAAGGCGTCGCGCGGCCGGAACCAGCCGATAGACGACACGCGCCGCCAGCCGCATGGCGTCCAGGCCGCGCGAGACCTTGCGCTCGACGCCGGGGCGCAGAATCTTGACCGCCACCTTGCGGCCGTCGGCCAGCCAGGCCGGATGCGCCTGGGCCAAAGAGGCGGCCGCGACGGGCTCGCCGAAGTCGATGAACAGGCTTTCGACCGAGCGGCCCAGCGAGCGCTCGACCTCGCGCCGCGCCTCCTCGATCGGGAAGGGGGGCAGCCGATCCTTGAGCCGCCCCAGGTCCGAGGCGAACTGCGTGCCGAAGATATCGGCGCGGGTGGCCAGCACCTGGCCCAGCTTGATCGCCACCGGGCCCAGGTGCTCGAACGCCTGGCCGACACGCTGGCCCGGTCGGCCGGACCGGCCTTCGCGGCCGGAAAACATCTGCACGAAGCCGGCGATCGGCCGCGCCCAGGCGGGCAGAAGGGGGGTCACCTCGCGCGGGATCAGCGCGTCGTGCCGCGCCAGAACCCAGCCCCAGCCGATCAGCCGCCAGGACGCGCCCCAGGGATCGCGCACCGGCTCGGCCAGGGGCGCGGGCGGCGGGGTGCCGATGACCATCCGGCTGGTCAGATCGCCCACCCGTGATGAATGGCGGCCACGCCGCCCGACAGATTGGTCACCGAGACGCGGCTGAAGCCCGCCGTCTCGATCATGGCCTTGAAGGTGTTCTGGTCGGGGAAGCGGCGGATGCTCTCGACCAGATACTGGTAGCTGTCCCGGTCGCCCGCGACCCAGCCGCCGATGCGGGGAATGGCGTTGAACGACCAGGCGTCATAGGCGGCCCGGACGGGCCCCGTGGTCGGGCGTGAGAACTCCAGACACAGGAAGCGCCCGCCGGGCTTGAGCACCCGCCGGGCCTCGCTGAGCGCGACGGCAACCTCGGCCACGTTTCGGATGCCAAAGCTGATCGAATAGGCGTCGACCGAGGCGTCGGGCAGGGGCAGGGCCATGGCGTCGCCGACGGTCCACTGCATCTCGGGCTCGCCGCCCTTTTCGACCCCGGCCAGGATCATTTCGGCGTTGTAGTCCAGCACGATGACCGAGGCGTCCTCGCCGCCGCGCCGCTGCTGGGCGGCGCGCGCCATCTTGGAATAGCGGCGCGCCATGTCTCCGGTGCCGCCGGCCACGTCCAGGATGACCTCGCCCGGCCGCGGATTCAGCTTGGCCGCCGCCGCATCCTTCCAGAGCCGGTGCACGCCCGCGCTCATCAGGTCGTTCATCAGGTCGTACTTGCCGGCGACGCTGTCGAAGACGCCGCGCACCATGCGCACCTTCTCGCGCGCATCGACGTCGCGGAAGCCGAAGGTGGAGGTCTTGCCCGAAAGGGGATCGGCGGCCTGGCTCATGGCCGTGCTCTAGCCCTTCCCGGTCCGGTCGTCACCTGTCGCAGCGCCGCTCACGCCGGATTGGGGCGCGGCAGGCCCAGGTCCTTCATCACGCCGCGCATCAGGCCGTAGCAGCCGCAGGCCGCGCCCTCCAGCGCCTTGCGGTCCGTCACCTCGACCCAGCCCCGCCCTCGCTGGATCAGCGCGCGACCCTCCAGCTCGGACCCGACCTCGCTGACGGTGGCGCGGCGCACGCCCAGCATGCGGGCGATGTCGGCCTGGGTCAGATCGAACCGGTCGCCCTCGGCCCGGTCGTGCAGGGTCAGCAGCCAGCGCGCCAGACGCTGGTCCAGCGGATGCTGGGCGTTGCAGGCCGCGACCTGCTGAACCTGAGCGAACAGGCCCTCGGTGAACTTGGCCAGGGCCGTGCGCATCGACTCGCTGTTGGAAAGAGCCTCGGCGAAAACGTCGGCGGGACAGCAGGCGGCGACGCCTTCGATCTGGGCGATCGCGCGGCTGGCGGCGCGCGCGTTCAAAGGTCCGCAGGTGACGCCGACCAGACCTTCGCGGCCGATGGCGGCGGTCTCGATCAGCCGGTCCTGATCCAGGACCGTCATCAGGGATACGACCCCGGACAGGGGAAACCAGACCTCCCCCACCGCTTCACCGGCGTCGTACAGCATCTGCCCCTGTTCGAAGGGCCGCTCGTTCAGATGAGGCTCGATGCGCCGGCGGTCGGCGGCGTCCAGCGAGGCGATCCAGAGGTTGTCCATGGCTTACGGCTCCGCTTGCCGATCCTCAACGCTGAAGCTTGAGCCGCGTTCCGCTTGGCGCCGCCCGGAGCGCGGGTTAGTCCGTGGACAAAGGAGACGCCCATGACCGCCCTCGATGTCCAGGCCGTGCTGAAGGATCTGCCCCGCTGGTCCGACCATCCGGGGGATCGCCCGGCCATCGCCCGAACGGTGCGCTTCGCCGATTTCAACACCGCCTTCGGCTTCATGACGCGCGTGGCGATAAAGGCCGACGCCATGGATCACCATCCCGAGTGGTTCAACGTCTACGACCGCGTCGAGATCGTGCTGACCACCCACGACGCCGGCGGCGTGACCGACAAGGACGCCGCCCTGGCCCGCTTCATCGATCAGGCCGCTGAACAGGCGGGCGCGAAATGAGCCGCCGCGTCTCCGGCAAGACCGTCCTGATCACCGGCGCGGCCGGCGGCCTGGGCGAATCCATGGCCTGGATGCTGGCGCGCGAGGGCGCCCGGCTGGCTCTCACCGACATCGACGGCGAGCGCGCCCGCGCCCTGGCCCAGGCGATCAACGGCCAACATCCCGACGCCGCCTTCGCCTATGCCCACGACGTCGCCAGCGAGGATCAATGGCGCGAAGTGGTGGCCTCGGCCGTCGCCGACCTGGGCGGTCTGTCGGTGCTGGTGAACAACGCCGGCGTGGGCGGTCCCCTGGCGTTCGTCGAGGACGACACCGTCGAGAACTGGCAGCGCCAGTACGAGATCAACCTGCGCTCGGTCATGCTGGGCGCCAAGCACGCCATGCCTCACCTGCGTGCGGCGGCCCCGGCCTCGATCATCAACATCTCGTCGATCGCGGGCCTGGCGGCGGCGCCGGGCATGGGCGCCTACAACGCCACCAAGGCGGCCGTGTGGATGTACACCAAGACCCTGGCGCTCGAGGCGGCCAAGGCGGGCTGGAACGTGCGCTGCAACTCGGTGCATCCGGTCTTCATCAAGACCGCCATCCTGGACCCGTTCGTGGCCATGGCCGGCGGCGACGAGGGCAAGGCGCACGAGCGCCTGTCGCGCGGCATCCCGCTGAAGCGGATCGGCGAGCCGGACGACGTGGCCTATTGCGTCCTCTATCTGGCGTCCGACGAGTCCAAGTTCGTGACCGGCTCGGAGTTCAAGATCGACGGCGGCATGACCGCCCAATAGGATCTAGACCGCCTCGCCGCGCAGCAGACGCGGCAGGTCGCCGGTCGCGCCGCCCGCCTCGTGCATGAAGGCGCGACGCAAGGGGGCGATGCGGTTGACCGCCGCCATGCCAAGATCCCGCGCCAGCCGCACCGGCGCCAGATCGTTGGAGAACAGCCGCACGAAGCCGTCGAAGCCGGCGGCCAGGGCCGCATTGTCGAACCGGCGCCAGCGGGCGTAGCGGTCCAGGACGATCTCCGAGCCGATGTCCTCGCCGATGCGCGCGGCCTCGATCAGCACCTCGGCCAGGGCGGCGGCGTCCTTCAGCCCCATGTTCAGCCCCTGGCCCGCGACCGGGTGCACCGCGTGGGCGGCGTCGCCGATCAGGGCCGTGCGGGGCGCGGTCAGCCGCTCGGCCAGGCTCAGCGACAGCGGATAGACAAAGCGCGGCCCCTCGACCGTAGCGCCATCCAGGAAATCGCCGAACCGCCGCATCAGATGCGCGTGGAAGGCCGCATCCGAGCAGGTCTTGAGCGCCTCGGCCCGGCGCGTCGTCTCGGTCCAGACCAGGCTGGCGCGCTGGTCGGTCAAAGGCAGGATGGCGAACGGGCCGGCCGGCAGGAAATACTCGTGCGCCACATTGCCGTGGTCGCGGCCCAGCCGCACCGTGGCGACCACGCCCGACTGTTGGTAGCCCCAGCCCAGGGTGTCGATCCCGGCGGCCTGGCGCACGGTCGAGCCGCGCCCTTCGGCCCCGACGACCAGCGCGGCGTGCAGGTTTCGACCGTCCTGCAACTTCACCACCGCTCCGCCCACGCCGGCTTCGACCCCGGCCACCGCGGCCGGCGCCAGGACGGTGATGTCCGAGGCCTCGACGGCCTGCGCCAAGGCCGCGCGAATGCGCCGGTTCTCGACCATGTAGCCAAGAGGCTCGCCGCCCGTCCGATCCCCGATCTCGTCGGCGTCGAAGCGCAGGAAGGCGGGCGAAGCCGGGCGGCTGGCGGCGCCGGGCCGGCGTCCGTCGGTCACCAGGATGCGGTCCATGCGGCAGGCGTGCGGCCGCAAACCCTCACCCAGTCCCAGCACGTCCAGCATGCGGAAGGTCGAGAAGGCCACCGCCGTCGAACGCCCGTCGAAGGTCGGCGCCAGCTGCGCCTGGAACGGCTGGGGATCGATCAGGGCGACCTTCAGCCCGCCCTGCGCCGCGGCCAGGGCAAAGGTCGCGCCAGCCATGCCGGCGCCGGCGACCACCACGTCATGTCGTTCGATCTGGGCCATGGCCGCTTGTCGCGCCGATGGCGGCGCGCGGCAAGGGCGTCGGTCCGGGTGCGGGCGCGGCGAAATCCCGCTGGCGTCCGCGCGCGGCTCGCGATACGGCGCCGCATGCACTGGCCCGTCGATCCGCACCTGTATTTCACCTTCCTGGGCGTGATGGCGGTGATGGCGATCACGCCCGGGCCGGCCAATCTGTTCGCCGTGGCGACCGGGGTGGCCAAGGGGCGGGCTGCGGCGCTGTCGGGCATGGTCGGCATGAATACGGCGACCCTGGTGTGGTTCGGCGCGGCGGCGCTGGGCCTGGGCGCTCTGGTCAAGGCCTTCCCCGAGGCCTTCCGCCTCATCGCCATCGGCGGCGCCCTCTATGTCGCCTGGCTGGGCCTCAAGGCCTGGCGCGGCGCGTTCCGCACGGCGCAGGAGCCCGAGACGCCCGCCATCCGGCGCGGCCGCAGCGCCATCGTCGACGGCTTCATGGTCCAGATCGCCAACCCCAAGGCCATCCTGTTCTTCACCGCCGTCCTGCCGCCGTTCCTGGACTTGAACCGGCCGGTGGCGGCGCAGCTGGCCCTGTTCGCCGTGGCCGTGATCGGTCTGGACGCCCTGTCAATGAGCGCTTACGGCCTGGCCGGCGCGGCCCTGTCGAGGCGCATGGCGCGGCCGGGTTTCCGCCGCGTCTTCGGCCTGATCGTCGGCGGCCTGCTGATGACGGCGGCGATTCTGATTGTCGCGCGATTATAGGCACTTGAGTCAGACGGAACCGCAGCCGTTCATGCCCCGTTCAGCAGGAACAGCGTCATATGGCGCCGAAGGAGCCCTCTCATGACCCGATTTCCCGCAAAGTCCGTGATGATCGCGGCGGCGGCGGCGCTGACGCTCGGAGCCTGCGCCACCGCGACCCCCTACCAACCCGCCGGCCCCAGCGGCTATGGCGGCTATGCCGAGCAACGGCTTGAAGCCAACCGTTTCCGCGTCGCCTTCTCGGGCAATTCCGTCACCTCGCGCGACCAGGTCGAGATGGGCCTGCTGCTGCGCTCGGCCGAGCTGACCGTCCAGAACGGTTTCGACTGGTTCGCCACCGCCGAACGGGCGACCGACCGGGACACCCGCTTCTACGCCACGCCCGACCCCTTCTATTATGACCGGTATTCGCCGTTCTGGGGCCCGCGCTGGCGCTATTCGCGCGCCGGATCGTGGAGCCGCTGGGATCCGTGGGGTCCGTGGGGCCGTCCGGGCTTCGGCCGCGACGTCGACATCCGTCAGGTCGACCGCTTCGAGGCCAACGCCGAGATCATCATGGGCCGCGGACCCAAGCCGGCCGGCGATCCCAACGCCTTCGACGCGCGTGACGTGATCGACAATCTGGGACCACGCCTCGCCCGCCCGATGTAAGGGCGCGCGGCGCAAGAATGACCAAGGGCGGCGTCCACGGGGACGCCGCCCTTTTTCTTACCGCCCCACCCGCGGAGTCTTCAGCCGTCGCTTGTTGGCGTGGGTCTGGGGCGCGGCGCCCAGGTCCTCGGGGATCTCGCCCTTGAAATAGTACCGCTGCCACGCCTCCTTGACCGCGTCGGGGTCGCGGCTGGCCAGGCGTTCGTTGAAGTCGGTGCGCGCACGGTTCCAGGCCTCGAACTGGCCCTTCATGGTGGGGTTGGACGCTAGGCTGCGGATCACCGGCTCGAACTGCTCGACCTTCTTGTGCTCGATCAGATTTATGAAGCAGAAGGGCTCGCCTTTGTCGAAGCGCACCCGCCCCGGCCGGGTGAAGATCCAGTTCATGGTGAAGGGGAACGGCAGCCAGTCCGTCTCGATCAGTCCGACCAGCGGCTGGATCCCGTCCTTCACATGGTTGGGCGAGCCCGAGCACATCATCCCCCAGCCCGGCGGCGTGCGGAACAGATACTGCGGGTGCATGGTCAGCACCCCGCGCGAGAAGTGCGAGGTGACGAAATGGTCCAGCTCATGATTGGGCCGGTCCGGCGTGATCACGATGTCCTCCTGGCGCGGCCCGCCGTTCCATTCGGCCTGGAAGCCGAACGGGCACAGGATTTCCCAGCCGGTGGTGTTGGCCATGTTCAGCGGCAGGCAGCGATAGGGATGCCGGCTGGCGAAGGCGTCCATCCAGTTGCGCGACTGGCGGCCGGGCACCAGGTCCGGCGGCCGCGACGACATCGGGTAGCATTCCAGTTCCAAGGCGCGGCTCCGGCGGCTAATCAGGGCAGGTGACCTCCCTAGCCCAGCCCGAGGCCTCGCCTCAACAACCCGCTTTCGACCGCGCCCGCCTCATGGCTTGGCTGGCCGAGCACGGCGTGGCCCACACGACCCACGACCACCCCGCCGTCTTCCGCGTTGAAGAGGGGCTGGACCTCAAGGCCGCGATGCCCGGCGCCCACACCAAGAACCTGTTCCTCAAGGACAAGAAGGGCGCCCTGTGGCTGATCTCGGCGCGCCAGGACACGGTCATCGACCTGAAAGCCGCGCCCACGCTGATCGGTTCGGAGCGCCTGTCCTTCGGCAACGAGCACTTGATGTGGCAGACGCTGGGCGTGCGCCCCGGCTCGGTCACGGCCCTGGGCCTGATCAACGACACGAACCGCCGTGTCGGCTTCATCCTGGACCGCCGCCTGTGGGACGCCGCCATCGTCAACTTCCACCCGCTGGAGAACACGGCCACCACCGCCTTGGATCAGCCGGCGTTCCGGCGGGTGCTGGGCCTGATGGGGCGGGAAGCGAAGGTTGTGGATTTCGGGGCTGGCGAAGGCTGAGGCAGGTCCATTTCCGGCGCTTCGCGCGCTTTCGACCCATTGCGGAAATTTCAAGACGCCGGGTTATGACTTCCGAATGACCGCGACAGCCGACAACCTTATGATGTGCGCTAAAGGCTTCGCGTTGTCCTGTGAAGCTCTCGCTCTGAGGAAGGACGCAACGCACGACCTATCGATTATGCTGCTGGGCCTCACTTCGCTGGAGCTTTCCTTCAAGGCGTGGATAAAGCACCACGGCGCGACTGAACATGAATTGCGAGCGATCAGCCATGACCTGCGAAAAGCATACGATGCGGCGGTCAGGCACGGGCTCGGCGACCGGACCGGGGCTGTGGCTAAAGCGGTAGACATCCTGACCCCCCTAAATAAGGGCTTCATTCGCTACATGCCTGACACGGACGGCTTTGTGGGGCTTTCGACGAAGAGCCTCGTTGAGCTCACGCGAGCGGTCGCCGAAACAGTCGAATCCGTTGTTTGGGCCGAGCAATAGAGGCGGTACCCTGAGCGACCAACTCAGTGATTTGCTGGCAGCTTCACACCCACAAGAGACCTTCGCCCGGTCCGCTGACGGCCGCCTCTCTTCCCTGAGGCCCTCGCCGCTCTACGGCTGCGTGGCGACCTGAGCGTCGGCGGTGCGTTGCTGGCCGGTGACGAAGACGCTGTAGCTCAGCACGCCGATGGCCATGCCCATGAACATCCCGGCCAGGACCTGGTAGATTTTCAGGCGTTTCAGGACGGGTTGGCCGCTGAACAGGCCTTCGACCAGGGCGGTGTTGCCCGCACCCGCGACATAGGCGGCGGCCGCGAAACAGACCACCGAGCCCCAGATCGTGGGCGGGGCGTCGTTCAGAACGCTGCCGATCAGGGTCACCGACAGGCCGGCCCCCGCCAGGGCGCCGGTCACCGTCTGGTCGAAGATGCGCGCCTGCAGTTCATAGGCCAGGTCGGGCGAGACCTGGGCGATCCGCTCGTCGGGAAAACTCGCCTTCCTGACTGCGGCCTTTTGCGGCGAAGCCTGTTCCGGCGGCGGCTGATCGGCTTGGGCGGAGACCGGAACGGGCTGGGCCATGGCGAGGTCCTGGGCGACGGCGCCGGCCGTCCGGCGAGGCCCATCCTTGCTTTGCGCCTATCTGATCCGTCAAGCGCGCGAGACGCGCCCCGCGCTCGCCGACAGAGGATGGGCGTCGGGGTGTTGTCTGATACAGCCATCGCGACCATCTGCTGACTGCCGCGTTAGACCCGCCAGACCCGGAGCGCCCATGACCCTCGCCGACCCGCACGCCCCCAACGCCAACGCCGACGACCTGATCAAGGAAGGCACGGACGCCGGCTTCATGGCCGACGTCATCGAGGCGTCCAAGGTCCAGCCGGTGATCGTCGACTTCTGGGCGACCTGGTGCGGACCGTGCCGGACGCTGGGGCCGATGCTGGAGAAGGCCGTGCGCGCTGCGGGCGGCGCGGTGAAGATGGTCAAGATCGATGTGGACGCCAACCCGGCCTATGCGGGCCAGTTGCGGGTCCAGTCCATCCCCACCGTCTACGCCTTCAAGGACGGCCAGCCCGTCGACGGCTTCCAGGGCGCGGTGCCCGAGAGCCAGATCAAGGCCTTCATCGACAAGCTGACCGGCGGCAAGTCGGGCAACAGCGATGTCGATCAGCTGCTGTCGCTGGGCGAGGAATCCCTGTCGCTGAACGATCTCGGCGGCGCGGCCCAGGCCTTCGCCCAGGTGCTGACGCTGGAGAGCGACAATCAGAAGGCCATCGCCGGCATGGCGCGGGTTTATCTGGCCGACGGCGACCCGGAGCAGGCGCGCCAGACCATCGCCATGGCCCCGGCCGACAGCCGCGAACCGGCGGTGCAGAGCGTGCGCGCCCAGCTGGCCCTGGCCTCCGCGCCGGCCGGCGTCTCGTCGGATCTGGAGGCGCGGGTCCAGGCCGATCCGAACGATCACCAGGCCCGCTTCGACTTGGCTCAGGCCCAGGCCGCCTCGGGCGATCTGAAGGGCGCGGTCGATCACCTGCTGACCATCGTCAAGGCGGACCGAGAGTGGAACGATCAGGCGGCGCGCAAGCAGCTGCTGACGGTGTTCGAGGCCGCCGGCGCGACCTCGGACGTGGCCAAGGACGGGCGACGCCGCCTGTCCTCGCTTCTGTTCTCCTAGGGCGGGCGAGATGGCGCAGAGCTACGTCCGGGCCGCCGACCTGCCGCAGGTCATTCCGGTGTTCCCCCTGCCCGGCGCCATCCTGTTCGCCCGCGGCCAGCTGCCGCTGAACATCTTCGAGCCGCGCTATCTGAACATGATCGACGACGCCATGGCGGGCGACCGTCTGATCGGCATGATCCAGCCGTCGGGCGGGCCGCAGACCCTGCCGCGCCTGACCCAGGTCGGCTGCGTGGGCCGCATCACCAGCTTCGCCGAAACCTCGGACGGCCGTTACCTGGTCACCCTGACGGGGGTGTGCCGGTTCCGCCTGACGGGCGAAATGCCGTCCAGCGCGCCTTATCGCACCGCGCGGGTGGCCTTCGGCGCCTTCGAGGCGGACCTCAAGCCGCCCGCGCCCGAGGACTATGACTTCGACCGCGAGGGCTTCCTCGGCGCCCTGCGCGCCTATCTGGAGCGGCGCGGCCTGGACATCGACTGGGAGACCGCCGAGGCGGCGCCGCCCGAGGCCCTGATCAACAGCCTGGCCATGGCCTTGCCGTTCGATCCGCCCGAAAAGCAGGCCCTGCTGGAAGCCACCGACCTGCCCGATCGCGGAGCGGCGCTGACCGCCCTCATGCGCATCGACGCCGCAGGGGCCGGAGACGGCGAGGACGAGCCCTCGTCGCTCCAGTAGTCCCTATCAGCGGGCCGAATAGGCCGGAGGCATGGCCCCTTCGCCGCCGTCCTTGTAGCGGTCGCGCAGCATCAGGTTGCGCGCCTGCATCGGCTGTTCCGCGCCATTGACGAAGACAACCTCGGGCTGGCTCAGCGGCTCCAGCGGATCGCCTGACCAGACGACCACATCGCCCGCCGCGCCCGCACGCAGTTCGCCGAACTGGCCGTCGAAACCGAAGATGCGGGCCGGATTGACCGTGATCGCCGCGATGGCCGCCTCGAACGGCAGGCCGTGCGACACGGCGTTGCCGGCGTTGTAGCGGGCCTCGCGCGCCCGGTGCACCGCGCCCTCGTTGGCCTTGATGGCGATCACCACGCCGGCCGCGTTCAGGGCCGCGGCGTTCTCCATCCGCGCGGCGCGGGTCTGGAAGCTGCCGGGCAGGTTGGAGTTGGGGTGCAGCAGCACCGGCACGCCGGCCGCGGCGATCTCATCGGCGACCAGCCAGCCTTCCTCGGCGCCGTCCAGGATCACCTTGACGCCCTCTTCGCGCGCCAGGCGCAGGACCTGGCGGATGTCGGAGGCGCGGCTGACGCTGACGATCAGCGGCATGCGGCCCTCGGCCACCGGGATCAGGGCCTCTAGGTCGGCGCGCGACAGGCTCAGGTCGCGAAGCGCCGCCCGGTCATAGGCGGCCTTGTTGCGGGCGTAGAGACGGACCTCGGCCATCGTCTCCTTGAACAGGACGAACTCGGCGCCGCGCCCACCGCCGGCGACCCGGGCCCCGGCCTCGCCGAACGGGGCGACCATCGCCACGCGCGGCTGCACCAGGATGTCCTGGCCCCCTCCTTGAAGATTGGGGCCGAGATGAATGACGGCCGCCTGGCCGGCGAACAGGCCGGGCGACTGATAGCCGCCGTGACCGGCGCCGGCGAAGTCGGAATCGTCATGGCTGTGACCGCCCGACGAGCCGCCGTGGCGCGGCGTCACCACTGCGCGAGTGACACCGCCCAGGCGCGCCACCGGCAGGGTGAAGGACCAGGGATCGAGGCCGTAGGACAGGTCGAAGGCGGCGCTCAGAGTATTGGCGCTGTTGGACAGGTCGTTGGAGCCCTGGACCGAGGACACCTCCGATCCGCCCAGGCCGGAATCCACGGCCACGAAGCCAGGGGCCACGACCTTGCCGCGCGCGTCGATGATCCGCGCGCCGGCCGGGGCCGCGCCGGTCCCGACCGAGGCGATGCGGCCGTTGGCGATGACCACCGTGCCGTTTTCGATCACGGACGTGCCGGTCAGGATCCGGCCGCCCTTGATGGCGACGGTCTCCTGGGCGACGGCGGGTGTGGCCAAGGTCAGAGCCAGCGCGGCGGAGGCGATGAGGGCGTTGAGGCGCATCAGCGGGCTCCTTCGCGGACGTTGGCGGCCGACAGGCCGTATCCGGGCTGGCCCAGCTCGAAGTCCGAGACGGGCTGATAGGCCGGGTTGAAGCGGTCGAACGACAGGGCTCCGTCGATGAAGACCTGATCGGCGCGGGCGTAGATCGAGAAGGGATCGGCGCTCCAGATCACCACATCGGCGCGCTTGCCGGCCTCTAGTGATCCGGTCTCGTCGGCGATGCCCAGGGCGCGGGCGGCGTTCAGCGTGATCCAGCGGATGGCGTGTTCCTCGCTGATGTTCATGCCCGCCCGGCGGCCGGCCGACAGGGCGGCGGCGGCCTCCTGGTTCAGGCGCTGGATCAGTTCGGCGTCATCGGAGTGGATGACGGCGCAGGAGTTCTGCGGAACGTCGACCAGGGCCGCGTTCTCCTCGATGCCGTCCAGGGCCTCCATCTTGAAGCCCCACCAACCGGTCCACATGGCCGCGCAGACGCCTTCGCGCGCCAGGCGCGGGGCCAGCTTGTAGGCCTCGATGGCGTGGTGGAAGGCCGTGATCTTGAAGTCGAACTCGCGGCCCAGATCCAGCATCAGCGCCATCTCGTCGGCGCGGTAGCAGTGGTTCTGCACCAGGATGGAGCCGTCCAGAACGCCAGCGATGGTTTCGTTTTGCAGGTTGCGGGTCGGCGGGGTTCCCTCGCCGGTGCGCCGCCACTTGTCCCACTTCTCGCGATAGTCCTGGGCGGCGATAAAGGCGGCGCGATAGCCGGCCATGTTGCCCATGCCGGTGGCCGGGCTCTGATTGCGGCCGCCATAGACCCGGCTGGGGTTCTCGCCGCAGGCCATCTTGACCGTATAGGGAGCGTTCGGGAACTTCATGCCCTGCATGGTGACCGACGGTATGTTGCGCACCGTCACGCCGCGCCCGCCGAACAGATTCGCAGAACCGGGCAGGATGTGCATCGTGGTGACGCCGCCGGCGCGCGCGGTGTTGAAGCCCGGATCCTGAGGCCAAAGGGAATGTTCGGCCCAGACCTGTGCTGTGTTCGGGTTGGTCGCCTCGTTACCGTCGCTCATGCCCATGACGCCGGGCGACGGATAGACGCCGAGGTGGCTGTGCACGTCGATGATGCCAGGCGTCACGAAGCGCCCGCGCGCATCGACCACGCGGTGCCCGCCGGGCACCGGGGTGGAGGCGTCGCCGACCGCGGCGACCCGGCCATCGGTCACGATCACCACGCCGTTGTCGATCTTCTGACCGGCGCCGGTCAGCACCACGCCGCCGACGATGGCCAGGTTCTCGCGCGGCAGACCGCGATAGGTCGAGGGATAGGGGTCGGGATTGGCGGCGGCGTCCAGGCCCGCGGCCATCGGCGCCCGCTCCGTCTTCGGCTTGTCCGACGTGGCGGCGCTGTCACCGGTCGAGGCGCAGGCCGAAAGGGCCATGACGAGCGCGGCGGCGCAGGCCCCGCGCGTGAGCAGTTGACGCATTTAAACTCCCCCCTGAACGTCCGACCGGACGACGGCGGGGCATAGAAACGGCTCGGTTCCCGCGCGTAAAGCGGAAATGTGGAGCGGCCCAAAGAAGAAGGGCGCGGGCCTCTCGGCGCCGCGCCCTGAACTCTCAGGTCAGCGCCTGACTCACCCCAGCGCCGTCATCAGCTCCGGCACGGCGGTCTTGTAGTCGGCGACCAGGCCGTAGTCGGCGATCTGGAAGATGGGGGCGTCGGCGTCCTTGTTGATGGCGACGATGGTCTTGGAGTCCTTCATCCCCGCCAGGTGCTGGATGGCGCCGGAAATGCCGATGGCGATGTAGAGCTGGGGCGCGACGACCTTGCCGGTCTGGCCGACCTGATAGTCGTTGGGCGCATAGCCCGCGTCCACGGCGGCTCTGGAGGCGCCCACGGCGGCGCCGAGCTTGTCGGCCAACGGGTCCATGACGGCGTGGAACTCTTCCGCCGAGCCCAGGGCGCGGCCGCCCGAGACGATGATCTTGGCGG